>BNJU01001850.1_pt1 | contig 934143 bp, 795 predicted proteins | sample 8539281 | NCBI WGS metagenome assembly BNJU01 (sample SAMD00202456, study PRJDB9452) | human saliva metagenome | isolation source: human saliva | place: Japan
AGAGCCACATTGCGTTCTGTGTAGTCACTTCCTTCGCTTTAGACTCTATTTCCCCAGATCATCGCCATCACTCTTCGCTCGGGAGTTGTCACTCTGGGGTCGGGGAGCGGCCCACCCCGTCGGCACCCCTTTCACCCATGTAGTCAGTTGCGCACAACCGAACTGCGTTTCCGCAGGTCAAAGCTATCACTCTTCGGTCGGACGAAAATACTCTTCTCAAGTGACTACATCGCATGTAGTCAGTGCTGACTACAGGGTGACTACACGGCTCTCTCGATGAAAGAGTAAAAGGAATCCCAGCTCACCTGCCCCGCTGACTACACGGAAACGGGCTATGCAACGATTGAGTGGGAGTGACGCTCTCCTTCAGTCGAGCGCACAGACTCAAAGCACCGGCCTCGTCCCTGAATCGTGGGACGAGGCCAGGATTTGTTTATCGGGTGAGGGTGGCGAGTGCCTGGCTGACTCGGTGTGTATCGCGTGGAGACAGCCTGCCGATCCTGCCACCAGCACCGAGGTAGGTTGGTGGCAGGAGGGCAATTCGGTCCACCCGCACGAGGGAAGCTTTCGTCAGTCCCGCTGCACGCCAGTCCTCGAGGGGAGTGTCGAGTGGGAATGAGAGCTTGTTCGAGGTGCTGGTGATCATTGCAGGTAGGAGTCTGTCCTGTGAATAGGCGAGGACGAAGACGGGGCGAAACTTATAGCCGCGGTCGTCGAAGTTAAAGCGCGCGTGCCAGATCTCCCACGGCGCGGGCACTCCCTCAGTCGCCGTCATCCCAGTCTCCCGGGAGCTGTGCGACGCCGTTTGAGTCCATCGTGGGGCGGTAGGCGTAGCGCTCGAGTCCATCGAACGTGGGAGTCTCGGGGCGCATGTCGAAGGGGAGGCCTCCAACTTCGATCGACTTTGTGAGGAAGATGTTGATTGCGTCCGAGAGGCTAATTCCCCAGCGCGCGTAGACAGCTGCGGCATCGGCCTTGATCTGTGCGGTCGTGCGGGTCTTGACCTCTGCGTTGCGGGTGATTGTCGGCATGATCGCTCCTTTCGCTATCTATATTCTAGTCCCAGACCGGTACTATATTGGGTCCATTCTGGGATGATATTGATGTGTTGTGGGGTGGTGTGGCGTTAGCTATAGGCAGTTGCACCACTTGATCTGAGGTCGAATTCTGGCCATAATTATGGCTAAGGTTGAAAGGGGTAGTATGTCGACTCTGACTATGGGGCTTGCCGAGGCGAAGAACAACTTTTCGCGAGTGACAGCAGAGGTGAATAGGACGGGGAAGCCTGTCACGATCCTCAAGAACAACAGGCCGTGGGTGGTTATTCAACCGGCGCAGCAGTCTGAGAGTGCTGTCGATGTCGCTGTTGACTTCATGGATGCCTACGCGGACGTGTTTGAAGAGCTCGCGAAGTGACCGCTTTCGCGTTTTCTCGGGAAGATGTGTGTGTCATCCATTCGGCTGCGATTGCTCGCTTCGGTGGTCTTGATGGCGTGCGTGACGAGGGGATGCTGGCCTCGGCTCTCGCCCAGCCCTTCCAAACTTTCGGGGGTGAGGAGCTCTACCCGAGTGCAGTCGAGAAGGCGTGTCGGTACGCTGTTGGGATCATTTCGGGGCATCCCTTCCTGGACGGAAATAAGCGAACTGGTGCTGCTCTGTTAGGTACGTATCTCAGGATGTGTGGTGTTGGTTTTGCGCCTGACCATGCGGAGTTTCTTTCAGCCATGCTGGGGATGGCTGATGGGTCTATGAGTTACGAGGAACTTGTGGACTGGGTAAGGATCAACGTGGGGTAAACGCCTTCGGGTTTTGTGTTGGCAATTCAATGGTGGAGTATTCCGTGGAGTAGGGTTTGTCGTAGCGAAGCGGCAGCCCTGGATCAAGGAGGATGGCACGTGGATCTGCTCGAATACATGCGTTCGCAAAACAACATGACGCAGGCCGAATGGGAGCGTACGTTTGAGGACGAGGCCAGGGAGATCCTCGTCCTGCTCGCCGGTGGTGGCGGGGCCGGCAAGAGGAACAGATTCTGGGACGTCTCGCACTACTTCTTTGGCGTATGTTGACTGTGCGACTGGTGCCCTGCACGTGAATCAAGGCCGCTTGGTCTACCCTTTGAGTGACGAGCAATATGCTGCGGGTAACGTGCTAGGTCGCTTTCCTGAGCAGGTCATTTATCGCGTGAAGGCGCGCAAGAAGAAGTCTGAAGAAGTGCCCGAAGGTATGACCGCCTCCTGGCGCAACCAGTTCCTCATCGTGGAAATCCTCAAGGAGGATGCTGCGTGCTTGGAGCTGGAGGAGGTCCTGGCGGAGTACCTCAGGCCGGTTGTTCTGACCGATGAGGTGCTGGGAGAACTCACTCTGAACAAGGACTTGGACCTGTTCGATGGGGATGTCTCGTGGCGAGGAGAGCGGATCTCTGTATCCCTGGAGGTCGATTCGGGCTGCGAGGAAACCTGGAAACAAGCCGTGCAGGCGATGAAGACGGTGCTGGCGGACCAGGAGCGGTGGGACCGTGACATGCGGGCGTTTGCTGCGCGTGAGCTGACCGAACTCGCGTGCGAGTGGCGCGAGTCTGCCGACGAGGAGGTCCCCGAGATTACGGAAGAGAGCTTTACGCGCCGAATTAAACTGAGCAGCATCGCGATGGACGCCGACGGTTCATTTTCCGCCTACTTCGACGACGACGACATGTTCTTCGGGCACTGCGTCACGGCCTACGGAACCCTGGCGGACGGGGTGACCGCGGCGAATATGGAGGGGTGAGTACTGGCTGCTGGAGGTGAGGTGATGATTCGTGGGCGTGTATGCGCCGAACCTTCTCTGGTCGGCGCCGACGCGTCAGTTCCCGTGTTTGTAAGTCTCGGCCTTGTTCTCGTTTCGTTGGACCGGGCCGAGGCTGTTCTCTGATGAGGAGAGTAGGTCCGAGTCAAAGCAGACGTATATACACCAATCGTGATAATGTGATGTGTAAACGTCTGCAAAGGGGTGGTCTCCGTGAGGGTGGATGAGCTCGTCGACTTCGTCGCGCTCGTGGGTGGTGTTGCTTCTTCTTCTCAGCTGAAATCTGCAGGATTCTCGGCTGGACTCATTGCGCATGCTAGTGAGGGCGGTCGCATTGAGCGGCTCACGCGAGGAGTTTACTGCACTCCAGATGTCTTTGACGATGACTTTCTTGTGATTAATGCTCGGTGGAAAAAGAGTATTTTCTCCCATGCCAGCGCCCTGTATCTCAATGGACTGTCGGATCGTCTGCCTGTCGCACAGTCCGTGACAGTGCCGCGGGGATATAACTCTGTGAAGATGGCTCAGGAATTTCCGGGTATTCAGGTTCATTGGGTGCGGCCTGACCTATACGAACTTGGCGTAACGTGCCTTGTAACGCCTTCCGGTAACACAGTGAGGAGTTATGGTGCTGAGCGCGCAATCGCCGACCTGATACGGGAAAGGAAGGCTGGAACTGTCGATGCTCAGCTTATGCAAGATGCTATCGGAGGGTACTTTCGGAGGAGTGAGAAGGACCTGCAAGGGTTGACTGATATGTGCTCAGCTCTTGGAGTACGTCGTGAGTTGCAGGTGTATCTGGAGGTGTTGTAATTGTGACGATTCGTAACGATGCGAGTCTGCGTGGAAAGATTCGAGCAATTGCGAAGAGAGAAGGGCTGCGCCCTCAAGAAGTCCTGCAGATGTTTCTATTTGAACATTTGCTGCTACGTCTCGAGAAAACGTCGTATGTCGATAAGTTCATTCTCAAAGGTGGCCTGCTGATTTCTTCGATGATTGGTGTCTCTCTGCGCACGACGATGGATATGGATACAACTGTTGTTGGTATGCCTCTTGATCGCGACTCTATTGAGCAAACGATGAAGCAGATCTGCTCTGTTGATGTCGGTGACGGAATGGAATACATCTTCGAGCGGGTCGAGTCAATCAGAACAAATGACGAATATCCAAATTGGCGTGCTCATATTATGGTCAGGTATGGAAGAATGAATGCGCCAATTAAAGTTGATATCACAACAGGTGATTCCATCGTTCCTGCGGAGGTTGAGTATCCGTATCCGATGCTGTTCGAAGATCGCGCTATAAGGCTTATGTCTTATCCTGTGGCGACGATTCTCGCTGAGAAGTTTGAAACGGTCGTCAGCAGAGGTGTTGCCAATACGCGTGGGAGGGACTTCTATGATATTTACATATTCTTGAATACTCGTGGTGATCAGATTGAATATGGCCAGGTCAAGCGTGCCCTCGAGGCAACAGCGCGCAAAAGGGGAACGTCTGCTTTTGTTGCCGATTATAGGAGTCGACTAGAGAAGGTGCGGCTTTCCGATGACATGCTGGCAGTATGGGAGTCTTATGTGAGATCGGCGCCTTACGCATCCGACATTTCCTTCGATGATGTGGTGAGTGCCGCAGTGCGGCTTGGTAACTTGGTGTCTGCGTGATTCGCCATTCCTGGTAACCGATGAAGGATTCATCATAGTTGAGTGTGAGGAGGAGACCAGTCTCGTGAGAGGCCTCGGCCGCGGGTGGTTACACCCGGCGTGCATCCCGCGCAGGTAGAGGGCCAGACTGATCACGTCGGCCCTGATGAGGGCTACGCCGAAAGCTGCGTTGGCGGAAAGGTTGATCATGGGGATGCCCATGAGCATGCGGCACATGTAGGGGACCAGCCAGATTGTCCACACGGCCACGCTGAAGCTGTCGAAGCGAGCCGTGGCCTTGTGGTTCTTGCGCACGTGAGCTCACCGAACTCGCGTGCGAGTGGCGCGAGTCCGCCGACGAGGAGGTCCCCGAGATTACCGAAGAGAGCTTTGCTCAGCGGATCGAGCTGCGCACCATCGCGATGGACGCCGACGGTTCATTTTCCGCCTACTTCGATGACGATGACATGTTCTTCGGCCACTGCGTCGTGGTGTACGGATCCCTGACTGATGGGGTGGCCTCGGCGGAAATGGCGGGTTAGACGTCCTGAGAGCTGGCCGGAGAGGCGCTGTCGAGTCGACGCAGGAGCACATAGAGCCAGATGGCTGCGACCAAGTCCGCGATGGGGACGGCGTGCATCTTCCTGAGTCTTTTCACTGTTGCTGATGGGATTGTCTGTTCGGCCAGTAGGCGTTTTGTTGCGGCAAACCCGTGGAAGGATGACACGAGCATCAAGCAGTAGACTCCCGCGTCCAGGGGGAGAATGAGGAAAATCATCAGAAAGCCGCTGACGTTGCCGTTGGAGCTATCTAGCGGAACGATGATCGTCAGAATGAGCATGATGAGGAAAATGGGGAGGAGAGCAAGCTTGATGATGAGTCCCCAAAAAGCGAGTACGCGTGGAGTGACCTTGTCTTGAGAGTGGAGTACTGTCAGTGCGCTGAAGCAAGTGGCGATGAGTAGTGCGACGATCCACGGGCCTGGCGAGAGCAGCGGCTGGATGGGGAGGTTGAGGTCGAAGCGCCACCCTGCGTAGACCATGGCGATGAAGAAGAGGGGTGCGGCGATGCGTGCGATTCTGTCCATGAGCAGCTTTCTTCATAGGGCTTCATTGACTGGCAATGACTATAACATCGCTATCTTGTCACGAGGCCTACCCTGCCAAGCAAGGTAGGCCTCGTTATGTGCGCCTGGTGTCGCCACCGAAACAGTCGTGCGTTCGGCTCAGTGCGCGGTAGTGGGACTACTTCTGGCCCTCCACGTCGGGCACGTATGCGAGGAACCCGGCCAGGACCTCGTCGTTGTGCTCGAAGAACGGCTTCCCCTTGTCGAGGGAGTCGATCTGGGCCATGTCCTCGTCGGTCAGTGCGAAATTGAACAGGTCGATGTTCTGAGCGATGTGCGACGGCGTCTTCGATCCCGGAATGACGATGTGTCCCTGCTGGATGTGCCAACGCAGCAGTACCTGGGCGGGGGACTTGCCGTGCTTCTCGGCGAGGCCCTGGACGAGGGGCTCGGTCATGATCGAGTCATTGCCGCGTCCGCCGAGCGGGTACCACGCCTGCAGCGCGATGTTGTGCTGCGCGAGGAGCGCCTTGAGCTCCTTCTGCGGGAAGTAGGGGTGGCACTCGACCTGGTTGATCGTGGGGATGACCTCGCACTCGTCGAGGATGCGTTGCGTCTGGGCGACGTCGAAGTTCGACAGGCCGATTGCGCGGATTGTGCCTTCCTTATGTGCCTTCTCGAGGATGCGGTACCCCGCGACCGTGTCGCCGGCGGGCTGGTGCAGGATCATCAGGTCGATGTAGTCCGTGCCCAGGCGCTCGAGCGTCTCGTCGACGGCGGTGGGGCGTTCGAAGAACGACGGCCAGAGCTTCGTCTCGAGGAAAATCTCCTCGCGCGCCTTCGAGGATGCGCGCATGCCTCGTCCGACGGCGCGCTCGTTCACGTAGACGTTCGCCGTGTCGATCAGCGTGTAGCCGTTGTCCAGCGCGTAGGTGACCGCCGACTGGGCGTCATCCGGCTCGAGCAGGTAGGTGCCGAGGCCGACCTGGGGGATTGTGACGCCGTTGTTCAGGGTGATGTGGTCCATGTGAGCTCCTTCGTTCTCATCAGAGGCGTGCGCTGGAACGGCAGTGCGGTAGTCGAACTGCGCGGACGCCGCTGATTGTCAGCCTATAGTCATCCCGGGAAGGCATGCCTGACGGCGGTCGCGTGTAGGCGTGTGACATGTGACGAGTTGGCGTCAGGAGCGCTGTGATCCCTTGGTTCTGCGATTGACGAGGGCTTGCTCAGGCCTATACTGAACACTGTTCATTATAGATTGTTGCAGGTAGTAAGACGATAGGAAATCGTGCCTAAACAAGTGATCGACCCGGAGAAGCTGGTCAGCCAGGCCTACGCCATCGCCTCGCGCGACGGCATCTCCGCGCTCTCCGTGCGCAAGGTCGCCAGCGCGTGCGGCATCGCGGTCGGCTCCGTCTACGGCTACTTCCCGACCAAGGCGGACCTGACGGCCGCCGTGCTCACCCGCTTCTTCGAGGAGAACCTCTCCGACGAGTTCTGCGCCGTGTGCCCCGGCGAGCGCTTCACCTCATACGTGCGGCGATTCCGTGAGGCCCTATGCGCCGCGCGCTCCGACATGAGCGTCGACTGGTTCACCGAAATGCGCCGCCTCCCCAGCGGCGAACAGAAAGCCCTCGACGCCGTGCGCGCCCCCATGCTCGCCCATATCGAGCGCGGACTCGCGCGTGTTCTCGACGCGGACGAGGCCGTGGTTCGTTCCCGGCTCGTCGGCCCCATGAGTGCCGAGGCCCTGTGTCGCTACGTGCTGCGCGCCGTCTTCGCCTCCCTCATGGCGGGCGATGAATGTGAGACGCTGTTCGCCCTCCTTGACACCTCCCTGTACGACGACACCGCAGAAGAAAGGACACAAAGAAATGAGTCGATTCCGCATCAAGAAACAGTCCCTGATCGCCGTCGCCGGCATCGTCTGGCTGCTTGCCGGCCTGAACGTCGCGATCCTTGGCGTGCGCGCGGCCATCGACATGCGCGGAGTCGCGGCGATTGTTTTCCTGGCGCTCGCGGGCGGCGCCATCGCCATCTTCTGCGCGTTCCATCCGATGTTTTCCAAGCTCGTCCAGAAGAACACCCAGCGCATCGCCGACCTGGAGGGGGAGCGCCACCACGTCGTCCGCTTCTTCGATCGCAAGAGCTACATGATGATGGTAATCATGATGTCGTTTGGCATCGGAATGCGCGCGGCTGGTTTCTTCCCCGAGTGGTTCATCGCCTTCTTCTACACGGGCCTGGGCCTCGCCCTGACGCTTGCTGGCGCCAGCTACATCGCGCGCGGCGTGCGCGGCCGCGCGTGGACGTTCCACGGAACCGACTGAGTGTTTCACGGGATCAACTGAGTGTTTCACGCGATCTTGGCCCAGGCCTCGGCGATGGATGAGGCCTCCTGCTGTTTATCGGTCAGCTCTCCTTGACGGTCACGCGATTACCGCCAGTGGCGGTATAAATCTGGCGGTAATGCTGGATGATGCCGGTGTGGTCGCGTGATCACTGGTCGATGTGTCGGCGGTGTCCGACGGAAAACACTTCGATGATGAGGCGGTCGTCCTCGATGATGCACAGGGCGCGGTAGCTGCCGATGCGGTAGCGCCACTCGCCTGATCGGTTGGCTGCGAGGCCTTTGCCGTGGATGCGGGGGTCCGAGCAGCCCTCGAGGTTTTTGCCGATCCATGACGTAATGAGTTGCGCGTCGAATCGGTCCATTTTCTTCAGTTGCTTGAGGGCTGTGTCGCTGTACTCAACGTGGTAGGACATTTACAGGCCCAGCTGCGCGAGTACCTGCTCGTGGGTGTAGCGAACGCCGTTATCTGCAGCGATTGCCTCGCGCAGGGTGGCGAGGTCCTGCTGGTCCTCGATCTTCTCGAAGACGGCATCTCGAACGAAGTCGGAAATTGTTTTTCCCTCAAATTCGGCGTACTTGCGCACGACTTCGGCGTCCGTTTCGTCAAGGCGCATGGTCATGGTGGGCATGGTGACCTCCTCAAGCTGAATACAACGTATTCTAGTTCTCCCTGGTGTCAATGTGCAATGGTGTTGGCCCTGGCGGGTGAAGCTGATTGCGGGTATCGCTCCTTGATTACCGCCAATGGCGGTATAATTGTGGCGGTAATAGGGGGTGGTCATGGCCTACGAGCCGTCGTTTGAACGCACCGACCTCATTGATGCGCTGTGCATGGAGATCGCTGAGCTCGTCGGCATGCTGTCGCCTCAAGCGCCACTGTCGACCAGCCCGACACTGCGTCGGGAGGTGCGGATCCAGACGATCTACTCCTCGCTCGTCATCGAAGGAAACAAACTAGACGAACGTGCGGTGAGCGCGATTATTGACGGCAAGCGGGTTCTCGGAGACCGGCGCGACATCCTCGAAGTCGAAAACGCACGCGCCGCCTACGACCTTATTTCTGAACTCGATCCTCATTCGTTGGCGGATCTGCTGCGCGTTCACCGCGTCATGATGGGTGGCCTCGCCCCCGACGCTGGGCACTTTCGCTCCGGTCACGTCGGTGTGTTCAACGGGGATACCCTCATCCATGCGGGGACTCCGGCAGCCTACGTCCCCGAGGTCATGGGAGGCCTCTTCGAGTGGCTGCGTACGACGCGTTTGCATCCGCTGCTTGCCTCGTGTGTCTTCCACTTCGAGTTCGAGTTCTGCCACCCCTTTTCTGACGGGAATGGTCGGGCGGGACGTCTCTGGCACACACTACTGTTGTCGCGGTGGCGTCCGGTGCTGGCCTGGGTGCCCATCGAGTCTGCGATCAGGAGGCGGCAGGCGGACTATTACGAGGCCTTGGCGTGTTCTGGTGCGACCGGTTCGTGTGAACGTTTCGTGGAGTTTATGCTCGAAGCAATCAGGGAAGCCATATGTCCGTACGCGCGGCCAGAGAGTGCAGCGGACGCGGAGCGCGCCCGCACGCTTGGTTTCCTGAGCGATAACTCGCGCTCCACCGTCGCTCAACTCGCGCAGCACCTCGGCTGCTCGAAGCGAAGCGCTGAGCGCATCGTCGCGCGGCTCAAGGAGGAAGGCGTGCTCGAACGTCAGGGGAGTCCTCGGTCCGGCGAGTGGAAGGTGGAGAATTGATTAATTCATAGTATCGGGGCTAGCTTAGAAAGCGGTTCGATCTGTTTTAGCTAAATCGTATCGCGTGTAAGTTGAATGATGAAAATTTTTGCAAATATGTGATGATGGAAAGGTGTGTTGGATCATGTGGGATCAAATTGAGTCAGCAGGTACTTTGGTTGGGCTGATTGCGGGCGTTGTATCACTCGTGCCGGTGTTGGGTTACCTTCGTCGTGTATGGAAGTCTCGGTCAGATGTAATTCGAAAGAATCACATCTTGAGGGGGTCGGAACTATCGACAATGGAGCGATATCTCGACGTCATTGAGAATACAGATCTTCTGATTGATGAAGCTTGCACCGTGCGTGTGCTAAAGAAGAAACTGGCTGAGGATATTGTCAGTTCAATTGTGAGGACCTACTCAAGAAAGAAATATGGGGGAACGATGGGGAGGTTGGATCTTCTTGGGTGCGTGTTCATTGCTTTGTTTTTCTTTATTCAGTTTGCTTATGTTTATGGGAGTGGAGTAGAGGGTGGGGCTCTGGTGACGTATGGGGTTACTTGTTTCTCATGGGGTGTCTCTGTTCGGTGTTGTTCCTTGTTTCTGTTGTTGTCATGTATCTGGTGTATCTATGCTGTGGAATTTGGAGGAGATGGGTTGCGAACTCATTGAGAGAAGATATTCAGCAGGAGCGTGTCCCGTTGTCTTCAATGGCTGATCTCATTCAGCCTGAAAGTAAAATGGTGTTTCTTGATGGGACCGTGCGTTTGGGGTATGAACCGTTTCTTATGCGGCAGTCTCGGTTTGTTTCTTCTTTAATGGGTGTAGTTAGTTCTCGTGTGGACGGGCGTTGCCTTCAGAGGGGCGAAATTAGGCAGGTGAGAGCTAAAGGATGTGACGATCAAATTAAGTCGATAGTGCAGGCTTATCTGAATTGTCGGCCTGGTGATGTTGAGTCGTCGGTGTTCTTCGTTTTTTCGGAGAATGGTGTGACGAGCGTTAAGGTTGTTTCTATGCTGCGTTATTTCGGGTATCTGGCCTATGATCTCGGCGCAAGCTCTGATAATGAGCGTCTTCTCAATGCGTACTTTACTGAACTAAATATTTTAAGGGCGTGTGGACTGATTTAGTGTAGGAGAATTTGGTGTTGCGTGTGCATGTATGCATTTCAAGCTTGTTGGGATTCGGCGTGTTTTGGTCTCAATCACTTTGACTATAAAGTGTTCGGGTGCAGTTGGTGAATTGTTGTATAGGTGTGGGATACCCATGACCGCGTGTTGAAGGAGCTTTAGGTAGCTGCAAATGCTGGCGCGGGGTGAAACCTTGCTCTCCCAACGTGCTGTATACGTAGCTTGATGATGTTCATGACGAAGGGCATGGCGTGCAGGCGTTCCATGGGGATGCTGCGCAGCTCGTAGGCTTGGGTGTGGTCGGTGTCGAAAGGCTCCACGACCCTGACCTTGTCGGTGTTCATGGCGGCCCTTCCTTGCGTCGGTGCATGGATGCGCTGCGGGGGTATGCGCGGTTGTGCTCTAGCTTAGCCGCGATACCTCGGTGAGTTGGTCCCAAAAACTCAGCCTGGCCTCATGCCTGAGAGACAGAACGAGGCCGGGGCGGGGTTATGGCGCTCGGTGAGCGTCAGTGCCCTGTTGTGAGCGGCGTACCCTTGACACGTGAAGGTTTTCGTCGTTCCCATGGTTGCCCGCTCGCGGATGGGCGGGCCGTGGTCGCGCGCGCAGCGCGTCGCATGTGCGTTCCAGGACGCTGGCCATGAGGTCGTGCTCGCGTGGGGAGACGACGGCAACTGTGCCGATCCCGTCGCTCCGACGCTCGAGATTCCGGTGCCCTCACCTCTCGGCCTTCCCAAGGCCATCGCGCGCCCACACCTTTCCCCTGGCCTCGCGCCTCGGCCTCATGGGCCGCAAGCCTGTGCGCAGCTTTGAGGAGGTCCTCTGGCTGACCGGTGCCCTCGACGAGCGCTACACGCGCGCCGCCGTCGACGCGCTCCGCGCACACATGCGTGCCATCCGCCCCGACGTCGTCTACTCGGAATTCAGCCTCGCCGCCGTCATCGCCGCCCGCGCCGAGGGCATCCCGTGCGTGGGCAGCGCCTCGCAGCCGACGACCGCCTCCTACGCTTCCAACCCGCGCAGATCCGCAGGAATTCGACGCCTGCTGCGCGAGATGGGAATGCCCGCCCCGGCCTCGTCCCTGACCGTTCTCGAGGGGATGCGGCGCCGCTTCATCCCGAGCTGCCCGACCCTGGAACCGCGGGCGGGGGAGCGGGCCGTCTACTGCGGGTTTCTGGACGAGCCGCCTGCACGGACGGCCACGCCTCGCGATTGTGCGCTCGTCTACCTCGGCGCGGGCAGCGTCCCCGAGGGCGTCGCCGTGCGCACCGGGCGAGAGCTCGCCAAGGCCCTCGGATGCGACGTCTTCGTCGCGGGCGTGTCCGAGGCCGTCCAAGCTGTGGGGGACCACGAGGTGACCTGCGCGCCCCGCTTCGACGTCGCCGATCTCCTGCCGCGCGCCCGCGTCTTCGTGCATCACGGAGGACAAAACTCGATGATGGACGCTCTGTCCTACGAAGTTCCCCAGGTGATCGTCCCGGGTCGCGTCTTCGAGCGGCAATTCAACGCCGAGGCCGTGGAAAACGCGCGCTGCGGCCCTGACTGTGCGCGCTTCCCAGCCTGCGCTTATCGCGCGCGCTGCCCGACGCATCGTTGTCGATGAACCCACCCTGACCTCGGGAATCCGAGGGCTGCGCGCGGAACTGTCCTCTCTGGGCGGCACCAAGCGCATCGTGCGCGAGGTCGAAAAGCTGGTCAGCTAAGCCCAGCCGCGCAGGATCGCCTCCAGGCCCCGCTCAAACTGGGCGTTAAAGTCGTAGCGGCCGTCCAGGAGATCCTCGATGAGCGGGCGCAGCGCCTGCGCGTCCTCGGGGTCGAGCGCGGCGCTCGCGGCCGACAGGTCGACCGGCTGCTCGGGGGAGCCGCCCACGGGCGGAACGACCTCGGCGGCGACGAAGGCCGTCGTGTAGATCGACACCGCGTTGACCAGCCCCAGCATGTCCGCATTCGGCGTGAAACCGCGCCGGGCCAGCGTCACGAACACGCGCGCCAGGAGCGACAGCTGCTCGGGCGTCGACATCGGGTGCGTGAGTAGCAGCATGACCGCGCCCGGGTGGGAGCGCAGTGTTGATGCCAGGCAATGCGCATAGGTGCGCATGTAGGTCAGCAGGGGCGAGGCCGGGGTGCCCTCGGTCGGCTCCGATGCCTCGTGCGTGGGCGTCGAAGCTGAATCGACCGCCCCTGCGTCCACGCGGTCCAGGAACGACTCGAACGTGAGTCGCCAGACCTGCTCGGCAATGCCCTCCAGGAGCGCCGCCTTGTCGGGGAAATGACGATAAAAAGCCGCCTGGGAGACGCCGAGACGCTTTCCCAAAGACCGCAGAGACAAAGCGGAGAGCCCCTCCTCGTCCACCAGGTCGAGCGCGGTCGACAAGATGATCTCTCGCGATAGCGCGCGCTGGCGTGACGACGGCATGGACTCTCCGCTTCGGTGGACGTTACTCCCTGTGATACCGGAACTGTACCAGTGCCAGCCCCGCGATCACCGCGAAGAAACCCCACAGGACGCCGATCCGCGTCCCGACGTCGGCAAGTCCCTCCCCGTCCAGGCTCACCTCGTGAATCGCGGTGATCGCCCAGTAGGCGGGGGACAGGCGCGCGGCGTGCTGCGCCCAATCCGGGAACGAGGAGACCGTGGAGAAGGAGCCGCCGATGCCGGCCGCCAGCATGCCGATAATGTTCGACAGTGACAGGGCCGCGTCGCGGCTGCGCGACCACAGCGCGAGCGCGACGCCGAGCGCCGACAGGACCGCCGAGAAACTGAGGAGAATTGCGGCCAGTGCGACGAGGGAACCAGTCGGTCGATACCCGAAGATGAGAGCGCCGAGCGCGAGAACAACCGCGATCTGAACGGTCTGCATGAGGAAGGCGACCAGCGCCTTGCCCGTCAGGATGGACGCGCGCGAGGTGGGGGAGGCCTCGAGGCGCTCCCACGTGCCCCACGAACGCTCGTTGAAGAACGAGCTGATGATGTTCTGCACGGCCAGGAATGAGAAGAGGATCGCGATTGACGGCACTGCCTGCTCGGCACCGGTGACGCCTGTGTAGCCGTCGGCCAGGAGCATCGACTTGAACGCCGGCATCATGAAGGGAATCAAGACGAGGGGATCACCGTCAGGATGAGCGTGGGCGCCGGGTCGGTGAGCTGCAGGCGGATGTTCAAGCGGGTCATTGCCCCGAGTTGCTTAAGCTGCGACATGGTCACTCTCCTTGATGATCTGCAGATACGCGTTGTGCAGGCTCGCCTGCATGATGCGCACGTCCGTCAGGTGCGCGCCTTCGAGGGCGGGCGAGGCCAAGGCTTCGCCGATCCGCGAACCTGGGTCGGCCTCGTCCCCGATGAGTTGGAGGCGCCTGTCGTCGGCGCTCCACCCGTCGATCGAAGGGATGGGGCGATCGAACTCGAGCGTGACCTCGGCGCGGGCGTGGTGAGAGACGATCTCTTCGAGGGTGCCGCTCGCGACGATGCGGCCCTCGTTCAGGATCGCGATGTCGGAGCCAAGCTCCTCGAACTCGGCGAGGTAGTGTGAGGTGTAGACGACGGCCGCTCCGTCGTCGGCGAGCTGGCGGACTGCGCGCAGGATCTGGCTGCGCGCCTCCACGTCCGCGCCGACGGTCGGCTCGTCCATGAACACCAGGCGCGGGCGGTGCATGATCGCCATTCCTGCGTGGAGCCTGCGCTGCTGTCCGCCCGACAGGTGTGAGGCGCGCTGGCCTCGTTTCTCTGTGAGGCCGAGGAGGTCCATCACCTCGCCCGCGCGCGAGGCCGCCTCGCGTCGGCCGAGTCCGTGCAGTTCTCCGAAGGCCGCCAGATTCTGGGCGACGCTCAGGTCGGGGTAGATGCCCAGCTCCTGAGGCGCGTATCCGATTGACCGCGCGGCCTCGGCGGATGCGGGGCGGTGGCCGCAGATGGATGCGGTCCCCGAGTCGGCGCGACGCAGTCCGCACAGGATCGTGATGAGCGTGGACTTACCCGCTCCGTTTCGTCCGAGTAGGCCGAGGACCTGACCGGGTTCGACGCGCAGGTCGACCCCGCGCAGGACCTCGTGAGTGCCGTAGCTCTTGCAGATTCCCCGGGCGTTCAGGCCCGGAGCGTGTGGGTGTGACACGGTGATTCTCCCATCGGTTAACGCTGTTAACTTTGTGTCGCGAGTAAGGTTAACAGTGTTAACTTTTGAATGCAAGGCGGTGTTGCGTGCAGTGGAGAACTACTGATTTACTGCGTTTTTCTGACAATCTGTCGCTGCGTGGGGGAGGCAAGCGGCCCTACACTGTCTGCGCGAGGCCTGAAGGAGGGGCGAAAGTGCCAGGTATGGATACCTACGACGCGATCATGCTGCTGTCCTACGGTGGCCCGAACGGCCCGGACGACGTCCTGCCGTTCATGCGCAACGCGACGCGCGGCCGTGGAATCCCAGATGAGCGTCTGCTCCAGGTCGCCGCGCACTACAAGCGCTTCGGCGGCGTCTCGCCCATCAATGCCTGCAACCAGCGCCTGATCGCGGACTTATCTGCGGAGCTTGCCAGGCGCGGGCATGACATTCCCGTCGGGTGGGGAAATCGCAACTGGCACCCCTTTGTTGCCGAAGGCCTCGACGAGCTCGCCCAGGCGGGTGCCCGGCGCATCCTCGTCCTGCCTACCTCCGCCTACGCCTCGTACTCGGGATGCCGCCAGTACCGCGAAGACCTCGCCGAGGCCGCGGAGGCCCTGCGCGACAAGTGGGGGACGATCGCACTGGGCGCCGAGGATAGCTCCGACAATCCCGACGCCGACATCATCCTGGACAAGGTCCGTCCCTACTACTCGACCCCCGGCATGGCGAGCGCACAGATCGCATCCGTTCGGCGCGCGTGGGAGGCCCTCGCGGCGCGCGGCGTCGATACCTCCGGGATTCGCCTGATCTTCGTCACCCACTCCATCCCCGTGAGCATGGAGGCAGGGTCCTCGCCCTTCCCCTTCCGTCCCTCAACTGACGAGGCCGCGGCGGCCTCGGACGGTCACGTCGAGCAGCAGGGGAGTGAGGCCTCGTCGCAAAAGGGAACCCCCGCAACCGAAATCAGCTACGTCGCCCAGCATCACGCCCTCATCCAAGCGATCATGCCGGAGCTGAGGCGCGTCCTCGGGCGCGTGGATCTGGGCTACGACCTCGTGTATTGCTCGCGGTCGGGACCTCCGCAGGCCCGCTGGCTCGAACCCGATATCAACGATTTCCTCGAGGAGATCGCGGCCGACGAGAACCCGCTGACCGGCGCCGTCGTCGTCCCCATCGGCTTCATCTGCGACCACATGGAGGTCGTTTACGACCTCGATACCGAGGCGAAGGAGACCGCCGCGCGCCTGGGGATTCCCCTACGAGCGTGCAGACACCGTCGCGACGGATCCGGCCTTCGTGTCCTCTCTGGTCGACGTGCTCGAAGAACGCGCCGCTCAGGCGCGAGGCGAGAATCCCGCGCGCGTCACCGTGACGGGCACCGGCCCCTTCCACACCGTCTGCCCGAGCGACTGCTGCCTCTCCCCGGCGCGCCCCGGCCACGCCTCGTCCGCTGGTGCCAGCGCCCACCCCGGCGCCGCACACGCCCCTCATTCTTCCGGCGCGCCCGCCCGAGCCGCCGGTCACCCAGCCCCAACCCAGGAGGACTCTATGTCTACCCCGCATCCCCACGTCGTCGTGCCGCCCGAGCAGAACCCGGAGAACCCGGGGCATCCCGCGGGAGTACCGGACCGCGTCGGTGAGCACGCCGCGCGCCACCAGGCCCGCCACGCGGGCACCGAGGCGACGCCCCACTCGCACGCCGCGCACGCCCGTGTCACCGACCCACGCGACGCGACGGACGTCGACTTCGATGAGGTCAACAACAAGCAGCACTACGCCCTCTACTCCGTGTTTGCGCTCGGTGAGTCCCTGCCCGCCGACGACGGCGAGCGCGGCCGTATTATTGCCGAGTCCCTGGACTACGTGAAGGGCGCGGGTGCGGAAATCCGCGGCTTCTACGATGTGTCCGGCTTCCGCGCCGAGGCCGATCTGATGGTGTGGTGGCTCGACGACGATCCCGAGGTCCTGCAGGACGCCTACCACCGCCTGCGCGCCAGCGCGCTCGGCAAGTTCCTGGATCCCGTGTGGTCCTGCATGGGCCTGCACACCCCCCGCCGAGTTCAACAAGCGCCACATTCCCGCTTGCTTCGGCGGCGTCGCCCCCCGCGACTGGGCGATGGTCTACCCCTTCGTGCGCTCCTACGACTGGTATCTCAAGGCACCCGAAGAGCGCGCCCGCATCATGGCCGAACACGGCCGCAACGGCTTCGCGCAGTACCCGGACGTCAAGGGCTCGACCCTGTCCGCCTTCGGCTTCTCCGACTACGAGTGGGTGCTCGCCTTCGAGGCAGACAGCCTGGACCGCCTGGAGGGCGTCATGCACGCCCAGCGCTACACCGAGGCGCGTCTCTACGTGCGTGAGGACACCCCGTTCTTCACGGGTCCGCGCGTGAGCCTCGGCGAGTGGGCGGAGCGCCAGCCCCGCGCATAGGGGCCTCGTTTATCTGTCAGCCAGCCCCGGCCTCGTCCCTGCGATAAGGAACGAGGCTGGGGCTCAGTGCGTCCCTCTCACGCCGTGTGTCAGGCGCCTCCTACGTGGAGGGGGAACAGGAGCGGCAGGTTGTGTTCAACCTGGTTGGCGACGGACGTGCTCGAGTGTGACTCCCCGTCGTCGATCCATAGCTGCAGGCTGGTTTCGGTCATCAGGTCGGGGTAGTCCTGGCGGAGCTCGTCAAGCTGCGGGGTCATGTCCCACAGCGCCGGGTCTTCGGAGCCGACCGAGGCCAGGATACGGAAATCTCCCTGCCCGTAGCCCTCGCGCACTGCCCCCGCGGTGACGAGCTCGGCGAGCCGCTCCTCGTCGGCGTCTTCCTCGCGCCCAATCCAGGATTCGCCCGCCATCGGCATGTACCCGTAGAAGTACTGCGGGCGCAGGGCAAACACGTCCCACGTCGTCGTCGCGCCCATCGAGAAGCCGCCGAACGCGCGGTGCCTGCGGGACTCTTGCAGCGACTTCGCCGAGGTGTCCCCGCGAGCGAACGTCGTGTAGCGCGACTCGACCGCCTCGATGAGCGTGTCGATCTCGGTCGTCGCGAAGAAGCGATTGAGTGCGTAGTCGTCCTCGTAGTCCTCGGTCGCGAACGATCGATCCGGGTAATAGGTCGCGAACACGACGATCGTGGGGGAGACCTCGCCTCTGTCCTCCAGGTTGTCGACAACGGGTGCGACCGTGTCGGCAAGCCCCGCCGCGTTGCCCCACCACCCGTGCGTCAGGTAGACAATGTTCGCGGGGTGACCAGGAGAGTAGGAGTTGGGGACGTAGACGAAGGCTTCCTTGTTGTACGTCGTGCCCTGGTAGTCCTGCTGGTAGGCGACGGTGTCGATCGTGCCGTGCAGGGACGAGGCTGTGTCCAGCAGGGCGGCCACGGCCTCGGGGATGGGGTCGGCATCCTCCGAAATGGCGATGGGGGAGGGGTCCTTTTGCTCAAACCCCGAGGGGTCCAGCGCAATCGATGCAATGCCTGCGAGGCCAAGCAGGGAGAGCATGAGCGCGGCCGACGCCACAAAGGCGGTTGAGCTTGTCGACGAACGCCTAATCAACCGTGTCTTCACTGTCCTCGCCTCGCGCGCATGGACTCTGCTTGCTTCATGCCCGTTACTGTAAGCCCGTTGGGGCAGTGTCTCCTCGCCAGTGTGGCCGATCACGCGTCATCCCCCTCAATCTCGCACGTAATTCCTATGATGATCGTTCATATTTTGAATTGTGATCGTTGAGATTCTGCGGATTGCGGGGGTTTGCTGAAATAGCTGCTTGGGGAATTACGTGCGGAATGTGGGGAGAGTCGAATATCTGTCCGGTGATCCGGTGGGCTGGGGGCCACCCGCATGTGACCTGCCAGTCGCCGGGGGTTGCGTGCTCGCGGGGTGGGCATACCCTGGGTGTATGACACCTGAGATCACCGACCCGGCCGTCCGCGCAATCGCCGAGGAGATCGCCGCAGACCCGGCCAACGCCTCGTACACCAAGCGAGGCGTGAAGCCGTTGTTCTACGCGGGGCCGCAGTGTCGCATCATGATCGTCGGCCAGGCGCCCGGGCGCGTTGCCGAAGAGACCGGCATCGTGTGGAACGACCGCAGCGGAGACCGGCTGCGCGACTGGATGGGCGTCGATAGGGACACCTTCTATGAGTCCGGGAAGCTCGCGATCGTCCCCATGGACTTCTACTTCCCGGGCATGGGAAAGAGTGGCGACCTGCCTCCGCGCAAGGATTTCGCCGACACGTGGCACCCGCGCCTGCTTGAGCTCATGCCGCACCTGGAGATGACGATCCTCGTCGGCGCGTACGCGACCAGGCGCTACCTGCACCTGCCCTCCTCGGCCTCGCTGACCGACGTGGTGCGCGACTACAAGCAGTATCTGCCCACGTATTTCCCGCTGGTCCACCCCTCGCCGCGCAACCAGATGTGGATGAAGAAGAACCCCTGGTTCGCCGCCGACGTGCTGCCCGACCTCAAGGACCGGGTCTGCGCGCTCCTGGCCTGACCGTTATACGTGAGAGGCGACGTATAAATGTACGGCGGCTCCTACGTACGTTCAGCGCCCTCGGGTTCACGAGGTCGGGGCAGGGTATGGTGCTCCACTGCGGCTCGCCGGTGGCACACTGGTCCCATGGACGATCTGCGTATCCCTCCCGGGCCCGGTTGCCCGCGCGGCCTTCTCGTGCCCGCTGGGGAGCTGGCCGAGCGTTTCTCGCACGCCTCGGGTCCGGGCGGACAGGGCGTCAACACCGCGGATTCTCGGGTGCAACTCAGCCTGGACCTGGGCTCGACGAGCGCCCTCAATGAGAAGCAGCGCGAGCGCGCCCTGCGTGAACTGGGGGAGCGCCTGGTCGGCACCGTCCTGACCGTCACCGCCGCCGAGACCCGCTCCCAGCGCCGCAACCGCGCCGCCGCCCGCGAACGCCTCGGCGAGATCCTGCGCGCATCTCTGGTTCCGCCCACCCCTCGCCGCCCCACGAAGCCGACGCACGCCTCGAAGCTACGCCGCCTGGATGCCAAGAAGAGGCGTTCGGAGGTCAAGGCGCGCAGGCGTCGCCCTGACGCCGATTAAACAGGGACGAGGTCGGGGCTGGGTCAGCCCCACGGGCTCCCGTCGGTGTGCCAGCCGATGAACACCCAGGTGACGGGCAACGCGTAGTCGAGGACCCACATCTGCGACGTCTCCCCAGACGGGGATTCGGCTGCCCGGCGCACGATGTGCTGGGCCGAGTAGGCGTCGAAGAGTCGCTGCTCGCGCGCGGTGAACGGCTCGGGGCCGGCCAGGCGACGAAGGTCCGAGCGGGCCTCGTCGAAGGAAGAAAAACGCATCGGACGGAAGGTCCGTGTGGTCGCGAAAACCGGGATCCGCCCCAGGGATGTGAGTGCGCGGGTTACGTCGCGGACGACGCGTGGGCGCTTGGCCGTGCGCCCCAGGTAGGTGAGCAGGCGCGGGTCGCAGGAGGGGAGCAGGCTTGCGGGCACGACGACCGCCGCTCTGGACCTGGCTGCAGAGTCGAGCTTGGCGACGAAGGGGCCCACGGCCTCGGCCATGAGGGAACGGGAGGCGAAGGCGACGTCGACGCTGTCGGTGCCGAGACCTGCCGCCTCCCAGTCGTCTTCCCACGCCAGGAGGTGGGACGTGATGGGCAGGTGCTCTGCGGCTGCGCGCTCGTCGAGGATGGTGAGCATCGCTTCGGCAAAGTCGCAGCCGTGGACGCGGTGCCCGGCGCGGGCGAGGGGGGACGGCGAGTGTGCCCGTCGCGCAGCCCATATCCAGGACCTCCTCGCCCTCCGTGAGCGCAAGAAGGTCCATGAGCCAGCGCTCGTAGTCGCTGGTCGCGTCTCTCGTGAACGTCGCGGCCCGCTTGTTCCAATAGGCCTGCGAGTCCCGGTTGATTGTGCTGTCGTGTGTCGACATGGGCTGGTCCTTCGATGCGCCTACTGTTAAGAGCCTCACGAGAGGTCTTGCACGTATAATGTCATGCAAAAGGAGGCCCTGTCGTGAGCGAAACTGAGATCGGCGCGCGTCGTTCGGCGCTGCTGATGCGGCTTCGCGACGAAAAAGATGCAGGTGTGCGTGGGGGCGTCTACCACCGCCTACAGGTGGAGATGACCTACAACTTCCAATCACATCGAGGGTTCTCAGCTGTCCGAGGAACAGACCCGTCTTATCTTCGAGACGGCGACTGTTGGCGGCGAGGGCCTGAGAGTCGATGACATTATCGAGGCGCGGAACCACTTCCGCGCTATCGATCGCGTCATCGAATGCGCCGGAACTCCTATCGGCGAGGAATATGTGAAGGATCTGCATCGCATACTGAAGCAGGGGAGCATCCAGGCTGATCTTGATTGGTTTGCGGTCGGCGATTACAAGCGTCTGCCGAACGAGGTCGCAATGCGTGAGACGAGCGCGCCCGCTGATGTTGCTGAGCATATGCGGCCTCTGTTCGAGTGCGTCAACGATGTTGATTCTCTCGCGCAGATCCTGGACTGGCATGTGCGCTTCGAACGCATCCATCCTTTCCAGGATGGTAACGGGCGGGTTGGTAGGCTCCTCATGCTTCAACAGTGCCTCGCCGCGGGAGTCCTCCCGTTCATCATCACCGACGATCTGAAGGCCTTCTACTACCGAGGTCTGGAGAGGTGGGGTGACGAGAATGGTTTCCTCATGGATACGTGCCTGAGTGCGCAGGACCGTTTCGCGGTGATGCTCGATTACTTCCGGGTCCCCTACGAGCGTTCGGCTAACTAGCCATCAGTTGTCGGCGAGGAAGGGATTGTTGCCGTCCGGTAGGCGGGCCGGGTGGATCGGGGTGTCGGTCCGGGCTAGGCTGGGTGTATGACACTCAACGAAGAGAAGAACGTTTTTTCTGACCTGGCCGCCTCCCGTCGCTCGACCCGCGCCTTCACGGATCGCGAGATGCCCGCTGGCGTTATCGACGCGATCCTCGCTGACGCGACGACGGCGCCGTCCTGGTCGAACACACGCGCTTTCCGCGTCGCGATCGCGTCCGGTGCGCGCGCCCAGCGCCTGCGCGATCGCTTCGGGGAGCTGTTTGACGAGGAGGTCGAGGCCTACGCCCGCAAGGCCATCGACCCCGACGTGGAGATTCCCGTCCCGGATGGCGACTTCCCGGTGCGCAAGCGCTATCCAGACGAGCTGCGTCCCGCCCAGATCGAGGTCGCGAAGCTCCTGTATGGCACCTACGGCGTGGAGCGCGCCGACATTGAGGGGCGTAACCGCGTGAACCGTCGCAATGTCATGGCATTTGATGCGCCCGTCATGGGTTTTGTCTTCGTTCACGAGGACATGCTGCCCTGGAGCGCGATGGACGCTGGCCTCATGCTTCAGACCCTGTTCCTGTCCGCCAAGTCGCGCGGCATCGACTCGTGCCCGGTCGGCATCCTGGCCACCTGGCGCGCCCCCGTCGATGAGGAGTTCGAGATCCCCGAAGGCTACAAGTTCATCACCGGCTTCGCCCTCGGCTACGCCGATCCGGACGCACCGATCAATTCGATGCAGGCGCCTCGCCCGTCGATCCAGCTCCTCGAAGGCAAGTGACGCTACGAGCGATACATCGCTAGTCGTTGAGTTCAGCGCGCAGGTCGGCCAGGCTCACGCGCTGCCCGTCGTCGTTGCGCGCTGCCTCCCGGAACGCCGCGAGATCGCGCGCATCCTCGAGTTCTTCCAGGGCCAACAAGTCGTCGACGCCAATCACGATCGCAGTGAGGCGGCCGTTTTTCGTCACACCAATTCGTTCGCCGCCGTAGGACGCTCGCCCGAGGACGTCGGAGAGGTTCGCACGCAGCTCCCGAGTCGATAAGGTTGTGGCAAGTGTGTTCATAATGTCAGTTTAGTACCTTGTGTACACGTCTGTGTCTGGATGAGCCTTCCTGGGCGTGAACAATTTCCCACGGACATACCTGGCACCCAGGTGAGCGTCTACCGTGAAACGGGGCTTCGGCCTCGTGAAACGTTCACAATCGGAAGGACCCCATGTCCAAGAAGTACCTCTCTGTCTGTGAGGGGGCTTCGACGCCCGTGGATCGGGGCAGGTAGGTTCCTGCAACCTCGACTGAGACCAATATCTCAAAGCGCAGTTTTCGTGGGATTAGGTTGAGTGTTAGGTATTTAGTCCCGTTTGTACAAGCTTAAGTAAGGCTATCTTTAATCAATTATAAGTATTTCTGCATAGAATGGCGGCAGGCGCTGTCAAACCAGCGCTTGCCGAGGAACTAGGTCGTCCCTCGGTGCATGTTTGCGATCGGAAGGACCGCCATGTCAAAAAAGTACCTCTCTGTTGCCTTTGCTTATGTGGGAGTGATCGTCGGCGCTGGCCTGGCCAGCGGCCAGGACCTGCTCCAGTACTTCCTCTCCTTCGGTGCCACCGGATTGATTGGAATCGCCGCCCTGGGAGTCCTCAACATCATCTTCGGCGTTGTCGCCCTCCAGCTGGGTTCCTACTTCCGCTCCGGCCACCACGATGAAGTTTTTGAACGCATCACTCACCCTGCCGTGCGCCGTGTCATTGACGTGGTGCTCGTGTTTTCTGGTTTCGCGATGGGCTTCGTGATGCTCGCGGGCGCGGGCGCGAACCTTGAGCAGCAATTCGGTTTGCCCGCGTGGGCTGGCAGTGCCGTGTGTCCCGGCCTCGTGATTCTCACCGCCTTCCTGGATTTCGATCGAATCATGAAGGTGATCGGCGTCTTTACGCCCATGATCGTCATCGCGATCGTCATTCTCGTCATTTACTCGCTGGTGACCCCGCACCCGAGCGTGGCCGAGCTGAATGCGACCGCCACGAAGGTTACCCCGGCTCTGCCGAACCTGTGGTTCTCGGCGATCAACTACTTCGCGCTGTGCGTCGTCAACGGTATCGGCATGGCCTTCGTGCTGGGCGGCTCGGTGCTGCGCATCCGCGAGGCTCGCCTCGCGGGCCGTATCGGCGGCGCGATCATCGCCCTGGTGATTGGCGGCGATGCCCTCGCCCTCTACCTGAACATGGACCGCATCTGGGACGTCAACGTGCCGGCCCTCGAGATTGCGCGCATGATTCACCCGGCCTTCGCCTTCGTCTACACCCTCATCATTTTCGCGCTCATCTACAACACGGTCTTCTCGCTCTTCTTCGCGACGGCGCGTCGTTTCTCGGGTGGGTCGACAACACGCATGCGCATCGTCCTCATGGGCGTTGTCGCGCTGGGGTATGCGGCCTCGCTGATGGGCTTCAAGAAGCTGATCGGCGGCATGTATCCGATCATCGGCTGGCTGGGCGTCGCGCTCCTGGTGGTCCTGGCTGCGGGCTGGTTGCGTGAGCGCGCGGGCGTCTCGCACGAGGAGAAGCTGCGCCGCAAGCTCATTCGCCTCCTGGTCCACAAGCATGCCGATCACCTGGAGTACACGGACGAGCATCGCGAAAAGGCCCGGGAGCTCTCCCGAGCGTCGGTTGCGGACTCCAAGCAGCTGCGCCGCGATGCCAGCATGCTCGCCAAGGATATCGCCGATCGTAAGCCCAACGCCTCGCCCTCGGACCTGGTTGCGCAGGGCGTGGGTGAGCGCTAACGCGCGGATCGCGCGCCGGGCAGCCCGTCGACGAGGCCTCGGCGACCGAGGCGATCAGGGCAGGTCCGGTGCGGGTCTGACTCACGAAAGGGACGAGGCCGTGGCTGCCTCGCGCTCGAGGAGCCAACGTTTCAGGGTGGCACCTCCCGCGTAGCCGCCCGGGCCGGTAGACGCGACCACGCGGTGGCAGGGACGAATGAGGAGCAACGGGTTGCGAGCCACCGCCCCGCCGACTGCGCGCGCCGACGCGGCGACCCCGGCCTCGCGCAGGCGATACGCCAGCTGGCCGTAGGTCATTGTGTGCCCGTAGGGAATGGCGCTCATGGCCTCCCAGACGCGGAGCTGAAACTCGCTGCCCATAGGCGAGAGCGGCACGCGGGCGGGGGAGGGGACCCGCCAGGCGAAATAGTCGTCCAACCAGGACGCGGCCACAGCCAATGCGGCCGCGTCCTCGTCTCTTCCAAGGCCCGCGTCACGCCCGCAACCATCGAGGGAGGACACCGACTGCGCGGAAGCGGTCACGGCCTCGTCGACGACGAAGGGATACCCGAAGAAGCGCTGCCCGGCCACCCACAGGCCCACGAGCGCACCGCCCCGCGCGGCCAGCGTCAGGCGCCCGATGGGGCAGCGATAGGCGGCGAGCGTCGGGTCAGAACTGCTCGGGGTGATCGCGGTAGGCATACGCCCACACTGTCACGGCGACGGTGACCGCGCGAGTCCACGCGTCACGCACGGCGCTCAGCTCTTCGCCCTCGAAGCCCTCTGCAAGGAGACGGTGGCCGACCTCCACGGTCGGGGCGATAAAAGCGAGCACATAGCGCAGGGGCACGAATGGCGTCGAGTCCGCCCCATCCGCCGCGTTCTTCGCCGCAGACATGTGCCGTGCTCCGATCAGGTACTGGTAGTCCAACCACGCCTGGTCTCGCTCGCGCGTGCACATGTCGATGATCCACTGGGCGAATCGCGGCTTTGAGGCCTGCGCGTACTCGGGGTTCGGCTGCCCGTCCGGGTGCGCGGAATGTGCTGCCAGATACGTCTTTTGAGCCAAAATCCCACGCCACGTGTCGACCATTTCCATGGCATGGGGCGCCAGGATGGGTTCTGCTCGTGAGAGCAGCTCTGCGTCACCGGGCTGGACGTGCGCGGCGGCCTCAATCTGTCGTAGGTCCTCGAGTGTGAGCGGGGATGTGGGGACGGCATCGGTACCGTAGGTGTACCCCGACGAGTGGTCGTAAGCGGTCATGAGAACCTCCTCGATCCTATGCGTTAAGGATAGCACGTGCTCTGCTCGTATGGGTCTGTTTGGCATCTGGGACTGGTATGGAGCGCAGTTGGGTGGGCGTGGTTCGTGCGAGTTCGCGGCGCGCGTAGCCGCTGTGGTGAGGTGGCAACGGCGCTGGAGGGGTTGCGCACAATACAATTAACCTGTGGATCCCCTTCTTATCGCCCTGGCCGGAATGCTCATCATCGTTGCATGCCAATTCGTCGCGCCCAAGGTGCGCGTGGCAGCCCCCCTGATCCTCCTCGCCGTCGGCCTGGCGATCGGCTTCCTTCCGCAGGTGGGGGCCATCGAAATTGCGCCGCACATCGTCCTCGAGATGGTGCTGCCGCCCCTGCTCTTCTCCGCGGCCGTGCGCATGCCAACCATGGACTTCCGCCGCGAGATGCAGGCCGTCGCCATGCTGGCGATCCCCCTGGTGTTCCTCTCTGCCTTCGCGGTCGGCTTCGTCATCAACTGGCTGGTCCCCCCGATCTCCCTTCCCTGGGGCGTCGCGCTCGGCGCGGTCCTGTCCCCAACGGACGCGGTCGCCATCTCGATTGCGAAACGCTCCGGCGTCTCCCACCGCATCATCACGGTGCTTGAGGGCGAGGGGCTGTTTAACGACGCGACCTCGCTTGTCCTGCTCTCCGCCGCGATGAGCGCGGGCCTGGCCGCCGACGAACACGCCCTCAACCCGGGCCTGCTCATCGGCAAGGTCGCGATCGCCCTCGGTATCGCGGCCGCCATCGGATGGGTCGTCGGCGAAGTCGGCGTGCGCCTGCGCGCCCTCATCAAGGACCCTTCCGCCGACACCGTCTTCTCCTTCGTCATGCCCTTCATTGCCTCGATCCCAGCCGAGCACCTGGGCGGATCCGGCCTGGTCGCGGCCGTCATCGCCGGCTTGGTCGTCTCTCGGCGCCGAGCGGCCACGATCTCAGCCATGAACAGGCGTTTCTCGCAGCAGAACTGGGAGACCGCAACCCTCCTGCTGGAGGGCGGAATCTTCCTGACGATGGGCCTGCAGGCCTTCGGCATCGTTGAAGAAACCAGCCATTACTCGGGAGGCCTGGGCTTCGCCGCGTTCCTGGCGGTCACGCTCGGCGCGCTCATCATGGTGATGCGCGCGGTCTTCATCGCCTTCATGCTGGCCTGGCTCGACCACCGGCGCAAGCACCGCCAGCGCCGCTACGACGCCGAAAACGAGAGCATCGAACGCTTCGAGAAGCGCATGAACGCGGCCTGTGAGGTCGACGCCGAGATGCTCGAGGCCCGCGACCTGAGCCCCGAGCACTGGGACAAGGCCATCAAGCACTACCGCCGCCGCCTCGACTCGCGTCAGCGCCGCAACGCCCTGCGCGGCACGGACCTGGACTACTTTGCGAACGAGCCGCTGGGCCCGCGCGAAGGCAGCGTCATCGTGTGGGCGGGCATGCGCGGGGCGATCACCCTGGCGGCCGCGCAGACGATCTCGGCATACGCTCCGCTGCGACCGCTCCTGCTCACGATTGCCCTGTTCGTCGCAGCCGGTGCCCTCATCATCCAGGGCCTGACCCTGCCCGGCTTGATCCGCATTGTCAAACCCCAGATGGCGTCGAGTGACATCTCCCAGGAGGAACACGCCAAGCTCCTGACGGTCATGGGATCCGCCCTGGTGGACACAGCCCTCGCTCAGGCGATCCACGAGCTCGACGGCAAGGCGCTGCTCTCCGCAGGCGTTTCGCGCACGCTGTCCCGCATGGGGCACGTCGTCGCCGCGAACAACCCCGACGATGGCGAGTACATCGCGCGCACGGCCGACCGCGTGCTCACCGACATCCTGCACAATGCAGGTGCCCAGGCTGGCGCCACTCGCATCGGGCTATGCCCCGAGTACGGTGACGACGAGCGCCTCGCAGCCCCGCACGAGAGTGACGAACCGGTCGCCCGCGAGAACACCGTCGATGGGGTGGGCGACGAGGAGCGCGACACGGTCGACATGAGCGAAGAGGAGGTCGAGCGCTCCTTTACCCGCGAGCAGATCCGCGAACTCGCCCTCGAGGCCATCCACGCCCAGCGTGACGCCCTCCTGCAGGCCCGCGACGAGGGAATCTTCTCCTCGGCGGCCCTGGAAGGTGCCCTCGCCCGACTCGACAACGAGGAAATCCTGCTGGTCTCCAGCCGCGGCGTCGACCACTGACCATCACTCCCACGTCGACCGAGGGAGGCCAGCGCGTCAGTCCGTCGTGACCCGTGAAGCGTACGCCGGGTCGTCGGTCACCGAATTGAGGGCCTCCTCCAGCCGCTGCGGGGTGACGATCCCGTTACGAGTCAGGACCCGGTAGGTCTGGTCGGCCTCGTGGGTGATCATGTTCGTCACCGTGAAACCGTTGCGTTCGTAGAACGCCAGGCGTCGTACGCGCTGCTGGTAGTTTGCGGCCTCGCGCACGACCGGCTCGATTTCGAGCAGCTGCGGCACATCCCCGTAGCGCTCGGCAAAGTAGGTCAGGATGCGCGAGCCGTAGCCCGTGCTGCGCGTGCGCCCATCAACGGCGAGAAAGCCCAGGTAGAAGAGGTCATGGAACGCGAACGAGTACGTCAGGGCGACCACGTGGGTTGCCCCGGCCTCGTCCGTGGGCAGGGCAGGGTCGGCCCAGGCGACGAAGGACACCTCGGGTGCCTCGGCTGAGCGCAGCAGTTCGGGAAGGGGGATCTGCTCCTCGGGAGGGAAGGAGCGCTCGTAGATTTCCTTGACTTTGTCAGTGATTGGCCCCTCGTTGGGCACGGGGATTCGGGTGAGGTCTGTCATGCCCTCATGATACCCAGGGGTCATGCGGGGCTCCCCGGGCGTCCCGATGAACGAGGCCGGGGCCGGTTTTTGCGCGTCTCCCAGGGGTGCCCCGCACCCCCTCGTCAGGGATTACTAAGGGAACAATCAGGGTTCGCTCGTGACAAAAGATCATCTGCGGGAAGGAGCGCTCGGCTACGCTTGTAGGCAGACACAGTGACGAATCGTAGGGACGACGCATGCTTGAGCTGAAGGAAATCGTCAAGGCTTATCAGACCGCCAACCTCGTGCAGGTAGCACTCAACAAGGTCTCCGTGGCCTTCCGCGACAACGAATTTGTCGCCGTGCTGGGCCAGTCGGGCTCCGGCAAGACGACGATGCTCAACGTCATCGGAGGCCTGGACCGCTTCCAAAGCGGCGACCTCGTGATCGACGGCATCTCCACGAAGAATTACAAGGCGCGCGACTGGGACGCGTACCGAAACAACCGCATCGGCTTCGTCTTCCAGGCCTACAACCTGATCCCGCACCAAAGCGTCCTGTCCAATGTCGAGCTGGCCCTGACCCTGTCGGGCGTCTCCCGCTCCGAACGACGTAAGCGCGCCCTCGATGCCCTGACTCGCGTCGGCCTGGCCGACCACGTCCACAAGAAGCCCTCGCAGATGTCGGGTGGCCAGATGCAGCGCGTCGCCATTGCGCGAGCCCTCATCAATGACCCCGAGATCCTCCTCGCGGACGAACCCACCGGCGCCCTCGACTCCAAGACCAGCGTTCAGGTCATGGACCTGCTGCGCGACGTCGCCCGCGACCGCCTCGTCATCATGGTCACGCACAACCCCGAGCTGGCCCACCAGTACGCCACACGCATCGTCGAGCTGGCCGACGGAAGCATCGTCGCCGACTCCGACCCCTTCGTGCCCACCGTCGAGGACCGCCGCGAGGCCAAGCCGGCGCGCCGAACCTCCATGGGCTTCCTGACCGCCCTGTCCCTGTCCTTCAACAACCTGATGACCAAGAAGGGCCGCACCCTCATGACCTCCTTCGCGGGGTCCATCGGCATCATCGGCATCGCCGCGATCCTCGCCCTGGCCAACGGCACGAACGCCTACATCCAGAAGACGGAAGAGGAAACCCTTGGGTCCTACCCGCTGACGATCCAAAAGAGCGGCGTCGACATGACCGCCGCGCTCTCCGTGTCGGCCTCGGACTCCGCAAAGGCGAAAACCGCGCCCGACGGCAAGGTGGGCGTGTCCGACATGCGCACCTTCGCGGACACCATCCGCGACGCGAAGACCAACGACCTGGCCTCCCTCAAGGTCTTCCTGGACAACAACGGCGGCGGCATCGAGACGATGACCAACGCCATCGAATACGACTACGACGTTGTCCCCCCAGATCTACCAGTCCGACACCACCAAGGCGACCGTCCAGGTCAGCCCCGACCAGTCCATGAAGCAGATGGAAACGGGTTTTGGCGCGGGTGCTTTCGGATCGATGATGGTCACCAACGCCTTCTACCAGATGCCCGCCACGTCCACTCTGTACACCTCCTCCTACAATGTGGTCGCAGGCGCCTGGCCGAAAGGCGCCAACGAGGTCGTCCTGGTCCTGGACGAGGACGGCAACATGCCCAACATCTTCGAGTACACGCTGGGCCTGAAAGACCATAAGGAATTCGACGACCTGATGCGCAAGTACTACCAGGGGACGCTCGGCGGCAACGCCCAGTCCAGTGCGCAGTCGGGTCTCCAATCCGGAGCCAGTGACGCCACCTACGACTACACGACGATCCTGGGGACCACCTTCCGACGCATCAACGCCTTCGACAAGTACACGTGGGACGAGACCTACAAGGTGTGGACCGACCGCTCCAACGATGCTGACTACATGAAGAAGCTCGTGGACGGCGGCCAGGAACTGACCATCTCGGGCATCGTCAAGCCCAACTCCGACAAGGGCGGCTCCCTGCGCCAGGGCATCGCCTACACCCCCGCGCTGACCTACCAGATGATCGAGGAGGCCTCGGCCAGCTCCATCGTCAAGGCCCAGCGCGCCAAACCCGACGTCGACGTCTTCACCGGCAAGACCTTCAAGGAACTGGCGGACAACCAGAAGAGTCAGTCCGGCGGCTTCGACATGTCCTCCCTGTTCACGGTCGACGAAACCAAGCTGTCGGCCGCCTTCCAGATCGACCCCGACAAGATGCAGATGGACCTGTCGGCCATGGACTTTTCCGGCATGGACCTGTCCAGCATCGACTTCTCCACCCTCGACATGTCGGGCATGGACCTATCCAGCCTCGACCTGTCCAACATCGACCTGTCCGCCGTCGCCCCGCAGTCGGGCGCCCAGTCCGGCCCGGCCTTCGACCTGTCCTCCCTCAACCTGGGTGACCTCACCAAGGACCTGCCACAGCTCGCCGACGTCGACTTCAGCGCGATCATCACATCCGCGCTCGCGGATGGCGCCGTGAAGGACGGGGCCGGCGACTACCTGGCCACCCAGGCCAGCGAGATCGCGCAGGGCTTCCAGGAGTACGCTCAGAAGCAGATCGAAGAAGGCGGCACGACCGACTTCGCGACCCTGGCCTCGAACTACTTCACCCAACCCGAGGTCCTCGAGAAGATCCGCACGGCGGTGACCTCCGACCAGGTCGTGGACGCCGACAAGCTCAGCGCCAACCTGATCAAGGCCATCGGGGACGACCCCGCCCTGGCAAAGATCGGCACCGACATCTCCACCCAGGTCATGAACGCCATCTCCACGCAGATCGCGACGCAGCTGGGCGCGACCCTCACGCAGGGCGTGGGCGCAGCCATCGGGGCGGTCATGCAAGAGGCGATGACGACCGCGATGACCCAGATGATGACGCAGCTCTCCGGCGCGATCAGCACGCAGATCGGCACGGTCATGGACCAGTTCGCAACCAACATGTCCAGCGCTTTCTCGATGGACCCGAACGCCTTTGCCGAGGCCTTCAAGTCCAACGTGGACGAGAAATCCCTCGCGGCGCTCATGGCGACCATGTTCTCCACGAACGTGCCTAGCCTGGAGGCGAACCTGCGTAACCTCGGCTGGGCGGACATCGCCTCGCCCTCCAACATCTCGATCTACCCCAAGTCCTTCGCGGACAAGGACAAAGTCAAGACGGCGCTGGACACCTACAACAAGGACAACGAGGCGGCCGGCGCCTCCGACAAGGTCATCACCTACTCCGACGTCATGGGCACCCTCATGAGCTCGGTGACCAAGATCGTCGACATCATCTCGTGGCTGCTCATTGCCTTCGTGTCCATCTCGCTCGTGGTCTCCTCGATCATGATCTCGATCATCACCTATATTTCGGTGCTCGAGCGCCGCAAGGAGATCGGCATCCTTCGCTCGATCGGCGCCTCCAAGGGCGACGTGTCCCGAGTGTTCAACGCGGAAACCGTCATCGAGGGCTTCCTCGCCGGCGCGATCGGCGTGGGCGTGACCTACGGGCTGTGCGCCATCGCCAACTCGATCGCCTACTCCTCTTTTAACGTGGAGAACATCGCGCAGCTCTCGCCGGTCACCGCTCTGGTGCTGGTGGCCGTGTCCGTCGGCCTGACCGTCGTCGCCGGCATCATCCCGGCCGCGCGCGCCTCGCGTCAGGACCCCGTCGAGGCGCTGCGATCCGAGTAAGAACCACGGCCTCGGCCCCCGCGGACGAGGCCGTGGTGCGTTCACGGGGTGGGCGCGGCTGCGCTAACCTGGGGGTAACGCCCGCCGCGATCGATGAGAAAAGAGGAATCATGCCCACTCCCGAGAATCTTGCCACCGACGCCACCGTCGCCATCATGCTGGCCGACGGCTTCGAAGAAGTCGAGGCCCTGGCCGTCGCCGACGTCCTGTACCGCGCGGGAGTGCGCGCTGACCTGATCTCCGTCACCGACGCGCGTCACGTGACCAGCTCGCACGGCATCCGCGTCGTCGCCGACCTCATGCTCGAGGATGTGGACCTGTCCGCCTACACCCTTCTCTTCCTGCCCGGCGGCATGCCGGGCACCCTGGGCCTGAAGGCCACGCCAGCGATCCAGGCCGAGGTGCTGCGCCGAGCCGATGCGGGCCAGCCCGTCGCCGCGATCTGCGCCGCCCCCTCAATCCTGGCCGAGCTCGGCGTCCTCGAGGGCCGCCACGCCACCGCCAACCCCGCCTTCGTCAAGGCCATCGCCGCCGGCGGCGCGATCGTCCACGAGAATCCGGTCGTCGTCGACGAGTTCATCATCACCAGCCGCGGCGCTGGCACCGCCCTGGAGCTCGGCCTCGAGATCGTGCGCTACCTCCTCGGCGACAAGGCCGTCGACGAGGTTGCCCGCGGCGTCGTGCTCGCCCGCTGACGCACACACGCCTCGTTCCTCATCCCTCCCGAAAGGTCACGACTCCCGCATGAGCCCGCGTAAGCCTCGTCCCTGGCCCGACACGCCTGCGCCCCTGGCCGCACCTGTGGTGGACAACCACACGCACCTGCCCACCCACGTCGGCGAGATCCCCCGGCGCGAGGGCGTGGCGCTCAGCCTCGAGGACCAGCTGGATCGTGCCCGCCGGGTCGGCGTGACCGCGTTCATTTCGAGCGCCTGCGAGCTGCCCGACTTCGACCCGATGATCGAGCTGGCTCACATCCACGAGGGGGTGCGCGTCGCCCTGGCGATCCACCCGAACGAGGCGGCGCTGCACGCGGGCTGCGCCGACCCTTCGCCCGACGGCCTGACCCCGAAGGTGCGCGAGCATCACGTGCCCCTCGACGAGGCGCTGGCCGCCGTCGAGGCGCGCCTGGGCGACCCGATGGTCGTCGCGGTGGGGGAGAGCGGCCTGGACTATTTCCGCACCGCGGACCCGGGACGTCAGGCGCAGAAGGAGTCTTTCCGCGCGCACATCGAGATGGCTGCGCGCGCTGGCTTGCCGCTGCAGATCCACGACCGCGAGGCGCACGAGGACACCCTGGCGATCCTCGACGATTGCGCGACGCCAGATCAGGCCATCGTCTTCCACTGCTACTCGGGGGACGCGGCGATGGCCCAGCGCCTCGCCGAGCGCGGCTGGTACGCGTCCTTCGCGGGACCCATCACCTACCCGGCGAACTCCGACCTGCGCGACGCCCTGGCCGCGCTGCCTCGCGAGCTCGTGCTGGTGGAAACCGACGCCCCCTACTTGACACCCATCCCGTGGCGCGGCTGCCCCAACGCCTCCTACGTCATGGCCCACACCGTGCGCTTCATCGCGCAGCTGTGGGACGTCACGGAGGAAACCGCCTGTGATCAGCTGCGTGCGAACACCGAGGCCGTGTACGGGTCCTGGTGGTGAGTCGCGCCGGTTCTGCGCAGGCCCGGAATGGCGCTCGTTGACGAGGCCGTGGCCGGGCAGCGGGATGCGCGCACGCACGCGTGAGGTGCATCAAAAGTACTCGCGAAACGGTAACAAATTGGTTACGGTTGGGGTGTCAGTCCGGTTCCGGGCACCCACGCGAGATAATCCGACGCCCCGAGTGGTGAAGGACACCGCAGAGGTAACGGAGCCGGAAACTACGAAGTCTGGAGCCCCGTGAGCGTTAAGCCCTCCCGCACAACCGTCATCTCCGTCGCCACTGCGACGGCCCTCCTCGTGGCCGGCGCTGGCGCAGCAGCCATCGGCACCTCGTACCGCCACGTCACCGTCGAGGTGGACGGCGTGAGCCGCGACGTGTCCGGATTCTTCACCACAGCGGGCGACGCCCTGAGCACCGCGGGCGTGAGCGTGGGCGCCCACGACCTCGTCGCCCCCGCCTCCGACCAGTCCGTCTCGAACGGCGACACGGTCGTCGTGCGCACCGCAACCGAATACACCGTGACCGTCGACGGCACCGCGACCACCGCGTGGTCCACGGCCTCGACCGTCAGCGGCGTCCTGAACGCACTGCCCGCCCAGGCCTCGTCGATGGCGGCCGACCGCTCCTACACGCGCGCCGAAATGCCCCTGGGTGAAGCAGGCCAGACCATCCACGTCGTCGCCGACGGCACGACTACCGACGTCGTTGCCTCCGCCGACGAGGGCACCACCGCGATCCTGGACAAGGCTGGCGTTTCCGCCGGTCCGATCGACCGCGTGATCCTGGAGAACAGCGGCGGCGAGGCCACCCTGCGCGTCTCGCGCGTCGTGCGCGGCTCCGTGTCCACGACGACCGAGATCCCCTTCGAGACCGAAGAGCGTGAAGACCCCGAGGCCGAGGAAGGCACCGAGACCGTCGTGCAGGAAGGCGTCGCCGGCTCCGAGGTCACCGAGGCCTACCAGGAGACCATTGACGGCAACGTGACCGTCTCTGCGGTCCTGGCCACGACCCGCACCGAGCCCACGACCCGCATCGTCTCCAAGGGCACCAAGGAAAAGAAGAAGGCCGAAGAGACTCAGCAAAACACCGATTCCTCCTCGTCCTCCTCCGGCTCCTCCTCATCCTCCTCCGGCTCCTCCTCATCCTCGGGCGGCTCGTCCTCCTCCGGCGGCTCGGCTGCCGTTTCCGGCGACGACGCCTCGATCTGGGCGGCTATCGCCCAGTGCGAGTCCGGTGGCAACCCGACGACCAACACGGGCAACGGCTACTACGGCATGTACCAGTTCTCCCTGCCGACCTGGCAGTCCGTGGGCGGCACCGGCCTGCCCTCCGACGCCTCGGCTGAGGAGCAGACCATGCGCGCGCGTATGCTCCAGCAGCGCGCGGGCTGGGGCCAGTGGGGCTGCGCCTACAAGCTCGGCCTTGTCTAACGTGACGTTAGCCCCGGTAACGCTACTGTTCTAGCGTTTCCCGGGGCTCGCACGCTAAGCTGACCAGTAGAACCAATATCGAGTAACCGGGAGTATCGTGAGCCACCACCTGAGCAACTCGCTGAGCGCCTCCGCTGCCAGTGCCCTGCATGTCCTCGGCGGACACGTGCGTGCTTTTGCCCCCTCGCCGCGCGTCGTTCTGGGTGTCGCGGCCCTGGCCTCCGTCGGCGTCCTGGGAATCGCCGGCGTGGGCGTGGCATCCTCGCATACCACCGTCATGCTTGAAGTCAACGGCGTGTCCCGTCCCGTCACCGCATGGGGCAACACCGTCGCCGACGCGCTCAAGGTTGCCAACGTGAGCGTTGGCAGCGGCGACCTGGTCCAGCCCGGCGTGGCGGAGACCGTGCGCGAGGGTGACACGATCGTCGTGCGCACCTCTAAGGCCTACACGGTGACCGTGGACGGTGAGCCCCGCACCCTGTGGACCACGGCTGCCTCTGCCGACAGCATCCTCGCGGACGCCGCGCCCCTGGGTACGACGGTCACGCTGGCCGCCGACCGCTCCGCCTCCCGCGACGAGCTCACCCCGCTGGTGTCCCGCGCCCGCAACGTCATCGTGAACGCCGACGGCACCACGCGCGAAGTCGCCGTGCGCCCCGGACAGGATGCGCGCGGCATCCTCGAGGCCGCTGGCGTGTCGGTTCACGCCCTTGACCGTGTGACCGTCGAGAACGACGCCACCGGCGAGCTGGCGATCACCGTGAGCCGCGTGACGCGCGGCCAGGCCACCGAGACCGTCGACATTCCCTTTAGCGAGACCACGACGACCAGCTCCGACATGTTCGTCGGCGAATCCCAGGTGACCACGACCGGCGTCAACGGCGTGACGACCTGGACGGTGTGGCAGGAGAAGGACGGCGACCAGGTCCTGACCTCCGTGCCGATCACCGAGCACTCCACCTCCCAGCCCGTCACCCAAGTGCGTAGCGAGGGCACGAAGGAGGCAACGCCGACCGCCCTCGTCGCCGCCGGCATCGACCCCAAGGCCACGCTCGAGGAGAAGACCGAGTCCGATGGCACCACCTCCGTGCGCTACCGTGCGAAGCTGGGCTCGATCTCCACGAAGGAAGAGATCGCCGAGATCACCGGCGAAGCGAAGAACGCCGATCAGGCCACGGCAGCCGCTGCTGCGGCCGCAGCCGCTGAGGCTGGCGCCGTCCCGACAACCTACTCCGGCGAGGACCCGCGCTCCCTGGCCAAGCCGCTTGTCGCGGCCCAGGGCTGGAGCGACAGCGAGTACCAGTGCCTCGTGCTGCTGTGGAACCGCGAATCGCAGTGGAACCCCTACGCCGAGAACTCCTCCTCGGGCGCGTACGGTATCCCGCAGGCGCTGCCGGGCTCCAAGATGGCCTCTGCGGGCGCCGACTGGCGTACCAACCCGATCACCCAGATCAACTGGGGTATCGGCTACATCAAGGGCCGCTACGGCACGCCCTGCTCCGCGTGGGCGCACTCCAACGCGGTGGGCTGGTACTGAGGTCTGACGCTTTTCGGGCGGGGCTGGCAACGATGGTTGCCAGCCCCGCCCCTTTTGTCGGTGTGCGGGTGGAGTTGTGCTGGCGTGGTGGTTGTGCTTGTGGGCGCGCTCATCCGGATAGGTAACGAACATATGGATAGGTAATGAACATCTGGATAGGTAATGAACATCTGGATAGGTAACGAACATCCGGATAGCTTATTAACCTATCCGGATGTGGCTAACCTATCCGGATGTGTGACCGTGCCGAGCGCGCTGCCTGTTCCGTGGCCTCGTTTCCAATGTTGCACGTAATTCCCCGGCGTGTATTTCAGGATTTGAAATCGCATCGTTGGAATCATGCGGTTTTGTGGCATTGCTAGAATCTGACCAGATTAAATTACGTGCGACATTGTTGAGGAACGTCAGATGTTGGCGGAGTCGGCGATGGGCTGGGCCTGGCGCGCTGCCCTGGCTTGGCGCGCTGTTCTCGGCGAGCAGGCCAGTAAGTACGAGGTGCGCGTCGTCCTGCCGCCTCCGCCCGCCCCGTGACGCTCCGAGCCTCACACCGTGCCCAGCCCCGGCCTCGTCGGCCCCGTGCACTAGACTTGCCAGCGTGAGCCGATCCTCCAGCCCCCGCAACCAGCGCGATTCGCGCCGCCTCGACCCGACCTTGCCCGAGGGCGCCGTCCCCTCCGAGACGGGCCTGCTCGGCCCCCTTGAAGTCAAGGCCATCTCCGAGGCGCTCGGTATCCGCCCCACGAAGGTGCTCGGCCAGAACTTCGTGCATGACGCGGGCACGGTGCGCAAGATCGTCGCAGCCGGTGGCGTCGAAGAGGGCGACGAGGTCGTCGAGGTCGGCCCCGGCCTCGGCTCCCTGACGCTCGCGCTCCTGGAAGTCGGCGCGCGCGTGCGTGCCGTCGAGATCGACCCGCCCCTGGCCGCCGCTTTGCCCGAGACGGTGCGCGCCCGCATGAGCGAGGCCGCCGACCGCTTCCACGTTGTCACCATGGATGCCACGGAAATCAGCGGCGTCGATGACTTCGGCGTGGACTGGCCCGCCCCCACCAAGCTCGTCGCGAACCTGCCGTACAACGTGGCCGTGCCGGTTCTGCTCAACATGCTTGAGGCCTTCCCCTCCATCCAGGGCGTCGTCGTCATGGTCCAGGCCGAGGTCGCGGACCGCCTGGCCGCCGGCCCCGGATCGCGCACCTACGGCGTGCCCTCCGTGAAGGCCTCCTGGTACGGCTCGGTCGAGCGCGCCGGCACGATCGGCCGCTCCGTGTTCTGGCCCGTGCCCGGCGTCGATAGCGCGCTCGTGCGCCTGACACGCCTGGAGGCTCCGCGCGGCGACGACGAGCTGCGCCGCGCCACCTTCGAGGTCACCGACGTGGCCTTCGGCCAGCGCCGCAAGACCCTGCGTGCGGCCCTCAAGAATTGGGCGGGCGGCCCCGAGGTCTCCGAGGCCCTCCTGTCCGCAGCCGGCATCGACCCGACGCGCCGCGGCGAGACCCTCTCGATTGACGAGTTCGTCGAGCTGGGCCGCGCCGTCATCGAGGCCCGCGCAAACGGCAGCCTCGCGCCCTCGACCGCTGCCCGCTGACGGCCACCGGTCAGACAATCGGCAGGAAGAAGGAACGCCATGCGTGAAGTGCGCGCCAGTGCGCCCGGAAAGTCAACCTGACCCTGCGCGTCGGCGCGCCTACGCCCGACGGCTACCACCCCCTCGTCACGGTCTTCGAGGCCCTCAACCTGCGCGAGACCGTCACCGTGCGCACCTCCAAGACACCCGGCGTGCGCGTCGAGACGATCGCGTACCTGCCCGACGGCAGCGTCGACGAGGCCACGACCCGCGCCATGGCGGACCTGGACCCGGCCACCCACCTGGCTGTGCGAGCCGCGCGCGTCCTCCAGCGCCTCGCCGCTGCGGGCCCCTGGGCCTCGACCGCAGCGGGCCTGAGCATCCGCGTCGACAAGCGCGTCCCCGTCGCCGGCGGCATGGCCGGCGGATCCGCAGACGCGGCGGCCGCCCTCGTCGCCTGCAACGAGCTCTGGGACCTCGGCCTGGGTGCCGAGCAACTCGAGGCCATCGGTCGCTCGCTCGGCGCCGACGTGCCCGCCTGCCTGGCGGGCGGCATCGCGCTGGGAACCGGGCGCGGGGACCACATGAGCGTCCTGCGCGAGGGGGACGAGGCCGGGGCGGAGTACCAGCACCACTGGGTCATGCTGCTCGCCCACGAGGGCCTGTCCACCCCGTCAGTGTTCCGCGAGTTTGACCGAGTTGACGCGGCAGGAGCCCCTGCCTTGGCCGAACCCACGCCCGACGAGGTCGCCGCCCTGTGCGGGGAACCCGAGGAGCTGCGCCACTGCCTCGTCAACGACCTGCAGGCGCCAGCCCTGCGCCTGCGCCCCGAGCTGGCCGAGACCATCGGTGCCGCGCGCGACGCGGGCGCCCTGGCCGTCACGCTGTCCGGGTCCGGCCCGACCGTCGCGGCCCTCGCGCGCGACGCCGAGCACGCCCGCGCGCTCGCGGCCACCCTCAGCTACGCGCCCACGGTCGCGCGCGCAATCCCCACCCACGGGCCCGCGTGCGGCGCCCGCATCGAATCGACGGAGGCCATCTGATGGCGCACCTGCTCGGAACCCAAAACGTCGGCGCCCTCGCGGGGTCGCGCAAGCTCCTCGAAGGGGTCACGGTCGGCCTCGACGACGGCAGCCGCGTCGGCATCCTCGGCCCCAACGGTGCCGGAAAGTCCACGCTCCTGCGCATCGTTGCCGGCACGCAGGAACCCGACGGGGGAGTGGTGACCCGCCGCGACGGCGTGCGCGTCGCCGTCCTCACCCAGGCGGACACCCTCAACCCGGAGGACACCGTTATCCAGGCCGTTCACCCCGGCATGGAGGAGTACGAGTGGGCATCCGACCCCGCCGTGCGAGACATTCACGCCGGGCTCCTCGCCGACATCAATCCCGCCGCTCTCGTCGGTACCCTGTCGGGCGGACAACGCCGCCGCGTCGCGCTCGCCCGCGTCCTCGCGGCCACCGCTGACATCGTGTGCCTGGACGAGCCCACCAACCACCTTGATGTCGAGGGCGTGGCCTGGCTGGCCGCGCACCTGAACGCCCGCTTCGCCCGCCCCGGCGCGTCGGGCGCTCTCCTGGCCGTCACCCACGACCGCTGGTTCCTCGACGCCGTGTGCGAGCACATCTGGGAGGTCGTCCCCGGCGTTGACCCGGGTGGTGACCGCGCGCAGATCGCCGGGCATGTCGAAATCTACGACGGCTCCTACGCCGCCTACACCCTCGCCCGCGCCGAACGCATGCGCCAGGCGGACGTGGCCGCCGCCAAGCGCGCCAACCTGCTCACCAAGGAGCTCGCGTGGCTGCGCCGCGGGGCGCCCGCCCGCACCTCCAAGCCGAAGTTCCACATTGCCGCCGCCGAGGCCCTCATCGCCGACGTGCCGCCCCCGCGCGACACCGTCGAGCTGGTCAAGATGGCGACCGCGCGCCTGGGCAAGGACGTCATCGACCTCGAGGACGTCTCCGTGTCCTTCACGCGCCCCGACGGCTCGCGCCTGAGCATCCTCGAGGGCGTCACCTGGCGCCTGGCCCCCGCCGAGCGCGTCGGCATTGTCGGCGTCAACGGCGCCGGCAAGACGACGATCCTGAACCTGCTGCGCGGCGACCTGACGCCTACGTCGGGGCGCGTCAAGCGCGGCAAGACCGTCCAGGTCGCCACCCTCTCCCAGGACACGCACGAGCTCGACGCCCTGGCCGACATGCGCGTCGTCGAGGCCGTCGCCGACGTCGCCCAGACCGTCGTCGTGGACGGCAAGGAGGTCAGCGCCTCGCAGATGACGGAGCGCATGGGATTCACGCGGGCCCGCGCCTACACGCGTATCAGCGAGATCTCGGGTGGCGAGCGCCGCCGCCTCCAGCTCATGCGCCTGCTCATGAGCCAGCCGAACGTGCTGCTCCTCGACGAGCCCACGAACGACCTCGACACCGACACCCTGGCGTCCATGGAGGACCTGCTCGACACCTTCCCGGGCACCCTCGTCGTCGTCTCCCACGACCGCTACCTCCTCGAGCGCGTCACCGACCACCAGGTCGCCCTCCTCGGCGACGGCCAGGTGCGCGCCCTGCCCGGCGGCGTCGAGCAGTACCTGCAGATGCGCGCCTCCGGCGACTTCAGGGCGTTTGGTTCGTCCACTCGCGCCGACGAGGCTGGCTCCGCCTCCCGCTCTGCCGTTCCCTCCGCGGATGCTTCCTCGGGTGAGGCGGGTGCGGGGCAGGGGAGCGCTCGCGGCGGCGTGAGCGATGCGGCGGCGCGGCGCGCGGCCAAGAAGGAAGTGGCCCGCATCGAACGCAAGCTGGAGCGCCTGCGGGCCGAGGCCTCGTCCCTGGAGGCGAAGCTGGAGAAGCTGTCGATCAAGGTGGCGACGGATCCGTCCGCGGTCTCCGAGCTGACGAAGGTGTCTGCGCAGCATCAGGACGTCCTGGCCGAGATGGACGAGCTGGAGGAGGCTTGGCTCGAGGCTGCCGATTTGCTCGAGTGAGCGGATCTGTGAGTGGTGGCTGACGGGGGCGAGCGCCTCTCGCGCAGCTGTAGCCCAGACCTCGTCGCCTCATTTGCAATCCCTGTGATCGCGTTGGAATCTCATAATTATATTTACAGTGCAAATATTGTTCCGCTGAGTATTCGCTGGTATTACGCGGTTCTAGACTGGGAAAATTTCTGAGCAACTCTTTGATAGTGGTCAGATTCCGCTACTATGTGCCCGGGTTCCTTCCAACAAGTGAAACCTAGGAGCGAAGCGGCGCTGCGAGCGCGCTTCAGGGCATGAAGAGAGGTTTGAGAGTTACATGAAACGCGGACCATTTATCGCCGGAGTGGGCCTGCTCGGCGTCATCGCGCTGGTGCCCGCACTGATTCCCAGTGCGGTCGCGGCCGACGGACAGTACGGCGCGACCGTCCCCTACACGCGATACGAGGCCGAGGAGGCGAGCCGTTCCGACGGGGCGACGCTTGAGCGCTCCGACGACCTCGAATCGACGGCCATTGAGGCCTCGGGACAGTCCTATGTGGCACTCACGAGCAAGGATGCCTCCCTGGACTTCGTTGCGACGACCGCGGCCAACGCCCTCGACCTGCGCTTCACCCTGCCCGATCACACCTCCGGTCGTGTTGACGTGCGCGTCAACAACGAGACCGTCGCGACCCTCGACCTCTCCTCCGAGACCGCCTGGCAGTACGTCGGCGGCGACCATGTGTACGACGAGCCAGGAGAAGGCACGAAGGCGCGCTTCCGTTTCGATGAGGTGCACACACTCCTGGGCCGCCAGATCCAGAAGGATGATCATATTCAGATCGTCAAGGTCGGCGACGACCAGAACGCCTACGGCATCGACTTCGTCGAGCTCGAGCAGGCCGCGCCCGCCATCGAGCGTCCCGAAGGCGCCGTGAGCGTGGCCGACTACCAGGGAGCCAAGCCCGGCGACGGCGTCGACGACTCCGATGCGCTTATCTGGGCCATGAACCAGGCTGCGGCCACCTCCAAGACCGTCTACATTCCCGCGGGTACGTGGGAGTTTGGCCGAAAGATCGGCCTGGACCACTCCGGCCTGACGATCCAGGGCGCGGGCATGTGGCACACCAACGTGCGCTTCACCTCCGACCAGGCTGGCGGCGGTGGCTTCGTCTTCAACCGCGGTGTGGGCGGCGTGACCATGACCGACTTCTACATGTCTTCGAACCTGACGTCTCGCTTCGGTGAAAAGGCGCAGTACAAGGGCTTTGCTGGCTCGGCCGGTGCGAACACCCGCGTCGCCAACGTGTGGGTCGAGCACTTCGAGTGCGGCTTCTGGATGGGCGACTACGTGGATGCCAGCCAGATGACCTACACCGACGGCATGGTCATTGAAAACGCGCGTATTCGCAACAACTTCGCGGATGGCGTCAACTTCGCGCAGGGCACTGCGAACTCCACGGTTCGTAACTCTTCGGTGCGCGGCAATGGTGACGATGGTCTGGCCTCGTGGTCGAGCATCGACACGTCCACCAACAGCCAGGCGCGCATCGCCGAGCGCAACTCCTTCGTGGGCAACACTGTCGAACTGGGCTGGCGAGCCTCCGCCATCGGGCTCTTCGGTGGCAAGTCCCACGTCATCAAGGACAACCTCATCGTCAATAACTTCTCCGGTGCGGGTATTCGCCTGAACACTGTGTTCGATGGTCATAACTTCGACCTCAACACGGACGGCGGCATCTCGATCTCGCACAACAAGCTGGTGCGCTCCGGTACGACGGATGACTTCTACGGAAACACGCGCGGCGCGATCGACTTCCAGGAAGCGAAGGGCGACATTCGTAACGTCACCGTCTCGGACAATCTCATCGTGCGCCCCTACGCCGAGGAGATTCGCGCGGACTTCGGCCTGGGTCAGGATGCTCTGTCCGCTCGTGGCATCACGCTGCGCGACAATAAGCGCGACGACGAGGCCATGGACACTGCGCAGGCGACAATCGTCAACCATGTGCTGGTGGGGGATCAGGTCGTGCGCACCGTTCCCGAGACGGAGAACTACAGCCTCTACTGGTACCAGCGCGACGAGCGCGGCGCTCACGGCACGATCAACCGCTACTGGGTCTCCAAGGCGGACGGCGTGGCCATTACGCCCGACATGGAGTACTCCGTCGAGGGTGGTAAGCGCGTCTACAACGTGACCCTCGCTGACCTGCCCCAGTATCTGCCGACGTCGACCGACTTCTCTGGATCCTACGACTATGTCGCCGATCTGGAGCGCTCGCAGCCCGCAGATGACGGCACGACGATCGTGATTCGCTTCTGGTCCGTGAAGTGATCGCTTCCTGACTGACTGCTCTGGTCCACAAGCGCCCGCGCTGCTCCTCGGTGGCGTGGGCGCTTCGGCGTCTTTGTGTGGGTCAGGCAAGGGTTGCCACACCGGCGCAGCACAGGCTCACCTACCCGAATTACGCAAAAGAAATGAAGGTTTTATTTACGTAATTAGTAATGTCAAAAGTTCGTAAATGAGCCTCGGAAGAGGAGCTGCAAACCTTGGAGTTGCAACGAAAAACCCTTTCTTTTGCACATGTTGCGAAAAGGCGTATCACTGGAGTCAACAGCGCGGCCAACCCGGTCGCGACCGGCCACATTGAAGCCCCTCGGGGCCACGTTGAAAAGGACACTCCAATGGCAGATATGCCCCGCATCCTCGACTGCTCCGTTCTCGACTGCTCCTACAACAAGGAGAAGAACTGCGGAGCCGCCGCGATCACCGTCGGCTACTCCTCCTCCTGCACGACCTTCATCCCGCTGACCGTCAAGGGCGGCCTCGCCAAGGCCGAGACCTTCGTCGGCGCCTGCCAGAAGGCCGACTGCACCCACAACAACGCCCTCGAGTGCACCGCCGCCTCCATCTCGGTCGGCGCGGGCACCGCGGACTGCCTCTCCTACGAGGCGCGCTGAGCGCACCACACACGCGAACGAGGCCGTGGCGGGAATACCTGCCACGGCCTCGTCGTATGTTCGGCGCAGATGGGGGAGCGGGCCTCGAGCTATGCGGGCTATAGGCGCAAACGTGGTGCTTTAGACGGCGTGTCGTGGGTCTAGTGGGCGCGTCCGGCCCAGCCTTTGCGTGGCCAGAGTCCTTCTTCTGGGGTGGGGGTTCCTTCCGGGATTCCGTGGCGTTTCTGATCGGTGTGGTTGGGGTGTTTTGGTGTGGGGATCCGGCGGGGTGTGGGGCGCCCGTCGTGTTCCCATTGGGTCAGGACTTCGGTGGGGGTCGGGGGTTGTGGGGTGCGCAGGAGGAGAGCCCATTCGGCGATGACGGCTTGGTGGTAGGCACTGGCACCGCGGTGAGCGTGGAGGAGTTCACGCACGACAGCGTTGATGGATTCGACGTGGTTGGTGGTGGCGCAGGCCGGCGGGTCGGCTGGTGTGCCGTCGGGGTTGGTCAGGTAGGTGAACAGCACTCCTTGGCGTGCCAGTCGTGCCAAGCGTCGGTAGGCGCGGCGCGTGCGTTCATGCGTGTACCACCAGGTTTTACCGGTTTTTGACGCCCATGCAGGGTCTTGAGCGGCGAAGGTGCGCTGTGACATCCATTCTCGGAAGGTGTGCCCAAAGTCGTGGAGCATCGTCAACCACGCGCTGGCTTGGTCGACGCTGGTGATGCTCGTCAAGCGTCGTGACAAGGCCAGCAACGCCCGTGCGGGTTCGGTTCTGGGATGCATGGTGAGGTCGCGGATGATGTCACGATGAACGTGGACCAGGCAGCGTTGCACGCGCGTGGAGGGCCATAGGTGCGCGATAGCCGCCAAGGCGCCTGCAGCACCGTCGGTGGTGACCACATCGGCAGGAGCGAGGCGTTCAAGTAGGGCCGTGTAGGCCTGCGCGGATTCGTTGGCCGCCCACTGCCACTCCAGCACATGCTCGCGGTCTCGGGCGATCAGCAGCACCCATCCGCCTGACAGGTGCATGCCGTCAATGAAGATCTGATCGTGGACCTGCCCGGTGAGCCTGTCAATTTTTCTGTGTATGGGGGTTAGAGGTAGGGGGTGATTCGGTCGGGGTAGGCGGTGGTGAGTTGGGCGAGGGCTTGTTTCCAGTTGGTGGTGGTGTGTCCTTGGATGAGGCGTGTGTGTCCTGTTCGTTTGTTGGGGGGTTTGCCAGCGTCTGTGAGGCGCTGGGCGGCGCGTTTGTCTTCGATGTTGCAGATGGCGAGCCACAAGAGTTTGACGGCGGCTTCTTCGCTGGGGAAATGCCCGCGGTTCTTGGTGATTTTACGCAGCTGGTAGTTCAACGATTCGATAGCGTTGGTGGTGTACACGACGCGGCGCAGCATGGGCGGGAACGCCAAGAACGGCGTGAAGCGCTGCCAGGCGCGCTGCCAGGTCAGGGCCGTTTGGGGGTAGCGCGCTCCCAGGTCGCTGGCCGCAAACTCTTCGAGCGCCTCTCGGGCGGTGTCCTCATTGGGTGCGCTGTAGATCCGCTTGAGAGCGGCGGCGACGTTCTTGCGGTCCTTGTAGGACACGAAACGCATGGATGCGCGGATTAAGTGAACGACGCAGGTTTGGACCATGGACTGGGGCCAGGTCGCTTCGATGGCTTCGGGCAGGCCAGTAAGTCCGTCGCAGCACACGATCAGGACATCGCGCACGCCTCGGTTGGCCAGCTCGGCGCATACGTGGGCCCAAAAAGCCGCTCCTTCATCGGCTTGGACCCAGATGCCCAGCACGTGCTTGATGCCCTCCATGTCCACTCCCACCGCCAGGTGAGCGGCCCGGTTCTCCACCCTGTGATCGCGTCGGACTTTGATGCGGATCGCGTCCAGGTAGATCACCGGGTAGAACGCTTCTAGGGGGCGGTGCTGCCACTCCAAGACGGCCTCGCACACCGCGTCAGTGATCGTGGAAATCGTCCCAGCGCTGACCTCCACGCCCAGGGTGGAGGCCAGGTGATGGCGGATATCGCGTACCGTCATCCCCCCGGCATACAAGCTGATAATCATCGCATCCAAGCCATCGAGGCGCCGCTGTCCTTTACGTACCAGGCGCGGGGTGAATGAGCCTGCCCGGTCCCGGGGAACCTCGATCTCGAAGGCTCCCACCTCCGATATCACGGTCTTCTTCGTCGTGCCCCTCCTCGTGTTCGAGCGCGCCTGGGTGCTGGTTTGGCCCTTCTCATACCCCAAGTGCTCGGTCAGCTCCGCGGCCAACCCGCGCTCCAAGGCCTCCTTGAGCAACGCCGGCAACAAGCCCTGGCTGCCCGTCATCTCGATCTCGCCAGCATCAAGACGCTCAAACAACGCATCCAACGCCCCCGAGCGACGCAGCTCCTCCACGGCCTCACGCCCACTAGCGCGAGCCACAACAACATCATCATCATTCATCATGCATCAATCCTTTCAAACAAAAGACGGATACACAGACAATTGAACACGCCCTGCCCGGTGACGGGCGGGTGAGGTACCGGCACCTGCCAGCACCAACAGGTACGACGCCGGAAAGCGCGCGCTGAGCCTTCCTGTTCGTCTTGGGTGTGCCGAGACGTCGCCCACGCGATGAAGTCTGCCAGCTCATCGGCTTGTTCGTGTCGGCGCGCACGCCCTGATGGACATGTGGTTGACAGGGCGCACGAGGTGCATTTCCACCGTTGAGCGCCCGCCGCGGTGTGTCCATTCTTCTTCATCGGCACAGCGCACACCGGGCAACGCCGAGCACGATTCGATCGTGTTCTCACCCACTACACGATCACCCCAGAAAGTCAAGGAAGCTGCGCGATTAACCGCCCGAACCTAAATAACAGCGACTTTCGCCCGCAATCTCAACCTAAACACGGAACTTAAGCACCACGTTCGTGACCTATAGTCCAGCTATGCGCCAGAGTGGGCCTGCCCCGCGCTCTCGTCCCCGAGCGGATCGGAGGTCAGTGCTCCTCGCCCGCGCGCACCCGCAGCGTGGGGCGCGGGCTCAGGCCGCGCTGGCCGTTCCAAATGAGGTTGACGACGTGGGCGGCGACCTCGTCCTTCTTCATGCGCCGATCGTCCAGCCACCACTGGCCGACCTGTGCGATGAGGCCGACGAGCATCTGCGCGTACAGGGGAGACCAGGTGGCGTCGAAATCGGAGCGCTTGAACTGCTCGGCGATGATGTGCTCGACGCTGACGGCCACGTCACCCATCACGGAGGAAAACGATCCCGCCGTGCGATCCGAGGGTGCGTCGCGCACGAGCACGCGGAATCCGTCCGTGTTGCGTTCGATGTAGTCCAGCAGACCCAGCGTGGCGTTCTCCAGGATCAGGCGCGGACGCTCGGAGGACTCCAGGGAGGACTGGAGGGAGGCGATCAGGGCCTGAACCTCACGGTCGACAATGACGGCATACAGACCTTCCTTGCCGCCGAAGTGCTCGTAGATGACGGGCTTGGAGACTTTCGCTCGGGCGGCGATCTCCTCGACGCTGGTTGCCCCGAACCCCTTTTCGGCGAACAGGGAGCGCCCCACGGCAACCAGCTGTTCGCGGCGTGCGAAGCCGCTCATCCGTGTCCTCTTCTCAGCCATGCCTCCAGTATCACACGGGACGAGGCCGGGGCGGGGTGGGCGTTCCGCGCGGGGGAGTGGCGCGTTTGAAAGCGTGGGAGTGGTCCGGGTATTATCACCGTGGACGCATTCCGCCTTGGTGTAACGGCAGCACAGAGGTTTTTGGTGCCTTTAGTCTAGGTTCGAATCCTAGGGGCGGAGCGATCGGACCCGTTGGGGTCCGTTAACCCTTTGAGGAGGAATATGTCTCGCCCCGCCGCCGTCATCGTCCTGGCCGCCGGTCAGGGAACGCGCATGAAATCCGCCCTCCCGAAGGTCGTGCATCCCCTCGCTGGCCTGTCCATGATCGGACACGCTCTGCGCGCGGCTCACGGCCTCGACCCCGAGCATCTGGTTGCGGTCGTGCGTCACCAGCGCGAGGTGGTCGCCGCCGAGATCGCGCGCGTCAGCCCGGCCGCCATCATCGCCGACCAGGACGAGATTCCCGGCACCGGACGAGCTGTCCAGTGTGGCCTCGCGGCCCTGGACGGCGCCGTCGCGCCCGCGCCCGGCACTATCGTCGTCACGTACGGCGACGTGCCTCTCTTGTCCACGGATACCCTGGCCCAGCTGGTCGCTACCCACGAGGAAGCGGGTCATGCTGTCACCGTCTTGACCTCGCGCGTCGAGGATCCCACCGGCTACGGACGCATCATCCGTGACGCATCGGGCACGGTCACCGCGATCGTCGAGCAGCGCGACGCGACGCCCGAGCAGGCCGCCATCAACGAGATCAACGCGGGCATCTACGCGTTCGACGCCCAGTTCCTGCGCGAGTCCCTGGCCTCCCTGGGGACCGACAATGACCAGGGCGAGGTCTACCTGACCGACGTGCTGGCCGCCGCCGCGCCCGCCGGGCGCACCGCTGGCGCCCTCGAGCTCACCGACCACTGGCAGAGCGCGGGCGCGAACGACCGTGTCCAACTCGCCGAGCTGGGCGCCGAGCTCAACAAGCGCATCTGCGAGGCGCTCATGCGCTCCGGCGTCACGATCATCGATCCGGCCTCCACCTGGGTCGATGTCGACGTGAGGGTCGGTGCGGACACCACGATCTACCCCGGCACCTGCCTGAGGGGTACCACAAGCGTTGGGGGTAACTGTGAAATCGGTCCTAACGCCACGCTGATTGATGCGGAAATCGGGGACCGAGCTGTGGTTCCCACCGCGTGGATCGGTCAGGGCTGCGTTGCAGCCGATACGATGGTTAAGCCATACGCCACCATCGGCACACTGATCGCGGCGCCTCGCGCCTGATCCAACACAAGGAGAGACAACCGCATGAGCGGACTGGTGACCACCGGAGAGAAGAACCTCGTCCTCGTTTCTGGACGAGCTCACATGGACCTGGCTCACGCCGTGGGCGAGGAAATCGGATGTGGGGTTTCGCCGGTGACGGCCTACGACTTCGCCTCCGGCGAGATTTACGTGCGCTTCAACGAGTCCGTTCGCGGCGCCGACGTGTTTGTCCTGCAGTCCATCGCGGGCGACATCAACAAGTGGATCATGGAGCAGCTCATCATGATTGATGCTGCCAAGCGTGCCTCCGCCAAGCGCATCACCGTGGTCGCTCCCTTCTACCCCTACTCGCGCCAGGACAAGAAGCACCAGGGCCGTGAGCCCATCTCGGCGCGCCTGATGGCTGACCTGTACCGCAGTGCCGGTGCCGACCGCATCATGAGCGTGGACCTGCACGCCTCGCAGGAGCAGGGCTTCTTCGACGGTCCGGTTGACCACCTGTTCGCCATGCCGGTCCTCGTGGACTACGTGCGCGGCCGTGTCGACCTGTCCAACACGGCCGTCGTGTCCCCGGACGCTGGCCGTATCCGCGTGGCCGAGAAGTGGTCGAAGAAGCTGGGCGGCGCGCCCCTGGCCTTCGTCCACAAGACCCGCGACACGACCCGCCCGAACGTCGCCGTCGCGAACCGCGTCGTCGGCGAGGTCGCTGGCAAGGAATGTGTCCTGGTTGACGACATGATCGACACCGCCGGCACGATCACCGAGGCCATCAAGGTCCTCAACGATGCCGGCGCCAAGAAGGTCATCGTCGTGGCCACCCACGGCATCCTCTCAGACCCCGCCACCAAGCGCCTGTCCGAGTCCGGCGCTGCCGAGGTCGTCGTCACCGACACCCTGCCGATCCCCGCTGAGAAGCGCTTCGAGCAGCTCACCGTCCTCTCCATCGCGCCGCTCCTGGCCCGCGCGATCCACGAGGTCTTCGAAGACGGTTCGGTCACATCCCTGTTTAACTGACCATTTCCCGCTTCACATCCGCCCTCGCCGTGAGGTACCCTGTTGGGGTTGCTCCGGCGAGGGCGGATCCGTATCCGCCGTTATCGACAGGGCCTGAATTGATGCGCGCCGCGCTTCCTTCACTCTGCCGACACCGACGCCGGACCTGAGATGCGAAGGAAAACACATGAGCGACAACCCCGTCCTGCTTGCCGAAGAGCGTTCCGAGTTCGGTAAGGGTGCTGCCCGCCGCGCCCGCCGCGCAGGCAAGGTTCCCACGGTCCTGTACGGCCACGGCGAAGAGCCCCGTCACCTGGACGTTCCCGGCCACGACCTCTTCCTCATCGTCCGCGGCAACAAGAACGCCCTCGTTGAGCTCAAGATCGACGGCAAGTCCCAGCTCGCCCTCGTCAAGGACGTTCAGGTTCACCCCGTGCGCCGCGACATCCTGCACGCCGACTTCCAGGCCGTCAAGGCTGGCGAGAAGGTCGACGTCGAGGTCCCCGTCGTCGTCGTCGGCGAGCCCGTGCCCGGCACCGTCCACTCCCTGGAGGAGTTCACCATCCTGGTGAAGGCCCCCGCCACCTCCATCCCCGAGCACGTCGAGGTCTCCATCGAAGGCGTCGAGGCCGTCTCTGCTGTGCACGTCTCCGACCTGAAGCTGCCCGCTGGCGTTGAGGTCGAGCTCGACGCCGAGACGGTCATCCTGTCCGTCCAGGAAGCCGCCGCTGAAGAGGCCGAGGAAGCCGCCGCTGAAGAGGCTCCCGCCGAGGGCGACGCCGAGTGACACTCGCGTAGCACACGCTTTCCACGAGGGGGCGAGGCCAGTGCCTCGCCCCCTCGTCGTATCTGCGATACTGGGGGCATGAGTGACCTCCACGTGATCATCCCCGCCGGCGGTGCCGGTACCCGCCTGTGGCCGCTGTCGCGGCGCCGCCGCCCCAAGTTTCTCCTCGACCTGGCCGGTACGGGCCGCACCCTCCTGCAAGGCACGGTGGACCGTCTGGCTGCGTCGGCCTCGTCGGTGACCATCGTGACCGGAGCGGCGCACCGCGACGGCGTGCTCGCCCAGCTGCCCGAGTTCGCCTCTTCGCAGGACCGCACCCTCCTCATCGAGCCGTCGGGCCGCGACTCCATGGCCGCGATTGGCCTGGCCGCCTACGTCGTGCGCGAGCGCTTCGGGGAGGACGCCATCGTCGGCTCGTTCGCCGCAGATCACCTGATCGCCCGCCCCGAGCTGCTGCGCAGCGCCGTCGAGACCGCGATTGACGCCGCGCGCCAGGGCTACGTCGTCACGATCGGCTTGACGCCCACCGAGGCCTCGACCGCCTACGGGTACATCGCCCCCGGCCCGGCCCTCGCTGACGGCTCCGGGGAAGCTCACGCTGAGCGCGGCGCCCGCCGGGTCGCTGAGTTCGTCGAAAAACCCGACGCCGAGACGGCCGCGCGCTATGTGTCGGCGGGCTACCTGTGGAACGCCGGTATGTTCATCATGTCCGCGGGCGTTCTGGCCTCCCACCTGGCCCGGCTCATGCCCGACCTGCACGCCCGCCTGGAGACGATCGCGCGCACGTGGGGCACCCCTGCGTTCGCGGCGACCCTCGAGGAGAACTGGCCGCACCTGACGAAGATCGCCATCGACCACGCGATCGCCGAGCCCGTCGCCGCCGACGGGGGAGTGGCCGTCGTACCCGCCGACGCGCAGCTCGGCTGGACGGACCTGGGGGACTTCGAGGCCCTGACCGGCATCGCGGCCGCCGCGGGTGGTCTCGGCGAGGCAATCCGCGTCGATTCCGAGGGCGCCGCGGTCTACGGGACCACCGGTGAGGAGGGACCGCTCGTCGCCCTCGTCGGCGTGCCCGACGTCGCGGTAGCCCTGACCCCCGACGCCATCCTCGTCACCCGACTCGATCGCGCGCAGTCCGTCAAGGCCGTCGTCGACACGCTCGCGCACAGCGGTCGCTCCGACCTGCTCTGAGGCCAGCGCACAGGCGGCGCGAGATGACGCGTTCCGCGCCCACGCCTCGGGCCGCCTGCGGCTTTTCGTGTCCGGGTGAGGTGCACCGCCCCGGGCGGCGGTCGGCGCACTGTGGCTGGTACCGTGATGGGCAGAAAGACGCCCCGACGAAAGGCATCAGACGTGAATAAGCGGACCCTCGCCGCCCTCACTACTACGGCCACGGCTGCCGCCCTGGTCATGAGCGCCTGCTCTCAGGCACCCAGCGCCACACCGGCCACCTCCGCAAAGATCTGCGCCGCCACATCGCACGCCGACGCTGCCACCGACCCCGCGGCGACCGCCCTCGCTGGCGCCGCCAATAAGTTGTCGATCGCCTACGAAGCGGCGTCCGGCGACGGCGCCCCGGCCTCGCTTGTGGCAGCTGGCTGCACCCTGATCGTCGGCACCGACTCGACTGTGGCCGTCTCCATGTCTGACGCCGCGCGCGACAACCCGAAGGTCCGTTTCGCCCTGGTCGGCGCCGCCTTCACGGACGCGAAGGGCAATCCCACCTCCCTCAAGAACGGCTCCGTCGTCAACGTCAAGGCCTCGGAGGCCGCCTACCTGGCTGGATACGCCTCGGCTGGCATGACCACGACGGGCACGCTGGCTGTCATCGGCGGGTCGCGCGACAACGTCACCAGCTCCCAGATGGATGCTTTCGCGGAAGGCGTCGACGCCTACAACCTGGCCAAGGGAACCTCGATCACCATCCTGGGCTGGAACAACGGGACGAAGGAAGGCACCTACGTCGACAGCGCCGAGCAGGTCGAGGCCACCACCGCCGATTTCATCGCCCAGGGCGCCGACATCATCCTGCCTATCGCCGGTGACAACAACGTGGGCGCCGCCCGCGCCGTCACGGCTGCGGCGAACCCGATGGTGCGCCTGGTGTGGACGGGCCTGACGAAGGACGACCTCAAGGGCCTGACCCGCGACGAGGCCGCCTCCACCGAGGAGGTCATGTCGGGCCAGTCCGGCGCGCAGTCCGCTTCACCCGTGGTCGAGCAGGTTGACACCCAGTCCTTCTCGGACGCGTTCAGCTATATCCAGATCACCGACGCCGTGCGCTCCACCATCGGTGCGCCCGTTCTGACCGGCATCGTCCTGGACTACTCCACCGCCATGGACACCCTTGTGTCCGAGGCCATTGAGGGCAAGCCCGCGTCGACCGTCCCGGTGTCCCTGGCTTCCGGTGGCGTCATCCTGACCGGCTTCGGCGCCTACACGCCGATGCTCTCCTCCGACCTCAAGCTGGGCCTGTCCGACATGGCTGGCCAGATCGAGACGGGCGGCATGGTCATCTCCACGCCTTTCGACGTGTGAGCTGATTCCGCGAGACGTTCGTGCCCCGGGCCGTCAGGCTCGGGGCACGACTGTGTGCGCGTGTTCGCGCCGGGGCTGGCCTAGATCGCCAGGTCAAGGGGCAGGTCGGCGATGTCGCGCAGCCGCTGCCCGTCGATCAGGTTGTCCAGCGTCTTCGTGGCCTCGGCGTTGTCCGAGGCGTGGGTGGCCTCCACCAGCTCGGGCAGGGCGACGTGGTACATCGTGTCGATGTCGCCCGTTCCCAGGGCCAGCGACGCCAGACGGGAGGGTGCTGGCTCGCCGGTGACGACCACGATGTGGGGCGTGCGGCCCTTGCGATTGCGGATCAGGTTCAGCGCTTCGGAGCGAGCATTTTGTGCGCGGTCCGAGCGCAGGGTCCACTTGCACGAGACGACGGCGTGCACGATCGGGGAGGATTGGTTACGTGCCAGCAACGGGGAATACTGGGCGGCGCTGCCGACCGCGATTCCCGCCTCTTCAAGTTCCCGGTTCGTGATCGGCGAGCGAACGAGGAGAACGTCGGGCGAAATGTCGTAGGAGTTGCCCAGTACGGTCGCAAGCGTGGGGTTGCGCGCGATGGCCTCGGCCAGCTCATCCAGGTGGCGGTAGGGCTCGTAGTGCGCCAGGAACTGGCCCTGTCGGGAGCTGCCGACGTTGAGGACCTCCCAGCGGCCCGGACGCAGCGCCGACATGTGGGGGAAGGAGTCGCGCAGGAAAGCGGAGACGGCCTCCTCGAAGTTCTTTCCCGCGCGCTGCCCGTCGAGCTTACGCACGCCGCTGGGGGCGCCCAGGCGCTGGGCGACCGCCAGCGCCAGCTGGCACGAGAGGCGCTGGTTCTTGTCCGCATTGCTCGCCACGCCGTCGGCGTTGATCGACAGGGTGCCCGACTCCGTCAGGTGGCGGTGGAAGAGAGCACGCTGCTCGGCCAGGTTGACGCTCATGCGACGGCCTCGCCTGAGGCCGACGAGGCGTTCAACACGGAGGCGATCCGCTCGCCGACTGCGCGCGCGACGGGCGGCGGGAATGCGTTGCCGACCTGGCGATACGCGTTGGTCTTTGCCCCCGTGATCGTCCAGTCGTCAGGGAAACCCTGGATGCGGGCGGCCATGCGAACGGTCAAGCGCGGGTCGCCCTGGAAATCGGGGTCGGGGGCCTCGGGTGCGATCGTCGAACCGTTGACGCCCAGCTCAGCCCATGCGCGTCGGGCGCGCGTGGGCCCCAGGTCGGGGCCGCCGTGCTTCTTGGAGCCGCCCACGAGGGTCGGCGCGATGCGGTTGGCGCGCTTGGCCCATTCCTGCGCGCCCTTCCAGCCGCGCGCCGCCATCAGGTCGACGAGGGTCTGGCCGACCGTGGGCGCATCCTGCGGGGACGGCTCGGGGTACTCAAAGGAGACCTCGATGTCGTCGCGCAGACCCACGGCGATGACACGCGGGCGCAGCTGGGGGACGCCGAAGTCGGAGGCCTGAAGGAGCTTCCACTGCAGGCCGTAGCCGATCTCGCGCAGGTGCTCCTCGACGTCTGCGCGATACTGCGCGAACTTGGGATCCAGCAGGCCGCGCACGTTCTCGATCATGATGGCTCGCGGGCGCACGACGCGCACGAGCTCGATCATGGCGGGAAAGAGGTCGCGTTCGTCGTCGGGGCCCAGCTGCTTGCCCGCGTAGGAGAAGGGCGGGCAGGGCACGCCTCCGGCGACCAGGTCGACCCCGGCGTACTCGTGCGCGTGCTCCTTGATCCAGGGGACGACGTCGCCCTCGATGACGTTCCAGCTCGGACGGTTTTCGCGCAGCGTGTTGCAGGCGTGGTGATCGATTTCGACGACGGCCACGTGATCGAATCCGGCCTGCTCCAGTCCGAGCGCCTGTCCGCCCGCACCTGCACAGATCTCAATCGATGTCAGGGCCATGTCCCACCTTCCGCCGCTGCGTCTACCGGACGATTGTAGGGGAGGGGCGGATGGGGTGCGCCGATCGAAGCGCCGCACGGCGGGTGGCAGCGGGGTGTTCTCACTCATACGTGCAGGCTAGGGGCAGCCGTGCTCATCTGCGTCCCGCGTGGGTTGTCGGGGACGAGGCCGGGGCGCCGTGGGCGGTTAGCGCGCGGTCATGAGAGCAAGGGCCGCGCCCGCGGTGATCGCGTCGGCGTCCAGCACGAAGGCCGGGTCGACGCAGTACTGGCCGGGGCCGGAGGGCGCCGCGGGATTCGTCGTCAGGGCGTGCGCCAGGCACTGACGCACCGAGTCCTCGGGCAGGGAGGAGGCCAGAGTGCGACCGTCGGTGGACACACTCAGGGCCAGGCCCGCCCCGGCCTCGTCGATGGGGACGCCCAGGCGCTCCAGCAGGGTGGCCAGGAGGCCCGAGGCCTCGTCCACGCGCACGGGCACCGACGAGCGAGAACCCAGGTCAGACAGGCGCGAGACGGCTCGGTCCACGTAGGCGCCGATCATACCCTCGCCCACGAACTCCCAGCCGCCTTCGGCGCGCGGGAGGGCGGGGTCCTCGCCCAGCCCGGCCACGGCCTGGTCGATGAGGGCCAGCTCGGTCTCGGAAGTGGGGGCGCCCTCGCGTGTGCGCTCCACCGCGCGCCCGCCGAGGTAGATGAGTGCCTCGCCGCTGGTGCGCACATAGACGGCGCCGTCGGCCATCACCATGCGTACCGCGAAGGCTGTCAGCGGCGCGGGCAGAGCGCGTGGCATGAGGAGGGCGTGGCCGTTGGCCGCCTCGATGATCGCGGCGCCGTAGCGGGCCAGCTCGTCGCAGCGCGGATCCTCGTAGCCGATGATGAGGCGGAAACGACCCCGCGTCGCAGAGGCGAGGAAGGAAGCGATACCCGCGAACAGGGACGGGCCAGCAGAGCGTGTCATGTGTTGAGGGTAACACCGTGTCTCGGGTGCGGAAAGCGGAGAGGCGCGGCGCTCCCACCCCGCGCGTTCGGGCAGCCGCGGGACGCAGGTGGGGGAGCGCGCCGCTATCCTGGAGGCAGCGATGAAGGAGGAAACATGCAGCTGACGGACACAACGGACGCTCTTTCGCTGACGCGCCAGATGATCGACATCCCCTCGGAGTCGGGCAATGAAGGGCCGCTCACGGACGCGGTCGAGGCCGCCCTGCGCGATGCGGGCTTCGGGACCGTGGACGCCCTGGAGATCCTGCGCGACGGGGACGCCGTGTGCGCGCGGACCCACCTCGGCCTGGCCGATCGCGTCGTTCTGGCGGGGCACCTGGACACGGTGCCGATCGCCGACAACGTGCCCGGGCGCACCGAGGTCCGCGACGGCGTTGAGGTCGTGTGGGGGCGCGGCTCGGTCGACATGCTCGCCGGCTGCGCGGCCGCGCTCGCGCTCGCGTGCGAGGCCGGGGCTGCGATCGCGGGCGGCGCGCAGCAGGTGCTGACCTCGGACGTCACCTGGATTTTCTACGACCATGAGGAGGTCGCCTCGCATCTGAACGGCCTGGGCCGCATCCAGCGACGCTTCCCCGACTGGTTGGCGGGCGACCTGGCGCTGTTGGGTGAGCCGACGGCCGCGCAGGTCGAGGGTGGCTGCAACGGGACACTGCGCGTCATTGCGCACTTCCCGGGGCGGGCCTCGCACTCGGCGCGCGCCTGGATGGGCGTGAACGCGATCCACGCGATGGCCCCCGTCATTGAGCGCATCGCCGCCTACGGAAACCCCGTCGAGGTGGTCGACGGCCTCGAGTTCCGCGAATCGCTTTCGGTCGTGCGCGTCGAGGGCGGCATCGCGAACAACGTGATCCCCGAGGCGGCCTCCATGACCGTCAACTACCGCTTCGCGCCCTCCAAGCGTGCCGACGACGCCCTGGAGTGGGTGCGCGGCCTCTTTGAGGGCACCGGCGCAACCATCGACGTCGACGACCTGTGCGAGGGCGCCAGGCCCGGCGCGGATTCTCCCGTCGCTGAGCGTTTCTTGTCCGTTGCCCGTCGCGTCGCGGACGAGGCCGGGGTTGAGCTCGCGCTCAGCGCGAAGGTCGGGTGGACCGACGTCGCCCGGTTTACGCAGGTGGGGGTCCCCGCGATGAACTTTGGCCCCGGGGATCCTCTGCTTGCCCACACGCGCGACGAACATACGCCGGTATCGGATATTGTCAGGGTGCACGACACCCTGCGTGCATTCCTGCTCACGCAGTAGTGAGCGCTCACGCGCGCGTGGCGCGCACCGACGTTGACCGGGAGGAAACGATCATGAGTACCCCTGAAGAGACCTACCGCCGCGGATCCGTCGTCCTGCGTGGGGACCAGATCCCGCGTCTGACGGCCGATGCGTCCCTCCTCCAGACGGAGCAGAGTGCCGACTGGAAGCACACCGACCCCTGGCGTGTCCTGCGCATCCAGTCGGAGTTCGTGGAAGGCTTCGAGGCCCTGGCCAAGGTTGGCCCCGCGATCTCCGTCTTCGGGTCGGCCCGCACGAGTCCGGATGACCCCCTCTACGAGTGCGCTCGGCGCATCGGCGAGCTGCTGGTCGAGCGCGGCTACGCGGTCATCACGGGCGGCGGGCCGGGCATGATGGAGGCCGCGAACCGCGGCGCGTGGGAGGCCGGCGGCACGTCCGTGGGCCTGGGCATCGAGCTGCCGCACGAGCAGAGCATGAACCGGTGGGTAAACCGCGGCGTGAACTTCCGCTACTTCTTTGCCCGCAAGACCATGTTCGTCAAGTACTCCCAGGGCTTTATCGTCATGCCGGGCGGTTTTGGCACGATGGATGAGCTCTTCGAGTCGGCGACCCTGGTTCAGACCGGCAAGATTCGTTCCTTCCCGCTGGTGCTCGTGGGCACTGCCTATTGGTCGGGTCTGGTCGACTGGATCCGCTCCTCGATGGCCGATGCGGGCATGATCTCGCCCGGAGATGTCGACCTGCTGCACGTCGTGGACGATCCGGAGGAGGCGGTGCGCCTGGCCACGGGTGCCTAGTAGATGTCACGGCTTTGTGAGGGGCGCTGAAGAGGAATTATCGCAGGATTGTCAGACTTAATTGATCGCTCGGCCTATTTTGTGGGTGTGATGCTGGGTGACCTGTCAAGGAAAGTGTGCGGTTTTCCGGTAAGATTGATGGGTGTGCCGCCGCAGGTGGCGGCGGTGCTACTCTGAGAGGAGTCCTCAACATGGCAGCGATGAAACCTCGCACGGGGGATGGTCCCCTCGAAGCGACCGCGGAAGGTCGCAGCATTGTCGTGCGGATCCCCACCGAAGGGGGCGGCCGCCTCGTTATCGAAATGAGCCCGCAGGAAGCCCAGGACCTGGCTGAGGTTCTGACGTCGGCGATCTAAGGCGACATAACGGCGGTGGGACAGGCCTGGCCTGTCCCACCGCTTTGTTGTCTCTGGTGCGCCGCTCCCAGCGGCGATAGAGCGCGTCTCTCAGCGCTTGACGGCGACCGCCAGGCCGTCGCCGACGGGTAGCAGGGCGGGCACGAATTCTTCAGAGTCACGCAGGTAGTTGACGACTTCGCGGGCGACGACGGTGCGGGCGTCGCGGCGGGCGGGGTCGGCCACCTGGTCGTGCCACAGGGCATGGACGAAGGCGATGGTGCCGCCGGGGCGCAGGATGCGCACGGCGTGATCCAGGTACTGCGGGGTCTCGTCGAGGTCCCCGTCCAGGACAACCATGTCGTAGCCGCGCGCGGCCATGCGGGGCAGCACGTCGAGGGCACGCCCGGCGATCAGGCGCGTGCGGTGGGAAGACAGGCCGGCGGCGGCGAAGTTGCGGCGCGCGTGGCCCAGTAGCTCGGACTCGACGTCGATGGTCGTCAGGACGCCGTCGGGCGCCATACCGTCAAGGAGCCACAGGCCGGACACTCCGGCGCCCGTGCCCACCTCGAGGACGGCTCGCGCGCCCGCGACAGCGGCGAGCATACGCAGGGCGGCTCCGGTACCAGAGGACACGGGGGAAGCTCCAAGCTCGGATGCGACAGCGCGCGCGGCGGTCAGAGCGTCGCTCTCCGCCACGTAATCTTCGGTGTACACCCAGGTCTGGGCCTTATCCGCCATCTGTGATCCTCACGTTTCCTCGGTCGCCACAGCAAGGTGCGTCCACGTGTGTGCGCCCCTCTCCAGGCATCAGGGTACAGGCGAGGGGCGACAGGGGCGCGTTGGCGCTCCGATCTCCCGCGAAAAACGTGACGACAGCGCTGAGAAGTGCATCCGGCAAGCCCTCGAAAAAGGAACGAGGTCCCCACAACGCAACCACGGCCTCGTCGGTGAGGACGAGGCCATGGCGAGGAGCGCTGTCGCGGGCGTCAGTGCTGGATGGGGGAGACCCCGAGGGGGCGCCCCGCCAGGCCGCGGTTCGTCGAGGCCAGGGTTGCGCCCAGCGAGGTCAAAACCTCGGCGGCGGGGCCGGAGGCCACGGCCACGGGCTCGCCGCGGTCGCCGCCCTCACGCAGGGCGATGTCGAGGGGCACCTGGGCCAGGAGCGGCACGTCGTAGCCCAGCTGCGCGGTCAGGCGCTGCGAGACAGACTCGCCGCCGCCCGCGCCGAAGATCTCCAGGCGCGAGCCGTCGGGCTGGGGTAGGAACGACATGTTTTCGACGACGCCGATGACCTTCTGGTTCGTCTGGGCGGCGATGGAACCGGCGCGCTCAGCGACCTCGGCGGCGGCGACCTGCGGGGTCGTCACCACGAGGATCTCCGAGTTGGGCAGCAGCTGCGCGATCGAGATCGCGACGTCGCCCGTTCCCGGAGGCATGTCGATGAGCAGGACGTCCAGGTCGCCCCAGAACACGTCCGCGAGGAACTGCTGGAGGGCGCGGTGGAGCATGGGGCCGCGCCAGATGACGGCCTGGCCGTCGGGCACGAACATGCCGATCGAGATGACCTTGACGCCGCCCGCGCCCACGGGCGGGATCATCATGCCATCGATGACCTGCGGGTCGTGGTCCACGCCGAGCATGCGCGGGATCGAGAAGCCGTAGATGTCCGCGTCCATGACGCCGACCTTGAGGCCCTGCGCGGCCAGCGCGGCGGCCAGGTTCGCGGTCATGGAGGACTTGCCGACGCCGCCCTTACCGGAGGTGACGGCGATGACGCGCGTGAGGGAGTCGGGGCGGGAGAAGGGGATTTCGCGCTCGGGACGACCGCCGTTGAGCTTCTCGCGCAGCGCCTTCTTCTGGGCCTCGTCCATGACGCCCATCTCGACGGAGACGTTTTCGACGCCGTCGAGGGCACCCACGCGTTCCTTCACGTCGTTGGTGATCTGGGTGCGCAGGGGGCATCCGGCGGTGGTGAGCAGGACCTTGACGGCGACGGAGGAGCCGTCGATGGTGACCAGGTCGGGGGTCACCATGTTCAGGTCGGTGATGGGGCGACGGATCTCGGGGTCGATGACCTGGCCGAGAGCGTCCATGACGGATTCAAGCGTGACTGGCATGGAGACCACTCTACTGGCCGGGGCACCCATCTTCTAGAGGACGTTAGTCGGCCTGAGAATATCCTTCGGTGTCCCGGGTGGCGTCCGCGTCCGTGCCCGAGGCCTTGGCTGCGTCCGCGGCGATCTCTGCTCGCAGGTCTTCGAGCATGTCGCGCAGTTCGGAGCGCACGAAGTCGCGCGTGGCGACGTCTTGGAGGGCCAGGCGCAGGCCTGCGATCTCGCGGGCGAGGTACTCGGTGTCGGCCAGGTTGCGTTCGGCGCGCAGACGGTCCTGCTCGGCCACGACGCGGTCGCGGGCGTCCTGGCGGTTCTGCGCGAGCATAATCAGGGGGGCCGAGTACGAGGCCTGGGTTGAGAACGCGAGGTTCAGGAGGATGAAGGGGTAGGGGTCCCACGCGGCGTCGGCGCTGATACCGGCGAGCATCAGGTTCGCGCCGATCCACGCGATGACGAAGATCGTCATGTAAAGGACGAAGCGGGGCGAGCCCATGAAACGGGCGGTGGCCTCGGCGAAGCGGCCGAATCCGTCGCCGCCGCCTGACGAGCGGCGGAAGAACCACTGACGCTTGTCAATCGGGTTATCCAGGCGATCAGCCATCGATGCTCCTTGCCATCATGCGGTCGGTCACGTCGTCGTCGTAGTCTCGCCAGTCCTCGGGCAACAGCTCGTCGAGGACGTCGTCGACCGAGACGGCGCCGTGCAGGTGCCCGTCCTCGTCGACAACGGGCAGGACCGTCAGGTTGTATGTCGCCAGCAGACGCGTCACGGTCGCGATGTGCGCGTTGGGGTCCACGGCCTCGATGTCGCGGTCCAGGATGGTGCCGAGCAGTGTCTGCGGGGGTTCGCGCAGCGCGCGCTGGATGTGGACCATACCCAGGTACTGGCCGGTCGGGGTCTCCTGGGGCGGGCGGGCAATGAAGGCGACGGTCGCGATTGAGGCCGGGATGTCCTCGCGGCGAACCGCCGCGAGCATTTGCGCGACGGTCGCGTTGGGGCCGAAGATGACCGGCTCGGTGGTCATCAGTGAGCCGGCGGTGGACTCCTCGTAGGTCATGAGTCGGCGCACGTCCTCAGCCTCTTCGGGCTCCATGAGGGCCAGCAGGGACTGGGCCTGCGCGTCGGGCAGCTCAGCGACGAGGTCGGCGGCGTCGTCGGGCTGCATGACGTCGAGGACGTCGGCAGCTCGGGCGGCTTGGAGGGCGGAGACGATGGCGATACGGTCCTCGTTACCCAGCTCCTCGAGCACGTCGGCCAGGCGCGCGTCGGTCAGCTGCTGGGCGACCGCGATCTTGCGGTCCTGGGGCAGGGAGTGGATGAAGTCCGCCAGGTCGGCGGGGCGCATGTCCTCGGTGTATTGCAGGAGCGCGGTCGCCGACTGGTTCGAGTCGGTCTTGAGTAGGCCCGACACCTCGTTCACATCCACCGTGAGGGTCTCGCCGCTGCGCGTGAAGCCAAGCGAGGACGTGCGCACGCGCTGGACGTGCAGGGTGGAGATCACCCAGTCCTTGGGACGGCGCTGGCGCATCGCCACGTCGAGGATGCGCGCCTGGCCGGAGCCGTCGTTCATGGTCACGACGCGGTCGAAGAGCTCGGAGAGCACGAGAGTTTCGATGGGACGCTGCGTGAACGAACGGATGTTGAGCAGGCCCGTCGTAATGACCGAGCCAGCCTCAATGGAGGTCACACGGGTGAGCGGCAGGAAGACGCGCTTGCGCGGGCCGACCTCGACGACGAAGCCGATGACGTTGGCTTCGGATTTCAGCCGAAAGATGACAACGACATCGTGAATCTTGCCGACTTGGTCGCCCAAAGGGTCGAAAACACCGGTGCCGGCAAGCTTTCCGATGTACACGCGGCGACCTTTGGTGCCGACCTCAATAGATGCAATGCTCACTCAATCATTTTAGGCTGATCTCGTTCAATGCGTCGTGACGGCGAGCCGGTGCCGGTGGGACAATGAGTCTCACGCCACCGGGGCTTGAGGATTGGAGAGACTATGGCCATCGTGTTGGAACCGCAGATGCCGACGGGAACTGAGGTTGGTTCGTACCAGAGCTACGCGCAGGCGCGCGCCGCGGTTGATTTCCTGTCCGATCACGGCTTTGACGTCGCCTCCATCACGATTGTCGGCACCGATCTGCACATGGTGGAGCGCGTTAAAGGGCGTCTGACGATTGCCCGCGCCTCCATGTCGGGTGCTTCCAGCGGTGCCCTGTGGGGTGCGCTGGCAGGCATGTTCATGTCGGCTGGGCAGAATGCGGGCGGCACGGGAGCGTGGGTGGCGGGTGGCATCTTCATCGGTGCACTGGTCGGCATGGCGCTGTCCGCGCTGGCCTTCATTGTGCGCGGGCGCAGCCGGGATCTGGTGTCCACCCAGCAGGTCGTGGCGCTTCGTTACGCGATCCTGGCCTCCGCTGACATCGATCAGGCCTTCGCGCTCCTTCAGCGCACGCCTGGCAACCAAGCGCGCCCCAAGCGCGCCCCGGAGAAGGCTGAGCGCCCCCGCAAGGACTCCGTGGGCTTCTTCCCGGACGGCCGCCCGCGCTTTGGCGCGGCGACCAGGGAGGGTGAGGTCCCCGGCGGTGCCGGGCAGCCCGCCGGCTCTGGCGCGTCCGCCGCGCACGAGGCCGTGGTGGCCTCGCCGGTCACGGCGCCCGAGCCGTCGGCGACGCCCGCGCCGGAGACAGCCCCCCATGGGAGCCAAGCGGCCCACAGCGAGCCGACGCCAGATGCGTACGAGGACGCCCCGGCCTCGTCCCCCGAGGGAGACCAGGCCGAGGCGTCGGGAGAGCACCGCTAGGGCGCTCCACGCGAAGAGACGCGCAGCGGGCGCTTAACGCCCCTGGATGCGCGCGATCCACTCCTCAACGTCCGCGATTGTGCGCGGGATGTCCTCGGAGATGCGCGTGACCGTGCCGTCGGCGTTCACCACGACGTCGTCTTCGATGCGCACGCCGATGCCCCGGTATTCCTCGGGGATCAGCAGGTCGTCGGCGCGGAAGTACAGGCCGGGCTCGATCGTGAAGACCATGCCCGGCTCGAGCAGCGCGCCCTGGTAGAGCTCGGCGCGGGCCTTCGCGCAGTCGTGCACGTCCAGGCCCAGGTGGTGGCTGGTGCCGTGCGGCATCCAGCGGCGGTGCTGCTGGCCGGTGGTGGCCAGGGATTCTTCCGGCGTGACGGGCAGGATGCCCCATTCGTACAGGCGCGCCGCGATGACTTCCATGGCGGCGTCGTGCACGTCCTTGAAGCGGCAGCCCGGCTCGTTGGCGCGGGCCAGGGCGGCCTCGCAGGCGTCGAGGACGGCCTGGTAGACGCGCGCCTGGACCTCGGTGAAGCGGCCGTTGACGGGCAGCGTACGCGTGATGTCGGCCGTGTAGAGGGAGTCGACCTCGACGCCGGCATCGACGAGCACCAGGTCGCCTTCGCGAACCTCGCCGTCGTTGTCGATCCAGTGCAGGGTGTTCGCGTGGTTGCCCGAGGCGGCGATGGTCTCGTATCCCTCGCCGTTGCCCTCCTCGCGGGCGACGGCCGCAAACGCGCCCTCGATGACGCGTTCGCCCCGACGGTGGCCCACGGCGCGGGGCAGGACGCGGATGATGTCCTCGAAGCCGGCCTTGGTGACTGCGACCGCGCGGATCATTTCGTCGAGCTCGAAGGCGTCCTTGATGAGGCGGATCTCGGAGAGGTGTTCCTCGAAACGCTCGTCGTCTTCGCGCGCTTCCTCGCTGGCCGGCAGCCCAGCCTGGGTGCGCACCTCGTTCACCATCGCCTCGACGTTCGCGTCCACGCCGCGCACGATGCGCAGCTGCACGGTCCCGGCATCCTTCGCCAGCACGTCGCGCAGCGTGTCGATATGGCGGGTCTCCAGGCCGGTCTGCGCGCTCAGTTCCTCGAGCGAGGGGCGCGCGCCCACCCAGAATTCGCCGTAGCGGGCGTCCGCGTAAAACTCCTTGGAGGAGCGCGAAGCGCGCGGCTTGAAGAACAGCAGCGCGGTGTGGGTGCCGTCCTCGTTCGGCTCCAGTACCAGGACGGTGTCCGGTTCCTTCTCTGCGCCCAGGCCCGACAGGTGCGCGAAGGCGGAGTGCGCGCGGAAGCGGTAGTCGCAGTCGTTGGAGCGTACCTTGTAAGGACCCGCGGGCACGACGAGGCGCTCACCCGGGAAGGGGGCGCCGGCCTTGAGGGTACGCGCGTTCAGGAAGTCGGCGACGAGCTCGCGCTCGGGCAGTTCCGAGGGACGCGGGCCCCAACCGGAGCCGATGAACTCGCGGAAGGCGGAGGACTGGGGCTGACGGGAGCGGCTCTCGCCTCGCTCGGCCATTGACTGGGTTTCTTCTTCGCTCATGGCCCCATTCTAGGGTCGCGAGCCCCTCTCGTGCGTCGCGCGCGGGTATGTCAAACCCCGGCCTCGTCCCCAGGTGGCGCGGGTGCATGGGGGACGAGGCCGGGGCGGGGGAGCGCTTAATCCTGCGGGGTGAGCTCGCCGGCGATGGACGTGTCCATCCAGCGCGCGAAGTCCGCGCCGCGCGCTCCCTGCGAGAGCAGGAAGACGGTCTTGGCGTAGAGGGCTTCGAGCGTCATGTCGTGGGCGCCGACCGCGCCGAGCTTAGCCAGGGCGTTTCCGGCCTCGTAGTGGCCGAGCATGACCTCGGCCTGGTAGCACTGGGAGGCCACGATGATCGGCACATCGGCCTGGGCGAGCTCCTCCAGCACCGCGACGAGCCCGGGTTCGGAGGCGGGGATGTTACCGACGCCGAAGGTGCGCAGGATGAGGGCGTCCGGGTGGGGCGTCGTCATCGCGCGCAGGCGCGCGGCGCTCATGCCCGGGACGACGTCGATGACGGCGACGTCCTGGCGCGCATACGGGCTCGGATCTGCCAGCCGGTGCCCGCACTCGGCGCGCCGTACCAGCGCCACGGAGCGCCCGTGCGCGCCATGGGCGACACGGAGGGCGACTCGAAGCCGCGGAAGGCCCACGACGAGGTTTTGGTGGCCCGGTTGCCGGCCAGGAGCTTGTGCCCGAAGAACAGCATGACCCCGCGCGCGTGGCGTGACATCGCGGCGCGCAGCGCACCCGTGACGTTCGCCGACGCGTCCGAGCCGACGACGCCGAGCGGGTACTGGGAGCCGGTCAGGACGACCGGCTTGCCCATGCTCGCCAGCGCGTAGGACAGGGCCGCAGCCGAGTAGGCCATCGTGTCCGTGCCGTGCAGGACCAGGAAGGCGTCGGCCTCATCCGCGTGCGCGGTGATGTCGTCGATGATCGCCTGCCAGTCCTCGGGGGTTGCCTCCGAGGAATCGATGAGCGGGTCCAGGGTGGACATCGTGATGTTCTGGGCCAGCTCGATGCCCTCGAGCTGGGAGCCGAACCATCCCTGCAGGTCAGCGCCGGGGCGCAGGCCCTCGGGGGAGTCGACCATGCCGATGGTTCCACCCGCATACGTGACGTGAAGACGCACTGTTCGTCCTTTCTCAGTCGCCCGCCACCAGAGTTTCCTCGCCCTGCAGCGAGGCGGCGGCCTCGTCCGTCAGGTTACCAACGCGACCGCGCACGTAGTACCAGCTGGCGACCATGAGGACGACGACCACGGCGAAGAGCGCGAGGGTCCAACGGCCTTCAAAGGTCATGACGTTCGAGCCGACGACCACTGTGAAGAAAAGCAGCGCCAGGGCGAAGACGGGGGCCAGACCCTCGGGGAACCAGCCGCCGGACTCGGAGATGTTGTGGACGCCCGCGGTGTACTCGCCGACGGCGGACTGCGTGAGGATCGCCCAGATCGCGACGCCCACGAAGATGAGGATCGTCGCGACCTTGATCATTGCGAACCAGAACTCAGCCTCACCGAAGGCCTTGATGCTCATCATGTTGAGGATGAACACGAGGCCTCGGCGCGCTCGCGGGGCTCGTCTCCTCCGCCCGGTGGTGTGATCGGATTAATGCGGTAATCTCAGATGGTGAAGCGAATTGATCCCCATACTCATAGTGCTTATTCGGATGGGACGGACACGCCCGCGCAGCTCCTGGCAATTGCTGCCCGCGCCGGGCTGGACACAATCGCCCTGACGGACCATGACACGACCGCCGGATGGGACGAGGCTGTATCCGCTGTCCCCGACACCGGCGTCACCCTCATTCGGGGTGCTGAAATGTCCTGCTCAGCATCGGGCATCACCGTGCACCTGCTGGCCTACCTTTTCGACCCGGCCAGCCCCGGCCTCGTCGATAATTTCCGGCGAACCCGGGAGGACCGCGAGACGCGCGCCCTCCGCATGGTCGAGAACCTGAGCGCGGACTACCCGATCACGTGGGAGGATGTGCTCGCTTTCGCGCCCGAGGGTGGCCCCGTGGGACGTCCGCACATCGCCGACGCGCTCGTCGCCGCCGGTGCTTTCCCCGACCGCAGCGCCGCATTCGTCAAGGCCCTGCACCCGTCGGGTCCCTACTACGTGCACCACTGGGCACCCGACCCGGTCGAAGCGGTGCGCTGCGTGCGTGAGGCCGGGGGAGTGCCCGTCTTGGCGCATCCGCGCGCCCGCAAGCGCCAGCGCCTGCTGCCCGAGGAAACCATCGCGCAGATGGCCCAGGCGGGCCTCTTCGGTATCGAGCGTAACCACCGCGACCACGCTCCTGAGGATCGCGCCGACGTTGACCGCATCGCCAGGGAATTGGGGCTCGCGGAGTTTGGATCCTCCGACTACCACGGCACCGGCAAGCCCAACCGAATCGGCGAAAACACGACTGACCCCGACGTGATCGCAGAGCTCATCGCTCAGGGGCATATCGAGGTGGTAGCACCGTGAGCTTCTTCGACGTCGCTCTCTTTGCCACGGCCTTCACGACGCTGACGGTCATCATGGACCCGATCGGCACCGTGCCGATCTTCCTGGGACTGACCTCCCGCTACTCCCAGCACAAGCAGCGGCGGGCCGCGATCCAAGCGACCTCGGTGTCTTTCGGGGTCATCCTCACCTTCGCTATCCTGGGCGGCCAGATCCTGCGCCTCCTCCACATCTCGATGGAGGCTCTCCAGCTCTCCGGCGGCGTCCTGCTGTTCCTGGTCGCCATGGAGCTCCTCATGGGAACCGACTCCGGGGCGCCCGACACGGGCGATGAGAACGTCAACGTCGCGCTCGTGCCGCTGGGGACCCCGCTGCTGGCTGGCCCCGGCTCGATCGTCGCCGTGATGGTGGCCGTCGGCCAGGCTGGAGCGAACGTCGGCTCGTGGGTTGCCGTCGTGCTCGCCGTTATCCTCGCGCACGTCGTTATGTGGTTGACCATGCGTTTCTCGCTCATGCTCTCTCGGCTCCTGGGCCCGGGCGGCATCATGCTGTTGACCAAGATCTCAGGTTTGTTGCTCGCTGCCATCGCAACGCAGCTCATCATGGAGGGAATCTTCATGTTTATCGCGTCAGCGCAGGGATCTTGAGGTCATTCGGGCCGGTAAGATTACCCGGTATTTGAGCTCAATTTTTACTGCCTGTGCAGGCTGATGGAGTGTGATTTAAGAAAAACCCTTCTCCATGGTCAGGAAGTGTTGTAGGGTAAGGGTCAAGGCCGTGACATGACGCCGCGCGCGTCGGTCAGGGTCATGCATTCATCCCTCATCACATCCGTTTCAGGAGAGATCATGAAGAAGACCACCGCCTCTGTGTTCGCCGCGACCGCGGCGTTTGGCATCATTGCCGCCTCTGCGGGTATTGCCTTTGCTGCAGAGTCTCCGATTGGTGACGGCGCGAAGGGTAACCCCTCCATCGGTGACGGCGCGAAGGGGAACCCCTCCATCGGTCAGCCCACCCCCGAGCCGTCCGCTCCCAGCGTTGGCCCCGAGAATCCGATGCCCGCCCCCGAGCCCTCCGCTCCCAGCGTTGGCCCCTGAGAATCCGATGCCCACCCCCGAGCCGTCCAACCCCACCCCCGAGAATCCCTCGGAAGAGCCGACCCCTGAACCCATGACCCCTGGCACCCGCGTGCCCGGTGGTGAGACGCCCGCCCCCAACGAGGAGCCCTCCGCTCCTGAGCCGGCTGCCCCCGGCACGGGCACCAGCGTGACCACCCGCGGCGAGGTGACGAAGGGTAACAGCCCTGCCCCCGTGAGTGCGCGCACCGGCATTCGTAACACGAACGCCCCCGCCGACACCTCCGCTCCGATGCTGGCGAACACCGGCTCCTCCGCGACCATCGCCGCGGGCGCTGGCGCCATCGCCCTTGCCGGCGGTGTGACCCTCGTGATCGCTCGCAAGCGTCACTGAGGCGCGCGCGCCTGACAAACATTGCGGGCCCGCTCCAAGGGAGCGGGCCCGCATTTTGTCTGGTTTGCGCAGTTCGGACGGGATTCGTGAACAAATGTGCAGAGAGGATCCGCAGATTTGTAACGGAAACTAGGTGTTTCACCTTGAAATGATGTGCGCGTCACATGCACAATGGAGGTACCGAAAGTCACCATGAATTGAGCCCTCATGATGAACCGGTGATGGAAAGTGGCATCGCTCAATCGAGGGGTGCCACTTTCCTGTATATGCGTCCCTGCGGTGAGTGCCCCCGCAGGGACGCGCCCCTGCGGGGGTGGTGCGCTCAGCGCTGGCGACGACGCAGTGCGAGAGCGCCCAGGCCCGCCAGCCCGGCCGCGATGGCCGCTCCGGCCAGCATCGGCGTGTCAGCGCCCGTGCGAGCAAGGTTGGTGCTCGGAGTCGGAGTCGGGGTCGTGGACGGGGCGGGAGCAGGGGTGCTCGGCTCGGGCGTCGGCTCGGTCGACGGTGCCGGGGTGGTCGGCTCCTCGGTGGGAACCGTGCACTCGCTATCCGTGCCGGTCAGCCAGTTGTGCAGAACGATCGGGGCCAAGATCGGGGAGTCCTCAAGGGTTTCGCCCGTCAGGATGCCGTTGATGTTGAAGGAGAAGCCGGAGTTGGCCGGCATGTGTGCGATCGTGACGGTGATGGTCTTACCGTCCTCGCTGACCTTGATGTCGCCCAGGCCCTCGACGGTGTTCGTGAAGCCGTTGCCCGTGAGCGCGCCGGCGCCGGGGTTGGAGATCGTGTTGATCGTGGAGGCGTCGAACGTTAGGCCCTGGACGGCCTTGATCGTCAGCGTCGCGTTGGTGAGGTCCTTGTGGGTGGCGCCGTACAGGCGCAGGGTGCGCGAGTCGCCGACCTTCGGATCGGTGCCGGTGGCGACGAACCAGCCGTCAGCGTTGGCCTCGCCCCACTTGGGCTCCTCAGAACCCCAGGAGCCCGTGTACTTGGAGCGCTCGTTGATGTCGCGCGAGTAGGGGCTCCACACGGTGCGGTCCACGGTGGTGATCTGGCACGTGCTCAGCTCGGGGGTCGCGGGGGTGGGCAGGTCGCCGCACACCTGGCCGTCGGCAGGGTACTGAGCGCCGACCAGGTTGGCGCTCGCCGTCGAGGACTCGGCGCCGGTGGGGAAGGTGCCCGTGAACTGGAAGATCGTGCCGGTGTTGGCGTCGAGGCCCTTGTTCAGCGTGATGGTCCAGATGTTCTTTGCGGCATCCGTCTGGGTGGCGGTGAAGTCACCGTCGTTCCACGTGTACTCGGCCTCACGCGGGCCCCAGGACTGCATGTAAGCATTGAGGCCCGCGCGGGTCTGAAGCTTGCCGATGAAAGCCGTGTCGGTCATGTCGTCGGGCAGGTCGACGGTGATTGTCGTGCCGGCGGCCAGCTTGTTCTTCGTGGCCACAGGGAAGCGCCAGTTCTGGGTGGAACCGGCGATCCAATGGTTGGCCTCGAACATGCCCGGGGCCTTGTAGGACTCGGTGTTGAAGTTGGTCGAGATCTTCGAGGTGTAGCCGTTGTTTGAGCCGGTGGCGACCTTGTTGACGGAGCCGTCGGCGTTACGGGTGATGTCGGCTGGGTTCACCAGCTCGGGGTGGTGAGCCAGGATGTCGGTGTCGAGGATAGCGGCGGCGGTCCAGTCGGCGCGGCACGCGGTCGACTTGTCGCCGTTAGCGGTGCTCGGGCCCGTGGGCTGGTTCTCGTCGGAGGGCGAGGCCATGGCGGGGCCTGCGATCAGGGCGGTGGCGAGCGTGGCGCTCAGGGCCGTCGTAATGGTCAACCTATGCGTCAGTTTCATCGTTGTCCTCGTGTTGGTGATGATTCATTCTCAATGAATACTGGCCGTCAGGGCTGTTGTCAGCCTGGTCAGCATTGGTTACATGCGAACCTTAGTCGATGAATGCTGACCGCGTCTCGCGTATGTGGACGGTCTGTGTGTGTGAAATCCTCCGGTCTTCATCCAGGATGAGTTCGCGTGACCTCTGCAAAAGCGCGCCAATCTGGGTCTTTAGTCATGGGGTCATTCCTGGGGGTGTAGTCGGTCACGTGGGTGGGCGTGGTGAATATCCCAGAGGCTGTTCAAAACAGGGAATTAGCTGCGCGGATAGGTAATCTCTAAGGCGAGGCCCGATCCCAACCCGGGGCTCGCCGCTTGGCGGGAGGGCATAGACACAAAAAAGGAAGTCATATGACGCTGGATCTGACGCAGTCGCTGCCCTCGCACGTGCGTGCGACCTCCGGACGCCCCGTTGAAGACTCGACTCTGATGGAGGTGTGGCAGGGTCTGTCCGCTGCCATCGTCGATCAGATCGCCGATAACTGGGCCGCCACCACTGAGCGCTATGCCAAGGGTCGTCAGGAACACTACTTCTCTGCCGAGTTCCTCATGGGTCGCGCCCTGCTCAACAACCTGTCGAACCTCGGCCTCGTCGAGAAGGCCCGCGAAGCCCTCGCCGCCTACGGCCTCGACCTGGGTCAGGTCCTCGAAGAGGAGCCGGATGCGGCTCTCGGTAACGGTGGCCTCGGCCGCCTCGCCGCCTGCTTCCTGGACTCTTGCGCCACCCTGGACCTGCCCGTGCGCGGCTACGGCATCCTCTACCGTTACGGCCTGTTCAAGCAGCTCTTCGACAATGGCTTCCAGACCGAGCACCCGGACCCGTGGATGGAGGAGGGCTACCCCTTCGTCACCCGCCGCGAAGAGCTCGCTCGCATCGTCTCCTACGCCGACCTGACCGTGCGCGCCGTCCCCTACGACATCGCGATCACCGGCTACGGCACCAAGAACGTGGGCACCCTGCGCCTGTGGAAGGCCGAGCCTATCGAAGAGTTCGACTACGACGCCTTCAACTCCCAGCGCTTCACCGACGCGATCATCGACCGTGAGCGCACCATGGACATCTCCCGCGTCCTGTACCCCAATGACACCACGTTCGAGGGCAAAGTCCTGCGCGTGCGCCAGCAGTACTTCTTCTGCTCCGCCTCCCTGCAGGAGATCGTCGAGAACTACGTGCGTCACCACGGCGAGGACCTCACCGGCTTCGCCGAGTACAACGCCGTCCAGCTCAACGACACCCACCCGGTCCTCGCCATCCCCGAACTCATGCGCATCCTCATGGACGAGCATGGCCTCGGCTGGGAAGAGGCCTGGAAGGTCGTCTCCAAGACTTTCGCCTACACGAACCACACGGTTCTGGCCGAGGCCCTGGAGACCTGGGACATCCACATCTTCAACCGCCTCTTCCCGCGCATCGCCGAGATCGTGCGCGAGATCGACCGTCGCTTCCGTATCGACATGGCCGAGCGCGGCCTCGACCAGGGCACCATCGACTACATGGCCCCCGTCTCTGGGAACACCGTGCGCATGGCCTGGATCGCCTGCTACGCGTCCTACTCCATCAACGGCGTCGCCGCCCTCCACACGGAGATCATCAAGCGCGACACCCTCAAGGAGTGGTACGCGATTTGGCCCGAGCGTTTCAACAACAAGACCAACGGCGTGACCCCGCGCCGCTGGCTCAAGCAGTGCAACCCCCGCCTGGCCGCCCTCCTCGACGAGGTCACCGGCTCCGACGCGTGGGTCCGCGACCTCACCGTGCTCTCTGACTTCACCGAGGCTGGCACCGACGACGTGCTCACGCGCCTGGGCGAGATCAAGCACGCCAACAAGGTTGACTTCGCCGCCTGGGTCAAGGAGCGCGAGGGCGTCGAGATCGATCCCGACTCGATCTTCGACGTGCAGATCAAGCGTCTGCACGAGTACAAGCGCCAGCTGCTCAACGCCTTCTACGTCCTGGACCTGTACTTCCGCATGAAGGACGACCCGACGCTGGACACCCCCAATCGCGTGTTCATCTTCGGTGCGAAGGCTGCCCCCGGCTACATCCGCGCCAAGGCCATCATCAAGCTCATCAACGCTATTGGTGAACTGGTGAACAACGACGAGGACATCAACGGCCGCATCAAGGTCGTCTTCGTCCACAACTACAACGTCTCGCCCGCCGAGCACATCATCCCCGCCGCCGACGTCTCTGAGCAGATCTCGATGGCTGGTAAGGAGGCCTCGGGCACGTCCAACATGAAGTTCATGATGAACGGCGCCCTCACCCTAGGCACGCTGGATGGTGCGAACGTTGAGATTCTCGAGGCCGTGGGCGCGGACAACGCCTACATCTTCGGTGCGACTGACGACGAGCTGCCCGAGCTGCGTCGCCACTACGACCCCCGTTGGCACTACGAGAACGTCCCCGGCCTCAAGCGCGTCATCGACGCCCTGACCGACGGCACGCTCGATGACTCCAACTCCGGCTGGTTCCACGACGTGCGCCACTCGATCCTCGAGGGTGGCTACGATCCGGCCGACGTGTACTACGTCCTGGGTGACTTCGCCGCGTACCGAGAGACCAAGGATCGTATGGCCGCCGACTACCGCGACCAGAAGGCCTGGAACGCTCGCGTGTGGGCGAACATCTCCCGCTCCGGCCGCTTCTCCTCGGACCGCACGATCTCCGACTACGCTCGCGAGGTCTGGCACATCGAGGGTGAGCCGATCGACTGACGCAATCGCGTAGGGGAGGCCCGGAACCGCATGGTTCCGGGCCTCCCTTGTTGTTTGGGGTGTGTGGTTGTATCGGTCTGTGAGCCAACTGTATTAGTGGGTTGACACAGTTAGGAGACTGTGTCATTGTATTAGTGTATTAATACAGCAAGACAGGAGGGACACATCGATGCGCATCGATGACACCCGCCCCATCTGGATCCAGCTGGCCGACAGCTTCCGCGCCCGCATCACCGACGGCACCTGGAAACCCGGCCAAAAGATCCCCTCCGTCCGCGACCTCGCCATCGAGGCCGGCACCAACCCCAACACCGTCCAGCGAGCCCTCGCCGCCCTCGACGACGAAGGACTCACCGTCCCCAAGCGGACGGCCGGACGATTCGTCGCCACCGACGACAGCGCACTACGCGCCCTCCGCCAGGAGGACGCCCGCGCCGCGGCCGACGCATTCATCCGCGCCTGCCGAGCCCTCGGCGTCGATGTTGAAGGTGCCCACGGCCTCGTCGATGAACGCTGGAACGCGGACCTGTAAACCAGGAGGACACACTCTCATGACCACCCAACCCACAGGCGCGAGCGTGGCTGGCCCCGGCCTCGTCGAGGTCACCGGCCTGACGAAGAGCTACCGAGCGACCCCCGCCCTGCGCGACTACAGCCTGAGCCTGGACTCCGGGCACATCGTCGGCCTCATGGGCCCCAACGGCTGCGGCAAGACCACGCTGCTCAAGATCCTCGCCGGAGTCCTCTCCGACTATGAGGGCACCGTCACCATCGACGGGCACGCGCCCGGCGTCGCCACCAAGGAGATAGTCTCCTACCTGCCCGACGCCGACTTCCTGAACACCGAGTGGACGGCGGTGGACGCGATCCGCATCTACTCCACGTTCTTCGCTGACTTCGACGCCGACAAGGCGGCCTCCATGGTCGACTTCTTCGGACTACCCACCGACCGCCGCCTCGGCGAGATGAGCAAGGGCATGGGGGAGAAGCTCCAGATCAGCCTTGTCATGTCCCGGCGTGCCCGCGTGTTCCTCCTCGACGAACCCATCAGCGGCGTCGACCCCGCCACGCGCGACGTGATCCTCGACGGCATCCTGCGCGAGTTCGACCCCGCCTCGCTGCTCATCATGTCCACCCACCTCATCTCCGACATCGAACACTTCGTCGACTACGCGCTCTTCATGAAGGACGGGCAGGTCTTCCTGCAGGGTGACGCCGACGACCTGCGCGCCTCCCACGGCGATTCCCTCGACGCCATCTTCCGGAAGGAGTACCGCTGATGTTCACCAAACTGCTTGCCTACGAGATTCGCTCGCGCTACCGCACGGACGCGCGCTCCTTCGGGGCGTTCATCGCTGTGATCGCGGTTGCCGCGGGAATCGTCGCCGCGGGGCTGCCGGGGATCAGCGGCTCCACCGCTGTCCTCGCCTACGCCCTGTGTGCGCTCACGCCGGTCGCCTGCGCGATCGCGGCCCTGGCCGACTACTGGAAGACCCTCTACGGGCAGCGCGGCTACTTCACGATGAGCCTGCCCGTCTCCGGAAAGGTCATCTTCTGGGCGAAGAACACTCGCATCGCGATCGAGTGCCTCCTGGCCCTCGCCCTGGCCGTCGGCGGAATCCTTGCCGTCGCTTCGGCCGCCGCGTGGAGCGACGGCATTGGCCTTGCTGAGTACACGGCCGGGCCGCGTTCCGTCGTGGCCGGAATGCCGACCTCCACCGTCGTTATCATGATTGTGGTTCAGGTGCTCGTGTCGTTGTCGTGGCTCGTGCAGGGTAGTGCCGTCATGTCCATCGGCGCGGAAGGGCGCTTCAATCACATGGGTTTCGGCGCGCCGATCATCGGTTTCGTTCTGCTGTACATCGTGAACCAGGTGCTTTCCACGGTTGGCACGTTCTTCCTTCCGCTGTCCGTTACAACCGACGGACACTTCTCCACCGAGATCATGTGGACCTCGTACCTGGCGACGATGGGAACCGAGGGGCACCCGAACGTCATCGGCATCGGCTCCTACATCCTCGTGCCCCTGTTCGCGCTGGCCATGGGCCTGTGGGCCTCTCGCTCGATCGAGAAGCACACGTCCCTGCGCTGAGCGCATGACCCGCTGAGCGCCAGTCGGCGGTGGGATAGGATTTTGGTATCCGACCCACCGCCGACTCGTTGTGTGAGGAGCGCAGATGACCGCCGAGGGACCTCGCTTTGGGGCCACACCCCAGAACCCCGACCTGCTGCGGTGGATCGGAATTCAGGTACTCCTCCTCGTTATCGCCTGGGTAATCGGCATGGTCGTGCGGCGACTCCTGGCCTCGCGCATGACGATGTCCACGGCCTCGGCGACCCTCACCGGCCTGGGCGGCCTGTGGGGTGGCCTCCTGGTCGCTGGATGGATCTTCTCCTCCTCCGACATGTGGCGCCCCGCGATGATCGGCGTCGCTGCCCTGGTGGCCCTCGTCGTCGTCATCGTCGTCTCCCTGATCGTCGCGTACCTGCATCCGCGCCCCGGCCTCGACCCCATCGCCGAGGTCGCCAAGCGCGGCGAATCCGACTCCCTCGAATTCAAGTCGAGCGCCCGCTGGAACATGCGCGCCGGTAAGCGCGATGACGCCATGGAAACCGTCATCGCGAAGACGGTCGCCGCGTTCATGAACTCCGGCGGCGGCACCCTGCTCATCGGCGTCGATGACGACGGTCGCCTCATCGGGCTGGGTCCCGACTACGCGACCCTGAAGTCCCCGGACGCGGACCGCTTCGAGCTGTGGATCCGCGACCTGTGGGGTCAGCGCCTGGGCACCAACGCGGCCGCACTGCCGCTCCTCGACTTCGCCGAGGCCTCGGACCCCCAGGAGGGCTACGGGCCCCAGGAGGTGTGCCGGGTGACCATTCCGCCCGCCCTGGGGCCGGTGTATCTGCGCGGCCCGAAGGGCAAGGGCGAGGCCGAGCTGTGGGTGCGCGTCGGCAACTCGACGCGGCGCCTTGAGGTCGCCGACGCCGTGCAATACGTGGCCCTCCGCTGGCCCGAATCCGTGCGTGTCTCTCTGCTGACCCGCGCGCGTCTGTTCTTCACCCTTCGTCGCCACCGCGACACCCCCGCCCGCCTGCCGCGCGTCGTCGAGCGCGTCCTCATAGAGCGCGCGAAGCACGGTGGCGGGGCCTCCGAGGGGGAGTAGAGGCGCGGTGAGGCTGGCCCCAGGAACTCAGAGAGGAGAGTAGGCATGCGCCTGCGCAAGACCCTGCCCGCGGACATCGAGCAAATCATCGCCTCCGGGGACGTCGAGGCCGTGGCGCGCGCGGTCGAGCGCTGCGAGGTCGGCGCGTACCTGCGGGGTTCCGCCTATGAGTCGCGGCTCATGCATTTCCCGGCCTCCGAGGAAATCACCGACTTCCTACTCGCGCGGGGCGAGGACATCAACTCGCGTGATCGGTACGAACGTACCCCGATCCACGCGCGCGTTCGGTCGCGTTGCCTCGACCAGATTCCGATGCTGATCGCTCGCGGAGGCGACATCAATGCGCGCGATACCTCCGATCAGACGGCGTTGTTTGACGTCGTCGAGCGTTTCCCTGTTGCCGACGTGTCGCGGATGATGTCGTGGGGCGCGGATCCGCTGGTTGTTGCTGATTCGAGGGTGTACGGCAAGGCGACGCTTGTCGAGAACGTGGTGTCCTGGCACAACTTCCTGGACGCCCCGCGCGCGCTCGCGGTGATTCGGTTGCTTCTGTCCGTTGGGGCACCTGTCGGTGAGCGTGTGCCGACCGCGCTGCGGTCGATGGATCGGATGCGCTGCACGTTCATCGCGCACGGGCTGCCAGATCATCTTTCGCAGTCGCGGGTCGACGAGGCCTCGGCCGCGTTGTCGGAGCTGTGCGCCCTGTTCGGGGTGGAGCAGCGCGAGGCGAAGCCTGCGCCTGTCGTGGGGGAGCGGCTGGAGCTGGATCCGTCCGTGCCTGCCCTGCGTCAGTATGGGGAGCTGTGGGATCTGCTTGTGCCCGACAGTGGCCAGTGTCGGACGCTGCAGGGCGAGGTCATTCGCATTGCGGGGCGGGTTGGCCACGAGGTGTACGACAACGGCGGCATCAACTGGGATCATTCTTTTGGGGCGCTGCTGTACCAGTATTTGCGTGTTGTTGCGTCTGGCGTTTCGCTGTCACCCGACTCTCTGTCCCGCGCCGAGGCTGCCGTCGCCTCCCTGAAGGGGCGCTCCATGTCCCACCAGGCAGTCGACGACATCACGGAGCTGGCCGTGGAATGGGTGCGCCTGAACCCGGTCTTAGTTGAGTCGGATCTGCCCGACGTGGGGCGGTGATTGTGCAGGAGTAACTGTAAGGTTAGTTTCCCCTGCTAAAATGAGGACTAGCACGTTGTGTAAAACTCATACGTGTGTTACAGTTCCTCTATGAGTGTTGAAACAATTCAGTCATCGAAGACTTGGAAGATTATCTTTAATACGACGGCAACTGTTCTGCTTCTTATTTCTGCGGGATGTTGTGCTTGGGTGGGATTTAGGCATGGTGGCATCTCAAGGATGTTCGTGCTTTGGCTCTGCTTGTATTAGCCCTTGTTCTTTTTCTCTGCTTGATTGACGGTGCGAAAGGAGTGTATTACTTAAGAGTTACCTATCTTGCATTTGTCCTTGGTGCTCTATTTTTCTTTTTGAATATCATGCCGAAAGATTCGCTAGTTATTGCTATTGGTGAATTGAATGGAAGTGTTTCGCTCGTGGAGCCTATGATTACTTTTGTGATCTTTATGGTGTCTGTTTCGGTGCAAATTTCTCTGCTTGGGAGTCGGAGGAGGGAAAAGGAATTCTCGTATGTTGCCGTTGCGTGTCTTGGTGTGATTAGTCTTCTTCTTCCGAGGATGATTGATTCATACGCCTTGGTGTGGGGGGTGTGTTCAGAAGGCTTGTGAAGAGGGTGGTAGCAAATTTGCTGATTTAGTCCCTGTGTATAATGTTGCCTTCTCGTTTGCGGCTACCCTCGGTGTGCTCGCCTTGTTGAGTCGCTTTGTTCCGCCCCTTGTTAATAAAATGCCCAAGTTTTCGGGCTCTTCAGAGTTGAGTGTGGGTGGAGGCATCTCGGCCTCTTGCGATGAGGGGCATTCGGAGCTGGTAGTTGGTGGGGTTGCGGTAGCCTCTGGCGGTGCGTCTCGCCAGCTTGCGTCCGCCGCGGTGACTGGCGTTGTGGCGGGTGCGTGTTTCTCGGTCGTGAGTCGTCTTTTCGGTCGCCGCTGAACTGCGTTGCCTCGCGTTTGGACTGGAGCGGCGAGGCATATCTCCACACTGATACTTGTTGCTCAGTGGCATTGCGCTACTTGGCGCAGTATTGCACTGCTGAGTAGCTAGTGCAATGTCTTCCTACCTAGTGCATTGCTGTCGTACCTAGTGCACTGCTGCCTGTGCTGAGTGCGTTGCGTGCTGGTTGAGGGTGTTGCGGTCGGCTAGTTCCGCGATGAAGCATTGTTGCCGATGAGGGGTTACACCCGATCGGGAAGATTCAACCCCCTTCTGATCGGGTTGAATCTTCCCTAAGGGGTTGATTGCTCACGAACGGGTGCAGCGCCTCTGGCATGGCCTTCATGAAACAGACGTGGAATGTGCGAACGGAGAGCAATTGCCCGCAGTTGTGCTTGTTGCGGGAGGCGGTGCACCCGATCCGTAGGCATTACACCCTTTCTGATCGGGTGCATCGCGACGTAACGGGTGCATCGCGACGTAACGGGTGCAGCGCCTCTTGTTCGGAGCCGGGGGCGAGCATTTCGTGGCTGCGTCCGATGCTGCCGGTTGGGGTCTGTGGGGAGGGATTGTCCGCGGTTGGGTTTGTTGTGGGAGGCGGTGCACCCGATCCGTAGGCATTACACCTCTTCTGATCGGGTGCATCGCGACGGATCGGGTGCAGCGCCTCTTGTTCGGAGCCGGGGCGAGCATTTGGTGGCTGTGTGGCTGCGTCCGATGCTGTCGGTTGGGGTCTGTGGGGAGGGATTGTTCGCGGTTGTGCTTGTTGTGGGAGGCGGTGCACCCGATCCGTAGGCATTACACCGCTTCTGATCGGGTGCAGCGAGACGTAACGGGTGCAGCGAGACGTAACGGGTGCTTCGCGACGTAACGGGTGCAGCGTCTCTCGTTCGGAGTCGGGGCGAGCATGTTGAGGCTGTGTGGTTGCGTCCGAGGTGGCTGGTTGGGGTGTGTCGGGAGGAATTGCCCCAAGTTGGGCTTGTTGTGGGAGGCAGTGCACCCGATCTGTAGGCATTACACCCCTTCTGATCGGGTGCAGCGCCACGTAACGGGTGCAGCGCGACGTAACGGCTGTAAGGCTGCCCGGTCTGGTTCGGCCGGAGGCTCGTTGAGGGGGCTAGGGGGCATACCTGGCCGCGTGTTGGCTTGTTGCTAGGTGGCATTGCACTAGTTAGCGCAGCGTTGCACTAGATAGCAGGTAGTGCAATGCCCTCCTATCTAGTGCATTGCTGTCGTATCTAGTGCACTGCTGCCCCTTCTGAGCACGTTGTGTGTCGGTTGGGGCCATCACGGACGGCAAGTTCCGCGACGATACTTGTTACCGATGAGGTGTTACACCCGATCGGGAAGATTCAACCCCTTCTGATCGGGTTGAATCTTCTCTAACGGGTTGAATGTTCCCGATCAGTTTGAATCTTGCCGCACCCTGAGGCCCGAAACAGGGGAGGGGCCCAAGCCTTGCGGCTCGGGCCCCTCCCTATGTCGTATCAACGCGACGCTATCGCCTCACTCGCCGCCCTTGCGGCGGCGGATGCGCTTGCGGGCGCGGGGCGCACGCTCGGAAGAAGAACCAGCCGAACCGGAACCGGAATCGGAACGCTGCGAGTGCTCGCCACGGCCACGGCCGCGCGTGCCGCGGTCGGAACGGCCGCCCTTGCCGGCGTTCAGCGTGCGATCCCCGTCCTGGGCGCCGCGACGCGAGCCGCGCGAACGTGAGGACTCGGAGGATGCGTCGCCGCGTGCGGAACGCCCGCGGCCACCGCGAGACCCACCACGCGAGCCACCCGAACGCGAGCCACCCGAACGCGAGCCACCACGGCCTCGTCCCTCGGAGCGGGGAGCGGAGCCGCCCAGGTCCTCGAGAACCTCGGCGTCCAGGCCAGCGCGCGTGCGCTTGGCGCGCGGCAGGCGACCGGTCGTGCCCTCCGGGATGTCCAGGTCGGTGAACAGGTGGGGGGAGGTGTGGTAGGTTTCGAGCGGATCGGGCACGCCCAGGCCCAGGGCCTTGGAGATGAGCGACCAGCGCGGCGTGTCATCCCAGTCGACGAAGGTGACGGCAGTGCCCGAGTTGCCCGCGCGGCCCGTGCGGCCGATGCGGTGGATGTAGATCTTCTCGTCTTCGGGGCACTGGTAGTTAATGACGTGCGTGACGTCGTCGACGTCGATGCCTCGCGCGGCGACGTCGGTGGCGACCAGGACGTCGACCTTGCCGTTACGGAAGGCGCGCAGAGCCTGCTCGCGCGCGCCCTGGCCCAGGTCGCCGTGCAGCGAGCCGACGGCGAAGCCGCGGGCGGTCAGGTCCTCGCCCAGGCGGGCGGCGGTGCGCTTGGTGCGGCAGAAGATGACGGTGCGGCCGCGACCCTCTGCCTGGAGGATGCGCGAGACGACCTCGACCTTGTTCATAGCGTGAACGCGGTAGATGACCTGCTTGACCGTGTTGACGGTCTGGTTCTGGTCGTCGGGGTCCTGCGCGCGGATGTGGGTCGGCTGGACCATGAAGCGGCGGGCCAGGGCCACGACGGGGCCGGGCATGGTCGCGGAGAACAGCATGGTGTGGCGGTTCTCGGGGACGCGGGCCAGCAGTGTCTCGACGTCGGGCAGGAAGCCCAGGTCGAGCATCTCGTCGGCCTCGTCGAGGACGACGGTTTCGACGCCGGACAGGTGCAGGTGGCCCTTGCGCAGCAGGTCGATGAGGCGGCCGGGCGTGCCCACGACGATGTCGGCGCCACGCTCGAGAGCCTCGATCTGGGGCTCGAAGGCGACGCCGCCGTAGATTTCGACGATGCGGGTCGACAGGTACTTGGCGGCTTCGCGCAGGTCCTGGGCGACCTGCTTGGTGAGCTCGCGGGTCGGCAGGATGATGAGCGCCTGCGGCTGTTCGGGTTGAGCAGGTCCTCGTAGCCCTCTTCGTCGGGCGCGATGACGTCCTCGAGGACGGGGATGCCGAAGCCGAGGGTCTTGCCGGTGCCGGTCTTGGCCTGGCCGATGATGTCGTGGCGCTCCAGCGCGGGGCCAAGCGTCAGGGCCTGGATCGGGAAGGGGTGCGTGATGCCCTTGTCTTCGAGGGCGTCGACGATCGGGTCGGTGACGCCGAAGTCCGCGAAGGATTTCTTCTCCAGGTCGTCGCCGCCCTTTCCGGTGATGTCCGGGGTGGCCTCTTCGACCTCGGGGGCTGCGGGCTTGATGTTGCCGAGGCGGACGACGCCTGCGGAGTATTCGACGGACGAGGCCGGGGTGGCCTCCTGCGTGGTGGCCTCGCTCTGTGTGGTGGCGTCGTTGTCGGGGGTGGGCTCGATGGCCTCGATGCTCGTGTTGGTCACGATCTGCCTTGTCTCCCGGGCTTTTCCGGGGTTGGGGTCGGTGCCGATCGCGCATTGTCTGGCGCGGGGATTGTCGTCCGCGCGAATGTGTGATGTGCAAAAAGAATGCGACCGGGCTTCCGGTGGTCACCTTTCAGTGTAATCGTGTCAAGGCTGACAGCGGGGGAGGTGCTGGTCACAGGGAGCTGGGGGAATGGGGGATTGTGTGGATAGTGGGAGCCGGAGGGCTTGTCAGGCACTATGCTGTACTCATGGCTCATGAATATGTTTCTGTCCCGGCCGACGACACTGATGTCATTGGCATTCTCGCCTATTCGTCGCTGGCGTTTATGACGCGCCTGGCGAAGGACGGCGAGCAGGCTCCACGTTCGAGGCGCACGTGGAGCACGCGCGCATGGCTGCGCAGTGTTTCGCGCTGTACCAGCAGCTGGAGGTGTGGAGCGAGCACCGTGACTTTGATCTGATGGAGGCCGCTGGTGCGTTTACGAGCGCGTATGACGATTTGGATGCGCGCACTCGTCCGACGACGTTCGCGGAGCGCTCGGTGAAGACCTTTATTACGCGCGGCATGCTCGGCGATATGTTGATCCGTGTTGCCCGAGTCCACGGCCTGTTTGAGGGGATTGAGGACGTGTGGCCCTTCGAGCAGGGGCATTGGGTGCGCGAGCATCTGGGGCCGCAGATTGAGGCGGACCCGCAGCTGGCGGATCGCCTGTCCCTGTGGGGTCGCCGCGTTGCCGGCGAGGCGCTGGGCCTCGTGCGCGCCACGCTGTTCACCTACCCGCAGCTCGCGATGACGCCGGACAACGTCGATGAGATCACGGAGTATGTCATCAAGCGTCACGGCGAGCGCATGAAGGACATTCACCTGAAGGCCTGAGCGGTCCGACGGGCATAGACGAGGCCGGGGAGCGCGAGCGGTTCAGTTCCGCAGTGTGCTCCCCGGCCTCGTGCGTCGGATGGTGCGTCAGTGGATCGCGAAGCCGACGCGGCGCTCGGTCTTGCTGGCGATCTGCACGTAGCCGAGGGCGTGGGCGGGCACGAGAGTGCGCTGGCCCTTGGTGTCGGTGAGGTCGAGGACGCCATTGGCGGAGACGAGGGCCTCGTTGACCTTCGCCATGAGTTCGTTTTCGGTCATGTCGACGTCGAGGGCGAGTTGGCGCGTGTTGTCGCGGATGCCGATGAAGATCTCCATGATGACTCCTTGCTGGTAAATATCGTCAATGCCATCATATGTGCCACAGATGTGGGTGGGGTCTGTCAGTATTGCGTCATGAGCGAAATCAAGGTCAGGTTGCGGCGTCGCCCCGATGGTTGGTGGCGTCTGCCGCAGCTGAACGAGGCACAACGCGGGGTCGTCGATGCGGCGCGCGGCGCGGATGTGATCGCCCGTGGGGCCCCCGGTTCGGGGCGCAGCACGTGCGCGCTCGCGGTGTTCGAGCAGGCTGTGCGCGCGGGTGGCTCGGCTTTGATTCTGGCTCCTGATCGCACGCGCGCCGACGTGTTGACGCCGCGCGTGCAGGCGCTGGGCCCCGATGTGGTGCGTCCGGTGCGCACGCCCGCGTCTTTTGCGTATCAGGTGGTGGCCACGTGGCGCACGCAGCGCCTTGAGCCGTTGGAGGGCGTGGAGCTGGTGACGGGCGCGGCCCAGGATCAGCTTCTGGCGGAGCTGTTGCGCAGCGTGGAGGCGCCCTGGCCCGAGGATATCGGTGAGCAGATGCGTGCGATGCCGGCGTTTCGCGCGGAGCTTCGTAATCTGGTGGCGCGCGTGGGCGAGGCCGGGATGGATTCGGCGGCTTTGTCCCAGGCCGGGGCGCGTTTTGGGCATCCCGAATGGGAGGGCGCGGGCGCGATCGTTGCTGCCCTGGAGGAGGGGCCACAGCGCTCCCCTGAGTACCCGCAGACCCTGCGCGTGGATCTGTCGCGTATTCAGTCCGTTGCTGCGGATCTTATTCGCGCGTGGGAGAGCGACGCGCCCGAGCGCGGCGTGCAGGCGCCTGTCCGGTGCCCGACGTGGTGATCGTTGACGACCTGCAGGATTGCACGCCCTCGACCCTGACGCTGCTGCGCGCGTGTCGGCACGCGGGCGCCCGCATCGTGGCGTTCTCGGACTCGGATGTGGCCGTGGCTGGGTATCGCGGGGGAGAGCCGCATCTGGATCGGCGGTTGGCCTCGGCGCTGGGGGTTGAGATCGCGGAGCTGGGGCAGGTGTATGAGACCTCGAAGCTCGTTCGTGACCTGGCGCGCCAGGCTTGCTCGCGTATCGCCCAGTCCGGCTCGCCGGCTCGGCGTGACGCCCAGGTCGCGGATGATGCGCCGGTGGGTGGCCTCGCCACGCACCTGGGGGCCACGCCCTCGCAGATGGGGGCGCTCATCGCCCGATCGTTGCGAGCCCACCACCTCCATGACGGTATCGACTTCACGGACCAGGTCGTCATCGTGCGCAGCTCCTCGATGGTTGCCGAGACGAGGCGTTACCTGGCTCGCGGTGGCGTCCCGCTGGCAGGGGGCGGACGCGCCTTTGACTTTGCGTCGCAGTCCACAACGCGACTGCTTCTCGACCTTGTCACGGTGCCGACGGGGGAGAGCGACACGGATGTGGCGTTGCGCCGGGAACTGGCCGAGCGCCTCCTGCCCTCGGCTCTCGTCGGAGCTGACGCCCTGGCAGTTCACCGGCTGCTGCGCCGCCTCAACGCTGCGCGTGCCCTGGCCGCTGAGGAGGCGGGCGACGAGACTGCGCCGATCCCGCTGACGGTGGCCGACCTCGTCGATGATCCTGAGACGTGGCGCGTGACGCTCGAGAAGGGAGCCGAGGCACCGGGGCGGCGCGGGTGGAATGACCGCTCGCTCGCGCGGGCGCTGACGAAGGCGGCAGCCATGTGGGAGATTGCCGCGTCGGGTGGGGAGCGTCCCCAGGAGCGCCTGTGGGCCCTGTGGGAGGCGTGCGGTGTCGGCGAAGACTGGCGCTCGCGGGCCATCCGATCAGACGAGGCCTCCGCGTGGTTCGACGATCAGCTTGACGCGGTCGTCGCACTCATGCGCGTTGCGGACGTGTGGGAGCAGCGCAACCCGGCTGGCTCGGCCGTGCAGTTTGCTTCCGAGCTGCTCTCGGGGTCGGTGCCGATCGACACGATCTCGCGCGTGGGCGTGCGCCCGGGCGGCGTCGAGGTTCTCACGCCCGCTCAGGCCATGGGGCGGCGCTGGCAGGTCGTGGTGCTCGCTGGCCTACAGGATGGGGCGTGGCCGAATATGCGGCTGCGCGACCGGATCCTGCGAGCCGACCTGCTGGCGGATGTGGGCGCGGGCCGCACGGTCGTGGGTGAGGATGGGCGTGAGGAGCTGATCGACTCGACGCGCTCGGCGCGCCGCGCGGTTTTGGACGACGAGTATCGTCTCTTCGTGGCTGCTGTGACGCGCTCGCGGTGCTTCGTGCACGCCGGTGCTGTGCGCTCGGAGGACGCCGCACCTTCCGCTTTCTTCGACCTGGTGGCGCGACTGGCGGGCACGCCGCGCGAGAACGGCGTCGTGCCGATTGATACGGTGGACGCGCCCTTGTCGCTGCCCGGCCACATCGCTGACCTGCGTGCGCGTGCGGCTTCGTCGGACGATCCGGTCGACGCTGAGCTTGCGGCCACGCTGCTGGCCCTGATGGCCCGCGAGGGCATCGCGTCCGCGCAGCCGGAGCGCTGGCTGGGCGCGGGTGGCACGCCCACGACGGACGAGGAGTTTCAGGGGGAGGTGAGGCTCTCCCCGTCGCAGTTCGAGCGGGCGCTCGCCTGCCCCCTGCGCTGGTTCCTTACCACCATCGGCGCCGACGGTCCTTCGAATGCGGCGGCCAGCCTGGGAACGCTCGTTCACGCGCTGGCCGAGGAGAACCCGCACGGCAGCGCCCAGGAGCTGACGGAGGCGCTGGAGGGGCGCATCGAGGAGCTGGGTTACAACCTGGATACCTGGGCGGGGCGTCACTCACAACGCCGCGCGCATGCCATCGTCGATAATCTCGCCTCCTACATCGTCGGCGTGCCCGGCCGGGTCGACGTCGAGCAGATGGTCGAGGCCCAGGTTGAGGGCGTGACGATCCGCGGTCGCATGGACCGCATGGAGCACGTCGATGAGGGGGTGCGCGTCACGGACCTGAAGACGGGTAAGAGCGGCTATTCGGCGAAGACGGTTCCGGACAACCCGCAGTTGGCGGCCTATCAGATGGCCCTGCTTGCTTCGGGCCAGAAGGTGGCGGGCGCCCGCATCGCGCTGCTTGGGGATAAGAAACCGAAGACTTTTGACCAAAAGCCCCTGGAGGGGGAGGAACTGCGCAAGTGGCACGAGGAGGTCCGCAAGGTAGCCGACGCCGCGCGTGGCCCCTACTTCGAGGCGACCCCCTCGGAGGAAGCGTGCCGGTACTGTCCCTTCGATCGGCTGTGCCCGGCGCGTGAGCGCGGCCGCAAGGTGGTGGAGTGACGTGGGAAAGGACAGCGCCATGAACCTGAGTGCGACCCAGATCCAGGCAATCGTCGACGCGACGAAGACGCCGACGCCGGAGCAGGTGCGCGTGGTCGAGGCCCCACGCCGCCCCCCTCTTGGTCGTCGCGGGTGCCGGGTCGGGTAAGACCGAAACCATGTCGATGAGGGTGCTCTGGCTGTTGGCCAATCACCCGGACCTGACCCCGGCCTCGATCCTGGGCCTGACTTTCACGCGCAAGGCGGCCGGTGAGCTAGGCGACCGCCTGCGCGAGCGTATCCGACTGCTGTCACGAGAGATGCCGCAGATGCGCGAGCGTCTTGACGAAGACCCGGTGGCCCTGACCTACAACTCGTTCGCGGAGCGCATCGTGTCCGAGCACGGGATGCGGATCGGCATCGATCCCGATTTTTCCATGCTGTCCGAGGCCGGCGCCCTCGACCTGATGACGCAGATCGTCGAGGCGTGGCCCACCGACCTGGACGAGGAGCTCCGGCCGATCGACGCGGTTCCGCAGGTCTTGCATCTTGCGGGCGAGCTGGCCGAGCACGGCTTCACGGTGGAGAGTGCGCGCGAGGCCTTGGAGGAGTTGGGTCGTGAGCTGTCCCAGGTGGGCGATACCAACGTGGAGGCACGCAACCTCCTGAGGGCCAACAGACGTCGTCTCGCATTCCTGGGCCCTATTGCGACCTATCAGCAGCGTAAACGTGAGATGGGCGTTCTTGATTTTTCGGATCAGCTGGTCCTGGCCACGCGCATCGTGCGCGAGGCCCCGGCGGTGCGCGCCGCGCTGCGCGAGGAGTTCCGTGCGGTCCTCCTCGATGAGTTCCAGGACACGTCTGTCATCCAGATGGAGCTCCTCTCCACGCTGTTTGGGGATCACGCAGTCACTGCGGTGGGCGACCCGAATCAGGCGATTTACGGGTGGAGGGGGGCCTCGGCCTCGTCCCTGGAGACCTTCCTGGATCGTTTCCAGAGCGGAGCGCCCGAGGCCGGGCAGACCCTCACGCTGTCCACCGCGTGGCGTAACGACGTGTCTATTCTGGACGCGGCGAATCGCGTGGCCGCGCCCCTGCGTGAGGTGGCCTCCTATCAGCAGGGCAAGGATGCGCTCAAGGCACAGTCGCCGGTCCTGGTTCCCAGGAAGGGAGCGGGGCAGGGCACCGTGGAGATCGCGTACACGCAGGTGTATGAGGACGCGTTGGCCGCAACGGTGGACTTCGTGAAGCGCGTCCGTTCGCAAGCGACCAAGGATGGCAAACGGCGCACAGTCGCCGTCCTGAGTCGGCGCCGCAAGGATTTCCCCTTTATTGACGCCGCTCTGCGCGAGGCCGGCATCCCGACGGAGATCGTGGGCCTGGGCGGGCTGCTGGACCAGCCCGCCGTGCAGGACGTGCGCGCGGCGCTGGAGTTGGCCTACGACGTGGCGGCCTCCCCGTGGCTGGCGCGCCTCTTGGCGGGCATTGACCTGGGGGCCACCGACCTGATCGCGCTGGGCGACAGGGCGCGCGCCTTGGCACGCGAGGAGGGAGCCAGCCCCCACCAGGCCGTTCTCCTGGACGCGGTGGACAACCCGCCCAACCCCGGGTGGGCTGTGGAGGGGCGCCCCGCGATCAGCGAGGAGGCTGCGCGCCGCGTGCGGTTGTTGGGGGAGCGCTTGCGCGCGGTGCGTGAGGGCGTTGGGCGCTCGATCACCGAGCAGGTTGAGCGTGCAATCCTTATCATGGGCACCCTGGACGACGTCATCGCGGACCCCCTGTCGATGGGGGGCCGAGCCGCGCTGGACGAGTTCATTGCGGTGACCGCCGCCTACGAGAAGGAGACGCCGGGCGCGTCGTTGGGGTCTTTCCTCGCGTACCTGCGCGTGGCCGACGAACGCGAGAAGGGGCTGGAGGCTCCCCTGGGCGAGCCGGACCCGCGCGCCGTGCAGATCCTGACGGTCCACGGTTCGAAGGGCCTGGAGTGGGACGGCGTCGCCGTCTTCGGCTTGAGCGACGGGGTGTTCCCCTCCCACGGCAAGGGCAAGAAATCCGTGTCGTGGCAGGACGATCCGCCCTACGAGAAAGCGTGGCTGACGGAGGGTGGGGATCTGCCCCACCCGCTGCGAGGGGACTACGCGGACCTGCCGCCTTTCGACCTGAATGTTGAGGGCGAGAAGAAGCCGTCGGCCGCCTATGAGAAGTGGATGAAGAAGGAGTACGGGCTCGCCGTCGGCGTGTACGCGGAGCGCGAGGAGCGCCGACTCGCCTACGTTGCGATGACGCGTGCGCGCAGCGCGCAGTTGCTGGTGGGCTCGTGGCTGTACCCGGGCAGCAGTGCGACGAAGTTTCCGGCGCGCTACCTCATGGAGGCCAGCTCCCAGCTCTTCGAGCACACGCCTGCGCCTTCCGAAGGCACAGTCGAGGCCCTGGACGATCGCGGCGTGTGGGGCAGCGGTGCGTGGCGAGACCTGGGCGTCGGCTCTGTCGCAGGTGACGGGACGTGCCTGATAGCTCCCGTCCCGGGGGAGGAAGAGCGTACGGCGCTGAGCGCGCCGACGGCCTCGGAAACGTTCCCGCCGGAGCCGGGCCCGTCGCGTCAGCGGGTTGCGGCCGCGGCGGATGCTGTGCGCGCGCAGCTGCGCGTGTTGGCCGAGGACCGCGACGTGTTCGAGGCCTTGGCGCAGATGGGTGATGACCCGTCGGTCCGGGACACGATTGCCCTGATCGAGGAGGACCGTCTGGGCCGGGAGGCGCCGGTCGTGGACTGTGGGCCGAGCGCGTGCCCGCGACGTCAGTGTCGGCGATGCTGCAGGATGCGGATGAGTTTGCGCGCGATATGCGTCGGCCGATGCCAGTTAAACCCAGCTCGTTTTCCGCCCTGGGCACGGTATTCCACGCGTGGGCGGAACGCGAGCTGCACGTGGCGGGCGCGGATCCCGCGTCCGAGGCCGTGGACCCCTCTGCGGTCGTGCCCGGTGAGGATGGGGCGCTGGCGGGCGGCGATGACGGTGCGGATGAGGCTCTGCTGACGCTCAAGGAGCGTGAGTTGCTCGAGAGGCTACGCGAGAACTTCCGCGTGTTCGTCGCGGGGGAGCTGGCCGGCTATCGGGCGGTGGCGATCGAAGAGGCGTTCTCCGTGGAGGTGGGTGGAGTGTCCGTCCAGGGGCGAATCGACGCGGTTTTTGAGCGCGTGAGCGGGGAGGGACCGCGTTTCCTGGTGATCGATTGGAAGAGCGGTCAGCCGGTTACGCGTCAGACGAAGCCGGAGAAGCTGGCGTACTTCGCGACCCAGTTGCGCCTGTACCGACGTGCATGGGCTGCCCGCATGGGCGTGGATGCGTCGGAGGTTGGCGCGATGGTCGCGTTCCTGGCGGGCCCGTCGCACTACACGCTGGAATCGCTTGAACGGATGCTTGGCGGCGGCGCGCAGCCTCTGGACGAGGCCGTGAAGGGGGGCGCTGAGCTGACGGCGACGCAGCCGCCATGTCCGAGCGGAGACAACACCCCGATTGTCGTTGGCGCAACGCGCTACAAGGATGTACGCCGGTCCTTCTCGATCACGGATGCCCAGTGAGAGTCACCCGCCTGAGCGTCACTCGATGTTTTCGAGATAGCACCGGACATCTGGTCGCACCACTTGTGCATGGTATCGCGGCGTCTCTTGGCGTCTGATTCGAGCTTGCTATAGCCGGAGTTGACGACCAAGAACCCCCAGTTGATGGCGCCCGACGGGAGAGTGATCTCGTCGACGGTTCCACGCAGGGTGTCGTGCCTGTCTTTGAGCCGAGTCATCTCTGCGGGGTCGCAGGCGAAGGATGCTGTCATGACTGGCGTGCCTCCTCGTCATCGGGGCGGAAGTAGAGGTTGTTGTCGGCGGCGTATTGGCGTGCGGTGTCCATGAGCTGGGGGTCTTGTTCGAAGCACACCACGGGATCCGGCCAGCGCTTGCCGTGGGCGGGAGGCTCCATGCCGATGAGCGTGAAGGTCCCGACCTTCTCGAGGGTCGCGCTCTCTCCCAGCTTCAGTGTCTCGTTCAAATTTGCGGGGCGATTAACTCCCCCATCCCACTCCACGCGAACCTCTGCTTCGGGGGTTCCATCAACGACTTGAGCGTCGGTTGAAAAGACTCTGAGATAGGGGAAGGAATCGATGAGCGGGTAGAGAATTGCCGTTCGAAGAGTGTAGATCCTGCCTGTGCATTGTTCCATGTTCTGTCCTTGTTCTCTGTCGGCGCATGCGCCGCTGAGGCTCGCGGATAGGGTGAGACCGTGCTTATCAAGGCAGCTGCGTGTCGGATCAGCTGTTTCATGAGGTGTCTCCAATCACTGGGTATGGGGTGTACGAATAAACGTTCGAGGAGGGCGTGCGACTGCGGTCCCGTAGAGGGGGTGATCCGCTACCGGCAGGGGACCAGCCGGTCGTGCTGGTGAGTCTGCCTCGATTCGCGGGCGTGATCCACTGTTAGCGGTCGTCTCGGCGATGTTGATCCCCTTCTTGACGTCTTTGAGTAAGTCCGCGCGCACAGGAGTGGCCGCGACGCAGCTGGGTGACTGCCTACGCGAACCCCTCATATGTTGGACGTTACATTGATGCTAATTGTCTCGGCTCGTGTCGTGAGGTCGCTTCGTCTCGTGGGATGGTGCGACCTGCTTGGGAGTGTCAAGCGGGGGCGGGCTAGCGCCCCTTTTTATGCGATTTTTTGCGTGACATCTACCGAGGATTTCCACGATTCCAATTGTTAGCGCTATCATTCGTGCAATCTTGGTGTTTGACGTTCGTTAAGGTTATTAAATAAGCGTTGGTGTTCAACTGAAATTTCCCCTAGCCTTACCCCTGATGCACTGGTAGCCTTGTCCTGTCAATTTCAATGATGAGTGATGGTACGTCAGAAACTGTCTGCCGTTGTGCGCTACAGAGAGGCAGCGCATGTCGGTTGTCAGCGCCTCGTGCCTCTAGTAGGAAGGAGCGCACGATGCGCCCCACTAACTCCAAGTTCCTCGCACTCGGTGCCACTGCCTCGGCCCTGGCGCTCCTCGCAGGCGCGTGCGCCTCGGGAGGCGGATCGACCAGCGGATCCGGTGGCGACCAGGTCCACCAGATGTACACCTGGGTCTCGACGGAAAACGACCGCGCTCAGTGGCAGTCCTTCGTGGATGCTGCCAAAGGAGGCGAATCCGGACTTCACGCTGACCTTCGATGGTCCCTCCTTCAATGACTACTGGACCAAGGTCAAGACACGCATGGTCGCCGGTGATGCGCCCTGCATCCTGACCACGCAGGCGGCTCGCGCCCAGGAGCTGTCCGGGGTTCTCGAGCCTCTCGACTCTTACATGGAGTCGGCGGGCATCAAGGCCTCTGACTACAACGCTGCGATGATGCAGGGCATGACGGTCGATGGCAAGGTTCTGGCCCTGCCCTACGACGCCGAGCCCGACGTCCTGTACTACAACCGTGAGATGTTCGAGCAGGCTGGACTGAGCATGCCCACCACTTCCTACACCACGGAGCAGTTCCTGTCGGACGCCAAGGCCCTGACTGGCGACGGCAAGTACGGCATTGCCGTCAAGCCGCTCCTCCTGGGCAACGCGGCCGGCGACTTCGGTATCGCCTTCGGCGGCCAGGTCTCTGCGGACGGCAAGAACACCCTGACGGATCCCAAGTTCGTTGAGGGCGTCCAGTTCGCCTTCGACCTGGTCCACAAGGAGCAGGTCGCGGTCGCTCCCAACGCTGCCGACAACGATGGCCCCGCGCAGACCGCCTTCACCTCCGGCACGGCCGCGATGATCGTGGATGGTCCGTGGATGTACGGTTCCTTCGAGAAGGAGCTGGGCGATAAGCTCGGTGTTGCGGTGCTGCCGACCCCGACGGGTCAGCCTCGCGCGGTCATCCAGGGCTCGGGCTTTGGCATCTCCAAGTCCTGCCCCGACAAGCAGGCTGCCTTCGATGTTCTCAAGCAGCTGGTGACCCCCGAGGTCATTGGTTCGGTCGCCGACAAGCAGGGCACCGTTCCTTCGGTCGAGTCCGCGATGGACAAGTGGGCTGCGAACAAGCCTGAAGACAGCGCCGAGGCCGTCAATGTCCTCCTCGAGAACGGCACCCCGCTGGTGACGACCACGACGTGGAACCAGATCAACACGTCGTTCCAGCAGTACTCGCCTGAGGGCTTCCGCGGCACGAAGACCGCCCAGGAGATCCTCTCCGACCTGCAGAACTCCGCCGGCTGAGTCCGGTTCATCATCGACGAGGCCGGGGTGGCCTGCTCGGGTTCCCCGGCCTCGTCGATTCAATCCATAGTCGTTAGCGCTAACGACGTTGTTTGGGGCTAACACAAGGATTCACTTTGTTTCCCGTGACGGAAAGGTGACACTGCTGATGAGCGTTGACACTGTGAAACCCGGCCGCGAGGCGGATCCGGGTGAGGCCAAGGCCTCCAAGCGCGCACAGAAGGTGCGCGACGAGGGCAGGCGCGGCGACGGCGTGCGCGCCCTCATCTATCTGGCCCCCGGCATGACCGGGTTCCTGCTGTTCATTGTCCTTCCCCTGATCGCGTCCCTCGTGATCTCGTTCTTCGACTGGTCCCTCTTCGGGGGAGGCCGCTTCATCGGAATCGAGAACTACAAGCGCATGCTCTCGGGCGCAGACCCCGCCTTCTGGACGGTCATGCGCAATACCGTCGTGTTCGCCGCGTCCTACACGGCGCTGAACCTCGTGATCTCGATCGGCCTGAGCTACTGGCTCCAGCGCGTGCCCGAGTGGCTGAGCCGCATCCTGCGCGTCATTTTCTTCATCCCCGTCGTCACCCCGATGGTCGGGAACGCGCTCATCTGGAGGCTCCTGCTCTCCGATCACGGCGTGGTCAACTCCGCCCTCGGCGTCTTTGGGATCGAGCACATTCCCTTCCTCAACAACCCGACGCTGGCGATGTGTTCCCTGCTGATGATGAGCCTGTGGCAGGGCCTGGGCTACAACATCGTCGTCCTGACGGCTGGCCTGAATGGCCTGAACACCTCGGTGCTCGAGGCCGCCACGATCGACGGCTGCAATGGCGTCCAGCGCTTCTTCAAGGTCGTCTTCCCGATGATTTCCCCGACCGTCTTCTTCTGCACGGTCATGACGGTCATCGGAGCCTTCAAGGTCTTCGCGCAGCCCTACTTCCTGACGCTCGGCGGCCCGGGTGAATCGACCAACACGATCGTGCTGTCCCTGTACCGCAACGGTTTCTCTTTTGACAAGCTCGGCTACGCGTCCGCGATGGCGTGGGTGCTCTTCGTGATCGTTATGACGGTGACGGCCCTGCAGTTCGCTGGCCAGAAGAAGTGGGTGAATTACGATGCATAACAAGAAGCGTCTTTCGACGATCGTTTCGGTCGTTCTGCTCAGTCTGATCGCTATCGGTTTCCTGTTCCCCTTCGTGTGGATGGTTGCGACTTCCCTGAAGCCCACGACCGAGGTCTTCACCTTGAGCCCGTCGGGCAGCCGAGTCGCCTGGGATAACTATCCCTCGGCTCTGAACTCGATTCCCTTCGGCCGGGTCGTCCTCAACTCGTTCATTGTGTCGCTGGCCGGCGCGGCCCTGGTGGTCGTCGTGTCGGTCCTGTCGGCCTACGCGTTCGCGCGTCTGCGCTTCAAGGGCCGCGAGCACCTCTTCATGCTGTTCCTGGGCACGCTCGTTCTGCCCCAGGAGGTCCTCGTGATCCCGCTGTACATCGGCATGCAGCGCATGGGCCTCGTGAACTCCTACTTTGCCCTCATCGTGCCCTTCGCGTTCGGCGCGTTCGGCGCGTTCCTGATCCGTCAGTTCCTCATGTCACTGCCCCTCGAGTTCGAGGAAGCAGCCCGCATCGACGGGTGCAGCGACTGGCAGATCCTGACGAAGATCCTGCTGCCCCTGCTCAAGGCGCCGATCACGGTTGTTGGCGTGTTTGCGTTTATTGACTACTGGTCCGCGTTCCTGTGGCCCCTCATCGTGGTCAACGATTCGACGCTGGCGACGATCCCGCTGGGCCTGCAGATGTTCTCGGGTGAGCGCGGCACCGACTGGGGCCCGCTGATGGCCGCGGTCACGATGACGACGATCCCGTCGATCTTGCTGGTCGTGTTCCTGCAGAAGCAGCTGGAAAAGGGCGTCACCCTGGGCGCCTTCGGAGGACGGTGACGAGCGTGGAACATCGTGAAACGATCGACGAGTCCGCCCGGTGGGGGGCGTTGGCTCGCCCGACGCCGCAGTGGTTCGAGGACGCCCCCCTGGGCATCTTCGTCCACTGGGGTCCCTACTCGGTGCCCGCGTGGGCCGAGGACCACGGGGAGCTGGGTGTCGAGGATGACTGGGAGGCATGGTTTACCCATAATTCATACGCGGAGTGGTACTTCAACACGATTCGTATTCCGGGTTCCCCGGCCGCGCAGCGCCACAAGGACCTGTACGGGTCGGCGTCCTACGACGCCTTCCTGGACGCGTGGGATCCCGACGCGTGGGATCCGGGCGAGTGGATGCGCCTGTTCCACCGGGCGGGCGCCGGGTACGCGGTGCTGACGACGAAGCACCATGACGGGGTGACGCTGTGGGAGGCCCCCGAGACGGGCACGCGCAACACGGTGCGCCGAGGTCCGTGCACCGATCTCGTGGCGGGCTTCGCGGATGCCGCGCGCAACGAGGGCCTGCGGGTTGGCCTGTACTACTCGGGCGGCCTGGACTGGCACTACCGCCCCCACCGCCCGATCCTGTCCGAGGATGACTGCAAGGATCTGTGCCGCCCCAAGGATGCGGACTACGCGCGCTACTGCTTCGTGCACGTGCGCGACCTGATCGACCGCTACCAGCCCGACGTCATCTGGAACGACATCGAGTGGCCGGACGAGGGAAAGAACTTCGGCCCCTACGGCCTGGGCACGCTCTTCGAGTACTTCTACGCGGCGCGCCCCGAGGGTGTCACGAACGACCGCTACGGCGGCGTTCACGCGGACTACCTGACGAGCGAATATCAGCACATGGGTGACTCGGAGACGAGCGGGAAGCCGTGGGAGAACTGCCGCGGTGTTGGCCTGTCGTTTGGCTACAACCGCGCCGAGGGCGAGCACCAGTACCTGAGTGGTGCTGGAGCGGTTCGCCACCTGGTGGACGTCGTCTCGCGTGGGGGCCGCCTCCTGCTCAACGTGGGCCCGAAGGCCGATGGCACGATCCCGCGCGAGCAGCGCGAGTGCCTGGAGGGCCTGGGGGCCTGGAACGACCTGTACGGATCGGAGCTGCGCGGCGTGCGGCCGCTGTCGGCCGCCGAAGTCGGCGCGCTCAGTGCTCACATGCGCGATGGCCAGGACGAGGCCTGGGTGCGTCTTCTGCCTCACGGTGACCATCTGGCCGTGGTGGCGGATGCCTCCGTGTCAGCAGTGTCGGGTCTGCCGCAGGGCTTCGACTACTCGCGATCCACGACCCTGACGCCGGGCGCGGCGTGCTCGTGGGATGGGCAGAGCCTGACCCTGCAGGCGGGGGATCAGCCTCCGAGCGATGGTCGCGGGGAAGCGCTTCCGCTTGTCGTCACCGCTCCTCGGGCGTGAGACGAGGTTGTCGGCGCGGGCATTGCCCGCGCCGACAACTTTTTTATACGAGCAGCGGTACCGTCGCCACGATCGTCGTCGCGATGGCGGGTGGGATAGGTGAGAACTCCCGTGCGAGGCGAGTGATATCGCAGAGAAAACGCGCTAACGAGACGGAAGTGACAGAGGCTCACTGTACGATAGTGACATCGATATGTGAGTGGGAGGAGGAACGTCATGAGCGCGCGAGTCGCCGTCAGCCAGCCAGTGCTTTCCTGGGCCCTCCAGCGCTCTGAGCGTACCTTCGAGGAAGCGCTGATGAAGTTCCCAAAACTTGGGGACTGGATGGACGGAAGCAATCAGCCGACTCTTCATGATCTCGAAAAATTTGCGGCTTATACCCACACGTCTCTCGGTGCGCTCGTCATGCCTGAACCGCCCGATGAGACACTGCCTATCGCCGACATGCGTACCCATGAGAGTGTCGCTATTGAGCGTCCTTCCGGGAATCTTCTCGATACTATCAACCGTTATCAGCAATTCCAGGACTGGTACCACGATTACGCCCGTGAACAGGGAGCGGAAACTTCCGTTCCTAGGGTCAGCAAGCGTCCAGGATGCCCCGCGAGCAGTTGCTCGCCGTGTGCGTTCTCTCCTGCACCTTGATCATGTGTCGGCGACCGGAACCCAGCAATGGCGCCACGATATCGTCGCAGCGCTTGAAGGTGTAGGTGTGCTTGTCATGAGGAGCGGTGTCGTCGGTGCGAGCAACACGAGGAAGCTCTCTACGCGGGAGTTCCGAGGATTTAGCCTCTACGACGACATTGCTCCCTTGATCTTCGTCAACGTCGCTGACGAACCGTATAGCGCACAGAACTTCACCCTTCTGCACGAGTTTGCTCACCTGCTTCTGGGCCACAGTGCGTTGTCTGGGGGCGACCGGTTGCTTGGTGGAACCGGTGAAGAGTCATGGTGTAATCGTGTCGCTGCATGTGTGTTGCTGCCTGACGAGACGCTGACGGCTTTCGACGAAGCGATAACTGTGCTGGATTACCGTGCGGTTGCGCGTCGCTTTGGCGTGTCCGCCGAGGTTGCACTCCACAGACTGCACGGAGTTCAGCGGATTGGTGACGAGCATTACCACGAGCTTCTCGAGGCGGTGCGCGCTGACTACGGTGACGAAAAGCGTCGCAATGGCGGCGGTAACTATTACAACACCCTCACCGCGCGTCTTGGGCGTTCATTTGCGACCGCGATTGTTACATCCACCCTGGAGGGGCGTACAGGATTCACGGAAAGTTTCCGTATGATCGGCACGCACAAGAGGGAAGTGTTCGACGAACTGGCGAGACATCTCCAGGTGGTGTGAGAGATGTACGTCCTGGACACGAACGTCTTTATCGATGCGGCAAATGCGTACTATGCGTTCGATCTGGCCCCCGGATATTGGGACTTTCTCGTCCGGCTATTCGTCTCTCAACACGCCGTGAGTATCAAGTCGGTGTACGACGAACTGGGTGACGCGGGCGACGGTGATCCTCTCAAGGACTGGGCGAAGCAGCATAAGCAACACTTTATCGCTCCCGACTTACGTGTGGTGGCCTGCTACCAGCAGGTCATGGCGTGGGCAAAAGACAACTATGAGCCGTCGGCAGTCAGCGAGTTTCAACGCGTTGCGGACTCCTGGATCGTTGCGCACGCACTGGCAAACGGGTGGGTGGTCGTCACGCATGAAAAGTCGGCACCTAGGTCGAAGAGACGGATCAAGATTCCGGATGCATGTGCCGCGCTTGGGGTGGAGTGTCTCAATCCCTTCATGATGCTTCGCCAGCGAGGAATGAGCCTCGCCCTCTAGCTGCGTCAACACGCAGGAGTGTCCACCACGCCCGGCGTGGGGGTGATCTCCCTATGCGAGCATCGTCACGATGGTATCCAGAACTCATCGAGGTCGATGGGAGCCCTCAGGACTGGCTGTCTCGCTCGTCGCCGGGGAAGGGGAGGCCGTTGTCGGCGGCGTAGGTACGTGCAGTGTCGATGAGCTGGGGATCCTGCTGGAAGCAGACCACCGGTGTCGACCAGCGCCTCTCCCCGGAGGGTGGGAGCACATCGATGAGAGTAAATATACCGACGTTGTTGAGGGTCGTGCTCTCCCCGACCGTGAGGGTCTGATACATGCCCTCCGGCACGTTGACTCCATCGGACCAGCTCACGGTGAGCGTGGCGTGTGGCGCGTCGCCGGCAGCATCGGCCTCGATGCCCGTGAGCCGCAGGGGGCTGAACCCTTCGATGAGCTGATACCTGACCGCTGATTCAAGAACGTAGGTCGTGCCATCGCACGCAGGCAGGTCGCGTTCCTCGTTGGGCGACGAACACGCTCCAACGAGCGACGCGGCGAGTCCGATGGCGCAGGCGATCCGAAGGCCACGACTGATACGTGCGGACATGACATGACCCCCTGAGTGATGTCGACGGTTGGGGCGCTCGGGCGAGCGCAGCGGTGAAGCCGGTTACAGGTACTTCTTGAAGGTTGTCTTGATCGCGAGCATGGTGTCGATCATCCAGTCAAAGTGCTCGCTCCACCGGTCCCTGTCGTCGAATGATACGTTCTTATGGACGATGATGCGGCTCGCTTTGCGGTTCGGGAGCTCCCGCCAATCAAAGCTCAGGCCTGCCTCGGCTTCAATCGTCTCCCTCATGGCGTAGAGCGAGCGGAATAACTCCTTATCCTGGTCGATGTACAGCTCGACGCTCAGCTCGTTGCGCTTGTGGATCTGTGACGCTTCGATATGGCACTGAGACGAGCCGATGGCGAAACTCATCCAATAGTCCTTCGAGGGCTTGCGACGGCGGAAGTTGTGCGAAAAGCGTGTGTCCTGAACGGCATAGTCCTGGAATGCAGCCCAGTAGTCGTAGCGTAGCTGCTGGCCCGCATCCGGTGACGTCGCCTTCTTGACTTCCTTGGTCCAATCGTTGGGTCGTTCGACAACCTCGAATTTCACGGCCGGATCGGAGGAACCGATGCGAAACAGCTTGATTTCGCACAGGAAGAAACCGATGTGCTCGTCGGTGTGGTTGTTGAGCCATTCGACCGCGGCTCGATGCTCCTCGCGCGCGCGTTTAACGAGCCAGACGATCACATCCGCTGACTTCCCGGACGCGTAGGTGATCAGCTTTCCGAGGTGGTCGTGATCGGTGTCTTCCAGCTGGTTCTCGATGATAATTGTTCTGTCCGTGCCGGTCTCCGACGCGAAAATATCGACGTTGAAATCGCCGACGCAGGACTCTATCTCGTCGACCGTCATGTCAATCTCGATGGCGTCAGAGAGGAGGGCCATGTTCTCGTCCTGCGCGAGCCACGGGGTGAAATCGAGTGCCTCATGGGGCCATACCGTTCGCAAGTCGCGTATCTCTTCGAGCCTGCTCAGAGCGACCATCGTGTGATTCCTTGTCGTGTTATACCTGCGAACCCGTTGCGCGGCCGCTGTGGTTGTTCATGGGAAGGACGCGGCGTATCGGCGCCCCGGAGAGATCAGAGGGAGGTGAGGCGGTCATCCTTGATGACCTCTGCCCAGGTTGCATCTGCTTGCTCGGACTCGCGGGAGGTCGCCTCAATGGCCTCGGACATGCGGGTGCACCACTCCTGCATGATCTCGCGACGGTCATTGCAATCCTGCCCCAGCTCCTTGTACGCGCCACGCACGACGGAAAAGCCCCACGCGGCTCCTTTCGGCGGCACGACGACCCTTTCCAAGTCGGAACGCAGCTCCTCATGCCTGGCGATCAACGCCCTCATTTCGTCCGTGTCGCACGCGAAACCCTTGCTCATGAGTGACTCCCATCGTCGATCGTGTCGGGGAAGAACAGGCCGTTGGCTCCAGCGTATCGGCGCGCCGTCTCGATGAGGCGCGGATCGGGTTCGAAGAGAATGACCGGCCGTGGGAACATGTCGCCGTCGAGGGGTGCTTCCATGTCGACCAGGGTAAAGCTCCCGACGTTGCTGAGCGACGCGGACTCCCCCTGGGCCAGTTCCGCGCGCATCCCGGGAGGGGGAGTCCCTGCGCCGGGCTTCCATGTGACCGCGAGCGTGACGCGGGGAATCCCGTCTGTGATCTCCGAGCGAAGAATGCTCATGGCCGGCTCGCCGAATCCGTCGATCAGGCCGCAACGAACGGCGTGACCGGGGATGATCCACCGGCGGTCCTGGTGAGTCATGTTCTGCCTATCGTGTCGGGGTGGAAGTGCTGGGGGAGCGGCGACACTCTCAGGCGAGAAGTGCGCCCTGCGCGCGGTGCCGCGTTATTTGACGGCACCGAGGGTGACGTTTCCGTAGTACTCTCCGAAATCCTCCCAGGAGATGGTGAATTCCCCGTTGGGGGTCGCGCTTCCCGTCTCCGAGACCGTGTTGGTACCGTGCGGATTGACGAGCGTGAGGCCCGACGAATCGGCGTGTGTGACCACGTAGGAGTGTCCTCGGTAGATGTCGATGCGCGTCTCCTGCCCGTTGGGCAGTGTCACATCCACGGGGGCGGTTCGGTTCTCGAACGCGTCGCTGTACTCCGTGTTGGCGATGGTGGGCTGCCCGCTGTTGGCGGCCTCGATGATCGTCTGTTGTTCGCTGGCGTCGTAGCCGCTTCCAAAGCCGAAGAAGCCGTCCCCGTGAACCGTGGATGTTCCCTGACCGGTGACGCGAGGGAGAGCCTGGCGGGGGTAACCGGCCGCTATCCCGCTTTCAAAGAAGGTTGACCTGTTGACTCCGCCCGGGTGGAGCTGGGAAAACGCCTTTTCGTACAGGGAGATGACGCCCGCAGACCCGCTGGAACGCGCTCCGTTGGCGTACGTGTCTCGCACCAGGACTTCCGTGGAGGAACCGGAGGAGAAGAAGCCGGGCTTGTCGTAGACCGTGACGATGTAGCCGTCGATCGTTCCGTCTTGGTTGTAGTGCGGCCGAATGCCGTCGGCGAGGAGGGCCTGTCCCTCGGGGGAGTTCATGACGGCCATCAGCGATGCCAGGTAGTAGCAGTCACCGATGCTTCCCTGAGCGATTGCGCGCAGGTCGAAGCCGCCCTCTCGCAGGGCCTTGATTTCGGCGTTGATCCTGTCAATGTCGCGCTCGCTGAGACGCTCCGTGCGGGAGGGGTCGAAGAAGCCACCCGCGAACTTTGACTTCTTCGCGACGGGTTCGATCGACAGAGCCTGTTGCAGGCTGAGGGCGAGGTCCTCGGCCTCTTGCTTGAGCCTGTTGTAGCGCTCCCTGTACTCGCCCTGGAGGGTGCGCGCTTCGGTGAGGAGGGAAAAGTACGCGTTAATGCGCTGCACGGCGGGAGTGTGCTCGAACGCATCGTCGAGCTTTTGCGCGGCGGGACGCAGGGTGTTCTCCACGTAGTTATGCATGGCGCGTACGTTCCACGAGTAGGATTCGACGTCGTTGGCCGCGCAGGTCATGCCTTCGTTGAAATGGATCATGCGGCTGCGCGCTCGCTGCTGGGATTCCAGGTAGTCGAGGTGCGCGTGGCCCTTCCATGTCGAGATGGACGAGGGAATACGTGACACTGCCTGCTCGATGGTGTCTGCTTCCGTGGCGCTTGCGTGCAGGGCCTGCGCGACCGATGCGATGGAATCTGCGTTACCGGGGGCCCCAGGGATCATGGATGAAAACCAAGTCATGGCGCGTCCTTTCTCGCCAACCGTGGTGTCCTCGCGACCGACAATAGCCGCAGCAGTGATGCGCGTCAAACACTTTGTGGTGCGAGATGCGTGCGGGAGGCGCGTCCGTGCCGCGACGCGTCCCTCACCGACGCGAGGGGTTCACCAACGGCGCTGCGCAAGCGTCACGAGAACGAGGGCCAGCAGGATCGCTCCGATGGCGCGGCGCATCTGCGCCTGTGTGCTCATCGCAAGTAGGAGAGCGCCCAACCCGACGCCCGTCAGCACCGACGGGATGAGTCGTCGCAGGGCCGCCGTGTTTGCGTCTCGGCGGTATGCCCACAGCGCGATGGCGTCGCCAATGAGGAGGAGGGCCAGCATGACGCCGGTCGATTCCTTCGCGGGCAGGCCGCGCACCCCGGGAACGAGCGAGTAGGCCCTGCGCCCCGGGCAGCTTCGATAGAAGAAAGGGTGCGGAGGCAACGTCGTTGTTGCCTCCGCACCCCCATGGCACGCGCGCTGGTGAGGTTCGCGCGCACTAGCTCACTGACCCAGCAGCGTGCCCAACACGTAGTCGCGCGCGATGTGCGCGTACTCAAGCGGGGGAGCGATCTTCGGGTCCTGCTCGGCCTCAACCAGGATCCAGCCCTTGTAGCCGTGCTCGACCAGGAAGCGGTAGGGCTCGGTAAAGTCGATCGTGCCGTCGCCGGGAACCGTGAACATGCCGGCCAGGAAGGAGTCGAGGAACGAGCGCTTCGCCGCGCGCGATTCCTCCATCTTGGCCGGACGCACGTCCTTGAAGTGGACGTGCTTGATGCGGTCGATCGCGCCGCGCAGCAAGCCCATGACGTCGCCGTCGCCCACGTAGGCGTGACCCGTGTCGAAGAGCAGGGAGACCTTGTCCGGGTCGGTCAGCTCCAGGAGGCGCAGGGTCTCATCCTTGGTCTGAATGACGGTGCCCAGGTGGTGGTGGTAGACCAGGTCGAGGCCGTACTCGTGGGCGATCTCGCCGAGCTTGTTCAGGCCCTCGGCCAGGACCGGCCACTCCTCGTCCTTCAGGACGGGCTTGTTCTCGAAGATGCAGATGTCGCGGATGCCCTGCACGGAGCCGGTCTGCTCGGACACGACGACGCGGGTGGCGCCCAGGAACTGCAGGTAGGCGCAGGTCGCGCGGAAGTCGGGCTCGACCGCGTCGACGCCGTCACGGACAATGAAGCTGGAGAACCACTGGGCGACGATTGTCAGGCTGGCGGCGTCAGCCTTTTCCTTGGTCTCTTCCTTCGAGGGGTACCAGCCGGCGACCTCGGTGCCAGCGAACCCGGCCTCGGCCAGGTCATCGAACATGACGTCGATGGTGTTCCATTCGCCGACCTCGGGAATGTCGTCGTTACGCCACGCAATCGGGTGCATGCCCCATGTGATGCCGTTCGGGTCGAAGATCACGGTTGCGGGATCGTAGACGTGAGTCATTGCAGCTCTCCTATGAGTCGCGGTTGTAAACATCGGCGAGAAGTGCCTGTGCCGCTATTCTACTCGATCCTGTCTAATTGTCCAGACAAAGAATCTGGCTTGGGAGATATCCCAGCCCCCGGTGTGAGGCGTGAACACACGCGCATGAGCCGACCTGTGAAACCCGCCTGACAAGCTGTTTTGGCATCCCCGTCAGATGGCGCAGTGCTTCGAACATGACCATCCACGCGCGAGAATCCCGGTGGGACGCGAGGCGTCCCACCGGGACAGTTCAGGCTCTTCTCAGGCCAGCGACACGGGCTTGCCGGTCTTCGCCGACTCCGTGGCGGCCTCGGCTAGGCGCAGGGCCTCGATCGCGTCGTCGATGGACGGCGTGGGCTTGGTGCCCGCGACGACCGCGTCGATGAACGCGGTCAGCTCAATGCGGTAGGCGTCCGTGTAGCGCTGCAGGAAGAAGTCCAGGTACGGCTCGGCCGCATCCGTGACCTCGGCGTTGGACAGGCGCACGGTCGTGGCTCGGATGTTGTCCGCGTTGAGGGTACCCGTCGAGCCCTGGGCCTCCAGGCGCTGGTCGTAGCCGGCCGAGCACTTGCGGTTGTTGACGATGGTCGCGACGACGCCGGCGGCGTTCTTCAGGGTGACCACGGCGGCGTCGAAGTCGCCGGCTTCCTTGATCTCCTCGTTGAAGTTCTGGCCGAAGGCGTGCACCTCGACGATGTCGCCCAGGAAGAAGCGGGCCATGTCGAAGTCGTGGATGGTCATGTCGCGGAAGATGCCCCCGGAGACCTTGACGTACTCGGCCGGGGGAGCGGCGGGGTCGCGCGAGATGATGAGCAGGTTCTCCAGGGCGCCGATCTTGCCGGCCTCGAGCTGGGCGTGAACCGCGGCGAAGGAGGGGTCGAAGCGGCGGTTGAAGCCGAACATGACGGGCACAGACACGGCGCCCAGCTCGTCGCGGGCAGCCTCGACGTCCTTCATGTCCAGGGCGATGGGCTTCTCGCACAGCACGGCCTTGCCGACCTTGGCGGCGGCGAGCAGATGGGGAATGTGTAGCGGCGTGGGCGAGCCGATGACGACGGCGTCGACGCCCTCGTCGGTGAAGACGGAGTCGACGTCGGTCGTGTGGCGGGCGCCGTAGACCTCGGCCAGCTTCTGCGCGGCGTCACCGAAAGGATCGGCGACGAGGGAGAGGGTGGCGCCGGGGTGGGCGGCGATGGTCTTGGCGTGGACGTGACCGATGCGGCCGGCGCCGATAACGGCAATGTTGAGCATCTTTGCTTCTTTCTAGGTGAGAGGGGTGCTGGAGAGCAGAAAAACCGTGACCGGTGGTGGCCCCACACCGTAGATGTGGAGCCACCGAGTGGATCACGGAGCGGGCATAATGACGTCGCGCACCAGGGCGTCGAGGTCAGCGTCTGCTTGCAGGAAGCCACGCAGGGTCTTCACGGTGGCGCCGAAGGTGTCGAACTCCTCCGGGGTCATGCCGTCGGGCTCGTAGGCGCGGACGAACTCGGGGATCGAGAGCAGCGTCTTCATGATGTCTTCGCGCACCGGGATGTCCATGCGCTCTTCCATCTTGTAGTCCGAGTCGTTGATGCGCTTGGCCCACTTGAACGGCGGGGAGATGACGACGTCGCCACCGACGAACTCGGACCAGTGCATGACGTTACGGAACGCAGCGCAGAGCATGCGAGCGCGCAGACCGCGCTTCTGGAACTCCTGGTAGGCGCGCTTGAAGGCGGCAATGCCAGCCCACTCGAGGTGGCCCGGATCCAGGAACATCTCGTCGCGCTCGGCGACCTCCTTGATCCAGTCGTCGAGGCGGCCCACCATGAGGGTGACGACCGGGCCCATCTGGGAGGTGTCCTTGCCCTCGGCCTCGCGGCGCTTGAGGCTGCGCTCGATGGCCTCGCCCGTGGTGACGGCCTGCGCGACGGAGAAGGAGACTGTCACGTTGACGGAGACACCGCGGTAGGTGGCCTCTTCGATGGCCTCGATGCCCACCGAGGTAGCGGGGATCTTCACGATGATGTTCTTGGCGAGGTTGTGGAACTCCTCGGCCTGGTCGGCCAGGGCTTTGGCGGAGCGAGCCAGGCGCGGATCCGTCTGCATCGATAGGCGGCCGTTGCGGCCGTTCTCGGCCTCGAAAATGGGCTCGAGGAGCTTGGCGGCTTCGAGGGACAGCTCGCGCACGACCTGCCAGCCGATCTCAGACTCGGTGGCGTCGGGCATTTCCTTGGCGAGCTCCGCAATACGGGGCAGCCACACGTCACGACGCTGGTTGATGCAGGTGTAGGCGATGGTCGGGTTGCAGGTAGCACCAACGCCGCCGAAGGAGATGGACTGCGCCAGCTCGCTGGGATCAGAGGAATCGTTCCACAGGGCGGTGGGGGTGTGACGCGCGGCGTCCAGAAGGGGGCCGGGGGTGTACTCGATGGACATGGCGGGAAGCACTCCTTTGTGATTGCTTTCGACTTTCTCCGTCGGGAATAAGTCTACGGTGAGCGCTTCCGCCTGTCAACAGTTTGTTAGGACAAAGTGTCAATGCCTTGTTACTGTGCGAAAAGGCTGGCCTCGAAGGAGTATCGCGATGCGCGGTAGATATGGTCGCCGTACTCGACAATGCGTCCCGAGGGGTCGTATGTCGTGCGCTGCGTCGTCAGTAGGGCCGCCCCGCGATGCTCGGACAGGAGTTTGGCTTCCTTCGCGGTCGCCGTACGTGCGCCGATGACCTGTCGGGCCGAGGCCAGGGTGACCCCGCGCTCGCGCATGAGGTCGTAGAGGGAGCCGGACTCGAGCTCCTGCATCGCGGGTGCAATGTCGGCCGGGATGAGGTTCGTCAGAACGGCGATCGGCTCATCGTTCGTGAAGCGCGTGCGCTCGATGTAAACGATGAGCGTGCCTTCCGCGATCTTGAGTGCGTCAGCCTCTGCTTCCGTGGCGGGATGGGCCTCGTAGCGCTGAATCGTCGTCCGGACTTTGTGGCCAGCCTCCACGAGGTCCTTCATGAGGGATGTCAATTCCACCGGGCGGTGGACCTGGCGGGGCGAGACGATCGTGCCGACGCCGCGGCGGCGTGTGAGGAGGCCGCGGTCCACGAGGCGCTGAAGGGCCTGGCGGGCGGTGGGGCGTGAGACGTGCAGGCGAGCGGCCATCGATAGCTCGTCCTCAAGGCGCGTATCTGCAGGCAGTGCTCCGGAGTTGATCAACTCGGCGATCGGCTCGGAGATCTGGAAGTACAGGGGAACGGGAGATGAGCGATCCAGGGTGATATCCGGGATGTAGGGCCTGTTCTCGGTAGCCTTGGGGGAGTGAGACATGGTCGACCTTCGTAGGGTGGGACTTTGGCCGCGTGAAATAAATACGGTTACATGGTAGCAGTCTTTGACTGGGTGTGGATGCAATGACACGCTGACCCTATTGTATGGACAAAGTTTGACGATTGCCTGTCGATAGTGCATGCTTGGTGGGTCGGGCCCGCGAGCCACCCCAACGGAGAGGAAGGAGTCAGCATGTCCCTGGATCGTCGCTATGTCGACATTCTGACAATGGGCCGTTCCGGCGTCGATATTTTCCCGCTCCAAGTCGGGGCTCACCTCGAGGACGTCGAGACCTTTGGGAAATTCCTTGGCGGCAGCCCGACAAACGTGGCTGTCGCGGTCGCCCGCCTCGGACACCGATCCGGCGTCATCACGGGCGTGGGGGACGATCCCTTTGGGCGATTCGTCACCCGCGAACTCGAGCGCCTCGGCGTCTCCTCCGATCATGTCGTGACCGTGCGTGACTTTCACACACCCGTCACCTTCGCTGAGCTCTTCCCGCCCGACTCCTTCCCCCTCTACTTTTACCGCGAGCCCAGCGCACCCGACCTCGAGCTTGGCGAGGATCAAGTCGACTGGGACGCCGTCGAACGCGCTGGAATCTTTTGGTTCACGGTCACCGGACTGTCGCGCGACTCATCCTTCGGCCTGCACCTGCGTGCCCTCGACCATCGTGACCGAGGTACAGGCACCACGATCCTCGACCTCGACTACCGCTCCAATCTGTGGAGTGGCATGGCCCAGGCGCGCTCGCGCGTGGGCGCCGTTCTCTCCCGCGTGGACGTCGCTGTCGGCAACCGCGAGGAATGTGAGATGGCCGTCGGCGTGTCCGACCCCGAGAAAGCTGCGGATGCGCTCCTGGAGCGCGGCGTCAAACTTGCGATCGTCAAGCAGGGCCCCAAAGGCACCCTCGCCAAGACCGCCGACGAGCGCGTCTGGGTGGAAGCCTGGCAGGTCGACGTCATCAATGGCCTGGGTGCCGGCGACGCGTTCGGCGGCGCACTCATCCACGGCCTCGTCGAAGGATGGGACCTGGAAAAAACCATCCGCTACGCCTCGGCTGCGGGAGCCTACGTGTGCGCGTGCATCGAGTGTTCCACCGCGATGCCCACCCAGGAGCAGCTGAGCACCTTCGTGGAAACGGGGGTCCTCCCGTAACCCACCGACCCGCGCCCCAGCCTCGTACCGAATGAACCACTTGCGGCACCGAAGCCCCAACCCAGGAGACTACGATGACTCTTCCCGATATTTACGTTCCCGCCGGCTCCTCCGGCCATGGCAATTTCACCGTCGACATTGACCCCCAGCGTGCCGGTTGGGCCTTCTCGGGCCTGCGCGTCCTCGTTCTTGGGGCCGGTGCCTCCCAGGTCGTTGAGACCGGCGAGGCCGAGCTCCTCATCCTGCCCCTCGTCGGCGGCGCGACCGTCGAGGTCGACGGGCAGACCTTCGAGCTCGAGGGCCGCCGCGGCGTCTTCTCTGGCGTCACCGACTACCTGTACGTCGGACGTGGCAAGAGCCTGACCATCACCTCTGCCCAGGGCGGCCGCTTCGCCTTCCCCTCCGCGATCGCCACCCGCGACATCCCCGTCGCCTACTACCCCAAGAGCCAGGTCCGCGTCGACCTGCGCGGCGCCGGCGACTGCTCGCGCCAGGTCAACAACTACTCCCTGGCCGTCGAGGGCGTCACCACCTCCCACCTGCTGGCCTGCGAGGTCATCACCCCCGGCGGTAACTGGTCCTCCTACCCGGCCCACAAGCACGAGCAGGACTCCGAGGATGAGCGCGAGCTTGAAGAGATCTACTACTTCGAGATCGAAGATGGCCCCGAGGGCTCCAAGGGCTTTGGCCTGCACCGCACCTACGGCAGCCCCGGCCGCCCGATCGACCTGTGCTGCGAGGTCCACGACGGCGACGTCGCCCTCGTGCCCCACGGCTACCACGGCCCCTGCGTCGCGGCCCCCGGCTACGACATGTACTACCTGAACGTCATGGCCGGCCCGAACGAGGACCTCGTGTGGCTCGCCCCCGATGACCCGGCGCACCACTGGATCCGCGCAACCTGGGAAAACCAGGAAGTGGACCCCCGTCTGCCCATGAACAAGTAAGAAAGATCCGAAAGGACTACCCATGAGCAAAGAAGCCTACAAGGGAACCGTGCGCCTGACGGTCGCACAGGCAATCATTCGCTTCCTGTCCAACCAGTACACCGAGCGCGACGGCGTCGAGCGCCGCCTCATCGCGGGCGCCTTCGGCATCTTCGGCCACGGTAACGTTGCCGGCATCGGCCAGGCCCTGCTACAGAACGAGATCGCGCCCGCCGAGGGCGAGAACCCGATGCCCTACATCATGCCCCGCAACGAGCAGGGCGCCGTCCACGCGGCTACGGCATTCGCCAAGACGACGAACCGCCTGCAGACCTGGATGACGACCGCGTCGATCGGCCCCGGTTCGCTGAACATGGTGACCGGCGCTGCGACGGCGACGACCAACCGCCTGCCCGTCCTCATCTTCCCCTCCGACCAGTTCGCGACCCGCATCCCGGACCCGGTCCTCCAGCAGCTCGAGGACCCGACCTCGCTCGACGTGACCGTCAACGACGCGTTCCGTCCCGTCTCTCGCTTCTTCGACCGCATCAATCGTCCCGAGCAGCTGATCCCCTCGCTGCTGAACGGCATGCGCGTCCTGACCGACCCGGCTGAAACCGGTGCCGTGACGATCGCCCTGCCCCAGGACGTTCAGGCCGAGGCCTACGACTGGCCGGTCGAGTTCTTCGCCAAGCGCGTGTGGCACGTGCGCCGTCCCCCGGCTGAGCGCGCCGCCATCGAGCGTGCGGTGGCCAAGATCCGCGCCGCCAAGCGTCCCCTCATCATCGCCGGCGGCGGCACCATCTACTCCGAGGCCTCCGAAGAGCTGCGCGCGTTCGCGGCTGCGACCGGTATTCCGGTGGCCGACACGCAGGCCGGTAAGGGCGCCATCAACTGCGATCACCCCTGCTCCGTGGGCGGTGTTGGCTCCACCGGCGGCGACTCGGGCAACCATCTGGCCGACAAGGCCGACCTGATCATCGGCGTGGGCACCCGCTACTCCGACTTCACCACGGCCTCGAAGACGCAGTTCAAGAACCCCGACGTCTCCTTCGTCAACGTCAACATCACGCCCTTCGACGCCGCCAAGCAGAGCGCCGAGATGGTCGTGGCCGACGCCCGCGAGGCGCTCGTTGCCCTCGCTGAGGCCCTGGCCGACTACCACGTCGACGAGGCCTACACCGCCGAGATCGCCGCCGAGCGCAAGGCATGGGCCGCCAAGGTCGAGCAGTGCTACCACGTGGGCAACGCCCCGCTGCCCGCCCAGACCGAGGTCTTCGGCGCGCTCAACGAGCTCATGGGCGACGAGGACGTGGTCATCAACGCCGCCGGCTCGATGCCCGGCGACCTGCAGGCCCTGTGGCAGGCCAAGACGCCCGTCCAGTACCACGTCGAGTACGCCTTCTCCTGCATGGGCTACGAGGTCCCGGCCGCCATGGGCGTCAAGCTGGCCCGCCCGCAGTCCGAGGTCGTCTCGATCGTCGGCGACGGCACCTACCAGATGCTCCCCATGGAGCTGGCCACGGTCGCCCAGGAAGGCATCAAGGTCATCTACGTGCTGCTGCAAAACTACGGCTTCGCGTCCATCGGCGCCCTGTCCGAGTCGCGCGGCTCCCAGCGCTTCGGCACGAAGTACCGCCAGCGCGGCACGGGTTCGCACCTGGAGGACACCGACACGATTGCTGGCGTCGACATCGCGGCGAACGCACGCTCGTGGGGCATCGACGTGCTCGAGGTCCACACGATCGAGGAGTTCAAGGAAGCCTACAAGGCGGCCGCCGCCTCGGATCGTGCAACCATGATCCACATCGAGACTGACCTGATGGGCCCCAACCCGCCCGGATCCTCCTGGTGGGACGTGGCGATCTCCGAGGTCTCCGTGCTCGAGTCCACGCAGCGCGCCTACGAGGACTACCAGCGTGATCGCAAGCCGCAGCGTCACTACCTGTGATGCGCTGAGTGCGCCAGGGGTGGTCCCGGATTCCTTCCGGGGCCACCCCCTTTTTGTCGAGGGGGACGAGGCGGGGGCAGGGAGTTCGCGATGGGGCAGGCCCGGCCACGGCCTCGTTCGGAGAGCACGAGGCTCGTGTGCGATAGACGGGACAATTGTGTCCGGGTATGTGCCGGTATTGCGGATATCGCGACATTGGTCGCAGAAACATGCTACTATTTGTCCTAACAAAGTTGTTCCGCCATTCGCGGTCGAATGGGAAGAAAGGTTATCCAATGACAATCAACATGTGGGTCAACGGCGAAGAGTACGTCGGCCACTCCGGTCAGACCATCGGCGTTGAGAACCCCGCGACCGGCAAGGTTGTCGACGAGCTGGCCCTCGCCGACAAGCACTGCCTCGACCATGTCGTCGAGATCGCTCGCAACGCGCAGAAGGAATGGGCTCGCACCGCCCTGGCCAAGCGCGTGGACATCATGTTCAAGTTCCGCCAGCTCGTCATCGACCACCAGGACGAGATCGCCGACGCCATCGTGCGCGAGGGCGGCAAGACCCATGGCGACGCCCTGGGCGAAATCGCCCGCGGCCGCGAGACCATCGACTTCGCCTGCGGCATCAACGCCGCCCTCAAGGGCGAGTTCACCGACCAGGCCTCGACCGGCGTCGACGTGCACACCCTGCGTCAGCCCGTCGGCGTCGTCGCAGGCATCTGCCCCTTCAACTTCCCGGCCATGGTCCCCATGTGGATGCACCCCGTCGCCCTGGCCACCGGCAACGCCTTCATCCTCAAGGTCGCCTCGGTCGTCCCCAGCGCCTCGCTGATCATCGCCCGCCTCTACAAGGAGGCCGGACTGCCCGACGGCCTGTTCAACGTCATCGCCGGTAACCGCGACCTCGTCTCCGACATCCTCACCCACCCCGGCATCGACGCCATCTCCTTCGTCGGCTCCACCCCCGTCGCGCACATCGTGCAGGACACGGGCGTTGCCCACGGCAAGCGCGTCCAGGCCCTGGGTGGTGCGAACAACCACGCGATCGTCATGCCCGACGCGGACATCGAGTTCGCCGCGCAGCACATCAGCGCCGGCGCCTTCGGTGCGGCCGGCCAGCGCTGCATGGCCCTGCCCGTGATCGTCGCCGTTGGTGGCGTCGAGGAGAAGCTGGTCCCCGCGATCAAGGCTCGCGCCGAGAAGATCGTCGTCGGTCCCGGCACCGATCCGGCCTCCGAGATGGGCCCGGTCATCACCCGTTCCTCGCAGGAGCGCATCACCACGTGGATCGACGAGGCCGAGGCTGCGGGCGCCACCATCGTCCTCGACGGTCGCGGCTACCGCCCCGAGGGCGAAGAGTACGCGAACGGCTTCTGGCTGGCCCCCACCATCATCGATGGCGTGGACCGCAACCTGAGCGTCTACTGCGAAGAGGTCTTCGGCCCCGTCCTGGTCGTCGTGCACGCCGATACCTATGAAGAGGCTATCGAGATCGTCAACTCCTCCGAGTTCGGCAATGGCTCCGCGATCTTCACCTCCGACGGAGACACCGCCCGCCACTTCGTGGTCGACGTCGAGGCCGGCATGGTCGGCGTCAACGTGCCGATCCCGGTTCCGGTCGCCTACTACTCCTTCGGCGGATGGAAGGAGTCGCTGCTGGGCGACACTCACATCCACGGCCCCGAGGGCGTGCGCTTCTACACGAAGGCCAAGGTTGTCACGACCCGCTGGCCCAAGCGCGGCGAGAAGGTTGGCTACGTCGGTATGAACTTCCCGACGAACGCCTGACACTAACGACGCTCTCATGAAAGGCGGGGTAGGTCTGTCGATCCGCCCCGCCTTTCGTCTCATTATGTCTGGACATGTCTAGTGCATTAGTGAATGAACGTGTGGATAGCCTGCGCGAGTGGGCGGCCGCCCCCGGGCGAGCGAAGGTGCGGTGGGCGGTCCTCGCGCCGCACGGAAGTCCGGCGGTGGGGTGCTGAGGGGAGGCTAGCGGGCCACGGCCTCGTCGATGACGGAGGCAACCTCGCGGGCAACCGACGCCCACGTGAAGTGCTCGCGCACCCGCGCGCCGACGGCTGCCGCGCACGAGGCGCGACGCACCGGGTCGGTGACGGCCTCGCGCAGGGCGGGCACGAGCGCGTTCGTGAGCTGCTCCGACGTGGCGCCGTCGACGATCCAGCCCAGAGCGGGGGAGGTGATAACTTCTTCGGTCCCGCCGCGCGGCGTCGCAATGATCGCGCAGTCGCCTAGGGCAGCCTCGAGGATGGAGGTGGGCAGACCCTCGGGGTACATCGACGGGTAGACGAACACGTCGGAACGACGGTAGAGGCTCATGACGCCGGGGAAGTCCAGCTTGCCGAGGAACGTCACGGCGGGGTCGGAGCCGTAGCGTGCGTGCAGCTCGTCCTCGATGGGGCCGGAGCCAGCCACGGCCAGGCGCAGCGGTACGTCGGGCAGCTCGGCGCGCAGGCGCGCGAAGGCGTCCAGCAGCGCGACGATGCCCTTCTCGGCGATGAGGCGCCCCGCGTAGGAGATGACGATCTCGGAGCCCTCGCCCCCGCGCGGCCACAGGCGTTCGTAGCGGTCGTCGGCCACGGCCGTATCCTCGGGCGTCACCGCGTTATACCACACGCCCGAGGCCTTGATTGTGAAGTGACGCAGCCACTTGTTGCAGTTGCGCGACACCCCATAGTAGGAGGTCACGTGCTTCTTGACGAAGTGGGTCAGGCCGTGCTCGTAGATGGCGCCGAAGAAGTCCAGCACGGGGTTGCCCACGCTCATGTGCGCGGTGCCGTGCTCGATGAGTGCGACCGGGCGGCCCAGGCGGTGCGCGAGGCGAGCGCCGAGCAGGCTGGTGAGGTGGAAACGCGTGTTGACGATGTAGAAATCCGCGTTCTCGGCCTCGACGGCGGCCATCGTTTCTTTGAAGCGGGCGTCGCGCTTGAAGAAGGGGTAGCGCTGCTTGAAGATACTCTTGGTCGGCAGGCGGTAGATGCGCAGGCCGTCCTTGTCCTCGAAGCGGGGCAGGGACTCGTCGTGCAGGGACGTGACGATGAACACGTCATAGCCGAGAAGTCGCAGCTGCTCGCTCAGGCGGTCCTGGTAGCGTTCGATCCCGCCCAGGTAGGGCAGGAAGAACTCCATGAAGATTCCGACCTTGATGGGGGACTGAGAGCGGTCAGCCATTGACGGACTCCGTTTCGATAGGTGCGTTGCGAACGGGGATAAGCATGAACGCGACGAAAAGGATCGCGAGCAGCGCCATGGTTGAAGCATAGGCCAGGGACGCGCCCATCATCGCGTAGGATCGCACGAGCGGGGCGGCCGCGACGTAGGCGGTGCCGCCCGCGATCAGGAAAGCGACGAGGACGGCGCGCAGGCGGCGCATGGTGGCCAGCGCGTAGTAGAGGATGACGCCGGCCGCGTTGAGGGCGCCACCGAAGACGAGCACCATCAGCTCGGGCACGTAGTCGGACACGTCCGTGCCGAACACGAGGGTCAGCAGGGGAGCGCCAATAAGTACGTGACGACGGCGACCAGCACGAAGGCTCCCGCGGTCGTGAGCAGGCCGCGGCGCACGATCGAGAAAAACTCGCCGCGCTTACCTTCGGTCCAACGCAGCGCCATGCGCGTGAGCAGGGGGCGGAACACAAATAGGGAGAGCATGTTGATCGCGACGGCCGGCATGTAGATGATCGCGAAGACGCCCAGCTGCTCGTCGCCGAGGTTCGCGTGGATCGCGAAACGCGGCGCGTTGGCCAGGTACTGGTTGAGGAAGGCGGCGATGAACAGAGGCAGACATTCCCACAGGATTCCGCCGATGCCTCGTGCATTGAAGGACGGGGCCAGGGAGAAGAGGCCGCGCGCGGGCAGCCCGTAGGCCACGACCAGCACGACGCACGTGACCGCGAAGGTGACCAGCGTGGACAGGAGCAGGTCCTGGGTGAACCAGTACAGCCCCGACCACAAGAAGGTGGTCGTGAAGATGCGCGCGAAGCAGGCCTTACCCGCGATGTCCAGGCGCCCGGAGCGTTGGAACTCCGAGTAATACACGTCCTCGAAGGCGTCGAAAATACGCAGGAGCGCCATGGCGGCGATGACCGTGAACGCCGGGTAGGGGTCCTTCGTCGAGGAGCTCCAGGAGTGGGAGAGGATCAGGCCCACCATGACCAGGCAGGTCAGGAGGCGCGTTGACAGGTAGGTGCCAAAATCGAAGCGTCGCCGCACGTCGGTGACGTGGAAGGTGCGCACCTCGTACAGGCCCACCGTCTGGTACTGCTGGCCGATCGCCAGGGCCAGGGTGAACAGGCCGTACTGGGCACGCGCGAAGGTGTCGGTCGCGCCCGAGCGCATGATCGCCACGCCCATGATGACCACCGCGAGGCTGGACATGAGTGACGCGGCCGTGTTCCACAGATAGTCGCGCCCCAGCTGTCCGCGCGATTCGAGGGCTTCCTCGGTGGTTTCCACCTGCTCGCCGGCGCCCTGGGCCTCGGGCATGGACGAGGCCGTGGTGTCCTGTTCGCTCACGCGTCGGCTCCGTCCTGGGTCGCGGGGCCCGGGTCGAACGGTCCAAAGACGATGTGGAAGGGCTCGTGAGTGACACGGTCCTCGGGATCTGGCACGCGCATGTAGTCGCCGTAGCCGCGCGTGAGCACGACGTCGTAGGCGGCGGGGATGCGCACGGTGATGTCGTCGAAGGGGACGGACTTGGCGGGGAAGAGCTCGGCCTCCGAGGCGCTCCAACGCCTGGGATCGCGCGTCGAAAAGTCCCCGTACAGGGTCGTGCCGTCAGCGGCCAGCTGCGGGTTCTCACGCCCCTTGAGGGCGGCGCGCATCCAGCGGCGGTACAGGGAGGCCTCGTTCACACGCAGCGCCCGCATCCCCCAGTGCGCGCAGGCCATGGCCGCCGAGGCGAGCTGGCGCGCCGGGATCGGCAGGCCGGTCGGTGGGTTGGGGATCGAGCGCAGGAACATGAGGCGCGCCCACAGCCACGTGCCGCGCGACTGGGAGCGGAAGCGTGCCGGATCGGCTGCGATCTCGTCCAGGACGAACAGGTCCACGCCGATCGGCATGCGGAAGGCTCGGTCCTTGGCGACCTTCGAGACGAACTCGGAGCCCTTCAGGCCCAGGACGCCAAAGCTGATCGGGTAGTTGGGGTGCGAGGCGGGCGAGGCGATAAAGAACTCGTCCCCCAGGAGCGCGGGGGCCTCGGCGATGAAACGCTCGTAGTCCGCCCGGGGCATGCACACGTCTCCGTCGTCGTCCCAGGGGATGAAGCCCCGGTGGCGCACCGCGCCGATCGCCGTGCCGCCGTAGGCGACGTAGCGTACGCCCAACAGGTCGCACACGCGGTCGATCTCAGCCAGGCATCGCCTGGTGACGCGCTGAATGGCTGCCAGGGTTGCGGGATCTGCCGCGCTCATGTCTCTCCGATTCTTCGATGGGGTCGCGGGCCTACAGGGAGTCGGCGTAGGGGCCGAAGTCGATGACGGCCGCCTCGTGGTTGTAGCGTTTTTCGGGCGGGGGCAGCTGCATGTAGTCGCCGTAGCCCGCGCGCAGCAGCGAGTCGTACTCGTGCTGAATCATGACGGTGATGTCCTCGAAGGGGACGTCAATGGTGGGGAAGAACTCCTCCTCGCGCACGATCCAGTTCTGCGGGTCGCGCATCGTGAAGTCCGCGTACACGCCCGTGCCCGTGCCCTCGTAGCGGCGAACCGCCTTCTCCCAGCGGGCCTGTAGGCTGCGCGGCGTGGCCCGCACGGCCTTGAGGCCCAGGTGCGCCACGGTCGTCGCGGAGAAGATCAGCGCCTTCTTCCACGCGGGCGTGTTGATCAGGTGAGGGCGAGGCGTTCCCTGAAGGAAGAGGAGGCGGCCCCACAGCCACGACTGGCGCGACATCTCCTTGAACGCCTTGTCGTCGGCCGGGATCTCGTCCAGGGGCAGGATGTCCAGGAAGAAGGGCATGCGGTACTTCGAGTCCTTGTCGGCCTCCGGGATCAGGAGCGTGCCGGGCAGGACCATCTTCGTGAACATGAAGGGGAAGTCCTCGCGTGTGCGCGTGTTGTCCAGGCGGAAACGCTCATCCAGCAGCGCGGGCGCCTCGGCCAGGAAACGCTCGTAGTCGGCGCGCGTCATCATCACGTCGATGTCGTCATCCCAGGGGATGAAGCCGCCGTGGCGGATCGCGCCGATCGCGGTGCCGCCGTAGACCGCGTAGGACACTCCGATGCGGCGGCACACCCGATCCAATTCAGCCAGGATCAGCGTCAGGAGCTTTTGGACCTTGCGCAGGTCGGCGTCGGGCGTCGTCATAAGTCCTCCGAATACGACTAAGCGGGTGGGCGCGCCTGCGCCCACCCGCCATTGTCTCACGCCTGGGAGCTCGTGACCTTCTCCGTTCGCTTGGGAAGCAGGTCACCCCAGTTGGAGGTGGCCGCCAGGACCGTGCCCACCAGGATCACGACGCAGCAGATGACCTGCGTGAGCGTCGGGATCGTTCCTGCAACACCAGGGCAAAGATGATCGCCCACGCCGAGTAGGAAATGTTCAGGGCCATGCCGCGCGAGGCGCCGATGGCCGACAGGGCCTTGTAGTAGAAGAGGTACGAGGCCGTCCCAGCCAAGCCGGCCAGGGCCACGACGCCCGCGGACAGGTGAGCCAGCGAGTGGAGCGTGAAGCCGAAGACGCCCGCGATGGGAGCAACGATGAAGAGGTAGACCACGGCCGACGTGGTCTCGCGGATTTGGAGCGCCACCTCGTTATCCACGGCCTCATCGCGCATGCCCCACGTGAGGATGACGGCCTCGGACCCCCCAGCCGATCACGCACGCCAGCGCGCCGATGATACCCAGGATCGCGTTGCCGTCCTTAACGGGGTCGGAGGTTGCAGACAAGCCCGTCACCACGATGGCACCAAGCGCCACCAGCAGCGCCACGATCTGACGCGGAGTCATGCGCTCCTTGAGCAGGGCGAACGCCAGCAGCGTTCCCAGGGCCGGGTAGAACGTCGAGATAATCGCTGTCAGGCCGGGGCCGATGTTGTCGATGGCAATCAGGTAGCCGCTCATGCCGATCGGGCCACCCAGCAGGGCCGCCACGACAACCGACATACCCGGGCGGGTGCGAAGCCCGTTCCAGGTGTCCTTCAGGCGCCCGCGAATCGCCATGTAGACCAGGAGGATCACGGCGCACGCGACGTCGTGCAGGACCGCGCCAACGAGCGCCGACTGGCCGAAGCCGTCGAACGGAATCATGGCTAGCGCGATCGCTAGCACGACCGTGTCCAGGCCCCATAGAGCGCCCGAGAAGAAGCCGTAGCGCTTGCCTCCGTGCTGAGTTTCATGCCAGTTCACCCTCCTGGGAAACCTGCGCGCCCGAGGTCGAGGTGGCCTCGTACGAAGCGAGCAGGGAATCGATTGTGCGTGTCGCGTGCGAGTAGTAGATGTAGAGCCATTCGCCCACGTCGTCGCCTTCGGCCTCCTTGACCAGCGCCCACAGGTACCAGCACCAGCCGGCGAAGACCTCGTAGGCAAAGAAGTGGCGCGCCTCGCGCTCAGTGGGGGTGTGACCCAGGTAGTACTCGAGGGCGGCGGCCGCGCGTTCGCGGGTCATCTCCGCCGTGCACACGGTCATCGTGCCGAAGTCGGCTGCCATGTCCGACATGCCCGCGTACTCCCAGTCGATGAGGCTGATGGTGCCATCCTTATCCACCAGGAAGTTCGGGGGGGAAGAAGTCGTTGTGCGAGGGGACTTTATCGAAGCCGTCCGCGTCCGCGAATGCTTTCAGGCGCAGGACCTTGTCGCGCAGCTCAAAGTATCCGGGCACGTCAATCGGGCCGAAGGTCTTCAGGAGGCCCTCGTAGCGCAAGCCTTCGGTGACGAAGTCGAAGGAGCGGTCCAGGACTCGACCGGAGGTGTGCAGGGCGCGGTCCATCTCCATGGCCGCTTTCAGTTCTTCGGGGCGGGTCACGTCCAGGTTGCGCACGTCGCGCACGAAACGCGAGAGCTTCCATCCCGCCGCCGGGTCGCCCGTGATGAAGGTATCGTCGATGCCGAGTTCGGCGGCCAGGCGCAAGCCGGCGAACTCTGCGCTGCGGTCCACGATCTTCTCCGTGCCGATGCCGGGGTGGCGGTAGACGTACTCGTCGTCTCCGACCGCGAAGTGGCACGACAGGTTCGTGATGCCCTGCTTGAGCGGATAGAAGTCGCGGATCTCCGACTTTGCGCAGCCCAGAGTCTCGACGATGTGGTCGAATACCTCGGAGTCGACGTTTTCGATGAACAGCGGATCGAAGTCGCGCACCTCGTCGACCGAATCGAACTCGTGGATGACCCCGTCGGGGTAGCGGCGGATCACCATGTCGAACGACTTGATGTGATCCAGGTAGATGGACTCCCACAGCTTCGAGACTGTCTCGGGCTTGTCGTAGACCTGTTCGAGGATCTCGCGGAACGTTGCGGAGAAGTTGCGGTCGAAGTAGACGTGGCCGAGCATGACCCACGCATCCTCGCCGCCCACGGTCGCGCCCGTGATGCGGTCGCCCGCGCCCACCTTGATGCACCACTCGTCGGTGGGGCCCTCGACGTAGTTGGCCGAGTAGTAGGACTTGTAGACGTAGGGTTCGAAGGGGTTCGTCGTGAAGTAGTCGTCCGAGGAACACACGTAGGTGTTGTCCAGGCGTTCCCGCACGCGCCACAGGGAGCCGTTGTTGTTGCGCGTGGCGTACTCGCGGTTGACGACGATGTCGACGCCGTACTTGTCGGCCAGGTAGAAGAAGTATTCCTTCTTGTAGCCGACGACCAGCGTGATATTCGTGATGCCGACCTCGTGGAGCTGACGAATCTGACGCTCGACCAGGATCTCGCCGCGCACCTTGAGCGTGCCCTTGGGACGCTCGTAGCTGATGGGGGCGAAGCGCGAGGACACGCCGGCCGCCATGATGACGGCACCCGTGACGCGATAGGGTTCCAGTGCTGCGCGTCCCGCGTCGGTGATTGCGCGGTCCTCGATGTAACCGGCGGCCTCGCACTCGCGCGTTGCGGTGTTGACGCGGCCCAGGCTCATGCTGGTGGCCACGGACAGCGCGCGCTGCGTGAGGGCGGATCCGGCCCGCGCCAGGGCGGTCAGGACGTTGAATTGGGGTTCGCTGAGAGTGCCAACGTTCGTCGAGGGCATGCGATCACCTTTCGTTCACAGGGTTACCTGGGTGGTACGTGTTCGAGCGTAGCACTTGTGTGACCAAATGTGAACATTTGGTGGTGGTAAGCACATAATCCGTGTCGTGTGGCGGCCGTGTTTTCCTTGACATGCCGGGCCTGGTGGCGTGTCTTCACGCGCGGTGTCAGGGCCGACGCGCCCTGACAGATACGGCTCGTTCGCAGGGGTGCGTTGCGGCCCCTCGCCTGCTCGGCGCGCCTTCGCCTACCGGGCCACGGCCTCGTAGATCGCGCGCAGCTGGGCGACCGATGCGCGCAGAGAGCGCTCGGCGTCGACCCAGGCGCGGCACGCCGCCCCACGCTCGGCTAGCTCCGCGTCCGACCATGCCAGCGCCTCGTCGATGGAGTGGGACAGGGCCCACGGCGTGCGCTCGGCGGTCAGCAGCGAAGCACCGGGCGCGACCATCTCCGGCGTCCCGCCCGTCCGATACGCCACCACGGGCACGCCGCACGCCTGCGCCTCCAGCAGCACCAGGCCCGCCGCCTCCTGCCGCCCCTGCGTCGGCTTCGTCGGCAAGACAATCACTCGGGCTCGGCGCACCCACTCGCGCACGCGCTCGCGCGGAAGGCGCCCGGTGAGCCTCACGTGCGCGGGTGCACTCGCTCTCAGAGCGGGAGCCAGGGGACCGTCGCCCACCAGAACCAGGCGATGCGGGCGGCGCGTCGCCAGCGCGGCGGAGGCCTCCACCAGATCATCGACGCCCTTCAGGGTGGACAACGCCCCCACGAACAGGACGACAGGGGTATCGGCATCTGCTGGCAGGAAGGCATCGACGAGGCCGTGGCCGGGCTCGGCGGGAACAGTGTTGCGCGCGGGGGCCGGAGTCCACCAGTCGGTATCCACGCCCTGGTAATGCACGGACAGGCGCGCCGGATCCGCGCCCGCCCCCAGGGCCACGTCCGCCAGGTAACGCGACACCGCCAGGAGGCGCGTCGCACCCTCGAAGGCCGCCCGACGATTGCGGGCGTTCCAGGCCGCGCCCAGGCCTCGCCCGAGCCTCGGGTACGCGTCCCCTCCATGCAACGTCACCACCAGAGGAACGCCGCTCTCGCGCGCGGCCCCCACCGCCGGCAATGACCAGGTGGCCTGATGCTGGTGGATCACGTCCGGACCCCACGAGGACACCGCGCGGCGCATCGCGCCCAGGCCTCGTGCCTGGCGCAGCGCGCGCACGGGGAGGGCAGGGGAGAGCGCGCCGGGGGCGGCCTCGTAAATGGGCAGCGCGACCGACGAATCACTGACCCGCGCCGCCAACGTGAACACCCGCCAGTCGCACTCCGGCATGGCGAGCGCGTGTGCGACCGCGAAATACGTCGGGGGAACCAGCAGGGTTCCCTTCGTCAGGGCGACCTTCACGGCAGCCGCCCGACGCTGCGGGCGCTCGCGGCGCGCGGGGAAACGGGCATGCCACCATCCTACGGGCTGCGGAAGGCGACCTGGTGATTTAATGAACACATGATGACTGCACCTGCCCGACCCGCCCGCTCGGGCGTGCTGCGCCAGGTGCTCACCCTGCTCAGTGGCACCCTCCTGGCCCAAGTCATTGCATTCGTCGCCCAGATCGGCATCGCCCGCCTCTACACCGACGCGGACCTGGGGTACCTGGGGATCTTCACGTCCGCCGCCACGCTCGGCGCGGCCGTCGCGGGCGCCCGCTTCGACCTGTCCATCGTCCTGCCAGCCCCCGGGGACGAGGCCTCCGCCCGCTCCCTGTTCCGCCTGTCCTCGCGCTGCGTGCTCGCCGCTTCCGGGGTTGCCACGCTGGTTGCCGCGGCCTCCTGGCCGTGGGTGTCCGCCCGCTACGGGGCCGGGCTCGCCGGGTGGATGTTGGCCGTCGGGCTCTCCGTGCTCTTCCTCGCCCAAGGGCAGGTCTGCTCCTACTGGCTGACCCGGCACCGGCGCTTCCAGGCGATCGCGTCGTCCTCCGTCGTTCGCTCCCTGGGTATCGCGGCGCTCCAGCTCGCCTGCGGGTTTGTGGCCTCCGGTGGGCTGGGTGCCGCCATCGGCGCGACCCTGGCGGGACAGGGGATTGCCGTGGCGTATCTGAGCTGGCGCTCCCGAGACGCCCGCCTCGCCGAGGCCTCGGACCCCTCCCTATGCGCCGTCGCCGCCCGCTACCGGAAGATGGCGCTCGTCGGTGTGCCCAACGTCGTCGTCGACGCGCTGCGCACCAGCGCGATTCCCATGCTCATCGCCTCGTTTTCGGTGGCATCGCTGGGGCAGTTCAACATGGCGTGGATGGCCCTCCAGGCTCCCGTCGCCCTCATCGCCGGGGCGCTGTCGCAGGTGTACCTACCTCGCCTCTCCGATACTCAGCCGGGGCAGATGAGTGCCGTCGTGCGGCGGGTCGGGGGAGCTGCCCTAGGGTTCTCCATTCCTGTGTTCGCCCTGCTCGCCTGGGTGAGTCCCTGGCTCTTTCCCCTCGTCTTTGGGGCGCGCTGGGAGGCCGCCGGGTATTTCGCGCGCTCCCTGGCACCCTGGCTGGCCCTGACTGTCGCCACCTCGCCGCTGTCCAATGTGTTCGTCGCGACCTATCACCAGCGCCGGATGCTGGCCTTCGCCTGCGTGTACTGCGCCGCGCCCCTCGCGTGGCTCTGGTTGAGTCCCTACGGGATAGAGACCACGGTCGCCGTGCTGGGCGGCCTCATGGCGCTTCTGCTGGTGGGTATGTTGGCGATGGCTGTCCTGACGGCGCGCGCCTACGACCGCGGCGAAGGTGTGCGGCCGGAAGTGGTGTGACGGGCTTTCCTCAAAAGTCGCACGTAATTTCCATGTGGTCCATTTCTGTGTAGGGTCGAAAACCTTGATATTCTGCTATTTTTAGGAATGCTAAGAAAAGTTAGTGAACCCAAATTACGTGCGACTTTTTTGAGGAACCATCAGTAGGGGCGCAATTATCGGGTGGGCCGAGGCCTCGTGATACGCCCGTCGGCCTCGTGAAACCCTTGTGAAACAGGCGATGTCATCGCCTCCTGACATGCCTCTCCCCCCAAAAGTCGCACGTAATTTCCATGTGGTCCGTTTGTGTGCAAGGTAAAAAGTGTTGATATTCCGCAGTTTTTAGCGGCACTAAGAAAAGTTAGTGAACCCAAATTACGTGCGACTTTTTTGAGGAACCATCAGTAGGGGCGCAATTATCGGGTGGGCCGAGGCCTCGTGAAACGCCCGTCGGCCTCGTGAAACCCTTGTGAAACAGGCGATGTCGTCGCCTCCTGACATGCCTCTCCCCCCAAAAGTCGCACGTAATTTCCATGTGGTCCGTTTCTGTGTAGGGTCAAAAACCTTGATATTCTGCCATTTTTAGGAATGCTAAGAAAAGTTAGTGAACCCAAATTACGTGCGAGATTTTGGGGGAACTATTGATGTGTTGCTCGCGCGGCGGGCTCGCGCGGCGAGGGCCCGCTCGTAGGCCTTGCGCAGGCGCGCGGCCCCCTCCTCCCACGTGGGGATTCTCGGGGCCTCGAACGCGTCGATGTCGTCGCGCGTGATGTGACGCATGGCCGAGGCCAGGTCGCGTTCGGGGTCCTCCAGCACCCACGCGGGCGCCTGGTCGCCCAGGTACCGGCGGGCCTCGGCCAGGGGGGAACACAGCGCGGGCACGCCCGCTGCGAAGGCCTCCATCATCTTGTTGGGCGTAGACATGCGGTGGGAGAGGCACCCGGACTCGATGAGGCACAGCGCCACGTCAGCCCCGCGCGTCATGGCCAGGACCTGCTCGGGTTCCACCGGTGGCAGGTGGTGGATGTTGGGGTGAGAGGCGGCGGCCCGCTCGACCTCGGGCAGCAGGGCGCCGGAACCGACGAAAACCACGTGCGCGCTTGTCACCTGCTCAAACGCGCGCAGAATCAGGGGAATGTTGCGACCGGGCGCCAGGTATCCCGAATGCAAGTACAGGAGCGCGCCCTCGGGGATCCCCAGCTGCGCGCGCAGGTCGATAACCCCCTCCGCGCCCGTCGGGGCATTCGTCACGACGACGGGATCCACGCCCGGGTAGGCCTCGCGGTACCACTGCGCGATCGACTCGTTGACCACGGACACCACGTCCGCGCGGCGGATGTAGCGGCGCTCGATGACGCGCTGGAGGCGCTGGCGCAGGCCCGCCGACCCCACCGTCTCCGTCTCCAACTCGTGCGCGTTGTAGGCAAACACCGCGCCTGTGCGCCGCGCCAACGCGTGCGCGAGGGGTAGCAGGAAGAGGTTCTGCGCGGAGACGGCCGCCACGCGCTGCCTCGCGAACCGCCGGTACACCCGAGCGCCCCACGCCGCGACAACCCGCACCCCTCCCAGGGGCGCACCCAGGGAGGCTCCCCGGATCCGCGTGAGGCGCACGGTGGGGGCCACGGCCTCGTCGGTGGGGAGCGCGCCCTGATCGATCCCGACGACGTGCGTCTGCGAGAAAAGCGAGGATAGCGAGCGTGCGATCTTCACCAGCCGACCGGGTGAGGCCAGGTCAGAGGGGTAGAGCAGGAGGTTGAGCGCGCGATCCACGCCCCCATTGTAGGTGGGGCGGGGCACTACACTGGAGGGGATGAACGAGGCCAGAGCCAGAAAGGGGAGCCGCATGCGGATCGCGGTCGTCGGGATGGGCAAGATCGGATTGCCGCTGGCGGTGCACTACGCGCGCGGCGGGCACAGCGTCGTCGGCGTGGACGTGAACCCGCAGACGGTGGATCTGATTAATGGGGGAGTCGAGCCCTTCCCGGGCGAGGCGCACCTGGCCGAGTACCTGCCCCCGCTGGCCTCCTCCGGCGCCCTGCGCGCGACGACCGAGTACGCCGACGCGATCCCCGGCGCCGACGCGGTCGTCATGGTCGTGCCCCTCGTCGTGGACGCCGAGAGCCGCCCCGACTTCACCATCATGGACGCCGCGACGCGTTCCATGGCCGCCCACCTCACGCCCGGCACCCTCGTGTCCTACGAGACGACCCTTCCCGTGGGCACGACGCGCGGACGCTACGCGCCCCTCATCGAGGAGATTTCCGGCCTCGTCGAGGGGCGTGACTTCGACGTGGTGTTCTCGCCCGAGCGTGTCCTCACCGGGCGTGTCTTCGCTGATCTCGCGCGCTACCCCAAGCTCGTGGGCGGGCTTCGCGAATCCGGCGAGGCGCGCGGCGTCGCCTTCTACGAGGCCGTCCTCTCCTTCGACGAGCGCGACGACCTGCCACGGCCCAACGGCGTGTGGCCCATGGGAGGGGCCGAGGCGGCCGAAATGGCTAAGCTCGCCGAGACCACCTACCGGGACGTCAACATCGGCCTGGCGAACCAGTTTGCGCGCTACGCGGACGCGGCCGGCATCGACGTCGCGCGCGTCATCGAAGCCTGCAACTCCCAGCCCTACTCCCACATTCACCAGCCCGGCATTGCGGTCGGCGGGCACTGCATCCCCGTCTACCCGCGCCTGTACCTGGCCGGCGATCCGGGCGCGACCGTCGTGTCGGCCGCGCGCGCCGCGAACGCCGACATGCCCGCCTACGCGGTCTCTCGCGCCGCCGCCCTGCTGGGATCCCTGGAGGGCCTGCGCGTCGCGGTCCTGGGCGCCGCCTACCGCGGTGGGGTCAAGGAAACTGCGTTCTCCGGCGTCTTCGGCGTCGTGTCGGCCCTTAACGAGGCCGGGGCGCAGGTGAGCGTTCACGATCCGCTGTATTCCGATTCTGAGCTGGCAGCTTTCGGCTGGGACGCCTACCAGCTCGGCGAAGAAGTGGACGTCGCCATCATCCAGGCCGACCATGCTTCCTTATCGTGAGCTCACGCCCGGCGATCTGCCGGGCGTGCGCCTCCTCGTCGACGGGCGCGCTGTGACCGACCCCTCGCTGTGGGCTGGAACCCCTCGCATCACCATCGGCGGGGGCGACAACCCCACATGCTAGTCACCCTGGCAACCCGCACCTTTACACCGGAACCAACCGCCGCCGCGCTGCGCCTCGGCGCCCTCGCCCGCGCGCTCGCCGCGGGTGGAAACCGCGTGCGCGTCCTCACCTCGCGGCTTGCTCCCAGCGTCGCCCGCGATGCCGCCTCATCCGCAGACGACCCCCACGGCCTCACCCCACTCGAACGCGAAGGAGGCACCCAGGGCCAGGGGGCACCCGCGGAAACGGGGAACGGCGAAGGCGGCCACGGCCTCGTCGAGGTGCGGCGCGCGCCCGTGCTACGCGACAAGACGGGGGCAGTGCGCGGATACGTGTCCTACCTGTCCTTCGACCTGCCGCTCATCGCGCGCCTGCTGACCGGTGCCCGCCCCGACGTGGTCGTCAGCGAGCCGCCGCCCACGACCGGCGCGGCCGTGCGACTCGCGTGCGCCCTGCGGCGCCTGCCCTACGTCTACTACTGCGCGGATATCGTCTCCGACGCCGCCGCGCTCGCGGGTGTGCCGCGCCCGATCGTGCGCGCGGTGGCTGCCCTGGAGTCCTTCGCGCTGCGTGGCGCCCGCAGCGTCATCGCCGTGTCCGACGGGGTCGCCCGGCGTGCGCGCGACCTCGGGGCGAAGCGCGTGGTCGTCGTCCCCAACGGCGTGCGCGTGCCCGAGGCCGTGGCGGGTGGCGTGCCCGAGGGCTTCCCTTCCTGCACCGGACCCGTCTTTGTCTACGCCGGCACCGTCGCGCACTGGCTGGCCCCCGAGGTGTTCGTCGACGCCTTCGAGCGGGCCCGCGCCAGCCTCGGGGATGCGCGCCTTGTCTTTGTTGGGCAGGGGAGCGGCTGGGAAGAACTGGCCGCACGCGCCCACGGCGTCCACGGGGTGTGCCTGCGGTCCGCCGTCAGCGCCGACGAAGCCGACCGGTGGATGGCCCGCGCCACCGCCACGCTCGCGTCGCTGCGCCCCGGCGGATACGACTACGCCTACCCGACGAAGATCCTCGCCTCCCTGGCTCAGGGCACGCCCGTCATCTACGCCGGGCCCGGGCAGGCCGCCTCCGACGTGCGCGATGCCGGGCTGGGGGTCGCATGCTCCCTTGACGCTTCCCAGGTCGCCGAGGCCATGGTTGCCTTCGCTTCCGACACCGTTACGTGGGTGGGAGCCGAGGGCGTGCGCGCCTGGGTGCGCGCGCACCGTTCCGTCGACGCGTCCTCGCGGGCGGCGGCTGCGGTGGTGTGCTCGGCCCTCTAGCGTTCGAGGCTGCTCCTGTTCCGTCGCGCGTTGCTTCGATGACGAGGTCCGCGTGGCAGCTCCGAGCTGTCGTGTTTTCAGCCGTCCCCTTCCAGCCGCCCCCTTTCTGGGCGGGGAAGTGGGACTGGCCCAGGCCTCGTCCGTGAAGGCCTCCTGGGTGAAGGCGCAGAAGATTCGTGGCGCTGTCTCAGAACTCGCAAAACTGTGATGCTAGTTTGTGTCAGTCTATTCGTGTATCCATTCTCATATTTACAGTTACAACATAAGTAACTACAATCTCGATTGTCACATTAGCAACTTGAAGGATGACTATGCGATCTCCGTGGAGGAAACTCGCGGCCGGGCTCACCCTGGCGCTCGGCGCTGCCGTCGCGGCCCTGGTGCCGCCTGCGCACGCGGCCAACGGCATCATCATCGCCATCGACCCCGGGCATGGGGGATCCGACCCTGGCGCGGTCGCCAACGGCCTCAAAGAAAAGGACCTGACCCTCGCGGTCTCCCTGGCTCTCAAAGAAGAACTCGAGTCCTACGACGGCGTCACCGTCGTCATGACCCGCACAACGGACGTGCGCCCGTCCGAAAACCTCGGCGCGGACCTGTCGAGCCGCGTCGAGATGGCCGCAGCTGCCGACGCTGACGCGCTCGTGTCGATTCACTTCAACTCCGCCTCGCCTATCGCGCGCGGCGCGGAGGTCTGGTACGGCAACTCCTCGTCCTACAACTATTGGACCCACACGAAGGGGCGTCAGCTCTCCAGTAACATCCAGGACGAGCTGACCTCGCTGGGGCTGGCCGACCGTGGCATCAAGACCCGCGACAACCCCTACTACGACTACCCGGACGGCTCCACGGGCGACTACTACGCGATCATCCGCCAGGCCCGTGAGGAAAACATGCCCGGCATCATCGTCGAGCACGCCTTCGTGACGTCCCCCTCGGATGCCGAGATGCTGCGCGACCCCGAGTTCGTGCGCTCCCTGGGTGTCGCCGACGCGACCGGTATTGCCGAGACCTACGGCCTGAGTAAGGGCACGTGGGAGAAATCGGGCGACTCCTGGCGCTTCATGCGCGGCGGCAAGGCTGCCACCGGCTGGTTCTCGGCTGGTGGGCGCTGGTACTGGGCGGGCTCCGACGGGCGCACCATCCGCGGATGGTCGACCATCAACGGTCGCCGCTACTTCTTCGATGACACCACCGCAATGGTGACGGGCTGGAAACAGGAGAACGGCAAGTGGTTCTACCTGCGTTCCCAGGGTGACATGGCCACCGGCTGGGTGAAGGACGGGCGCTCCTGGTACTACCTGGACGACCAAGGTGTGATGGCCGCGGGCTGGCTGTCCTACAAGGGCAGTTGGTACTGGCTGGGTAAGTCTGGCGCAATGGCTGTCGGGTGGACGGAAGTCGGCAACGACTTGTACCTCTTCGATGACGACGGTCGTATGCTCACCGGCTGGCAGCTGACCGAGGATGACAACGAGTGGTACTTCATGCGCGGGAATGGTGTCATGGCCACGGGCTGGCTCCTTGACGGTGGCAAGTGGTATTACCTGGATGGCGAAGGCATCATGAAGACCGGCTGGATCAAGGTCGGCGGCGACTGGTTCCACATGAACGGCTCCGGCGTCATGAGCACTGGCTGGCTCGCCTCGGGCGGCTCCTGGTACTGGCTGGATCCCACCACCGGTGCGATGGCGACCGGTACGAAGACAATTGAAGGCCGCGAGTCCTCCTTCGCCTCCTCGGGTGCGTGGCTGGGCTACACGGACGGCAGCGGCGCTCCCGGAGCGGATGGCGCCTCCCGCTCCGGCTCTCGCGACGCGGTGACGAACGCGGAGGGCCAGCGCCTCATCATGACCGCGCCCATGGCCTCGCGCTCGCAGGTTATCGACGACATGGTCGACGCCTGGAACGACGCGGGCCGCCCCTACCCGTCGGAGCTGGCGGATGGTGGTGCGCCGTCGATCCGCGACTTCGCGGGCATCATCTACGACGAGGCCGTGGCTGAGGGCGTGTCCCCCGAGCTGGTGTTCGTCCAGTCCATGAAGGAGACCGGCTGGCTCCAGTATGGCGGCGACGTCGAGGTTGACCAGTTCAACTTCGCGGGTATCGGCGCTGTCGGCGGCGGCGCGGCGGGGGCTGAGTTCCCTGACGTGCGCACGGGTGTTCGTGCCCAGGTCCAGCACCTGCGCGCCTACGCGGACCCGTCCGCGTCCGCCGATTCGCTGGCCTACCCGGTCGTGGATCCGCGCTTCTCTTACGTGCGTAAGGGTGCGGCCCCCGTGGTCGAGTACCTGGGCATCCAGGAGAACCCGAACCGCACCGGCTGGGCTGCCGCACGCGGGTACGGCTACGATCTGGTGTCCATGCTGGACACGTACTTCTAAGGGGCTGTCGCTCCTCACGAGGCCGGGGCTCGTCGCGCTGAAAGGTGTGGCGGGCCCCGGCCTCTTTGTGCGAGTGAGGGTGCTGGTATCGGGTGGCCTGGTCTGGTTTTGTGGACCGGGTGTTTTGAGGGTTGTTGGTTGATATTGGCGGTGTGGTTTCTGGAAAATGTCGCACGTAATTTCCATCGGGTTTGTTTTGCGGTGTCGATAAAACGTTGGAATATCAACGTTGTGATTTCAAAGGTTGAAAGAGTCGGCCGGGAATTACGTGCGAAATTGGGGGATTTGTAGCGGTGTTGTGGGGTGCATCGGTGCTCGAAGGTCCACACCCCGATCGTGTGCGTCCGGAACGGTGCGCGTATCTGGATAGGTTGTTGGCATCCGGATAGGTTGGTCGCACGCGGATAGGTTATTCAGATGCGGATAGGTTATTAACCTATCCAGATGTTCGTAACCTATCCAAATGTTCGTAACCTATCCAGATACGCCGCTCCCATTCGCAACCGTCACCTGAGGGCATGCGTGGGCAGTCCCCGTAGCCCCACGCGCACGCAGTGAACGCGGGCATAGCAACGGCCCCGAGCACCTGTCGGTGCCCGGGGCCTGCCTCGTTAGTGCGGTGATCAGCTGCGCAGCGACGCCACGTAGGTGTCGATGCGCTTGGAGGAATCCTCGGGGGTGAAGCCCGTGGCCTCGATCTTCGACAGGTCCAGCGTCGAGGACAGGGGACGAGGCGCAGCCTCGCGGCCCGCGAAGTACTCCTCCGTGGTCACCTCGGTGACATCCTCGGGGTTGCGGCCGCACAGTTCGAAGACGCGCTTGGCGACCTGTGCCCAGCTCATGACCGGGCCCTCGCCCGACAGGTTGTAGATGCCGAACGGCACATCATTCGTCAGCAGGTGAATGATGCCGCGGGCCAGATCCGACGTGAATGTCAGGCGGCCCACCTGGTCCGACACGACCGACGGGGAGATGCCGCGATCGGCCAGCGACGCCATGGTCTTGATGAAGTTCTTGCCGTCGCCCACCACCCAGGACGTGCGCACGATGTAGTGCTTGGGCGTCGAGGCAACAGCCGCGTCGCCACCCGCCTTGGACTGGCCGTACGCGCTCAAGGGGGAGGGGGCCTCGTCCTCGACGTGCACATCCTGCGTGCCATCGAAGACGTACTCCGTCGAAATGTGCACGAGCGTCGCGCCGTGTGCCGTCGCCTCGCGAGCCAGGATAGCCGGACCCGTCGCGTTCGCCTCCCACGTCGAGCGGCGTCCCTCCGGGGTCTCCGCGCCATCCACGTTCGTCCACGCGGCCGCGTTGATGACCACGTCGATCTCGTCCCACGGCAGGGCCGCCACCTGCTCAGCGTTCGAGATGGATACCTCCGGCAGGTCCACGCCCGTCACCGTGAAGCCAGCCTCGGGCAGGACGCGCATGAGCTCGCGGCCCAGCTGACCATTCGCGCCCGTCACGAGCGCGCGGCGACCCGCCGGAGTGGGCGCGGGGAAGGGCGTCACGTCTGCCATGCGCGGGTGCGCCTTGTCCTTATCCGAGAGGATCGCGCGATCCAGCGGGATCGGCCAATCCACGGCCGCCGTCTCGTCCGCCAGGTTCAAGAACGTGTACTTCGCGTCCGGCGACCAGTGATCGTTGACCAGGTACGTGTAGGCAGTATTCGGCTCCAGCGTCTGATACGAGTTACCCACGCCCTTGGGGACGAACACCGCCACGCCCGGATCGATGATCGTCGTGTACACCGTGCCAAACGAGGGCCCCTCGCGCAGATCCACCCACGCGCCGAACACGCGGCCGGTGGCGACAGACACGAACTTGTCCCACGGCTCCGCGTGAATGCCTCGCGTCACCCCGACCTCGTCGTTGAAAGAAATGTTGTTCTGCACCGGCTGAAAATCCGGCAGGCCCAGCGCGACCATCTTCTCGCGCTGCCAGTTCTCCTTGAACCAGCCTCGGTTGTCGCCGTGAACGGTCAGGTCGATGCGCAAAAAGCCGGGGATCGGCGTAGTCGTGATCCCCAGGGGCTTAGCAGTGGGCGCCATTGTTCTTCCTCTATGTGCGTGGGTATCGTGCGGACGTAACAATCCATACAAATTCTAGCCGATCTGCGCACCACCGGTGAGGGTACTGCGTCCCATCGGCGTGCGGGGGGTCACAGTTGTGGAAAAATATCGTCACATAGGGATAATTGTCAATGATGCGCGACCCACACGAGGACGCGCCAGGAAGCGGAGGCAACATGAAAGGCATCATCCTGGCAGGCGGGTCCGGCACCCGACTGAACCCGATCACGCTGGGGACATCGAAGCAGCTGGTCCCCGTCTACGACAAGCCGATGATCTACTACCCGCTGTCGACCCTCATGCTGGCCGGCATCTCGGACGTTCTGGTGATCACCACGCCGCACGACGCCCCGTCGTTCCACCGCCTGCTCGGTGACGGCAGCCAGCTCGGCGTGAGCATCTCCTACGCCGTCCAGCACGAACCCAACGGCCTGGCGCAGGCCTTCGTGCTCGGTGCGGACCATGTCGGCAACGATGCCGCAGCGCTGGTCCTGGGCGACAACATCTTCTACGGCCCCGGTATGGGTACGCAGCTGCGTCGCCACGTCGACCCCGACGGTGGTGCGGTCTTCGCCTACCACGTATCCAACCCGCGAGAGTACGGCGTCGTCGAGTTCGACGAGGAATTCAACGCCCTCTCGATCGAAGAAAAGCCCGAGAAGCCCAAGTCGAACTACGCGGTCCCCGGCCTGTACTTCTACGACAACGACGTGGTCGACATCGCCCGCAACCTCAAGCCGAGCGCGCGCGGCGAGTACGAGATCACCGACGTCAACCGCGCCTACCTCGAGGCCGGCAAGCTCAAGGTTGAGGTCCTCCCGCGCGGCACCGCGTGGCTGGATACCGGCACCTTCGACTCGCTCGCTGACGCCACCGCCTTCGTGCGTACGGTCGAGGCCCGCCAGGGCATGAAGATCGGCGCCCCCGAAGAGGTCGCGTGGCGCATGGGCTTCATCGACGACGAGGGCCTGCGCCAGCGCGCCGAGCCCCTGGTCAAGTCCGGCTACGGAGCCTACCTGCTCGAGCTGCTCAACCGTGAGGACAACTGAGTGTCGCGCCCGAGTGCTAAGTCCCGCCTGCTGATCGTCATTCCCGCGTGGAATGAAGAAGCAGTGCTGGGAGGCGTCCTGGAGTCTGTGAAGGTCGAAAAGCCGTCCTTCGCGGACATCCTGGTCGTGTCTGATGGGTCCACGGACGCTACCGCGCAGATCGCGCGCGACGCCGGCGTGGCCGTGCTCGACCTGCCGATCAACCTGGGGGTCGGCGGCGCCATGCGCGCCGGCTTCCAGTACGCGCGGCGCATGGGCTACGAGTACGCCTGCCAGCTTGACGCGGATGGCCAGCACGACCCCACGGAAATCGAAACGCTCATCGACATGGCGTCGGCCGAGCACGCCGACGTCGTCATCGGGTCGCGTTTCGCCGGCAAGGGTGACTATCAGGCGCGAGGCCCGCGCAAATGGGCGATGAACCTGTTCTCGTTCATCCTCTCGCGCGTGTGTACGACGAAGCTGACCGACACGACCAGCGGGTTCAAGCTCTACGGCCCGCGCGCCCTGTCGCTCTTCGCTCACAACTACCCGGCAGAGTACCTGGGGGACACGATCGGCGCTCTCGTCATCGCGGCCCGCTCTCACCTGGTCGTGCGTGAGGTCGGCGTGCAGATGCACCCACGTGCCGGCGGCGAGCCGTCGCACAACCCGATCAAGTCGGCGCTCTTCCTGGTGCGAGCCACCCTCGCGCTCGCCGTGGCCCTGACCCGCCCCGGCGAAGAGGTCGCCCCGGCCGCGGAGGAGAACGCATGAGTCCCACGTACGTGCTCGGAGTCGTCTTCGCGTGCATCATCCTGGTGATGGTGTTCGTCAAGATGCGCAACTCGGGAATGAAGGAACGCTACGGCCTGTGGTGGTACTGGATTGCCTTCTGCACGGCGCTGCTCTCCCTCTTCCCGCCGATCCTGAAGTGGACCGCCTTCCAGTTGGGCGTCGTCGTTCCGCTGAACCTGGGATTCTTCGTGGCGGGCGTCGTCCTGCTGCTGCTCTCCCTGCGGTTCTCGGTCGACCTTTCGCGCGGAGATGAGGACCGCCGGCGCCTCACCGAGGAGGCCGCGATCCTGCGCCTCCAGGTCGAGCGCTTGGAGCGCCGCCTCGATGCCCTTGAGGGGCGCGCCTCCTCGTCGAGGCAGCCCACCCCTGAGAAGCCCTCCTCGCGGGGCAAGAAAGGCAAGAAGAAGCGCTGAGGCGGCACGTGTGAGCCGTTGATCGCTTCCATTGACGAGGCCGGGGCCCGTCAGGTTGAACGCCTGACGGGCCCCGGTGTGTGTCGTTGGGTGCGTCCTGTGGTGGGACGCGGGTGGGTGCGGCGGCGCGCCTGGGCGGTGGCCGCGGCGACAGGGCTGCTTACGGGATGAGCGTCCCGTCGGGGCCCAGGCGCAGGCGCTCGGTTGGTGCTGCCGGATCCACTTCGCCCTCGGCGAGCTTGCGGGCTACGGCCGACGTTGTGCGCGACACGGGCTGCGTCGACGCGCCCGTCTCGGGCTCGTCCTTGGCGGCCGCTGCGGCCCGGTCCCTCCACTTGACCTGGCGAGAGCCGGAGGTGGCGCCCTGGGAGGAGCTTGGGGAGGAAACGGAATCGGTCGAGGCGGGGGAGGCCTCGTCGATGGAGACGGACCCCACGGAGGTCGCGTGCGACGGCAGTAGTGGCTCGCCGTCGAGGTCGATGGCCAGGTCGGTGAGCATCGCGCGGGCGTCGTCGACGATGGAGGAGTCCTCGGCGTGTAGGCCGTGGACCAGCCACCGCACGAGCGCAATCTCGCTGAGCAGTTGGGCGCGCGTGAAGACATGCAGGTCGATGGCGCGGCGCTCGTGGCCGTAGGTCTCGCGGAAGCGCTCGAGGAACGCGTCCGATGCGCTGGCCTGAATCCACGCGATGTCCAGGGCAGGGTCACCCACGTGCGCGCTGGTCCACCCGCCGATAGCGACGACCGAGCCGCGCTTGACGGATAGGCTGCGTTCCTGAATGTCCCCGTGAATGGGGGCGGAGGGGAAACGCCACAGGGATACGTCCTCCAGGGCGGCCTCCCAGCGGCTCCACAGGGACGGCGGGATCGTGACCTGGCGGGCGGCCTCGTCGAGCAGAGCGAGGTTGCGGTCGCGGCACTCCATCGCCGTGTAGGAGGGCAGGCCGATCGCCGAGAACACGGTTTCCGGCAGGTTGTGCAGGGCCGCGAGCGCGCGCCCGAGCGACGCGGGCAGCAGCGGATCCGTCTCGAGGTCTCGCTCCGTGGGGGCGCGGCCGCCTGGATCGCGGTGCACGTACACGGTCCCTCCGCCGCGGATTTTGGCCTGCCCGGCTAGGCGTGGGACGTCGAAGGGAATGTAGTCGTGCTCGTAGGCCTGGCCGAGGCGGTCGAGGATCCCCGAGGTGGCCTCGAGGGCGGGGCCGGAGACCTCCTCGTGGGGGCAGGTGACGATCCAGCGGTTGCCGCCGACGTCTTCGATGCCGGTGACGGAGGCCAGCTCGTCGGTGTAGGTCGGCGGGCGCAGCGCGCTCACGCGCAACCCGGGCATGGCGGAGGTGGCCAGCGCGGCTAGTTCGAGGGCGCTCTTGTGGCTTGTCATTCTTCGAATGTATCGCGCCTGTGGCCCGGGTGCGCATCCCCGCGCGGGTGGGCGCCCGATTGTGGGACAGCGGTTTGCTCCTTTCCGAATAACCCTGTTACTTTCGACACATTGGCTTTGGCTGTAGCGAGGAGGCTCAGGGATGGAAGCCGTGACACGTGCGCTCGCAGCGCGGGTGCGAGAGGGGTTGGCCGCGGGCGGCATCGATGCCGCGCGAGACCCGAGGGCCGTGCGCGCCCTCATCCACCGCGCCATCGACGCCCACGCCCCCGACATGCTGCCCACCCAGCGCGAGCAGGTCGAAGCGGACCTCATGGACGATATCTGCGGCCTGGGCCCCCTCCAGATCCTCATGGACGACCCCAGCGTGGAGGAAATCTGGATCAACTCGGCGTCGCGCGTGTTCGTGGCCCGAGGCGGCGTCGCCGAGCTGACGAGCCTCATCCTCACCGACGAGGACGTGCGCACACTCGTGGAGCGGATGCTGCACCATTCGGGTCGCCGCCTCGACCTGTCCAGCCCCTTCGTGGATGCCATGCTGGCCGGGGGAGAGCGCCTCCACGTCGTCATCCCGCCGGTGACCGGCCAGTCCTGGAGCGTCAACATCCGCAAGCACATCCAGCGCGCCCGCACCCTGGATGATCTGGTGGCCGTCGACATGGTGCCCCCGCCGATGCGCGACTTCCTGGCCGCCGCCGTGTGCGTGGGGCTGTCCGTCCTCGTCTCGGGCGGCACACAGGCGGGCAAGACGACGCTGTTGCGCGCTCTCGCCGGGGAGCTGCCGCGTTCGCGGCGCGTCATCTCCTGCGAGGAGGTCTTCGAGCTGGGTCTGGCGAACTGGGATCACGTCGCCATGCAGACTCGCCCGGCGGCCGCCGAGGGCACGGGCGAGATCACGCTGCGCGACCTCGTACGCGAATCCCTGCGTATGCGCCCCGAATACCTGATCGTCGGAGAGGTCCGAGGCCCCGAAGCCCTTGACCTCCTCGTGGCCCTCAACGCGGGGGTGCCCGGTATGGCGACCGTGCACGCGAACTCGGCGCGCGAGGCCCTGGACAAGCTCTCGATCCTGCCCCTCCTGGCGGGCGAAAATGTGACGACGGGATTCGTGACCCCGACCCTGGCCTCGTCCATCGACCTTGTGTGTCACGTCGAGCGAAGCCGGGAGGGCAGCCGCTTCGTCGCCGAGGTCCTGGCCGTGCCGGGACGAGTCGAGGGCAACCGGATCGAGACGGCCACGCTCTTCACCTTCGACGGGCACAGGTGTGAACGAGGTGCGGGCAGTCTGGACCTGCACGATCGTTTCGCCGCGGCGGGCTTCGACCTGTCCTCGCTCTTGGAATGGGGGCCGCTGTGATCGAGCTCGTGTGCGGACTCGTCTTCGGCATCGGCCTGGTCCTGGCCCTGTCCCCGTGGTTCACACCCCCGCGCACCTCTGCGCCCTGGAGGCCGGGCAAGCGCCTGCGCGAGGACGTCGCCCGCGCCCGCGTCCCAGGGCTGAGCGCCGCGCGCCTCGTCGTGCTCAGCCTGATCCTCGGCGCGATCGTCGCGCTCGTCGTCCTGGCTGTCACGGGGGCCTGGCCGGTCGCCCTGATCGTCTCGGTGGGCGTGGCTTTCCTGCCCTACGCCTGGGTCGTCTCCCGCGTCGCCGCGCGCGCCAAGACAGTGCGGGCCGCATGGCCCGAAGTCATCGACGCGATGGTCTCCGGCGTGCGTGCCGGAACCTCGCTGCCTCAAGTCCTGTGCGACCTCGCCGACGAGGGACCCGCGCCCGTGCGCTTCGCCTTCGAGGCGTTCTCGCGCGACTACAGTGCCAACGGGCGATTCGCCGCCGCCCTGGATCGCATGAAAGACGAGGTGGCGGACCCCGTCGCCGACCGCATCGTCGAGGCCCTGCGCGTCGCCCGATCTGTCGGCGGCGCCGACCTGACGCGCCTGCTTCAAGACCTCGCCACCCTCCTGCGCGAGGACGCGCGCGTGCGCGGGGAACTCGAAGCACGCCAATCCTGGACCGTCGGCGCCGCACGCCTGGGCCTGGCCGCCCCGTGGGCCGTCCTCCTCTTGCTCTCCGGAGGCGGCGCGAGCGCCAACGTCTGGAACTCTCCCGGAGGCATCGCCGTCCTGTGCGCCGGCGCGGGCGTGTGCGTCATCGCCTACCTGGCGATGAAAGCTATCGGGCGACTCAGCTCCGATCCGAGAAACCTGGGAGGGACGCGATGAATCCCTGGTACTTCCACGCGCTCGACGTCTGTGCCGCAATCCTCGCCGTCGCCGGCATCACCCTCATCGTGCGGGCCATGCGCGCACGCCGCCTGACCTTCGCCGAGCGCGTCGCCCAGGGCCGCGTCCTCGACGAGGCGCCACCCCAGCTCACCCAATGGGCCCGGCGCGTGGGGGCCTCGGCCCTGGACTCCCTGGGATCGACCCGCGAATCCGTCGCCCGCAGGCTCATCCTGGCGGGAAAGCAGCCCGAGATCTCCGTCTTTCGCCTGCGCCAAGCCTGTGCCGGTATCGCGGGAATGATCGGGGCCTGCCTGGCCCTCACCGCCCGGCCAGCGGCCTCCCTGCGAGCCTCGATCATCCCACTCATCGTCTGCGCGCTTCTCGGCACGCTCCTGGGCATCGCCGCCATGGACCGCCTTCTCACCCTGCGAGCCACCCGCCGCCAGCGCGCCATCGACGCCGCCGTCCCCGACTGCGCCGAGCTACTGGCCCTCGCCGTCGCCGCGGGCGAATCGATCCCCGCCGCCATCGAGAGAGTCGCCGGCTGCGCGGGCGGGCCCCTCGGTGCCGAGTTGGCGCTCGCGGCCGGTCATATCCGCAACGGCATGCCTTCCGTGCGAGCCCTTGCCGACATGGTCGAACGTACCGACTCCCCGGCGCTGACGCGGCTTTCTCGCACGCTGACGACGGCGATCGAGCGCGGCTCACCCCTGGCCTCGGTCCTGCACGACCAGGCCCGCGATCAGCGCGAACGCTCGCTGGCGGCCCTCATGGAGGAGGGCGGGCGCCGCGAAATCGCGATGCTGTTGCCCGTCGTCTTTCTCATCTTGCCGGTCACCGTCATATTCGCCCTGTACCCGGGCCTGATCGCTCTGGACTTCACACCGTGAGACACATCGAAGAGAAAGGAACACACATGAAGAACTGGTTGCGGCGGCGCCCGCCCCTAGGGGAGCGTGGGGACGTGCCCGGATGGGTGCTGATCACCCTCATGACGGCGGCCCTCGTCGTCCTCATCTGGGGCGTTGCGTCGGATCGTCTGGTGGAAATCTTCAATCGGGCGATGGATTCCGTTGCGGGGATTTAGCGGCGACGAACGCGGCTCCGAGGTGGTCTCCACGGTCCTCGTCCAGGGCCTCGTCGTCCTGGTGATCCTCCTGCTCATTCAGCTCGCCTTCGCCTCGCACGTGCGCACGATGAGCGTGAGCGCGGCGTCGGAGGGCGCGCGCCGGGGCGGCTTGCTGGGAGGCGACGAGCAGGAAGCGGTCGCGCGCACGAGCGAGCTCCTCGATTCGCTCGTGGGCGCGTCGCGGGATCGCGAGATTTCGGTGACCCGCGAGTCCGACGCGGGCACGGACATTCTCGTCGTCACCGTGCGCACGCGCCTGCCGCTCGTGGGCGGTCTCGGTCCGCGCTGGCTGACCGTGCGCGGGCGCAGCCTTGTGGAGGGGCCATGAGCGAGCGCGGCGACGCCACCGTCGAGTTCCTCGGCATCTTGGTGGTCCTGGTCATTCCTGTCCTGTACATTGTGCTGGCGGTCGGACACGTGAGCGCGGGCGCGATGGCGGCGGACGCGGGTGCGCGCGAGGCGGCGCGGATCCTCGCCGAGGACGTCGAGCGTCAGGGGGACGCGGAGCACGCGGTGTCCCTCATCGTCGAGGATTTCGGGGTGGAGACCCAGCCCGTTGTGTCCTCCTCGTGTCAGGCGTGCGACTCCGCTGAGGCGATGATCGAGGTCCGGGTGTCGGTGCGCGTGCCCCTGCCCTTCCTGCCCGCCTGGCTGGGCCCGGTCGGCATGGACGTGTCCTCCAGCGCGAACGCTCCCCTTCGGGAGGTGGTCGCCGGTGGATGAGGAGGGGCGAATCGGGATCCTCATGTGCGCGGGCTGCGCCTTCGTGTGCCTGATTCTCTACGTGACCATCGCGCTCACGCAGGTGGCGATGCAGGACCGGCGTCTGGTCTCGTGCGCGGACGCGCTGGCCGGTGCCGGGGTGGGCGGCGCGTCGTCGACATCGGTCCTGGTGGGCCAATCCTCGGACATTGACGAGGCAGAGGTTGCCTTTCGGGTCGAGGCTGCGCTGGGTGCCATGGCAGCGTCGACCTGCCGGGTGGGGGAAGGGGTCGAAGTCACCTCCGTGAGCGTTGAGGGAGAGGAAATCGAGGTCTCAGTCAGGGCCCGGCCTCGCGTCTCGCTGGTGCCCCCGGCGCTGCATGGAGTGGTCATCCCCGAGCTCGAAAGAACGTCGAGTGCGCGCATGAGACCGCTTTGATCTGTGCCAAAAAGGTGTTATGCGCGACGGTCACATCGTGGGACGCCCACTGAATCGCTGGTAAACGAATCGTAAACTCGAAGCCATGAGCAGCTTTGATACATCGCGACTTAACCCTGCGCTGGCTTCCGTTTTCGAGTCTGTCCAGCGCCGTGATCCCGCCCAGGCCGAGTTCCATCAGGCCGTCTACGAGGTCCTTCTGACGATCGCCCCGCTGGCTGAGCGTCACCCCGAGTACGCCGACCTGGCCATCATCGACCGCATCGTCGAACCCGAGCGCCAGATCCAGTTCCGCGTTCCGTGGGCCGACGACAAGGGCAACATCCACGTGAACCGCGGCTTCCGCGTCGAGTACAACTCCGCACTCGGCCCCTACAAGGGCGGCCTGCGCTTCCATCCCTCCGTCAACCTCTCCATCATCAAGTTCCTCGGCTTCGAGCAGATCTTCAAGAACGCCCTGACCGGCCTGCCCATGGGCGGCGGCAAGGGCGGCGCGGACTTCGACCCCAAGGGCAAGTCCGATGCCGAGGTCATGCGTTTTTGCCAGTCCTTCATGATTGAGCTCTCCCGCCACATCGGCCCCGACACCGACGTGCCCGCCGGCGACATCGGCGTGGGCGGCCGCGAAATCGGCTACATGTTCGGCCAGTATAAGCGCCTCAAGAACCGCTTCGACGCCGGCGTCCTGACCGGCAAGGGCCTGTCCTGGGGCGGCTCCTACGTGCGCACTGAGGCCACCGGCTACGGCCTGGTCTACTTCGCCGCCGAGATGCTGGCCGCGAAGGGCACCAGCTTCGACGGCAAGCGCGTCGTGGTCTCCGGCTCGGGTAACGTCGCGATCTACGCGACCGAGAAGGCTCAGCAGCTGGGCGCGACCGTCGTGGCCGTGTCCGACTCCTCCGGCTACGTCGTGGACGAGGCCGGCATCGACGTTGCGCTGCTCAAGGACGTCAAGGAGGTGCGTCGCGGACGCGTCTCCGATTACGCCGCCGAGCGCTCCAGCGCCACCTTCGTGGCCGACGGCTCCATCTGGGACGTCCCCTGTGACGTCGCGCTGCCCTGCGCGACCCAGAACGAGCTGCCGCTGTCCGGCGTTCAGAGCCTCATCAAGAACGGCGTCCAGCTGGTCGCCGAGGGTGCGAACATGCCCACCACCCCCGAGGCGATCGAGGCCCTGCAGGCTGCCGGTGTTGCCTACGCCCCCGGCAAGGCCTCCAACGCGGGTGGCGTGGCCACCTCCGGCCTCGAGATGCAGCAGAACTCCGGCCGCACCCAGTGGCCCTTCGAGGAGACCGACGCGAAGCTCCACCAGATCATGGTCGACATCCATGCCAACACTGTCGCCACCGCCGAGGAATACGGCGTGGCCGGCGACTACGTGGCCGGCGCGAACCTGGCGGGCTTCCGCAAGGTGGCCGACGCGATGGTCGCGATGGGTCTGATCTGATCCGATCCTGTTGTGGTGCCCCGGCGTCCTGCGCGACGCCGGGGTACCGCCGTCTCGCGGGGGCAAGGGCCGCGAGAGTCTGCGTAACGCCCGACACCGGGGGTCCTCGCGTCCATGCGCGGGGCATGAATCGGCTACCCTGTGTGTGTGGCCATTGAATTTTCTGAAGAGATCCCCTCCCTGCGCACCACGATGGAAAACATCCTCGCGGTCGTGCAGCCGGACAAGCTGCGTGAGCAGATCGCCGAGCTGAACGAGAAGGCAGCTGCCCCCGACCTGTGGGATGACCCCAGCGCCGCCCAGGCCGTCACGAGCGCGCTGAGCCACCGCCAGAGCGAGCTTGACCGCGTCACGCAGATGAGCGAACGCATCGACGACCTTGAGGCCATGGTGGAGATGGCCGCTGAGGATCCCGACGAGGGTGCCGACATCCTGGCCGAGGCCGAGGCTGACCTGGAGCAGCTGCGCAAGGACCTGGGCGACCTGGAGATCCGTACCCTCCTGGACGGCGAGTACGACGAGCGCAACGCCGTCATCACGATCCGAAGCGGTGCGGGCGGCGTGGACGCCGCCGACTTTGCTGAGATCCTCCTGCGCATGTACCTGCGCTGGGCGGAGCGTCACGGCTACCCGACCAAGGTCATGGACACCTCCTACGCGGAAGAAGCCCGGCCTGAAGTCGGCGACCTTCGAGGTTCAGGCCCCCTACGCCTACGGCACGCTCTCCGTCGAGGCCGGCACCCACCGCCTCGTGCGCATCAGCCCCTTCGACAACCAGGGCCGACGCCAGACGTCCTTCGCCGCGGTTGAGGTCATCCCCCTCATCGAGACGACCGACCACATCGAGATCCCCGAATCCGAGCTCAAGGTTGACGTCTTCCGCTCCTCGGGCCCCGGCGGCCAGTCCGTGAACACGACGGACTCGGCCGTGCGCATGACCCACATTCCCACGGGCATCGTCGTGTCCATGCAGGATGAGAAGTCCCAGATCCAGAACCGCGCGGCCGCCCTGCGAGTCCTGCAGTCCCGCCTCCTCGTGCTGCGTCACGAGGAAGAGCAGGCGAAGAAGAAGGAACTCGCCGGCGACGTCAAGGCGTCGTGGGGCGATCAGATGCGCTCCTACGTCCTCCAGCCGTATCAGATGGTCAAGGACCTGCGCACCGAGTTCGAGTCCGGCAACCCCCAGTCCGTGTTTGACGGAGACATTGACGGCTTCATCAACGCCGGTATCCGCTGGCGCAAGAACGAGAAGAACGCCGCCCAGGACTAAGCGCACGCGTCTCACTTTTCCCGGCCCCGGCCTCGTCAATCCATGAACGAGGTCGGGGCCGCCCGCATCCTCGAGCTGGCGCGGGTGACGCTGAACAAACCACACCGCCGGTTTTCCGCGTGTCGCACCCGGGTCGTGACCCCATCGTTACCTAATCTGGCAGAGACTATTGACCCCGATCGGACGGTCCCATGATTCGTTTTGATGATGTCACCATGGTGTACACGCCAGGTGCCCAGCCCGCGCTGGACCATGTCTCGCTGGAGGTGGAACGCGAAGAATTCGTGTTCCTCGTCGGCAAGTCGGGTTCCGGCAAGTCCACCTTCCTCCAGCTCGTCATGCGCGAGATGAAAGCAACGAGCGGCAAGGTGTGGGTGCTCGGCAAGGACGTATCCAAGCTGTCCACCTGGGCAGTGCCGAAACTGCGCCGCCAGATTGGCACGGTTTTCCAGGACTTCCGCCTGCTGCCCTCCAAGACCGTCTACGAGAACGTCGCGCTGGCCATGCAGTGATCGGTAAGCCTCGTCACGCCATCGAGACCTCCGTCCCCGACGCCCTGGACCTCGTGGGCCTGTCGGGCAAGGAATCGCGTCTGCCGCACGAACTGTCCGGCGGCGAGGAACAGCGCGTGGCCATCGCGCGCGCCATGGTGAACCGTCCCGAGCTGCTGCTCGCGGACGAACCCACCGGCAACCTCGACCCTGAGACGTCGCTGGGCATCATGCGCCTGCTCGACCGAATCAACCGCACGGGCACCACCGTCGTCATGGCGACCCATGACGCCACCATTGTTAACCAGATGCGCAAGCGTGTCATCGAGCTCGAGGCCGGCGACGTCATCCGCGACCAGAACCGCGGCGTCTACGGGGCCGGGAGGTAAAGGTAGTGAAGCTTCGTTTTATTTTCTCCGAGGTCGGCAAGGGCCTGTCACGCAACCGCGTGATGAGCGTCGCCGTCATCCTCGTGACCTTCGTGTCTCTCCTCTTCGTGGGCATCGCCGGCCTGACCCAGATGCAGGTCTCCAAGATGAAGTCGGAGTGGTACGACAAGATCGAGGTCACCATCTACATGTGCGCGATCAACGACGCCGCCCCCAACTGCAACTCAGTCGAGGCGACCGAGGAACAGATCGACGCCGTGCGCACCAAACTGGCCTCCTCCGAAATGACGCCCTACGTGGCAACCGTCTACGAGGAGACCAAGGAAGAGGCCTACGAGAACTTCAAGCGCCTCAACGGTAACGACGCACTGACCCAGTGGACCACTCCGGACATGCTCCAGTTCGCGTTCCGCATCAAGCTGGTCAATCCCGAGCAGTACTCGGTGGTCAAGGAGGAGTTCTCCGGCACCGCTGGCGTGTCCGAGGTGCGCGACCAGCGTGAGGTCGTCGAACCGCTGTTCCGCGTGCTGGGCGCCGCCCGCACGGCTGCCCTCGGCCTCGGCGCGATCATGGTCGTCGCGGCGATCCTGCTGATCTCCACGACGATCCGCCTGAGCGCCATGAGCCGCGAGCAGGAAACCCAGATCATGCGCTACGTGGGCGCCTCGAACCTGTTTATCCAGGCCCCCTTCATGATCGAGGGCGCGCTGGCCGCACTGGTGGGCGCAGCCTTCGCGATCGGCACCCTGTTCGCGGGCGTGCACTTCGTCGTCCAGGGGTGGATGGCACCCGCCTTCAAGTGGACGAACTTTATCGGTATGAGCGAGGTGGCGATCATGACGCCGATCCTCGTCCTGGCCGCGGTGGCGCTGGCGGTTATCGCCTCCATGTTCTCGCTGGCCAAGTACACGAAGGCGTGAGTCGCATGTTTTCTCTTCATCGTCGTCCCCGCCGCGGCTTCGTCCGCGCGGGTGCCCTGGTCCTCGCGTTCGCCTCGTTCGTTGCGATGAGCCAGACGTTGCCCGCACGGGCGGACGACGACCGCGACGCCGCCGCTGACGCGGTGGCTAACGCGCAGGCGACCGTCGATGCTCTCCAGTCTCAGCTCGAAGGCATCGACGCGTCGCTGGCGCAGGTCTTTATCGACCTGCAAAACCTCAACGCCCAGATTCCCGACGCGCAGACCGCCTACGACAACGCCGTGGCCGACTACGACAAGAAGACGCGCGAACATACGACGGTCCTGGGCGAGCTGAACGCCGCGAAGGGCGAACAGACCCGTATCGACGATTCGCTGACCGACGCAAACACGCAGGCCGACGACTCCCAGCGGGCAATCGGCGACCTGGTTCGCCGCAAGTACCGCGACGGCAACGTCGACCCTGTCGCCGTCGCCCTGACCTCCGGCGGCACCGAGTCCATCACGGAGCGGGCAGCGGTCGCTGACATGGCGCTGCGCACCGAAAACCAGACCATGACCTCGGCGCTGGACGTCTCCTCCTCCCAGCGCACGCAGTCCACACGCCAGGGCGCGATCACGGATCGCATCTCCGACCTCGAGGCCAAGGCCGCGCAGGCGGAAAAGGACGCGAAAACCGCGAAGGACGACGCCGACGCCAAGCTCACGGACCTCAATACGCTCAAGGATCAGGCCTCCGCGAAGCAGGCCGAGTGGGACGCGCAGAAGGGCGACGTGCAGGCCTCGCTCGACCAGGCTGAGGCCGACTACCAGGCGCGCAGCGATGAGCTGGCGGCCATCGACGCGGCGAACCAGGCCACGGGCGTGTCCTACACGTCCTCCTCGGGCTTCCGTAACCCCCTCGACATCCCCATCGTGGTGACCAGTCCCTTCGGTATGCGCTACCACCCGGTGCTGGGTTACATGAAGGGCCACTCGGGCACGGACATGGCGGCCGACTGCGGCACCATCATTCGCGCGGTCGCCTCCGGCTACGTCAGCGCCGTCTCCGCGGACGTGTCGGCGGGCAACTACGTGGATGTCAACCACGGCATCGTCGGCGGCAACTCCGTCATCACGGAATACCTGCACATGCAGGCCCAGTACGTCTCTCCCGGACAGTACGTGAACGCGGGCGACGCTCTGGGTGAAGTCGGCTCGACCGGCTACGCGACGGGCTGCCACCTGCATTTCGGTGTTCGTGAGAACGGAAACTACGTTGAACCGATGGATTATTTGTAATCCGCGTTAGGATTGACCCTTGTAGCGTTTTCGCTGCGGGGGTCTTTCCTGTCTGAGCAGGAATACGAGTCTGGAGGGAGGCAGGTCATGCCCAAGGAATGGAAGAAGCCCAAGCCCACGGAGGGGCAGCGCGCCAAGGCTGCCTCCGACGCGAAGAAGACGATCGCCCGTAACAAGAAGGCTCGCCACGACTACACGATTGAGGACACGTGGGAGGCCGGCCTGGCCCTCATGGGCACCGAGGTGAAGGCGCTGCGCATGGGTCGCGCGTCCCTCGTCGACGCCTGGGTCGAGATCAACGGGGGGAGAGGCGTGGCTGTACGGCGCCAACATCCCCCTGTACTCGCAGGGCTCGTGGACGAACCACGCGCCCACGCGCAAGCGCAAGCTGCTGCTGCACCGCGCGGAGATCGAGCGCATGCAGGACCGCGTGGCCGCGAAGGGCTACACGATTGTGCCCCTGGAGCTGTACTTCATCGGGGGCCGCGTCAAGGTTGAGATCGCCCTGGCTAAGGGCAAGCAGGAATGGGATAAGCGCCAGGCCCTGCGCGAGAAGCAGGATCAGCGCGAGGCCGAGCGCGCGATGCGCCGCTACGTGAAGCAGGCCCGCCGGTAAGGGAAAGAAGGCGATTACGTGCGAGGTTCCATCAGGATTTTTCGTCGTGATCTTCTGAGGCTGGTGCGTGTTCCGGCCGCGTGGATTGTTATCATCGGTATGGCGTTCGTGCCCGCTTTCTACGCGTGGTTCAACATCGCGGGATTCTGGGATCCCTATGCCAATACGTCGCAGATTCGCGTGGCCGTAGCCAACGAGGACGAGGGTGCAACGAAGGACAGTCTAGGCACCATTAACGTTGGTGCAATGCTGGCGTCACAACTGAAACAAAACGATCAGCTGGGCTGGCACCTCGTGAGTGCGGACGAGGCCCTGGCTGAGGTCGAGCGCGGTGATTCCTATGCCGCTTTCATTATCCCGGCCTCGTTCTCTTCCGATCTGACTGGCATTGTTGACGGTACGTACGTCAAGCCGAACATCCAGTACTACGTCAACGAGAAGAACAACGCGGTGGCTCCGAAGGTCACGGGGGCGGGCGCGACGGCGTTGGATCGGCAGATCAACGCGACGTTCGTGTCCACTGTCGCAAAGGTTCTGTCCGAGAAGGCGTCCGAGGCCGGAGTGAGCATCGCGGATCAGGCTGACACTGCGCGTGCAGACGTGGTGACATCGCTCGGGGAGGCATCGACGAAGGTACAGAACGCGTCGGACAACCTGTCCGGGATGAGCGAGACGATTGACTCCGCGAAGGATTCCGTGGCCTCGGCTCGTACGACGCTGGGGGGAGCTCGATACCGCGGCCGACGACCTGTCGACATCGCTGGACACGGCCGACGCGCTGGTGACCGACGCTCGCACCTCGCTGGCTGATTTTTCCGCCGACATGGGGTCGGTTCTGGATGGTCTATCGACCAATACGTCGGATGCGCTCGCCGGCCTGTCGACCGACGCGGGCAGCCTCGACGGTGCCGTGCAGGGCGCAACGGGCAGGCTCGACGGCCTGCTTGTGGAGGGCAACTCGATCAACACGACGGTCGGTACGGTCCTCAGTGACCTGGATACGGCGGGGGTGGGGAATCTTCCTGGCGTGGGCACCGCGTTGACGGATCTGACGAACAACAACACGTCGCTGTCGACCGCGATCACTGACCTGACGACGCTGAACACGGACCTGTCCACGTCCTCGACGTCGATTTCGACGGCTCTGTCCTCCGCATCGACCGCTGCCAGTTCCGTGCAGACTGCTGTATCGAACGCGCGAACGGGCGTGAGCGGCGAGGTTCCCACACTCTCGGCGGCCATCGATGATTTTTCGAGTGCCTCCTCATCGATGCGTTCCTCGCTCGACACCCTGCGCAGCCAACGCGACGATGTGTCGATGCTGCTCGACCAGTTGGATTCGCTGCTCGATGATACGAAGAGCGCCACGTCGAATAGCGCCACTAACGCGGACGCGATTAAGACGGACCTGGATACTGTCTCGACGGATATCTCGTCGATCGCGTCATCGAACACGTTGCGTGACCTGGCAACATCGCTGGGGACCAACGCAGAATCGGTCGCCTCCTTCATGGCGTCGCCGACCTCGATCCAGACGCAGACGGTGTTCCCGGTCGCCGCCTACGGGTCGGCTATGGCACCCCTGTTTACGAACCTGGCGCTGTGGATCGGCGCGTTCTCCCTCGTTCTTCTCATCAAGCTCGATGTTGACGAAGAGGAGATCGGCCCGACTTCCTCGGCTGCTAAGTACATGGGCAGGTGGATGTTGCTGGCATTCTTCGGCATCATCCAGGCGCTTGTCGTGTCGATCGGTGTTCTCGTGATCGGCGTGCAGACCGTGTCGCGCCCAGCGTTCGTGGGGACGTCGATGATCATCTCGCTGGTCTACGTCTCGATCGTCTACATGCTCGCGACGTGCTTCCAGCACATCGGCAAGGGGCTGTGCGTCATCATCATGGTCGTGCAGATTCCCGGCTCCGCCGGCCTGTACCCGATCGAGATGCTGCCGTCCTTCTTCCGCTTCCTGCACCCGCTGTTCCCCTTCACCTACGGCATTAACGCGATGCGTGAGACGGTCGCAGGCTTCTACCGGCATGAGTACTTCTCGGCACTGGGGGCGCTCGGCATTCACACGCTGCTCGCATTCGTCATTGGGCTGGCGCTGCGCCCCTTCCTGGTGAACCTGAACGCGATGATCACGCGGGATTTGTCGTCCTCGGGCCTGTTCTTGGCCGAGGCGACGCGCGTTCCCTCCAGCCGCTATCGCCTCACCCAGATCGTTGCGGCGCTGGCCGATCATGAAGGTTTCCAGCGGTCGGTGTCCGCGCGTGCTGCCCGCTTCGAGCGCCGCTACCCGCGCATCAGGCGTGGCGCCATTGTGCTAGGTGTTCTCGTGCCCGCGGCTCTCGCTGTTCTGTCGGTTACGAATTCCGCCGAAGTGCCGGTTGTGCTGGGTGCGTGGATCGTGTGGGTTCTGGCCGTCATCATGTTCCTGATCGGCTTGCAGTACCTGCGCGAGGCGCTCGAGCGTCAGCAGCTCCTCGGCGCCATGGATGAGGGGGACGTGCGCTCGCTGCTCACCCGCCGCATCAAGGGTGCCCGCTCGCGACTCGCGCTCGGCGCAGCTGCCGTGAGTGCGTCGATTTCCTCTGCCCTGGCGGCGTCCCTCGCGCAGTACGACTCCGAGCACGGCAGTGATGTGAGCGAGGAGTCCGAGGACGAGGCCTGCCCGGACTCCGCCGACACCGCCCCCTCAGCGCAGGGGAAGGCGAGCGCCGAGACCGACCCCGGCCTCGCGGATGAGAACAAGTCAGCGGAGGGAGCCGAGATCGCCGAGACCGACCCCGGCCTCGGCGATGAAGCGGATGCCGAGTGTACCCAGGACGAGGAGGGCGCGAAGTGAGAACCATGTGGGCTATCTACCGCGCGGACCTGCGCCGCGCGCGTCGCTCCCTGATTGCCGTCGTCGTGACCTTTGGACTGATCGTCATCCCCTCGCTGTTTACGTGGTTTAACGTTGCTGCGTCCTGGGATCCCTTCGGCAACACGCGTTCCCTGCGCATCGCTATCGCGAACACGGATGTGGGCTTCAAGTCCGATCTGGTGCCTCTGCACATCAACATCGGTGACCAGGTCGTCTCCGCGCTGCGAAAGAACGACAACTTTGACTGGGTGATTGCCACGGAGGACGATGCCATCGAAGGGACGCGCTCCGGCGACTATTACGCGGCCATCGTCATCCCCGAGGAGTTCTCGAAGGATATGCTGACCTTCTTTGACGGCGAGGTGTCTAGCGCCCCCATGACCTACTACGTCAACGAGAAGAAGAACGGCATTAGCCCCAAGCTCGCTGGCCAGGGCGCTGAGGCCGTCAGCGCGCAGGTGAACCAGACCTTCGCACAGACTCTCGCCGAGGTTGCGCTGGATACGGCCTCATCGATGGGGGACGCACTGTCCTCGACGACCGCAACGGGGGCCGTCACCAAGCTCGATAACCGCGTGCAGTTGGTGGCTATGCGCCTGCGTACCGCCGCCGACAGCGCGGATGCGTACGCTGCGTTGGCCAGCTCTTCGCTGACTCTCATCGATTCGACGACCACACTCGTGTCCGGCGTGGGGGCCGCGAAATCCTCCGCGCAGTCAGCTGTCGGCAGCGCCGACTCCGGGGTAACCGGTCTGACCGCTGCAGCCACGGGAGCGATTGCCTCTGTCTCGAGCGCCATCGACTCATCCAAGACAGAGCTGGACACGCTGTCCACCTCCGTGGAGAACGTGTATTCCACGGCGTCAACCAGTGCAGCCGATGCCTCCGCGTCGCTGCGGTCGCAGGCGGGAGTCTTGGACTCGCACGCGACCACGTACGAAGACATCAAAAAGACGCTCAAAGACATGCCAGGTTCTCCCGTATCCCAGTCCTCCCTGGATACGCTGCAAAGCGCAGCCGACCGGCTGCGCACCCTGGCGACCAACCTGCGCGACGCGGCGACCGACCTCGACACGAAGACCTCGAACGCGCAAACCAATCACGACAACATCACCACGCTGATTGCCGACGCGCACCAGGCCGTCGACGACCTGTCCGCAGACTACGACAACGATCTGAAGCCGAAACTCGACTCGCTCGCCTCGACCCTGTCGTCGGCCCAGAGTTCTCTGTCGTCTGCGCGCTCCAGCTTGTCCTCCTCGACGTCCACTGCCTCGGACGGCAGCGACAGTGCGCGCGAGAAGCTCACGAGCTTGCGTGACAGTCTGACCTCTGCGGCATCGGATATGCGAGATTCTGCCGGCAAGATGGACTCGCTGCACAAATCCATCAAGGAAGCGCAGGACAGCGGCGATCTGACGACCCTGAAGGACGTCATCGGGAACAATCCCGAGGCGTTGGCCGCGGCCATCGCCGCCCCCGTCGGCGTCGATACGATCCCCGTCTATCCGGTGGCGAACTTCGGCTCTCAGATGGCACCCATGTATACGATCCTGGCTCTGTGGGTCGGCTCCGTTCTCATGGTTGTGTCCATCCGCTCCGACGTGACTGACGAGAATGTCGCTGATGGCCTGGCCGAGGATGATCCGCTGCGCGCGACGTTGACCGCTTCGCCGATCCGCCTGTCTGCCGGGTACCTGGGGCGCTACCTGATTTTCGGCACGGTGGCGCTCTCCCAGGCGACTCTGCTGGGGCTGGGTGACCTGTATTTCCTGAAGGTTCAACACAACCACCCCCTGGAGTTCATGGGCACCCTGTGGCTGACGGCTGTGGTGTTCTCGTTCTTGATGTACACGCTGATCGCGACGTTCGGGAATGCGGGCAAGGCCCTGGGTGTGCTCTTGCTGGTCCTACAGATCTCGGGAGCCGGAGGAGCGTTCCCGCTGGCAATTTTGCCGCCCTTCTTCTCGTCTGTGTCCCCGTTCCTGCCGGCCACCCACGCGATCACGGCGCTTCGTGCGTCGATCGCCGGATACTCGGGGCACGAGTATGCGGACGCCATGTGGTTCCTCGCTTCCTTCATCCTGTTCGCCGCGTTCCTGGGGCTGGCTTTGCGCCCATTACTGGTGCGCGGCAATCGGCGGATGGTGGCCAAGCTGGAGTCCACGAAGCTCCTGTAGGACAGCGGTGCTCGTAGGGACGAGGCCTGCGCGTGTTCGCGGGGGCCTCTTTCCTCGTGCGATGGGTTTTCTGTCTTGACGGCGTACGTGGAATGGTTGTATGCTGACGTGTCCGACGGTCTGCGGTAACGCTGGGCGTCGGGGAGTTGAAAACTCAAGAGGGGATGATCGGTTTCGACAGTGGTCGTCGATCGAAGTGAAGCGAGCCGAGAATGTACGCTCAACTCGTAAACGATGCGTGCAAACCAATAGGTGCCGAACAGAATCGCACCGACTACGTTCTCGCTGCCTGATATCGCAGCCTGAACCTTTAGTCCGTCAGCCCGGGAGTTGCTTCCGGCCCGGTGTCTGGCGTCGTCTAGGGAGCCACTGGGAGTCGCCCATGTTGGTGGGGCACCTCCGACACTCAATCAACTGAGCCCATCCGGCGGTGAGTCTACGCAATGCCGGGGGCCGAGAAATAAAACCGTAGACTGCGCTCGGAGAAGAATTCGGGGCCGACTATTGGACGGGGGTTCGATTCCCCCCCCATCTCCACCCACACCCCGGAATCTCATTGAGATTCCGGGGTTTTTACTGAATTCGCAACGATTTCCGCCCGCCCATCACCCCGGACACATGTACCAGGATATATCAGGATGTATCATTGACTGTGGCGCAGGTGTGGCGCAGACAGTGGGAAAAGATGCTGCGCCACTCGACGTGGAGGAGGAGACATGAGCGGCCGCCGAGCTTTCGGGTCGATCCGCAAGAACCGCTCGGGCAGGTATGAGGCCCGCTACACCGGACCCGACGGTGGCAAATACACCGCCGGACACTCTTTCGTCCGCAAGGGTGACGCCAGTGCCTTCCTCGCCCGCACCGAGGCCGAGATCAGCGAGGGTACCTGGACCAGTCCCAAGGAAGCCCGCGAGCGCGAGCGGGCCGAGGCACGGGCGATTGAGCGGGCGACCTTGACGTTTGGCGAGTGGTCTGCGCAGTGGCTTTCGTCGCTTGAGCGTCTCGGGCGGACGCCGAAAACGATTCAGACACACACGTACCGTATGCGTCGGCTTGTCGAGGCTTTCGGGGGGCGGCCGCTTGCGTCGATTACCGCCGATGACGTGGCCCAGTGGTACAGGCGCGTGTGGGATGAGCGCGGCGCTGGCGTCGCTCGCCCTGTCTATATGACTCTCTCCGCGTGCATGAGCGCGGCGGTCAAGTCTGGGCATGTCGAGGCGACGCCCTGCCAGGTGCCGGAGGGACAGAAGCATGTGCCCACGCGGGATCGTGGGCGCCAAGTGGCGACGCCCGAGGAGGTTCAGGCCGCGGCGAACGCCATGCCCCCTCACCTGCGCGTTGCCGTGCTGCTCGCGGCGTGGTGTCAGACCCGCCTCGGCGAGGCGATCGGCCTGCAGCGCCGCGACCTCGACCTCGATGCGGCGCCGCCTACTCTGCGGATTGAGCGGCAGGTGCAGTATCTGACTGGCGTCGGCGCGGTCGAGACTCCGCCGAAAAGCGCTGCCGGCGTGCGCGAGATTGTCATTCCCGCCTCGCTCGTGCCCGAGCTGCGCGCGCACCTTGACGCGCACGTGGACGCCGCGCCCACATCCTGGCTCCTACACCCCGAGAACACCCGGCGCCTGCCGATCCACCCCAACTCGCTGCGAGCGGCGTGGGAGAAAGCGCGCGACGCTGCAGGCATCCCATGGCTAAAGTTCCACGATCTGCGACATACAGGGCTCACGGTTTTCGCCCAGCAGGGCGCCACGCTTGCCGAGCTCCTCCACCGAGGCGGGCACAGCGACGTCGACGTCGCCTTGCGATACCAGCACGCTACCCGCGAGCGCGACGCAGCGCTGACGGCGAGGATGGACGCGGCCGTGCTAGTCTGACCCCGCGCAGATCGCTGGAGGCATCGAGGAATTCTGATAACGCAAGGAAGGCCCCACTGCCCATAACGGGCAGTGGGGCCTCACTAGCTGAGTCGCTCCTACGGGTGGACGGTGGACGGCCACGAGGCCATTAGCCCCGATGCTCCCTTCGCGAGCGCTTGGCGCGCCTGAGAGTCACTCGTGATGATGTGCGCGATCGTCGGCTTGCCTGATGCGTTGAGACGATTCCACACGTCCGCGCCCGCATTCCACTCCATCCCGATCACATCCCACTGGGTGAGGTCCGAGGCCGCGACCTCGTTCGGGTAGAGCATGGCCATGGTCTTGTAGCCGCGTGCCTTCGCGCGCGCCGCGCTCGTTCCCCGCGCGAAGACCTTCCACAGGACGCGACGCTCGGGATGCCCCCCGAACGCTGTGTCCATGTACTCGAACAGCGCCTCCTCAGAGGCGAGGTCCCCGGGATTGCGCTGGTCTTCCGAGGACGTGGTCTTGTGGTCGATCGCGAGCACGATGTCATCAGGCACCTGATCGACGATATCCGTCAGACGCATAAAGCCACCCGAGGCCTGGCGGAGCGTGCGCAGCGTCGACCAGGGTGTGTTCCAGATCTGGTAGTCCGTTCCCGGCACGGTGCGCGTCGTCTTCCAGTCATGGATCGCGACGAACTCACCGGACGCGCAGCGGCGCACGGAGATCTCCAGCGCTTTGAAGCCCGCGCGTAGCGAGGCTTCCAGGCCAGCCTGCGTGAACTCCGGGTACTCCGTGCCGCCCATCCGATGACTGATGTAGAACGGCCGCCGCGACAGAAACGCCGTCACCGCGTCCTCGCCCGCAGGACTCACCGGCGTCGACGGAGCACGCCTCGATAGGCTCACATCGCCACCTGTGCGGCGACGCACTCGCACGACACCGGGCCTATCACCACCTGCACGCCGACGCTCGTAGACGACGAGTTCAGGCATGCGCGATCACCTGCACCGCGAGACCGTTCGACCCCTGCTGGTTCGGGTACGTGACAACGAGGTCCGCTGGCTGCGAGCCCGTGCGGCGCGCCAACGTCACCGTCTGGTAGTTGAGGCCTTCCTGAGCTGCGAAGGCCAGCTTTTCCCACCCCGCAGAGACAGTCACCTGCTCCGAGGACTCAACTGCGCTCGTCCGCTCGAACGCGAACCCCAGCACCACGCCCTCGCCCGCGAGCGCGGGGGCCGTGCAGGTCGTTGTTTCGACTGGCTCTGCCTGGCGTTTCTTGACGCTGCCCGCCTCGATGGTGGAGGCTCCTCGGATAGAGGCGGCTGCCCAGCCTATCTCCGCGTTCTGGCTCATCGTCAGCGTGACGGTAGGCGCCCACGGGCCAGTGATTATGACCGCGCGCATCGTTCCGACCCAGTACGGGGCGACAATCTGGTCCCATCCCTGCGGCACGTTCAAGTTCGCCGGCGTTCCTTGGGCCTTCTCGTTCAGGCCGATCACGATCTTGTCTCCGGCCTTGCCATCGACCTTGATCGTCACGGTCTGTCCGACGACCTGACCGGCTGCGCTGGCGACGAGCGTCGGGCCAGCCTCGGGGGCAGGGTCGGGAGTTGGGGACGGCGCCGGGGACGCCCCGGAGACAAGGAAGTAGATCGTTCCGTCCGGCAGGGCCTGCGCTTCTGCCTCCGTCGAGCAAACGGTGATGCCCGCGCCCTTGAGCGCCTCGGTGAGTTCGGCCTTGGTGGCCAGGCCCGCGAGGTCGGACGTGTGGGCGACGCCGGCGACGTCGGCCTTGGTGGCGTACCCGGTGAGCTCGGCCTTGGTGGCCAGGCCCGCGAGGTCGGACGTGTGGGCGACGCCGGCGACATCGGCCTTGGTGGCCAGGCCCGCGAGGTCGGCGCGGGTCGGCAGGTCCGCGACTTGGCTCGACGTCGCATACCCAGCCAGTTCGGCCTTGGTGGCGAGGTCCGCGAGGTCGGTGCGCTTGGCGTACTCGGCGAAGTCGACCTTACCCCCGGCCGCGGCGGCGGCGAGCTCGTCCTTCGTCGCGAGCGGCACGAGGTCGGCCTTGGCCGCGAGGGGGGCGATCGCGCTCGCGATCGCCCTGTCAGCGCCCTTCTTCGTGTAGAGCACCGTATTTGCCATGATTAGCCTCCGATCGTGATTGTGTCTCCGTCGCCGGAGACGACGCCGCTGATGGTCGCGGTATCCCCGTCGCCGGAGATCTCCACGCCCGGTGTCGGAGACGGCGAGGGTATTGGGGTCTCCTCGCCTGAGAACACACTCTCGAGCGTGTACGCGACGCCCGGTTTGAGCGTGACGGTCGCCTCGCGCAGTGTTCGCCCCGGCACCGCCAGGCGCAGGCGCACTCGCGTCTCCGACTTAATATCGAGCGGCAGCGCGATCCTGCCACTCAGGTCCGCGCCCCGGCTGACAGGCCCACCTGCCAGGATCGCGGTTGTCTCCCCGCTCGGGAGCGCGAGCGTCGCCGTCAGATACGCCGTAGACTCCGGCGCCCCGTCCAGGCGCGTCACGGCTCCGGTTACTGTTGTTCCCATTTCTCCTCCACCTTCTCCTCCACCTTCTCCTGCAGCTTGTCTATGCGCTCATGCAGGCGGGCGTGCGCGTCGTGGGCGTGCTCATCGAGCACCCGCTGCGAGGACTCACGAGCCTTCCTCTCATCGTGGAGCTCCTCCGCCATCTTGCGGCCGCGCTCATCGATCCTGCCCACCCGCGCCTGCACCTCCGCCAGGCTCCGGCCGTGCGCATCAAGCGTCTCGACCATGCGCCTGCTCTGATCGCTCAGATCCTTCACCTGGGCCGCGAGCGCACCGATCTGATCGGAGACCACCCACACGGTCTCGATCGCCCTATCGAGATCATCCCGAACGTTCGTATCGTGATTGTTTTTGATCTCCTTATCCGCGCTCTGAGCGGCGTCGCGCGCCTCCGACGCTGTCGCCGAGATGTGCGCGAGGCGCGCATCAAAAGCTCTGCCGACGTAGCGCAGGCCCGCTACGACTGTCGCGGCGGCAGCACCAATGACGGCTACCGCCGCCGCGACGATCGCGGTGACGACCTGCGGGTCGGCGATGATGTCAATCACCGTCAGGCACCGTAGCGCCGGTCAGCTCCTCCAGAGACTGACCGCCGGGGGTCATGGCCCCGACCCAGTTGAGGATGCTCGCGCCGTTGATCTTAATGGCGGCGAGAACCTGGTACACAGACCAGGCCGTGCCGAGGAATACCGTCAGCTGCGAGGTCAGCAGCTGCCAGGTGGCCGGGTACGACCCCGACAGCCACACCCCCACCGTGACGATGCCGGCGACGATCGCGAGCAGGCCGACGCGGCGACCCCTCGTCCACCACGGGCGGTCCAGCGCCGCCTGGACAAGCGGCCAGACGAGGCCGACGATGACGGTCGTCACGAACGGATCCTGGTGGAGATTCAGGAGGAGGGCGTTCATGTCATTCTCCCTTCGCGGCGTCGGCGAACACGCTGCGGACGGCCTCCTCGGCCGCGTCTCGCACCTGCTCCGGCGTCAGACCAGCCGCACCCGCCGACGTGAGCGCCGACAGGAGCGGCGGGACGATTGCCGGCGCGATTGCGCCAGCGATCTTTTCCGGGTCGATGCTGCCGACAGTCGCGGCGACCTCGGCTACCAGGCGCGCGCGACGTGCGGCGGCGTCGGCGGTGATCCCGGCGATGTCGCCGTCATCAAGCGACACCTCATATGCGTTGGCCAGGCCGTAGGCCTTGACCATATCGGTCCACACCTTCGCCGATGTCATCGCGACGACATCGGTCGGTGTGATTGCGTAGATCGTGCCAGTCTGGCGCGAACGAATGAAATGCACTGTGTCCTCCTCAGGGACGATTGGGGTTTCTTCTGTCTCGGCCTCGTCGTTGTTGACGAGGGCCATGTACTGGGCCCACGGGAACTGCGGGCCCGGATCCCAGTGGTCCGATCGCTTGTATACGTCGGACACCTGGTTATGCCCGACGAATCCGGCCTCGCCTGCGGCGAGTTCAGCATTCGTCAGATGCTTGAGCGGAATCCCCGCCGCGAGCGCGATCTCGCGCGCGTGGGCGGCGGAGAGCTTGAGCATGGACTGGGACTCTGCGTCGTTCCAGCCTGCGCCGTCCTGAGACGCGTAGCCCGCGTGCTCAATTTGATACCCATCAGCATTCGCGCCGGGTGCGGCAAACGCGGTATCGGACGGCGGCAGGCGCACGACGACGCTGTCTTGATCGACACATGCATGCGCCGACGCGACGACAGCGCCGGAGGCGAAATAGGCGGCGATGTTCTCCGCCGTCTGCGGGCCTTCGGGGGCCTCCATCGTGTGGATCACGATGAGGCGGAGATCCTCGTTCCTCCCCTCGTAGTAATGCGCGGGCGTGTAATTGCCCATGTCTCTCCTTTCATCTGGTACTGGAAAGCCCTCGAGGGTTGTCCTCGAGGGCTTGACTGCGGATCCCCTGGCGAATTACCAGGGGACGTAGGTAGCCGAAACTGGCACGATCCACCCGTGCCCGCTGCGGATTGTCGAGTATCCCTTGATGCTCAGCGATCCGTTGGATCTGATCCGCAGATAGGCGTAGGTCGGATCAAAATCTGCGCCGCCGCCCGTTACGGTAGGACCGATAAACTGCTCCTGCGATGGCCTGAATTTCGCGGGTATCGTGAGCAGATCATCATGATCCCCTCCTGCTGAGATGAGGACTCCTGAGATCTGCACGACGCCGGCGCGCATACAGATCCGTGGGTTATGGCCAGCGCCTACTCCCCACCCGGACGACACGACGAGAGACTCCCACGGGTATGTCTTCCCGCCGATTTCTGTCCAGGCGCGGCCATTCCACGCCTGCAGACTGCCCTGATCCTGCCTGTACACGAATGCCGGATCACTGTCTGTCATCCGCACGCCTGCACCTTGCAGGGCGGCGATGTACTGCGCGGCAGCCGTCTCGGATGCCACCGTCTTGATAGACGGAATCGACAGGGAGAGCGCCGTCAAATCGGCGCGTTGCGCAGGGTCCGTAGGCGAGGGCACGCGGTGCCCGCGCTGATCGATGTAGCTCATGCATTCTCCTCCTGCATATACTCCAGGCGGAGACTCAGCGAGTCCCCGCCTTGCCTAACGCCCCCGTAGGCTGCCCCTACAAGCGCGATCCCCATTCCCGGGACCTTCATGGATTCAGCCAGACGCATGACGTCAACCTCGATGAGGTCTACCCCGACTTGCACGGGAGCGCTGACTGTCGGCCCTACAGTGCCCGGCCCAGCATCTGTGTATGTTGCTGCACCAACTTGCACCGACCAGGGGACCGCAGACGGTGCCGGTCTGAGGGTCAGTACCGCTGATCGGACGTCTATGCGCCCAAGGGCCTCTATCTGTCGGCCAAATAGCGCCAGGCCGCGTAACGCTCGGCCCGCTGGGGATTTTCCTTGCCATGCGCCCCCGCCGCCGTAGCGAGTCCATGCCGTGCCGTCCCACGTTCCCACCCACTGTGCGGGGATAACCGCCTCACGAGCGGACTGCGGCGGGGAAGCGGGCGGCACCCATTCGAGCAGTGGCGTCTCCGGCTTCGGCGCAGGACCTAGCGCATGAATCGGACGGCCCGTGTCCTGGTCGATGAGGACGTGCGCTGTCTCGACGCCCGCCCAGTTCACAGCGGTGGCCGGCACTTGGACGGGCGGCCCCCCGAAAAGACTCACCACGACTGAGCGCCCGCCGTCATCGAGACGTATTACGCGCCCGATCGCTGTAGCTGACCTGTCTGAGCCGTATCGTGGTGGCAGATCATCAGGAGCCGTCGATAGCAAATCCATCACACGGCTCACTGCGAGACCTCCAGCTCCGTCTTTTGCACGCCCCTGTACGTCAAAGGCATTTCGTACGCGGTGACAAGGCCCCACAGCGTTTTCGGCTGCGCGGCCTCTACCGGCTGCGTGGAGACCTCTACATGCGCATCCAGGTGGATTCTTGGATCCGGTGCGTGCTCGACGGGCACTTTGACCTTCTTACGGGTCGCGTCAGCCAGCATCGCCTCCGCTGCATTCTTGGCCTGCACAGCCGATGTGATCAGTGGGGACGAGAAAAAGCGCGGCACGACGCCGTACGGGCCGTCAACGCGCATCGGCCCCGTACGTTGATCTGCGACCTCCTGAAATGACGGTGCCCCCTCATCTGACGTTTCCTGGCCGCGCGCCACAACTCTGTTGTAAATCTTGTCCCGGCTGACTGAGGACGCCACTCCCACGACCGTGCCTGCTTCTCCGTCTGTGAGGCGTAGCTGCGGGCGCGATGTCGGGTCAGCCACCGGCGGAGACAGGTAAAGAATCCCGTCCCCGCCTTCGCGTACAGAGGCTGGCCACGCTCGCGCGATCTCGTAGATCGCATCGATACGCGACTCACCCCACGTCATTGATGGGCACGGATAGTCCCTCAGCGCAGGGTCGATGATGAGGCCCATCCGGGAGCCGACAAGTCGACGCAGCTCAGACGCGAGCGTCCCCGCCGGGTCAGGAGCCATCGGCTCGGTGAGCCGGTCCTCCTCCAGCCGCTGCAGCAGGCTCTTGCCTGTCACTCTGACCGTTGACGCTCCCGGCTCCACCGCCGTGATGAGGAAGCGCCCGATGGGGATCGTCCACCAGTCCCCACTGAGCACCGAACTGACCGTCAGGGACACATGCAGAACCTGTCCGTAACAGGCAAGCGGATGCCGCGGATCGGTCGGGTCCCAATCCCGCCAATCCTTGTTTTCCACTGCCCCGACACGCGGCACAGTGAGTGAGAGCGACCCCTGAACCTGCTGGCTCGCGTCCCACGCGACAGACCCGTCCTCGACGGGCACTGACCCCAGAAACTCTGGACCAAGCCACGACTCTACGGTGGCTTCCATCGCGTATGCCGACGTCAAGACATCGTCTGGAATACGCGCACCCGCGTCGGCAATCACGCTCACGGTTCCTCCTGCCACAGTGTCCGGTCGAACTTTTCCCACGACCACCGTCGAGCATCAAGCCCATTCCATGTGAGCGCCCGGGCGTCGAAGTCTGCCCATGCCGACAGTGCTAGTTGTGTGTGTGGCTGCGGAAGCCCGACGATAGCCCCCTTGATCGTCCAGGTGCGCTCGGCCACGTCGAGCCGAGGGGCACGCTCCATCGACGCCGACGTCACGGCCATGACCGTGACCAGATCCACGTCGCACACGCCCGCGCGGCACTGCACGCAGTGCGCCGGGTTATGAAACAACGCGACTGGCGTCGGCGTTCCTAGGAGTGCCTTCATCGCCGGTGTGTCCCGCAGGTTCGTGCGCGCCGTGAGCGAGACCGTGCCCGCGCCCACTGCGGGCGCGTACACCACCAGGGGGGTCGCGCGGCCTGGCACCTCGTGCTCCGTGACCCGCGGCTTGATGTCTCGCTGGTCCGTGCCCTGCCACAGCAGGTTCACGGGCTTCCCGCCCGCCGTATCAGTCATGAGTGACAGTCCATCCCATGATCGTCGCACTGGATCCGACTCGACGAACACCCCCGCTGACGTCGTTAACCTATATCGAATGTTCACATTGATGGGGGCCAACGGGTCTCCGATCACCCGCTGGACCCCTCCTCCGGTCCACGCCCCCCCGCGCGGCGTCCACGTGAAACCGGTATCCGTGACGCCCTCGACATGGCAGACCGCTCCCAGCGGCGCCAGCCTTGCTGGAATGATGACCTGTACTCGTGGAGCCATGCCGCCATCTACGACAGCTACCGGCCCCTCCGTCATACCCAGCTCTGCCTCAACCTCGCGAGATGCTGACACCCCGCGAGCGCCGACCCACTCGTGGGTGAGTGCTCGGCGGCTGTATCCGATGCGGCGCTGTGGGGTGTCGCCGTCGAAGAACTCGGCGGCGGCGGTGATCGCCTCGGCCACGGTCGGTGCGGTGACGATCATGACGTCGTCGAGGTGAACCCATCCCGGGAGTGAACCAGCCTCGGCGTCGGAGACTGTTCGGACTCCGAACCTGATACGGCATGCCGTAGCACCCGCTGGTGCTGCAAATGACCATGTTGGGCGCGTCCCCCTCTGCACTGGAGGCCAGCAGTGAGGGGACTGTAGCTACGCTCGTTTTTCCGTTGATCGTCCACTCTGGCTCTATAGTCACTGCGATGCCCGGACTTGTGCGAAGGAGGGCAGACACCGCGAGCGCCTGCCCTCCTTCCACCTCCACGAATCCTGGAGTCACCACCTGGCCCTGGAGCCTGTTAGGGATGTCTATCGCTAGATACCCTGGAGACTGCCGGGTGTGGTCGCCCCAATGACCTTGGTCTGTCCCTGCTCTGATCGTTGATGGGAGGTAATTCGCCCATCCCCGCGTGCCGTAGGCAAAGCTGGGGTTTGGACACAGGTTTGTCCTAACCACTTATCGACTCCTCCCTATCAGTTGCTTACGGTGCGCGAGTACTCCGACGGCGACCGTCTCCACGTGCGCGCGGAACTGCGCGCCGTCATCGAGGATGAGGTTCACCTGCGCGCCCTCCAGGGAGAGCCCCGCACCCGCGCCACTGGCCGCGAGCGCACTCACGTCTGCCCACTGGCGGGCGGTGAGGATTGCCTCCCGCGCGCCCGTCTGATTGACGGCCGCCGTGACCCCTGCTGGGAGCCAGCCGCCCCGGTCGTACTTGCGGGCTCCTCCGTAACGGCCAACGGTCGGGGACCCCCAGATCCCGATCTTGCGGGCGCTGAGGCCGGGCTTTGGTTCTTCAACCATTTGCCCGTTTCCGGCGTAGACGGCGACGTGCCAGGCCGGTGACCCCCAGTAGAGGAGGTCGCCGGGGGTTGCGGAGCCCCAGGGGATCGGGGTGGAGCCGGATTGGTATCCGGCTGCGGTTAGGCGCGGCCAGCCGAGGCCGAGCTGCTGCGCTGCCCAGTACACGAGGCCGGAGCAGTCTAGCCCGGGAGGGATAGAGCTGCCGCCCCACACGTATGGGACGCCCATTTGGACGGCCTTCATCGCGGCTCCGACGAGGCCCGCTCCGCCTGCGAGGCCGGATTCTTCGACCTTGCCGGTGAAGAAGCTCTTGATCGCGTCGAACCACAGCGTGGGGGCTGCGTAGATGACCTGTTCCCAGAAGTCACCGCTGTTCGGTGCAAGCAATTTCTTTGCCGGTTCGATGACGAGGTTAACGACTGCGTCCGCCGGGTCAGACACGATGTCTGCGACAGCTTCGGCGGTTTCCTTGACCCAGTCTGTCGCACTCTTGAAAGAGCGCCCGATAGCGTTCCACACGCCGCCGTCGGCGAACGCTACCTCGCCTCGACGCCGACCTGTCTCGCCCACTGTCGCGAGGCCGGAGCCCCGCGATGCGTTGACCCTGTCGAGCCACGGCTTACCGCCGAGCGCCCGCAGCGCGTCCGGGCGGATGATGCCCTCACCGCCAGACAGGCGCAGAGCGCCGCCGCCGTCCGGACTATAGAAGTGATAGATGTCCTTGCCTGGCGAATAGCCAGGCGTCATTGTGCTAAAAATGCCACCCGTCGCATACCCCGGGATAGGGCTGACTGTCGGCAGGCGCGTCGAAAGCCCAACTTTTTCCGCAATCGTATCGAACGCAGATTTAATTCCGTCCCTGTATACAGTGTTAATAACGAAATTAATAGGTTTGGCTGCTGCTCCCTTTACTGAATCAAATACCGTTTCGACTGACGTTTTGAATGTTTCAAAGGCCGCCTTAACTGAATCAATCGCGTTCTTCAACGCTGGGAACACAGTGTCCGTAATTGTTGATGAAGCAGATGAAACCGCTCCCGAAATATTGTCCCATACTGGCTTGATGACATTGTCGTAAAGCCATGAGAATACTGGTCCGAGCGTGCCGGAAATGTAGGACCAAATTGCAGTGAATATCGGTGAAAGAAGATTCCACGCTCCCTGTATGGTCGCGCAAATTCCGTTCCATACCACTGTGATTGTGGTCCACAGGCCCTCGAAGGCCAGGCCGATAGTGCCCGAAATGACCGTCACGAGCAGGTCGAAAAGCGGGTACAAGACGTTGTCCCAGGCAGCGAGGATGAACGTTGACACGTTCGTCCAGACCGGCTCGACGACGTCCTGCCAGAAGGACCACAATGCTGGCATGAGCGTGTCGCGGAAGAAGGCCGCGAGCGCCTGCATGGCCGGGTATATCACGGCCCACGCTGACTGGACTGCCGACGCGAAGCCCTCCCACAGCGGCCTCACAACCGTCTCCCAGAGGGTCTGTAGGACAGGCCAGATGACCCGGGAGATGATGGTCCACAAGGCCATGAGGGTTGGGCGGATGACTGCTGCCCATGCGAGGGCGAGGGCCGAGCCGATCCCCTCAAACAGGGGCTGCAGTACGGTCGCCCAGAAGTTCTGGAGGCCAGGCCACAGCGTGCCGCTGATCCAGCTCCACGCTGCCTCAAGGGACGGCTTGATCTTGTCCGTCCACGCCGTGTAGGCGATCTCCCCGACCGCGAGGAGCGCTTCCCTCAGCGTGAAGAAGAAGTCAACGAGCGCCGAGTCCTCCTCAAGGCCGAAGAGGTTGCCGTCGTAGTCGCCGGTGGTGAGGATGCCCCACGCCGACTCGATAGACGGCACGAGGGTGTTTTTCGTGTAGTCGACGAAAGCGTCGATCACGGGCGTGACGTTGTTTGTCCAGAAATCAACGATACCCGCACCCATCGAGTTAATGGCGTTCGCCACGTCCTCATTCGTGTTGTACAGGTAGATCAGCCCGGCGACGAGGGCACCGATAGCCACTACCACAAGACCGATCGGGTTCGCGGCCATTGCCGCGTTGAGCCCCTCCTGCACGAGCGTCGTGTTCTTGATCCACTCGATCACGGTCGTGAGTACGGAGAAGCCCCAGTACGCGGCGACCGCGACCCCGACCCCCTCACCGAGGGCAACGAGTAGATCCTTGTGCTCCTTGATCCACCCGAAGGCGTCCGCGAATACGTCGGAGAGCCAGCCCATGAAGTCAGTGATCGTGGGCTTCATGTAATCGATCAGGTCTTTAACGCCGCCCATAATGGTGGCCTGGAGGTTTCCGGCGGCGTTCTCGATACGGCTTGTGTCGCGAGCCGCGTTCGCCGCGACCTCATCGAAGCCGAGGCTCAACAGAGCTTCGTTGAATTCTTCGGCGCTGATCTGGCCTTGAGCCATTGCATCACGGAAATTCCCCGTGTATGCACCCGCGTCGAGCAGGGCCTTCTGAATCTTGCCACTGGCACCAGGAATCGCGTTCGCGATCTGGTTCCAATCTTGTGTGGCAAGTTTTCCGGCTCCGTTGACCTGCACGAGCGCCAGGCCAACCTGCTTGTAGGTCTCAGCAGATCCGCCAGCGACGGCGTTGAGGTTGCCCGCCGCTTCGGCAAGCTTGTCGAAGTCCTTGACGTTGTTCGCAGCGAGCTGCGACGTAATGCCCTGAATGTCCGAGAGATCGTAGACGGTCTCGTCCGCGTATTTCTGCGCGGCCGCGCCCAGCTCCTCGATCCGATCCGGCTCAATCCCCGCGAACTCAAGCGTATCCGCGAATTTCTGCGTCGCATCGCTTGCTGCGATAGCCTCAGATACGAAGCCTCCGATGCCGACGGCTGCGGCCAGCGCAGCCAGGGGCGCGATCGCGTTCTGCGCGAAGCCCGCCATAGAGGAGAAGCCCGAGCCGGCGTCTCGCATGCTGCCCGCAGCCGCACCAGCCGAGGACGCCGCCCCATCGAGCGCGCGAGCTGCTGAATCAACCGGCCCGCGAGCGCGGCCCGCCTCAGCGCCCATCGTGGATAGGCTTCTGCCCGCGCCGTCGGCGGCGCGCTGCATGCCGCTCGTGGAGGACTGCAGCCCCTTCGTCATCGCGTTGACGCTGTTCTTTACGTCGCTTGCGGCGGCATCGAGGGGCTGACTGATGCTCTTTGCGACCTGTGCGCCGCTGGTGCCCACGCCTGAGCGTAGGCCGTTAGCGAAGTCTTTTCCAGCGTTCTGCCCAATGTTGGGCAGCTGAGCCTTAGCGTCAGCCTCGACCGTCTTAAAAAAACCCTTCATGGAGGGAACCACGTCGACGTATAGTGTGCCCGCCTTGTAGACGCCTGCCATGCTGGGTTCCTCTCTGCAGTTATTCTTCGGTGTCCTCCCAGTGGGGGAGGAGGGCCTTCATGGCTTCATCTCGGAAGTCGTGAAGGTGGTCGGTTCGCGCGTCCTCGAGTGCCAGCTCGACCGCCGAGACCGGACGCGGGTACGGCTCCTTGCCGCCGAAGGCAGCGGACACCAGATCAAAGATGTCCTGCAGGAGACGAACGACTGGTGTCTGCTCCCGCATGCGCGCCTCGGTGTCGTCGGCGGTCGCTTCCGTTTCTGCGACGGTCCTTGCGATCTCCTCGAACCTTTCCGGGTCGTTGAGGATCGCGACGGTTGTCCTGCTCGTCGACGCGAGGCCGTCGATGAGTGTGAGAAGGAAGCGCCAGCGGCGGGCACGGAACAGGGCCGGGACATCCCAGCCCTGCTCCGCTAAATCAGAGGTAATCTGCCTCTCGTACCGACTCAATCGATCGTAGAGGCGACTCCTTCCCCCGCGTCACCCAGCATGCCCTGATAGTGCTCAGAAGCCTGACGGATGAGGATGCCAAGCTGGCGCATGTTGAGCTTGCTGAGGAGCAGGTCCGCGTCCGCAGCGGCGAGCCAGGTGCGGATCATCTGCGTCGGAGCCTTCGAGGACTCCATCGCGGCCATGAACTTCTCAGCAGCCTCGGGCGTGAGGCTCAGCGGATCCGGGAATACAATTACCTTGCTCCCAATCCCGAAAGTGAACGGCTCCGGGGCCGCAGCCTTCTCCAGCTTCGAGAGGGCGTTGAACGTGAACGTGGGCTGTGCCTGGTCAGACATGCTTGATCTCCTTATTTGTCCGGCGGTTGGTTACTTGTTGAAGGTGGGAGGCGCGGGCAGCGTCGGCTTCTCGTCGCCCTCGGCGGTGTCGGCGGGCGTCCAGCCCTGCGAGATGAGCTGGTTCTGCTCGACGGCAGCGTCGGTCTCGCGCTCCAGCTTGAGTTCGTCGCCAGCATCGGTCTTGACAGTCTTGAAGAACTTCATTCTTGTTCCTATCAGTGAGGGGATCTCCATGCGTGAGGTGGTGACGGGCGGGCCGTGGGGAGATCAACCACGGCCCGCCCGAGATCGAGAGCAGAGACTCAGTTGGCCTGCTCGAAGCCGATCGCGTCGCGGTGGCGGATCGCGCCGCTGCCGCCGATGTAGTGACGGCAGGACGTGCCCGCCTGCTCGTCCATGAACGCTGAGAACTCCAGGTCGAACTGGACAGCGTCAGATGCCGCCCACTTCTCCTCGGGAATCGTGTTCAGTTTCACGCGCGGGTAACAGCGGCCCACGATCCATTCGTCATCGGCTGGCCCGTCCGCCATGACGGTGAGCAGACGGTATTCGGCGAGGGCGGGGATCGCCGCCTCGTCGAACGTGATCTCTCCGGTGGTCTTGTCGGCCTTGACCTGCGAGAGGTCGATGCCGTAGACGAGGGCCTGCGTGCCCTTGCGGAACGGCTCAAGTACCGTGAGTTTCACGGTCTTCGGGGCCTTCGTCAGGTCGGTACGCACCGCCTCGGCGTACCCCAGGGCTTCGACCGTCTCATTGTTTGCGTCGGCGCTGTGGCTCATTCCGTCGGTCGTGACGAGTCCCAGCGGGATGAACTCTGACGGAATCTCCTTGAGTGCTCCGCCCGCGTCGGTGATCGCGGTGGGGACCTGCGTCGTCATCGGGGCCAGGAACGCGATTGCGTTCAGCCCTTTACGGACGTTGGTCGTGCGGTTATGCCGCTTCTTGAGGGCTTCGATGGTGGTCATGTAAGACCCCTTTCTAATCAATTGGTGTCGTCTGAGATGGGCCTGTGCATGACCGTTGCCGTCATATGGACGACCTCGACAGCCTCGAAGTAAGGCTGCACGCCCAGGAGCGAGTCAACCTCCGCTGCGTCTACCCAGCCGGACGCGCCGACGATCGGACGGACGGCGAGCGCCCCCTCGATCTGGTCCGCGAGCGCGGCGGCTCCGACTTCGGCGGGGGAGGTTGGTGTCTTTGCGTAGATGGAGATGGAGATCGTGTCGTCTCGGTCGTAATCCCCGGTCTGGGTTTGCACGAGCGAGACGTGTGCGAGAGGTAGCGGCCCGTCGGTGAAGCCGGGCTGCAGTACTCGGGCGGTTGGGATGCTGGTCGCCGCGGTGATCGCATCGCGGACGACCTGGACTGCATCGGTGTAGGTCATCGGAACTGCCTCCGTTTAGATCTGGCTCCGAGTAGCGCTCGGAGAGTGTGTGCGCCAGGGACCGGCTTCCCGGCTCTCGAGCGATGACCGAACTCCACCGCGAGCACGTGGGGCGCGTCGTTGTAGACGCGACCAACGTCTCGGACCGGACCTCCCGGCCTGAGCGGCGCTTTCGTCGTTTCGGCCTTGTATGAGTCGGCGAGGCTGTCGGTGAGGCCTCTCGGGGCGGCGGCGGCTGCTGCTGCCCTGAGCTGCTCGGCTTCCTGGTGTAGGCCTGGCGCTAGTGCGCCGCTTTGCAGGAAGCCCTCGATTCCGGCTGAGTCCCTGCGTAAGTTGTTCCCCACGGTCTCACCTCCGGTTTATGGTGACTGCTACGCCTTTCGGCCAAGGGGACGGCGGCGACTCGACTTGCCAGTGCCCGCCGAGCGGGTGCTCAGCAGGGATCGTGATCGTGTCACCGACCGCGAGCGTCGTTCCCGGCGGCGCGTACAGCGTCGCTTGCTCGTCGGGCTGCTCCGATGTCTGCGACGTCAGCAGGCCGGGGACCGTGAAGGCCCCCGGTGCGACGAGACAGCCGCCGATGAGGCGCGCCGCGGTTTCCTCGACGAGGTAACCGTCCTCGTCGCGGCGCACGCGCCCCTCGACCTGGACGGGAATCTTCCACCCCTCCATCACGTCAGCCGCCCCCCATCACCCACACGTGCCCGGCGCGGCGCGGACGATATGAGTCCGCGAGCGCCTGGTCGTCGGGGGATAGGAGCGCCTGCCCGCCCACCGCCCATGTGGCGTACTGGCGGGACTGCGTGAACGGTCCCGTCGTCTCGGTCATTTGGGTTGCCCCTTGTGCAGCTGCGTCAGGGATGAGGAGGATACGGCGTACGCTGTCCGCGAGTTGGAGTCTCACCGCTACGGGGACCTCGGTGAGACCCGCCGTGTAGGTGACGACCACGAAGTCACTGCACCACGCTCGCACGAAGAGGTGCCCATGCCGCTTCTCGTACGCGACGGGCGCCCCCTCGTCAGTGAAGACGGCGAGCACCTCCACGAGAGGCGCCCGGGTGGGGAACACCCGGCCCCCGCCGTCAACCTTCAAGCGATGTACATACGTCTCGACCGTGAAGGACTGACGCGCACGCTGCCTGAATGCCTCAGAGAGTTTGTCCGCGACGAAGAGAGCGCGAGGCTTCTCCTCGTCGCTGAGCGTACGCCCGAGGGCCGCCTCGATGTCCTCGATGTCGACGAGAGGTGCGCTCATGTTCGCACTTCCTTTACTTCTTGGACTTCTTGGCGGGCTCCTGCTCAGGCGGTTCACTGTCGGGCACGGCCTCCTCGAGGATGCCCGCCGTGATCATTGCCGTGGCGACCTCGTCCGCGAGCTCAAACTCGATCCCGTTGTCTCCCTTGACCTTCATCACGAGGCCTTGAAGACCTGAACCGCCTTGGGGCGCAGGACTGCGCCGCCGTAGACGTGCAGGCCGCGGACTCGATCCGCGAAGGTCTGTTCCGCACGCATGCTCTCAGTCTTCTCGACCTGGGACACGTAGGCCACGGACGGCTTGTGGAAGCCGATCGCCATGGGCTTCGTGTTATCGAGCCAGGGGCTCGTTACCACGTCGAAGCCCAGGAGACGACCGATAGCCGCCTCGCGGAGACCAGTGGTCATGTTCGACTTGTCGAAGCTGGTGAGCTTCGACCCGTCAGAGAGGAGGAACTCTTCGAAGGCCGCGTTGATCAGGAGCACGCGGTCCATGGCGGGGATCTTCTCGGCTGAGAGCTTTCCGCGCAGCTTCAGGATCGCAGCGTAGGCAGTTTCCCAGTTCGTCGGGTTCGCGATGCCCGTCACCGCTGTGCCCTTTGATGCCAGCATCGCGGTCAGGAAGGTCTCCGCGTCTTCAACGAGTGCTGCCGCCGCCGACTTGGTGTAGGCGTCGAGAGACTGGTTCGCCTGCGCGGCGTCGATGTCGTCGACCAGGAAGTCAAACGCCTTCTCCTGGTCAATGGTGATCTCGATGCCCGTGGACTCCACGGCATCGGGGATGGTCGTGCGCGGCACCTTAACACCGCCAGTCCCAGTGACTGCGCCGGTCTTGTAATCCTTTGCCTTGATATCCACAATTCCGGGGATGTGAATCTTCGAGCCCGCGGTGAAGGCCTTCTCGTATTCACGGTTGGCCATTCCGACGAGCACCGTGTCGCGACGGAAGTTCTCAAGGATACTGGCCGACCACAGCTCCGGAATGAAGTGCTGCAGAGTCATTGTCTGTCCTTTCTTGGCCCGCTTATGCGATGCCCATGATGTTGTTCAGTTGCCCGTCCTTACGGGCCTTGATGATCTCTGAGGGAGACATCTTCTTGAGGTCATCCCTGGTGAGCTGCTTCGCAGCTCTGATTTCCTCACCACGAACCCCCGCATCCGTCGCGGGAGCACCCTTGGGGATCTGCGCGGCTCGCCATGCGAGGAGGCGCTCAGCAGATGCCCTCAGCTCCTCCTCTGACGAGCCAGACAGCAGGTCTGCGTCCACTCCAGTCGCGGCCGCGACCTTCGCTCGCAGCGCCTCTGCCTCCATCGCCGCAGCTCGCGCCTCAGCCTTCGCTGCTGCTTCCTGCGCCTTCTGCAGGTCGGACTTGCCCTGCTCCTGAGCCTCGTCATAGAGGCGCGCCTTTTCGGCGTTCTCCTTCATCCGAGACTCGTTCTTGCGGGACAGTTCCTTCCACTTCCGCGCCTCGGCCTCCCAGTCAACCTGCTGGGCCGTAGCCTCAGCAGCGGCTGCAGGGGCATCCTGCGCGGCCGGTGCGTCCCCTCCCGCTTCTGCGGACGGGGCGTCGACGAAGCGAAGGTAGGGACGGTGCTTCAGGTGGTTCTTCATGGTGATTCCTCCCATTCCGGGTATTTGAAAACCCCTCACCGTTACGGCTCTGGGGTGCTCACCTCACGCAAAGCGTGAGGAAGGCTGGTATCCTTGCCATTAGGGACGGGCATCCCCCCTGGACTAGTTGTGAAATAATCAACCGTCAGAACGTCCGGGCAATGGGGCCCGTCCTTTTCATGCAAGGGAAATTTCTTCGAAATGGGCCCCATCGTCCGACATCACGAAGAGGCGCCGTATCTTTCCGTCTTGGACTCGTTGGTTATACAGCGATAGTTGTTTTCGCAGCTTGCTGGATAGTTTGCGCTGCCCGAGGTCAATAACGAATACGTCTTTGACTACGCCGTGATTATCCCGAGCATTAATGACCGCATCCTGAATATGTATTCTGATCGTTCGGTACTTTGTGCTCGTGCTCTTCAGCTCACAGGCAAGACTGTTATTCGTTTCCCAGTAGAAATCGTTGGTTGATTTACGGGTTACCAAGTCTCGCCGAATCCATCTAGCCCGCTCGCCCCTCGCTTCGAAGCGTTCAAGGAAATCGATCTCATGAGACTCAAGGATCTCCTGCCCGAACTTTCCGTCCGGGGCCAACGCCGAAAGGTCTGACTTCAAGCGCTTCTGGCGTGCCAATCGCTGCGCAGGGCTCTCCGGAGGCTGCTTGTCTCCCGATGCCCCGCGCTGCGCCTTCGGGGGCTTGGGAGGCTTAGGCGGCTCAGACTCCCCCGCCTTGGGCTTAGGCTTTGCCTTGGGCTGTGCCCATGACAGCGTTGGCCCATACTCGCCGTGTTCGCTGACCGTCAAGAGCTTCCGATAATCCGGAGTGCGCCCACCCCGGTCAGAGACGCCAAGGCGGTCCGCCGTGATCTGGTGGACTTGTTCGAGCAAGTCTTCGTCGATCACCTGATTGACCGCCAGGCCCGGAGGAAGAGGCTGCACCCCACAGTCGCAGCCAGGGTGAATCGGCAGCAGGTCACCACGGTAATAGCGCTGGGTCGAGGCGACGACGCACAAGGCGCAATTCTCGCGCCCCGTCAGGACACGCCGGTAGAACTGCCCCTCCTCCGGGTAACCGCGCATTGACTGGCGGGACGCATGCGTCTTCGCGAGCTGCATGTCCCCACCGATCAACTGTGTCAACCGCAGCCGCCCCTCAGCCGCAGCCTGCGGCAGAGGCTTGCCAGCCGCGAGCGCGGTGTACACGTCAACAGCTGGGCGACGATAGACGACGCGCGGGTCTACGCCGCGAGCGCCGCGAATCTCGTCCTGGTCGATGGGTGGGAGGACCACGTTCCAGCCGAGTTCGCTGGCACACTGGGCGAGGTACGCGCGCGTCAAATCCGCTATACGGAGCTGGCCCGCTGCCACCCTAGGGGTGACCGCCTCAATCATGTCCTCGACGGCACTGGCCCTGTAGTGAGGGAGAGAGTCCCAGTATGCCTGGCCGAAGGCCGTGATTTGCTGGCGGATTGCGTGGACCTGGCTGTCGTACGCCTCGGCGAGGCGGTTGAGCGTGTCCAGGTCAGTCACGTCAGCCTCCTCACCAGATCACCAGACGCCCTATGGGGTCGGTGTTGTCGGCGCTTGGTTTTGCCTGTCCTGCAGGGAGAACGCTAGCGCCAGCTGCTCTTCTGCCCGGCGCTGCTTGTCCTGCGCGATCTGTTCAGGCGAGTACCCGAGGATATTCCGCTGAATCGTTTCCAGTGCCTCGCCAGCATTGCGCGCCTGGACGGCCGCCGCGTACTTCTCCGTGAGGGAGACAGCATGCGGCGGCACAAACAGGACCTCCACGGTCTCTGCCTCGTCCAGCGTGTATCCCTCGACCGCGAGCGCCTTGACGATGAGGTAGGCGAGCGCGGGCTTGAAGCGCTCGATCCTGTCACCTGCCTTGGATAGGAGAGCCTTCTGCGGTTGCTCAGCTCCCGCTGCCGATTGGTTGGCGGAGTCCGGGAGCATGATCGAGATCGGCGTTGCCGTCTCGGCCGCCAATTCCCGCCAATCATCCTTGGTCGCGTTCAGGATTTCTGTGATCTGTGTTTGCGAGGACTCCCAGATTTCCACCCCCGGGGGCAGCTCCCAGAGAGCTGCGGGTGAGGGCTCGAAGATTGCCTGGTAGTCGATCGTGTTCCCGGACTCGTCCTCAGCAGGCAGGCCAGCCGACCCCTCAGCAGACTTGAGCGCTCGCTGGCGGAACGCCTGCATGCTGATAATGACCAGCCGCTGGAGGGTTTGCCAGTTGATGCGGTCGATCAGGTCCAGGACATGTTCGAATTCGCCCATCCCGAACCTGTTTTCGAGGACCACCACGGGTGGTACGCCCTCGAAGGGCTGGACGCCGCCGAGGTCGAGTCGCCAGTCCCCGGACACACGGGAGATCAGCTGTCGCGACTTGTCGTATGCCGATCGCGTATAGGACATGCGCAGGCCCGGCGTCCACATCACGAGGTGGTCGAGGCCAGCGGCCTGGTCTCGCCAGACCTTCACGGCCGCGAGCGCACGCCATGGCCTGACCGGGTCCGGCTCGACGTACATGTGTTCGGGCCGCTCGTAGGTGACGCATGCGCGGCCGTCTTCGTCCTGGGTGACCAGGAGGTAGCCGCGCCCGAGTGTTGCCGCGTCCCAGATCGCGTCCGAGAAGACCACTTTGAGGCGGTTGTCGCGCCAGATGCGCGCGGCCGCCTGCGCGGCGGGGCTGTCTTCGCTGGCTCCGACCGTCACCCCGTTGGGGATGAGACGGTCAGCGAGTGCGGACACGACGAGCTTGCCTGGGTTGGTGCGCGCGCGACGCTGGAACTTCAGCCATGCCTTGGCGAGATTCGGGCCCATCTCCGGCAGGGGAGATGACCCGTTGGTGTATGAACGCAGGAGGTCCGTTCGCGGACGCTCCTTGTCCATCTTTGCTGTGAGGTAGGTGAGCCATTCCTCGGGCGTTTTCGTCATGAGGTGGGGCCTCCTTCCCCAGTGCGTGTTAGTAGAGTCGGCGCGGAGCGCGGCGCGCCGTCGGCCTGGCCGCGCCCTTACCAACCGCGTCGAGGCCAGCCTTATACGCGAACATCGCGCCCCAGGCCGCGTCGATCTTGGAGTAGTCCTGGTCATCCGCAGGTTTGACCAGGACGTAGCCTGCCTGTCGCGGGGACTTGCGGGCGTTGAGCAGATGCGCGGTCATCGTCGGGTCACCGTCGTAGGTGATTAGTCCCTGGTGGATCGCTGAGAGGAGCTGCGCGAAGTTCTCGCACGTCTGAGAGACGTTGCGCTGCGGGTAGCGGATCGGCTCGGACGCGCTGATCTTCGCGCGCAGGCGACGCGAGTAGCGCGCCTCCCAGGCCTTCACGTCCTGCGCCCAGCCCGCCGACGGGTCCGCGTAGAAGCCCACGACGTTGTACCGTTCGAAGGCCTCGCGCACGGTCTGCTCGATCTCCAGGCGCGGCGGTTGCCACCCCTCGCCCGCTGGTCCGTCTGGCTGTGTCCAGATCCCGACCTTGAATAGGTGTTTTTGGTTGATGGAGTAGCCGATCAGGACGGTCGCATCGGCGATGCCGATCTTGCGACCTTCCGACCCGTCGAAGCCGAGCGTAATCGGCTCCGTCGAGCTGATCTGCTTCGTGTGGTCCTCGATCGCGCGAAGCTCCGGCATTGTCAGCCAGGCATCGGACGCGCTGTTGATCTGGTTGAGGAAGTCCGCGCACATGTCCGCCGGATCGTTATCCGGGTGCCAGAAGCTATCGGCGATGCGTTCGAGGTCCACCCAGCCGGGCCCGCACTCTGGATCATGGATCGCGCAGCCACGCGGATCCTTGGCCGAGTCGCCGTAGGCGATCCGCAGGCCCTCGATGAGAGACTCACGATCCGCGATGTCCGTGTCAAGCGGCGCCTGCCGATGGTCATAGTAGAGGCCGCGAGCGGCTTCCTTCTTGACCTTCCCGGCCTTCAACAGCTCGTAGAATCGCGCCGTTGTTTCCGCGACCGAGCGTTCCCCGATCGTGTAAGCGTTCGGCGTCTCAATAGTCAATCCGCCAAGCTTGTCCGCGTTCGAACGCAGGGTCTTCGCGAGTTTCGGCCCGCCGTTCCCCGGCAGCCACGTCTCCGTCTGATCCATGACCGCCATGACGGCCTTCGCGCCCTTCACGGACGTCGCCGAGGACGTGCGCTTCTCGATGCGGCCGCGCCGCAGAGCGACGAAGCTGTCCATGGGGTCGATGCCGTACTCATCCTCGGCGGGGGACCCCCGCAGCATCTCCAGCAGCGGATCCCAGGTATTCGCCGTCTGGTCATCGGTTGTGGCCGTGACCTGGACGATTGGTGTACGCCGCGTCGCCCAGGGCACACCGACCGGCTGCCCCTCAGCGTCCCAGCCGTCGCACAGGACAGGGCCGAGCGCTTCGGCGCAGCAGATTGCCGCGAGAAACGGCGACTTGCCCCAGCCACGAGGCCTCGACAGCACCGCACGCTGCTTGACGCGGCGGCCTGTGGTCGGGTCCAGCTCGTAGACCGCGACCAGGAAGTCGAGCTGCTCTTGCGTGGGCACGAACGGGATCTGCTCGTCCCCGTCCTTATCGGGAGTAAGCAGATAGGCGGTCATCCAATCCGCGACGTCGTACCCGAGCGTCGGGAACTCATCATCCTCGTCGATCGGCGTCCACGGCACTGTTACACCGCCCTCAGCTTCTTCGCTCGTCTCCGCGACCTCGACGAGACAGGCGCCGCCTCATCCCCGGCGGCGTCGTCTTCGAGGTTGTCCGCGACCGCGAACTGAATCCGCAACCTGGCGCGGTCCTCGGGGGTCGCCCCAAACTTCGCCACACGCAACCTCAGCTCACCCGCAACTCGATAATCGCCCTTCCAATACAGGGCATGCAGGTACGCGGTATCGAGCAGAAATGACCAGTCTGTCTCCGTGTACTCGGCGGACAGTGGGGACTCCCCCCACATCTTCCACCAGCGCCGCGTGACCATTGGCCACGTAAAGCGCTTCTTCCTCGGCTTCCCGTTCTCATCGAGAACGACATGCTCAATGACCGGCAGCGACGGCTGCTCGACCGGCTGCGCAGTGATGATCCGAAGCACCTGCGGATCCTTGTTACGACGCGCCCGCGAGCCTTGCGGCTTCGGCGCCGGACCACGACCAGCCACCCAGATTACCCCCACTCAAACCTCTGTAATATCAACGAAATAAGCGTTACAATAAGAGACATGAAAACGTGCGAACACTGCGGCCGTCAGCTCAAAGCATGGGCACGCTCCGACGCGCGCTTTTGCAGTACTCGATGCCGAGTTGCCCACCACCGCGCCGCCCACGCCGAAGCCGCGAGCGGGCTACCCGCTGCGCTCACCAGCCGCCCCCGATGGGTCAACCACATCGACAAGCGCCCGCTGTGCTCACGCACGGGGCGCTGGGCATCTGTCACCGATCCGAGCACGTGGAGCACTCACGCGGCCGCGAGCGCCACCGGCGCACCCCTCGGCTTCGTCCTCGGCGACGGCATCGGCTGCATCGACCTCGACAGCTGCCTGGACGAGCACGGCACCCCCAACGAGGCTGCACGGACTCTCCTCGCGTACTACGCGGGGTCCTACGTCGAAATCTCCCCGTCCGGGCGAGGCCTGCACATCTGGGGCACGGCCGCCCCGCAGCGAGGCTTCAAGCGCGTGTGGCGCGGGCAGCGGATCGAGTTCTATTCACAGGGGCGATACATCACCGTCACGGAGAATGTGTTCCAGGACGGCACCCTGGCACCCCTCTAAATTCCCCCCGCGCCCTCACCCCACCATCCGGCGTTTGCGTTGAGACGGCAACGGTTTCCGCTGGTCGCTTTTTCCCCAGACCCGTACAAACAAAAAACGACAGCTCTTGACGGTTTTTTGCGGTGGTGGGGGAGGGGGTCCCTGGTGGGGGTCTAGTCGATGAGGCCGGGATGCTTGCGCTTGCGTGGAGTGTTTCGTGCCCGCTCAGCGGCCAGCGCTGCCGCAGCTTCCTGCTGAGTCTTGCGTTTGTGGTGCCAACGGCAAAGCCACTGGAGGTTCACCGCTCGGTGATCGTCACCGGGTTCGACGTGGTCACAGTCTGTGCCAGCCGCGGGGCAGCGCGTCCCGTCATGCAGGAGCGCTTCACACCTGCCGCCTGCACGGGCGCGCACGAAGGCGCGGCGCTCGTCCCAGTCAGGCGGGAGCCGCGACGCGCGATCGCTCGATGACCACGCCATGACGCTTCATCCTCTCGGAGCTCGCCGTGTCCGGCGGGTACGCGAAAGCCCCGGACGGTTATCCGCCTCGGGGCTTGTTCGACACTTCTGCCGTTGGCACGAATGTTACAACTGCCATGCGTCGCTGTCAATCAACCTTCACCTGGTTCGCGTGTCGTGTCGTGCAGCGGCGGCGCGACGAGGCCGCAGCAGCTATCACGTCCTCGACTGCTACCCATACGGAGCCGCCGACCTTGACCGACCGTACCCGGCCCGCCGCCGCCCACACCCGGACCGTTGACGCGGGGAGGCCGGGGACATGTTTCGGCACATCGCACTGTCGTTCCCACTCCTCCCCCGCCACGATCATGCCGAGGTCTCCTCGGTCTTTGCTGACATGCGAGCGACCAGGACCGACCAGGCGCGCAGGCGTTCCCAGTCCTGGGAGGACAGGACACGCCCGCAGGAGATACGCGAACAGGTGACCTGCTCTTGCCCGCCGACGACTCGCACGGGCGTGACCACGAGCGAGTAGGCGTTGCATGACGGGCACGCAATATCCTGCACGCGCCGCTCCGGTTCCTCGACTGCCCACCTCGCGCGTGCGCCTGCGTCGAGCCTGGCCAGGTCGGCAAGCATCTCGGGCGCCCACGGTGCGGCCGCGACACGGTCGAGCAGAGGACCAATCCACCGCACAAGCTCAGTCAGCGCCGCAGGTACACGGATGCCGACCGGCTCTGCCTCGACGAGGTAGGCCTCGCCCGTCTCCGAGTCAATCTTGCGACCAGGAGCAGACCACCACAAGCCGGACGGCCGAGGAGCCTCCACGCCGATATGCTCGCCTGCCTGGATACACCACGAGGCCAGCGCCGCCGCGAGCTCGTCGGCCGCTGCTCGCTGCTGTGGGTACAGCGAGGACGAGCCATGCGGGCGACCACCGCCAGAGGATGAGACCGCCGAGGGCGCGTCGTCCCCGCCCATCAGCTCGTCGACGAGTGCCGGCATCGTGCGCACGACGGATTGGAGTCTCCCCCAGCAGCGGGCGCACAGGACCCCGGCGTAAGCCGGACTCGGGGCGCAGCCTCGGCACGAGTCTTCCTGGCAGTCAGGAAGATGCTCACCAGGCGAGGTACACCCGGATGAGCACACGCGGTTCATCACGGCTCCTCCTTAAGGCAGAAACGGCAGGGCACGTCGGCCCCATGGATCGGACACACGGCTTCATCGTCCACCGGGGGGCGACCTCGCCACTGGTACCAGGGAGACCCCCACTGCCCACCCACCTGTGGGCTAGGAGCCTGCCCTGCTAGACCAGCAGATGAGGGGTTGGGCATGGGGTGAGAACCTTCAGGGGAAGCGCCAAGATTTCTCACCTGACGTTTGCGCCGTGGCCTACGCCTGCGGGGTGAGGCAGGTTCACCCTGCCCGGCCCTGCCAGTCTCCCAGCCAGACCCTTCCCTATCTAGTTCCCTGCCCTGCCCCTCCCTGCCCTGACACGCGCGTGCGCGCGTAGACACCCGCTTTGCTGCCGCCGCGGCAAGATTTTCCTGCGCTGCGGCTGCCGCTGCGGCAGGATTTGTTGCCGTCGCGGCTGCCGCTGCGGCTGCCGCAGGTGCCGTCGCAGTTCGGAGAGGGTTTGCGCGGCGCAAGCTGGGGGCGGGTTCGACCTGACCCGAGGCGTTAGCCTCGACGGGATCCTCGCCTCCCTCGCCTGCTGCCTGCCCCCAGTCGAGCGCGTGAGCGTCCGGGAGATCAACGTCCGTGCCGACGGCGGTGCTGCTGGGATTCCAAGGGAGGGAGGATTCGACCTGACCCGAGGGCGTCCCCTCGACGGGATTCGCGTCCCTCCCGGCTTCAACCATGACAGCTCCGCCGCGACGCGGCGTGTCCTCGACCGTGTTCCGCTCAGCGCTCTTCGGAGGCGCTGACCAGTCCGCCTGCCCGGGCATCCACCCAGGGCGATGAAGCACCATGCCCGCCTCGGCAGGCGTGCGCTGCTGCTTCTGCTTGTTGCAGTCCGTGCATGCGATCACGATGTTTGCCGCGCCAATGTACTTGGTCGGCTCAACGTGGTCGTACTGCCACGTACTGCGTTCCTTGCGCTGCACCTTCGCCCCGCAGTAACGACACGGGGCAACCATGTTGCCGCCGCGCTCGACACCGCCGACGCGATCGCGCAGCCACACAGCATCTGTGATCTTCCTGTTTTTCAGCTCGGCACGCTTCCCCCTGGTGACTCGCACGTCCTCGCCACGGTCGTAGCGAAGGTCGAACCAGTCATGGAAGATGAACGATCCCTGCGGCGGCTGCACGCAGCGTTCGCACGAGTGCCCCGGCGCATGCCACAGCCCCTCTTCGACGAGCATCCCCGCCAGCCGCGTCGCCACTTCAAGATTGAGCGTGTCCGAGACAAGCGTCTCGACCGCAATCACTCCATCAGTCAGCGCCTGCTGGCAGGCCGTCCCCGCGAGCGCCCACATGCCGAGTGCGGCGAGGCCGCTGAGGTCCCCGGTCATGGCGCGGCGGGCGAGGCGTTGGATCTTCGGGTTGCCCCGGAGCTCGTCGCCGAGTTGGAAGAACATGTGTGTCGCTTTCTAGTCTGAGCACCGGCATTCGCCGGTGACGGGGTTGATTGCGCCGCCGCATGAGTCGCACACGCGGGGCGTCCAGTCGTTGCAGGTCATCTGGTCACCTCCTCTTGGTCGTAGTCTTCGGGGAACAGGCTGCGGGGCCTGTAGTTTGGGTAGTTTCTGGTCATCCAGGCTCGTTCGGTCCAGGCGCGGCGTTGTTGCTCGGCTCGGACGTAGCAGGGGTGGCAGAGGGCCCGGCCCGGGAGTATCGGAGCCTCGCATTGGGGGCAGCGCCGGGGGTTCTCGTCGGGTTCGGCGGGGTTGATTCCCCAGCCTGCGCGCTCATGAGCGGCGGCCATCAGAACTGCGGTTCCCAGACGGGGGCGGGCGGGGCTTGGCGCGCCCAGGGGTCCTCTTGGGCGGGCGGGCGGGGCGCGGGCTGCTGGGGGGGACGCAGGTGGAGGCGGGGAGGGTATCCTGCCCCGCCGTCGGCGGCGGGGTGTCTGGTGACCTGTGCGCGGGCTCGGCGTAGGGAGGGGCCGACCTCGTCGACCTGCATCTCAACGACCGTGCGGCGCTCGCCCTGCTGTGTTTCGTAGGAGCGCTGGGTGAGGCGGCCGACGACGATGACGCGCATGCCCTTACGGAGGGACTCGGCGACGTTCTCGGCGACATCGCGCCACACGGAGCAGCGCATGAAGAGGGGGTCTCCGTCGCGCCATTCGCCGGCGTTGCGGTCGTAGGTTCGCGGGGCGGAGGCCACCGTGAAGTCAGCGACTGCGGAGCCGGACTGTGTCCAGCGGAGTGTGGGGTCGGCGGTCAGGTTACCGACGAGGGTGACGAGTGTTTCGCCGCTCATTCGGGGTCCTCCTCGTTTTCTTCGAATGGCATGACGGTGAATCGGATGGAGCACATGGGGATCCCCATGCGCTTGCTGGTGTGACGGGGGTCAAGGCGCATGTCCGGGCCCTGCAGGTGACGCGCGTCGTCGTCCGGGAGCAATCCGGCGTCCACCATCCCGTCCACGAGGGCTTTGAGGGTGGGCATGTAGTTGTGGAGGTCGCGGCGGCGGCCGTCCGGGAAACGAACCCACGCGACGAGGCGCGCTCGCATGAAGGTTGGGCAGTGGGCCGCACGGGCCATGACCCGGGCTTGCATGCGCAGTGTCCGAATCCGCGGGGAGAGAGTGCGGCGGTCAGCTCGGCCGTTGAGCGAGAGCATGTCTGACTGGGGCAGATCGAATGGGCCGATCTCCCACAGGGGCGCGACAGTCGCATCATTCATCACGTTCTTCTCCTGCCTGCGGGTAGAGGCCGTCGATGAGCTTGTCAACAACGGCACCGATGGTCCTGCGGATGCTCACACGCTGCTCGGGCGTCTGCGCGTATTTCTCGGCAATCGCTGCGCCGACATCGATCAGGTCGGACGCCGTTTTGATCGCATGCACCTGAACCCGCGATAGTTCCCGCTCGAGGGCACGGACGTGATTCGCGCGCTCGATCTCGTTGAGTTCCTCTGCAGTCACAGGCCGTCCCCTCCCTCGTAGACGCGCAGCCCCGCTGGCGCACTAACGCTCCCCATGGGTACAGGTGGAAGCAGCGCAGCTTCCAGGTATTGGATTGATGGTCCGTCGTAGAGGAGCTCGCCCGTCACGGGGGCCTGGAGCAGTGCTGATCCAGCGGACCAGCCAAGGCACGCGTCTGTGCCCCAGATGAACGAGGACCGCCCGTAACCGTCCCCGACACGAACACGCAGAGGTATCTGCCAGGCCGCCGCCGACGCCGCGAATGTTCGGACAACAGCCGGGTTCATCTCCACGGCCGCATCCTGATAGAGGACCCCATGCGCTCCATCCAGCAGAAGGCGCGCCGCGTCAACGCGGTCCTCATCCATCGGCTCAGCCGCCGGAGCGACACGCGCCATCTGAGGCCCATACAGGACGCCCGTCTCCTGGACAGTGACGCCCTCCCTCTCATCGAGGAGGAGGCTCACCCTCTCGACGGGAGACCCCGCGAGGAACGTCGCCAACGCCTCAACAGCAGAGCGGCGCAGCCACATCGACTTCACGCCATCCCCGTAGCTATCCCCATCAAGGACGTTGAACCGCACCGCGATCGCGCGCTTACGATCAATCGCCGAGGCAAGCACCATCACGCAATCCTGGACGACGGCCAGGCGCAGCAGGCCCGCACCATTGTCCGGGGCATCCTCGGGAATCTTGCGCGCCACATGCGGCAGGGCCGCACGCAGCGCCCCCTCCAACGCAGCCCGAGCCACGACCACCAGCGTTGAATCCTCGGCGCTCATCAGTACACCTCCCCAGCGCGCGGTCCCCAGGTGACGACTGCGGGGGCCGCCTCGACCTTCTCGCAGAACGCCTCCTCACCCTCACCGAGGGTGTATCCCCAGTGTTCCAAGGTCCGCAGGTACAGCTGAACGAGGCTGTCAAAGCGCTCACCGTTGCGGCTGCGCCAGTAATCACGGCCCATGCCACCCTCGAGGACACCGATACACCACGCGAGGCGCGCCTTAGCCGCCTGCGCGGCTGACATCGTGAGCCCAAAGCCCATGTCATCGAAGCCGACCAGCGCGCGGCCCTTCGCCTGCGATGCGTCGGACACCTGGGCTTGGTTGTAGATGACGGGCATTTCCAGGAGCGCCGTGTCCTTCGGCAGAGGGCGCTTGAAGAGAACATCCTTAATCCAGGCGCGGCGCACTTCGCCTTCCTGAGCCGCCTGACGGTTCGCCTCGACGGTCGCTGCACGATCGACTTCCTGCGTGGTCCTCGCCCTGTCCTCACGGGTGAAGTGCCCGTGCGATGCGTAGTCCATGCACACGAAGCGCGTCTGCGCGCTCGTGTACTCACCCGAGCCGATCACCGAGACATACGCCGCATTGCCGGGGCAGTTGTCGTGCGGCTCAACACTGTTGCCGTATTCGTCGACCAGGTTCCACAGGTACTGGTTGGTCTTCGGGAAACCGTCATAGAATTCGTCATCTGTAATGACGTGGATACCCTGCTGGCGCAGGTCGAGGACCTCGTCTTCATAGACCTGGCGGCGGCGTGCCTCGTCACGTGCGCGCTCGAGGAAATGATCGATCTTGCCGGGGGCCTCGCGAATCTCCTCGACGACCATGCCCGCGATGTCCTCGGGGAGGTCAGCCTCAGCCTCAGCGATCTTCGCGAGATCATCGAGGCCGAGATTCGCCGATTCCCCAAGGGCTGCGACCTCCTGCGAGGCGTTAGCGACGCGGCGCGCCAACGTGGCCTCGCTTGCCCGCACACCCCGCTTGCGCAGTTCGGCTGCCGGAAGACCCATCAACACGAGCTGGTTAATGGCCCGCGCACGGTCAACGGCCGACGTGTGCGCATGCTCGTCATTCTCCGTGAGCTGCAAGCCGATCCGATCCAGGTCATTCGCCACGTCAACGATACGCACCGGCACCGTCTCCAAGCCCGCCTCGATAGCCGCGCGGTGGCGGCGGTGCCCGTCAAGGACCACCAAGCCCGTCAGGGTCGGATAGACATCGATGTCTTTGAGGACACCGAGGCCGGCGATCGTCTCCACGAACTCGGGTCCGACACGCAGGTCCGCTCGGATGTTCGAGCCTCCCTGCAGGAGAGTTGGGTCGATCAGCCACCGCTGGCCAGGCTGGACGGCCCCAATCGGGTCCGCCGCGACCTCAGCCGACAACACGCCAACACTCGCAGACGAACTCTCCTGCTCGTCGCGTCGAGGCGTCAACCCCACCGCCTCAGCCACCTCGGCCAAGCCGCTCAGGTCATACAGCGTAGGCGCATTCGGGGACGCCACCCGCATCCTCTTGATCCAGCCCGCCGCGAGCAGGCGATCGAGGGTGCGTCGTAAGTTCGCGCGGACAAGCCAGTCAAACGGGCCAGCTCAGCCTGCGCGACCTCGACCTGCCCGTCCTCCTCAACCATGCCGAGCATCGTCTCCGCGACAGTGCGAGCCTGCACATCATCAGCGGCAATCGCGATAGTGATCATTTCTTCTCGCCTCCTCGACGCTCTTCCTGCTTCTGCAGCAAACGCCGGTGCAATTCGCGGAACTCGCGAGTATTCGTGCACCAGTCCTGCCACAAGTACGCCGTCACCAGCGCCAGCAGTGCCAGGACGAGGACGCCCATCATCATTTCGGTCACTTCTCTGCCTCTTCCTGCTCGGTGTTTCCGGCGGCAAAAATCTTGGTGCCGCAGTTCTGGCACTCGAATGTTGGTGCCAACGGTGCCCGGCGGCGCCCAATCCGGCTTCTCCACGACGGCCGCGCGAACCTCGACAATCCGGCGCGCATGCATCACGGACGGGCTCGGTGGCGACATCAGCAGCAGCCCCTGGCGCTCGACCTCCTCGACAAACGCGGCGTTAGCCAGCCCCAGTAGATGCGGCATCGGCAAGTTCGCGTCCTCGATAGGGAACTCAACGATCATCTCGACGGACCTCATGCCCGGCGCTCCTTCCACGCGACGTAGAGGAGGCGCTCAGCGAGCGCCGTCGGCACCGTGATCGCGGCGGCCGCCGGAACCCATGCGTCAATCGCTGCGCTGAGGACCCACGCCAACGCCAACAACACCAACGCCAGCAGGATCCTGGCGACGTTCATCCCGCTCACTGCTCTTCCTCCTTCGCCTGCAAAGCCGCCCGTGCGCGAGACCGCGCCAACGCAATCCGCTTCTGCGCGGCCGTCTGCTTCCGCCGCATCTTCATGACCGCATCCAATCGACGCAGCCCTTCCAAGACCGGCGCGCTCAACGCCACCGCCTCGGACGTGGTAACCTGATCCATGACTGATAGTCCTTTCTTTGGACAGCCCCGGCCGACCCCAATCGGCCGGGGCGCTTTCTTTTCAACTGGTGACCGTGGGGCCGGGCGGAGACTCGCAACCCACCAACACTCAAACCCGGCCCCACGGAGTTCTAACCGCGCGCCGAACCGTCCTCGCGGCCACGCAGAAACTTGTACCTCGGCACCTGAACGGTGTGGCCTGCCGGGGTATGAGCACTGGCCCCCGGCAGGCCACGGCTTCCCTCAGCGCCGCTGGAGTGAGCGGAGGAAGACGCTGAGGAAGGCGAACCATCCGCGCCACGGATGGCCCCCTCCCCGGTAAGGTGGGTAACACCCGCCAGGCCGCACGAAGCAGTGCAGCCCCCACACCTCACCGAGGAGGAAGAATGACAACCATGTCCGCCGGTCCCACCCTTGCTGCCACTCTCGACAACATCAAGCAGCGAATGCAAAGCCAGCAGGACACTCTCGAGATCAGCCTGAGAGAAAGTGACCGTGAGCGATACCGAACACTCATTGTCCGAGCTGAGCTTGATGCCCTCTGGGATGCCGTCGAAGTCCTTGCCCATCTGCTCTCTGGCGCGGATATCAATCGGGTGCCGGTTCATGATTACTTCACTGAGCGGAGCCGTCCGTAGCCAGTCGCTAATTCCACCGTCCAGGTTCTCCGCCGACCGATCTGGGGCTTGTGACTCGCACGCCTGCTGCCCCTCTCGTGCGAGATACTCCGCAGCAGCGCCGCCCCCCGCAGACTCGCGAAGGTTCGACTCATGGGTGTTCGCGACGTCGGCCGACGAGGCCGCTCGAGCAGCTGCGCTACCCACCGCCGCCCGTTCGTCAGCCATGACCGCACTGAGGAACATCTCAGATTCCCTCAGCTCCCCACACGCGCGGATGACAGCCAGACGGGCCTCCTCGACACCCTTACGGGCCTCTGCTTCTCTGCGCATCATGCTGCGTCACCCCCGACCACGTCCTCCTCCACAGCAGGGTGGACGCAAATGCCCACGCTGGTCCGTACCATGCGAGCAACGCCCATTTGAGGGCGTTTGAGTTCGCATGAAAGGCGGTGACAGGCATGGCGAAGGGCGGAAAGAGCGGAGGCGGCAAGTCCTCCAAGGGCACTTACCGAAGCGCCGTGACCGGACGTTACGTCACGGCCACTTACGGCAAGGGCCACCCGAACACGACCATCAAGGAATCCGGCAAGTGATCCGCTAATCGTGTTCTCCCGGTGGGCGGGTGCCCCGGCACACGGGCGCCCGCCCACCAAGCTTTCATTCATCCTCATCAGAGGCCTCCATGTTCTGACGCATCCATGCGTCCAAATCTGCGATCGAGTACCGGACCAACTGCCCGCGCTTTGCGTACCGAGGGCCGTCCCCGGCCCGGCGCAGCGCGTACAACGTGGACTCAGACACCTGCAAGTAGTCCGCCGCCCCCTTCGGGGTCAACCACCCCGGAGTCACGAGGACTCACCCCCCAGCTCCGCCGCGTCGCTGTGCATCATGCTGCGTCACCCCTGACTGAGGCAGAGATTGAATGAACCGCTCCAGGCCCGAGGACTTGGCACTGAGCGTTGAGATCATCTCCGCAGTAGCGGACAGACGACCCGATCTTGATTGCCCGTACGGCACCCGAGGTGCCGAGACGCTCGACGGTCGCTCGCGACAGGCTCAAAGTCTCCCGCACCTGTGCCGCTGAGTACCAACGCCCCGCCTCAAAAGGCATGCCCGTAGTCATGCTGCGTCACCGCCGTCCCAGTCGACGTGGCGCGCCTGCAGGATGATCGACCCCGACGCTTTGTCCTGGATGGTGAACCCACCCGAGGAATCATCCGGAGCTGCGAGCGCGTCGGTCCGCTCAGCACGCGCAATTAGGTCTTGGGGCGTTGTGCCGAGCGCTGCGGCCAGACGCTCCACCTCTGGCAGCGTCATGTCTCGACGCCCGTTGAGTTTGAGCGAGAGGCTTGCGCGGCTCATGCGCGCTTGCTCTGCCAGCAGCCCTTGGGGCACGCCGAGCTCACGAGCAAGAGCCTTGATTTCAGCTGCGACTGTCATCTCACAAGTCCTTTCTACATTTGTAGACTAATGACTACTATATAAGTCTACAAATGTAGATATTGCAACTTGCTTTCGTGTGACCTACGTCTACAAAAGTAGATATACTTAACGAATGGGAAGCAGATCTTTGAAAACGAGTCCCTTTGAGCGGGCTGTCATTGCCGTGCTAAAGGAGCATTTACAGAACGCAGATTTGACCATTGACCGACTTGCTGAGCGTGCTGGCATCACCCGAGCACGCTGCTACAAGATTTTCTCCGGCTCTGCAACATGCACTGTCACTGACTTTTGCGCCATGTGCGGTGCGCTTGGCATTGCTGGTTCCACAGTCGCCGCCGAGGCTGAGCGCCGCTTGGGCAAGGAAGCGGCGGGGGAGACGTCTCCTCTGGAGTCAGATTGACGCCCTCAGCATGGACGTGACGCGCGTGCCCTTGTCCTGCTAGTGCAACCTTCGTATAGTGGGGTTACTCACAACGCATTCACTCTGGAGACGTCAATGCACATCCCCCCGCCCGGACCGCAGCGCATGCGCTGCAACTCCCTCATCTTCGGCTGGACACTGATACTGGTCGGCCTTCTCCTCTTCCCTATCGGCGGCTTCCTGCTCATGGCGGGTGGCGTCGCCCTGCTCGCATACGCGCACAAGCTCAAACGACTCCCCAGCGACACAGAGGCAACGCCGGCGTCTCCCGCGGCGGGCAGCATCGTCAACACCGCTGTTCTTCAACAGCTCACGCCAACGCATGCCCCCTCAGTGCTGGATAAGCCCTTCGGGGACACCTTCCCCATCAGCGTATGGATTGAAGATGCGCCCTTCGTCGACCATGGGCGCGTCAGCTTGTACGTGATGGACAAGCACAAAGCTGCCATCCATCGCATCGTCCGAGCGGACGCTTCCTTCGTCCCTCAGGGGAACAGTGGCAGCGGCGCTGTCGTCACGTGGGGCACCCTCGTTCCTGAACCCACAAACAGGCACGACTCCGACGCCGTGAAAGTCGAAGTCGATGGACAATCCGTCGGCTACCTCGCCCTGGACTGGAAGTACTACGCCCACGAAACTCTTGCAGCAGCGCGCGGGATCCCCGTCGTCGTCCCCCTCGTCGTGCGCTGGTGGGGCCCCCGCGGCGAATCCGTCTGGATACACGACTCCATAGAAGACGCAGTCTCTTTCGCCACCTGGCTACACAAACAGGACGCGAAGTGAACGCCCCGCTCCCCATTGGCGTGGCGCTCAGGTGGCGCAGAACCCATGCATAAGGGGAAGACCCGCGCAATCGCGCGGGTCTGGTTCGATTCCCCCCATCTCCACACATCTCAAACCCCGGGCTTCCGTTGGAAGCCCGGGGTTTGTTTGCGTTTCGGGCGCTCCGCTTTGGCGTGAAGTGAGCCTAGGCGCCTGAGAGCCCTTCGCGCAGTTCTGCTAGTTCTTCGTCGAAGAATCCCGCCACTTCTTCGTTGATCGCTGCGAGCCGCTCAACCCAGGCGACCGTGACCGCGCCGTATTTGACGAGCGACGAGACTGCGCCGTCAACGTCGGGGCCGTCGCACTCGAGCATCATACGCAGGTATTCAACTTCCTCGAGCGCGTTGCGCTGCTCGAGATCTTCGATGGCGTCTTCAACAAACGCCGTCACTGTGTCGTGGTCCATGCGTCGACACTAGCTGGTGTGCTGTTGTGCCGCCTGGTGGCGCACGCGCGTCTTGCGCGAAACACTTGATACTCTCGTGTGTGGAGCGAGGATTCCCCCTGGGCTAGTTGTGAAATAATCAACCGTCAGAAGGCCCGGAAGCGGGCCTCGCTCCCTCTTTGTCGTGACGAGGCGTCTTCAGGTGATAGGACGCTAGGGTTACAGGCCAAAAACGTGTTGGTTGTGTTGTGACTTTTTGGCTTGCTCGTGCGGGAAAGTCGGTTTTTTCGTTGGTTGGGACCAACTGTGAGGATGGACAAAACGTGTTGGTTTTGTAGCGACTTTTCGGCTTGCTGGTGCGGGAAAATCCACATTGAAGGTGGTTGTTTCATCGTGGGGGTATGAATACCCCCAAATGCCCGGCGTGCGGGCCAGTGATGACCAGGTATGGGCACTCAGCGTCAGGGGCGCAGCGATGGCGCTGCTCCCTGTGCAATATCAGCCAGGTTAGCCGCATTAATTCCACGGCCAAGCATCTTGATGTGATGTGTCCCGGGTATTGGGGCAATACGGCCGCACAGGTGGCGGTATTAACCCCTTGATGCGCAGCTAAACCCTACGAGTGGAGTATGGGCACCCCCGCCTACCCCACCACCTATCGGGTTAACGTGCGCATCGTGGGGCCCAGGGGGCCACCTGTCGGGTTAGTAGCGACAGTCGCTGTGTTTGTGCGGGTGCCCGTGTAGACAATCCGTGCCGACTAGGCGTGAGGCGAGAGTGGCTGGCGCCGTGGGAGCCTTGGCGCGTCAATGTGGAGGAGAGTCGAAGTGAGCCTCGTAGCGTGCACTCGTGGATAGGTAACGATGTCATGGATAGGTTATGACGACGCGGATAGCTTAGTAACCTATCCGCAAGCTCCTAACCTATCCGCAAGCGCCTAACCTATCCGTGAACGCCTCCTCCTGGTAGTTCTCGCAGGGGGACACCTACTGTCCTGACGCGCGCTCAACACGCATCTTTGTCCCACCAACCGATGCTGGTGTCAAAGAGGTAAATGCGTGTTTTATGGCGGCGCGTAGGTGTAAAATTAATGTCATGAGGTGGATGACAAAATCAACGTGGATGCGCATCCTCGTGCTGGCGTGTGGGTACATGGCTGCATCGGGGATCTGGTTCGGCGTCAACCAGCTCGCCGATATAGACGATGGCAGCAAAGCCCTCGCGTTCACGATCCTTTCATTGCGCTGCCGCTCATCGCGATCATCGTTGCCGCGTGGGATGGCGTGAAGGAGGGCTTCAGTCTCCTCTGGTTCGTCGCTCCCTTTGTGTGCTTCCTGGTGCCGATGTTCCTGTTTTTCAACGTCAGTGCGCTCTACCTCGGCGGCTTCTACGCAGTGTTCGGCATCATCGCGAATGCCTTGGGAGCGTTTGTTCGACGTTCCAGTGCGCGCTAACGTGCGATTGTTCGACTCACCCAGCCCAGGCCTCGTCGGGAGTTGTCGTGGATGGGGGTCCGAGCCGGGGGAGGGGCCCTGTGGACGGTTGATGTGTGGGTCTTGGTGACCTGTTGTCGCTGAGATGTGTGTGAACGCGCCTTTGGATACCCCCAGGGGGTATCATCGAAGTGGTCAGAGAAGACGTCCCCCGAGCCAGAAAGTGAGCCGAACATGCGAGTAGTTGTTGTCGGAGGAGTCGCCGGTGGCATGAGCGCGGCGGCACGCCTGCGCAGGCGCGACGAGGGCGCCGAGATCATCGTGCTGGAGCGCAGCAAGTACGTGTCCTTCGCGAACTGCGGGCTCCCGTATTACGTCGGCGGCGAGATCGAAGACCCCGCCAAGCTCCTCCTCCACACCCCGCAAACCCTCAAGGCCGCACTCAACTTGGACGTGCGCATCAACTCCGAGGTCACCGTGATCGACCCGGGCACCCGCAGCGTCCAGGTCGTCAACACAGAGACGGGCGAGGCTTACACGCTCACCTACGACCACCTGATCCTTTCCCCCGGAGGGCTCGCCGCCCGCCCGCCCATCGACGGCCTCGACTCCCCGCGCGTACACACCCTGCGTACGGTCGACGACGCCCTCGCCCTGCGCGAGGCCTCGGGAACGCGAGCCGTCGTCCTCGGCGCCGGCTTCATCGGCATCGAGGCCACCGAAGCGCTCGCGCAGCGAGGCTTCGAAACCCACCTCGTCGAGTACGCCGAGCACGTCCTGCCGCCCCTCGAAGTCGAGATGGCCACGCTGGTCACCCGCGAGCTGCGCGGCCTCGGCGTGTGCGTCCATGCAGGAGTTGCCGCTCAGTCCATCACCCACGGCGACGACCACGACTCCGTGACGCTTTCCGGCGGCACTGTCCTGATCGCCGACGTCATTGTGCTGGCGACCGGCGTGCGCCCCGACACCGCCTTCGCCGAGGCCGCGGGCATCGAGACCAGCCGAGGCTACATCCTCGTCGACGAGCACGGGCGTACTAGCGCCGATGACGTCTACGCGATCGGCGACGGCACGATGGGTCGCGACCACGACCGCCCCGTCGCCCTGGCCGGACCCGCGAACCGCGGGGGACGCCTCGTCGCCGACGCGATCGCCGACGCCGAACACGGCGAAGCCACCGCGCGCCCCATCCCGAGCCCCCAGGGCACCGCAATCGTTCGGATCGGGAGTCTCACCGCCGCCATGACCGGCGCTAACCGCCAGGCCCTCGACGCCTCGGGCACGCAGTACTTCACGGTGCACACGCACGCCAACCAGCACGCGGGCTATTTCCCCGGCGCCAAGCCCGTGCACATCCTCATGCACGTCGGCGTCGACGGACAGATTCTCGGCGCGCAGGCCGTGGGCGCCGACGGCGTGGACCGCCGCATCGACGTCATCGCGACCGCCATGCGGGCCGGCCTGAGCGCGACGGATCTCATCGACCTGGACCTCGCCTACGCCCCGCCCTACGGCCAGGCCAAGGACCCCGTCAACCAGACCGGCATGGTCGCCCACAACGTGGTGACCGGCGAGCTCGTCCTCACCGGCCCGGACGCCCTCACCGAGGACATGCCGGTCCTGGACGTGCGCACGCCTGGCGAGTACGCTGCCGGGCACATGCCCAACTCCCTCAACATTCCCCACACCCAGCTGCGCGACCGCCTCGACGAGGTCCGCTCCTGGGTCGATGAGAAGGTCGGCGACCAGCCCTTCGTCGTCATGTGCGCCGCGGGCGTGCGCTCCTGGATCGGCTACCGCATCGTGCGCCACGCGGGCTTCAATGTGACCATGCTGTCGGGCGGCATTCAGACGCTGCGGGCGTGGCTCGGAGACAAGGCCGAGGCCGTCCTCGTCACGGGGGAAGGGTGCGCATGACGACGCGCAAGCAGGTCGTGAACCGGCTCAAGCGTGCGCGCGGGCAGCTCGACAGCCTCATCGACCACATCGAAAGTGGAAATACAAATTGCCGTGACGTGCTCACCCAGTTCGCGGCCGTTAACTCTGCAGTCAAGCGCGCCAGCTACCTTGCCGTCGCGACGATCATGTCCCAGTGTGCGATTGAGGATGCGGGAGCCGAAAACGCTCCTGCGTCGGAGTTCGAAGCGGTAGAATCTCTCGTCACAACCGGGAGCATCACGCTCGAAGAACTCGAGCAACTGTTCCTCAGATTGGCCTAATGCGATGGCGCGGCCAGACTGCGGGCGCAACGCCACAACACCATGGCGCGGATCCGCCCAAGGATCCGCGGCGCAACAACGGAAGGAAACAACCATGTGTCGACCCACCACCTGCGAGGTATGCGGAAAGACCACCTGGAAGGGCTGCGGCAAGCACATCGACTCGGTGAAGGAACAGGTTCCCCCGGATCAGTGGTGCGACAAGAATCATACCGACGAGGAGTATGCCGCCGCCCGCAAGAAGAGCGGCTTCTTCGGTAGCTTCTGCAAGTAGCCCACACCCCACTGCCGGCGTTGCGAGCACCGCGACGCCGGGTCATTCACGCCCTCGTCGAGGCCCACGCAGCTGATGTGTCAAAGAGCTGTTTTCTTCATGTGAGGCGGCTATCATTGAGTCATGAGGTGGACGACACAATCAACGTGGATTCGTATCGCAGTGCTGTTTGGCATCTACCTGCTGGTGTTGGCGGCGTGGTTCCGTGTCTCGAGTGTCTCGGACTCGATGGAGATCGTGAAGAGCCTCGTGTTCCTGATCCTGCTCGTGATCCTGCCGATCTTGGCAATGGGGTTCGGTGCCTGGGACGGTGTGAAGGAGGGCTTTAGCCTCCTGTGGCTGCTCGCGCCTTTTGTGTGCTTCCTGGCGCCGATGTACCTGTTCCTCAACGACAGTGCCCTCATCTACGGGATGGGCTACAGCTTGCTCGGTTTCGGGGCCCACGGCCTCGGTGTGCTGGTCTATCGCAAACGTGCGAGAGAAGAATAATAGAGTCTGATATCAGGCAGGCTTTGCAGTGGAACAACGCGATTTGTTCATGAAGGATAATTTTGTAAGACGAGTGCGCGAGGTTGCACAGTCTGAATAAGTATGAAAGCATTTGTGGTCAGGGGAAAGTGAGAATTCTAGAGAGTATGAACGTCTTTGCTTTCCTTAATTATTGGGATGTCGTATTGAGTGAGAAGGGGTCTCGTCATGGTTCGTAGGCCGGTGTTTGTGCCTGACTCGGCCAAGCCGTATGTTTCGGAGTTGTCTCTGGATTTTGAGCAGTATTCTGGATCTTCTATTCAGCAGAAGCAGCGTTCGATTGCGAGTTTGCATGCGTCGTATGTGGCTCAGTTTCCTTCGTCGCGCGTTCTGGAGGTGTCGTCCAAGAGTGAAAGAGACCTTGGCGTTCAGTTAAGCGCGTTCAATTTGATGATTGAGCATCCAGGACGTGGAAGTTACAGTGTTGAATGTGCTTTCCAGGCTTCAAAAGTGTTTTCGCATGGTGGCCCGTTTGTTGATCTTTTCGACGCCTCGAGTCGTGCGGCAAAAACAGATCGGCGATTGAGGGCAAGCGGAAAGCTCGTTGGTTTCAAGTATTTTGCACATGAATTCCCGTTAGAGCCGAAGACTTATTTCTACGACTGGTTGTACGCCTCGGCTCTCTGTCGTGATGACAAGCTCGTTGAGCAGGTCATGATGTTCGATGCATTCACTGATATCGAGCATAATCCGGAGCGGGCGATCAACTGTCAGGCAAGGACTGTGGCCAAAGTGGTGGGTCTTGCCCGGGCGGGGCTTCTGGAGGATGCTATGCAGTCGCCTCGAGCATTTCTGGAACTCGGGTATCATTAGGCTTTCGTTAATCTGTCACTTTGTTTGACAGTGGAGGAACAATATGATCTGGGATCGAGTTGCGCCGCTCTACGACCTCGCCGTCAACACGCTCAACAGGAGGGTGTACGACGGGACGGGCACTGCCGTTGCCCGGTTGATTCGCCCCGGTGACACCGTGCTCGAATGTGCGTGCGGCACGGGCGCGATTAGCGCCGCCATCGCCCCGGCATGCGCGCGCGTGGTTGCGACCGACTTCTCCGAGGGGATGCTCAAGCAGGCACGCAAGAAGCTCGCACGGTTCCCGCACGTGGTCGTCGAGCAGGCGGATATCACCGACTTGCACTACGCGGACGACTCGTTCGACGCCGTCGTGGCGGGCAACGTCATCCACTTGCTGCCTGAACCGGGCGACGCGCTCAAGGAGCTCAAGCGGGTCGTGCGCCCGGGCGGCACGATCATTGTTCCTACCTACGTGATTCCCAAGAAGCGCGCGCACACCATGTTCCTGAGGCTGATCTCCCGATTCGGCGTGCACTTCCAGGAGCACTTCGACCCGGCATCCTACCGGGCGTTCTTTGAACGCATGGGTTACACGGGTGTCACCTATCGGGTTGTGCGCGGTCGGATCCCCTGCATGATCGCGATAATTCAGTGCCACTGAAGAGCCTCCGCTTTGCGCAGACGGGGATGCTCGCGCGCGGACGCGGCCTGGGCGAAGTCCGTCGCCATGCGTTGGTTTGCGGGCCGGAGTAACTGTTGTCTGAGTCATAGACGATCGTGTTGTGTCTGCCCCATCGACATGTCTTTTTAGTGCATAATATTCCCAAAGGTTTATCGGAGGCTGAGATGGGCGACACAAACATGATCGAGACTATGCAAAGCGCTGCCGAGCAGCTCTCCCCTGTGCTTTGGAATGCGCACTGGGAAGCTCTCCAAGATGCCGAGCGACGTATGCACGGGCTTGCCCACGAAAAGTATCCGATGCTGCGTCCACTCGTCGCACGCGCGTGCTTGCGTGAGGTCCTCACGGCTGGGGGTGAGCTTCCGAATGGGTGGCGGGTAGCCGGTTCGCCGCAACGCATGGGACAGCTGCTGGTGGAATCGGATGGAGTCTGCGCGCGCTTTTTGAAAGAGTCTTCAACTGTCTTTCCTGGCGGGGTTCCGGCTGCCGGTCGGAATGGGGCGCGTCAGGCCTTCTGGCAGCCGTCCCTTCTTGAGGTTGAAGACGAGGGTGCTCCCGCGTTGAATCTTCTGCTCCTCTGGGACTATGTGGACCCGGGCAGGGTTGAGGAGGGCTTCACATTGCGTCTCGTTCATCCGAAAGGGAAGGGTGCGTTCGGCAGTCAAACACCGATTGATGCAAGTATTCCGCTGAGTGATGACATTGGGGTCTTGAAGGCGCTGCGATTCGTCGATAATCAAGAAAATCCGTTGGAGGACTTCTTTGCTCAGATCGACGCGGAGGAGGCTATAGCTGATGGGTTCGGTGAATAGGTGTTATGGGAGGCGTCTGTCGGCCCTTCTGGATTTGGAAGGGATGACACAGGGAGAACTGGCTTCTCGTTTGGGTATGACGCAGGGAGCCGTCTCGAAAATTGTGCACGGTGTTTCTCCATTTTCCGAGGAGCTGGTGACGAGACTAGCTCTGGAGTTCGATGTTCCGCCTTCGTTTTTTGCTCGTGCTCCGCGTGTGTCGGATGCGGCTGCCGCAACGTTCCGAAAGAAGTCTTCAACGCGGGCACGTGAGGAACGCCGAATCGGTGTACTCGTGCAGCTTGCGGGTGATCTGTGGCGCGTGACGTCTCTTGAGTCGGGGTATCGCACATTCGTTCCTCCTCAGATGAGCGGGTTGGATGCTGAGGATGCGGCTGCGGCGATCCGGGAAGTCGCTGGCTTGCGTGCGGACGCGCCGGTCGGTTCCATGACAAGGCTGGTGGAGCGTATGGGCGTTGCAGTCGTGGCCAACTTGGATCCTGAGCGTTCTTATGGGACGGACATGGCTGGGGTGTCTCACCCGTCCGCTAGTGAGGACAGGCCTCTGGTTGGCACTTTGGCTCCCAAACGTGGAGATGTGCAGCGTCTGACTATTGCGCACGAGTTGGCTCACCTGCTCTTTGATCACGATATGGCTAGGGCACCCCGTGCGAGGTCACCTCAGGAACTGAAGGCATTTGATTTTGCTGGTGCGCTTCTTTTGCCCGAAGCTCCTCTTCGTGAGCTTGTTCATGAGCGTTCTATGCTGACTGACTTATTGCGAATTAAGGCACGTTTTGGAGTGTCCTTAATGGCGATCATTAAAGCGTGCCAGTAGGCTCCATCTAATCTCTGACATGCGGGCAAAGAGTCTGTATGGGCAGATTAATGCTCGCGGTTGGAGGTTCGATGAGCCTGTCGAGGTCCCCATAGAGACTCCCGCTCTGTTTTTGCAGGCTGCTGAGCGCGTTTGGCCGGGTTTGCCGGTGCGGAGGATCGCAGAGGAAACGGGTGTTCCTTCTTGCTTCATCATGCCCTGGATTGGCGTCAGTCACATGTCCGGCGCGAGTGAAGAAAGGCAGGAAGGGGCGCAGGTGATCAATCTTGCGGCGCGCCGCGCAGTAATGGCGTCTACCGGGGGAATGTAACCCTGTGGGTGCAGGCCCGCTAGCGCGTGGCCGTGTGTATGTCTTGGGCTCGTGACTGAGGTTTCCGTGAGTTTGCGGTTGCTGAGTTGCCCCTGGGATTAGGCTGTGGTTTCTCGGCCGCCCAGGGCGACGTTCCGCAGCATCGCCCCGTAGGCGCGCGAGTCACGGCTCATGCGCTCGCAATGGCCACACCCCGGCCACACGACCAACTCCGCTTCGGGATAGAGGCGCGGAACCGTGCGCCGTGCCAGTCGCAGGTCCGAGTCTTTCTGCCCGTACGCGAACGTGCAGCGGCGCTGAACGTCGGGGGACAGGTGTGGCAGTGTGACCCGCGAGCAGTCGCGCACGATCGCCCGAATACTCTCCTCGCTCATCGCAGCAAGGCTCTCGGCCATGGGGCGGGCGACCTCTTCGCCGAAAGTCGCGCGAGCTTGCGAACTCCTGCCTCCGGGTCGTGCATGGCCTTGCGGTGCTTTGCGACCATGATGTGGCTCAGGATTGCGCCGCCCGTCCTCGAGATCGGCCCTCCCGAGTAGAAGCTCACGCCTTCGATGAAGAGGCGGTCAAACGACAGATCTGGGAAGCGCAGTAGCTCGAAGAACACGACGCCGCCGAGCGACGCCCCGAATCCCAGAGCCAGACGGCGGATCCCGTGGTCCACCAGCCAGGAGTGGATCGCCGCCGCCTCGGCCGCCGCCGACACGTAGGAGGCCGAGGCCTCGTCCCCGTGGGCGGACAGGTCCGGTATGAGGAAACGCAGCCCGTCGCCCATGTGGTCGGCGACTGCGGCCTTCATGCGCGAGGCAGACGACAGCATTGGGTGAATAAGGAGGACGGTGGGGGGAGTCGTCCCCATAGTCCCCGTAGGTGTGCATCTTCATGGCGTCGCTCCGTGGCGGTTGTTGGGCGTTCCCTCGCGCTCAACACTCGTGCTGATCGTAGGGTCTTTCCGACTCAAATGTCAGTATGCTGCGCGTGTGATGTGCGTTACTCTCATGCTCACAGTTACGAGAGATTCGTAGAATTCGTGCAGGCTGACTTAACTTATGCGTATAACGCTAGATAGGGTTGTTGCGTAACTTACTGATTTGTGGCATAGTGTGTGTGACCGGTTAGCGCAACGTGGCCTCAAGCGGGGAGACTGGATGTGCCTTGCTTTAGCTTCGGTTAGAACAGGGGATCTGCTTTGCGCATTGGGAAACAATAGCTACGCGTCTGTCTGTGTCGCTCGTGTTGGCATGGGTTAGATGGTAGGTGTGAACACTCTGGAAGGTGATTGAATATGTCGACGATCTATACGACGAATGAGTGGAAGGGGTATGGGAGGCAGAATTATTACTGGCATGAATATCGTCTCGAGGGGGGTGTGGTTACAAAGTACAAGTGCAACAGGCATAAGTTTTTTGATGGAGATGAAAACAACTGGGAGGAGAGTGAAACGGAAGTGGAGTCCTGGTCTGTCGATGATCCGAATATGCCTGATTGGCTCCACGAATACCTCTGAGAGTTGAGTGGGAGGTGTGGGTGTGTCTGGGTGGCTTGTGCATGTGCTCGACTTGACGGACGATCGGCGCCATCACGAGATCTATCTGTCGGATGCCCGCAAGGTAGCTCCCGAGAAACTCAAGACGATTATCCGGCACCCGATCAAACTCGCGGGCGACGCCTAACAGTCCGAATTGCAGCGGCCCGGTCTGCACCGAGCTGTCAGGTGGTCCCTGCCCGTGCGGGCGCGGACCTACTGGCTTCCGTGCGGGAATGCGGGTAATGTTAGTCTGTTCACAACCTAACCAAAGGAGAACATGATGCTTGTGGTGACGACCCCGACCGTTGAGGGTACGCCGATTAAGCGCTACATCGGCATGGTATCTGGCGAGACGTTCGCCGGTGTCAATGTCTTCAAGGACTTTGGCGCCAGCCTGTCCAATATGTTCGGCGGCCGCGCCTCCCAGTACGAGGAGGAGATCGGCAACGCCGCCGCAACGGCCGTCAACGAGATGTGCGCACGCGCGCAGGCGATGGGTGCCAACGCGGTCGTCGGCGTGAAGGTTGACTACTTCACGGCCGGCAGTGACAACGGTATGCTCGCCGCAATTGCGACGGGAACCGCCGTCATTCTCTGAGTACATCGGGCCGTCGAGGCGCGACCATACACACACCCGCCGGGGGGCGTGGGCACTGATGTCCGAGGCCTCCTGGCGGGTTTGTGTCTGCGCGTGCCCGCGCTCGGGTTGGCGAAGGCTTCACGTGTGGGACCAGCCAAAATAATACAAAACTATTGCAACTAAGGTGAGACTAAAATAGAGCAGTCTACCCTATTAATCGTCGAGGGTAAAGCCCTTGACAGATGCCGAGAATAAAGGCGGAAGAGGTTAGTTCTTAGAGGCTCCCCGCTCTAGTCTTGACACTGGGTGTGTCACCGTGACGCGACGCGCCCCACGCCCAGTTGTCAACTAAGTGAGCCACGGATGTCCCATCGATCAATCACGGCGCTGGCGCTGGTAGTAACCGGCGCCCTCGCAGCGACCACAGTCAGTATTCCGGCAGCCTTTGCTGCCGATGATGAGAACCAGACGCAATCCGGCGCCGCCGCGCAGAGCCCGACGCAGGGGACCGAGGACACCCAGGCCTCGTCCTCCGACGCGCAATCGGCAGCCCCCACGCCCTCCGACAGCGCCGACGAGGCCGGGGAAGACAGCGCGAGCACCACCCCCGAGCCTGCCGACGACACCCCGACCACGTTTATCGTCCAGATGGAGGGAACGAACGCGGGAGTGCCCTGGACGCAGCGCGCCTTCGGACATTCCTTCTCCACCAAGCACCAGACCGTCAAGGACCGCGTCGCGGCCTCGATCGAGGCTGAGTTCCCCGGTGCCTCCATCACGCACGTGCGTGACTACACCAACGCCTTCGATGGCTTCGCGATTGAGGCACCCGCCGCCGCGCTCGAGGCCATCAAGGGCACCGAGGGCGTCAAGACCGCCTTCATTGAACGCCACCACAAGCCGATGGTCGTCGACGGCGACACTGGCGTGGCCGGCGTGGACGCCGTGAACCCCGAGCTGAAGAACGGGTCCTCCCTTGAGATGACCCGCGCGAACCAGACCCCGCAAAAGGGCGACAACCAGGTCATCGAGGTCATCGACACGGGTATCGAGTCCACCCACCAGGCCTTCTCTGGGTCCATGGACGACGTATCTGTGCGCCTGTCGCAGCACGACGTCGAGGTCCTCGCCAGCCAGCTGAGCCACGGCAAGACCGGTGCCTACATCAACGCGAAGATCCCCTTCGTCTTCGACTATGCCGACAACGACGCCAACGTGCTGCCCACCTCCACCAAGGACCTGTCCCACGGCACGCACGTCGCCTCCATCGCGGCCGCCAACGCGCCCGACCTGCAGGGCACCGCGCCCAACGCCCAGATCATCGTGGCCAAGGTCGCCGCCGACAAGGACGGGGCAATCCCGGACAGCACCGTGCTGGCGGCCCTCGACGACGCGGTCGTCCTCAGGCCCGACTCGATCAATCTCTCGCTCGGTGACGATGCGGGCATGGGTAGCGAGGCTGGAACCGTCTACTCCGAGGTGTACAACAACCTCGCAGCAGCCGGCGTGACCGTCAACGCCGCCGCTGGCAACTCCTACTCGAGCGCCTTCTCGAACTACTCGGGTAAGGGCAAGCCCTATGCGACCGACCCCGACGCGGGCACGGTCTCCGAACCCGCTTCCTACGGCTCGACCCTGGCCATTGCCTCGGTCAACAACCAGGACGCCCTGCCCTACCTGACCTACGGTGACAAGAAGGTTGTCTACCGCAAGTCCCGCGGACTCAAGGACGCTTTCGTGCCCAGCCTGCTGGACATCACGGAGGGCACCTACACCGTTATCTACGGCGGAATCGGCGACGCGGCAGCCCTGGAGACGATGGTTGCGCAGCACCCCGGTGACCTGTCCAACGTCATCGTCCTGGAGGACCGCGGCGGATCGGACAGCGCGACCGGCGCGGACATGACGCATGAGGCCAAGGTCAGCGCGCTGACCAAGCTGAGTTCGACGCCCGCCGCCCTCATCATCGGCGACGCTGACGAGACGGACACCCCCTACGTGGCGACCATCGAGTCCACGCACACGCTGCCCACCGTGACCATTACGAAGAAGGAGAAGGACGCGCTGATCGAGGCCATCAACGCCGCCGACTCTCACTCCATCTCCATCTCCAACCCGCACGCGGGCCTCGAGCTGGCCTCGAACAACCCCACGATCTCCGACTTCACGTCGTGGGGCGTCACCCCGAACCTGACCCTCAAGCCCGAGGTCGCGGCCCCCGGTGGCAACATTGTGGCAGCGGTCCTGGGCAATGAATACCGATCGATGTCCGGTACATCCATGGCGACCCCGCAGGTTGCGGGCATCACGACGCTCGTGCGCCAGCGCCTCAACGAGGACCCGGAGTTCGCCTCCCTGTCGGCCTACGAGAAGACGACGATCGTCACCAACTTCCTGATGGGCACCGCCCACCCGCTGCTGGACGTCGATCAGAACAACGGCACCTACTACTCCCCGCGTCGCGTCGGCGCAGGTCAGGTGGACGCGGTCGCGGCCACGACCTCGTACGTGTACCCGACCGTGGTGGGAGCTGCCAACCCTTCGCGCCCCAAGGCTGACCTGGGAGACGGTACGTCGGGCTGGAGCTTCCAGGTGGAGCTCACGAACATGTCGACCGAGGCCCACACCTACACGCTCGGCGGCCAGGCGCTGTCCGAGATCGTCGAGGGTGAGCTCTTCACCGAGCACTCCAAGAACTGGGCGGGGCAGGGCATCGACCTGACCTTCTCCTCCGAGTCCGTGACCGTGCCCGCCAAGTCGAGCGCCACCGTGACCGTCACTGTGACCCCGCGCTCGGCCTTCGCCTCGTACGCGAACGCGAACGCGCCCAAGGGCACCTTCATCGACGGCGCCGTGACCTTCACGAGCACCGACGGAGCTCCCGACCTGACGGTTCCCTACATGGGCTTCTATGGTTCCTGGGGCGCGCCCGCAGTCTTCGACGGCAAGTGGTACGACGGCAAGACCAGCACCGCGCACGCCTGCTCCTCGACCCTGATGAACCCGGCGACGGACGTGCCCCTGGGCGCCCTGAACCCGCTGGTCGGCCAGGACCCGATGTCCGTGCGCGCGGTCGATCCCGCCTACTTCATCATGTCGCGCTCCGCCGCCCAGGAAGCACCCAACAAGATGCTTCCGCGCACGTGCATGCTGCGTAACACGCCGGAGCTGACCTACACGTACACGAACGAGGCCGGGGACACCGTGCGCTCCTATACCTTCCAGCGCGCGAAGAAATCCCTGTTCAGCTTCGCCGCGGGCGCCGTGCAGCCCGTGGAGAACCAGGAAGGCAACAACCCGGTCTTCGACGGCTTCGACAAGGACGGCAACGAGTTGCCCGACGGTCGTTACAAGCTGACGATCGAGGCCTCCTCGGTCGCGCCCTCCTCCACCAAGCAGGAGCTGACGTGGGAGTTCGTGCTGGACACCCAGGCGCCCACCATTTCGAACGTCGCCGTGACCGGTGAGGGCGACGCGCGCGTCGTCTCCTTCGACGTCGCCGATAACTCGCCGCTGGCGGGTATCGCGTTCTCCGAGTCTCCCACGTCTCGCCACTACTACGACGAGAAGGAGGCTGTGGGCGCGAACCGAGTGGCCGACGGCACCTACTCCAAACACTACGAGATCAAGTGGGCGGACCTGGTCGACCGCGCGGATTCGTCCGACCCGGCGACCTCCTACCTGTACGCCTGGGACTGGGGCAAGAACCAGGCCCGCCAGCAGATCCGCTTCCAGACCATCCCGATGACCTCGCTGACGCTGACCCCGGCCGAGTCCACGGTTGTCGCCGGTGAGAAGGTCTCGCTGACCGCCTCCTACGAGCCGACGAACGCCAACGTGACCGACCTGGTGTGGTCCTCCTCGGACGAGGCCGTGGCGACCGTGAGCGAGACCGGCGAGGTGAGCGCTGTGGCCGCGGGCGACGCGACGATCACCGTGACCGACGCTTCCCAGCCGACTCTGTCGGCCTCCGCGACGGTCCACGTGCGTGAAATCTCCGAGGACGCGGGCATCGAACTCGCGCAGACCTCCGTCGCCGTGAAGGTGGGGGAGGAGTCCTCCCTCAAGGCGTACCTGGCTCCCTCGCTGGCTGGCCGTGAGGTCACCTGGAGCGTCGAACCCGCCGATCTGGCGACCGTCGTGGCCGGAACCGAGTCGACGACGGCGACCCTGACGGGCGGCGATCACGCGGGTGTCGGCACGCTGAGCGCGACCGTCACGAACGTGGCCGGCACGGCTAAGACCGCGCAGATCCCCGTGACTGTGCGTTCCGCCGACGCCGACGACTTCGTGATCGACGACAGCGGCGTGCTGACCGCCTACAAGGGCAGCGCGACCGACGTCGTCATCCCCGAGGGCGTCACCGACATCGGCGAGCGCGCATTTGCCAGCTCGACCGTGGAGAACGTGACGATCCCCGCCGGTGTGCGCACCATCGGCAACGAGGCGTTCATCTACTCCTCGCTCAAGAAGATCACCTTCCAGGACGACAAGGCTGCCCCTTCGCAGCTGACGTCGATCGGTGATCGCGCCTTTGCGCACACCTCCCTGGAGGCGCTGGCCCTGCCGCGTTCCGTCGCGACGATTGGCGCCGAGTTCATCGACTACGTCAGGACTCTGACGACGCTGTCCTTCGGCCCGAAGGTCTCCGGCGAATCGGTGACCTCCGGATACGCGGAGACCCGCGCGCTGACCAGCGTCGAGGTCGATGCGGACAACCCGTTCTACGACAGCGTGGATGGCGTCCTGTACTCCAAGGACCACTCGCGCCTGATCCTGTACCCGACGGCGAAGAACTCCGGCGGAACGTACACGGTGATGGATGGGACCACTGAGATCGCGAACCGGGCGTTCACGGAGTCCGGCCTGGTGACCGTGACCCTGCCCGCGTCTCTGCGCTCGATCGGCGACGAGGCCTTCCGCCTCTCCTCGCTGACCTCGCTCACCCTGCCCGAGGGCTTCGAGACGATCGGAACCTGCGCGTTCTGCAACGTGAGCAAGCTGGAAACCGTTGACCTGGGCGGCACCGTCACGATCAAGGGCAGCGCCTTTGAGTCCAGCGGCTCCAAGCTGAGCGTCAACTACCGCCCCGAGCTGGGCAGGCTGGTCTCCATCGGTGACTTCGCTTTCAGCCGCGCCGGCCAGTCCTCCGTGACCCTGCCGGATTCGGTGACCACTGTTGGTGAGCAGGCCTTCTCGGAGACGGGCACCCTGACCTCGTTCCACATCGGTGCGGGTGTGACTTCCTTCGGCGAGACCGCGCTGTACAACTCCAACAAGATCGCGTCGCTGACCGTTGCCGAGACCAACACGGTGTACTCGGCCGACAGCAACGTCCTGTACCGCAAGGCGGACGACGGCTTGCACCTGATTCTGTCCCCGGCCGCGAACTCGCTCACCGATTACACGGTGCGCGTGGGCACGGTCGAGATCGGTGCCGCGGCGTTCCGCGCCAACAAGACGCTCACGCGCGTCGTCCTGCCCGCTGGCCTGAGGGTCATCGGCGACGAGGCCTTCGCCGAGTGCAAGGCCCTGACCGAGCTGGTCATCCCGGACTCGGTTGAGCGCTCGACCGGCGTCGTCAACAACTCCCTGGAGGTCGTCGAGTACGGCACGAAGGTGCGCTCGATCCGCATGGAGGGCAGCTGGGTTCCGATGCCTCGCCGCATCATCGTGCGCGGCGGCGTGGACGGCTCCTTCGTCTACGACGGTCGCCCGACGAACGGTCGTCGCCAGAGCGCCTTCTTTGGCGAGGGCATGACCTCTGTGTCCTTCGGCGTTGACGTGCCGCGCGTCCTCGTGCTGCCGTCCACGCTGACCCGCCTCGACCTCGAGCCCGAGCTGAGCGACGAGAAGAAGGCGGACACGCAGGTCTACGTCGTCGCCCCCGAGGGTTCTGCGGCGTGGAACGTCGCCAAGGCTGCGCTTGAGTCAGCGGGTATCGACGTCGCGCAGCTGCACAGCATCACGCTCCCGGCGGTGGCCCTGTCCGGTACCGGCATTGCCGAGGCCGGGGCTGGGTATACGCTGACGGGTCCGGCTGGCGCGCCCGTGGACGTGACCGCGTCCGTGACGGGTGGTATCGCTGGTACGTCGCAGGTTCGCGCCGTGCAGGTCGGTGCGGATGGCACCGAGACGCTGGTTCGTGACTGGACCGCGATGACGGATAACGGGGACCGCGCGCCCGTAGCCTCCGCGACCTTCCCGTGGACCCCGACCGGCACCGACGTTGCTCTGCGCGTCGAGGTGCGCGACGCCTCGTACGTGACGAATAGGGTGCGTCTGGCGATGCCGGGTGCCCCCGAACCGACGCCGGACCCCGCACCCAACCCGGACCCCGCGCCGAACCCGGACCCGGCACCGAACCCGGACCCCGCGCCGAACCCGGACCCCGCGCCGAACCCGGACCCCGTGCCGAACCCGGACCCGGCACCGAACCCGGACCCCGCGCCCAACCCGGACCCCGCGCCCAACCCGGACCCGGCACCGGCGGAGGGCGCGTGGATGAGTGACGCGCGCGGTTGGTGGTATCGCCAGGCCGATGGGTCCTTCCCGAAGGACACCGCGCTCGTGATTGGCGGATCCGTCTATCGTTTCGACGAGTCCGGTTACATGCGCACCGGCTGGGTCAAGGACCAGGGATCGTGGTTCTACCACCAGGCATCGGGCGCCCAGGCGGTCGGCTGGGTGAAGCAAGGCGCGTCGTGGTTCTACCTGGATGAGGCAACCGGCGCGATGGCTACCGGCTGGCTGCACCTCGGCTCTTCCTGGTTCTACATGAGCTCCGAAGGTGTCATGACGACCGGTTGGGTCAGGGTCGGCGGATCGTGGTTCTTCCTCAACCCCGACAGTGGCGCGATGGCCACGGGGTGGATGATGATCCGCGGCACTTGGTACTACCTGAGCCCGGCCGACGGTGCGATGGTCACCGGCTGGCTGCAGATCGGCGACTCCTGGTACTACCTGCAGCCTTCGGGCGCGATGGCTACCGGCTGGGTCTGGATCGGATGGAAGTGGTACTACTTCTCTGATTCGGGCCAGTGGAGTTGAGCGCCTGATTCCATGTCGCTAGGTGCTTCCGGCACCTGGGCTCGCGCCCCGGACAAGAAGTCCGGGGCGCGAGCCCATAAAGTCACAGGGTTTTCTCAGGTTGCCTCGGGGCTCCCACAAGGTTGGCCTCCTAGAGTAGACGCCATTACAAGGGAATACGGCACGGGCCAATCGGGTCCGGGAGATGCCGACGAGAATTGTTGTGAGGAGTCATCTGGGAGAACGTGCACTGTGTTGATGGGATACGCCGTGGGGCCGACCGCAGGGTCGGCCCCACGGCGTATCTGCGCCCGCGGTGAGGCATCCCATTAGAGGTGACGATCGGATGCAAGTAAGAGTGGTCAGAGTCCGCGTTGCTTGGGGTGGTCGCACGTGGGTGTCGTGGCGCGGCGAGAGAGGTGTGAGCGTTTTGTTGTTGGTGGCGAATGGTACTGTGGGTGGGGTGCACACTTCGGTGATTGCCGCATCGTGAGAAGGATTGGCGTCACAAGTGGGTGACGTTAGTGTGCGGAGTAATGTGTGATGCGCGTTCGTGTCGCATGGTCCGAACCGCCGTTTACCGAATTGTCAACACAGGGAGCATAGTCATGTCTCATCGACACATGGCGGCGCTTGCAGTAGCGCTGACCGGGGTTGTTTCTTTCTCTACGGTCAGCGTTCCCGCAGCGTTCGCGGCCGACTCTGGGGCGGTGTCGCATTCCAGCGTTGTCGCGCCGGCCGCGCAGCCCAATCCGTCCGAAGATTTCGAGATCGACAAGAACGGTGTTCTCACCGCCTACACGGGAACCGCCAGGGAGGTCACGATCCCCGACGGTGTCACCGAGATCAGCACTGAGGCGTTCGATAACGCGCAGCTGACGAAGTTGTGGATCCCCGCGAGCGTACGTGTCATCGGCGATGATGCCTTCGTGAGTCAGGAGCTGAAGGAGCTCACCTTCCAGGATGACAAGGAGCATCCCTCCCAGCTCACCACGATTGGGGCTCGTGCGTTCCAGTCAACGACTCTGACGACCTTGACGCTGCCGGGCTCCGTGGTGACGATCGGCTACAACGCGTTTGCGGGGATGAGTAGGCTCACGTCGATCCGCCTGGGAGCCAATGTTGGTGCGGACCAGCTGGTGGCGGCCTTTGTGGGAACAAGCGCGCTCACTTCCATCGAGGTCGATGCTGCCAACACAAACTACGCGAGCGTCGACGGTGTCTTGTATTCGAAGGATCATTCGCACCTGATTGCCTATCCGCAGGCAAAGAATAGGGGAGGGGCCTACGCAGTCGTTGGTGGGGTCACGCAGATCGATGACTACGCGTTCGCGGGTGCGACCATTGCGACGGTGACGCTGCCTTCCTCGCTGCGCACGATCGGTGAGTACGCGTTTGAAAGCTCTCGGCTCACGTCTGTGACCCTGCCGGATTCGCTTGAGACGATCGGTTCCTGGGCGTTCTCGAATGCCTCGAGTCTCACTCGGGTGGACTTGGGTGGCACGACCACGGTGTCGGATAACGCCTTCCTGAATGATCGTGCGTTGACCGAGGTGAACATGCGTCCCGAGCTGGGAAGGCTCACGGCGGTCGGTGACGATGCGTTCGGCGGCTGCACGAAGTTGACCAGCTTGGTTGTTCCTGCGTCCGTCACCTCGGTCGAAGGCGTGTCGAATACCGGCGTGGACACGCTCGAGCTGGGGGATCGGGTCAGCAATCTGCGCATGGTCACGCGCGGCATCCGCAACGTCCGCCACATTGTCGTACGCGGCGGCGTGGACGGCGAGTTCTACTCCGAGGGCCGTGCCTCGAACGGCCGCCCGGAGAGCGCATTCTTCGGCGAGGGGATGACGACGTTCTCCTTCTGGAGCGAGACCCCGCGCGTCATTGTGTTGCCTTCGACCGTGACCTCACTGCAACTTGACGAAGAAGCCGACGCCGACACGAAGGCGAACACCACCATCTACGTTGCTGGGGCCAAGGGATCGCAGGCCTGGAAGACAGTCAAGGCAGCGATGGACAGTGCCGGATACAAAACGGCGAACCTGTTGGAATACTCCGCGCCCACGCTCGCTCTGTCGGGCACTGGCATCGCCGAGGCCGGGACGGGGTACGCGCTGAACGCTGACCTGGGTGCGCCGACGACGGTGACCGTCACCGCTACCGGCGGTACCCAGGACGTGCGCGAGGTGCGCTTCGTTCAGGTCGGGCCGGGCCATGCCGAAACCGTCCTCCAGGATTGGAGCGCCCTCGCGTCTCGCACGGCATCCTTCGCGTGGACGCCGACCAGTGCGACTGTGGGCCTGCGTGTCGACGTGCGCGACGCCTCCTATGCCCTGCATTCGACGAGGCTGAGTGTCGGTTCTTCTCCGGCTCCCGAGCCGCAGACCGGTGGATGGAAACAGGACGCTCGCGGCTGGTGGTATGTCAACGCAGACGGCTCCTATCCGAAGGACCAGGCGCTGACGATTGGCGGAACCGTGTACCGATTCGATGCCTCTGGATACATGCGTACGGGCTGGGTGAAGGACGGCGGATCGTGGTACTACCACACCGGCTCGGGTGCTCAGGCGAGCGGTTGGCTCAAGGACGGCGCCTCCTGGTACTACCTGGACCCGGCGACCGGACAGATGGTGACGGGTTGGGTGCAGGTGGGCTCGACCTGGTACTACCTCAATGGTGCCGGTGCCATGGCGACCGGCTGGCTCAAGGATGGCGCCTCCTGGTATTACCTGGATCCCTCCAGTGGTTCCATGGCGACCGGCTGGGTGCAGGTGGGCTCGACCTGGTACTACCTGAATGGTGCCGGTGATATGGCGACCGGGTGGCTCAAGGACGGCGACTCCTGGTACTACCTGGATCCCTCCAATGGGGCCATGGCAACCGGGTGGCTCCAGATCTCGGGAACGTGGTACCACTTCTCGACGAGTGGCCAGCTGATCGGCTAGCCCGACGACAGACACGACGCTCTCAATCCCTGCGCCCCCGGAAGAAATTTCGGGGGCGCAGGTCTGTCTTCGCGCGTCAGCGCCGCCCAGCGCGGTGTTGGCTCCGGGCGATTGTGGGGGAGCGTGGGCTGGGAATGAGAGAAAGACGTGATTCCTCATACGTGAGGTGACAATGCTAGACATTGCTCCACATGTCGTGAAAATGCGGGAAACACCTGTTTGATAGATGGTGCGATAGATTCGTGAAAACTGCTGTGGTCCTCCCTCGATAGGGTTACTCTTGTTCAGTGGAGCTGCACGTGTGTGCACGCCGATTTGTCACTCGTTAAGAAAGTGGGCACAGATGTTCCATCGAAGACTGTCAGCGGTGGCGTTGGTTGCCGTCGGCGCTCTCACCGTAACGACGATGAGTGCGCCGTCCTCCGTCGCGGCGGACACGGAGCGCGCCGAGGCCTCGTCGACGAACCGAGACTCGGGCGAACGCTCGGCCACGGTCATCGTCCAGCTTGAGGAGGGTGGCGGCGACCATGCCTCCCGCTACGCCGACGTCAAGAAGCGTATCGGTGAGGCTGTGGCGCAGGCGAGTCCCGGCGCGACCATTGAGGACGTACGCGACTATCACCACGTGTTCGAGGGCTTCGCGATCAAGGTGCCTGCCGATACGATGGCGGCCATCAAGGGCGTGCAGGGAGTCAAGGGGGCTTTCTTCGAGGGGCGTCACGAGCCGGTCACAGACCCCGACTTCTGGGACATGCGCGACCACTCCACCGACAGCTCCCCCGATCGTGGCACAGCCTCACGCATGACGGGCGCCGCGGCGGCCTCCCAGAGGGGCCAGGGACAGGTCATTGAGGTCATCGACGTCGGAGTCGACACCTCGCACGAGGCTTTCGCCGGCTCCCTGGATGCTGCTTCGGCGCGCCTCACGCGCCAGGCCATGACGTCACTTGCCCCCAGCCTCGGCGCAGGCAAAGACGGCGCGTGGGTGAGTGACAAGATCCCCTTCGCGTACGACTACGGGGACGGGGATACGGACGCGACGACAGGTAACGCGAGCAGCCGGGCGTCGGAGCAGGGCACACACGTCGCGTCCCTTGCGACCGCGAACGGCACCTCCTTCACGGGGGCCGCGCCGGGAGCTCAGCTCGTCGTCGCGAAGGTCACCAGCGACGACACGTACACGGCCTACGACACTGCGCTCCTGGCGGCCCTCGACGACGCGGCGGTCATCAAAGCCCGATGCCCTCACCGTCTCCTTCTCGACGCTCGAGGGGATGAGTAGCGACTCCGTGGCCCTGTACTCGCAGGTGTACCAGCGCCTGACCGAGGCCGGGGTCGTGGTGAACGCGCCCGCCGGCAACGATGGCAATTCCAGCTATGGTACCGACCCGGATACGGGCCTCCTCGGCTTCCCGGCGTTCTACTCCTCGACCCTGGCCGTCGCCTCCGTGAATGAACAGGATGCAGCGGACCTGGGCACGGGGGCGATCACCGTCTCCGATTTCTCCGGCACGGGTGCGACCTACGACCTGCGCCTCAAGCCGGAGGTTGCCGCACCCGGCGGCGAGGTGATGGCGGCCAGCCCCGGCAACTACTACGGTCGCCAGTCGGGCACGGCCGAGGCCTCGGCTCAGGTTGCCGGCATCTCCGCCCTCGTGCGCGAGCGGATCGCGACCGACCCGGCCTTCGCAGCCTTGGGCACCGCCGAGAAGAACGCACTCGTCGGTAACTTCGTGATGGGCACGGCTCGCCCGATCGCAGACGTGACCCGCAATGACGGCGCGTACTACTCGCCGCGTCGCGTCGGCGCCGGCATGGTGGACGCGGTGGCGGCCACGACCTCGTCCGTGTACCCGACCGTCGTGGGTGCCCCGGATCCCTCGCGCCCCAAGGCCGACCTGGGCGACGGCACGAACGGGTGGACCTTCCAGGTGCGCCTGACCAACGTCTCCGACGCCGCCCACACCTACACGCTCGGCGGCCAGGCCCTGTCCGAAGACGTCGAGAGCATGCTCTTCACCGGCCACTCGACCAACTGGGCGGGAGCGGGCATTGACCTGTCCTTTTCCGCCGACTCGGTGACCGTTCCCGCCGCCTCCAGCGCCACCGTGACCGTCACCGTGACCCCGCAGGCCGCCTTCGCCTCGTACGTGAGCGACAAGACTCCCAACGGAACGTTCGTCGACGGTGCCGTGACCTTCACGAGCGCTGACGGGCAGCCGAACCTCACGGTTCCCTACATGGGCTTCTACGGTTCCTGGGGCACCCCGGCAATCTTCGACGAGCAGGCCCCGAACAACCACAACGTCGGCTACGGGTCGACGCTCATGAGCGGCAACCTGCCTTTCGGACAGTTCAACCCCTTCGAGATGGAAGACGAGCGCGCGCTGCACGGCTTCTACCCCGATCGTTTTGTCATCACGCGCAACGGTTCTCGTACAAGCGTCACTCCGGGCACGATCCTGCTGCGCGCCGTCCCCTCGCTGACCTACACGGTCACGAACGAGGCCGGGGCAACCGTGCGCACCTACACCTGCGATCGTGCGGATAAGGCCTTCTACGACGACCACTGGCGCGGCGTGCATAACGCCGAGTTCATGTCCCCCGGATGCGCCCCGAGCTTCGATAGCTACGACGCGGACGGCAACGAGCTGCCCGACGGCCGATACACGGTCACGATCGAGGCCGCCACGTACGGTCCCTCGTCGGCGACCCAGCGCACCAGCTACAGCTTCGCGGTGGACACGGTCTCGCCCGTCGTCTCGAACGTCACCGTTTCCGGTGAGGGGGAGGAGCGCATGCTCTCCTTCGACGTGACCGACGCCTCGCCAATCGGCGGCTACGGATTTAAGACAGATCCGGACGGAGCGCTGACCCTGTGGCGCGTCAACAGTGATCCGAGCTCCCGCTCAGACGACGGGCTCTACCACGAGCACTTCGACGCCAAGCTCCCGAGCGTCCTGAGCAAGCTCGGCGGTGACCCTGCGACCATCCAGCTGGTGGTGTGGGACTGGGTTGATAACACGGCGACATCGTCGGTTTCCCTCAAGGCCGAGGACACGCCCGCGCCCGCTCCCACGCCGAAGGCTGGCGTGTGGAAGTGGGATGGTCGTGGCTGGTGGTACCGCTACGAGGATGGTTCGTATCCGGCTGATGCGACCCTGGTGATCGATGGTGTCACGTACCGTTTCGACGAGTCCGGTTACATGCGTACCGGGTGGGTGAAGGACCGGGGCGTCTGGTACTACCACAATGCCTCCGGTGCTCAGGTGAGCGGTTGGGTGCTCTCGGGGGTGAGCTGGTATTACCTGGACCCCGCGACCGGGGCCATGGCCACGGGCTGGGTGCAGGTGGGGTCCACCTGGTACTACCTGAGCCCGGCTGATGGTGCGATGCATACGGGCTGGCTTCAGGAAGGTGGCCACTGGTACTACCTGCAGTCCGGTAGCGGCGCGATGGTCACTGGGTGGCTGAAGATTTGGGGTACCTGGTACCACTTCGCCGACAACGGCCAGTTGATCAGCTAAGCGCCTGGTGCCAGGCTCACGCCTGACCTCATCGGCCCGCGCCCCCGGTCAGTTTTCCGGGAGGCGCGGGCCTGTGTCTGGGCCGTTGCGCGGGATGAAGCGGGGCGCTGTCAGACTCTGTGACGGGCGTTGAGGGGAACGCGCTGTGGGAGAGAGGAGACTCCCCACGCTATTTCCGCAAAAAGTCGGGAAACAAGTAATTCTGTGCGAGAAATAGGGGCGATTGTCTGTTGACAATTGTGAGAAAATGTCGAGAAAACTCTACTCCGGCGCCTGAGAGGGGTTACTCTTAAACGCAGGGACTGGTGCAACGACGTGCCCGCCCATCAACCAGCTGTCAAGAGAGTGAGCCGCAGATGTTTCACCGTCGATTGTCGGCACTGGCGCTAGCTGTGACCAGTGCCCTTGCTATCACCACCATGACCATGCCCCATGCGCTTGCGACCGATACGGACCATGCCGAGACCGCGTCGAGTGAACAGGGGAAGCCGGATGGGAGGAGTACGTTCATCGTTAGTGTCGAGGAGGTCGGCGGCGACCAGGACGCCAGGCTCGCCGATGTGAAGACGCGCGTCAGAGAGGCCATCACCCAGGCCCAGCCGGGGGCGAGCGTCGAGGACGTGGCGGAGTACCGCCATGTCTTCGAGGGGTTTGCGATCAAGGCGCCAGAATCCGCGCTTGAGGCTATCAAGGGCGTGCGGGGCGTGAAGACCGCCGTCGTTGACACTGGGCGCACGCCGGTCTTCTACGCGGAATTTCGCCGGGGCGACGGTGAGGAAATCAAGAATCCGGCTGCGCTGACCCGCGCCGACCAGGCGTCAGTCCAAGGCAAGGGACAGGTTGTCGAGGTTCTCGACATGGGTTTTGACGCCACACACGAGGCCTTTGCTGGGACGATGGATACCGCCTCCCTGCGCTTCAAGCAGGCCGATATGGCGTCCGTGACCTCCCAGCTCGGTGTCGGCCGGGGTGGCGCGTGGGTCAGCGAGAAGATTCCGTTCGCCTACGACTACGCAGATCGTGACACGGACCTGTACGAGGAGTACTTCTACGGGCCGGAAGACTTTACGCAGCACGCGCACAGCACTCGCGTGGCGGCCCTCGCGGCTGCGAATGGGGCCACCTATCGGGGTGCCGCGCCTGAGGCTCAGCTTGTCGTCGCCAAGGTTGTCTCCAGTTATTCTCAATACGCCTTCGACAGTAACCTCCTGGCGGCCCTGGATGATGCGATGGTGCTCAAGCCAGACACCCTCATTGTGTCCTTCTTGGCGAATCGTTCCATCAGCGGCGATGCGGCGCTCCTGTACGGGCAGGCCTATGACAGGCTCGCCAACGCAGGAACGACGGTGGTTGCGCCAGTGGGAGACTCCGGCCGCTCGTCGCGGCGCGCGGACCAGCCTGATGGGGGCATGATCGGTGAACCCGCCGCGAACTCGCAGGTACTGTCCGTCACCGCTCTGAGCGGCTCCGGCGCGGAAGTAGGCTCCGAACTGTACCCGTGGAGTGACTCCTCGTGGGGAGTGACCCCTGATCTGAGGCTTAAACCGGAGATCGCAGCGCCCGGAGATGAAGTCAACTCCGCTATTCCGGACCGGCCTCGCCTCTATCAATCAATGGAAGGAACGGGCGAGGCTGCGGCTCAGGTTGCGGGCATTGCCGCGCTCGTACGTCAGCGCGTGGACACCGACTCCGCTTTCGCGGGGATGTCCGAGCAGGAAAAGTCCGGGGTTGTCACCAAGCTTCTCATGGGCACCGCTCACCCGGTCGTGGACGCGAGCCAGGCGAATGGAACCTTCTGGTCTCCTCGCCGAGTCGGCGCTGGAATGGTGGACGCGCTCGCTGCCACGACCTCGCCCGTGTATCCGACCGTGGTGGGAGCCGCAAACCCGACGCGTCCCAAGGCAGACCTGGGTGACGGCACCGACGGCTGGAGCTTCCAGGTGCAGCTGACCAACGTCTCTGATGAGGCCCGCACCTACACCCTCGGCGGCCAGGCCCTCTCCGAGAACGTGATCGACTTGCTCTTCCGAGCCAACTCCACGAACTGGGCCGGAGCGGGCATCGACCTGATCTTCTCGGCCGACTCTGTGACCGTTCCTGCCGCCTCCAGCGCCACCGTGACCGTCACGGTGACCCCGAAGGCCGAGTTCGCCTCGTGGGCGAAGGAGAACACCCCGCAGGGAACGTTCATCGACGGAGCGGTGACCTTCACGAGCGCCGACGGCGCCCCCGACCTCACGGTCCCCTACATGGGATTCTACGGTTCCTGGGGTGACTCGACGGTCTTCGACAGCCCTGACTATGGCGCGTCCAAGCTGGGCACTTCGGCGATGACCTTCCATGGGTTGCCCCTCGGGCAGCTCAATCCTTTCGCGGAGGAAGACGAGATGGCGATCCACACCAACGACCGCCAGTACTACATCATCTCGCGTTCGACGCAAGACAATGCCAGGACGTACGCCACCCCGGGGACGGTGCTGCTCCGTGACGTCGATTCGCTGACCTACACGTACACGAACGAGGCCGGTCAGGTCGTGCGCTCCTACGAGTACGCAAGCGTGCCCAAGAGTGTGGCCAGTGGATCTGGACGCTTCTACAATGTGTCCACCGCGGAAGATTCCTTTGACAACAAGCCCTGGTTTGATGGCTATGACGCGCAGGGTAACGAGCTGCCGGACGGGACCTACACGCTCACCATTGAGGGCACGACTGGTGGTCCGTCACCCGTGACCCAGCAGCTGACCCACCCGATTCGCGTGGATACTCACGCGCCCGTCTTCTCGAACGTTGCGATCACGGGCGAGGGGCATGAGCGCGTGCTCTCTTACGACATCGTCGATTCCTCGCCGATCGCCAGCTGCGGTTTCTCGTGGAGCGCGGACGGTCATTCCTTCATGGAATGCGAGCAGAGCTACGTGGGTAGGCGAGGAGAAGAAGGCTTGCTTGTCTACCACGTTGAGGTCAAGCTCTCGGAGCTCGCACAGCATTCGGGTACAGACCGTATGGTCGTGTACCTGCAGGCGTGGGACTGGCCGGTCAATAAGGCGGTGATGGAGGTTCCTGTGACCTCGCAGCCCTTGACGAAGGTGTCTCTGTCGCCTGAGTCGTCATCGCTGGTGGTGGGGGAGTCTGTGACGCTGAGCGTCACCCGCGAGCCAGCCGACGCGGAGGAGGTCAACCTCGTGTGGTCCTCGTCGGACGAGGCCGTGGCGACGGTCAGTCAGGACGGCGTGGTGACGGCGGTTGGTGCGGGTGATGCGACGATCAGTGTTGCGGATCCGACGCAGCCGTCCGTCGTGTCGGCGAGCGCCATGGTTCACGTGGAGGCGCCCGCTCCTACACCGAAGGCTGGCGTGTGGAAGTGGGATGGTCGTGGCTGGTGGTACCGCTACGAGGATGGTTCGTATCCGGCTGATGCGACCCTGGTGATCGATGGTGTTACGTACCGCTTTGACGAGTCCGGTTACATGCGTACTGGGTGGGTGAAGGACCGGGGCGTCTGGTACTACCACAATGCCTCCGGTGCTCAGGTGAGTGGTTGGGTGCTTTCGGGTGTGAGTTGGTATTACCTGGACCCTGGGACCGGGGCCATGGCGATGGGCTGGGTGCAGGTGGGGTCCACCTGGTACTACCTGAACCCGGCCACTGGTGCGATGCACACGGGCTGGCTTCAGGAAGGTGGTCACTGGTATTACCTGCAGTCCGGTAGTGGTGCGATGGCGACCGGTTGGCTGCGTATTTGGGGTACTTGGTACCACTTCGCCGACAATGGCCAGTTGATCAGCTAAGCGCCTGGTGCCAGGCTCACGCCTGACCTCATCGGCCCGCGCCCCCGGTCAGTTTTCCGGGAGGCGCGGGCCTTTTCGTGCGTCCAGCGCTCCGCGGCGTCGCCGATGTGTGGGACTGAGTGTGCGCACACGTCGCTGCCTCGTTACGCAGTGGTCAGGGGCGTCCCCCTTCTTTTCGTTGAAATGTTGGGCAATGGGTAGGTTTGTCGGACAAATGCGTGTGAGAGCGTTTTGACAGATTGCGTGAAAATTTGAGAAAACTAGTTGTCGATGAACGGGTCTAGGTTACTCTTGAACGGAGGGATCCGAGCAACGATGCAGGCACCCATTAACCAGTTGTGAAGAAAGTGAGTCACAGATGTTACCCCGGAAACGGTTGGCGCTGACGCTTGTAGCGGCAGGTGCCCTTGCTTGTACGACCGTGAGCGCGCCGCCCTCGTTTGCGGCCGACGCGCACGAGGCCGAGGCTGCCTCGAACACCGGGGTCTCCCTGGATGCACAGCAGACGGTTATCGTCCAACTCGAGGATGGTGCTGATCGTGAGGGGGTGCGACAGCGCATCGATCAGGCGGTAGCGGCCGCCACGCCCGGTGCGAGCACCGAGTATGTGCGCGACTATCACCACGTGTTTGAGGGCTTCGCCGTGAAGGCGCCCTCCTCCGCCCTCGCGGCCATCAAGGGCGTGCAGGGTGTCCAGGCAGTCGTTTCCGATGGCGTGCGCGAGCCGATCGTGTACCCGGAAATTGTGGGGCGGGCCAGCGATGAGATCGATGATCCGTCGGCGCTCACCCACGCAGACCAGGCGTCTGAGCGGGGCCAGGGGCGTGTCATTGAGGTCATCGACTCGGGATTCGACACCTCGCACGAGGCCTTCTCCGGGGCCCTGGATGCCGCATCCCTGCGCGTCACCCAGGCTGACATGGCGGCGCTCACCACCCAGCTCGGTGCTGGGCGGGCCGGCGCGTGGGTCAGCGACAAGATTCCCTTCGCATACGACTACGCCGACGCTGACACGAATGTGCTGGCCGACTACGAGTATGGAATTGAGGACTACACGCGGCACGTGCATGGCACTCGCATGGCTGCCCTTGCCGGCGCCAACGGGACAACGTATCGAGGTAGCGCGCCCGGCGCTCAGCTCATCGTCGCCAAGGTCGTCTCCGATTCCTGGAACGTCGTTCGCGATAGTGTTGTGTTGGCGGCCCTGGACGACGCGATGGTGCTCAAGCCTGACGCCCTGGTCGTCTCTGTCATGGCGGCTCGCGATGTGAGCGGCGACGCCGGGAGGCTCTACGCGCGCGCCTACGACAAGTTGTCCGCGGAGGGTGTCACGGTTGATGCGCCCGCCGGAGATGATGGGCGCGCTGCGTGGAGCACGCGAGGATCTGATTCGGGCGCGATCGGCGTGCCCGCCGAGTACTCGTCTGTCCTGTCGGTGGCGGCGCTGAGCGCGTCGGGTGCCCCCGGCCAGCCCAGCTTCAAGCCGTGGGATTCCTCCTCGTGGGGACCGGGCCCCGATCTGAGGCTCAAGCCCGAGATTGCTGCTCCTGGAGTGCTCGTCAATTCCGCCGAGCCTGGCAAAGACTATCGGGTCCTGTCGGGCACGGCCGAGGCCTCGGCTCAGGTCGCAGGCGCGGCGACCCTCGTGCGCCAGCGCATCGAAACCGACCCGGCCTTCGCCGGAATGTCCGAGGGGGACAAGAGCGCGCTTGTCACCAACTTCCTGATGGGCACCGCCCACCCGGTCGTGGACGCGAGCCAGGCGAATGGAACCTTCTGGTCTCCGCGCAGGGTTGGATCTGGCCTTGTGGACGCCGTCGCCGCCACGACCTCGTCCGTGTATCCAACCGTCGTGGGCGCCCCCAACCCGTCGCGCCCCAAGGCAGAACTGGGCACAGGCACCAGGGGGTGGACCTTCCAGGTCCAGCTGACCAACGTCTCCGGTGAGGCCCGCACCTACACCCTCGGCGGCCAAGCCCTCTCCGACAACGTGATCGACCTGCTCTTCCGAGCCAACTCCACGAACTGGGCCGGAGCGGGCATCGACCTGACCTTCTCGGCCGACTCTGTGACCGTTCCTGCCACCTCCAGCGCCACCGTGACCGTCACGGTGACCCCGAAGGCTGAGTTCGCCTCGTGGGCGAAGGAGAACACCCCGCAGGGCACGTTCATCGACGGAGCCGTGACCTTCACGAGCGCCGACGGTGCCCCCGATCTGACCGTGCCCTACCTGGGGTTCTACGGCGAGAGCGATCAGCTGGGCATCTTCGATAGCCCCGTGTACGGCGAGTCGAAGCTCCACACGTCAACGATGACCTTCCACGGCCTGCCCCTCGGCCAGATCAACCCATTCGATCCGGAAGAGTCCATGGCGATCAGCACGAATGACCGCGACCTGTACATCATCACGCGCTCGGCGGAAGAAAACGCCAGGACGTACGCCACCCCGGGCACGGTGCTGCTCCGTGATGTCGATTCGCTGACCTACACGTACACGAACGAGGCCGGGGACACCGTGCGCTCCTACACCTACCCGGGCGCACCCAGGAGTCGCACCGTTGGCAGCGGGCGTTTTTCGGAGGTAACCACCGCCGAAAGCACCTTCGACAGCGCCCCCTTCTTCGACGGCTATGATGAGGCGGGCCGCGAACTGCCTGACGGCAACTACACGCTCACCATCGAAGGAACGAGGGGCGGGGCGAACCCGGCGACCGAGCAGCTCACCCACGTGATCCGACTGGATACGCAGGCGCCCACCATCTCGAACGTGGCCATCACGGGCGAGGGGGACGACGCCGCGCTCTCCTTCGACGTCACCGACTCCTCGCCCATCGCGGGCTACGGATTCTCGATGGCGGCGAACGGCGAGGCCTTTATGCGCGAGAAGGAATACGGCTGGGGCGAGCTCGGAGGCGACGGTCTGCGCCACTACCACTACGACATCAAGCTCTCGGACATCGCGCGGCGCTCGGGCGCTGACCCGCAGGCTGTCTACCTGCAGGTGTGGGACTGGCCCCTGAACCGTGCTCCGCTGGCTGTTTCCCTCGCGGCCGATGACACGCCCGCGCCGAAGGTGGGGGAGTGGAAACATGACGGCCGCGGCTGGTGGTACCGCTACGAGGACGGCTCCTACCCAGCTGACACGGCTGTGATGATCGACGGGACGACGTATCGTTTTGACGCCTCCGGCTACATGCGTACTGGCTGGGTGAACGAGGGCGGTCAGTGGTTCTACCACGCCTCCTCGGGAGCCCAGGTGAGCGGTTGGGTGTACTCGGGCGTGCACTGGTACTACATGAGCCCCGCGACCGGGGCCATGGCCACCGGCTGGGTGCAGGTGGGCTCCACCTGGTACTACCTGAGCCCGGCCACTGGTGCGATGCATTCGGGCTGGCTTCAGGAAGGCGGGCACTGGTACTACCTGGATCGCTCCTCCGGGGCCATGGTGACCGGCTGGGTCAAGATCTACTGGAAGTGGTACCACTTCGCCGACAACGGCCAGCTGATCGACTAAGTACGCGAGTCGATTCGCGCTCACCCGCGCCCGCGCCCCCGGTCAGACGTCCGGGGGCGCGGGCCTATGTCTGCGTGACGTGCAACGATGACTCGACACTCGACAGTCGTTTGTCATACTCCCTCATAATGATGGTTAAATTCTGAACACGCTGGCAGGCAATGTGGCCCAAGAGTTCGCTTGTATGTTTGTCAAAACTAATACGAATTGCCAGAAAAGGCTTGTCACACATGCTGAACAGTCTACGCTTGGATGTGAGGAGCCTCGCATAGTGGCGACCTCAACATTGGTCAAACCCTCCGACAAGTGAGCCAGACATGTCCCATCGAAAACTCTTGGCACTGGCGCTGACAACCGTCGGTGCGCTCGCCGTAACAACACTCAACACACCTGCCTCCGTCGCTGACGACACCCGGTCGACGGAACCCGCCCAGGCCTCGTCCTCGGAATACTACGAGGACTACACCACGACGATCATCGTCCAGCTGACGGACGACGCCCCCGCGCTCGCGGAGATGAAGGAGCGCGTGTCCGCCTCCGTGGCGGCGGCCGTCCCCGGGGCTAACGTGACCGGCGTGCGCGAGTACACGCACGTCCTGCGCGGCTTCGCGATCAGAGCGCCCATGTCCGCCCTCAAGGCGATCAAGGCAACGCCCGGCGTGAAGGCCGCGTTCAAGGATCGCTACAGCGCCACGGTCTACGACGAGTACGGGTCCAGCAACAGCGGCAACAAAGACAAGGACCACGACCCCGCGCACTCGGCTGCGATGGACATGACGGCGGCCGCCCAAGCCACCCACAAGGGCTCGGGGCAGGTCATCGAGGTCATCGACACCGGCTTCGACACGAGCCACGCCGCCTTCGCGGGTCCCGTGGAGGGCGCGCGCCTGGCTCAATCGGACGTGGCCTCCCTGACGGCTGGACTCGGTGACGGGCAGGGCGGCGGCTGGGTGAGCGCGAAGATCCCCTTCGCCTACGACTACGCCGACGGTGACGCGGACGTGAGCTACCCAGATCCCGGTCAGTTCCCCGACCAAACCAGCGATGCTCGATACACGCACGGCACCCACGTGGCGGCGCTCGCGGCCGCCAACGGCTCGGAGTTCCGGGGTGCCGCGCCCGACGCGCAGCTCGTGATGGCGAAGGTTCTTGGCGACGATGATCAGGAGATCAACGATTCCGTTTTGCTGGCCGCCCTCGACGACGCGGCTATCCTCAAGCCCGACGTCCTCATCGTGTCCGTCGGTGACAACGCCGGGCAAAACGGCGATGCCTTGGCCACCTATGCCGACGTCTACGCCGCCCTGACCGCCCAGGGTATTGCTATCAATGCGCCCGCCGGTGACTACACGTCCTCCGCGTGGGGCAACTGGAATAAGGGAGACCAGCCCTTCGCCACTGACGCCGACTACGGCGCGATTATCTTGCCCGCGCTCGACTCGAACGCCCTGGCAGTCGCCTCTCTCTCGACGAGGTCGACAAGCGCGACGGTCAGCCCCTTGCGGATCCTTCCCCGTCTCGCTTCTCCTCCTGGGGCGTGACACCGGACCTGCGTCTCAAGCCTGAAATCGCCGCCCCCGGCGGCGACGTCATGTCCGCGCTGCCCGCGGGCTCCTACGGTCGCAGGGCTGGCACGGCCGAGGCCTCGGCTCAGGTGGCGGGTATCGCCGCCCTCGTGCGCCAGCGCGTCGCCACCGATCCGATGTTCTCAGGCCTGAGCGCTGAGGAGAAAAACGCTGTGGTCACGAACCTGCTGATGGGCACCGCCCACCCGGTCGTGGACACGACGCGAGGGGGGACATACCTTCTACTCCCCGCGCAAGGTCGGCGCAGGCATGGTGGACGCAGTGGCGGCCACGACCTCGTCCGTGTACCCGACCGTCGTGGGAGCAGCGACTCCATCGCGCCCCAAGGCCGACCTGGGTGACGGCACCGACGGGTGGACCTTCCAGGTGCAGCTGACCAACGTCTCCGATACCGCCCACACGTACACCCTCGGCGGCCAGGCTCTCTCGCCGACCATTGAGGGGAACTCCTTCACGTTCGGCTCCACCGACTGGACGGGTACTGGGATCGACCTGGTCTTCTCGGCGGACTCCGTGACCGTCCCCGCCCAGTCACGCGCCACCGTGACCGTCACCGTGACCCCGCAGGCCGCCTTCGCCTCGTACGCGAACACGAATGCGCCCTCCGGCACCTACGTTGACGGCGCCGTGACCTTCACGAGCGCTGACGGGCAGCCGGGCCTCACGGTCCCCTACATGGGGTTCTACGGCTCCTGGGGTGCTTCGCCCGTCTTCGATGGCAAGTGGGATGGCAGTAAGGATGCCGGCGTGCACCTGTACGGATCTACCTTCAAGAACCTGATGTCGGGCATGCCGCTGGGCGACGTCAACCCGCTCTACAATCACAATGACATCCGTGAATTGCAGCAGTCGGACCCCGCCCTGTTCTACGTCTCCCGGTCCGACGAGTTCCTGGCCCCCTCGCACGTTGGTCCTTCGACGTACACGCTGCGCCCCATCGACACTCTGACCTACAGCTACCTCAACGACGCAGGACAGGTCGTGCGCTCCTACACCCGCTCGCACCGCCGCGCGTCCCTGCATGACCATGAAATCCCCTACGGTTTGTTGGGGGCCAACGTCGAAGACTGGGGAGACGAACCCGTGTTCGACGGCTACGACGAGGCGGGCAACCCCCTACCCGACGGGGTCTACACGCTGATCATCGAGGCCGAGACCTACGCTCCTTCCAGTACGAAGCAGCAGATGACGTGGTCCTTCACGCTGGACACGCAGGCGCCGGTCGTCTCCAACATGACGATCGTGCCCACGGGCGAGAATACCTACTCGCTGTCCTTCGACGTCACCGACTCCGCGCCTATCGCCGGATGCGGTCTCTTCCCGGACTCGGGCAAGGACTATGTCCAGCGCGAGTACGAGGAGGAGCCCGCTGCGCGAGGTGAGGACGGGCTCTTCCACGCCCACTACGACCTCAAGGACGTGCCGCTCACCGCGACCACGGGCGCGGGTGACGACCCGTCGACGCTGTCCCTGCATGTGTGGGACTGGGCCAAGAACAAGGGAACGACGAAGCTGCCCTCGTCCCTCGTGCGTATGACGTCGCTGTCTCTCTCGCCTGCCTCGGCGTCACTGGTGGCGGGGGAGTCTGTGGCGCTGAGCGTCACCCGCGAGCCTGCGGATGCGACCGTGACCTCCGTGGTGTGGTCCTCGTCGGACGAGGCCGTGGCGACGGTTTCGGATACTGGCGTGGTGACGGCGGTTGGTGCGGGTGATGCGACCATTACGGTTGCTGACCCGACCCAGCCTTCTGTGTCTGCCGCCGTGACCATTCACGTCAATGCTCCTGTTCCCGCGCCGAAGGCTGGCGTGTGGAAGTGGGATGGTCGTGGCTGGTGGTACCGCTACGAGGATGGTTCGTATCCGGCTGATGCGGCTGTGGTGATTGATGGTTCCACGTATCGTTTTGATGCGTCGGGGTACATGCGCACCGGGTGGGTGAAGGATCAGGGTGCCTGGTATTACCACTCCTCATCGGGTGCTCAGACGACGGGTTGGGTGTTTTCTGGTGCGCGTTGGTACTACCTGAGTCCTGACAGCGGCGTGATGGTGACGGGGTGGGTGCAGGTGGGGTCCACCTGGTACTACCTGAATCCCTCTGATGGGGCCATGGTCACCGGGTGGCTGAAGGAAGGTGGCCACTGGTATTACCTGCAGTCCGGTAGCGGTGCGATGGCTACGGGGTGGCTGAAGATTTGGGGTACTTGGTACCACTTCGCCGACAATGGCCAGTTGATCAGCTAAGCGCCTGGTGCCAGGCTCACGCCTGACTTCATCGGCCCGCGCCCCCCGGTCAGTTTCCCGGGAGGCGCGGGCCTGTGTCTGCGCCCGCATGAGGGGTGAGTGTGGCAGTCAACAGTCCCGCGGTTTTCGTTGTTATTACTGGTGTGCGCATACTTCATCTGGATATGAGCGCTCTGCGAGAGCGGTGAGAATAAACCTTCCAGTAGGTACGCGGTAATACTTCCTGGGATCATGTTTGACGGAAAACTGTGCGTATGGCTGCGCAGTCGTTCTTCACATGCTTGTCGACACAGGGAGTTATGGTGCCCCATCGAACACACGTGGCGCTGTCATTTGCGCTGGCCGGTGCCCTCGCCGTGACCGCGCTCGGCGTCCCCGGTACCCGCGCGGTCGCGGCTGATATGGCCGCCCAGCAGGGCAGTGCGCAGTCCGGCGATCTCGCTGGCTCGAACCGCGACACCGACACGGCCGTCCTGCGCCTGTGGCCTGGGAGCACGGCTCTCGTGCCCGGGCAGAGTGTCGTTTACACGGTTGAGTACGATACCGCGCCCGCCGTCCTGCCCGACCTGACGTGGGCTTCATCCGACACGTCGGTGTTGACCGTGGACGACAAGGGGACCGTGAGTGCGGTTGGCCCGGGCGAGGCGACGCTGTCCGTGCGTGATCGCTCAGATCCTTCCCTCAATACGGCCGTGCCCATCATCGTTCGCGCTGTCACGGAGGAACGCGGGATCGAGCTGTCCGCCGCGTCCCTGGTCTCCATCGCCGGGGAGCCCTTCTTCCTGAACGCGCTCCTGGCCCCCTCGCTGCACGGCGGTCACGTCCAGTGGACGCTGAGCCCGTCCACGCTGGGCACCATCGCCCCCGACGAAGGCGCGCCGACAGCCGTCTTCCACCCCGCCGGGAGCGCGGGAACCGGCACCCTCACCGCTCGCGTCACGACCCCGGCTGGTCAGAGTAAGACGATGACGATCCCCGTTGAGGTCCTGGCCGACGCTTCGGGCGACTTCGTCATGGACGAGAGTGGCGAACTGATCTCCTATCGGGGGACCGATACGGACGTGAGCATCCCCGAGGGCGTCACAGCGATCGGGGATCGCGCCTTCTCCGAGGCCACCGTCAGGACGGTTCACATCCCCGCGAGTGTCCGCCGCATCGGCAACGAGGCCTTCTATGGCAGCGGCCTTGAGGCCGTCACCTTCCAGGATGACGCGGACGTGCCCTCCCAGCTTGTCGAGCTCGGAAGCCGCGCCTTTACCCACACGAGAGTGTCCGCTCTGACGCTGCCCCGCTCACTCACCACGATCGACACCAACGCCTTCGTCGACATGGTGAACCTGGCCTCGATCGACCTGGGCCCTGCTGTTGAGCAGGGGCAGCTGGTGGGCGCCTTTGCTTCCGCCCCCGCGCTGGGTAGCATCCGTGTCGACGCGGGCAACCCGCACTACGAGAGTGTCGACGGCGTTCTCTACTCCGAAGACCGCTCGCACCTGATTGCCTTCCCCGCGGTGAAGAACGCGGGCGGCTCCTACGAGGTCGTCTCGGGGACCACAGACGTTGACGACCTGGCGTTCCTGGGTGCGCAGGTCAGCTCCGTGACCTTCCCCGACACGCTGCGCCGCGTGGGCAAGCAGGCCTTCGAGGGCGCTGCCCTCACGTCGCTGACGCTACCCGACGCGTTTGAGACGATGGGGGCCTCGGCCTTCTGGCAGATGCCGAAGCTGGCCCGCGTTGACCTGGGCGGCGCCACCGCCGTCTCCTCCAACGCCTTCCGCTACGACGCGGCCCTCAGCGACGTCACCTTCCGCCCCGACCTGGGCACCCTGCGGACCGTGGACGAAGGCGCTTTCGTTGGAATCTCAGACCCTTCGATCACCTTACCGGACACGGTGTCAACCGTGGGCGTGGAGGCCTTCTCCCAGAACGGCGCCCTGGCCTCGTTCCACGTGGGGGCATCCCTGTCCTCGATGGGCGACTACGCGCTGGGCGGCGACGACGCCCTGGCGACCCTGAGTGTCAGCCCCGCGAACTCCTCGTTCTTCGTCGAGGGCGGCGGCCTCTATCACACGGACTCCTCGTCCCAGGCCCTGGTCCGATTCGCCCCCGCCACCCCCGCGAGCGCGGCCACGGTGGCTCCGGGCACGGCGACGATCGGGGCGGGTGCCTTCGAGAACAGTGCCAGGCTTGAACGCGTCACGCTGCCCGACGGCTTGATCACTATCGACGACGACGCGTTCAGCGGCTGCGACAAGCTGACAGACATGCCCATCCCGGACTCGATGCAGGTCGCCCGAGGCCTGGTCGGCACCGGCCTGGACACCATCGACATGGGCACGCAGGTGCGCGAACTGTCGATGGTCGCCCACGGCCAGCGCTTCGCGCGCCACATCATCGTTCGTGGCGGTGTCAACGGTTCCTTCCATTCCGCCGGCAAGAACACGGGGGATCGCCCGGCTAGCGCGTTCTTCGGCGACGGGATGACGTCATTCTCCTTCCAGCAGGAGGTGCCGCGCGTCCTCGTTCTGCCTTCCAGCGCCGAGGAGGTCACGCTCGCCGCGAGCATGGACGAGGCCCTCAAGGCAGACACGACCATCTACGTGGCCGACGTCGAGGGCTCTTCGGCCTGGACGGTCACGCAATCCGCGATGGAGGCCGCCGGCTACGACGCCTCGCGCCTGGTGTCGCTCGAGAGTCCCACCTTGACCCTGTCGGGCACCGGCATCGCCGAGGCCGGGGAGGGGTACGTGCTCACCGGGTCCCTCGGCGCGTCGGTGAGCGTTGATATCGCCGTGAGTGGAGGCGTGCCCTCCGGGCGTGAGGTGCGCGTCGTTCGCGTCGGCGAGGATGGCGGCGAGACGGTCTTGCAGGACTGGAGCGCGATGGTGGCAAGCACGGATGGGCGCTTCGCTACCGCGTCCTACGCGTGGACTCCGGCCCCCGAGGACGCCTTGGTGCGCGTCGATGCCCGCGACGCCACCGGCCTGATTCGATCGGTGCCGATGACAGTTGTCGTCACCCACGTTCTGCCGCCCATTGCGCTTCCGGTGCCCAACGAGGAACTCGATCCTGCGAACGAGGCGAAGCCCGCCCCGGCCTTCGACGAGCCCAGCCCCGTACCGAGCCCCGAGCCTGCCCCGAGCCCTGAGCCGACGGCGAGCCCCGAGCTCGCGCCCCACATGGGGGAGTGGGTGTGGGGCGCTCGCGGCTGGTGGTATCGCTATTCGGACGGCTCCTACCCGGCCGGTGCGGCCGTGACGATCGCTGGCCAGATTTACCGCTTCGACGCCGAGGGGTACATGCGTGTCGGGTGGGTCTTCGAGCGTGGCGCCTGGTACTTCCACCAGCTCTCGGGGGCCCAGGCGACCGGCTGGATCCTCGATGGCGTCTCCTGGTACTACCTTGCCCCGGGCACGGGTGCGATGGTGACGGGCTGGCTCCAGGAGGGTGGCTCCTGGTACTACCTGAGTGAGACGAGTGGCGCGATGGTGACCGGGTGGAGTAAGCAGGGCGCCTCCTGGTACTACCTGACGCCCGGGTCCGGCACGATGGCTACCGGCTGGGTGCTCTCCGGTGTGACGTGGTATCGATTCTCAGAATCCGGCCAGTGGGTCGAATAAAACGTCGAATGCGACGTGGGCGGGGTTGACCGTATGGTCGGCCCCGCCCTCCTTGTCGGAGTGAGGCCTGCACTGGTGTGTTGCGACAATCCCGCAAGGGCACTTGTTAAGCCGCTTGTGACGGCGTGATGGATTGTTATCAGCTGGGCGAAAAATACTGAGTTTAAACGCATCACATGTTTGACACATGCTGAGAAAACGTCTCATTATCGTGCCCGTTTGAGGGGAAGCCATACTAGTGTTAAACGAGGATTTCGCCACAAAGCAGCGCGCGTTTTCCTTCATCCATTAGTTAACTCAGTGAGGTCCAGATGTCCCATCGAAAGTTCTGCGCGGTGGCGCTGGCGGCTGTCGGCGCCCTGGCGCTGACGGCCCTCGGCGTATCCCCAGCATCCGCCGCAGGGGCTGGCGCGGCGGCCGCGACCAGCTCCCTCCAGCCCGCGACGACGCTCGCCCCCACGATCGGGGTGCCGACGACGGCGCTGTACGTATGGCCGAAGTCGACGGCCGTGGCCCTTGGCCAGTCATTTACCTTTGATGCGTCCTACGACTCCGGCCCCGCCTATCCCAACCACGTCGTCTGGACGTCCTCGAATCCCTCGGTTGTGACCGTGGATCAGGAGGGCCACGTCGGCACTGTGGGAGTCGGTGACGCAACGATCACCGTGACCGACAAGGACGACGCAACGCTGACCTCCACGGCCGCGGTCCAGGTCCGGGAGGTCTCCGAGGATGTCGGCATCGAACTGTCCGTCCCCGAGATGACGATGATCTTCAACCACGTCGAGTCCGTCAACGCGCTCCTGGCTCCCTCCCTCCACGACGGCGACATCACGTGGAGCTTCACCCCGTCCTCGCTGGGAAGGATCGACGAGGCCAAGAGCCCGACGGCTATCGATCTGGTGGCCTACGAGCAGCCCGGCACCGGCACGCTCACCGCGAAAGTGACGAACTCGTCGGGGCAGACGAAGACTGCGACGATTTCCGTGACCGTCCAGCCCGATCCTCGCGGCGACTTCATCACGGACGACAACGGCGTGCTCACCTCCTACAAGGGTAAGGACAAGAACGTCGTCATCCCCGAGGGCGTAACTGGTATAGGCCCTGATTTCTCTTCCATATCGCTCGACACGGTGTGGGTTCCCGCCAGCGTGCGCTCGATCGACGATAGGGCCTTCTACGGCAGCGGCCTGAAGGAGATCACCTTCCAGGATGACGAGCAACACCCCTCCCAGCTCACCGAGATCGGTGACCAGGCGTTCGGTGGAACGGCTATCGAGCACCTGAGGCTGCCTCGCTCCGTGCGCACGATCTACGAGTCCTTCCAGAACATGGGAAGGGTGAAGACCATCCACCTGGGCCCCAACATTGACGAGGGCCAGCTGACCGATGCGTTCCTGGGCTCCTACCAGCTCGAGGCCATCGAGGTGGATGCGGCCAGTACGAACTACTCCAGCCATGACGGGGTCCTGTACACGAAGGATCATTCACACCTGGTTGCCTACCCCGCTTCCAAGGCGCCCGGTGGGACCTACACGGTCCTGGATGGGACCGACACGATCGAGCGCCAGGCCTTCTATGGCGCGAAGCTGTCGACCCTCACGCTGCCCTCGTCGCTGCGTGACATCGGTGCATGGGCTTTCGTATGCGGAGCTGACGTCCCTGACGCTGCCCGATGGTGTTGAAAGCGCCGACACGTGGGCGTTCTCCAACATGGAGAAGCTGACCAGCCTCGACGTGGGTGGCATCAAGACCCTGCCCGACGGCGCGTTCATCTATGCGAAGAATCTGCGCGAGCTGAACCTGCGTCCCGACCTCGGCCGTCTCACGACGATCTCTCAAAACGCCTTCACGGGCGCCGCCCTGACCTCCCTCACCCTGCCCGATAGCGTCACCTCCATCGGAAACTCCTCGTTCTCAAACAACACCTCGCTCACCGAGGTGCACGTGGGAGCGGGCCTGTCCACCATTGGAAACGCGGCGCTGAGTGGGAATACGGCGCTGGCCACCATCACCGTCAACCCTGCCAATGCCTCGTTCAAGGCGGTCGACGGGGTCCTGTACGACCAGGGTGGGCAGCGCCTTGCCCTCTACCCACCGGCCAGGCCCGGCTCCGAGTTCGAGGTCCCCGCGGGCACGAAGGAGATCGGTTCCCTGGCATTCGATGGGGCCAGCTCGCTCTCCCGCGTCACCCTGCCCGAAGGGCTGACAACCATCGATTACGCGGCCTTCTACGGCTGCACGAACCTGGTGGACATGGACTTTCCCGAGTCCCTGGAGGTCGTGCGCGGCGTTCAGAACACCGGACTGGACACCGTCATCCTGGGTAAGAACACGCGAGAACTCTTCATGCCCACGCGCGAGAACCTGGCGCCCCGTCACCTCATCGTGCGCGGCGGCATCAACGGCGAGTACTACACCGATGGGGAGCCCTCCAACGGGCGCATCGAAACCGCGTTCTTCGGCGAGGGGATGACGCGCGTCGACGTGCGCAGCAAGGGCCCCAGGATCATCGTCCTGCCCTCGACCGTCACCACCTTCCAGCTCGACCCCTTCTCCTCTGAGGGATACAAGTCCGACGCGCAGGTCTACGTGGCCGCCGCCGAAGGGTCGCCCGCCTGGGAGGTCGCGAAGGCTGAGCTGGTCAAGGAAGGTATCGACCTGTCCCACCTGCACGCCTACGTGCCCGCGTCAATCTCGCTGTCCGGCACCGGCATTGACGAGGCCGGGGACGGGGCTCGCTGGAGCGGCGCCGTGGGTGCTCCTGTGCAGATGACCGCCACCGTGAGCGGCGCCATTGCTCAGGGGCGCGAGCTGCGCGTCATCCAGGTCGGCACGGGCGGCGCCGAGACCGTCGTGCAGGACTGGACGGCGATGGGCGGCGACGGGGAGGCGGCCTCGTCCCTGACCTTCTCCTGGACGCCCACCGGGGCTGCCAGGTCCCTGCGCGTTGAGGCCCGCGACGTGACCCAGGTCAGCGCCGAGGTGAGCGTGGCGGTCGAGGTGGGCGGAACCCTCGACGTCAACGCGGCCAAGGGCGTTGGCACGTGGAGGCACAACATCTTCGGATGGTGGTACGCCTACGCGGACGGCACCTACGCCCGCAGCACCTCAGTTGTCATCGACGGCAAGATCTACCGCTTCAACGGTGACGGCTACATGCACACCGGTTGGACCTACTACTACAACCACTGGTACTACCACTCCTCCTCGGGCGAGCAGGTCACCGGCTGGGTGCAGGACAAGGACAACTGGTACTACTTGGACCCCGTCACCGGCGCAATGGTCAAGGGCTGGTTCAAGGATGGCTCTCACTGGTACTACCTGGGCGACACCACCGGAAATGGTGAAGGGGTGGTACCACGGTAACGACGGTTGGTACTACTTGAACCCCGCCGACGGCATCATGGTCACCGGCTGGGTCAAGATCGGACTGACCTGGTACCACTTCTCCGACACCGGCAAGTGGATCCACTAGTGCCCCGCGCCAACGCATGATCCCAGCGTTGTCACAGGACGCTCCGGTGCTCTGCACAGACTCGATCCCTACAGTAGGTGTCATGACAAGGGAATACGGCACGGGCCAATCGGGCCCGGGAGATGCCGACGAGAATCGTTGTGAGGAGTCATCTGGGAGAACGTGAACTGTGTTGATGGGATACGCCGAGGGGTCGACCGCACGGTCGACCCCTCGGCGTATCTGCGCGCTGGCCACCGGATGGGGTGATCGCGGTGGTCTTCGGGTTATAGGACACTACGTGTTGCTGGTGGGGTGACTTTTCGGTGTGGTGGTGCGGGAAAGTCGGTGTTTTAGTTGATTGGGACCAACTATGAGGATGGGCAAATCGTGTTGGTCGAACGAATTGTCGCTGGGCGGGTGGTTCTGTGCTGACTGCCTGTGTCACCTGGGCCCGAGATGTGGCAGTACTAGCCCGATGAGGGCGTGTTCAATTGTCTGTGTATCCGTCTTTGTTTGAAAGGATTGATGCATGATGAATGATGATGATGTTGTTGTGGCTCGCGCTAGTGGGCGTGAGACGGTGGAGGAGCTGCGTCGCTCGGGGGCGTTGGATGCGTTGTTTGAGCGTCTTGATGCCGGCGAGATCGAGATGACGGGCAGCCAGGGCTTGTTGCCCGCGTTGCTCAAGGAGGCCTTGGAGCGCGGGTTGGCCGCTGAGCTTTCCGAGCACTTGGGGTATGAGAAGGGTCAAACCAGCACCCAGGCGCGCTCGAACACGAGGAACGGCACGACGAAGAAGACCGTGATATCGGAGGTGGGAGCCTTCGAGATCGAGGTTCCCCGGGACCGGGCAGGCTCATTCACCCCGCGCCTGGTACGTAAAGGACAGCGGCGCCTCGATGGCTTGGATGCGATGATTATCAGCTTGTATGCCGGGGGGATGACGGTACGCGATATCCGCCATCACCTGGCCTCCACCCTGGGCGTGGAGGTCAGCGCTGGGACGATTTCCACGATCACTGACGCGGTGTGCGAGGCCGTCTTGGAGTGGCAGCACCGCCCCCTAGAAGCGTTCTACCCGGTGATCTACCTGGACGCGATCCGCATCAAAGTCCGACGCGATCACAGGGTGGAGAACCGGGCCGCTCACCTGGCGGTGGGAGTGGACATGGAGGGCATCAAGCACGTGCTGGGCATCTGGGTCCAAGCCGATGAAGGAGCGGCTTTTTGGGCCCACGTATGCGCCGAGCTGGCCAACCGAGGCGTGCGCGATGTCCTGATCGTGTGCTGCGACGGACTTACTGGCCTGCCCGAAGCCATCGAAGCGACCTGGCCCCAGTCCATGGTCCAAACCTGCGTCGTTCACTTAATCCGCGCATCCATGCGTTTCGTGTCCTACAAGGACCGCAAGAACGTCGCCGCCGCTCTCAAGCGGATCTACAGCGCACCCAATGAGGACACCGCCCGAGAGGCGCTCGAAGAGTTTGCGGCCAGCGACCTGGGAGCGCGCTACCCCCAAACGGTTGCCACCTGGCAGCGCGCCTGGCAGCGCTTCACGCCGTTCTTGGCGTTCCCGCCCATGCTGCGCCGCGTCGTGTACACCACCAACGCTATCGAATCGTTGAACTACCAGCTGCGTAAAATCACCAAGAACCGCGGGCATTTCCCCAGCGAAGAAGCCGCCGTCAAACTCTTGTGGCTCGCCATCTGCAACATCGAAGACAAACGCGCCGCCCAGCGCCTCACAGACGCTGGCAAACCCGCCAACAAACGAACAGGACACACCCGCCTCATCCAAGGACACACCACCACCAACTGGAAACAAGCCCTCGCCCAACTCACCACCGCCTACCCCGACCGAATCACCCCCTACCTCTAACCCCCATACACAGAAATTGACAGGCTCCCCGATGATGCACAGCTGGGCCCTATAGGTGGAGCGTGGGCGGCCCTGCCCACGCTCCACCTATCGGGTTAACCTGCGCAGTAAAGGGGCCCAGGCATCCACCTGTACGGCCAACAGCGCCACCTTGAAGCCGGTTATGCCTGTCCGCCACGCGGGGGGACTGATCTCTATAACCCTGGTTTTCCGCAACGCATACTGCACAACTGAGAGAAATTGCTGATAATTGGCCAGGCGCGTCACGCGCCTGGCTCGTATCCCACAGTCACGAACGAAGTGAGACTCACATGACCCACCGCCACGCATCGGCACTCGCGCTGATGACCGCCGGTGCCCTCGGCATGTCAACCCTCGCCGTCCCAGCTGCGCTCGCAGCGGACGGGGCAGGCCATGCATCCGTCGGTACCACCGCCTTCGCGCAACCCGCGAACCCGGCCCAGGCCTCGTCGGCCGACGAGCAGGCCACCATCATCGTCCAGCTTCAGGACGGGACCAACCGCGCCGAGGCCCACGACCGCATCGCCGTCTCCGTCGCGCAAGCTCTTCCCGGTGCCACCGTCACGACGCTCCGCGAGTACAGCCATGCGATGGACGGCTTCGCGCTCCAGGCGCCCGCCTCCACTCTCGGCGCCATCCAGGCCACCAGCGGCGTCAAAGCCGCCTTCGCCTCGCGCACCATCGCAGCCATGGCGGAAGGGGAGGAACCCGCCGGCGTCCCCGTCCTCAAGAACGCCGCCGCGCTCGAAATGACCCGCGCCAACCAGACCACCCACAAGGGTGAACACCAGGTCATCGAAGTCATCGACTCCGGACTGGACATCACCCACCCCGCTTTCTCCGGCGCCCTCGACGCCTCAGCCATCCGCATGAACCAGGCGGACGTCGCATCCCTGACGCCCAGCCTGCCCCACGGATCCGCCGGCGCGTGGGTCTCCGACAAGATCCCCTTCGCCTACGACTACGCCGACAACGACGCCACCGTCGTGCCCACCTCCACCAAGGACATGTCCCACGGCACGCACGTCGCCGCCATCGCGACCGCCAACGGCGGCGAGGTGCGCGGAACCGCGCCCAACGCCCAGCTCATCGTCGCCAAAGTCGTCCACGACGCCGACGGCGCCATGTCTGACGACGCCCTGCTGGCCGCCCTCGACGACGCCCTCATCATCAAGCCCGACGTCATCAACATCTCGCTGGGCGACGACTCCGGCATGAGCAGCGAAGCCGGCTCGATCTTCGCCGACGTCTACAAGGCGCTCGCGCACGCCGGCATCACCGTCAACGCCGCGTCCGGCAACGCCTTCTCCAACGCCTACGGCAACAACTCGGGCCAGAACAAGCCCTTCGCCTCCGACCCCGACACGGGCACGCTCGGCGAACCCGCCTCCTACAAGTCCAACCTGGCCGTCGCCTCGGTCGACAGCCAGGACACCCTGCCCTACGTGCGCCTCGGCGACCACAAGATCCCCTACGCCACCGCCATCGACGGCAACGGCGAACCCGTGCCCAGCCTGCGCGACATACCCGAAAAGACCTACCGGATCGTCCACGCATCCTTCGGCGGAAGCGACGAAGTCCAGCGCTACTGGGGAACGAACCGCTACGACCTGTCCGATGCGATCGTCCTGGAAGACAAGGGCGGTATCGACACCCACGGCGACATCCCCATGACCGATGAGCTCAAGGCCGAGAACCTGCTCAAGGCCACCCCGCCGCCGGCCGCCCTGATGATCGCCGACACCGAGGAGTCTGGCACCCCCTACCAGGCCATCACGGGGGCAGCCCGCGACCTGCCGACGGTGACCATCACCAAGGCGAGCAAGGACCTGCTCGACGAGGCGGTACGCGACGCGAAGGGCGGCGACATTTACGTCACCGTCACCCACTCCGGCATCGTCCTGGCCTCGCCCAACCCCGCCGCCTCCGAGTTCTCCGCGTGGGGCGTCTCCCCGGACCTGACCCTCAAGCCCGAGGTTGCAGCCCCCGGCGGCAACATCACCTCCGCGATCCTGGGAGGCGAGTACGCGAGCCTGTCCGGCACCTCGATGGCCTCCCCGCAGGTCGCGGGCATCTCCGCCCTCGTGCGCCAGCGCATCGCCTCCGACCCGGCCTTCGCGAGCATGAGCGCCGCAGACAAGAACGCGGTCGTCACCAACCTCATCATGGGAACCGCCCACCCGCTGGTCGACATCGAGCTCGGGGACGGCACCTTCTACTCCCCGCGCAAGGTCGGCGCAGGTGAGGTCGACGCGCTGGCAGCCACGACCTCGTCCGTCTACCCGAGCGTCGTTGGTAGCGCCAACCCCTCGCGCCCCAAGGCCGACCTGGGTGACGGCACCACGGGATGGACCTTCCAGGTGCAGCTGACGAACCTGTCCGCGCAGGCCCACACCTATACGCTCGGCGGCCAAGCCCTCTCCGAGGTCGTCGAGGAAGGCCTGTTCATGGAGCACTCGCAGAACTGGGCGGGACAGGGCATCACCCTGGCCTTCTCCTCAGACTCCGTGACGGTCCCCGCCTCCTCCAGCGCCACCGTGACCGTCACCGTGACCCCCGAAGCCGAGTTCGCCTCGTACGCGTCGGCTCATGCCCCCGAGGGGACGTTCATCGACGGGGCCATCACCTTCACGAGCGCCGATGGGACCCCCGACCTGACGGTTCCCTACCTGGGCTTCTACGGGTCCTGGGGCGCGCCCGCGATCTTCGACGAGCTGTGGTCCGACGAGGAGACTCGCCCCGCGCACGTCTACCGTTCCGCGCTGATGGACACCGAGACCGAGATCCCGCTGGGCGGGCTCAACCCCCTGGCCGAGAAGCAGGACTACAACTCAGTCGTCACCGTCGACCCGACGCGACTGGTCGCCTCGCGCTCGCAGGCCCCGGGCGCGCCCAACACGATCGCCCCGCGCACCGGCATGCTGCGCTCCGTGCCCCGCATGAACGCCACCTACACGAACGAGGCCGGGGTGAGCGTGCGCTCCTACGAGCTGACCCGGGTGCGCAAGTCCCTGTACGACCTGGAAACCGGCTACACCAAGCCGGGCGAGTTCACCGGCGAGGACCCCGTGTTCGACGGCGTGGACGAGGGCGGCAAGGAACTGCCCGACGGGCGTTACACGCTCACCCTCGAAGCTGCCACGGACGGCCCCTCGTCCACCACGCAGCAGATGCGCTACGAGTTCACGCTCGACACCCGCGCACCCGTCATCTCCAACGCGACGGTCACCGGCGAGGAGGGGGCGCGCACGCTCTCCTTCGACGTCACCGACGCCTCGCCGCTGGCCGGCATCGAGCTGCGCGCTGACGCCGACGGCGCGTGGTACTACCGCCAGCTCCTTGAGGGCGACGGCGAGATCCAGGCCGACGGCTCCCACCGCTACCACGTCGACGTGCCCGTCGCCGACCTGAACCGTGCCTGGTCCGAGAAGGGCAACGAGGGCGCGGCCCCCGTGTCCTCTCACCTGGTCGCCTGGGACTGGGGCCTGAACCCCACCCAGCGCGAGGTGACCCTGGACGGCTCGCCGATGCCCGAGCCGGAGCCCGCTCCCGAACCCGCGCCGAATCCCACCGTGCCCGCCGGCACGTGGGTGAGCGACGCGCAGGGCTGGTGGTACAGCTACGCCGATGGCTCCTACCCGAAGGGCGTCACGCTGGCGATCGACGGCGCCACCTATCGCTTCGATAGCTCCGGTTACATGCGTACCGGCTGGGTCAAGGAAGCTGGTTCCTGGTTCTACCACACCTCCTCGGGCGCCCAGGCCACCGGTTGGGCCTCAGTTGGAGGCACCTGGTACTACCTGGACGCGACCACCGGCGCCATGCGGACCGGCTGGTACTACGACCGTGGATCCTGGTACTACCTGCGCCCCGCCGACGGCGCGATGGCAACAGGCTGGGTGCGCGACGGGGCCGCCTGGTACTACCTGACCCCCGGCCGCGGCACGCTCGCCACGGGCTGGTTGTTCGCCGGTGGATCCTGGTACCACACGGATCCGGTCAGCGGCGCGATGACCACCGGATGGCTGGTTGATCGCGGAAGCTGGTACTACCTGCATCCGGCCAGCGGCGCAATGGCGTCCGGCTGGGCCAAGGTGGGCGACGACTGGTTCTACTTCAACCCGGTGCGCGGCACTCTAGTGACGGGCTGGATGCAGATCAACGGCACGTGGTACTACTTCTCTGATTCCGGTCAGTGGCAGCGCTCAGTGAGCTAACCCCATAGGCCGCCTGCAAGGCTCGCGCCCCCGGACAGTAGTCCGGGGGCGCGATCCGGATAAATCCCAGGGTTTTCTCAGGTTGCCTCGGGGATCCCACAAGGTTGGCCTCCTAGAGTAGACGTCATTACAAAGGAATACGGCACGGGCCAATCGGGTCCGGGAGATGCCGACGAGAACCGTTGTGAGGAGTCATCTGGGAGAACTCGCACTGTGTTGATGGGATACGCCGAGGGGCTGACCGCAGGGTCGGCCCCTCGGCGTCTGCGCGCGAAGATCATCCGCGTTGTCGCCGCCGGATTTGTTGCTGTCCTCGCCTATGCGTATGGGTCTCGAACGGTTTGCTGGCTCTTCGCATTTTAGGGTGTGGGAGGTGTTGGAGTGGGCCGGAGTGTAGGTGGTGGCGTGGGCGGCGTGCCCATCCTGCCACCTGTAGGGTCCAGCTGCGCATGGAGGGGTGTGGCGGTGAGTGGTTCGGTGTGCCAGTTCCGCGTTTGTTCTTGTTTCTTGGGGCACTGCACCCGATCCGTAGGCAATGCACCTCTTCTGTTCGGGTGCAGCGCCACGTAACGGGTGCACCGCCACATAACGGGTGCACCGCCACATAACGGGTGCAGTGCCCCTTATCGGGTGCAGCGCCCCCGTGCTTGTGGCGACTGTCGGGGTTGTGGGGGTCTTCTGGGCTTGAGTTGTCTTCCGGGCTTGGGGCACTTCGTGGGGTCATTGCGGTGCCTCATGTTGTGGTTCCTCAGAAATGTCGCACGTAATTCCCCGACATGTATTTCAAACATTGAAATCGCACCGTTGGAATTGCAACGTTTTGGGGTGCTGCAGAAAGTTCGGGCACCCGAATTACGTGCGAGTTTTGGTTGATGAGGCGCCCAAGGCGAACTCCTGTGTTCGGTCATCGTCCCACGACACTGTCCACAATCCCCGGGACGCTTCGAACACCACCCCCACACCCCACAATGCGAAGAGCCGGTTTGCTTCGTGGCGTGCGCGTCATGCAACACAACGGGGCGCGGCGAGCTCTCGAATGAGAACTCGCCGCGCCCCGGCCTCGTCAATGACGGTGACAAGGCGAGCAATTCAGAGGCGCTCAACCCCCGCGTCCCACGCGGCGCGCATGGGGTTCGCGTCGGCGACCAGCTGATCGAAGCGCAGGTCGGCAATGTCGATGACCTCGCCGAGCGCGAAGCGAGCCTCGCGGGCGGGGGAGTGCTCGACGCGGCGCCAGCCCGAGGACAGTAGGTGCTTGCGGTCCACCACGTTATCCACGCAGATGACCAGGGGACGGCCAAACTTCTCGCGGTAGGCGGCCGTCAGGGCGCGCAGCTCCTCGGCCTCCTTGTCCGTCAGGTCGCCGACGGACAGGTTCGAGGTGTCGGCCAGTGACTGATCGTCGCCCTCCCCGTCGAGAATCAGGGAGACGACGTCCGTGTAGGACGCGATGAGTTCCTCGGCTTCCTCAGCCGTCGCCGCCAGCACCACGTCCTCGAAGGAGGAACGCAGCTCGGTCACGGTTGCGAAGGGACGCGCCTCCCAGGCGCGCTCCGCCGGCCAGGTCTGCGTCGTGAACATCTGCGAGAACGTCGACACGAACGTCTCACGATCCATCGCGTTGACGTCGTCCAGGTTGATCTTCTTGCCGTCCACGACGGCCACATCCGGGGATTCGGGGCGGCCGATGTGGAAGAACAGGAGGTTCAGGATGATGGCCGTCAGCGAGCCGATCGTCACGCCCGAGCCGAAGATGATCTGCAGCCAGGAAGGCATGACGGTGACGATGCCGGGCTTGAGGGTGACCAACATCGCCAGGCCGATCGACGTGGAGACGATGACGGCGTTGCGGTTGTCGCGCAGGTCGACCTTAGACAGGGTCTGGATGCCGACCACGGCCACGTTGGCGAACATCGCCAGGGACGCGCCGCCGATGACCGGCTGCGGGATAGCAGCGACGATGGCCCCCGCCTTGGGCAGCAAGCCCAGGAACATCATGAAGACGCCGGCGGCCGTGACGACCCAGCGGGACTTGACGCGGGTTAGGCGCACCAGGCCGACGTTCTGCGCGAAACACGTGTAGGGGAAGGAGTTCAGGACGCCGCCCAGCAGGGTCGACAGGCCGTCGGCGCGCAGCGCGTTGGCGATGTCGCGAGGCGTGATGCGCTTGCCCACGACCTCACCGGTCGCGAACACGTCACCGGTTGTCTCCACGGCGGTCACGGCCATCACGATGATCATCGCGAAGATCGCGGTGAGGGAGAACTTGGGAATGCCGAAATAGAAGGGCGTGGTGATGCCCAACCAGGTGGCCTCTCCTACGCCCGAGAAATCGGTCTTGCCCATCGCAAAGGCGACCGCGGTCATGATGAGCAACGCCAACAGGACCGATAGGGTCCCCATGAAGCCCTTGAAGAGGCGCTGGATGATCACGATGATCGCGATTGTTCCGAAGGCGAAGGCCAGGGCCTCGAAGGTTGCGGTTGCCTTGGCGGCGTCGTCGCTGGCCCTGTCGGCCCAGGCGACGATGTCGCCGGCGGAGACAGACAGCAGGGTCGTCCCCATGACGGTCAGTAGGGTGCCCGTGACGATGGGCGGGAAGAACCGCAGGAGCTTGGCGAAGAAGGGGGCGACCAGGAAGACGATGAGGCCGACGGCGATGATGGAGCCGTACATGGTGGCCAGGCCGGTCGTGGGGTCTGCGCCGGGCGGCGTGGCGGCCGCGCCGATCGCGATGAGGGGGGAGACGGCGGTGAAGGTAACGCCCTGGATGAGGGGGAGCTTCACGCCGATGAAACGACCGATGCCTGCGGACTGGATGATTGTGGCGATGCCACAGGTGAGCAGGTCGGCGTTGATGAGGTGAACCAGCGTGTGGTTATCGAGCCTGAGCCCGGAGGCGATGACGAGCGGGACGACCACGGCGCCCGCGTAGAACGCGAGGACGTGCTGGATGCCGAGAACTGTTAGTTTTCCGATGGGGGGAACTTGGTCGACGGGATGGGGAGCGGACGAGAGGCGAGATGCCATGCGTGTCTCCTGAACCTATATTCATGTGTGAAGGGATGCCTTCAGCGTCGGTATCGAGAAGGCATGATTATCGTAAAACATTACGTAGGGGAGCGGGGCTTATGCCCATGTGAGGGACTCGTGTGGTCCCGAGGCCGTGGCTGGCTCGTCGGGATGAGCGTCGGGTGGGAGCCAGGTTTGTCATCGCTGTGCCGACGGCGCAAACGCGGGGTCCGTGCACGCCTGGCGTTACCGAAAAATATGCCGGTAATGGCGTGTTTGAGGATGCGCGGGTGCTGAACAGCTGGAAAGTTTGTGTGATCTACATAACAGAAATGGACGTATTTGGGCTGAAAATCGGGAATTTTTCGTGAAATCCGCGAAATATGGCCCTAAACTCGGCGAAATCGCCAGAGATTTCGTACTGTTTCATTCGTGGCCACGAAAGTGGTAACCAAAGAACGAACAGGAATGAGGTTTCTCAATGTCCGTGAACCGTACCGAGCTTGTCGCTCAGATTGCCGAACGTGCCGACCTGACCAAGGCGAAGGCCGACGAGGCCCTGGCCGCCTTCCAGGCCGTCCTCGTTGAGTCCCTGGCTAAGGGCGAGGCCGTCAAGGTCACCGGCCTCCTCTCCGTCGAGCGCGTCGAGCGCGCCGCCCGCACCGGCCGCAACCCCCGCACCGGCGAAGAGATCAAGATTCCCGCGGGCTACGGCGTGAAGCTCTCCGCCGTCTCCACGCTGAAGAAGGCCGTCTCCAAGTGACGAGCTGACCCACAGCAACACTGCGGGGCACGACCGATCGGTCGTGCCCCGCACGCATGCGCGCCCTGTCGCGCGTACACGTTGCCCCCGGCCCGAAGACTCGGGCCGGGGGCGTCCCTTGGAGTTCGCATGAAGGACTATCTGCTTACGCTCCCACCTCTTCCTTCGGTCGGATCTGAAGCAGCGGGTGGTGGCAGGCCACGCGATGACGCTCATCCGTCAGGACTGGCTGGACCTTGCACTCCTCGCCGGCGAAGGGGCAGCGCGGACGGAAACGGCACCCCTCGGGCGGGTTGACGGCGCTGGGAGGCTCGCCCTCCAGCTTGATTGTCCGCTCGTCGTGGGAGTGCTCGGGGTCGGGCACGGGGATCGAGTCGATGAGGGCCTTCGTGTAGGGATGCTTCGGGTTCTCGACCACCTCCTTCGCCGGTCCCTCCTCGACGATGCGGCCCAGGTACATGACGCCGATACGGTCCGCCATGTACTGAACCACCGCCAGGTCGTGGCTGATGAACAGGTATGACAGCCCGAGCTCAGCCTGCAAATCCTTCATGAGGTTGAGGACCTGCGCCTGGACGGAGACGTCGAGCGCGGAGACCGGCTCGTCCGCCACGATGAGGTCCGGCGCCAGAGTCAGCGAACGAGCAAAACCGATGCGCTGGAGCTGGCCGCCCGAGAACTCGTGCGGGTAGCGATCCAGGATCTCCTCGGTCAGGCCAACCTGCTCGATGATTTCCATGATGCGCTCGGCGATCTGCCGCTTACTACCTGTCTTTTGGATGCTCATGGGCTCGGCCAGAATCTGGTCGATGCGCATGCGCGGATCCATCGCCGCGTAGGAGTCCTGGAACATCATCTGCACGTCGCGGTGGATGCGCACTGCGTCGCGGCCCTTGAGCGTGGCCAGGTCGCGCCCTTCCAGCTCAATGGCACCGCCCGAGGGCGGCTCGAGACCCGCGATGAGGCGGCCCATCGTCGACTTGCCACAACCGGACTCGCCCACCAGGCCGTAGGTCTCGCCCTTGCGCACCGTGATGGACACACGGTCCACGGCGGAGACGACGCCCTTGTCTCGCTTGAAGAAGCCGGAGCCCGCCGACTCGTACTCGCGCGAGGCCTCCTTGACGTCCAGCAGAACATGGGAGGACACCGTCGGGACGGTCTGTGCCACGGCCTCGTCCCCGGCCTTGTCCGCGTCAAGCTTGGCCTGCAGATCCGCAGGGGACTCGTCGCCATCCTGGACGGGGTGGAAGCACGAGAATGAGTGCGTGCCTTCCGCGGTCAGGTCCGGGTAGCGCTCCAGGCACTCCGGGGTGGCCCACAGGCAGCGCTTGGCGAAGCGGCAGCCCACCGGCAGGTTCGTCAGCGACGGGGGAGCACCCGGAATCGAGAAGAGCTTGGTGCCCGCTGCCAAAGCACGCTCGGGCAGGGCAGCCATGAGCGAGCTCGTGTAGCGGTGCCTGGGCTCCGTGAAGAGAGTCTTCGTCGGGGCCGTCTCCACGATGCGCCCGGCGTACATGACGGCCACGCGATCCGTGTGACCGGCGACGACGCCCAGGTCGTGGGTGATGAGGATGACGCCCATCTGGTACTCGTCGCGCAGCTCGTCGATGAGATCGAGGATCTGCATCTGCGTCGTCACGTCCAGAGCCGTCGTGGGCTCGTCCGCGATCAGGATGCGCGGCTTGCACACGAGAGCCATGGCGATCATGACGCGCTGACGCATACCGCCCGAGAGCTGGTGCGGGTAGTTGTTGATGACCACCTCGGGGCGGGGCATGCCCACGCGTCGAAGAATCTCAACGGCGCGCTCGAGCGCCTCCTTCTTCGAGAGCCCCTCGTGCACGCGCAGCGGCTCACACACCTGCAGGCCGATCTTCATGGTCGGGTTCAGCGAGGTCAGCGGATCCTGGAAGATCATGCCGACCTTTGTGCCGCGCAGCTTGCGCTTGTCCTTCAGGGGCAGTTTCGTCAGGTCCTGACCGTCCAGGATGATCTGTCCGGAGGAGACCCGGCCCCCTTGGGGGAGCAGTCCCATGAGGGACAGCGCGGTCATCGTCTTGCCGGAGCCAGACTCGCCCACGATGCCCAGGGTTTCGCCCGGGTTCACGTGCAGGTCGACGCCGGAGAGTGCGTGGACCACGCCGGAGCGGATCTCAATGTCGGTGTGGAGGTCCCGGATGTCCAGGAGCGGAGTGTTAGCCATAGTTCTTCTCACCTCTTGCGCAGTCGAACTTCGAAGGCGTCACGCAGGCCGTCGCCGATAAAGTTGAACGACAAGACCAGGATGATGATGAGGACGCCCGGCGGGTAGAGCAGCCACCAGTTGCCCGAGTACACGTGCGACTGGCTGTTGGAGAGCATGGCTCCCCAGTCGGTGGCGGGAGGCTGCGCGCCCAGGCCAAGGAAGGACAGGTAGGCGACGTAGAGGACTGCGTCGGCGACCTGGAAGGTCGCGTTGACAATGACGGTACCAATTGTGTTACGCACGATGTGCGTGCGGATCGCCCGGGGCATCGATCCGCCCATACCGCGCATCGCGACGACGTACTCGCGGGTGCGCAGGGACAGGGCTTCGCCTCGAATCAGTCGGGACGTGCCCAGCCAGGACAGCGCCGACATGATGATGATCAGGACGGGGACCGTCGGGGGGACCATCGTGGCGATGAGCATGAAGAGGAACAGGACGGGCACGGACATGAGCGCGTCAACGATACGCATCATGACTGCGTCGACCCAGCCTCCAATAAAGCCCGCGATCGCGCCGTACAGGGTACCGATCGTGGTCGCGATAATGCCGGCGAAGAGGCCGACGATGATCGAGGTCTGTCCGCCCTTCATGAGGCGGCCGAGCTGGTCGTATCCGACCATATCGGTGCCCAGCGGATGCTCGGATGAGGGAGGCAGTGTCGAGATCGACAGGTCGGTGTGAACCTGATCGGTCACGTAGAACATGGGGCCGATGAAGGAGAAGGCCAGCAGGATCAGCAGCAGGAACACGCCGAAGACGGCGAGCCTGTTCTCCATGAAAACCTGCAGGCCCTGCAGCTTCGTCGATTTGCGGGCGGTGCGCGCCTTGGCCGGCGCAGCGATGGGTGCTGTTGCAGTGGTCATTTGGCACGTCCTGCCAGTCGGATACGGGGATCAGCGACGGCGTAGAGGAAGTCTGCCAGGAGCGCGCCGATGACGGTCGCAAAGGAGATGATCAGGGTGACGCCGAGGAGAATCGGGTAGTCGCGCCTGCCGGTCGCCTGGTAGTACAGGTAGCCCATGCCGTTGAAGTTGAAGAGGGTCTCGATGACGAGGGCGCCGCTGAACATCGCGGGAATGTACAGGCCGATCATGGTGATGACGGGGAACATGGCGTTGCGCAGGGTGTGCACGAAGACCACGCGGAACTCCGACAGGCCCTTGGCGCGCGCGGTGCGCACGTACTGCTCGTTGAGGTTGTCCACCATGGAGGAGCGTACGTAGCGGGCGTAGGCGGCGATCGTGCCGACCGAGAGCGCGCAGACGGGCAAAACCAGGTGATCCCACTGCTCCCACATAACGGACAGGTTCTGGCCCTGCGGAGCGTCATTGGGAAGGATCGGCCACACCTGAGAGAAGAGGACGATGAGGATCAGGCCCGCGAAGAAGATCGGCGTCGAGTAGGCCAGCAGACACGCGATCGTCACGATGTAGTCCGGTGGTTTGTTTCTCTTCACCGCCTGCCACACACCCAGGGGAATAGCGATGATCAGGGCGAGGATGGTGGACAGCAGGGAGAGGAAGATGGTGCGCGGGAGGCGGGCGGCCAGCAGCTCGTTAACGGACTGGTTGTGCTGGTAGGAATAGCCGAAGTCGCCATGCGCGATCTTGTTGAGGTAGGTGACGTACTGCTCGGGGATCGGTCGGTCGTATCCGTTTTCGCGGTCGAAGGCCGCGAGCTGTTCTTTCGTCGCGTCCTTACCCAGGGCCGCACGGGCGGCACCGCCCGGCTGGGACTGGAGAAGGACGAAGGTGATGATGGTGACCAGGAAGACGACGACGACTGCCTGGCCGAGGCGTTTGAGGATGAATTGCAACATTGCGAACTCCACAGTAAGGGGGCAGGCGCCCGCGCGCGAGAGCGGGTGCGGGCGCCTGCCCCGTGAGGCGGTGGGATGAGCGCTTACTTAGCCTCGTCGGTCTTCCACGACCAATCCTCGGGCCAGGTGTCGCCCGTTGCGTCGAGCTCGCCCAGGTTGAGCGTATTCTTCACAGCGGTGATCTGGTAGTACGGGTTGGGCATCCACAGAACGGGGAGGTCCTCCGCGAGGAAGTCGTTGTAGGCCTGGAGAGCGTCAGGCTCGGAGGAGCGGGTCGACTCGACGATCAGCTTGTCGGCCTCGGGGTTGGAGTACTGGCCGAGGTTGACGGGGGCGTCAGTGGCGAAGAGACGCTCGCCGGAGGCGTAGATCGGGAAGCCCCACGAGGTCTGGGAGCCGAAGAAGGACAGGTCCCAGGTGCAGGGGGACTCGTCACTGCACGCCTGCGAGGCACCCACGGAGTCCGGAACCTCGCTCATATCGATCTTGATGCCGAGCTTGCCGAACTGGGAGATGATCTCCTCGAACATCTGGTGCGTGGAGACGAAGCCAGACTGGGAGACGAGCTTGAAGCTCAGCTTGTCGCCGGCCTCGATGCCCTCACCGCACTGGCCCTCGCCGGTGCCGGGGTTCTCGCAGGTGCTCTCACCGTCGGGCACGACCTTCCAGCCGTGGTCCTCCAGGAGCTTCTTGGCGGCATCGGGGTTGAAGGAGTAGACGCACCCCTCGGTGGTGCCGACCTTATCAGCTGCCATGGGCACGGGGCCACACGTCGGGGAGGCGGTGCCGGACCAGATCTTCTGAGACAGGGTCGGCTGGTCGATGAGCTGCTGCATCGCCTGGCGGATGTACTTCTGGTTGATGAACTTCGAGGCGGGAGCCTGGGGGGCGAAGTTCAGCGCCAGGTAGGTGATGGAGTTGCCGGGCCACAGGAAGACGTTGTAGCCCTTACCTTCGACGGTGGAGCGCTGGTTGTACTGCGCGGCGGGGATGTAGCCGAAGTCGATGGAGCCCGAGCGCACGGAGTTGAATTCGGCGTCGTCACCGGTGAAGGACTTGTAGATCAGAGCGTCGATCTGGGGCTTGTCCTTGCCCCAGTAGTTCTCGTTGGGGACGAGAGTCAGGCCCTGTTCGGGGGTGAACTCTTTGAGCTTCCAGGGGCCGTTGACGGTCTGCCACAGCGGGTTGTCGGCGTAGGACGACAGCTTCTTGGCCTCGCCCTGCAGGTAGGCGAAGACAGCCTGGGCGCCCTCGGGGGTGCGGTCCATGTCGGAGACCGCCTCGTCCGCGCTCGACTTGTCCCAGGCGTGCTGGGGGAGCAGGGCGACCTTGTTGATCTGGTTGTCAATGAACCAGGCGGGGGCGAAGGAGTCTTCGGTCGTAATGGAGAAGGTGTGCTCGTCCTTGATGTCGAGCGTGGCGCCATCGGGGAAGAAGCCCTCCTTGTAGGAGGCCCACTCGTCCTTGTTGTTGGTCACCAGGTTCCACCAGAACTCGATGTCGCGCGTGGAGACGGGGGTGCCGTCGGACCACTTGGCGTCATCGCGCAGCTTGATGGTGTAGGTCTTACCGTCCTCGGAGACCTCGGGAACAGTGCCCAGAGACTTGTCCAGGTTGATCTTGTAGGGGGTCTCGGAGGTGGACTTGTAGGCGAAGAGAGGGCGGTACATCGCCTGGATGAACTGGCCGTTCTCGCCCTGGGTGTAGCCTTGGCTGAGATCGGGAAGATCCAGTTCGGAGTGCGCGAGGCCATGGTGACCTCGTTCTTTCCAGTCTCTGAGGTGAGGGTGCCGCGGTTGGTGCTACAGGCGGACAGGCCCATGGTCGCAACCATGGCGAGAGTCGCGCCCGCGGTGATCCACCGCTTCGTGCTGAGCTTCATGACTACTCCAAATCAACGTTGATCAGGGACTCTGAGGGAGTGTGGTCCCACCAGATGGTGTCCATCATATGACAGTTTCGCACACTGTGTCGCCATAATGAGAAAAATATTGAATGTTACGAAAAAATAACGGCGACTTTCGAAAAAAGAAGTACGAAACTTTCGTTATTGAGGCATAATTGTTTCTGTCCTCAACGCTGAGCACAGGTAACACAGCGGTTACTAAGAATCTAACTGGGAGGTGTCATGGCGACCATGGATGTCGATGAGACCGTGTTGACGCTGATTGGCTCCGGTCAGGCGGACACTCGGCCCGCCATTGTCAAACACACTGGCCTGGCAGCTTCGACCGTGTCTGCCTCCGTCTCACGTCTCGTCGAGGCCGGGGTCATCGCGGAGGCAGACGAATCGGTGTCCACCGGTGGGCGCCGCGCGCGCCGCCTTGTGACCTCGGAAGGCGTCGGTGCGCTTGCTCTTGTTGAGCTGGGAGCCCACCACGGCCTCGTCGCCCTGACCGACCCGACCCTGGGTATCGGCAAGGCCACCAGCCTTCTCGTCGACATCGCCAGCGGCCCCGAGGCCGTCCTTGCGACCGTCATGGAGGAAATCTCCCGCCAGGAGGGCGCAGCCAACGTGCGCGTTGGTGGCCTCGCCATGGCCGTGCCCGGACCCGTCGACGCCGAGCGTAGCCGCGTCATCCGCCCCGCCCGCATGCCCGGATGGGATGGCATTAACGTCGCCGAGGCCGTGGCCAAGCACTGCGGTCTGCCCGCGATCATCGAAAACGACGCGCGCGCCGGAGCCATCGGAGAGTCGGTGTACCGGCGCCGGCTCGAGGGGGTGGCCGACATCGACACCCTTATATACGTCAAGGCTGGGTCGGCGATCGGCGGCGCCTACCTCGTCGACGGAGTTCCCCTCGTCGGACGAGGCGGCCTGGCCGGGGACATCTCACATATCCCCGTCGACGAAGCCGCCGGCAGACCCTGCAAATGCGGCAACGTCGGGTGCCTGGAGACAATCGCCTCAGCGGACTCGATCCGCGTCGACCTGGCCCAGGCCGGCCTCGTCTACGAGAACAATGCCCAGCTCCTGGCCGCCGCGCGCGACGGCATCCCCGAAGTGGCCACCGCCATCCGCCAGGCGGGCACCCTGCTCGGCCACAGCCTCGCACACCTCGTGTCCTTCCTGGCCCCCCAGGGAGTCATCCTCGGCGGGGCCCTGTCCGCCGTCGACGCCTTCACCGCCGGCGTGCGCGCTGCCCTCCACCAGTCCTGCCTACCCTCCATCATGGAGGCACTTGTCATCGAATCATCCCGCTCCGGGCGTGACGCCGCGCTCTGGGGCCTGTCGACCCTCACCCCCCAAAAGATCTCAAAGGAGAATCGCTCATGACGAAGCCCCGCATCGCGGTCGCCGGAATTCACATCGAATCCTCGACGTTCACGCCCTACGTCTCGACCGCCGACGACTTTATCGTCACGCGCGGCGAGGAACTCATGGATCGCTTCTATTGGCGCGACGAGGACTGGGCCACCCAGATCGAGTGGATCCCCGTCCTGCACTCGCGCGCCCTGCCCGGCGGCGTCGTCGAGCGCGGCGCCTACGACGCGTGGAAGGCCGAGATCCTCGAGGGCCTCGCGGCCGCCGGCCCCCTCGATGGCCTCTTCTTCGACATCCACGGCGCGATGAGCGTGGAGGGCATGGACGACGCCGAAGGCGACCTCATCAACGCCATCCGCGCGGTCATCGGCCCCGAGCCCATGGTCAGCGCCTCCATGGACCTGCACGGCAACGTCTCCCAGGACCTCTTCGATGGCTGCGACATCCTGACCTGCTACCGCCTGGCACCCCACGAGGACGCCCTCGAATCGCGCCGCCGCGCCGCCTACAACCTGGGCATGCGCCTGCTCAACGGAGCGCCCAAGCCCGTCAAGGCCCTCGTCCACGTCCCCGTCCTGCTGCCCGGCGAAAGACCTCGACCCGCATCGAACCCGCCAAGTCCCTCTACAAGATGATCGACCCCGTCGAAGAAATGGACGGCATCTTGGACGCTGCCATCTGGATCGGCTTCGCGTGGGCCGACCAGCCCCGCTGCAAGGGCGCCGTCGTCGTCACGGGCGACGACGCAGAACTGGTCAAGGAGCAGGCCGAGCACATCGGCCGCGCCTTCTGGGCCGCCCACGACCGCTTTGAGTTCGTCGCCCCCGTCGCCTCCATGGAGGAGTGCCTGGCGGCCGCCGAGGAAGGCCCCAAGCCCTTCTTCATCTCCGACTCCGGCGACAACCCGGGCGCCGGCGGCGCAGACGACGTCACGGTCGCGCTCGCGGCCCTGCTGGCGTGGAAGCCTGTCCAGGAGGCGACCCTCGACGTCGTGTACGCATCCATCATCGACCCCGCTGCGGCGGACGTCGCCTGGCAGGCCGGCGTCGGGGCAGAGGTCGACCTCGAGGTGGGCGGACACATCGACACCCGCGAGCCCGGCCCGCTCGCCGTGACCGCGACCGTCGAGGCCCTGGCCGACGACCCGATGGGCGGGCACACTGCGCTGCTGCGCACCGGCGGCCTGCGCTTCATCGTGACCACCAACCGCAACCAGTACACGATGTTCAGCCAGTTCGAGCTGCTCGGCGTCGACATCACCGCCGCCGACGTGGTCGTCGTCAAGATCGGCTACCTCGAGCCTGACCTGTACGACACGCAGAAGGGCTGGCTCATGGCCCTGACCCCCGGCGGCGTCGATCAGGACCTCATCCGCCTCGGTCACCACAAGATCGAACGCCCGATGTACCCCTTCGATCCCGATATGGACGAGCCCGATCTGCACGCGCAGGTGGTCGTCCCGTGAGTACCGTCAAGGACGCCGCCGGCCCCGTCTTCGCGGGCATCGACATCGGCGGCACGTCCATCAAGTGGATGATCGTCGACGAGTCCGGCGCAATCCTCACGCAGGGGAGTGAACCCACAAGGTGCGAGGCCGTGGCCGAGCAGGTGGGCGGCATCGGCTCCCGGTTGGCTCATGCCCATCCGGGACTGGTGGGTGTCGGACTGATCTGCCCCGGCCTCGTCGATGAGGAGAAGGGAACGGTCGTCTACGCGGCGAACCTCGAGCTGCGTGGCGTCCAGCTGGCCCGCGCGGTCGAGGAAGCAACGGGTGTGCCCGCCGCACTCATGCATGACGGACGCGCCGCCGGCCTGGCCGAGGGACTCCTCGGCGCGGGTCGCGGGGCATCCTCCTTCCTCATGATGCCCATCGGCACGGGCATCTCCGTGGCCCTCATGCTCGGGAACCAGCTGTGGAGCGGAGCGACATTTTGCGCCGGTGAAGTCGGGCACGCCCCCATCTTCCCCGGGGGAGAGCCTTGCCGGTGCGGATCACGCGGCTGCCTGGAGGTCTACGCCTCCGCCAAGGGGATCGCCCGCCGCTACGCGCAGGCCACCGGCGAGGACATCGGCACCAAAGCCATCGAGAAAGCGATCGGCACCGACCCTGTGGCCACCGAGGTGTGGGAAACCGCCGTGCGTGCCCTGGCCCTGTCTTTAACCCACATGACGCTCACCGTCGACGTCGAGCGCATCATCATCGGCGGCGGACTGTCCCATGCGGGGGAGAACCTGCTGGCACCGCTGCGCGAGGAACTGGCATCGATGCTGACATTCCGCGATGCTCCGACGATCGTGCGCGCCTCCCTGGGAGGGTCGGGCGGTCGCTGGGGCGCCGCGATCCTGGCCGCCCGCGTGGGCGGATCGACCTGCTATGAAAGGTGGCAGCCGTGACTATCGTGGAAATCTGCGTCGAGGACGCCGTCGGAGTACACCGCGCCCGCGATGGGGGAGCGGACCGCATTGAGATCTGCACCGACCTGTCGTGCGGGGGCCTGACCCCAGCCTTCGACGAGGTGGTGGCCGCCCTCGAGGTGGCGCCCACCGGAGGCGTTCAGGTGCTTGTGCGTCCGCGCCCCGGCAACTTCGTCCATACGCGCGAAGAGGTCGACCGCATCGCCTCCGACATCGTGACTCTCAGTGCCATCGGCGAGGGTGCGCCCGTGCGGCTGGGCTTCGTCGTCGGCGTCTTGAATGGCGACGGAACCATCAACGTGGACGCGGCCGCGCGCCTGCGCGACACCGCCGAAGATGCGCCCCTGACCTTCCACCGCGGATTCGACCAGGTTGCGGACCAGGATCGAGGCCTCGACATCCTCATGGAGCTCGGCTACGACCGCGTCCTGACGACAGGTGGGCACCCGGCCGTCGCTCAGCCCGAGGCCTTGGCTCGCCTCGTGCAGCGCGGGGGAGACGACATCATCATCCTGGTCTCGGGCGGGCTGCGCGCACACAACGTCGCCGAGGTCGTGGCGGCCTGCGGCGCGCGCGAAGTCCACATGCGGGCGCCCGGCATGTCGGGAACCGACCGCGCCGAGGTCGAGCGGATCGTCGCGGCGCTCCACGGGTAGCCACGATCACATATTTTTCGGAAAAAATTGTCGATTCGTCTGATGAATCAATGATGGGAGTGTAAGCTTAACCACATGAGAATTGGAATTTTCAACGACGAAGATCAGATCGCATCCCTGGCAGCGGACCGCATCCTCGAGGTGTACCGCGCTAAGCCGAACTTCGTGCTCGGCCTGGCCACCGGCTCCTCGCCGCTCAAGCTCTACGCGGAGCTCGTGCGCCGCTACCAGGCCGGTCAGATCTCCTTTGCCCAGGTTCGCTCCTACAACCTCGACGAGTACGTGGGCCTGCCCCGCGACCACTACGAGGGCTACGCGAACTTCATCCACCGCAACCTCGTCGACCTGGTCGACATGCCCGAGGGTGCGGCACACGGCCCCGACGGCTGGTGCGATGACCTCGAGGCCGCCGCTGCCGCCTACGACGAGGCCATCAAGGCCGACGGCGGCATCGACATCCAGGTCCTCGGCATCGGAAGCGACGGCCACATCGGCTTCAACGAGCCCGGCGGCACCCTGGCCTCGCGCACCCACGTGGGCGTCCTGACCGAGCAGACTCGCCGTGACAACGCCCGCTTCTTCGACGGCGACATCGACCAGGTCCCCACGCACTGCGTGACCCAGGGCCTGGGCACGATCATGGACTCGCGCGCCCACATCTTCATCGCCACCGGTGAGGGCAAGGCCGACGCGGTCAAGGCCATGATCGAGGGCGGCGTCACCCAGCGCTGGCCTGCGTCCATCCTCCAGTACCACCCCGACGTCACCGTGCTCCTCGACGAGGCCGCCGCCTCCAAGCTCGAGCTCGCAGACTTCTACAAGGAGGTTTGGGAGAAGGAACACCTGTGAGATAGTTTTCCACGTTCGCCCGCCCCGGCCTCGTCCCTACGAGGCCGGGGCATTGTCGCGCCCGGTGCTTCCGCTCCCCGCGTACGCCGCATCCCGCCCTTGACCACCTGCGGGTCGTACAATGGACCCCATGCGTAACGCCCTTGACGAACCCACCGGCCCCTCCGCGCCCTCCGGCCCCTCCACCGCGTCCTCGACCGGCCTGCTGGAGCGCACCGAGACCCGCAAGGAACGCACGGACGGCGACGGCGACCGCTTCGCCCACTTCGTGCGCAAAGACAAGGCGAACTCCTCGATGGTGACCGGCCAGCCCGTCGTCGCTCTGTGCGGCAAGGTCTGGATTCCCACCCGCGACGCCTCCCAGTACCCCGTGTGCCCCACGTGCAAGGAACTGCGCGACTCCATGGGTAAAAATGGGCGCAACTGGCCCTTCTCCGACGGCGGTAAGGGCTCCGGCAAGTGAGCGAGACGACTCGGCGCGCGCCCGTTGGTAGGCTGCGCGCCTGGCAGGCCGCTGCCCTGGAACGCTACATGGCCGCCTCTCCGCGCGACTTCCTGGCGGTCGCGACGCCTGGCGCGGGTAAGACGACCTTCGCGCTGACGCTCGCGACCGAGCTGATCGCCCGCGGCGTCGTCGACAAGCTCACCGTCGTGTGCCCCACCGAGCACCTCAAGGGCCAGTGGGCCTCGAGCGCTGCGCGCTTCGGCATCCACATCGACCCCGACTTTACGAACGCGCAGGGCGTGGCCGGTTCGCACTTCGACGGCGTCGCCGTCACCTACGCCCAGATCGGCTCCAACCCGGCCGTCCACGCGGCGCGCACCCGCGCCTACCGCACCCTGGTCATCCTCGACGAGATCCACCACGCCGGCGACTCCCTATCGTGGGGCGACGGTGTGCGCGAGGCCTTCACGGACGCGACGCGTCGCCTGGCGCTGACGGGCACGCCCTTCCGCTCTGACACCTCGCCGATCCCTTTCGTGACCTACGAGGAGGACGAGGAAGGCATTCGACGCTCGCGCGCCGACTACACCTACGGCTACGGCGACGCCCTGAAAGATAACGTCGTGCGCCCCGTCCTGTTCATGTCCTATTCGGGTCAGATGGCCTGGCGTACCAACGCCGGCGACGAGGTCAGCGCCCGCCTGGGCGAGCCCCTGACCAAGGACATGATGAAGCAGGCCTGGCGCACCGCGCTGGACCCCAAGGGTGAGTGGATTCCCGCCGTCCTGCGTGCCGCCGACCTGCGCCTCGACGAGGTGCGCCGCGCCGTACCCGATGCGGGCGGCCTCGTCATCGCCTCAAACCAGGACCACGCGCGCGCCTACGCCCGCCACCTGCGCCTCATCACCGGCAAGGCTCCCACGGTCGTCCTGTCCGACGACGCGGACGCCTCCGACCGTATTTCCGAGTTCGCCGACTCCACCGACAAGTGGATGGTCGCCGTTCGCATGGTGTCCGAGGGCGTCGACGTCCCCCGCCTCGCGGTCGGCGTCTACGCGACCAACGCCTCCACCCCCCTCTTCTTCGCCCAGGCCATCGGCCGCTACGTGCGAGCCCGGCGCCGCGGTGAGACGGCCACCGTCTTCATCCCCTCCGTCGTGCCCCTGCTGACCCTGGCGGGCGACATGGAGGTCGAGCGCGACCACGCGCTGGACCGCCCCAAGCGCGACGAGGCCAGCGACGACGACATGTGGAACCCCGAGGACGCCCTGGTCGCGGCCGCCAACCGCGAGGAAAAAGCTTCCTCCGACCTGCTCTCCCAATTCGAGGTCCTGGGCGCCGACGCCGAGTTCGACGGCGTCCTCTTCGACGGCGCCGCGTGGGGCGCGGGCGCCGAGGTCGGATCCGAGGAAGAACAGGAATACCTGGGCATCCCCGGCCTGCTGGACGCCGACCAGGTGACGACCCTGCTGCGGGCCCGCCAGGCCGATCAGGTCGCCGCCCAGAAGAAGAGCCGCGCCGCGCAGAAGATGCGCGAGGAGAACGCCGGGATGCCGGCCCACAAGGTGCGCGCCGCCAAGCGCAAGGAACTCCAGCATCTGGTCTCCACGTGGTCGCGGCGCTCGGGCGAAACCCACGCGACCATTCACTCGCGCCTGCGCTCGCGCTGCGGCGGCCCCGAGGTCGCCCAGGCGACGACCGAACAGATCGAGGCGCGCATCGCCCTGCTGCGTGAATGGTTCGTCGGCCGCCACTGAGCCCTGCCCCGCGCCGCGCGGAGACATCACACCACACGAGCCCCGGCCTCGTCCCCTCTCATCGAGGAGAACGAGGTCAGGGCTTCGTCGCGCACTCAGCTGATCTCAGTCGACCTGCTCGTAGCGCGTGGGGATCGCGGCCTCACCCTCGGACAGACGCCAGGCCTGGTAGGGCAGCTCGTTACGGGCACTCAGGTGATGGTCCTGGGCGCGGGACAGCGCCTCGGGACCCCAGGCTTCGGCGTCGATCTGGCCGCCGCGGACCAGCTGGACCTGCAGCGGGCGAGCGCCGCGCTCGGCCAGCAGGGCCTGGCCCTCCTCGAAGGAGGTGCCCACGAGCAGGAGTTCCTCGGTGGCGTAGCCGTCTTCGCCCAAGACGCGGCCGGCAACCTTGCGCCCGCCCACCGTGGACTTCGACTCGGCCTTCTTGGCGACCGACACGGTCGCCCCGTCGCTGTCCTCGCGCTGGACGACCTTGTAGACCAGGGCGGCCGTCGGCACGCCCGAACCCGTCACGAGCTTGGTACCCACGCCGTAGGAGTCGACGGGGGCCGCACCCAGTGCGGCGATCGCGTACTCGTCCAGGTCGGAGGTCACCGTGATCTTGGTCGAGGTGGCACCCATCGCGTCGAGCTGTCCGCGCACCTTGAACGCCTCGGCGACCAGGTCGCCCGAGTCCAGGCGCACAGCGCCCAGCTCGCCGCCCGCGGCGCGCGCGGCCTCGACCGCGTGAATGACGCCCTGCCGAATGTCGTAGGTGTCCACGAGCAGCGTCGTGCCCGCGCCCAGCTTGGCGACCTGGGAATCGAAGGCGTCGCGCTCGGAGTCGTGCAGGAGCGTGAACGCGTGGGCGGCCGTGCCGATGCAGCGGATGCCGTAGCGCTTGGCGGCCTCCAGGTCGGAGGTGCCCTGGAAGCCGCCGATGATCGCGGCGCGCGCGGCAGAGACGGCGGCGCGTTCGTGGGCGCGGCGCGCACCCATGTCCATGCAGGGGCGGCCGTGTGCGGCGATCGTCATACGCGAGGCGGCCGAAGCCACGGCGCAGTCGTGGTTGAGGATCGACAGGAGGAGCGTCTCCAGGAGCGTGCAGTCCGCGAAGGTACCCTCAACGGTGAGCAGGGGGGAGCCGGGGAAGTAGCACTCGCCCTCGGCGTAGCCCCAGATGTCGCCCGTGAAGCGCCACGAGGCCAGGAAGTCCGCAGCCTCGTGCGAAACGATCCCCTGACTGCGCAGCCAGTCGATCTGCTCGGCGTCGAACTCGAAACGCTCCAGAGCCTCGAGGATTCGGCCGGTCCCGGCAACGACGCCGAAGCGGCGCGTGGCGGGCAGGCGACGACCAAACAGCTCAAAGGTGCAGCGACGATGCGCAGTGCCGTCCTTCAGGGCGGCGTCAAGCATCGTGAGCTCGTACATATCTGTCAGCAATGAAGTGGATGTCGATGCAGGCATAGTGTGAGCCTACCCTGAGAAGCGTGTCACCGGGGTACGAAATCTCTTTCATGGACAAGCAATTCGACTTAGGGTTAACACATGAGCACCGTTGTCCAACCCGTACCCCGCACGCACGAGGCCTCCACCTCAGTGCCCCGGTGGCGTACCGTCGTGTGGGACGACCCGGTCAACCTCATGAGCTACGTGACCGCCGTGTTTCGCAACTACTTCGGGTATTCCACCGCCCGCGCCGAAGAACTCATGATGGCGGTCCACACCCGCGGGCGTGCCACCGTGTCCACGGGCGTGCGCGAACGCATCGAAGCCGACGTCATGGCCATGCACTCCTACGGCCTGCGCGCCACCATCGAAGAGGACAGGGACTAGTCCATGGAAGCCTTCGCTTATCGTGACGGCGCCTACGCCTCGTCGATGAGCACCGGCGAGGCCCTACTCCTGCGCCAGCTGGCCAGCGAGGTCCTGGTGGTCCTCGACGATCCCGGGGACTTCGCCTCGACCTCGTCCATGGTCAGCGCCGCCACGGAAACCGAACAGCGCCGCGAAGCCCCGCGCGAACGCAGCCTGAGTATGCTGCTGCCCTCCATGAGCGAGGACGACGAAGACGCTGCCCGGATGCGCGCCCTTACCGAGGATCTCCTGCGCACCGAAAAGTCCGTCCGACTGCGCACAGTGGTCAGCGATCTTGAACACATCACACACGGGGACGGGGACACGCTCGTGATCCCCCGCGAGGGCGTGTGGGAGTGGCTGGGCGCCCTCAACGACATTAGGCTCGGCTTAGCCGGTGAGCTGGACCTTTCGGACCAGAGCGACGCCCAGCGCGTCGAAGAAATGGCCATGAGCGAGCCGACGGGAGAGCGCGCGCAGACGGTCGCCGCGATCTACATGCTGATCACCTGGTGGCAGGACTCACTGCTAGAAGCTGTGAATAATTCTCAATGAGGAATAAGGTCGAGTACATGAATAACGCCCCGATCGGAATCTTCGACTCGGGCCTGGGTGGGCTGACGGTAGCCCGTGCAGTCATCGATAAGCTGCCCGACGAAGAGATCGTCTACCTGGGCGACACCGAGCATACCCCCTACGGTCCGCGTGCGATCGCGCAGGTGCGCTCGCTGACGCTGTCCGCCCTCGACGAGCTCGCCTCACGCGGCGTGAAGGCGCTCGTCATCGCGTGCAACACGGCGACGGCCGCCGCGCTCGCGGACGCCCGGGAACGCTACTGGATCGACGCCGGGATTCCCGTCATTGAGGTTATTACGCCCGCCGCTCGCCAGAGCGTCATCGCTACGCGCAACCAGCACGTCGGCGTCATCGGGACGAAGGCGACCATCCAGTCCGAGGCCTACCTGCGCGCACTCGCAGCCGTCCCCGGGCTGACCGTCAGCCAGCAGGCGTGCCCCGCCTTCGTCGACTTCGTCGAGGCCGGGGTGACCACGGGCGAGGAGATCGAGGCCGTGGCCCGCGAGTACCTGACCCCGCTCAAGGAAGAAGGCGTGGACACGCTGATCCTGGGCTGCACGCACTACCCGCTGCTCACGGGCGTCATCGGCCGCGTCATGGGCGAGGGCGTGACGCTGGTGACCTCCTCGGAGGCGACCGCGAACGTGACCTACAACGAGCTGGTGGACCGAGGCCTCCTGCACGACCCGTGGCCTGCAGGCTCCGGTCCGCGCCACCAGTTCCTGGCCACCGGCGCCTCGGATAACTTCCCGCGCTTGGCGCGCCGCTTCCTGGGTCCCGAGGTCGGTGCTGTCTCCCACGTCAACACCGGTGGGGGAATCGCGTGAAGCTGACGGTTATCGGCGCGACAGGATCCATGTCGGGCCCGCAGTCTCCCGCGTCCTCCTACCTGGTCCAGGCCCGAGGAATTGACCCGGCCTCCGGCGAGGAGCGCACCTTCTCTCTCGTCTGCGACATGGGGCCGGGGTCCTTCGGCGCGCTGTGGACGCACGTGTGCCCGTGCGAGCTCGACGCCCTGGCACTGTCGCACTGCCACGCGGACCACATGGGCGACATCATATCCCTGCAGGTCTACCGCAAGTGGGGCCCTGGCTCCTGCGCCCTTCGGCCCGTGTCCCTGTTCGGGCCGGCCGAGACGATGCGCCGCGTGCGTCAGATTGAGGGCGCTCCCGAGTGCGAGTCCTACGACGGCGAATTCGCGTTCACGCAGCTTGCACAGGGCAGCACCTACGAGGTGGGGCCCCTCGTTATTCGCCCCTTCCGAGCCCTGCACCCGGTGGAAGCCTTCGGCCTGCGCATCGAAGGTCCCTCGGAGGAAGACCCCTCGCGACGCGTCACCCTGTTCTACACGGGTGACACCGACCTGTGCGACTCGATCGTCGAGGGCGCGCGCGGGGCCGACGTTCTCCTGAGCGAGGTCGGCTTCACGACGGATGAGACCGAACCCAACATGCACATGGACGGCGTGCGGGCGGGCACGCTCGCGACCCGTGCTGGGGTCGGGCGCATGATCGCCACCCACATCCAGCCGTGGACCCCACGCGACCGGGTCGCCGCCGAGGTGCGCCAGACATGGACGGGCCCGCTCGACTTCGCGGCGGCCGGGCTGGTCGTCGCCCTGTGACCCCTGAGAATTACCCCGGCCTCCACGAGGCCGGGGTTTTCTCGCGCGTCAGTCCGTCTGCGCGGAGTAGGCGTTGTGTCGCTGCCACTCGGCGAGGAAGGCGACGACGCGCGCGGGCCCGCCCGCCTCGCTCCACCCGTGGTTCTTGTGTCGCAGCAGGATCTTGCGCGTGCCCAGCGAGGGCAGGGGCGTGACCCTCATGCCGCTCGTGTGTGCCCCGGCGAGCGCCATCGCCGGAAGAATCGTCGATCCCGCGCGTGCGCGCACGAGGGAACGGGCGGCCTCGTACGTCGTGTACAGGTGGGGTGCCCAGCGTGTGTCCGGGAAGGCATTGGTGATGCGGCGCATGACGTGGCCGCCGCTGGAGCCCGGGTTGACGCGCAGCCACGTCAGGTCCGCCAGGTCCTCGATTGAGCGAATCGGGGGAGCGGAGTCGGGGGTGACGAGCACCCACGGCTCGTCGATGAACGGAATGTCCGTGTAACCGCGCGGGGCCAGACCCGGATTCTCGTCGCGCTCGATGACGAGGATGTCGAAGTGGCCCGTGCGTAGCGCGGCCATGCCGGGGGTCTCCTCCGTCTCTTCGATACGCAGGTCGATGCCGGGCAGTGCGTCTGTGAGGTCGGGCAGGGCCGGGATTAGCGTTGACCGGCAGATCGTCAGGAAAGCGCCGAGGGTCACCGTGCCCGTCACCTGTCCGGTGAGCGGGCGCAGGGCCTTGAGGGCCTCGGCGATGTTGGAGTTGATGCGTTCCCCGGCCTCGGCGACGATGGTGCCGGCGGGGGTCAGGATCGCGCCCGACGTCGTGCGCTCGACGAGTTTGAGGCCCACCTCCTCCTCAAGCTTTTGGATCTGCTGGGAGACCGCCGAGGGGGAGACCATGAGGATGTCAGCGGCGGCGACGATGCCGCCTTCGCGCGCTACCGATAGAAGGAAGGGTAGGCGTCGAGGGTCGATGTCCATGCACACTCCATTGTTAAGCGAAACTGCAAGATAACTATAGAACCATTCAATTGTGCTTGACTAGCTGAGGGGGAATAATTCTAGCCATGACCATCTCGCACCTGGCAATTGTTATCCTCGGATGGATTGGCGCCGCCGCCTCCATCGCCGCCTACTACCTCGTCTCCTCCAAGCGCTTCGCCCCCGATTCCCTGCGCTACCACTCCCTGAACGTCTCCAGCTGCATCCTGCTGGCCATGGCCTGTGCCTCCACCGGGGCCTGGCCCTCCTTCCTCACCAACGCCATCTTCATCGGGGTTGGATGCACCATGATCTGGCGCGTGCGCGACCGCCTGGCGCGTCGCATCATGCAGGTCCTGCGCTTCTTCGACGTGCGCCGGTACCTGCCTCGGCGCTCCCGCCTGGCGCGCGCACGCTGAGGCGTCGTCGCATTGGTTCGGGTTGGCCCCGTTGTTGACTATTGGACGCCACATAAATTAAGGCGATCCACTCGCGAGAGTCAACGGTTCATCAAGGTACGTCAAGGGAAAGTCCGTAAGGCAGACTTCACCCGTCAATTAGAAAGAATCGATGGAGAATACCGCGAAACTGCGAGATCATAGACGCGACGCGGTGACAGATCCATCGCCCGTACTCAAAGAGGAGCACATCATGTCTCGTTTTGTCGCATCACTCCTTCGTCGTCTGGCCCATCACGGTAGGTCGTGCCAACAGCGCAACCCCCTGCAGTTCTCGATGGACCGTACCTTCTTCGGGAACCTCGTCGCCCGCTGAAGGAGCGCCCTCGGGCGCACTACACACGTGCCGGACACCCTCGGGTGCCCGGCACATTTGTGTGTGGTGCTCAGCCGCGCAGGTAGTCCACGATGTGGGGCATGAGTGCGCGGAAGGCGATGCCGCGGTGGCTGATCGCGTTCTTCTCCTCAGGGCTCATCTGCGCGGTCGTGATCTCGAATCCGTCGGGGACGAAAATCGGGTCGTAGCCGAACCCGCCCTCGCCGCGCGGGGAGCGTGTCAGGGTGCCGCGCACTTCGCCTCGCTGGACGAACTCGCGCCCATCGGGGGTCACCAGGACGGCCGCCGAGACGAAGGCAGCGCCGCGGTGGCGGTCGGGCACGTCCGACAGCTGCTCGAGGAGCAGCCGCAGGTTGGCTGCGTCATCCCCGTGGGAGCCAGCCCAGCGCGCGGAGAAGATGCCGGGCGCTCCGCCCAGCACATCCACCGTGATACCGGAGTCGTCGGCGATGGCAGCCAGGCCGGTGGCGCGAGCCAGGGCGCGGGCCTTGATGAGCGAGTTCTCCTCGAATGTCACCCCGTCCTCGACCGGGGAAGCCACGTCGAAGTCGCTCATGCGCGCCACGCATCCGGCCTCGAAGCCCTCCCACGCGGGGGCCAGGATGGCCTCGAGCTCTTCGACCTTGTGCGCGTTGGAGGTCGCGAAGATCAGGCGCGCGCTCACGGGGCCACCTCGACGCGCTCCATGAGGGGAGCCTCGAGCGCGAGCTTCTGGGCCGCCGCCAGCTGGGCGTTACCAAGGGTCGCCAGGTCCAGCAGTTCGTTCAGCTCGTCGCGGTTGAAAGGCGCGTGCTCGGCGGTGCCCTGCACCTCGATGAAACGGCCATCGCCCGTCTGCACGACGTTCATGTCGGTCTGAGCGCGCACGTCCTCAACGTAGGGCAGGTCCAGCATGGGGGTGCCGTCGATGACGCCCACGGAGATCGCGGAGATCGAGTCGGTGAGGACCTTCGCGGAGGGCTTGAGGATACCCTGCTCCTTGGCCCAGCTCACCGCGTCGGCGAGGGCCACGTAGGCGCCCGTGATCGCCGCGGTGCGGGTGCCGCCGTCGGCGCGCAGAACGTCGCAGTCCAGGACGATCGTGTTCTCGCCGAGCGCGGTCACGTCGACGATGCCGCGCAGGGAGCGGCCGATGAGACGCGAGATTTCCTGGGTGCGTCCGCCGACCTTGCCCTTGACGGATTCGCGCGAGGAGCGCTGCTCGGTGGCGCGCGGGAGCATCGAGTACTCGCCGGTCACCCAGCCCTCGCCCGAGTCGCGCTTCCAACGGGGCACGCCCTCGGTGAAAGAAGCCACGCACAGGACGCGGGTGTTGCCAAATTCGATGAGGACCGAGCCCTCGCCGGTACCCGACCAACCGCGGGTGATGGAGACGGGACGAAGCTGGGAGGGGGTGCGCCCATCGGCACGCGAAACTGTAGTTGTCATAGTGCCTAGGGTAGCCCACCGCGTTACCGTGGAGTTATGAGTCTTGATCTACCTCTCGTTCGCGGTCACGTCGATCCCGCGGTCGCGATGCGTGAGTCAGTGGCCCCCGTCGCGCTCGTGCGCACTGGCGAGGCTGATGCCATCGTCGTCGATCCCGCCGGCTTCGTCCTCCTGGACGAGGCCGTGGCGCCCTCCTCGGATACTCCCGCCCTGCGACGCTTCGGTGCGGGCGAGGTCACGCGAGTGCTCGACGGTGCCCCGGCCTCGTTCATCGGGGTGGCACGCGGCCGAGCTGTCGTCGCGCTCGAGGCGAGCCGCGAGCAGGTGGAGGGCCGTTGGGAGCACCTGCGTGCCGTGGGGTGGCAGCTGACGGGGGATGAGGCCGCCGTGGCCTTGACCGCGGTCGCGCTGGCGGGCTGGCATCGCGACTACCGGTTCTGTGGGCGCTGCGCCTCTGCCGTGTGCCTGGAATCGGGCGGCTGGGCGGCGCGCTGTCAGGCCTGCGACCGCCTCGAGTACCCTCGCCAGGACCCCGCGGTCATCGTCCTGGTCGAGGATCACGACGGGCGCGTGCTGCTGGCGCATAACGCCGCGTGGAAGCCGGGCTTCGTCTCGATCATCGCCGGGTACGTCGAGGCCGGGGAGTCCCCGGACGTGACGGTTGCCCGCGAGGTCGCCGAGGAGGCGGGCGTCGAGATTGAGGCGCCGACCTACGTGGCCACCCAGCCGTGGCCTTTCGGGCGCTCCCAGATGATGGGATACCGCGCGCGCACCGTCCACGCGCGGCCGACCCCGCAGGCCGACGGTGTCGAGATCGAGTGGACGCGCTTCTACAGCCGAGCCGAGCTCACGCGCGCGCTGGAATCGGGTGAGATCAGCGCGCCGGGACGAGCCTCCATCGCCTACGCGCTTCTGCGGGAATGGTACGGCGCCGAGCTGCCCAGCGGGCCTGCGGGCACGGGACGCAACTGAGGGCAGGCGATGCGACAATGGGCGCATGAGTCCCGAGGAATTGCTTGACGCCCTAGACCCCGACCAGCGATCCGTCGCCATGCAGGTCGCCGGGCCACTCGCCGTCCTCGCCGGCGCCGGAACGGGTAAGACGCGGGCAATCACCTATCGCATCGCCTACGGTGCGGCCGTGGGGGCTTTCGACCCCTCCAACGTGCTGGCCGTGACGTTCACGCAGCGCGCGGCCTTCGAGATGCGTCACCGCCTGGCCCAACTTGGCGTCCCCAAGGCCCAGGCGCGCACCTTCCACTCCGCGGCGCTTCGCCAGCTGCGCCACTTCTGGCCCACCGTCGTGGGCGGCCCCCTGCCCGACATCGTCCCGCACAAGGCGTCCCTGGTCGCGGCCTCCGCAGCGCGCCTGGGCATCACGATCGACCGCACGAACGTGCGCGACATCGCCGCCGAGGTCGAGTGGGCCAAGGTCTCCATGATCGATTCGGCACACTACGCCTCGCGCGTGGCGCGCCTACACCGCGACGTCCCGGCCGGGCTGGACGCGGCCGACATGGCCCGCCTCCTCGATGTGTACGAGGACGCGAAAAACGAGCGCGGCGTCATCGACTTCGAGGACATCCTCATCTACCTGTGCGGCATGCTCCAAGAGCGCGCCGACGTCGCCTCCATCGTGCGCAAGCAGTATCGCTCCTTCGTGGTCGACGAGTTCCAGGACGTCAACCTCCTCCAGGCGCGCCTCCTCGACCTGTGGCTGGGTGGGCGCCACGACGTGTGCGTCGTCGGCGACGTCGCGCAGACCATCTACTCCTTCACGGGCGCCTCCCCGGAGTACCTGACCGGCTTTGGGCGCAAGCACCCGGGTGCCCGCGTCATCGAGCTGACCCGCGACTACCGCTCGACCCCGCAGATCGTCACCCTGGCCAACGACGTGCTGGCCCGCGCCACCCAGCGAGAAGGCACGGTGCGTCTGTCCAGCCAACGCGACGGGGGACCCCATGTCGGCTACTGGACCTACGAGGACGACCATGCTGAGGCCCAGGGCGTCGCCGCGCAGATCGCCGACCTGATCGCCGGGGGCGTCCAGCCCCACAACATCGCCGTCCTGATGCGCACGAACGGCCAATCCCAGGTGTTCGAGGAGGCGTTGGGGCACCGGGGCATCCCCGTCGCCGTCGCCGCAGGCAAGCCTTTCTTCGCCCGCGACGACGTGCGTACCGCGATCTCGCGCCTGCGCACCGCAGCGGCGGCCTCGGAAGAGGGTGCGCTCGGCGAGGTCGTGCGCGACGTGCTCTCCGGCGTCGGCTGGTCGCCCGAGGCCCCCTCGGGTCAGGCGGGATCGGAACGCTGGTCGAACATGAACGCCATCGTCGGGTGGGCCGACGATTCGAAGGCCGCCACGCTCGCGGGCTTCGTCGCCGAGCTCGACGAGAGGATCGCCTACCAGGTCGAACCCGACAAGGCCGGCGTCGAGCTGGCCACGATCCACGCCGCCAAGGGTCTCGAATGGGACGCCGTCTTCCTGGTCGGCCTCTCCGAGGGTCTCCTGCCCATTTCCTACGCGAAGACCCCCGCGGCACGCGAGGAGGAGCGCCGCCTGCTCTACGTCGCCGTCACGCGAGCCCGCGACCTGCTGACCCTGTCCTGGGCGCGCTCGCGGGGAGCCGATGGGCGGGGTAAACGGAAGCGGAGCCGCCTGCTCGATGGAATTTGGCCGGATGAACGCCCCGTTGGCGCTCCGAAAAAGAAGGGGCGCCCCTCCACCCGAGCGGCGAACAAGGCGTTCGAGGAGGAGGCTTCGCCCCAGGCGATCGAGCTGTTTGGGCGCCTCAAGGCCTGGCGATTGGAGGTCGCGCGCCAGGCGGGCGTGCCCCCGTTTGCTGTTTTCACGGATCAGACGCTGCGTGACATCGCAGTGGCGATGCCGAAGAACACGACGCAGCTGCGCGTCATTCGCGGCATCGGCGACGTCAAGGTGCAGCGCTTCGCGGCCCACGTGTTGGCGCTGGTCCGCGGCGAGGAGGTCGTCGTCGACGAGGGAGCCTAGCAGGCCAGCCCGGTGATCCCGCACACGCACTCGGGCGCGGGGGCGGTGCGCTCCACAGTGATCGTCCCGTCCTCGTCAATCGTTGCGACTTCGGTGCACAGCTGCGTCGTCAGCGCACCCGACGCGAAGTCGCGGATCAGGCGCGCCACGCGCAGAGCAGCGGCGTAGTGGGCCAGCATCGGCAGGGTCCCCAGCGGCCAGTCGGTGAGCTCGCGCAGGTGCGTGAGGTGGAAAGGGTCCTCCTGGGCGCGTGCGTGCTCGGCGCACTGGTAACACGGGGTGATGCCGGGAATGACGAAGGGCCCGACCTCGTAGGAGTGTTCGCCGCGGGTCACGATGAGGTGCGGCGTGTCGTGGATCGTCAGCTCGAAGGGAACGCCGGGATCGACGACGCGGTCGGCGCACACGAGCGCCATGTCGACGTCTCCTTGATAGTGGAGGGACGGCAGGGCGATGAGGGGCGCAAGCTCGCGCCGAATCGCACGGTCGCGCGGCGTTCCGGTGAAGGAGCCGCCGAAGACGCGGTCCCAGTCTTTGTCCACGAGCTGGTCGGCGTCGACCGCGAGCGAGAGAAGGAGCGTATCGGCCAGGGCTCGCAGCGCGAGCGCGGCGGCGGGAACGGCACCGAGGACCCCCATGCGCAGCGGGGCGCGCCTGTCCTCCTGGTCGATCAGGTGCGCGCGGCGCAGCGCCGCGATGAGCTCGGGCGAGGCCGTGGTGGGCTCGGGGGAGCGAGGTGAGCGCGCCTGGTTGCTCAGCCAGATTTGGTCGCCTGCATGCAGGTCATCGAGCAACACGTAACGGGAGCGGTCGCCGCCGATTCGCACGGCGCCGGGGCCGCGCCACAGGATCGCAGTGTGGGGTGCCAGGTTCATGATGATCTCCTTTGTTTCATGCCTGTTGAGATCATCATGAACCCGTGTAGGTTCACTGCGCAGCGTTTTGAAAAATCTGTGGATAACTTGTCAGATCATTCCGATTCGCACGTGTCTGTGTCGTCATCCTCCGAGCCGAGAGCCTTCGGAGCCGACGCGTCCGACCCTGCCCCGGCCTCGTCCCCGGGCTCCAGACCCTCTGCCCAGCCGAGCGTGCCATCAAGCAGTGAATTGAGCGCGGCGTCAATATCCGCGTCCTCCTCGGCCGCCGCCCGGCGTAGCGTCAGGAACGTGTCAGGCGTGGCCAGCTCGGTGTCCGAGGGCACCATATCCGGGTGCGACCACAGCGCCTCGCGGGCGTCGCGACCGCCGTCCGCCTCCACGAGCGTGAAGATCTCGGCGGCGCCGCGCGCCTGGCGCGGACGCATCTTGAGGCCCATGAGGGAGCCCAGAATCTCCTCTGCCGGGCCGCCCGACGCGCGGCGGCGACGCATCATCTCGCGCAGCGCGTCCGCGTGGGGCAGATAGGGCAGCGTCGCGCGGGCCGTGACGACCTCGACCCACCCCTCGATGAGGGCCAACATCGTCTCCAGGCGCGTCAGCGCTCGGCGCTGATCCGGCGTGGTCGACAGCGCGAACACGCCGCCGCTGAGCGCCGACTCCACGGACTGCGGATCCGAGGGATCCACCGAGCGCGCCGCCTGCGCAATCGCCTCCGTGTCGATTGCGATCTGGGAGGCGTAGCGCTCGACCGCGCGCACCAGATCGCCTTCCAGCCACGGAACCGAGGCAAACAAGCGCCGATGGGCGGCCTCACGCACCGCCAGGAACTGGCGCACCTCCTCGAAAGGAGCATCCAAGCCGTCGGCGAACTGTGCGACGTTGTGGGGCAGCAGAGCCGCGTGCGAGGTATCCGACAGGGGAATGCCCGTGTCGAAAGTGCCGAAGGCCTCCCCGGCCAAAGCGCCCAGCGCGCGGGCCAGCTGCGCGGAGAACATCATCGCTGACAGACGCGGCATCATCTCCTGCGTCTTGCCGAGCATGGCCGCCATCCCGTCCGGCAGGGCAATGTCGCTCTCGGCGCCCTCACCGAACTGCTCGGACAACGCCCCCGACAGGGCGCGCGACACGTTCAGCGCCACGGGCTCACAGATGCGCTTCCATGTGGGGATCGTGTGTTCGACCCAGGCGACCTTGCTCCACACGTCGCGCGTCACCGGCCCGGATGCGAAATCAGTGACGGCGTCGAGCCACAGGTCCGCAATTGTCATCGCCTGACGCGCTGCCTCAGCCTCGGTCGCCGTGGGGGAGGGGTCGCCGCTGACGTATGCCGCCTGCTTCGCGCTATCCTCCACGACCCGCCAATTCACCGGGCCAGCCGTCGTGTTCATCAGGAACTGGAACTGTCCCAGCGCCGCCTTCATGCGCGCCGGATCCGAAAACTCCGGGGGCAGGTTGGCGGGGTCGAAGCCCTGGGCCTCAAGGGCGCGGGCTGCCTCGGCGGCGGCCTCGTCTCCCAGGATAGAGCGCAGAAAATCCTCAAAGGGGGTGCCAGACTCATTGTCATTCATGGCCACAGACTAGCTGGCAGGCGTTGAATCGGGCTGACAAAACCCTGCGAAAACGCTGAGAGCATAAGGGCGGGCGTGCGCTGCCCACGCTGGTGCGACACAATAGCACGGTGAAGGAAACTGAGATGACCTCGAGAATTGACGGCGAGCCCGACCTGCATGAGGAGGCTGACCGCGACTGCCCCATGCGCAGGTGGAGGATCATCACAGCATTCCTCGCGCTGCTTGCAATGGCGGTCATCCTCCTGTGGGTGCCCGTCCCCTTCGTGGTCTCCAGCCCCGGCCCAACCTTCAACGTGCTGGGTTCCGCCAACGGCGAACCGATGATTGCCATCGAAGGCACTGACCCCACGACGGGGGAGGAGGTCCAGCTCGACGACGCCCAATCGGCGTCAGTCACCGCCAAGGCGAAGCCCGGCCAGGGCCAGCTGCGCATGGTCACCGTCTCCGAATCGGGTGGGCCCGGCAATCGCCTGAACTTCGCCCAGCTGCTCATGGCCTACTTCGACTCTCACTCCAAGATCGTCGACTACGAATCGGTCTACCCCTCGGGGACCACGTACAACGAAATCAGCGATGCCCAGTCCGCCATGATGCGCAACTCGCAGACCACCTCTCAGGTCGCCGCCCTCGAATACCTCGGCTGGGACGTCCCCGCGACCGTCACGATCGAAGGCGCCACGGAGGGCTCCAACGCGGACGGCATCGTCCAGCAGGGCGACATCCTCCAAGCGATCACAACGCCCGACGGCACGCGCCACGAGATCACCCACGCCTCACTGCCCTTCACACTCATGCGCACGGTGCCCGCCGGAAGCCACATGACCCTCACCATCGAGCGCGACGGCGTGGTGCGCGACGTCTCCTTCGACTCCATCGCCGCCTCCGCCACCGACAGCGGGTCCAAGCTCGGCATCTACCTGTCCGTCACCCCGGAGCTGCCCGTTGACATCTCCTTCAACCTCGACGGCGTCGGCGGCCCCAGCGCCGGCATGATGTTCTCCCTGGGCATCATCGACCGCCTCACCCCCGGCGACATGACCGGCGGCAACGCCATCGCCGGCACCGGCACGATGTCCTTCGACGGCCAGGTCGGCCCCATCGGCGGCATCCAGCAAAAGATGTGGGGCGCCCACGACGACGGCGCCCAGTGGTTCCTGGCTCCCTCCGACAACTGCTCCGAAGTCGTCGGGCATGTCCCCGACGGTCTGCGCGTCGTGAAGGTCTCCAACCTGTCCGAAGCCGCCACCGCCGTCGCCACGATCGCGGAAGGCAACGGCGCAACCTTGCCGACCTGCCAGTAGCGCGGGGCGCTCTCAAGCCCGCCCACCGGCTTTCGTCAGGTGGGTGCACAAGGGCCCCGGCCTCGTCCATCTGGTCCGGACGAGGCCGGGGCCTCCTCTATGCTCTCAGGCTTCCTCCTCCGTCACCGGCTCGAGGGACGCGCGCAGTGCCTCAACGAGGGCGGGGACCAGCGCGGAGCCCTGCCCGACCTTGTCGTCGGAGTCGAAGGGGCGCGTGCGCAGCGCGCACCAGGACTCGCCGGTACGCATGACACCCACCGCCAGGCGCACGTCCGTGCGCGAGGGGTGATTGGAAATGAACTCCAGGGCCTCCTCCGGGTCCTCGGGGGCCTCGTCCTCCACCTCCGGGGGAACCACGATGCGTTCGACGGTGATCGCGGCGCCCGGGACGGCCTCGGGCCAGGCGAGGTGGGCGAGAACTTGCTCCACGTCGTCAGTGTCCAGATCCTCCTGAATGATGGCACTCAGGTGATCCTCCGAGCCGTCCCACCCGCTTCGGAGCTGATCGGCGATGTCGGACGGCAGATTCGGATCGGCGAGCAGCATCGCCGTGGGAACCAGCGCGTAAATGGAAGGCGCGTGGTCCCACCCAACCCGGGCGGCACCCTTCTCAATATCAACAACTACGTTGGCCAGCGCGATCTGTCGCGCACTCGGCATCATTTCAACTGTCATAACCCCATAATCTCACGGAGAGCGGACAAGACAGCAACGAAGAACAACGTGCCCGCCGGTAGACTGGGACCTAGCTTTCGGTTTAACAGAGAGGATTGCTGTGAGCTTCCCATTTTCGGTCTTCGGATCCGATGAGCCGCGCCGACCACGAGGGCCGCGAACGCCACACGTCGAGGTGAAGCTGCGCAAGCCCGGCCCCGGCGCGATCACGGTTACCGCGCTCATCGCCATCATCGGCGTCATCTACGGTGCCTCCATCGTCTGGACTGAGATCCTGTGGTTCCGCCAGATGAGCGCCACCCGCGTCATCTTGACCCAGTGGGGCGCCCACATCGGCCTCTTCGCGGTCGGCATGGTGGTCGCGACCGGCCTGCTCTACTTCTCCATGGCCTACGCCTATCGCCACCGCGCCTCCTCCACGCGCGGGCAGGCCTCCGCCTCGCTGCGCGCCTATCAGGAAGCACTCGAACCCGTGCGGCGCTTCGCCTTCTGGGCCGTCGCGCTCTTCTTCGGCTTCACGAACGGCGCTCGCCTGGCCACCGAATGGCGCACCCTGCTGCAGTTCCTCAACGCTTCCTCCTTCGACCAGGTCGACCCCCAGTTCGGCCTGGACATCTCCTTCTTCGTCTTCGTTCTACCCGCGATCAAGGTGCTCGTCTCCTTCCTGATGACGGTCACCGGCATCGGCCTGGCCGCCGCCCTCGTGGTCAACTACCTCTACGGGACGATCCGACTGGCTCCGCGCCCCCACGCCTCCAAGCACGCGCGCCTGCAGACCGGCCTGATGGCAGCCACGCTGTCCGTCTTCATCGGCATCAACTACTGGCTGGGCCGCTACGAACTGCTCACCTCGGATACGGGCTCCATCCACGGCGCCATGTACTCCGACATCAACGCGACCCTGCCCGCCCACTCGATCCTGGCGGTCATCTCCTTCCTGGTCGCCGCCCTCTTCGTCGTCGCTGCGTTCCGCGGCACCTGGCGCCTGCCCGTCACGGGCGTCGCCGTCACTGTCATCGCGGCCCTGATCCTGGGTGGGGCATACCCCGCGCTCATCGAGCAGTTCCGCGTGCGCCCCAACCAGCGCACCCTCGAATCGCCCTACATCCAGCGCAACATCGACGCAACCCTGGCCGCCTACGGCCTCGACGACGTCGACTACCAGACCAACTACGACGCGGCCACCACGGCCTCGGCCGGCCAGTTCGACAACGAGGCCCTGACCTCCCAGGTGCGCCTCCTCGACCCCAAGGTCATCACGAAGACCGTCCAGCAGCTCCAGCAGTCCCGCCTGTACTACGGCTTCAACTCCGGCATGAAGGTCGACCGCTACGACGTGGGCGGCGAGCGCCGCGACACTGTCATCTCCGTGCGCGAACTCAACCTGTCCGGCCTGTCCGCCGAGCAGCAGACCTGGGTCAACCAGCACACCGTCTACACGCACGGCTTCGGTGCGGTCGCCGCCTACGGCAACCAGCTGACCAGCGACGGCCTGCCCTCCTACTGGGAGCAGTCCGTGCCGTCGGTGGGCGAAATGGGTGACTACGAGGAGCGCGTCTACTTTAGCCCCGGCTCGCCCACGTACTCCATCGTCGGCGCCCCCGAGGGGGCGGCACCCCAGGAACTCGACTACCCGGATGACACCGCGGTCGGCGGCCAGGTCTCCACGACCTTCACCGGCAACGGCGGCCCCTCCGTGGGTAACACGTGGAACAAGCTCCTGTACGCCATCAAGTTCGGGTCCACCGACCTGTTCTTCTCCTCCCAGACCAACGAGGCCTCGCAAATCCTCTACGACCGCGACCCACTCCAGCGCGTGTCCAAGGTCGCCCCCTACCTGACGCTCGAGCAGTCCGCCTACCCGGCGGTCGTCGACATGGACGGGGACGCCTCGACCCCCAAGCGCCTGGTGTGGGTGGTCGACGCCTACACGACCACGAACAACTACCCCTACTCCCAGCACGAGTCCCTCTCGGACGCGACCGTGGACTCCCAGTCCACGCAGGTGGGCCAGTACGTCCAGAACAACAAGATCAACTACATGCGTAACTCCGTCAAGGCCGTCGTCGACGCCTACGACGGCTCTGTGCGCCTGTTCCGTTGGGACGACCAGGACCCGATCCTGCGCACCTGGGAAAAGATCTACCCCGGCAGCGTCGAGCCCATGTCCGCCATCTCCGGCGACCTCATGAGCCACCTGCGCTACCCAGAGGACATGTTCAAGGTCCAGCGCAACCTGCTGGCCACCTACCACGTCACCGACGCGGCCGGCTTCTACTCGGGCGGCGACCGCTGGCGCCTGGCCGAGGAAACCTCCACGTACGGGGACGCGTCCGCCTCCGCCGCCCAGCGCACCGACGCCAACGGCAACCGCGTGTCCGCCCCGACCTCGCTCCAGCCCCCGTACTACCTGACCATGCAGATGCCCGGACAGGAGAGCGCCGAGTTCTCGCTGACCTCCGTGTTCGTGCCCGGTGGCGGCGGTGAGGGCCGTCGCGAGGCCATGGCTGGCTTCCTCGCGGTCGATTCCGAGACGGGGAACACCCCCGGCGAGGTGCGCGAGGGCTACGGCAAGCTCCGCCTGCTGGCCCTGCCCTCGTCGACGACCGTGCCCGGCCCCGGCCAGGTCCAGAACAAGTACGACTCCGACGAGAAGATCGCCACTCAGCTGAACCTGCTCAACCAGGCTGACTCGACCGTCATCCGAGGCAACCTGCTGACCCTGCCCGTGGGTGGCGGCCTGCTCTACGTCCAGCCCGTCTATGTCCAGGGCACCGGATCCGCGTCCTACCCCGTGCTGCGCTCCGTCCTGACGGCTTTCGGCGACAAGGTCGGCTTCGCGCCCACCCTCGAGGAGTCCCTGCGCCAGCTCGTCGCAGACGACGGGACGGCCGCGACGACCACGCCTTCAACACCGGCTGGCGACAGCGGGGGACAGTCCGGTGCCTCCGTCTCGGGTGACCCGTCCGCGCAGCTGAGCCAGGCCGTGTCCGACGCGGGTCAGGCGCTGCGCGATGCGGATGCCGCGATGAGCAAGGGCGACTGGACCGCATACGGTGAGGCCCAGAACCGCCTGCACGACGCGCTGAACCGCGCCGAGGCGGCGCAGACCGCGCTGGGCGGTGCTTCTTCTGGTGCCGTGCCCGCGCCTAGCCCGAGCCCGTCAGCTACGGACGCGGCGCCAGCGCCGTCAGCATCGGCTGACGCGCAGAGTGGCTCATAGCCTCTCGCTGCGTGCTCCACGCGCCCGGCCTGGCATCCTCGTGGGTTGCAGGCCGGGCGCGCTGCATCTGCATGCAGGGAAGGGGTGAACGTGACGCGTGTATGTTCCGTATGCTACGGGTGTAGCAGCCGGTGGGCGAGAAGGAGAGAACATGAGTGCGACGCAGCCTCGACACCAGGACAGCCCCGGAGGAGAACCCGCCGTGGAAGCTGCAAGGACCGGATACGCTGGCGCCGCGCGTATGCCGCTGTCGCGAGGAACGCGCCTGGGGCTGGTGATCCTGCTGGTCGCGTGGAGTATTCACCTGGCTGAACGCTTCATCCCGGACGACTTCGTGCGATTACACCTCTATCTGCAGAGATTTGCGTCGGGGCACTTCTGGTTCTGGGCTGCCTTCGATGTCCTGCTGATCGTGTTGACGGCTCTAGCTCTGGTCAAGGGAAGCAACCGATGTCGTCTTGCCGCCGCCGGCATCCTCGTGGTTACGGCCTTCGTCGCCGATCCCATCCTCGCGGTTGCTCACGGCGGGCATTGGTACGACCTGATGGTTCCTCCGCTCCCGGACCTGTCGGGCAACGAGGTCGCATACGAGCAGCGCGTAATGGAGGTACGGGTCTTTTTCATGTGGGTCGTGACCTGGGTCGGCATCGGCGTCGCGATGTGGCTCCTTGTGGCCAATAACCGTCGATCAACCGAGAACGAGTTCCGTTGGGAGAGGTAGCTCACGGCCGCTTTGTTTGACCTGTCTTGACCCTAGTGGTAAGCTTTTAACCACCGACGCGGGGTGGAGCAGTTCGGTAGCTCGCCGGGCTCATAACCCGGAGGTCGCAGGTTCAAATCCTGTCCCCGCTACCACCACAGACCCGGTCCCGTAAGGGGCCGGGTCTTTTGTTTCCCTCGCGTCCCGCCCTGTGAACGTCTTGACCAGGCGTGTGCGTCACACGATACAATTGGTTGTTCGCCATCAGGAAGTGCACTTTCGGGTGCGAGAGGAATACAGATGAGCACCATCGATCCGTCGCAGCTCACTGCTGCTGACATGAGCAATCCCGCGCTGAGCCCGCAGGACCTCGCAGACATTACTGCCGCGCGCGAGGATCTGCGACCCTACGTTGCGACCCATCCGGCGTTGTACCCTGCCCTGAAGCAGTGGCTCGCCGACCAGGGCGTCGTTCCCGCTCAGCCCCCCGCCGCGCAGGCAGACCCTGTCGAGGTTGTCGCCGAGGAATCCACATCCGAGCAGCCCGCGGCCGAGCCTGAGCAGCCTGTCGTGCAGGCCCCCGTGGACGCAGCGCCGTCGGACGAGGATCTCGAGCACTCTATCAACGAGGCCGCTCGCGACGAAAGCATCGCCAACCCCGTTGCTGCTCAGCCCGAGCAGGCTGCGCCCGCGCAGGGTGAGTCGACCGCATCCACTCAGGGTGCGCAGTTCGGTCAGCCCCAGTATGGCCAGCCCGGACAGGGTCAGTACGGTCAGCAGGGTGCGCAGTTCGGTCAGCCCCAGTACGGCCAGCAGGCTCAGCCCGGCCAGCCCCAGTACGGCCAGCAGGGTGCGCAGTTCGGCCAGCCCCAGTATGGCCAGCAGGCTCAGCCCGGCCAGCCCCAGTACGGCCAGCCCCAGTACGGCCAGCCTGGACAGCAGGCTCAGCCCGGCCAGTCTGCTGGCCAGCAGCTTGGTGTTGCCGCCCAGCAGCTTGGCGCTGCCGCAAACTCGGCATTTAGCCAGTTCCAGAACGCGGTAGTCGCACAGACCGGCAAGGTGAGTGGCCGTTCCGTTCGCGCGACCTATTCTCTGATCGGTATTGCGGCAGCATCGCTGTTCCTCTTGATCTCGATGATTCTTCCCTACGTGGATGGCGTTTGGAGGACGTACTCGCTCCTCGGCCTAGAGAGTTGGTTCCCGGTTACCTTCCTGCTGCTGCTGCTCATTAACGTCGGCCTGGGCGTCGCCTACTGGCTGACGAACCAGAAGTGGGCCTTCATCTCGGTGGGTGCGGGCTCGGTTCTCCTCGCGCTCATGACGTTGATCGAGACGCTCTACTTCGTCAGTAAGGTCGGGGACTTCGATTACATGCTGATGGGCTTCTACATGTTCTCCTTCTTCGGGCTCTGTCTTGGCGCTGCCGGTGTCATTCTGCTTCTCGAGCTTAAGCAGGGTAATGTCGCCCCTCTGGATACGACGCCTGCCCTGCTCAACCAGATGGGCCAGCAGGGCCAGCAGGGCTTCCAGGGCCAGCAGGCTTACCCGACCCAGCAGGGTCAGTTTGGTGCGCAGCCCCAGCAAGGCTACTCCGCGCCGCAGGGCTTCCAGGGCCAGCAGGCCTACCCGACCCAGCAGGGTCAGTTTGGTGCTCAGCCCCAGCAGGGGTACCCGACCCAGCAGGCCGGTCAGCCCCAGTACGGTCAGCAGCCGTTCGGGCAGACGGCTCAGAGTCAGCAGAACCAGCAGGGGCAGACGGGCGAGCAGCCTCAGAACCCCTACAGTCCTCAGGTGTGAGCCTTCGGCTGACTAACGCTCAGTAAAGGGGTCCGCGGCACAAGCCGCGGGCCCCTTTACTGGTAGCCCTTACCCGTTCCTGCGCGGCTGGACCCGACAGGTGGAGTATGGGCAACCCCGCCCACACTGCCACCCAAGGGGTTAACCTGCGCATCCAAGGGCCCAAGTACTCCCCCATCGGGCCGATCACGCCACCTATCCCGCGAGCCATGCCGGCAAGCACGCACGCACGCGCGCGAGGACGAGGCCGACGCTGGCAACGAACGCCCGCCACGCACTAGCCGCGGACACACGCACAAAGTGGCCCAGGCCTCGTCACACTTTCGCCGGCGAGGCCGACGCTGGCAACGGGGCCGATAACGGAACCACCCCCGGAGACCTGGCAGCGTTAACCCCTTGATGCGCAGCTGGGCCCGACAGGTGGAGCATGGGCAACCCCGCCCACACTGCCACCCAAGGGGTTAACCTGCGCATCCAAGGGCCCAGGCACCCACCCATCGGGCCGATCACGCCACCTATCCCGCGAGCCATGCCGCCAAGCATGCATGCGCGCGAGGACGAGGCTGACGCCGGCAACGAACACCCGCCCCGCACTAGCCGCGGACACACGCACACAAAGGCCCTGGCCTCGTCACACTTTCATGGACGAGGCCGACGCTGGCAACGAACGCCCGCCACGCACTAGTCGCGCACACACGCACAAAGTGGCCCAGGCCTCGTCACACTTTCGCCGGCGAGGCCGACGCTGGCAACGGGGCCGATAACGGAACCACCCCCGGAGACCTGGCAGCGTTAACCCCTTGATGCGCAGCTGGGCCCTACAGGTGGAGCATGGGCAACCCCGCCCACACTGCCACCCAAGGGGTTAACCTGCGCATCCAAGGGCCCAAGCACCCACCCAAGGGGTTAACCTGCGCAGTCGTGGGGTTCACGTGTGCAGTGAAGGGGTCCGGGCACCCCGTCGGGCCGATGAGGCCGCGCGTGAGCGTCCGGGCCCGCAGCGCGCTTACTCGTCGTCGTCTTCGGTGATGTCGACGCCAGCGACGCCGTCGAGGTCGGCGAGGGTGGTCACCAGAAGCGAGCGCGACAGGTCCTGGCGCGTCGCAGCGGTAAACCGGGCGGTGGAGGTGTTGCGATCGGTGTGCGTGGACACGCCCGACACCGTCCAACCCAGAGCGCCGACCTGTGTGAGCAAGGTGGACAGGACTCCGTGTCCGGGCGTGTAGTGGACCGTCAGCGTGATCGTGTGCCCGTTGGTGCGCATGAGGATGAACTGGACCAGCGGGGTGAGCAGGCCGATGACGATGAAGTGCAGGACGGTGCCAGCCATTGCGAGCCACCATAGGCCCGCGCCGCACGCCATTCCGATAGCCGCGGTCTCCCAGATGGTTGCGGCGGTCGTCAGGCCGCGAATCGCGCCGTGGCGGGTCAAGATGATGCCCGCGCCCAGGAAACCGATGCCGGAGACGATCTGGGAGGCCACACGCGAGGGGTCGTAGCGGGTAATGCCATCGATAAGGATGTCGGAGAAGCCGTACTTGGAAATGAGCATCATGAGGCACGCTGTCAGGCCCACGATGGCCTGGGTGCGAATACCGGCGCTCTTTCCCCGGATCTGCCGTTCGAGGCCGATGGAGGCCGACAGGACGAGAGCGAGCAGCATCCACCCGATGCTGACGAGTTGGTGCGTCATGGTGTCTTCCTTCGTAGGCGTAGGGAGAATTTTAGTCTAGCGACCAGGAATTGCGCAGGCGTGTGGGCCACACGAGGCCGTGGCATCTTTCGCTCGTTGCTCACCGGGTTGGGGGTGGCTGTGCGCCGCCTGATCGAGCATCGGAGAGCGACAAGCCGAGCACGGGCACAACTGCGGCAGATTGCCCCGAAAGTGTTGAAAGGGTCGACCTGCGTGTCGTCCTCAAACGGTGCGGCGAGCGTGAAGCAACCACGGCCTCGTTAAAGATCGAGGAAAGAACGTCCCAATCTCGACACAAGAATTTGGGGTTAGTATGGGACTCACGATCGACAGATGAGGAACCTCTTGATGGATACTCCCACTCCCGATGACATCGCCAGCGATGTGCAGCAGCGCTCCGACACACAGTTGAAGCGTGGCCTGGCATCGCGCCACATGCAGATGATCGCTATTGGCGGCGCGATTGGCACCGGCCTGTTCCTGGCCTCGGGTGCCACGGTCGCCAACGCCGGCCCGGGCGGCGCGCTTCTCGCGTACGCGGCGATCGGCCTGATGGTGCTGCTCCTCATGCAGTCCCTGGGTGAGATGAGTGCGCACCAGCCGGTCGCGGGCTCCTTCCAGACCTTCGCCACGAAGTTCATTTCCCCCTCCTTCGGCTTTGCGATGGGGTGGAACTATTGGTTCAACTGGGCGGTGACGGTCGCCGCGGACCTGGTGGCCTCGGGCTTGGTCATGGCGTATTGGTTCCCATCTGTGCCCTCGTGGATATGGGCGGTGGCCTTCCTGGTGATCGTCGTCGGGCTCAACGCGCTGTCGGCGCGGGTCTACGGTGAGGCAGAGTTCTGGCTGGCCGCCATTAAAGTCGTGATCGTCGTCGTGTTCGTGATCTCGGGCGTGTTCATGATCGCCGGGGTGATGGGCATGAACTCACCGGGCCTGTCGAATTGGTCGATCGGGGACGCCCCCTTCCACAATGGTTTCGTCGGCGTCATCGCGGTATTCATGATCGCTGGCTTCTCCTTCCAGGGCACCGAGCTCGTGGGCGTGGCCGCTGGCGAGTCCGAGAACCCCCAGCGCGACGTGCCGCGCTCGATCCGCACGGTGTTCTGGCGCATCATGTTCTTCTACATCGGCGCGATCGCGGTCATCGGCACGCTGCTGCCGTACACGGATCCGAGCCTGCTGAGCGCCGCCGAAGAGAGCACGGAGGCTGTCGCACAGTCGCCCTTCACGCTTGTCTTCGCGCGCATGGGCATCGGCGCGGCGGCGGCCGTCATGAACGCCGTCATCCTGACGTCGATTCTCTCGGCCGGTAACTCGGGCCTGTACGCGGCCTCGCGCATGCTGCACTCGATGGCCCTCAAGCGCCAGGCGCCCGCGATCTTCGCGAAGGTCACGAAGGGTGGCGTGCCCGGCTACGCGATGGCCGTGACGACGGTGACGGCGGCGTTTGGTTTCATGACGCAGCTCGTCTTTAATGACGCCTACATTTGGCTGGTCAACATTGTCGGCATTTCGGGCATCATCATGTGGCTGGGTATCGCGGTGAGTCACATTCGCTTCCGCAGCGCCTACCTGCTGCAGGGGTATCGCCTGGAGGACCTGCCGTATCGCTCGCCGTTCTTCCCGGCCGGGCCGATCATCGCATTCATCATGTGCCTGGTGGTCATGGCGGGTCAGAACTACGAGGCGGTCATTCACGGCCAGGTCTGGGAGGTTGCCTCCTCCTACATTGGCCTGCCGCTCTTCGGCGTCGTGTGGTGGGGCTACCACCATGCCCGCAAGGATCGCCTGGTTCCGCTCGCCGAGATGGACGTCGCGCCCGTCGAGATCGAACCGGTTTCCGAATAGGGGAGCTGGGGTCGGGGCCGCTCTGGTCGCTCGCCTGCCCGGGATGATTCCGGGTATTGACGAGGCCGGGGCGGCCCCGCTCGTCTGGCGCGGTGCGCGGCTTGTCACCACTCGGTAACTAACGGCGTGGCGGGGGAGCGGTGCCGCTGGTTTTCATAGGATGGGTGCATGATCAACACGCGACGCCTCTTTGCCGTGACCGCACTGACCGCCCTCGTCCTGGGAGCGAGCGCATGTTCGCCGAACGGTGCTCAGCCCCAGTCGGGTACCACGTCCGCTCCCGCGACGCCCAGCGCGTCCGCAGCCTCGAGTGGTCAGCCCGCCCAGAGTGGCATGGACGCCCAGAGTGGCGACATGGTCCAAAGCGGCTCGGTCGACCGGGGTAACCAGGCACCCGAGGTCGACACCGCCGACAACGAGGCGCAGTGCGACCTGAACAAGCTCCAGCCCGCCATCGCGAGCAACCAGGAGATCGGCGGGACCACCTACGTGGATATGTCCTTCACGAACGAGGGGCCCGCGTGCTGGATCGGCGGCTTCCCGACGGTTGTGTTCGCCTCCAACGGTGCCACCGTGTCCGAGGCTGCGCGCGACGGCGAGGATCCGGGCAACGTGTACACGGTTGCCGCGGGTGGGCGCATCGGCGTGAAGCTCACCGCCGAGGCCGTCGACGGCGTCCCGGGATGCACGCCCGTGTCTGCCGACCATGTCGACATCATGAATACCAACGGCTCGGGTTCGACCAGCCTGCAGCTGTCGCTGCGTGTGTGCGAGGAGATGCCCTCCGTCGCGGTGAGTCCCTTCGAACCCATGGGCTGAGCGACCTGGCAATATTTGTCACGGTGGGCGCCGAGGCGGTTGCGACCGCCTCGGCGCCCACCCGTATAGCCTTAACACAAGCACAAACTCGTTGACCAAACGTCACAAAATGTGTCCTGACACATCCTAAAATGGGGGTGACAACACGTCAGGAGGCACTAATGTTCACGCCGTATCCCCATCCCACTGGCGCGTACCCGACAGCCCCTCAGCCCGCCACGGCCTCGTCGCCTGCCCGCGCCGGCGCAGGCTACCCGACGGCCTCGTCCAATCGGCCAGCGGGCCCCCGCGCCCACCCTGCACCGCTCGGAGGAGGCACACCTGCGGTCAGAAGCTTTGACACCCAGCCGCTGTGCGCGGGCGCGCCCGACGGTGGGTCAGGGAAGGGCGTCCCCAGCTACGCGCTCTACTGCGTGTTCGCGCTCAGCGCGCCGATGCCTCGTGACGAAGAAGAACGCGAACGGATCGTCGACGAATCCCTCGGCTACGTCTCAGATTCTGGCGCCCAGATCCGAGGATGGTACGACCTGGGAGGATTCCGGGCCAACGCGGACCTCATGGTCTGGCTCCTCAACGAAGACCCGGCGACGCTCCAAGACGCATATCACCGCCTGCGCGCGTCGGCCCTCGGACGCCACCTGACACCCGTCTGGAGCTGCATGGGCGTTCACCAACCCGCCGAATTCCTCCACGGGCACGTTCCCGCCTGCTTCCTCGGTGCCGACGCACGCGACTGGGCGACAGTATTCCCCCTCGTGGGCATCCACGACTGGTATCTCATCGAGCCGGGGGAGCGCTCGCGCATCGTGGCCGACTGCGGGCGACGCGGTTTCGGTGTGCACCCGGACGTGAGCGAATCCGTGCTCTGCGCGTTCGCGTTGTCGGATTACGAATACGTTATCGCTATCGAAGCTGATAGTCTGGACCGGCTCGAAGGAGTGACACACGCCCAGCGCTACAGCGAAGCGCGCCCGTACGTGCGTGAGGACACCCCCTTCTTCACAGGCCCACGCGTCACCCTGGCGCAGTGGGCGACACATCAACCGCGTTCATAAGGAGACACTGATGGGTTGGAAAGAAAGCAAGCAGGCATTCCAGTACGCGCTGCCGTACGAGCAGGTGTTCCAGGCGGCCATGGCGGCCGTCCCGATGGTCCCGAAGGCAGTCCTGACGAGCGCGGACGTGAACGCCCGCTTCATCACTTTCGACACCCCCACCAGCTTCACCTCCTACGGTGAGAACATCGTCGTCGGCTTTATCCCCTCCGAGACCGGCGTCATTGTCGAGGTCACCTGCGCCACCAAGGGCATGCCCAACCTCATGCAGGACGGCCGTAACCGCAAGAAGATCAAGCAGTACATCGACGGGCTGTCCGGCATCCTCCAGGTCAGCGCTACGGAGGTCATCCCCTCCTGACGCACGCGATGCAACGCGGCGCCGCAGTGCCAGTACGCCAGTGGTCTCCGGTCTCGACTACGAGGCCGGGGACCTTTCATCTGCGCACTGAGATCGGAGTACTAGACATGCTTGCAGCTGGTGCAACTGAGAGTGGCAGTGTCAGTGCTGGTGAACCTTCTGTGGGATGACGATCGACATGATGCCTGCTTTTTCTGTCACGCTGCTGTTGGTCGAACGCCCTGTGGGCACATGTCGAGTACTGTTAAGGGCCCCGTTCTTCGGGGCTGTCCGTTGCTCGATCTCTTTGGGCGTGATGGTTGCGACGCGGAACTTGTTGCGAAAGTTGGTCCAAGCGAGGTGAGCGCATGACATGGGCTGGATAGCGCGCAAGAGGAAGCGTAGTCAGCGGTTCTATACCATTCCTGATCGTGATGAAGGAGTATCGTTTTCCGAGAAGGTGGCGATGGGAATTATGGTCTTCGTCGCATTCGGTGCTGTTGTCGCACTGTATGTGGGGAAGGTGCCTCTCGGTGTACTGTTGCTTCTGATGGTTGTGTTAAGCGGACTGTCACTCCCTCTCGCCTATAATGTGGGTGGCCTATTTTTGTCGATCAGCCATGATGATCGTAGGCAGCAACTCAGGATCGAGCTCAGCGCCATGGGAGTTTATCTGCACGGCGTGATCGCTTTCCTTCTTTCCCTGTTTACTAGTGGGTGGATATGGTGTGCCATTCACCTGGAGGATGGACTGTATCGACGCGTCGTCGCTCTGGCTTTGCTGAGCTGTCATCGACAAGTAGCTGGAATGATGCGTTTTGCCTCTGGCAAAGGTGAGAGCATTGAGATAACCAAGCGCAAAATGGTTATTCGTGATTCGCGCCGAATCTGTCATTCTCTTTATTGGAAGGATCGTCCTGTCGTTGCGGGTGTTCGCGGCGTTGATGAGGTTCTCATTCGCTATCGCGGAGGTCGAGAAATAATCGCTTCCCTGATAGTCCTTCCCCTGTCGAAACCTGAGCTCAAGAAGATGGTTGGATACTATTGTGACGATCCTCAAGCCCGTGCGCGGCTCGGACAACCAGACTCGGTGCGCGATGTGAGGCGGGCGCTCGGGTGGACAGTATGAATGTGTCAGCGACGGATACGCGAGGGCTGTGAAAGGTGAGTTGTGAACAAGTTTGAACCCCCGCTCGGCGGCAAGTCTGTGGATCCTGAGGATGGTGTGCACCGAGGCTCCGAGCAAGCCCGGGCAGGCCAGCCCGCCCCGGCCTCGTTCTCTGGCGGCGAGCTGGCCCCACCCAAGCCGAACTATGGCACGTTCTTTACGGTGTACCCGTCGGATCGGCGACAGAGCGAGGCGTGGGCCGGTGCCTTCATTGGCATTCTTGTGGGAGTTTTCCTTGCAGCCCTGGGAGTCCTCGCGCGTGACGTGGTCTTTGCTGTGGCGTCGATCATGTTCGCTGCGACCTTCGTTGCCGGTGCCGCGGTGGATGCTGGCTGGTCCCGTGGGCTGGTGAGGCTCGACATGGCGCCTGATGGGTGTGTGACGGTGCGGCCCAGCGTGCGCTTGACCGTCTTGCGCATCGTGACCGTCGTGTGCGCAGGTCTGGGTTTCGTGCTCTACGGGCTCTCGTTGCTTGTCGGAGTGTCCTCTTTGTTGGTGCGGCTAGGGGCGATGACCTCTTTCGCGCTCGTCGCGCTTGCGGGGGCGGTTGGCCGTTCCTTGTTCTCGTCCCCGCGGCAGGAGTGCATCGTGCTCACCGAGAATGCCGTCATGCTGTGCGGTAAGGATGGCGTGAGCTACACGATTCCGTGGGCGGCGAAGCCTGCCGTTATTGCTCATCGCCAGCGCAAAACCCTGCTGATTAAGACCGACGACGATGTCGAATGCCCGATCTCCTTCGCCCACCTGCGCATCGTCCCCTCGCGCGTCAAGGGTCTGCTCGCGTATTACCACAAGAACCCGGAGGCGCTCGACCGTCTCGGCACCGAGGAATCGGTTGATGACGCTCTGAAGGGCTTGGGCTGGTACCGGTGGTCTCGACGGAGGTGGTGACCGCCTGCCTGGCCACGGCCTCGTTTATCCATCGACGAGGCCCGGGTTTAGCGTGTGATGCGCGACTCATAAGCACGACCCTGGTTCGAATGTGACGGTTGTTCTGTAGGCGTAAGCTGGCAGAAGTATTCCGTCTATTGACGCCCAAGGGGGGAGCGAATTATGGCACGTGGGTACCGAGCGGTCTTGGAGCTAGGTGAGCGGGAGGATGCGCTGCGCGTCGCTGATCGGCTTTTCCATGAGTGGCTGCACGACAAGTATTCGCTGTGGGAGGCGGGTGAGCAAGCCGCATGTAACGACGAGGGCGTCTACCGATTCGGCACTCTTCTATCATCGCGAGGGCAACACATGGACCTCGTCGTAACGAAGACGAGGGAGACTTCTGCCGACAAGCACTACAGCCGACAGCTCTTTGAAACAGTGGAACGCACTCAGGACGGCGAGCACTGGGTGATGCGCCTGTACGCGATGAGCGCCACGAAGGAGTCGGCGTATCGGCAGGTTATCTGGGTGGAGGTGGTCCCACCACGCGACGGGAAATGGGACGCGAAACCTCCACGAGTGGTGTGTGATCTCATCCGTGAGGGCGGAGTCTTTGACCGGGATATGCCGCTGTCGGATGCCCTCCAGCCAATCCACGACGCCAACCAGGTGGAGGAACTCATCGGCTGGATCCGTGATCCGCGCAGGCGAACCGCGGTGGTCGTAGCTGCGCCGCTGACCGACGGCGATACACCGGAAGCTCTGAAGCAGGAAAGTCGGTGGCACCAGATTCTGGCCCCGCTGACGGGTGACTCACTGGGCTGCGCCACCTATTTCTTGCTGACACCGCAGGTGTATGCCGGCTACCTCGCAAAGATCGGTGAGGGGCTTGGCATGCCTCAAGGGAGCCTGCGTACGTTCCTGCCGGGCGTGCAGCCAGGAGACCTGATCGATGCGCGTCGGCACAGGGTCCTGACCGCGGCGACCCTCCTGCGTGGCTACGACGAGGAGCAGGGACGTTTCCACCCGGCGCTGGCACGCACGATCGCGAGAACACCGCGCGAGTACCTGTGGGACAACGGGCTGGATAAGGAACTCCTCCAGGCCCACAAGGTACTCGACCAGCGCAGGGCCTCAATTCCAACCTTCCACCCCCTGGAGGAAGCGCGCGATAAAGAAACACGCAGCAAAGAAGCAGGTGAGGAAGTCCCACGCCAGGAGGTTGGGGCCGCACAGCCAAGAGCGCTTCTGACACACAATGGGCGAAAGCCCCGCACATCCAAGCGTCGTGTCCTACCCAACGTCGGCCTTGTTCGTCGTTGCTGCACAAAGCCCGCTGCGGCCCGATCTGGTTGGAGCGATCAGCTGCGGGGACTCATCGGGCACGTGCTCGAGTTTGCGAACCCGCGCGTACGTGAGGACCGTGAACGAGCCGTCGCGCAGCTGAAGAAGAGACTGGAGGAGAAGACCGCCAGGTGCATCGAACTTGAGGGAGAACGTGATCATGCGCGTGCGGAAACAGAAGCCGCACAGGAACTCCTCGCTGAGGCGGCGCAGGAGAGTGAGCGTAAGCTCGCGGACCTCAGGTCCGAAGTGGAAGATCTGACGTCGCATAAGGATGATATGGAGATCGGACTCCTCTATGCGAACGAGGAGATTCGCGAGTTGGAGCAAAAGAACCGTCATCTCGCGTGGAAGGCTACGCATCCAGATCAGCGCGAATCCGACGACCGATACTCGGAAGATATGCTCGACCGGCCACCGGCAGACATGGTTGAACTCTACGACTGGATGACGAGTGATGCGGAGCATGAGCAGGTGCGCCAACACGTTGTCTTCGGTGATCCGGACGCGATGATGGGGGAGATGCTCCGGCTTGACGAGTTGAGCATGCGAAACTACGCGGAGGATTTTTGGCGCTACATACTGGTCTTGCGCGACTATCTGCGTGCGCGGGAGGCCGGTGATTTCGCGAATGGTAACGTGTACGACTTCCTCAAAGCGGCACCCGACGGCTACCGCACGTGTTCACCGCACCGTCATAAGTCCAACGAGAGCGACACCGTCAAAGGGAATTCGCGCTGGCGTCGTGAGCGTGTGTTCCCAGTGCCGATGATCGTTGACCCGAGCGGCGAGATCACGATGTGGACCCACTTCGCGCCCACCCACCACGACCGCAACGCCCCACGCATGTACTATTACGCGGACACAAAAAAGACCCACAAGGTTTACATCGGCTATATCGGTCGTCACCTGACGAACACGAAGACTAACTGAATGTGTCTCCGATACGACTGTGCCCCGGCCTCGTCCATTCAAGGATTGACGAGGCCGGGGCTGGGTTGTGCCTCCTGCCTGGCGGTGGGGAGTGGACGAAGCCGCTCCCGAGAAAACGGCCTACTGCTTGTCGGTGTCGACTTCGGTGACCGCGGTTGCGTCCGTCGGGGTGTCTTCCTCTGTGTCTCCGGATTCGCTGAGGTTCTCGGTTTCAGCCGGATCGGCGGCAGTGTCAGAGGCGCTGGGCGTCGCAGTGACTCGTGGGCTCAACCAGCGGAAGATCTCGCGGAGTCCCCACGCGCACAAGGCAGCGATGAAGTGGTAGTGCAACCACCGGGTCGCGAACCCCCAGCTGGGGACGCCGAAATAATAACCCAGCAGAACTTCCACGAACCACAGGGCCGCCATGTCGGAGAATACGGCCCCCACGATGGCGACAGGCTTCCACCATCCGGCCTTCTCGAGGAACTTTCGGGTGATGGCTATCAACACCTGGAAGAAGGTGAAGATGCCCATGAAGCCATAGAAGTACATGAGATGCATGCCCATGGCATAGGAGACCGGGAATCCGGCCAGGAAGATCACGTGGAGGACCAGGTATCGGACGATGAACGTCATGATGCCTCGTGGGTCCCTCGATTTTGTCATTCCTCCATCTGCGTCTTCGGAGCTGGTGGGGTTCTCCGTAACAGCCTGATCAACGGCATCGACAGGGGCGCTGGGCGTAGCAGTATCTCGCGGGCTCAACCAGTAGAAGAACTCGCGGAGTCCCCACGCGAAGAAAGCAGCGACGAAGTGGTAGGGCAGCCACGCAGTCACGAGTTCCCAGTTGGAGTCCACGAAAAAACCCGAGACTATCCCTCCCAGCCACCACAGGACCGCCACGTCGGAGAATACGGCCCCCACGATCGCGACAATGTTCCACGATCCGGCCTTCTCGAGGAACTTTCGGGTGATGGCTATCAGCACTTGGAAGAAGGTGAAGAAGCCCATGAAACCAAAGAAGTAGATGAGTGCCAGGTCCATGGCATAGGAGACCGGGAGTCCGACCAGGAAGATCACGTGGAGCACCAGGTACCGAACAAAAAAGTTAACAATCCCGTGCGGGTCACGCTTATCTGCCATGCCCCCATCCTAACGGAGCTCTCAGGCGCGAGGTCCAGCCTCTCAAGACACTAGAATCACGGAGATACTAGCCCGCCCTGCTTCCAATCCCGGCCCCGGCCTCGTTGATCAATGAACGAACGTGGTCAGCGGGCGCGATCTAAGGCTCCTACACTGTTTTTCACACGCCACAAAAGAAGACGGCCGCTCAATGCAGCGCAGGCTCAGGCGAGCGTGTCGTTGAGCGGGAAAGCGAGGAAGAACGATGTCGTGCAGCACCCAATACCTGGAGTTCGTGCTCGACCTGCTGGGCGAGCTGGAAGACGTGGCGCACCGCAAGATGATGGGCGGATACGTCCTCTACTACCGGGGCAAGGTCATCGGCGGCATCTACCGCGGCGACCGCTTCCTGCTCAAGGTCACGCCCGCCTCCGAACGGCTTCTGCCCGAGGCCCCACACGCCATCCCTTACGAGGGAGGGAAGGAGATGCTCCTCGTCGAGATCGAGGACCGCGACACGTTGCACGACGTCGTCGACGCGATGTGGCAGGAACTGCCCGCACCGAAGAAAAGAAAGAAGAAGTAGGTGCCCGGCCCGGGCCTCGTCGATGGATGGATTGACGAGGCCGGGGCCGGGTTCGTTGGATACACGCGGGAGTGAGCCTACAGCTTCGCCACCAGCTCCGCGACGCGCGCCGCGTGATCGCGCGAACGCGTCACCATCTCAGTGCGAGCGGCCTCGTCCGTGCGATTCGCGTACGAGACGCCGTACAGGGGCACGCTTCCCACGAACTCCAGGCCCACCAGCGCGCTCGTCGCCATCGCGGGAGCCAGGAAGCGGTTGAAACCGCCCGGCTGTGCGGAGTAGTAGGACTCGTCGGCGCCTGTCGTCACCGACACCACCAGCTTCTTACCGTGCAGGGCCGTCCCCGTAGACCCGTGGCTGAAACCGCGCACGAACACGTCCTCCACCCACTTTTGCAGGAGCGAAGGCCAGCCGTACCACCACAGCGGATACTGCAGGACGATCACGTCAGCGGCGGCCAACTTCGCCTGCTCAGCCGCGACGTCAATGCGGTAGTCGGGGTAGAGCTCGTCGAGCTGGTCGACGGCAGCGCCCGGAATAAGGGAAGTCAGCTCCTCCACGATGGTCTTATTCGCGAGCGAATCATCTCCGAGGCGCGGGTGACCCGACACAATCAGAACGTTAGTCATTGCGGCATCCTTTCGTTGATGCGGGCAGTCTATCCCCGGCGACCAGCGACGAACAGGGCGAGAGGGCAGGTTTCGCGCCCGGTGAAGACACGTCTCAGGAGGGGGACGTGGAGGGGACTACAGTGAAGACATGCCCGACACAGACACCCAGCCCCTGACGCCGCGCCGCATCCTCCTCGTCATCGCCACCGGCGTTGGGGCAGGATTCCTGTCCGGACTCTTCGGGGTGGGCGGGGGGCTCGTCATCGTGCCCGCGCTCATGGCCGTCCTGCGCATGGACCAGCGTCGCGCCTCTGCCACCTCGCTTGCCGCCATCATCGTCACCGCAGCCGTCGGGTCGGGCACCTACGCCCTGCACGGCGAGGTCTCCTGGGCGGGCGCCGCCCTCCTCGTCGTCGGCGCGCTCGCGGGCTCCCAGATTGGCGTGTGGCTCCTGCGGCGCCTCCCCGCGCCCGTCCTGCCCTGGATCCTCATCGGATTCACGGTCTTTGTCATTGTCTCCCAATACCTGCACGTCCCCACGCGCGACGGCGTCGTCACCCTGACACCAGCCTCGTGCGCATGGACGGTCATCGTGGGCCTGTGCGCGGGCATCCTGTCGGGCCTAGTGGGCGTGGGCGGCGGATCCGTCATCGTGCCCGGCATGGAACTGACTGTCGGCGCTGGCGACCTGATCGCGCGCGGCACGTCCCTGCTCGTCATGATTCCCACCGGCATCGCCGGCACGGTCACCAACCTGCGTCACCGCATGGTCGACCTGCGCGTCGGACTTATCGTCGGGGCCTCCGCCGCGGCCCTCGCGCCCCTCGGACGCCTCATGGCCACGTGGGTGTCCCCAACCGTGGGAGCCATCCTGTTCAACATCTTCCTCCTGTCCATCATCGCCTCCACGATCACGCGCATGCGGCGCAAGGCACGCGCTCAGGGCTGAACGAACCGGCCCCGGCCTCATACGAGACCGGGGCCAAACGCTTCACCGCAAGCGCGGCGTCAGACGATCACTCGTCGGCGGCGCTGGGGTGCGTCATGTCGGCGGGAACAACCCACGCGTCGAACTCCTCGGCGGTCAGGAAGCCCAGCTCGAGGGCGGACTCGCGCAGCGACAGGCCCTTGTGATGCGCGTTCTTCGCGATCTTCGAAGCCTTGTCGTAGCCGATGTGGCGGTTCAGGGCCGTCACCTGCATGAGGTTGATGTCCAGGTTGTGCTTGATCTTCTCGTAGTTCGGCTCGATGCCGTACGCGCAGTGCGTGTCGAAGGACACGCAGGCGTCGCCCAGCAGGCGGATGGACTCCAGGACGTTCCACGCCATGACGGGCTTGAAGACGTTGAGCTGGAAGTTGCCCTGCGAGCCGGCGAAGCCGACCGTCGCGTCGTTGCCGAAGACCTGCGTGGCGACCATGGTCATGGCCTCGCACTGGGTCGGGTTGACCTTGCCCGGCATGATGGACGAGCCCGGCTCGTTCTCGGGGATGATCAGCTCGCCGATGCCGTTACGCGGGCCGGAGGCGTACCAGCGCACGTCGTTCGCGATCTTCATGAGGGCGTCGGCCAGGACGCGCAGCGCGCCCGAGACCAGCACCAGCGCGTCGTGCGCGCCCAGGGCGGCGAACAGGTTGTCGGCCTGCTTGAACTCGATGCCCGTCTCCTCGGAGATCTTCTTCGCGGTGAGCTCACCGAACTTCGGGTGAGCGTTCAGGCCGGTGCCCACGGCGGTGCCACCGATGGCCAGCTCGCGTGCACGCGTGTCCGCGTACTCGATGCCGTCGAGGGCGAAGTCGATCTGAGCAACCCAGCCGGAGATGACCTGGCCCAGGCGGATCGGGGTCGCGTCCTGCAGGTGGGTGCGGCCCACCATGATGACGTCGTCGAACTCCTTGGCCTTCTTGTCCAGGGTGTCGCGCAGCTGGCGCACGCGCGGGTACATGTCGTGCAGCTCGGAGACGACCGCGATGTGCATGGCGGTGGGGAAGGTGTCGTTCGAGGACTGGCCGCGGTTCACGTGGTCGTTGGGGTGGACGGGGGACTTGGTGCCCATGGTGCCGCCCGCGAGCTCGATCGCGCGGTTGGAAATGACCTCGTTAGCGTTCATGTTCGACTGCGTGCCCGAGCCGGTCTGGAAGACGACCAGCGGGAAGTTGTCGTCGAGCTTGCCGGAGATGACCTCGTCGCCGGCCTGCGCGATGTAGTTCGCGATGTCGGCGGGCAGCTCGCCCAGCTCGGCGTTGGCCAGGGCCGCGGACTTCTTCAGGATGCCGAGGGCGCGCACCATCGGGCGGCCCCACACGAAGGTGTTGCGTCCAATGTCGAAGTTGTGCAGCGAACGCTCGGTCTGAGCGCCCCAGTAGCGGTTCGCGGGGACCTCAACGGCGCCCATCGAGTCGGTTTCGGTACGGGTTTCTTGTGCCACAGGTGGCTCCTTCGCGTAGGGCTTACGTACCCCCCTAGGATAGCGCCGAGCGCGCTGTGAGGCGTGGGGCACTCGTCCTAGTCGCGTGCACGCGACGCGATGTCCAGGCGTCGCAGCAGCCACCAGGAGCACGAGCAGGACAAACCGACCAGGCACAGTGCCACCAGGAACGGCGACAGGGGCACCCAGCCGTACAGGGCGGTGGCGCTCACGGGGGCGACGATCCAGGTGATCGCGCCGGTCGCGTTGATGATGCCGGCGATGCCGCCCTGCTCGCGCGCGTTCACCGCCAGGGACGCGCCGGCTGAGTAGCCGGGGGAGGCCATGCCCGAGGCGACGCCCATCGCGAAGGTCGAGGCCGCGACCGCCCACAGCGTCGGCGCGAGGGTCAGGCACGTGAGGGCAATAAGGGCGAGCGTCATGCCCGCGCGCAGCAGGGCGCGAGGCCCCCATCCCAGGCGTGGCACGACGATCAGCTGCATGAGCATGGCGCCCGCCGCGTTGGCCAGCAGCATGAGGGCCGTGATCGAGACGGCGGGCGCGGGCTCGAGCCCGCCGCGGTCCTGCACGAGAAAGCCCATCGTGATCTGAACGACGCCATTGGCGAAGTAGATGCCGAACACCGAAGCGATCCACGGGGCGATGCGCCGGTCGGTCCATCGCACGCGCGGGGGCAGATCACCGTCCGTGGTCGCCGCGCTCGCGCCGTCCCCCGCTCCCTCAATCGACGAGGCCGGGGCCGCCTCTTCGGGTTCCGTGTCCTCACCGGTCAGGTGGGGTAGGCGCCTCCTTGTGCGGGTGGATGCTCCGTCGCGGGGCAGCCAGATGAGGGCGATTCCCAGCGCGACGAGGACGAAGATCGGGGTCGCGTGCACGGGCCCGAAATCCACCACGCGCCCAGCGCCGACGAGACGAGGGAACCCACCATGACGGACAGGTTGATCGCGCCGGAGAACGCGGACGTGCCGCGCACGCGCGAAGCCTCGTCCGGGGTGACCTCGGCGACGAGTGCTTGGCCGGTCGGAGGGATCGCCGCGACGGCCGCTCCGAAGAAGGGGCCGCGCGCCGCCATGATGGCACCCGCCGCCAGGAAAGCGCCGATGGAGCCGGCCGCACGCGCCCACACTGCTGCCGAAAAGAGCGTGCCCGCCGTGAGCGCCAAAAACAGCGCCAGCAGGATGACGCGCCTGCGTCCCCAGGCGATGGAGCGGCGCCCCCAGAACTGGCTGAGCGCCGTCACCGCGGCGGCCGCCAGGGACACCGCCGCACCCACGATCCACTCGGGCAGCTCCAGGGCGCGAGAGAGAGTGGCGCAATCGACACGTTGAGCATGTTCTGCGCCGTGTACGTAAACAGCGCGATCGCCACGAGCGCGCGCAGGGTCGGATTCGTCAGCAAAGGTGATGAGGGCACAGTGCATCCTACGACGAAGGCCCCGCGCGACGCGCGGGGCCTCGCCGGACAAGTATCGAAACGGGGGAGCGTCGCTTATCGTTGCACCCAGGTGCTCACCTTCCAGCGGGCGTCGCCCGAGCGTTCACGCCAGTCGCTATCGGAGCGCGACTCGTCCCGGCGCCACAGCGCCGGATCCAGCGGCGGCGCGTACACGAAGGTCGACCCCTCGGGGGCGCTCGCGGCCACGTCCAGCTCCAGGTCCGTCACCACGGCCTCGTCCAGGAGAGGCAGAGTCTGCGTGTAGACTTGGGCCCCGCCCGTGATCCAGATGTAGGGGGCCTGAGTGCGCGCTGTTTCCTCGCGCGCAACCTCTAGGGCCACCTCAACGGAGGAGACGACGAGCGCGCCGACGGCCTCGTACCCGGGCGTACGCGTGATCACGATGTTCGTGCGGCCCGGCAACGCCTTGCCCAGGGCCTCCCACGAGCGCCGACCCATGATGATCGGGCAGCCCATCGTGGAGTCCTTGAAGTGGCGGAAATCCGCCGGGACATGCCACGACATGGCCGTGCCCGACCCGAGAATCCCGTTGCTATCCTGCGCCCAGATCGCCGCGAGCTTCGTCATACGGCGACCGGTGCCTTGATCGTGGGGTGATGCTGGTAGTCCGTCACCGAAATGTCATCGAAGGAGTACTCGAACATCGAGGGAGCCTTCGTCAGCTCCAGGCGCGGGAACGGGTAGGGCTCACGGCTCAGTTGCTCGGTCACCTGCTCGGTGTGGTTGGAGTAGATGTGGCAGTCCCCGCCGCTCCACACGAAGTCACCGACTTCCAGGCCCGCCTGCTGGGCGAACATGTGGGTGAGCAGCGAATAGGACGCGATGTTGAAGGGAACCCCCAGGAACATGTCAGCGCTACGCTGGTAGAGCTGCAACGACAGGCGGCCATCGGCCACGTACAGCTGGAAGAACGCGTGGCAGGGCTCGAGCGCCATCTGCGGCAGGTCGCCGACGTTCCACGCGGACACCACCATGCGGCGCGAATCCGGGTTCGTCTTCAGCGTCTCGAGGACCTGGGAGATCTGGTCGATATGGCGACCGTCCCCGGCGTTCCACGAACGCCACTGGACGCCGTACACCGGGCCCAGCTCGCCGTCCTCGTCCGCCCACTCGTTCCAGATGCGGATCCCGTGCTCCTGGAGCCAGGACACGTTCGAGGACCCCGACAGGAACCAGAGGAGTTCGCCGACCACCGACTTGAGGTGCACGCGCTTCGTCGTGATCAGCGGGAAACCCTTGGACAGGTCGTAGCGCAGCTGCGCCCCGAAGATCGAGCGCGTGCCCGTGCCGGTGCGGTCACCCTTGGGGGTGCCCTCACGCATAATGCGCGCCAGCAGGTCCTCGTACTGGCGGTCGACGACGCTCACGTCAGTTGATCCGCTCGTTCGTCCACGTGTGCGAGGCCGGCAGCGCCTGGTCGACGACCGAGTGCTCGATCGTGCAATTGCGCTTGATCGAGGCTTCGGCACGGCGCAGCAGGTCCGCGATCTCCTCGTCGGACAGGGCAGACATGTCCTGCACCAACTCGACGTCCACGTGCGTGAAGCGATCGTTGTCCTGGTCGTAGTCGCCGGAGACGCCGACGAACTGCTCGAAATCGTCGCCGAGGCGAGCCGCCATGCGCGCGTCCGAGCTCATCGCGTTGCAGCCCGCGATCGCGAGCTTGAGCAGGTCGCCGGGGGAGAAGCGGCCCGGGCCGTGCCCGACCAGAACCTCGGCGCCATCCTGGTTGCGGGCGACGTACTCGCGCACGCCCGTACGCTGCAGATACAGAGACTTAGGGGTATCACTCATAGGACCATTGTCGCGCTTACGGGCACCGCCCGCCCGGCCAAAGCGCCGGGCGGGCGGGTTTCCTCGCAGAGCGTAGCGAAGATTCAGCGATGCTCGGCCAGCCAGTTGGCGGCCAGCTCGCGCTCACGCTCCACGACGCGGCCCAGGTGCGCCACGGCTTCCTTTTCGATGCGACCGCCCAGCAGCGGCACGCGCACCGACACGTTGCCGGTCACGACACGAACACTTCCCGCATCGGCCGGAGCCAGCGTGGACGTGGCCTCGACGGATACCGGTGCGCCCTCCACGGTCACGCGCGTGCGAGAACGAGCCCCGGCCTCGTCCCTGGTCCACTCCTCGGTGAAAGAGATGTGCAGCGCGCCCTTGACAAAGCGCGACGCGGCGGCGGGAAGCAGCTCGGGGCGCGCAGTGCCCGAGAACGTGATGCGCTCGCCCTCCACGGCCACCGACTCGCTGCCCTCGACGACGAAGGACCCGAAGCGTCGCTGCTGGTAGTCGGGGGTCAGGTACATGGCAACGACCTCCTCGACCGTGCCCGGATAGGAAACAGACTGCGTGAATTCCATGATTCTCCTTCTCGTGGAAACTGCCGCCGAATCGTGGCCCGGCGCTCATTTACAACTAAGGACCGCCTTTGTGGCCCCGCTCCCACTAGAGTAGAGCCATGCGTAGCCTCATGCAGTTAGCTGAAGAAGCCTCTTCGACACCGCTGTCGGAGAAGGATATTGATTGGCTGCACCTGCTCCTTGCGGACTGGCAGGTGCTGGCCGACCTGGCGGCCGCCGACCTGGTTCTGTGGCTGGCCACAGACGACGGCAGATTCATCGCCGCCAACCACTGCCGCCCCGCCACGTCCACGACCGTCCACGTCGACGACATCATCGGCCTGCACCTGCCCGCCGCCCGCGAAGTCGACCTGCGTCGCGCCATCCAAACCGGCCAGGTCGTGCGTGCGGCCGCCGCCCGCTGGGCCGGCACATACTCGATGATGGAAACCTGCGTGCCCGTCTACCATGACGGGCGCATCATCGCCGTCGTCACCCGCGAGGAGAACCTGTCCAGCCCCCGTCTGTCCCTGGGCTTCGAGGCGTGGACCATCGCCGCGGCCGACACACTGTGCCAGATGATCGCGCGCGGCGAATACCCCTACGACTCCACACCGCAGGTCACCGCTCACGGCGTGCCCCGCGTCCTGGACGGCGCGCTCCTGCTCGACGCCGAGGGCCGCGTCTTGCAGGTCACCCCCAACGCGGTGTCCTGCTTGGCTCGCCTGGGCATCCGCCACGACGTCAAGGGAAAGGTCCTGGCTCAGGAAGTCACCGACGTGATCGGCGAGGGCAGTTTCATCGAAGAATCGATGGCCGTCGTCGTCATGGGCCGGGCCTCCTGGCGCGTCGAGATCGCGGCGCGCGCTTCCACCATTTCGATGCGCGCGTTGCCGCTCCAAAACGGGCGCAAGCGCCTGGGTGCCGTCATCCTCCTGCGCGATGTGTCCGAGGTTCGCCGCCACGAGCAGGAGCTCATGACGAAGGACGCGACGATCCGCGAGATCCACCACCGCGTCAAGAACAACTTGCAGACCGTCTCTGCGCTGCTGCGCCTTCAGTCGCGCCGTTCCGACGAGGACGCCGTCAAGGTCGCCTTGGCCGAGGCCGAGCGACGCGTGCAGGCCATCGCGACCGTGCATGCCGCCCTGTCCCAAAACGTCGACGAATCCGTCGACTTCGACGAGGTCGCCCGCACGATCGTGCGCATGGCGGGAGCGATCGCCTCGACCGACCACGGCGTCGAGGTCATCACGACTGGTACTTTCGGCACCATTTCGGCCGACCAGGCCCAGGCCCTGGCGACGGTCCTCAACGAGCTGGTCGCCAACTCCGTCGAGCATGGCCTGGCCGACCGCGACGGCCGCATTGAAGTGTGTGCGCAGCGCGATGACCTGTCCATGACGGTCACGGTCGCGGACGACGGCGTTGGCTTCGTGCCGGGGACGCCCATGAGTGGCCTGGGAACTCAGATCGTTCACCAGATGGTGCGAGGCGAGCTCAGGGGATCTATCGAGTGGGCGCCTCGCGAGGGCGGTGGCACGCTCGTCACGCTGCACATTAACCTTGATCCCGCCTGAGGCGAGTCGGCCCCTGGAAGGCATGAACGAGGCCGGGGATCCTTCGTGGATTCCCGGCCTTCGTGGTGGGTGGGTGTGGTCAGCAGCCGGCGCGGCGTGCGCGCGCGGCGCGGCGCTTGAGGGAACGGCGTTCCTCTTCGCTCATGCCGCCCCACACGCCGGAGTCCTGGTTGTTGTCGATGGCCCACTGCAGGCAGATGCCCTTGACGTCACATTCGCGGCACACGGCCTTGGCCTCGGCAACCTGGCTGATGGCGGGACCCGTGTTTCCAATGGGGAAGAAGAGTTCGGGGTCAACTGTCAGGCATGCTGCCTTGCTGCGCCAATCCATGAGTGTGCTCCTTGCGTTACCGTGCGTCGTAGGGATTTGTTTTTTCGTCTGCCAGTGTCCGCCAGCTGGGGTGCTCGCGCAAGATGTCTGGACAAATAATGCGGAGACGCACTATGTGCCTAGTCACGGTGAGCGAAAAAGCTGGGACTTAGGTGTTAACTGACCCGCCGGTCAGTTGGATAGTTGTTAGGGTATCACCTTCGCAGATCAGCCCGCGCGAGGGATTCCACGGGTGTGCGCAAATTGATAGGGGGTACTTGTGACATACGCGCATGAGGGCCCGAATGACGTTGTCCGAAGGGTTGAGCGCGAGCATGCGGTGTCCGTCGCGCCTTGCGATTCTGGTCCATGCGGACTCGGGAATAATCTCGGAAATTATGGGGGGGGAGCCCAGCCTGCGACGTCGTGGAGCTCGGCGAGGATGTCGGCGTCGGACTGCGTCCCGATGACGACCCAGGGTATGTCCTGTTCCCAGCGCACCGGCGTCATCTCCGGGCCAATGAGGGCCGGCGAGGAACCATTACTGACCAACGCGGCGGCCTCGTCGCAGGAGGGGATTTGCCACAGGCCCTTCGTGTCCTCCTCGCGCCGGGGGAGCGCAGCACCCGGGGGCGGGTCGAGGGGAACGCAGGCCAGGGCGGTGGGCTCGCCGGGGCGCGCCAGGAGCGCCTGGCCGTCCTCGAGCGCACGCACCTCGCTCGGAAGGATCCCTGCGTGCAGAGCTTCGTCGACGTCCCGGGCGCGCACGAGGCGCATCGAGAAAGCACCCATGGCCGAGGAAGAGGACGAAAAACGTCCCGAGAAGGCCGCGACGATGATGACGCCGGCGCGCGTGGCCCGAGCCAGCAGCGAGGACCACAGCTCCTCGGCCTGGGGAAGCGAGAGCGACTGGGCCAGGGCCGAGCGCAGTGCGGGCACGTCTGTCAGCGCCAGTACAGCCGGGCCATGCTCGCAGACATTTTCAAGCAGGTCGATGGCCCCCACATCCCTGGGGGACAGCATCGTTAAAGCGCCGGGGGTGGCCTCGCCGATGACGTGCAGGGGAAGACCGGTCGCCCGGGCGATCCTGGTAGCGATCGAGCGCGCCCACCGCGCTGCCTGGGTGGCCTCGTGGGCGCTGGTCTGGATCTGGATGCTACCCCCGTCCCACAGCAGGGGAGCGTGGGCCTCGATGCCTTCGATCATCCCGAGTGCGACCGCGGGACGACACTCCCTGTTTCCCAGGTCGACCCCGCCAACGCTCGACGTAGGCAGACCGAGCGCAGGGACCACGGCCTCGTCGATGTCGCTCCACGACAGGGATGCGGGCAGCGCGGGCGCCCACAGCGGCTCGGCGGAGGAGAGCGGCCAACGCCGCGCGCAATCGGCGACGACAGAGACGACGTCGGGCATGTAGGACAGCTGCAACTCGCCCACGTCCGCTAGGACGGCCCGGCCCGGCACTCGCGGCAGCGACGAGGCCCGGGCGTCTCCGAGAATATCCGTGGAGTCGGCGCCGCTGACGCAGCGCAGGGCCAGGCGGATATCCATGTTGGCACGCATGGTCGCGTTGATCGCGCCCGAGGGGCGCTGGGTCGCGGCGATCAGGTGCAGGCCCAGGCTGCGTCCCTGGGCGGCCAGTCGCATCAGGACGTCCATCGCGCCCGGGTGGGTGTCGGCCAGGACGCGGAACTCGTCGATCGCGACGACGAGACGAGGCGGGGGTGGGGGCACGCTGTCGGGCTCGAGGTCGTGGGCGCGCTCCCAGGCGGCCAAGTCGGGCAACCCGAGCTCGGCGAGCTCGGCCTCGCGCCGGCGCAGGAGCGAGGAGATCCCCTCGAGCGCGCGGGAGGTGGCCCCGGCGTCCAGATCGCTGAGCAGTGCCTGCGTGTGGGGCAGGTGCGCCAGGCGGGCGAAGGTAGAGCCGCCCTTGTAGTCGATGAGGATGAAACGCACGCGGTCCGGGCAATAGCAGTGCGCGATCGAGGCCAGCCATCCCAAGAGGGCTTCCGACTTACCCGACCCCGTGCAGCCGGCGACCAGGGCGTGCGGGCCGTCCGATACCAGGTCGAGGCACACGGGTCCTTGGGCCGATTGCCCGACGACGACGCCGAGCGTCCCCGTCTCGGCTCGGGCGCTGCTGGGCTCCCAGTCCACGCGCGTGGGTAGCGCGTCTGACGCGTTCGTGCGGCACACGGTCCACCACCACAGAGCCGAGACCGGGCACTCGTCGGTGACGCACACGCGGGCGCACCACGAGGGTAGCTCGGCGACGCTGCGCGCGTAGCCGATGTGAAGCACGCCGGTGGCGCACTCCTTCGCGCCGCGCACCGCGCAGTAGGGACAGTCCTCCCTGTCGCTGACGTGGATGTCCACGGCCTCAAAGCCCACCAGGACGGGCGCGTGAGATCCCCACCAGACGCGCGCCCCGCCCACTTGGGCGGCCACCTGCCCCGCGCACCACAGCGCACACTCGGCACCATGTTCGCCGACGATGCCGATCGAGGAGGTGTCCCCCTCCTGCGCGCTGGAGGCGGGAACGCCGAGTGTGACGCGCCGACTGAGCCTCGTGGCCCGTCCCGGCCAGACCGCCGCGCGGCACGAGCGAGGGGCGGTGCCCGAGCTTGGCAGCGAGGCGAGGACCAGAGCCAAGGCCGATCCGTCCCAGCCGCGTCGGCGTACGAGCGCGTGCCGAACCGCCCAGATTACGCAGACGCTCACGAGCACGCCCAGGGTGGCGCCCAGCGTCCACCACAGCGCCGGGGGCACCGCGACCGAGCGCAGACGCCAGGCCATGAGCGAGACCATGACGGCCACGGAAATCAGCGGCGCCCCGCGTAGGAGAGAGGATCGGGAAACGCCGCGACGGCCTCGTCGATCACAGCCCGGCCAGTCCAGTGTGCGAGGCCGTGGCCTGACCTCGAGGACGTCCTCGCCCAGGCGCAGGCGCCTGCCCGGTCCGAGGCGTTGGCGCGGCCGCAGGCGAGCCCACCGGCGCGCTCTCGTGCGCACCCGGATCGAGGGGGCGCCCGGCGACGTACGCAGGCGCGCCCGCCCGGCGTGCGTGGAAAACTCGGCGTGCTCGCGCGCGACGCTGGCGCACGACAGGGGCACGTCGCCGGCGCGGCCGAGGGGACCCGGGGCCAGGACGAGGCCGACGTCGGGTCCGTCGACGCACGCCAGGTGCAGGTCGGTGCGCAGTGCTGCGCGTGCCAGACATCCGATGGTGCTCATGCATCCACGATCACGCCGTGCCCGCGCTCGTTCAAGCGGTGGGGAGCCCCCTGTGGATAGCGCTGCGACATACTCCTGGCCTGTGGATAACCGGCAGGGGCGGGCCAGGGTGTGGATAACGCCACCCGCGGGGCTCGCGGCTGTCCCGCGCCCTGACCGAGCAAGCCGCGAAATGCAAGAATGGACCCCATGCATGACGACACGTTCGAGACGACCCGCGACCGCTACAACGAACTCGTTGACCGCATCAACGCGGCACGAGAGGAGTACTACAACAACGATAATTCTCCTGTCACGGATGCTGAATATGACCGCATGTACCGTGAGGTAGAGGATATTGAGAATCGGTACCCGCAGCTGCGCGGTGCTGACTCGCCCACGATGAGTGTCGGCGGCGGAGTCGCCGAGGGTTTTGCTGAGGCGCCTCACCTCGCCCAGATGTTGTCCTTGGACGATGTGTTCTCCCTCGAGGAACTCGCCGGCTGGGAGACCCGCATGGCCGAGGCCACCGGCATCTCCGACCTCGAGATGACGACCGAGGTCAAGGTCGACGGCCTGTCCATCAACCTCCTCTATGAGAATGGCGTTCTCGTGCGCGCCGCCACCCGTGGAAACGGGATCGTCGGTGAGGACGTGACCGCCAACGCGCGCACGATCGCGTCGATCCCGCAGAAAATCAAAGGAAAGGTGCCTGCCCGCGTCGAGGTGCGCGGCGAGGTCTACTTCCCGGTCGCCGACTTCTTGGCCTTCAACAAGGCTCGGGAAGACGCTGACGAGAAGACTTTCGTCAACGCGCGCAACGCGGCTTCTGGCTCTTTGCGTCAGAAGGACCCTGCAGAGACCGCCAAGCGTCCCCTCGCGATGGTCGCCCACGGCATCGGCTTCGTCGAGGCCGGGGAGGACTTCACTGAGCCGACCACGCAGATGGGCTGGTACGAGCAGCTGCGCGACTGGGGCCTGCCCGTCTCGCCATACACGCGTCTGCTCACAGGACGCAAGGCTATCGAGGAACGCATCGCTGAGATTGATGAGGGACGCAATGATCTTGTGCACCAGATTGATGGTGTCGTCGTCAAGATCAACGACCTGGCCCTGCAGCGCTCCCTCGGCTCCACCTCGCGCACGCCGCGCTGGGCCGCCGCCTACAAGTTCCCTCCCGAAGAGGTCCACACGCGCCTGCTCGACATCCGCGTCCAGGTGGGCCGCACGGGCCGCGTGACCCCGTACGGCGTGATGGAACCTGTGCTGGTCGCCGAATCGACTGTCGCGCGGGCAACCCTGCACAACGCGCAGGAAGTCGCCCGCAAGGGCGTCCTCATCGGCGACCTCGTCGTCCTGCGCAAGGCTGGTGAGATCATCCCCGAGATCGTCGCCCCCGTCGAGGACGCGCGCAATGGCTCCGAGCGCCCCTTCGTGATGCCCACCGAGTGCCCCTCCTGCGGCACCGCGCTTGTCCAGGAGAAGGAGGGCGACGTCGACCTGCGCTGCCCGAACAAGGGTTTGTGCCCCGCGCAGATCACCGAGCGCCTCGCCCACGTCGGCGCACGAAGCGCCCTGGACGTGGAGGGCCTCGGCGACGAGTCAGCCCTGGCCATGACCCAGCCCGAAACGAACCGTGAACGGGTAGTTGCGGCGCTCGTTGACGGCAACAGCGTCACCCTTGAGGACGGCACCGTCCTCACCCTCGAGGGCGGCCGCGAGCTGCCCCACGGGGAGCAGATGAGCCGTGCCGAGGAACTCTTGCCCGCCCCGCAGGCGCCCGCACTGCGCACCGAGGCCGCGCTCTTCGACCTGCGCGCCGAGGACCTGCGCGACGTCATGGTGTGGAAGCCCGTCAAGAAGAAGGGCGAGGAAACCGGGGATTGGAAGCAGGTCCGCTACTTCTGGACGAAGGCATTCAAGCCCCGCAAGTTGCGTTCCGGAACCGTTCACGACCCGATCGAGCCCGCCGCCACCAAGGGCACCGAGAAGATGCTCGCCGAGCTGGAGAAGGCCAAGAGTCAGCCCCTCGCGCGCGTCCTCGTCGCCCTGTCGATCCGCCACGTCGGCCCCACAGTGGCTAGCGCACTAGCGGCATCCTTCCGTTCGATGGATGCTCTGCGCGCCGCCTCGGTCGAGGAGCTGTCCGCCGTCGAGGGCGTGGGCGAGGAGATCGGACGCTCCCTGCGTGACTGGTTCACGGTCGACTGGCACCTGGAGGTGCTGGAGGCGTGGGCGCGCGCGGGCGTGCGCATGGCCGACGAGGCACCCAAGCCGGCCTCGGACGTGCTCGCGGGCCTCACCATCGTCGTCTCGGGCGCGATGCCCGGCTACGACCGCGAGGGCGCCAAGGAAGCGATCACCTCGCGCGGCGGCAAGGCCTCGGGTTCGGTCTCAAAGAAGACCTCGCTTGTGGTCGCCGGCCCGGGCGCGGGTTCCAAGGCCGCCAAGGCCGAGGCCCTGGGCGTCCCCGTGATCACCGAGCAGCAGTTCGCCGACCTCCTCGAGGGAGGCCTGCCAGCCGTCGGCCTGTGACGTGAGGAAGGCCTGGCCGTCGGCCTGTGACGAGGCCGGGGCTCACACGAGGGGCTCGAAGGGGCCCAGTAGCACCTCGCCGACGCGGGTGAGGGTCGAGCGCTTGTCCCACTCGTCGATGGTCAGGCGGCGTGCCGTCGTCAGGTCGTTCGCGAAAATCTCCTCCATGCGCGCGGCGAGCGGGCGCGAGAAGAACTGCAGGCAGACCTCGTAATTGCCCCGCATCGAGAGGTGATCGATGTTCGCCGTACCGATCGTCGACCAGCGCCCGTCCACCGTCATCGTCTTCGAGTGGACCATCGCGTGACGGTAGAGCCAGATCTCCACGCCCTCGCGCAGCAGCTCGCCGTAGTAGGGGCGCGCCACCCAGTCAGCCATGATGTGATTCGAAAACTCCGGGATCAACACCTGCACGCGCACACCTCGGCGCGCGGCCGCGATCAGGGAAGCCAAGACCTCGTGATCCGGGATGAAATACGCCGTCGTGATCAGCACGCGATCCGTCGCGCGCTCGATCGCGTCAATGTACATGCCGCGAATCGGATACAGGAGCGAATGAGGCAGGTTGAACTGCGCGGTCACGTCCGCGCTCCACGCGCGTGCCCCCTGATCGGGTAGAACCGGCGAATCCGCCGGGCGGAAATGGTTCCAAATCCACGAAACCGTTTTCTAGCTCCCACACGGCCTCGCCCGTGATGCGCACGTGCGTGTCACGCCACTCGTTCGCAAACGGATCGCCGATGTTATAGCCGCCCACGAAACCCACCTCGCCGTCCACCACCAGGATCTTGCGGTGATCCTGGCCCGTGCGGCGAATATTGAGCGTAAAGAAACCGGAACGCAGCGTCGGGAACTTGCGCACATGCAAGTTCGGCATGTCCGGGAACTCGTAGAAACGCGGATCCTGGTTCAGGACGCCGAAACCGTCCCACACGCAAAACACCTCGACACCGCGCTTAGCGGCCGCGAGCAGCGCATTCTTGAACCGCTTCCCCCCAGTAGTCAGAGCGCCAAATAAACGTCTCGAAATAAATGTGATGCGTCGCCCCTTCGATGGCCTCCAGCATGTCCGCGTACAGGGAAGTTCCCTCCGTGTACGTGCGCGCCACCGTGTTGCCGATCTGCGTGTCGGCGGGAGGCAGAGTCGGGAAACCGTGCACGCCACCGGGGATACGGGCGGTGCGCATGCGGTCGATCGCGTGGACGGTGACGACAGCAGCCGCCTGGGCGGCGACAAGCGCAATTCCCGCTTTTTTGACGATCGACCACGTCTGCCTGGTGAGTTGGCGTCGCTGCGAAAAAGCCATACGGGTAGGATGCCACACATGTCACGCATTAGTACTGACGAGGTCGCCCGCGTCGCGGGTCTGGCCCATATCGCATTGACCGACGAGGAAATCACGCGCTTCGCGGGTGAACTCGACGCAATCGCCGACGCCGTCTCTAAGGTGTCCGAGGTTGCCACGCCCGAGGTTCCCGCAACCTCCCACCCGATTCCGCTCACCAACGTGTGGCGCGAGGACGTGGTGGGACAGACCGTGGACCGCGACGAGGTGCTCGCTCAGGCGCCCGCCGCACAGGACGGCATGTTCCTGGTTCCGCAGATCCTGGGGGAGGACTGATGAACGAGCTGCTGAAGAAGAGCGCCCTGGAGCTGGCCGACATGCTGGCCGCCGGCCAGATCACCTCCGTGGAGCTGACCCAGGCGTGCCTGGACCGCATCGACGCCATCGACGACCGCGTCAACGCCTTCATCACCGTCGACCGCGAGGGCGCCCTGGCGACCGCGGCCGACGTGGACGCGAGCCGCGCGGCGGGGGAGACCCTGCACCGCCTGGCGGGCGTACCCATCGCGATCAAGGACAACGTGGTGACGCGCGGCCTGCGCACCACCTGCGCCTCGAAGATCCTGGGCGACTGGGAGCCCCCGTACGACGCGACCGTCACCGCCAAGATCAAGGAAGCCGGCCTGCCCATCGTCGGCAAGACCAACATGGACGAGTTCGCCATGGGTTCGTCCACCGAGCACTCCGCTTTCGGTGCGACCAAGAACCCCTGGGACACCGAGCGCATCCCCGGCGGCTCCGGCGGTGGCTCCGCCGCCGCTGTCGCGGCCTACATGGTGCCCTGGCCGTCGGTTCCGACACGGGCGGCTCGATCCGCCAGCCCGCGTTCGTGACCGGCACGGTCGGCGCCAAGCCCACCTACGGCGCGGTGTCGCGTTTCGGCCTGGTGGCCATGGCCTCGTCCCTGGACCAGATCGGCCCCGTCACCCGCACGGTCGCCGACGCGGCCGCTCTGACCGAGCTGATCGGCGGCTACGACCCCAACGATTCAACCTCCCTGAACGAGCCGGTTCCCGCGCTCACGCAGGCCGTCGAGTCTGTCGCCGCGGAAGGTTCCATGAAGGGCCTGAAGGTCGGCATCGTCAAGGAGCTGAGCGGCGAGGGCTACCAGAAGGACGTCATCGACGCCTTCAACGCCACCGTCGAGAAGCTGCGCGAGGCCGGCGCCGAGATCGTTGAGGTCTCCTGCCCGCACCTGGAGTACTCGTTGGGCGCCTACTACCTGATCATGCCCGCCGAGGTCTCCTCGAACCTGGCCCGCTTCGACGGCATGCGCTACGGCATCCGCGTCGAGCCCACCGAGGGCCCCGTGACCGCCGAGCGCGTCATGGCCGCCACCCGCGAGGCCGGCTTCGGCGACGAGGTCAAGCGCCGTATCATCCTGGGCACGCACGTGCTCTCGGCCGGCTACTACGACGCCTACTACGGCAGCGCCCAGAAGGTGCGTACGCTCATCCAGCGCGACTTCGACGCGGTGTTCGAGCAGGTCGACGTCCTCGTGTCGCCCACGGCCCCCGAGACGGCCTTCAAGTTCGGTGAGAAGACCTCCGATCCGCTGGCCATGTACCTCTACGACGTCGCCACGATCCCCGCGAACCTGGCGGGCATCCCCGGTATGAACATCCCGAACGGCGTGTCCTCGCAGGGCCTGCCCATCGGCTTCCAGGTGCTGGCCCCCGCGCGCGGCGACCTGGTCATGTACAAGGTGGCCTCCCTCGTGGAAGCCCTCAGCGACGACGTCGCGGGTCAGTGCCCCGCAGCTAACTGGGAGGAAAAGTGATGACTGAGCTCATGGATTACGACGAGGCGGCGCGCCGCTTCGACCCGGTTCTCGGCATTGAGGTGCACGTCGAGCTGGGCACAAAGACCAAGATGTTCGACGCGGCCCCCAACGCGTTTGGCGGCGACCCGAACACCTTCGTGACCCCCGTGTCGCTGGGTCTGCCCGGCTCCCTGCCGGTCGTCAACCACAAGGCCGTCGAGTACGCGATCAAGATCGGCCTGGCCCTGAACTGCGAGATTGCGGAGTACTGCCGTTTCGCGCGTAAGAACTACTTCTACCCGGACCTGACGAAGGCTTTCCAGACCTCTCAGTCCGACGAGCCGATCGCGCACGACGGCTACGTGGACGTCGAGCTCGAGGACGGCACCATGTTCCGCGTGCAGATTGAGCGCGCGCACATGGAGGAGGACGCGGGTAAGAACACGCATATCGGTGGCGCGGATGGTCGTATCCAGGGCGCGGACTACTCGCTCGTGGACTACAACCGTGCGGGCGTGCCGCTCGTGGAGATCGTGACCCGTCCGATCGAGGGCGCCGGCGAGCGCGCCCCCGAGGTGGCCGCCGCCTACGTGCAGGCCCTGCGCGACATCTTCCGCGCCCTCGACGTGTCGGAGGCTCGCATGGAGCGCGGCAACGTGCGCGCCGACATCAACGTGTCGCTGCGCCCCACGCCGGACTCCCCGCTGGGCACGCGCACCGAGACGAAGAACGTGAACTCCTTCCGCGGCATCGCCTCGGCCGTGCGCTACGAGATGCAACGCCAGGCCCAGATCCTGTCCGAGGGCGGCACGATCCTGCAGGAGACCCGCCACTACCACGAGGAGGACGGCTCCACGTCCTCTGGCCGTGAGAAGTCGGATTCTGAGGACTACCGCTACTTCCCCGAGCCCGACCTGGTTCCGATCCGCCCGGATCGTGAATGGGTGGAGGAGCTGCGCGCCTCGCTGCCCGAGTTGCCCGTCGCCAAGCGCCGCCGCCTGCGCGCCGAGTGGGGGTACGCGGACATGGAGATGCGCGACGTCATCAACGCCGGCGCCCTCGAGCTCATCGAGGCCACGGTCGCCGCGGGCTGCGATCCCGCCTCCGCCCGCAAGTGGTGGATGGGCGAGATCTCGCGCCGCGCCAAGGAGCGCGAAGTTTCCCTCGACGAGGCCGGGGTCAGTCCCGCTCAGGTCGCCGAGCTGCAGGGTCTCATCGATGCGGGTCGCATCAACGACAAACTGGCGCGCCAGGCCCTCGAGGGCGTCCTCGCGGGCGAAGGCGATCCGACGCAGGTCGTCGAGGCCCGAGGCCTCGAGGTCGTCTCCGACGATGGTGCGCTCACGGCGGCCGTCCAGGAGGCACTGGACGCCAACCCCGACATCGTCGCCAAGATCAAGGGCGGCAAGGTCCAGGCGGCTGGCGCCCTCGTCGGCGCGGTCATGAAGGCCACCCGCGGGCAGGCTGACGCCGCCCGCGTGCGCGAGCTGATCATGGAGATGGTCGGCGCCTGAGGTTATTGCTGACACGGGAGGGGCCGGGATCGAACGCGATCCCGGCCCCTCCCTCATATCCCGACTACCCACCCACCCGGTGCAGGGGCAAGCGGAACGATGCCCCGGCCTCGTCCCTCACCGCGCGCACCTGTCCACGTTGTGGCCTTCCCCTACCGAAGCACCACCAACTGTCCCTAGGATGAACGACAGAGGACAGCCAGGCCGCCTGGCCGAGCGCCCAACGAAAGGATAGACATGCGCACTTCGCCGTCGTACACCGCCTCCTACCGTATCGAGGTGGACGAGAAGACCACCTCGATTGCGTCCATCGTCGACGTAGTCTCCGCAACCGGAGCGGAGATCAAGGGCCTGGACGTGGCCGACTCCGACCGCGGGCGCATCATCATCGACCTCACCTGCGACATGCGCGACTCCGAACACCGCCGCGAGGTGCGCGACGCGATCAACGCGCTGCCCGGCGTGGTCGCCGACTCGGTCTCCGACCAGACCTTCATGAGCCACATCGGCGGGAAGGTGGAGATCCACTCGAAGGTGCCGCTGCGAAACCGTGACGACCTCTCGCGCGCCTACACCCCCGGCGTCGCCCGCGTGTGCACCGCGATCCACGACATGCCCCAGAAGGCGCACCTGCTGACCATGAAGGCCAACACGGTCGCCGTCGTCTCCGATGGCACCGCCGTCCTGGGCCTGGGCGACATCGGTCCCGAGGCCGCCTGCCCGTCATGGAGGGCAAGGCCGTCCTGTTCAAGGAATTCGGCGGCGTCGACGCGTGGCCCGTCGTCCTGGACACCAAGGACACCGAGGAGATCATCTCGATCGTCAAGGCCATCGCCCCCGCGTACGGCGGCATCAACCTCGAGGACATCTCCGCGCCCCGCTGCTTCGAAATCGAAGAGCGCCTGCGCTCCGAGCTCGACATCCCGGTCTTCCACGACGACCAGCACGGCACCGCCATCGTCGTGCTCTCCGCGCTCATCAACGCCCTGAAGATCGTGGGCAAGAAGATCGAAGACGTGCGCATCGTCGTCTCCGGCGTCGGCGCGGCAGGCAACGCGATCATCCGCCTGCTGCTCGCCCAGGGCGCGCGCGACATCATCGGCTGCGGTCGCGACGGCGCGCTGTCCGGCGACGCCACCGAGGGCATGCACCCCTCCCGCAAGGCCCTCGCTGAGGCGACCAACCCGCGCCACGTCCACGGCTCCCTCAAGGAAGTCCTCAAGGGTGCCGACGTCTTCATCGGCGTCTCGTCCGGCAACATCCTTGAGCCGTCCGACATCGAGACCATGGCCGAGAACGCCATCGTCTTCGCGCTGGCCAACCCCACGCCCGAGGTCGACCCGATCGGCGCCGGCAAGTACGCGGCCGTTGTCGCCACCGGACGAAGCGACTACCCGAACCAGATCAACAACGTGCTGGCCTTCCCGGGCCTCTTCCGCGGCCTCCTGGACGCCAAGGTCAAGGAGATTACGACCGAAGTTCTGCGCGTTGCCGCTGTGGCTATCGCGTCCGTCATTGACGAGGACGAGCTGAGCCCGTCCTACATCATCCCCGGCGCCTTCGATAAGCGGGTTGCCCCCGCCGTCTCCAAGGCCGTGCGCCGCGCGGTGCGCGACCTTCCGACCGTGGACATCCCGGTTCAGCCCGACATGGATGTGAACTGAGAGTCATTTAGCATCGTTTGCGGGTCCAATCGCGCTGGTGAGGCGCGGTTGGACCCGCTCGTTTTATCCCGAGGCCGGGGCTGGGACGCGCGGTTGAGGCCGAGTTTTCGTTGTGTTTGTGGGGTTTGTGTGGTGTGTGTTGGGGGTCACGTTGTTTTGGTTTGACTTTGGGTGTGGGGGTGGGTAGATTATTCACCTGTCGCCGCGGGCCTGTGGGTTTGTGGTGGTGGTTCACTGCTGTGGGTGGCTGGGCTTTGTGGCTTGGTTGTCTGGGGTGTGTGGGTGTTGTTTGTGAACTCGATAGTGTGTTTGTTTGTTTTTGTTTTATGCCTGTTTTTTGTTTTTGAGTGTTTTTGGTTGGGATTGCTGGCTGGACGGTTTTGTTTGGTTGGTTTTTCTGGGCTTTAACGTTTTTGTTTTTGTTCGGAGAGTTTGATCCTGGCTCAGGACGAACGCTGGCGGCGTGCTTAACACATGCAAGTCGAACGCTGAAGCTCAGCTTTTGTTGGGTGGATGAGTGGCGAACGGGTGAGTAACACGTGAGTAACCTGCCCTCTTCTTTGGGATAACGCCCGGAAACGGGTGCTAATACTGGATATTCACTTGCCTTCGCATGGGGGTTGGTGGAAAGGTTTTTTCTGGTGGGGGATGGGCTCGCGGCCTATCAGCTTGTTGGTGGGGTGATGGCCTACCAAGGCTTTGACGGGTAGTCACCTGAGAGGGTGACCGGTCACATTGGGACTGAGATACGGCCCAGACTCCTACGGGAGGCAGCAGTGGGGAATATTGCACAATGGGCGAAAGCCTGATGCAGCGACGCCGCGTGAGGGATGGAGGCCTTCGGGTTGTAAACCTCTTTCGCTCATGGTCAAGCCGCAGCTTTGGGTTGTGGTGAGGGTAGTGGGTAAAGAAGCGCTAACTAACTACGTGCCAGCAGCCGCGGTAATACGTAGGGCGCGAGCGTTGTCCGGAATTATTGGGCGTAAAGGGCTTGTAGGCGGTTGGTCGCGTCTGCCGTGAAATCCTCTGGCTTAACTGGGGGCGTGCGGTGGGTACGGGCTGACTTGAGTGCGGTAGGGGAGACTGGAACTCCTGGTGTAGCGGTGGAATGCGCAGATATCAGGAAGAACACCGGTGGCGAAGGCGGGTCTCTGGGCCGTTACTGACGCTGAGGAGCGAAAGCGTGGGGAGCGAACAGGATTAGATACCCTGGTAGTCCACGCTGTAAACGTTGGGCACTAGGTGTGGGGGCCACCCGTGGTTTCTGCGCCGTAGCTAACGCTTTAAGTGCCCCGCCTGGGGAGTACGGCCGCAAGGCTAAAACTCAAAGGAATTGACGGGGGCCCGCACAAGCGGCGGAGCATGCGGATTAATTCGATGCAACGCGAAGAACCTTACCAAGGCTTGACATGCACGGCGGCACTGCAGAGATGTGGTGGCATTTAGTTGGTCGTGTGCAGGTGGTGCATGGTTGTCGTCAGCTCGTGTCGTGAGATGTTGGGTTAAGTCCCGCAACGAGCGCAACCCTTGCCCTATGTTGCCAGCACGTGATGGTGGGGACTCGTGGGGGACTGCCGGGGTTAACTCGGAGGAAGGTGGGGATGACGTCAAATCATCATGCCCCTTATGTCTTGGGCTTCACGCATGCTACAATGGTTGGTACAGAGGGTTGCGATATCGTGAGGTGGAGCGAATCCCTTAAAGCCAGTCTCAGTTCGGATTGGGGTCTGCAACTCGACCCCATGAAGGTGGAGTCGCTAGTAATCGCAGATCAGCAACGCTGCGGTGAATACGTTCTCGGGCCTTGTACACACCGCCCGTCACGTCACGAAAGTTGGTAACACCCGAAGCCCATGGCCTAACCGGCTTGTCCGGGGGGAGTGGTCGAAGGTGGGATTGGCGATTGGGACGAAGTCGTAACAAGGTAGCCGTACCGGAAGGTGCGGCTGGATCACCTCCTTTCTAGGGAGCCCGTTTTGGGGAACAATGCAGCATGTTGGCCGTGTGGTTGGTGTGTTGGTTGTTTTCTTGTGCCTGCATGTGTTTACTGCCCGGATTGTGGGTGGTGGGTGTGGGTGCGTTTTTGGGTTGGGCATAAGACGTTATACGAGCAGACACACTGTCGGGTTCACGTTCAACACCGTGTGAGCGTCCGCTGCCCTTGGTGGTGGTGGTTGCCCGCGCAGCCAGCTTGAAGGGTTTTTTCTTTTGGGTGTGGGTTGTGTGTGGTGGGTTGTTTGTGATTTGTATAGTGGTTGCGAGCATATTTGTTCTGTACTGTTTTTTGTGTTTTGTTTAGTTTTGTTGGGCATTCGGTGGATGCCTTGGCATCAAGAGCTGATGAAGGACGTTGCGGCCTGCGATATGCCTCGGGGAGCTGGCGAGCGAGCGTTATTATCCGAGGGTGTCCGAATGGGGGAACCTAACCTGGGTTGTGCTGGGTTACCATCATCTGAACGTGTATAGGGTGGTGGGGGGAACGCGGGGAAGTGAAACATCTCAGTACCCGTAGGAGAAGATATTCCGTGAGTAGTGGCGAGCGAAAGCGGAGGAGGCTAAACCAGATGCGTGCCAGAGGCGGCGGCCGTTGCGTGTTTGGTGTTGTGGGGCCATGTTGGATCCTTCTGCCGGGGGGTCGCATTGCATGATGCTGGGAGTCGAACAGTTTGGGATGGCTGACCGTAGAGCGTGAGAGTCGTGTAGGTGGACTGGTGTTGTGTGGTGTGGATGTGGTGCCCGAGTAGTGCGGGACTCGTGAAATCTCGTGTGAATCTGCCAAGACCACTTGGTAAGCCTAAATACTACTTGATGACCGATAGTGCATAGTACCGTGAGGGAATGGTGAAAAGTACCCCGGGAGGGGAGTGAAATAGTACCTGAAACCGTGTGCCTGTAAGCCGTCAGAGCCTTGTGGGGTGATGGCGTGCCTTTTGAAGAATGAGCCTGCGAGTTAGTGATACGTGGCGTGCTTAACCCGTGTGGGGTATGCGTAGCGAAAGCGAGTCTGAAAGATGGCGTTTGTCGCGTGTTCTAGACCCGAAGCGGGGTGATCTACCCATGGTCAGGTTGAAGCAGAGGTAAGACTGTGTGGAGGACCGAACCCACCAGGGTTGAAAACCTGGGGGATGAACTGTGGGTAGGGGTGAAAGGCCAATCAAACTCCGTGATAGCTGGTTCTCCCCGAAATGCATTTAGGTGCAGCGTCGCGTGGTCCCTGGTGGAGGTAGAGCTACTGGATGGCCGATGGGCCCTGTGGGTTACTGACGTCAGCCAAACTCCGAATGCCATTAGGTGTAGCGTGGCAGTGAGACTGCGGGGGATAAGCTTCGTAGTCGAGAGGGAAACAGCCCAGATCATCAGCTAAGGCCCCTAAGCGTACGCTAAGTGGGAAAGGATGTGGAGTCGCGGTGACAACCAGGAGGTTGGCTTAGAAGCAGCCATCCTTGAAAGAGTGCGTAATAGCTCACTGGTCAAGTGGTTCTGCGCCGACAATGTAGCGGGGCTCAAGCGTACCGCCGAAGCTGTGGCAACAACGCGATTGTGCTGGCGCCAGGAACTGGAGTGCTGGTGTGTTGTTGGGTAGGGGAGCGTCCTGCACGAGGTGAAGCCTGGAGGTGACTTCTGGTGGATTGTGTGGGAGTGAGAATGCAGGCATGAGTAACGAATCTGCGGTGAGAATCCGCAGCGCCGATTGACTAAGGGTTCCAGGGCTAGGTTTATCCGCCCTGGGTTAGTCGGGTCCTAAGGCGAGGCCGACAGGCGTAGTCGATGGACAACCAGTTGATATTCTGGTACCGCGTTGTGACCGCCCATGCTGAAGTCATTGTGCTAACCAATTTGCTCACCGCCCTGCTGGGCCTTCGGGTTTGGTGGTGTGTGTGGGTCTTGGGGTCCCGGTGATTGTAGGCAAGCGTGTTAACAGGGGTGACGCAGACAGGTAGCTGCAGTGCGCCGATGGTTGTGCGTATTTAAGGTTGTGGCCCGTCCCTCAGGTAAATCCGGGGGGCATGATGGGTGAGAACTGATGAGGGTGACACGGTTGTGTTGTCTTGTGGTGATCCTATGCTGCCAAGAAAAGCCTCGACGTGAGGGCATGACGCGCCCGTACCCTAAACCGACTCAGGTGGTCAGGTAGAGTATACCGAGGCGTTCGAGTGAATCATGGTTAAGGAACTCGGCAAAATTCCTCCGTAACTTCGGGATAAGGAGGACCCCTTGACTTCCCCGCGCCATGCGCGCTGGTGGGGTTGGGGGGTCGCAGAGAATAGGGAGAAGCGACTGTTTATCAAAAACACAGGTGCGTGCGAAGCCGTAAGGCGATGTATACGCACTGACGCCTGCCCGGTGCTGGAAGGTTAAGAGGAACCGTCAACACCCCCCGGGGTGTGAAGCGGTGAATTTAAGCCCCAGTAAACGGCGGTGGTAACTATAACCATCCTAAGGTAGCGAAATTCCTTGTCGGGTAAGTTCCGACCTGCACGAATGGCGTAACGACTTCTCCGCTGTCTCAACCGTGAACTCGGTGAAATTGCAGTACGAGTAAAGATGCTCGTTTCGCGCAGAAGGACGGAAAGACCCCGGGACCTTTACTATAGCTTGGTATTGGTGTTCGCTTGGACTTGTGTAGGATAGGTGGGAGACTGTGAAGCTGCCGCGCCAGCGGTGGTGGAGTCGTCGTTGAAATACCATTCTGGTTCAAGCGGTCACCTTAACCTTGGCCCGTGATCCGGGTTGGGGACAGTGCCTGGTGGGTAGTTTAACTGGGGCGGTTGCCTCCTAAAATGTAACGGAGGCGCTCAAAGGTTCCCTCAGCCTGGTTGGTAATCAGGTGGCGAGTGCAAGTGTACAAGGGAGCTTGACTGTGAGACCGACGGGTCGAGCAGGTGCGAAAGCAGGAACTAGTGATCCGGCCATGGCACGTGGGTGCGTGGTCGCTCAACGGATAAAGGTACCCCGGGGATAACAGGCTGATCTTGCCCAAGAGTCCATATCGACGGCATGGTTTGGCACCTCGATGTCGGCTCGTCGCATCCTGGGGCTGGAGTTGGTCCCAAGGGTTGGGCTGTTCGCCCATTAAAGCGGTACGCGAGCTGGGTTCAGAACGTCGTGAGACAGTTCGGTCCCTATCCTCTGTGCGCGCAGGAAATTTGAGAAGGGCCGTCCCCAGTACGAGAGGACCGGGATGGACGAACCTCTGGTGTGCCAGTTGTACCGCCAGGTGCATGGCTGGTTAGCTACGTTCGGAAGGGATAACCGCTGAAAGCATCTAAGCGGGAAGCCTGCTTCAAGATGAGGTTTCCACGCCCCCCTGTGTGGGGTGAGAGGCCCCCGCCAGACTAGCGGGTAGATAGGCCAGAGGTGGAAGCACCGCAAGGTGCTCGTGAGCCGACTGGTACTAATTGGCCAACACTAAACAACCACCCAAACAAACCGTTCGGGTGACGAAACAACAGCGAAGCAAAACAGCCGCAACCACTATACAAACCACGATCAACCCACACCCCCCACCAAAACACGGAGGGGGGGATGGTGTTGAACGAATAATCTTGTGGTGGTCACAGCACCGGGGAAACGCCCAGCAACATTCCGAACCTGGAAGCTAAGCCCGGCAGCGCCGATGGTACTGCAACCGATGGGTTGTGGGAGAGTAGGACACCGCCACAACACACTCACGGAAGCGGCCAGAGACTCTACAGTCTCTGGCCGCTTCACTGCGCGCTGAATGCTATCTCTGCCTTGCCGAATGCTGTCTTTCCTGATGTCGCTCTCCGAGGTTCTTTTACCGGACAGACGGAACGCCCGGGTTCGCCCCGCGGTTGCACGCCTGACGTCCAGTAGATGAAAAACCACACGTCACGGACCAATGTCGCCCACGTTTGGCCGACTTGCGTGCGATGCTATACCTATGGTCACTTCTGCACACCCGCTCGGGCCTCACCACCACGGTGGCAAAGATGAGGTCCTCGCCCAACGTATGGCGGCGCATGACCGCCTTGCCCACCAATCTCAGGTCGTTCTGCGGCTCGGACAGATGCTGCTCTCTTTCGGGGCGAGCGCCTATCGCGTGAAGAAATCCATGGCGGACGTCGCGCGCGCCGTCGGCATTTCTGAGCACCGCGCTCAGGTCACCTACACGGAGATCATCACGACGGCGTACGCACACGGCACGTTCCGCACTGAGCTGGCCGAGCAACGCCTCATGGGTGTCAACGCCGACAAGATCGACCGCATCAACAACTACGTTGCCTCCCTCAACGGCAAGTCTGCGCGCGTCGAGGACGTGTCCGACGAGCTCGACAAGATCGCGCGCGTGCCCGGCCTCTACGACTGGTTCTCCAACGCGCTTGCCTCAGGCCTCGCCTGTGCGGCGTTCGCATTCCTCAATGGCGGGGGATGGGTCGAGTGCTCTGCTGTCGCCGTCGCCTCGTTCTTCGGACAAGCGCTGCGCCGCCAGATGCTCGTCCGCCACATGAACCACTTCGGCGTGTGGATGGCTGTGGCGCTCTCGCCGCGATGATCTACATCTTGTTGGTCGCACCGGCTCAGCAATTCCTCGGTATTGAATCGACGCACCAGGCCGGCTTTATTTCCGCGCTGCTCTTCCTGGTCCCTGGCTTCCCGCTGGTGACTGGCCTGATCGATTTGGTGCGACAAGACTTCCAAGGCGGAGTTGGTCGCCTCGTGTACGTGACGATGCTCGTCATGTCAGCGGGTGTGGCTGTCTGGGCGATCTCGGCTGTCTTCGGCTGGTCTGTGACGCCTGAGTATGGCGTTTCGCTCGTTCCATGGCTGCACTACCTTCTGCGCTTCCTCGCCAGCTTCGTTGCAGCGTACGGGTTTGCGATGCTCTTCAATTCACCGCAACGCGTGTGTGCGACGGCCGCACTCATCGGTGCCGTTATCAACACCGCTCGTATCGCCCTGCACCTGGAACTTGGCGTTCCTGCCCCTGCTGCCGTCGGCCTCGCCGCGCTCGCAGCTGGCCTTCTCGCCGTCTTCGTGGCCCGCAGGACGCGCTTCTCGCGCGTGACCCTGTCCGTGCCTGCTGTCGTCATCATGATCCCCGGTGTGCCGCTCTATCGTGCTCTGACCTACCTGAACAACCAGCAGATCGACGATGCGCTCGCCGCGCTCTTCACGGTCATGTTCACGATCGTCGCGATCGGCATGGGCCTCGCGCTCTCCCGTATGCTGACGGATAAGAACTGGCTCGTCGAAAAGCAAGAACGAGTCCCGAACCTGTGGGAATACGAGGAGGAGAACGCATGAAGTTCGAGATTGAAGCAAGCCTGAAGCCGCCGTCGTTCGAGGTTGAGTACGAGATCGACCGTGACGAGATTCGCGCCGTCGGACGCAACATCGCGATCGTGTGCGTGGCGGCTGTGACCGCTCGAGTGCTCGTCGCGCTGATTTCACGCTGACGCTCATTCATCGACGAGGCCGTGGCCGGGAAACCGGTCGCGGCCTCGTTGCGTGTCCGTGCCCCGCCAGGTTTACACCTGGCCGTGCCCCGCCAGGTATACGGCTGTAGCGCGAGCATCGGCCCCCGGCCGGGCTGCTTTGTGTGCCCGTGGGCGGCGGCCCGCCCGCGAGATCGCCACACGCGAGCCTGACGGCTCGGAGTGGTCGATCTCGAAGCCCGGCCAGGCCCCGCCACCGCCCACGGGCACCGCAGCCAGGCCTCACAAGCGCCGTGTCTACCTCCAACCAGGCGGGGTGGTGCAGTCAGGCCTCGCAGGCCGCGTGTTGGCTTTTGATTACCAGGCCCCGCCACCGCCCACGGGCACCGCAGCCAGGCCTCGGTGGTCATGCGCCGGCTTTTATGTGATCGTATTGGTGGCTTTCGATCTTCTCAGCAATTTCGCACGTAATTCCCCTGCGACTGTTTCAAGATATGAACTCAAGGTGTTGAAATTGCAACGTTTTCGGGCATTGTTGAAAGTTCATGCAATCGAATTACGTGCGACTATGAGGGAGTAGGTTCTTTCAGGGGCTACGGGTACCACAGGCCACGCGCCCTTGAGAGCTTTGCGGTGGCCTTGATGGTTTGAGGGGACGACAAGGAGGCACACGAATGGGGCCGACCTGTGCAGGTCGGCCCCATTCGCACGGGCGGGGGAGGATGGGGGGATCCCCGCCCGTTGGCAAGGCTGCAGGGTCTTTGGGTGGTGTGGAGGTGACCCCGCTGCCAACGTCTCTACATGCCGCCCAGGATCTGAGCGACGACGATCTTTCCGACCATGGCGACCGGGTAGACCAGGGCGTAGCCCAGCGCCACACGCGGATCGGAGTTGGTCCGGCCGTTCGCGAAGGCCAGAACCGCGGGCTGCGTCTGCGCGCCGCCGAGCAGGCCGGCGAGCTTCGTGCCGCCCATCTTGAACACCCATCGCATGGTGATGTACAAGCCGATAGCCATGGTCGACGTGATGATCGCGCCGAGGATGAAGATGTTGACCCACGCGCCGGAGGTGAAGGCCTCGAGGATCTGGCCGCCAGCCTTCGCGCCCGCCTGGGCGAGGAAGATCAGCAGGCCGAGCTCGGCGATAACCTGGCAGGTGGTGAAGGGCAGGGCCGTCGCGATGGGGCCGATACGGCCCAGGCGGCCGAAGATGAGGCCGACGATGAGGGTGCCGGCGGCGGAGCCGATCGAGAAGTAGTCGCCGGATGGGGTCAAGATCGGCAGCTCGCCGATTGCAATGCCAATGGCCATGCCCAGGCCCAGGGCGATCGGGTTGAGGTCGGTGAGGCCATGCGAGGAGTCACCAAAGAACTTGGTGATCTCAGCCATCTTCGAGGTGGGGGCGACGACGCGCACGCGGTCACCCTCCTGGAGGACGAGGCCGGGCTCGGCGACCATGTCGACGTCGCCGCGGCGCACGCGGGAGATCGTCGCGGAGAACTGCTTGGCCAGACCCAGGGAGGCCACCGTTCGGCCGGAGACCTTGGGGTTGGAGATCGTCATGCGGCGGAAGTCCAGGTAGGTGCGGTCCTGCATGAGCGAATGGGACGACGCGTGGCCCAGTTCGGTAGCAGCGCGGGCGACGAGCTCGCGGGGGCCGACGACGGTCACGAGGTCGCCGGGATCAAGGGTGTCGGACATCTGCGGACGGGTGATCGGGCCGGTCTCGCCGCGGCGCAGACGGGAGAAGGACACCTTCTCGCCGAGCTTCTCGTAGATGTCACCAACAAAGGGGTGGTCGTCGCGCTCCACGCGAATCGTGCGGTTTGACAGGGGAGAGGGAGCGTCCTTGTCATTGCGGCCGTAGTGGAGGGCTGCCATGGAAGCAGCGAGCATGCCGATGACGCCGAAGAGGTAGGCGATCGAGTAGCCGACCGTGGCCGTCGCGGGGTCACCGCTGGCCTCGCCGGCGGCAGCCAGGGCAGGGGTGTTCGTCACGGCGCCCGCGAAGGTACCGGCGATCAGGGGCACGGACATGCCCATGGCCTTGCCGACGTACAAGCCCAGCGTGGCGGCAATGCCGTAGAAGGCGACCATCGCCAGGATCGGGCCGACTGCCGTCTTGAGGTTGTGGAAGAAGGAAGCACCAGAATTAATGCCGATCGCAAAGGTAAAGAGCGTCAGGCCCAGCGTGCCCAGCTGCTTGGTCACCTGCAGTTCGATCCCGTTGGACTGGGACCAGGCTGCCATGACGATGGCGAAAAAGAGAACGGCAGCGGCGCCCAAGCCGATGCCCTTGATCTTGACTTTGCCGAAGGCCATGCCGATGCCGATAAGGAGGAACAGGAACAGCACCGGCTGTTCGTGCAGTATCTCGAAGACCTTGACCACGATGTAATCTCCGTGCGTGTATTGATGGTGTGTGCTACGAATCAATTAAACCAGTTTCAGGTGCTGTGTCTCTCAGTCCATCGTCCTAGATGGCGCGGGCATACGGAAGGTCCGCACAATGAGATAGTCAAGAGCGCTTGGCGGTGTCGAGTTACGGTATTAGCATGCTCGACGTTCGTGAGATTGGAATCCGCGCCCTGGTCCTGGTACCCGGGCGTGCGATGCTGCCGCGTAACGAGAGGATGGATCGCACGCCTATTCCCCGCATCCGCGCCAATGCGCGGAATTGACGGGGGTTTTTCTTTGAGACGGTCCCAACGATTGAGAGGACGAATGGTGAGCGACGCGAGTACCACCACCCGAATGACCGGAGCCGAGGCTATTGTGGCGAGCCTCGAGGCCCTGGGCGTGACCGACGTGTTCGGTATGCCCGGCGGCGCAATTCTGCCGACCTACGACCCCCTGATGGCGTCGACGGCAATTCGTCACATTTTGGTTCGACATGAGCAGGGAGCGGGCCACGCTGCCGAGGGTTATGCGCTTGCCACCGGCAAGGTCGGCTGCGCGCTGGTTACCTCCGGCCCCGGCGCGACGAACGTGCTGACCGCCCTGGGCGACGCCTGCATGGACTCCGTGCCGATCGTTGTGATCTCCGGTCAGGTTGGCGCTTCCCTGATCGGCACCGATGCCTTCCAGGAAGCGGACGTCGTTGGCGCGTCCATGCCGATTACGAAGCACTCTTTCCTGGTCACCGACCCTCAGGACATTCCCGCCCGCCTCGCTGAGGCCTTCCATCTGGCTGGCACCGGCCGCCCTGGCCCCGTGCTCGTGGACGTCACTAAGTCCGCGCAGGTAGCAGAGATGGACTTCTCCTGGCCTCCGGCCCTGGACCTGCCCGGCTACAAGGTTGCCGACCGTCCGAACATGAAGCAGGTGCGTGCCGCGGCCCGCGCGATCGTCGAGGCCCAGGCCCCCGTGCTCTACGTCGGCGGCGGCGTTGTGCGCGGTGGCGCGACGCAGGCCCTGGCCGACCTGGTCGAGGCCACGAACGCCCCCGTCGTCACCACCCTGACCGCTCGCGGGGCCTTCCCCGACTCGGATCGTCACAACCTGGGCATGCCCGGCATGCACGGTACGGTCGCGGCCGTCGGCGCCCTGCAGCGCGCTGACCTGATCGTGGCCCTCGGCGCTCGTTTCGATGACCGCGTCACCGGCCGCCTGGATTCTTTCGCGCCGCGCGCCACCGTCGTGCACATCGACATCGACGCCGCTGAGATCTCGAAGAACCGCTACGCGGACATTCCGATCGTCGCGGACCTGGCGACCGCCCTGCCGATCCTCACCGCAGAAATCGCCCAGGCCTCGTCGGAGGGCACCGAGGACATCTCCGGCTGGTGGCGCTACTTGGACCGCCTGCGTTCCAAGTACCCGATTGGCTGGGCCGCGCCCGAAGACGGCATGATGGCTCCCCAGGAAGTTCTCAAGAAGCTTTCCGACAAGGTCGGCCCCGACGCGATCTACGTCACCGGCGTCGGCCAGCACCAGATGTGGGCATCGCAGTTCATCACGCTGGACAACCCGCGCAGCTTCATCTCCTCCTCCGGTGCGGGCACGATGGGCTACTGCATCCCCTCGGCCATGGGCGCCCAGGTCGGCGCCCCCGACAAGGTCGTGTGGGCGATCGACGGCGACGGCTCCTTCCAGATGACCAACCAGGAGCTGGCCACCTGCACGATCAACAACATCCCGATCAAGGTCGCCCTCATCAACAATTCCGTGCTGGGCATGGTGCGCCAGTGGCAGTCGCTCTTCTTCGGCAAGCGCTACTCGAACACGACGCTCAACCCGGTCGAGGGCGAGCAGATCCCCAACTTCGAGATGCTGGCCCAGGCGTACGGCATGGCCGCGCGCACGGTCCGCTCCATCGACGAAGTCGACGAGGCCATCGAATGGGCCATGTCGATCAATGACCGCCCCGTCCTCATTGACTTCCGAGTCTCCAAGGACTCGATGGTGTGGCCGATGGTCGCCGCGGGCGTCTCCAACGATGAGATTCGTTACGCCAAGGGCATGGCGCCCGACTGGGAGGTGGAAGACTGATGACGAACCGTCACACTCTGGCCGTGTTGGTCGAAAACAAGCCCGGCGTGCTGACCCGCGTCGCCGCTCTTTTCGCCCGTCGTGCCTTTAACATCAAGTCGCTGGCAGTGGGAGAGACCGAGCACCCCGAGATCTCCCGCATGACTATCATCGTGGACGCCGACTCCGCGCCCATCGAGCAGGTGGTCAAGCAGCTCAACAAGCTCATCAACGTCCTCAAGGTCGTCGAGCTCGAACCCGAAGACTCCGTCGAACGGCGCCTGCTGCTCATGAAGGTCCAGGCCGACGAAACCCGTCGCACCTCGGTCCTGCAGATCGTGGACCTGTTCCGCGCGCACGTCGTCGACGTTCAACCCGAGTCGGTCGTCATCGAATCGATCGGCTCCCTATCCAAGCTGGAGGCGCTGCTGCGGGCCCTGGAGCCCTACGGCGTCACCGAACTCGTCCAGTCGGGCGCCGTGGCCATCGGCCGCGGGTCGCGCTCGATCACGGATCAACTGAAGGAGAAATGAAAATGGCAGAAATCATCTACGACGACGGCGCAGACCTGTCGCTGATCCAGTCCAAGAAGGTCGCCATCATCGGTTACGGTTCGCAGGGTCACGCGCACGCGCTGAACCTGAAGGATTCCGGAGTTGACGTGGTCGTTGGCCTGCGCCCCGGTTCGTCCTCCTGGGCCAAGGCTGAGGCCGCCGGCCTGGAGGTCAAGGACGTGGCCGAGGCCGTCGCCGAGGGCGACGTCGTCTCCGTGCTGCTGCCCGACCAGGTCCAGCGCTACGTCTACGCCGAGCAGATTGCCCCCAACCTGAAGGAAGGCGCCGCCCTCCTCTTCGCGCACGGCTTCAACATCCGCTACGGCTACATCGAGGTCCCCGAGGGCCACGACGTCATCATGGTCGCCCCCAAGGGCCCCGGCCACAAGGTCCGCGAGACCTACGTGCAGGGCAAGGGCACCCCGGACGTCGTCGCCGTCGAGGTGGACGCCTCCGGCAAGGCCTGGGAGCTGGCTCTGTCCTATGCGAAGGGCATCGGCGGCACCCGCGCCGGCGTCATCAAGACGACCTTCACCGAGGAGACCGAGACCGACCTGTTCGGCGAGCAGGCCGTCCTGTGCGGTGGCGTCTCCCACCTGATCCAGGCCGGCTTTGAGACCCTGGTCGAGGCTGGTTACCAGCCTGAGATCGCCTACTTCGAGGTCTGCCACGAGATGAAGCAGATCGTCGACCTCATCAACGAGGGCGGCATCACGAAGCAGCGTTGGTCCTGCTCCGACACCGCCGAGTACGGCGACTACGTCTCCGGCCCGCGCGTCATTGGCGAGTCCTCCAAGGAGGCCATGAAGGCTGTCCTGGCCGACATTCAGGACGGCACCTTCGCCCGCAAGTTCATTGCGGACCAGGATAACGGCGCTCTCGAGTTCAAGGCGCTGCGCGCCGAGGAAGAGGCCCACCCGATCGAGAAGACCGGCCAGAAGCTGCGCAAGGCCTTCGGTTGGACCGACTCCGATGCGGACTACACTGAGGGCAGCGCCGCGCGCTGATCTCGCTGTCCATTTCGGATAGACCCAAGCCCCGACCTCGTTCCCTGATTGAAGGGACGAGGTCGGGGCTCTTGTGTGCTGACAGGCGCGGGTTACGTTCGACTGTGTTCCCGCGAGGGTTAGTTCGCCGCCGCTTCGTCGGAGCCGTTCGTCCACGGAAGGGAGGCGGGGGAGAGGGCGTCCGCATTGGAAACGGTGGAGATCGGTGCAACGATCACGAGGGAAGCGACGGCGGCCGAGGTGACGCGTGTCAGAGTTCGACGGGAGGGGCGCACGGTAATTCCTTGCTGTGAAAGACTGATTGACAGCATCAGTTTATTAGTAACTACTTTATGAGCAACTCTTTGTGATGTCTTGCATTGGCTGCCGGAGTTGTCTGTGTCTGCGTCAATGGTTCTCGTCGCAGTCTCCTGGGTAAAATCGGGGTATGGCTGCTCAGGGGGCGGATGTGTCTACCCGGCTCAAGATCCTGTTCGTCATCAATGACCTCTATACGCGCGGTAACGGGCTTGCTGCCTCCGCGCGCCGGACGATCTCGCTGTTGCGAGAGCGCGGGCACGATGTTCGCGTGCTGTCTGCCCCTCCGCGTCATGGTGATGATTGTGGTGTTGGTGTGCCTGATTATCCGCTTCCGCACCTTCGTATCCCGCTTGTTGCGCCGCTCATTGCCTCTCAGGGCTACGCCTTTGCCCGTTCGGATCGTCGCCAGGTTGACCGGGCACTCGACTGGGCGGACGTGGTGCATCTGGAAGAGCCGTTTATGCTGCAGGCTTTCGTTGCTCGGCGTGCGCGCGCTCGTGGAGTGCCAGCTCTGGCGACCTATCACATTCATCCGGAAAACCTGACGGCTTCCGTGTATCTCGACCGTTGCCCCCTCCTGAATCGGGTGATCCTCGAGGTGTGGAAGCGCTTCATCTTCAATCGCTGTGACCTCATTCAATGTCCCTCGCAGTCCGTGTATGACCGCGTGTTGCGGCTGCGTGTGCGCCCGTCTCTTCTGCTTGTGTCAAACGGTGTGCCTCTCGATGGGGCGGTGGGTGGTGATGGTCGTCAGGTGGGGGAATCTTGCCTCATTCGGATCCTCGCGGTTGGGAGGTTCTCGCGCGAAAAAGACCAGGCGACCATCCTGCGCGCTTTGCGCCATAGTGCTCATGCGCGCTCGATTCAGCTGACTCTTGCTGGGCGCGGTCCGACTGAACGCTCCCTGCGTGCCTCGGCTCGGCGTCTCTTGCGGAGCAACGTGATCGCTCATCCGGTCCGTTTTGCTTTCTTGAGTGCGGATGAGCTCGTCCGTGAGGTGTCGAGCTCTGACCTGTATGTGCATGCGGCGCGCATTGAAGTTGAAGGGCTGAGTGCCCTGGAGGTGCTGCGATATGGTGTCGTGCCCATCATTGCTCGCGGTCCGTTGACGGCGACCAGTCAATTTGCCCTGAGCGAGGACAGTGTGTACGAGGCCGGGGATGCTCGCGCGCTCGCTCGCGCGATTGACAGCTGGGTTGAACGGGGGAGTGCGGCGCGTGCGCGCGAAGCGCGTCGCTATGTGGCGGTTGGCGCGCGATATGACATTCGTGAGTGCATCGATCGGCTGGAAGAGTCTTATTCTCGGTTAGTTTCTGAGGTTGTGTTGCGCGGGTAGGGGTGTGTCAGATTGTCTTCCATCTGCGTGGTTTGGTGGTAATTAAGATGGGAAGCGTGTGACACCCTTCTTGTATAAGTGGTTAGTCTGCATCTACATTTCTATGATGAATCGTGCGGAGGGTGAGTGACAGCTCATTCACCGCAGATTGACACCCCTCCCCGGAAAGACCAACGATGACCCTCCGCCACTACGGGCGAGCCCTCGCGGCAGCCACGGGAGCCGCGCTGCTATGCGCGAGCCTCGCCGCCCCCTCTCTGGCCTCCCCCACCAGTGACACCGACGACGCAGCCGTCACCACGGCCTCGGCAATTGACGACGAGTCAGCCCCGATCAGCGTTGTCGCCACGCGCACCGACACAGTCGGCGACACCGTCTACGCCGGTGATGTCGTGACCGTGGCCTTCACCTACACGAACAACACGGACAGCACCCTCACCGTCTTCCCCACGGCCTCGAACCTGAGCGGAGTCCTGACGACCGGCGCCCCCAACTGCCGCTGGCACAACCTCGCCGCCCACACGACCAAGTCCTGCACCTCGGCCACACACACCGTGACCGCCGAGGACGTTGCGGCCGGCACCTTTACCCCCAGCGCCACCTGGGCCGCCACCCGTGACCGCAACGGTACCGACGTCATCGCCGGAGACTTCGTCGCCGCCACCGACCCGATCACCGTCGCTGCCGGCACACGCCCCGCCGTGCCCGACCCGCTCGAGACGCCTCAGGACTACGCGATTGGCGACAAGGTTCGCCTGGCCTCCCCGGGCCTGGCCGGCTTCAACTGCCACCGCATCCCCGCGCTGACCACCGCCACCAACGGCTGGATTATCGCGGCCTGGGACGGGCGCCCCGACACCTGCCAGGATGCGCCCCAGGCCAACTCCATCGTCTACCGCATCTCCAAGGACGGCGGTAAGTCCTGGACACCCATCATGACCGCACTGGCCGGCACCCCCGGCGCCGCGAAGATCGGCTACTCCGACCCCTCCTTCGTCGTGGATCGCACGACCGGCACGATCTTCATGTTCTCGGTCAAGTCCTACGACGTGGGCCTCTTCCAGTCCCACCTGGGCACCGACCCCGCCGCGCGCAATATCCTGCACGCCCACGTCGTCGAATCCCACGACAACGGCATGACCTGGGAAAATCCCCGCACCATCACCGACCAGGTGACGACCGGCTACGAGGGCCAGTGGTTCACCCGCTTCGCTTCCTCCGGTGAAGGCATCCAGCTGCGCTATGGCGCCCACGCCGGCCGCCTCATCCAGCAGTACGCCGTCGCCAACTCCGGCACGACCTCGCTCATGGCTGTCTCCGTCTACTCAGACGACCACGGCGCGACCTGGAAGCCCGGCGAGCCCACCGAAGGCAGCGCGGACGAAAACAAGGTTGTCGAGCTCTCCGACGGGCGCCTGCTCCTCAACTCGCGCACACAGGGCACTGCCGGCCAGCGCCTCGAATCAATCTCCTACGACGGCGGCCAGACCTGGGGCCCCTTCCGCCACAACTGGGACCTGACCGACCCACGTAACAACGCCTCGATCATCCGCGCCTACCCGGATGCCCCCGAGGGCTCCGCGCGCGCCCGCGTCCTGCTCTTCTCCAACGCTGACTCCTCCTCGGCCCGCGCCAACGGAACGATTCGCGTGTCCTACGACGACGGCTTCACCTGGAACGATGGAGTCGTCTTCGAGAGCGGCGACATGGCCTACTCGACCCTGCACGCCCTGCCTGACGGCACGTGGGGCCTGCTCTACGAGTCCGGTGGCTACAAGAACATCGAGTTCATGCGCGTGGACGCCGCCTACCTGCACCTGAGCGACCCGGGCGAGGACCCCGCCCCGACGCCGGAGCCCACCCCGGACCCGACTCCGGACCCGCAACCCACCCCGGATCCCACGCCTGCGGTGACCCCCGCGCACTGGGTCAACACCGGGTCGGGCTGGAAGTGGCAGCTGGAGGACTCCACCTTCGCGATGAACCAGACCATCACGATCGGCGGGTCCACCTACCGTTTCGGCGCTGACGGATACATGGTCACCGGCTGGGATAACGCCGACGGCGTGTGGAGCTACTACAACGCCTACGGCGCTCGCGTCAGCGGCTGGGTTGGCTCGGGTGGCTCCTGGTACTACATCGATCCCGCCACCGGTGCCATGGCGACCGGCTGGGTCCAGGTCGGCCCCACCTGGTACCTCTTCTCGGCCTCCGGCCAGATGCTCACCGGCTGGCAGTACGCGGGTGCCTGGTACTACCTGGCCCCCTCGGGCGCGATGGCCACAGGCTGGCAGAACATCGGTATCACCTGGTACTACTTTGGCGAGGACGGCCAGATGGCCACCGGCTGGACGATGATCTCGGGACGCTGGTACTACTTTGCCTCCTCGGGGGCGTGGGTCTGACCCATCCGTGACGTGGCCGAGGCCTGGGGCGTGAGCGCGCTCCCGGCCTCGGCCTCGTCTATGGGGCACGTCACTGCATAAACAGACCACGGGTTGGAATGGGCCCGACCCGGTGCGCGCGGTCGGGGGAAGATGGACGCATGACACTGAACATCGCAGTAATTCCCGGTGACGGCATCGGCAAGGAAATCGTTCCCGAAGGCCTGAAGGTGCTCGACCGAGTCCTGGCCGATCGCGGCGTCGACTACTCCACCACCCACTTCGATCTGGGAGCGCAGCGCTGGCACGAAACCGGCGACACGCTCACCGACGAGGACCTCGAGGCCATCAAGCGCCACGACGTCATCCTCCTGGGAGCTGTCGGCGACCCGTCTGTGCCCTCCGGCGTCCTCGAGCGTGGCCTGCTCCTCAAGCTGCGTTTCGCCCTCGACCACTATGTGAACCTGCGTCCCTCGAAGTACTACGAGGGCGTGCCCAGCCCCCTGGCCAACCCCGGCGACATCGACTTCGTCGTCGTGCGTGAAGGAACCGAGGGCCTGTACTGCGGGAACGGCGGCGCCGTGCGCGTGGGCACCCCCCACGAGATCGCGACCGAAGTCAGCGTCAACACGGCCTACGGCGTCGAGCGCGTCGTGCGCTACGCCTTCGAGGCGGCCGCCTCGCGCAAGAAACACCTGACCCTGGTCCACAAGCACAACGTGCTGGTCAACGCCGGGCACATGTGGCGCCGCATCGTCGACGAGGTGGGGGAGGAATTCCCCGACGTGGCCATCGACTACTGCCACATCGACGCCGCCACCATCTACATGGTCACCGACCCCGCGCGCTTCGACGTCATCGTCACGGACAACCTCTTTGGTGACATCCTCACCGACGAGGCCGGGGCCGTGACGGGCGGCATCGGACTGAGCGCGTCGGGCAACCTGAACCCCTCGCGCGAGTACCCCTCGATGTTCGAGCCCGTGCACGGCTCGGCCCCCGACATCGCCGGCCAGGGCAAGGCCGACCCGACCGCCACGATCTCGTCGGTGGCGCTCATGCTTGACTTCATGGGATTCGCGGATGAGGCTGCGCGCGTGCGCGCCGCCATCGATGCGGACATGGCGGCGCGCGCGCAGGCCGCTGCCTCCGGTGCGCCTCTGGTGCGTTCCACCTCGCAGATCGGCGACGATATCGCAGCTCGCCTATGAACGGGTACGCTACGCACACGTAGAATCAGGGCCGCTCCCCGGTGGGGGAGCGGCCCTGTTGTCTCTTCAGCCGGGTGCAGGAGCGTCAGCCGGGCGCAGGAGCGCAGGCTGCGTTATTTCGTGCCGATGAGGGCGGGCAGGGTCGTGTGAGGGGCCCACTGCTCGATGTCCACGAGCGCCGCGCTCAGGCCGGCGGAGCGCACGGCCTCGGAGTCGGAGGCGAGCATAGCCGTATCGGCGGCCAGCAGGTTCGTAGACAGCGTCGCCGCGTCCAGGTAGGGCAGCTCGCAGCGAGGCGTGCGCGTGTCGGCTGCGCCCGCCTGCAGCGCAATCTGCGCACGCGTCAACAGTTCGCCCGAGACGCTGTAGGTGTCGTCGACGCTCAGGGTGTCCGCGCTGGCATGTGCCTTGGGGAGCGTGGAGGCCGTGCAATCCCACAGGGCCACGGCCGCGGACAGCTCCTGTGAGGACGCCACGTCCGTGCCCGAGGGCGCGAAGGTCGTGGAAATCGTCGAATCAGAGAATGCGTCGATCGACCAGGTCTGGACGCCATCCAGGGAGGAGGCATTGACGTGATCGTTGATGGCGGCGGCTTGCGTCGCGCCCGCATTCAGGTTGATGCCGTAGGCGCTGGCCACGCTGACGGCGCTCGAGTAGCGGCCCAGAGCCGAGGCCGCGAGGATGCGGGCATCCTCGCTGCTCGTCAGCTTCGGATCTGCCGCGATCGCCAGGTCGCGGGTGGCCGTGCGGGCCAGCCACGAGACGAAAGCGGCGAGCTCCGTGGGGGCCTCGGACACGGCCGGGGGTGAAGACTTCCCCTCGGGTGCGGGCCCGCCCCACGGATCCCACAGTCCGCCGAGGGCTTGTAGGCGGGTGTCCGACGCCGAGGCGACTGAACGCAGGGCGGTCGAACAGGCCGCACACTCGGTGGCATTCTCGGCGAGCTGGGTAGCACGCGCGGACGCCGCTGCCTCCGTACGAGCAGCCTGGTCGCGCGCGGCAGCAAAGCCCGACAGGGTCGGCTGCACCTGCCCGGAGCATGCGGACAGCGCGAGGGCCACCGCTGCGGCAGCGACGAGGCTCGGTAAGCGGCGTGTAGTCATAGTCAGATTTGCGAAACGCACACCCGCATCATCGCACACCCCCGGGTAGGATAGGTAACTGACCCGCGTTCAAGAAAAGAAAGATAGGCGCCTATGGGATCGTCCACGACGGACACGTCGCTTGAGGAACTGCTAGCACCCGTGGTCGCAGCCTCGGGCCTGGAACTGGATTCGGTGACCCGCACGCGCTCCGACGCGATGCCCCTCCTGCGCGTCATCGTCGACGCCCCGATCGGAGGTGACGGCGTCGATTCGGACACCCTCGCGGACGTGTCTCGCGCCGTGTCGAAGGCTCTTGACGCCGCCGACCCCATCGACGGCGAATACCTGCTCGAAGTCTCTACTCCCGGAGCTGAGCGTGAGCTCACCAAGGTTGGTCACTGGCTGCGTCAGGTCGGCCGCCTCGTGCGCATCAAGCTGCGAGCGGGAGGCTACGTCTCCGGCCGCGTCGTCTCCGCGGATGAGACCGGCGCGGTGATCGACGTTGACGGTGAGGAAACCGCCGTCGCCTATCAGGACATGAGGAAGGCGCGCGCTCGCGTCGACTTCGGGGCTGGGGAGTAGGTCCTCTTCTCATCGTGATGTGCCCGGCTGCGCCATGCAGTCGGGCACATTTGTGTGACTCATTTGATATGCGATCACCCGGGTGTCTGGCGTGGCGCCATGCGCGGCGGCCCCAGCGATGACTGTCTGATGGGATGGTGCTCCTTCGAACAAGGCCCCTGATTCGGTTTCTAGCAGCGCAGGGACGCAGACCTGTCTCCCTGGGGAACCGGGCGCGTGCCCGAAGCCGTGGCCGCCCGCCCCGCCCCGGCCTCGTCCCCTCTCGGTGCGCGCACGACTCTCGGATCTGCGCCGACAGCGGGGGAGACTAGCGCAACGACCACCAAAGACGATGAATCGACTACCATGGACTATCAGGACATGAGGAAGGCGCGCACCCGCGTCGACTGTGAAACGGGGAAGTAGGAGACCATGGAAATCGATATGACCGCTCTGCGGATGGTGGAAAACGAGAAGGGCGTCAGCCTCGAAACCCTCGTCGACGCCATCGAAGAGGCCCTGCTCAAGGCATACCACAACCTGCCCGGAGCGATCTCCCAGGCCCGCATCGAAATCGACAAGAAGACCGGTCGCGTCACCGTCATGGCGATGGATGAGGACGAAGACGGCAACCCGATCGGCGAGTTCGACGACACCCCGAAGAACTTCGGCCGCATCGCCCAGTCCACGGCGCGCTCCGTCATCATGCAGCGTCTGCGCGACGCCGACGACCAGCGCGTCTTCGGTGACTTCGCCGGCCGCGAAGGCCAGATCATCACCGGCACCGTCCAGGCACCTCGCCCCGGCCGCCCCACAATGGTCCAGGTTTCCGACGACTTCGAGGCCGTCCTGCCCGACGGCGAAAAGGTCCCCGGCGAGTCCTACCGCCACGGCGACCGCATCCGCGCCTACATCGTGGGCGTCGAGCGCACCGAGCGCGGTCCTCGCATCACCTTGTCGCGCACCCACCCCAACCTGGTCGCCGGACTCTTCCAGCGCGAGGTCCCCGAAATCCAGCAGGGCCTCGTCAAGATCAAGGCCATCGCCCGCGAAGCCGGCCACCGCACGAAGATCGCCGTGGCCGCCACCCGCGACGGCATCAACGCCAAGGGCGCCTGCATCGGCCCCATGGGCGCGCGTGTGCGTTCCGTCATGGCCGAACTGGGCGGAGAGAAGATCGACATCGTCGACTACTCCGACGATCCGGCGCGCTTCGTCGCCAACTCGCTGTCCCCGGCGCGCGTCACCCGCGTGGTCGTCCACTCCGTCGACAACCGCACGGCCACCGCGATCGTGCCCGACTTCCAGCTCTCCCTCGCCATCGGCAAGGAAGGACAAAATGCCCGCCTCGCCGCGCGCCTGACGAACTACCACATCGACATCCACGCCGACACGGAAACCGGCGACGACGCGACCGCCTCGCGCGTCTCCACCCCCGACGACGTGACAAGTCGCTCATAGAAACTGAGACGAACAATCCCCTAGCTCGACTAAGCTAGGGGATTGTGTCGTATCCCGTGCCGCCCGAGCCCACCACAGGGCCCCGGCGCACCTGCATCGGATGCGGGACTCGCGCGCACCGAGACGCCCTCGTGCGAATCGTGCGCTCGCCGGACGGACAGATTCACCTCGACCGGACGGCGACTCTTCCAGGCCGAGGCGCGTGGATCCACCCCGACCAGGGGTGCGTGCAACGCGCCCGAACCCGACGAGCCCTCGCGCGTGCCTTCCGAACAGGCGCCGTGACGGACGCCGTCTGGGAAGACGTGGAGGAGATGATCACCACCCAATGATGGCCGCGCGCCATCAACGCCGAGATAATGGAAGCGGGTTGGAAGCTGATGGGCACCCGATGAGTACCCAGCGATGAGCTGCCAGCAATATCAGTAAGGCGTCTCCACACCGGAGACGCTTCCGGAATGGAGAAATGTGGCAAAGTTGCGTGTCCACGAGCTCGCCAAAGAGCTCGGAATCACCAGCAAAGAACTGATGGGTCACCTGAAGGAAGCAGGTGAATTCGTCAAGTCGTCCTCGTCCTCGCTCGAGCCGCCCGTCGTGCGGCAGATGCGTGAGAAGTTCGCGGCGGCACCCAAGACCAAAAAGGCGGACGCCAAGCCCGCCCCCAAGGCGCCTAAGCCCGGCGCGGCCAAGCCCGCCCCTGAAGAAGCCCTGCTGCCCCCAAGGCACCGGCTGAGCAGGCCCCGGCCCCCGCCCCCCAGGCGCCCACCCCGAAGGCTCCGGCCCCCCAAGGCCGCAGCCCCCAAGGCCGCAGCCCCCAAGCCCGGCGCGCCCAAGCCCGCCGCGCGTAAGAGCGAGACCGCGCCCAAGCCTCGTGGCAGGAAGCCCGCAGAAGGCGCAGCGCCCAAGCCCGGCGGTCGCAAGCCCGCGGAAGGCGCCGCCCCCAAGCCCGCGCCTCGTCGCGGCGACGCCCCCGCCCGGCCCGTCCCGGCGCGCCGCGTCCCGGCGGCCCGCGCCCCGGCAACAACCCCTACGCCTCCTCCCAGGGCATGCCCCGTCCGGGCGGCTCCGGCGGCCCGCGCCCCGGCGCGCCCCGTCCGGGTGGCTCCGGCGGCCCGCGCCCCGGCGCGCCTCGCCCCGGTGGCTCCGGCGGCGCAGGTCCGCGCCCCGGTGCACCCCGCCCCGGCGGCAACCGCCCCAACCCGGGCATGATGCCCGGCCAGGCGAACTTCGCGCGCAACGCCGCTGCCGGTAACAACACCTCCGAGCGCAGCGGTGGCCGCGGCGGCGGTCGCGGTCGCGGCGGCGCACGTCCCGGTGCCGGCGCTGGTGCAGGCGCAGGAGCAGCTCAGAATAACGGCGGTGGCTTCGGTCCTCGCGGCGGTGGCCGCGGCGGACGCGGCTCCACGCCGGGCGCATTCGGTCGCGGCGGCGGCCGCTCGCAGCGCGGACGCAAGTCCAAGCGCGCGAAGCGTCAAGAGTACGAGCAGCAGAATGCGCCCGTCATCGGCGGCGTCGCGATCCCGCGCGGCAACGGCGCGCAGATCCGCATCCGCCAGGGCGCATCGCTGGCTGACCTCGCCGAGAAGATCGACGTCAATCCCGCAGCGCTGGTGACCGTTCTCTTCGCCCTGGGCGAGATGGCAACTGCCACACAGTCCCTCGACCAGGACACCTTCGAGGCCCTGGGCGCCGAACTCGGCTACGACGTCAAGGTCGTGTCCCCCGAGGACGAGGACCGCGAGCTGCTCGAATCCTTCGATATCGACCTCGAGGCCGAAGAACTCGACGACGCCGAGAACATGGTGCCCCGACCCCCGGTCGTCACCGTCATGGGTCACGTCGACCACGGTAAGACGAAGCTGCTCGACGCCATCCGTCACACGGACGTCGTCGACACCGAGCACGGTGGCATCACCCAGCACATCGGCGCCTACCAGGTCAAGGTCACGGCCGAGGACGGCACCCGCCGACCCATCACCTTCATCGACACCCCCGGTCACGAGGCCTTCACGGCCATGCGTGCCCGTGGCGCCCAGGTCACCGACATCGCGATCCTCGTGGTCGCGGCCGATGACGGCGTCATGCCCCAGACGGTTGAGGCCATCAACCACGCGCAAGCGGCCGACGTGCCGATCGTCGTCGCGGTCAACAAGGTCGATAAGGACACGGCGAACCCGGACAAGATCCGCGCCCAGCTCACCGAATACGGCCTGGTTGCCGAAGAGTACGGCGGCGACGTCATGTTCGTGAACATCTCCGCCAAGCAGCGCACGGGCATCCGCGAGCTACTCGAGGCCGTCCTGCTGACCGCCGACGCGGCGCTGACCCTCGAGGCGAACCCGAACACGGACGCCCGTGGCGTGGCCATCGAAGCCAACCTGGACAAGGGGCGCGGCGCCGTCGCGACCATGCTGGTTCAGCGTGGCACGCTGCGCGTGGGTGACTCCCTCGTGGTGGGTTCCTCCTACGGCCGCGTTCGCGCCATGTTCGACGATGCCGGTAACGATGTGTCCGAGGCCGGTCCCTCGAGCCCCGTCGCGGTGCTGGGACTCACGTCGGTTCCGCGCGCCGGCGACTCGTTCCTGGTCGCCAACGACGACCGCACGGCCCGCCAGATCGCCGACAAGCGTGAGGCAGCCGAGCGCCAGGCCCTGTTGGCCAAGCGCCGCAAGCGTGTCTCCCTGGAGGACTTCGACAAGGTCCTGGCCGAGGGCGAGGTCGACACCCTCAACCTGGTCATCAAGGGCGACGTGTCCGGTGCCGTCGAAGCCCTGGAAGACTCGCTGCTGCGCATCGACGTGGGCGACGAGGTCGCGCTGCGTATCATCCACCGCGGTGTCGGTGCGATCACGCAGAACGACGTCAACCTGGCGACCGTCGACAACGCGGTCATCATCGGCTTCAACGTCCGTCCCGCCGAGCGCGTGGCCGAGATGGCGGATGCCGAGGGCGTCGAGATCAAGTACTACAACGTCATCTACTCCGCGATCGACGACATTGAGGCCGCCCTCAAGGGCATGCTCAAGCCGATCTACGAGGAGGTCCAGCTGGGTACCGCGGAGATCCGCCAGGTCTTCCGTTCCGGCAAGTTCGGCAACATCGCCGGTTCGATCGTGCGCTCCGGCACGATCAAGCGCGGCACCAAGGCACGCCTGGTGCGCGACGGTGTCGTGGTGGCCGAGAACCTCGAGATCGCGTCCCTGCGTCGCGAGAAGGACGACGTCACCGAGGTCCGCGAGGGCTACGAGTGCGGTATCACCCTGGGCTACAAGGACATCACCGAGGGCGATGTCATCGAGACCTGGGAGATGCGCGAGAAGGCTCGTGACTGATTTCGTGGCATGAAGTATCGGGGTCCGAGTGCGCTCGGACCCCGATCTTCTACGATTGAACTGTTTCTACGTGGGCGGCTTCGCCCGAGAGGAGGAGCGTGATGGCTGACGAGGCTCGCGTTCGAAAGGTGCAGGAACGCATCCTGCAGACGGTCGCGTCCATGATCGGACGCCACGTGAAAGATCCCCGCCTGGAGCTGGTGACCATTACCGACGTGCGCGTGACGGGCGATTTGCAGCACGCGTCCATCTTCTACACGGTGCTCGGCGACGACGAGCAGCGCGAGAAGGCTGCACGCGCGTTTGCCTCCGCGCAGGGCCTGTTCCGCTCGCGCGTCGGCAAGGCCCTGGGCCTGCGCCTGACCCCGACCCTGGAGTTCATCCCCGACGCGCTGCCCGAGAGCGCCGCCGCCCTGGAGGACGCCCTGGCCAAGGCCAAGGCGAAGGACGAGGCGATCGCCGCCGCCTCCGTGGGCGCCACCTACGCGGGCGAGGAGGACCCCTACCGTCACGACGACGAAGAGGACGAGGCCGACGAGAAGGAATGGGTCTGAGAGCCCATGGCTCGTCGCCCCGATAATCCGCGCCCCGGCCTCCTCGTCATCGACAAGCCGCAGGGGCTCACCAGCCACGACGTGGTCTCGCGCGTGCGACGCCTGGGCCACACCCGCAAGGTGGGCCACGGCGGCACGCTCGACCCCATGGCGACCGGCGTGCTCGTGATCGGCATCGGCAAGGCGACGAAGCTGCTCACATGGGTGAGCGGTCATTCCAAGGAATATCTGGCGACGATCCGCTTCGGCATCGCCACCAACACCGACGACGCCGAGGGCATCGCTACGGCGGCGCCCGGCTGCGTGTCGCTGAGCGAGGCCGACCTCGAGTCGGTCCTCGCTCCCCTGCGCGGGGACATCATGCAGGTCCCCACGACGGTGTCCGCGATCAAGGTGAACGGCAAGCGCGCCTACGCCCTGGCCAGGGCAGGCGAAGACGTCGAGCTGGCGGCCAGGCCCGTGCGCATCTCGCGCCTGGAGGTCCTGGCGCCCCCGCGCCTCGCTGAGGTTCACCTCGACGAGGCCATGGCGGGGGAGAGGGAAGCGTGCACTCCCGGGCCGGTGCGCGTCGTCGACGTGGACGTGGCTGTTGAGTGCTCCTCGGGGACCTACGTGCGCGCGCTGGCGCGCGACGCTGGAGCAGCCCTCGGGGTCGGCGCCCACTTGACCGCGCTGCGCCGCACGCGCGTGGGCGACTTCCCCCTGGAGGGTGCCCTCACCCTGGAGGAGCTGGCCGAGGCGGTCGAGGCGCACTCGGATCCCGAGGCGGAGCCGACCCTGCCGCTGCTTCCCCTGGGCGTGGCTGCCCTCAGCATGTTCCCGGCCCTGCCCCTGACCCAGGCCGAGGCCGGCGCCTTCGCCCATGGACAGGCGCCGCGCCGCTCGCGCGCCCAGCTCGCCCAGTGGGCGGCGGAGGTCGGCCACGGCACCGCCGGCGACGATGACGCCTCGCCGATCGCGGCCACCGCGCCCTCAGGAGACGTGCTCGGCCTGCTGCGCATCGACGGTGCGCGCCTGCGAACCGTCCTGGTATTTTGAGAAAGAGAGACAATGAACGTCTGGCAATCCCTGACCGACATCCCCGGCAACGAGGCCAGTGTCGTCACCATCGGTAACTTCGACGGCATGCATAACGGGCACAAGAAGGTCATTGCCACCTGCGTGGACCGCGCCCACAAGCTCGGTGTCGACGCCATCGCCATCACGTTTGACCCGCACCCCATCCAGGTGCACCGACCCGAGGCCGGGCTCCAGCTCATTTCCCCGCTGCGTGACCGTCTCGACGCCATGGCCGCCGCCGGCCTGGACGCCACCCTGGTCGCCCACTACGACAAGAGCGTCTACAGCCTCGAGCCCGACGAGTTCGTCTACGAATTCCTGGTCGAGCGCTGCGGCGCGCGTGAAGTCGTCGTCGGCGAGGACTTCCGCTTCGGGCGCGGCAACTCCGGCACGATCGACACCCTGCGCGCCCTCGGACGCCAATACGGCTTCGACGTCCTGACCGTCACCGACATTGAGGCCCCCGAAGGGCGGCGTTGGTCCTCCTCCTGGGTGCGCGAACTCCTGGCCGCCGGGGACGTCTCCGGCGCAGCCCGCGTCCTCGGCCACCTCCACCGCATCCGCGGCAGCGTCTGCCACGGCTTCAAACGCGGCCGCACCCTCGGATTCCCCACGGCTAACCTGTCCGAAGAGGTCGAAGGCGTCATCCCCGCCGACGGCGTCTACGCCGGCTGGGTCGTGCGCGCCGTCCCCGGCACCCAGTCAGCCGAGTTCCTGCCCGCCGCCATCTCCGTGGGCACAAACCCCCAGTTCAACGGCGAGGACCGCACCGTCGAGGCTCACGTCCTGGGCCGCTCCGACCTGAACCTGTACGGGGAACGTATCGCCGTGACCTTCGTGGCGCGCATCCGCCCCATGCTCTCCTTCGACGACCTTGACGGGCTGCTGCGCCAGATGGACGACGACCTGCGACAGACGGCCTCCGTCCTCGGTATCGGCGTCACTGGGCGCGTCGACCCCGACTCCGTCACCGCCCGATAGCGCGCCCCCAGGGTTACCAGTGCCCAACTCCCACGGGGGTGCCCTGCCCTGCCACCCGTTATGCACGCGGCGGCGAGGCAGAAGGGTCGGCCTCGTCCCTGAGCGGCCAAATCGTTAGCTTCGTCGCTCACGACGGGTCTGAGAACCCGGACGTGCTACTGTAGAAAGGCCGTACACCGGCCGCGGACTGTCAGCACTCGGGAGACGCCCGGATGCCCCGCGCAACGAATACAAAGGAGAAGCCTGTGCCGCTGAGCAAGGACGTCAAGGACCAGATCATCGCCGAGTACGCGACCCACGAGGGCGACACCGGTTCCCCCGAGGTGCAGATCGCGCTGCTGACCCGCCGCATCAAGGATCTGACCGAGCACTTCAAGACCCACACGCACGACCACCACTCCCGTCGTGGCCTGCTGCTGCTGGTTGGCCGTCGTCGCCGCCTGCTGGGTTACCTCGCCGACATCGACATCGAGCGTTACCGCTCGCTCATCGAGCGTCTCGGCCTGCGCCGCTGATTTTGGGCCGGCCCGCCTCCCGTAGCGGAGACGGGCCGGTTTTCACACGCCCACCTCGGGCACACCGTTATTTTTCGCGCGAAAACAGCCGGTTTTCGACAGTGGCCTCCGGAGCGTTTATCCGTGGGCTTCGATCGAAGGCCGAAGTGGAGCGCGACACCAACAAACCAAGGAGAAACGCCCCATGATGGAAGGCTCCGACATCGTCGCCGCAGAGGCGATTATCGATAACGGCCGTTTCGGCAAGCGCACCGTGCGCTTCGAAACCGGCCGTCTCGCCAAGCAGGCCGCCGGCTCCGCCCTGGCCTACCTGGATGATTCCACCACCGTTCTGTCCGCCACCACGGTGGGTAAGAACCCCAAGGACCAGTTCGACTTCTTCCCGCTGACCGTTGACGTCGAAGAGCGTCAGTACGCCGCGGGCCGCATCCCTGGTTCCTTCTTCCGCCGCGAAGGCCGCGCCGGCACCGAGGCCATCCTGGCCGCCCGCCTCATCGACCGCCCGCTGCGCCCCGGCTTCGTCAAGGGCCTGCGCAACGAGGTCCAGGTCGTCGAGACCGTCCTGACGATTGATCCGGACGACGCCTACGACGTTCTGGCGATCAACGCCGCCTCCATGTCCACCCAGATCGCGGGCCTGCCCTTCACCGGCCCGATCGGCGGCACCCGCCTGGCGCTCATCGACGACCAGTGGGTCGCATTCCCGCGCTGGAGCGAGCTCGAGCGTTCCGTGTTCAACATCGTTGTCGCGGGCCGCATCGTCACCAAGGAAGACGGCTCCGAAGACGTCGCGATCATGATGGTCGAGGCCGGCGGCGGCAAGAACCAGTGGGAGCTCATTCACTCTGGCGCCACCGCTCCCACCGAAGACGTCGTGGCCGACGGCCTCGAGGCCGCCAAGCCCTTCATCAAGGTCCTGTGCGAGGCTCAGCTCAAGGTTGCCGAGAAGGCTTCCAAGGAGACCGTCGAGTTCCCGCTGTTCCTGGACTACACCGACGAAGAGTACGCCGCGGTTGAGGAATACGCGGCCGAGAAGGTCGCCCAGGCCCTGCTGACCGAGGGCAAGCTCGCCCGCGACGAGGCCGTGGACGCCGTCAAGGAAGAGATGCTCGGCGCCCTGGCTGAGCGCTTCCCCGAGTCGGAGAAGGCCCTCAAGGCTGCCTTCCGCTCGCTCGAGAAGACCACCATCCGCAACCGTACCCTGCGCGAAGAGATCCGCATGGACGGTCGCACCCCGCGCCAGATCCGTTCCCTCTCCGCCGAGGTTGAGGTCCTGCCCCGCGTGCACGGCTCCGCCCTCTTCCAGCGCGGCGAGACCCAGATCCTGGGCGTGACCACCCTGGCCATGCTGCGCATGGAGCAGCAGATCGACAACCTGTCGCCCGTTAACTCCAAGCGATACATGCACCAGTACAACTTCGCTCCCTTCTCCACGGGCGAGGTCGGCCGCGTCGGATCCCCCAAGCGCCGCGAGATCGGCCACGGCGACCTGGCCGAGCGCGCCCTGGTTCCCGTCCTGCCCTCGCGCGAGGACTTCCCCTACGCGATCCGTCAGGTCTCCGAGACCATGGGCTCCAACGGCTCGTCCTCCATGGGCTCCGTCTGCGCCTCGACCCTGTCCCTCCTCCAGGCCGGCGTGCCGCTGCGCGCCCCCGTCGCGGGCATCGCGATGGGCCTCATGACCGGTGAGGTCGATGGCCAGTTCAAGGCCGTCACCCTGACCGACATCCTGGGCGCCGAGGACGGCTTCGGCGACATGGACTTCAAGGTTGCCGGTACCCGTGACTTCATCACGGCCCTGCAGCTGGACACCAAGCTCGACGGCATCGACTCCCAGGTGCTGCGCGCCGCGCTGGCCCAGGCCCGCGACGCCCGCCTGGCGATCCTCGACCTGATCAACCAGGCGATCGACGGCCCGGATGAGATGAGCGCCAACGCTCCTCGCATCATCACCGTCAAGGTCCCCGTCGACAAGATCGGCGAGGTCATCGGCCCCAAGGGCAAGATGATCAACCAGATCCAGGACGAGACCGGCGCTGACGTCACCATCGAGGACGACGGCACCGTCTACATCGCCTCCTCCGACGGCGCCTCCGCCGAGGCCGCCCGCACGATGGTCAACCAGATCGCGAACCCGCAGATGCCCGAGGTCGGCGAGCGCTTCGTCGGCACGGTCGTCAAGACCACCTCGTTCGGCGCCTTCGTGTCGCTGACCCCCGGCAAGGACGGCCTCCTGCACATCTCGCAGGTCCGTCGCCTCGTGGGCGGCAAGCGCATCGACTCCGTGGACGACGTCCTGCAGGTTGGCCAGCAGGTCGAGGTCGAGATCAACGAGATCGGCGACCGTGGCAAGCTGAGCCTGCACGCCGTCATCGACGGCGAGGCCGGCGAGCTCGAGGCCCCTGAGGGTGAGGGTCAGACCGAGGCGCGCCGCGAGCGTCGCGAGCGCTCCGAGCGCCGCGAGCGTCGTCCCCGCACCCGCACCCGTCGTCGTCGCGACGACGACCGTGAGGAAGGCGTTTCCGAGGACTGAGTAGCTCCCGTTAGCTAACGTCAACCGGTGGCCGGGGTGGAATGATGTGTCCGCCCCGGCCACCGGCCTTTTTACGGCTACACTGTGAACGTTTCGTGCCAATCCCCGCCAGTGGGGACCAAGAGGAGAACTATGACGCCCAAGCCGCTGCCGCTCGACGAGTCCCGCCTGTCTATCGAGGACGGTGACACCCGGATCGATCGCACGATCCTGGGCTCCGGCGTACGCGTGCTGACACAGACGATCCCCGCCACCAAGAGCGCGGGCTTATCCCTGTGGGTTCCCGTCGGCTCGCGCGACGAGGGCGAGCGCACAGCCGGGTCGACGCACTTCCTCGAGCACCTCCTGTTCAAGGGAACGACCAAACGCTCCGCCCTGGACATCGCCGTCGCCTTCGACTCTGTTGGCGGTGAATCCAACGCGGAGACCGCGCGCGAGCACACCGCCTACTGGGCGCGCGTGCGCGATGCGGACCTGGACATGGCGATTGAGACGCTGGCAGACATGGTCACCGACTCGCGCCTGGACGAGGAGGACTTCGCGATGGAACGCGGCGTCATCCTCGACGAGCTCGCGATGGGGGAGGACTCGCCCACGGAGACCGTCCACGAGGCCTTCCAGCTCGCCGTCCACGGGGACCGTCCCATCGGGCGCCCCGTCGGTGGAACCTCCCAGGCGATCCGCGAGGTGGGCCGATCCGACGTGTGGGAGCACTACCAGGCCCACTACGGCCCCTCCTCCCTCATCGTCGCTGCCGCAGGCCACGTCGACCACGACCACGTCTGTGAGCGCGTCCAGGCCGCCCTGGAAGCATCCCCCTGGGATCACGCGAGTGCGAACTCGCCCCGGCCTCGTCGATCAACGCAGAGCCTGCCCATCGAGGACCACGAGCAGCACATCACCCGCCGCCGTGACGTCACCCAGGCGCACGTCCTCATCGGCTGCGAGGGCCTGTCGGCCACGGATCCGCTGGGTCCCACGATGAGCGTGCTGCTGTCGATCCTGGGCGGGTCCATGTCCTCGCGCCTCTTCCAGGAGGTGCGCGAAAAGCGCGGCCTGGCCTACACGACCTACGCCTACGACGTCGCCTACTCCGACACGGGAACCTTCGGCATGTACGCGGGCTGTAGCCCCGACAAGGTCGGCGAGGTCGAGACCATCATGCGCGCCCAGCTGGAGGACCTGGCCGGGAACGGGCCCACCGAGGAGGAAATGACGCGCGTGCGCGGACAGGTGCGCGGCGGCGTCGTCCTGGGCCTGGAGGATAACTGGTCGCGCATGATGCGACTGGGACGCTCCGAGATCATCGGTCGCTACCGCCCCATCGACGAGTCCCTGGCCGAGTTCGACGCGGTCGGCGCCTCCGACGTGTCGGCCCTGGCCGCCTTCCTGCTCGCCAAGCTGGACTGCCGCGCGCTGGTCCTGCCCCAGGAATAAGACGTGAGATGCCCGCCCGCCCGCGCGGGCCAGGGCATAGCCTGACACTACGCAACCCCCCGCTAAAGGAGATACCAATGATTCGCGTGGCAGTGACCGGAGCCAAGGGCCGCATGGGCTCGACCGTCGTGACGGCCGTGACCGGCGCCCCCGACATGGAGGTCGTCGCCCAGCTGGACGCGGGCGACCCGATCACCAAGAAGACCGTGAACGGCGCGCAGGTCGCCGTCGACTTCTCGTTGCCCTCGGTCACCGAAGCCAACGTGCACGCGCTGCTGGACGCGGGCGTGGACGTCGTCGTGGGCACGACCGGGTGGACGGACGAGTCCTACGCTCGGGTGCGCGAGCACGCCGAGGCCGCAGGTCGCGCCGTCCTGATCGCCCCAAACTTCGCAATGGGCGCCGTCCTGGCCATGACGTTCGCGGCCATGGCCGCCCCCTACTTCGAGTCCGCCGAGGTCATCGAGATGCACCACCCCGGAAAGGTCGACGCCCCCTCGGGCACGGCTGTGGCCACAGCGCGCGGCATTGCTCAGGCACGCGCGCAGGCTGGGCTGGGTCAGATGCCCGACGCGACCGAAACCGACGAGCTCGGCAGCCGCGGTGGTCGCGTCGACGGCGTGCCCGTTCACGCCGTGCGCCTGCGCGGCCTGACCGCCTCGGAGGAGATCTTGCTGGGCAACGAGGGGGAGCAGCTGGTCATTCGCACCGACTCCTTCGACCGCGTGTCCTTCATGCCCGGTGTCCTCCTGGGCGTGCGCCGCGTGAGTGGCCGCACCGGCCTGACGATCGGCCTCGACAAGGTCATGGGCCTGTGAGTAGTGCCCCGGACCGTTCCGTTCGGCCCGCCCAGCCCGGCGACGAGGGCGCGATCGCGCGCCTGCAGGTGCTCGCCTGGAGCGCCCTCATGGGGGACCAGGCCCTGGCAGCGCAGGGCGTCACCGAGGAGCTGCTGGCCCGCCAGTGGGAGGCCACCCTGGCCGCTCCCAGACCCGTGGGCTCCGCCGCGCTGGTCGCGCTCCACGCCAACACGATCGCGGGTTTTGCCCTCGCGGGCCCCGACGAGGCCGGGGCGCAGCCGGTCGATTCGGCACCCGATGAGCAGGGGAGCGTGATCGCCACCCAGGTGTACGAGCTGGTCGTGGATCCGCACTTCCGGCGCGCCGGACACGCCTCGCGCCTGCTGGCAGCCATCGCGGACCTGACGAGTGGGGCGCTGCACGTGTGGATCGGCGTCGACGACGAGGAACGCCAGCGCTTCTACACGTCGGCCGGATTCGCTCCCTCGGGGGCCGTGCGCTCCATGGGGGAGCAGACCCAGCACATGTGGTGGGCTGGGCGCGACTAAGGGCCCACGCGAGGTGGGAGGCGTGGCGAGCCCCCCGCCTCGCGAACACCACCGTTCAGACGGCGGGGGGCACCGACCATGTCGGGATGCGTAAGATGGGAGCCATGACGAATATTCCTCCCCGCCGATTCGGGTCCCTCGCAGCTGCCATGGTCACGCCCATGACCGAGGCTGGCGAGATCGATTTTCCCTCCGCCCAGCGCCTCGCACTCAAGCTGGTCGACGAAGGCTGCGACACGATCCTCCTGTCAGGCACGACGGGAGAGTCACCCACGACTCACCAGCCCGAGAAGAACGACCTGACGGACGCCGTGCGCGAGGCCGTGGGGGATCGCGCGTTCATCCTGTGCGGCGCCTGCTCGAACGACACTGCGCACGCGGTGCGCATCGGCGAGGGCGCTCAGGAGCACGGCGCGGACGGTCTGCTGATCGTCTCCCCGTACTACAACCGCCCCTCCCAGGAGGGCCTGCGCGCCCACGTGCGAGCCGTCACGGATGCGACCGACCTGCCCGTCATGCTCTACGACATCCCGGGCCGCACGGGCATCGCCTTCTCCGACTCGACCCTCGACATCCTCGCCCAACACCCGCGCATCCTCGGCGTCAAGGACGCCACCGGCGACGTCGAGACCGGCGTGGAGCGTATGCACCGCACCGGCCTGGAGTACTACTCCGGCGACGACGGCCTGAACTTCGCGTGGATGACGGGTGGCGCCTCCGGCTTCATCTCCGTCGTCACGCACGTGGCCTCCGCCCACTACCGCCGCATGATCGAGCTGCTCGACACCGACCAAGTGTGGGAGGCCCGCGAGCTGTCCTACTCCCTGCGCCCCCTCGTCCACGCCATTATGGGCGGCGGGCAGGGCGCCGTCATGGCCAAGTACGCCCTGTGGCTTCAGGGCGTCATCGACAGCCCGGCCGTGCGCCTGCCCATGGTCGGCATCAGCGACGACGAGGTCTCCGCGCTGCGCCGCGCCCTGTGCGTCGCCGGGCTCCTGTGAGCCACCCGCTCCAACGACACCGCATCGACCGGGCCCAGCCACGGCCTCGTCGATGAGGACGCGCCCCCTCACGCGCCAAGTGTGAGGGGGCCGACCCACCTCTCGCATCCCCCGATGCGGGGAAAACCCCTCTGACGTGGCAGACTGGCACCATGAAGTCTTTGTACGAGAACCTCAGCGAACCCGCGCCCCTGGAAGATGGCGCACTGCGAGTGATCCCGCTGGGAGGCCTCGGCGAGGTCGGCCGCAACATGAACGTCCTCGAGTACCGGGGCAAGCTCCTGGTCGTGGACTGTGGCGTCCTCTTTCCCGAGGAGAGCCAGCCCGGCGTCGACCTGATCCTGCCGGATTTCTCCTGGATCGAAGAGCGCGTGGACGACGTCGTCGGCCTCGTTCTGACCCACGGACACGAGGATCACATCGGCGCCGTGCCCTACCTGTTCAAGCTGCGCAGCGACATTCCGGTCTACGGCTCCGACCTGACCCTTGCCTTCGTGGCCCCCAAGCTGCGCGAACACCGCCTGCCCGATCCCGATCTCAACGTCGTCGCTGAGGGAGACCGCTTGAACGTCGGCCCCTTCGACCTCGAGTTCGTCTCCGTCACCCACTCGATCCCCGACGCGCTCGCGGTCTTTGTGCGCACGAGCGCCGGAAACGTCCTCATCACCGGCGACTTCAAGATGGATCAGCTGCCGCTGGACCGCCGCCTCACCGACCTGCGGGCCTTCGCTCGCATGGGCGAGGAGGGCGTCGACCTGTTCATGGTGGACTCCACGAACGCGCTGGTGCCCGGGTTTATCACGCCCGAGCGCGAGATCGGCCCGGTCCTGGATCAGGTGTTCGGCGAGGCCTCCGGCCAGATTGTCGTCGCCTCCTTCGCCTCACACGTGCACCGCGTCCAGCAGGTCATCAACGCGGCCGCCCACCACGGGCGTCGCGTGGCCTTCGTGGGCCGGTCCATGGAGCGCAACATGCGCATCGCGGAGGAAAAGGGCTACCTGTCGATCCCCGAGGGCATCATCGTGGACCTCAAGGGCATCGGCGAGCTGCCGCCCTCCCAGCGCGTCTACATGGCGACGGGCTCCCAGGGCGAGCCGATGGCGGCCCTGTCGCGCATGTCGGTCGGCTCGCACCGCACCGTGACGATTGAGCCGGGCGACATGGTCGTGCTGGCGTCCTCGCTGATCCCGGGTAACGAGAACTCCGTGTACCGCGTCATCAACGACCTGACCCGCCTGGGTGCGCGCGTCGTCTCCAAGGAGAACGCGAAGGTGCACGTGTCCGGTCACGCGAGCGCCGGGGAGCTCATCTACTGCTACAACATCGTCCAGCCGAAGAACGTCATGCCGATCCACGGCGAGGTGCGCCACCTGGTGGGCAACGGCCAGCTGGCCGTCAAGACGGGCATCGACCCGCAGAACGTGGTCCTGGCGGAGGACGGCGTGACCGTCGACCTCAAGGACGGCGTCGCGCGTGTGTCCGGCATCGTGCCCTGCGAGTACGTGTACGTGGACGGCCGCTCCATCGGCGAAATTTCCGAGGACGAGCTGGAGACGCGCCGCACCCTGGGGTCGGAGGGCTTCATCTCGATCTTCGCGGTCGTCGAGCACGACTCGGGGATGGTCCTGGCCGGCCCGGAGATCCGCGCGATCGGCATGGCCGAGGACGATTCGGTGTTCGAGGAGATCCTGCCCGACGTCGCGCAGGCGCTCAAGGACGCTGCCGCCCCCGGTGGGCAGGACCCCTACGTCCTGCAGCAGGCGATGCGCCGCGTGATCGGGCGCTGGGTCGCGCGACGCTTGCGCCGTCGTCCCATGATCGTTCCGGTTGTCACCGAGCAGTAGCAGGTCGGCTGTATTTCATTGACGAGGCCGTGGCCCCCATCGTGGGGATGCGCGGCGCACGAGGGAAGGATAATCCGTGGCGGGTCGCTTTATTTCGACGCACTCGGTTGCTCTGGTCTTGCCGATGCACATCGCGTATGTGCCCGAGCGCGGGGGCTCGGTGCACGCCGAAGCTGCGAGTTCGCGGCCCGGCGGCGGGTTTACGACCCTGTGCGCGGCGGCGGCGATGGGCGTTCCGACTGCGGCGGCCTCACCCCTGGGCACTGGCCCCAACTCCTTCCAACTGCGCCAGCAGCTGGTGGAGGCGGGCGTGGAGGTCCTGACCCCCGAACTGGTCGGTGACATCGGCGTCGTCATTCAGCTGATCGTTGAGGACGGCACGATGCGGTCGGTCGTCACCGCCGGCGTGGAGGCTGAGCCGTCGCGCGCGACCCTCGACTGCATCGAGCTGCGCGAGGGGGACCTCATCCACGTGGCGGCCTCGGACATGACGAACGCCCACGCGGCCGCCGAGCTCAGCGAATGGGCGGCGGCACTGCCTCCCTTCGTCACGCTCGTCGTGTCCGTCTCGCCCGCGGTCGCCCAGGTGCCCGTCGAGGCATGGGAGACGATCTTCGCCCGCGCGGACGTGGTCACCATGAACGACTGGGAGGCCACCACCCTCGCCGACGTTCTGGAGCGCAACAAGCCCGGTTCCACGATCCGCTCCTACATGCGTCCCGACGCGGCCACCGTGCGCCGTTTGGGCGGCACGGGCTGCCACTTGCAGGTGAATGCGGACGCCCCCGTTGTCCACATTCCAGCCTTCGAGGTGACTATCGCCGACACCGCCGGCGTAGGGGACACCCACATCGCGGAGATGTGCGCGGGTCTCGTCATGGGCTACGACCTGGAGACCGCGTGCCTGATGGCGAACGCGGGCGCGGCGCTGGCAATTTCCCACGAGTCTGCCCTGCCCGTGCCGACGCGCGAACAGGTTGAGAATGTGCTCGAAACCGGGGTTGTTACGAACACCCTGCGCTGATCTCGCGCGGCGCGCCTCCTGCCCGCGAACCGACTGGGCGATATCGTGGAGGGATCATGGCACAATCGTCTCCTCGTTCCTCTTCTGGTAAGGCTCCCGCGCGCCCGCGCGCCAAAACGGGCAAGTCCCGACCGGCCGCCAAGCCCGAGCCCACGCCCCAGCCGACACAGCCCGGCTTCCTCGCCCGCTTTTTCGCTGGCGTCGCCCGCGCGGGTGTCGTCGTGGCGCGCGCCTGGAAGGCCACGGACCCGCAGGTCAAGCGCGACGCCGCAGCTTTCGTGTCGCTCGCCGCAGCGATCGTCATCGCCCTGCGCGAATGGTTCCAGATTTCCGGCGAGGCCGGGGACGCCATCCACTACGCATCCGCCGGACTCTTCGGCATCTTCTCCGTCGTGCTGCCCCTGCTCCTCGTCGCCCTGACCTGCGAGTTGGTGTCCGCGAGGTCGGGTCGTTCCGCCCTGCCTCACCACGTGGCCGGTGGCATCGGCATCACGTTGGCCCTGAGCGGCCTCGTGCACATCTCGCGCGGCAACCCCGGCATGGGGGAGGAACCCGGAATCGACGCGGCGGGCGGCCTCCTCGGCTGGTTTATCGCCCGCCCGCTGGCCCTCCTGGTCTCCTCCTGGGGCGCCGGCGCACTCCTCGTCCTGCTGCTGATCTACTCGATCCTGCTGGCCACCCGCACGGCCGTGGCCGACGTGCCCGCGCGTCTGCGTGACCTCGCCGCCCACCTGAGCGGAGGGAATAAAAAGGACGGCGAGGCCGAGGCTGGCCAGGAGGATACGGCGAAGAAGGCTCGCCGCAAGTCCCGCAAGGACCTGGCCGCCGGAGACGACGCTTTCCTCGACGAATACGACGGCGACGAATCCTTCCGCCAGGCGGCCGAGACGGAATCCGTGGACAAGACCCGCCTCCTCGAATCCGGCCCGGTCCCCGTGTCCTCGCCCGATCCTGCGCCCAAGCCACGGCCTCGTCCCACGAGCCCGGACGCGCCCACCGAGATGCTCACCCAGATGCGTCCCGTCCTGACCGACCAGCAGGTGCCCGCCCACGTCCCGGCTCACGAACCCGAACCCGAGGACGAACCCGCGCCCCCGCCGATCACCGACGAGCCCGATGGCGCATTCCAGCCCAACCTGGACGACTCGATCACCTACACGCTGCCCCCCGGCGACCTGCTCGTCTCCGGGCCGCCCCACATGACACGCTCGGCCGTCAACGACCAGGTCGTCGCCGCCCTCGCGCAAGTCTTTGAAGACTTCAACATCGACGCGCGGGTCACCGGCTTCTCCCGCGGCCCGACGGTGACCCGCTACGAGGTCGTGCTCGGCGCCGGCGTCAAGGTCGACAAGCTCACCAACTTGTCGAAGAACATCGCCTATGCGGTGGCCTCGGCCGACGTGCGTATCCTCGCGCCGATTCCCGGCAAGAGCGCCATCGGCATCGAGATCCCCAACGCCGACCGCGAGAACGTGGCCCTCGGCGACGTCCTGCGCTCCTCGGCTGCGCGCCGCAACCAGCACCCGCTCGTCGTCGGCGTCGGCAAGGATGTCGAGGGCGGCTACGTGGTCACCAACCTGGCCAAGACCCCGCACATGCTCGTGGCCGGCCAGACGGGTTCGGGTAAGTCCTCCTTCGTCAACTCCATGATCACCTCGATCATGATGCGTGCCACCCCCCAGCAGGTGCGCATGATCCTGGTCGACCCCAAGCGCGTGGAGCTCACGATCTACGAGGGCATCCCGCACCTCATCTCGCCCATCATCACCGACGCCAAGAAGGCCGCCGAGGCCCTCGAATGGGTCGTCAAAGAGATGGACGCGCGCTACGACGACCTGTCGGACTACGGCTTCAAGCACATCGACGACTTCAACAAGGCGGTCGCCTCCGGGCAGGTGCAGGCCAAGCCAGGCCTGCAGCGCACCCTGCACCCCTACCCGTATCTGCTCGTGGTCGTCGACGAGCTCGCCGACCTCATGATGGTCGCCCCCCGCGACGTGGAAGCCTCCATTCAGCGCATCACCCAGCTGGCGCGCGCCGCCGGCATCCACCTGGTGCTGGCCACTCAGCGCCCCTCGGTCGACGTCGTCACCGGCCTCATCAAGGCCAACATTCCCTCGCGACTGGCGTTTGCGACCTCCTCGCTCACCGACTCGCGCACGATCCTCGACCAGCCCGGCGCCGAAAAGCTCATCGGCCAGGGCGACGCCCTCTACCTGCCCGCCGGCGCCTCCAAGCCCATGCGCGTACAGGGCGCGTGGGTCTCCGAATCCGAGATCCACCAGGTTGTCGCGCACGTCAAGAGCCAGATGGAGACGCACTACCGCGACGACGTCGTGCCCGATAAGAAGGAAGCCAAGGTCGCCGAAGACATCGGAGACGACCTCGAAGACCTCCTCCAGGCCGCCGAACTCGTCATCTCCACCCAGCTCGGCTCCACCTCCATGCTCCAGCGCAAACTGCGCGTCGGCTTCGCCCGCGCCGGTCGCCTCATGGACCTGCTCGAATCACGCGACATCGTCGGCCCCTCCGAAGGGTCCAAGGCACGCCAGGTCCTTGTCACCCCCGAACAGCTCCCCGAGGTTCTCGCCATGCTGCGCGGTGAATCCACCTCCATCGCCGAGGCCGAGCCCGCACCCGCGGCGGTTTCCGCCGCGCCCGCATCCCCCTCGCCCTCGAGCGGCGCACCCACGGGGGCTCCCAGCCCCGCCGAGGTCAGCGCCAGCACGAGCGCCGTGGGGGAGGGGGCCTCGTCTGCGGGGTTCGCAGACGCGGCTTCTGGTTACGAATCGGGAACGGGACGCGCGCGCGATTCGCGCAACAGCGGGGTAGACCCGTACTCTGGACATGACTTTGGTGGTTCCGCACCCGACTGGGTGGACGAGGAGCCGGATGAGGACGAGGACGCTTGGCAGCTTACCGGCCGCTAAGAGAGAGGGACCAGCAATGACTGATAACGTGTCGCGCGTTCAACGGGGCAACAAAGTGCCCCTTGTTAATCTGCCGAACGCGCTGACCCTGGCGCGACTGGTCTTTGTTCCCCTCTTTGTCATCCTCGCCCTGCAGGACTCCTGGGCCATGAAGTGGGCGGCCTTCGTCGTCTTCGCCATTGCCGCCATCACGGACCGCTTCGACGGGCAGCTGGCGCGCTCGTGGAACCAGATCACCGACTTCGGGCGCCTCGTCGACCCCATCGCCGACAAGGCCCTGACCCTGTGCGGCTTCGCCCTGCTGTCCTGGCAGGAGTTCGTGCCGTGGTGGGTCACGGTCCTCATCGCCGTGCGTGAGCTCGGCATCACCGCGATGCGCGCTTTCTTCCTGCGCCGCGGAATCGTCGTCGCGGCTGACTCGCTCGGAAAGGTCAAGACCTTCCTGCAGATCATGGCGCTGGGCACCCTCCTGATCCCGTGGAGTCACTTCTTCGCGATGAATCCGTCGAACGAATGGTGGGTTGTCTGCCTGATTCGCTTTGGCCAGGCTCTGTCCGGCATCGCTTTGGCGATCACTCTCTTCTCCGGCGCGCACTACGTCGTTGCGGGCGTCAAGCTCATGCGTGAGCCCGCTGCTCAGGATGGTGAGGGCGGTGTGGCCGACGACGATTCGGCGAGCGGCTCCGCTCTCGCGGGCCAGCACGTCCAGAGTTGAGTCTGGGTGACGCAACCCATACTCGATTCGACTGTTCAGTGGAATATCCGCTGAATCGCCCGCGTTGACACGGTATGAACGCGACACGACGGGCGGTGGCATAGCGTCACGGTGTTCCGATGCGCGAACTAACAATGCGTCCCTCAAATCAGAACGGCTACAGTAACGGTATGGAAAAGACACTGAGCGAAACCCCGCTGCTGCGCAGCGAACTGGGCGATGTCCTGCGCGGCATCCGCCAGCGCCAGGGTCGAACCCTGCGCGAAGTCTCCTCTGAAGCACAGGTGTCCCTGGGCTATCTCTCCGAAGTTGAGCGCGGGCAGAAGGAAGCGTCCTCCGAGCTGCTCGAGGCCATCACCTCCGCCCTGCGCGTCCCCCTCTGGTTCGTCCTGCGTGAGGTCTCCGAGCGCATGGCGATCATCGATGGTGCGGTCATTCCCGACGCGGTGCCCGATGAGCTTGTGCCTGTCACGCTGATCTCCTGACGCGTGAAGCACTCCGAGTTTTACGATGCGGTCGAGGCGACCTTCGGGTCGGCCCTCGGCCGCTCGTATGTCTGCGATCTGTACCTCGCCTCGCTGGGCGCCACCGCGCGCGATGCGCTGGCCTCCGGGGTGAATCCAGACGAGGTCTGGGCTCAGCTCTGCGAAGAAACCGGGCGCGAGGATGCGCGCTGGATTCATCGCATCGATCCTCGCGAGCGGGGGCGCTAGGCCTTCCTGTCATCCGACGCGTTGTTGCGTCGGTGTGCGCCGCTGCGTGTTATCGCACCTGTCCGACGGTTCGGCGTGTCGCCTGGGAGTCGAACACCTGTTCCATCTAAGCTTGTGCGCGACGAATCGTCCACGCGTGTCGTCCACAGGGGCGCCGCGCGCGGGACGCAGATGACGATGGCCGGTCGCATACTCGTCATGTCGCCTCGGAGAGGGGCGTCATCCAGGCCAGGACACTCGCAGGTCGGAGAGGCCTCGAACGAAAGGATCATCATGGCAGCCCGTAAAGCATCCGCGGCAAAGACCGTCACGAACGACCGCAACAAGGCGCTCGAAGTAGCCCTGTCGCAGATCGATAAGCAGTTCGGCAAGGGCTCCGTTATGCGCCTGGGTGACGACAATCGTCCCCCGGTTCAGGTGATCCCCACCGGCTCTCTCGCCCTGGACGTGGCGCTGGGCATCGGCGGTCTGCCTCGCGGCCGTGTGATCGAGGTCTACGGTCCCGAATCCTCCGGTAAGACCACGGTCGCGCTGCACGCCGTGGCCAACGCGCAAAAGGCCGGCGGAAACGCGGCCTTCATCGACGCCGAGCACGCCCTCGACCCCGTCTACGCCCGCGCGCTCGGTGTGGACACCGACTCCCTCCTGGTCTCCCAGCCCGACACGGGCGAGCAGGCCCTGGAGATCGCCGACATGCTGATCCGCTCGGGCGGCATCGACATCATCGTCATCGACTCGGTCGCGGCGCTGGTACCCAAGGCCGAAATCGAAGGTGAGATGGGTGACTCGCACGTGGGCCTGCAGGCGCGCCTCATGAGCCAGGCGCTGCGTAAGATTACGGGCGCTCTGTCCGCGACCGGGACCACCGCGATCTTCATCAACCAGCTGCGCGAAAAGATCGGCGTGTTCTTCGGCTCCCCGGAGACCACGACGGGCGGTAAGGCACTGAAGTTCTACGCATCCGTGCGCATCGACGTGCGCCGCATCGAGACCCTCAAGGAAGCCGGCTCGCCCGTGGGTAACCGCACGCGCGCCAAGGTGGTCAAGAACAAGATGGCCCCGCCCTTCAAGCAGGCCGAGTTCGACATCGTCTACGGAAAGGGCATCTCTCGCGAGGGCTCGATCATCGACATGGGCGTCGAGGCCGGCATCGTACGCAAGTCCGGCTCCTGGTTCACCTACGGGGACGACCAGCTGGGCCAGGGCAAGGAGAACGTGCGTCAGTTCCTGGTGGACAACCCCGAGCTGGCCAACGAAATCGAGCAAAAGATTCTGATCGCCCTGGGCATTGCCGAGGAGCCCGAACCGGAGAAGGGGGCCAAGAAGGCTCCCGCCGTCGACCCGGACGAGGACGCGGGCTTCTGAGCCGTGGTGCGCTATCTGGATCCGGAGGATCATCCGGAGCTGGGGGAGGAGCGCGTTCGGCGTACCTCCCCCGGGGAGCGTCTCGCCAGGGCGCGCGAACGTAACGCAGCCTTGACGGGAACGGCTGCCATCGAGGCCGCGCGCGAGGTTGCTCTGCGTAAGCTCGATGCGCGTGCCTGTTCGCGCGCCGAGCTGACCGGCGCTATCGAGGGCCGTGGCTTCAGCGCCGAGCTGGCGCTCCAGGTTGTCGACCGACTCGAGGCTGTGGGGCTGGTGGATGACCAGGCCTACGCTGACGCGCTCGTGCGCTCGCGTTTTGCGGGCACGGGCGCGTCGGGTCGCGAGCTGCGCGAGCTGCTTGTCCGTAAGGGCCTGGACGCGCCGGTCATCGAGCACGCTCTGTCGCAGATCGATCGGGATGACGAGGCGGAGCGGGCCGCGCAGCTCGTGGCCCGCAAGCGCCGCTCACTGGCCGGTGTTCCCCGCGACACGGCCTACCGGCGACTGTGCTCGATGCTGGCCCGCAAGGGCTATTCACCGGCTGTGGCATCCAATGCGGTGCGAGAAGCCCTGGATGAATGGCATGCTGGTAGTGCGGACGACGGTGAGTGCTGGAGTTGGGAGGTGTCCTGAGAATGGACGACGCGCAGGTTGCACGATTAATCCAAGAGCTGGCACGGCGCGCTCTCACGGTTGCGACAGCTGAATCGCTGACGGGCGGGGGCCTCGTCTCCCGCTTGGTTGACGTTCCCGGCGCCTCCCACGTCGTACGCGGAGGAGCCTGCACATACGCGGTGGACACCAAGGCCTCGGTCCTGGGGGTCTCGCGTGAGCGCCTCGCGCTGACCGGCCCCGTCGACGAGCAGGTGGCCCGGCAGATGGCGGAGGGTGCGCGCAGCCTCTTTGGCGCCACCATCGGACTGTCGACGACGGGCGTGGCGGGCCCGGGCCCTGCCGACGGCTTCCCGGCCGGCACCGTCCACATCGCCTGCGCCCACCCCGGTGGCACGCAGCATCGCCTCCTCCATGTGGAGGGGGATCGGACACAGGTGCGCGCGGGTACAATTGACGCCGCTCTCGCCCTCTTGCGTGACGTGCTCGACTGCGCTGGCGGCCACGCGCACGACTAGACTGTGGTGCGATGAATACGACGACCACGCAGCTAGACGCCTTGCCTCGCACCTACGCGGTGCGCACGCTTGGCTGTCAGATGAACGAACACGACTCCGAACGAATGGCGGGTCTGCTGGAGCAGGCAGGCCTCGTCCCCGTTGACACGGTCCCCGAGGCCGCCGCGCGCGCGACAGACGCGGGCGACATGGGTGCCGACGTCGTCGTTATCAACACCTGCTCGGTTCGTGAGAACGCCGCGACTCGCCTCTTTGGTAACCTCGGCCAGCTGGCCGCCGTCAAGCGTGAGCGTCCGGGCATGCAGATTGCGGTCGGAGGCTGCCTGGCTCAGCAGATGCGCGACGGCATCGTCGCCAAGGCCCCGTGGGTGGACGCCGTCTTCGGCACCCACAACATCGACGTTCTCCCGGCGCTCCTGCGCCGTGCCGAGCACAACCGCAAGGCCGCCGTCGAAATTGAGGAATCCCTCAAGGTCTTCCCGTCGACCCTGCCGACTCACCGAGACAGCGCCTTCGCGGCGTGGGTGTCGATCTCTGTGGGCTGCAACAACACCTGCACGTTCTGCATCGTGCCGCACCTGCGCGGCAAGGAACGCGACCGCCGCCCCGGCGACATCCTCGCAGAGGTCGAGGCCGTGGCCTCCCAGGGCGCCATCGAGGTGACCCTGCTGGGTCAGAACGTCAACTCCTACGGCGTGGGCTTTGGCGAGCGCGGCGCGTTCGCCGACCTGCTGCGCGCGGTGGGCCGCGTCGAGGGCATCGAGCGCGTGCGTTTCACGTCGCCTCACCCGGCTGCGTTCACCGATGATGTCATCGCCGCGATGGCGGAGACGCCCACCGTCATGCCGAGCCTGCATATGCCGCTGCAGTCGGGATCCGACGCGATTTTGCGCCAGATGCGTCGCTCCTACCGGCGCGAGCGTTTCATGGGGATTCTCGAGCGCGTGCGCGCCGCGATTCCCGAGGCAGCTATCACGACGGATATCATCGTGGGCTTCCCCGGCGAGACCGAGGAGGACTTCCAGGCGACCCTGGACGTCGTGGAACAGGCTCGTTTCACGTCGGCGTTCACCTTCCTGTACTCGCGCCGCCCGGGAACTCCTGCGGCCGACCGCGAGGACCAGGTGCCCGACGAGGTGGCTCTCGAGCGCTACCAGCGCCTCGTCAAGCTTCAGGAGCGCATCTGCGCCGAGGACAACGCCGCGCTGGCCGGCACCGACGTGGAGATTCTCGTCTCCGAGGGCGACGGCCGCAAGGATGGCTCGACGCACCGCATCTCTGGGCGCGCCCGCGATAATCGCCTCGTGCACGTCGCCCTTCCCGAGGGCCTCGCGCAGGCTGATCGCCCGCGTCCGGGCGACATGATTCGCGCGACGGTCACCTACGGCGCGCCCCACCACCTGATCGCGGACTCCGGTGCTCAGGGCGGCCTCTTCGAGGTGCGCCGCACGCGCGCTGGCGATGCGTGGCAGGCGCGCCAGGCGAAGGACGAGCCGGACACCGCCGTGTCCCTGGGCATCCCGACCCTGCGTGTGGGCGCCCCGCGCTGATACCCGACACGACACCTCACCGCCCGGATGATCCCTCATCTGGGCGGTGATCTGCAGATACTCTGCGCTGCTCGTCAATCACCTGTACGGGGGCCTCGCGTGCCTGCACATTTTCCCAGGGACATGCGGAAAATCGGGAAAATGTCGTGCGTGAAAGCCGCGTGAAACACCGCCCTCAGTATTACCTTTGTCTCGTGGCGGTCGTCACGATGTTGAGGCGGCCGGCATGCGGGAGCACTCTCGGTAGTGCGGGTCGATTCGAGCCCCCCTATGCGACCCGTAACCCTATACCGCGCAGGCGGTATGCGTTTCGCCGTCGCATGTAGTCGGCGCACACTCACCGAGAGTGCCCCGCTCCTGTAAGGAACGGGGCACTGGTGGAGGGGCGCAGCCAGCGGCGACAGGCTACTGCTCGGAATCCTCAGATTCGTCGAAGAGGGTGGGCAGCTCCTCGGCGGCCTGCAGGCCGATGATGAGGCCGCGGCGGGCCATCGCGTGGATCTGGCGATCCGACAGGCCCTCGCCGACGAAGAAACGGGAGGCAGCCACGAGGATCCAGTTGTCGCCGTTCTCGATGGGGAAGACAGTGGGCTGGAGGTGCCCGACGTTCCAACGGTTCGCGAGCTCCTGCAGGGAGATCTCGGTGTGGCCCTCGCCCGGGGGGAGGATGCGGGTCTCGACCTGCGCCCACGGGGCGTCGGCGGGCTCGCGGTGGATCTGCAAGGGGACGCCGTTAAGCTGGGTGGCGACGATGAACTCGTTGGAGCCGCATTCCAGGCCGTCGCCTTCCAGGACCGTCACGATGCGCTCGATGGTCAGCTCGGAGACCTCGGTGCCCCACTTGGCGGCGTATTCGTCGGGTTCCATGGCTGGGTTGGCGGGAGCGGCCTGCGCGGGCTGCTCGGGGGTGGGGGTTGCTTCCCCGTCTTCGCCGAAGGTAAAGCTCTTCCACTCAGGCATTGTCGGCCTCCTGGGTCCACTGGTCGGGGAACATGATGTCGATCTGGTTCATCATCGAGATGGCGGCCATGATGAACTGGTGGACTTCCGCGCCCACCTGTGCGTCGGTCGCGCCGACCACCCAGTTGAAGGTGTGCTGCAGGTGCAGCGCAATGGCGCCCGTCTCCGTCACCGTGGAGGTGACCTTGGGAAGGTACGTGGAGGCGTTGAGGCGGCGGACCGCAGAGGCGATCTGGTCAGCGTGGTCGGCGTGGAAGAAACGCGGGTAGTCGGCCACGCCCTGGGCGGGCCGGCCCTCGGGCGCCGCGATGCGCACGGTTCGGTTGGGCAGGATTGCCGCGATCTGGCCGGTGGCGGAGGTGAAGGGGATCAGGCCGACGGCTTCGACCGCCGTCGTGATCCGGTCGAGTGTGACCGGGGGAGTATCTGTTGTGCTCATGGCCTTAAGACTAGCCGTTGTCGGAGGGGATCGGGGGGAGGCACCCGTACACTGGGAGACATGGAGTCTTGTATGACATGTGCGTCAACGATCGTGTGCGCGGTCGTGGGTCCCACGGCCTCGGGTAAGTCCGACTTGGCCCTGGAGCTGGCGGTGCGCCTCCCGTGGGCGCTGGGTGCGCGCGGGGCGGGCGAGATCGTCTCGGCGGATGCCCTCCAGCTGTATCGGGGGATGGACGTGGGGACGGCCAAGACCCCGGTGGCGCAGCGCCGCGGAATCGCCCACCACCAGATCGACGTGCTCGACGTGCGCGACGAGGCATCGGTGGCCGCCTACCAGAAGCATGCGCGCGCCGACGTCGCCGGGATTCACGGGCGCGGGGGTGTCGCGGTGGTCGCGGGCGGTTCGGGACTGTATCAGCGCGCTCTCCTGGACGTCATTGAGTTTCCGGGCACGGATCCCGCGCTGCGCGCCCGCCTGGAGGAGGAGGCCGCCGGGCCGCTGGGCTCGCGCGGCATGCACGAGCGCTTGGCGGCCCTGGACCCGGTGTCGGCCGAGCGCATTGATCCGCACAACGCGCGTCGCATCGTGCGAGCCCTGGAGGTTATCGAGCTGACGGGCAGGCCCTATTCGGCGTCCATGCCCCGCCACGAGTTCGTGGCCCCCGCGCTGATGGTGGCGTTGCGTCGCCCGATGGACAAGCTCGACGAACGTATTGCCCTGCGTACCCGGCAGATGCTGGCCGCTGGCCTCATCGAGGAGGTTCGCGCCCTCATCGACGAGGGCCTGCGCGAGGCCAAGACCGCCTCGCGGGCGACGGGATACGCCCAGGCGCTCGCGGTGATCGACGGGGTGATGAGCGAGGAGGAGGCCGTGGAATCCATCGCGCTGGCCACCCGTCAGCTGGCCCGGCGCCAGGTCAAGTGGCTGCGCCCGGATCCGCGCGTGCACTGGCTGGACGTGGAGGAGTTCGACTCGGACGAGGCCGTGGCGGCCCACGTGGTCGAGCTGACGGAGCGCGCGGCCGAGGCTGCCCTGGCACGCTCGTCACGCGGGCGGCGGCTGCGTGAGGCGGGTGCCCGCGCTACGGTGTGTCCATGAAGAACTCGCAGCTGCCCTCCCATGCCCGTGTTGTCAAGGCGCACGGTGCCGGTAATTCCTTCGTCGTGGCCACGGATCGCTTCGACGACTATGACCCGAGCGAGGCCGAGGTCGCGACCCTGTGTTCCCCGGCGTTTGGGATCGGCGCGGACGGCTTCATTCGCGCGGTCGAGTGCGACGGGATGTGGTTCATGGACTACCGCAACGCGGATGGTTCGAAGGCGGAGATGTGCGGCAACGGCGTGCGCGTCTTCGTCGATCACCTGCGCCGCGAGGGACTCGTGGACCTGCCCGTGGGAGCTACGCTGGACGTGGCGACGCGCGGCGGCGTCAAGCGCGTGACCCCCGAGGCCGACGATGAGGGCGCGGGCGCGCGCTACCGCGTCGACATGGGCGCCGCCGCCTCTCCCGCCCGCGAGACCATCGAGGTGAGGATCCCCGGCATCGAGCAGGTCCTGGGGGGTATCTGGGTGGACATGCCCAACCCGCACACGGTCGTCGAGCTGGCCGACGAGGCGACCCTGCGCGCCGTCTTCTTGCCCACCGTGGACGTGTCCATGATTCCGCACGCCGCGCGCCCCTCCTACGACCCCGCGCCCGAGGCGGGCACGAACCTGGAGCTGGTCGTGGACCTCACGCAAGCCGGGCAGGAGCAGGGGCACATCGCCATGCGCGTCCTCGAGCGCGGCGTGGGGGAGACCCAGGCGTGCGGAACCGGCTGCTGCGCGGCGGCCCTGGCCACCGCCCTGCGTCGGGGACCGGGCGCCCCCACCCAGTGGAGGGTCGACATCCCCGGCGGCACGGTAACCGTGGGCCTGGACGACGTCATCGACTGGAGTGGCGAGACACCGCGCATCACGGATGCCTCCGTGTTCCTGACGGGCCCCGCCACGCGCGTGGCCGACATCCGCCTGTCCTGACCCGAGGGAGCCTGCGAGGACCCGGGGACGAGGCCACGGCCTCGTCACGGGAACTGACCCCTTAGGCGGGGCGAACCTCGATGATGCGGAAGCCCTTCTTGGAGGCGAACTTGGAGGCCTGGAAACCCCGGCCATTGAGCCAGCCGATGAGCGAGTCAGCGCCCAGGTTGCGCTGGACGACCAGGTAGGCGACGCCCGTCGGGGCGAGGCGGCCTAGCCACGACGCCAGCATCTCGTGCATCGCGTCCTTGCCGATGCGCACCGGCGGATTGGACCAGATGACGTCAAAGCGCGTGTCCGTCTCGGCGGAGGCTGCCAGCGCCTCCTCGGCCTTGAGTGTGCGCACCCCGGCGGCCCCGTTGGCAGCCGCGTTGCGAGCCGTCAGATCCAGGGCACGCGAGTTGACGTCCACCGCCCACACGCTCGCGCCCGGCGACTCCAGCGACATGACGGTCGCGATCGGACCCCAGCCGCACCCCAGGTCCAGGAAGGTCCCGCCCTCGGGCAGGTCGGGCGCGACGGAAAGCAGCTGACGGGTCCCCAAGTCCAGCTTGGAACCCGAAAAGACGCGCGAGGACACGCACATCGACAGATCGAAGCCGCGCGCGCTCACCTCGATCACGTGAGTCTCGTCGGCGCTCGCGGGGGCAGAGTCGGTGAAGTACTGTTCGTCCACGGAAGAAAGCCTATCGCGCCCGCGCGCGCAGACGCAGATGAGGGCCCGCCGTGCGACACTGGAAGCCCCCCACGTGAAGGACGGATATGGACACCACTCCCACCGATTCCAACGCCTCGATCGAGGAACGCGACCAGCGCGTCAACGACGTCGTCGCGCGCATTCTCGCGCGCTCGGCAGCGGCGCTCTCCTCGACCGTGGGACAGGACAACTCGGGGGACGCAGGCGCACTGGAGCGCGAGGCCCGCGCGGGCACGCGCCGCGTCGACACGGGTGCCTCCGACCGCGAGGACATCTCCGAGGTCGAATACCGCCAGGTGCGACTCGAAAAGGTCGTGCTCGTGGGCCTGCGCACCACGCAGAGCGAGGAAGAGGCCGAGAACTCGCTGCGCGAGCTTGCCGCGCTCGCGGAGACCGCCGGTTCGCGCGTGCTCGATGGCATTATCCAGCGCCGCATGAAGCCCGACCCGGCGACCTACCTGGGATCCGGCAAGGCCCGTGAGCTGGCCGAGATCGTGCGCGCGGTGGAGGCCGACACGGTCATCGTCGACGAGGAGCTGGCCCCCTCCCAGCGCCGTGGCCTGGAGGACGTCGTGGACGCCAAGGTTGTGGACCGCACGGCCCTCATTCTCGATATTTTCGCCCAGCACGCCAAGTCTCGTGAGGGCAAGGCACAGGTCGAACTTGCGCAGCTCGAGTATCTGCTGCCTCGTCTGCGCGGCTGGGGTGAGTCGATGTCCCGTCAGGCTGGCGGTCGCGTCGCGGGCGGCGCGGGCATCGGCTCTCGCGGCCCCGGTGAGACCAAGATCGAGCTGGACCGCCGCCGCATCCGCACGCGCATGGCGAAGCTGCGCGCGGACATTGCGCGCATGGAACCCGCTCGCCGCACGCAGCGGGGTTCGCGTCGTCGCGGGGGAGTGCCCTCGGTGGCCATTGCCGGGTACACGAACGCGGGCAAGTCCACGCTGCTCAACCGACTGACGGACGCGGGCGTCCTCGTCCAGGACGCGCTCTTCGCGACCCTGGATCCGACCGTGCGCCGGGCGCGTGCCGCGGATGGGCGCGAGTACACGCTCACCGACACGGTCGGCTTCGTGCGCAACCTGCCCACCCAGCTGGTTGAGGCATTCCGCTCGACCCTGGAGGAGGTGGGCCAAGCCGACGTGATCCTGCACGTCGTGGACGCCGCCCACCCCGACCCGGTCTCCCAGGTGCAGGCCGTGCGCGCCGTCATCGACACGATCGAGGGGGCCTCGGACATTCCCGAGCTGATCGCCCTGAACAAGGCCGACCTGGCGTCGCCCGAGCAGATCGCCCTCCTGCGTACGGTCTTCCCCGGCGCGGTACCACTCAGCGCCCACACCGGCTGGGGCGTGGAGGCGCTGCGCGCGGCCCTGGAGGACATGCTGCCCCGGCCCCGCGTGGCCATCGACGCGATCGTGCCCTACTCGGCGGGCTCGCTGGTCCACCGCATCCACGAGGAGGGCGAGGTCGAGCGTGAGGAGTACGTGGAGACCGGCACTCGGATCGTGGCCCGCGTCGACGAGGCCTTGGCCGCCATCATCGCCCGCGAGGCAGTGGGCGGCACAGCCGACGATGAGCCGGTGAGCGCTTCGTGAGCGAGGACCTGGTCGAGGCCTCGTGCCGCGTCCTCGATGCGGTCGTCGCCGGCATGGGTGGGGCTCCGCGCGAGGGGCAGGCCTCGATGGTCGCCGAGGGCGCCGCTGCCCTGGAGGACCGCGAGCACCTGCTGGTTCAGGCCGGCACGGGAACGGGTAAGTCGCTGGGCTACCTGGTCCCGCTGCTGACGCACTGCGCGACGAATGGGGTGCGCGGCGTCGTCTCGACGGCGACGCTGGCCCTCCAGCGCCAGATTCTGGTCAAGGACGCGCCGGTCGCCGTCGACGCGGTCGCGTCAGAGACGGGCGTGCGCCTGAAGGTCGCGGTGCTCAAGGGGTGGACGAACTACGCGTGCCTGCACAAGCTGGACGGCGGCTACCCGACCGAGGGCACGCTCTTCGAGGATCGTGACATCGGCGTCGGACCGACGGGTGAGCTCGGCAAGGAAATCCTGCGCATCCGCGAGTGGATCACCGAGACCACGACGGGGGATCGCGACGACCTGGTGCCGGGCGTCTCCGACCGCGCATGGCACCATGCCTCGGTCGCCAAGCCCGAGTGCCTGGGCAAGCATTGCCCCCTCATCGACGAGTGCTTCGCCCAAGCCGCGCGCCTGGACGCCTCCGAGGCTGACGTCGTGGTCACCAACCACTCCCTGTTCGGCATCAACGCCTGCGGCGAGGGCGAACTTTTTGGTGAATACGACGCCGTCGTCATTGACGAGGCGCACGAGCTGGCCGACCGCGTGCGCTCCCAGGCGGCCGCGGACATCACGGTGGCCAGGGTCAGCCGCGTGGCCCGATCCTTGCGCTCGAACCTGTCGATCGACTCCACGGACCTGGACGAGGCCGGGGCCGGGCTGGGCGCAGCCATGGCACCCCTGCCCGACGGCCTCCTGGAGTACCGGCCGAGCGCCCTCGTTGACGCGATGATCGTCCTCGACGACGCCGCGCGCCGAGCCAGCCACGAGGTCAGCGAGGCGCAGGGTGAGCCGGCCGCCAAGCTCCTGGCCCGCGCCGCGATCGATGAGCTGATCGGGGCCCTGGACGCGTGGGGACGCGATCCCGACCAATCGATCGCCTACATCACCCGCGACGAGTCCGACAACGCTCGCCTGACGGTGGGGCCCCTGGACGTGTCGGCCGCGATCGGCGGGAACGGCATCGGCGAGCGCGGCGCGATTCTCACCTCGGCGACCCTGGCCCTGGGCGGCAACTTTGATGTCATGGCCGCGGCCACCGGCATGGCCGTGTCGGGTGTGCCCTGGCACGGCATCGACGTGGGCTCGCCCTTCGACCATGCCCACCAGGGGATCCAGTACGTGGCGACCCACCTGCCCCTGCCGGGGCGCGACGGCCCCTCCGAGCAGCTGCTGGACGAGCTCGTGGACCTCGCCCAGGCCTCGGGCGGTGGAGTGCTGGCCCTGTTCGCCTCCCGGCGCGGGGCGACCGCCGGTGCGCAGGCGCTGCGCGAACGCACCGACCTAACGGTCTACCTACAGGGGGAGGAAACCCTCGCCCAGCTAATCGCACGTTTCCGCGCCGAGCGCGACTCGTGCCTGGTGGGCACCATGTCCCTGTGGCAGGGCGTCGACGTCGCCGGGGACGCATGCCGCCTGGTCGTCATCGACAAGATTCCTTTCCCACGCCCCGACGATCCCGTGTCACGCGCACGGTCGATGGACGTCGAACGCAGGGGAGGAAACGGTTTCATGTCCGTGTCCCTGACCCACGCGGCCCTCATGATGGCCCAGGGCGCGGGCCGACTCCTGCGCTCGACGAGCGACCGCGGCGTCGTCGCGATCCTCGACCCGCGCGTGGTGACGAAACGCTACGGATCCTTCATCATGCGCTCCCTGCCGGCCATGTGGCCCACCACGAATCCGGAGGTCGTGCGCGGCGCTCTGCGGCGTCTGAACGCAGCCGGTGATCAGTAGGTGAAGAGTGGTTTTCAACACGTGAAAGATCGTGTAAATTAACCATTAGGCGACCCATGACCTGCAGCAATGGAAGCGCCTGCTCACACTAGGAGAGACACGTGGAAAACAAAGCGCAGACCCTGTACCCCTCTAAGTCCTCTGGACGTCCCTCGAAGATTGCCATCATCGGCGCCGGTGCCGTTGGCACGGCCGTCGCTTACGCGTGTGCGATGCGCGGTGACGCTCGTTCGATCGTTCTTCAGGACATCAACAAGCCCAAGGTTGAGGCCGAAGCCCTCGACATGGCCCATGGCATCCAGTTCACCCCCGCAGGCTCGATCGAAGGCTCCGACGACGTCGAAATCGTTCGCGGCTCCGACCTGATTATCGTGACGGCTGGCGCCAAGCAGCAGCCCGGCCAGTCGCGCTTGGAGCTGGCCGGTTCGACCGTCAACCTTATGAAGAAGATCGTGCCGAACCTGCAGAATGTGGCCCCCGACGCCCGCTTCATGTTCGTCACCAACCCGGTCGACGTCGTCACCTACGTGGCTCTGAAGCTGACCGGCCTGCCGCGCAACCAGGTTTTCGGCTCGGGCACGGTGCTCGACACCTCGCGCCTGCGCTACCTCGTGTCTCGTGAGACCGGCGTTGCCACGCAGAACATCCATGCCTACGTGGCCGGCGAGCACGGCGACTCCGAGGTCGCCCTGTGGTCCAGCGCCGAGATCGGTAACGTTCCGCTCTCCCAGTGGGGCCCGACCCTGTCCGGCGGTACCTTCGACTCCGCTCTGCGCAACTCCATTGCGCAGGAGGTCGTCCAGTCCGCATACAAGATCATCGAGGGCAAGGGCGCGACCAACTACGCCATCGGCCTGTCCGCCGCGAACATCGCCGGTGCGGTGCTGCGCGACGAGCAGCGCGTCCTGACCATCTCGACGCTGCTGGAGGACTGGGAAGGCATCTCGGACGTCGTCATGGCCGCCCCGACGATCGTTGGCCGCGACGGCGCCGGACGCGTCCTGAACCCGCCGCTGACCCTCAATGAGCGCGACGGCCTGACCGCCTCGGCGGAGCGCCTGCGCAAGGTTGCCCGCGACCTGGGCTTCTGATCGGGCTTGTAGCAAACGGTGGCGCCGATCCCTTCGGGGGTCGGCGCCACCGTTCGTTGGTGGGGCTGTTAGAGGGAGCGGATGACGGTGACGACCTTGCCGAGGATGGTGGCCTCGTCGCCGGGGATGGGGGAGTAGTCCTTGTTGTGGGGCAGCAGCCACACGTGACCGTCCGTGATCGATAGCTCCTTTACGGTGGCTTCGCCGTCGATCATGGCAGCCACGAATTCGCCGTTGCGCGCCTCGTTTTGTGAGCGGATGACGACGTAGTCTCCGTCAAAGATGCCGACGTCGATCATGGACTGGCCGGAGACCTCGAGCATGAACAGGTCGCCGCGGCCGGTTATGGAGGTGGGTAGGTGAAAGACGTCCTCGACGTGCTGTTCGGCCGTGATGGGCGATCCGGCCGCGATGCGTCCCACGAGGGGGATCGCGGTGCCTTCCTCCTCCACGTGCGAGACGGGGATTTCGATGGGCACAACCGAAGACGAGGCCGGGGCTGAGGGGGCGATCCCGAGCGTTCGGCGCGCCTTGTCCGTCAGGTCGAGGGCGCGCGGAAGTCCGGGTTCGCGCGCGAGGTAGCCCTCCGACTCGAGCGAATCCAGGTGGTGCTTGACCGTGGACGGGGAGGCCAGGCCGACCGAGGATGCGATCTCGCGCACAGAGGGGGGAAAGCCGCTGGAGGCCAGTTTGTCGTTGATAACGCGCAAGATCGCGCGGTGGCGATCGCTGATCGGTCGCTCGGTCATGGACCCTCCTGTTGTGCGCGTGGACGCAGATGTGCATGGGTGGGCGTCCACTGGATACGTCAAGTTTAAGGCGAAAACGCGCAACATGAAACATATGTTCGAGTGGGTCTCGACATTCGTGTGGGCGCGTGCTATCGTACAGGTGTTCGACGAACATGTGTTCGATACCGATGTTTGGAGGTTGCCATGAGTCTCCCGTACACCCCTGGGTCTGCCGTTTCCTTCCCGGCGCGCCGCTCCCCGATGCGCCCGGCGCAGGACGCGCACGTGGCCACGGTTCGTGACATTTCGTCGGCCCCGTCCGTGCGCCGACGTATCGAAGCCCAGCGGGCGGACGATCCCGCGTTCCTGCGCGCGCCCGTTCCTCCGCGTCGACCCGCCCGCTCGTCGCGTCGTTCCCTGGTCGCAGGCGTGCTCGCCACGCTCGCGCTGTCCGTGGGCGCGGGCGCTCTGGGGCTGGCGATCCAGCCCAGCGCCTACGATGGTCCGACCGTCATCAAGGCGGCCGTCAGCGGTGATTCGATTTGGTCGATGGCCGAGTCGGTCAGGAGCGAACGCCCGGTCGAAGAAATCGTCGCGGATATCGAACGTCTCAATGGCATCAGCGGAGCTCTGCGGCCCGGTCAGCGCGTCGTCGTGCCCGTTCGGTGAAGTGGCTCGCGGGACTCCTGTGACAGCGGGCGCTTGGAGCGTGTACCGTTGAGGGGTGCACTGTCCTTTCTGTCATAACCCTGACTCGCGCGTCGTCGACACGCGCATCGCGGACGACGGCGCCTCGATCCGGCGTCGTCGCGAGTGCACGCACTGCAAGAAGCGTTTCACGACCCTGGAAACGTCGTCGTTCCAGGTCGTCAAACGCTCGGGCGTGGTTGAATCCTTCTCCCGCAACAAGGTCGTCTCCGGCGTGAAAAAGGCCTGCCAGGGCAGGCCCGTCTCGGACGATCAGCTCGCGATCCTCGCCCAGCAGGTGGAGGAGCAGCTGCGTTCGACCGGCGTATCCAACGTGTCCACCAATGAGGTCGGCAAGGCGATCCTGCCCTTTCTGCGCGACCTCGACGTGATCGCCTACCTGCGTTTCGCCTCCGTCTATCGAGCATTCGATACCCTTGAGGACTTTGAGGATGCTATCCACGCCCTGCGCGAGCGTTCCCAGGCTGCGGAGGCGGCCGCCGACGCGCCGTCCGAGGAGGTGTCCGCCCCGGTTGCTCCGAAGAAGCCGCGTAAGTCCCGGGCGAGTCGCAAGCGTGTCGCCGCTGCGTCGCTGCTCGGAGACGAGTAGCGCCCGCGCCTAGTGGCGCGGGCGACTCGTCGATCCGTCGGCGGCGGGTGACTCCTAGTTGTCCTTCCTGTCGTGCTCGTCCGTTCGGTCGGCGCCTGTGGCCAGTCTGCGTACGGCCGCGGTGGCTTCGCTCGACGCCTGAGAGACGGATTCTCGCGCCCCGGCCACGGCCTCGGACATCGCTTCGCGGGCGCCGGCAACCGCCTCGGTCGCGGCGCCGCGCGCCTCAGCGACTCGCTCCGACATGGCTTCACGTGCCCCGGCCACCGATTCGCGTGCCCCGGCCACGGCCTCGGACACGGCTTCGCGGGCTTCGGCCACGGCCTCGGTCGCGGCGCCGCGCGCGCCCATGATCTGCTCGCGCACCTTCTTGCGCATGACCTTGCCCAGCTGGGAGCGCGGCAGCTCGCTGACGACGACGAGCTGGCGGGGCAGCGCGTAGTGAGCCAGGGACTTTTCCGCCCACTTGCGCAGATCGGCCAGCGTGACGGAGGCGCCGTCTTCGAGCACGATGGCGGCGACGACGTCCTCTCCGCTCTCACCTGCGGGCACGCCCACGGCCGCGACGTCGGCCACGCCCGGCATCGAGCGCACAGCCTCCTCGACCTGCGAGGGATAGACGTTAAAGCCGGAGGCGTTGATCATCTCCTTGCGGCGGTCCGCCATGTAGATGAAGCCGTCGCGCACCCGCACCAGGTCGCCCGTGCGCAGCCAGCCGTCGTCCGTGAAGACCTCGGCGGTCTCCTCGTCCTGGCGCCAGTAGCCGCCAAAGACTGTGGGCCCGACGCGATGAGTTCGCCGACCTCGCCGTCGGCGACGTCGCGCGAGGGGTCCTCGGGTTCGACGATGCGCACCTGCGTGGAGGGGAAGGGAATACCCAGCGCCCCGCGTGCGCGCGAGGACGCCAGGGGAGAGCCGAGGAGGATCGGGGATGCCTCGGTCATGCCGTAGCCTTCGATCATGAGGCCGCCGGTCGCCTCCTCCCATTTTTGGGCCAGAGGCGCCGACAGGGGCATCGCGCCCGACAGGGAGAAATGGATGGAGGACAGGTCCACGTCCGTGCCCTCGGCTGCCGCCAGCAGGCGCTCGTACATGGGGGGCACGCCCAGGAAGAACGTGCAGGGGAGTCGGCGCTGGGCGGCCAGGACCAGGGCGGTGTCGAACTTCGGGAACATGGCGACGGTCGCCCCCAGGCGCAGGCCCGCCAGGAAACCGATTGTGAAGCCGAAGGCGTGGAAGAGGGGCAGGATGCAGTAGAAGACCTCGGCGCCCTCGTGCAGGACCGGCACCCACGCGATGGATTGCTCCACGTTGGCGCGCAGGTTGGCGTGCCTGAGCGCCGCGGCCTTGGGCACGCCCGTCGTGCCGCCCGTGTGGATGAGCAGGGCGACGTCGTCCATGGAGGCGGGGCATGTTCCGTTCCAGGGGGTGGCTGTGCGCATGGCGCGTGTCCACGAGCGAGCCCAGGTGGGGCGCGGGCTAGTGAGCTGGTCGCGCTTGTCGCGCGCGGCCTTGAGGGGCAGCTTGAGCGCCAGGCGCGAGGCCGTGGGAAGGGCCGTCGTCAGGTCCATCGAGAAGGTGGTGTGGCCTCGGCCCAGGAAGGTCAGCTTCTCCAGGGTCTTGGACCAGGCGATCGTCACGCGCGCGCCGTGGCGCGCGTACTCACCCTCGAGCTCGCCGGAGGGAGCAAGCGGGTTGTGTTCGACGACGACGGCGCCCAGCAGCATCGTGCCCAGGACTGCAACCGCGTGCTGGGGGCAGTTGGGCATGATGAGAGCGACGCGGTCCCCCGCGCGCACGCCAGCCTGGTGCAAGGCCCCCGCGCACCGACGCATCTGCTCGACCAGCTGCTCGTAGGAGAGCTGGCGGGCGAAAAAGTCGATGGCGGCACGCTTGGGATAGCGGGCGGCGACGTCCAGGACCATATCCGGGATCGGCTGGTCGGGAGTGGCGATTTCGTAGGCGACGCCGGGCGCATAGAGCGCCCGTAGCGAGGACGTGAGGTCCATCTATGCTCCTTTGGTGATGCTGCCCCTACGATACCGTAAGTTACGGCCTCGTTTGACCACCTGGAAGCGCGATGAAAGCGACAGTTTCTACAGGGGCGTCGCAATCAGTCGGACGGTTTCGGGCAGGTGGCTCAGCTCCTCCAGGGCCTCGCGACCCAGGCCGGCCGAAATGTCGGTGAGCACGTAGCCGACCTCGTCCACGGTCGCCAGGATCTGGGCGTCGACGTTGGCCTCCGACGACGCGAAGATCGAGTTCACGCGGGCCATGACGCCGGGCACGTTGCGGTGGATGAGGCGCACGCGGTAGCGCGAACGCTTGCCGATGTTCATGGTCAGGTTGGGCAGGTTCACGCTCATGTCGGTCGAGCCGCTGGCCTGGTACTCACCGATCTTGGCGGCCACAAAACGGCCGATGTCGTACTGTGCCTCCTCCGTGGACCCGCCGATGTGCGGGGTGAGAATGACGTTGTCGAGGGTGGCCAGGGGCGAGGAGAAGGGGTCGCCGTTGGCGCGCGGTTCCTCGGGGAACACGTCGATGGCCGCGCCGCCCAGGTGGCCCGAGACCAGTGCGGCGTGCAGGGCATCCACGTCGACGACGTGTCCGCGCGAGAGGTTGATGAACAGGGCGCCGGGCTTCATGAGCTCGAACTCGCCTCGCCCGATGAGGTTGGTGTTGGACTCTTGGCCGTCCACGTGCACGGAGATGATGTCGGCCTCGCGTAGCACGGCCTCCATGGTGGGCATCTGCGTGGCGTTGCCCAGGGCCAGGCGCTCGGCGGCGTCGTAGAAGATGACGTTGAGGCCCATGGCCTCGGCCAGCACCGACAGCTGGGTGCCGATGTTGCCGTAGCCGATGATGCCCAGCGTGTGCCCGCGCACCTCGTGGGCGCCGTCGGCGCTCTTGTCCCACACGCCGCGGTGCAGGCGCGAGTTCTTCACCGTCACGCGGCGCGACAGGTCGATAATCTCGCCGATCGCGAGCTCGACGACGGAACGCGTGTTGGAGTAGGGGGCGTTGAACACGGCGATGCCCATATCGGTGGCGGTGGCCAGGTCGATCTGGTTAGTGCCGATGCAGAAGGCGCCGATGGCCTTCAGGTTCGGGCGGGCGCGCAGGACGCGCTCGGTGACCTCGGTCTTGGAACGCAGACCCACGTAGTCGATACCCTCGAGCGCATCGATCAGGTCGTCCTCAGACAGGGCGCCCGTCACGCGGGTGACCTCAATGCTGAACTTGGCGAAAATCTCGTCGGCGATCGGGTGCGGGTTTTCCAAGAGTAATGCTCGTGTCATGACTCCATCATGGCAGATGGGGGCACAACCAGCGTGGCATCGTCACTGTGTGGTCACCGACTACCACTCTTCCATGCCGGCGGGCAGCGCGGCGGCATGGACGACGTGGACGTCGTGGGTGGCGCGAGTCAGGGCGACAAACAGGTCGCCGACGCCGTCGCTCATGATTTCGCCGGGCTCGACCAGGACGACCGAATCGAACTCCAAGCCCTTCGTCGCGTTCGCTGAGAGCAGGGCGACGCGCTCGGACAGCGCGCTGTCCCCGTCGACGTCGGCACCCCACGCGCGGGCACGCTGCGCGCCCACGATGATGGCGACGCGGCCGCGTGAGGCGCCCGCCTCGCGGTCCAGGCGTTCCTCTGCGATCTGGCGGGCCTGGTGCGCGGCCTCCCACAACGGGTCGGTGTCTCGGGACGAGGCCGGGGCAGCCTCGGGCGCGTCCACGTGAGTCACGCGGTAGCATCCCTCGACGTCGCGCACGGCGGTCATCGGGTAGAGGACAGGTGCCCCCGCACGCGCCACCACACCCTCGGCAAGGGTCGTGAGGGTCGCAGGGGTGCGGTAGGAGACGGTCAGGGCGTACTCGGCGGCAAAAGCGCGGGCCGCGGGCCCCAGCGCCTTCTCCCACGAGGCGGGACGCTGAGAGCCGCGGCGCTGATCCAGGTCACCGACGACCGTGAAAGACCGCGAGGGACAGCGGCGCAGCAGGGCGCGCCACGCCATGGGGGAGAGCTCCTGGGCCTCGTCGACCACGATGTGGCCGTAGGCCCACGCGCGATCCTTGGCCGCACGCTCGGCCAGGGGCGCCCACGACTCCTGCTCCGCGGTGTGTTCGGCGAGCATCTGCGCGGTGACGATGCCGCCTCCCAGGTTCTGCCCCTCGATGGCGGCACGAGCGCGCTCGAGCTCGCCCCCGTCCGTCTCCTTCGAGGGAGCCGACGAGGTCGGCATGGGGCCGAGCAGCTCCTCGCACTCGTCCAGGATCGCAACGTCCGAGATCGTCCAGGGCGCCGAGCGCGGCCGCACCAGGAGGGCCAGCTCGTCGGGGCGCAACGGCGACCTCGCGCGCCGGTTGGCCGCCGCCAACACCTCCGGGCGGGCATAGAGCCTGCGTAGCAGCGTCTGCGCGCTCGTGGGCATCCACGCCGTGTTGATCGCGCGGCGGCAATCCACTGAGTCCCGAATCTCAATGAGCCAGGAGCGCTTGACCTCCGGCTCGACGCGCCCCTCGGAGTCGGCGTCCCCAGCCTCGCGCGCCAGGCGAAGCGCCAACACGTCCATCAGTTCGCGTGCAAACGACTCGCGCGCCACGTTGTGGGGACGCCCCGAGCGCTTGGCGCGCCGCCTGGCCGCCTCCACGTCGCCGCGGGTGAGCGTCACGGTACGGTTCCACACGCGCAGCTCCTGATCCCCCTTGGGAAGCTTCGCGAGCGCTCGCACCGCCTCCTTGACGATCGCCGCCCAGGCCGGCAGCCCCTTGATCCGAGCCACGGCCTCGTCCTCGGACGCACGCGCACGCACGCCCGGCACCAGATCGCCCATCGTCACCGACACAACACCCGTCTCACCCAGGGAGGGCAGCACCTGCTCGATATAGCGCAAGAACAAGCGCGAAGGCCCCACGAGCAGAACACCCGAGCGCTCCAGGCGCTCGCGGTGGGCATACAGCAGGTAGGCGATGCGGTGCAGCGCGACCGCGGTCTTGCCCGTGCCCGGGCCGCCCTGGACGACCAGGAGGCCCTTGTCGGAGGCGCGGATGATGCGGTCCTGCTCGGACTGGATGGTCGCCACGATGTCACCCATGCGCCCGTCGCGCGCCTCGCTCAGGGCATGCATGAGGGCGCCCTCGCCCTGCAGCTCCAGGCCCTGGGCGTGCGAGGCGTCGAGCAGCTCGTCCTCCAGGCCGGTCACGCGCCGGTCGCGAGTCGAAATGTGGCGGCGACGCACGACGCCCTCCGGCTTGGCCGACGTCGCCTGATAGAAGGGACGCGCGGCGGGGGCACGCCAATCCACGAGCAGGGGAGTGCCGTCCTCGTGAGACAGGGACAGGCGACCAACGTGGCGCGTCGAGGCATCCACCATGTCGAGGCGACCGAACACGAGGCGCTCCTCCACGCCCTCCAGGCGCGCGGCCATCTCACCCAGGTGTGCGGACAGGGCCTCGCGCTCCGTCCACGCCTGCGCGTTTCCGACACCGTGCGTCGAATGAATGCGGCCCTGACGATCCCGGTAGGAGGCGCGAAGCGCGTCGAGACGCTCGTAGGCGGCGTCGACGAAGTCCTGTTCAGGCAACGGAAGGTCCGTGCGTGACTCCTGCTGCGCGCCCGTGGTCATAGGTCCTCCTCGATATTGGTGGCCTTCTATTGTTGCTCACTTTTCGTCGTTGCGCTGTGAGCAGCCTTTTTTCAACACCGTGACTTCGCCCCAAGCTCAAAACGTGTCCTCGCATGACGCGGCGCCGCCCCCACAGGTACGTTAGACATGAGAGAAAAGACCGAGCATGAGGAGGATACGTGAGCATCACCGCGACCGACCTTTACGAGGATGGGCCCGCCGCAGGCGCGAAGGCCAAGATTCTCCTCATCCACTTCGATGGGGCGATTGACGCCGGCGCCGCCGGGCGCATAGCGATCGGGCAGATGCTGCGGTCGCTGCACAACGAGCGCGTCGCTACCTTCGACGCCGACACTCTCATGGACTACCGCTCGCACCGGCCCATCGTGACCGTTGACGACTGGGTGTCCTCTCCAGACATGGTCATGCCCAAGACCGTGCTCGACCTGGTCGAGGACGACATGGGAAATCCGATCCTTGTCCTGCACGGCGCCGAACCGGACGCGCACTGGGAGTCCTTCACGAACGCCATCAACGACATCTGCAAGCGCGCCGGCGTGGAGATCACCTTCTCGCTGCACGGCGTGCCCTCCGGCGTCCCCCACACGCGGCCCACTCCCGTGCACGTCCAGGCCACTGACGCCTCCCTGCTGCCCGCGGGCGGCGCGAAGATCACGAACCACATGCAGTTCCCCGCGCCCCTGTCGACCTTCGTGCAGATTCGACTCGGGCAACGAGGCATTGGCGGGCTCGCGCTGCTCGGCGCCGTCCCGTACTACATGGCCGACACCGGCTACCCGGCCGCCTCCTCGGCGCTGCTGACCTCGCTGGCCAAGTTCGCGGACCTGTCTCTGCCCGTCGGCGACCTCGAGCAAGGCGCCGCGCAGGACCAGGAGAACATCGAAAAGCTCGTTGAATCCAACCCGGACATCTCCCACACCGTCTCCAACCTCGAAGAACACTTCGATGCGTGGAGCGGAGGCGACGGCGCGATCCCGCTGGCCGGCATGGCCCAGCCTGCCGCCGCCCGCGACGAGGACAAGTCCACCAAGGACATCGGCGACGTCATCGAGGCCTACCTCGCGCAGGTCTCGCGCGCCAAAGCCGAAGAAATCGAGTCCGTCCAGCGCGCACCCCGCGTCGACGGCACCGAGACTCCCTCCAAGCCCGACACCCTCGAAGACGTGCTCGCCCGCGTTGAGGCCCGCCGCAACGGCAAAGAACCCGGGCCCTCCTCGCCGCGCCACCGCGCCTAAGCGTCGGACACCCCCGGCCCTGCTCGCGGCGCGCCCAGGGGGCACGCGGGCAACCCCGCACCCGCGGCGCGGCCGGGGGAACGGAGGGCTGGCCTCGTCAGTGAGACGGGGGATAGCCGATCTGAGCGTCCGTGAGCGCGGGGAAGCCCGCCACCCAGCGCACCAGCTCAGCGGGCCTGGTGATGCGCGCGGGCAAGGCCAGCGTACGCAGCGCCCGATCGATGTCGTCCGCGTCCACCACCCCGTCATTGCATGCCAGTGCGACGACGTTGCCGCGCCGACCGCTTCGCCCCACCTTCGGATCCTGGATCGACGCAACGAAGGGGAAGACCTCCTGCAACGCCGCCACGTCCTGGCGCGCGTTGGCCGCACCCCCGTGCGCGCAATTGACCAGGTACACGCCCCGATCCGTCAGAGAACGGCGCACCTGACGGGCGCACTCAATCGTGCGCAGGTGATCGGGAGTGAGCCCCGCGGCAAAAGCGTCGCGCACGATCACGTCGAACGAACCCTCACGCGTCGCCTCCAGGACAGCCCGCCCGTCGCCCACGCGGATCTTGACCTGCGGGGCCTTCGGGATCGGGAAATGCTCACGCACCTGCTCAGCCAGGAGCCGATCAACCTCAACGGCCACGTGCCGCGACTGCGGGAAGGCAGCAGACCACGCGCACGCCAGCGCACACGCCGCGCCACCCACATGCAACGCTCGGAAACGATCCCCCTGGCCCCACGCGGCGGCCACGACCGCGCTCATGTGCTGCATGTACTCGAACTCCAGATACGTCGGATCCGACGTATCCACCGCCGAAGACTCCACGCCGTCCAGGAACAGCGTCGCGCGCGGGCCATCCCAACGGATCCGCGCCGAGCCGAAATCCGTCTCGAAGGAGATGTCGCGTGACGAAGATGAGCGTGCCATGGTGGACACTGTAACCACGGGACCGTGCTCGCTGCTTCAGGAGGTGACATGTCAAACGCTCCCAGAGACGCGCGCGCCAAACGCGACTGGGGATCGGACGACTCGGCCACGCCGATCCTGCACGTCGACATGGACTCCTTCTACGCCCAGGTCGAAATGCGCGAAGACCCCTCCCTCATCGGACGGCCCATCGTCGTGGGCGGCACCTCCGGGCGCGGCGTCGTCACCTCCGCCACCTACGAGGCCCGCGCCCTGGGCGTACGCGCCGGCATGCCCACATCCCGCGCGCGTGCCCTGTGCCCCACGGCGGCCTTCATCCCCGGCAACCACGCGCTCTACAGCCATTACTCCCGCCAGGTCATGGACATCCTCGCGACAATCACCCCCGCCCTCGAACAGGTCTCCATCGACGAGGCCTTCCTGGACGTTCGCGGCGCACGGCGCCGACTCGGCACACCCACCCACATTGCCCGCCTCATCCGAACCCGCATCCGCGAGCAGGTGGGACTGCCCGCATCCGTGGGAATCGCCTCCACCAAATCGGTGGCCAAGATCGCCTCCTCGCACGCCAAACCCGACGGCCTGCTCCTGATCCCCGCCTCCGCCACAATCGAGTTCCTGCACGGGCTGCCCGTCGGCGCACTGTGGGGAGTTGGCGGACGTACCGGTGCCATCCTCGACCGAGAAGGCATCGACACCATCGGCGACCTCGCCCACACGCCCCTGACACGCCTGACCAAACTCCTCGGCGTCGCCTCCGCCCACCACCTCCACGACCTCTCCTGGGGCATCGACCCGCGGGCGGTGACCACCTCACGACCCGAAAAATCCATCGGCATGGAGCGCACCTTCGAGGAGAACGTGCGCTCGCGGAACGAGATCGAGGACTTCATCCTGGCGGCGTCGCACGACTGTGCCCGCAGGCTGCGCTCCGGCGGTGTCGTCGGGTGGACCGTCGGCATTAAAATGCGCGGCGCCGACTTCCACACGATGACGCGCAGCGTCAGCCTGGTCGCACCGACCGACACCGGGCGCGAGATCGCCCGCGCCGCCCAGTCCCTGTTCGCCCGCGAGGCGATGCCGAGCGGGGGAGTGCGCCTCTTCGGCGTGCGCGTCGAAAGCCTGCAGTCCCGCTCCGGCGGCGTCGCCGTGACGCTCGACCGCGATGAGAAGCCAGCAGCCTCAGAGCGCGCGATGGACCAGATCCGCTCCAAGTTCGGTTCCGCAGCCCTGGCACCCGCCACGCTCTTGGGGAAGAATCTGCCGGGCAGGCGCTCCTTCGGTGCCGAGGCCGGGGGACGGGGCGCTGGGACCGGCGCGGCCGAGGCCTCGGGCGGGGACGGCGGATCCCGCGCCGCTTCGCCTGAACGCGGGGAACAGGGGACCCTCCTGTGAGGCGTTCCGTGCGGGGCGCGCCGTACGCTAAGCTTGAACCAGTTAACGTCCGAAAGGGGCAGGAAATGGCTCTCACCGAGTATGAGAAGAAGGTCCTCGAGCAGATGGAGGCATCCCTGCGCGAGGAAGATCCCGCGCTGGCCTCGCAGATGTCCGCCCCCGCCCCCGCGGAAGAAACGGAGTCCGAGCCCCAGCGCGGCCCGCGCGCTCCCCGCCGCATCGCCCTCGGCTTTGCCGGGGCTGTCCTGGGCATGGTCCTCCTCGTCGTCGCCGTGTCGCTGGGCTACTCCATCGTGTCGATTCTGATTGGCGTTGCCGGCTTCGCCGTGACGGTCGCCGGCATCCTCTACGCGCTGTCCAGGCCCGCCTCGCCCTCGGATGCTTCCGACAGGCCTCGGCGCAAGAAGAACAAAGAGAACGGCGGCTGGGATTCCTTCATTCAGGATCAGGAGCGCCGCTGGGACGATCGCAAGAACGACGACTGATCGTCTGATCATCCAGGCGTGAGGGCGGGGGAGCGCGAGGCGCACCCCCGCTTCGCTATTGGATCTGCATTCTCGCGTCTGGCGGCCGGGGGCCTGTGATGCGCATGTTAACCCCACAGGTGGTCGTCCGGGCCCTTGGATGCGCATGTTAACCCTACAGGTGGCAGTATGGGCGGCGCGCCCACGCTGCCACTGATCGGGCCCAGCTGCGCGTACGCGGGTTACCACGACCACCTGTCGGGTCCAGCTGCCGCGAGCGTTACATTCCGCTTCCTGGTAGACGCGTGGACCTCCCCGAAGACTTCCGCGACTCTTCGATGCCTTACTGCCGCGTCTTCCCAGGCATGCGCTTCAGACTCTCGTCGCGTGTTTTTCGTTACCCAGCGCCTCAATGCCGAACAACACGCCAGCTCGCGTACAGCTTTACAAAAGTCGCCCCACTGTGTTTCACGGGCTGTTTCATGATGCTCCCGTTGGCCTCCACCTTGCACCCCTGGGTTCCTCCACCTTCCTCCCCGATGTCGCTCCACCGTGCACCCCTGGGTTCCTCCACCTTCCTCCCCGATGTCGCTCCACCGTGCACCCCTGGGTCCCTCCACCTTCCTCCCCGGAGTTCCTCCACCTTCCTCCCCGGGGTTCCTCCACCTTCCTCCCCGGGGTTCCTCCACCTTCCTCCCCGGGGTTCCTCCACCTTCCTCCCCTGAGTTCCTCCACCTTCCTCCCCGGGGTTCCTCCACCTTCCTCCCCGTGTCCCTCCATGTGGACTGCCAACTGTCCTGTCGTATTGGTTGTGACGTGCGGAAATGAGCCGAACCGTCGTCTATGAGCGCTGGAAAACCGCCACTTAATAAGTTTTGGAGCGCCTGGGCCGTGAGGCACTCTCGCCACACGTGTCACGGAATGTGTCGTAGATTTCCTCCACTTTTCTCCACGGGAACTTTTTGTTGTAAACGCGCGGAAAAGCCTTTTAGTATTGCGCGCCACGCCGCAAGTTTCTCTGTAAATATGGTGCTAAGTGGGTTAAAGTGGGGGAAAGTTCCGAACAGGGGAGGGCGGTGACATGTTCCTTGGCACGTATGAGCCCAAGCTCGACGACAAAGGACGTATGTTTCTGCCCGCTCGTTTCCGTGAGGATATGCAGGGCGGAATCGTCCTCACTCGCGGCCAAGAGCACTGCATCTACGCATTCCCCGTCGCGGAATTCGAGAGCATGACTGCTGAGCTTCGACGAGCCCCCCTGTCGTCGAAGCAGGCGCGCGATTGGATTCGCGTGATGCTCTCGGGAGCCTACAAGGAAGTTCCTGACAAACAGGGACGCATTAGCGTTCCGGCGGACCTGCGTGCATACGCCGGTCTGGATCGCGAGCTCGCCGTCATTGGTGCGGGTTCGCGAGCAGAAATCTGGAATGCCTCGGCCTGGCGCGAGTACCTCGCGGTCCAGGAGGAGGCCTTCTCCAATACAGCAGAAGAAATTATTCCCGGGATGTTCTGACCCGTACGCCGAGGTCTCCGCCCGCTGTTCCGACATCACTTCCCCGATGGCGGAGCACGGTGGGGGACCTGGGTGGATGGGTCGGACATGATCAGCGTGAAGGAGGCGCGACATGACTGAAGCACTCGATGCGGTGCGCGATTCGTCGCGCCGCCCGGACGAGGGCGGGCTCCCCGCGTCGGAGCGTCACGTCCCGGTCCTCCTCGCCGAGTGCCTGGACATGCTGGCCCCGGCCATTGAGGGCCCCGGAGCGGTCCTCGTTGATGGGACCCTGGGCATGGGCGGTCACACCGAGGGGGCGCTCGATCGTTTCCCCGAGCTGACGGTCATCGGCATCGATCGCGACCCGCAGGCGATCGCACTGGCCTCGGAGCGCCTCGAGCGTTTCGGGGATCGCTTCCGCGCGGTTCACACGACCTACGATCGCATTGACGAGGCCGTGGCTGAGCAGTGCGGTCCCGGCGCGCGCATCGACGGTGTCCTGATGGACCTGGGCGTGTCCTCCCTGCAGCTGGACGAGGCCGAGCGAGGCTTCGCCTACTCCAAGGACGCGCCTCTCGACATGCGGATGGACGCCACCAGCGGACCCAGCGCGGCCGACCTGCTGGCCACGGCCTCGGAGGGTGAGCTGATCCGTATCCTGCGCACTTACGGCGAGGAGAAGTTCGCACCGCGCATCGCCCGTCTCATCATCCGTCGCCGGGACGACGCGCCTATCACGCGCACCGGTGAGCTGGTGGACATCATTCGCGCGGCCATTCCCGCGCCCGCTCGACGCACGGGCGGTAACCCCGCCAAGCGTACGTTCCAGGCGCTGCGCGTGGCCGTCAACGATGAGCTCACCATCTTGGAGCGGGCCCTGCCCCGTGCTCTGGCGAGCCTGCGTGTCGGAGGACGACTGGTCGTTGAGTCCTACCAGAGCCTGGAGGATCGGATCGTCAAGGACGTGCTGCGGCGCGGATCAACCAGCTCCGCCCCTCCCGGATTACCGATCATCCCCGACGATATGGCCCCCAGTCTGCGACTACTCACCAAGGGCGCGAACAAGGCCGACCAAGCTGAACAAGACCACAACCCCCGATCTGCATCCGTGCGACTGCGCGGAGCGGAACTCATTTCCGAATGGAAGGATCTCTCATGAGTGCAGCAACCGCTAAGGCCCGTCCCGCGGCTCGTCCGGAACTGCGCCGCGAGGAGGTCCGCGAGTTCCACGTTGTTGAAGGCACTCGCCCTCGTCGCTCGGCCGTGGCTGTCCTCGTGCTGCTTATCACGGTCGCGCTCGCGTCCGTGCTGGCCTCGATGGTTCTGAACACGCGCATGGCGCAGACGTCTTTCGAGATTCGCGAGCAGCAGCTGGTTCTCAACGAGCTGGAGGCGCAGTCGTGGACGATGCGTGCCGAGCTCGACCGTAAGGCGTCGCCGACCGAGCTGGAGCGGGCCGCTAAGGAAAACGGCATGGTGCCCGCCGGCGCGTCCGGTTTCATCACGCTTGAGACGGGAACCGTTGAAGGCGGGACGCCCGCCAAGTAAGGCGGAGCCACGTGCCTATGGATAGCGTCATTTCGCGCTCGCGCTGGATCCTTGTGATCATCATCGGCGCGCTGTGTCTGTGCGGCGTGCGCCTGGTGCAGCTCCAGATTGTTGAGGGGCCGGTTCTGGCCGCTCAGGGGCAGCGCGTGCGTACGTCATCGACGGCTGTGGCCGCTGCGCGCGGGTCGATCACGGACGCGACGGGCGTCGTGCTGGCCAACTCGATCCAGACCTACGACATCGCGGTGAACCAGGTGAACATCGCCTCCTACGTGCATCGCGACGACGACGGCAACGAGGTCGGGCGCGGCCCGGCCGAGGCCGCCCATCAGCTCGCCCCACTCCTGGGGATGGACGAGGCGGAGCTGGGCGGCATGATGCTGGGGGATTCGACCTACGAGTACATCAAGCGCAACGTGGACGCGGTGACCTACCGCGAGATCCGTAAGCTGGATATCTACGGCATTGAGTGGGAGTCGGTCTTCGAGCGCGAGTACCCCAACGGAAACGTGGCGGCCCCCGTCATCGGCACGGTGAACGCGGAGGGCCAGGGCTCCTCGGGTATGGAGGCGCAGTTTGACCAGTTGCTGACGGGTACGCCGGGCCAGCAGGCCTTCGAGATCGCCCCCAACGGCGCGGTCATGCCCGGTGGTAAGCGCACGACGGTGGAGCCCAAGAACGGCGGTTCGGTGGAGCTGACGATCCATGCCGACCTCCAGCATCAGGTCCAGGACCTGCTGGATGCGCGTGTGGCGAAGCACCAGGCGGACTGGGGAACGGTCGTGATCGAGGACGTGGCGACCGGCCATATCCTGGTGATTGCGGATTCGAATTCGAAGGAGCCGGATAACGCGAACCCGCAGAAGGTACACGCTGTGCAGGACACGTTCGAGCCGGGGTCGGTGGGCAAGCTCATCACGATCGGCGCGGCGCTGAACCAGGGAACGATCACGCCCACGAGCGTGTTTCAGGTGCCGTACTCGCTGAATCTGCCGGATGCGGGTGGCCCGATCACGGACTTCCACGAGCATGACGGTGAGGCTTTGACGGCGACGGGCGTCCTGGCCGAGTCTTCGAACACGGGAACTGTGCTGATTGGCCAGACGATGACGGATGATCAGCGCTATTCGATGATGCGCGCGTTCGGCTTCGGTCAGGAGACGGGCATTGAGCTGCCCGGCGAGTCCGCTGGCCTGCTGCGCAGCTCCGACGACTGGCAGGGCCGTGACCGCTATGTGACGATGTTCGGCCAGGCGTACGCGATTACGGCGGTCCAGGAGGCCTCGGCGCTCGCGACGATCGCCAATGGCGGTGTGCGGATTTCCCCGCACATCGTCAAGTCGTGGACGAACACGGACGGCACGGTTGAGGTCCCGCAGGGCACCCAGCCGGTTCAGGTCCTGGAGGCGACGACTGCGTCGCAGCTGCTGACGATGATGGAGTCGGTTGTCGAGGACGATCTGGGTACCGCGGCTGCCTCGAAGGTTCCCGGCTACCGAGTGGGCGTGAAGACGGGCACCGCGGAGACGGTCATCGACGGGGCCTCGGGTCTGGTCTCGACGACGGCCGGCATCATTCCGGTGGACGCGCCGCGCCTGGCGATCGCCGTGATTCTCTACAATCCAAAAGTGGCGTCGGTCTCATCCGAATCGTCGGCGCCGCTGTTTGGTGACATAGCACGTACTGCCGTCGGAAACCTGGGTATCCCGGCCTCCTCGGGGTCGGCTACGCTGTACCCGACGACTCCGTGAGCCTGAAGGAGAAAAGCATGCGGACATCAGCGCAGTGGATTGCGGAGGCGGTTTCGGGTCGCCTCGTGGGAAGCGACGTGAGCGTTACCGGAAGTGTGGTGACGGATTCTCGCGAGGCCCAGGCGGGCTCGCTGTACGTCGCCCGGCGGGGCGAGAGCGCCGACGGTCACGCTTTTGTGGCGGGCGCCGTGGCGCGCGGAGCGGTGGCGGTTATCGTCGAGCATGAGGTTGACGAGGCCGTGGCTCAGATCGTCGTGGAGGATTCCACCGAGGCGCTGGGTGCCTTGGCTCGGGCGCACGTGGAGGCGCTGCGCGCGGGCGGTGCGCTGGACGTCATCGCGATGACGGGGTCCGTGGGTAAGACGACCACGAAGGATCTGCTGCTTCAGATCATGAGCGCGGATGGGCCGACGGTGGCTCCCAAGCTGTCGTTTAACAACGAGGTCGGGCTGCCCCTGACCGTTCTGCTGGCCGACGAGAACACTCGTCACCTGGTCCTGGAGATGGGAGCGTCGGGCCCCGGCCACATCACCTACCTGACCGATATCGTCGCCCCGGATGTTGCGATTGAGCTGTGTGTGGGCCACGCTCACGTGGGCGGCTTCGGCGGTTTCGAAGGCGTCGCGGCTGCCAAGGCCGAGCTGATTCGGGGCACGCGCCCCGGCGGCCCCGTTATCTTGAACACCGACGACCCGAATGTCGAGGCGATGGCGCCCCTGGCCTCGGGTGAGGTCATCCGTTTCTCTGCCTCCGGTAACCCGCGAGCCGAGGTGCGCGCGCAGGATGTGTGCGTTGACGCCGCTGATCGCGCGTCCTTCACGCTGGTGACGCCCGCTGGCACGGCGCAGGTGTCCTTGAAGATCGTCGGACGTCACCACGTGGCCAACGCGCTGGCGGCAGCGGCGGGCGCCCTGACGCTGGGCGTGGACCTGGCGACCGTTGTCCAGGTGCTCTCGAGTGCGCGAGCGCTGAGCCCCCACCGTATGGACGTCCACGAGCTGGTCATCGACGGGTGCGAGCTGACGCTGATCGACGACTCTTACAACGCGAATCTTGACTCGATGCGTGCGGGGATCGCCGCGCTGTCGTCGATCGGCAAGGGCGGTCGCATGATCGCCGTCCTGGGCGAGATGCTCGAGCTGGGGGAGGACTCCCAGTCGCTGCACGAGCAGGTCGGCGCGATGATCGAGGCCTGCGGTGTGGAGACGCTCATTGGCCTGGGCGCCGACGCCCACTACTATCTGGAAGGAGCCAGCGCGGTTCCCAACCGCCAGGTTGCGTCGGATCCTGCCGACGCGGCCCGCCTGGCTCTGGAATTCGCCGGGGATGGCGCAGTCGTCCTGGTGAAGGGTTCCTTTGGTTCACATTCGTGGCAGGTGGCTGACATCCTGCGGGAGAAGGGAATGACCCGGTGATTGGTCTTATCGCTGCGTTCATCATTGGGATGGCGCTGTCCGTAACGGGTACACCGCTGCTCATCCGTTTCCTGGTGCTGCACCAGTACGGCCAGTTCATCCGCCAGGATGGGCCGACTCAGCACCTGACGAAGCGTGGCACGCCCACGATGGGTGGTGTCGTCATCATCCTGGCGACCGTGATCGCCTGGCTGATTGGCTCGTTCGTCGCGGGGGCGGGGCCCTCGTGGTCGGGCTTCCTGCTGGCCTTCCTCTTCGTGGGCTTGGGAACGATCGGCCTGCTTGACGACGGGATTAAGATCATGCGTCAGCGTTCGCTGGGCCTGCACCCGTCGGGCAAGATCATCGGTCAGGTCGCCGTCGCCTCTCTCTTCGCGGGCGGCACCCTCATCAATCCCAACGAATACAACGAGTATGCCAGCACGCTGGCGATTTCGTTTGCGCGCCCGACCCCGCTGAGTCTCGCCTTCGCGGGCACGGCTATCGGCGTGATCCTCTACCTGATCTGGACGAACCTCATCGTCACGGCGTGGTCGAACGCGACGAACCTGACGGACGGCCTGGACGGCCTGGCCGCGGGCGTGTCGATCTTTGTTTTCGGTGCTTACACCTTCATTGCCTACTTCCAGCGCATCCAGGCGTGTACGCAGCCCGACGTCAACCGGTTGGCTTGCTATCAGACGCGCGACCCGCTCGACCTGGCGATCTTCTGCGCCGCGATCATCGGTGCGCTGGCCGGCTTCCTGTGGTGGAACGCGTCCCCCGCGCAGATCTTCATGGGTGACACGGGTTCCCTGGCACTCGGCGGTGCCGTCGCTGGCCTGTCGATCCTCACCCAGACCCAGCTTCTCGCCATCATCGTCGGCGGCCTGTTCGTCGCCGTCGTCATGTCCGACGTCATCCAGATTAGCGTGTTCAAAGCGACCGGCAAACGAGTCTTCCGAATGGCGCCCCTCCACCATCACTTCGAGTTGCTGGGGTGGAAGGAAGTCACGATCGTCATCCGCTTCTGGCTGATCGCCGCGATTATCGCCGTGGCCGGCGCCGGCGCTTTCTACGCGGAGTGGGTGTCCGCCCGATGAACCGCAGTGCCGCAGTTATCGGCTGGGGTAAGTCCGGCCAGGGAGCCGCCGGTGCTCTGCTCACCCGCGGCTGGGAGGTTAGTGCTTTCGCGGCGAGAGCCACGCAGACCCTGTCCTTCGACGACGTTGCGGGCGTGCCCGTCCACGTCGAGGAGGAGGCGAACGCTCTGGCGGCCGCGGTGCTCGATGCCCGCCCCGACCTCGTCGTCGTGTCCCCGGGTATCCCCGCGCATCACCCCGTCTTCGCCGCCTGCGCCCAGGCCGGTATCGACCTGTGGGGCGAGGTTGAGCTCGCCTGGCGCCTCCAGGAGGAGGGCCCTCACGCCGGGCGCCCGTGGCTGACGGTGACGGGCACGAACGGCAAGACGACGACCGTTGGCATGCTGGGGGAGATCCTGCGTGCCTCCGGCGTGAAAGCCGAGGAAGTCGGCAACATCGGTACCCCGATCACCCGGGCGATCGACTCCGACGCGGAGGTCTTCGCCGTTGAGCTGTCCAGCTTCCAGCTACACACGGCGCTGACGGTGAGCCCGCTGGCCTCCATCTGCCTGAACGTGGACGCCGATCACCTGGACTGGCATGGCAGCGTCGAGGCCTACGCGGCGGACAAGGCGCGCGTCTACGAGCACACGGTGCGCGCTTGCGTGTACCCCGCCTCGGATCGTCGCGTCGAGGCCATGGTGGAGAACGCGGACGTCGTCGAGGGTGCGCGGGCTATCGGCGTGACCCTCGGTGCGCCGACCGTGTCCCAGTTGGGCATCGTCGAGGGTCTGCTGGTCGATCGCGCGTTCGTTGAGGACCGCCACCGCCATGCCGTCGCGCTTGCCCACATCTCCGATCTGGCCGAGGCGTTCGGCGAGCACCCGTCACCCGCGGTCCTGTCGGACGCTCTGGCCGCCGCCGCGCTGGCGCGTGCCTACGGCGTCGAGCCCGAGGCCGTAGAGGCGGGCCTGCGCGCCTTCCGACCGGCTGGGCACCGCCGTGCCGTCGTCGCCCGCGCAGCCGACCTGACGTGGATCGATGACTCGAAGGCGACCAACGCGCACGCCGCCCGCGCTTCCCTGGCGGGGCTGCCTCCTCGCAGCGCCATCTGGATTGTCGGTGGCGACGCTAAGGGTCAGGACTTTGCCGAGCTGATTAGCCAGGTTGAGCCGACCCTGCGCGGCGTCATCGTCATCGGCGAGGACCGCACCACGCTGGTCAAGGAGCTCACCGCCGCCGCCCCCGAGGTTCCCCACGTCGAGGTCGACGGCCACGAGGACTGGATGTTCTCGGTCGTCAACGAGGCCGTGGCTCTGTCGCGTCCGGGCGACACTGTCGTGCTTGCCCCGGCGTGCGCGTCGTGGGATCAGTTCGACAACTACGGCCAGCGCGGCGACGTGTTCGCCGACGCGGTGCGTCGCCTGGCGGCCCAGTGGGGGAGCGCCGGTGGCAACGAATAAGCGCGGCTGGCACGTCCCGACGGTGAGCGTGCCTCGGATCCGTTTCGGGTCGGGGCGCGAGCACGAGGCGAACCCGGTGATGACCTATTTCCTGGTCATCGTCCCGGCGCTCATCCTCTCGTTCTTTGGTCTCGTCATGGGTTTTTCGGCGCAGACCGTCACGTCGATCGCGGAGGGGGAGAACCCCTACACGGCGTACGCGCGCCCGCTGTTCATTATTCTGTCGTCGCTGCTTATCGCCACCGTCGTTCAGCTCATTCCTCAGCGCTGGCTCACGACGATGGCCGCGCCGCTGTTCGTCTTTGCGCTGGTCTTTCAGGCCCTGGTCATCACGCCGCTGGGCCGCTCGGAGGGCGGTAACGCGAACTGGGTGAAGATGGGCCCGATCATGGCGCAGCCGTCGGAGTTTCTCAAGCTCACGCTCGTCGTGTTTTTGGCGTGGATTGTCTCCAAGTCGGCGTCCAAGCGCTCGGATCTGAAGGCGATGAGCATTGCCGTCGCCCTGCCGATTTTGATTGCGCTCGGGGCCGTCATGCTGGGCCGCGACATGGGCACGTCGATGGTCGTGGCCATGGGCGCGCTGGGTGCCGTGTGGGTGGCTGGCTTGCCCAAGCGCTGGTTTGGCGTCCTGCTGACGCTGGCCGTCCCCATTCTCGTGTTCCTCGTGCTCGCTAACCCGACGCGTATTCGTCGAGTCTTGGCTGTTCTTCCGGGCACCGCCAAGGGTCCGAATGAGTCAGCGCCGGAGCAGATTGATCACTCGCTGTGGGCGCTGGGATCGGGTGGCCTGACGGGCCTGGGGCCGGGCGCGTCGCGCGAGAAGTGGAACTACCTGCAGGCCGCGCACACGGACTTCATCTTCGCGATCGTCGGAGAGGAGTTCGGCCTGCTCGGGACCTTCGCGGTGCTGCTGTGCCTGGGTCTGCTCGTGTGGGGCATGTTCCGCGTGGCGCGCGAATCCTCGGAGCTCTTTGTTGTCATTGCCGCCTCGGGTGTTGGCACATGGATCGGCGTGCAGACGGTCATCAACGTGCTGTCGGTGACGGGGGTGGGCCCGGTCATCGGCGTCCCCCTGCCGCTCGTGTCCTACGGCGGCTCGTCGTTCTTGTTTACGATCACCTCGGTGGCGGTCGTGGCGTCCTTTGCGCGTGCGCGCGCGGGGATGCGGATGATTGGGAGGCCGGACGAGGCCTCGGCTGGTCGCGACCCGCGGGTGGCCCCGCGTAGGCGCGCCGCACGATAAACTGATAGGTCACGCTCGCGTTAAGGAGACGCTTATGGTCAAGGTTGTGATGGCTGGCGGCGGGACCGCCGGCCACGTGAATCCTCTTTTGGCGACGGCCGCGCAGCTGCGCGAGAGCGGCGCCGAGGTCGTCGTGCTGGGCACGAAGGCGGGGTTGGAGGCGGATCTGGTTCCCGCTGCGGGTTTCCCGCTGGTGGAGATTCCCAGGGTCCCGCTGCCCAGGCGCCCCTCGCTGGCCTTCTTCACGCTGCCCTCGCGTTTTTCGGACGCGGTCAAGCGGTGCGCGCAGGCGCTCGAGGGTGCGGATGTGTTGGTGGGTTTTGGCGGCTATGTGTCGACCCCGGCCTACATTGCGGCCAAGCGCGCGGGCGTGCCGATCGTTATTCACGAGCAGAACGCGCGCCCTGGCCTGGCCAATAAGGTGGGCGCACGCAACGCCGTGGTGGTTGCCCTGACGTTCCCGTCCTCGCCGCTGGCGGCGCGCTCGGGTCAGACGGTCGTGACCGGGCTGCCCCTGCGGTCGGCGATTGCCGATCTGGCGGAGCGCCGCGCGAGTGCCCAGGGAGCGGGTGCTGCCAGGCGCGAGGCTGCCGAGCGCCTGGGCGTGAACCCCGACGCTCCGACCCTGCTGGTCACCGGCGGGTCGCTGGGCGCGCTCCACGTCAACGAGTCGATGACGGGCGGCGCGGATGCGCTGCCCGAGGGCGCGCAGGTCATTCACCTGACCGGTCGCGGTAAGGACGAGCCGGTGCGCAAGGCGGTTGAGGCCGCTGGCCTGTCGGATCGCTGGCACGTCATCGACTACCTGACGACGATGGAGGACGCGCTGGCCGTCGCGGACCTGGTCGTGTGCCGGTCGGGCGCGGGCACGGTCGCGGAGATGGAGGCCCTGGGCCTTCCCTGCATCTACGTGCCGCTGCCGATCGGCAACGGCGAGCAGCGCCTGAACGCGGCCGATCACGTCGCCGCCGGGGGCGCCCAGCTCATCGACGACAAGGACTTTACCGCCGAGTTCGTGCGCCGCAACGTGTTCCCGTTGCTGGGGTCGACCCGTCTGGCGGACATGGCGGCTGCGTCGCAGTCGCTGGGGCGCGCGGGTGCTGCTCGCGCGCTGGCCGATCTGGCGCTGGCGCAGGTGAAGGAGGGCGGCCATGAGTGAGCCGACGCTGAACGATCGTTTCCATCTGATTGGTATCGGTGGCGCTGGCATGAGCGTCGTCGCGGAGCTGTTGCGCTCGCGCGGGGCGATTGTCGAGGGGTCGGACCGCGAGGATTCGGCCGTGCTGGAGCATCTGCGTGCGGTGGGCGTGCGAGTCTACGTCGGTCATGATGCCTCCCACGTGGACCCGACTGCCGTCGTCGTGGTGTCCACGGCGATCCGCGAGAGTAACCCGGAACTGGCGATCGCGCGTGAGCGCGGCCAGCGGGTGATCCACCGCTCGCAGGCCCTGGCGCTTGCCGCGTCGGGTATGCGTTTCGTCGGCGTGGCGGGCGCGCACGGCAAGACGTCGACGTCGGGCATGCTGGCGATTGCGCTTGCCGCGTGCGGTCTGGATCCGTCGGTGGCCGTTGGCGGTGTGCTTCCGCAGCTGGGCACGGGCGCGCACCTGGGCGCGGGCGACGTTTTCGTGGCCGAGGCCGACGAGTCGGATGGATCGTTCCTGAACTATTCCCCGGCGATTGAGATTGTCACCAACGTCGAGCCCGACCACCTGGATCGCTACCACTCGCGCGAGGAGTTCGAGCAGATTTTCGTGGAGTTCGCGCGTCGCATGGTGCCGGGCGGGCTGCTGGTGACCTGCGCGGAGGACGAGGGTGCGGTGCGCCTGGCGCAGGCCGCGCGCTCAGAGGGGCTGCGCGTCGTGACCTACGGCCGTGCGCAGCGCTCGCTGGCTGAGGCGGACATCGTCATTTCCGACGTTGCCGTTCATGCCGGCGGTGCGTCGGCGCGCCTGTCGTGGGGCGACCTGAGTGCCGATCTGGTCATGTCCGTGCCCGGTGAGCACAACGTGCTCAACGCGGCGGGCGCGTGGGCTGCCGGTATCGAGTGCGGCCTGGATCCGCAGGCCGTTGCCGACGGGCTGGGGCGTTTCACGGGCGCGGCGCGGCGCTTCGAGGCGCGCGGCCAGGTGGGAACTCGCCGCCTGTTCGACGACTACGCGCATCACCCGACCGAGGTGGAGGCCGCGATCCGCGAGGCTCGCGTCGTCGCCGACGGGGGAGAAGTGACGGTCGTGTTCCAGCCGCATCTGTATTCGCGCACGCGCATTTTTGCCGAGCGCTTCGCGCACGCGCTGGCGGGCGCCGATCACGTCGTCCTGGCGGGCATCTACGGTGCCCGTGAGGACCCGGAACCCGGCGTCGACTCGACGCTCATTTCCTCGCGCGTACCCGGTGCGTCCTATGTCGAGGACATGCACGAGGCTGCGCGCCTGGCGGCGTCCCTGACGCCCGAGGGCGGCGTGTGCGTGACGATGGGAGCGGGTTCGATCACGCGCTGCGGCGCGGATGTCCTGGACGAGTGGCAGCGGGCTCAGGCATGAGGCCACCGTCCCCGAGGCGTCCGGGGGGCAAGCGCGAGCGGCCAGCCGCGCCTTCGCGCGCCGAGACTCCGACGCCCGATACCAACGAGGCCTCCCCGGCCTCGTCGGAGCAGGCACGGTCGTCCCGTGGCGAGGGTTCGAGCCGCCGTCGGGGGGCCTCGAAGCGCGAGGCGAGCGAACGCGGTGCCAATCGGCGCAGCACGAGCGAACGCTTCGCTCAGCGCCGGTCGCGCCAGCGCGGGGAGGAGCCAAGCGAGGCGAGCGCTGAGCGCGGCTCTCGGGGGCGCGGTGACGAGTCATCGTCGGCGCTTGAGCGTCGGCGCACGCGCGGAACGGTCGCAACGCCCGTGGGCACGGCCGACGCCGCCACGTTGCTGGGCAGCGTGGAGGCAACGGACCTGGGGGATCGACTGCGTGAGCGAACGCGCGCGCGTCGCATGCTCCTACTGCGCCGCATCGGGCTGTCCGTTGTCACGGTCGTGGTTGTGACCGCCGTGGGGTGGGTGGCCTTCTTCTCGCCCCTCTTCGCGCTCTCGAGCGCGAACGTCCAGGTCACGGGTCAGGACGGCAGGCTCGTCACGGTCGAGTCGGTGCGCTCGTCGGTGTCCTCTTTCGAGGGGGTGCCGCTGACACGCCTGAACACGGCGGCGGTCGCGCACGCGGTCCTGTCCAACGTGGCCGTCAAGACGGTCACGGTCTCGCGCCGTTGGCCGACGGGCCTGAAAGTGTCCGTGACGATGCGCACGGGCATGGTGGTCGAGGCAGCCGAGGGAGCCTATTGGTTGGTCGACGACCAGGGTGAGCGCTTTGAGCAGGTGGGCGGCGTGGGAGGATACCCGCTTGTCACCCTGCCCGAGGATCGCGCCCGGGGAGCCTCCGACGTCGCCTCCGTTCTGGGGGCGCTGGACGAGTCGACTCGCTCTCAGGTTTCGGCGATTTCCTCGACCGGAAACCAGGTGACTTTCACCCTGCGAGGGGGCCAAACTGTCAAGTGGGGAACCAGCGAGGATGCGCCGCAAAAAGCGCGAGTGCTCGCCACGTTGCTCGCAAATGTGAAGGCAACGACGTACGACGTGTCAGCGCCGAATCATCCTGTGACCAGTTAGGTCTTCTTCTTTGTCCGCGTGTTGGCTTGAAGGATCACGCGCGGACCCCTAATTTCTTTCCGACACGAAGCACATTAAACATCAACCTTCAACTAGAGGTTGAGGGTCTGATGCAAGGGAGACATCCATGGCGACACCGCAAAACCACCTGGCAGTGATCAAGGTCGTCGGCGTCGGCGGCGGCGGAGTTAACGCCGTGAACCGAATGATCGAGGTCGGCCTCAAGGGCGTTGAGTTCATCGCGGTCAACACTGACGCGCAGGCTCTTCTCATGTCCGATGCCGAGACAAAGCTTGACATCGGCCGCGAACTGACGCACGGCCTGGGTGCCGGTGCGGATCCCGCCGTCGGCCGTAAGGCTGCGGAGGACCACATTGACGAAATCGCCGCCGCGCTGGAGGGCGCGGACATGGTCTTTGTGACCGCCGGCGAGGGTGGCGGCACCGGTACGGGTGCGGCCCCCGTCGTGGCCCGCGTGGCCCGCGAGGCAGGCGCGCTGACGGTCGGCGTCGTCACCCGCCCCTTCTCCTTCGAGGGAAACCGCCGCGCGGCGCAGGCCGAGGGCGGCGTGACCACGCTGCGTGAAGAGGTCGACACGCTGATCGTCATCCCGAACGACCGTCTCCTCGAGATCTCCGACGTCTCCATCTCCGTGCTCGACGCTTTCCGTGCTGCCGACCAGGTGCTGCTCTCGGGTGTCCAGGGCATCACCGAGCTGATCACCACCCCGGGCCTGATCAACGTTGACTTCAATGACGTCAAGTCCGTCATGAAGGACGCCGGCTCGGCCCTCATGGGCATCGGTGCGGCCACCGGCGAGGATCGCGCGCTGCGTGCGGTCGAGAGTGCGATTTCCTCCCCGTTGCTCGAGGCCTCGATCGACGGCGCCCACGGCGTGCTCATGTTCTTCCAGGGCGGCTCCGATGTCTCCCTCCAGGAGGTTTTCGCCTCCTCGCAGCTCGTGCGCGAGGCTGTCCACCCCGAGGCGAATATCATCTTCGGTGTCGTCGTCGACGATACTCTCGGCGACGAGATTCGTGTCACGGTCATCGCGGCCGGTTTCGACGATGCTGCGGAGGCAACCCCGGTGCGTCCGGCCGCCGCCTCTCGCGTCTCCGCGCCCGTCGCTCAGAAGCGTTCGTCGGCTCCCGAAGCCAAGGCTCCCGAGACCTCGCGTATCACCCAGCTGCCCACGCGTCGCCCGCAGCACCGACTGAACGTGGCCGCGCCCGTGCGCGAGGCTGCTCCGGCCGCCGTGGAGACTCCCGCCGCCGTGGAGTACGAGGAGAACGAGTCCGACCACTCCTTCGAGGTGCCCCGCATCTACCCCGAGGCCCCTGAAAAGGAAGAGCTGGACATCCCGCCCTTCCTGCGCTGATGACAACGCAGCTTCTTGCCGGTGCCCGGGTCCACCTCACCGAGGTGGACCCGGGCACCGGTGCGCTATGCGGCAACGTGGGCCTACATGTCGGCGACCGCGAGGAACTCGTTCGTGGCAGGCGTCGCGCGCTCGCCGATCTGCTCGGCAGGGACGTCGTCTGGATGAACCAGACGCACTCGACCGTCGTCGAGGTGATCGCCCGCGGCGAGCAGGGGCCTGTGCTGGCTCGTTCCGGTGTTGCGCTGGGGCGTCCTGCGACGGGGGAGTGGGGCCCGGTGGAGGCCGACGGTGTCGTCATCGACGCGCGCGAGTGGCGAGGCGGGCCCGCGCTGGCCGTACAGACCGCCGACTGCTTGCCCGTCGTTTTATCGGCTGCCGACGGGCGTGTCGTCGCCGCCGTCCACGCCGGTCGGCGCGGCCTCCTCGGGGGGATTCTGGGAGAGGCAGTGGCTGCTCTTCGTGCACGCACCGATGGGCCGATCGAAGCCCTTATCGGCCCCGCGATCTGCGGGAGCTGCTACGAGGTGCCCGAGCAGATGGCCTCTGAGAGTGAGTCGTCCATGCCCGGAATTCGCACGCGCACCTCGTGGGGAACGCCCTCCCTCGATCTGCCGGCGGCAGCGGCAGCTTCGTTGAGCGCCCTCGGCGTGCGTGTTGTGACAGACCCGCGCTGCACCCTCGAGGACCAAGCCCTTTTCTCGTATCGCCGCGATTCTGGCTGTGGGCGTCAAGCGCTCGTCATCGTTCCCGTCTAACCGATACGTCGCACCTGCGAAGGGGAGCGAGATCCGCAGAGCTGTCACTGCCTCGCGCCCCGCGGGGCATGCGTGTCTTCCCTTATTGGTGCCCTCCTCGCGACGCGCCGAGCGCCCTGCAGCGCGCAACCGTCAAGCGCCTGTAGCTTGTGGCTATGCATCGGCAGAAGGAGGAATGATGAGCGATTCGTTCGGTGCACGAGCACGTAAGTTCATGGGCTGGGTCTCGCCCGAGGAGCCCATCGACCAGTTTGATCAATTCGAGGACTTCGAAGAGGTCGACGAAGTGGAAGAGGTGGCTCCAGTGGCCGATATCACTCCCGTTTCCCGTCCGACGCTGACCGCCATCCGGCGCGAAGAGCCCTCCGAGGATCTCACTCGCATCGTGACGATCCACCCCACCGCCTACTCCGACGCCGTCACCATCGGCGAGGCCTTCCGCGATGGCACCCCTGTCATCATCAACCTCACCGATATGGGTGAGGAGGAGGCCCGTCGCCTCGTGGACTTCGCCGCCGGCTTGACTTTCGGCCTGCGCGGCGTCATCGAGCGCGTCACGGCGCGCGTGTTCCTGCTCTCCCCGGCTTCGGTTGAGGTTACCGGCGACAGCGCTTCCTCGGCTCGCCGGGGCTCTCTCTACAACCAGGGCTGAGTTCACCCGTGATCGTCGTGAACTGGGTTGCGTGGGGGCTGAACGTCCTCATCAACCTCTACATGCTGGCGCTCTTCGCGCGCGTCATTGTGGACTGGGTCCAATTTTTCGTGCGCGGATGGCGCCCGCGTGGCCCCTTCCTGGTTGTGGCAAACCTTCTCTACTCCCTGACCGACCCGCCGATCCGCTGGTTGAGGCGCTTCGTTCCGCCCCTGCGCCTGGGCGGCGGAATGGCGATCGATGTCGGTTTTATGCTGTTGTTCCTGGTGCTCATTGTTGCGCAGCGGTTGGTTTACGTTCTCTTTTTTATTAGCCAATAGGCATTAAATTTCGGCATGAGAGGTCGCACATAAACGACACTCCAGCCGTGATGAATGTTGCTAGTGTGACAATATCAGTTATTATTTTTGTGACGTGATAGCGGGCGGCCTTCCCGGTCGTCCAGGCGTGCGGGATCCGCGCGTCCAATCGAAACGACCGAGAGGCGAAGAAATGGCCCTGCTCACCACCGAGGATGTGCTCAACAAGAAGTTCCAGTACGTCAAGTTCCGCGAGGGATACGACCAGGACGAAGTTGATGAGTTCCTTGACGAGGTAGTCTCCACCATCTACTCCCTGCAGATGGAAAACCAGGAACTCAAGGAGAAGCTGGAGGCCGCCGAGCGTCGCGTGGCCGAGCTGTCCAACTCCGAGTTCACCCCCTCCGAGACCCCCGCCCCCGCGGTTGCCGAGACCCCGCCCCCGCGGCGCCGGTCTTGTCCAGCCCCCAGGATGCGGAGTCTGCCACCTCGATGCTGGCCCTCGCCCAGCGCGTCCACGACGAGTACGTGCGCGACGGCGAAGAGCAGAGCGCGAAGATCATCGCCGAGGCCAACGCCCAGCGCGAGTCGATCATCGCCGACGCCCAGAAGCAGAAGGACTCCGTCCTCAACCAGCTCGAGCAGGAGCGCGAGCTGCTTGAGAACAAGATCAACGGCCTGCGTACCTTCGAGTCCGAGTACCGGACCAACCTGCGCACCCACCTCGAGTCCCTCCTCAACGAGGTCGGCAACGGCGAGAACTGATCGCATATCTCTTTCCCGGCGGCGGTGCACCCTGCGGTGCGCCGCCGCCGGTCCTTTAAGATAGGGAACCATGGCTGACTCAACTCGTTCGCTCATCACACGCACGACGTGGATCTGGGCCGTCGTCTTGGCGGTGGTCGCGGTCGTCTCGGACCAAGCCTCGAAGGCGTGGGCGCGCGGCGCTCTCGTCGGCGACACCGAGCGCCCCATTGTGGGCGAGCTGTTGTCGCTGCGGCTCGTGCACAATTCGGGCGCTGCCTTCTCCTTCGGAGCGGACAGGACATGGGTCCTGACCGTCTTCACGCTCATCATCATGTGCTTCCTCGCTGTGCTTGCGATTCGAGTCCGTAGGCCCTTCTCGCTTCTGGCGATCGCAACGCTCATGGGCGGCGCGGTCGGCAACCTCATCGACAGGCTGACCGCGGATCCCGGTTTCGGCGTTGGTCACGTTACCGACTTCATCGCCTATGGCACGTGGTTCGTCGGAAATGTCGCGGATATCTGGATTGTGCTGGGTGCCGCTTTGCTGGCAGTTGCGCTGGGGCGCGAGCCCCGAGAGGAGAAGGGCAAGTGAGCTCGCGTATGCTCCCCGTGCCCGACGCTCTGGTGGGCGAACGGGTGGATGCCGCACTGGCCCGTATGCTCGGCCTGTCACGCTCGCGCTGCGCGGAGCTGGCAGGGGAGGGGCACGTCCTCATCAACGGTGTCGCGGCCGGAAAGTCGGACCGCCTGGGCGCTCTCGACATTATCGAGGTCACGATCCCCGAACCGGAGACCAAGCCGACGCCGGTCACCGACATGGCGATCCTGTACGACGATGAGGACATTGTCGTCGTCGACAAGCCGGTTGGTGTCGCCGCACATACGGGTCCGGGGTGGGAGGGCCCCACGGTCCTGGGAAACCTCGAGGCCGCGGGTTACCGCATCACCAGCTACGGGCCGCCCGAGCGCCAGGGCATCGTCCACCGCCTCGACGTGGGAACCTCGGGCGCGATGATGGTCGCCAAGTCCGAGCTGGCTTACACGGTCATGAAGCGCGCCTTCAAGGAACGCACGATCGACAAGATTTACCACGCCGTCGTCGCTGGGCATCTCGACCCAGCCTCGGGCACCATCGATGCCCCCATCGGGCGCCACCCTTCGCGAGAGTGGCGCATGGCGGTGATCGACGGCGGCAAGCATGCCGTGACCCACTACGACACCCTCGAGCTCATGGCGGGCGCCCAACTCACCGAGGTACACCTGGAGACGGGACGCACTCACCAGATTCGCGTCCACATGGCCGCCGTTGGCCACCCCTGCGTAGGCGACACCTTCTACGGCGCCGACCCCACGCAGGCCGAGCGTCTGGGGCTCACCCGCCAGTGGCTGCACGCCGTGCGCCTGGGCTTTGCTCACCCGCGCACGGGTATGCCGATGAGCGTGTCCAGCCCCTACCCGCCCGACCTGGCCGCCGCCCTCGAGGAGCTGCGCCACCCCCGCGCCTGACCCGCCAGCCCCGCCCCGGCCTCGTCGATGATGAAGCCGTGAGATGAACGACCGCCAGGGGTGGGAGTTGCGCGGCCCGGCGCGCGCCCCGGACAGTAGAATCGACGCATGGCTGATTCCTTCGTGCACCTCCACAACCACTCCGAGTATTCGATGCTCGACGGAGCGGCGAAGACGAAAGCGATGGCGGAGGAGGCCGCGCGCCTCGGGCAGCCCGCGATCGGCCTGACGGATCACGGGTATCTGTTCGGTGCCTTCGACTTCTACACGAACTGCAAGAACGCGGGCGTCAAGCCGATCATTGGCCTGGAGGCGTACGTGACGCCGGGGACCTCGCGCTTCGACCGCCAGAAGGTCCTGTGGGGCGAGCCGTGGCAGCGCGCCGACGACGTGAGCGCCGGCGGCTCCTACAACCACCTCACCCTGGTCGCCTACAACACGACGGGCATGCACAACCTCTTCCGCCTGGGGTCCTATGCGTCGACGGACGGCCAGTTCGGCAAGTGGCCTCGCGCAGACAAGGAGCTGCTCAGCCAGTTCCATGAGGGCCTCATCGTGTTCACGGGCTGCCCCTCGGGCGCCGTGCAGACGCGCCTGCGTCTGGGGCAGTGGGACGAGGCCGTGGCTGAGGCTGCGGAGCTGCGCGACATTTTCGGGGCGGAGAACTTCTACGTCGAGGTCATGGACCACGGCATCGACATCGAGCGTCGCACCCACCAGCAGGTCCTCGAGATCGCCAAGCTCATGAACGCGCCCCTCGTGGCCACCAATGACGCGCACTACGTCAAGCGCGAGGACCGCAAGATCCAGGACGCGCTCCTGTGCATCAACTCCGGCTCGCGCATCAACGATCCCGACCGCTTCAAGTTCGACGGCGACGGCTACTACATCCGCTCCTCGGACGAGATGCGTGCCCTGTGGAGCGAGCTGCCCAGCGCCTGCGACTCGACCCTCGAGATCGCCGAGCGCTGCGACGTGCACTTCACGACCACGAAGGAGGGCGCCAACTACATGCCCGACTTCCCGGTGCCCGAGGGCGAAGACAAGACCTCGTGGTTCATCAAGGAGGTCGAGCGAGGCCTGCGCGACCGCTTCCCGAACGGCATCCCCGACGACGTGCGCAAGCAGGCCCAGTACGAGGAAGACGTCATCATCAAGATGGGCTTCCCCGGCTACTTCCTCACCGTCGCCGACTACATCAACTGGGCGAAGTCCCAGGGCATCCGCGTGGGACCGGGCCGTGGCTCGGGCGCGGGCTCGATGGTGGCCTACGCCCTGAAGATCACCGAGCTCAACCCCCTCGAGCACGGCCTGATTTTCGAGCGATTCCTCAACCCCGAGCGAATCTCGATGCCCGACTTCGACGTCGACTTCGACGAACGCAGGCGCGACGAGGTCATCGCCTACGTCAAGCGCAAGTACGGCGAGGACCGCATCAGCCAGGTCGTCACCTACGGCACGATTAAGACCAAGCAGGCCCTGAAGGACTCCGCTCGTATCCTCGGCAAGGACTTCAAGGTCGGTGAGCAGCTCACCAAGGCGCTGCCCCCGGCGATCATGGGCAAGGACATCACTGTCCACGGCATCTTCGACGAGAAGGACAAACGCTACGCCGAGGCCACGGAGTTCCGTAAGTTCTACGAGGAGAACCCCGACACGCACGAGGTCGTCCAGTACGCGCTCGGCCTGGAGGGACTGACGCGCCAGTGGGGCGTGCACGCCTGCGCGGTCATCATGAGCTCCCACACGCTCACCGACATCATCCCGGTCATGAAGCGCCCGCAGGACGGTGCGATCATCACGCAGTTCGACTACCCGACGTGCGAGACGTTGGGCCTGCTCAAGATGGACTTCCTGGGCCTGCGTAACCTCACGGTCGTGTCCGACGCGCTTGAGAACATCGCGCTCAACGGCAAGCCGGACCCGGACCTCGATCACCTGACCTTCGACGATAAGAAGACCTACGAGCTGTTGGGACGCGGCGAGACCCTCGGCGTGTTCCAGCTCGATGGCGGCGGCATGCGCGACCTCCTCAAGCTCATGAAGCCCGACAACTTCGAAGACATCTCGGCCGTGGGCGCCCTGTACCGTCCGGGTCCGATGGGCGCGAACTCGCACACGAACTACGCGCTGCGTAAGAACGGGCGTCAGGAGATCACGCCCATCCACCCGGAGCTCGCCGAGCCGCTTGCGGACATCCTGGGCACGACCTTCGGCCTGATCGTGTATCAGGAGCAGGTCATGCAGATCGCCCAGAAGCTGGCGGGCTACTCGCTGGGTCAGGCAGATATTCTGCGTAAGGCCATGGGTAAGAAGAAGAAGGAGGTCTTGGACCAGCAGTTCAAGGGCTTCCGCCAGGGCATGGTGGACAACGGCTATTCCGAGGAGTCGATCAAGGCCCTGTGGGACGTCGTCGTTCCCTTCTCCGCGTACGCCTTCAACAAGGCCCACTCGGCGGCCTACGGCCTCGTCTCCTACTGGACTGCCTTCCTCAAGGCGAATTACCCGACGGAGTACATGGCTGCCCTGCTGACCTCGACGAAGGACAACAAGGACCGCCGCGCCCTGTACCTGGCGGAGTGCCGCCACATGGACATCACGGTGTTGCCCCCGGACGTGAACGCGTCGATGGGCAACTTTGCGCCTGACGGCGAGGCGATCCGCTTCGGCCTGAATGCCATCCAGAACGTGGGCGGCCCGGTCGTCGATGCCATCGTGGAGACTCGCGCGCAGAAGGGACGGTTCTCCTCGTTCCAGGACTTCTTGGACAAGGTCCCGCAGGTGGTGTGCAACAAGCGCACGATCCAGTCCCTGATCCGAGCAGGCGCGTTCGACTCGATGGGGCATACGCGCCGCGCGCTGCTGGCCCGCTGCGACGAGGCCGTGGACGCGATCATCGACGTCAAGCGCAACGAGGCCATCGGACAGTTCGACCTGTTCGGGGCCTTGGGCGAGGACGACGACTCCGGCTCGGGCCTGACGATCGACATTCCGGACCTGCCTGAGTTTGATCGCAAGACGAAGCTGGCGGCCGAGCGAGAGATGCTGGGCCTGTACGTCTCCGACCACCCGCTGCGCGGCGTGGAGGCGGCGCTGGCCCGCCACCAGGACTACGAGATTGCGCAGGTCGTGGGCTCGGAGGGCGCGATGGCGGATCGTATCGTCAAGATCGCGGGCTTGGTCTCGGGCGTGACGACGAAGGTGACGAAGCAGGGTAATGCGTGGGCTATTGCGACGATCGAGGACCTGTCGGGCTCGGTGGACGTGCTCTTCTTCCCGCGCTCGTATGAGTCGATTCAGACCTACCTCGCGCAGGACATCATTGTCCAGATCGAAGGAAAGGTGAACGTGCGCGAGGAGGGCATGACCATCTACGGTCAGTCGATGACCCTCCTGGATCTGTCGGGCGGTGCGGACCTGCCCCTCGACTTGCGCCTGCCGGCCGCGCGGTGCACGCCCGAGCTCCTGACTGACCTGCGCGCGGTCCTCGAGTCCTACCCGGGTGGGTCCCCGGTGCGCCTGCACCTGACGGAGCCGGGACGCACGACGGTCGTCGAGCTGGATCCGAAGCTGCGCGTCGAGCAAACGAGCGCCTTCTTCAGCCACATTAAGGCTGTCGTCGGCGCGGGCGGGGTCGTGACCTCGTCCTGAGACGACGAGCCGGGCCCCGGTGGGACCCGGCTCGCGTCGTTGGGCGTGCTTAGGAGGCGGGGCCGACGATCGCGGCGGCGCGTCCCCAGGGGGCGTCGACCTCGACGAGGTCGCCCGCGCTCAGGTGGTGTCCGCGGCGCGTCTCCACCTCGCCGTTGACGGTCACGTCCCCGGCCTGGATGAGTTCGCGTGCCTGCGCGCCGTCTTCCGCCAGGGAGGCGAGCTTGACGAATTGCCCGAGCTTGATAGCTCCGCGCACGGGGATCGTGGGCACTGTCATGATGGGGTCCTTTCGCTGGTGGAGAGTGCATGACGCGCGAGGGCGTGTATGAACAGTATCCTTGGTGGGAGAGACAGACAATAAGGAGGAGCGGTGAGCGCTCACAACGACGATATCGATGCGGAGTTCCAGTCGCTGGTCGCATCGCTGGGGGAGACGGGGACGTCGTCCTCGTCCCAGCCGACACTCGACCCGGACGATACTCCCGTTGACGAGTCGCTGCACCTGGAGGGGGGCCGCCTGTCGGTCGCTTTGGTGCTTGCCCCGATCGCGTACCCGGAGGCTTTGCACTCGCTGTTGGTGCTGTCGGGTGTCCGAGAGTCCATCGTGCGTCTCAAGCCGTGGACGGCCGTGTGGCTGCGCGTTGAGACGACGCCGACGGACGAGGAGGAGCTCGACGCGCTCCTGACCGGTCAGCGCCCGATGCCCGACACGGTCGATCGCGTGGCGCGCGCCGTGTCGCGCCTGTCGAAGTACGGGGCGGTGGCCCTGATGAGCTGGCTGGTGGAGGGCGACGGCGTGGAGCCGGGCGTCTCGGGTCGGATTTCCGCGCAGCGTTACGTGGGTGGCGAGCCGGAGGAGACGATCCCTGCGGGCCTGCTCCTGGGTGCGATGCCGCCGGCGACGGAGGATCTGCTGCTGGGCCGCACGACTCCTTGCGACTATTCGGATTCGGTGAGCGCCGACGGCTCGCGCCAGGGTGGCGGCCCGCTCGGCTGGTTCCGCCGCAAGCAGTCATGAGCTTGCTGGAGCTTCTTCCCGCCATCGACGTGACGGACGGGCAGGCCGTGCGCCTGTCGTCGGGGTCGGTTGACGCGGGCTCCTGGGGGTCGCCGATCGATGTGGCCCGTTCCTTCGACGAGGCCGGGGCTCGCTGGGTGCACCTGGTGGACTTGGACCTGGCCTTTGGTCGGGGCGACAACTCGGCGCTGCTGGCTCGGGTGATCAGCGAGGTTCCCGTGCGCGTCGAGCTGTCGGGCGGTATCACGAGCCGCGCGGCCATCGAGGCTGGCCTGGCGATGGGACCGGAGCGCGTCAACGTGGCGACTCAGGCCCTCGAGCGTATCGACGAGGTCTGTGAGGCCATCGATGCGTTCGGCGAGCGCGTCGCCGTGTGCTTGGACGTGCGCGGGAATCGCCTGTCGGCCCGCGGGGCGGCGCACGAGGGCGGCAACGTGTGGGAGGCTCTGCGCATCCTGAACGAGGTCGGGGTTGCGCGCGTGGTCGTCACTGACGTGGTGCGCGACGGGCAGATGACTGGATCGAACCGTGAGCTGCTGGCGCGGGTTGCTGACGCGACTGATGCGCGCATTATTGCCTCGGGGGGCGTCAACTCGCTGTCGGACATTGAGGCCCTGCGCGCCCTCGGTATCGACGGTGCGATCGTCGGCAAGGCCCTGTACCAGGGCGCGTTCTCCCTGGAAGACGCGCTCGTTGTCGCCGGATACGAGGAGTGCTGATGGCTGGCGCAATGCCCAACCTGTCCGAGGAGCAGAAGAATCGCCTGGCCCAGCGCCTGTCGATGATGAGTCACGACCGCGCGGACGTGGGCCAGGGCCTGCCGCGCACAAGCGCCGCCTTAGCGATGGGGGAGGGCGCCGATGCGGGAGCGGCCCGCCTGGAAGCCCTTGTTGACGCCCTCGTCTTCGAGCGCGTCATCGTCCCCATTGACGTGGAGCCGGACCCCCGCGTGACGGGCGTGCACGCCGGTGAGAACGGCCATAACCCCATCGACTTCGTGCGGGCTCAGACCCCCGCGGGGGAGGCGCTCGCGATCTATTCGTCGGCGCAGGCCCTGTCCGCCCACCGCCCGGGCGACCGTCCGATGGCTCTTGACTTCCGTACGATCGGCCTGACCGCCCTCGTCGAGACCGGCGGGCGCATCGTCGTCAACCCCGGGACCGACGCGGTGCTGCTGCCGCGTCCCGCCGTCGCTGCGCTCGCGCAAGGAGACGAGTGGCTGCCTGCCTGGCGCGATGAAGCCCTGCGCGTGCTCCTGCTGTCCGAGTCTTCCTCGGCCTGCGACGCCATCGTCGATGTTGAGATTGCCTACGCGGGCGACGGCCTCACGCGCGTTCTCGTGTCCGTGGACCGCGCGTCTTTCGCCCAGGGGGCCGATGCCTCGGCGATGAGACAGACGCTGTCGGGCGCCCTGAACGCCCTGGGAGCCAGCCCCCGCCTCATCGCGTCAGCGGACCGTGTGGAGATCGTGCCGATACTTGCCTGAGTGGGAGATAGCAGCGCCGCGCCCGACCGACTGGGCCAGCCCAGGCCTCGTCGAACCCGAGCGTGAGGCGCGCAATGCTCCCTGACCTGGCACTGACTGGGCGTCTCTGGTAGAGTAGACCCGACCGTCTGGGCGTATGCCCGGAACGCAAGCGGAGAAATCCCACCTGGATACCCGCCTCTCAACTGAGAGGATGCCGCCCACGGGGCGTTGCGCAGGGGATCGGGTTCTGGCGGTCAGCACGCTCGTGTGCTGACCCAGTGGAAGCCTCCGTGCGCGTCGCGTAACGGAGGCTTTTCGTTTCGCGCATAAGGATTCTGTGGAAGGAGCCGCTCATCAGCGAGACTCGCATCAATGAGCGTATTCGAGTCCCCGAGGTTCGCCTCGTGGGACCCGGAGGTGAACAGGTCGGCGTCGTCCGAGTCGAGAACGCGCTGCGTCTGGCCGAAGAGGCCGGGCTCGACCTGGTTGAGGTTGCGCCGAACGCCAAGCCGCCCGTCGCAAAGCTCATGGATTACGGCAAGTACAAGTACGAAGCCGCCCAGAAGGCACGCGATGCTCGCCGCAACCAGGCGAACACGCAGCTGAAGGAAATCCGCTTCCGACTCAAGATCGACGATCACGACTTCGGCGTCAAGAAGGGCCACGTGGAGCGCTTCCTGTCCGCCGGCGACAAGGTCAAGGTCATGATCATGTTCCGCGGTCGAGAGCAGTCTCGCCCCGAGGCCGGCGTTCGCCTCCTGCAGCGCCTCGCCGAGGAGATCGGTGACCTCGCCACCGTCGAGTCGATGCCCCGTCAGGACGGGCGCAACATGACGATGGTGCTGGCCCCCACCAAGCGCAAGGCCGACGCCCTGACCGAGCAGCGTAAGCGCCGCGAGGCCGAGCGCGCCGAACGCCGAGGCAAGCGCGCCGAGCGCGCCAGCAAGGACCAGGCCCGAGTGGCAGCCGATAAGGCTGACGAACAGGACTGACGGCGATACTCATCGCCTCACAACGAAGGAATAGAAATGCCGAAGAACAAGACTCATTCCGGTGCTAAGAAGCGCTTCCGCACGACTGGCTCGGGCAAGATCATGCGCGAGCAGGCCGGCGCCCGCCACCTGCTGGAGCACAAGTCCAGCCGCAAGACCCGCCGCCTGGCCACCGACCAGGTCCTGGAGACCGCCGACGTCAAGCGCGTCAAGCGTCTGCTGGGCAAGTGAGCTCGAGTTAGAGGAGAACAGTAGAAAATGGCACGTGTTAAGCGTTCTGTCAACGCCAAGAAGAAGCGTCGTACCGTACTCGAGCAGGCCTCCGGCTACCGTGGCCAGCGCTCGCGCATGTACCGTAAGGCCAAGGAGCAGGTCACTCACTCCTTCGTCTACTCCTACCGCGACCGCAAGGCCAAGAAGGGCGACTTCCGTCGTCTGTGGATCCAGCGCATCAACGCTGCGTCCCGCGCCCAGGGCCTGACCTACAACCGCCTCATCCAGGGCCTGAACCTGGCCGGCGTCGAGGTCGACCGTCGCATGCTGGCCGAGCTGGCCGTGAACGACATCAACGCGTTCAACGCCCTGGTGAAGGTCGCCAAGGACGCGCTGCCCGCCGACATCAACGCCCCCAAGGCCTGATTGGTGAGCTCCTTTTCCGAGCGTCTGCCCATTCTCGATAATCCCCGCGCTGATCGCGTGCGCAGGGTGTCGGGTCTGGTCGGGCGCTCGGCGCGTTCGCGCTCTGGCCTGATGCTCGTGGAGGGGCCTCAGGCCGTGCGCGAACTTGTGCGTTTTTGCCCCGGCGCTGTCCGTGACGTGTACGTGCGGCAGGATGCGTGGGACACGCACGCTGACGTCGTGGATGCCGCGGTGCGTGCGACCCGTTGGGTCCATCCCGTGACCGACGAGGTCTCCGCCGCCCTCTCGCGCGATTCGCAGGGCATCTGCGCGGTGGCGTCGCTGGGAGCCGTGTCTCGCGAGTTGCCGCCCCCGTCGGAGGGGGAGACTCTCGTCGTTCTCGCTCAGGGGCGCGATCCGGGCAACGTTGGCACGATCATTCGGACGGCTGATGCCTTTGGAGCTTCAGGCGTTATTGCGGTCGCGGGGACCGTGGAGGTCACGAGCCCGAAGGTTGTGCGCGCGAGCGCCGGGTCTGTTTTCCACATTCCGGTGTGCGTCGCATCCTCCTTCGAGGATGCCCGCGCACTCGTTCACGGCCGCAGCGCGGCCCTGCTTGGAACCAGCGGGGGAGCGGGGTCGGTGGACATGGCCGCGATGCTCGTCCAGGGGGTGACGGGTCGTTCGCGTCTGTCTCAGTCGCACGCGTGGGTGTTTGGCAACGAGGCGAAGGGCCTGTCCGGCGCCGACATGCGTGCCTGCGACTCCCTCGTGTCGATTCCGATGACCGGCGACGCGGAATCCCTGAATGTCGCCAGTGCGGCGGCCACGTGTCTTTTCGCCTCGCAGACCGTGCGGGGAATGAATAGCTGAGCCCGTCTATCGCGGCGCATCGTGGCGCGCGCGACTAGGCTGGGGCGCATGAAGCTTTCTGACCTGTCCGAGGCCCAGTTGGTGTCTCAGTTCCGTGAGTCTTTCCCGCGTGGTGAGCGCACTATCATCGGCATCGGGGATGACTGCGCGCAGATCGGCGCCCCCGAAGGGTCTTTCATCGTGACGACGGACGTCATGGTCGAGGATCAGCACTTTCACCTGTCGTGGTCGACCGGGTACGAGGTGGGCGCGCGCGTGGCCGCGCAGAACCTCGCCGATATCGATGCGATGGGTGGGCGCCCGTCGGGCCTCGTCGCCTCGGTGGTTGCCCCGCGCGACATGGACGCCGAGGTGTTCCTTGATGTCGTACGAGGCCTGGGTGAGCGCGCCCGGGAGGTCGGCGCCGGCGTCGTGGGCGGGGATCTGAGCGCGGGGGAGAAGCTGGTCATCTCGATCACTGCCTTCGGGTATTGCCCGGGTCCGGTCGTGCGTCGCGACGGTGCCCAGCCCGGCGACGTCATCGCGGTGAGCGGCACACTCGGATTCTCCTACGCAGGTCTGGACTTGCTCGAGGGTGGTTACGTGGATCCCAGCGCGCGAGGCTCCGAGGAGTTGGGCGACCTCGCGCCCTTTATCGACACGTACCGTGCGCCCCACCCGCCCCTGGGGTCGGGCGTTGCAGCAGCGGCCGCCGGTGCCACGGCCATGATGGACCTGTCCGACGGACCCGCAGCTGATGCACGGCGCATGGCCCAGGCCTCGGGCCTCGTCATCGAGTTCGACCGGCCCGCCCTCGAGGCGGAGGCGCGGCTGCTCCAGGTTCCCGCTCAGGTCTGCCAGGCCGACCCCGTGTGGTGGGTGCTCCAGGGCGGTGAGGAACATGGGATGCTCGCGGCGTTCCCGCCCAATGCGGTCCTGCCCGAGGGGTTCCGCGTCGTCGGGCGCACGCGCGCATGCCGGGACGGGGAGACGCCCGCAGCGATGCTCGGTGAGGAGGTTCTGCGCGGGGCGTGGGACCATTTCGATCCTGAGTCCGTACACTAGTGTGATGTAGGCCGCTGGTGCCCCGTCACAGGGGCGGTGTGCTCGCAGCGGTCGGACCATCAACGATTGGAGAACATCAGGATGACTGCTTCGCCCGAGGGACCCCAGGCCTCGTCCCGCCCGATGTCGCGCGTGGCCCGCAAGCTTGCCGAATCCTCCGAGGAGATCCCCGCCACCGCTGGCCTGTCGCTGCCGTTCCTGCGCGGCGAGTCGCCCGTGCCCCCGACCAAGGCGCTTCCTGTCATCACCCAGGAAGAGGACGACGCGAGCTAACGCGGCACACCACGCAGGGTCAGAAACGTCGATGAGGACGATGAGGGACACACGTACGCGGAGTTGGTTCAGCGCGCCCCCGTCATTGAATCCATCGATGACCCGCCGTCGAACGCTCGCTTGTCGTCGCGAGCATTCGTGAACGCAACGCTGGGATCACACACGGATGCGTCGTGTCCAGCTGCGCTGCGCTCCCCGAACGTGACTGCTCTGGGGGTGTCCGTGATGCCGTCCATGCTTGCCACCGACACGGATTGTGGGAGTTTCATCGGCTCCGACGCGCTCGTGACGATCAGCGAATCGGGCAGCACGTCCGGGTCCGGCGAACGCACCGTGACGGTGACTCCCTACGCGCAGGTTCCCCTGACCGAGACGGGGATCCCCCAACTGAACGAGGATGGAATTCCGAGGGTTCTCATCACGCTCGCCAGTCGCTGAGAAGTACTGAAAGGGGAGCGTGGAATCGCGATATGCGTGGTGCGGTTCGCCTGCGGTCTGGGGGGTGTAGTAGGCTACCATCACACTATAGTTAGCGAGTATGTGAGGGTGGTGTCAATGAGGACTCAGATGTCTGGCCCGCAGTATGGGGTACCGATGGCTCAATCCAAGCTGGGGTGGTGGCTCGTTTCCTTCATGCGAATGGACCCGAAACGGAGAAAGAAACTCATCGCCCTATTGTTCTTGCCCTCCCTGATACTTTTCAGCATCTTGATGACCCCAGTCGTGTGGGTTGTTGAGATGATCCAGGGGACACCCGACGGGGAGGTTCGTCAATACCTGACCTATCTTGCCGAGGGTGACGCGGCGAGTGCCTTGGCGATGGTTGACCCGGGAATTCCCAATGATCAACGCCAGTTTTTGACCAATGAGGTACTGTCTTCAGCATCCGCTCGGCTCGAGATCGAATCGGTGGGTAAACCCAAGTACAGCAGTTCTGATATCCATAGCAAGACAGTGACGGCAGTCCTCCGGATGAACGGGCATCGTTTTACGCACATCTTTACGGTTGACCGACGGGAGAAACGTGAGGGCGATTCATCCGTGTGGAAGATTCGCGATGGACTCTTCGTCACGATTCCTGTTTCGGGTACACGTGTCAACGAATTTAGCGTTGGCGGTGTCGTTGCCCCCGTGGGGGCTGACCAGACCACACCCACAGAGTATGTGCTATTTCCGGGCGTTTATTTATTTAAGCCCGAAGGGCTGGGCGCCTATGTCGATGCGCCTTCGGCCACCGTCGTGATCGAAAACGGGGCGCATTCGTCGTCCTATGAAACCGCGTCGGTACATTTCGATGGGACGCTCAATGCAGAGCTGAGAGGTGAGGCGCTTCGTGCCATGCGTGGAGCCGTCCAGGAATGTGCAACGCTCGGTACAAACATGAAAGCGGGATGCCCCTCAGAGGTGCGCTCGGCAAACATCAGCGAATTGGTTGCGTCCACCCTCCCCGCAACGGTGGAAAATGGCAGCAAGGAGGGAAGCTACGTAGGATCCGACGCTGTGATTTCCGTGCGGGATACGTCAGGTGCTGCGTTGGGCGCACAGCCCCGTGATCTCATCATTAAAACTACAGCCACGGTCGAGCTCTCAGACGCAGGAGTTCCGGTTACCGATATTGACGGAAAACCCGTCATCTCCGTCATGCTCAGCATTCCATCGTCGTCAGGGGATTCGCCTTCTTCGTGAATATAACAAGTAATAGTCATTGCTGACGGGTGTTGACGGAGGTTTGGGACGGTGCTAATTCTTACCCTGTCACGGTAACCGTTTGCCGAGGAAGTGCCTGGCCGCTTCCCGTGACGTGACGCCTGGACGTCGTAAGGAGCGCGCAATGGATGCAAGACACAGTGGCCCGACGGGGGCCTCGTTTCGGCCCGCCTCTGGCATGGATTTCGACCCCGTCCCCGACCCGCCGACGCTCTCAGCGGTTCCGTCCCCTCCATCGCAGACGGCTACACCGATGCCCGGATATGGGCACTATCAGGTGGCCGCACCGGTTGCAATGTCAGCCCCAGGAGCCGCGGCTCCATACCCTGGTGGTGCTTCGGTCCAGTCGGCGTCGCGTCAGCGTGTCAGTCCCGTCGTGCTTGCGGTCATCGTTGCGGTGGTCTTCGTCGGTGTGGCTCTCGGTAGCTTCGTGCTCGCGAATTCCATGCGTACGCCCGAGGCGGAGGTGCAGCGCTACCTGGACTATCTCGCGCAGGGCAAGGCGAGCGCGGCAACTGAGATGGTCGATCCCGGGATCCCCAACAGTGAACGCGTCTTCCTGACGGACGAGGTCATGGCCTCGGCAAGCTCACTGATGCGAGTCGAAGAAGTGGTCGACAGGAACCCAGACTCGGACGCGCAGACGCATATCGTTGACGCCACCGTGCTGGTCGACGGCATCCGCTTCACCTTCCCTTTCGAGGTGTCGGAGGTGAAACCGACCCTGGGTGTCATCAAGAACTGGAAGATTCGGAATGCGCTCATGACCCCCGTCGCCGTCAGAATCAAGGGTGTCTCCACGTTCAGCGTCGGTGGTGTGAGCGCACCCGTCAGCGACTACGATTCGTTCCCGTTCACGTCCCCGACCTACATGTTCTATCCGGGTGTCTACACGGTCAACGCCGCCGACCTTGGGGATTACATTGAGGCCGAGCCGGCCACCCTCAGGGCAACGCGAACCGAGTACCAATACGGTGCGGATCCACTCGTGAACGTGACGGTCGAGTCGACGTACTCTGACGCATTATTGTCTGCCGCGCTCGACGCGGTCGTGGCGCAGGCTAACTCGTGCGTCACCCCTCCCGGAAACCTCGACGCCGTCTGCCCTTTCGCCCTGCAGTCGCGTACCCTCTCGCTCCTTGAGGTCAAGAAGCTGCCGACGGAACTGAAACCTGGTCAGTGGGAACCCAATCGCTTTCAGGGCGACGTGACCTTCAGAATTCAGAGGGTTGCGGATACAATGACCCAGGACATAAAGACGACGGCGATTGCGACCCCCGAGTTCGACGAAGACGGGAAGCTCTCGCTTGACGCGTCGGGTAAGCCGCATTTCTGGGTGGAGTTCGCACCGGAGTAATCGCCAGCAATATGTGCTCCCCGGTCGCTCGGTGACCGGGGAGCACAGTTGTATCCGCTCTCTCATCGTTGTGTGGCTGGGTGCGCGCGTGATGTCACACTGGGAAGGTCTTTGTGGTCGAATAAAGGGATGTGTTGATTGTGGCCTGAGACCGGCCATGGAATGCCACATCTCGGGAGGAGAACATGATGGACGTCCAGAACCACGACATGAACGCGGCTCTGATACCGGCACCGCCCGAAACCCCGGCGGTTCCGGGTCCGTCGACGGCGTCTGGGGGAGGCGTGGCGTTCACGCCGATGTCCGCTTCGGGGAAGAAGCGGGTGAAGCTGATTGGGGTCCTGGTCGGCGTCCTCGTTGTGCTGGCCATCGCTGGCGTCGTTGCGATCACGGTAGTGAATACTTCTCGTACGCCCGAGGCGCAAGTGCGCAAGTACCTGGACCTGCTGGCCGCCGGTAAAGGTACCGAAGCGACGGAGATGGTGGACCCCGGCGTGCGCAACGACCAGCGGGTGTTTCTCACCGACGAGGCCATGGCCTCGGCCACATCTCTGCTGGTCGTCGAGGACGTGGTCTCCGACAAAAGCGGCGAGGACTCCAACATCGCCGAGGTCACCGCGACCATGACGGTCGATGGCCAGCGCTTCACCCACACCTTCACTGTGACAGCGGATGAGGCGATGATGGGCCTCCTCAACAACTGGACAATCACAGATTCCCTCGCGGTGCCCGTGAGTGTCAACGGTGAAAGAATTGACCAGTTCTCAGTCGGATCCGTCAGTGCGTCGGTGGGGCGAAGTGGCGTCGCGTCGCGCTCGAGTTCCTTCTTCTTCTACCCCGGGGTCTACACATTTACCCCCGTCGCGCCCAATGAGTACGTCGAGGCCTATCCCGCAACCGTCTCCGTTCGGGACGCCGTTCGCAGTACGTCGATCGGCAGCGGGAACGACGACGTGACCTTTGTGGGAACCTTCACCGACAAGTTCAAGGACGAGGTGAACGAGATGATTCGCGAACGCATCAACTCCTGTGTCCCTGGTCAGTGGAGTAGCTCAAGCCGATGCCCCGACGCGATCGGTGCGTCGTCGGTGACATCTGTTGTCATCAAGCAGCTGCCTGCCGAGTTCAGCACACGCAGACTGACAGACAGAACGCTTGAAGGAGATATGGTCTTCGAGCTTACCTCCGCCACCGGAACGAGAGAAGTAGAAACAACGGTAATCGTTGAGGCAGAAATAGATGATCAGGGGATGCTGACGCTCACTGCCGACGGTAAACCGGACGTCACACTCACCTTCCGCTATTAGGTGCCTTCACAGATGGTCGGTACCTGAGTAGCTCTCTGCACGGTACCGATGGGCACCGCTTATCCGTACTGTGATCAGTCTTTGACTGGTGAGGACCGTGGTGTGATACTAGGCACGCCCAAGTGGTCGGATGGTCGGAATCACAGAGTGTGCCGCCTCTCGGCTGCTGAATGTCAAACGTTGTGAGGAGTGCATGATGGGCACTGAAAAGAATGATGCGAGCGCGGCTCCGATACCGGCTCCGCCTGCGACCCCTGCGGTTACTGGGTCGCCGACGCCAGCCGGGGGAGGCGTGGCTTTTGCGCCGGTGTCCGCTGTGGGGAAGAAGCGCGTGAAGCTGATTGGGGCTCTGGTCGGCGTCCTCGTGGTGTTGGTGATTGCTGGTGTGGTGGCGATCAAGGTGATGAATAGTTCTCGCACGCCCGAGGCCGAGGTGCGCAAATACCTGGACCTGCTGGCCGCCGGTCAGGCGAGCGCGGCGACGGCGATGGTCGATCCCGGAGTGAATAATGATCAGCGCGTCTTTCTGACCGACGACGTGATGGCTTCGGCGAGCTCGCTGCTGGTCGTCGAGGACGTGGTCGCCGATAAGAATGACAGTTCTGATACGCGCATGGTGACCGCCACCATGCAGGTCAACGGGCAACGCTTCACCCACGCCTTCACCGTGACGAAGGGGCCGTCGACGATGGGCGTTCTGAATAACTGGACAGTCAAGGATTCTCTGACCGGGCGGGTGAGCGTTGACGCCGAGGGATACGCCCAGTTCAGCGTCGGCGGCGTGAATGCCGATGCGTCCGCGGCGGGCCGTAACGACCAGGAGAAAGACTACCTCTTCTACCCCGGCGTCTACACGTTCACGCCAATCGCGGCGAGCGAGTATGCAGACTCCAACCCCGAGACGGTTTCTGTCCTCGATGATGGGCTGGGTGGCAGAGACAACGTCGTAACTCTCAAGGCCACCTACAACACCAAGCTGACGGCGGCCGCGATCGAGGCGGGGCAACGGGCCGTTGACACCTGCTCGACCATTCCGGACAACCAGAAGTCTTGGTGCCCATTTGCGATCCAGAGCGATGCCGTCACCGCGGTAACGGGCGGCTCAATGCCGAAGGCGCTGGCGCCGGTGTCCGAGGAGCAGCCGACGTTCTTTCGCGCGACTGTCGTCTTCACGGTGACGTCCTCCAACAAGTACTACATGGCAGGCACGCAAGACGTGGAGGCCAAGGTGGAGATTCGCGCGCAGCTGGATGACAACCAAGTGCTCAAGCTCGACAAGGATGGTAAGCCCGACTTCGAGGTGAGTTTTACCCGCTAAGGTCCCCCGGCATGTGCGACCTGTCGCGCTCCTCGATCGCTTGGCGGTCGGGGAGCGCGTCGTATCCGTAGTGTGACACAGCTTTGACTCTCGGCTGGTGGTGTGTGATCATGGGCACGTCTTTTTGACTGGTGGTTGGTATTGGTGTGTTTGTCGCCCGATGCTGGCCCCGGACCGTCAACGCATCGTGAGGAGCGAGTCGTGAGTACTGACAATAACGAAACTACCGGCAGTGAGATACCTGCACCGTCCCCGGCTGGGGTCGACCCAACTTCTGGCGCCGCCCCCATTCCCGGGCCCGGTGCCGCGCCTGTTCCGGGGCCCGGTGCCGCGCCTGTTCCGGGGCCCGGTGCCGCGCCTGTTCCGGGACCCGGTGGGGTTCCCGCCGCGGGGGTGTCCTTCACGCAGGTCTCGCCTGGCGCGCGTAAGCGCATGAAGCTGATCGGGGTTCTGGTTGGTGTTCTCGTCGTGCTGGTGATTGCGGGCGTCGTTGCTATCAAGGTGGCGAATAGTTCTCGCACGCCCGAGGCCGAGGTGCGCAAATACCTGGACCTGCTGGCCGCCGGTAAGGCGAGCGAGGCGACGGCGATGGTCGATCCTGGCGTGGATAACGATCAGCGTACCTTCCTGACCGACGACGTGATGGCTTCGGCAACCTCGCGGCTGGTCGTCGAAGACGTCGTCGCGGATACGAACGACGATTCCGACACTCGCACCGTGACCGCGACCATGCAGGTCAACGGGGAACGCTTCACCCATGCCTTCCGTGTCACTGCGGACGATGCGACGATGGGCGTTCTGGACAACTGGAAGATTCGGGACTCGCTGGCAGTGCCTGTGACCGTGGACGGTGATGGAATCGATCAGTTCTCCGTCGGTGAGACGAAGGCCTCCATTGACAAAGCAAGTCTCTACATGGAAGGGCGTTCCTTCCTCTTCTATCCGGGCACATACAATTTCACGCCTGTCGCGCCGAACGAGTATGTTGATACGACTCCCGTCTCCGTCTCCGTGCTCGATGACGTGCGCACTCAAAATGACGATGGCGAGAGCGACGTCACCTTCAAGGCGACCTATAACGACAAGCTGGAAGCTGCTGCTCTCGAAGCAGCTCAGGCGCTCGTTGAAAAGTGTGGGACCTATCCCGGCAATCAGGGGGATGACTGCTCGAACCAGATTCGGGGAAAGAGCGTCACCGCTATTTCCATCAAAGAAAAGCCGACATCTCTCGATTCGGAAAGCTTTGATCCAACGTCATTTTCCGGGAACGTGACATACACGGTCACGACAGAGGGGACGCTGTTCGCAGGAACGCACGACTTCGACACGATGGTGAAAGTTGACGCGCGTTTCGACGACGACAACGGACTGCTGCAGCTGACCGCCGATGGCAAGCCGGACTTCAAGGTGCAATTCCTCTTCTAACGTCCGCTTCCGCCGTCCCTATACACCTGGTGCCCGTCCGCAGGAAGCGGACGGGCACCAACTATCCGCATGTCGATCCTTCTTTGACTCGTTGCATGCGTGGCGTGATACTGGGCAGGCCTGAGTGGTTGGATGACGGTGCGCACAGAGTGCACTGCAATCCTGGCTGCTGAATGTCAAACGTTGTGAGGAGCAATTGATGGGTACTGAAAAGAATGACGTGAGTGCGGCTCCGATACCTGCACCGCCTGTGAGCCCTGCGATTCCGGGGCCACCGGTGCCTGCCGGGCGCAGCGTGGCGTCGACCCCCTCTTCTGGCCGGGGTAAGAAGCGGGTCATGCTCGTGGGGATTCTGGTCGGCGTCCTCGTTGTGCTGGTCATCGCCGGTGTGGTGGCTATCAAGGTGGCTAATAGTTCTCGTACGCCCGAGGCTGAGGTGCGCAAGTACCTGGACCTGCTGGCCGCCGGTAAAGCCAGCGCGGCCACGGCGATGGTCGACCCGGGCGCCCCGAACGATCAGGAGGTCTTTCTGACCGACGATGCCATGGCTTCAGCGAGTTCGCTGCTGGTCGTCGAAGAAGTGGCCGCCGACAAGAATGAGGACGCCGAAACCCGTCAGGTGTCGGCCACCCTGCAGGTCAACGGGGAGCGCTTCACCCACGCCTTCACCGTGACCAAGGACAAGCCGACGATGGGCGTTCTCAATAACTGGACGGTGAAGAACTCCCTGGCTGCGCAGGTCAGCGTCGACGCGCAGGGATACACCCAGTTCACCGTCGGAGGGGTGAGTGCCGACGCTCCGCGCAAGCTTGTCTCTGGTAAGCCGGCCACGTACTTTTTCTACCCCGGCGTCTACACGTTCACGCCCGTCGCCCCGAGCGAATACGTGGATGTCAACACCAAGACCGTTGCCGTCCTTGACGGCGTCCACGGTGGAACCGCCTCCTCTGCTGATGCCGCCGACGTGTCCCTGGAAGCAACCTACAGCGACAAACTGAAGGAAGCGGCGCTCGAGTCCGCGAAGGAATTCCTGAACTCCTGCGCCTCGATTCCGGGAAACCTGAATACTGACTGCCCGTTAGCTCTCCAAAACGACGCGGTGACCGCTATCTCCGTCAAGACGATGCCCACATCGCTGGAACCGATGCACACTGATCCGGGGGTTTTCCAAGGGCCGGTCACGTTCGAGGTTACCTACTCCGACAAGTACTCCATGTACTACATGCCGGGAACGCACGACGTTGATTCGAAGGTTGTCGTCAACGTCCAATTCAACAACGATGGGCTGCTCAAGCTCACGCCGGACGGCAAGCCTGACTTCTTCGTGAGCGCACCCCTCTAAGGTCATCATCACACTCCGACCAGTGATGTCGCCCGTCCGTGCAGCGGACGGGCGACGTGCGTGTGTGCGCCGGAACCCAGCCCCGGCCTCGTTCCAGGAACGTAGGCCGCGTGTAGCCTTGAGGCACCATGATGATTATGGGAAAATTGTCAGGCTTGTGCCCCTGTGGTCCGCGTCGTATCCCAGGCGTGGGAGCCTGGGTGCAGCCGTCGCACAGTGAGGAGAAACAATGGATGTACACGCCGACAATGCGGATGCGCGGATGACTGTCCCGCCTCCCGCGCCAGAACACGACGCTCCCGCGGCACCGGTGCCCAGCCCTGCACCGGCGCCCGCCGCGCCCCAGGCCTGGGTGACGGGGCAGGTCCCCGTCATGGTGCCGCCCCCCGCCGAGGTCCCCCCTGCTGCGCAGGCCAACGGGGGTATCGCCTTCACGCCCATGTCAACGAAGAGCCGACGTCGCGTCAAGCGAAGCGTGATCGCTGTCGTAGCCCTCGCAGTTCTCGCAGGAGTGGGAGTGCTCAGCATCATGTTCGCGAACTGGACCCGCACGCCGGAGGCGACCGTGCGCCAGTATCTCGACTATCTGGCCGCAGGCAAGGCCAGCGCAGCGACCGCGATGGCAGACCCGGGCCTGGCCAACGACAAGCGCGCCTTCCTCACCGACGACGTCATGGCCGCGGCCGACGCGCGCATCGTCATCGAGGACATCGTCGCCGATACGAACGAGGACGCGAAGACACGCACGGTCACCGCCACCATGCAGCTCGACGGTGAGCGTTTCACCTACAACTTCACCGTCTCCTCCGCGAAGCCGACGTTCGGTGTACTGAAGAACTGGAAGCTCGAGAACTCGCTGGTCATGCCCGTGCGCATCATGGGAGAGAAAGTCTCGAAGTTCTCCGTCGGTGAGGTGACGACGTCGGTGCCCGCAGGCGAGATGACCATCGGCACCGAGTTTGTGTTTTACCCGGGCATCTACACTCTCACTCCCGTCGATCTGGGCGAGTATGTTGACGCTGATCCGGTGACCCTGCGGGTGAAGCCTGAGACTGGCTCTAGCCGATCGGGGGATACCGCCCAGCGCGTCCAGCTCAAGGGAGACTATAACTCCAAGCTGACGGACGCGGCTCTGAGCGCGGCTGTCGCCCTGACGAACTCGTGCGCGACCGTCCCCGGCAACATCGATCAGGCCTGCCCGAGCTCGGTGCGAGCGACGAACCTGTCCGTCCTGCAGGTCAAGAAGGTGCCAGCCACCATGAAGAAGCGTGGCGATGACGGCAGCTTCACAGGGGAGGCAGTGTTCTCGATCCAGAGCACGTCCAGCTGGGATAAGGAACCTCATGATGTCGACTCGACGGTGACCGCAACCGTGATGCTCGATGAGAACGGGGCGATCAAAACAGACGCCTCGGGCGAGCCACAATTCAAGGTGAGCTTCGGTTACTGAGACGCGAGCGGCGCGGGGCTGACGCCCCGCGCCGCTTCGTTTGTCCACGTGGACAGTAGGCCTCGTGACCTGCGCGAACCGCCAGGGCCCGCCAGATGTAGCCCGGGCCTTGCCTCCTAGTGTTGGACGGTGGTTGAGCCGAATTTTCACATATGAGAGAATTAGTGCGTTTTTCGCCCGACAGGCACGCCAGGGAACCCACCGGTGGGTTGAGGGCGGACGCGCAGCGCAGTGAGGAGCAACGATGGAAGACAATCGCGAGGACAAAGATCAGGGGAGCACGCCTCCTCCCTCTCCGGGCGAAGTGGCCCCTCCGCCGCCCGAGGCCTCAGAAGACAGCGAGCAGACGGTATCTGGTGGCCTTCCCCCGCCCCCCGAGCCCGACGGCATCGATCTCCCGCCCACACCCGAGGCACTCCTTGAGGCTTCAGCCGCACCCGCGCAGAGCCCGGCCGTGTCCTTCACCCCCATGTCGGACAAGAGTCGTCGGCGCGTCAAGCGGGCGATCGTCACAATTGTCGTCCTGGCAGTGCTCGGCGGTGTGGGAGCCCTCAGCATCATGTTCGCGAATTGGACGCGCACTCCCGAGGCCACCGTGCGCCAGTACCTGGACTATCTGGCCGCCGGCAACGCAAGCGCGGCCACTGCGATGGTCGATCCTGGCCTGCCCAATGAGCAGCGGGGCTTCCTGACGAACGACGTCATGGCCTCGGCCAAGTCTCGGATTGTCGTCGAAGACGTCGTTGCCACGCCCTACGGGGGAAATAAGGTCACCACCGTCACGGCGACGATGCAGCTCGACGGAGAGCGCTTCACCTACTCCTTCGGCCTGATTGCCACAGAACCCACGTTTGGCGTGCTGAAGAACTGGAAGATGCAAAACGCCCTGATCGCGCGCGTGAACGTCACCGGCAAGAAGGTCTCGTACTTTACGGTCGGAGGCGTGAAGGGGGCGATCAATACGGGAGTAATGACCAACGGCACGGACTACATGTTCTATCCGGGCGTCTACACCTTCACAGCCGCAGACACGACCGACTACATCGATGCCGATCCCGTCACGCTGCGCGTGAAGGCGGATATGGTCTCCAATACCAAGGGGGTCGCTGCTTCTAGCGTCAAGCTGACGGGCGCGTATAACGATGCCCTGGCCTCGGCAGCCTTGGATGCGGCCGTCGCCCTGACGAACTCCTGCGCAACCGCCACCGATAATGCCAACAAGGTATGCCCCCAGCAAATGGAGTTCATGGGTTGGACCGTACAGGAGATTAAGAGCCTGCCTACGTCTATGAAGCCCAGTGGCATGGGGGAGCGCACCTATTCGGGGCAAGCGACATTCTTGGTCGTGAATAAAACAGGACGCGACAAGAAGCCGAAGGAGTTCGAGTGCACCGTGGAGGTGGTTGTGAAGACTGACAATGCAGGCATGGTCCTCGTTGATGAGGACGGCAAACCGAAGCTCGAGGCGACATTCGCGTGATGATGCGCGAACGGCGCGGGGCGGGAGCCTCGCGCCGCGCTATTGTGCGCTAATTTTCCAAAGTGGTGGCAAGCGCACGCGGGCACGCTATGATGGGTTGTTGGTAACTCTGTCACAGCGAGAGCGGAGCAGTCCCGATGAGCAATGACGCGCAGGCAACGAGTACACGTCGGCCCGGCCGCCCGAAGGCTGGCAGTGAGGATAAGAAAGCGCGGATTCTTGCTGAGGCGTTGACCCTTTTCTCGACCCGGGGCTACGTGGCCACCTCTCTGGCGGACATTGCCCGGGCCTCGGACATTTCCAAAGCGGGACTGCTGCACCATTATTCCTCCAAGGATCAGCTGCTGGCTGCCGTCCTGGAGGAGCGCGACCGGCGCACGTTGAGTCGACTTCCCGGGGGTGATGCGAGGGCGGAGGCTGCGCTCGACGCGTGGGTGGAGATGGTCGCGCATAACCAGCGTCATCCTGACGGGGTTGCCCTGTACACGGCGATGTCGGCGGCGGTTATCGATGCTGATCATCAGGCCCATCCGTGGTTCCGTGAGCACCTGTTGGGGGCGATTTCGTACCTGGTGGATGCGCTTGAGCGGGGGAAGGCGATGGGCGAGGTGCGTCCCGGCGCTCCGAGCGAGAAGATTGCCCGCAAGCTGGTGGCGTTGTCCGACGGCTTGCAGGTCCAGTGGTTGTGTTCGCGTGCGGACGGTGGGGCGGATGTTGATATGCGCGAGGTGATGGCCGGGATGGTCGCCGACGTGAAGGATCGCTGGCTCATTCGTCCGTGAACGAGGCCGGGGTTGCCGACGTGGAGAGAAGCCCGCAAGCAGTGAAGTGCATCACAGCGTTGGGGTGTTAGTGAGGATTGCTAGCGGTTTGGGGCTTAGGTCCCTTGTTTGTGTCGCTCCGTGCGCGCTTCCCGCCGCTCCAGATAGGGGGCATGCGGGTTAGGATAGACAAACCAGCATGCTTCACAATGTCGGGAGTCTGGCGACACGTGCCCAGGGTTGATCAAGCACGTGACGCGGATGATCCGACGCTTACTCACGCCTGGAGGACTACGCATGACGAACACCGCTGTTCCCGCCCCGCCGAGCCACAATTCCACCGCCCGACGCTGCCCCGATGACCTGTGGGCCCTGGGGGAGCGGGCAATTGTCCGGGCCCGCCGCTGGGTCGACGAATCCGCCCACGAACCGACGCCGCAATCGGCCAAGCTGCTGTCGCGAATCCTCGCCGATCCGGACGGCCTGACCTTCACCACCCGTTTCGTCGATGACGTTGTTCGCCCCGCGGACCTGGATGTGGCCAGCGCGGCGATGAAGCGCCTGTCGGCGGGCCGCAAGAGCTTCCTGCCCCCGGCACTCGCCGCCGCGATGGGCCTGGGCTCGACCGCTTCTCGCCTCGCGCCCCGCACGGTCACGGCCACCGCGCGCCGAGTGTTCCGTGAAATCGTTGGCGACCTCGTCGTCGACGCGACGGATCGGGGCCTGGGTCCGGCGCTGGCTCGCCTGCGCAAGGGCGGGAACCGCCTCAACGTCAACCTTCTGGGCGAGGCCGTCCTCGGTGAGAAGGAAGCGGCCCACCGCCTGGCCGAGGTCTCGCGCCTCGTCACGCGAGAGGACGTCGACTACGTCTCCATCAAGGTCTCGGCCGTCACCGGACCGCACAACCCGTGGGGCTTCAAGGAGGTTGTCGCCCACGGCGTGAGCGCCCTGGCGCCCCTGTACCGCCTGGCACGCGACAATGGCACCTTCCTGAACCTCGACATGGAGGACTACAAGGACCTCGACCTGACGATCGCCGTCTTCACCTCGATCCTCGACCAGCCCGACATGCGCGGCTACGAGGCCGGCATTGTCCTCCAGGCGTACCTGCCCGACTCCCTCGGCGCCCTCCAGCGTCTCCAGGAATGGGCGCGCAAGCGCGTGGATGCGGGCGGCTCGCGCATCAAGGTCCGCGTCGTCAAGGGCGCGAACCTGTCCATGGAGAGGGTGGACGCCGAAATCCACGGGTGGGAGCTGACGACCTGGCCGTCCAAGCAGGACACGGACACCAACTACAAGCGTATGCTCGAATGGGCGATGACCCCCGAGCGCACCCGCGCTATCCGGCTGGGTGTGGCCGGTCAGAACATTTTTGACATTGCCTTCGCTTACGAGCTGCGCGCCGCGCGCGGCGTGGAGGACAGCGTTGAGTTCGAGATGCTCTCCGGCATGGCCACGGGCATCCAGGAGGTCGTGCGCCGTGACGTCGGCTCCCTGCTGCTGTATGTGCCCGTCGTTAACCCGCGTGAGTTCGACGTTGCGATCTCCTACCTCGTGCGTCGCCTCGAGGAGAACGCTGCCCCCGAGAACTTCATGTCCGGTGTCTTCGACATCGCCAAGAACGAGGACGTGTTCGCTCGTGAGCGCGACCGTTTCCTGGCGGCCCTGTCCAACGTCGACCCCGGTGCCCCCGTGCCCGCTCCCAACCGCGGGCAGGATCGCCTCGCGCAGCGCAAGGCCGGTGTCCCCGCCGAGCAGGGCAGTGTTGCCGAGCGCGCCCGGCGTCCCTTCGCCTCGGAGGCCGACTCCGATCCGGCTCTGGCGGCCAACCGCCAGTGGGCCCGCGACATCGCTGCCGCTATCCCGGCCTCGACCCTCGGGGTTGAGGCAGTGCGCGTCGGTGCGCAGGCCCTGGCCACGAACGAGGCGATCGACGCCCTGGTGAAGGCCAGCGCCGGTGCCGCCCGCGCGTGGCAGGGGCTGGCTCCCGAGGAGCGTGCCGCCGCGCTGCACCGCGTTGGCGACGTCCTGGCTGCCCGCCGGGGCGAGCTCATCGAGGTCGCCGGCTCTGAGGCCGGTAAGACCATCGATCAGGCCGACCCCGAGGTCAGCGAGGCCATCGACTTCTGTCACCACTACGCCAACGCGTCCCTGGAGCTCTTCGACGAGGCCCACATGGCGGGCGCGCGTTTCGTGCCCGTGGACGTCACCGTCGTCGCCTCTCCGTGGAACTTCCCGGTCGCGATCCCGGTGGGAGGCGTCGCCGCCGCCCTGGCCGCGGGAAGTGCCGTCATCCTCACCGGCCCCTCCCGCCAAGCGCTGCGCGGCGGAGCTCGTCGCGGCCTTCCACGAGGCCGGGATTCCCAAGGACCTGGTGGCGCTCGCACCGCTCGAGGATGGGGACGTGTCGCGTTACCTCGTCACGCACGAGGCCGTGGACCGCGTCGTCCTGACCGGCTCCTACGACACGGCCCGCCTCTTCCGTTCCTGGAAGCCCGACATGCACCTGCTGGGCGAGACCAGTGGTAAGAACGCCATCATCGTCACGCCGTCGGCCGACCCCGACCTGGCCGTGCGCGACGTCGTGCACTCGGCCTTCGCCCACGCGGGACAGAAGTGTTCGGCCTCCTCCCTGCTGGTCCTCGTCGGATCAGCCGGCAAGTCGGCGCGCATCGCCCGCCAGCTCGTGGACGCGGCCGCCTCGCTGCGGGTGGGTGGCCCCGCCTCCCTCGACTCCCAGGTGGGTCCCGTCGTCGTTCCCGATGACGAGAAGGCCGTGCGCGGCCTGACGACCCTGGGCGAAGGCGAGCACTGGGTGCTCAAGCCGCGCTACCTGGGCGACGGCCTGTGGACCCCTGGTATCCGCGCGGGTGTTGTGCCCGGCAGCGAGTTCCACCTGACCGAGTATTTCGCGCCCGTCCTCGGCGTGATGCGCGTGGATACTCTCGAGGAAGCCATCGAGGTAGTCAACGAGGTCGACTACGGCCTGACCTCCGGCCTGCACACGCTCGACACCGAGGAGCTGGCGCTGTGGCTCGAGGGTATCGAGGCCGGTAACCTCTACGTCAACCGCGGCATCACCGGTGCTATCGTGCGCCGCCAGCCCTTCGGCGGCTGGAAGCGCTCGGCGATCGGCTCGACCACGAAGGCCGGAGGCCCCTCCTACCTGCTGGGCCTCGGCGAGGTGCAAGCGGCCCCCGAGGGCGCGGCAGCACCCGAGGCCGCCCACAGCACGCCGACCCTCGCCCCGCGCGTGCGCGCCCTGTGCGACGCGGTGCGCGATCAGCTGAGCGCCGCCGAGCTGGCCGAGCTCCGCCGTGCCGTCGCGGCGGACGCCAGCGCCTGGGAGAGTGACTACGGAGCAAACCGCGACGTCACCGGCATGGCGTGCGAGCGCAACATTCTGCGCTACCGCGCCACTCCGGTCCTCCTGCGCGCCGGGGACGGAACCGCTCTGGCGGACGTCGCCCGCGTGCTGGCGGCAGGCCTCCTCGCGGGTGGCCCCATCGGCGTCTCCGTCGCGCAGGAGCTTCCCGCGCCGCTGATGTCGGTCCTGCTCGCGGCGGGCGTTGAGGTCAGCGTCGAGGATGCGCGCGCCTGGGAGTCTCGCCTGGCGACCGTGTCGAACTCGGGTGGCTTGGGGATGCGCGTGCGTATCCTCGGCCCGCGCGAGGAAGCGTCGGCTCAGCGTTGGGACCGTGCGACCCGCGCGAGCTGGGGTAGCCCCGACGTCGCCCTGTACACGGGCGCCGTGACGGCGTGCCCGCACTCGGAGCTGCTGCCCTTCCTGCGTGAGCAGGCGGTCTCGATCACGAACCACAGGTTCGGCACCCCGCTCGACCTGGCTGCTCAGCTTCTCTAATCGGTGTGTGCCCCGCGGCACCGATCCGTTCCACGGGTCGGATGTCGCGGGGCATCGCCATACCCGGAGGATCGCACCTGTCCTGGACACGCGTGGTGCCGTGGGCTTACCAGCCGCACAACGCGCATTGATCCGCGCGCACGCACCATGATGCGGGTATAACAAACGCCCGCGACAGCTGTCGCGGGCGTTTTTCCTATGCCCGGTGGGGCATCGGCAGGGTCCGTCAGATCGCGCGAGCAACCTTGTCGGACTTCAGGCACTTGGTGCACACGTTCAGGCGCTTGGGCGTCCCGTTGACCAGGGCGCGAACGCGCTGGATATTCGGATTCCACCGGCGGTTGGTGCGAACGTGCGAGTGCGACACGCTCTTGCCGAAGCCGGGTCCCTTACCGCACACGTCACAAACGGCAGCCACGATGTTCTCCTCGGTATGTCTTCCAGTTCAGTCTTTGGCTCCCCACGGTCGCGGGGAAACGCATCCTTCGGTGCTTGAACCGAAGGCAACCATGACAGAATAGCGGATGATGCGCGCTTTCAACAAGTCGCACGCGGTTTTGCTCGTGTCAGGTCGCACACAGCGGGCGGCGTGGGGACAATGGAGGGCTGGAAAGGGGAGTCATGGAACTGAACGCATCGGTGATTATTGCGGCGTGTCGCGCCGGGGCTGAGGAGGCCGCCAGGCTCGCGCCCTTCCTTGACGACCTCGACGGCTGGGATGGCGCGGACTGCGATACGGGAACGAACGCGGCGGCGACGATGGCCGCGCTGGCCGCCGCCATGGATTCACTGGAGCCGCGCGCGCACCTGCGCGTGGCCCTTGAGGCGGGGGTTGAGACGCTGATTCGCCGGGGCGTTGGGCACAGCGGGGTCGCGTTGGCTGCCCTCTTCGAGGCCTGGGCCGGGGCCCTGGGGGAGGACCGCGAGGTGACACCGGTAGCCCTGCGCCGCATGCTCGCCTCGTCGTTGGTTCCGACGTCTTCCTACATTGGGTGGTCGGATGCCCTGGCGGAGATGCTGGGCGGCGCCGTGCGCGAGCTTGCGGAGCTGGGGCCCACGCTGCCCGATGTGGAGGACGTGTTCTCCCGCTTTTCTACTCAGGCTCAGATTGGCCTGGTGGATGCGACGAACGAGTCGACGGGGCGCATCGACCCGGGCGGTGCCTTCATTGCCCTGGTCCTGGCCTGCATTGACGCGTCGATGCGCGCAGACGCTGGCATTTTGCAGTCGTTCACGGCGATGCTGGCGGACCTGGCGCGCCGTCAGTCGCGTGCACCGGAGCCGACCTCGCCGCCGCCGGGACGCGATTTCACGGTGGACATTATCCTCGAGGGGACTCAGGAGGACCTGCGTGCGTTGCTGGGGCGCCTGTCCGGCTTGGGCGCGCGTCTGTCCTACGTGGGGCGCGTCGACCTGTTCGGCATGGGGGAGTGGCGCCTGCATGTGGACACCTCCGCGCCGCTGGCGGCCCATCCGACGTCGGGGCAGGTCGTGCGTTTCCAGGTCAGCGACGCGCGCCCGGATGCGCAGATCGGCATTGACGAGCTGGCCGACGAGGGGCTGACGCACCGCGGGGTTCGCCTGCTCCAGCGCCGTCCCATGCGCCGAGTCGAGCGAGCCCGCGTCATTGCCTGCACGCGCGCCCCCGGCCTCGTGGAGGACCTGGCACGCGCTGGCGCGGTCGTCTTCCTGGAACCCAGCGCGGTCGACGCGGCCGGCTTCGTCTCCGCGGCCGCCTCGCGTACGGGCGTCACCCTCGTGGCCCCCTGCGACGAGGCCAGTGCCGCCCTGGTGGGAACGGTGGCCTCGGTCCTGCCCTCGCCGACGCCGGGCGTGCCCGCGATTTTGCGCGCGGATAGCCGCGATGACCTGGACGTGCTGGCGGTGGCGCGCGCCTGCGCGCCCCTCTTCGTGCCCCAGCCCGGGGGAGTGGAGGCGGCCCCGACGCTGGCCCGCATGCTGCGAGACGGCGCCCACGAGGCCCTGACGTCGAGCGCGAGCGCGCCACTGCCTCGTGACGGGGACCCCGAGGGAATCGCCGAGGCCATGGCTGAGGCCGCGCGAGGCGGTGAACGGGTCTGGCGCCTGCTGATCTCGCGTGAGGACGACGGCCCGTACACGGTGGCGACCGTGCGCCAGCTGCTGTCCACGCGCGATGCGTCCTCCTCGATCGACTTGGAAACGTGGGACGGCGGGCAGTCGGGCCCGAGCCTGGTGGCGGGGGTGCACCCCGTGAGCGCGCTCGACATCCCCCTGGCCCTGCGCCTGCCCAAGAAGACCGCCAAAGCGCTGGAGGGCGCGGGCATCGCCACGGTCGGTGACCTGCTGATGGTCGCCCCGCGCCGCTACTACCACTGGGGTAGGCTCACGCCCCTGTCCTCCCTGCGTGAGGGCGAGGACGTGACGATCCTGGCCGAGGTGGTCGCCGCGCACCTGATTGCTAACCGAAGCGGTGCGGGCGTGCGCCTCGAGGTCACCCTCACCGACGGCGTGCAGTACCTGTCGGCGACTTTTTTCGGGAAAAACCAGTTCAAGCTGATCCCCATTGAGCGCATCTTGTCCCCGGGGCAGTCCTTCCTCTTCGCCGGAAAGGTCGGGGCGTACCGCGGCAAACTCCAGCTCATCCACCCCTCCTTCGAGGGCGTGGACGGTGAGGACATCGAGCGGATCGCGTCCCGGCCCATCCCGATCTACCCCGCGACCGGCAAGCTGACCTCCTGGGCGATCGCGCGAGCCGTCGGCATGGTCCTCGATCACCTCGACGACGCGGACGTGCCCGAGCCACTGCCCGCACCCGTCCGCGAGCGCCAGCGCGTTGACTCTTACGCGCGCTGCCTGCGGGCGCTGCATCAGCCCGAGTCGGATGAGGACTATCAGCGGGCGCGCCGGGATTTGGCGTTCGCGGAGGCGTTCGTGTTGCAGGTGGGGCTTGCGGCTCGGCGTCGCGGTGCGCGGTCGGTCCCGGCTCTGGCCTCGCCGGCTGAGGCGCCGTTGGTGGCGCGTGTGCGCGCGAGCTTGCCGTTTGAGCTGACGGAGTCTCAGAACGAGGCCGTGGCTCAGATCGGCGCGGACCTGGCGGGAGAGGTGCCGATGCGGCGCCTCCTGCAGGGTGACGTGGGTTCGGGCAAGACGGTGGTGGCCCTGATCGCGTTTATGCAGGTGGTGGCTGCCGGGCACCAGGGGGCTCTCGTTGCCCCCACAGAGGTGTTGGCCGAGCAGCATGTCGCTTCCCTGCGGGCGCTGCTCGCCCCTCTTGGCGATGAGGCTCCCGATGTGCGCCTGCTGACGGGTTCGACGACGGCGGCCGCGCGCCGAGAGATTGCGGCGGCCATGGCCTCGAGCGAGCCCCTGATTGTCGTGGGCACGCACGCCCTGTTCCAAGACAGCGTGCGTTTTTCCGACCTGGCCCTGGTGGTCGTGGACGAGCAGCACCGTTTCGGTGTCGAACAGCGAGCCGCTCTGCGTGGGTCGCGCGATGACGGGCTCGGCGTTCACGAGCTGGTCATGACGGCCACGCCGATCCCGCGCACGATCGCGATGACCGTTTTTGGGGATCTTGACGACACTCGCATGGTCGGCATGCCGTCGGGGCGCACGCCCGTGGCGACTACTTGGCTGACGCGGCCAACGCCGCCTGGGTGGAGCGCACGTGGGCGCGCGCTGGCGAAGAGATCGCGCAGGGCAGGCGCGTCTACGTCGTGTGCCCCCGCATCGACGCGTCCGACGACGTTGGAGATGAGGAGGAGGGTGCCCGGCCGCTCGCGTCAGTCGCCGAGGTCGCCGCGTACCTGCGCGCTCACCCGGCCCTGGAAGGGGTCGCCATCCATGAGTTGACCAGCCGCACGCCCGCGGCTCTCAAGGCGCAGATCATGGAAGATTTTTCGACTGGGCGCGCCCCGCTCCTGGTGGCCACGATCGTCATTGAGGTCGGCGTGGATGTCTCCGATGCGACCCTCATGGTGATCCTTGATGCTCAGCATTTCGGGCTCGCTCAGCTCCACCAGCTGCGCGGGCGTGTGGGTCGTTCCTCCCTGCCCTCCCTGTGCATCGCCATGCACCGCCACGAGCTGACGGAGTCGGGCAGCGCACGCCTCGCGGCCTTCGCCGGCACGACTGACGGATTCGAGTTGGCCGAGGCCGACCTGCGCCTGCGCAAGGAGGGTGACGTTCTCGGGGCCGATCAGTCTGGCACGGCCACGCACTTGCGTTTCCTGTCGGTGCGCCGCGACGAGGCGCTCATTCGCGCCGCTAAGGCCGAGGCCGAGGATCTGGTCGCGCAGGACCCGACCCTGCGGGGCCACCCCGACTTGGAGCGTGCCCTGCGGGCGGCCTGGGACGGACAGCTCGAATGGATGCAGCGTTCCTAGCTCGCCCGGTAGGGTAGTGGCATGACCAGAATCGTCGCAGGTAGCGCCAAAGGCCGGACCCTCGCCGTGCCCAAGTCCGGCACTCGTCCCACCTCCGAGCGTGTCCGGGAGGCGCTGTTTTCTCGCCTCGACCACATGAACGTTCTGGAGGCGGCTACCGTCCTGGACCTGTATGCCGGGACGGGCGCCCTCGGCCTTGAGGCCCTGTCCCGGGGCGCCTCGAGTGCCACGCTCGTCGAGAAGGCCTCCGGGGCCGCGCGGGTGGCCACCGCCAACGTGCGCAGCACCGGACTGAGCGCCCGCGTCGTGACCGCCGACTCCCGCGCCTACCTGGGTGGGCGCAGCGCCGAGCCATTGAGCGGCGAGGTGGACCTGGTCTTCATCGATCCTCCCTACGACATCGCCGAGGAGGAGATGACCGCGGTCTTAGAAGGCCTCGCCCCGTGGATCGGGCCCGACGCCCTCGTCGTCGTCGAGCGCTCCACGCGCGCGCCCGCCCCGACCTGGCCGGCCTTCCTGGTCCTGGAAGACACGCGCGCCTGGGGGGAAACCGTCGCCTACTTCGCCGGCCCGCCCCTGCCTGAGGAAGACGCCGAGGAGCCCGCACAAGCACCCGAGGAAGCCACGGCCTCGTCGCTGGAGAAAGGACCGCAGTGATCGCCCTCTTCCCCGGGTCTTTTGACCCCTTCACGAACGGACACCTAGACGTCGCCGAGCGGGCGGCCGCGGTTGCTGATCGCCTCATCATCGGCGTGGGCATCAACCCCGCCAAGCGCGGGCTTATCGCGCCGGCAGACCGCGTCGACCTCATTCATGAGGCAACCGCCCACCTGACCGGCGTCGAGGTCACCGCCCTGAGCGGCGCCACGATGGACGAGGCCGCCCGACTGGGCGCGACCCTCATCGTCAAGGGGGTCCGCGGCGCGCAGGACACGGACTTCGAGGCCCCGCAGGCCGCGCTCAACCTGGAGGTGGGGGGAGTAGACACGTGGTGGATCCCGACACGACCGGGGCTCGGCCACGTCTCATCAAGCGCCGTGCGCGAACTTCTCAGCCTCAAAAAAGATGTTTCACGGTATGTCCCACCAGCGATTGTGCGTTATTTGAACGACAATAGAAGCTGAATCATGCCCGGTGGAAAGCAGGAGGGACTCATGGCTGACACGCCCGCAGACAAGAACCAGGACGAGTGGAACGAGGAGACCGTGTACGGTCCCTCAACCGTCATCGCTGCTCTCGACCAGATCGAAGACCTCGTCGAGTCCTCCCGCTCGGTTCCTCTCTCCGCTTGCATCATGATCAATAAGGCCGAGATCCTCGACCTGCTCGACCAGGCGCGCGAAGCCCTGCCCGAGGACCTGGTCGCCGCCGACGCCGTTGTCGCCGACGCGGACGCCGTCCTGGGGCGCGCCGACTCCGCCGCCGAAACGCGCATCGCCGAGGCGAACTCGCGGGCCTCCTCGACCCTCGACCAGGCTAACGAGCGTGCCGCCCAGATTCGCTCCGACGCCGAGGAAGAGGCCGAGCGCACGCGCTCGCGCGCCGACGCCGAGGCCACCGCCCTGGTGTCCCAGGCGCGCGCCGACGCCGAGGCCACCATCGCCGACGCGAACGCGCAGGCCGAGCGGATCGTCTCCACCGAGAACATCGTGCGCATGGCCGAGGACCGCGCCCGTGAGATCGTCTCCGAGGCCAAGCGCTCGGCGACCCAGCTGCGCGAGGGTGCCGACGACTACGTGGCCTCCTCCCTCGACGAGCTCGCGCGCCTCATTTCCGACGTGTCGCGCCGCACGGAGGCCGGTCGCCGCGCGATCGCCGAACGTCGCGGCGTCGACGTCACCGATGTGGACCTGAGCAATGAGTGACAAGACCCTGACCTTGTCCCTGGCGCGCCTGCCGCGCGCCCTGGGATCCACCCTCCACGAGGACATCGTGTGGAGAGCCCCGGATGACCTGGGCACCCCCTCGATGGCGGTGGCCCCCGGCACGCCGCTGGACGTCTCCGTCGACCTGACCAGCGTCGAAGACGGCGTCCTCGTCCAGGTCGCCACCTCCGTGGACCTGGTGGGCGAGTGCGTGCGATGCCTCGATGAGGTGCGCGATCACCACGACGTGTCCGGCGCGGAGGTGTACTTCGAGCTCGGCGCGCCCGCGCTGACGCCCTCCGACGAGGAGGACGAGGACGCCGACGACCTGTTCGTCATCGGCGAGCGCGACACCATCAACATTGAAACGCAGCTGCGTGACGCCATTGTCACCCTCGTCGACCCGCGCCCCCTGTGCAGCTCCGACTGCGCGGGCCTGTGCGATGTGTGCGGCGAGAAATGGGCCGACCTGCCCGCCGATCACGATCATTTCGTCGTCGACCCGCGCCTGGCCTCCCTGGCATCCCTGCTGGGTGATACCGCCGAGCCGGGGCGATCGTGATGGCCCGCTCAAAGCACCTTCCCGTCCCGCCGCGCACCGACACCGACGCGCTCGTAGAGGCGTGGGGCACGCACATCGACGCTCCCTTGTTGAAGCTCGCGCTCGTGCACCGCTCCTACGCGAACGAGGCCGGCGGCATCGCGAACAATGAGCGCCTAGAATTCCTGGGCGACTCGGTCCTGTCGATCATCATCGCCGAAAAGCTCTACGAGCAGTACCCGGACGTGGCAGAGTCCGACCTCTCGCGCATGCGCGCGGCCACGGTCTCCCAGCAGCCTCTGGCGGCTGCGGCCCGTCGCATCGGGCTGGGCGACTTCGTGTTCCTGGGCAAAGGCGAATCCATGCACGGGGGGCGTGAGAAGGACTCTATCCTGTCCGACACCTTCGAGGCGCTCATCGGCGCCACGTACCTGACCAACGGCCTAGAGGAGGCGCGTCGCGTCGTTTTGGCGCGCCTGCGTTTCCTGCTCGTGGACGCCCCCGCGCGCGGCCACCACCAGGACTGGAAGACCCTCCTCGTGGAGTACTCGCAGTCCGAGGGCCTGGGGGACGTCACCTATGAGGTGGAGGGCGAGGGCCCAGACCACCAGCGCGTCTTTACCGCGCACGCCTTCGTCTCGGAGTGCACTGACGCGGTGGGCTCGGGTCAGGCCTCGTCAAAGAAACACGCCGAGAATGCGGCCGCGCAGGACGCGATGAAACGCTTCTCCCCGGAGGATTAGTAAGAGAGACACGAGGGCGTTTGCCCTCCCGACAGATAGTATGAACTCGTGAGTGAAAATACTTCTGCGCGCACGCGCGTGATGATCGTCGACGACCACGAGATCGTTCGACGCGGTATTGCTGAAATCGTCGATCGCGACGAGTCCCTGGAAGTCGTCGCCGAGGCCGGCTCGGTCGCGGACGCCGTGCGTCGCGCCGACCTGGTGCGCCCCGACGTCATCCTCGTCGACCTGCAGCTGCCCGACGGCACCGGCATCGACATCATGAATTCCCTGCGCGCCTCCCACCCGCAGATCCTGCCTGTCGTCCTGACCTCCTTCGACGACGACGAGGCCCTGGCTGAGTCCCTGGAGGCCGGTGCGCGCGCGTACATCCTCAAGACGGTGCGCGGCGCTGAGATCACCGACGTCATTAAGGCGGTTGCCGACGGCCGCGTGCTGCTCGACGAGCGCACCCTGACGCGTCGGCGCGTTGACCACGAGGATCCGACGGCCGACCTGACTCCCTCGGAGCGCAAGGTCCTGGACCTCATCGGCGATGGCCTGTCGAACCGCGAGATCGGCGAAAAGCTCGGGGTGGCGGAGAAGACGGTGAAGAACCACATCACGTCCCTCCTGTCGAAGATGGGCCTGCAGCGTCGCACGCAGGTAGCCGCATGGGTGGCCGGGCAGAGGGCAGCCGCGTGGCGTAACTGAGCCCAGGCCTCGTCCATGAGGCTGGAGAAGAGCGTGAGTGAGCGGGTCGGAGCGTCCGGCCCGCTCACTCGCGTCTAGGGAGCACCCTCAATTAATACCGCCATGAGAGTTTCGTTCAAATCAGGGGAATCCCTGATTTGTCGGAAAGCTACTATCAAACTGGTTCATGTATAACTTACAAGGAGTAACGTACGCCTCATCCTCATCGACGAGGACGGACACCGCAGTCCACACACCCCCTTGAAAGGACACCCCGTGAACCTCAAGCGAACGCTTGTCGGTTGCGCGGCGGCCGCGGCGCTGGTGCTCGCACCCCTGAGCGCCCCCACATACGCCGACGCGCCACCGCAACCCACCGGCATCCCAGCAGCGGTCCCCCTCAGCGTCACCCCGAAAATCGCCAACTGGCAGCGCCTCCAGTACGGCATGTTCATGCACTTTGGCGTCTACTCCGTCTACGGCGGATACTACAACGGCCATCGCCAGGGGATGGGCTACCCCGAGCAGATCAAGGCCTGGGAGAATATCCCCACCGACGACTACCTGGCCAAGGCCAAGGACCTGGCCGCCAACTTCGACGCCGCGGCCATCTGCAAGACGGTCCACGACTCGGGCATGACCTACCTGATGATCACGTCCAAGCATCATGACGGCTTCGCCATGTGGGACACGGCCACGACCGACTACAACATCGTCAAGCAGTCCAACTACGGCAAGGATCCCATGAAGGAGCTGTCTACTGAGTGCAACAAGCTCGGAGTCAAGCTCGCCTTCTACTTCTCGATCATCGACTGGACGAAGCAGACACCCGAACCCTACGGCAACGTCAACCCCATTGACGAAGAGCTGATGACGACCGTCATCAAGCCCCAGCTCACCGAGCTGCTCACCAACTACGGCCCCATCGCCGAACTCTGGTTCGACATGGGTGGCCCCACGGCCGAGCAGTCCCAGCGCATGGTCCAGTGGGTCCACGAACTCCAGCCCGAGACGATGGTCAACTCGCGCGTGTGGAACAAGGCCGGTGACTTCGAGGTCGGCGGCGACAACTCGGTGACGACGGACTTCCACATGGGTCCCTGGGAGTCGATCCGCTCGATCTTCCCCTCCTGCTGGGGATACTGCTCGTGGGCCAACCGCGACGATAACGCGAAGAGCTACAAGAAACGCGAGCTCGTCAACAACCTGATCGGCACGATCGCCTCGGGTGGACAATTCGCCTACAACATCGGTCCCAAGGGTGATGGCACGATCGACCCGTTCGACGCTGACGTCGTCACCGATGTCGGACAGTGGATGGCACGCCACCCGAACGCCATCACGGGAGCGCGCCCGACCTGGTACCCGGCCCCCAACTGGGGCAAGGTCATGACCACGGGCAACGACCTCTTCTTCTTCCCCGAGCTGTGGAGCCCAGGCAAGACGCTGACCCTGCCCGGAGTCGGCGGGCATGTCACCGGCGTGAGCGTGGACGGCACCGACCGCTCCCTCGACTTCACCCAGGACGGCACCACGCTGACGGTGACCATGTCGGGGGAGAACCCGGAGCCGAATATGCGCGCCGTCATCAAGGTGAGCTTTGACGCAGAGCCCACCTACATTCCGCCCGAGACGGTCTCGGTGACAGATGGAGCGACCATCTCGTCCTCCAAGTTCTTCGGTCGAGCCTCCGCCCTGCGATACTCTGGAGCACAGGTCTACGACGCCTACCTGGTCAACGAGGGTGGCGGACGCATCGGCGACCTGACCCTGTCGCTCAACGGCACATTCGACGACACGACGACCTACAAGATCTCCCTGGGAACCTCCGCCGTGGAGGTCACGGGTGCCCAGATCAAGGCCGGCGAAGTCGGTGAGGGATTCACCTTGTACCCCGGAGTGGTCACGCCCCTGCGCATCGAGCTGGCCCATCCCTCCTACTACGCCAACCCGATTGGCGTGCGCGAGCCGAGCGCCACGATTCACGTCTATGGAGACGACGCCGCGACGAAGCCGCCCATCATCGCATCCCAGCCCTCCTCGGTGTCGGTGACCGACGGCGAGATCGCCACCTTCACGGTCGTCGCCTCCGGCCGGCCTGCGGCTGCCATCCAGTGGTACCGGGTGCCCAAGGGTGCGACTGAGGGGACCATGATCGAAGGCGCCACCGACGCCTCGTACTCCCTGGAGACGACCATGGCCGACGACGGCGCACAGTTCTACGCCGTGGCGACCAACGCCAACGGCTCGGTGACCTCCGAACGTGCCACGCTGAGCGTGACGAAGGGTAGCGAGAACCTGGCCTTGCACAAGGCAGCCTCCCAGTCCTCCACCGGCTGGGGTGGTAAGGCCGAGCGCGCCGTCGATGGCAACACAGACGGCGTGTGGGATAACGGCTCCGTGTCCCACACCGGTCAGCAGGCCAACCCGTGGTGGGAGGTCGACCTGGGCGAGAGCCACCCGCTGGGCGTCGTCAACGTGTGGAACCGATCCTCCTCGGACAACTGCCAGGGCACGCCCTGCGACCAGCGCCTCCACGACTTCTGGGTGATCGCCTCGAGTGAGCACCTCGATGCCACCTTCAACCCCGCGTCGGTGGGGGCAGTCGACGGCGTCCACATGATCAAGGTTGACGGTGTCGGCGGCCGCCCGAGCGCGGTCGACTTCGAGGGCTTCGAGGCCCGCTACATCCGCGTGCTTCAGCCCACCGAATACGGTGAGTTTGCGCTCGCCGAGGTCGAGGCCTTCGCCGCCCAGACCCCCGATCCCGATCCCGGCGAGCAGGAAGCACCCGTCATCCAGCCCCTGATGGTGAGCGCCAGCCCTGCCGAGGATGCGCAGATCAGCGGTGACGGTGCCTTCCGCACGGTGACCGCCAAGGAGGGCACGCAGGTCACGATCAAGGCCGAGGTGAGCGGAAAGCCCATGCCGACGCTGCTGTGGCAGATCAAGAGGCCCGGCTCGGAGTCCTGGGCGATTCTGGATAACGAGAATGCCGCGGAGATCACGCTCACGGTTGACGGGGAGTACGACGGCGCGATCGTGCGCCTGACTGCCCTGAACGAGGCTGGGGTGAGTGAATCGGGTCTGGTGACCCTGGCACTCGCCGAGGAACCCGCTCCCGATCCCACGCCGGATCCCACGCCTACGCCCGACCCGACGCCTACGCCGGATCCCACGCCTACGCCCGACCCGACGCCCGCGCCCGATCCCACGCCCGCGCCCAATCCCACGCCCGCGCCCAATCCCACGCCCGCGCCCGATCGTACGGTCGGTATGTGGGTCAACAACGGCGTCGGCTGGTGGTGGAAGATCACGGGCGGCGACTACGCCAAGAACGAGACCCTCACCCTGGATGGGCGAGTGTTCCGATTCGACCAGAACGGCTACATGCTCACCGGATGGGTGTACTGGGACGGCACCTGGCACTACCACAACAGCGCGGGCGTGCAGGTCACCGGTTGGTTGGACCAGGGGGGAGCCTGGTACTACCTGATGCCCGACACGGGTTCGATGGCCACCGGCTGGACGATGGTCGCCGACAGGTGGTTCTACTTCTCCGACGGCGGCGTCATGGCCACCGGCTGGGTGAGTGCTGGCACCGCCTGGTACTACCTCGATCCCTCCGGCTCCATGCACACCGGCTGGCTCCAGTTGGGGTCGCGCTGGTACATGATGGGTGAGGATGGCGCGATGGCCACCGGCTGGCAGCACGTCGGCAACAGCTGGTACTACTTCGACGCGGGCGGCTCCATGCACACCGGCTGGCTCCAGGCGGGCGCCACCTGGTACTACCTTGACGGCAACGGGGCGATGGCCACCGGCTGGCGTCAGATAGGTGGCACCTGGTACCGCTTCGCTGCGACGGGTGAGTGGATGCGCTGATCACACCACGACGGTGAGGCGCGATGCTCACCGCCGCACAACGAGGCTGGGGTGACCTTCCACGCGGAAGGCCACCCCAGCCTCGTCCATCAACAGGCGAATCTACTTACTCCAGGGGAGCGATCCAGCGCAGCTGTGTGCCAACCCCGCCTTCGCCGGGGCCCGCGTCGAAGGTGCCGCGGTGGCGGCGGGCGCGCTCGGCCATGTTCGCCATGCCGGAGTTGCGCGTGCGCTCGGGGTCGATACCGCGCCCGTCGTCGGTGATCAGGATGCGCACGCGGCCGGACTTGCCCTGCCCGGATACGTCCACGCACACGGTCGCGGCAGTCGCGTGGGCGTGCCGGGCGATGTTCGACAGGCCCTCGCGAACGATGGCCACGACGTCGTCGGACAGGTCGGGGTCCACGCGCCCGTCGAACTCGTCGATGACGACCAGCTCGTTGTCCAGGTCGGAGTTAATCGCATCTCCGTCCAGCGTGATGAGCAGCGAGGGGGCAAACCCCAGGGCGGAGCGCGTCAGGGAAGACTCGCGGCGGATACGTTCGACCAGGCCGACCGCCTTGTCTCGCTCGCGCAGGTTGTGCACGATCGTGCGGATCTGACGCACGGCCTCGTCAATGGAGGCGAGCGAGTCGTCGATGAGGGATTCGATGGCCACGGGATCGACCTGGCCGCCAGCGACCTTCTGCTTGGCGGCGTCCAGGGCCATGCCGGTCGCGAAAAGCTGCTGGATCGCGAAATCGTGCAGGTCACGGCCGATGCGGTCGCGTTCGTCGAGCAGGGCGGCGACGTCTTGGGCGTGCCGGGCCGACGCCAGCTCGAGGGCCAGCGTCGCCTGGGAGGCCAGCGATTCGGCGAGGGATAGCTCGGAGGCGTCGAACTCGGGTGCACCGATCTGCCGTAGGAGAATGAGGACGCCGGAGGAAACACCCCTCGAGCGCAGGGGAGCGTAGAGCGCGGAACCGAAGGCGGCCAGCTGGGGCACGCGCATCGTCTGGGCGCGCGACATCGAGTCGACGATCATGCCGGTGCCCTCGTGGAGGACGCTCATGGCGCGTCCCTCGGGCGGGAAGGTCAGGCCCAGCAGGGCGGATGCGTTCTTACCGTCCGTGATTTCGGCGGCCCACGTGTCACCCACGGACTGCAAGACGATGATCGCCGTGTCGGCATGGGAGACATCGCGCACGGTCTTGGCGATGAGTTCGAGGGCCTCTTCCTCGTCGGCGCCCTCAAGCATCGTCGTCGTCAGGGACTGGGAGGCACTGATCCAGCGGGCGGTGCGCTTAGAGTCTGCGTACAGGTGTGCGTTTTCGACGGCGATGCCGGCGGCGGGAGCGAGGGCTGCGACCACGGCTGCGTCTTTGCTCGTGTACCCTCCGGGCTTGCCCGTCAGGTACAGCCGCCCGTAGACCTGCTCGTGCACCAGGACCGATACGCCCAGGAACGGCGGCGTGTCCGCGGGCAGGTCAAGGTCCGGCGCATCCGCGGGGGAGTTGACGAGGAGGGGGCTGGCCACCGGGATCGCCGTCGTGAGAGCCTCGGGGACCTCGGGCGCCGGACGCGAATCGTGGTGCTCGAGCTGGAGTGTGGTCGCCCCCCAGGTGTCGAGGACCGCGAGCGCCGCGTGCGGCGAGGAGGTCAGTGCGCACGCCTGGTTGACGAAGTTTTGCAGGCCAGCCGTCAGGTCCAGCGAGCTGGTCAGGTCCAGCGCGGCCTTGAGCAGCGTGAAGTCCGTGTGATCGTGACTCATTGTTCCTCCTGATCGAGGGCCCAGCGGTAGGCGGGTAGGGCGTCGAGGACGTCGGCGTGGGTGCCGCGCGCGGCCACGCGGGCACACGCTCCGGGTTCGGGCGCCGCAAGGACGAGGACGTGGTCGGCCTGGTCGAGGGCGCTGAGACGGTGCGTGACGACCAGGGTAGCGTGCGTGGGTGAGGGGGCAAGGAGAGTGTCCATGAGCCTGTCTGCGGTGGCCGCGTCGAGGTGTTCGGAGGCCTCGTCGATGGCCATGATGGGGGCCGGGGCTGCGAGCGCGCGGGCCATGAGGAGGCGACGGCGCTCGCCGCCGGACACGGTGGTTCCTCCCGAACCGATCGTGGTATCGATGCCCTCGGGCAGGGTGGCGATCCACTCGTCTAGGCCTGCGCGCGCGAGGAGGGCGCTGGCCTCGTCGCGTGTGAGGGAGGCGCGTGCGACGCGTAGGTTCTCGAAGATGGTGGTCGCGAAGATGTGCGCGTCCTCGGCCGTCATCGTGACGTGGGCGGCCACCTGATCGCGGTCGGCGCCCCAGGCGGGTACGCCGTTGATGAGGGCCTGCCCCGACTTGGGCGGGATGACGCCGGTGAGCGTGGCCAGCAGGGTGGTCTTGCCGATGCCGGAGGCGCCGACGATGGCCAGGGAGGAACCGGGGCGCAGCGTCAGGGAGATGCCGGTGGCCAGGGTGGGGCCGCCGGGCCAGCCGATCGCCAGGTCGCGTGCCTCGATGACGGTCTCGCCAGCCGGAATATCGTGGAACCGCACTTCGCCCTGGTCGCTCAACAGCGCGCAGATACGCTCGGCGGCCTGTGCGCTGCGCACTAGCTGAGCGGCGGCGGGGGCCAGCTCGGCGGCGCCCTCGAAGGAGGAGAGGGGGACCAGGACGATAACGGCGAGGAGCACCTGTGCGAGCGCACCGGACGTGGTCTGCGGGATCCCGATGAGCAGGGCGCCGATGACGGCCGCCCCCATGGCGCACACGTCGAGGCCGCGAGCCAGGGCCGAGAGCTTCGCCGAGCGGCCAATCGCTTCGGCCAACTCGGCCTCGGCACCGTCCAGACCTGTGCGGGCGTGGGGGAGCGTTCCGGCCAGGGAGAGCTCGGTGGCGCCCTCCAGGACGGCCAGCGTCGTCGCCGCGATGTCGGTGCGGGCGCCAGATCCCTGGGTTTCGGCGAGGCGCACCGACCGGGCGATCAGCGCGGGCGCGACGATTCCCGAGACGATGAGAGCCAGCGCCAGGACGAGGCCGGCCGGCGGGGAGATGAGGGTGACGACGCCAACCGTGCCCACGCCGACCACGAGGGCGACGAGGGAGGGCAGCAGAGTCTTGACCACGACGTTGCCGACTTCGTCGACGTCGGCCCCGGCGCGGGTCATCAGGTCGCCGCGGCGCAGAGAAGACAGGGAGGAAGCGGGCTCCTCGCACAGGCGGTCGTAGAGGTTGGCGCGCAGGGCGTCCATGCCTTCGAGAGCGACCTTGTGCGAGGCCAGCCGTGACAGGTAGCGAGCGAGCGCGCGCGAGACGCCGAACAGACGCACTGACGTGGCTGCGACGGTCAGGTACAGGACGGGTGGCTGTTGGGAAGCACGCGCGATAAGCCAGGCGGCGGTGCCGCCCAGCGCGATGGCCGAGCCCAGGGCGGTGACGCCCAGTAGGAGCGACAGCGCGAATCCTGAGCGCGAGACCTGGAGCATGGCGATGCATCGGCGCAGGGCAGCGGATTCGGATCGGGTCAAGAAGAGCCTCATGCCAGTGCCTCCTCGTCGGCATGCGCCACGTCGATGATCGTGTCGGCGACCTCGATGATGGCGTTGCGGTGGGCGATGACGATGACCGTGCGGCCTTCCTCGCGCATCGCGTGGATGGCGCGCACGACGGTCTCCTCGCTGACGGCATCCAGGTGGGCGGTTGGCTCGTCCAGGACGACGACCTGGGACCTGGCTGCGAGCGCGCGGGTCAGGGCCAGGCGTTGGCGCTGGCCGACGGACAGGCCCACGCCTCCCGAACCGATGGTGCTGTTCCAGCCGTCGGGGGTGGTCGCCAGGACCGCGTCGAAACCGGTGGCCCGCGCCGCCTCGTCCAGGTCGCGCTGGGGCAGGTCACCCATGTTGTCCAGGATCGTGCCGGGCACCAGGGTGGGGGACTGGGGTACCCAGGAGATGGCGGAACGCCACGAGGTGGGATCCACGTCGGTCAGGGCCAGGCCCTCGTCGTCGCGGGACGAGGCCTGGTCGCGCAGGCGGATCTGGCCAGCGTCCGGGGTTATGTCGGACAGCAGGCAGGCGACGAGCGTGGACTTGCCGGCGCCGGAGGGGCCAGCGAAGGCGGTGACCGTTCCGGGGCGGATGACGCCCGAGGTTGGGGCGGGGCCCCAGGCGCCGCGGGCGCGCACCCCCACGCCGTCGAGGACGATGTCGGTGCGGCTCATGTCGGGGCATGGCGTGCTTCCGGGGGCGTCCACGTCGTCGGCCGCTTCAATAATGTCGAAGGCGGCTTTCGAGGCGGTCACGCCGTTGGCCGAGGCGTGGAACTGCGCGCCGACCTGGCGCAGCGGCTCGAAGACCTCGGGGGCCAGCATGATGACGGCCAGGCCGTGGAACAGTGAGATGTGGCCAAACACCAGGCGCATACCGACCTCGACGGCCACGAGGGCCACCGACAGCGTGGTGAGAAACTCGAGGACGCCGCCGGAGAGGAACGCGACGCGCAGGGTCGCCATGGTCGCCTTCGTATTTGCCTCGCCGAGCTTGCGCAGGTGAGCGCGCGGGCCTTTTTCGCGTCCCAGCGCACGCAGCGTGGGCAGGCCGGACATGAGATCGAGAAGCTGGGCGGTCAGGCGCTTCATGGAGTCCAGCTTGTCCTGGGAGGCCGCCTCGGTGAATCGTCCAATGAGGATCATAAAGATCGGGATGAGGGGCACGACGAGCAGGGCGATGAGGGCCGACCAGAAGTCGAGCAGAAGAATGACGCCGAGGGCCGCCGGCGTCACGGTGCACACGAGGACCAGCTGGGGCAGGAAGGACACGAAGTAGGGGCGTAGGTCCTCCAGACCCGTCGACAGCAGCGTCGCGGTTTGTGCGCCGTTGGTGGCCCGCCAGCGCGGCCCCAGGGCGATGGATGCGTCGATGACGCGCCCGCGCAGTTCGGCGACGGCCTTGGTGGCGGCGCGCGCCGCGATCGCCTCGCGCCCGGCAACAACCGCCGCGCGGGTGGCGAACACCGCAGCGATACCGAGGATGAAGGGCAAGACGTCGCCGATAGACGCGGTCCCCGCAACGACGGGGGAGAGGGCGGCGGAAATGAGCAGCGCCTGGGCCAAGACCAACAGCGCTGTGATGGTACCCAGAAGGGCGGTCACAGCGATGGGAATTCGGGCGGACCGGGCGTAACGCAACAAACGGGGATCAAAGGGACGCACGGGTACCATTGTGCCCCAAAAGCCCACGTTATGGGTCGAAAGTCCCCGGCCTCGTCCATGTTGCACGAACGACTGCGCCCGGCCCCTGAAACAGGGACCGGGCGCATCTATCGGTGAGGAGGTCAGCCAGCGAGGAAGTTCTCGCCCATGCGGATCTTCTTCATGAGCAGACCGGTCTTGGTCGTCACGTCCTCCGTACCCACGCGGGAACGGAAGGTCCAGTACGACCAGGCGACGTAGGCCAGGACGATGGGCAGCAGGCACACCGTCACGATCGTCATAACGGTCAGCGTCCCGGTCGTCGACGAAGCCTGATCGATCGTCAGCGAGTACGCCGGGTTGATCGAGGACTTCTGAACGGCCGGAGCCATCGAGGCGAACACCCACGCGGCCGCGCCAGCAATCGCCACGGAGGAGGCCACGAAGGACCAGCCCTCACGGCGCAGCGAGGCCTGCGACAGAACGGTGGAAGCGATGATCGCCAGGGCGGCAACCACGAGCGGGATCCACGCCAGGACGTTCGTCGTATAGGCGAACTGGCCCCAGACCAGCCACGCGGCGGCTAGGACGGTCGCGGCAATCGTCGCGGGAGCAGCGATCGCGTTGGCGCGGTCGCGGACCTCGCCGGTCGTCTTGAGCGCCAGGAACTGAGCGCCGTGGGCCAGGCACACGGCCATGATGGCCAGGCCGCCCAGGATCGTGTACGGGGTCAGCAGCGAGAAGAAACCACCGGTGAGCTGGTGGGTCGCGCTGGCCAGCGACTGGTCGACCAGCGTCGGGTCGACGACGGTGCCGGTCGCAACGTCAACAACCTCGATCTTCATACCCTGGACGAAGTTCGCGAAGGCGACGCCCAGCAGGATCGGGACGAGCCACGCGGAGATCGTGTGCGCCCAGTCCCAGGCGTGACGCCACTTCTCAGTGGCGACCTTCGAGCGCCACTCGAGCGCCATGACGCGGATGATCAGGCAGACCAGGATCAGGAAGAGAGCCAGGTACATGCCTGAGAACATGGTGGCGTACCACTCGGGGAAGGCCGCGAAAGTCGCGCCGCCCGCGGTGAGCAGCCAGACCTCGTTGCCGTCCCAGTGAGGGCCGATCGTGCGCACCGTCTGGGTGCGCTCACGGTCGCCCTTGGCAACCAGGGGAAGGAGCATGCCGACGCCGAAGTCGAAGCCCTCAAGGATCAGGAAGACCGTCCACAGAACGGCGACGAGAATGAACCACAGGATTGACAGAGTCATGATCGTTGTTCCTTTCTCAGTATCCGAAGGACAGGTCGGTTGGGGCCTCGGCCTTGTTGGCCTTGTCGGCCTTGGCCGAGTGGATGCCCTCGAGCGCGTAGCGCTTCATGAGGATGAACCACATGACGCCCAGGACGCCGTACAGGAGGGTGAAGAGAATCAGCGTGGCCAGCACCTGTCCCGCGGGGACATTGGGGGAGACGCCAATCTCGGTGAGCATGTTGACCGAGCCGAGGTCGGAGCCCATGGCCAGAGCTTCCTGGTTGGGGACGACAACCCACGGCTGACGACCCATCTCGGTGAAGATCCAGCCGAAGGAGGCGGCGGCGAAGGGCAGCGGCAGATTAAGCAGAGCCAGGCGGCTCAGCCACTGGTTGGACGAGGCCTTACCACCGCGGGTGGCCCACAGGCCCCACGCTGCCAGCAGGAAGGCGATCATGCCCAGGCCGATCATGAATCGGAAGGACCAGAAGGTCACCATCTGCGGGGGACGGAAGTCGAACTGGGAGGCATCGCCGTACTTGGCGGTGAAGTTCGCGTCGGAGTTGAGCAGCGCCACCATGCGCTCCTGGACGTCGGCGACGCCCTCGGAGGTGGCGGTGAAGGAGTTGTGCGACATGAAGGAGGCGACGCCGGGGACCTTGATGAACTGGGTCGGCTGGGTGCCATCGGTGCCCAGCGGGCAGGAGCCGAACTGCGCGACCGTGAAGGCGGCGCCATCGGTGTCCACACAGATGCCTTCGGCGGCAGCCATCTTCATGGGCTGAACCTTGACCATCTCCTGGCCCTGGACGTGGCCGGAGGCGGCGGTGCCGAGGCCGCCGATGAGGACGACGATCAGGCCGAAGCGGGCGATGGGGCGCCACACGTCGCGGGCCTGAGCCACGGCCTCGTCGCTGCCCTCACGGGACGCGCGAACCATCCACCAGATGGCGATACCAGCCACGAAGGAACCGGCGACCAGCCACGCGGAGGTGATGACGTGAGCGTACTCGGACAGGTAGACGCCCGAGGTGATGAGCTTGAGGAAGCCGGCGGCTCCGTCGAGCTCGGCGCGGCCGGTCTCGGGGTTGAAGCGGGCGCCCACGGGGTGCTGCATCCACGCGTTGGCCGCGAGGATCCAGGCGGCCGAGAGCATTGTGCCGATGGCCACGCACCAGATGGTCGCCAGGTGCAGGCCCTTGGAGAGGCGGCCCCAGCCGAAGATCCACAGGCCCAGGAAGGTGGACTCGAGGAAGAAGGCCAGGAGGGCCTCGACAGCCAGGGGAGCGCCGAAGATGTCGCCGACGAAGCGGGAGTACTCCGACCAGTTCATGCCGAACTGGAACTCCTGGACGATGCCGGTAGCGACGCCGAGAGCGAAGTTAATAAGAAGGAGCTTGCCGAAGAAACGGGTAGCTTGCAGCCAGTATTCCTTGCCGGTGCGGTGCCATGCGGTCTGCATGATCGCGACCAGCAGGGACAGGCCGATCGTCAGCGGTACGAGGACGAAGTGGTAGACGGTTGTGACGCCGAACTGCCATCGTCCGACCGTGACCGCGTCGAGCGCTGTTTGCGCGAGGGTCATGATGGGACCTTCCCATGTAGGGATCAGGGATCGAATGCCCCGCAATATAGGCGGTAGGACCTACGTCACGGGCTGACATTAATGTAGCTCAAATGACAGGTTGTGAGCGCTTGAAATGCCGTATGTGTGACGCTTTTGTGACATATGTGTCCGTTTATTTTTGATGGACTTTCCCATGCGATTGTGGGCCTGTGACCTTGAACGTGTCATCCATCAGTTGATATGGGTCCGTGTTGTGCGACAATTGAGGCGAATGGATGTCGCGGGCATGCCCCCGTGACGAGAGCCGAGCGATGACCGTATCGATTTGCCGCCGGCACCTGCGCACCAGCGCTCCACTAGGTTTCCGCCCCTCGCGGGCGATGAATAACGGGCGCGTCCTGGCATGGGGCGCGCGCCCACCATTGGAGAATCGTGACAACCGAATCAACTACGCCCGTGGCCCCCGCCGCGTCGCTGCTGTTCCAGGCTCCCGTCTTCCAGGCCGCGCCCGAGGTGGCCCCGCCTGTCGCCTTCGAAGAGCCCGAGCCCAAGCGTCGCCGCAAGTCCTCCGCGCCCGAGGAAGAGTCCGCTCCCGCCGAGGAAGCCGCGCCCAAGCGCCGCCGTCGTTCCAAGAAGGCCGCCGACGAGGCCTCGGCCCCCGCCGAGGAGAGCGCACCGCCCGCCGAGGCCGAGGAGAGCGCCGCCGAGACTAAGACCCGCCGTCGCCGCCGCTCCAAGAAGTCGGACGAGGCCCAGGCCGCCTCCGAGGACAGCGCGCAGAAGGTGGAAGCCTCCCCTGACGACTCCGAGTCGGCCGACGAGGAAGATTCCTCGAGCCGTCGCCGTCGTCGCCGCCGCGCACGCTCGTCCGCGGCCTCCGAGGAGAGCGCCGACCCCGCCGATCAGGTCCAGGCCCTCAAGGGCTCGACCCGCCTGGAGGCCAAGAAGATGCGTCGGCGCGAGGGACGCCGCGAAGGACGCCGCCGCCACTCGATTTCCGAGTCTGAGTTCCTGGCGCGCCGAGAGTCCGTCGAGCGCACGATGGTCATCCGAGACCAGGACGGCCTCGATCAGATCGCGATCCTCGAAGACGGCCTGCTCGTCGAGCACTACGTCGCCCGCCGCACGCAGTCCTCGATGGTTGGCAACATTTACCTGGGCCGCGTCCAAAACGTCCTGCCCTCGATGGAAGCTGCGTTCGTCGACGTGGGCCGCGGCCGCAACGCCGTCCTGTACGCAGGCGAGGTGAACTGGGACGCCGTGGGCCTGGAAGGCAAGCCCCGCCGCATCGAGTCCGCCCTCAAGTCCGGCGACCCGGTCCTCGTTCAGGTGACGAAGGACCCGATCGGCCACAAGGGTGCGCGCCTGACCTCGCAGATCACACTGGCCGGGCGATACCTCGTCCTGATCCCCGGCGGCTCCATGATGGGCATCTCCCGCAAGCTGCCGGACAAGGAGCGCGCTCGCCTGAAGAAGATCCTCAAGGCTGTCGTGCCCTCGGGCTCGGGCGTCATCGTGCGCACCGCCGCTGAAGGCGCGTCGGAGGAGCAGATCCGCGACGACGTCGCGCGCCTGACCCGCCAGTGGGAGGACATCGAAAAGAAGCGCACCAACACGAAGAGCGCACCGACGCTGCTGCGTGGCGAGCCCGAGCTGGCCGTGCGCGTCGTGCGCGACATCTTCAATGAGGACTTCTCGAAACTCGTCATCGAGGGCCGCGACACCTACGCGACCGTCAAGGAATACGTCGACGAGCTCAGCCCCGAGCTGTCCGACCGCGTCGAGCAGTGGGTGGGCACCCAGGACGTCTTCCACGCCCACCGCATCGACGAGCAGCTCGCCAAGGGTATGGATCGTAAGGTGTGGCTGCCCTCAGGCGGCACCCTCATCATCGACCGTACCGAGGCGATGACCGTCATCGACGTCAACACCGGCAAGTTCATCGGCGCCGGCGGCACGCTCGAGGAGACGGTCACCCGCAACAACCTCGAGGCAGCAGAAGAGATCGTGCGCCAGCTGCGCCTGCGCGACATCGGCGGCATCGTCATCATCGACTTCGTGGACATGGTGCTCGAGTCCAACCGAGACCTCGTGCTGCGTCGCCTGGTCGAGTGCCTGGGGCGCGATCGCACGCGCCACCAGGTCACGGAGATCACGTCGCTAGGCCTGGTCCAGATGACCCGCAAGCGCGTGGGCGAGGGGCTCGTCGAGGCCTTCTCCTCCTCCTGTGAGGCCTGCGAGGGCCGCGGCTTCATCGTCCACCACCACCCGGTCGAGACCTCCGGCGCCGATTCTTCCTCGAAGTCCACCAAGGCCTCGAAGAAACAGCTGAAGAAGGCCGAGGCCCGCCGCATCGAAGAGAACGCCGATCACGAGCGCGCGAAGGAAGCCCTGAGCGCGATCGCCGCCGCCTCGACCCGCAAGGAGGACGAGGCCTCGGCGCCGACGGAGAAGGCACCCGCCAAGAAGCGCCGCGCCCGCGCGGCGAGCGCCGAGCCCGAGCAGGGCGCTGCGGCCGCGGAACCCACGCCCGAGGCTCCCGCCCAGGATGAGCCGCAGGCGCAGTCCGCCACCGAGGCTCCCGCGCCTGATGTGACGGTGTCAGCGGGTACTGACGAGAGCGCGACCAAGCGCCCCCGTCGCCGTCGCCGCGTCGCGGAGAGCGCCCCGATGCCCGAGCTGCCGATCCATATCGACCTGCCCGAGCCCGTCGACACCTCCGACAAGCCCGCGGTGCCCCTCAAGGACGCGTCTGAGATTCAGCTGCCCGAGCAGCACGACAAGGCCCCGGCCACTCGCCGACGCGCTTCCCGCAAGGCTGCCACGGCCTCGTCGGCAGAGCCTGCCCCCGCGCCCGCTCTGGAAGCCGCGCCCGCGCGCGTGCTGCTCGCGGCGGCGGAGGCGCCCGCTCCCCAGGGTCAGCCTGTCGAGGCTCCGACTGCGGAGGCTCCCGAGGCTTCCGAGGTGCAGGCCGCCGCAGAGAGCGCCCCTCGTAAGACCCGCAAGCGTCGCGCTGCGGCATCGACCGGCATCGTCGAACCCGAGGCGACTCCCGCACCGATCGTCGTTGACCTGCCCGCGCGCGCCGACGTGAGCGAACCTGCCGCACCCACGCGCTCGACCGACGAGATCCAGTTGCCCGAGGCATCCGAGCAGCCGCGCGCCAAGCGCCGCCGTCGCGTCGTGTCCACGGGAATCGTCGACGCTGGCTAACAATCGAGAGTGAAGGGAGGGTCCATCGGGTCCTCCCTTCACATCGGGGTGTGGAATCGCACAGCTATTCCGCGGGGTCGTTGGCCATGCCGGGTTGCACTCGGGCGTGGCAATCGGCTAAATTTGATCGTCGGCGCAACAAGCGCCAACGGAATCATGAATACAGACAAGTCCTCGGCAGTTTCGAGGCGAGATTCCGGTTACGAATACGAGAAGAGATGAGCTCCAACGTGGTCTACGCGATCGTCAAGGCTGGCGGCCGGCAGGAAAAGGTGTCCGTCGGTGACGTCGTCGTCGTCGACAAGCTGGCAGAAGAAATCGGTTCGAGCATCGAGCTCCAGCCGCTGATGCTGGTTGATGGCGACGCCATCACTGTTGACGCAGCCAAGCTGGACAAGGTTTCCGTCAAGGCTGAGGTTGTCGACTCGGCCAAGGGCCCCAAGATTTCCATCATTAAGTACAAGAACAAGTCGGGCTACCGCAAGCGCCAGGGACACCGTCAGAAGATGTCGGTCGTCAAGATCACCGAGATCGCCTGAACCCGACGTTCCCACGAGCAGAAAGTAGCAACTGATGGCACATAAGAAGGGCCTTGGTTCCTCCCGTAACGGCCGCGACTCGAACGCGCAGCGCCTCGGCGTGAAGCGCTACGGCGGCCAGCTGGTCAACGCTGGTGAGATCCTCGTTCGTCAGCGCGGCACCCACTTCCACCCTGGCGACGGCGTTGGCCGTGGCAAGGATGACACCCTGTTCGCCCTGCGCGCGGGTGCGGTCGAGTTCGGCCGCAAGCGCGATCGCAAGGTTGTCAGCGTTTCGCCGGTCTCCGCCTGAGACCGCGCGCATGAAGGGCGTCCGGCGTTGCCGGACGCCCTTTTCACTATCTTTCTTCGGGAATCAGGAGCAGCAGTGGCAGACTTCGTGGATCGCGTGACGCTGCACGCGGCAGGCGGCAACGGCGGTAATGGTGTTGCCTCGATTAAGCGTGAAAAGTTCAAGCCGCTGGCCGGCCCCGACGGCGGCGACGGCGGTAACGGCGGTTCGGTCATCCTGGAGGTGAGCGAGCAGGAGACGACTCTGCTCAACTACCACCGCAGCCCGCACCGGCGCGCCGATAACGGAACGCCCGGCATGGGTGACTTCCGCCAGGGTAAGACCGGCGCGGACATCGTGCTGCCGGTCCCGGAGGGCACTGTCGTCAAGTCCACGTCCGGGGAGCTCCTAGCCGACCTGACGGGCGCGGGCGCGCGCTTCGTGGTCGCCGAGGGTGGTCGCGGCGGCCTGGGCAACGCGGCGCTCGCTTCGAAGGCACGCAAGGCCCCGGGCTTCGCGCTCCTGGGTGAGCCGGGCGAGGAACGCGACGTTGTCCTGGAGCTCAAGTCCGTGGCCGACGTGGCCCTCGTTGGCTTTCCGTCGGCTGGCAAGTCCTCGCTGATTGCCGCCATGAGTTCGGCGCGCCCGAAGATCGCCGACTACCCGTTCACCACGCTCGTGCCGAACCTGGGCGTCGTGTCGGCCGGCGACACGCGCTACACGGTGGCTGACGTTCCCGGCCTGATCCCCGGCGCTTCCCAGGGCAAAGGCCTGGGCTTGGACTTCCTGCGCCACATCGAGCGCTGCGCGGTCATCGTGCACGTCCTGGACACTGCTGCCTTCGAGACGGATCGTGAGCCCGTCGAGGACCTGCGCATTATCGAGGCCGAGCTGGCGGCCTACCAGGGCGACTTGACACAGGTCGAGGGCTACGTTCCGCTCATGGAGCGCCCCCGCGTCATTGTCCTGAACAAGATCGATATTCCGGATGGGCGCGATCTGGCCGAGATCACGCGCCCGGATCTGGAGTCCTTCGGCTGGCCGGTCTTCGAGGTGTCCGCCGTCTCCCACGAGGGGCTCAAGCAGTTGTCGTTTGCGTTGGCTGGCATCGTCGAGGAGGAGCGCGCGAAGCGCCCCGCCCTCGAGGCCGCCCGTCCTGTCATCCGTCCCAAGGCGGTTGGCCGCAGCGTCGAGATCACGGTGCGCAAGACCCGCAAGGACGGCGAGGAAGTCTTCCAGGTGCGCGGCGACAAGCCCGAGCGCTGGGTGCGTCAGACGGACTTCGCCAACGACGAGGCCGTGGGATACCTCGCGGATCGCCTGAACGCCGCAGGCGTGGAGGATGAGCTGATGAAGGCGGGCGCCGTCGCTGGTGACACCGTTGTGATCGGCGACCTCGATGGCGGCGTCGTCTTCGACTGGGAGCCGACCCTCACGACCGGCCCCGAGCTGCTGGGATCGCGCGGCACCGACCTGCGCCTGGAACAGAACGCTCGCCCGAGCCGCAAGGAGCGCCGCGAGGTGTACCACCAGGTCATGGACGCCAAGACCGCCGCACGTGACGAGCTGTGGACCGAACGCGAAGCCGGCCATTGGACGGACGCCTCGGATCAGTCATGAGCGGAGTGAGCGCTGCCTCCCGTATCGTCGTCAAGATCGGCTCATCCTCGCTCACCCGCGAGGATGGCGGTCTTGACCTGAACCGAATCGATGCCGTCGCGCGACTCGTGTCCCGCTGGCGCGGGCGCGACCGTCGGGTTGTTATCGTGTCCTCGGGGGCCGTGGCCGCCGGTCTGGATCCCCTCGGCTTTTCCGCCAAGCCCAAGGACCTGCCGAGCGTGCAGGCAGCGGCAGCGATGGGCCAGGGGCTGCTCATGGCTCGCTGGACCGCAGCCTTCCAGGCCCACCACCTGGACGCCGCACAGGTTTTGCTCACCACGGACGACGTCATGCGACGCGACCACTACACGAACGTGCGCGCGGCGCTGACCCGCCTCCTCGGCCTCGGCGTCGTCCCGATCCTCAACGAGAACGACGCGGTGACCACCCGCGAGCTGCGCTTCGGCGACAACGATCGCCTGGCCGCGCTGATCGCTCAGATGATCAAGGCTGACGCGCTCGTACTGCTCACGGATGTCGACGGCCTGTACACAGCGCCCCCGGATCACCCGGGCTCGGAGCTGATCGAGCGCGTCGAAGGCGCGGACGACCTTATGAGCGTCCTCGTGACCGGCGCGGGTTCGCGCGTGGGCACGGGCGGCATGGCAACGAAGGTGCAGGCAGCGATGCTGGCGACCGCCAGCGGCATCGGCGTGCAGCTGGCCAGCGCCGACGCACTGCCGCGTGTCCTGTCAGGCACGCGAGTGGGCACGTGGTTCGCCCCGGCCGAGCAGCGCCCGGCCTCCCGGCGCCTGTGGATTGCCCACGTGGCTCCCTCACGCGGGGAGATCATCGTGGACGAGGGCGCGGCGCGTGCGATCACGGCGGGCAAGAAGTCGCTCCTCGTGGCCGGTGTGCACTCGGTGCTCGGGCATTTTGAGGCCGGTGACGTCGTGGACGTGGCCAGCCCAACGGGCCTCGTTGCGCGCGGCGTGTCCGGCTACGACTCCGACACGTTGGCGGACATCGCAGGCTCGGGTACGGCCGACCTGCAGGCTGCGGGTTATGAGCACCCACGCCCCGCGATTCACCGCGATGACTTGGCGGTGTTGGGCGACGCATTTTCTGCCCTCAGCGCAGACTGACACGGTCGCGATGCCACGCGTGTGACATGATGGGCGAGTGGATACTGCTGCAGATATTTCCCAGGTGACTGACGCCGCCCGCGAGGCGGCGCGCGTGCTCGCGAACGCGACAACCCAGGTGAAAAACCGCGGGCTTGAAGCAATTGCGGCGGCGCTGATCGAACGCTGCGACCAAATCCTGGCCGCCAATGCCGAGGACGTGGCGCGTGGCCGCGCCGAGCAGATGAGCGAGGGTCTGCTGGACCGCCTCGCCCTGACGAAGGACCGTATTCGTTCCATCGCTGACGCGGTCCGCGAGATCGTGGCTCTGCCTGATCCGATCGGCCAGGTCGTGCGTGGAGCACGCACGGACATTGGTCTGCGCGTCACGCAGGAGCGCGTGCCCCTCGGCGTCGTTGGCATCATCTACGAGGCCCGCCCCAACGTCACGATTGACGCAGCGACCCTGGCGATCAAGGCCGGTAACGCGGTCATCCTGCGAGGCGGGAGCGCCGCCCAGGCCTCGAACCAGGTTCTCATCGAGGTGTGCCGCGACGCGCTGACATCCGTCGGCCTGCCCGCCGACGCAATCCAGACCGTCGACCAGTGGGGCCGCCCAGGAGCGCGCGCCATGATGCGTGCCCGCGGCGCCATCGACGCGCTCATCCCGCGCGGGGGAGCGGGCCTCATCAACGCGATCGTCGAAGAATCGCGCGTTCCCGTCATCGAAACGGGAACCGGCAACTGCCACCTCTACGTCGACGCTTCCGCGGATCTTGAGGCCGCGGAGGCCATCATCATGAACGCGAAGACCCAGCGCGTGGGCGTGTGCAACGCAGCCGAGACGCTGCTGGTCCACGCCGACGTCGCTTCGCGCTTCCTGGTCGCAGCCATCACGCGCCTGACCACCGCGGGCGTGACGATCCACGCTGACGCCGCCACCCGCGCCATCGTCGACGGCCAGCCCTCCATCGACGCCGACATGATCGTGGACGCCACCGAGGCGGACTGGGAGACCGAGTACCTGTCCATGGACCTGGCCGTGCGCGTCGTCGACAGCGTCGCGGCGGCCACCGAGCATATCCGCCGCTACTCGACCGGACACACCGAGGGAATCGTCGCCTCCAACGTCGCCGCTATTCGCGCCTTCCGAAGCGGGGTCGACGCCGCTGCGATCGCGATTAACGCCTCGACCCGCTTCACCGACGGCGGCCAGCTCGGCCTCGGCGCCGAAGTGGGCATCTCCACCCAGAAGCTCCACGCACGCGGGCCCATGGGCCTGGCGGAGCTGACGACTACGACCTGGATCTACGAGGGCGAAGGAACCATCCGCTCGTGAGCACGCAGGAGCACGAACTGGCCCAGGCCTCGGGCACAGAAGCGATCGAAAAGACCACGGAAGCGACCGCGGGTGTGACCGCCGCCCCGGCGCTGCCCCAGCACCCGCCGCGCGCCCTGCGCAGGCGTCGGGCGATTGGCATCATGGGCGGTACCTTCGACCCGATCCACCACGGCCACCTCGTCGCAGCCTCCGAGGTCATGGACGTGTTCGGCCTCGACCAGGTCGTGTTCGTACCGGCCGCCATGCAGCCCTTCAAAGCCGGGCGGCGCGTGACAGCGGCCGAACACCGCTATCTCATGACCGTTGTCGCCACCGCGTCGAACCCGCGTTTCGCGGTGTCGCGCGTCGATATCGACCGAGGCGGCACGACCTACACGATCGATACCCTGGCCGACCTGTCGGAGGAGTACCCCGACTCGGACTTCTACTTCATCACCGGCGCCGACGCGCTGGCGCAGATCGCGCAGTGGAAGGACGCCGACAAGCTCTTCGAGCAGGCACACTTCATCGGCGTCACGCGCCCCGGGCACAACCTGTCGGACCCCGGCCTGCCGCACGAGTCTGTGTCACTGCTGGAGGTCCCCGCCATGGCGATCTCTTCGACCGACTGCCGATCGCGCGTCGAGGAGGGCAAGCCCGTGTGGTACCTCGTGCCCGACGGCGTCGTCCAATACATCAACAAGTACGGACTCTACCGGTCCTAACACAAGGAGAACAGTGAGCCTTCCCGACGCTACCTCCGAGCTGGCGACCCTCGTCGCTCGCGCCGCACACGACCGCGGGGGCATCAACCCCGTCCTGGTCGACGTCACCAGTAAACTCGCCCTGGCCGACGCATTTGTCGTCGTGTCCGCGCCGACCGACCGCCAGGTGCGCGCCATCGCCGAAGACATCATGGACCGCGTGTGGGCCGAGCACGGCCGACGCCCCACCCACATCGAGGGGCGCGCGGAGGGCACCTGGGTCCTGCTGGACTACTCGGAGCTACTCGTCCACGTGCTCTCCGAGGAGGAACGCGACTACTACGCGCTCGAGCGTCTGTGGGGCGACTGTCCGGCTGTGTCGATCGACGTCGATACCGAGGAGGCCCGCGCGGCCGCTGCGGAACGTGCGGCGGCGCACGGCGTGGAGTCCGAACAGTGAGCGCATCGCGCATCGTTCTGCTGCGTCACGGCCAGACGGACTTCAACATGCAGCGTCGTTTCCAGGGACGTATTGACAAGCCCCTGAACGATGCAGGGCGCTCCCAGGCGGCGGGCGCCGCAGGCGTGCTGGTTTCGCGCCTGTGCGAACCCAGCGCCGAGGTCGGCATGATCGCCGCCGAGACGCGCCGCAGCTACGACGATGGGGGAGTGCGCATCGTGTGCTCGCCCCTGGGACGCGCGGGTGAGACGGCTCGTATCCTCGCGCGCGTGTTCGACATCGCCGGATACCCCTGCGAGGGCCCCATGCGCGACGAGAGACTCACGGAGCGCTTCTACGGCACCTTCGAGGGGAAGACCTACGAGGAGATCGCCCGCGAGCAGCCCGAGGCCTACCGCGTGTACCGGGACACCGGAGAGTGCGCTGGTGCCGAGGTCGAGCGCTCCGAGGTCGTGGGAGCGCGTTTCCGCGACGCCGTCCTGGAGGCGGCGGCCGGGTGCCGGTCCGACCAGTCACTCATCGTTGTCTCGCACGGTTCCGCGATCGCGCGCGGCGTCGTGTCCCTGCTCGGCCTCGATCCCGCCGACTTCAACGGGCTGCGCGGCGTGGACAACTGCCATTGGTCGGAGCTCGTCCCCGTTGGCGTGTCCACCGCCAAGAGTGCTGCGCGTACCGGCTGGCGCCTGGCGTCGCACAATATCGGGGCCCGCGAGGACATCCTGGGGGCCTGAGTGGCCTCCGGGGGCCTCGTTTGCCCCGATAACTCAACGATTTTCTTCCATGTGATGAGCGACACTTGATTTTGATTTGCGCTTCCTTCTGTGAATTGGCTATTATTTATCAGGTCGCCGGGGCGACGAACTAAATAAAGGGGCTATGGCGCAGTTGGTAGCGCGCTTCCATGGCATGGAAGAGGTCGGGGGTTCGAATCCCCCTAGCTCCACCGAAAAATCCGACACTCGATTGCGAGTGTCGGTTTTTTTATTGATTGACGAGGCCGCTGCTGGCTTCTTTTTCTTGGCTCGCCTCTCGGTGTGGGTCGGATTTTCGTCGGCTTCGTGGTTGCTGACGTGCTCGCCATGCAACGTTATTGGTTGCGGTGAGGTGCGCAGTCGGTGGTGCTTACTGGGCCTGGGTGGTGGAGGTCATGGCAATACCCTCGCGCAGGGGAGGGGTGGGTGGTTATCGGGCTCTTCGCATTTTGGGGTGTGGGGGTGGTGTTCGAAGCGTCCCGGGGATCGTGGACAGTGTCGTGGGATGACGATCGAACACAGGAGTTCGCCTTGGGCGCCTCATCAACCAAAAGTCGCACGTAATTTGGGTACCCTAACTTTTCATAGGTATCGAGAAAACCGCAGAATTCCAACGATGTGATTTCAATGTTTGAAATACGTGCCGGGGAATTACGTGCGACATTTCTGAGGAATCACAACGTGAGACGGAGCCTGTCAATTTTTCTGTGTATGGGGGTTAGAGGTAGGGGGTGATTCGGTCGGGGTAGGCGGTGGTGAGTTGGGCGAGGGCTTGTTTCCAGTTGGTGGTGGTGTGTCCTTGGATGAGGCGGGTGTGTCCTGTTCGTTTGTTGGGGGGTTTGCCAGCGTCTGTGAGGCGTTGGGCGGCGCGTTTGTCTTCGATGTTGCAGATGGCGAGCCACAGGAGTTTGACGGCGGCTTCTTCGCTGGGGAAATGCCCGCGGTTCTTGGTGATTTTACGCAGCTGGTAGTTCAACGATTCGATAGCGTTGGTGGTGTACACGACGCGGCGCAGCATGGGCGGGAACGCCAGGAACGGCGTGAATCGCTGCCATGCGCGCTGCCAGGTGGCAACGGTTTGGGGGTAGCGCGCTCCCAGGTCGCTGGCCGCAAACTCTTCGAGCGCCTCTCGGGCGGTTTTCTCATTGGGTGCGCTGTAGATCCGCTTGAGAGCGGCGGCGACGTTCTTGCGGTCCTTGTAGGACACGAAACGCATGGAGGCGCGGATTAAGTGAACGACGCAGGTTTGGACCATGGACTGGGGCCAGGTCGCTTCGATGGCTTCGGGCAGGCCAGTAAGTCCGTCGCAGCACACGATCAGGACATCGCGTAGGCCTCGGTTGGCCAGCTCGGCGCATACGTGGGCCCAAAAAGCCCCTCCTTCATCGGCTTGGACCCAGATGCCCAGCACGTGCTTGACGCCCTCCATGTCCACTCCCACCGCCAGGTGAGCGGCCCGGTTCTCCACCCTGTGATCGCGTCGGACTTTGATGCGGATCGCGTCCAGGTAGATCACCGGGTAGAACGCTTCTAGGGGGCGGTGCTGCCACTCCAAGACGGCCTCGCACACCGCGTCAGTGATCGTGGAAATCGTCCCAGCGCTGACCTCCACGCCCAGGGTGGAGGCCAGGTGATGGCGGATATCGCGTACCGTCATCCCTCCGGCATACAAGCTGATAATCATCGCATCCAAGCCATCGAGGCGCCGCTGTCCTTTCCGTACCAGGCGCGGGGTGAATGAGCCTGCCCGGTCCCGGGGAACCTCGATCTCGAAGGCTCCCACCTCCGATATCACGGTTTTCTTCGTCGTGCCGTTCCTCGTGTTCGAGCGCGCCTGGGTGCTGGTTTGGCCCTTCTCATACCCCAAGTGCTCGGAAAGCTCCGCGGCCAGGCCGCGCTCCAAGGCCTCCTTGAGCAACGCGGGCAACAAGCCCTGGCTGCCCGTCATCTCGATCTCGCCGGCATCAAGACGCTCAAACAACGCATCCAACGCCCCCGAGCTGCGAAGCTCCTCCACCGTCTCACGCCCACTAGCGCGAGCCACAACAACATCATCATCATTCATCATGCATCAATCCTTTCAAACAAAATGACGGATACACAGACAATTGAACACGCCCGTGAGACGCCACAAAGGCACCACGAAGTGCCCCAAGCAGAAGACAACTCAAGCACAGAAGACCCCCGCAACCCCGACAGCTGTCACAACCGCCACAAGCGCGGGGGCGCTGCACCCGTTACGTGGCGGTGCACCCGAACAGAAGAGGTGCATTGCCTACGGATCGGGTGCAGTGCCCCAACAAACAACAACAAACGCGGAACTGGCACACCGAACCACTCACCGCCACACCCCTCCATGCGCACCTGCGCCCTACTGGCGGCAGGACGGGCACGCCGCCCACGCCACCACCTGCACTCCGGCCCACACTCCGGCCCACTCCGACACCTCCTACACCCTTAAATGCGAAGAGCCGGTTATCGGGCGTTGTGGTTGAAGGGTGAGCCTCTGCGGGCGTATCGGGATCCTGTGTTGATCGCTGTTGCTCGGGGGTTGGCGACTTCCGACTGTGCGCGTGGATTCACTCGTCATTGGTAGCCATGGTCAGAGTTTGACTTGCGAGCCGGTAAGGTCTCGCACGGTAAATATAACGTTTTGGTATCGACATGTGGGATGTTCAAAATCTGTCAAACTGAGAAAACGTTGCAATTCCGGCGAATCACCTGTAATCGATTACTGGAAAAAGCTTGAAATAGTGCGAACCGCATGGAAAGATTTACCTGTCTCTGTTCCATAGTGTTAGGCCGATAGTTAATGTCGTTCCAGCTCACCCGCACTCACACGTCGGTGGTGCTCGCTGCCACCACGATCGCAGCGTCCCTCGTTGTGATCCCCTCCCTGGCTGAGGGAAACAGCGCCACCGATGATCCGTTCTGCGGCACCCTCGTTGGTGCCGACGCTCGCATCAACGCCGAGTACAACCCGCTGCTCGCGAAGTACGCTGCCGCCGCCTCGGGCACCTCGACGGGCACCACTGCTGACCCGGAGCGCGAGGCTCAGCTGCGCAAAGGACCTCGCCGACGCGCAGGCCGCGCTTGAGGCTGCTCAGCAGGACGCCAAGAAGCCCAATCCCTCGGTCGGTGACGGTCCCGCCGCTGACACGACCGTTGATCGCGGTCTCGACTGGGTTGACTGGTCCAAGGTTGACTACGACACCCAGGCCAAGATCATCGAGGCCCTCATCGTTCAGAAGATGAATGCCTACCGCGCCAGCGCTGGCCTGCCCGAGATTGTCGTGTCGGACACGGTCACTGCCGATGCTCGCTCGTGGAGCAAGTACATGTCCGACAGCAACGACTTCAGCCACGATCAGTCGCACAAGCACCTGGGGCAGGGCGCTCTCGACGGTGCGGACACCATGTCCGATGCTGAGAACATCGCCTACAACCACCTTGAAGACTTCAGCGGTGGCGGAACGAAGACCCCCGCTCAGGCAGCGGCCGACATCTTCAACCAGTGGAAGAACTCTCAGGGCCATGACCGCAACATGCTCGGTGCATCCAACGTCATCGGCGTTGGTGTGCACATTGCCAAGCACAGTGACGGTACGCGGGTCTACGGCACGCAGAAGTTCTACGGCGTCACCGGTGGCTCGCCGAACCTGTCGCGCTTCCACACGACCGGTGATACCGCCTCGGCCTACGGCTTCGACGGTAAGGCCTTCAACTCCGACAACACGAACTACGTGTCCGGCCTTGCCGGATCCGGTGATGAGCAGCGCGCCAACTCCTGGGAGAAGAAGATTGGCGCCCTCCCCGGCTCCGCTCTGCCCGTGGATGTCTCCACTCTGCCTGCCAAGAACGGCGCCGCGGCTCCCACGACCCCTGCTCCTGCTCCCGTTGACGACAAGCCCTCGGTTGACGCCGACCAGGCCGTCGCCGACGCACAGGCTGCCGTCGATGCAGCCCAGAAGGCTCTCGATGACTACCTCGCGTCGGTGACCGATGAGCAGCCGACCGAGAGCGTGGAAGAGATTGACGCGCAGCTCGATGCTGTTGCCGACTCGATCGCTGCTGAGACTTCCGTTCGCCCCGAAAAGGATGGCGGCGTCACCCTCGAGGGCGCCGGTCAGAATGGTCGCTACATGACGGCCGAGGAGTACCGTGCTGAGCTGACCAAGTGCACGGTCGCGGAGGTTCCGAACCCCTCGATCGGCCAGCCGACCACGCCTGAGCCCTCCGCTCCGGCCCCCGGCCCCGATACCCCGACCACGCCTGAGCCCTCCGCTCCGGCCCCCGGCCCCTGATACCCCCACCACGCCTGAGCCCTCCGCTCCGGCCCCCGGCCCCTGATACCCCCACCACGCCTGGAGCCCTCCGCTCCGGCCCCCGGGCCCCTCGACGCCTGTGACGCCGCAGCCCTCTGCTCCGGCCCCCGGCCCCTCGACGCCTGTGACGCCGCAGCCCTCCGCTCCGGCCCCCGGCCCCTCGACGCCTGTGACGCCGCAGCCCTCCGCTCCGGCCCCCGGCCCCTCGACGCCTGTGACGCCGCAGCCTTCTGCTCCGGCTCCGGCCCCGTCGGCCTCGACCCCGTCGACCCCTGCTGTTCCGGCACCGTCTTCGCCGGCTCCCGGTGGCTCGGGGACGTCGACTCCCTCCAAGACCCTCCCGCAGACCATCGCCTCCACCGGCACCTCTGCAACGTGGGTTGCGGTCGGAGCGGTCGCGGTCCTGGTTGCTGGTATCGGTGCGCTCGTCGCATCGCGCCGCGCCAAGAACTGACGCCCTGTTGGAAGCCCCCGCTGGTGATGAATCGCCAGCGGGGGCTTCCCCTATGCCTGCCGCCTCCCGGCGATGACAGGGCGCGCGGTCCCGTGAGTGCGTGGATGAGACGATTGTGTGCGTATACTCGGTAACTGGATGTCGCGAAAGCGATGTTTCGCTGACACGTATCGCCATGCCTGTTCCATTGGAGGAGTGGGTGAGGCGGTAGCGCACCTATCGAGAGGAACATACATGCGTGCCACGAACATGCGTCGAAGCATGGTTGCGGCGCTCGGAGCGGCGGCTGTTCTTGCGGGCGTTGTTGTGCCCGCCTATGCGGCCGATCTGGATCCGGTCGTCAATCCGAAACCGGCGCCCACAGCAGAGCCCACGGCCGACCCTCAGCCCGATCCCCAGCCTGACCCTCAGCCCGATCCCCAGCCTGACCCTCAGCCCGATCCTCAGCCCGATCCCCAGCCTGACCCTCAGCCTGACCCTCAGCCGGATCCCCAGCCGGATCCTCAGCCTGACCCCCAGCCTGACCCTGCGCCCGCTCCCAAGCCCAGTTGGAAGCAGGACGGTTCCGGCTGGTGGTACGACCTGGATAACGGCAGCTACGCGCGCAGTGAGGTGCGCATCATTGATGGTGCGACCTATCGCTTCGATGGAAGTGGCTACATGGTTACCGGATGGTATGGCACCGGCGGCGCGTGGGAGTATTACTCGCCCTCGGGCATGCAGGTGCGCGGCTGGGCCCAGGTGCAGGGTTCGTGGTACTACCTCGATCCCGCCAGCGGACTCATGCGTACGGGCTGGCAGCGGATCGATGGAAGCTGGTATTTCCTTGGCGCTTCCGGCGCGATGGCAACGGGCTGGGTGAGCCAGGGGAGTGCCTGGTACTACATGGCTCCTTCCGGCGTGATGGCGACGGGGTGGAACATGATCGGCGGTTCCTGGTATCACTTCGCTGATTCTGGCGTGATGTCGAGCGGCTGGACGAAGGTTGGTGGCACCTGGTACTACCTGCGTGGAGGTGCGATGGCAACGGGTTGGGTGAGCCAGGGGAGTGCCTGGTACTACATGGCTCCCTCCGGTGCAATGGTGACGGGATGGAACTCGATTGGCGGATCGTGGTACTACTTTGATTCGGCGGGCGCCATGACGACCGGCTGGCTGAATCTGGGTGGAACGTGGTTCTACTTCAATGGCTCCGGCGTCATGGCCACGGGGACGCAGTGGATCGGGTCGGAGCGTCACTGGTTCTACGATTCGGGTGCCTGGTGGGGCCTGTATCCGGCGCCTTCCAATGGAGGGGGCTCCACGGGGCGTGGTCCGTTCCGCAACTGTTCGGAGGCCTGGGCTGCGGGAGCTGCGCCGCTGCATCGTGGTCAGTCGGGCTACAGTGCGGACCTTGACCGTGATGGCGATGGCGTCGCTTGCGAGGTTCGTCCTCGCTGACGCCGTGAGTGCATAGTGGACCCCGGCCTCGTTGTGACGAGGTCGGGGTTTCCTCTGTGGGTAGGTGTTCCTGGGTGGAGCGGTCTCGTGAGGGCGTGTGTCAGGCGGTGTTGAGTTGTCCGTGGGTACCTCAGCGCTGGTCAGTCATTGAAGCATACGGTTTGTCGATAATGGGCTATTAGTGAAAAAGCTAGTTAAAGCGGTTTGCTAGATGTATGTTGTGGAAGCTTTCTAAGGGATTTGTGTCACGAAAATGGCGTTGCGCGCATCACATTGAGTCACCATCTGTTGATTACTGACAAACCTGGATATATACTCGGTAATGACTTCACGCGGAACTGTGTAGATGCGGTTCGCCGACCTGGCCATTCTTGCGCGTGAGCCGCCCACACACGTCGAGAGGAACACGCAGATGCGTCCTATCAATGTCCGCCGCTCCATGATCGCCGCCCTCGGTGCTGCTGCCGTCGTCGCTGGAACCGTCGTCCCCGCCTATGCTGCCCCCGTCGCCCTCGAGGAGGGTACGCCGGGTGATGCTGCTGCTGCGGTTGAGCAGCCCGCTGCTGAGGACCCCGCCCCCGCCACGGACGAGAAGCCCGCCACGGACGAGAAGCCCGGTGCCGAGAAGCCCGCCACGGACGAGAAGCCCGGTGCCGAGGACCCCGCCACAGACGAGAAGCCCGGTGCCGAGGACCCTGCCACAGACGAGAAGCCCGCCACGGAAGACCCGGCAGCTGACGATGAGGACGGCGAGGAAGGCCCCGTTGCTTCCTGGAAGCACAACGATAAGGGCTGGTGGTTCGACCTGGGCAACGGTGACTTTGCCAAGGATGAGCAGGTCGAGATCGACGATCAGATCTACCGATTCGACTCCGACGGCTACATGGTGACCGGCTGGCACCAGGAGGAGGCCGGCTGGGAGTACTTCACCCTCAATGGCCAGCAGATCTTCGGTTGGGCCCACTGGAACGGTTCCTGGTACTTCCTCTCGCCCGAGAAGGGCATCATGCAGACCGGCTGGATCAATGTTGATGGCACCTGGTACTACCTGCACCACTCGGGTGCCATGGCCACCGGCTGGGTCAAGCTTGGAGGTGACTGGTACTACTTGAACGAGTCCGGTGCGATGGCCACCGGCTGGGCAGAGATCAACGGCACCTGGTACTACATGGACGAGAACGGTGCGATGGTCACCGGCTGGGCAGAGATCAACGGCTCCTGGTTCTACATGGATGACAACGGTGCGATGGTCACGGGCATCCAGACCATCGACGGCAAGCGTCACCTCTTCCACGATTCCGGTGCCTGGGCTGGCCAGCTCTGAATCTCTGGCTCAGTGGCGGTGCCTGTGCCAGCGGCGCACTGAGTCCATCACACACGCATAACGGACCCCGACCTCGACGAGGCCGGGGTCCGTTGCGTTCGACACCAGGGGCGCCCGGTGGGGCGAGTGGAACTGATCCGCACGCGATAGCGCGGGTCGCATAGCAGCTCCGCTACAGGCAGTGGAGAGACGAGGGGGCGTGGCCAATCGGCCACGCCCCCATGCCGTGTCGGCTGCTCTCAGCCCGCGTCCACCGCCTGGTTGGCGATCTGGCGCTCACACACGTCGATGAGCTCGCGGATGATGCGCAGCGTGCCCGCCGAGGCCTCGGCGTGAGCCTCGATCCAGGCGTGTCCCGCGGCCACGACGTCAACATCGGGGGCGTAACCGGCCAGCGAGGTCGGGAACAGGAGCGTGGTCAGGTCCTCGGCGGTGTGGAAGGTGAAACGCTCCCAGATGCCCGCCAGGGCCTCGAAGTACTCGTGGACGTAGGACACGTAGGCCGAGGGCGTGGTGCGCGCCTGCGCCCAGAAGCCCGAGATCATCGCCCAACGGGTGTCGTTGGGGATCGAGGTGTCGGACAGGACCTTGTCCCACACGTCGGCCTTGATCCACTCGCCGGAGCGCGCAGCGCGAAAGGCAGCCGCGTTCTGGTGGCCGGTCATCGTGTCGTCGCTGGCCTCCATTGCCGCGATGTCTTCCTCGGTGGCGGCGTCACCGCGCACCAGGGAGATCAGCAGGTCCCACTTCAGGTCGACGTCCAAGTCCAGGCCGTCAAGGGTCTGGGTGCCGTCGTAGAGGCCGCGGATGGCCTCGAACTGCTCGGCGCTGGTCGCGTTGCGGGCCGCGGCGGCCACGAGCATGCGCTGTGCGTCGGAGCCGGAAGCGGCGGTGCGGGCCAGGAGCAGCAGGCGACGGCCCGTGTCCTCGGCGGCCTCAGCGCGGTACTGGGGAGCGACGAAGGTGCGCACGGCCTCGTCGATGTGGCGCAGGGTCAGCATGAGCAGGCTCATGTTGTCTTCGACGGGGATCGAGGTCAGCGCCAGGTTCAGGTAGTCGCGAGCCGGCATCTCGCCGTCGCGGGTCATGTCCCACGCGGAGGCCATGACGACGCCGCGGGTCAGGGAGTCCGTGAACTTGGTGATGTTGGCGATCGCGAAGGCCAGGGACTGCTCGTCCAGGCGAACCTTCGCGTATCCGAGGTCGCCGTCGTTGACGAGGATGAAGTCGGGGCGAGCGATACCCGACGCGGCCTCGATCACGGTGGAGGCGCCGTCAACGTCGAGCTCCTCGCGGAAGACCTGGGTGAGCGTGCCTTCCTCGGACAGGGAGTAGCCGGCCACACCCATGCGGTGCGGACGCAGCGACGCGCCCTCCGAGAAGGCCTCCTGGGTCACCTCAAGGCGCTCGATTGTGCCCTCAGCCGAGACGGAGACGACCGGACGCAGCAGGGTCACGCCGGCTTCCTCGAGCCACACCTTCGACCACGAGGCCAGGTCGCGGCCCGACGCGGCGGCCAGCTCGGAGAGCAGGTCCTCCAGCGTGGCGTTGGCGTAGGAATGCTTCGTCAGGTACTCGTGCAGGCCCGCGAAGAACGCGTCGCGTCCCACGTAGGAGACGAGCTGGCGCAGCACGGAGGCGCCCTTGGCGTAGGTGATGCCGTCGAAGTTGACCTCGACGTCGGCCAGGTCGCGGATCTCGGCGGTGATCGGGTGGGTCGTGGGCAGCTGATCCTGCTTGAGGCCCCAGTCCTTACGGACCATGAAGCCCGTCCAGCCCTCGGTGTACTTGGTGGCCTCGGCCAGAGCCAGGTGGCTCATGAACTCGGCGAAGGACTCGTTGAGCCACAGGTCGTTCCACCACTTCATGGTGACCAGATCGCCGAACCACATGTGGGCCAGCTCGTGCAGGATCGTGTTGGCACGAGCCTCCATCTGAGCCTCGGTGGGACGGGTACGGAACACGTAGGCGTCGCGGAAGGTCACGCAGCCCGCGTTCTCCATGGCGCCCGCGTTGTACTCGGGCACGAAGATCTGGTCGTACTTGGTGAAGGGGTAGGCGATGCCGTAGGCGCCCTCGAAGAACTCGAAGCCCTGGCGGGTGATCTCGATGATCTCGTCGGCGTCCAGGTGCTCGATGATCGAGGCGCGCGCGTACACGCCCAGGTCAATTGTTCGCCCGTCGGAGGACGTCAACGAGGCCGTGGTGCCCTCGTAGGGGCCCGCGACGATCGCGGTGATGTACGTTGACATCTTCTCCGTAGTCGCGAAGCGGTAGATCCACGCGTCACCCTCTTCCTCGGGGGAAGGGGTGGGGGCGTTGGAGAACACCTTCCAACCCTTGGGGGCCTTGACGGTGAGCGTGAAAACCGACTTCAGGTCGGGCTGCTCGAAGGTCGTGTACACGCGTCGGGCGTCCGGGACCTCGAACTGGGAGTAGGTGTAGGCCTGGCCATCCGCGGGATCGACGAAGCGGTGCAGGCCCTCACCCGTATGCATGTACTGGCAGGACGCGTCGACTTCGAGGACGTTGTGCTCGGCCAGATTCTCCAGCGCAATGCGGTTGTCCTGGTGAGCCGAGAACGGGTCGAGAGCGGCGCCGTTGAGCGTGATCGAGTGGACGTTGTTGGACACGAGGTCGGCGAACGTGGAGGCGCCTTCGCGCGCGTCGAACTCGATGCGGGTGAAGGAACCGAAATCGGTGTCTCCACGCGTGAGGTCCAGCGAGATCTCGTAGCGCGTCACGGAGGAGATGACCGAGGCGCGCTCGGTCGCTTCCTCGCGAGTGAGGTTCAGGCCTGGCATGGGGTGCCTTTCCGTCGATGGAATGGGAGCGCTTTCGCGCCAAACATTCCTATGTTGTCATGTGTTGCAGGTGATTGCTCGTGGCACGCCGAAATGTGTCGGCGCGGACACGCTTTCACCAGATGGTGACGCGCTGGGCGGGCTCCAGCCACATGCCGTCCCCGGCCTTGACGTCAAATGCCTGCGCAAACGCATCCAGGTTGCGCAGCACCTGGTTGCACCGGAACTCGGCAGGGGAGTGCGGGTCGACGGCGAGCATCTGACGGGCGAACTGCGGGCGCGTGGCGGTGCGCCAGGCGCGGGCCCAGGAGAAGAAGAAGCGCTGGGGGCCCGTGAGCTCGTCGATGACGGGGGCCGTTGCCGGGGTCAGCCCCTGCTCGGCTAGGGCGGCCACCCACGCCTTCCACGCGATTGTCATGCCGCCCAGATCGCCGATGTTCTCACCGATGGTCAGCGCGCCGTTGACGTGGGGGAGGGAACGGTCCTCGCCGTCGCCAGCCACGGCCTCGTCGCTGGAGGCCTCGCGCAGGACCGCGGGCGTGAGCTCGTCGTACTGCCCAATGAGCGCGTGGGTGCGCTCCTCGAAGGCGGCGCGGTCCTCGTCGGTCCACCAATTCGACAGGTTTCCCTCGCCGTCGTAGCGCGAGCCCTGGTCATCGAAGCCGTGTCCGATCTCGTGACCGATGACCGCGCCGATCGCCCCGAAGTTGACGGCGTCGTCAGCCTGCGCGTCAAAGAAAGGGGGCTGGAGGATCGCGGCGGGGAAGACGATCTCGTTCTGGGTCGGGTTGTAGTAGGCGTTGACCGTCTGGGGCGTCATGTACCACTCGTCGCGGTCCACGGGCTGGCCGAGCTTGGCCCACTCGCGGTCGGTCGCATGGGCGCTGGCGGCGCGCACGTTGTCCACGAGCGAGGCGTCCGGGTCCAGGTTCAGGCTCGAGTAGTCGCGCCACTTGACGGGGTAGCCGATCTTGGGGTTGAAGGTGGCCAGCTTGGCCAGAGCCTTCTCCTTGGTCTCCTCGCTCATCCAGTCGAGGCTTCGGATCGACTCGCCGTAGGCGTCGAGCAGGCGGCGCACCAGCGCATCCATCGCGTCCTTCGCGTTGGGCGGGAAGTGACGGGCGACCCAGGCGCGGCCCATGGCCTCTCCCAGGTAAGACTCGATGAGGGACAGGGCGCGCTTCCAGCGGGGACGCAGCTCCTGCGTGCCGGCCAGGGTGCGGCCGTGGAAGTCGAAGTTCTCCTCGACGAAGTCGGAGGTCAGCAGCGAGGCACGCGAGTCGATGGCGGAGGCGGCGAGCCACTCCTTGAGGGTCGACAGGTCGGTGGATGCCCACAGGGAGGCCGCGCCGCGCAGGTAGTCGGGCTGGTCGACGTTCACGACGAGGCCGGCCACGGGCATGCGGGTTCCGCGCGCCCAGGCGTCCCAGTCGAAACCGGGCGCCAGGTCGGACAGTGTGGCCCACAGGGTCGGGTTATCGGACAGGAGCGGGTCTCGGTTGGACACCGAATCGCGGTGGTGGGAGGCCAGGGCCGTCTCCAGGTCCATGATGCGCTGTGCGCCGCCCTCGGGGTCGGGCATACCCGCCAGGGCGAGCAGTCGTGCGGTGTGGGCGACGTAGGCCTGGCGGATCGGCTCGTAGTCCTCCTCGCGGTAGTAGGCCTCGTCGGGCAGGCCGATTCCGGACTGGACGAGGGAGACCATGTAGGAGGAGGAATCGTGCGGGTCGGTGCCCACGTAGGCGCCCATGAGGCCTCCGACGCCCTCGCGCATGAGGGAGCCCATGACCTCGGCGAGCTCCTCGCGGCTGGTGGCGCCCTCGATGGCGTCGAGGTCCGCGCGCAGGGGTGCGGTTCCCGCGGCGTCGATCGTGTCCTCGTCGAGGAATTGAGTCCACAGCGTGGCGATGCGTGCAGCGTCCGGGTCGTCGAGCGTGCCGGCGGCCGCATCCTGGGCAATTGCGCGGGCATATTTTTCGGATGCGTCGCGCAGGGCGTGGAATGCGCCGTCCATCGGGCGGTCGGCGGGAATCTCGTGGGTGGCCAGCCATGTGCCGTTCACGTGGCGGTAAAAATCGTCTTGGGGGCGCACGGCGGGATCCATGTTTGCCGTTTCGAGGACGCGTGCGAGCAGTGTGTTCGTCATGCCCTAACTCTAGGGTGTTTCCTGCCCCGTGCGCGTGACCTAGAGATTTCGGGGACGCGAACACTGATTTACGTGACGGTCATGGGCTGTAATTCCGCGTTTTCCGTGCAATTTGGGGCTCGAAGTGCGAATGCCACTTTGGACCGCGATGCGCGTGCACATTTGTGCATGGGGGTCTGCGAATTCGTGCAAACGGGGGGTGAGGGGGCAAAATTGTAAGTGCAATGAGGCCCATCCTCATGAAGACGTGAAGGGAAAAAACACGGTGAAGACACTTCGCACTGACGTGTGCGTCATCGGTGGCGGATCCACCGGTGCAGGCGTCGTCCGCGACGTCGTGATGCGCGGCTTCTCAGCCGTTCTCGTCGACCGGGCAGATATCGCTCAAGGTACGTCCGGTCGCTTCCATGGCCTGCTCCACTCTGGCGCACGCTATGTGGCCTCCGACCCCGAGTCGGCCACCGAATGCGCGGAAGAAAACGAAATCACGAAGCGCATCAACTCCAACGCGATCGAGGCCACCGGCGGCCTCTTCGTGGTGACCGCTCACGACGATGAAGAATACGCGGACCAGTTCCTGGCACGTGCTGCCGCCGCAAAGGTGCCGGCAGAGGAAATCTCCATCGCCGAGGCTCTGCGACGCGAACCCCGACTGGACCCGCGCATCAAGCGCGCGTTCGCCGTCGAGGACGGAACCGTCGACGGCTGGCAGATGACCTGGGGTGCGATCCGCTCCGCGCAGGCATACGGCGCACAGATCCTGACCTACCATCGCGTGACCAACATCGAGCGAGAGGGCGACCGCGTGTCCGCCGTCATCGTCCACGATGAGCGCGGCGGCGAGGACATCCGCATCGAATGTGCCTTCGTCCTGAACTGTGGCGGCCCCTGGGCCGGAAAGATCGCGGGCATGGCGAACTGCCACGGCGTCGACGTCGTCGCCGGTGCAGGCATCATGATCGCGATGAACCACCGCCTGACCCACTCGGTCATCAACCGCTGCGTGTGGCCGGCCGATGGTGACATCCTCGTGCCCGACCACACCGTGTGCATCATCGGCACGACCGACCTCAAGTCCGACGACGCCGACAACCTGCCCATCCCCGCCGACCAGGTCCAGCAGATGCTCGACTCCGGCGAGGCCCTGATCCCCGGCTTCCGCAAGGCCCGCGCCGTTCACGCGTGGGCGGGCGCGCGCCCCCTCATCAAGGACTCGCGTGTGTCTGCGACCGACACCCGCCACATGGCGCGTGGCATGAGCATCATCGACCACAACACGCGCGACGGCGTCTACGGCATGCTCACCATCGCGGGCGGTAAGCTCACCACCTACCGCCTCATGGCCGAGCGCATCGTCGACATCATGTGCACCGAGATGGGGGAGACCCGTCCGTGCAAGACCGCTGACGAGGCCGTCCCGCCCGCCAAGGAGCAGCGCCTCTACACAATCGGCCACCGCCTCGACAACGTCGAGTCCCGCAACGACGGCCCCACACACGAGCAGATCATCTGCGAGTGCGAGATGGCCACCCGCGCCATGCTCGAAAACGTCATGGACACCTTGCCCAAGGGACAGCTCGACGACGTGCGTCGCCAGATGCGCCTGGGTATGGGACCGTGCCAGGGCGGCTTCTGCTCCCAGCGCGCCGCGGGCATCGCCCACGAGCGTGGCGACATCGACTCCGAGCGCGCCAACGGCCTGCTGCGTCTCTTCCTGAAAAACCGCTGGATCGGCCTGTGGCCCATCCTGTACGGCAAGCAGGCCCGCCAGGCCGCACTGGACGCATGGATCCACGAGGGCACGCTCGACGTCGAGCACCTGCCCGCAGCCAAGGAAGAGGTCGTTCGATGAGAGACGTCGTTGTTATTGGCGCCGGCCTGGCCGGCCTGTCCGCCGCGATCAAGGCCGCCGATGCCGGCCTGAGCGTCACCCTGATCACCAAGGGCGTGGGCGGCATCCAGCTCGGCACGGGCACGGTCGACATCCTCGGCTACCGCCCCGAACCGGTCGAGGCGCCCCTGGAGGCACTGGAAGGCCACGTGGCCTCCCGTCCCACCCACCCCTACAGCCACGTCACCCCCGACTTTGTCGGCGCATCCGTCGCGTGGCTGCGTGACCTCGTCGGCTCCGATGTCCTCGTCGGCGATGAGACCCGCAACGTGCGCATCCCCACCGGCGTTGGTGCGCTGCGCCCCACCTGCCTGATCCCGCCCTCCATGCAGGCCGGCATCCCCCAGGCGGGCGCCCGCTACGCCATCGTGGGACTCAAGCGTCTGAAGGACTTCTACCCCAGCCTCGTCGCTGAGAACCTCTGCCGCCAGGCCGGACCCGACGGCAAGCCGATCGCCGCGCGCGCCCTGAGCGTCGACTACGTCGTGCGCGACGGAGAAGTCGACTCGGTGAGCACCGTGCACGCCCGCAGCCTCGACCACGAGGAGAACCGCGCTCGCCTGGCTGCCCAGATCCGCCCCCTCCTCGAAGAAGGCGAGATCGTCGGCCTGCCCGCCGTCCTGGGCCTGGAGGACGCGAACGCCTGGCGCGACCTGGCCGACAAGCTCGGCCACCCCGTCTTCGAGATCCCGATCCAGCCCCCGTCGGTGCCCGGCATGCGCCTGAACGCCCTGCTGACCCGCATCGCCTCCTCCAAGTGCCGCGTCGTCCTCGGATCCCCGATCAAGGCCGTGCACACGGCAGACGGACGAGTCAGCGCAGTCGAATACGCCAGCGCGGGACGCTCCACGGTCGTGGAAACCCGATCCTTGATCCTCGCCGCCGGCGGCTTCGAATCCGGCGCCCTGGACATGGACTCCTACGGCACCGTGCGCGAAACCATCTGCGGGCTGCCCGTCATGGGCACCTCCGGACAGCTCCTGCACGCCGACTTCTGGGGTGAGGACCAGCCCCTCTTCCTGTCCGGCCTCGCCGTCGACGACAACATGCGCGTCCTGGACGAGGAAGGCACGCCCGTGTGCCCGAACCTGTACGCGGCCGGAGGCAACCTGGCCGGCGCCACTCGCTGGCGCGAAAAGAGCGGCGAAGGAATCGCGCTGGCCAGCGCTCTGGCCGCCGTCGACTCGATCGTGGAGGAACTGAAATGACCCTCGAAATGTCAACGCTGATGGGACCGGGCGTGGAAGAAGAGGACGTCTTCGCCCTGAGTGGTGACGCCGCGCTGCGTGCCAGCCTCGACTCGTGCGTGAAGTGCACGATCTGCGAGACCCAGTGCCCCGTCATGCGCGTCACCGACCTGTTCGGCGGCCCGAAGTACTCCGGTCCGCAGGCCGAGCGCTTCCGCAAGGACGGGCAGATGGTCGATAAGTCCATCGACTACTGCTCCTCGTGTGGCACCTGCTCGCTCGTGTGCCCCCAGGGTGTGAAGGTCACCGAGATCATTCACCACCGCCGCACCGCCATGAAGGAAGCGCACGGCATCCCCATGCGCGACCGCCTCATCGGCCGTACCTCCCTGATCGGCACCATGATGACCCCCGTCGCCCCCATCGCGAACTGGGCGCTCGACGTCAAGCCGATCCGCATGGCGATGGAGGCTATCATCGGTGTGCACCGCTCGGCGCCCATGCCGCGCGCCTACGGGCGTACCTTCGAGTCCTGGTTCAAGAAGCACACACCGCTGCCCGGCTCGGGCACGCGCGGCCAGGTGATCTTCTTCCACGGCTGCGCCGGCCAGTACTTCGAGGTCGAGACCTCCATCCACTCCGTGATGGTCCTCGAGCACCTGGGTTACGAGGTCCTGGTTCCCAAGCACGGCTGCTGCGGCCTGGCGCTGCAGTCCAACGGCCTGTACAAGGATGCGCGCAAGTACGTCTCGAAGCTGACCAACGACCTGCGCAGCGTGAACCGCGATGCCCCGATCATTTCCGCGTCCGGTTCGTGCGCGGGCATGCTGCGCCACGAGGCGCACGAGATCCTCGAGATGGACACGCCCGAGCTGACGGATGTGGGTAGCCGCATGTGGGACATCAGCGAGTTCTTGCTGCACCTGTATGACAAGGGTGAGCTGGACACGAACTTCCAGCGCATCGACGTCACCATCCCGTACCACGCGCCCTGCCAGGTCAAGTCTCAGGGCTTGGGCAAGCCGGCCATCGAGCTCATGAGCCTGATCCCCGGTGTGACCGTGAAGGACTCCGAGCAGCCTTGCTGTGGCATCGCGGGCACGTACGGCATGAAGAAGGAGAAGTACGCGATCGCCCAGGCCGTGGGCGCTCCCGTCTTCGACTTCATCAAGCAGGTCAACGCCGAGCTGGCCGCCTGTGACACGGAGACGTGTCGCTGGCAGCTGCGCACGGCGACGGGTGCGAACGTCGTCCACCCGATCTGGCTGATCCACAAGGCCTACGGCCTGCCCAACGGCTGAGACGCCAGCGACGTATCCCCGGGCGCGCACGACGGTGCGTTCCCGGGGATATTACTGTTGCCCTATGAACACTTCTCGTCGCGTCGTTGTTACTGGAGCCTCTACCGGAATTGGGCAGGCAACTGCCCGACTCCTCGCCGAACGGGGGTGGAAGGTCGTCGCCGTGGCCCGGCGTCGCGAGCGTCTGGAGGCCCTCGCCGAGCAGATTGGCTGCGAGTACTGGGCGGCGGACCTGACCGATGAGGCCCAGGTGAAGGAGATGGCTGCCCACATCCTGGAGGGTGGCCCCGTGGATGCGCTGGTCAACAACGCCGGAGGTGCTATCGGCGTCGACCGTGTCGCGGAGGGTGACCCCGCAAGGTGGAGCGCGATGTTCGAGCGCAACGTGCTCACCGCCCTGCACTGCTCGCGTGCGTTCTTGCCGGGGATGCGCGAGCGCGGGGGAGACCTCGTCTTCCTGACCTCGACCGCCGCCCACGATACCTATCCGGGTGGCGGCGGATACGTGGCCGCCAAGCATGCCGAGCGCATCATCGCCAACACGCTGCGTCAGGAGCTGGTGGGTGAGCCCGTGCGCGTCATCGAGATCGCGCCCGGCATGGTGCGCACCGAGGAGTTTTCGCTCAACCGGCTCGGCTCTCAGGAGGCCGCCGACCGCGTCTACGAGGGCGTTTCAGCCCCCCTCGTCGCAGAAGACGTCGCGGAGGCGATTGTGTGGACCCTGGAGCGCCCGTCCCACGTCAACATCGACTCGATGATTGTGCGCCCTGTGGCTCAGGCGACGAACACCCTCGTGGCTCGGAATACCACCGGAGAGTAGCGTCGCCGCGCCGCTCGTATACATGGAACGAGGCCGGGGCCGCACGTGCGATGGGGTGCGCGTAGCGGTCCCGGCCTCGGGTCTGTGTCACTCGCTCCAGGCGAGGATGACGTGCTTGCCGCCGGCGATGCCCGTGACCTTTGTCAGCTGTGTGGCCTCGCCTCCGCCCACCGGAGCGGAGTAGAGCTGGTAGCTAAGGTCGTCTTCGAGCTTCTTGAAGGGGGCGAGGAGCGCCATGCGCGTGCCGTCCGGGCTCAGTCGCAGGGTCTTGACGATCTCGTGGGTGCCGTCGAGGTTCGGCAGGCTCACCTTCGTCCACTGCTCGATGCGCAGGGACTTGTCGGACTCCGCCGTCTGTGAGAGAGGCTTTCCCTGCTTGGAGTACACGGCGTCCTTGTCCACGGTCAGGCACGTCCCATCCGGGGTGACGGCGAGTGCCCCGTAGCATCCGACGCCATTGTTGTTGGCCTCCCAAGCGTAGTGGCCGATCGCGATGGGAGTGGAATCGGGCAGAATCTGGAAGTCCTGCGTGTTTGAGACCGTGAAGGTGGTGGGAACGGCCTCGGGCGTCGACGTCTCAGAGGTGAAGCGGTAGAGGGTCCCAACGAAGTCTCCGTCGTCGGGCTTGTCTTCGTGCGCGACGTAGATGGAACCGTTGGGCCCGAACTTGGCGTACGCGTTGGAGTACGAGCGCGACCCTTGCGGTACGGGGATCAGATTATTGAGCAGCGTGAAGGAGCCGTCGGAGGACGCGACCGCAACGCGCTCGTTGCCCCCAGAAGTGTCGATCGCGAGGACGCGCTCGAAGTCGGGGGAATAGCAGTGCTCGCGCTCGCAAGCTCCACCCGTATATGTCGTGTACTCGCTCGGGACGGTGAATGTGCGCGTCGCCGTCACCTCGCCCGTAGCGGGGTCGTACGCCGTGATCGTGTCGGTCGTGTCGTCGGAGTTGTATTCCGTGGATGCGATGACGATGCCGCGAAGGGGAGCGGTCGACGGGTCGGCTGCGGCCGACGCTGTACCTGCGCGCCTGTGGTGGAGGCAGAAGAGCTGGATGGAGTCGAGGATGCCCCGCAGGCGGTGAGGAGGAGGGCGCTCGTGGCGGTGGCGATGAGGATGGTGGGAATGGATTTGATGGACATGTGTCACCTCGTGAGTGTGATCGTCGGGTGGCGAACGTTGCAGGATAGTTGTGAGCTGACAAATAAAGCAAGCTCCAAAAAGTGATGCGCGACACCTATCGTTTCATAGCGTTTTCACAGTTTCGCCATAACATTCGCTTAATTGTCGCCCCTACTCTGCGAAGCAATGATGCACAAATCAGCAGAAAGGAGCGTCCCTCATGGCGGACGACAACAAGAACCTGTCGGGTGACACCGAGCGCACCTCGATCCTGCCCCAGTCAGAGCCTCAGGTTGCGGAGCAGACCGAGGTGCTTCCCACCCATGAATCTCAGGCGGAGACGGCGCAGATGCCACCGATCGCCCAGCAGGAGGGGGCTGGCGCGTTCGCCGACACGCTCCTGGAGTCTGTCGCGGGGGCTTCTGCCGCCGAGTCGGCGGGCGACGAGGCTGTGGCTGCTAGCGCCGCGACAGGGGAGCCTGCATCGAAGAAATCCTCGTGGGGCAAGCGCGCGGCCATTGCAGGAGCCGCCGAGGCAATCCTCTCCGTCGGCTTCGGCGCGGGCATCATCACGCATGCGGCCGTTGTGGGCGATGGTCAGGACTTCTACGAGCAGGGCTACGAAGACGGTGTCAGCGACCAGGGTGACGGTGACGAGGACGGTGATTTCGGCCCCGGCGGTCAGCAGCCGGGTAACGGCCAGCAGCAGGGTCCCGGTAACGGTCAGCAAGGTCCGGGTAATGGTCAGCAGAAGGGGCCGGGCTCGCAACAGGGCGATGCTGGCAGCACTCGCCCGGGACCTCCTCCGGAGGGTGGCCGAGGCCCCGGCAGCAAATCTGGAAGCCAGGGCAGTGCCGACACCTCAAACCAGAATGAGGATTCGACCGCCAGCTGAACGATGAGGGCGCGCGAGACGAACGATGTCTCGCGCGCCCTTTACGCGAGTGTCGCCACCAGCGTCGAGGCGGCCACGCACACCAGAAGCGCAGCAAAGACGAGGCCGAGAACCCGGTTCGAGACTCTCTTGGTGAACCTGGCCCCCACGATGCCGCCTCCCATGGATGCCGCGGTGAACAGCGCGACCATGACCCCGGCCTCGGCGGTGATCGTCAGGGTCCCCGCGATCGTGCGCGAAGCCAGCCCGAAGGCTGCGGTGATGACCATGACCAGCAGGGATGTCGCAGATGCCCGCTTCATCGGGTAGCGCAGCGCCAGGTGCAGCGCGGGCACAATCGCAAAGCCTCCGCCGACGCCGAAGAATCCTGTGAGGAAACCCGTCAGCGTCGCCAGCGCGATGACCTGGCATACGGTCGCGAGCGTCCAGGAGCCCTTGTTGACGTTGGCGTCCCCGGCCTCGTCCGAAGAAGACGAAGCGGACGGGTGCAGCTGCGAGCGCACCATGAACACTGCGACCGCTGCCAGGAGAGCGCAGAAGGAGAGCATGAGGGCGCGCGCCGGCACGAGCGGCCCCAGGGCCGAGCCCACCCACGTGCCCACAAGGCCCACCAGGGCGAAGAGAGCGCCCTCGCGCCACGCGACGTTCCCGCTGCGAGCACGAGTCGCGAGCGAGACGGCAGCCGTCAGCCCCACGATGATGAGGGACAGCCCCGTCGCCTGATGCGGATCCTGCCCCAGGATATAGACGAGGATCGGCACCGACAAGATACCGCCTCCCGCGCCGAGCGAGCCGACGACGATGCCGACGAGCAGGCCGATAACAAGCGCTTCAATGATCATGAGTCATTCCGAAGAGATGTGGCCTCAGATAGTCCGAGTGAGGTAGAGACCGCGGGGTCCATGATGTCCGAGGCCGACCTGCCCGCCGCGATCAGCATGCCCATCGCGCGCAGGGCAGGGGTGGCGTGCTCGAAAAACGCCCGGTACCCCTCGCACAGGTAGTTATGCGCCCCATCGCCCCGGCGAACGAAACGGTCTTTCGGGCACCCGCCCCAGCACAGCCGCAGGTGCGGGCACGCGTGGCACTCCTCGTCCAGGTCGGGTTTCAGGCGCGCGAAGTCACGCATCTTGTCGGAAGAGGCCAGCTGAGCGAACGACGCGGAGCTAATCGACCCGACCAACCAGTCCGGCTCCACCCAGTGATCGCAGGCGTACACGTCCCCGTTGAACTCCATCGCCATGTTCGCACCGCACGTCGGCGCGTGCACGCACACCGTGGCCGACCCGAACATGGCCGCCAGCGTTGAATCCACGTCCTGGATGAAGACCTCGCCCACGTCGGTGGCCAGCCACTGGTCGAACACCTCGCACAGGAAGCGCCCGTAGGAGGCGGGGGAGGTGGATCGGCTGGTCACGCAGTCCCCGTCCTGGCGGTACAACAGCGCGGAGGTCCCGGAGCGCCAGCCGCGCTCGGCCTGTGCCAGGTCGGCTGCGCGCACCCGCTCCACGATCGGAATGAACTGCAGGTAGCGGGCCCCGAGCTCATCGCGAAAATACCGGTACACCTGCGCGCCGCGTTCCTCGTTGGCCGCGTTGACCGTACACAGGACGTTCGTCTCCACCCCCGCGCGTGCGAGGGCCTCCCAGCCGCGCACAACCATCGCGTGGGTGCCGCGCCCGCCGCGGTTGATCCGGTAAGCGTCGTGCAGGGGAGCGGGCCCATCGATGGAGACGCCCACGAGGAAGCCATGGTCGGCAAAGAAGCGCGCCCACTCGTCGGTCACCAGCGTCCCATTCGTCTGCAAAGCGTGACGCACCGACTGCGTGGGGCGACGGTAGCGCTCACACAGATCCATGAGGCGCTCAAAAAAGTGCAGGCCGCGCAGGGTTGGCTCCCCGCCCTGCCACAGCATCGTGACCTCGCCGTCGGGACTCGACTCCAGGAACGCCTCAACGTAACGCTCCAGGGTCTGCTCCGACATGGTCTGCGCGGCAGCGTCGTACAGCAGCTCCTTGGACAGGAAAAAACAATACTGACAATCCAGGTTGCAGGCAGCCCCCGTCGGCTTCGTCACCACCGAAAAGGGAAGACGGGCACTCATGGACACCCGCCCTCGCCGCACACCTCCACCCACGGCGAGGCCGTGGCCCCTCCCCGGTGAGATGCGCGCTCGCGGTCGGGTTCCTCCTCAGCGGGAGGATGCGCCGCGATGTAGGCGCAGCCCTGGGCGGCCCCGAGCGGACCAAGCGACGCCGTGACCACGTCAATATCCCACTCCATGACGGGCAGAAGCTCCGCCCCCATATGAGCGGCAATGCTCTCGCGCAGGGACGGGAAGGCGTCGACAATCTCGCCCGCCAGAATGATTGCTTTCGGATTAATGAGCAACGCCGCCGACCCCAACACATAGCCGATCGCCCGCGCGGCACCCTCCAACGCCGCCAGCGCACGCTCATCCTCGGCGTGCACCGCCGCGCGCAGCGCCGTCACATCCCGCACCCCCGCGCGCTCGCACAGGGCAGGCACCGACGCCAGCGTCTCCACACACCCCCGCTTACCGCACCCACACAGCGCGTCGTTTCCCGCCACCGTGATATGCCCCAGCTCCCCAGCCAAACCCGTCGCCCCACCCACCAGGCGAAAATCCGACACGACGCACCCGCCCACGCCACCGGACAGGCGCAAGTAAATGAACGACGACATACCCGAGCCCGCACCCCTGGCCCTCCGCGAGAGCCGCCATCCGCACCGTGTTGTCCACCACCGGGACGGATCGCCACCACCGCCCCGCCACCGACGCCACCTCCTCCATGGACGGATACGCATCCGAAGCCACCCTCGCGTGACGACCCATCGGAATCGGCACCCCCACACCCACCGCACGCACCCCCGACACATCAATCCCCTGCGACGCGGCGCTCGCGGCCAGGGCCTCGCAGGTCTGTTCCAGGCAGCCCACCAGGGAGGGGGAAGTGGGGGAGACGATGTGGGCGGCAGCCAGGACCGTGCCGGAGCGGCTGAGCATGACCCCGGCGCAGGAGGTACGCGTGACGAGCAAGCCCACCGAGTGAGCGGCGGACGCATTGAGGGTCAGGAGCTGGGTGGGGCGCCCGCGGCCGGAAGCGTTGGAACGCACGGGGAGCACGAAGCCTTCGTCGAGGAGAGTGGCCAGGGCGCGGCCCAGGTTCGTGCGCGAGGTGCCCAGGGCCTCGCACAGCTGTGAGCGCGTCGCCGGGGAGTGGGCAAGGAAGGCGACGATGCGGTCCTCCAGCGTAGGCATGGCGTGGCGCGTGGGGTAGTGCATGTCTCTCCTTCCCGGCGCTTCGTCGTTGATGTCCGCTCGGGGTGCTCCGGCCTCGTTGATACTTTCTATGGTACGCATCACTGTGTGTGGTGTGCAGGGTGCGCGTTCGCCTCGGCGGCGCGGGCGCGTCAGTCCTCCCGCCGCCGAGGCCGGGGTTAGTCGCTCGTCACCTCGTCGAGGTCGGAGCGCGCGGTGTTGACCAGCGGGATGTCGAAGTCCGTCATCGCCGCCATCCACTTCGCGAAGGAGTGGTCCCCGCGCTCGCGCAGCTGCAGATACAGATTGGTGGCCAGCTCCCTGCGGATCTCGTCGTAGACGGGCACGGTGTACACGTTGTTCATCTCGGCTGGATCCAGGCGCAGGTCGTAGAGCTCGTTGATCGACTCGGGGTTGATGACGAGCTTGAAGTCCCGAGTGCGCAACATGCGCTGCTGGAGGGGGAAGTGGTGGCCGTGGAACTCGCACACGATGTCCTCGCGCCAGCCCTCGACGTCCTCGCCGCGCGTCAGGTCCACGATCGAGCGCCCGTCCTCCACGAGCGAAGTGTCCAGGCCCGCGATGTCGAGCACCGTGGCCGGCAGGTCGATGAGGGAGACGAACGCGTCGGAGCGACCCACGGTCGAGACGCCGGGGATATGAGCGATGAAGGGGACGTTGTAGATGTCGTCGTACATCATCGGGCCCTTGTCGTTGAGGCGGTGCGAGCCCGTGAACTCACCGTGGTCCGCGCAGAAGAAGACCGCCGTGTCGTCCAGGATACCCAGCTCCCGCGCCACGTCCATGATGCGCCCGATCTCGAAGTCGATCATGGCGGTGTAGCCCCAGTACACCGCGATGAGCTTCTTCCACTGCTCGTTCGTGAACGAGGAGGTGGACCAGTAGGTTGCGTAGTTCTGCTGGATCGGGGGCTTACCGATGAGGGAATCCCCGAAGTTTTCCGGCAGCTCGACGTCGTCTGGATCGATGAGGTCGAACCACTCGTCGGGCAGGAAGTAGGGAAGGTGGGGTCCGAAAAAGTGCACGTCCAGGCAGAAGGGCTGGCCCGAGTCCTTCCAGTCGGCCGCGTACTCGCGCAGCTTTTCGATCGCCCGGTCCGCCAGGAAGCGCTCGAAGGTGGCCTCCTCGGGCTGGTCGAGGCGCGCGGCGATGATGTGGCCGTCGCGCCCGCCGGGCAGCTTGCCGCGCCACAGGTCGTGTGCGCGCACGGGCGGGAGGTTGTTGGCCTCGAGCCAGGCGACGTACTTCTCGTTGGCTACCGGGTTTTCGGCTCCCCAGTAGGTGTCGTCGTCCGCGCCGAACTTGTCGGGCAGGTTGTAGCCGCAGTGGTACTTGCCGACGATGCCGACGTTGTATCCGGCGTCGCGCAGCTCCTGCGTATACGTCCACGTGCCCTCGGGGATCGAGACCTGGTAGGCGATGTTCCATTCGGGGTTGGCCAGTACCTGGTGCTTGCCCGGGCGCTTGCCCGTCATGAGGGAAGCTCGCGCCGGCGTGCAGATAGCCGTGGGGGTGAAGCAATTGGTGAACGCGAAGCCTGACTCGCCCATCGCGTCGATGACGGGGGTGCGCGCATGGGGGTTACCCAGGCAGCCGATCGTGTCGGTGCGATGCTGGTCGGTCATGATGACCAGGACGTTGCGCACGTTGTCGGGAATATCCCGAGTCGTATCAGTCATTGCAATGCCTTTTCGTCGTTGAAAGAGAAGGGGAAGGCGCTCACTTCTGGGTGACGACCTTGTCCATGTCCTCAAGCTCGGCGCCGCTGGTCTCGGTGAGGAACTTCGCCGTGAAGATGACCGCGAGGACACCGAAGGCGCAGTAGATCCAGTAGGTGCCAGCGGGCGACCAGCCGATGAGGAAGGGGAAGAGGAGGACGACCAGGAAGTTGACGAGGAAGTCGGCGCCCGAGGCCAGCGACATGGCCCCGCCGCGGATCGAGTTGGGGAACATCTCGCCCATGACGATGGAGAAGATGGGGCCCCACGAAGAGGTGAAGCCGAGCAAGAACGTGCACAGGGCGGCGACCGCCAGGAACGCCAGGATGGGGGAGTCTGCGACGTCCGGCTTGCCGTCGACCGTGGGAGCGATCGTGAAGACGGTAGCCACGACGCCCAGCGACACGAAGATGAGGGTGCCGCCGTAGATCAGCATGCGCTTGCGGCCCACGCGGTCCACCAGCATGATGCCCGACAGGACGCCGACGATCTTGAAGGCGGTGATCAGCAGGGTCTGGGTCAGGGCCATCGACTCGGTGAAGCCGACGGCGGCGAACAGGGAGTTGGAGTAGAAGAAGACGCCGTTGATGCCGGTAAGCTGCTGGAAGGCGGCGATCGCCATCCCGATGAAGACGAGGCCCCGCCACTTGGAGGACAGGATCTGCCCGATCGACAGCTTCGCGCCGCCCGTGATTGTCAGGGACTGGGCGATGGCTTCGACGCGGTCTGCGGGGTCTTCCTCGCCGGACAGCTTGGCCAGGATCTGCTCGGCCTCCTTGGTGCGGCCCACGGAGACGAGGTAACGGGGAGACTCGGGGATTGTCGCCGTGAAGATGACGAAGAGGAGGGCCGGGATGATGAGGCACGCGAAGAGGACCTGCCAGGTCATGAGGCCGCCGAACGCGGGCTTGGCTGCGCCGCCCGTGATCGAGACGACCGCCGTGTTGATGAGGCCTGCGAAGAATAGGCCGAGGATGATCGCGAGCTGACGGAAGCCGATGAGGCGCCCGCGGATCTCAGCGGGAGCGATCTCAGCGACGTAGCCGGGGGCGACCGTGGTCGCTGCGCCGAAGCCGATGCCGCCGACGATGCGGGTCAGGAGCAGGAAGGGGTAGCCGAAGCTGCCCAGGAGGGGAGAGATGGGCCCGAGGAGGGCCTCAACAAGCAGGAAGGGACCGACCCACATGAGAGTGGTCTTGCGGCCGATCTTGTCGGAGATGCGTCCTGCGGCCAGGGCACCAATCAGGCCGCCGATGACGCCGGCGGCTCCGGCGACGCCCTGCAGGATCGGTCCGAGCTCGAAGGTGGATCCCACTGCCTTGATGGCGGCGTTGAGGACCATGCCCTCGAATCCGTAGAAGAAGGGGCCGAGGGTGGCGATGATCGCCAGGGTCGTTGCGTAGCGCCTCGCTTGCTTCTCGCGGGGCGTGAGAGAAGGTGTCGTTGACATGTCTTCGTCCTTGAAGGTGAGGAATGCGCCCGCGCCTGCCGTGTGCGCATTCTTCACGCTACGCCCACTGTTTTGTGTCCGAAGTTACGGACATAAACAAGGTAAGTGAGCTGCGACACCTTTTGTTGGGAGTTAGCGCGGCTGAATCACGAACTCCGGATCCGGCGCATCGGTCACCTCTGCCGAATCAGCATCGGTGATGAACGGCTCCACCTCTGCGCGCGTCGATCCACCCGTCTCAACATCCACGTGTTCTCAGAGAGACGCGGATCGTGGAGTCGGCGCTCACCTCGCGACGAATGGCGGGATCAGTCGAGCCAGGCGACTGGACCATAGCCGTTGATGCCGTCATCCACGACGGGGATCGTGTGATCGCCGGTCCCATCAACGTTGAGGATGTGAAGATAATAGTCTGTGTGCGTTTTGTCCCACATAACAAACGCGAGCTGCTGAGCGTCGGGACTGACAATAATTCTGTAGCCGTCGAACAGTCGATATTTTCCTGGGTCGTCGTAGGGCTTGTAGAGACTCTTTTCCTCATAGTAGTAGCCCTGCTCCACCTTGGAGCGAGTAGTAGCGTCCGTTGCGGTGTAGCTGAAGATTCCGAGGCGGTCGTCTATGTCGAAGCACTTGTTATCTTTTGAGATGCTCGAGTTGTCGGTTGCGCACAGGTGATTCACGTCGTTTCCTTGCGCCCATCCCGTATCTATGTCCGTCCTGAGATCCGTTCCAGCCAGCAAATTGAGATGACGATCGCGAGAGTCTGACGGTTCGATAGTGAGCACGAGTTCCGGCGTTGTGCTGCCGATTGCGACGCGATAATACATTGAGCGTGTGCCGTCATCTTCACGGCATTCCCGCATAAAGTAGAAGTAATTGTCGGCTGAGAAGGTTGGGGCGCTATCGTAACAGTCAGCGTCTTTGTCGAGGAGCGGCACCATGGCAGATACGTCCGTGATGTTGTCGTCGGTATCGTAGTATCCGACGTGCTTGGCAGATGTCAAACTCTCGGCCCATATGCGCGTGCGGTACGAATAATCACGGGAATAGCAGTCATTAAAGGCGCAGTCGTGGCCAGAGATCAAATCGTCGTTTTCGTCGACAGGTTTCGATCGAAATATGCGCATGGCAACCACCTGCCCCGTGGTGGGGTCGATTGCTCGGAAGCGTGCGTCAGTTCCGCGAGGGTGATAGGGATCGACGAGGGAGTCCCCGATGATGAGTCCATGCATCGGTTTGTCCTCGAGGGGGTCGCGAGCTACGGCGCTCGGCGACGGGGAGGCGGGTTGTGCGCTCGGTGTCGTGGGCGTAGGTGTCGTCGTGGTCGCCGGGGATGGTGCTGCCTCTGGCACAGTGGTCTTGGGAACGCAGGCGCTCATAGCGAGTACGCAGGACAAGCTGAGTGCGGCGGTGATGACGTGTCGAAACATGGCGACCCTTGGCATGTAACTGTTGATCGGATGCATGAGAGTATACACATGTCTGACCGCGCGCGGGACTGTTTGGACATATGAGCCGACGCCCGGATCGTCGTCTCACGGCCTCAGCGCGTCTGGAGCACGAACTCCGGATCCGGCGCGCTCGTCACCTCAACCGAATCGGCGTCGATGACCAGCGCCTTCGTCCCGCGCAGGCGCAGCGTGCCACTCACGCGCACCCATGTGTCGGCCGGGGGTGCCGCCTCTTTGAGAGCGCACCACGAAGCCGATCGCGTAGGCGTCAGCCGCGCAGCACCAGATCGCCATGCGTGCCACCGCGAAGCTATCTCCCTGCGCCAATCGGGGAATCGCGGCCTGCCCGCGCGCCGAGGCCTCGCTCATGACGAAGCCCGTCAGCTCCACCCGCTGCCCGTCGTGCACCTTCCCGTGAGACGTCAGCTCGTCAATCTGCGCGGAAAAGTTCTCCGTCGTCAGCTCCAGCGTCCCGGACGCCGAGGCCTGGGCCGCGCCCCCGCTCTGGCTCCCATCGGGGGCCTGGCCCTGGGCGCCCCCATCCCCGTCGGTGGGGGAGGGGGAGGGGCTTTGCTCGGGTGTGTTGGCGGGGTCCGCCACGGCCTCGTCCTCGGCGTTGGCCGCGCGTGCGCTCATGGTGGTCGCGGCCAGCTCCGAGGGGGAGACGCGGAAGGGGAGGATGAGGATCAGGGCGGCCAGGAGGGCGACGAGTCCGCGCGTGAGTCCCTTGCGGGAGGTGGGTGAGTCCTCGCCCGTGCCTAGGCGCGAGGACATTGCTAGCGCGCAGGCCAGTAGCCCGACTCCCGACGCGATGATGCCCAGGCGCGCCGACGGGGGGGACGAAGGATCCGTAACGACCCGACAGGGCCACCCACGCCAGGCTGGCGCCCAGGCCGGCCAGGCTCAGCGTCTCCACGGCGGGTGCGATTCGGTCGATAAGCTTCACGATAAGACTCCCATCCACCAGGCGCCGCCCACGACGCACGCGGCGATCACCGTGACCGTGGCGAACAGGCGCGCTACGAATGCGCCGCGGAACTGCGATGCCAGCAGCGCTACGTTCTTCACGTCCATCATTGGCCCGTACACCATGAAGCCCATGAGGGCCCCCGCGGGAGCCAACGACGCCAACGATCGCGCGATGACCGCGTCAGACGAGGAGCACAGGGACAGGGCGAAACCGGCGCCCATCATGAGCGCGAGAGCCCCCCATGCGGGCAGCCCCGACAGGAGAGAGGACACGGGCCACAGCACCTGCGCGAGTGTTGAGGCCGCCACGCCTCCGAGCAGGAACGGCAAAATTCGCCCAAACGAGCGGCCCGTCGCCGCCAGGACTCCCGACACGCTCCGGTCGGGAACCTCGCACCCATCCGAGCACCCGCATCCGTCCGCGTGCGCGTCGTAGCCTGTCTCGCGCAGCGCCGCCGGGGCGGCGACCAGCATGGACATGCCCACCGACACGGCGACGATGACGGACAGGCCGAGGCGCGCGCCCACGAGCGACCAGGAGCCGAAGGCGTAGTAGGTGGAGGCGATCACCAGCGGGTTAATCGCTGGGGAGGCCAGCATGAGCGTCGTTGCGGCCGACAGCGGCACGCCCTTGCGCAGCAGAGAACGGAAGATCGGCACCGCCGAGCAGTCGCACACGGGCAGCAGGAACGCGGCGACGAGGGCGGCGAACACCGACGCCAGCGGGTTCGTTGGAAAAACCCGCGCGATGAGGGAGGGGGAGACGTAGGCTTCGATCAGCTCGGCGACGGCCACGCCCAGGAGCAGGAAGGGGATCGCCTGGAGCGTCATGCCCACGGCGATCGTCGCGGCGCGGCCGAGCGGGAACCCCGCGCCGGACAGGGACCCCTGCATCGCCCAAAGCGCCACCAGCGCCGCGATCAGGCAGGCGCCGACGAGCGCACCCCAGGGGCGCACGGGGCGTTTCGTTTCCGTTTCAATCACCCCATAACTCTAGTCCAGGGGCGTGGACCGCCCGGCAGTACGCGCCGTTCGCGTCGGATGGACGAGGCCCGGGGGTCTCCGTCTTCAGCGCGCCCTCAGCGCCCGGCAGACACCAGACGAGGCCATGGCTGGGCTGGGAGGGCGGGCGCGGCGGACACATAGCCAGGTCGAGCCTGGCAGGAAGGCGCGCACTGCGCTGTGGGCGGATAGACGCCCCCACGGTGGGCGCTTGGTCAGGGGCTTCGCTACACTAGGTTTTCGCTATGATCCGGCCCGAACGCTCGGGGTATCACCGGGGAGCATCCGGAAGAAAGAGGAACGCGACAGCCGGCCACGGCCTCGTCCCCTCCAGTAGAACCGGACGGGTGGGCCCGACACAGCCCCAACGAAGCGGCCGCGCCCCAACCGGGGGAGCGGCAAGCGGGGTGGTACCGCGGGTGCCGGCGACGCCGGTCCTCGTCCCTGTATAGGCGCGAGACGAGGACACTCATGACGAAGCACGGCTTCTAACCCCGCCACCGGCAAGACGAGGTGGACCCCAGCCCTTCCTTCCCGACCATGGAAGCATCCACGCTGGCCTTCTGGGCGAGCGACGACACCTTCCGCAAGTCGGTGCAGATGCGCGACGCCGGCGAGCACGGCTCCAACGAGTTCGTGTTCTACGATGGTCCGCCTTTCGCCAACGGCCTGCCCCACTACGGTCACCTCCTGACCGGCTACGTCAAGGACGTGGTGGGCCGCTACCAGACCATGAAGGGTCACCGCGTCGAGCGTCGCTTCGGCTGGGACACGCACGGCCTGCCCGCCGAGCTCGAGGCCCAGCGCCAGCTCGGCATCGAAGACGTCACCGAGATTACCCGTGAGGGCGGCATCGGCATCGAAGCCTTCAACGCGGCCTGCCGCTCCTCCGTCCTGCGCTACACCAAGGAATGGGAAGAGTACGTCACCCGCCAGGCACGCTGGGTCGACTTCGAGAACGACTACAAGACCCTGGATAAGTCCTACACGGAGTCCGTCATCTGGGCCTTCAAGCAGCTCTACGACAAGGGCCTGGCCTACCAGGGCCACCGCGTCCTGCCCTACTGCTGGAACGACCGCACGCCGCTGAGCAACCACGAGCTCAAGATGGACGACGACGTGTACCAGGACCGCACCGACAACACGGTGACCGTGGGCCTGCGCCTCGAGACGAAGCTGCGCGACGACTCGGCGCGCCCCGAGCTGGCCCTCATCTGGACGACCACGCCCTGGACGCTGCCGTCGAACTCGGCTGTCGCCGTGGGCCCGGACATCGAGTACTCGCTCGTCGAGGTCGCCAGCGACCACGCGGGCGTCCTCGCCGGCGAGCGCGTCCTCATCGCCACCGACCTGATCCCCGCCTACGCCAAGGAACTCGGCGAGGAGCCGAGTGTTGTGGCCACCTACAAGGGCTCGGAGCTGGTGGGCATCCACTACCACCCGATCTACGACTACTTCGACACCCCCGAGCGCCGCGCCGAGGGCGGCACCCCCGGCCCCAACGCCTGGTCGATCATTGCCGCCGAGTACGTCACGACGACCGACGGCACCGGCCTGGTCCACCAGGCTCCCGCCTTCGGTGAAGACGACATGTGGACCTGCATGGAGTACGGCATCGGCGTGGTCCTGCCCGTCGACGAGGGCGGCGTCTTCACGTCCGAGGTTCCCGACTACGAGGGAATGCAGATCTTCGACGCGAACCGCTACGTGGTCGCCGACCTGCGCGAGCAGGGTGGCCCCATCGCGCGCCGCGCGCCCGAAATCCGCGCCGTCCTGGTGCGCGAGAAGTCCTACGTGCACTCCTATCCGCACTGCTGGCGCTGCCGCAAGCCCCTCATGTACAAGGCGGTGTCGTCCTGGTTCGTGCGCGTCACCCAGATCCGCGACCGCATGGTGGAGCTGAACGAGGAGATCACCTGGACCCCCGCGCACACCAAGCACGGCATCTTCGGCAAGTGGCTGGAGGGCGCCCGCGACTGGTCGATCTCGCGTAACCGCTTCTGGGGCGCGCCGATCCCCGTGTGGGTCTCGGACGATCCGGCGTACCCGCGCACCGACGTGTACGGCTCGATCGCCGAGCTCGAGGCGGACTTTGGTGTGGAGGTCACGGACTTCCACCGTCCCTTCATCGACGCGCTCACGCGCCCCAACCCGGACGATCCGACGGGCAAGTCGACGATGCGCCGCATCACCGACGTGTTCGACTGCTGGTTTGAGTCCGGCTCGATGCCCTTCGCGCAGGTGCACTACCCGTTCGAAAACCAGGAGTGGTTCGAGAACCACTACCCGGGCGACTTCATCGTCGAGTACATCGGTCAGACGCGCGGCTGGTTCTACACGCTGCACGTCCTGGCGACCGCGCTCTTCGATCGACCGGCGTTCCGCTCCTGCGTCTCCCACGGCATCGTCCTGGGTGACGACGGCCTGAAGATGAGTAAGTCGCTGCGTAACTACCCGGACGTGGCAGAGGTGTTCAACAAGTACGGTTCCGACGCGATGCGTTGGTTCCTCATGTCGAGCCCGGTCGTGCGCGGCGGCAACCTGATCGTCAAGGAAGAGTCGATCCGCGACACGGTCCGTCAGGTGCTGCTGCCCATCTGGAACACGTACTACTTCTTCACGCTGTACGCGGGCGCCTGCAACAAGGGCGAGGGCTACGAGGCGAAGCGCCTCGACCTGTCCTCGGCCGAGGTCGTGGCCACCCTGCCGGAGATGGACCGCTACCTGCTGGCCCACACGCTCACCCTGGCGGAGGACGTGCGCGGTGCCCTGGACGCCTATGACGTGGCCGGAGCCTGCGAGTCGATCCGCGACTACCTGGACGTGCTGACGAACTGGTACGTGCGTACCCAGCGTCAGCGCTTCTGGGACGAGGATGGTTCGGCCTTCGACGCGCTGTACACGGCGCTCGTGACGCTCATGGAGCTGGCGGCGCCCCTGCTGCCGCTGCTGACCGAGGAGATCTGGCGCGGCCTGACGGGCGGGGAGTCCGTGCACCTGGTCGACTTCCCGGTCATCGATAAGGCCGTGGTGGCCCCCGAGCTCGTGGCGGCCATGGACGAGGTTCGCTCGACCGTGTCGGCGGCCCACGCGCTGCGTAAGACGCATCAGCTGCGTGTGCGCCAGCCGCTGGCCTCTCTCTGCAGGTCGTCTCGGAGAACTACGCCGATCTGGAGCCTTTCGCGGACCTGATCGCCTCCGAGGTGAACGTGAAGTCCGTGGTCTTCAACGACCCCCAGAATTCGGGCCTGAGCGTGCGTACCGAGCTCGCCCTGAACCCGCGCGCCTTCGAGCCTGCGGTTCGTAAGCTGACGAGCCAGCTGTTCAAGGCCCAGAAGGCCGGCGAGTGGGAGCTCACCGAGGAGGGCACCGTTCGTTTCCCGGGTGTCCTGCTTGACGGCGCACCGCTGGAGCTGACCGGCGACATGTTCTCGGTGTCCACGTCTGTGGACGCGGCCGAGGGCCAGGTCGCGGACGTGCTCGCCTCTGGCACCTTCGTCGTGCTCGATACGGAGCTGACCCCCGAACTGGAGGCCGAGGGCTACGCCCGCGACGTCGTGCGCGCCGTCCAGGATGAGCGTAAGAACGTCGGCCTGCACATCGCGGATCGCATCGACCTGTCGCTGACGGTTCCCGCCGACCACGTGGCCGATGTGGAGGCCTGGCGCGACATGATTGCGGCCGAGACCCTCGCCCTGTCGGTTGAGATCGAGGCTGGCGACAAGCTCGAGGTGCGCGTCGCTAAGCACTGAGTGCTGTTACTGAGACGGGCGGGCTGCGCGTAAGCGCGGCCCGCCCACCCTTTCAGGCTGGGGCCGGGAGGAAAACCTCCCGGCCCCAGCGGTATATGTCAACTTGATCGACGTTTCGTTAGGGAACATCGATGTCGGCTCGCTCCATGGTGACCTTCTTGGTCACTCCCAGTGCTGTCACGCTGTAGGAGATCGTGTTATTGGTGTAGGTGAAGGTCTTGGTCTCGTCAGAGGAGGCAAGAATCGCGGAGCCGGTCTTTTCTCTGTTGTTGACGGAATCCCAGGTGTACGGTGTCTTGGAATCTGTCGGGGCAACGTAGCTACCCGCCCAGTACAGAGCGTCACTGTCGGGAGTGTGCCAGTAGATCTCGATGGCGTCAGCGGTGACTCTAGCGATCTGGTAGCTGTCTTCGTTCGGGTCCTTTTCTTTCCAGGTGCCCGTCAGGTCTGCTGGCGTGGCCGGAGAATCGGTAGTAGGTGCGGCAGAGCTGGCCTGCTGGTGTGGTGTGTTCGAAGCCGAGCTCTCGGTAGTGCTTGAGCATGCTCCGAGGGTAGCGAGCGCAATGATGCACGCTGCAGAAATGAGTGCTTGTTTCATGGGTGCCTCCGGCGATAATTGATGTGTGACGGGGCCGCACGCCTGCGCGGATGATAACACCCTAACCCGAATGGTTAATCTGTAATTGCGTTGGTGATGGCGTGTTGTGCTTACCCGTGAAGCAGTCTGAGAATACGGAGGCTACCTCGTGGATATTTTCTCGTCCAGAGTGCCGCAGTGCGCCCTCGGGGAGGCTCGGTGACGATTACGCGGATGGGTGACGAGCTTGTGGATATGGGGCACAACGTGTTGGTCGGGGCTCGGTCCCTGGCATCGTTGAGGGAGGGAGCATCGGGCTGGCGCGCTCGCGCTGCAGCGCCATAGACTGGATGAATCCCATCTGGAGGCTTGCATCCGATCGAGAGCATTCTACCCGTGAGGGAGCATTGCGCCCGATCAGTTGGGATTGACTCTTCTCGATCGGGGCGCATCGCCTCATCGGCCACAAGCGCCGTCGGAGAGCTGGTCGCCCGTTCCCCTGCCCCGGTTCTGTCGGCGACGCCCTATCGGCGTTTATCGGTGCCCCGCCGGGCTGCCCTGCACTGGTGAGGGAGCACGACGCCAGTGAGGGAGCGTGACGCCAGGGGTAATGGTGGGGGTTTTGCACCATTAGAAGCATCCTGCCGGCGTGTCGTCGGCGTGTCGTGGCTCTATTGCTGCAATTCCCCCGTTTGCTGGCGGTGAGGTCGCGGTTCGAGGTGGCGTGGCGCCCAAAGTGCAGACCACCTCGGCGAAAAACGCCAACAATGGGCTGTCGCGGGCGAGGTGGTCTGCGATCTGGGCACAACGGCGCCAGGCCGCACGTGGAGCTCGCACGCAAACCGCTGAATATGCGCGTTAACCCCCTTGATACGCACGTCAACCTCTCGACATGCGCGTGGGAGGCGCTGCCCACGCGCATATCATCGGGCCCACGCGCGAGTCAGCGGGGCCCAGGCGCGCGGCGAGGAGTGCAGGCAGCTAGCATGCCTCGGCGAACTGCACTCCCTGACACCCAGTGCCCACACCTGGCCATGGCCACTCGTTCGCCCACACATCAGGTACGTGGGGGCATTCACGCCCCACGATGAAACAATCCCCGTCAATGTGGGTTTTACCGCGCCAGCGAGCCGAAAAGTCCCGACAAAACCGGCACGTTACGTCCTGAAACCCCGACACAGCGCCCGCCCTGTCGCGCGAGGGGTGACCAGAATCCAGGAGTGAACAAGTAGGCGCCGAAGCACTAGCGCGACGTGATGTAGCGCAGGTCGACGTTCGCCTCGCGCAGGTGATCGAGGTAGGGCTTGTTCGAGGACAGCCAGGGTGAGAGCACGGGCTGGCCGTCCTGCTTCATGAAGGAATTGAGCAGATCGTCGCGCGAGAATCGCGTCGCGAAGAGGACCTGTCGCAGCTCGAGGCTGTTGGTGGCCTCGACGTTGAGGGCGGGGTACGTGGCGTGCGTGTAGCGCTTGACGCGGGGCCACGGGGTGTCCGTGACGCGCCACCGCCCGTCCTTGGGGGCCTCGCCGGGCAGGACGATGGGGCGCTGACGCAGGTTTGCGCGGCGCAGCGCTCCGAGCTGCGTGATCAGCACGTAGCTGGCGAAATGCTCGCTGCGCGTGTCCATCGTGAAGGCCTTGCTGGGGTGGCGTTCGGACCAGCTGAAACGGTAGTAGCCAGAGATCTCCCACATCGTGAAGAAGTCTGTGTTGTAGGACGAGAACGAATAGCCGTAGCCGTATCCGTTTTGAAACTCATCTTGTGCGACGGAAGTACCCGAACAGAGCTTCCCAATCAACGTCTCTAACTTCTCCAACATGATCGGATACTCCTTCGATGATGTGTTGCGTGATGAGTTCGTCGATCGTCATGGGAACCCATGCGCCCAGGGTGGCTTTTTCGAGGATGCGTACCTGGGGCGCGTAACCGTAGGAGCCGTGGTCCTCGTCGAGCATACAGATCTCGATCATGACGTCCTCGGGCAGAGGGGCCTCCGTGAAGCGGAACTGGCGGTAGAGCTCGTTGAAGTTGGCGGGCGGGCCCGAGCGGAACTCGGAGGGGAAGATCCCGCCGTTCATGATCGGTGTCAACTGGCGTGATCCGACGTGCCCGATGTGGTCAAGGCCGGTGATGTCAAAGGCCGTGATGAAGTCGGGCTTGTTGGTGTAGTACCGGTTCGTTCCGGGCACTTCGCCGTGGTCACGGTCGGAGCGCCACTGCGGGAAAATCGTCTTGGGCTTGGCGTATCGCGAGCGCAGCCACGCGGCCGTGGAGACCAGCTCGGGGTCGGTGCCGTCCGACATCTGCGCCGCCATGTACACGGTGACGTCCATGCCTGCACGGTAGCGGCTCCCGAGCCCCGCCTCAGCGTTGGGTAGCACGTCCCCGGGGCCGGGCGCTCGCACGGGGAACATGGCGCTCATGGGGGCCACGACTTCGTCTGTGCGATGCTGTGGCGACTCGGTGGGCATGGAGGCTCGATTCTCTTCGGTGACGTCGGGAATTCGCGCGGGTGTCAGGCAGGCGGCGGCGGGATTGGGGGAGTGGCGTGGCGCTGAGGGGGAGTTGCAGCAGGCTGCGGAGGGGGCGCGGGGATCGGTGCAACCGAGCGCTGAGCCGCCTCGGGGTGGGGCGAGGCCTCGAGGGGCCTGTCCGCCTCGGGGTGCTGCGCCGTCTCCCCGCCCTTGTGCGTCTGGGCGTGCTGGTCGGTATCGGCCAGCTTGGCCGCGCCGCTGTGCTGCGTGCTGTTGACGGGGGTGCCGCCCGGCTTCTGCGAGGCGTTGGTGGGCGCTCCCGCGTCCTGGTGCACTGGGCTCTGAGCTGTTTCCTTGGCTTGGCTGGGCGTGACCGGCTCTTGGAACATCGCCAGTTCGAGGGCATTCATGAGCGGGCCGACCATCTTGTTGAACTGTTCGTAGGTGAGCCCGCGCAGATCCTCACTTACACAACGCAGGCGCACGTTGCTGAACTGCACCTGGTTGTAGAAGAAGATGATCATGGGCACCTTGAACACCAGGGAGGTTCCGGCGATCGAGACGTTCCACGACTCGGGGATCGAGAGCACCTCGTCACGAGAGGTGATGCGGTGTTTTTTCTCGTCGACGAAGATGACGATCTCTGTGAAGTAGTCGAAAGCGGCGTAGATCGCCTGGAGCATCTGCTCCCACGAGACGCGGTGCGTCAGGGTGAACGTCGAACGGATCCAGCCGTTGTCGACGTGCTGGCCTTCCAAGTACATGGCACTGCTCCTCTCGTATTGTCGGTGATCGCTACGCGTGTTGGCGTTGGACGTCAGGCGGTGGTTGACGATGCGTCCGCGCCGTCGGAGGGCTTGGCGGTGGGCACGTGCATCATGATCTCCATGGAGTCCATGAGCTGGCACATCGACTTGTTGAACTTCTCGTAGTTGGTGTTGCGGAACTCCTCGTTCACGCAGCCGACGGAGACGTTGACGGTCGGCGTCTGGTTGTGGAAGGTGATCATCAGGGGAGCGTTGATCACCGTGGAGATGCCGCGCAGCATGATGGTGCGGTTTTCGGGGATGGAGAGGATGTCCGTCTGGCGCGAGATGGGCACTTGCGCGTCGTCGACGAGGACCTGCGGATTGGCAAAGTAGGGGTATGCGCCGTGGACGGCCAGCAGCAGCTGGGGCCACGACACTCGGTAGGTCAGGTTAAAGGTGGAACGGATCCAGCCGTTGTTCTCGTTTTCTGCGACGAGTAGCATGTCAATTCCTTATCGCTTGCAAGCGCGCGATGCCGCGCCGTGAGGGGCATCCTACCAGAGGAGGCTGGGAGTCTAGCGGGCCGCGTCGATGGCGGCCTTGGCGGTCCTGAGGTCCACGCCGGTTCGGTCCCTGTATGCCTTGATGGCGCTAACGGGGCGGCCGTCGGCCACCATCTGGCGTTCGGCATGCGTCAGCTCGAGGCTGGTGGAGATGATCGAGGATGTGGGCACGGGCACGGCGTCAATCGCGGCCTTGGCTGCCTTGAGGCTGACGCCGGTGCGATCCTTGTATGCCTTGACTGCCGCGATTTTCGGGCCCGTAGCCAGCAACTCCATTTCGGCGGCGCTCACTTCCAGGGACGAGGCCGTGGCGGGGGCGAGTGAATCGGTGGAAGAGACGGGTGAGGAGGGATCGGCCAGAGCCGTGATTCCGGCGTCTGCGTAGGCGGCGCGCAGGCGCGCCTCAAGGGTTGCGACCTGCTCCTTCAGTCGGCGGTTTTCGGTGCGCAGCTCTTCAATCTCGCTTGCTTGGCCGAACCACTTACCCATACGGGAACCCTCCATATCTCATTCATTCTTGTTCTCTCTTGTTCTCTCCCATCTTACTCGCCCCGTCAGGACAGTGGACCGCCGTTCGAGCCACGGCCTCGTCGATGAGAGGATCGTCGGGGCACAAACGCGCCGTGATCGGCGGAACAAGCCGCCCGCAGCGCCTGGGCCGGTAAAATAGCGGAGACACTGCGAGCAGCGGAGGAAACATGGCAGGCGAATCGTTCTTCGGGGAAGACACCACCCACGACGATCAGCGAGGCGGCATCCCCGCCGACCTCATCCCGTACCTGGAAGCGGCCGACGAGGTCGAGGAGACCGAGGCGGGGGAGGGCACCGACCCTCAGGCTGAGGAGAGCGAACGCGAGGCCGCGCTGCGTGCCCTCGTCGAGCACTCCCTGCTGCTGGGCCCCGACCCCTCCGTCCTGGCCGAGATTGAGGGCGAGGTGGACGAGGACTTCGCCAACGACGCCGCCGAGGCACGCGATGAGCGCGCTTCCCACGAGGCCGCGCTCGCGAAGGCCGAGGACGACGTCGCGCTGGACGCGCGCGTGCAGGAGATCTACGAGTCCATCGTCGCGCGCGCACCCGAGCATGACATCGACCCCACGCTGGACCGCGTGAAGCTCGCCCTCGACATCCTGGGCGACCCGCAACGCTCCTACCCGTCGATCCACATCACGGGTACGAACGGTAAGACGTCCACGTCGCGCATGATCGACTCGCTGCTCACCGCTTTCGGTATGAAGACGGGCCGCTTCACGAGCCCGCACCTGCTCGACGTGCGCGAGCGAATCTCGCTCGAGGGTAACCCGATCACGCGCGAGGGCTTCGTGCGCGCCTGGGAAGACGTCGCCCCCTACGTTGGCATGGTCGACGAGCGTAGCCAGGAAGAAGGCGGCCCCCGCCTGTCCTTCTTCGAGGTCTTCACGATCATGGCCTACGCGGCCTTCGCCGACTACCCGGTCGACGCGGCCGTCGTCGAGGTCGGCATGGGCGGGCGCTGGGACGCCACGAACGTCATCGACTCCGGCGTCGCCGTCATCACGCCTATCGCCTTGGACCACACGAAGTGGCTGGGCTCCACGATCGAAGAGATCGCGCGCGAAAAGGCCGGCATCATCAAGCCCGGCCAGGTTGTCGTCATCATGGCTCAGGAGGAGGACGTCCTCGACATCCTCCTCGAGCAGGCGCGCTCCGTGGACGCGATCGTGCGCGTCGAGGGCCGCGACTTCGAGGTCGTGGATCGTCAGATGGGGGTGGGCGGCCAGATGGTCACGATTCGCACGCCCTCTGCGGTCTACGAGGACGTGTTCGTCCCGCTGTTTGGCGAGTATCAGGCACACAACGCGGCCGCCGCGCTCGTGGCCGTCGAGGCCTTCATGGGGGGCCGCGGCCTGGACGGTCGCATCGTCGAGCAGGGCCTCATGAACGCCTCCAGCCCGGGGCGTATGCAGGTCGTGCGTCATTCGCCCACGATCATCGTGGACGCCGCGCACAACCCCGCGGGTGCGGCCACCCTGCGCGAGGCCGTGGAATCCTCCTTCTCCTTCGCGCGCATCGCGGGCGTCTACTCCGCCATGGGGGACAAGGACGTCGAAGGCGTCCTGTCCGAAGTCGAGCCCTTCATCGACCACCTGGTGGTCACCCAGATGCCGGGGGACCGCGCCGCGAACCTGGAGCGCCTGGCGCAGATCGCCGGCGAGGTCTTCGGACCCGACCGGGTAGATGTGCGCGAGTCGCTGGCCGACGCGGTCGATCGTGCAGCCGAGATCGCCGAGGCCGGGGCTGAGCCCGCGGATCGTAGCGGAATCCTTGTGTTTGGCTCGGTTATGCTGGCCGGGGAGATGCTGGCGCTGGCGGGTCACTCCCCGCGATGAGGTGATGCATGGGTGAGGCGGTCGCTGTGTGGCGGCCGCCTCAGTTGGGTTTTTGTGTGGAACGTGGCACGATTGTCCCGACTACAAGAAAAGATGAGCGTATTGCAAGGAGGCACCATGAAGAAGCTCGTCAATGATGTCCACGCCGTTGTCCGCGAAACCCTGGAAGGTTTCGCCCTGGCCCACGCCGACATCGTCGATGTCCATTACTCGCCCGACTTCGTCACCCGCCGCTCCTCCAAGGCCGAGGGCAAGGTAGGCCTCGTCTCCGGCGGCGGATCCGGACACGAACCCCTTCACGCCGGCTTCGTCGGAGAAGGCATGCTGGATGCGGCCGTTCCCGGCGCGGTGTTCACCTCGCCCACCCCCGACCCGATCCTGGAGGCCACGAAGGCAGCCGACCACGGCGCGGGCGTCCTGCACATCGTCAAGAACTACACGGGCGACGTCCTCAACTTTGAGACCGCCGCTGAGCTGGCCGACATGGAGGACATCCAGGTCGCCACGGTCGTCGTCAACGACGACGTGGCCGTCGAAGACTCCCTGTACACGGCGGGGCGCCGTGGCGTCGCCGGCACCATCTTCGTCGAGAAGATTGCGGGCGCTGCCGCCGAGCGCGGCGACTCCCTCGAGGAAGTCACCCGCATTGCGACCAAGGTTAACGACCAGACCCGTTCCATGGGCCTGGCTCTGGGCCCCTGCACCGTCCCCCACGCCGGCAAGCCCTCCTTCGACCTGGGCGAGGACGAGATCGAGCTGGGCATCGGCATCCACGGCGAGCCCGGATACCGCCGCGGTGCCATGGAGCCCGCCAACAGCCTCGTCGCCGAGCTCTACGAGCGCGTGCGCGAAGACCTGGGCCTGACCGAAGGCGAGCGTGTCGTCGCCCTCGTCAACGGCATGGGCGGCACCCCCGTCTCCGAGCTCTACATCTGCTTCCGCGCCCTGGCCGCCCTCCTCAAGAAGGACGGCATCGAGATCGCCCGCCAGATGGTCGGCAACTACGTGACCAGCCTGGAGATGCCCGGCGTCTCCGTGACCCTCATGCGCGCCGACGAGGAGCTCCTCGAGCTCTTCGACGCGCCCGTGAACACGGTCGCCTGGAAGTAAGCAACGAGGCAGGACAAGGAGAAACACGATGAGCCTAGATGCAGCGTGGGCATGCCGGTGGATCGAGCTGGCGGCGGCGGATGTCGCTGAGCAGCGCGACTACCTGGTGGACCTGGACCGAGCCATCGGGGATGGCGATCACGGCGAAAACATGGACCGCGGATTCAAGGCGGCCGTCGAGGCCCTGGGACAGGCCGAGCCTGCCAGCGTCGCCGAGGTCTTGAAGACGGTCGCCAAGACCCTCATGTCCACGGTCGGCGGCGCCGCCGGGCCCCTGTACGGGACCGCCTTCCTGCGCGCATCCAAGGCCGCCGGTGACGGCGAACTCGACGCCGCTGGCGTCGCTGCCATCATCGAGGGTGCGCTGGGTGGTATCCAGGCCCGAGGCAAGGCCACCACGGGTGAGAAGACCATGGTGGACGCGTGGACGCCCGCGCTCGACGCCGCCCGCGCGGCCGCCGAATCCGGTGCCGATGCTGTCGCCACCCTCCAGGCCGCCGCCACCGCCGCCGAGGCCGGAGCCGCCGCGACGGAACCCCTGCGGGCCACGAAGGGACGCGCCTCCTACCTGGGGGAGCGCTCCATCGGGCACCTCGACCCCGGCGCCGTGTCCACCTCCCTCATCCTGCGCGCCGCCGCGCGCGCAGCGGGCGAGGTTGGCGCGGCATGAGCGTGCGCGTTTCCTTCGTCATCGTCTCCCACTCCGAGGCCCTGGCGCGCGGCGTGTGTGAGCTGGCCGCGCAGATGGCCCCCGACGTGCGCTTCGAGGCCGCCGGGGGCACCGACGACGGCCGCATCGGCACCTCCTACGACCTCGTGGAGACTGCCGTTGAGGCTGCCTTGAAGGCCGTGGACGGTGAGGGCAGCGGCGTCATCGTGCTGACCGACCTCGGCTCGGCCACGATGACCGTCGAATCCGTCATCGACATGAGCGACGAGCCCGAGCGCGTGCGCTTCGTCGACACCTGCCTCGTCGAAGGAGCCGTTGCCTCCTCCGTACGCGCCCAGCTCGGCGAAACCCTGAGCCAGGTCGCCGAGGTGGCCGCATCCCTCGCCCCGCGCCTGGAGGCACCACCCTCCCAGGTGGTACACGAGGAAGGCGTCCCGGTCATCGTCGGGACCGCGGAGGGGGCGCCGGCCTCGCCCATGAGGGCGTCGGGCTCTGCTGTGGTCGCCGACCCCGTCGGACTCCACGCGCGACCCGCCGCCGCCTTCGTGCGCCTGGCGGGCACCTTCGACGCAGAGATTACGGTCAACGGGGCGGACGGCTGCTCGGTCCTGGACCTCATGGCCCTGGGGATTCGCCAGGGTCAGACGGTCCTCATCGAAGCCACTGGGGCCGACGCCACAGCAGCAGTTGCAGCGCTGACGGATATGCTTGAAGGTGCCAATTAGGTAACCCTCACTATCACAGGAGACAACGTGAGCGCTAAGAGTGTTCTGCTGGAGCCCCAGCACCTTCTCGACCCCACCCTCGAGCACACCCTCATCGTCGTGAAGCCCGACGGCTACGCGCGCGGCCTGACCGGCGAGATCCTGCGCCGCATCGAGGCCAAGGGCTACACGATCAAGGGCCTCAAGCTCATGGTCGCCTCCCGCGAGCTGCTCGCCGAGCACTACGCCGACCATAAGGACAAGCCCTTCTTCGAGGGACTCCTGGAGTTCATGAGCTCCGGCCCCGTCGTCGCCCTCATCGTCGAAGGCCAGCGCGTCGTCGAGGGCATGCGCGTCCTCATGGGCTCGACCGACCCGACGACCGCCCCCGCTGGCACGATCCGCGGCGACCTGGGCCGCGCCTGGAACAGCCCCCACATGGAGAACCTGATCCACGGCTCGGACTCCGTGGATAACGCAAAGCGCGAAATCTCCCTGTGGTTCCCGGAGATTTACTGAGAGGCCGGTAACCTGCAAGGGTGCACCTCAAAAACCTGACGCTGCGGGGCTTTAAGTCCTTCGCCAGCGCGACCACGCTCGCCCTACAACCGGGCATCACGTGCGTCGTCGGCCCCAACGGGTCGGGTAAATCCAACGTCGTCGACGCGCTCGCCTGGGTCATGGGCGAGCAGGGAGTCCGCGAGCTACGCGGCTCGAACATGGCGGACGTTATCTTCGCGGGGACATCTGGGCGCGCTGCGTTGGGGCGCGCCCAGGTGGACCTGACGATCGACAACACCGACGGTCTGCTCGACATCGAGTATTCCGAGGTGACGATCAGCCGCACCCTGTTTCGCGGTGGCGGCTCGGAGTATTCCATCAACGGCTCGCCCGTGCGGCTCCTGGACGTTCAGGAACTGTTGTCGGACACGGGCATGGGCCGCCAGATGCACGTCATTGTTGGCCAGGGCCAGCTCGACGCGATCCTGTCATCCACGCCCGAGGAGCGGCGCGGCTTCATCGAAGAGGCCGCCGGCGTCCTCAAACACCGGCGCCGCAAGGAGCGGGCGCTGAAGAAGCTGGCCGACATGGACGCGAACCTCGTGCGCGTCCTGGACCTGACGAATGAGATTCGCCGCCAGCTGGGGCCCCTGGCCCGCCAGGCGCGTATCGCCCGGCGCGCTTCCCTCATTCAGGCGCGTGTGCGCGACGCGAAGGCCCGCCTGCTCGCGGACGACCTGGCATCCGTGCTGTCCAAGTTGGCCGCGCTCGAGGCCTCTGATGAGTCGGCCGCGCAACGCCGCGCCACCCTGGAGGCTCAGATTACGGCCTCGCGCGCCGAGGTGACTCGCCTGGAGGATGCGGAACGTGCGTCCTCGCCGGCGCTCGATCAGGCGTCCTCCGACTGGCAGTCCCTGACGACGATCACCGAGCGCCTGCGCGGCACGCTGATGGCCGCGAGTCAGAAGGTTTCCCTGCGCGCGACCCCCGAGTTCCCCCCGGGCGGCGAGGATCCCGATGTGCTCGACGAGCGCGCCCGCGTCGCCGGCGCCGAGGATGCTGCGCTGGTCGCTCAGGTCGAAGAGGCGCGCTCTGCCCTGACGTCCGCGACTCGCGCGCGCGAGGCCGCCGAGGATGCCGACGAGTCTGCGTCCCGCGAGCTTGCCCGCGTCAACCGCGTCATCGCGGACCACCGCGAGAAGGTCGCGCGCCTGACGGGCGACGCTTCCACGGCCGCGTCGCGCCTGGAGGCCGCACTCGCCGAGGCCGACCGTGCGTGGGGCGCATACCGCGCGGCTCAGGAGCGCGCCGAGGCTGCGGCTGCGGCCGTGCCTGGAACCGGTCGTTTGTCCGGCTTTGCGGACGAGGCTGGGGTGTCCTCTTCCGGGAAGGCGCAGGCTGACAGCGCGTTCGATAAAGCTGCGGATAGTCCGGAATCTGGTGGGGGAGCTGCCCGCGCACACGCCGATGCGTCGGCCCGTCGTGATGCCGCTCGCGCGCGCGTGGACGAGCTGCTGGGCGTTGAGCGCGAGGCTCGGGCCGACCGTGCCCGATGGGAGGCACGCCGCGACGCGCTCTCCCAGCTGCTGACCCCCGAGGACGGAACCGCCGAGCTGCTGGGACGCGATGGCGTGCTCGGCCAGGTGGCGCCGCTCCTGCGTGTGGCGCCCGGCTATGAGGACGCGGTCGCCAGCGCGCTGGCCCCCTTCGCCGACGCGGTCGTCGTCGATTCTCTGGCCCGAGGCCTGCGCGAGCTGGACGCGGCCCGCGCGGCCGGGCGCTCGCTGCGCCTCGTCGTCGCACCCCCGGCACCCGCAAGTGACGCGGACGAGCCTGCGGATACCCAGGCCTCGTCCCCTGAACGCCCAGGCTCGGCAGCGGTGCCCGCGGACGTCGGCGACCTGCCCGAGGGGGCCACATGGCTGGGATCGGTCGTCACCTGCGAGGGAGCCGCCGCACCCCTGGCGGACCTCCTGGACGGGGTCGTCGTCTGCTCATCTGAGAGCGCCGCTGGAGCGCTGGACGTGCCCGGCGTGCGCGCCGTCGTCACGCCCGGCGGCGACGTGCTGCGCTCGTGGTCCCTCGAGGGTGGGCACCAGGCGTCCTCCGTCCTCTCCGTGCGCGCAGACTTCGACGAGGCCGACGCGCGGGCGCAGGAGGCAGGCGCGCGCATGGACGCCGTGTCCAAGCAACTCGCCCACGCGAACGGGGCACTGGACCGGTCCATCAAGGAGGCGAACGACGCCCTCAAGGCCCTGCGCGAGGAGGACGCTCAGCGCGCCAAGGAAGCCCAGGAGCTGGCCCGTGCCCAGTCCGCCGCGCAGGCCGCCCGCGCCGAGGCCGATCGCGCCCGTGACGTGGCCCGCCGCGCCGACGAGCAGGTCGAGTGGGCCCGCGAGCAAGACGTGGCCGCGCGGGCGCGCCTGGAGGGCGCCGACTCGGTCGGCCCGCCCGAATCCCTGGAGGACGCCCAGGCCCGCGCCGACGCCTCCTCCCGCGCTGCCCGTGAGGCCCGCGACGGCGAAAACCAGGCGCGCCTGGCGCTGCGCTCCCTAGAAGAACAGTCGCGGCGCGCAGCCTCACGCGCCCGCTCCCTGCGCCAAGCGGCCGCCGCCGAGCGCGAGGAACGCGCCCGCTACGCCCAGCGCGAGGCAGTGAGGCGCACGGAACTGGCCACGGCCTCGGACGTGGAGGCCGCCGCGCGCGTGGCCCTGGAGGCCGCCGAGCGCGCCCTATCTCGCGCGGCCGAGCGCCGCGACCACCTGAGTGCGCGGCGCTCCCAGGTGTCCCAAGAAGTATCGGACGCACGCCGGGCCCTGGATCGGCTGAGCGCGGAGCTGTCCGAGGCGACGAGCAACGCCAATCAGGGGAAGATCGCCGCCGAGCAGACGCGCGTGCGCGTCGAAGACTTGGAGCGGCGCTCCCTCGAGGAGCTGTCCCTCGAACCCGAGCAGCTGATCGCAGAGTTCGGACCCGAGACGATGGTTCCGATGCTGCCCCTGGACCCCGACCAGATCGAGAAGGCCGAGGCCGCCGAGCCGAGCGCGTACGTGCGCGCCGAGCAGGAGCGGGCGCTCGCCAAGGCACAGAAGGATTTGGAGAAGCTCGGTCGCGTGAACCCGCTGGCGCTCGAGGAACACGAGGCCCTGGCTGCGCGGCACAAGTTCCTCGTGGATCAGGTCCAGGACCTCAAGCAGTCCAAGGCTGACCTGCTCCACATCGTGGAGGACGTGGATCGCCTGGTGCAGGAGGCTTTCGTGTCGGCCTTCGCCGAGACGCGCGTGCAATTCGAGCACGTGTTCGGCGTGCTGTTCCCGGGCGGGCAAGGCGACCTGGTGCTGACCGACCCGGACGACATGCTCTCGACCGGCATCGAGATCGAAGCCCGGCCCGCGGGCAAGAAGGTGAAGCGCCTGTCGTTGCTCTCGGGCGGCGAGCGTTCCCTGGCCGCGATCGCCTTCCTGGTCGCGATCTTTAAGGCGCGCCCGTCCCCGTTCTACGTCATGGACGAGGTCGAGGCCGCCCTGGACGACGTGAACCTGTCGCGCCTGTTGGCGATCTTCAAGGAGCTTCAGGAGACCTCGCAGCTGATCGTGATCACGCATCAGAAGCGAACGATGGAGATCGCGGACGCCCTGTACGGCGTCACGATGCGCGAAGGCGTCACGACGGTGGTGTCCCAGCGCTTGGCGGACTAGGGGAGTGTACTGTCAAGCGTCGCTGATAGCCTTAACGCATGGTGGAACGATGCAACGTAAGTGAGCAGGAACAAGGCGACAGCTTCGACAATGGCGTTGACTGGGCAGCTTTCGGCGAGCTGACGACCCGATGCGATGACGTCAGTGAACCGTGGCTCACGGACGCCGATATCTACGACGAGAAAGGTGCTCCGGCCGCGTTCGATGAACAAAGCATGACCGCCCACGAGGCATGTGAGACCGGTGTCTATCATCTTGCAGGTGGTTGCGTCGTCACCGATGCTGATCTTGAGGCAGACGCGGCGCGCTTTCAGGATGGAGAGTGCACCGGTGAGTGGAAGACGGGGCGGTGTCAATGGGTGGTAGCAATGAGTTGGTTGAATGCTTCTGTGGGGGTGCGGTAGCCGAGGGTGGCTCTGGGGCAGTTGTTGAGTTCGTAGGCGATGGCGTCGAGGTAGGGTTGGTGGCTGGTGATGGGGGTTCCTTTGGGCAGGTAGCGGCGGATGAGCCGGTTGGTGTTTTCGTTGGTTCCTCTCTCCCAGGGGCTGTGGGGGTGAGCGAAGAACACCTCCACGCCGGTGTCGTGGGTGAGGCGCTGGTGGCGGGCCATTTCTGGGCCTTGGTCCCAGGTCAGTGTGCGCATCGCTTGGTCGGGCAGGCCCTGGATGCGGCGGGTGAGCGCGCCGGACCTGGTCGGCTTTCCGACCCAGAGGCAAGGCGACGATGATCAGGTAGCGGGTGGTGCGCTCAACCAGGGTCGCGCACGCGCTGGCCCCGTCTTGGCCGATGATCAGGTCGCCTTCCCAGTTACCCGGGATTTTCCGATCAGAAATGTCAGGGCGCTCATCAATCAGCCGCATCCCAACAATGGGGGGGTTTGCGCCCGCTTGCTGGGGGTTTCTTGCGAATCCACCGGCGCGAGGGCAAGCAAATGCCGTGTTCGATGAGCGTCTTCTTGGGGTGGGCGTAGATCCACGTGTAGATCGCCTCGTGGCTAATCGTGTGGCCCTGAGCATCGGGAGAAGTATCCATGGAGGGCAGTGTGCCACACGCCTCCTCACGCAAGCGGTGCGCTGATCTGGCGGGGAGTGTGCCCCTGAGACAAATCAGCAATCACACGGTCGCGAAGGACCTCATCACAATCCAACAGGCGCTTCTTCGGGCGACGCCTGGCCGCGCGGGCTGCCTTGCCAGCCTCCTCGGCCCGGTACTGCCCGTCAGGGCCCGTATGGCGGGCGATCTCACGGCACACCACCGAGGGGCTACGCCCAATCAAGTGGGCGATACGCACCTGGGACAAGCCCACATTCACCCCCGCCATGATCGCCGCGCGATCCTCGACTCCAAGCATCCGACGACACCCCATGATCAGCCTCCAAACAGCATCACCGCTACACGAAAATTGCTTACACCCTATGACACTGCCGAATCTCCATTCGTATATCAATATCAAGAGCTGGCTTTGCTCTGCATCCGGGACTCGTACCTTATGAAAGCCTTCGTCATTTCGGCGATCAAAGTGGCTTCTTCGCATGTAATTGAAGGAGGCAAAGGGCTTCCGTGTGCCGCTAGTGGCTCGGTGTTTCTTCTCTTGTAGATTTCAAGCATCCAGTCGATAACCGGTTCTGGAAGGGTAGTTTTATTCTTGTAACCTTTAAAATAGGATCCGAATGATTGATTGTAGATCTTTGATGAGCCGTATATTTCTTTGGAAACATACTCAATGGCCATAGCGCTATAGAATAGTACGGCCGCATAATCTTCGTCATTGAGGTGGCTGTCCATTCTGCTCAAAATTGTGCGCAAGTTTGGACTTGCATCGTTATCTAAGGCAGACTTGTCAGTCATTGGGAGGATGGATATGGAAGCGCGACCAGTGGTGTCCAACTCGATAGCCACACTTGAATTTACTTCTTTCAATATGATATTGGCATCATTGATGTCAATGTATTCATATTCGACTACACTTGCTAGAAACTCGATGAACTGAATGGGGTTTAGGCGACGGATGCAGATCATGAATTCACTCTCCAGTCGCGCAACGTCTTCTGTAAAGTAATCACCGAGTTGGTCAGGGTCTAGGTCAAACAATTTCCTTTCGCTGAGGTTGTTGGCTAGGTTTACTATTCGCTGCAAGTAAGGGATTCTAGTGTGGGGGTTGACATGAGTGGGCAGTATCTGTCGAGCAGTCTAGTTAACTGAACTTTTGCTGATAATGGGATCCATTCATATTTGAGAGAAATGGCATCATCTTTTGATAGGTAAATGGTCATCATGGCGGTAGTTCCTAATCTAGGAGTGGAATCTAGGCTCTAGGTTCTAGTGGTGGTTGGGGGGATCATTGGGTAGTGTGAGGTTTGGCAGGTCGTACTCGTGGTATCGCTCTGCTGTATCGTCAATACGTAGTGCTTCCATGTGCCCGGCCCTGAATTAGTACTTTCCTATCCTTCTTGAAGTGGAATTGTTCCAAGTGATGATTCGCTATCGTCATTGCTTACTTTGTGAAAAATAGTTTGTAATGGCTTAATTGTTGGGTTTTGCGAGCTAATGTCAAATAGGCAAGCAACGAGTTCGTTCTCGGTTGATCGTGTTGTGAGTATGTTGCTAATCGGAATGTTGGCGCGGAAGTGGTGGCCCGTGTTGGTATGCCATTTTCCCATTGAGGCCCAGCTTGCGATAGGTAAGCACTTGGCGGGAGGAAAAGGTGTTGCGCGTTGCAGCTCGAGGTATTCCTGGATTCCAATCACGCTTCGAATGGCTTCTTGCGCTAGTAGGGCACGATGGACAGTAATCTTTCGTAACCACCGAGCTTCTTCCGGTGCTTGTGTTGCGAATTTTTGTGTTGCATTTAGTCTAGCTTGTAGATTGCTTGCTTCAAGCTTGACTAATGGATCTAGTGTGGTTGGGTGTAGAAGGAGGAGGTATGCTGGTTGGTGGTTGAGTAGAATGGAATCGGTAGTTCCTTGGATGTTCATGAGTTGGATAATCCGTTTTCGTGCGGATTTGATTGTGTAGTGCGCTCCTTCTTCTGGTGTTGATTCGGGATCGTTGTATATGGATCGGCAGTCGAGGAACTGTGAGATCTGTCGGATGTCTAGTTTGTTGTATTGTTTTTCGTGTAATTCATAGATGGATGAGTTGAGCCAGCGTTTGATCGTATCTTGTTCGCAACGTGCAATTGTTCTGTGAAGTCTCTTCGTTAGGCGCATTTTATTTGTCTTCTTGCTTGGTGTGTAGAGGGTTTGGGTTGCGTGTCATTGGGGGCACAATGTGTGTGTGAAGGGAGTTACGCGCGTGCCAGTTGAGAGACTCTGGACCTGGAAACGCCCATGATCCAGGCAGTATCGTCAATGGACAGGCCTGAGGCGCGCAGTGAACGAGCGACCTCGCGGGATTGAGCAGCAGCGGCCGCCTGGGCATCAATGGCGTCTTGTGTCGCAGCCTTTGCTTGTTTGACGGACTGTGCCTGTGGGATAGCTGGGATGATGGTGATATCCCAGTCCCTGTGGTCGACATCTGGGTCAATCGTGTCCAGGTAATCGATCACTTGCTGTCGGGCGTCGGAAAGGCGTCGGACCTGCGTCATTGCGTGGTCGCCGTTGAGGAGCTCCCAGCCACCACCGAGTTTGCTTTCCCACCTCTGGGCGGTGACGATAATGCTCGTCATTTTTGTTTGCTCCTTTCGATAGCCTCAAGAGCTTGTCGTGTTAATGCGGGCGACACTTCGCGGGTCTGTGTAATAACAACTGTGATACCGTCCTTCGACCAGACCTCGTGACCCCCTTTTCCTTGGCGGGCGACGAAGCCAGCCTTGAGGAGCTCTCGCTTCAGCTTGCGGTATGGCATTGGTCGCGTCACGACACAAGTTTAGTCCCCCTAAACTCGCTGAGCAATGCGATTGTAGTGATTGTTCGGTAGGTAGGGGTTGGCTGTCCTGCGAAACGCGGGCGGGGACCCTCGGTCCCCGCCCGCGCCTCACAGCCGTGCGTCCCGCCGCTGCGGGAGGCTCGCTCTCAGTCGTTCATGAAGTGGCGCTCGTCCAGGATCTGTGCGCCAGCGCCCACCAGGGAGGGCAGGTGCTCATTCGCGTGGTGGCCGCAGAAGTACAGCTGGCCACCCGAAGGCATCGTCGCACGAACCCAGGCGCGAGCGCCGCAGGCGTCGCAACGATTCGCCGCATTCAGCTGCGGCTCGTCCAGGATCGGGCGTTCAAGAGTCTGTGCGTTCATGCTTCCATCACACACCATCACCCCGCGCCGCGCACCCCTGTTCACCCGGGGCGCAATCACTCGACCGACCATCGACACATTGGAACGGGGGAGTGGAACTGCCTCCAACCACAGCACCCGTCCGCCCCGAAAGCGCGCCCACCAGCGCGATTCAGCCCCGGCCTCGTCGATCGTGGAAAGCGTCCCAGAACCCGCGCCACGCGCCCGGCGGACCGCAAACGAGCATGGCGCCACATATGATGCACCTCGTGACTCCTACCGACGCATCCGATTACAACGCACGGCACCTCTCGGTCCTCGAGGGGCTCGAGGCCGTGCGCAAACGCCCCGGCATGTACATCGGCTCCACGGACCACCGCGGCCTCATGCACTGCCTCTGGGAGATCATCGACAACGCGGTCGACGAGGCCCTGGAAGGTCACTGCGACACGATCGACGTGCGCCTGCACCCCGACCACTCCGCCTCCGTCGCCGACAACGGCCGAGGCATCCCCGTCGACATCGTGCCCGGACAGGGCCTGACGGGCGTCGAGGTCGTCTACACCAAGCTCCACGCCGGCGGTAAGTTCGGCGGCGGCTCCTACGCGGCCTCGGGCGGCCTCCACGGCGTCGGCGCCTCCGTCGTCAACGCCCTGTCGGCCCGCCTCGACGTGCAGGTCGACCGCGGCGGCAAGACCCACGAGATGTGCTTCCGCCGCGGCGAGCCCGGCGAATTCGACGACTCGAAACAGCGCACCCCCAACTCGCCTTTCAAACCCTTCACGGACGGCTCCACCCTCAAGACCGTCGGCAAGGTCAAGAAAGCACAGACCGGCACGCGCGTGCGATTTTGGGCGGACTTCCAGATTTTCCCGTCCACCGCGGGTTTCTTGTGGGATGACCTGCTGGCGCGTGCCCGCCAGACCGCGTTCCTCGTGCCCGGCCTGACCATCAACTGCTACGACGAGCGCGGCGAGGAGGAACTCCACGAGAGCTTCCGCTTCGACGGCGGCGTCGTCGACTTCGCGAACTGGCTCGCCTCCGACGGCCCCGTGACCGACACGTGGCACATCACGGGTGAGGGGCACCTATAACGAGACCGTGCAGGCCCTGGATTCCGAGACCGGGCACCTGCGTGCCACCGAGGTCGAGCGCACCTGCGAGGTCGATATCGCGCTGCGCTGGGGCATCGGCTACGACACGACCGTCCAGTCTTTCGTCAACATCATCGCCACCCCCAAGGGCGGTACCCACGTCACCGGTTTCGAGCAGGCGGTCCTCAAGATCCTGCGCGCCGTGATCGACAAGAACGCGCGCAAGCTCAAGGTCGGCGCGAAGGACGGGCGCCCCGAAAGGACGACGTCCAGGCTGGCATGACCGCCGTCATCACCGTGCGCTTCCCCGAGCCACAGTTCGAGGGGCAGACGAAGGAAACGCTGGGCACGCCCCAGATCCGCACCGTCGTCAACCGCGTGGTCTCCGACTGGCTCAAGGCCAAGTTCTCCTCGTCCAAGCGTGACGACAAGCAGCAGACCTCCCTCCTCATGGAGAAGGTTGTCGGCGAGATGAAGGCCCGCGTCTCCGCGCGCATCCATAAGGAAATCTCGCGCAAGAAGAACGCGCTCGAAACCTCCTCGCTGCCCGCCAAGCTCGCGGACTGCCGACTCGAGGACGTCGAGGAGACCGAGCTGTTCATCGTCGAGGGCGACTCCGCCCTGGGCACGGCCAAGGCCGCGCGCAACTCGCACTACCAGGCGCTGTTCCCGATTCGAGGAAAGATCCTCAACGTGCAGAAGGCCTCGACCGCGGACATGCTGGCCAACGCCGAGTGCGCCAACATCATCCAAGTGATCGGCGCGGGTTCGGGCCGTACCTTCGACCTGTCTCAGGCTCGATACGGCAAGGTGATCCTCATGACCGACGCTGACGTCGACGGCGCGCACATCCGCACCCTGCTGCTGACCCTGTTCTTCCGCTACATGCGCCCCATGGTCGAGGCCGGCCGCATCTACGCTGCCGTCCCGCCCCTGCACCGCATCGAGGTCGCGGGCAAGGGACGCAAGAAGCGGGAGTACATCTACACCTACTCCGAGGACGAGCTGCATCGTAAGCTCGCCGCCCTGAGACGTTCGGGCCGCACGTGGAAGGAGCCGATCCAGCGCTACAAGGGTTTGGGTGAAATGGACGCCGACCAGCTTGCGGAGACCACGATGGACAGGGCCCACCGCTCGCTGCGCCGCATTACGCTGGCGGATGAGGAAGCCCTGCGCCAGGCCGAGGACGTGTTTGAGCTGCTCATGGGCTCGACGGTTGGGCCGCGCAAGGAGTTTATTGTCAATGAGTCGGCCGGTCTCGATCGGATGCGCATCGACGCATAATAATCGGGCCGTGACAAACCCACGCGCTGCACAAGCGTCCAACATGCACGAACAAATGTTCATTGCTGGTGTGACTTAAGGCCCGATCACGCGTTAGGATGTTACGCATGACAGGACTTGCGCAGCGACTTACGCCGCCCGGGTCCGTCCCGTACCCGGGGAACCATCTCGGGTTGCGCTGGCGGCCCATGATCGGCCGCGACGCGCCCGCCGTGTACGCGCTTATCTGCCTCATCGAAGACGAGGACCAGGCGATCCGCCGTACCTCCGTCGAAGATATCGCGGACATGATGGAGGGCAAGAACGGGCGCGACTGGGTGGACACGATCGTCGGCCTGGACGCGAAGGCAAACATTTGCGCGGTCGCCTCGGTGCGCGTGCTGCGCGGCATCCACGAGGCGGCGACCGCCGTCGTCAGTGCGTTCATTCATCCTCACTGGCGGGGCCGTGGCGTGGGCCGCGCCCTCCTGTACTGGCAGGACAGCCGCGCCCGCCAGATGCTGGTTGAGACTTTCGGCGCTGAATCCGATGTTCCCGTCTCCATCTCGAACCTGGTGGATGCACACATGACGGATCGCCGCCGCCTCTACATCGCGGCCGGCTTCTTCGCCAAGCGCATCTATCGCGTCATGTACCGCGACCTGGCGGGCGGCGAGGTCGCCCCGCAGGCGCGCCACGGCTACCGCATCGTGCCTTGGAATCAGGTTCCCCAGGACCAGATCCGCGCTATTCACATGGAGGCCTTCCAGCAGGCGTTCCGTTCGCCGCTGCGCGCCCTGTGGTGGGATGACGCGATGAATCACTTTGACCCGCGCTGGTCCTTCGTCGCCGTGGATAGCGCGGGCGAGGTCGTCGGCTACGCAATGACGGGGCGTCCCGCGCAGCGCTGGGTGGCGACCGGGCGTCCGGAGGCCTACATCTACCTGCTCGGCGTCGCCGAGGCCCACCGCGGTCGATCGGTCGCGAGTGCCCTCGTCGGCAACGCGGTGGCTGAGGCGTCGGCCTCTGGTGCCTCACGTATCGGGCTCGATGTGGATATGTCGAGTCCGGATCGGGCGCATAGTATCTATGAGCATCTCGGTTTCGTCGATGAAGCCGCTGAGGTTTATTACACGATCGACCAGTAGTCCGCTAGGAGACGAGCATGAGCATTCCTCTCGCGCAGAGAGCCGGTGCCCCTGAGTTCGTCCCCTTCCCGGGCGAGCATCACGGCATCGAGTGGGAGCCGCTGACGGCCGACCATCACGTCGGCCTGTCGGCGCTTTTCGCGCGCATGGAGGCCAGGGATAATCCGCCGTACCGCACCAGCCCGGACGAGGTGGAGGAGATGCTGTCGTCGGCCTCTCATTGGCGAGGCCTGGTCGGGGTTGCGCGCAGGGGTATCGCAGCGGGGCGCTTGGTTGCCTTCGCCCAGGTGGTGTTGCGCTTCCCGGGGCGCGCTGAGTGCGTGTGCATCGGGGGGAGTGGATCCTGATTTTCGGCGCATCGGCCTCGGCAATGCGATCGTGGACTGGCAGGAGGGGACGGCGCGTCAGATGCTGGCGAGCGTGGAGGGGGATGGCCCCGCGCAAATCACCTGCCATGTCGAGGCTGGCCAGGATGACCTCGAGGCCCAGCTGAAGGTGCACGGTTTCCGCTGGGCACGCACGTACTACGAGCTGCGCGCCTCCCTCGAAGATCTGGCCCTGGTGCCCGACCTGGGCTCGTATATGAGCATCGAGGCCTGGGGACCCCAGTGGGAAGAGCCGGCTCTGCGCGCGGCGAACCGCTTGAACGAGTCGGAGTGGGGGCGACCTCCGCTCACACAGGAACAGTGGATGCAGGGCCGCACTGCGTTCGCGCCCGAGTGGTCTTTTGTTGCCGTGGATCGCACTGGTGATCGGCCGCGCGTCGCGGGCTTTTTGCTGGCCTCGCGTTACGAGCAGGACTGGGCGGCGCTTGGGTGGCGCGAGGGATATATCGACCAGCTGGGAGTTTTGTCGGCCTGGCGCGAGAGCCTTGTTGCCGACGCTCTGATTCTGGCCTCGATGTGGGCTCAAAGCCGCGATGGGATGGATCGCGCGGGTACGGGCGTGGGCTCCGCGAATCATACGGGCGCGCTGGCTGTCTACGATTCCCTGGGTTTCCGTACGGTCGGGCAGACCCGGCTTTATGCAATCGAAGTGTGACCTTTGTTTCGTATTGTGGACTAATTGCCGGTCAGGTCAATTTGTGAGCGATCCCACTATATCTGTTGCGTGGGTGTGATGTTGGCCCTGTCTGGCAGTTCGCGGAAAACCGTCCCAATAGTCCTAATTGTCTGACCAATACGTTTTCTACGCTCCCAGCCAGAGGCTAGTTACGGCCTCGGCGCCACGCGCGTCCCATCTCCACAGTGCGGAGCCAGCATGACCACGAAGTCGTCAGCACCATCCACCTCCATTCCGCCATTGGTCATTCGAAGTGCCATCGTCGCCTCCCTCGGCGGCCTGCTCTTCGGCTTTGACACAGCGGTCATTTCCGGCGCGGAAGAAAAGCTCACCAAGCTCTACGCGCTCTCCTCCATGGGGGAGGGCATGATCGTTGCCATCGCAACCATCGGCACGATCTGCGGTGCCATCGTCGCCGGTAAACTCGCCGACCGCTTTGGCCGTAAACCCATCCTCTTCTGGATCGGCATCCTCTTCGGCGTGGGTGCGCTGGCCACTGCCCTGGCGCCTGTGCCTACCCTGGTGACAGCTGCTGATGGCACGGTCTCGGCCTCGTCCGCCTTCCCGATCACCTTCTTCATGGTGTTCCGCTTCCTCGGCGGCGTCGGCGTCGGCCTGTCCTCCGTGGTCGCTCCCATTTACACCGCCGAAATCGCCCCCGCCCGCGTGCGCGGACGCCTGGTCGGCCTCGTCCAGTTCAACATCGTCTTCGGTATCCTCCTGGCCTACGCCTCCAACGCGGTCATCCGCGAAATCGCGCACGAAGACACCGCGTGGCGCTGGATGCTCGGCGTCATGGCCGTGCCCGCCGTCTTCTTCCTGATCTTCCTGGCCACCGTCCCCGAGACGCCGCGTTGGCTGCTCGCCCACGGGCACGAGGAACGCGCCGTGAAGATTTCCGAGCGCCTGACCACCACGCAGGAAGAAAGCAACGAGCAGATCGCCGAGATGAAGGCGCAGATCGCCGAGGACGCCGCGGGCGGCAAGGTCGCCTTCTTCACGCGCCGCTACCGCAAGGTCATCCTCATGGCCTTCTGCATCGCGATGTTCAACCAGCTCTCCGGCATCAACGCGATCCTCTACTACGCGCCCAAGGTCATGAAGCTCGCCGGCGGCGCCGAAGTGCTCGGTGATGCCTTCCCCTACATCGGCTCCGTCATCGTCGGCCTCATGAACCTGATCGCCACCATGGCCGCCCTGACCGTCATCGACAAGCTCGGCCGCCGGCAGCTCATGATCGTCGGATCGATCGGATACCTGATCTCCCTCGGCTTCCTCGCCGGCATGATGTTCGCATACGAGGGCGGCGTCTTCCAGGAAGGCAGCGCCGCCCCCGTGTGGCTCATCCTCCTCGGCCTGCTCGCCTTCATTGCTTCTCACGCTTTCGGCCAGGGATCGGTCATCTGGGTCTTCATCTCCGAGATCTTCCCGAACCGCGTGCGCGCGCGTGGCCAGTCGCTGGGCTCGCTCACGCACTGGGTGTTCGCGTTCATCACCACGTACGCCTTCCCGGTCCTCACGGATAAGCTCGGCGGCGGCTTCGCGTTCGGTATCTTCTTCCTCGCGATGGTCGGTCAGCTATTCTGGGTCCTGAAGGTGATGCCCGAAACCAAGGGCATTCCGCTCGAAGAAATGGAAGAGAAGCTGGGGTTGACGAATGACTAGAATCGTGAACATCGGGGAAGCGCTCATCGATGAGATTACCCGCCCAAACAGTGAACCCGTCGAGGTCGTCGGGGGATCAATGCTCAACGTCGCAGCCGGTCTGACCCGGCTGGGTCACGAATCCGAACTCGCGACCTGGTTCGCGCGCGACGCGCGCGGCGACAAAGTTCGCGAGCACGCCGAGGCCGCCGGAGTGACCCTCACTCCGGGTTCCGATGGCGCCGAATTCACGACGGTTGCGCACGCGGCCGTTGACGAGAAGGGCCACGCCACCTACGAGTTTGATCTCTCGTGGGATGTGCCCGCCGTCGAGGATCCCGACAGCGTCGGACACGTGCATACCGGCTCCTACGTGGTCGTCGTCGAGCCCGGTGCCGACAAGGTCCTGGCCGCCGTCAAGCGCCAGGCCATCCGCGGCACCGTGTCCTACGATCCGAACATCCGTCCCGCGCTGCTGGGAACCCCCGACGAGGCTCGCCCGCACGTCGAGTCGATCGTGGCCCTCGCTGACGTCGTCAAGGCATCCGACGAAGACCTGAAGTGGTTGTACCCGGATCGTCCCATCGAGGACGTTCTGCACGAGTGGCTGCAGTCGGGCCCCTCCCTGATCCTGTGCACGCGCGGTCCCTGGGGCGTCTACATTTTGGCCGCCGCCGAGCGCGACATGCTCGTCGTCGACCCCCTCGACGTGGAGCTCGTGGACACGGTGGGTGCGGGCGACTCGCTCATGGCCGGCCTGATCTCCGGCCTCGTCGATGCGGGTCTGCTGGGATCGGCCGAGGCGAAGCAGCGTCTGCGCGAGGCATCGTGGGACAAGATCCTGCCCGCCATTCACCGCGGCATCATCACCTCGGGAATCACGATCCTCTACCAGGGCGCCTACTCGCCCACGCGCGAGGAAGTCAACGAGATCCTGGCAGCTGACAAGACGCTGCGAGGCTGACGAGGAACATCCCTCAACTAATGGGTGTGGGCCCGGCCGGTCGGCCGGGCACACCCATAACAGCATGATGCCCACACGACGCTCAACAAAGTGGTGGGGTGGCCGGGAGCAATCCGGCCACCCCACCGTCACGTCACGAGAACAGGGGAGCCTCAGCCGATCGAGGCAATCGCAAACGTGATCGGCACACCCGAGCCGTCGCGGCGCTCGTCCTCGGCGGGCAGGTCAACGGGGGAGCCGTCCGCGGACGCGGCGCGTGCCGGCTTCGTGCCCACCCACGCGACGTCCAAGCGGTCCTCTCCGCGCAGGAAACGCTGGCAGCGCACGCCCTGGCCGCCGCGGCCCTTGGCTGGGTAGCACTCGAAGGGGGTGACCTTCACGGTCGTCTGGCCGGTGCCCGGCAACGCGCCGAGCGCCGCCGCCACGGTGACCACCACGGTATCGATGGGGGCCTCGACCACCCAGAAGCCCAGGGCCTCGGCCCCAGCGTTCAGCTTCATGCCCGCCATGCCGCCAGCCGTACGACCCTGCGGACGAACCTTTGCGGCCGGGGTGCGCAGCAGCTGTGCATCCGAGGACACGAACACCAGGTCCGCGCCGTCCGAGCACTGGTCGAAGCCCACGAGGCGGTCGCCGTCTTCCAGGGTGATGACCTCCCACTCGTCGCGCTGGAGCACGTCCGGGCGCAGGCGCTTGACCGTGCCACGGGCCGTGCCCATCGCGATCACGGCCTCGCCCTCGGGGTCGAGCAGGCCGACGGCGGGAACGTCCGTGTGCAGGAGCAGCGACGAGGGCATCGCCCCGGCCAGCGACAGGCCCGTCTCGAAGCGCGGGAGCGCGGGCAGGTCCACGACGTCGATGCGGTGCGCGATACCGTCCTCGGTCACCACGGCCACCTGGGAGCGCACGGTCGAAGCCAGCTGAGCGCGCCAGCCGTCCGCAGCCGCGCGCGGACCCGGCACGAGCGGATCCCCGCCCTCGACGCGGGCAAGCGCACCGGAGGCAGACAGGACGACGACGCACGGGTCATCCGGGATCTGTAGCTCCAGGCCCTTACCGGAACGCGACACCGACGGCAGCGCCGCCAGTGCGGCATCGTCGGCGGCCGCGGCGCCCATGGGCGTGCCCGTCGAGGCCAGCAGCAGCGTGCGGCGCGGCGTGCCCAGGCGATCCGAGACCTCGCGCAGCTCCTTCTTCACCAGAGCGCGCAGTAGCTCGGGATCCTCCAGGATCTCGCGCAGCGACGCAATCTTGGCCATCAGCTCGTCGCGTTCGCTCTCCAGCTCGATGCGTGAGAACTTCGTGAGGCGACGCAGACGCAGCTCGAGGATGTAGTTGGCCTGCGCCTCGGACAGGTCGAAGGCCGTCATGAGGCGCTCGCGCGCGATCTCCGCGTCGTCGGAGGAACGAATGATCGCGATGACGTCGTCGATGTCCAGGATCGCAATGAGCAGGCCCTCGACCAGGTGCAGGCGATCCTCGTACTTTTTCAGGCGGAAGCGGCTGCGACGCGTCGTGACGTCCACGCGGTGATCCAGGAACACCTGGAGCATCTCCTTCAGGCCCAGCGTGCGCGGCTGACCGCCCACGAGCGCCACAGCATTGATCGAGAAGGAATCTTCCAGCGGCGTGCGTTGGTAGAGCTGCTGAAGCACGGCCTCAGGATTAAAGCCGTTCTTCACCTCGATGACCAGGCGCAGGCCGTGGATACGGTCGGTGAGGTTCTGGACCGAGGAGATGCCCTTCAGGCGTCCCGCGTTCGCGTTCTCCTTGATCTTCTCGATGACCTTTTCCGGGCCGACCATGTAGGGAAGCTGCGTGACGATAATGCCCATCTTGCGGGCGGTTACGCGCTCGATCTGGACCTTCGCGCGGGTCTTGAACGCGCCTCGGCCGGTCTCGTAGGCCTCCTTGATGCCCTCCAGGCCCACGATGGCGCCACCCTCGGGCAGGTCGGGACCGGGAATGTAACGCATCAGGTCGGCGACGGTGGCCGACGGGTTATCGAGCAGGTGAATGGCCCCCGCGATCGTCTCGGTGAGGTTGTGCGGCGCGATGTTCGTCGCCATGCCCACCGCAATACCCGAGGCGCCGTTGACGAGCAGCTGCGGGAAAGCGGCCGGCAGCACGTCCGGCTGCATGAACTGGTTATCGTAGTTGGGGACGAAGTCCACCGTGTCCTCGTCCAAACCTGTCACCAGGTCCAGAGCGGCGGGCGCCATGCGCGCCTCCGTGTAACGAGCGGCAGCCGGGCCATCATCCAGAGAACCGAAGTTACCGTGACCATCGACCAGGGGGACCCGCAGATTAAAGGGCTGAGCGAGGCGCACCAAGGCCTCGTAAATCGCGGAATCACCATGCGGGTGGAGCTTACCCATGACCTCGCCGACGACGCGCTGGGACTTCACGTGACCCTTGTCGGGGCGCAGCCCCATCTGATCCATCTGGAACAGGATGCGGCGCTGCACGGGCTTGAGGCCGTCGCGCGCGTCGGGCAGTGCGCGGGCGTAGATGACGGAGACCGCGTACTCCAGGAAGGACCCACGCATCTCGGCGGATACGTCGATCTCGGAGATGTTCTCGTCCTTCTCGGGAATGTCGACGACCTGGTCCTTCTTAGCCATACGCGCAATTATTGCGCGGCAGCGCGCTCATTTCGACTGGCACGCCGCTTCGGGGCACAATTGTGGGATGGATACATGGACCCGCATTGAACGAAGCGGCTTTTACCCCAAGGCCGTGGAGCGCGCGCTACGCCGGGCGCTGGGCGCGGCAGACCCGCTCGCGACACTGTGTCAGGTGGACACGGGATTCGACCGGGGCTCCGTGTTCCGTCACCTCACCGTCGCGTCCCTGACCGAGCGGGCCATCGTCCAGCTGCACGTCGATGAGATGGGTGGCGGCTCGGCGACGATCGCGACCGCCGTTCACCGCGTGGCTGACATCGCCGGCTATTCGACGATGGAGGTCTACACCGATCCCGAGAACGCCACCGGCCTGTCCGAGATGACGATCGCGCTGGACCTCAAGGGGGCGCGCCGCCTCGAGCTGGAGCCCGCGCGCTGCGACGACCCCACGTGCATGGCCGACCACGGCTTCACGGGTTCGTCGTTCCCCGATGACATGACGTTCCGCGTCTCGGCGACCGTGGACGGACAGGACGCCCTGGAAGAGGCCCAGGAGTTCGTCGATCACCTGGCGACGCTGATGGAGACCCGCGGTGAGTGAACGCGTGCTAACACTGGACATGGAGGGCGCCGACCTGCCGGGTGCGGGCGACCCGTGCATCACGGACATCATTCCCGCCGCCCTTGCCGCCATCGACCCGTCGCTGCCCGGGGCCTGCCAGCAGGCCGCGTCGTCGCTGGGGGTCGAGGCCGGGGCGCCAGGTGCTGCTCATCCTCGTGGACGGCTTTGGCTACGGTTCGCATGATGGATCACATGGGCCACACGCCGACGCTGCGACGTCTGCGCTCCGACATCCGATCGATCCACACGATCGTGCCGTCGACGACGTCGGCGGCTATTACGGCGTTCGGGACGGGTGCTCGCCCGGGCGCGACGAACATGGTGGGCTTCTCCGTCGCCTATGGCAGTGGCGTCATGAACCTACTGGCCATGGAGGGTGGCCCCGCGCCCACCGAGTGGCAGCCGGTTCCCACGTTCTTCGAGCGACTGGCCGCCGATGGCGTGGGATCTGCCGTCGTCTCTCCCGCGCGCTTTGCCGGCTCTGGCCTGACGGGAGCCGCCCTGCGCGGCGCGCGCCACGTGCCCGCCGATACCCTCGAGCAGCGCGTGAACGCCGCCCTGCGGGAGCTGCGCGCGGGCACGCCCGTCGTCTACCTCTACTGGTCGGAGATCGACCACTGCGGTCACTCGCACGGCGTGGCATCGGATGCGTGGATCGGGCAGATCGAGCAGTTTGACGCGGGCCTGTCGATGCTCCTGCGTGGCCTGCCGCGGGGGGTGCGCGCGGTTCTGACGGCCGATCATGGCATGATCAATGTCGACCCCGCGGCGATCGTCGACGTGGCCTCCACGCCCGCCCTGCGCGACGGCGTGCGCATCGTGGCCGGCGAGACCCGCGCGGCGCACGTGCACGCACAGGAGGGCAGGGCCGAGGAGGTCGCCGCACGCTGGCGCGAGACGCTGGGGGAGAACGCCTGGGTGCTCACACGTGACCAGATCCCCGCCCTGATCGGCCCGGGCGACGGCGCGGCGACCATCGGAGACCTGCTGGTCCTGTCGCGAGGACGGGCGGGCGTCGTCGACTCGCGCACGCAGAGCGCGTCGGCCATCGCAATGCCGGGTATTCACGGCTCGGTCACGCCCACGGAGATGCGCATCCCCGTCATCACACTGGCCTAACAATGATCGAGCGCCCTTGCCTGTCAGGGGCGCTCGCACTTTCACGGCTTGGAGCCGAAGACAATTTCATCCCAGCTGGGTACCGAGCGTCGGCCCTTCTTCGAGCTCGAGTTGCGCGCTAGGCGCGAGGCCGAGGGCCCCTGCGCGGGCACAGAGCCGGTCGCGGTGGGCACGGCCCCCGTCGTCGTCGCAACGCCTCCGGTGACGGCAGGTACTCCGCCGGTGACCGTGGGCAGCCCCCCCGGTTGTCGTAGACGCAGCATCGGCGCCTGCCTGATCGCCTCCGGCGGACACAGCCCTCATGGGCAGCGCGGGGGTGCGGTGCTCGTCAGAGTTGGCCGAGGCCTCGGCGTCGGGCGCGGAGTCGGAAAGCCACGGCAGCGCATGGGACGAGGTCTGGGCGCCGTCGCGCGTCGACCTCACGCCCACGGGGATGGCGCCGGTGACCTGGCGGCGGGTGGGCAGCACGAGCGCGCCCGAGGCGGGAGCATCCTCGTCGGTGCCCGGCTCAACCTTGGTCCGCGCCGAGGCCAGGGAATAGATACGTGCGGAAATCGGGCCGGTCGAGGGCTCGGGCTCGTTCTCGGCAGGCTCATCGGGCTCGTCGCCGGCAATGGCCGCCAGGTACTCGGCTTCCTCGTCCACCTCGTCGCCCAGGTCCACCTCGACCTTCTGACGTTTGCCGCGCGCGGCGTTGAGCTGATCGACCAGGGCCTCGCGAGTACGCAGGTCCTCCTCGTCGGGATCAGGAGCGGGGGCGGGGCGGGCCATCGGGGAGAAAATCGAGGACGCGGGGGAGGAGGAGACCTGCTCGGTCAGCCACTGCGCCTCCTGGTCGATGGCCTCCAGTGTGCCCGAGTTCGACAGATACCAGTGGGCGGCGTGCTCGGCCGCGCCCTGCACGAAGGTAACGATAATCTGCCAAGGCTCCCCGGCCTCGCGCGTCGCAGACCAATCGAGGGAGGACGGCTCGACACCGCGGGCCGCCAAGCGATCCAGGACCAGGTCGCCCATCGTCGGGCCGCCCTCACCAATACGAACCGCACGTGCGCGCGAGAGCGCGTAATCCTTCTCGGCCTGCACGGGAGCCTCGAAACGTTCGACCGCCGCAACGTCCATGCCGTGCTTCGTGGCGATCTCCTCCGGGGTCGCGCCCGCGCGCAAGAGGGCCTGAATGTCACGAGGAGCGAGCGTGGGCCGCGAAGGGGCAATGTCCATCTTCGGGCGATCACGGCGCGTGGCACCGCGGAGCTCGTCCGAGATCAACACCGAATAGCGTTCGCCCTGGGCGTCGGTAAGCACCAGGGACTCGCCATCGGAGCTGGTCCCGAGCAATTCGAGCTCAATCATCGCTTCCTCCTCATACGTCACTGTCGAATCGTCTCAAATTATCCCCGGAATGTCGCGCAACAACGCGCGTGTCACACATACAATGGCACATTCGTTCAACAAATGTTATCCTCCCTGCGCATAGACCACTCGTATCAAACCGTACGAGGGCGAAAGGGGAAAACCATGGCAACCGATTACGACGCGCCGCGTAAGAACGAGGACGAGGTCTCCGAGGACTCGATTGAGGAGCTGAAGTCCCGTCGCAACGATGCCGGCTCAGCCGAGATCGAAGAAGACGAAAACGAAGCCGCCGAGAACTTTGAGCTTCCCGGCGCCGACCTGTCCAAGGAAGAGCTGACCGTCCACGTCGTACCGCGCCAGGACGACGAGTTCACCTGCTCGGAGTGCTTCCTCGTCCACCATGCCTCGCAGCTCGACCACGTGGATTCCAACGGCAATCCCGTGTGCACCGAGTGCGCGATGTAAGGTAGAGGGATGTTCGGACGCAAGAAGAAGACACACGTCGAGACGATCGACGAGGTTGAGGCCCTGCCTCGCCTGAGCGACGAGGACGCCGAGATCTGGAGTGAGCCCGGCCCTCGTAACTACAAGGACGTGGACACCTCCGAGGGTTACGTCGACATGGGTTCCATCCTGTTCCCGGCCCGCCCGGGTATGCAGCTGCGCACCCAGGTCGCCGACGACGGCACCACCGTCCTCCAAATCCTCGTCGTGCTCGGAGACTCGGGTATCCAGATGAGCGTCGCAGCCGCCCCTCGCTCCGGCGGAGTATGGGACGAACTGCGCGAGGAGATCCGCGCCGGCTTCACGAGCCAGGGTGCGAACGTCGCTGACATTCGCACCCGCTACGGCCATGAACTACTGGTCGACATGCCGATGAAGATGCCCGATGGGCGCGCCGCAACCTCGCGCATGCGCATCATTGGCCGCGAGGGCGACCGCTGGTTCGCCCGCATCGACATCATCGGCCCCGCGGCCGCCGACGCAGAGTCCGGCATCGAGATCGAAAAGGTCATCGACCGCATCGTCGTTCACCGCGACGATCACCCGAGGACCCGACTGGAGCTCCTGCCCGTCCACCTGCCCGCGGGTGCGCAGGGGTCCTGAGATGGCCTCGTGGATCTCTCGGGTCGGCGCTGCGCTCGGCCTCGACAAAGACGCTCGCTCCCTGGACGCTGCCCTCGACGAGGACTCGGCGCGTGCCGCGCGCGGTGTTACCCCCATTCGCGACGTGACGGATCGCAGCCATGCGCTGGTCTTCGGCACCCTCCTGGGCATGACCTACCCGCCCGAAGAGGGCGCTCAGCGCGTCCTCGTGGCCACGCTCTACGACGGGACCGACACGCTCGAGCTGCGCTGGCCGGGACGCGCGTCTATTCCGGGATTGAGTGTGGGCCAGCGCCTCGAAGTCGAGGGGACCGTCGGCCGCGTCGGGGAACGCCTGGTCATCATCAACCCGCTCTACCGCGTCATCGCGGGGGAGGGCTGATGCCCGCGCCCCGCTGGATGAACCAGGCGACCTCACAGGAGTTCTCGTGGTCTCAGGCCCTGGGTGGCACGCGCGGCGTCATCGAGACCAGCGCTCCAGGCTTGGTGTTCGTTATTGTGTACGTCGCCACGCACGCCCTGGTCCCGACACTCGTCGCAGCCTCCGCCGTCGCGCTGATCGCCTGCATCATTCGTCTGATCCAGCGCCAGAGCGTCGCACAGGCCCTGTCAGGCCTGCTCGGCGTCGCCGTGGGCGTGGTCTTCGCGGCCGCGACCGGTCGGGGCGAAAACTACTTCGCGTGGGGCATCGCCACAAACGTCGCAATGGCGGCTGCTTTCGCCCTCTCGGCTCTCGCGCGCCGTAGTCTGGTCGGCTTCTTCTACGCGATGCTCACCGGCCTGCCCAAAGACTGGGGCCGTGACCCGTCCTTGCGTCCCCTGCGCCGGCGCTGCACCATGCTCACCTGGATGTGGGCGGCACTGTTCGGGCTGCGCGTCGCAGTCCAGGCGCCCCTGTGGGCAGCCGGGGCCGTCGCAGCCCTCGGCGTCGCCAAGCTCGCCCTGGGGCTCCCGCTCTTCGCGCTCGGTGCCTGGGCGACGTGGTGGGGCCTGCGCGACTACTCGTCGTCTTCTTCGGACTCGAGCGCGGACGCAGACGCCACCGTTTCGCGCAGTTGATCGAGAGCCGCCGCATCCGCGTCCGGCACGAGCAGCAGCAACTCATCCGAGGCCTCGAACACGTCATCCGCGTCAGGAGTGAGCGGACGCCCGTCGCGCAGCAGCGCCGCCAGGACGGAGTGCGCGGGCAGTTCCAGGGACAGCACGCGCTTGCCGACCACGGGAGAATCCTCGGGCAAAATGAGCGCGTGCATGGACACGGCCGCCGTGTTGAACGAAAACAGGCGCACGGGAATACCCACCGAGACGGCTTCCTCGACCAGGGCCGTCATGATACGCGGGGTCGACACCGAAACATCCACGCCCCACGCCTGATCGAAGAGCCATTCGTTCTTGGGATTGTTCAGGCGCGCGACCACGCGCGGAACCGCGAACTCCGTCTTGGACAGCAGGGAAATGACCAGGTTCGCCTTGTCATCGCCCGTCGCGGCCACCACGACGTCCGCGTCCTCCACGCCGGCGTCGCGCAGTGCGTCCGGCGAACAGGCATCCGCCAGCACCCAGTCCGCGTCCGCCACCGTGGCGATGCGCAGCTTCTCGGGCAGCTTGTCGATGAGGGTGATGTCGTGGCCGTGGGCCAGCAGTTCCAGAGCGACGCTACGTCCCACCGACCCCGCTCCCGCGATGACGATCTTCATGCTCAGTCCTCCATCTTGGGCGGGTTCGACAGCTGATCACGCAGCGGCACCGAGTCCGTCCCGTTGATCGCGAAATACAGTTGGTCGTGCTCTTGGACGACGAAGTCGGGTTCGGCCGTGCGAATCGTGCCCAGGCGAGACGTGAAGACGATACGGCTCCCGGTCAGATCCTCGATCAGTCGGAAAGTCAAGCCATACCAGTCGGGAGAAGGGGTCGCATTGACGAGGCCGACCGAGCCGGTGGGATGAGACCAGATGAGCGAGGCGTCGGGCGGGAGCATCCGGCGCAGGACGGACTCCGTCGTTCGCTGCACGGACGCAACCGTGGGGATGCCCAGGCGCTCGTACAGGTAGGCCCGCGTGGGGTCGTAGATGCGGGCCACCACGTGTTCGACGTGAAAAACCTCACGTGCGACGCGCGCGGCAATGATGTTCGAGTTATCACCCGAGGACACCGCCGCGAAGGCGTACGCGTCTTTGATGTTGGCTTGACGCAGGCAGGCCCTGTCCATGCCGACCCCCGTGACCCTGCGGCCGGAAATCGGGGGACAGGCGCGAAAAGGCCTTGGAATCCTGGTCAATAATGGCCACGGAATGACCCGCCGCGTCGAGCGTTGATGCCAGACGGGCGCCGACGCGCCCGCAACCCATGATCACAAAGTGCACGAGTACCAAAGTACCCCTCTCGGGGCTGAATATCCACGCGTGGTCTTGCTCTGTGCCCCAACGTGGGCGCGGTGGACTACGCTTACTATTTGTGACGAACTTGTTGGCCTACGCGAAGCGCGTGCTCATCGGACGCCCGATGCGATCGGACGCGATGGGCCACCAGCTTCTTCCCAAACGCATCGCCCTTCCGATTTTTGCCTCGGACGCGCTGTCGTCGGTCGCCTACGCACCCGACGAGGTCCTCCTGACGCTGGCGCTCGCTGGCACAATGGCCGCCATGCAGTCCATCTGGGTGGGCGTTGTCGTGGCACTCGTGCTGGCCGTCGTGGTCGCCTCCTACCGCCAGACCGTCCACGCATACCCCTCGGGTGGCGGTGACTACGAGGTCGTGACGAAGAATCTCGGCCGTTCCTGGGGGCTCCTTGTGGCCTCGGCCCTGTTGGTCGACTACATCCTGACCGTCGCCGTGTCCATCTCCTCGGGCGCCAGCTACATCACGACCGCCGTGCCCGCGCTGGCGGGCTACGAGGTGCCGATCGCCGTGGGCCTCGTCGTCATCCTGGCGACGCTCAACCTGCGCGGTACGCGCGAGGCCGGCAGTGCTTTTGCGGTACCTACGTACGTCTACATGTTCTCTATCGGCCTGATGGTCGTCGTTGGCTTCGCGAAGCTCGCGACGGGACACCTTGGCTCCGCGCCGACGGCCGCCTATGACCTCGTCGCCGCCCCCGGGCACGCGGACGGGCTGGCGGGGCTGGCGGGTGCTTTCCTGCTCATGCGTGCCTTCTCCTCGGGCTGCGCCGCCCTCACGGGCGTCGAGGCCATCTCAAACGGCGTCCCGATGTTCCGCCGACCCAAGTCACGCAACGCCGCGACGACCCTGGCCATGCTGGGCGGGATCGCCGCCGCCATGATGGTCTCGATCCTCTTCCTCGCGCGCGCCACGGGCGTCAAGATCGTGGAGGACCCTGCTGCGCAGCTGGCCGTTGACGGTGTTCCCATCGGCCACAAGGTGGCGGTCGATCCCGCGATCTCGCAGATCGCCTCGGCAGTCTTCGGGCACGGATCCATCCTGTTCATCCTTATTACGGTCGTCACGGGATTCATCCTGGTTCTGGCCGGAAACACCGCCTTCAACGGCTTCCCGACCCTGGCCTCGGTCCTCTCGCGCGACTCCTTCTTGCCCCACCAGATGGTGCGTCGCGGCGACCGCCTCTCCTACTCCAACGGCATCGTGGTCCTCACGCTCGCCGCCATCGCGCTGATCGTCGGATTCCATGCCGAGACCACCCGACTCATCCAGCTGTACGTCGTGGGCGTCTTCATCTCCTTCACGCTCTCGCAGCTGGGCATGATTAAGCACTGGAACAGGCAGCTGCGCACCCGTCAGTCCGGCCAGGAACGTATGGCGGTGCTGCGCTCGCGCGCCGTCAACATCGTCGGCTTCATGATGACCGGCGCTGTCCTTCTCATCGTGCTGGCCACCAAGCTCACGCACGGCGCGTGGATCACGCTGCTCATGATCGCGGTCGCATTCGGCCTCCAGATCTCGATTCACCGCCACTACGAGACAACCCGCGAGCAGCTGCGTGTCGACGACTGGCACGCTCGGCGCGCGCTGCCGACCCGCGTGCGCGCCCTCGTCTTGGTGTCCTCGCTCTCGCGTGCCGCGATGCGCGCGATCGCGGCCGCCCGTGTCTCCTCGCCCACCTCCATCGAGTCGTCTCGGTCGTGGCCGACGACGAGGAAGAAAACATGATCCTGGGCCAGTGGAGGGCGTCGGGCGTTCCGGTGCCTCTCACCCTGCTGTCTGCCCCCTACCGCGACATCTCCTCCGTCATCTTGCAGTACGTGCGCAGCCGACGCCGCTCGACGCCCACGGAGATGCTTGTTATTTACATGCCGCAGTTCCTCGTCACCCACTGGTGGGAGAATTTCGTCCACAACCAGTCTGCCCTGCGTCTGCGTGCTGCTCTGCTCGGTGTGCCCGGCGTCGTCATCACGATCGTGCCCTGGCAGCTGGGCGAGGACGACGTCGTCGAAGGTCGCCAGCGCGTCAACGATCCGTTCTTACGCGTGGCAGCCCCGGCCTCGTCCGAGACGACCGTCCGTACTAACCAACCCGGCGATGCGCGGGCCGAGAACACCTCCGCGGAGACCTCATGAGCCCCCGTCCTGCCCGCCGCCGCCCGACCCAGCGCCGTCGTCCCGCTGCCTCCAGCCGCGCGATGGTATCGGTGACATGCTCGAGCTGACCGTCGGCGAGCCAGCCCACGGTGGGGCGTGTGTCGCCCGCGACGAGAGCGGGCGCGTTGTCTTCGTGCGCCACGCGGCGCCGGGCGAGCTCGTCCGCGCGCGCGTGACCGCGGTCCAGAAGAAGCTCGCATGGGCCGATGCCGTTGAGGTCCTGTCCCCCCTCGGCCGATCGCGTCGACTCCGTCTGGCCCCAGGCGGGTCCCGGCGGTGTCGGCGGCGGCGAGCTCGCTCACCTGACGCCCGCCGCGCAGCGAGAGTGGAAGTCCCGCGTGATCGCCGGGCAGCTGCGCCGCGTGGGCGGCGAAGCCCTGGCCGAGGCCGTGGACGCCCTCGGAGGAGTGCGTGTCGCTCCCGCGCCGGGAGATGAGGATCCGCGCGACGCACTGACCGGCCGCCGCTCGCGCATCGACGTCGTCATTGACGAGGCCGGGCGCGCCGGCATGCACGAGTTCCGCGGCCGCCGCGTGATCGCGCTCGATGACATGCCGCTGGCCGTGCCCGCGATCCGCGAGCTCGGACTGTTCGACGAGGACACGCCGTGGCGTCGCCTGTGGAAGCCGGGGGACCGCGTGCGCGCGGTGGCCCCCTCCGGCGGTGAGCCCGTCGTCCTGATCGGCGAGGACACGTACGCCGCCGACGGCGTGCGTATCGACGCCGACGTTGTGCGCTGGAACGTGCCGGTGGGCTCTGGCGTCGAGTCGTACTACGTGCGCCCCTCGGGTTTCTGGCAGACACACGTGCGCGGCGCCGAGGTGCTCGCGAACGCGGTGCTGACTGCGGCGTTTGGTGCCGGCGAGGCCGGGGCTGGGCGCGCGGTCATGGAGCTGTACTCGGGGGCTGGCCTATTCTCCGTGCCGCTCGCGCGCGCCGTCGGAGAGTCGGGGCGCGTCGTGACCCTCGAGGGCGACGAGGGTGCCGTTCGTGACGCGGGCGAGAACCTCGCAGCCTTCGACTGGGTGGACGCGTTCGCCGGAAACGTTGATCGTGAGGGAGTCGTCGACCTGTCGGGCCAGCTCGGTGCCGTGCCGGACGTCGTCGTGGCGGACCCGCCGCGCGCCGGTGCGGGTGCGGAGGTGTGCGAGGCTATCGCGGCCACGGGTGCCCCTCGCGTCGTCTTGGTGTCCTGCGACCCGGCAGCGGGCGCGCGCGACCTGCGGGCCCTCACCGAGGCCGGATACGAGCTCGAATCACTGCAGGCTTGGGACCTCTTCCCGCACACTCACCACGTGGAGATGGTCTCGGTCCTGAGCCGCTAGCGGCTCCTCCTGCGCTCCTGCATGCGCGAGCCCCACGAGGTTTGCGCGCGGGCCTCAATCGCGCGGCGCTGGTCACGGTACATGCGATCCACCAGATTACGCTCGGAGACCCAACCCACCACGTGGCGCTCCTCGTCCAGCACGGGCAGGGCCTGCAAGCCGCTGGAACGAAGCGTCCCGAGAACCTCGGACGGGGGAGCGGAGGCAGCCACGGCCTCGTCGATGAGAGGCAAATCCGATAGGGGAGCGTCGAGCGAGCCGTCCTCCTGCGTGAGCTCAGCGAGGCGCAGCGAGGACACGAGACCGACGAAGCGCCGGTCCTCGTTCACGACGGGCAGGACCGTCTCCTTCGTGCGGCGCAGGGCGGAGATCGCAGACGCGGCGCTGGTCATGCAGGGCAAAGTTTCGGGTGCCTCCGTCATCCACTCGGACGCCGCACGCGTCCCGAGCAGCGTGCCCTCGACCGGGTCGTCGAGCACGTCGCCGCGGCGGCGCAGCTTCTCCGTGTAGATGGTCGCGCGCGTGAGGAAACGCGAGGCGCCGGTTGCGATGACGACCGCGAGCATCATCGGAAGGATCAGCGAGAACTGTCCGGTCATCTCCACGATGATGAGCACCGCGGTCATCGGCGCGCGGGCCGCACCCGCGAAGGCCGCACCCATGCCGACCACCGCGAACACGCCGACTGGGGAATCGGACAGGGGAGAGACCACGTCTCCGAATGCGGCGCCCGCCATCGCGCCGATGAACAGCGTAGGCGCGAAGACTCCGCCCGAGCCACCCATGCCGATCGTGAAGGACGTGAATACGGCGCGCCCCACCATCAGGGCGAGGAGGAATGCGATCGAGTAGCTACCCGCGATGGCCTGCTCCTCCAGCGGATAACCCGACCCGAACATGTAGGGGAACGCGACGAGGCCCCCGCCGAGGACGAGGCCGAGGACGCCCGGGCGCGCCCACTCGGGCAGGCGCGTGCGCGCCCACACCCAGTCGATCGCGTCCTCGGAGGCGTAGAGGAGCTTCGAAAAGCCGAGGCCGCACAGCCCGGCGACGAGGCCGAGGAGGGCCACCCACCACATGTCCGACATCGACGCGAAGGTCAGGTTGTCGGCGACGCGCACGACCATCTCGTCTCCCTGCAGGAGGCGCGCCACGATCGAGGATGTCACGGCGGAGAGCACGACGAAGCCGAAGGTCTCGGCCGTGAACTCCACGAGGATGACCTCCAGGGCGAAGACAGCGCCCGCGAGCGGCGCATGGAAAGTCGCCGCGATGCCCGCCGCGGACCCGCACGAGGCCAATAGGACAACGCGGGAGACGGGCATGTGCAGCCACGAGGCGATGGTGGAGCCCAGGGAGGCCCCCACCTGGACGATCGGTCCCTCGCGTCCGGCCGACCCGCCCGAGCCGATTGTCAGGGCCGAGGCCAGGATCTTCACGACCGCGACGCGCCCCGGGATGCGCCCGCCTTTGCGGCGCACCGCGAGCATGACCTCGGGAATGCCGTGCCCCTTTGCCGAGGGCGCGAAGCGCTGGATGAGCGGACCGTACAGGAGGCCCGCGACGGCGGGAGAGAGGAGCAGGAACAGCCACGGCGCCCACCCCCACAGCCCATGCGAGGCCCCAATGTGCGTCGTGTACTCATCGAAGCCCGTCGACACCCACGTCCACGCGCGGATCGCCAGGTTAAAGAGCACCGCCGCAGCGCCGACGATAGCGCCAACGAGTGCGGCGGCGACGCCGAGCAGGGAACGATGGGAGGCGACCGTCTGGCCGACGCGAACGCGCGTCCCCGCAGCCGAGCGCTCGGACCGCGGGGACTGATCGGTGGGGCTCACAGGTTCGCGATCTCCACGTGAATGGGGGTATCGGTGGCGATGCCCCACACGGTGCGGTAGAAGGACAGCTCCGAGAGCAAGGCGTCCTTGATGTTCTGAGCCGAACGGAAGCCGTGGCCCTCACCCTCGTAGAGCTTGAGGGCGACAGCGTTGCCGGCCTGGCGCAACGCCTCGTACATCTCCTCGGCCTGCTCGGGGGGCACGACCGCGTCATCGGTTCCCTGCAGGAGCAGCAGCGGAGCCTTGATGTGCGCGACGCGGTTAATCGGCGAGCGATCAGCCCACACCGGATCCGACATGTCGTCGGTGCCCAACAGGATGCGGTCGTAGTGCGACTCGAACTTGTGAGTCGTCGCGGACAGTTTCGCCAGGTCCGCGATACCGAAGAACGAAGCACCCGCCGTGAACACCTCAGAGGAAGCGAGCGCATTGAGCACTGCGAAGCCACCTGAGGAACGGCCGCGAATCGCGACGCGCGTCGGGTCGACGCGGCCCAGATCGATGAGGTACCGGGCACCGTCGACGCAGTCCTGCACGTCCATGACGCCCCAGTTGCCGTTCAGACGCTCGCGGTAGGCACGGCCAAAGGATGTCGAGCCGCGGTAGTTGACGTCCAGGACGGCGAAACCGCGGCTGGTCCAGTACTGGAACGGAACCTGGAGGCCGGGGCGCACCGAGCTGGTCGGTCCGCCGTGCACGTTGACGATGAGCGGGGGCAGCTCGCCCTCGGGGGCCTCATAGTCGGGGTTCACGGGCGCGTAGTAGGAAGCCGTGCGCCTCCTCGCCGTCCGAGGTCTTCCACGAGATCATCTCAGCGGTGGAGACCAGGGCTGTGGGGACCTCGGCCTCGGACGAGGGGCGCAGCACCTTCGTCTTGCCGCGCGACACCTCGATGATCGCGGGGGTATGCGTCGCGGAATCCGCGAGGAAGACGACGCGGCCATCCGCGGCGGCAACGTTACCGATGGGCCACCAGCCGGTCGCCCACTCCTCGGCCATGCCGTTGTCAATGCGCACCGTACCGATGTGCCACACCTGATCCTCGGCCCACGAGCACACCAGGTAGTCGTTGTCGAAGTTGTCGAAGGAGTGCAGGCCGAGGTGCCAGTGCGGGTGCGAGAATGCACGCTTGCCCGGGTGCAGGGCGCGGGTGCGCAGGCGCGACGTCCACTCGTTGGGGTCCTCACCGTCCCTCCACGTGAAGCCCTGGGTGCGGTACAGGTTCGCCCAGCCGGAGGAATCATCCACGTGGATGAGCTCCCCGTCCAGGGTCCAGCGCGGCTCGTAGACGCACACTCCCGGGCGATCCACCAGGACGACCTCCTGGTCGATCGTACCCTCGAATGTCAGGGACGCGACGTGAAGCTGAGAATAGGTCCACGGCATGTTCGGGTGATTCCATGAGATCCACGCCAGCTTCGTGCCATCCGGGGAGACCGTGGGAGCCTGCGCGAAATCCGTGCCGCCAAAGACCGGGACGATCGCCGCGTCGTCGCGCGCCGCCGAGCCGTCGAGGGGGATCGCTACGATCGAGTTGACGGGCTCGCCCTCACCCGAGTGATCCTCGGCGACCGCGTACACCAGGTCACGCTCGTCGGCGATCCAGAAGTCGCCGTAGCGGACCTTGGACAGGGTCGTCAGGGGGCGCACGCCGCGGCGAGGCTCCGACGTGTCAAAGGCATAGACGCGCCCGTCGCTGCGGTCGGAAAAGACGATGACCCCGTGGTGAACCGCGTAGGCCTTCCCGCCATACTCGTGGACGCGCGTGCCGACGTCAGCCAAGCGCACACCATCGATCAGCGGCAAGACCTCTCCCGTCTCACCGGTGCCCCGACGGCGCAGGAGCGTCCCACGCCCGCCCTCAAGCGGATGCCCCTCCACCCAGTAGGTGTCTGGACCGTCGACGCGGACCTGGGAGAGAGTAACGGAGCGGGCAGTGAACGAGTTGCCCGTGATCGGGGACTTCCACAGGCCGTGAGGTGCGACGGTGACGGACATAGTGCCTCCTTGAGCGGTATGGCGAACCAATACCTCTATCTTAATGCGCGTGCCAAGGCCCTGCGTACATCGCAAGCCGATGCACCCCTAATTTGATCTGTAGTGAGACGATGGGCATCTACACTAGAAGTCATGTCTGGAGCACTAAGCACGCGTGACCTGTTGTCGCGCTGTACCACCCCTCGGGAGCTGCGTCGCCTCGAGCGGGAACAGCTGGATCAGTTGGCGGCGCAGATTCGCGCCTTTCTGATTGACAACGTATCGCGCACGGGTGGGCACCTGGGGCCCAACCTGGGTGTCGTCGAGCTGACGATTGGCCTGCACCGCGTGTTCCGCTCTCCCCAGGACACAATCGTGTTCGACACGGGCCACCAGGCCTACGTGCACAAGCTGCTCACCGGCCGCCAGGACTTTTCCTCGCTGCGTTGCCCGGGCGGTCTGTCCGGCTATCCCTCGCGCGCCGAGTCCGAGCATGACGTCGTGGAGTCCTCCCACGCCTCGGCCTCCCTGGCCTGGGTGGACGGCATCTCGCGCGAGAAACACCGGCGCGGGGAACGCACATGGACGGTCGGCGTCATCGGTGACGGCGCGCTCACGGGTGGGCTGGCGTGGGAGGCCTTGAATAACATCGCCGCATCGAAACATCGTCGCATCGTCATCGTCGTCAACGACAACGGGCGCTCCTACGCTCCGACCATCGGCGGCCTGGCCGATCACCTCGACGCGCTGCGTACCTCCGCGGGCTACGAGAAGGCACTGGCCTGGGGCAAGCAGCACCTCCTCAGCCACGGCACGCCCGGGCGCGCCGCCTACGACGCGCTGCACGGGCTCAAGTCCGGCATCAAGGACGCGCTCATGCCGCAGGTCATGTTCGAGGACCTGGGGCTCAAGTACATCGGTCCCGTCAACGGCCACGACATCGCCGCCGTCGAGACGGCCTTCCGGCGCGCCCGCACCCTCGAAGAGCCGGTGATCGTCCACATGATCACCGAGAAGGGCCGCGGCTACAAGCCCGCCGAAAAGGACATCGCGGACCGCTTCCACGCCGTCGGCCCAATCCACCCGGAGACCGGCCTGCCCGTGGCCCCCGAACGCTTCGGCTGGACCGGCGTCTTCGCCGACGAAATTTGCGCCCAGGCCTCGAAGCGCACCGACATCGTAGGTATCACGGCCGCGATGATGCAGCCGGTGGGACTTGGCCCCATGCATGAGGAATACCCGCGTCGCGTGATCGACGTGGGCATCGCGGAAGCCGAGGCGATCGCCTCCGCCGCCGGCATGGCTTACGAGGGCGCGCACCCCGTCGTGGCCCTGTACGCGACCTTCCTGAATCGCGCCTTCGACCAGCTGCTCATGGACGTGGCGCTGCACAAGGCGGGCGTCACCGTTGTCCTCGACCGCGCCGGCATCACGGGCGCGGATGGCGCATCCCACAACGGCGTGTGGGACATCGCGATGTGCTCGCTCATCCCGGGGCTGCGTCTGGCGGCACCGCGCGACGAGGACACCCTGCGCGCCCAGCTGCGCCAGGCCCTCGACGTTGACGATGCCCCCACGGTCCTGCGCTACCGTAAGGGATCCCTGCCCGAGCCGATGCCCGCGCTGCGCAGCGTCGGGGGAGTGGATGTCCTCTTTGACGAGGCCGGGGCTGGCTCCTCGGCAAAGCTGCTGATCGTGGGAACCGGCGCGTGCGCCCCCGACGCCATCGAGGCCGCGCGTCGGCTCGCGGCTGACGGCCTGGCCGTCACGGTCGTGGACCCCTGCTGGCTCCTGCCCATCTCCTCCGATCTTGCGGACATGGCCGACGGATACGACGCGGTTCTGACCGTCGAGGACGGTATCGTCCGCGGAGGATTCGGATGGGCCCTGCGCGACGCCCTCGCGGACGCTGGAACGCCGGTGCGCTGCCTGGGCGCGCCCCAGAACTTCCCGGAGCACGGCGACCGTGCCCAGATGATCGCGGACTTTGGCTACGACGCGGACGGCATCGAGGCCTCGGCGCGCGCCCTCGTGAATGCGGTTTCAGCGCGCTAACACACGTCAGCCCCGGGTGCCTGTGGTCCGCCGGGACCAGGCATTCCGGGGCTTTCTCGTAGGCTCCACGCACAACACGCGGGTGTCAGATCGAACGGAGGTCTCAGACGCCCAGCGCGTCGCAGACCGGATCGAGAGTCAGGTCGATCTGCCAATCCCTGGCCCCGCGCGTCACCATGCGCTCCTCGACCTCGTCACCAGAGGGACGCGAAGGATCCAGCGGAGCCCACGCGAGGTAGCGCTGCACCTGCGGAGCCAACACCACCTCGGGCGCCAGCCCCAGACCCGACGCCACCGAGGCGACTGCACCGCGAACGATACCCAGACGCGCAGCCGAGGCCTCGTCAATACGAGCCCACTGGCGCGGCTCCGGGATCGAACCGGGCTGCACGGGCTTGCGCTTGGGCGGCAGCTCATCCTCCGTCATCGAGGCCACGGACGCGAGCGCACGCATCCACTCATCCTCGTACTGGCGTGCGACGGGGGAGCGGAACTCGTTGATAGACATGAGGGCGCGCCTATTACGAGGAGGATTCGACGCCGCGCGCACCAGCGCCGCGTTACGCACCAGGCGCCCCGGCGACATGTCGATGCGACGGGCGATCGACTCGCGAGTCTCCCACAGTGCCTTGAGGACCCCCAAGCCTCGGCGCGAACGAATCTTGCCCGCACCCGGCAGCGAGCGCCACCGATCCTGCTTAGCGGTCGGCGGGGCGACGCTGAGCGCGTAAGCGAACTCCTGCTGCGCCCACTCCAACGGCCCATCTGATCCAGGCGCTTGGACAGGCGGTAATACAGCTCGGTCAGCAGCTCCACATCCAGGGCCGCGTAGCGTAGCCACTCCTTCGGCAAAGGACGCACCGACCAATCCGAGGCCTGATGATCCTTCACCAGACCCAGGCCAAGCACCTGCTCGGCGACGGCCGCCAGGCCGAAACGTTCCAGTCCAATGAGGCGGGCGGCGATCTCCGTGTCGAAGAGAGCGCAGGGACGCAGGCCAACCTGGCGCAGATTCGGCAAATCCTGCAAACAATCGTGCAGCAGCCACACATCCTCAACCCCCGGCTGCAACACCGACAGATCAGGCAACGCGTGTGTATCAATCAGAAAAGTGCCGACGTCCTCACGGCGAATCTGCACCAGATACGGGTCCGCGCCGTAACGAAACCCCTGCGCGCGCTCCACGTCCAACGCAATCGGGCTCGACCCCGCGGCGAGCGCACGCGCGGCCTGCTCGAGCTCCCGGCGGGTATCAATGACGGCGGGGGTACCCCCCACGCGGCTGCGCGATAAGCTCCGGATTATCCGTATCGCCCTGCGGCAAGCCGCCGCCATTGTTCACCAGCACTCAAACTCCTTCGAGGTGACGGGTAGGGACGATGCCAGCCGTCTTACGCATAGCGTCCGCCCACCCGAATAGATGCTCCCCAAGATACTCACTGTTGGGCGTCCACGAAGCGCGGACCTCGACAAACAGAGAGGAGCCTCGCAGCTCCAGCCCCCCGAATGCCTCGCTCATCTCACGCGTGACCGTGCCCGTGATGTCATGGAAACCAGCGCCCGAGCCGTCAAGGCAATCAAGCATCCAACCCCACACGCCTTCCGACAGCATCGGATCGACGGCCATGATGGAGTCCACCTGGGTGCGCATCTGACTGACGACGCGGAACGTTCCGTTCCAGCCGAGCTGACCCACAGGGTCGTGCAGCACGACCATGCGACCAGTCGACAGAGGCTGTCCAGCTGCGTCCTCGTCGATCGTGCGCATCGCGAGCGCAGCTGTAAAAGGTGCCAGCCGACGAGGCGGAGGCACCTCCTCGAGGAGGATATGCGGCAGGTGGGAGGCCTGTCGCAGGGACAGCAGAGCCCGAATGAATTCCTCGGGCACCGCGTTCTCATTCACGATTTAGATCGTACGGGTGTCACCTTCTCTTTTGTTACAGACGCGCCGCGCAGGGTCATCTCGATAAGTAGCGGGTACGTGTTCCCCGCAACGTCTCGAGATGACCCCCACGTTTTACAGTCCGCGCGGATTACGCAGGATGAGCGCGGTACGCGGTCCTACATGGACGGTGTCGCCCGACAGGTAGTCGCGGTCCTCATCCTCGCCCGCAGTGTCAACCACCGTGTGCCACACCTGCCCGTACTTGGCGTCCGGAAGTGTGAAGTCGACGGCTTCGGGCGCCGCGTTGATCAGCAGGAGGAAATCATCGTCCAGGATCGGGCGACCGTCGGCGTCGGGTTCTCGGATCGCGTCTCCGTTGTAGAAGACCATCGTCGAGCGTGCCCACGGCTGGTTCCATTCCTCCTCCGTCATGTGCGTGCCAGCGGGAGTGAACCACTCGATTTCGCCCAGTTCGGATTCGCCGCCACGCTTGGCCGGCCCCTCGAGGAAGCGGCGCCGACGCATGACCGGGTGATCGCGGCGCAGGTGGATGAGGTGGCGCGTGAACTGGAGGAGCTTGTGGTCGTGCTCGTCCAGATCCCAGTCGATCCACGACAGCTCGTTGTCCTGGCAGTAGACGTTGTTGTTACCGCGCTGGGTTCGGCCCATCTCGTCACCGTGGGCGATCATCGGCACACCCTGGGAGAACATGAGGGTCGTCAGGAAGTTGCGCTGCTGGCGGTAGCGCAGCTCGATGATCTCCTCGTCGTCCGTGTCGCCCTCGGCGCCGCAGTTCCACGAGCGGTTATCGTTCGCCCCGTCCGCGCCCCCCCTCGCCGTTGGCCTCGTTGTGTTTCTCGTTGTAGGACACGAGGTCGCGCAGCGTGAATCCGTCGTGCGCGATGACGAAGTTGATCGACGCCATCGGCTTGCGGCCCGTCGTCCCGTACAGGTCCGAGGAGCCGGCCAGGCGGGAAGCAAAGTCGGGCAGCGAGGAGAACTCTCCACGCCAGAAGTCGCGGACCGTGTCGCGATACCTGCCGTTCCACTCCGACCACAGGGGCGGGAAGCCGCCAACCTGGTAGCCGTCGGCGCCCACGTCCCACGGCTCGGCGATCAGCTTGACCTGTGAGACGACCGGGTCCTGGTGAATCAGGTCGAAGAAAGCGGAGAGCCGGTCGACCTCGGCGAACTGACGGGCCAGCGTGGAGGCGAGGTCAAAGCGGAAGCCATCCACGTGCATCTCTGTCACCCAGTAGCGCAGCGAGTCCATGATGAGTTGGAGGACCTGCGGGGAGCTCATGAGCAGGGAGTTACCCGTGCCCGTCGTGTCGAAGTAATGCTTACGATCCCCGTCCACCAGGCGGTAGTACGACGGGTTGTCGATGCCTCGGAAGGACAGGGTGGGGCCCATGTGGTTGCCCTCGGCCGTGTGGTTGTACACCACGTCGAGGATGACCTCGATGTTGGCGGCGTGCAGGGCCTTGACCATCGCCTTGAACTCGGACACCTGAGCGCCGGGTTCCTGCGTGGCCGCGTAGGCGTTATGCGGCGCGAAGTAGCCGATCGTGTTGTATCCCCAGTAGTTCGACAGGCCCTTGGCCTGCAGCGTCGTGTCGTTGGTGAACTGGTGGATCGGCATAAGCTCCACGGTGGTGACGCCGAGCTTCGTGAGGTGCTCGATGATCGCCGGGTGCGCCATGCCGGCGTAGGTGCCGCGCAGCTCCTCGGGGACGTCGGGGTGGCGCATCGTCATGCCCTTGACGTGCGCCTCGTAGATGATCGACTCCGAGTAGTCGTGCCCCGGGCTGCGGTCGCCCTCCCAGTCGAAGAAGGGGTTGACGACGACGGAGTGCATGGTTGCCTTGGCGGAGTCTCCGCCCCTTGAGACTGAGGGGTCGTCTGGTTGGTAGGAGAGAAGGTCGAGAGAATCCTTGAGCTGTCCCTCGACGGCCTTGGCGTAGGGGTCGAGGAGAAGCTTGGAGGAGTCGCAGCGCAGGCCGTTAGCCGGATCCCACGGCCCGTCGATGCGGTAGCCGTAGCGGTGGCCCGCGCGCACCTGCGGCACGTACACGTGCCACACGTAGGCGTCCACCTCGGTCATAGGGATGCGCATTTCGTTGAGATCGTCGTCGAGCAGGCACAGCGTGACTGCGGTGGCGACTCGACGAGTAGATCGCGAAGTTCGTGCCGGTTCCATCAAACGTGGCGCCCAGCGGGTACGCCTTACCAGGTCGAGTTTCCATACCACTAAGGGTGGCATGAATGGCCTGTAACTCGCGATAATCCGGGTAAAAATGGGCATGTGAGGTGGATAACTGCCCTTTCGTTTTGCATTCTTGCCGGAAGGTCTGTTAAGGTTTTACCCGTTGCAAGGAACGGAAACGTTCTGAAAACAACGCGGATGTGGCTCAGTTGGTAGAGCATCACCTTGCCAAGGTGAGGGTCGCGGGTTCGAGTCCCGTCATCCGCTCGGGCGATTGGCGCAGCGGGAGCGCGCTTCCCTGACACGGAAGAGGTCACTGGTTCGATCCCAGTATCGCCCACGGAAACCCCTTGAGGGTTATCGGGCATTATGCCCAGCCGCACAAGCGGTTCACGCGGATGTGGCTCAGTTGGTAGAGCATCACCTTGCCAAGGTGAGGGTCGCGGGTTCGAGTCCCGTCATCCGCTCTCAATCGGGAATCCACACGATCCCATTGGGCGTGGTGGGTTGGCCGAGAGGCGAGGCAGCGGCCTGCAAAGCCGTATACACGGGTTCGAATCCCGTACCCACCTCGGGCGATTGGCGCAGGGGTAGCGCGCTTCCTTCACACGGAAGAGGTCACTGGTTCGATCCCAGTATCGCCCACCATTCAAGCCGGATCTTCTGATCCGGCTTTTTTGTATTCTCCTCGCGGCGTCCTGCCGCTGTTGCGTTGCGTGTTCTCTTTTCCCCTCTTCAATTGACGAGGCCGTGGCTGCGTTCCGCGGATACGGGGCTGTGGGCGCGTGCCGGGGTGTCGGTGCGCGGGGGAGTGGTTGTGGGCTATAGGCGCAAACGTGGTGCTTTAGACGGCGTGTCGTGGGTCTAGTGGGCGCGTCCGGCCCAGCCTTTGCGTGGCCAGAGTCCTTCTTCTGGGGTGGGGGTTCCTTCCGGGATTCCGTGGCGTTTCTGATCGGTGTGGTTGGGGTGTTTTGGTGTGGGGATCCGGCGGGGTGTGGGGCGCCCGTCGTGTTCCCATTGGGTCAGGACTTCGGTGGGGGTCGGGGGTTGTGGGGTGCGCAGGAGGAGAGCCCATTCGGCGATGACGGCTGGTGGTAGGCACTGGCACCGCGGTGAGCGTGGAGGAGTTCACGCACGACAGCGTTGATGGATTCGACGTGGTTGGTGGTGGCGCAGGTAAGCGGGTCGGCTGGTGTGCCGTCGGGGTTGGTCAGGTAGGTGAACAGCACTCCTTGGCGTGCCAGTCGTGCCAAGCGTCGGTAGGCGCGGCGCGTGCGTTCATGCGTGTACCACCAGGTTTTACCGGTTTTTGACGCCCATGCAGGGTCTTGAGCGGCGAAGGTGCGCTGTGACATCCATTCTCGGAAGGTGTGCCCAAAGTCGTGGAGCATCGTCAACCACGCGCTGGCTTGGTCGACGCTGGTGATGCTCGTCAAGCGTCGTGACAAGGCCAGCAACGCCCGTGCGGGTTCGGTTCTGGGATGCATGGTGAGGTCGCGGATGATGTCACGATGAACGTGGACCAGGCAGCGTTGCACGCGCGTGGAGGGCCATAGGTGCGCGATAGCCGCCAAGGCGCCTGCAGCACCGTCGGTGGTGACCACATCGGCAGGAGCGAGGCGTTCAAGTAGGGCCGTGTAGGCCTGCGCGGATTCGTTGGCCGCCCACTGCCACTCCAGCACATGCTCGCGGTCTCGGGCGATCAGCAGCACCCATCCGCCCGACAGGTGCATGCCGTCAATGAAGATCTGATCGTGGACCTGCCCGGTGACGGGCGGGTGAGGTACCGGCACCTGCCAGCACCAACAGGTACGACGCCGGAAAGCGCGCGCTGAGCCTTCCTGTTCGTCTTGGGTGTGCCGAGACGTCGCCCACGCGATGAAGTCTGCCAGCTCATCGGCTTGTTCGTGTCGGCGCGCACGCCCTGATGGACATGTGGTTGACAGGGCGCACGAGGTGCATTTCCACCGTTGAGCGCCCGCCGCGGTGTGTCCATTTTCTTCTTCATCGGCACAGCGCACACCGGGCAACGCCGAGCACGATTCGATCGTGTTCTCACCCACTACACGATCACCCCAGAAAGTCAAGGAAGCTGCGCGATTAACCGCCCGAACCTAAATAACAGCGACTTTCGCCCGCAATCCCAACCTAAACACGGAACTTAAGCACCACGTTCGTGACCTATAGTCCGTGGTTGTCGACGTGGGGTTAAGGGTGTGAATCCCACTGTCGTGGGTTTGATGAGGTAGTCGATGTTGCGGAAGCTTTGGCATCGGTGTGCGTTGTGCTCCGTACGTTGTTTCAAACGGGTTTCATCAAACGGAACAAAACCTGGGACACTTCATATCCCACCCCAGGCCTAATGACTTGGGTGCAGCGGCAACGCTCATCCGATTTAGGCAGAGTCGTTGCAGGATCCAGTGGGTCACCTGGTCCGTGGTCTTTGAATTGTCGGGCGCGCAGGCAAGGCCAGCACGGAAGATCTTCTGCAAGCAACGCTTGTTGGTGCACCGGTAGCGTGGAAGGCGCACATGAAGTTGTTGGGTGGCCGACGATGGGCAGATCGACCAGGCTGCGGATGACGTGGTCGCGGAATACTCCAGGCTGCCCGCAGGTAGGGCATTCATTGATCGGCTCGACGGGTTCGGCTTCAATAACAGTGACGTCACCGTTTTCTGGCTCTTCATAATTGGGGGTGTAGTTGGGGTCTGAATCCGCCGGTTTCGAGGAGGCAGCGGGTGATGTAGTGGGTGAGGTTACGGAACCCGAGGGCGGAGCCGCGTAGGTGTTCGAGGCGTCCGTTGATGGCTTCGGTAGGGCCATTGGAGGTGTGGGGGTGGTCGAAGTAAGCCAGGATGTCCCCGGCTCGGCGTTTGAGTGTCCTGCCCAGCGTGATGAGCTCGGTCAGACCCCTCGGTACACGCGTGGAGGTCAGGGTGTTGATTTCGGCTTCCATCAGGGCCTTACCCGCGTCCGTGTCGGGCGCGCGGTAGGCGTCGATGATGTTCTGGTAGGCGCTCCAAGTGACCTCGAGCGCGACGTGCTCCTCACCGGAAAACAGGTTGAGTAGTTGGTGCTGCTGGCGTGGCGTGAGCAGGCATGAGCGGGTGTGTAACATCCTGCGGGCCTTGTACAGGGGGTCGGTGGCACGCCCGCGCCGGTGGTGGAGTTCTTGCTGAATGCGTCTGCGACACTCATCCAAGGCGTTGCCAGCCAGGTGCACGACGTGGAAGGGGTCCATGACCGCCCTCGCGCCGGGGAGTTCTTCAGTGGCTGCGCTTTTGAACCCGGTGAATCCATCCATCGCGACGATCTCGATGCGGCTTCGCCACGTGTCGGGGCGGGAGGCCAGCCAGGTTTTGAAGACCTGCTTGGAGCGACCCGGGACCATGTCCAAGAGTCGGGAGGGGCCGCTGCGTTCTCGGATGGGTGTCAAGTCCAAGATAACGGTGACGTATTTGTCTCCGTAGGGGGTGTGGCGCCACACGTGTTCATCCACCCCGATGACACGCACGCCATCGAACCGAGTTGGATCATTGATCAGTAGACGCTGGCCTTCACCCAGGACAGCGGTGTTGGCGGTATTCCAGGACACACCGAGGGCCTGGGAGATACGCGCCACCGTCAAATGATGAACGACCAGCCCAGTGAGCGCCCAGCGCACCGCCGCACGCGAGAGCTTGGCGCGCGGATCGGCCGCTTGGCTCATATCTTGACGCCACACATGGGCGCACTCCTGGCACCGGTAGCGGCGCACGCTCACGTGCAAGATCGTGGGGCGCCACCCGTAAGGCTCGTGCGCCAAGCGCCTGATCACCGTGTCACGCGACTCGCCCTGGCATCCGCAGCGTCGACACCACCGGTCCTCACCAGCAATCCGGCAAGCCAACACTGCATGGTCTGGCCACATGCGCTGGCCCGTCACTTCCAGGCCCAGGTCATCCAGGCGCGTGAACGCGCTCAGGTCAGGGCGATCAAAGATAGTATTGGCCATGTCGAGGTCTTTCAGATGGACGGTGTAGCAATCTCCATCATCGGAAGACCTCGACCCCTACCCGGCCACGACACGCCCAACCCCGCCCACAACACCTACACCCTCAAATGCGAAGAGCCATTAAATCTTCCTTACTATATTCCATTGTTACCCTCCATAACTTCTGATTGTTGCCGTCTTGACGATTATGTATCTTTACATTACCTTCTGAAACATATGGCGCACCTTGTCCAGGCGGCTGTTTGGACGGCGGGGCTGGATGACCGGCTGACCGACAGCGGCCTGATATCCTTTCAGCTCTGTAAGGCATACGCTCCGCCCGTTGGTGTAAAAGGCCAGATCAGTACGGTATGCCTGTATACAGCGGGCGGGAATCTCGCCAGTAAAGACAACTTCATCCTTTTTTACCTGGGCCGTTTCGATGGTGGCACAGTATTTCGGTGCATCATGATAAGCCCTGGAAAGGTATTCCTGGGGCGCATAGAGGATGAAGGAGAGAGATAAGGTTCCAGCAGCTGCGTCCCCGATTCCTTCAATGCCTGTTCCAATACAATCGGGGCCAATGAGCGGAAGTCCGCCGGCGTGCTGACCGGACTGTAATAAAGCCCGTATTCAAAGCAAATCTTACAGTCCGTTACGTTCCAGCCGAACAAGCCCTGCTCCAGCCCGTAACGGATACCATCCCTGACAGCGTTTTGAAAACTCTGGTTCAAGTATCCCAGCGAAACCCGGCTCTCGTATTGTACACCGGAGCCAAGCGAGAGTGGTGTAACAGACAGTCCTATGGATGCCCAAAACGGGTTGGGCGGCACCTCGATATGGATGGTGTGGCTGGCTGCTTTGAGCGGCCGCTCCATATAAATGACGGTGGGTTCCTTTACCACTGTTTCAAGCTTGTATTTTTCCGACAGCAAAGCGGAAACAACCTCCAACTGCACCCGGCCCAAAAAAGAAAGAATGATCTCATGGGTGATGGAATCCACTTCGCAACGCAAAAGCGGGTCAGTATCCGCAAGTTGCGTAAGAGCGTCCAGCAGCCGTTCTCTTTGCGCTGCCGTTTTCGGCGCAATCGACGTCCGCAGCATGGGGAGGGGTCCTCGCGCCACCTTTTACGAGGGAGCCGGGTTTGGTCCCCTAATACATCGTTTAACCTCACACTGTCGCTGGGAAGGATAACAATTTCACCCTGATAAGCGGTGTCTGTCCGAACAATTTCCCCTTTGGATGGAATACGCATCTCTGTGATTTTCAGCTTTTCTCTCCCGGCCAGGGCCACCGTATCCCGCAGGCGCAGCGTTCCGCTGTATAGCCGCAAATAGATGAGCCGCTGGCCACAATCGGTGTACTCAACCTTGAAAACGCTGCCGCATAGGGCGGCGCCCCCCTGTTCCCCAATCGGTTGGAACAGCCCTGTCACCGCATCCATCAACGGTTGAATGCCAAGGCCATTTTTTGGCGCTGCCATGATAGACTGGGAACAGGGAGGCGTCTTGAACCCGCTGCTGTTCCTCCCGCGCAAGTTTTTTTCCCGGCTGATTGGTTCTCCTGCGATATACTTTTTCCAATAATTCATCGTTATTTTCGATGACCGCATCCCATGCTTCTATGTCGGTATTTTCCTCCAGGACTATTTCCGGGGACAGCGACACCGTCTGCTTGATGATAATATCGGCGGAGAGCTTATCCCGAACAGACTGAACCACGCTCTGCAAATCAACGCCAGCCTGGTCGATCTTGTTGATAAAGATAACGGTGGGAATGTTCATTTTCCGCAGGGCATGGAACAGAATACGGGTCTGGGCCTGCACGCCATCTTTAGCGGAGATCACCAAGATGGCCCCATCTAAAACAGCCAAAGAGCGGTACACCTCCGCCAAAAAATCCATGTGGCCGGGCGTATCCACAATGTTAACTTTACATCTGTGCCACTGGAAGGAAGTGACTGCCGCTTGAATGGTAATCCCACGCTGCCGCTCCAAAAAAACATGGTGTCCGTCCTCGTTGTCCCTTTTTCGACGCTCCCCGGTTCTGAAATGGCTCCGCTGGCATATAGCAGGCTCTCCGTCAAGGTCGTCTTTCCAGCGTCTACATGGGCAAGAATTCCAATATTGATTATTTTCATGTGATTGTCCTCCCTTTACAGCCCCAAAGGGCATAAAAATCCCCAGCAGTAAAATACTTTTTACCACTGGGGATTATAAGTTGCGGACATACACATATACAGCATACACCTGTTTGTGATTGCTGTTTTTTTGGGGATATGTCAAAATTGATAAGGCAAAAAGTATTCTTAAATTGGGTACAAAAAAACTAAGCCCCTACAAAAGGAGCTATCATAATCCTTTGTTCCCACTATTTGATTATAGTTTTATTTAAGAATACCTTGCCGCATATTTTTTTACTCCTTTTTCTGGATTAAATCATTGTATCACATCAGTTTTAGGAAAGCAAGTACCTAAAAAGGGCTCTTCGCATTTGAGGGTGTAGGTGTTGTGGGCGGGGTTGGGCGTGTCGTGGCCGGGTAGGGGTCGAGGTCTTCCGATGATGGAGATTGCTACACCGTCCATCTGAAAGACCTCGACATGGCCAATACTATCTTTGATCGCCCTGACCTGAGCGCGTTCACGCGCCTGGATGACCTGGGCCTGGAAGTGACGGGCCAGCGCATGTGGCCAGACCATGCAGTGTTGGCTTGCCGGATTGCTGGTGAGGACCGGTGGTGTCGACGCTGCGGATGCCAGGGCGAGTCGCGTGACACGGTGATCAGGCGCTTGGCGCACGAGCCTTACGGGTGGCGCCCCACGATCTTGCACGTGAGCGTGCGCCGCTACCGGTGCCAGGAGTGCGCCCATGTGTGGCGTCAAGATATGAGCCAAGCGGCCGATCCGCGCGCCAAGCTCTCGCGTGCGGCGGTGCGCTGGGCGCTCACTGGGCTGGTCGTTCATCATTTGACGGTGGCGCGTATCTCCCAGGCCCTCGGTGTGTCCTGGAATACCGCCAACACCGCTGTCCTGGGTGAAGGCCAGCGTCTACTGATCAATGATCCAACTCGGTTCGATGGCGTGCGTGTCATCGGGGTGGATGAACACGTGTGGCGCCACACCCCCTACGGAGACAAATACGTCACCGTTATCTTGGACTTGACACCCATCCGAGAACGCAGCGGCCCCTCCCGACTCTTGGACATGGTCCCGGGCCGCTCCAAGCAGGTCTTCAAAACCTGGCTGGCCTCCCGCCCCGACACGTGGCGAAGCCGCATCGAGATCGTCGCGATGGATGGATTCACCGGGTTCAAAAGCGCAGCCACTGAAGAACTCCCCGGCGCGAGGGCGGTCATGGACCCCTTCCACGTCGTGCACCTGGCTGGCAACGCCTTGGATGAGTGTCGCAGACGCATTCAGCAAGAACTCCACCACCGGCGCGGGCGTGCCACCGACCCCCTGTACAAGGCCCGCAGGATGTTACACACCCGCTCATGCCTGCTCACGCCACGCCAGCAGCACCAACTACTCAACCTGTTTCCGGTGAGGAGCACGTCGCGCTCGAGGTCACTTGGAGCGCCTACCAGAACATCATCGACGCCTACCGCGCGCCCGACACGGACGCGGGTAAGGCCCTGATGGAAGCCGAAATCAACACCCTGACCTCCACGCGTGTACCGAGGGGTCTGACCGAGCTCATCACGCTGGGCAGGACACTCAAACGCCGAGCCGGGGACATCCTGGCTTACTTCGACCACCCCCACACCTCCAATGGCCCTACCGAAGCCATCAACGGACGCCTCGAACACCTACGCGGCTCCGCCCTCGGGTTTCGTAACCTCACCCACTACATCACCCGCTGCCTCCTCGAAACCGGCGGATTCAGACCCCAACTACACCCCCAATTATGAAGAGCCCGTTTTCTGTGGCACCGGTGATAGTAGTTCCTAGTTTTGCGGTGCGGCAGATGGTATCGACGATGACATTTCCGTTAGGCTGCACAGTAGGTCCTTAGTTTTGTACGGATGGATTAGATACCTTTTTCCTACAAAGCCAAGGACCCCAATATCTTGTGCCACGCCCGAACCCCCGGCGAACTAATCAATGCACTCTAAAACCGGAAGAGCCCTTTTAGTACTACTGGTGGATTTCGGTTTTGGTGGGGATTAACGCCGCCGGCTTCGGTTTTTCCGTTGAGGAGGTCGTTGACTACTTCCCGATGGTGAAATGGGTCGATGGTGAGGTAGAGAGGAACCAGTCACCTGGAAGAGATCGATCCAGTCGTTGGTGTGCAATCTGGGAGGTAGGGTCGCGGGGTCGATTCCTCGCGAGCGCAACCATGATTGTGTTTCTGAACGTGATGAAAACAACCCTGCCCTTCGGAGAATTTCCCCTATCCCGCGTCCCCGGGCAGTGAAAACGGTGTGCACCATCGCCTGAAAGGCTTTGCGCTGCTCTATCGGAATCTTCGGGTCACCCACCCGGCGGATCACTAAGATCCCCCCCGTCAACGTTTGGCTGTGGCCGGAAAGCAGGCCTTGGTACCCGAGAACCCAGGTGAAATGTGAACCATGGGGACCACTGAGCCGTCATCATCGTGCTTGCGCCTACCCCGGCCCGGCGGCGAGCGACTTCCCACTGCATGAGGAGTACAGCGTCAGTCCATGCTGGCGCATGCAGCAACTTTCGAAGAATGGCAGTGGTGAGGTGAAAGGGAATGTTTCCCACAATGACGCAGGGAGTGGCGGGTAACCGGAAGTTAAGGAAATCATCATGGACCACTTCGACCGCCGCCGAGGAGGTTTCTTGTGTGATTTTGGCAGCTAGTTTTGCGTCCACTTCAACTGCCGTTATCGCCCTCCCCAAGTGGGCCATCGGGTGAGTGAGGGCACCGCTTCCTGGTCCGATCTCAATGATGGGGCCGGAGGTTTGTTTCACAAGGTCGATGATGGAGTTGATGATCTTGTGGTTGGTGAGAAATTTTGGCCATGCTCGTGACGGCCGTGTCCGTATGCAGACATCAGGTGTGCTCCTTGGATTTGAAAGGGAGCCGGGCATGACAAATAGCCGCCCGGCTAAAGGACCGGAGCGGTTTTTAACCTACGGGGTAGGAAACCGCCTTAGCGGTTGGTGCGCAACCGCAAGAAAGCGGTACCTGAAATCAACATGGGTCTAATTATATCCATTAAAGGGTTAAGGGTCAAAATGTGTGTCTGGCTCGGCGTGTCGCGGGGGTTAGATTTGGCCTTTTTGAATGCCGATTGAGTGGGTGTAGTCGGTGTCGATAGCGTTGTCGTAGAGGGCTGGGCGTCCTGTTTCGTGGTCGGCTTGGTTCTCGGTTTGGGTCAGGGTGGATACTTTGGCGAGTTGGCCCTGGCCCCAGTCGGACTGCCTGGCGATTCGTACTGGATCGTCAGGCAGTTCCGTTTTTAAGTAGAGCCACCAATCCAGCATGCGGCGTTGTCGTTCGCCTGATCTGCCGCGGTGGGTTCTGGCGAGCAGTTTGAGCTGGGCGTTGATGCCGCCTTCTAAGCTGTTGGTGGTGGATTTGATCCGCTCGGGCGCAAGGACTCCTGCTGGCGGGTTGAGGTAGACAAACAGCATCTCGGACCGCCAAAGATGGTTGAGGCTGTTGTAGGCCTTGCGCACGTTGTGGTGGGTCCACACGCGGGTCCATGCACCTGTTTTGGGGTCTTTGATCATGGTTTTCTCGTTCATCCATTCCCGGTAGATCGTTGAAAACTCGTGCAGTTGCACACCCCACGCGGCGGCTTCATCCAGTGTGGTGATCCGGGTCAGTTTCAGCGCAAGTCGGTAGATGGTGCGCCCGGCATCGGTGCGTGGGTTGGTGGTGGTGTAGCGGCGGACCACGCGTTGGGCGTGGACGAGGCAGCGTTGAATTTTCGTAGTCGGCCAGCACTTTTGATTGCGCTGTATGCGCCTTGGCCGCCGTCGATGACGGCGATGAGTGGGGCTTCGATGCGTTCAAGCAGCAGTTGGTAGTCGCGGGTGGTTTCGTGTTTGCACCAGTGCCAGGCGATCACGTGGTCGATGGTCGCCGCGACGATCAGGCAGCCACCGGCGGTGTAGGTGCCATCGAGAAATACCTGGTCGTAGATCCGCTTGTGGTGGCCGGCGGTGGGGTCAGGCACATCAACGAGCCAGCACCACTTGAAGCGCCGCTTCATGGTGGCGCGGCTAACACCGTTTCGTTTGGCTAGGTCGTCGAGTGATATTGCGGTGGTGCAATGCTCGATGAACTGGGTGAACACTGCCGCGTTGGTGATGTCGTTTCGACGTTTGACGCTGGAGGCGCCGCATTGTTTGCAGCGCCATCTGGTGGTGCCTTTGCTGGTGGTGCCGTTGCGTTTCATTTCACCGCCGCAGTGGCAGCGTGGTTGGTTCTTCGACATTGCGACACCACACCACGCCGCGCATAGCACATCACGGCTGCCACACCGAGGATTTCCCGTCGGGGGCTAGATATATGCTTCCGGAGCATATACTTTCCGGAAACCTACAGGTCAATCCGTGAAAATCCGCGATTCCGGACACACATTTTGACCCTTAACCCTCGACGTGAGTAAGGGCGCTACGCGCACGGCAGTCCTGCGCGCTTGGCCTGGGATACGCGCGTGGGCTCGCGGATGTGCGCGTGTGTTCGCGGATGTGTACGTGGGGCTGGGGATCTCCTTGTGGGCTCGCGCATGTGCGCGCGAGTCTGTGGATTTCCTTGTGGTCTTGCGCATGTGCGCGCGAGTCTGGCGATCCCCTTGTGGGCTCGCGGATGTGCATGTGAGCCCCTTTACTGGTAGCAGTAACCCGTTCATGCGCAGCTGGACCCTATTGATGGCACTGTGGGCGGCCTGCCTGGACTGCCACCTGTGGGGTTAACCTGCGCAGTAAAGGGGCCCAGGTATCCACCTGTCTGGCCTATGACGCCACTCCCGAGCCGATCACACCTGCCCGCCGCACTCGGGACTAACCCCGGCAACGCAACATGGCCTATAACCATGCGCTTATGGGACAAAACGTGTGGGTATTGCGGAGGGGTTTCGGCTATATTGTGCGCCACAGTCGGTGTTGAAGGTGCCGGTCACCAAGGTGGAAGATGAATACATCGTGTCGCCGGGGTATGTGTTTTGGATGCCTCGCATTCGGGTAGTGTCTGGATGTCGTGCCAGGGTCTACGGCACATGGTTACCACAATCCGGGCGCTGTGGTGCCCGCTCCGCCGGTCGTTGGCGGGTTAGCGTCTTTGGTGCGTGGGGTGGTAGGCAGCTCGCGTACTGTTGCCGCGTTTGTTCTTGTTGTCTGGGGGGAATTGCGACCATAGGGGTGCGACACGCCGGCGACACGCCGTCACGGGGGTTCTATGGTCGCAAAACCCCCCGTTGCACGGCGGGGTTGTGCGGTGGATGGTCGGTGTTGTGCTCAACGTGCAGTCCGCCTCGGTTACATGGGCCGATAACGTGGCGTTTGGGGCGAAGTGGACTACGTAGTGGGCGCGGTTTTGCGATGCTGGGCGTGTGCCATCGGGCCTCGTTGGCGTCGTCGGTGCGAGGGGTGGCTGCCAGCTAGTTCGTGCCCTGTTGCCGCGTGCGGTGGCAGCTAGTTCGCGTCCTGTTCCCGTCTTTGTTCTTGTTGTCTGGGGGGAATTGCGACCATAGGGGTGCGACACGCCGGCGACACGCCGTCACGGAGGTTCTATGGTCGCAAAACCCCCCGATGGGCACTGGGTGGTGCGGTGGATTGTCGGTGTTGTGCTCAACGTGCAGTCCACCTCTGCCGGATGCGCCGAAAAAGGGGTGTTTGGGGCGAAGTGGACGACATTTTGAGCGTAGGTTCACGATGCTGGGTGCGTGCCGTCGGGCTTCGTCAGTGTGGTCGGCTTCGTCAGTGTGGTCGGCCTGGTTGGCGTCGTGGGTGCGAGGGGTGGCTGCCAGCTAGTTCGTGTCCTGTTGCCGCGTTTGTTCTTGTTGTCTGGGGGGAATTGCTACCATAGGGGTGCGACACGCCGGCGACACGCCGTCACGGGGGTTCTATGGTAGTAAAACCCCCCGTTGCGCGGCGGGGTTGTGCGGTGGATGGTCGGTGTTGTGCTCAACGTGCAGTCCACCTCGGCCGCATGCGCCAAAAAAGTGGTGTTTGGGGCGAGGTGGACTACGTTGTGGGCGCGGTTTTGCGATGCTGGGGGCGTGCCGTCGGGCGTGGTTGCGCCGATGTTGCAAGAGTCCGCCGAGGTCATCCGTGTCTGCCTTCGTCATACACGTATGCAGAGTTGACGACCTCGCGGGGAGAGCGTTGTTGCGTTGCAGGCGAGTGCAGGATTGGTGAGCACACGTGACATAGTGTGAGAGAACTCATGCGTACTTTTCTATTGGTCCCTCAGGGGGTGCTGTCGTGGTCGCGACGGGGGTTCGCTATCGATCCACCCTCCTGACAATGGGGTAGAAGGGCGCTTTGGGGTGTGTGTGGCGTGGGGTGAGAGGTGTCATGTTTGACAGTGTGGTTAGTGCGAGGTGCTATGCATTACTTTCGATAGGTAATCGAAGAGTGTCTGAATATCTCCAACGCGGTAAATGCGGGTCTGAGCGTGTGTTTGATCGCTGGTTATTCATGCTTGTATGCGCGCTCCGTTCGTTGTCACGACACGCCCGAGTTTTCAAATTTGACACAGAGTGAGCAAAGCCAGGCAAATTGCGGATGAATAGCTTTGACGAATGGGGTTTAAGGTGCTTGTGGGGAGCAGTTCGCATCATTTCTTGACCTAATTACAGGGTAATGACCTACACTGTCTACGTGTGAAGCGACGTTGTCGCATATCCCGTTGATAGGAGTTTCTTATGGTTGCGTTGAAGCGCCGTCACTTTGGTGCACTTCTTGCCATATTTGCATTGGTATTAAGTTTCTTTGGCGTCACACAGTTCGTCTCCGTGCAAGTCCCTGCCTATGCGGACAGCCCGACGTGCCCGGCGCCGCTTGCTGACGTGAGCGACAAGGTCACGTTGGATTGGGAGAACGTTCAGTTGGTTGACCACTCGGGACATGAAGTTCATGCGGTGGGCGACTGGTGGGACCTCGGCGTCAAGTTGCCCTGGAAGACCGAGGGGCGTGTCAAGGCTGGTGACTACTTCACCTACGACGCGAACGCGATCAACAAGGCGACCGGCGAGTCCGTTCTGCGCCCGAACGTCTCTCGCACCTTCAACGTCATCTCGCACGACAACATCACGGTCGGCTGCGGTACCTGGGCCGCTGACGGTACCGTCACCGTTGTCTTTAATAACAAGGTGGAGACCGCCGCGCAGTGGTACGGAACGGTCACCACGAACGGCCTGGCTCACTACACCGGCCCTGGCGGCGAAACCTACGTCGTCGAGATCGGTGGCAAGGTTACTCGCAACCTCGAGATGACTCGCCGCACCCCCGGCGAGGCGCGCTACCAGAAGGACGGCTGGCTCAACCTGACAGACACGGAGGACGGTGACGAGAACAAGGCCATCATGTGGCGAGTGGTCCTGCCCGCCGGTGACACGGCCGTGACCGGTGCCTCCATCGTCGACGAGGCCCCCGCCGGTTCGCGCTGGAGCTTCGACTGCGACACGGTCAAGGACTACACGAAGACCCACACCTTCATCGTCACGGACCCCACGACCTCCGAGGGGCTGCGCCGCGACAAGGACACCTCGAACGGTGCGTTCGGCAACGCCGCTCAGATCGAGTGCACGCCCACCAAGGTGACCGTGAAGCTCGGCGAGATCCCCGCCCACCAGTCGGCCATCATTATGCTGCCCGCCCGCGTCGAGGGGGCCAAGCGCGCCAGCGACATCGTCGGCGAGTTCTCCAACACCGTCACGTACAACGTCCCCGGCGAAACGGTCGACCCGATCACGAAGGTGCTGTGGTACGGCGCAAGCGCTGACGCCAACGCTCACCAGACCTTCTCGGTGACCAAGAAGGTGGAGGGCGAGCTGCCCGACGAAGCGAAGGGCCTCGACTACACGCTCAAGATCACTCTGGCGAACGCCGCCGACCCGACGGTCGACAAGACCTTCGAGGTGACCATCAAGGCTGGCGAAACCTACACGTACCCCACGCCTCTGCCCCTGGGCACCGAGGTGACCGTCTCCGAGGGTGATCTGCCCACGGCCGCCGAGATCACGTGGAACGACGCTGAGAGCCGCGTCTTTGAGACGGCTGACGGAGTCATGCTGGCCGCCGACAACCGCGAGGCGTCCTTCACGCTGAGCGACGAGTATGTCTACTCGCTGACCCTGACGAACACGCTGGCTCCGACTCCGACTCCGACTCCGACTCCGACTCCGACGCCCACCCCGACCCCGTCCGAGACGCCGACGCCTACTCCGACCCCGTCTCCGTCGCCGACGCCTCATCTGGCCGTGACCGGTACGGACGCCACGGGAGTGGGAGTCCTGGCTGGGATCGTCGCCTTCGCTGGCCTGTCCCTGGTTGCTGCCAAGCGTCGCAACCGCTGACTGATCGAACGGCGCGCTAGCGCCTGATGTGGGTGGGAGGAGCACTGTTCCTCCCACCCACATGCGTCTGTGGTGTCGACTCTTGGCGCGCGGGTACGCATGCGGATCGGCGCGGGAAGGTCTCTCGGGAGGCGCCTCACGCGCCGGGAAGGTGTCTCGGAGAGCCCCGCGCGCGGGGGAAGCGGCACGACCGGGTGCTGTACGCGGCCCAGATCACGTGGAGAACACCGCGCGCGGGGGAAGCAGCGTCACAAGACGCTTCGCGCGCAAGGAAGCGAGCTCGCATGTTGCGCGTGCTCGCGGGCGGAGAAGCCCGAGGGAGCCCTAGCGGGCGGAGAGGCCCGAGGGAGCCCTAGCGTGCGGCCAGGTAGACGCGCGCTTCCCACGGCCTCATTGACGAGGCCGGGGCGGGATCGTGCGCATCGGCCGCGGTGTTGGCGCACCCGTTGCTTAGGTACAGGTTCCAGCGCGAGGGGGAGTAGGCCTCGTCGAGGAGTGAGGCCGAGGGATGAATCTCACGTCCGGATAGGTTGACGGCGACGAGGACGATGGAGTCCTGGTAGGCCCGCGTGTAGACAAAAAGGGCTGCGTCGCCCGCGTCGATGCGCTCGAAGGCTCCGAAGGTCAGGGCGGGGACGCGGTGGCGCGCCTCAATGAGCGCGCGGTAGTACGCGTACACGGAGCAGGGATCCTCACGCTGGGCCTCGACGTTAATGGCCGAGGCCGAGGCGGGCACGTCGATCCAGGGGCGTCCCGTCGTAAAGCCGGCGGCGGGGGAGCAATCCCACTGCATGGGGGTGCGTCCGTTATCTCGGGAGATCGCCGCCAGGCCCGCGGGCACGCCTTGGCCAGGGTGCGCGCGCAGGTAGTTGAGGGATTCGACGTCGCGGAAATCGGACTCATCGGTGAAATCGCCGCCGAGCATCCCGATTTCCTGGCCCTGGTAGATGAAAGGTGTGCCGCGCTGGAGGAAATACGCGGTCGCAAGGGCAGTTGCCGACTCGAACCAGGAGGTGGTGGGCTCACCAAAGCGCGCCACCGCGCGGGGCTGATCATGATTCTCCAGGTAGAGAGCGTTCCACCCCCGATCGCCGAGGGTCTCCTGCCAGCGCGTGAGGACCTCGGCGAGCTCGCCGTCTGCCAGGGGGCGAGGTGAGAACTTGCCGTTCTCCTGCCCGAGGTTGACGTGCTCGAACTGAATGAGCATGTTGAATTCGCGACGCTCGGGCGCGCAGAACAGGAGCGCGGATTCGGGGGAGGCATTGGAGGCCTCGCCGACCGTGAATGAGCCGGGGTGATGGGCGAAGGTGCGCTGATGCATCTCCTGGAGGAATTCATGCAGGCGTGGGCCGTCCGCGAAGCACTCGTGTCCCATGCCGAAGGGGGCGCGCGCAGGTCCGCCATCGGGCAGGCCGGGGCGTTTGGAGATGACGTCGATCGCGTCCACGCGGAAGCCGTCGACGCCGCGCGAGAGCCACCAGTTCATCATGTCGTAGACCGCGTCACGGACCGTGGGGTTTTCCCAGTTCAGGTCCGGCTGCTGCCGAGCAAACAGGTGGAGGTAGTACTGGCCCGAGGTGGGGTCGTACTCCCAGGCAGGGCCACCGAAGAATGACTCCCAGTTTGTGGGCTCCGCCCCTGGTGTTCCGGGTTCGAAGCCGGGACGCGGATCACGCCAGTAGTACCAGTCGCGGCGCTCAGAGTCGGGGCCCGAGGCCGACTCGACGAACCAGGGGTGCTCGATCGAGGTGTGGTTGACCACCAAATCCATGACGACGCGCATGCCCAGCTCGTGGGCGCGTTCGACCAGCGCGTCGAAGGCTGCGAGATCGCCGAACAACGGGTCGATGTCGCGATAGTCGGAAATGTCGTACCCGTTGTCAGCCTGCGGCGAGCGATAGATGGGGGAGATCCACACGATATCGACACCCAGGTCGGCCAGGTAATCGAGGCGCTGGTGAATTCCCGCCAGATCTCCGATCCCGTCGCCGTTCGTATCCTGGAAGGAACGCGGATACACCTGGTAGAGGACTGCGTTCATCCACCACGGGTCGGCGTCGACACGAGCGGCGGGCAGGAGATCGGGGCGCAGAATCATCGCGGTCCTCGAGGAGGGGATCAGGCCGAAGCGGCCGGGAGTAGCTGTGCTTGCGTGCTGGGCACGAGCTCGGAGGATGCCGGGGGCTGTGCGTTGCTGGTTGTGACGACTTCCTCGAAGAAATAATCCCTGAGGGAGATACCGGCGATCAACGTGATGATGAAGACGACGGCAATGATCGCGCAGATGATGATGGTACGTGTGCTGTCGGAGCTGGAGTCCGCCGCGGTGGAGCTGCTCACGCTCTGGGCAGGCCTGGGAGCCACACGGACCTGCTGTGGCCTGGCCTGCTGATAGCCGCCACGCGGGTGGCCCTGTTGCGGGTTCTGCTGGTATCCGCCCTGCTGTGGGCCCTGTTGCGGGTTCTGCTGGTATCCGCCCTGCTGTGGGTTCTGCTGATATCCGCCCTGTTGCTGACCCTGCTGGTAGCCAGCCTGCTGCTGCCCCTGTTGCGAGCCCTGTTGCGGGTTCTGCTGGTATCCGCCCTGCTGCTGGCCCTGTTGCGGGTTCTGCTGGTATCCACCCTGCTGCTGGCCCTGTTGCGGGTTCTGCTGGTATCCGCCCTGCTGCTGGCCCTGTTGCGGGCCCTGTTGCGGGCCCTGCTGGTAGCCGGCCTGCTGCTGACCCTGTTGCGGGTTCTGCTGGTATCCACCCTGCTGCTTGCCCTGTTGCGGGTTCTGCTGGTATCCACCCTGCTGCTGGCCCTGTTGCGGGTTCTGCTGGTATCCACCCTGCTGCTGGCCCTGTTGCGGGTTCTGCTGGTATCCACCCTGCTGCTGGCCCTGCTGGTATCCGCCCTGTTGCGGGTTCTGTTGGTATGCGCCCTGCTGCTGGCCCTGCAGGTAGCCGCCCTGCTGGTATCCGCGCGGGTTGTATCCACCCATCGGCGGACGCTGATAGGGCTGGCCATTGTGGGGCGGGAATTGGGCGCTCATGGTGGACTTCCTGTAGGTGAGTCAAGTCTCAGGGATCGTTCTGTATCCTACCAGGCGCTAGGCTTGGGGCATGACGATCGACTACCTGACCCGGCCTCGTCCGCTTTCTCCTCGCCAGGACATCCTCCCCGTGATCATCGGAGGAGACTTCGGCGTGTACGGAATCGGCCGCTGTTTCAATGAAGCTTTTGGATGTCGCTGCATCTGCGTGGGGTCCCAGCCGACCGAATCGATTACACGGTCACACTTTTTCGATGTTCGTCATGTGAGCGCCCACGCGACGGATGCGCAGCTGCTCGACACGCTCATGACGATCGCGGGGGAGCATCCCGACAAGAAGCTCATCCTCATGGCGAACCACGACATTTTCTCCGCGTTCGTGGCACGCAACATGGACAAGCTGTCGCGACACTACGCGCTGCCCTTCCCGAACCTGGAGGTCATGAACCGCCTGACGGATAAGGCCGAGTTTGCCCGCGCCTGCGAGCGCGCCGGCATTGACACCCCCGGCACGGTCGTCGTCGACTTCTCCGACGCGACGAACGAGGCCTGGGTTGCCCCGGAGATTCCCTTCACGTTCCCCGTGGTGGCCAAGGCGGCCAACGGTGAGCCCTACGACGTTCTCGAGTTCGAGGGCAAGCGCAAGATCTGGTTTATCGACACGCCCGCCGAGCTGGCCAAGCTATGGGAGACCCTCAAGAAGGCGGGCTTCCGCGACACCTTCCTGGTTCAGGAGCTCGTTCCCGGCGACAATACGGCGATGCGTTCCATCACCGCGTACGTCGACTCGCGCGGCGAGGTCACCCTCATCGGTTCTGCCCGCGTGCTCCTGGAGGACCACGCGCCGACCATGATCGGCAACCCCGTCGCCATGATCACCGAGGACTTCCCGCAGCTGTGGGCGGACGCATGCGCGCTGCTGACCGAGAACGGCTATCGGGGATTCGCGAACTTCGACGTCAAAATCGATCCGCGCGATGGGCGCGCCCTGTTCTTCGAGGTCAACCCGCGTATCGGCCGCAACAACTGGTACATGGCCGCCGCGGGCGCCAACCCCATGATCCCCATGGTGGCCGACCTCATCGACGGCCAGGCCTGCGAGCAGACCCAGGCCACCGACGAGATCCTCTACACGCTGGTTCCCGACTCGCTGCTCCTGCGCTACATCACCGACTCCGACCTGCGCGGCCGCGTCAAGCGCATCATCCGCGAGGGACGTCGCTTTGACCTGCTCCTGAACCCCACCGAAAAAGACCTGCGCCGCAACCTCATCGTGTGGCTCCAGAAGCAGAATCACCGCCGTAAGTTCGCGCGTTATTACCCCGAGCCGACCGAGACCTCGTACTGAGACGAACCGCCCGCTCGCACGGCCCCCGTCGCCGGGCCACGGCCTCGTCGATGGGGGCAGGGCCCCTGCTAGACTGACCACCGAAACTTTCGACAAACCGAGGACACCATGACGACCACCTCACTCGTGCCCATCTCCCAAGAAGACAAGACCGCCGCTGTCTCCGGCTTCCAGGACCGCTCCCTTCCCATCGAACAGACCTGCGTGTGGGAGACCTTCGAGAAGTCGCAGGGTCATGGCGTGTGGGGACGCTACGCGTGGTGCGAGGACGACACCAAGGTCGCCTTCATCACCCTCTACAAGTACGCGGTGCGCGGCGTGCACTACCTGTGGGCCAAGTGGGGACCCGCGTGGGTCAAGGAGGCCACCCCCGAGCGCGAGGCCGCGCTGCGCGCCGACCTGCTCGCAGAAATCCACAAGCGCGACAAGTCTGTCGCCTTCGTGCGCCTGCACGCCATCTACCAGCACCCCGACCTGGTGATGCCGCTGCAGACCATCTCTTACGACCGCACCGTCGTCATCGACACCTCCGGCAAGACCGAGGACGCGATCCTGGCGACCATGACCAAGTCTGGTAAGCGCTCGATCCGCTCCGGCTTGAAGAAGGGCAAGGCCGAGGGCGTCACCTTCCACGAGGACACGGCCAACGCGGCCGAGGTCATCGACGAGTACTACGCCGTCATGGAGGAGACCGCCGAGCGCGACGGGTTCCGTCCTCACCCCAAGGACTACTACATGAGTCTGCTCACCACGCTCGGCCCCAAGCATGCGCGCATCTTCTCCATGCGCGACGCCGACGGCAACATCCTGTGCTGGGACTTCTGCCTCGTCGAGGGCATCCGCGCCCAGGCCGAGTACGGCGCCTCCACCGAGGCCGGCCGACGCCTGCGTCAGCCTCCGGTCCTTGACTTCCTGGCCGCCGAATTCCTGGCGCGCGACGGCGTGCGTGAATTCGACCTGATGGGTGCGCACTCGCCGCGCTGCCCCGATCTGTACAGCGTCGGCAAGTACAAGAGCGCCTTCGCCTCGCACTACACGGACGTGCCCGGCGGCTGGGACATGCCCGTCAAGAAGGCCACCTACCGTGCTCTGACCGCCGCCAAAGCGGTGAAGGACTGGCGCGCCCGCTCCTGAAGGGCGCCCTCACCAGGGATAGAATCCCACTAGCAACATACGCTCTCGAAGGAATCAAACAAGGAGACACCGTGCCCGACATCTCGCTCGTCATCGACGGAGAAAACCAGACCGTACCGGCGGGGACCACGGGCACGACGTGGTTCGACAAGGCCCGCGACGTCGTCGCCATCAAGGTCGACGGCGAACCTCGTGACCTCGCCACTGCCTTCGAAGAGGGCACGACCGTCGAGGCCATCACCCTGGCCAGCGAGGACGGCCTGAACATCCTGCGTCACAGCGCGACCCACGTGCTCGCGCAGGCCGTTCAGGACGTCTTCCCCGACGTGAACCTCGGCATCGGCCCCTTCATCACCGACGGCTTCTACTACGACTTCGGCAACATCGACGCTGTCACCCCCGAGCTGCTGCGCGACCTCGAGAAGCGCATGAAGCGCATCATCAAGGAGGGGCAGCGCTTCGTGCGCCGCGAGATCTCCGAGGACGAGGCCGTGGTTGAGCTGGCTGATCAGCCGTACAAGCTCGAGCTCGTCACCACGAAGGGCAAGGGCGCCGAGGGCGCGTCCGTCGAGGTCGGCGGCGCGACGCTCACCATGTACGACAACGTGCGCCGCGACGGCTCGGTGGCCTGGAGGGACCTGTGCCGCGGCCCCCACCTGCCCTCCACCAAGCTCATCGGCAACGGCTTCGCGCTGACCAAGGCCTCGGCCGCCTACTGGAAGGGCGACCAGTCGAACGATCAGCTCCAGCGCATCTACGGCACTGCTTGGGCCTCCAAGGAAGACCTCGTCGCCTACCAGGAGCGCATCAAGGAAGCCGAGCGCCGCGACCACCGTCGCCTGGGTGCCGAGCTGGACCTGTACTCCTTCCCCGAGGAGATCGGCCCCGGCCTCGTCGTGTTCCATCCCAAGGGTGGCATCCTGCGCCACGAGATCGAGTCCTACGTGACAGACCGCCATAAGAAGGCCGGCTTCGACTTCGTGCACACCCCGGAGATTTCCAAGGGCGGGCTCTTCCACACGTCGGGTCACCTGCCCTACTACGCGGACACGATGTTCCCGCCCATGCTCGTCGACGAAGAACGCGACGAGGAGGGCAACGTGACCAAGGCAGGCCAGGAGTACTACCTCAAGGCCATGAACTGCCCGATGCACAACCTGATCTTCCGCTCGCGCGGTCGCTCCTACCGTGAGCTGCCGCTGCGCTTCTACGAGCTGGGCCACGACTACCGGTACGAGAAGAGCGGCGTCGTCCACGGCCTGACCCGTATGCGCGGCTTCACGCAGGACGACTCGCACACGTACTGCACGCCTGAGCAGGCTTCGGAGGAGATCCGCACGCAGATCGAGTTCTTCCTGTCGATTCTCTCGGCTTTCGGCCTCAAGGACTTCTACCTCGAGCTGTCCACGCGCGACGAGGACGGCAAGAAGAAGGACAAGTTCATCGGATCGGACGAGGACTGGGCGGCTGCCACGAAGGCCCTCGAAGACGCCTGCGCCGCGACCGGCCTTGATCTCGTTCCCGATCCGGGCGGCGCCGCCTTCTACGGCCCCAAGGTCTCCGTGCAGGTCAAGGATGCGATCGGCCGCACCTGGCAGATGTCGACCATCCAGTACGACTTCAACCAGCCCGACCGCTTCGACCTGGAGTACACCGCAGCCGACGGCTCCCGCCAGCGCCCCGTCATGATCCACTCCGCGAAGCTGGGGTCCGTCGAGCGCTTCATCGGCGTCCTCACCGAGCACTACGCGGGCGCGTTCCCGGCGTGGCTCTCGCCCGTCCAGGTCCGCCTCATCCCCGTCGCCGAGGCCTTCGACGGCTACGTCAAGGACGTCGCCGCCAAGCTGCGCGAGCGTGGCGTGCGCGTCGAGACCGACCTGTCGGACGATCGCTTCGGCAAGAAGATCCGCAACGCCTCCAAGGACAAGATCCCCTTCACGCTCATCGCCGGCGGCGAGGACGTCGAGGCCGGGGCCGTGTCCTTCCGTCTGCGTGACGGCTCGCAGCACAACGGCGTCGCCGTTGATCGTGCGGTCGAGCTGATCGTGTCGCACATCGAGCAGCGCAACAACGCCGACCAGATCGACGGCCTCGACAAGGCGTGAGCGATATGACGGAGCAGGGCACGCACACCGAACCGCTGCCCACCGAGGACGCCCGCGAGCTTGCGGGCGTCCCGGACGGCTTCGGTCGCTTTTGGACCCCGTACCGGATGGCCTACATCCACGGGGAGGGCAAGCCCGCCGATGCCTCGGATCGGACGTGTCCGTTCTGTAGCGCGCCGACAAAGGCCGACGATGAGGGGCTGATCGTCTTTCGGGGTGCCACCTGCTTCGTTCTCATGAACCTGTTTCCCTACAACTCCGGCCACCTGCTCGTGTGCCCGTACCGTCACGTGTCGGACTACACGGAGCTGACGAACGAGGAGCGCGTCGAGCTCGGCGACCTGACGGCCACCGCCATGCGCGTCTCGCGTGAGGTCGCCGGCCCGCACGGCTTCAACCTGGGCATGAACCAGGGCGAGGTCGCGGGGGCTGGCATTGCCGCGCACTTGCACCAGCACGTGGTGCCCCGGTGGGCAGGGGACGCGAACTTCCTGCCTATCATCGCGCGCACGAAGGCCGTGCCCGAGCTTCTTGAGGATGCTCGCGCCCGCCTCGCCGCTGCCTGGCCTCAGGAGGGCTGATGCTCGGCAATCACGGTCGATCCATCACGAAGGCAATCTTTACGCCGCTCGCGCGCGTTCTTGCCCGTCTCGGCGTCACCCCCAACATGGTGACGGTCGTGGGCACGGTCGCGACGGTCGTCATTGCCGTCCTTTGTCTGCCGCAGGGCTGGATCTGGCAGGGGGCCATCGGCCTCGCCATCGTCATGTTCGGCGATTCCATCGACGGTACGCTGGCACGCATGACGGCCGGCGGTACGCGCTTTGGCGCGTTCCTTGACTCCACCCTGGACCGTCTGGCCGACGGCGCGGTCTTCGGATCGCTGAGCGCCTACGCGGTCTTCCAGATGGCGGACTCGCCCGTGCGGACGTGGGCGATCATCGCCGGCATCTGCTCGATCGTCGGCGCCGCGGCCGTGCCGTATGCTCGCGCCCGCGCGGAGTCTGTCGGCGTCGTGGCCAAGCTCGGCATCGCTGAGCGCACCGATCGGCTCATCGTCGGCATGGGCAGCGCGATTCTTATGAGCGTGGGCCTGCCGCAGTGGGTGTTCGCGGTTGGCCTGACGTGGGTGGCGTTCGCGTCCTTCGTGACGGTGTGCCAGCGCATCTGGTTCACCGCGCGCCACATCGACGAGGGAGCCCAGTGACCTTCTCCGCCCTCTCGCTCGCATTCCGTCTCGCTCCTCGTCTGCCGCTGCGACGCGTGATGCGCCTGGCAGATAGGGGAGCGCGTCTTGTGGCGCGTCGGGGTGGCGCCCCGATCGAGCGCCTGCGCGCCAACATGGCTCGTCTGACTGGCAGCCCGGTCTCGGATGAACGTCTCGAGGCGGCTGTGCGCTCGCACATCCGTAACTACGCCGAGGAACTGATGCTCGGCTCGCGCCGAGGCGCACCCCTGTTGGAGGGAGTGACCTTCGAGGGTTTTGACGCACTGGTCGAGGCTAGCGCAGATGGGCCGGTCATCTTGGCGTTGGGTCATTCGGGCAGCTGGGATCGGGCGGGAGCGTGGGTGTGCGCCAACGGCCCAGGGATCGTTACTGTCGCCGAAAAGGTTGAGCCTCCCTCGCTTTTCGAGCGGTTCGTCGCTCTGCGCGAGGGGCTGGGCATGGAGATCATCGGTGTTGGTCCAGGCGAGTCGGTGTTTTCGACCCTCGTTGAACGCGTGCGGGGCCGCAGTGTCATCGTGCCGCTCCTGGCCGATCGCGATATCTCGGGGTCGGGCATCGAGGTTGATCTGGGGACTGGACGTGCGCTCGTCGCGGCGGGCCCCGCGGCGCTCGCGACGAAACTGGACCGTCCGCTGTTCGCGGCCTGTATCACCTACGAAAACGAGACGTCGGCGGGTGCAGACGTGCGCGTGCGTTGCGTCGGCCCGATCAGTGCGCCGACGGATCGTGCACCCGGAGTGAACCGGGTCGAGGCGCTCACGCAGGCCTGGGTGAGCGAGTTCGCGGCAATGATGGCGGATCGTCCCCAGGACTGGCACATGATGCAGAGGGTGTACGTCGAGGATCTGGATCCGCAACGTCTGGCGCGCGCCCGCGCTGAGCACGAGAGGAAGAATCGATGAAGATTGGGATCGTCAACCCCTATTCGTGGGACGTGCCCGGGGGAGTGGGCTTTCACATCCGAGACCTGGCGCTCAAGCTTCGCTCGCGCGGACACGACGTGCGCGTCCTAACGCCGTCGACGTCTGAGGACCTGCCCGAGTGGATCACGTCGGCTGGATCGTCGGTGTCGATTCCCTTTAACGGCTCGGTTGCCAACATTTCGGTCAAGCCGACGACGATGAAGCGCACGCGGCGCTGGCTCGCCGAGAACAACTTCGATGTCGTGCACGTCCACGAGCCCGTCGTCCCGTCGGTGTCGATGGCCGCGGCGATATCCTCGCGCGCCCCGCTGGTTGGCACGTTCCACGCGGCGCTGGGCCGCTCGGTTTCCCGCTCCATTGCCTCGGCGCCCATGAGGCTGTACATGGAGCGCATCGGCGTGCGGATCGCCGTCTCCGAGGAGGCGCGGCGCACACTCATCGAGCATCACGGTGGGGACGCCGTCATCATTCCGAACGGGGTGGAGACGGCCTCGTTCCGCACAGCGACGCCGCTTGTACAGTGGGCGGCCACTGCGGATCGCCCGGTCGTCGTGTTCCTGGGGCGCCTCGACGAGCCGCGCAAGGGCCTGAGCATTTTCGTTGGCGCGATCGAGCGCGTGCTCGCGCGCTTCCCGGGCGCTCGTTTCCTGATTGCCGGGCGCGGAGACGCCCCCGATTGTCGCGAGGCCGTGGCTCGCTTCGGTGATTCCGTGTCCTTCCTGGGAGGCATTAGCGACGAGGAAAAGGAGTCCTTGCTGGCCGGAGCGAGCGTCTACGTCGCCCCGCAGACGGGCGGGGAGTCCTTCGGCATCGTCCTGGTCGAGGCCATGAGCGCGCGCACCGCCGTCGTCGCCTCCGACATCCCGGCCTTCCGAGCCGTCCTCGAGGACGGTCGCGCGGGGGCGCTCTTCGAGACCGGCAACTCGCAATCGCTCGCAGCCACCCTCATTGACCTGCTGAGCGACCCGAGCCGCCTGGAGCAGGTGTCCGACGCCGGACAGCGAGCCTCCGCGCAGTACGACTGGGAGGTCGTGGCGGACAAGGTGTTCGAGGTCTACAAGCTCGCCATCGACATGGGCAGCCCCGCCGTGTCTGGGACGCGCCGCACGCGGGACCTGTTGCGCGGGCGCACGGATCGGGAAGGGGACACGTGGTGATCTCACAGTCCGTCTGGGTGTTCGGCGCTCTCGCGGTCGCCCTGGTCATCGTGGCCGTCAGCGTCGGCGCGGCTATCGGGCGGGCGCGCCGACTCGACCGCCTCCACCAGCGCATCATTGCCTCGCGCGAGGCTCTCTCGCGCCTGCTGCTCCGACGCGCGTCCGAGGCCTCCCTTCTCGCCCAAACCTCGCCCTTTGAAGACGGGGGAGCCCAGACGATGCTCGATATCGCACGCGCCACCATCCACGACGACGGCGACCAGCTCACGACAGATGGCCTCGACCGACGCACCACGGCCTCGCGCAGAGCCGATCGGGTCGAGGTGGCCACCCGCCTCGAGCGTGCCTCTGCCTTGTCCCGTGCCATCCGTGACACCCTTACTCCTCCCGTTCGCGCCCAGGTGACAGCCGACCCGCACGCGGCCGCGCGGCTGGAAGCGCTGGACGCGACCTGTTACCGCATCGAATTGACGCGAAACGTGCACAACGTGGACGTAGCAGGAGTCCGGGCTCTGCGCTCAGCACGAATGGTAAAATTGCTCAGGCTTGCCGGACATGCTCCGATACCCGAGCCCATCGACTTTGACGACGACACACACATTGGCGGACGAGGATACTGACATGCGAAGCACACACTGGGGCGGACCCGGGGAAGACTACCGCCTGAAGAAGATCAGCGCCGCGACCGTCGGTGACGACAACGGAATCAGCGCCCCGGCCCCCGACGACGCCGCGCCCGTGTGGCAGCCACCAAAGCCCATACACTCGTTCCCGTGGCTCGAGGTGGTCCTCACCTCCCTCGGTATTCTGGGCCTTATCGGCCTGATCATCTTCTTCCTCAGCCCGGAAGCAACGGGCGTCATGGCCTTTGTGAAGACCACGCTGCTCGCGCTCATCCCCCTGTCCATCGTCGTCGGATTCCTCTTCCTGATCGACCGGTGGGAGCCCGAGCCGTGGAAGACGAAACTGGCCCTGTTCGTGTGGGGCGCCGGCGTGGCCACCCTATCCTCCGGCATTCTCAATACCGCCCTGGGTACGAATCTTGCCTACAATCTCGGCGACCTTGATACGGCCAGCGCCCTGTCCGCAACGTTTGTTGCACCCCTCGTGGAGGAGACACTCAAGGGAATCGGCGTCGTCATCGTCGTCATCGTGCGCCGCACCAACATCAACTCGGTGCTCGACGGCGTCGTCTACGCGGGCTTCTCCGCAGCTGGCTTTATGTTCACAGAGGACATCCTCTACTTCCTGCGCGAGGAAGCTACGGGGACGGCGAGCCTCCTGTTCGTGGTCGCGATCCGCGGTCTCATGAGCCCCTTCGTGCACGCGATGGCCACGTCGATGACCGGCATCGGCTTGGCGCTGGCTGTCCTCAGGTTCAAGCGCGGTTGGTCCAAAGCTGGCATTGTCCTGTTGTTCTGGTTCTTCGCCATGCTCATTCACTTCGCGTGGAACGGCAGTAGCAGCCTGGGGCCTGCACGCTTCCTCATGCTCTACCTGGTGATCCAGGTGCCGGGCTTCGTCCTGTGGACGACCCTGCTGGTGCTTGCGTCGCGTAAGGAAGCAGCGAAGATTCGCAAGGGCCTCATTCCCTACGTGCGTACCGGCTGGGTGCTGCCCGGTGAGGTGACGATGGCGACGGACATGCGCGCACGCAAGGCCGCCGTGAAATGGGCTGGCGTGGGCGGTCGCGATGCAAAGCGTGCGATGCGTTCCTTCTTGTCCAACCTCGCCGCGCTCGGGCTTGACCAGTGCATGATGGCCAAGCGTGGACCCGACCACGCCCGTATCGACAACGACCGCCAAATGCTCACGGAGGCTGCGGACAACAGGCGCGAGTTCTTGCGTCTGACGTCCATTGCCCAGCAGCAACACGATGTCTCTGAAGCCGTGACCGCACGCGTGCGCACCGCCTGAGAAATGAAGGAACAACAATGACTAATCCTCGATACCCCGGAGCATCGACGCCACGCGGGCGCGCTTATGTGCCACCGACGACCGTGATGCCCTCCCTTCCTGACAGCAACGCTTCCGAGGCGACTCCCGCGACGCAGCTCCTGCCCCAGTCGGGTGGCTCTGATGACGTGGCCGCGACGAGTTTCCTGCCCCAGTCAGGCGGCTCGGACGATGCGGCCGCAACGACTTTCCTGCCCCAGTCAGGCGGCTCGGACGTCGCCCCTGCGACCACTTTCCTGCCGCAGGGTGCCGATCCCACCGACATCACTCCTGTGTCTGAACGCAGGCGTCCCTCCGCGCGCGAGGCGACCACCTCTGCGGGCCACAAGCGTCCGTCCGCCAGTGAGGCCCACCCGACTCCCAGTCACAGGCATGGGGCGCCGACCCCACATCGTCCTGGCGCCAATGGGCAGCGCGGTGGCCGCGGACCCGTTGCACCGGGCGCGGCCACGGGGGGACAGAGCGGCGCGCCTCAGCGGGGACTGGGCGGCTCGGGCCACGCTCCCGCGGCTCAAGGTAGCGTGCCCCAGCGTGCTCTTGGTGGTCCCGATGGTGCCCCGCGTGGCCCGGTGACCGGTATGAGTGCCACGGCCTCGTCGGGTCAGGGGGGTATCGCCCAGCGTGCTCTTGGTGGTCCCAATGGTGCCCCGCGTGGCCCGGTGACCGGTATGAGTGCCACGGCCTCGTCGGGTCAGAGGGGTATCGCCCAGCGTGCTCTTGGTGGTCCCGATGGTGCCCCGCGTGGCCCGGTGACCGGTATGAGTGCCACGGCACCTCATCCCCAGCCCGAAGTCGGCGCCCCGGCAGCTGCACAGAGTGCGACATCCGACGCGGCGCCCGCCCGATCGGACCGCAGTTTGCCCGTCGCTGACGCGGCACCAGCTCAGGCGAGCAGGAGCCTGCCGGTGACCGATTCGGTCCCTCTGCCCGTTGCTAGCACTCCCGAAAACTCGTTCTCAGCTGCGGCGGCATCCGCTCCCGCCAAGGCACCTGCGGCTGCTTCCGCGCTCGCGCCCGCGGCAGCCATTCCTGCGCCCGAGCCGGCGGCGTCTGTTCCCGCTCCTTCCTCGGTGCCCGCTCCGACGGTGGCTCCGGCTGCTTCCGCGCCTGCGCCCGAGGTGGCCGTCCCCGCGTCTCCTGCGCCTTCCTCGGTGCCCGCTCCGACGGCGGCTCCGGCTGCTTCCATGCCTGCGCCCGAGGTGGCCGTCCCCGCGTCTGCTGCGCCTGAGCCGGCGGCCTCGGCTCCTTCTCCCTCCTCGGTGCCCGCTCCGGCGGCTGCTGTTGAGCCGACTGCGGCGGCTCCGGCTGCTTCCGCGCCTGCGCCCGAGGTGGCTGTCCCCGCGTCTGCTGCGCCTGAGCCGGCGGCGTCGGCTCCCGCGGCCTCCTCACCCTCTACACCGCAGGGCCCGGTGACCAGCCCATCGACCGCGTCGCCCGCGCAACCAGCGCAGGGGCAGACGGCCTCGAACTCGGGGGGAGTCGGCCAATTCACGCCTCAGTTCGAGTCCTTTGTGCGCAGCGGCCCCACGATGCCGGGCCCCCTCACGGCGCAGTACCCGACGCTGGCTCCGCGCACGGCCCAGGTCTGGTCCGTGCCCAAGCCGAAGAAGAAGCCTCTTCCCATCTTCGAGTCGGTCGTTGCTGGTGCGGGAGCAGCGCTGATGATCGTCGGTGTGCTGGGTTTCCTCCAGGCAAGTGGCCCGGTTTTGACGGTCTTCCTGGCCATCTTGTGCATCGTGCCTCTCGCCATCGTCGTCTCGCTGCTTCTCTTCATCGATCGCTTTGAACCCGAGCCCTTGGGGATGAAGCTTGCCGCGCTAGCGTGGGGCGGCGGTGTGTCAGTCTTCTTCGCGATCATGGGAAATGAATATGTTCAGTACTCCGTTACTGAACAAACGGGCGACGAAGTCCAAGGAATAGTCTTCTCCGTCGTTGTCGGTGCACCGGTGGTCGAAGAACTGTTGAAGGGCCTTGGCGTTCTCGTTATCGTGTGGGCTCGCCGTACCCACATTTCATCTGCCATCGACGGACTTATCTACGCCGGCTTCGCAGCCTGCGGATTCCTAGTCGTCGAGGATTTCACCTACTTTGTGAGAGCAGTTTTGACGGACGGTGACCTCGGGCAGTTGTTCTTCCAACGTGTCGTCATGGGTGTCTTCGGTCACGTGATGTACACGAGCTGCATGGGCTGGGCGACAGGGTGGGCAGTCACCCGTGCCCGCTCGGCAGCCGCCGGATGCGGAGCTGTGGCCCTCGGCTGGTTCACGGGTATGCTCCTGCACGCCACGTGGAACGGCACTGCTGTCCTGTCTGGGGGCGACGAAGAACTGTTCTACACCTTCTACATGTTCATCCACATCCCGCTGTTCCTCTTGTGGTTCTTGTTCATCGCGCTGGCGATGAAGCGCGAACGACGCGACGCTGCCGCAGGCCTCATGCCCTACGTGGCGCAGGGGTGGATTATCCCCGCCGAGATTCAGATGGTGTGCGATCCTCGCTCACGCCGTGCCGCCCTGGCCTGGGCGTCCAACGGTGGACCGTTGGCGAAGAAGGCAATGAAGCAGTTCATGTACGCGCTCGCCACACTCGGCCTGCACCAGGTTGTCATGAAGAATCGTGGTCCCGAGAAGGCGCGCATCACAGAATCGAGAGAGCTCGCGAAAGAAGCAACCTCACAACGCAAGATCTTCATGAAGCTCACACGTATGCGACGATTCTGACGTGTCGCTTCATGGCCGTTTCACCGGCTCCTCACAGGAACCGCACAGTATGAACGGCCATGATTGCGCCGACAGAAAGGAAACATACGTGACTAAAACTCTTTCGGCTCGCTCCTCGCGGGCTCTGACCGTGTGCTCGCTTCTGGTGATCATTGCGAGTATTCCCGCGCTGGGCTTCGAACTATATGACGCTCTGAGTGGTGTGCCAGCCGCCACGGCGGGAATCGCCGTGGGCGCGTCGTGCCTGAGCGCGCTTGTGGGGCTGGTGTTCCTGGCGGTTGTCGCCCGAGGTAGGCCTTCGTTCCTATCCTGGATCGCCGCCTTCGCATGGGGGACCGGCGGGGCACTAATCATGGCCGGCTTCGGCAACGACTACGTGGACGGCGCAGTCGAGGCCAGCGCTCTGAGAAGTGAGACCGTCTACTTCGTGACGTCGGTCGTGACGGGTCCCGTCGTCGAAGAGAGTGTGAAGGGCATCGGTGTGCTCATCCTGGTCCTGGCTGCGCGCGCGGTCTTGGAGCGCCCGTCTCAGGGCGCGGTCCTGGGTGCTCTCGTGGGCCTCGGGTTTGCCTGGGGTGAGGACATCGGCTACTACGTGGCGGCACTCAAGGACGGCATGGGCGGCCTGTGGGAATCGTTCCTGGCCCGCGCCCTCCTCGGTGCCTTCGGGCACGCTATCTTCACGGGCGTCTTCGGATTCGCGCTGTGCTGGGCGATCCTGCGCGCGAAGAATGCCTTCGTCGGGATCGCCGCGGGCCTCGGCGGTTTCGCGGGAGCCGTGCTCCTGCACGCGCAGGCCAACGGAGTTGGCTTCCTGGCGCCGGAGGACTCCTGGAACCTGACCTACGGGTCGATTGAAATCCCGGTGTTCATCGTCAGTGTCGCCCTGCTCGTGTGGGGGCTGCGTCGTCGGCGGGCTACCCTGGAGGCATGAGCGCACTCGACTGGCCATTGGACGCGGACGGCTATCCCCACCGGGAGGCCGCCCGCGTCCTCCTTTTCGACGACGCGGGCAGAGTTCTACTGGCGATGGGACACGACGAGGATCAGCCCGATCGCGCCTGGTGGTTCACGATCGGAGGCGGCATCGAGGAGGGGGAGGACCCCCGCGCCGCCGCCGTGCGCGAGGTATTCGAGGAGACCGGGCTGCGCCTCGACGCGCACGAGCTGGTCGGGCCCGTCCTGTATCGGACCGCCGAGTTCGACTTCCTGGCGGTCACCGCGCGCCAGGACGAGTGGTTCTTTATCGCCCGCGCCCCGTCAACTGACTTGAGCCGAGACGGATGGACGGACCTGGAGCGCTCCGTCATCGACGCGCAGCGCTGGTGGGACATCGACGAGGCCGCGGCCAGCATCGACGGCGAGATCTACCCCGCGCAGATCCTTGAGTTTGCACGCGCATGGAAGGACGGCTGGGACGGCCACCTCATCGAGCTGACCGACACCCGCGAACCCTAGAGTGCTCCCTGAGCGGGGGCCAGGCCCAGGGGAGCGATCGCCAGCGACAGGTCGGCAACGTTGAGCTGGACCGACACCTGCTCGCGCACCGCCGGCTTGGCGCAAAACGCGATGCCAACCCCGGCCTCGTGCATCATCGGGATGTCGTTCGCGCCGTCGCCGATCGCGACCGTGCGCTCCATGGGCACACCCAGGGACGAGGCCCACTCACGCAGGCACTCCACCTTGACCTGGGAGGTCACGATCCTGCCCAACACGCGGCCCGTCAGATAGCCGTCCACAACCTCCAGGCGGTTGGCCGCGTAGAAGTCGATGCCCAGGGAGGCCGCCAAGGGAGCGACCACCTCCTCGAAGCCACCCGACACGACGCCGAAGTGCCCGCCCGCGGCGTGCACGGCGTCGATCAGCTCGCGGGCGCCCTTCGTCGGAGTGATGCGAGCCAGGACGTCGGCGAAGACGCTGTGCGGAACGCCCCTCAACGTCGCAACCCGCTCGCGCAACGACTCCGCGAAATCCAGCTCGCCGTTCATCGCGCGTGCGGTCACCGCGGCGACCTGCTCGCGAGTGCCAGCGGCCTCGGCCAGCTCCTCGATGACCTCTTGAGTGATCAGCGTCGAATCAACGTCGGTGACGACGAGGCCGGGTGCCCCGCTGGCAAACAGCAGCGGTGCACCCGGCTCATCGAGATGGTGAGGGGAACTCACTTGGTGACGACCGTGCCCTTGGGAACGACCGTGATGCCCGACTCGGTAACCGTGAAGCCGCGCTCGATATCGTACTCGTGATTGACGCCGACCTCGGCGCCTTCCTCAACGACGACGTTCTTATCCAGAATCGTCTTCACGACCCGCGCATGGCGACCGATGCGGCAGCCGTGCATAACGACCGAATCCTCGATCTTCGCCCACGAATGGACGTAGGTATTCGGGGACAGGACCGAGCGCACGACCTCACCGCCGGAGACAATCACGCCGGGCGACACGAAGGAGTCCACCGCGTGGCCCAGGCGATCCTGGTCGCCGTAGACGAACTTCGCGGGCGGCAGCGATCCGTCGATCATCGTCATCGTCGGCCACTCGCGGTTGTACAGGTTGAACACCGGGTGCACCGAGATGAGGTCCATGTTCGCCTCGTAGTAGGCGTCCAGCGTACCAACGTCGCGCCAGTAATCGCGGTCGCGGTCGGTCGAACCCGGCACGTCGTTGTCCTGGAAGTCGTAGACGCCGCACTCGCCGCGCTCGACGAACCACGGGATGATGTTGCCACCCATGTCGTGCTTCGAATCGGGGTTAGCAGCGTCCTCACGCAGAGCGTTGACCAGGTCCTTCGTGGTGAAGACGTAGTTGCCCATCGACGCCAGGACCTTGGTGGGATCGTCCGGCAGGCCCTCTGCGTGCTGAGGCTTCTCCAGGAAGTTCTTCACGACGCCGTCCTCACCGTCGATGACACCCAGGGCGGGAGCGAGCTCGATCGGCTGACGGATACCGGCGACCGTGGCCGGCAGGCCCGACTTGATGTGGTGGTCGACCATCTGCGAGAAGTCCATGCGGTAGATGTTGTCCGCACCGATGATGACGATGTACTCGGGCGCCTCGTCGTCGACGATGTTCAGCGACTGGTAGATGGCGTCCGCGCTGCCCAGGTACCAGTGGGGGCCGCGACGCTGCTGAGCCGGAACAGGCGCAATGAAGTTGCCGAGCAGGGGGGGAGGTGTACCAGGTCTTCGTGACGTGGCGGTCAAGGGAGTGCGACTTGTACTGAGTCAGCACGACGATCTTGAGGTATCCGGAGTTCACGATATTCGACAGAGCGAAATCGATCAGACGGAAATGACCTCCAAACGGAACGGCAGGCTTCGCGCGATCCGCCGTCAGCGGCATCAGACGCTTACCTTCACCGCCCGCAAGAACAATCGCTAGAACGTGGTTCTTTGCCATACGGCACCTCTTCGTTGGTCGTTTTGGGCGCGCACCGGTGCAGGCCCGTGGGTGTAGTCACACTGTATTACAAATGTCCATCGATTGCTGCACCGTCTCGTTTCGGTTTCGATGCCCGTGATTTCGGATACTATGTGTTACACGCGTCGCCACTGTCGGAAGGACCACATCATGCGCGTTGATCTGCTCACCCGCGAATACCCGCCCCACGTCTACGGCGGAGCCGGTGTCCATGTTCTCGAGTTGGCCAAGGTGCTGCGCGGCCTCGTCGATGACCTGCGAGTGCAGGCCTTCGATGGCCCCCGCGAGCCCGGAACTGACGGAGCCGATCCGGGGGTGACCGGTCACTCGGACCTGCCCCAGCTTGAGGGAGCTAACGCTGCGCTGCGTACCCTCGGTGTCGACCTCGAGATTGCCGCCGCGTGTGAGGGCTCGGACCTGGTGCACTCGCACACCTGGTACGCCAACTTCGCCGGTCACGTCGCCTCGCTCCTCGGCGACATCCCCCACGTCATCTCCGCTCACTCGCTCGAGCCGCTGCGTCCCTGGAAGGCCGAGCAGCTCGGCGGCGGCTACCGCCTGTCCTCCTACGTGGAGAAGACTGCCTACGAGGCTGCCAGCGCCATCGTGGCCGTCTCCAATGGCATGCGCGACGACATCCTGCGCTGCTACCCGGGCGTGGACCCCGAGCGCGTCCACGTCATCCACAACGGCATCGACCTGAACAAGTGGCACGCACCCGTCGGCGAGGCCGGGGATGAGCTGCGCGCACGCGTCCTGGCGGAGCACGGCATCGATCCGTCGCGCCGCACGGTCGTCTTCGTTGGCCGCATTACCCGTCAGAAGGGCCTGCCCTACTTCCTGCGCGCCGCCCGCCTGCTGCCCGACGACGTCCAGCTCGTCCTGTGCGCCGGCGCCCCGGACACCCCGGAGATCGCCGCCGAGGTCGAGGGCCTGGTCGCCGAGCTTCGCGCCACCCGCTCCGGCGTCGTGCTCATCTCCGAGATGCTCCCGCAGCCCGAGGTCGCGGCCATCCTCTCCGCCGCGCAGGTCTTCATCACGCCCTCGGTGTACGAGCCCCTCGGCATCGTCAACCTGGAGGCCATGGCTCTCGGCCTGCCCGTCGTCGGCACGGCCACCGGCGGTATCCCCGACGTCATCGTCGATGGCGAGACCGGCTACCTGGTGCCGATCGATCAGATGCAGGACGGCACGGGCACGCCGCTCGATCCCGAGACGTTCCAGCGTGACATGGCTGATCGCCTGATCCGCGTGCTGGATGACCCCGAGCTGGGCCGCCGCATGGGCGAGGCCGGGCTCGTGCGCGCTCGCGAGCATTTCTCCTGGGAAGCGATCGGCGTCAAGACCGCCGAGCTGTACCGCTCGCTCGTCTGAGACGCGCGCGGTGTCTAACACGACTAGGCTTGATGCATGACTTACGTCCTGAATCTTTCCCATGTGTCCCTCACGCGAGGAGACACGCAGGTCCTGTCCGACGTCTCGTGGTCGACGCGTCCGCGCCAGCACTGGGTCATCGTCGGCCCCAACGGCGCGGGCAAGACGACGCTCGCTCGAGTCGCCTCTGGGAGGGTCGCGCCTGATTCGGGCGACGTGACCCTGTCCGAGACTGACATTGCGCATGCCGATCCCGCTGAGGTCGCAACGCGCGTCGGCTTGGCCTCGGCTGCCGTGGCGGCGAAGATCGTCCCCACCCAGTCCGTGTTGGACACCGTGCGCAGCGCGGCCTGGGGCCTGGCTGTTGCCCATGACGAGGAGTACGAGGATGTCGACGACGCGCGCGCGGCCGCGCTCATGGAGATCTTCGGCGTTGACCATCTCGCCCAGCGAGAGTTTTCCACGCTCTCCGAGGGCGAGGCGCAGCGGGTCCTTCTCGCGCGAGCGCTCATGACCGACCCGGAAGTGCTGGTCCTCGACGAACCCACCTCCGGCCTCGACCTGGGTGCCCGCGAGTTGCTGATTGCTGCGCTTTCGGAGATAATGAAGGGTTCGAAATCTCCGCAGATCATCCTGGTGACCCACCAGATCGAGGAGATTCCTGACGGCGTGACGCACTGCGCGATCATGTCGCAGGGGCAGATTGCCCACCAGGGTCCCATCGAGGACGTGCTGACGGGCGTCAATCTGTCGCAGGTCTATGGAATGCCGCTGCTCGCCGGACGTGCCGACGGACGCTGGTGGGCGCGCGGCGTCACCGACTAAGGGGGGTATATGACTACCTGGTGGCTGTGGATTCTCGCCGCCCTCGTGTGCGGCATCATCGAGGTCATGAGCCTCAGCTTCGTGTTCCTCATGTTCGCCATTGGCGCCTTGGCGGCGGGTATCGCCGGTGCCTTCGGCGCCAATGAGGCAATTCAGGTGATCGTGTTCGTCGTCGTGACGGTGGCGCTTCTGGCTGGTTTGCGCCCCTTCCTGAAGGGACGCATCGAGAGGTCGGCCGGCGACGTGCGCACGAACACCGGCGCCCTGCTCGGCAAGACGGGGTATGTCACCGAGGTCGTGGGTGAGCGGCACGGTCGCATCCAGTTTTCTGGTGGCGAGTGGAGCGCGCGAACGCAAGGCCCTGAGCTTCCCGTTGGTGCCGAGGTGCGCGTCGATCGTATCGACGGAGCAACCGCTGTCGTGAGCGCCCTCAATCCGTCGGGGTCGGCACCTACCCAGCCGTCTGCGGGTTCGGCCTCCTGAAAGCCCCGCTTCTGTCAGAGACGTAAGAAAGGAAATACGTTATGAGTTCCGGTCAAGTCATCGGCAACATCGCGGTGATCGTGGTCCTCACGCTCATTGTTTTCGTTGTCATTTCGCTGGTGCGTGCGGTGAGGATTGTCCCGCAGTCGCAGGCGTACGTTGTTGAACGCCTTGGTCGCTACCAGGCGGTCCTGGAGGGTGGCTTCCACCTGCTGGTTCCCTTCGTGGACCGCGTCGCCGCGCGCATCGACCTTCGTGAGCAGGTCGCGAACTTCCCGCCCCAGCCTGTTATCACCGCCGACCAGGCGATGGTGTCGATCGACTCCGTGATCTACTTCCAGATCACCGCTCCGCGCAGCGCGACCTACGAGGTCGCGAACTTCCTGCAGGCGATCGAGCAGCTCACCGCGACCACGCTGCGTAACCTGATCGGTTCCCTCGATCTGGAGCAGACGCAGACCTCGCGCGAGTCCATCAACAAGCAGCTGCGCGGCGTCCTCGATGAGGCGACGGGTCCGTGGGGCATCCGCGTGACCCGCGTCGAGCTCAAGTCGATCGAGCCGCCGCCGCGAGTCCTGGCTGCCATGGAGCAGCAGATCACCGCCGAGCGCACCAAGCGCGCCACGATTCTGACCGCCGAGGCCGAGCGTGAGGCGCAGATCAAGAAGGCCGAGGGTGCCAAGCAGGCTGCCGTTCTGGCCGCTTCTGCCCAGCAGGAGGCTCAGGTGCTGCAGGCTAAGGGCCAGAAGGAAGCCCTGATCCTGCAGGCCGAGGGTGCCCGCCAAGCGCAGATCCTGCGCGCTCAGGGTGAGTCCGAGGCCATTCAGACGGTCTTCGCCGCGATCAACGCGGGCAAGGCCACGCCGGAGCTGCTCTCCTACAAGTACCTGGAGATGCTGCCGAAGATCGCCGATGGACAGGCGTCCAAGCTGTGGATGGTTCCTTCCGATCTGACCGGCGCACTGGAATCCATCTCGAAGGGTTTCGGTCTGGGCAAGTAGACTGGAGCCTATGCCGGGCCGACCGCAGTCCCTGCGGTCGGCCCGTCGTCTATCTACGGGAGGACAACGGTGGATTCGCATCAGGAGCACGTGCTGCGCGAGGTCGCGCAGAAGAACATCCGTTTCATTCGGCTGTGGTTCACGGACGTCGCGGGCGTCTTAAAGTCGATCTCGATTGATCCGGGTGAGCTGGAGGACGCTTTCACCGAGGGTATTGGCTTCGACGGCTCGGCCGTCGAGGGCCTGACCCGCGTGTTTGAATCCGACATGCTGCTCATGCCTGACGCCTCCACGTTCCAGCTGCTGCCGTGGCGCTCCAACGAGGATCCCGTCGCCCGCATGTTCTGCGACGTGCTCATGCCCGACGGTCGCCCGGCGCCCTCGGATCCTCGCGGCGTCCTGGAGCGTGTCGTCGAGCGCGCCGCCGACGCCGGATTCCGCGTCATGATGCATCCCGAGATCGAGTTCTACCTCCTGCGCCAGCCCGTCACCCCTGAGCGCATGGTGCCCGTGGACCAGGCGGGCTATTTCGATCACGTGGCCCGAGGGGACTCCAACGACTTCCGCCGCCGTGCCGTGCGCATGCTGGAGGACATGGGGATTCCCGTGGAGTTCTCTCACCACGAGGGAGGCCCCGGTCAAAACGAGATCGACCTGCGGGCCGTTGACCCGGTGCGCGCGGCCGACAACATCATGACGGCCCGCACGGTCATCGAGGAGGTGGCGCTGCGTGAGGAGCTGGTCGCCACCTTCATGCCCAAGCCCTTTATCGAACACCCGGGGTCGGGCATGCACACGCACCTCTCGCTCTTCGAGGGTGAGGAGAACGCGTTCTTCTCCCCGTCGGGGCAGTACCGCCTCTCCACGACCGGGCGGCGTTTCATTGCGGGCCTGCTCGCGCACGCCGGCGACATAGCGGCGATCACGAACCAGCACGTCAACTCCTACAAGCGCCTGTGGGGCGGGGGAGAGGCCCCGTCCTACGTGTGCTGGGGGCACCTCAACCGCTCGGCCCTCGTGCGCGTGCCCCTTTACAAGCCGAAGAAGAGCGCGTCGGCGCGCATTGAGTACCGCGCCCCCGACCCGAGTGCGAACCCGTACTTGGCGTTCGCCGTCATGATCGCGGCCGGCCTGGACGGCATCGAGAAGAAGCTGGAACTTATGCCGGAGGCCGAGGATAACGTGTGGGATCTGTCAGATCGCGAGCGCCAGGTGATGGGTATCCACGCGCTGCCCGCCTCCCTGTCGGACGCGGTGCGTGAGATGAAGAAGTCGGAGCTTGTGGCCTCGACACTGGGCGAACAGGTCTTTGACTACGTCATCCGCAACAAGCGCAAGGAATGGACGGAGTACCGCCAGCAGATCACGCGACAGGAACTTGAGCAATTCTTGAAGGTTGTTCCCCGGTGACCCCCGACGATCTGCGGGTCGCGGGCTTCCTGGACGCGCGCCGCGCCCTGTCCTTCCTCGAGGAGCTGCCTGCGGGGCAGTCGTGGGTGGGTGACCTGAGCGCGTCGGCCGACCCGGACCAGGCCCTGCTCCAGGCGGTGCGTCTGCGCGAGGCCGACCCCGGCCTCGTCGATGCCCTGAGCGCGGACGAGCGCGCCCGTCGGCGCGTGTGCGCGATCCTGGGGGGAAGCCAGTGGTTGGGTGATTACGTCATCGCCGAGCCCGAGCGCGCCGCCGCCATCAACGAGGATCCGGGTGATCCTCGGGATGTCCTGTTCGAGGCCGTGGGAGCTCGCGCGCTCAGCTCCGGTGCGTGGGTGGCCGCGCGGGAGGCGAGCGCCGACGACTTGCGCGCCGCCTACCGCCGGGTGCTGCTGCACCTGGCCGCCGACGATCTGACGAGCGCAAGCCCCGAGGCGGCCATGCCGAGCGTGGGCGCGCGCATCGCGGACCTGGTGGACGCCACGATGGACGCGGGCCTGGCCCTGGCACGCCGCGACGTCGACCCCGAGGGCACGGTTCCCTTCGCGATCATCGCGATGGGCAAGACCGGGCGCGCGCGAGCTCAACTACATCTCCGACGTGGACGTCATCTACGTCGCCAAGGCCGGGGCGGACGGGGACGAACGAAGCGCCCTGGAGAAAGCAACCCGCCTGGCCTCAGCCACGGCCTCGGCCTGCTCGGGGCCGGGCACACAGGCACCGCTGTGGACCGTGGACGCGAACCTGCGACCCGAGGGGCGCAACGGCGTCCTCGTGCGCACGATCGAGTCCTACCGCCAGTACTGGGACAAGTGGGCGCAGACCTGGGAGTTTCAGGCGCTGCTCAAGGCGCGCGCGTGCGCGGGCGACCTGCAGCTCGGCCGCGCCTTCGAGGAAGCCGCCCAGCCCTACGTGTGGGCCGCCTCGGCGTGCGAGGGCTTCGTGGAGGCGGCGCGCGCGATGCGCCGGCGCGTCGAAGACAACATTTCTCGCTCCCACGCCTCGCGTGAGCTCAAGCTCGGCCGCGGCGGCCTGCGCGACGTCGAGTTCACCGTGCAACTCCTCCAGCTGGTTCACGGGCGCACCGACGCGTTCTTGCGGGTGCGCTCGACCCTGGAGGCGATCGAGGCGCTGCGCGAGGGCGGCTATATCGCCCGATCGGACGGTGATCGGCTGGCCTCGTGCTACCGATTCTTGCGCGCTGTGGAGCATCGCACGCAGTTGCCGCGCATGCGCCGCAATCACCTGATCCCCGATAAGGACCGCGACCTGCGGGTTCTGGGACGGGCCATGGACCCGGCGCGGTTTCCCGATGCTGACGCGATCCGCACGGCCCTCGACGAGGTGCGCGCCAGCGTGCGCGCCCTGCACGAGGACGTGTTCTACCGGCCGATCATCGCGGCCACCGCATCCCTGCGTGAAGACGAGGTTTCCCTGCATGCCGAGGGCGCGCGCGACCGACTGGCCGCCATTGGGTACCGCGATCCCGCCGGCGCCCTCACGCACATCGCAGCCCTCACGCAGGGGACCAGTCGGCGCGCCGCGATCCAGCGCCACCTGCTTCCCGTGTTCATTTCGTGGCTTGCGGGCGGCGCGGACCCCGACATGGGCCTGCTCAACTTCCGTATCCTGTCCGAGGACATCGGCGAGTCGCACTGGTACTTGGCGCTCCTACGCGACTCGGGGGTCGCCGCGCGCAGGCTCACGACGATGCTGCCGAACTCGCGCTGGATCGCCGACGCGCTGGCCAAGCGGCCCGAGGCCGTGGCGTGGCTGGACGACGACGCCGAGCTGGCCCCGCGCGAGCCGCAGCGTCTCGCCCGCGAGGTGGCCGCCCTTATCGACCGGCATGACGACCCGACGGAGGCGGCGGCGCGCGTGCGCGCGGTGCGTACGCGCGAGCTGACGCGCGCCGCGATGAGCGACCTCCTGGGCGGCGTCAACCCGCGCGGTCACGCGATCGCCGACGCGACGGACGCGGCCCTGCTCGGTGCGCTGGCGATTGCGGGGCGCGAGGATGCCGAGCGGTGGGGGGCCGAGCGCGCCCGCGTCGCCTTCGTGGCGATGGGACGCTACGGCGGGCGCGAGTGTTCCTACGCCTCCGACGCGGACGTCATCGCCCTGCACGAGGCCGTGGGCGGCGCCTCCGACTCCGAGGCGGCGGCCAGCGCGACGGCGATTGTCAACCGGGTCAAGAAGCTGCTCGGCTCGGCGACCAGCCAGCTCGGCATCGTCGTCGACCTCGACCTGCGCCCCGAGGGTAAGAACGGTCCGATGAGCCGCACGATCGCCTCGCACGAGGAGTACGCGCAGCGTTGGGCCTCCACGTGGGAGCGCCAGGCGGCTGTGCGCGCCCGGCCTATCGGAGACGGTGGCCTCGCCCAGGCCGCCCGGTCTCTCTTCGAGTCCATGGCGTACCGGGACGTGAGCGAGGCCGAGGTGCGCGACATCCGCCTGCTCAAGGCCCGCATGGAAAACGAGCGCCTGCCGCGCGGCACAGAGCCCGCCCGCCACGTCAAGCTCGGCCCCGGTGGGCTCAGCGACGTCGAGTGGACGATCCAGCTCATCCAGATGCGTCACGGGCGCGAGGTTGAGGCCCTGCGCACGTCGTCGACGACCGACGCGATTGCGGCCGCCCGCGACGCAGGGCTGTTGGAAGCGCCCGACGCCGAGATACTGTTGAATGCCTGGGACCTGGCCACGCGCATCCGCGCCGGCAACACCCTGGCGACCGGGCGCATGAGCGGTGTGAAGCTTGACGTTGTGCCTCGTGACAGCGCCGAGCTGGGGGCGCTTGCCGCTATCCTCGGGTACGGGAGCGGCGGGCTGACCGCCCTCGAAGAAGACTGGTTGCGCGCGGCACGACAGGCGCGCGACGTGATGGAACGAGCTTTCTGGGAGCAGCAGTGAAGATTGTGCTGGTACGGCACGGACAGACCCCCGCCAACCGACTGGGGGCCCTCGACACGGTCCGCCCCGGCCTCGGCCTGACCGACGAGGGCCTGGCTCAGGCGAGCCGTCTCGCGGATCGCTGGGAGGGCGAGGTTGCGGCCCCGCCCACGGTCATCGCGCTGTCCGGCCTGCACCGCACGCGCCTGACGGCCGCGCCGCTGGCCGCCCGCTACGGGCTCACGCCGCTGGTGTGCCCGGGGATTCGCGAGCTGCGCTCGGGCGACCTGGAGATGGCGGCCGATCCCGCCTCCCAGATGCAATACGTGCGCACGACCCTGTCGTGGTGCGCCGGCGACCTGGATAATCGGATGCCGGGCGGGGAGAGCGGGCGCGAGGCCCTGGCTCGGTCCCTGGAGACCGTGCGCCGCGTGGGACTGGCCGCGCGCGAACAGGCGGGGGAGGGCGCGGTCGCGGTGTTCGTCATCCACGGCGCGCTCACGCGCCTGCTGGCCACCTGGCTGTCTGCCGACATTGACGAGGCCCTCGTGTCGAAGCACTTCATGTCGAACACGGGCACGACCACCTTCGAGTGGGCTCCTGGCTTCGCCCCGGCCTCGGCCTCCGAGCTGGCCAAGGGCCTGCACGCCCTGACCTGGAACGACCGTCCCCTCGATCAGTGGGACTGAGCGGCCTCGGCGCGTGATTCCTCGCCGCCAGGGGAGGAGGGGGCGACGAACTCTGAGACCTCGTAGGGGAAGGACCGGTACTTGAAGTACCCCTCCAGGTAGGACAGGTGCTCCTCGCACGCGAGCCACGTCTTCGTGCGGGCGCGGTGGATCGCCGGATTGCGCCAGTCGATCCGGTAGATCGCGGCGTTCGTGCATTCGCGCGCCGAGCAGATGCCCGAGGCACTTTCGACTCCCAGAGCCATGAGTTCCTCCCGATGCGGTTACGCTTGGAAGTATGCCAACCCTCGTTCTCGTTCGCCACGCGCAGGCCGCCTACAACTACCCCGATCGTTCCCGCCCGCTCACCGAAGCCGGGCGCGACCAGGCCGCGCGCCTGGGCGCAACGCTGGCCAGTGAGATCGGGGCCTTCGACGTCGCCGTCTCCTCCGACGCCCAGCGTGCCCGCGAGACATTCGCGGCGATCCTCGCGCGCGCGGGCGCCGACGAAGCCTGGCACGACCGCTCCATCTACGACGGCGGCGAGGAGGAGATCATCGAGCTGGCCCGCACCTTCACGGGCGAGGCAGGCCTGATCGTCGGCCACGAACCCGTCATCTCCTACGCCGGATACATCCTCGCCCGCCAGGAAGACCGAGGGGCGGCCGACAGGGGAGTGCCCACCGCCACCGCCCTCATCCTCTCCTTCGACGGCGCGTGGGAGGACCTCGCGCCCGAAACATGCGCCATGAGGGTCTTCTACACCCCACCCACCCGCTAGCTTGCGTGCCCCGGACAGGCGGCCACGGCCTCGTCCCCGATGCTGTGACGGTGTTTACGTTTGTCCACGAGGACGCCACACACATAGGGAAGGCGCCCCTCAACACGATAGAATGTGCCGGTATCTATCCACCCAACAGGGAGAAGTGATGTCGGGACACTCTAAGTGGGCGACCACTAAGCACAAGAAGGCCGCCATTGACGCCAAGCGCGGCAAGCTCTTCGCGCGCCTCATCAAGAACATTGAGGTTGCGGCTCGCACGGGCGGCGGCGACCCCGCTGGCAACCCGACGCTGTACGACGCCATCCAGAAGGCGAAGAAGAACTCCGTCCCCGCCGACAACATCGACCGCGCCGTCAAGCGTGGCTCCGGTGCCGAGGCCGGTGGCGCTAACTACGAGACGATCATGTACGAGGGCTACGGCCCGGGCGGCGTCGCCTTCCTGGTGGAGTGTCTCACCGACAACCGCAATCGCGCCGCCTCCGACGTGCGCCTGGGCTTCACCCGCCACGGCGGCTCCCTGGCCGACCCCGGTTCGGTCTCCTACCTGTTCTCGCGTCGCGGCGTCGTTGAGGTGCCCGCCGCCGACGGTGTGGATGAGGAATCCATCATGATGGCCGTCCTGGACGCCGGAGCCGAAGAGGTCGAGGACGCCGGCGAGCTCTTCGTCATCGAATCCGACCCCAAGGACGTTGTCGCCGTGCGCACCGCCCTGCAGGAGGCCGGCATCGACTACGACTCCGCCGAAGTCCAGTTCGTCGCCTCCACCGAGGTCGAGCTCGATCTCGAGGGCGCCCTGAAGGTCAACAAGCTCATCGACGTTCTCGAGGACTCCGATGACGTGCAGAACATCTACACGAACATGTCGCTGAGCGACGAGGTTCGTGCCCAGCTGGAAGAGCAGGAGTAACCATGAGCGAGAGCACCGCGAAGCGCGAGGTCGGCACCCCGCAGGTCAAGCGCGGCATGGCCCAGATGCTCAAGGGCGGCGTGATTATGGACGTCGTCACCCCCGAGCAGGCCAAGATCGCCGAGGACGCGGGCGCCGTGGCCGTCATGGCCCTCGAGCGCGTCCCCGCAGACATCCGCGCCCAGGGTGGCGTGGCCCGCATGTCCGACCCGGATCTGATCGAAGGCATCATCGACGCCGTGTCGATCCCCGTCATGGCGAAGGCCCGCATTGGTCACTTCGTCGAGGCCCAGGTCCTGCAGTCCCTCGGCGTCGACTACATCGACGAGTCCGAGGTCCTCACCCCCGCGGACTACAGCCACCACATCGACAAGTGGAACTTCACTGTTCCCTTCGTCTGCGGTGCAACCAACCTCGGTGAGGCGCTGCGCCGCATCAACGAGGGCGCCGCCATGATCCGCTCGAAGGGCGAGGCCGGCACCGGCGACGTCTCCAACGCGACGACGCACATGCGCAAGATCCGCGACGAGATCCGCCACCTGACCTCCCTGCCCGAGGACGAGCTCTACGTCGCGGCCAAGGAACTGCAGGCCCCCTACGAGCTCGTCGCCGAGGTCGCCCGCGAGGGTCGCCTCCCCGTCGTGCTCTTCACGGCCGGCGGCATCGCCACCCCCGCGGACGCCGCCATGATGATGCAGCTGGGCGCCGAGGGCGTCTTCGTGGGCTCGGGCATCTTCAAGTCCGGCGACCCCGCCAAGCGTGCGGCCGCCATCGTCAAGGCCACGACCTTCTACGACGACCCCTCCGTCATCGCTGAGGTCTCGCGCGGCCTGGGCGAGGCCATGGTCGGCATTAACGTCGACGACCTGCCGGTCGATCACCGCCTCGCGGAGCGCGGATGGTGACCATCGGCGTTCTCGCCCTGCAGGGCGACGTCGCAGAGCACGTGCGGGCGCTGGAAAACTCCGGCGCCCGCGCGCTGCTTGTGCGCAGGGTTTCTGAGCTCGACCAGGTCGATGGCCTGGTCATCCCCGGCGGAGAGTCGACGACCATGTCGAATCTGCTGCTCTCCTTCGGATTGTTCGACGCGCTGCATGCGCGCATGAGCGCGGGGCTTCCCGTCTACGGGACGTGCGCGGGTATGATCATGCTCGCCTCGTCCATTCTCGATGGACGTGAGGATCAGCGTTCCTTCGGCGCGCTCGACATGGTCGTGCGCCGTAACGCCTTTGGTCGTCAGGTCGACTCCTACGAGGAGGACCTGGACGTCGAGGGTCTTGAAGGCGGTCCCTTCCACGCCGTGTTCATCCGCGCCCCCTGGGTCGAATCGGTGGGCGAGGGCGTTGAGGTTATCGCGCGTGCCGGCAACAGTGCCGACGGCCCAATTGTCGCGGTGCGCCGCGGCAACGTCATGGCGACGTCCTTCCACCCCGAGGTCGGCGGAGACGACCGTATTCACGCCATGTTCGTCGACATGGTGACCCGCGCCTGATGCGCGTCATGGGCATCGACCCGGGCCTGACGCGCTGCGGCCTGGGCGTTGTCGACGTGGACCCCTCGCGTCGAGCGAGCCTCGTCTACGTCGGCGTCGCCCGCACCGACAAGGACCTGGCGACGCACTTCCGGCTGCGCACGATCGCGGACGCGATCGACTCCGTCATCGAGCAGTACCAGCCCGAGGTCGTCGCCATCGAGCGCGTTTTCGCCCAGGACAACCTGCAGTCGGTGACGGCCACGATGCAGGTGATGGGGGCGGCCATGACCTGCGTGGGACGGGCGGGCCTTCCCATGGCGGTCCACACGCCCTCCGAGGTCAAGTCCGCCGTGTCCGGCAACGGCAATGCGGACAAAGCGCAGGTGCAGACGATGGTCGCGCGCATCCTCGGCCTCGCCAAGGCACCGAAACCCGCGGACGCTGCCGACGCGCTCGCAATCGCGATCACGCACGCGTGGCGGGGGACCGGCCTGCTTGGTGCCCCCGAGGACTCGTCGGTCGCGGTCTCCATATCGGGCCGCCTGACCTCGCGCGGGTCCATGACGCCCGCTCAGCGGGCGTGGGCCGAGGCCCAGGCCGCGCAACGCCGGACGGGTGCCGTCGACCCGAGGCGCAGGCGCGGCTAGAATCGTACATATGTTCGCCCGCGGTCTCGCGGGTGAGTGACCAGGGAAAGGACAGCAGTGATCTCGCTTCTGCGCGGCATCGTCGCAAGCGTCGGACTCGACCACATTGACATCGTGGTCGGGGGCATCGGCTTTCGCGTCCACGTGACGCCCGCCTTCGCGCAGGCGGCCCCGCGCGATGAGGAGATCACCGTGTACACCTCGATGATCGCGCGCGAAGATTCGATGACCCTCTACGGCTTCGAGTCGGCCGACGAGCGCGACGTCTTCACTAAGCTCCTGTCGGTGTCGGGAATCGGCCCGAAGATCGCGCTGGCAGCCCTGGCCGTCCTGCGCCCCGACGACCTGCGCCGCGCCGTGCGCGACCAGGATCTGGCTACGCTCCAGCGTATCCCCGGTGTGGGTAAGAAATCCGCTCAGCGCATGGCCCTGGAAATCGGGGACAAGCTCGGCACGCCGGCCGCGCTGCCCGGCGTCGACGCCGCCCCCGCCCCCGCGCCCTCCGAGGATGCGGTCGCCTCCGAAGTCAGCGCCGCACTGGTGGGTCTGGGCTGGTCCGAGGCGCAGGCCGCCAAGGCCATCGAGAAGCTCGCAGGCAGCGGTTTGGGTGCCTCCGACATGCTGCGCGCCGCTCTGGTGAGCCTGGGAGGCGGCCGTGGCTGAACAGCCCGACATCGAGACGATGCGCATTGTCGCCCCGGACGCGGGCGAGTTGGAGCGCGCGGCCGAGGCCGCCCTGCGTCCCAAGAAGCTGTCGGAGTTTGTGGGCCAGCGCGTCGTGCGAGGCCAGTTACAGCTGGTCCTCGACGCCGCCCGCATGCGCGCCGCCACACCCGACCACGTGCTGCTCGCCGGCCCTCCGGGACTGGGCAAGACGACCCTTGCCATGATTATCGCCGCAGAGATGGGAACCTCCTTGCGCCTGACCTCGGGTCCCGCGATCCAACACGCGGGGGACCTGGCCGCGATCCTGTCGGGCCTGCAGGAAGGCGACATCCTCTTCATCGACGAGATTCACCGCCTCGCGCGCACCGCCGAGGAGATGCTCTATCTCGCGATGGAGGACTTCCGCGTCGACGTCGTCGTCGGTAAGGGCCCCGGCGCGACCTCGATCCCGCTGACGCTGCCGCCGTTCACGGTCGTGGGTGCGACCACGCGCTCCGGCCTGCTGCCCGCCCCGCTGCGCGACCGCTTCGGCTTCACCGCGCACCTGGAGTTCTACGAGACCGACGAACTCCAGTCTGTCGTCACGCGCTCGGCCTCCCTGCTCGGCTCGCCCATCGACGCGCGCGCCGCCCACGAGATCGCCTCGCGTTCGCGAGGCACGCCACGCATCGCCAATCGCCTGTTGCGCCGCGTCGTCGACTACGCGCAGGTCCATGGTGACGGAACGCTCACCCTGGACGCCGCGCGCGGAGCCCTCGAGCTCTTCGAGGTGGACCCCTCCGGCCTGGACCGCCTGGACCGAGCGGTTCTCGAGGCTGTGTGCCGTCGCTTCGCCGGCGGACCCGTGGGCCTGACAACTCTGTCCGTCACCATCGGTGAGGAAGCGGAAACCGTCGAGACTGTCGCAGAACCGTACCTGGTGCGCGAGGGTTTCCTCGTGCGCACCAACCGCGGACGCATGGCAACCCCGAAAGCCTGGGCACACCTCGGCCTGAACCCGCCCGCGCCCGACGGCGCCCTCTTCGACTAGGGGAGCGGGCCTCGTCGATCGAGCCCCGCCGTTCGTCGTGCGACGATGACAAGGAGCGACGAGTGGTGGCCGGCGCCGCGCCACACGGACATCACTTAGGCAAAAACCTCCTGCGGCATTAAACTGTCACAGTGCGCTTCAAGCGCCCGACCGTCATCGAAAGTGAACCAGCCATTATGAACAACTACGCCCTCATGGGCCTGCTCGTCGTCATGATCGCCTTCATGTGGTGGAGCTCGCGCTCGCGCAAGAAGCAGATGGAGAAGATGGAGGAGGAGAAGCGTGAGCAGCTCGCTGCCGTGACCCCCGGCAAGTGGGTGCGTACCCGCGTCGGCTTCTGGGGCCGTTTCGTCGACCTGGATGGTGACATCGTCGTCCTGGAGACGACCGATGGTCACGAAATGTACTGGGAGCGCGAGATGATCGCCGAGATCGGCGGCCAGCCGCCCCTCGCCCGTGCAGAAGAAGATGAGGCGTCCGAGAGCGCCGACGTCGAGGACGCCAGCGACGAGGGCGAGGCCATCCTGGGTCTCGACGACACCACCTCCTCGTCCAAGGACACCGACGAGCAGCAGAAGTAAGTCATCAAGGCTGAACGGAAAGTAGAACCGTGGCATCTCATAAGCGACGCCCTGTGCGCGCGCTCGTGACGCTGATCGTCGCCATCGTGGCGGCGTGCGCGGCGCTTGCGCTTGGGCATTTCACCAAGGGGGTATCGCCATACCCCGACCTGGCCCTCGATCTCAAGGGCGGCACCCAGCTCATCCTGACCCCGACCGTGACGGCCGAGGGACAGCGCGAGATCACCGACGAGGACATCACTCAGGCAATCTCGATTATTCGTAACCGAATCGATGCCTCGGGCGTGTCCGAGTCCGAGATCTCCTCTCTGGGCAACTCGAACATCATGGTGTCGATCCCTGGCACCCCCTCCCAGGAGCAGCTGGACCTGATCCGCGCCTCCTCGCAGATGAACTTCCGCCCGGTGCTGCGCATGGGCCTGGCCCAGAACTTGATGCCGACTGCACAGGGACAGACGCAGATCGGGACGGCTGACCAGACCGCGCAGTCCGGTGAGGCTGCCCAGTCCGGTGAGGCCGCGCAGTCCGGTGAGGCCACGCAGTCCGGTGAGGCCGCGCAGTCGGGTGAGGCTGCCCAGTCGGGTGAGGCCACCCAGTCGGCTGACGCCGCACAGTCCGGCCAGAGCGAGGTGCGTTCGACCGCCCTCGACGAGGCCACTGCGATGAGTATCGCCGATAAGAACGGCGACGGCGTCCTGTCGGACACCCCCGCTTCCGAGCCGGCCAACGCCTCGGACACGGCATGGGAGACCGAGCAGGTCCAGTACGACTTCCTGACCCTGGACTGCTCGGCCGCCGCCGACGTTAAGCGCGTAGAGGGCCCGGCCGACAAGCCTTACGCAGCCTGCGATGACTCCGGTCAGATCAAGTACATCCTCGGCCCCGTCGCCGTCCCCGGTTCCGACCTCTCGTCGGCCACCGCGGGCCTCGTGCGCACGCAGACCGGCGGCTCGACCGGCCAGTGGTCCGTCTCCCTGCAGTTCAACGCCGCGGGATCGGAGAAGTTCAAGGAAACCTCCACGATTCTGTACGGCTACCACAACTCCGATCCGCAGGGTCCCACGTCCGGCCAGGGCACCCCGGACCGTAACCACTTCGCCGTCGTTCTCGATGGAACGGTCATCACCGCCCCCTCGATGAACGCGATTATTCCCAACGGCCAGGCCGAGATCACGGGTAACTTCACGGCAGTGTCGTCACGAACGCTCGCCAACCAGCTGAGCTTCGGCTCACTGCCCCTGAACTTCGAGGTCGAGTCCGAGCAGCAGATCTCCGCGACCATCGGCACCGACCACCTGACGGTGGGCCTGTGGGCGGCCCTCATCGGCTTCCTCCTGGTCATCCTCTACCTGATCTGGCAGTACCGCGGCCTGGCGATCATCTCCGCTGGCTCGCTCATCGTCGCCTCGATCATCACCTACCTGGTCATCGCACTGCTGTCCTGGTGGATGGGCTATCGCCTGTCCTTGGCCGGCGTCGCTGGCCTGATCATGGCGATCGGTGTGACGACGGACTCGTTCATCGTGTACTTCGAGCGCGTCCGTGACGAGGTCCGAGACGGACGTCCGCTGCGCGCCGCCGTCGAAGAGGGCTGGGACCGCGCCAAGCGCACGATTCTGGTCTCCGACGCGGTCAACCTCGTCGCAGCCGTTGTCCTGTACCTGCTGGCCGTGGGTGGCGTTCAGGGCTTCGCCTTCACGCTCGGCGTCACGACCGTCATCGACATCGCCGTGATCTTCCTGTTCACGCACCCGATGATGGAGCTGCTTATCCGCACGCGCTTCTTCGGTCAGGGCCACAAGCTCTCGGGCCTGGATCCGGAGCACCTGGGTGCCAAGAACCTCCTCGTGTACGCGGGCCGCGGTCGCGTCGTCGCGCGCGGCGAGTCGACCTCGACGCCCAAGAAGGACGAGGCCGGGGACGGCATGTCGATCGCCGAGCGTCGCCGCGCGGCGCGCCTGGCAGCGCAAAAGTCCGAGGCCAACGCTGGCGTGACCGAGGAAGGGGAGAACTGACATGATGAGTTTCGCTCAGTGGGGCAACGCCCTGTACTCCGGCGAGAAGTCCTACGCCGTCGTTCCCAACCGCAAGAAGTTCGTGGGCCTGGCGGCTGCCGTCCTCGTCATCGGCTTCGCGCTCGTTGCGATCATGGGCCTGAACCGTTCGATCGAGTTCACGGGTGGCTCCCAGTTCGACGTGACTCGTGTCAGCGACCAGAGCGAGTCCTTCGCCTCGCGCGTCGTTGCCGACACCGGCCTCGTTGAGGGCGCTCCGAAGGTCACGCGAGTCGGCTCCGACTCCGTGCGTATCCAGACCTCGTCGCTGGATTCTGCCACCACCGCCCAGATGCGCGACGCCCTGGCGGCCGCGTACGGCGTTGACACGACCTCGGTTCAGTCCTCCTCGATTGGCCCCTCGTGGGGCTCGTCGGTGACCACCAAGGCCGCGCAGTCCCTCGTCATCTTCATGGCCCTCGTGGCCCTGCTGATGACCGTGTACTTCCGCTCGTGGCGCATGGCCGCTTCGGCCCTGCTGGCCCTCGTCCACGACATCGCCGTGACGGTCGGTGTCTTCGCGATCCTGCAGGTCGAGGTCTCGCCCGCCACCGTCATCGGCTTCCTGACGATTCTGGGCTACTCGCTCTACGACACCGTGGTTGTCTTCGACAAGGTGCGTGAGCTGACCGCGGACGTGTACGACCAGAAGCACTTCACCTTCGCGGAGTACGTCAACCTCGCCGTCAACCAGACGATGGTCCGCTCCATTAACACCTCGGTTGTGGCCCTTCTCCCTGTCGGTGCGATTCTTATCATCGGCTCCGTGGCCCTGGGCCCGGGTACCCTGGTGGATATCTCGCTGGCGCTGTTCATCGGCATGATCGCGGGTACCTACTCGTCGATCTTCATCGCCTCGCCGCTCCTGGTGACCTTCCAGGAGATGTCGAACAAGACCCGCGAGCACGACGCGGCGGTCGCGCACGAGCGCGAGCACCGCCACACCACCGATGAGTCTTCGCCCGCGAAGGCCGTGAAGGTGGCTCCGATAAAGCCCGGCAAGCGTCTGGGCAACGAGAATCAGCCTCAGAGGAAGAAGACTCATCGATGATCGGTGAACTCGGCGATCGCGTCGCCATACTGGTGCGCGACAACCTGGTGGAGATCCCGGACTTTCCCGAGCCGGGCGTCCTGTTCCGTGATATCACGGGCCTGTTTGCCAACGGTCCTGCGTTCAAGGAACTCGTGGAGTTGATCGGCGCGCGCTACGCGGGCCGCATCGACGCCGTGGCCGGCCTGGAATCGCGCGGCTTCATTCTCGGCGCCCCCGTGGCCGCCGAGCTTGGGCTGGGCATGCTGACGATCCGCAAGGCGGGCAAACTGCCCGGCGAGGTCATCGGCGTCGACTACTCGCTCGAGTACGGCAGCGCCCGCATGGAGATTCGCCCCCAGTCGGTCCATGAGGGCCAGCGCGTCCTCATCATCGACGACGTCCTGGCCACGGGCGGCACGGCGCGCGCCGCCGTGGACCTGCTCAACCAGTGCGGCGCTTCGGTCGAGGCCCTGGCCGTGCTGATGGAGCTGGACGCCCTCAACGGGCGGGCCAAGCTCGACGACGTCACGGTGGAGACCGCCCTGCACGTCTGAGTGACCAGTTGTGAGAGACGAGCGGGTCCGGGGATCGACTTGATCCCCGGACCCGCTCGTTCGTCGCTATTATTGGTTCATGAGCAGCGATGACACGACGTCAGGGGCCGCACTGCCTGCGGCCGTGTCCCGAGTGCGCTCCGGCCTCGTGTGGTTCGGTTCTCGCGGACGCGCCACAATTCCCGAGATTGAGCCGCTTGTGCGGGCTTTGCGCGCCAATCATCCCAAGGCCGACATCAGTGTCGTTGAGCGCGCCTACCGCAAGGCCGAAGAATGTCACCGGGGGCAAATGCGCAAGTCCGGTGAACCGTATATCACCCACCCGGTAGCGGTCGCGACCATTCTCGCTGAGATGGGTATGACGACGCCGACGCTGGTCGCCGCGCTGCTTCACGACACGGTCGAGGATACCGACTACACCCTGGAAGAACTCGCCGCGGACTTCGGAGAACCGATCGCGAACCTGGTCGACGGCGTGACCAAGCTCGACAAGGTGCGCTACGGTGCCGCCGCTCAATCCGAGACCCTGCGTAAGATGCTCGTCGCGATGAGCCGTGACATCCGCGTGCTGCTCATCAAACTGGGCGACCGTATCCATAACGCCCGCACGTGGCGTTTCGTGCCCGCTCAGTCGGCCGCGAAGAAGGCCCAGGAGACCCTGGAGATCTACGCGCCGCTGGCCCACCGCCTCGGCATGAACATGGTCAAGTGGGAACTCGAGGAGCTGTCGTTTAAGACCCTGTACCCGGAGATTTACGAGGAGATCGACCGCCTTGTCGCCGAGCGCGCCCCGCAGCGTGAGGAGTACCTGCGTGACGTCATCGACCAGATCGAGGAGGATCTGCGTCGCTCGGGCACCAAGGGCACGGTGAGTGGCCGACCGAAGAGCCACTACTCGATCTACCAGAAGATGATCGTGCGCGGCAAGGCATTCGACGAGGTCTTCGACCTGGTGGCCGTGCGTGTCCTCGTGGAGTCGATCAAGGACTGCTACGGCGTCCTGGGCGCGCTGCACGGGCGGTGGAACCCGATTCCGGGCCGCTTCAAGGACTACATCGCGATGCCCAAGTTCAACCTCTACCAATCGCTGCACACGACGGTCATCGGTCCGGGCGGCAAGCCGGTGGAGATCCAGATCCGCACCTTCGACATGCACGAGCGCGCCGAGCACGGCGTCGCCGCTCACTGGAAGTACAAGCAGAACCCGAATGCGACGAGCGGTGACTCGGACCGCATGAGCTCGGAGGAACAGGCCAACTGGCTGCGCGCCCTGGTCGAGATGGAGCGCGAGACCGGGGACCCGGAGGAGTTCCTGGATTCGCTGCGCTACGAAATCGCCGGCGACGAGGTGTACGTCTTTACGCCCAAGGGCGAGGTCATTGTCCTGCCCGCGCGTGCAACCCCCGTCGACTTTGCTTACGCGGTGCACACCGAGGTCGGCCACCGCACGGTGGGCGCGAAGGTCAACGGGCGCCTCGTGTCCCTCGACACGCGCCTGGAGTCCGGCGAGACGGTCGAGGTCGTGACCTCGAAGTCCGACAAGGCCGGTCCGTCGCGCGACTGGCTGGCGTTCGTGGCATCTCCGCGTGCCCGCTCGAAGATCAAGGCCTGGTTCTCGAAGGAGCGCCGCGAGGAGGCCATCGAGTCCGGTAAGGAGGCGCTGGCCCGCGCGTTGCGCAAGCAGAACCTGCCGCTCCAGCGCCTCATGAACCACGAGTCGATCATGTCGGTCGCGACGTCGTTTGGATATCCCGATGTGTCGGGCCTGTACGCGGCGGTGGGCGAGGGGCACGTCTCGGCCCAGAGCGTCGTCAACCGGCTCATGGACAACCTGGGTGGGGGAGACGGCACCGAGGAGACGCTGTCCGAGGGCGTGACCCCGGGATACGCGAAGCCTCGTTCGGAGGTATCGGGCGACGCAGCCATCACGGTGGCGGGCCTGAGTCCGAACGAGATCTGGGTCAAGCTCGCGAAGTGCTGCACACCCGTTCCAGGCGATGAGATCGTCGGTTTCATTACCCGAGGCCAGGGGGTGTCCGTGCATCGTAAGACCTGCGCGAACGCGGAGCGCCTGGCTCAGCTTCAGCCCGAGCGTTTCGTCGACGTGTCGTGGAACTCTGAGGGTATGACGGCCCCGTTCCGTGTCCAGATCGAGGTGCGTGCGCTCGACCGCGGCGGGCTGCTGTCGGACCTGACAAGGGTGCTGTCGGATTACCGCGTCAATATCTTGGCCGCGGCCCTCAAGACGGACGGGGACCAGGTGGCATCCGGCAATTTCTCCTTCGAGCTGGCCGATCTGGGCCACCTCAATGCGGTGCTCTCGGCGTTGCGCCGGGTGGACGGGGTCTTCGAGGCGGTGCGTATCGGCTCGGATTCATAGACGAGGCCGTGGTGCCGACGCGCTCGGGCAAGAAGTTAGGTGTTACATCCGTCCCCTTTTGCGGCGTTTCGCTCATTTTGCCGTTAGATGTGACACACTAGCCCTGTGTGTCACATCGGCACGCGACCGCGCCGGGCGTCAGCCCTCGTCCTAGAAGGAATATCGTGACCGAGACGTCGATTCCGACCAACGAAACCACCCCCGAAGCCGTCACGGCTGCTCCCGAGGAGGCCACGGCCTCGACGATTCCCGCGTCGGAGGTGCCCGAGCACCCCTTCGCCCGCATCGGTGAGGATGGGACTGTCTATGTCAAGGATGGAGACGAGGAGCGCGTTATCGGCGGCTTCCCCGAGGGGATTCCCGCGTCGCCGTACGCCCTCTACGAGCGTCGCTTCGCCGACCTTGAGGCCACCATCAAGCTGTTCGAGGACCGCCTGGCCACGCTGAGCCCGCGCGACATCGATCAGACGCTGGCCACGCTGCGCGAGCAGGTTGCTTCCCCGAACGTCGTCGGCGACATCCCGGCCTTGCGCGCGCGCGTCGAGGCCGCTGCGAAGGCCGCCGAGGAGCGCAAGGAGATCGCTCGCGAGGAGCGCAAGGCCGCCAAGGCTCAGGCCCTGGCCGACCGCACGGCCGTCGTTGAGCGCGCCGAGGAGATCGTCGCCCAGGATCCCGCCAAGACCCACTGGAAGCAGTCGGGCCAGACCCTGCGCGATCTGCTGGAAGAGTGGAAGACCCTCCAGCGCCGCGGCCCACGCCTGGAAAAGGCTGTCGAGGACGAGCTGTGGAAGCGCTTCTCCTCCGCGCGCACCCAGTTCGACCGTCACCGCCGCCAGTTCTTCTCGCAGCTCGACCAGGCCCAGTCCGAGGCCAAGCGCGTCAAGGAAGCCCTCATCGCTGAGGCCGAGGCCCTGTCCTCCTCCGTGGACTGGTCGCGCACCTCGAGCGCCTACCGCGAGCTGATGAACCGCTGGAAGGCCGCCCCGCGCGCCTCGCGCAAGGAAGACGACGCCCTGTGGGCGCGCTTCCGCGCTGCACAGCAGGTGTTCTTCGACGCCCGCCGCGCCAAGGACGAGGCCACGGACGCCGAGTACCGCGAGAACCTGGTCGCCAAGGAGGCCATCCTGGTCGACGCCGAAGCGATCCTGCCCGTGACCGACATCGAGCGCGCCAAGGCTCAGCTGCGCCTCATTCAGGACCGCTGGGAAGAGGTCGGCCGCGTGCCTTCCTCCGACCTGCACCGCATCGAGGGCCGTCTGCGCGCCGTCGAGGCGGCCGTGCGTGAGGCCGAAGAGAAGGAATGGCGCCGCACCAACCCCGAGACGCGCGCCCGCGCGGCCGGCATGGTGGGCCAGCTTGAGGAGCAGATCGCTCAGCTCGAGCGTTCCCTCGCCGATGCTGAGGCCAAGGGCGACAACAAGGCTGCCTCCGCCGTTCGTGAAACCCTCGAGACCAAGCGCGCCTGGCTCGCGCAGATCTCCTCGTCCATGGAGTGACATGCGTCTTCACGTTATTCCGTCGCCTTTCTACGCGGCGAATGGGCTTGTGCTCGTCCCTTCCGGGGCGGGCACAGCCCTTGTTGTCGACCCTTCTGCCGGCATCCAGCACTTGATCCGCGAGGTCCTTGAGGCCGAGGGCGTGAGCGTTGGAGCCGTGCTGCTCACTCACGGTCACCCCGACCACGTGTGGGACGCCGCCGAGGTGTCCACGTGGGGGGCCGATGGTGCCACCGTCCCGGTGTACCTGCCCGGACCGGACATGTACCGCATGGATGACCCGGCCTCGTTCCTGCCGATGCCGCCGCCCGACTTCGTCGGCGAGTGGGTCAAGCCCGCCGACCTGCGCGAGATGCCCGCGGATTCAGTCGAGCTGACCCCGGGCGTGTGGCTGCGCATGGTTCCCGCCCCCGGTCACACGGAGGGGTCTGCGGTGTTCCTGGGGCACAGCCCCCTCGATATTCGCGTCAACAACCAGTCCTTCTACGCCAGCGAGGAGCAGGTGCCGTGGGCACTGAGTGCCGACGTGCTCTTTAAGGACAGCGTGGGGCGCACGGACATGCCCGGTGGTAACGAAACGCAAATGCGTCACTCGCTGCGTACTATTTCCAACGCGTTGGACCCGCGTACCATCCTCATTCCCGGCCACGGTCCGGCAACCACGATGGCGGATGAGATACGCTCCAACCAATACTTGATCCGCGCTCGCCGCATTGGCTAGCGTCGGCACCGTTTGTTTTCAAAGGATTACGTTATGGCTCGCACGTCTTTGTCAGGTTTCCCCGAATGGCTCCCCGAGGGCCGCATCATCGAGATGCATGTCCTCGACGAGTTGCGCCGTGTCTTTGAGCTGCACGGATTCGCGGGCATCGAGACGCGCGCGGTCGAGACGCTGGCTCAGCTCGAGGCCAAGGGCGAGACCTCGAAGGAGATCTACGTTCTGGATCGCCTCCAGGCCCTCAAGGCCGCCGCTTCCGGGGCGCGTGCGCCCAAGGACAAGGGCATGGGCCTGCACTTCGACCTGACGGTGCCCTTCGCCCGCTACGTCGTGGAGAACGCGAACGAGCTGGATTTCCCTTTCAAGCGCTACCAGATCCAGAAGGTGTGGCGCGGCGAGCGTCCCCAGGAGGGCCGTTTCCGCGAGTTCACGCAGGCCGATATCGACGTCGTCGGTAACGGCGAGCTGCCCTTCCACTTCGAGGTGGATCTGCCCCTCGTCATGGCCGAGGCTCTCAACAACCTGCCGATCCCACCGGTGCGCGTGCTCGTGAACAACCGCAAGGTCGTCCAGGGCGTGTGCGAGTCGCTGGGTGTTACCGACGTCGAGGCGGCCCTGCGCGGGCTGGACAAGATCGACAAGATCGGCCCCGAGGGCGTTGCCAAGGAACTCGCCGAGTCCGGCATCGACGCCGAGCAGGCCTCGGTGCTGCTCGAGATGGCCCAGATCCGCACCGCGGATTCGGGCGAGGTGCGCGAGCGTCTCGCTTCCCTGGGCGTGGGCGGCGAGCTGCTCGAGCAGGGCCTGAGCGAGCTGACTGCGTTGCTCGACACCGCGAACAAGCGTATGCCGGGCGCCGTCGTCGCGGACCTGAAGATCGCTCGCGGCCTGGATTACTACACGGGCAGCGTCTACGAGTCTGAGATTGAGGGCCACGAGGACCTCGGCTCGATCTGTTCGGGCGGACGCTACGACTCGCTGGCGAAGGACGGCAAGCGCACCTATCCGGGCGTGGGCCTGTCCATCGGTGTCTCGCGTCTGGTTTCCCGCATGATTTCGGCGCCGCTGGCGCGCGCCTCACGCAAGGTGCCCACCGCAGTCGTCGTGGCGGTGACGAACGAGGAGCGTCGCGAGCGCTCCGAGGAGATCGCGGCCGCCCTGCGCGCCCGAGGCATCTCGACGGACGTCGCCCCCAACGCCGCCAAGTTCGGCAAGCAGATCAAGTTCGCCGACAAGCGCGGCATCCCCTTCGTCTGGTTCCCGGGCGAGGACGGCGCGAGCGATACTGTCAAGGACATTCGCACCGGCGAGCAGGTGGACGCCGACGCCGCCACGTGGATGCTTCCAGACGCGGACGCGGCCCCCTCGGTTGAGAGGGTGATGCCCTGAGTGTCGGTCACCGCGGTTGAGGCGTCCCGCGCTCTGGCGGGCGCGCTTGAGCAGGCGTGCGAGGCGATGCCTTCGGGCAGCCGCGCGCAGGCGCAGCGCGCGCTTCGCCGCCTCCAGGACGTGGTACTGCCGCGCCTGGAGGACGCTGATGCACCGCTGCTCGTCGTGGTCGGTGGGTCGACCGGGTCGGGTAAGTCGACGCTGGTCAACTCCCTTCTTGACCGTAACGTGAGCCGTGCGGGTGCCGTGCGCCCGACGACGCGCCGTCCGGTCCTGGTGTGCGCGCCTCGTGCCCGCTCGTGGTTCCTATCGGATCGTGTGTTGCCGCGCCTGGCCAAGCATGAGGGCGGGGAGGGCACAAGTCTGGACGCCGTGACGGTTGCGGTCGACGACGTGATGTGGCCGAGCGTGGGTATTCTGGACGCCCCCGACATCGACTCGGTCGAGGAAGGCAACCGCCGCCTTGCGTCGGAGCTGCTTGACGGCGCGGACCTGTGGGTCTTTGTCACGAGCGCCGCGCGCTACGCCGACGCCGTTGCGTGGACTCACCTGGAGGAGGCGGCCGGGCGGGGCTTGCGCGTTGCCATTGTGCTGAATCGAGTGCCTGCCGGCGCGCAGGACGAGGTGCGCGCGGACTTGGCTGCTCTCGCCCGTCGACGAGGCCTGGGTGACGTTCCGATCATCACGATCGCCGAGCAGGAGCTGACGGATGGCCGCCTGCCCATCGCTGCGATCTCTCCTCTCGGCTCTTTCCTGGAGAGCATCGGTCACGATGCGTCGGAGCGCGCGGCCATTGTGAGGCGCTCCCTCACGGGTGCAATTTCCTCGTCTCTTGCGGAGGCGACGCGTGCGCTGGACGGTGCCCGCGAGAGCTACCGGCGCCTGGAAGCGGCGCGTGAGGGCATCGAGTCGCTCGTGGCCACGGGCGCGCGCGAGGTTGCCTCGGCCTCGAGCAACGACGTGCTGCGCGGAGAGGTGAGCGCTCGCATTGCCGAGGTCCTGGGGTCGTGGGACATGACCCGGACCTTTGCGCGCGTCGTTGGTGGCCTGCGTGAGCGTATCTGGGGTGCCGTACGCGGCACCGCGGCGCCGGAGGTGCAGGTGCGCCGCGACTTGACCGGCGGTCTTGCCCAACGCCTGGCGGATACGTACCACCGTGCGTGGGACCAGTCCCTGCGGCTGGCCCAGTCCGTGGGCGAAGCGCACGACCTGGAGACGATGATCGACGCGGACCAGGCTCTGGAGCGCGCCCGCCTGACAGCCCAGGAGTGGACGGCGGAGATCACCGAGATCGTGCGCGGGCAGGCGGAGTCCTCGCGGGTGACGGGCCGCCTACTGGCTGGCGGAATCAACATTGTGACCGTCTCGCTCATGGTCAGCGCCTTCGCGATGACAGGTGGCGTGACGGGCGTGGAGGTCGGCGTCGCCGGCGCGTCCGCAGCCCTGTCGCAGACGATTCTCGAATCCTATTTCGGCGAGCGCACCGTGCGTTCACTGACGAAGCAGGCACGTCAGGCCCTCGAACGCCTCGCGGCGTCCTCGCTGACCGAGGTGGTCGCGCCGATTTCTGGGCGCCTGGAGCGCCTCGATGAACGCTCTCGCCTTGAGGCGCTCGAGGCGGCGCTCGGCGAGGCCAGGGAGGTGCTGGCATGAGGCGCGCCTCGACACCGATCGCCTCAGCGGCCGCAGATCTGGACCAGATCGCCACTGCCGCCGCCTCCGACATCGCCCCCCAGACTTTGGAACGCATCCGGGAGCTCATCGACGTGACCTCGGAACGCTCCGAGATCGATCCGACGTGGTGCGTGATCGGCATGCTCGGCGGCACCGGCGCGGGCAAGTCGTCGCTGGTCAATGCATTGGCCGGGGGAGAGGTCGTGCGCGCGGGAGTCCTGCGGCCCACGACCAACGAGCCATGCGCGGTTTTGCCCCGCGGCCGCGCGCCCAAGGAACTGCTCGGCTGGCTGGGCGTCAGCCGTCGCGTGGACGCGCCGGGGGACCTGGCTGGTGAGACGGCCATCATCGACTTGCCCGACATCGATTCGGTTGAGGTCTCGCACGGCGAGGTCGCCGGGCGCCTGGCTTCGCGCGTGGACGCCCTGGTCGTTGTGGTCAATCCGCAGAAGTATGCGGATGCGCGCCTGCACGACGAATGGCTCGCGCGCCTGCGCTCCTCGCACGCGTCCGTGACGGTCGTGCTCACCCACATCGACACGCTCGGGCAGGATGAGCGCGCGTCCATCGAGGCTGACCTGCGCCGTCTCCTGGATGCGCGCGGCCTGGCCGGGGCGTCGATCGTGGCGGTCTCGCCGGTCACGGGCGAGGGGATCGACATTCTCGCCGCTCACCTGGCCCGGGAGAGTGCGCGGGTGTCGGGTCAGGCGATCCGAGCCCGCGCCGCGCTGGCCGAGGCCGCACGGCTCGTGCGCGACGCCGTCGGCGTGTCTGGCACGATCCGCGGCGTGGAGACTGAGGGGATGGCGTCCGACCTTGCGGTTGAGGCCGCCGACCTGGCCGGGGCGCCCGTTATCGCCGAGGCCGTGGCCGCCTCTACGCTGCGAGCCGGAAGGCGTGCGGGCGGCTGGCTCCCGCTGCGTTGGCTTGCGCGCGTTGGGGTCGATCCGCTGCGACGGTTGCACCTGGGCGAGGAGAGCAGTCAGGAGAGCGCGACGACCCCGACGTTGCCCACGCGCTGTGCTTCCGACGACGCCGCTTTCGCCAATGCTGTGCGCCGTGAGGTCGCAGCGCGCTCTGCGGGGCGTCCCGACCGCTGGCGCAGCCTCCTCATCGAGCGGGCACTGTCGGGCGCCAACGACGTGCCGGCGGCAGCCCACCGCGAGCTCTCGGCGAATCTGCGCGTGAGCGCACCCCCGCCTCTGGCCGCGCGTGTTTTCGGCGCCGCTCAGCTGGTTGCCTGGCTGTGTGTTCTCATCGGCGCTGCCTGGATCGTCCTCGTCCACCTGGGTCGAGCGGTCCTCATCGACGCGGTCGTTCCCGCCATCGGTCCGGTTCCCGTTCCGACCGCGGTGATTGCTTGTGCTGTGGCGGTGAGCCTCCTGTGTGCCGGGCTCAGTCGGGCCTGCTGCGCGTGGGTGGCCTCGCGTCGTAAGCGCGCCGTCATGGAGGATATCCGCTCAATGTGCCGCGATGAGGTCGAACGCCGCGTTATCGCGCCGCTGCGTGCGGAGGACAACCGGCAGGTGAGCATTGCTTCCTTCGTGGCGCGCTTGCACCTTGATGAAAGGGTGTGAAGCGGCACTCACCAGCCCGGTTGAACAGTGAGTTCGCCGACCACGCGCGCCTTGTGCACCAACGCCCGCGCTATGCTGGTGGCAGCGATGAGGCGCAGCCCCTTGTTATGGTGCCCCGCGGGATGCGGGATTTGTTGTTATGGGTGAGGCCGCGCTGAGGAGCCCAGATGGCCCGCCCCGATGGTTTTGCTACCCCAACACATGCAACAGCAAGGAATAACTATGCCCTCTGAGGACTACATGGACCTCGACGAGCGCGATGAGCGCGACGACATCATGGACGAGGACAACGATCTGGTCGATGACGTCGACGATAATGACACGGACGATAATGACACGGGCGATACCGAGGACACAGAAGACACCGTGACCTTCGCCAGCCTCGGACTGCCCGAGGAGATCCTCGCGGCCGTTACCGACATGGGCTTCCGCGTGCCCACCCCGATCCAGGCCGCTGCGATCCCTCCGCTGCTGGAGCTGCGCGACGTCGTCGGCATCGCCCAGACGGGCACCGGCAAGACGGCAGCCTTCGGCCTGCCGCTGCTGGCCATCGTCGACGCCGATGAGCGTGACGTCCAGGCTCTGGTCCTGGCCCCCACCCGTGAGCTCGCCATGCAGAGCGCCCAGGCGATCGAGGATTTCGCGGCCCGCACCGCTCGCCTTGACGTCGTCCCCGTCTATGGCGGTTCGCCGTACGGCCCGCAGATTGGCGCCCTTAAGCGCGGCGCCCAGGTCGTTGTCGGCACCCCGGGCCGCGTCATCGACCTCATCGAGAAGGGTGCGCTGGACCTGTCGAACGTGCGCATGCTGGTCCTCGACGAGGCCGACGAAATGCTGCGCATGGGCTTTGCTGAGGACGTCGAGACGATCGCGTCGAGCGCCCCGGATGATCGCCTGACGGCCCTGTTCAGCGCGACGATGCCTGCCGCCATCGAAAAGGTCGCCCGCGAGCACCTGAAGGATCCCGTCAAGGTCGCCGTCTCCACGGAGTCTTCGACGGTCGACACGATTCACCAGACCTACGCGGTCGTGCCCTACAAGCACAAGATCGGTGCCCTGTCCCGCGTCCTGGCTACCCGCGCCCAGCACATCGCGGCCGGCCAGGAGGAGGCCGACGCGGCCATTGTGTTCGTGCGCACCCGCGCCGACGTCGAAGAGGTGTCCCTTGAGCTGTCCGGCCGCGGCTTCCGCGCCGCTGGCATTTCCGGCGACGTCGCCCAGACCGAGCGTGAGCGCATGGTTGAGCGCCTGAAGAACGGCTCGCTCGACGTGCTGGTCGCCACCGACGTGGCCGCGCGTGGCCTGGACGTGGAGCGCATTTCGCTGGTCGTTAACTTCGACGTTCCCCGCGAGCCCGAGGCCTACGTGCACCGTATCGGCCGCACCGGCCGCGCCGGGCGTGAGGGTCGCGCGCTGACCTTCTTCACCCCGCGCGAGCACGGCCGCCTGCGCCGCATCGAGAAGCTGACGGGCACCGAGATGGAAGAGGTCGAGATTCCCTCGCCCGCCGCCGTCTCTGAGTTCCGTGCCCGCCGACTCCTCGAGGGCCTGTCCGCCCGCATCGAGCGCGGCCGCCTCGACATGTACAAGGGCCTGCTGGCCGACATGGGTGAGGACATGAGCGTCGAGGACATCGCCGCGGCCCTGATGGCCACGGCCGTGGGCGACGAGGGCCCTGCGCCCCGCCACGAGAAGGATCGCCGCGGAAACGGCAAGATCCGCCGTGAGGAGCAGCTGGACGAGTCCGGCGAGTTCGTGGGTGCCACCTTCGAGGCGGGCCGCGACAAGGACCGCCCGATCAAGGGCGGGGCGAACGGCGCGCGCCGCCGCGGTGGCGGCCGTCCGGCCCCCGGCTCCGGTACGCGCTACCGCGTCGAAGTTGGCAAGAAGGACCGCGTCAAGCCCGGTTCTATCGTCGGCGCTATCGCTGGCGAGGGCGGTATCGACGGCCGCGACATCGGCCACATCGAGATCTACCCGACGTTCTCCCTGGTGGACATCACCGCCGACCTGTCCGGCGAGCAGCTGTCCCGCATCTCCAAGGGATACGTCTCGGGCCGCCAGCTGCGCATCCGCGTGGACGAGGGCCCGGGCGCGCGCGGTGATCGCGATGGTTTCGAGCGCCGTGAGCGCCGCGACTTCGACCGCGATTCACGAGGCCGTGGCGGCTTCGGCGGGGACCGCGACGGACGCGACGGACGTGACGGACGCTACGGTGAGCGCGACGAGAAGCGCCCGCACCGCTTTGAGAAGGGCGACGGATCGCGTCCGCGCCGCAGCGTGCGCACCGAGCGCTGGGAGAAGGACATCAAGCGCGCTCGTCGCGAGCGTGAGGGTGGCCGCGATGGCGGCTGGGAGCGCGACGGAGGCCGTGAGGGCGGACGCCGCCAGTTCGGCAAGCGTCGCTACGACGACTGAGTGCTCGCGCCGTCCGCCGTGGTTGCCTCCTGAGCGGGACGCAGTCGCCGCACGGCGACCACGGTGACGATGGCGAGCGCGCAAGCAATCACCCAATAGGGAGCGTAGGCCGCCCCGCCCGCCTGGGCGGTGGCGGCCCACGCGCTCATGGCCACCGACACGAGGGCGAGTTCGAGGGCCGGGCCCGCTGAGTCGGCGACCTGCAGCCACGAGGCCACGCGTCCGTGCTTGGCTTCGGGCGTGACCTCGAGGGCCATGACGGACAGGGGAGCGTGGACGAGGCCCATGCCGAGGCCGACCAGCAGCCAGCCGATGAGGGCCACCCACACGGGAATAGCAGGAACCAGAAGCGCGCCGACCGGGATCGCGCCGATTGCCATGAGTGCGCCCCCAACGACGGGAAGGCGACGCCGCCAGATCGGATCGTGCACGCGCGCCTGGGCAACTGCTCCCACCGACCACGTGAGCGACCCCAGCGTGACCCACCAGGCGGAGGAGGCCTCGGACCAGGAGTGCACCCGCTGTAGGACCAGGGGAATCATGACGGCCAGACCGACCTGTGATGCCATGGCGCACAAGCGCGAGAGGATTGCGGACGGCATTCCCGCGCGCGATCGGAACGTGCCGCGCGGCAGCAGGCGGGGCAGAGCCCACGCTGTGAGTGCCGCGCCAAGGACGAAGATACCGAGCTGAGACAGCGGCGAGGCCAGCGCGCCCGCGAGCTGCAGGAGCACGACGCCCAGGCCCGCCAGGAGTGCGTCGCGTGCCAGCGAGGCCAGACGCACGGCCTTTCTGGCCTCACTCGCGGGTACCGTGCGCAGCACGTAGACCACCGGCACGGCGGCGATCACGACGAAGAGAGGCACGACGCCGAACACGTAGTGCCACCCCCACACCTCAGTGACGTGGCCGGCAATCGCGGGACCCACGAGCGAGGGCAGCACCCACGCGAGCGAGAAGGCTGCGAAAAAGACGGGTCGATGGCCAGGAGACGCCACGGCGCCGATAAGGACGTAGAGAGGGACGACGAGAAGGCCACCGCCCAGGCCCTGCAACGCTCGGCCCACGACGAAGATAATGATCGTCGGCGCCACGGCTGAAATGACGAGGCCCACCGCGAACAACACCATGCCGCCGAACAGAACGAGGCGCGGACCCTTCCAGTCGGCCAACGCACCGGCGACCACCGTGGCGCTCAGCTGCGTCGCCAACGCCGCGCCCGAGGCGACCGGATACCAGGCGGCCGCATCGAACGATGCGACGACAGCAGGCATGATCGTCGTGGCCGCCAGCTCCTCAAAAGCGACGAGCGTGATGAGGAGGACGGAACCGATCGCCAACCCGATTTCGGCGGAAGTCCACGAGGCGCGTGCGTGCGAGGAAGAAGTAGCGTCAGCGGGCATGTTGACTATCCTACTCGCGGCGAGCGTGCTCCCAGACCGAGCGCGCGTACAATAACACTGCCGCCGCCTGTCTCGCGGATGGTAACAACGAAAGGAATAACAGTGCTTCGCACTCACAACATTGGAACCCTCGGCACCGACCTGGTTGGCCAGACTGTGACGCTCACCGGTTGGGTGGACCGTCGCCGTGACCACGGCGGTGTCGCCTTCATTGACCTGCGTGACGCCTCCGGCATCGCCCAGGTGGTCGTGCGCGACGAGCGCGTGGCCCACGAGCTGCGCTCCGAGTTCGTCCTGAAGGTTACCGGCGAGGTCTGCGCTCGCCCCGAAGGCAACGAAAACCCGCACCTGGCCACCGGCGCCATCGAGGTCATGGGTGACGACATCGAAATCCTGAACACCAGCGCGCCCCTGCCGTTCCAGGTGTCCTCCAATGCTGAAGATTCCGGCAACGTGGGTGAGGAAACCCGCCTGAAGTACCGTTACCTGGACCTGCGCCGCGAGCCCGAGCAGTACGCGATCCGCCTGCGTTCCAAGGTCTCCCGCGCTGCCCGCGAGGCGCTCTACGCCCGCGACTTCGTCGAGATCGAGACCCCGACGCTGACCCGTTCGACCCCCGAGGGCGCGCGCGACTTCATCGTCCCCGCACGCCTCTCGCCCGGTTCCTGGTACGCCCTGCCCCAGTCGCCCCAGCTTTTCAAGCAGCTGCTGATGGTGGCCGGCATGGAGCGCTACTTCCAGATTGCGCGCTGCTACCGCGACGAGGACTTCCGTGCCGACCGCCAGCCCGAGTTCACCCAGCTCGACATCGAGATGAGCTTCGTGGACCAGGACGACGTCATCGAGGTCGCCGAGGACGTCCTGAAGAACGTGTGGGCGCTCATTGGCTACGACCTGTCCACCCCGATCCCGCGCATGACCTACAAGGACGCCATGGAGCGCTTCGGCTCGGACAAGCCCGACCTGCGCTTCGGCCTCGAGCTGACCGACCTCACCGAGTACTTCAAGGACACGACCTTCCGCGTGTTCCAGGCACCCTACGTGGGCGCCGTCGTGATGCCCGGCGGCGGCTCGCAGCCGCGCCGCACCTTCGACAAGTGGCAGGAATGGGCCAAGGCGCGTGGCGCCAAGGGCCTGGCCTACGTCACGATCGCCGAGGACGGCACGCTGGGCGGCCCCGTCGCCAAGAACATCACCGAGGCCGAGCGCGAGGGTCTGGCCGCCGCGACCGGCGCGAACCCCGGCGACTGCATCTTCTTCGCCGCCGGCAAGCCCACGCCCTCGCGCGAGCTGCTGGGCGCAGCCCGCCTGGAGATCGGCAAGCGCTGCGACCTCATCGACCCCGACGCCTGGGCATTCACCTGGGTTGTCGACGCGCCCCTGTTCAAGCCCACCGGCGACGCCGTGGCCGAGGGTGACGTCGCGCTGGGCCACAGCGCGTGGACGGCCGTTCACCACGCCTTCACTTCGCCGAAGCCCGAGTGGGTCGACTCCTTCGACAAGGACCCGGGTAACGCGCTGGCCTACGCCTACGACATCGTCTGCAACGGCAACGAGATCGGCGGCGGCTCCATCCGTATCCATCGCCGTGACGTCCAGAACCGCGTGTTCAACGTGATGGGCATCGGCGAGGAGGAAGCCCAGACGCAGTTCGGTTTCCTGCTGGACGCCTTCAAGTACGGTGCCCCGCCGCACGGCGGTGTCGCCTTCGGCTGGGACCGTATCGTCTCGCTGCTGACGAAGTCCGATTCGATCCGCGACGTCATTGCCTTCCCGAAGTCCGGCGGCGGTTTCGATCCGCTGACCGAGGCCCCGGCCCCGATTACGCCCGCGCAGCGTAAGGAAGCTGGCGTCGACGCGAAGCCGAAGAAGCGCGGCGAGGAAGCCTCCGACGAGGACAAGAAGTGATCTAGGTCGCGCAAGTCGTGTCCACGAAACCCTCATCCGGCCCCCGGCCGGTGGGGGTTTCGTGCACAATAGATGCATGTCGTACGTTGAGATGCATCCGGAAAATCCTCAAGCACGTCTGGTTAACACGGTCGTTGACCTGCTGGAGCGCGGCGGTACGATTGCGCTGCCCACGGACTCCGGCTACGCGATCGCGACCAAGATCGGCAACAAGTCGGGCATGGACACGATTCGCACGGTCCGTAAGCTCGACGACAAGCACAACTTCTCGCTGCTGTGCCACTCCTTCGCCCAGCTCGGCGAGCTGGTCATCGTGGACAACCACGAGTTCCGCACGATGAAGGCGCTCACCCCCGGACCCTACACGTTCATCCTGCGTGGCACCAAGGAGGTCCCGCGCATCATGCTGAACAAGAAGAAGCACACGGTGGGCGTGCGCATCCCGGACCACGTCATCACGCAGGCGATCGTCGAGGCCCTCGGTGAGCCGCTGGCCTGCTCGACACTGATTATGCCGGGCGAGACCGAGCCGCTGACGGACGGCTTCGAGGTGGACGAGCGCATCGGCCACCAGGTCGACCTGGTCGTGGTGGGGCCGGTCGGCGTTGCTGAGCCGACGACGGTCATCAACTTCGCGGGCGGGGATGCCGTCGTGGCGCGCGTGGGCGCGGGCGACATTTCGCTCTTCGACTGATCTGTGGCCTTCGAGGAATCGTCTTTTTCTCAGACGGGCTTTTGTCGGCTGACGCCCGGCGCGATGGCGCGTCGGCGCGTCGGTACGAGCGGGCTTCCCCTTTGTGGGGGAGCGCCTGCTCATCGACGGCGTTGACGCCGTTCGCGTCACGTTCCGGTGTGAGGCGCCGCAGCGCGCGCAGTGCTACCTCCTGCTCAATACGGTGACGGATCGTTCGCGTGAGCATATCGATGCCTTCCGCATGGATTGGCGCGACGGTGCCTGCGAGCTGGAGTGTGCCCTCCCCGCCGATGCGATCCTCAGCTATCAATTTGCCCTGTGCGGGCCGAGCGGGATTGATCCGCGCGTGCGTGTCGACATGGGGAGCTGGGTTCGCCTCGTCGAGGAAGCGCGTCCCGACGCCTGTAACCCGCTCAGGCTCGTCAACGGGCGCGGGCACGCCGCGTCGATTTTTGTTGGACCTGATGCACAGATGTCCTGGCCGGGCGGTGACGTCGATGCCCCATCGATGCGCGCCACGCGCGAAGAAGATATCGGGGCCAGGGTCCGTGCCCGGATCGGAGGCGGGCTCTCCCGATGCGTCGTCGTGCACGACGGGGAGCAGGCGCCCACGCGTACGCTCGTCGTCTTCGATGGCGACGTGTGGCGTGCCAACGGCGTGGGCTGGTTGACGCGGCGCTACCCGGGCTTGCGCGTCGTGACGATCGGCGCGGGTGATGTGGAGGCCAGGCGCCGAGAGCTGACGGACGCCGATGCGGTGAGCGCGCTGCTGGGCGCGGTGTGTGACGTGGCTGGGGTCGGTCCCGTGGCCGTGGCCGGTCAGTCTTTTGGTGGCCTCGCGGTGCTTCAGGCCGCGCTCGGCGGCTCCGTCCCCGTCGAGTGTTTTATCGCACAGTCTCCGTCCCTGTGGTGGGGTGGGGACGTACGAGGCCGGGGCGAGGGCGCGCTGATGGGTGACCTCGGCAGGGGTGCATGTCGGTCGCTGTCCGGCTTGACAATCTGGTGTCAGGTGGGTGCACGCGAGGTGGCGATGGCCCCCGTCGTTGAACGTTGCGCCGCCCTGCTGGGGGAGTGCGGTGCGCTTGTCAGGCTGGAGCGTTATTCGGGTGGGCATGATGTTGCCTGGTGGAGAGAGGGACTACTGGCTGCACTCGACGAGTGGTGTGTGTGAGCCTGTCCGACTGGGGAACTTGTCAGGATATGCAGTCATTACCAGGTTAGGCTTGCCTATGTCCTAATCGTGACCTAGACGAAACGAGGAACACGTGCACACGTCGATACGAGTTCGCGCCATCGTGGCCGTGGCCCTGGCGGCCCTGACCCTGGGAGCTTGCTCCTCCACCTCGCCCACCCCGGCCTCGTCCTCCGATCCGGCTGACGCTGCCCAGACCCGCATCGTCACCGACGCGTCCGGGCAGGAGGTGACCCTCCCGGCCCATCCGACTCGCGTTGTGACGCTGTCTGAGCCGACGACCGATAACGCGCTCGCTCTCGGTGTGACTCCCGTCGGTGTCGTCTCGGGTCGCGGCCAGACCACCGTCCCCAACTACCTGGCCGATCGCGCGGGTGACATCCCGATCCTCGGCTCGATTGGCGCGCCGAACCTGGAGGCGATCGGGGCGGCCCGCCCCGACCTGATCCTCGTCGACGGCACGTCGGTGAAGGACAACGACAGCGAAACCCTGAGCGCTCTGGGCCAGATTGCCCCCGTCTTCTTCACCACGCAAAAGGGCGGCGACTGGCGCGAGACCTTCACCCTGACGGCCGACGCGCTCGGCGTTGCCGACCAGGCTGAGACCAAGCTCGCGGAATTCGACAAGCACGTTGCCTCCGTCAGCGCCCGTCTGAAGGACGCTGGATACCTCGACCAGACCTACTCCGTCGTGCGCTGGCAGGGTGACAGCGCGGGCCTGATCCTCAAGGAGCTGCCCGCCGGCCAGGCGCTGACCGCGCTCGGCATGAAGCGCCCCGCGAACCAGGACCGCGACGGTGAGGGCCATTCCGAGCCGGTCTCGCTGGAAAATATCGACCAGATCGACGCGGACTGGATTTTCTTCGGCACGCTGGGCAAGTCCTCGGTCAACAACCCCTCTGCGGGCGGCGGCACGGGCGTTGAGGCGTCGGCGGCTGCCCTCGAGGAAGCCAAGTCGACCGTCGGCTTTGATTCGCTTCGTGCCGTTCAGGCCGACCACGTCATCCCCGTCGACGGCTCCCTGTGGACCTCCACCGGCGGCTACCTCCTGATGGACGGCATCGTTTCCTCCATCGAAGCCCAGTTTGTCCCGGCGTCCTGACGCTGGAGATGAGCGCGCCCGATCAGGCGCGGGCCTGACATGAGAGCCCGCAGCGTGACCAGCGCCGCCACCGCTTGCGCCGTGGCGGCGCTGGTCCTTGCCCTCATCATCGTTGCTTCGCTGGCGCTGGGGTCGCGGCACATTGAACCTGCCCTCGTGTGGGACGCGCTTCGCTACGGCGGCCAGACCCAGGACGCGCGGGTGGTGCTCTCGCTGCGCGTACCCCGCACGCTTGCCGCGCTCGTGATCGGTGCTGCCCTCGGGCTCGCGGGATCGATCATGCAGGCCGTGACTCGCAACCCGCTGGCTGATCCCGGCGTGCTCGGCGTCAACGCCGGGGCGGCATTCCTCGTCGTCGTGGCAACCGCAGTGGCGGGTGTATCGACGCGTGCGCTGACGATGGGTGCAGCGCTCGTCGGAGCGGGCGTGGCGGCCGCGCTCGTCTTTATGCTGTCCGGTCGCGGCGGGGCGGGGTCGCGGGCACGCCTGGCATTGGCCGGCATCGCCGTCTCCGCTGCGCTCGCGTCCCTGACGCAGGCTGTCCTGGCCGGTCATCAATTCGCGTTCAATGAGTTTCGTTACTGGGTCTCGGGATCCCTCGAAGGCGTGGACATGGCCTCGCTAACCTGGGCGGGTACCATCATCGCCTGCGGGGCGGTGCTGGGCGCGCTGCTGACCTCCGCGCTCGGCGTTCTGACCCTCGGCGACGATGCGGCGCTCGGACTGGGGGTCCGCGTGCGCCTGATCCGGTGTTTGGCAACCCTGGCTGTCACGGCTCTGGCGGGCGGGGCAACCGCGCTGGGTGGGCCCCTGACCTTCGTCGGTCTAGCTGTGCCCCTCCTCGTGCGTCGCGTGGTCGGTGCTCGCCAGGGTGCTATTGCCGTGTGGTCTGCGGTGGTTGGTGCCGCGTGGGTGTGCGCCGCCGATGTTGCCTCGCGGCTGGTGCTGGCCCCGCAGGAGGTTCCCGTCGGCGTTGTCGTCGCCCTGGTTGGCGCCCCCTTCTTTGTCCTGGGTGCGCGCGGGAAGGGAATGTCATGAGGGAATCCTCCAGCCGCTACGCGCTCCTGTCGAACGCGTCATTCTCCGTGCGCCTGCACCGGCGCAGTGCGCTCGTCGTGAGCCTCGGACTTCTGTCTCTTCTCGCGCTTGCCCTGTATTCGCTGACGCTCGGAGACTACGGGCTCAGCATCGAGCAGTCGCTGCGACGCCTCGTGGGAGACGGTGGCCCCACGGATGACTTCCTGGGCGTGTACTTCGTCCAATCTGTCCGTCTTCCCCGCGTTATCGCGGCGGTGGCGGTGGGATGCTCGCTCGGTGTGGCGGGTGCAATCTTCCAGACCCTGTCGGGCAACCCGCTCGGTAGTCCCGACATCGTCGGGCTGTCGACGGGCTGTGCGACCGGCGCGCTCGTCGCGATCATCGTGCTGGGCGCCAACCCGGCGACCACCTCCGCGGGCGCGCTGATCGGCGGCCTGGCCTCGGGGGCTCTCATCGTGGCGTGTGCGGGCGGCGTGCGTGTCACGGGTGTGCGCGTCGTGCTCGTCGGTATCGGCTGCTCGGCCGCGCTGCGCGCCCTTAATTCCCTGCTCATCGTCAAGGCCCCGCTGGAGGCTGCCCAGCGCGCCCAGCTGTGGAGCGCCGTCTCCTTCGCGGGGGTGACGATGCCTCGCGTCAGCGTGCTCGTCGTTGTCCTCCTCGCTGTCTCGTTACCGCTCGCAGCCTGCACGGCGCCGCTTGGCTTGCTCGCGATGGGAGACGATGTCGCGACTGGCCTGGGCGTTCGCGTGCGCAGGCTTCGGGTGTCGCTCATTGCCACGGCGATGGTCTTGGTGTCGCTTGCGACGGCGGTTGCGGGTCCGGTCGCCTTCGTTGCTCTGTCCGCCCCTCACGTGGCCCGTCGCCTGTGCGCAGGTGGGGGAGTGGGGCTCGCGTCATCGGCAGTGCTGGGAGGCCTCCTCGTGCTCGTGTCTGACGTGGTCGCGCAAAGACTCTTAGCGCCCCACGAGCTGCCGGTTGGGGTGGTCACCGGCGTCGTGGGAGGCGTGTATCTCCTGTTCTTGTTGGTTCGTGAGGTGAGGTGAGGTCATGGGACGTGACAGTGGTGCGAGCGGGCTGTCGGCCCGCGAGATTACGGTCGGCTACGGGAAGGATGCGCCGATCTTGGAGGGGTTGTCCCTCGACGTCTTAGAGGGGGAGTTGACCGTCATTGTCGGCCCAAACGCGTGCGGTAAGTCGACGCTCCTGCGCTGCCTCGCCCGCGTCCTGGGCGCGCGCTCGGGCGTCGTCGAGTTGGATGGGGTCGAGCTGGGCACGATGAATCAGAAGGCTCTGGCGCGTCGGCTTGGCCTCCTTGCTCAGTCGTCGGTCGCTCCTGGCGACATGCTCGTGGAGGACCTGGTGGCGCGTGGCCGCTACCCTCACCATGGCCTCGTGCGCCAGTGGAGCGCGGTCGACGACGAGGCCGTGGCTGGGGCGATGCGCGACGCCGGGGTGAGTGCGTTGGCGGGGCGAAGGGTCGGGGAGCTTTCCGGTGGGCAGCGCCAGCGCGTATGGATTGCGATGGCTCTGGCGCAGTCGACGGATATTTTGCTGCTGGACGAGCCGACGACCTACTTGGACCTCAATCACCAGCTGGAGGTGCTGCGCCTTGCGCAACGGCTGCAACGCCAGGGGCGAACGATCGTCGCGGTGTTGCACGACTTGCACCTTGCGTTCCGCTACGCCACGCACCTGGTGTGTATGAGGCAAGGCAGAATTATCGCCCAGGGGGCGCCGGGCACGGTTGTGACTCCTGAGCTCATCGAGAGTGTGTTCGACGTGCCCTGCGTCGTCATCCCTGATCCTGAGACAGGTGCGCCTCTGGTGGTGCCCCGTCGTTAGCGGGGTGGGGAATGTCTTTCATAGTCTCAAATGCTGACCAATAGGTTATGTCCGACAACAGTTGTCCGATAATATAGCTCACAATTTTAGATGAAAGGGCTTGCTTTTCCCGGTAAAATGGCCTTTTGATGCAGTGGTCCGTGAATTTGCTTGTTGCTCGCAATTGCGTTGCGGACGCGAGGTAATACTATTGTGCGTACAGCCGTTAGTTACCCGAACACTGACATAGAGGATCTGTTCCCAATTGGGCAGATTTGCTAAAATTATCCACAAGAGAAGGAAGCAACACGCATGACGACACGGTCGCATTCGCGCAACAGGGGACTGCATATGTCCCTGCTTGCGCTGACCGCATCAGCGTCGATCGTCGTCGGCATGTTCGCGACCGCAGTACCGGCTTACAGTGATGACACTCCTGAGGTTCCCGCCGCTTCGTGCCTGGTTGAATCGGAGGGTGAGGCCAGCGTCTTCGTTTCCTCGGTTGTGCATGCGGGTGAGTCGTTGTCCCTAGAAGGTCGCGGATGGACCGCGGGGACGGACCAATCGCGCGGGTTCGTCGTCGTCACGCTCGATGATGGCGCGGTCGAGCGCGGTGCTGACATGGAGCTGCCCGAATGGGTCCCGACCGGCGTGGCGCGCAACAGGAGTGCGTGGGCCGTTCTCGAGGTCAACTCAGAGGGCTCCTTCTCCGGTGATATCCCCGTCCCCTCTGCCTGGGCCGCGGGCGAGAGCCATCAGGTCGCCATCGGCGATGGTGTGAGCGGAACCTATGTCAGCGTCCAGGTCAGCGTCGTCGACTCCGCCGTGGGTGTACAGGCGTGCTCGCTGTCGGTCAATGAGCCCGATCCGGCCGATCCGGTTGCTCCGGCCGAACCGGCTCCCGACGTCCCGGGCGAACCGGCGTTTCCGAACGCCCCCGTTGCTCCTGCCCCCGAGGAGGTTAACGCGTCAACACAGCAGGATGGTCCTTCCGTGCCCGCTCAGCCCGCGGACGATTCGGCGAGCAATGCCCCGGCCTCGTCCTCTGTGCCCGGCGCCGCGCCCTCCCCTTCGTCATCCGCCGCCCCGTCGCGCCGCGCGGGATCCTCGGGCAATGGCTTCGGCTCCAATAATTCCGACGATCCCACCCCCGAGGCGTCCACCTCTACCTCTCCGCAGGTCGTGTCCGCCTCCGAGATTCGGCCGAAGGCTCATCAGGATCAGCAGGCCACCCAGCAGGCCGCCCGCGAAGAGGAGGGGCGTCTGAGCGGGTGGATTCTCGCAGGTGGGGGCCTGCTTGCTCTGCTCGGGGCCATCGTCACGGTCAGTATTGTGCGCAAGCCGCACGGCGGCCTCCAGTAGGCGGGCCCATCTTCCTGTCATGCCAATGCGGTCACGATTAACCGCATGGTGCGTGTTCGCGCTTCCCATACAGGCGTCACACCTGTTACTCTGGTTATCAGACAATATCTTCTGAGTATTAAGTTCCTAAGGAGAACCGTTATGCAGCACGGACGGCCCACATCCGCCCTCGCCGCACGAGGGTTTATCGGCCGCAGCCGGGTAATGAGCGTGCTCATGGCCCTGTGCCTCTTCGGCGCGGTCGCGTTTGCCATTCCCGGTTTCACCGCGCGTGCACACGCAGATGACAGTATCTACGTCATCCCGAACACTACGTTCCTCGTCACTCTCGAGGATGCCTTCGACTTCGAAGCGAAGTACGGCAAGACCGGGTACTGGGGAGTCATCCTGGACAACGGCCGCGTGACACCGAACGATCCGCCGTCGTTTGAACGTCACGGCGAGATCGTGACCCCGACCGCGAACGACCTGTGGAAGGCGGTTCCCCTCAATAGCTACACGATGATTGTTCCCGTGCCCAACGGCACCAACAATCTCGAGGGCGTCACCTGGGAACCCGGCACGAATCACCGCATCACGATCGTCACCTATAAGGATGACGAGACCCTTGCTGAGAACGTGAGCTACTCCGTCACGGTGTACAAGCCGTACACACCGGAGCCGACTCCCGACCCAACCGTTGACCCGGTGCCCGAGCCGACCGTTGACCCGGCGCCCGAGCCGCAGCCTGAGCCGACCGTTGACCCGGCGCCCGAGCCGCAGCCAGTGCCCACCGTTGATCCGGCCCCTGAGCCGCAGCCTGAGCCGACCGTTGATCCGGCCCCTGAGCCGCAGCCTGAGCCGACCGTTGATCCGGCCCCTGAGCCGCAGCCTGAGCCGACCGTTGATCCGGCCCCTGAGCCGCAGCCTGAGCCGACCGTTGATCCGGCCCCTGAGCCGCAGCCTGAGCCGACCGTTGATCCGGCGCCCGAGCCGCAGCCTGTGCCCACCGCGGATCCCCAGCCCGCCCCGAGCGTGATCCCCGTTCCCGCTCCGCAGCCTGACGACCCGCAGCTCCCGCCCGTTCAGCCCTCGCCGTCGGCGACTCCTTCGCCGACCCCCTCCGCTTCGGCCAACGCGACCCAGCCCTCGGACACCCCCGTGTCTCCGATCTCGGACGAGTCTCAGCTCACCGATGCCAACAAGGGTGGCGTGAGCGCCGCCTTCACGGGCGGCCAGCTGACGATCAACGTCCCCGCGGACAAGGCGGTTGCCGGTGAGTGGGTGAGCGCCAACATCATGCAGACGGGTGAGGCTCGCTGGCTCCAGGTTGAAAGCGACAACCAGGTGACGATGGATGTGACGGGCTTGCCGATGGGCGACTACAAGGTCGTCGTCGCGAACCGCTCGCACCAGCTCGTCGGCTGGGCCGAGTTCAAGGTCGCGTCGACTGTCGCGGCAGCCGGCGCGGGTGCGCCGGTGGATGCCTCCAGTTCGTTCAAGCTCCACGCGGAGGTTCTGTCGGCCTCGAACGGCGTTGATGAGTCTGAAGGGCTCAACGGGTATCTGCTGGGCGCCGGCGCGTGCATGCTGATTCTCGGTGGCCTCGTCGTCCTGCAGGTTCTGTCCGGACCGAAGATCGGGTCTACCTCGGATGGAGTCACCCTGACGTAAGCTAGGTTTCATGGATCTGTTCGATTCTGAATCTTTCGACGAGTTGGGCGTGCCCGCGTTTTCCGCGGGTGCGCCCCTCGCCGTTCGTATGAGGCCTTCGCGCTTGGAGGAGGTCGTTGGTCAGGCGCACCTCCTGGGTGAGGGAGCGCCGCTGCGTCGGCTCCTGTCTCCCGAGTCACGCGATGGGGTCGCCGTGTCCTCGGTGGTCTTGTGGGGGCCACCCGGGACCGGCAAGACGACTCTCGCCTACCTGATCGCGCGCGCGTCGGGCCGCCGCTTTGTCGAGCTGTCGGCGGTGTCCTCGGGCGTGAGCGACGTTCGCCGTGTGGTCGATGCGGCCCGTCGAACGCTCGCAACCGAAGGCGAGGAAACCATCCTCTTTGTTGATGAGGTGCATCGCTTCTCGAAGTCGCAGCAGGATTCTCTCCTGCCCGCGGTCGAGAATCGCTGGGTGGTTCTGGTGGCCGCGACGACGGAGAATCCATCGTTTTCGGTCATCGCGCCCCTGTTGTCACGATCGCTGCTGTTGACGCTGCATCCTCTGGGGCCTGAGGACCTTGAGGGTCTTATCCGGCGAGCGCTGAGCGACGAGCGTGGCCTGGCCGGTCGGCTTTCGATCACCGACGAGGCCGTGGCTGGCCTCGTGCGGCTGGCTGGGTCGGACGCGCGTAAGTCCCTGACGCTTCTCGAGGCGGCTGCCGGGGCGGCCAGTGATGATGGTTCCGGCGAGATCACGGTGGCCAGTGTTGAGGCCGCCGCGAACCAGGCGCTCGTGCGGTGGGGACGCGATCAGCACTACGACGTGACCAGTGCCTTCATCAAATCGATGCGCGGCTCTGACGTGGACGCGTCCCTCCATTACCTCGCGCGGATGATTGAGGCGGGGGAAGACCCCCGCTTCATTGCGCGGCGCATCATGATCGCGGCTTCTGAGGAGATCGGCATGGCGGCGCCGGAGGTGCTGTCGACGTGCGTTGCGGTCGCCCAGGGCGTGGCTCTCATCGGCATGCCCGAGGCGCGCCTGCTCCTCGCCCAGGCGGTCGTGGCTGTGGCGACTGCGCCCAAGTCCAACGCGACGTACCTGGCGGTCGATCGCGCCCTCGCGGACGTTCGAAAGGGGCGTGGGGGAGCGGTGCCCGAGCACCTGCGCGACGCTCACTATGCCGGAGCGCAGGCGCTGGGGCACGGGGAGGGCTACCTGTACGCCCACGATTATCCCCATCACGTGGCCCCCCAGCAGTACCTTCCCGACGACCTGGAGGGGACGCACTACTACGAACCGACCGAGAACGGGCATGAGGCGATGCTCACGAAGCGACTCGGTGCCATTCGCAATCTGCTGAAAAGACGCTAGGATGGAACAGTTGTCCGCTCACGCGGGCACCTGGGGCCTTAGCCGATGAACCCACCCGGGTACTGGAGTTGGCCCCATGTCGGGGATCCGCCCCGACATGACATGAGAAACAGGAAGAAGATTTCATGGCAACGAATCGTTCCCGCAAGCAGGTGCGCGAGTCCCGCGCCCTGGGCCTGGCCCTGACCCCCAAGGCCGTCCGCTACTTCGAGAAGCGCCCCTACGGCCCCGGTGAGCACGGCCGCACCCGCCGCCGCCAGGACTCCGACTACGCCGTCCGTCTGAAGGAAAAGCAGCGTCTGCGCGCTCAGTACGGCATCCGTGAGTCGCAGCTGCGCCGCGCCTTCGAAGAGGCCCGCCGCACCGCCGGCCTGACCGGTGAGAACCTGGTCGAGCTGCTCGAGATGCGTCTGGACGCCCTGGTCCTGCGCGCCGGCTTCGCACGCACGATCCAGCAGGCCCGCCAGGTGGTCGTCCACCGTCACATCCTCGTCGACGGCAAGATCGTCGACCGTCCCTCCTTCCGCGTCAAGCCCGGCCAGACCATCCAGGTCAAGCCCAAGTCGCAGACCACGGTTCCCTTTGAGATCGCCGCTGAGGGTATTCACCGCGACGTGCTGCCCGCCGTCCCCGAGTACCTGGACGTCGAGCTGTCCCGCCTCAAGGCGACCCTGGTTCGTCGCCCCAAGCGCGCCGAGGTCCCCGTGACCGTCGACGTGCAGATGGTCGTCGAGCACTACTCGCGCTGACGTTTGTCAATTCCGTGCCCCCGAGCTCCTTGCTCGGGGGCACGGTTTTCTTTATCCCACAGTTCGCATATGCGTGCCGATGTGCCTCAACGGGTGGGTACCGACTAACATGGGGCACTATGCGTACGTCTGAAATCCGCACCCGTTGGCTCGATTACTTCGAGAAGCAGGGTCATGAGATCTGTCCTTCCGTTTCTCTGGTCTCCCCTGAGCCCTCGATCCTTTTCACGATCGCGGGCATGGTTCCGTTCATTCCCTACATCATGGGCGTTGAACCTGCCCCGTGGCCTCGGGCCGCTTCGGTGCAGAAGTGCATTCGTACGAACGACATTGACAACGTTGGCAAGACCACACGCCACGGCACGTTCTTTCAGATGAACGGTAACTTCTCGTTCGGCGATTATTTCAAGGAAGGTGCCATCAACTTCGCGTGGGACCTGCTGACGGGTTCGCGCGACGAGGGCAAGTACGGCCTCGACGGTGATCGTTTCTGGGTGACGATCTGGGATCAGGACGAGGAAGCCTTCAACGTGCTGACCAAGCAGGTCGGCATGGACCCCAAGCACATCGTGCGCCTGCCGCGCGTGGAGAACTTCTGGGACACCGGCCAGCCCGGCCCCGCCGGCCCCTGCGCGGAGTGGCACTACGACCGTGGCCCCGCCTACGGCCCCGAGGCCGTGGGTGGCGCGGTGGACCCGGGCGGCGACCGATACCTCGAGGTCTGGAACCTCGTGTTCGACCAGTACATGCGCGGCGAGGGCGTCGGCAAGGACTATCCGCTGCTGGGCGAACTGGACAAGAAGGCCATTGATACGGGCGCGGGCCTGGAGCGCCTGGCGTTCGTCATGCAGGACAAGCCCAACATGTACGAGATCGACGAGGTCTTCCCCGTCATCGACGCCGCGATGCAGATGAGCGGCAAGCGCTACGGCCTGGGCGCCGCCGGTCCCGAGGCCGGGGCCGCCTACGACGACGACGTGCGCATGCGCGTCGTGGCCGACCACGTGCGTTCCTCCCTCATGCTTATCGGCGACGGCGTGCGCCCGGGCAACGACGGCCGCGGCTACGTGCTGCGCCGCCTGATCCGTCGCGCGGTCCGCTCCATGCGCCTGCTCGGTGTTGATGAGGCGACCATGCCGACGCTGCTGACCGCGTCCAAGGACGCCATGAAGGCCTCGTACCCGGAGCTGGAGACCAACTGGAAGACGATCTCTGAGGTCGCCTACGCGGAGGAAGAGGCCTTCCGTCGCACTCTGAGCACCGGCACCACGATCCTGGACGCCGCCGTGGCCACCGCGAAGGAGTCGAAGGGCGCACCCATGATTTCGGGCGAGTCGGCCTTCTCGCTGCACGACACCTACGGCTTCCCGATTGACCTGACCCTCGAGATGGCCGCCGAGCAGGGCGTGTCCGTCGACGAGGAGGGCTTCCGCACACTCATGGCCGAGCAGAAGGAGCGTGCTCGCGCCGACGCGCGCTCGAAGAAGACCGGCCACACGGACGTGCGTATCTTCCACGACATCGAAAAGGCGATGGGCGGCGGCTCGACGTTCCTGGGCTACACGGAGCAGGCCAGCGAGGCCACGGTCCAGGCCCTCCTCGTCGACGGTGTTGAGGCCCCTGCGGCCAGCGCCCCCGCCGAGGTTGAGGTCATCCTCGATCGCACCCCCTTCTACGCCGAGATGGGTGGCCAACTGGCCGACCACGGCACGATTCGCCTCGCCGGCGGCGGTGTCGTCGAGGTTCACGACGTGCAGGCCCCGATCCGAGGCCTGAGCGTGCACCGCGGCACCCTGACCGAGGGCGGCATGACGGTGGGCGAGAAGGCCTACGCCGAGATCGACGGTGAGCGCCGCCTGGCGATTGCGCGTGCGCACACCGCGACGCACATGGTGTACGCAGGCCTGCGTAATGTCGTGTCCGAGCATGCGGATCAGGCGGGTTCAGAGAACTCGCCGTCGCGCCTGCGTTTTGACTTCCGTCACTCGAGCGCGCTTGCCGGATCCCAGCTGAACGACATTGAGGCTCTTGTTAACGAGAAGCTCGCTGAGGATCTCCCCGTCACAACGGAGATCATGAGCATCGAGAAGGCCAAGGAAGCTGGGGCCATTGCCCTCTTCGGCGAGAAGTACGGTTCCGAGGTTCGCGTCGTGACGATCGGTGACGGCTTCGACCGAGAGCTGTGCGGTGGTACACACGTGCCCACGACCGGCCACATCGGCCGCGTGACGGTGCTCGGCGAGGGATCCGTTGCCTCCGGTGTGCGCCGCATCGAGGCTCTTGTCGGCACCGGCGCGTACGAGTTCCAGGCGAAGGAACACGCGCTCGTCTCCCAGCTCTCGCAGCTGGTGGGTGGCCGCGCCGACGAGCTGCCCGAGCGCATTGAGTCCCTGCTGGCCAAGCTGCGCGAGTCCGAGAAGGAGCTGGATAAGATCCGTACCGAGCAGGCGCTGCGCCGCGGTGCCGAGCTTGCGGAATCCGCTCAGCGCGTCGGAGCGATCAGCCTCGTGGCCAGCGCGGTGGGCGAGATGCCCTCGGCCGACGCGCTGCGCACCCTGGCCCTGGACGTGCGCGACCGCATGGGCAACGATCGCGGCGCCGTCGTGGCGCTGGCGGGTGTTGTCGGTGGCAAGCCATCCCTGGTGATCGCGACGAACCAGGCCGCCCGCGAGGCCGCCGTCAAGGCGGGCGCACTCGTGCGCGCCGTCGGCAAGCACATGGGCGGTGGCGGCGGTGGCCGCGACGATATCGCTCAGGGTGGCGGCACGAAGCCCGAGGGCATCCCGGCCGCGCTTGACGCGATCCGTTCGGAGATTGAGGCTCTGTGAGCATTCGCAGGGGAATCCGTATCGGCGTGGACGTCGGCACCGTGCGTGTCGGCGTCAGCCGGTGCGACCCTGACGGCATCCTCACGATGCCGGTCGTGACGCTGACCCGCGCTCCCGACCTGTCGGACCTCACCGAGCTCGCCGACATCGTTGGGAGCCACGAGGCCATCGAGGTCATCGTGGGTCTGCCTCGGCACCTGCGCGGCGGGGAGGGAATCTCCGCCAAGGGAGCGCGCAAGTACGCGCGCCGCCTCAAAAAGCTCGTGCCCGAGGTTCGCATCGCGATGGTCGACGAGCGTCTGACATCTAACCAGGCGCATGCGCGCCTACGTGCCTCTGGCATCCCGGAACATGAACACCGCAGCGTCATCGATCAGGTTGCGGCGCAGATCATCCTTGAACAGGCCCTGGAACTCGAACGCATGAGCGGACGGGCGCCGGGGGAGGAGATCATCCTCGACACCAGTGAAGGAGCGAACGAATGAGTACGCCCCCCAAGTATCCCTTCCGCTCACGCCGCGAGATTCACTCCGGACAGCCCAAGGTCTACTCCGACGCTCCCAACGAGGAATCGCTTTCGACGCCATCCGATCCCACGCCCACTCCGGTGCGCGGGAACGCAGTGCCAACGTCCGACCGGGCGCCAGCTTCTGACCCCACGCCCACTCCGGTGCGCGGTGCATCCAGGTTCCGCTCTCGTTCGGGCGACCATGCGCACTCCCTGGCGCGCGCGGGGGAGCAGGCTGACGCTGCCGAGTCGACGTCCACCCCGGAGCGCGGGATCCGCACGGCCACCCCAACCTCGTCCGATCCGACCCCGACCCCGCTGGCCGGGACCCCGACGCCCAGCGCCGCGGTCGCCGAGGAGGCCACCGAGCCTGAGCATGACGGTGCCGCAGACTACAGCTTCGATGACCTCATCAACGGCGGGGCTGGCGACCGTTCTCATCGCAGGCGCACCGAGGTGCCGTCGGAGACTACCGGCATGCGCTCGCGCAGGATCGCCAGCGAACGGCGAGCTGCACGGCGCCGCAAGCGCCGCCGTGCCATCCGCTCCTTCTTTGTTCTGCTCCTCGTCATCGGTCTCGTCGGCGGTGCCGGCTACGTCGCGTACTCGCAGCTGGTCAATGGGGCGACCACGGCATCCGATGACTACCCGGGTCCGGGTACCACTGAAGTCCTCGTTACCATCGCGGACCAGTCGACGGGACGCGACATCGGCAGTGCCCTCTACGACGCTGGCGTCGTCAAATCCGTCGGTGCCTTCGTGCGTCAATACGAGAAGAACCCCGCTGCCCGCGCCATCAATCCGGGCACCTACCGCTTCAAGCGTGAAATGAGCGCCGCGGACGCCCTTGCCGTGCTCCTTGACCCGATGAACCGGGTCGCCTCCAACGTGACCGTCCTGTCCAAGGAGCGACTCTCGGTGGTCAAGAAGCGCATCGTCGAGGTGATGGACGTCAGCAGCGAAGAGGTTGATAAGGCGCTCGCGGACACCGAGGGCATCGGCTTGCCCGCAGAGGCCAAGGGCAGCGCTGAGGGATGGCTGGCGCCCGGTAGCTACGAGGTGGGCGAGGACGACACGCCGACCACGGTGCTCGCCCGTATGGTCAAGGCGACAATCGACGAACTCGACGGACTTGGGGTGGCCCCCGCCGATCGCGAGGAGGTCCTCATCAAGGCCTCGATCGTCGAAGGCGAGATGGGCAGCAACAAGAAGTACATGCCCCAGGTTGCACGCGTTATCGAAAATCGCCTCGTCGACACCGACGGTGAAACCAAGGGCGTTCTCGGCATGGACTCGACCACGCTCTACGGTGCGGGCAAGGAGTCCGGCCTGCCCAGCCAGGAGGACCTCGACAACGACAACCCCTACAACACGCGCCTGCGCCAGGGCCTGCCGCCCACGCCCATCAATCAGCCGAGCGTGGACGCCATCAAGGCCGTGCTCAATCCGGCCGAAGGCAACTGGTTGTACTTCGTGACCATCGACTTGAACACGGGTGAGACGGTCTTTGCAGCCACTGCCGCCGAGCACGAGGCGAATAAGGCCAAACTGGACGCGTACTGCGCCCGGCACAAAGTACAGTGCGGGCAGTAACGGTGAGCGCGTGGGCCGCAGTCATCGGATCCCCGATTGCTCACTCGCTGTCCCCGGTCATCCACCGGGCGGCGTGGGGGCAACTCGGGATCGACGGATGGGACTACCGCCGCGTCGAGGTGGGGGAGGAATCGTTACCCTCCTTCGTCGCCGGCCTTGACGACTCCTTCCGGGGACTGTCCGTCACGATGCCCTGCAAGCAGGCGATCATGCCGCTCCTCGATGCGATTGATCCCCTTGCGAGCGCAGTGGGAGCCGTCAACACGGTCGTGCCCTCGGCGGGAATGCTCGCCGGGTTCAATACGGACGTCACCGGCATCGCGTCGTCGATCCGGCGTGCCTGCACCGAGGGCGGCGTCCCGATGCCGTCGAGCGCTCTGGTGCTTGGCGCGCGTGCCACGGCCTCGTCGGCGCTGGCGGCGCTCGGCGAACTCGGCATCACGACGAGCTCCGTGGCGGCGCGCCGCTTCGGTGGAGCGGGATCCGTTATCGCGGCGGCTTCTCGCCTCGGCGTGAACGTCGAGCAGGTTATGTGGGCGGACACAGCGTCGGTTCAACGTGCTGCGCGCGCGGCCGACGTGATCATCTCGACGCTTCCCGCGGGCGTGGCCGACCCGTTCGCGCAGGCTGTGGCGCCCCGGGAGGGACAGGTCCTCCTCGACGTCGTCTACTCACCGCGGCGAACCGCTTTGCGCAGTGCCTTCGAGCGCGCCGGGGGAGTGATCGCAGAGGGCACCGACATGCTCGTGTACCAGGGGGCCGCGCAGGTTCAGCTGATGACCGGGCACAGCCCCGATCCGTCCGTCATGCGCCACGCTCTCGAAGAAGAACTGGAGCGTCGTGCGTGCCAGGGCCCCGGAGGGCGGCGTCCGTGATCGTCGACTGGCTCCCTCCCCGCATCAGCGCCGATCTGTCGTTGGTGTCCGGCTTTCTGACGTGGATCATCATCCTGGCGTGGTTGTGGCGCTCTGGCTGGAAGGTACAGCGGCGCTATCTCGTAGAGGCTACCCAGACGCCGTTGACGCGCAACGCCATCGTGTGGTGCGCGGGCATCTTCGGTGCGCTCTTTTTCGTGGGCGCCCAGATGCGCCCGGGCATACCGGCCGTCATGACGGTCGCGATGATCGGCGCGCTGAGCGCCTACGTCGACGCCCGCACGCATCGCCTTCCGAATAAGTACACGGCGGTGATGGGCATCGGCGTCGTGGTCGGTGCCCTCATCGGAAGTCTCATCTCGCCGATGTGGGAGCAACGCCTCATCGGCTTCGTCCTCGGCGCGCTGATTTGGACCATCCCCATCGCGCTCCTGAATCGACTGCCCGGGGGAATGGGCGGCGGCGACGTCAAGCTTGCGCCCGTTCTGGGCGCCATGGTTGGTTCTGTCGGACTGAACGCAGCCGTCTTTGCCCTGGCGTTGTCCTTCGTATCCGCGGGAGTCGCGGCCCTGTGGAAGATCGTCGTCGGCTGGGCCGGCACGCAGTCTCGGGTGCCGATGGGCCCGTGGATGATCGCTTCCGCGCTGGTCGGCACGATTGCCTGGGGTGTCGTTCCCGACTGGCTGTAGGCCAGTATCACTGGCCTCATCGTGGACCCGTCGGGCCTCAGAGAGTCCGGGATGGGACAATGACACGGTGAGTATTTCGACGCCTTCGCATCAGTCCGAGCCTGTCAGCCTCGAATGGGGTCAGACGTGGCCACCTCGTGACGTGTTCGTCTCGCTTGCCGCGTCGAGGCGCGTGATCCCTGTTGTTCGGCGAGTTCTCGCTGATGAGCTGAGCGCGGTCGGCGTCTATCGTCAGCTCGCTCACGGCAACTACGGCAGCTTCATCCTCGAGTCCGCGGAGCACGGAGGCTCCTGGGGGCGTTGGTCCTTCGTTGGCGCCTCGAGCGCCGGTGCGATCGTTGCACGCGATGGTCGCGCCCGCTGGGTGGGATCCCACCCGGAAGGTGCTCGTGAGGAGGGCACGTTCTTGGAGGTCGTGCACTCTGCCCTGGAGCAGCTCGCCGCCTCGCCGATTGAGGGCCTGCCTCCGCTGACCGGCGCACTCGTCGGTTCGCTGGGCTGGGGCATCATTCCCGAGTGGGAGCCGACACTGGCGGCCACCGCGCCCAAGGAAGCGGACGTTCCCGACGCGACGCTCGTGCTGGCCACGGAGGTCGCGGCCATCGACCACTCGACCGGCTCCGTGTACCTGATGGCGATCGCCTGGAACCTCAACGGCTCCGACGAAGGCGTCGACGGCGCCTACGACCGTGCGATCGAGCGTCTTGACGCTATGACGACTCAGCTGGCCTCGCCCATCGCTCCCGCCGTCCTGGGCGTGAGCGGTCAGGAGCCCCCCCGCGGTGCGTGAACGTACGCAGCGCGCGGACTTCGAGTCTTCGGTCAATGCGGCCAAGCGCGCGATTACCGACGGCGACGCCTTCCAGATAGTGCTGTCGCAGCGCCTGGACGTGGCCACCGACGCCAGCGGAGTCGACGTGTATCGCGTCCTGCGCACGGTCAACCCCTCGCCGTACATGTACTACCTGGATTTGCCCGACGAACGCGGCGGGCACTACGAGGTCGTCGGTTCTTCCCCGGAGACGCTGGTCAAGGCGCAGGGTCGGCGCGTGTGGACCTACCCGATTGCCGGCTCGCGCCCGCGCGGCGCGGATTCGGCGCAGGATCATCGTCTCGCCGCCGAGCTTTTGGAGGATCCGAAGGAACTCTCCGAGCACGTCATGCTCGTTGACCTGGCGCGCAACGACCTGTCGAAGGTCTGTGATCCCGCCTCGGTGGAGGTCGCCACGCTCATGGAGCTCAAGCGCTACTCGCATATCCAGCACATTTCCTCGACGGTCACGGGCCTGCTGCGCCCCGACGCGGACGCCCTCGACGCTTTGGTCGCGACCTTTCCGGCGGGTACCCTCTCGGGCGCGCCCAAGCCTCGTGCGATCCAGCTGATCGACGATTTCGAGCCTGCGGCGCGCGGCGTGTACGGCGGCGTCGTCGGCTACTTCGACCTGTCGGGGGATGCGGACCTGGCGATCGCGATCCGCACGGCCGCGCTTAAGGATGGGGTGGCCTCGGTGCAGGCCGGCGCCGGCGTGGTCGCGGACTCGGTGCCCGCCCTCGAGTACGAGGAGTCGCGCAACAAGGCGGCGGCCGCCGTCGAGTCCGTCGTTCGAGCCTCGACGTTGACCGCGCTGTCGTGACACGCGCGGCCGGACGCTGGTCACGGGGCTGCGCTTTATTCGCTAGCCTTGATGATGTCCAATTGTTTCTCGGTGAAAGGCGAGCGTCGTGAGCGTTCTTGATGACATTATTGCGGGGGTCCTCGAGGACCTGAAAGAGCGCGAGGACCGCGTGCCTCTGAGCCGTGTCAAGCAAATGGAGCAGGCCGTCCCCGAGGCGAAGGACGCCCTGGGCGCGCTGCGGGGCCGCGACGGCGCCGTCAAGATCATCTCGGAGGTCAAGCGCTCGTCCCCGTCCAAGGGTGCGCTCGCGCAGATCCCCGATCCTGCGGCTCTCGCCTCGATGTACGAGGCCGGGGGAGCCTCCGTGGTCTCCGTGCTGACCGAGGAGCGGCGCTTCCACGGCTCGCTTGCCGACCTGGACGCGGTGCGCGCCGCGGTCGATATCCCGATCCTTCGCAAGGATTTCATCGTGACGCCCTATCAGATCCACGAGGCGCGTGCTCACGGCGCGGATCTCGTGCTGCTGATTGTGGCGGCCCTGGAGCAAAATGCGCTCGTGTCGCTGCTGGAGCGCACGCGTTCGCTGGGCATGGAGGCGCTGGTCGAGACCCATTCGCGCCTGGAGGCACTGCGCGCGCTTGAGGCGGGTGCCTCGATCATCGGTGTCAACGCTCGCAACCTGAAGACTCTGGAGGTCGACCGCTCGACCGTCGAGCAGGTCATCGACGTCATCCCGCAGGACGTCGTCGCCGTCGCCGAGTCGGGCGTGGCCAAGGCCCACGACGTGTTCGAGTACGCCAAGTGGGGTGCCGACGCCGTCCTGGTGGGCGAGGCGCTCGTGACCTCGGGCGACCCGCGCGCCTGCATCCAGGACATGGTGAGCGCCGGGCAGCACCCCGCGCTACGCACGGATCGCAAGGCCCGCGTGGCCGCTGCTCTGAAAGAAGGAAAGTGATGAGCGCGCACAACTTTGTGTCCGGCCCCTATTTCGGTGATTTCGGCGGTCGTTTCGTCGCCGAATCTCTGATGGGTCCTCTCGAAGAGGTCGACGCGGCGTGGAAGCGCCTGTGGCGGGACAAGTCCTTCCAGGCTCGTCTGCGCGACCTGTTTGTCAACTACGCGGGCCGTCCGTCCCTGCTGACCGAGGCCCCGCGTTTCGCGGCCGACCTGGGCGGCGTGCGCGTGTTCCTCAAGCGCGAGGACCTCAACCACACGGGCTCGCACAAGATCAACAACGTGCTGGGACAGGCGCTACTGACCAAGGAGCTCGGCAAGACGCGCGTCATCGCCGAGACTGGCGCTGGGCAGCACGGCGTGGCCACCGCGACGGCGGCCGCGCTGCTGGGCCTCGAGTGCACGATCTACATGGGCCGCGAGGACACTGAACGTCAGGCTCTCAACGTGGCTCGCATGCAGATGCTGGGCGCCGAGGTCATCGCGGTGACCGCCGGGTCCGCAACCCTTAAGGATGCAATTAACGAGGCGTTCCGCGACTGGGTGACCAACGTCGAGACGACCAACTACATCTTCGGAACGGCCGCTGGCCCGCACCCCTTCCCGGAGCTCGTGCGAGACCTTCAGCGCGTGATCGGCGACGAGGCGCGCGCCCAGCTGCTGGCCACCGAGGGGCGTCTGCCCGACGTCGTCGTGGCCTGCGTGGGCGGCGGTTCCAACGCGATCGGCTCTTTCACGGCTTTCATCGATGACCCGAGCGTCGAACTGCTGGGCTGCGAGGCCGCGGGCGACGGGTTTGAGACCGGACGCCACGCCGCCTCCATCACGGCCGACCAGGTCGGTGTGCTCCACGGCGCGCGCACGTTTGTCCTGCAGGAGCGCGATGGCCAGACGAAGGCCTCGCACTCGATCTCGGCGGGCCTCGACTATCCGGGTGTGGGCCCTGAGCACGCGTGGCTGGCCCGATCGGGGCGGGCCTCGTATATCCCCGTCTCCGACGCCGAGGCTATGGAGGCCTTCCTGCACCTGTCGCGCACGGAGGGCATTATCCCCGCCATCGAGTCTTCGCACGCCCTCGCCGGGGTGCGCGCGTGGGCCCGAGCAAAGGCCGAGGCTGAGGGGCCGTTCGCGCCGGGCGAGGAGCCCATCGCCATCGTCACCGTGTCGGGACGCGGCGACAAGGACGTGGACACCGCGTCGCGCTGGTTCGGCTACGGACACGCGAAGCTGCAGGTGATCGACCCCAGCGCCGGGCCTTCCGGCGTGGCCGTCCTGGACCAGACCGAGGAGAAGTGAGATGACGCGAGCCCCCCATTCCGCTGTCGCAATCGACGCCGCCCTGGAGCGCGGCGACGCCGCGCTGATCGCCTACCTGCCCGTGGGCTTCCCGTCGGTCGAGGACTCGATCCGCGCGGGCAAGGTTCTCGCGGACGTCGGCGTTGACGCCATCGAGCTGGGATTCCCGTACTCTGATCCGGGCATGGACGGCCCCACGATCCAGCGCGCGACTGTCGCCGCCCTGGAGCGTGGCACGCACCTGGAGGACCTGTTCCACGCCGTGGATGAGCTGACCTCCTACGGCGTCTCGACGTGTTCCATGACCTACTGGAACCCCGTCGAATGGTGGGGCGTTGAACGCTTCGCCAAGGACTTCGCAGCCGTCGGCGGTTCCGGCCTCATCACTCCCGATCTGCCGCCCGAGGAGGGCGCGCAGTGGGAGGCGGCCTCGGACAAGTACGACTTGGAGCGCATCTACCTGACAGCTCCATCCTCGCCCGAGCACCGCCTCACGCTGATCGCCCAGCACTCGCGCGGCTGGGTGTACGCAGCCTCGTCGATGGGCGTCACCGGAGCGCGTGCGGCGGTCGGCGAGCACGTCGCCGACGTCGTTGCGCGTACCCGCGCGGCGGGCGCGCAGCGAGTCTGCGTCGGCCTCGGCGTGTCGACCGGTGCTCAGGCCCGCGAGATCGGCGCCTACGCGGACGGCGTGATCGTCGGATCGGCGCTGGTCAAGACCCTCTTCGAGGAAGACAGTGACCGTGGCCTGAAGGCGCTGGGCGAGCTCGCCCGCGAGCTCAAGGCCGGAGTGACCGGAGCTCGCGCGTGACCATCCTCGCTGCTGCTGGAATCCCCTCACCCTCCGAGGGCGTGTGGTATCTCGGCCCCGTGCCGCTACGCGCGTACGGCATCATCATCGCCATCGGAATGGTCGTCGGCGTGTGGTGGACCGCGCGTCGCTACGTTGCGCGCGGGGGCGATGCCGACACGATCTACGACACGGCCCTGTGGGCGATCCCGCTGGGCGTCGTTGGCGCGCGCCTCTACCACGTCGTGACCTCGCCCGAGGCCTACTTCGGCCCCGGTGGGGACCCGATGCTGGCCTTTCAGATCTGGCGCGGCGGCCTCGGCATCTGGGGTGGCGTCGCCCTGGGCGCGCTCGGCGCGTTCATCGCGGTCAAACGAGCCAACGTCACTCTCGGGCCCATCGCTGACTCGCTGGCACCCGCCCTGCTGGTCGCCCAGGCGATCGGCCGATGGGGCAACTGGTTTAACCAGGAGCTGTTCGGTGGCCCGACGACGCTGCCGTGGGGCCTCCAGATCGACGCGTACCACCTGCCGGTGGGCTACCCCGTGGGCACGCTCTTCCATCCGACCTTCCTTTACGAAAGCCTGTGGAACCTGGCCGGCGCCGGTCTCATCGTGGCACTCGACCGTCGTCGGCGCTTCGCGGCTGGGCAGCTGTTCGGCATGTACCTGATGATCTACACGGCCGGGCGCAGCTGGATCGAGATGCTGCGCATCGACGATGCGCACACCGTGTTGGGCCTGCGCCTGAACGTGTGGACCTCCCTGGCCGTCTTCGCTCTGGGCCTTGCTGTCTACCTGATTGCCGGACGTCTGGATCGTCCGCGCGAGGTGGTGGCGGTTGCCGACGAACAGGCAGATGACGCAGGCGCCGAAGCGCCTGACGAGGACGGTGCGCAGGAGGCGACCACGGCCTCGGACATCGAGGCGGACGACCCTCACGCAGCCGACGAGGAAGACGACGGAGACGAGAGCCAGAAGGAAACGTCTGAGGAAGCGGGGGAGCGCCACTGACGGCACCCGCTGGCCAGGAGCTATGTCCAAGGTCCCAACCTGCGGTTATTCATGGGAATAATCACGTCAGCCGCGCGGAGCTCCTTGGTGATTCCCGTGTGACTGGGCGGTAAACTTGGGTTCATGCGTCGAGCTAAGATTGTCTGCACTATTGGACCTGCCACTGAAACTCCTGAGCAGCTCCAGGCGCTGGTGGACGCCGGCATGGATGTCGCGCGTATCAACCGGTCGCATGGAAAGGCTGAGGAACACGAGGCCGTCATTGCGCGCGTGCGAAAGGCGTCTGCGACGTCCGGCCGTGCGATCGCGGTTCTCGTCGACCTCCAGGGCCCCAAGATCCGCCTGGAGACGTTCCAGGATGGCCCTCAGGAACTCAAGATCGGTGACACCTTCACCATCACGACCCGCGACGTTCCCGGCACCAAGGAACTCGTCGGTACGACCTTCAAGGGCCTGCCCGGTGACTGCGCTCCCGGTGACCGCCTGCTGATTGACGACGGTAACGTCGCGGTGCGCGTCGTCGAGGTCACCGAGACCGACGTCGTGACCCGCGTCGAGGTTCCCGGCGTGGTCTCGGACCACAAGGGCCTGAACCTGCCCGGCGTCGCCGTGTCCGTGCCCGCCCTGTCTGAAAAGGACAAGGAGGACCTGCGCTGGGGTATCGAGCAGGACGCCGACTTCATCGCGCTGTCCTTCGTGCGTTCCGCCAAAGACATCAAGGATGTCCACGAGATCATGGACGAGATGGGCAAGCGTATCCCCGTCATCGCCAAGATCGAGAAGCCCCAGGCCGTCGAGGCGCTGGAGGAGATTGTCGAGGCCTTTGACGGCATCATGGTTGCCCGCGGCGACCTCGGCGTCGAGATGCCCCTCGAGGCCGTGCCGCTTGTTCAGAAGCGTGCGATCGAGCTGGCTCGTCTTGCCGCTAAGCCCGTCATCGTGGCGACCCAGGTCATGGACTCCATGATCAAGAACCCGCGCCCGACCCGCGCCGAGGCCTCCGACTGTGCGAACGCCATCCTCGATGGCGCCGACGCGGTCATGCTCTCCGGCGAGACCTCGGTGGGTGCCTTCCCCATCGAGACGGTGCGCACGATGGCAGCGATCATCGAGTCCACCGAAGAGAACGGTGGCGAGCGTATCGCGTCCATTCCCAGCTTCTTCGCCGACCGCGCAGGCGTCATCTGCGAAGCGGCCGCCCGCATCGCAGAACACATGGACGCCCGCTACCTGGTGACCTTCACCCAGTCCGGCACGTCGGCCCGCCTGCTCTCGCGCATGCGCCGCCCGATCCCGATGCTGGCCTTCACGCCGCTCGAGTCGACGCGCCGCCGTCTGGCCCTGTCGTGGGGCATCCAGACATACCGCGTCCCCGAGGTGCGGCACACGGATGACATGGTGTGGCAGCTCGATCAGGTCGTCCAGTCTTCCCGACTGGCCGAGATTGGCGACCAGCTCGTCATCGTCGCAGGCATGCCCCCGGGCATCCCCGGCTCCTCGAACATGCTGCGTATCCACGAGGTGGGTGACGAAGCCGATTACGCAATCGGCGGCGCACGCTAACTCTTAGACGCGTCGACTGTGGGGTGCTGGCCAGGCCGGCACCCCACAGTTGTTTGTAGCGATGTGATGTTGTTCGCATGGACAAAATGACAACGGTGGAATAAAGTACTCGGATGCACGTTCAGACGTGTGATGCCGTTCCAAAGACGGGATGGACAGGCAGCAGATTGCTGCGGGTGCGTTTGTCGGAATGCCCGTGCGAACGAAGCACGTTTCCGCGCGCCCACAATGGAAGATGGAGGAAGAAATGAATACGAACATCCGGACCGTGTCGGTCCATGACACTCTGTTTGGTCGCGTGGCCAACAACCTGGAGGTCGGTCAGCTCTCGCGAGCCGTTGAGCCGTGGTTTGCCGACTTCCACGACTTGAGGGTCAAGCAGGCGATCGCGGATCTCGATGAGCCGACCCGCAGGGGAGCGGCAGCCGAGTACCTCGGTCTCGAGCTGATCGTGGTTGCCTAACGATACGGCGAGGGGCCGACAAGCACTGCTTGTCGGCCCCTGTTCGTCCGCGAAAACTACTCGTATCAATAATGGTTCCAGCGTCGCGCCAGTACCCGTTTGCCGGTACGATAGATCGCGTACTCAAATGGCGGTACCCCGAGTGGGATTCGAACCCACAACAAGCCGGGTTTGAGCCGACCGCCTCTGCCAGTTGGGCTATCGGGGCTTTCGCGTGTGCGAGGTCCACAATAGAACAGCTCGGCACACCGATCAAACTGAGGAATATGACAATGAGTGAAGAGCAGGCTGAACCGCGTCGCGTCCTCGTGGCCGAGGATGAGGGGCTGATCCGTCTCGATATCGTTGAGACGCTGACCCAAGCGGGGTTCGAAGTCGTCGGCGAAGCCGCCGACGGTGAGGAAGCTGTCGAGCTGGCACTGGAGCTTGAGCCCGACCTTTGTGTGATGGACGTCAAGATGCCGAAGATGGACGGCATCACGGCGGCCGAGAAGATTCTGCAGGAGCTGTCCTGCGCGGTCGTCATGCTGACGGCGTTCTCCCAGACGGAGCTGGTCGAGCGCGCCCGCGACGCCGGCGCGATGGCCTACGTCGTTAAGCCCTTTAGCCCCTCGGACCTGATCCCAGCCGTCGAGATCGCGCTGTCGCGTCACGCGGAGATCGAGTCGCTGGAGGATCAGATCGCTGACCTGACGGATCGCTTCGAGACCCGCAAGCGCGTGGACCGCGCCAAGGGCCTGCTCATGAAGAACATGGGCATGAGCGAGCCGGAGGCCTTCCGCTGGATTCAGAAGACGTCCATGGACCGTCGCCTGTCCATGCGCGAGGTCGCCGACGCGGTCATCAACCAGGTTGATGACTGATCACTAGCTGAGGCGAGGCGGGGAGAGTCGTGGTGACTCTCCCCGCCTTTGTCGTACCCAAAGCCTCCGGCTCAGTCGTGCGTGGAGCGCACGAGGATGCGGTTGGCCACGCGCGCGACTGAGATCAGGCGGTCGGCCTCGTCCCGGATCTCCACGGTGTGCACGGTGGAGGAGCGGCCCAGATGTACGGCCGTGGCCGTGGCCGTAATCGTGCCTTCGCGTCCAGCCGCGATGTGCGAGGCGTTGAGCTCGGTGCCCACCGCGTAGGCCTGCTTGCCGGGGTGGGTTTCGCGTGCGTGGATCTGGGCGGCGAACGAGGCGGCGGTTTCCGCGAGGGCCGCGGATGCGCCGCCATGGAGGATTCCCGCGCTCTGGCGGTTGCCGTCGATGGGCATGGAGATGACGGTGCGCGACGCGGAGTGCTCGAGCACTTCCATGCCGGTGGCCTCCATGAGGGTGCCGGGCCAGTGGGCGCCCACCCAGCCGCCCCGCGCGAGGGGGTCGGGCGTGGTCGGATGGGTGTGTTTCGTCTGGTGATCGTGTGTCATGGCATCTAGGGTGGCATGTGTGAGTGACACTGTGCTGATTATTGACGGCCATTCGATGGCATTTCGTGCGTTCTATGCGCTTCCCCCGGACAACTTCGTAACGGCAACGGGCCAGCATACGAACGCGGTTTACGGCTTCGTGTCAATGCTGACGCGACTGCTGGAGACGGAGCGCCCGACGCATATCGCGGTCGCCTTCGATGTGTCGAGGCACTCGTTTAGGACCGAGGAGTATCCCGAGTACAAGGGCACGCGCGACGCAACCCCCGAGGAGTTCAAGGGGCAGGTCGAGCTGATCCGCGAGGTGTTGGACGCGATGGGCATCGTGTCCCTGTCGCGCGAGGGCTTTGAGGCTGATGACATTTTGGCGACGCTGGCCTACCGCGCCGGCCACGAGGGCTCGACCGTGTTGGTCGTGTCGGGGGATCGCGACTCCTTCCAGACGGTGACCGACAACGTGACGGTCTTGTACCCGGGCACCGGCCCCGGTGATCTGCGCCGCATGACTCCCGAGGCCGTGGAAGCCAAGTACGGGGTGCCTCCGCACCGCTACCCGGAGATCGCTGCCATCGTGGGCGAGACCTCCGACAACCTGCCGGGCGTTCCCGGCGTTGGCCCCAAGACGGCCGCTCAGTGGATCAACAAGTTCGACGGCCTGGATAACCTTTTGGCCCGCGCCGAGGAGATCGGCGGCAAGCGCGGCGCCGCCCTGCGCGAGCACATGGACGACGTCGTGCGCAACCGACGCCTCAACCACCTGCTGACCGACATGGACCTGGAGGTCGGTCCCGCCGACCTGGCACGCCGCCCGACCGATGTGGCGGCCATCGACCGCCTGTTTGACGCCCTTGAGTTCGGCCGACTGCGCTCCAAGGTCCGCGAGGTCTCCGGCATCGGCATGGGGGAGAGCCCGATTGACGAGGCTGTGGAGGCTCCCGCCCCGCAGGCGCAGGTTGAGGTGAGCCTGGCAGATGCAGCCTGCGACATCGCCGCGTGGGCCCACGCCCACGACACCATCGCCCTGCTCGTGGAAGGCGACCTGCGCCCCACGCGCGGCGAGGTCTCACGCCTTGTGCTCGCCGGGCCCGCTCACGCCCTGGTTGTAGACCCCGCCGAGCTCAGCCCCGCGCAGGAGGAGGCCCTGTCCCAGGTCCTCGCCCAGGCCTCGTCCCTGATCGTTCACGACGCAAAGGGCACAAGCCATGCCCTGGCGGGGCGCGGCTGGAGTCTTGGTCAGGTCTGCTTCGACACGATGCTCGCGGCCTACCTGGCTCACCCCGACCAGCGCTCACACAAGCTCGACGACGTGCTCTCGCGCCTGCTTGGCCTGACCATCGAGGAAGAGGCGGGCGACTCCGACGCCCTCTTCGACCTGGGAGAGATCGGCGCTGGCCCGAGCGCCGCCCAGACGCGCGCGGGCCGCCTGGCAGCCGCGCTGCATCCGCTGGCCGACGCCCTTCGCGCGACGCTCGAAGACAGCGGAGCCATTAAGCTGCTGGCCGACATGGAAATGCCGCTCGCCCGCCTGCTCGCCCAGATGGAAACCATCGGCATCGCTGCGGACACGCGCGTCCTCGACGACCTGTCCGCCGAACTGGGCGCCGACGTCGAAGCCGCGCGCGACGGCGCATGGGCGGCAGCCGGGCGCGAGGTGAACCTCTCCAGCCCCAAGCAGCTCCAAGAAATCCTCTTCGACCACTTCGGGCTGCCCAAGACCAAAAAGACCAAGACGGGATACACGACCAACGCCGATGCGCTGGCTGACCTGTGGGCCAAGACCGAGGCGAGCGGGGGAGCGGGGCACGACTTCCTCGGCTTCCTGCTCACCCACCGTGACCGCATCAAGCTCAAGCAGATGGTCGACTCCCTGTCCGCGACCGTGGCCACGGACGGACGCATCCACACGACCTTCTCCCAGGTCGCCGCGGCCACCGGGCGCCTGGCCTCTTCCGACCCGAACCTGCAGAACATTCCCGCGCGCAGCGCCGACGGCATGAGGATCCGCGGGGCCTTCGTTCCCGGAGTAGGCTTCGAATCCCTCATGAGCGCCGACTACTCCCAGATCGAAATGCGTCTCATGGCCCACCTGTCCGGCGACGAGGCGCTTATCGAGGCCTTCAACTCGGGCGAAGACCTGCACCGCACCATGGCATCGATGGTCTTTGGGACGCCCGTCGCCGAGGTGAGCAGCGACGAGCGCTCGCGTATCAAGGCCACCTCCTACGGCCTCGCCTACGGACTGTCCTCCTACGGCCTGGCCGCGCAGCTCGGCATTCCCGTGCCCGAGGCTGCCGCCCTGCGCGACCGCTACTTCGAGCGCTTCGGGAAGGTCCGCGACTACCTCGAGGGCCTCGTTGCCCAGGCCCGTGCCGACGGCTACACGCAGACCATGTTCGGGCGTCGCCGCTACCTGCCCGACCTGCGCTCCTCGAACCGCCAGCGCCGGGAGATGGCCGAACGCGCCGCCCTGAACGCGCCCATCCAGGGCAGCGCCGCGGACATCGTCAAGATCGCCATGATGAACGTCGCCGACGCCCTGTCCGAGGCCGACCTGGCCTCGCGCCTCCTCGTCCAGATTCACGACGAACTCCTCCTTGAGGTCGCCCCCGGTGAGGAGTCGGCCGTCGAGGCCCTCGTCCGCGACAAGATGGCCTCGCCTGTCACGCTCTCCGTGCCCCTCGACGTGGCTGTCGGCATCGGCGCGTCCTGGCAGCTCGCCGCCCATTAGGAGGCACATGGGCGACGCACACCACGCAAACGCGCGCTACATTCGTCACATTTGTGCGTCAAAGACTGCTAAACTAGTCCCCGGTGCCCAGGGACAGGTGCATCCGCATCCGTCCCGCAGCGCCGGAACTGTCCATCTACTATCCAGTCCGTTTCGGAGAAACTACTACATGACCACCAACACGCCGCAGGTCGCTATCAACGACATTGGTTCGGAAGCAGACCTGATCGCAGCCATCGACGAGACCATCAAGTACTTCAACGATGGCGACATCGTCGAGGGCACTGTCGTCAAGGTTGACCACGACGAGGTCCTCCTTGACATCGGCTACAAGACCGAGGGCGTCATCCTCTCTCGCGAGCTGTCCATCAAGCACGACGTCAACCCCGACGACGTCGTCGCCGTGGGCGACCAGATCGAGGCCCTCGTCCTCCAGAAGGAAGACAAGGAAGGCCGCCTCCTCCTGTCCAAGAAGCGCGCTCAGTACGAGCGTGCGTGGGGCAAGATCGAGAAGGTCAAGGAAGAGGACGGCGTCGTCACCGGCACCGTCATCGAGGTCGTCAAGGGCGGCCTGATCCTCGACATCGGCCTGCGTGGCTTCCTGCCCGCCTCCCTCGTCGAGATGCGTCGCGTCCGCGACCTCGCCCCCTACATCGGTCGCGAGATCGAAGCGAAGATCATCGAGCTCGACAAGAACCGCAACAACGTGGTCCTGTCCCGCCGCGCATGGCTCGAGCAGACCCAGTCCGAGGTCCGCACGAACTTCCTGCACACCCTCCAGAAGGGCCAGGTGCGCTCCGGCGTCGTTTCCTCCATCGTCAACTTCGGCGCGTTCGTCGATCTCGGCGGTGTCGACGGCCTGGTGCACGTCTCCGAGCTGTCCTGGAAGCACATCGACCACCCGTCCGAGGTCGTCGAGGTTGGCCAGGAAGTCACCGTCGAGGTTCTCGACGTCGACATGGATCGCGAGCGCGTCTCCCTGTCCCTCAAGGCCACCCAGGAAGATCCGTGGCAGGCCTTCGCTCGCACCCACGCCATCGGCCAGGTTGTGCCCGGCAAGGTCACCAAGCTGGTTCCCTTCGGCGCGTTCGTGCGTGTCGAGGACGGCATCGAGGGCCTCGTCCACATCTCCGAGCTGGCTCAGCGTCACGTCGAGCTGCCGGACCAGGTCGTCAAGGTCGGCGAAGAGGTCTTCGTCAAGGTCATCGACATCGACCTCGAGCGTCGCCGCATCTCCCTGTCCCTCAAGCAGGCCAACGAGGGCGTGGATCCGACCTCCGAAGAGTTCGATCCCTCGCTCTACGGCATGGCCGCCGAGTACGACGAGAACGGCAACTACAAGTACCCCGAGGGCTTCGATCCGGAGACCCAGGAGTGGATGGAAGGCTTCGACGCTCAGCGCGAGGCTTGGGAAGCCCAGTACGCCGAGGCTCAGGCCCGCTGGGAGGCCCACAAGGCTCAGGTCCGCAAGGCCCTCGAAGAGGACGCCGAAGCGGCTCCCTCCATCGAGGAGCAGGCCTCCTACTCGACCCCGGTCGACAACGAGGGCACCCTTGCTTCCGACGAGGCCCTGGCCGCGCTGCGTGAGAAGCTGACGAACAACTGAACCAGTCTTTCTGACTGAGCTTCGACTCGTCAGTTCACGTCAGTGAACGCATGAGTGGTGGTCCCCAGGTTTTCCTGGGGGCCACCACTTTTGTGCTTCGCACACCGCCAGATTTCCACCCGCCGCGAGGCCTGCCCGCCCGCTCGCCGTCCGCGCTGCGAGCTTCGCTCGGCGCGTCGTCTCGAAGCCCGGCCAGGCCCCGCAGGCCTCGCGGCGGCCTCCAATCGGGCGGCGCCGGGCATGATCCGGCCGGGCCCCGCCGCCGCCCACGTGCGCCGCAGTCAGGCCCCGCAGGCCTCGTGATGGCAGGTTACTCAACAATGTCGCACGTAATTCCCTGACACGTGTTTCAAACATTGAAGTCGCATCGTTGGAATTGCAACGTTTTGAGCACATCTTAAAAACTGACCGATGTAAATTACGTGCGACTTTTGTTCTGGCTGACGTCGTGGCCTCGTCGCACAGATGACGAGACCCCGCTCGCCGATGCCGTGCGGAGTCTGTGGCCGACGCAGGTCAGGCCGCCGAGCGCTTCAACAGCGCCACGTCGATGCACGAGCCGATCAACGCCGCGACGACGGTGGGGAGAATCCAACCGAGCTGGAGGGCCTGGAGCGGGCTCCACAGGAGCACCGCGTTGATTGGCCCGGTGGCGACGCCGAGCTGCGCGAGGGTCGTGAACGCCGACCAGGCCGCCGCCATCCACGAGCCCAGGCGGAACGTCCACAGTGCCGGGGTGGCCAGGCGTAGCGGGTGGGTTGCGATCGTGAGGAAAACGATGGTGATCGCGATCGGGTACAAGAACTTGATGATCGGAAGGGCGATGGCGAGCACTGAGCTCAGGCCCGCGGAAGCCAGGACGAAGGCGATGAGCGTAAAGACGATCATCCACGCACGGTAGGAGATCGAGGGCAACAACCGGTTAAAGAACTCCGAGGTGGCCGCGATGAGGCCGACTGCCGTCGTCATGCACGCCGTGAGCACGATGAGCCCAAAGACGATCTGCCCGGGCCACCCCATCGTCATCCGGGCTGCGTCGACGAGCAGGGTCGCCCCGTCCGAGTAGCTCTGGCCATTGGGGATGACGTGTCCGACGAGGCCGAGGCCCACGTACACAACGGCAAGTAGCGCGCCCGCGATCACCGCCGCGGTGGAGGTGCGCCGCACGACCTTCGCGCCGATCCCGCCTCCGGTGTGCCCCAGCGAGGTGACGACGATAATGCCAAAGGCCAGCGCGGCGATCGAATCCATCGTCATGTATCCCTCAAGCAAGCCGGCGGCCAGGGGGAGTGCTCGTGTATTCGCCCGTCGGCGCGTCGTGGGAAGCCGGCAACGAAGCGAGGGAGAGGAACACAAGCAGGATGAGAAGCCCGAGCAGAATGGGGGTGAGTATCTTGCCGAGGCTGTCGATGATGTTGCGGGGGTTCCAGCACAGGTAGAAGGCGATGCCGAAGAACACCAGGCAGAAGATGACCGACGCAACCAGCGACTGCGTGCCGATGAGGGGCGCGACGGCCGTTGAGAACGACACGGCGGCCGTTCGTGGAAGGCCGAAGAACGCTCCGATCGACAGGTACACGAGGACGGAGAATACGAGGCCAAAGGGCTTGCCCGCTCGGCTGACGAGGTCGCGCATGTCGGTGCCCGACAGGGCAATCGTGATGATCGAGATGACGGGCAGAGCGACGCCACCGATGAGGAAGCCGATCATGGCGGGTGTGACGTTCGTGCCCGCGGAGGCACCCATGATAGGCGGGAAAATCAGGTTGCCTGCCCCGAAGAACATGGAGAACAGAGTCAGGGAGGTCGCAATGAGGACCGCGGTGCTTGAGCGCTGGTTGGAATCGTCGTTGACTGTGTGCGTCACTGGTACTCACTGTGTGGTATCGGGGCTTGAACAGCACCAATTCTTGCATGAGGGCGCATATGCGCAACTGCAAAGGCGCTAACCTGGGGAGGTGACGACTTCTCTTTCTGTTGGCAATTGCTCTGCTACGCTGCTGCGTCCCCTTGGCGCGCGCCACGATAGTGGTCCTGCCCGTGTTGTTGCGGTCAGTGGTGGGATTGGCTCGGGTAAGTCTTCCGTGACCTCGACTTTCGCGCGGCTGGGCGGCTACGTCGCCGACGCTGACGCGATCGCGCGACAGATTCTCGAGCCGGGGCAGCCTGCGTTGGCGCGTGTCGCCGAGCGTTTCGGCACCGACCTGATCCGCGAGGACGGGACCCTGGACCGCGCCGGCCTGGCGCGTCGTGTTTTTGCAGGCGAGGGTTCGGCTGAGAGGGTCGCCGCTCTCAACGCCATTACCCACCCCGCCATCGAGGCTCGCGCCTGGGAGATTCTGGGCGGTGCTCCCGAGGGGGCGGTTGCCGTCTACGATATTCCGTTACTCATCGAAGGCGATCACGCGCAGCGTTTCGACGCCGTCGTCATCGTCGATGCTCCCCTCGACGTGCGCATCAAGCGCCTGGAGGGCAGGGGAGTACCGCCCGAGGACGCGCGCGCCCGGATCCGCGCCCAGGCCTCGTCGGACGAAAGGCGAGCGATCGCGCACGTCTGGATCGACAACTGCGGCAGCGCGGACGACCTCGCGCAGGTGAGCAGACAGGTGTGGGAGCGCTGGCTGAGCGCCGACCTATAGGGTGCCAGGGACGAGGCCGTGGCCGGGCATCACTGGCGGCGCACCCGGGCGGGTCCTCCGCGCGATGGCGGCGCGTGGGCGGTAGCGTAGGGGAGTGAGCGAAACCCCCGTCATCCGCCAGGACAAGCCCTTCGAGGTCATCTCTCCCTACACCCCGTCGGGCGACCAGCCCAAGGCGATCCGTGAGCTGGCCGCGCGCATCCGAGACGGCGAACAGGACGTCGTCCTCATGGGTGCCACCGGCACCGGCAAGAGCGCGACCACCGCGTGGCTCATCGAGGAGCTTCAGCGCCCCGCCCTAGTCCTCGAACCCAACAAGACACTGGCCGCCCAGCTGGCCGCCGAGTTCCGGGAGCTGTTGCCGAACAACGCCGTCGAGTACTTCGTCTCCTACTACGACTACTACCAGCCCGAGGCCTACGTCCCCCAGACGGACACCTTCATCGAGAAGGACTCCTCGATCAACGACGAGGTCGAGCGCCTGCGCCACAGCGCCACGAACTCCCTGCTCACCCGCCGAGACACGGTCGTCGTCTCCTCCGTGTCCTGCATCTACGGCCTGGGTACCCCCGAAGAGTACGTGGCCCGCATGATCGAGCTGAGCCGCGGCATGATCATCGACCGCGACGCGCTCCTGCGACGCTTCGTGGCCATGCAGTACGTGCGCAACGACATGGCCTTCACGCGCGGCACCTTCCGCGTGCGCGGGGACACGATCGAGATCATTCCCGTGTACGAGGAGCTCGCCATCCGCATCGAGATGTTCGGCGACGAGATCGACTCCCTCGCCGTCCTGCACCCGCTCACCGGCGACGTCATCTCCGAGGTCGACCACACCTACCTCTTCCCGGCGTCGCACTACGTCGCCGGCGAGGAACGCATGAAGAAGGCGATCGCCTCCATCGAGAATGAGCTCGAGGACCGCCTCGAATGGTTCCGCGGGCAGAACAAGCTCCTGGAGGAGCAGCGCCTGCGCATGCGCACCACCTTCGACCTGGAGATGCTCAAGGAAATCGGGTCGTGCTCGGGCGTGGAGAACTATTCGCGGCACATCGACGGGCGAGGCCCCGGCACGCCGCCGCACACGCTCCTGGACTACTTCCCCGACGATTTCCTGCTCATCATCGACGAGTCACACGTGACCGTCCCCCAGGTCGGCGCCATGTTCGAGGGCGACATGTCGCGCAAGCGCACCCTCGTCGACTATGGGTTCCGCCTGCCCTCAGCGATGGACAACCGGCCCCTCAAGTGGGACGAGTTCACGGCGCGCATCGGCCAGACCGTCTACCTCTCGGCGACCCCCGGCCCCTACGAGCTCGAACGCTCCGATGGTGTCGTCGAGCAGATCATTCGACCCACGGGCCTGGTGGACCCGCTCGTCGTCGTTAAACCGACCGAGGGCCAGATCGACGACCTGCTCGAGCAGGTGCGCGTGCGCGTCGAGCGCGACGAGCGCGTCCTGGTCACCACCCTGACGAAGAAGATGGCCGAGGAGCTCACCACCTACCTGGCCGAGCGCGGCGTCAAAGTCGAATACCTGCACTCCGACGTCGACACCCTGCGCCGCGTCGAGCTGCTGCGCGAGCTGCGCCTGGGCACCTTCGACGTTCTCGTCGGCATCAACCTGCTGCGCGAGGGCTTGGACCTGCCCGAGGTTTCGCTGGTCTCGATCCTGGACGCCGACAAGGAGGGCTTCCTGCGCTCCACCCGTTCGCTCATCCAGACGATCGGCCGCGCCGCACGAAACGTGTCCGGCGAGGTCCACATGTACGCCGACAACATGACAGACTCCATGAACGAGGCCATCTCCGAGACGATGCGTCGCCGCGAGATCCAGATCGCCTACAACAAGGAACACGGCATCGACCCGCAGCCGCTGCGCAAGAAGATCTCCGACGTCACCGACATGCTGGCCCGCGAGCAGGTCGACACGCAGACCCTCCTGGAGGGCGGATACCGCAAGGAGAAGAGCGCACGCGACCGCGGGGCCGCTGCGAAGAGCCCTGCCGTCTCGAATCCTGGTCAGCGCGCGGAGGCCGAGCTCGCCGACCTCATCGAAGAGCTCTCCGCCCAGATGATGACCGCCGCCCAGCACCTCCAGTTCGAGGTCGCCGCGCGCCTACGCGACGAAATCGAGGACTTGAAGAAGGAATTGCGTGCCATGAAGCGCGCCCACTAAAGCCCGGCGGCCGCCCGCCGCGCCTCGCCGGAGGGACGCAGCCACGGCCTCGTTCCCGGAAAACCCTCGGTGTCAAGCGACCGATGCCACTGACCGGGCGTGGACGAGCGCGCAAGGGCCCCACTAGACTGGACGCGTTAGCGGAGGGGAGTACTCCCACCAACAGTGGCGTCGTCATCACGACGGCCCGCCCGTGCGGCGCGGCCTCCGGCGTCACCGGCCAGAACCCCTGGCGGGAGGAGACCTCCGGTACCCGACTCGTACCGGAGGCACCACGTATGCACGTGCACGCGCTCGCCTGGATTGTCCTGGCTGGCATCATCCTGACCATGATCGTCGTCGACATCGTCGGCCACGTCCGCACACCCCACGAACCCACCCTCAAGGAAGCCACCTGGTGGTCGGTCGCCTACATCGCGATCGCCTCATCTTCGGCGTCATCGTGTGGGCAGTGTGGGGACCGCAGTACGGTCAGGAGTACCTGGGCGGCTACATCACCGAAAAAGCGCTGAGCATTGACAACCTCTTCGTCTTCGTCATCATCCTGTCCAGCTTCCGCGTGCCGCGCAAGGATCAGCAGGAAGTCCTGCTGGCGGGCATCGTCATCGCGCTGATCCTGCGCCTTATCTTCATTCTCGCGGGCGCGGCCCTCATCGAGAACTTCTCGTGGGTGTTCTACCTCTTCGGCGCGTGGCTCCTGTGGACGGCGATCGGCCAGGTCCGCGAAGGCACGGGACAGGACGAGGAGGACGAGGAATACCGCCCGCCGTCAATCGTGCGCTGGGTGTCCAAGATCGTTCCCGTCACCGACGGCTTCATCGGCTCGCGCATGCTCTACCGCCACGGCGGCCGCACCTACATCACCCCGATGATCCTGTGTGTCATCGCGGTGGGTACCGCCGACGTCATGTTCGCTGTCGACTCCATCCCCGCGATCTACTCGCTCACCAACGAGGCCTACCTGGTCTTCGCGGCCAACGCGTTCTCCCTGCTGGGCCTGCGTCAGCTCTACTTCCTTATCGACGGCCTGCTCGACCGCATCGTCTTCCTCCACTACGGCCTGGCCGCGATCCTCGGCTTCATCGGCTTCAAGCTCATCAACCACGCGCTGCACACGAACGAGCTGCCCTTCATCAACGGCGGTCACGAGGTCTCCGCGATTCCGGAGCCATCGATTGCCTTCTCGCTGGGCTTCATCGTCGTGACGATCCTCATCACGGTCGCGGCCTCCCTGGCGGTGTCCCGCTCCCGGCGTGGAAGCGAAGAAAGCGCCGCGTAGGGGCGTTATGATGCCTCGGTCGAATAGTTAAGAGGTATACATGGTTATTCATCCGTGGGCTTGGGGAATCCTCGCGCTGGTCGCTATCGGCCTGGTCGCCATCGATTTTCTGGGGCACGCGCGCAGACCCCACCCGCCCACAGCGGTGGAGGCAGCTCGCTGGACCCTCTTCTACGTCGGGCTGGCCGCCCTTTTCGGCGTCGGCATCTGGCTGACGAACGGCTGGCTCTACGCCCAGGAGTTCTACGCGGGCTGGGCCATGGAGTGGTCCCTGTCGGTGGATAACCTCTTCGTGTTCATCTTGATCCTCAAGGCCTTTCGTGTCCCCCGGGAGAACCAACAGAAGGCGCTCCTCTTCGGCATCGTCATCGCTCTCGTCCTGCGCCTCGTCTTCATTCTCCTGGGGGCCGCCCTCGTCGCACGCTTCTCGTGGGTGTTCTTCATTTTCGGCGCGTGGCTGCTGTGGACCGCCGTGTCTCAAGTTCGGGAGACTGCCAGGGGCGACGAGGAGGACGACGAGTACCACGAGAATGGCTTCATTCGCCTCGTGCGGCGCGTCCTGCCCATCACCGACGGTTTCATCGGCAACCGGATGCTCTACCGTCACGGCGGGCACACCTACCTGACGCCCCTGTTTGTCGTCGTGCTGGCCCTGGGCTCCGCGGACCTGATGTTTGCGTTTGATTCGATTCCTGCGATTTTCGGCGTGACCCAGCAGGCGTTCCTGGTCTTCGCATGCAACGTGTTTGCGCTCATGGGATTGCGCCAGCTGTTCTTCCTTGTGGACGCGTTGCTGAGTAAACTCGTGTACCTTGGCTACGGGCTCGGCGTGATTTTGAGTTTTATCGGCGTCAAGCTGATCCTTGAGGCGCTGCACGCGAACACTCTTCCGTTTATCAACGGGGGAGCGGGCGTGGAGTGGGCGCCGGAGATTTCTGTGTCGGTATCGCTGGGCGTCATCGTCGTGACGCTCGCGGTCACTGTTGTCGCGTCGCTGATTCGCGCCGCGATGGATGAGGGGGAAGCCCGTGAGCACTGACGTGGCGCGCTTAGACGAGCGCGGCCTGAGTACCGACGAGGTCTTTGAACGGATGTCGCGCGGCGCGGTCAACCGCGTCAAGGATCGCACGTCGCGGTCCGTGGCATCGATCATCCGCGAGAACGTGGTGACGCTCTTCAATGCGATCATCGTCGGAGCGTCGATCATTGTCTTGCTGTTCGGTGACCTGCGCGACGGTATTTTCGGCGGCGTTATGGTCATCAACGCGGTGATCGGCATCGTCTCGGAGCTGCGTGCCAAGCGCACGCTGGACTCCCTGGCGATTGTCGATGCGCCGCAGGCGTCCGTCCTGCGCGACGGGACGGTGTCGGTGATTGCGGCGCGCGACGTCGTGATCGACGATGTCATCGAGTTGACCCTGGGTGATCAGGTGAGCGTGGACGGCACGGTGTTGGCGTCCGCGGGCCTGGAAATCGACGAGTCGCTGCTGACGGGCGAGTCGCGCCCAGTCAAGAAGAAGGTCGGCGACGAGCTCCTGGCCGGCACGAGTGTCGTGGCCGGGTCGGGCCGCATGATCGCCACGGCGGTGGGCGAGCGCGTGTACGCGCAGGGCTTGTCCGAGCAGGCGCGCGCCTACACGCGCACGATCTCGGAGATTCAGGTGTCGATCAACCGCGTCCTGCAGGTCGTCTCGATCATGCTGCTCCCGATCGTGGCGCTGACGTTCTACTCGCAGAACCGTATCGCCGGCGGCACCGGGGGAGACTGGCGTTTCGCCCTGGTGCTCTCCGTCGCGTCGGTGATCGGCATGATTCCGCAGGGCCTGGTGCTGCTGACCTCCATGAACTTCGCGATCGGATCGGCGACGCTGGCCCGCCGCGGCGTGCTTGTCCAGGAGCTGCCCGCGGTCGAGGTGCTGGCCCGCGTCGACTGCCTGTGCCTGGATAAGACGGGCACACTGACGACGGGTGGCATCCGCGTGCGCGCGGTTGACGTCGTCTCGGGCGAGGAGGCCGTGGTGCATCGCGCGCTGGCGACTGCGGCGAGCGACCGCACGAACGCGACGGCTGAGGCGATCTGGGGTTTCTTGGACGAAGAAGCGCTGGCCGGTGCGCAGGAGCGCGCCGAGTGGACCGTCCCCTTCTCCTCGGCCCGCAAGTGGAGCGCGTGGGGCACCGACTCCGAGTCCTGGATCTTGGGCGCACCCGAGTTCGTCATCGACGAGGCCGTGGCCGCCAACGCGGACCTGCTGGAGCAGGTGCGTGGCTTCGCCCGTGGCGGCTCCCGCGTCGTCGCACTCGTCCACTCGGACGCGGTGGTCGCCGACGACGAGCTTCCGACGTCGCGCGAGGTCGCCGCGATCGTGGTTCTTGAGGAGGACTTGCGAGAGGACGCCGCCGAGACACTGGACTACTTCCGTTCACAGGGCGTGCACGTGCGCGTCATCTCGGGCGACAATCCGACGACCGTGGGCGCGCTAGCCACGCAGGCAGGCCTGACCGCCCCCGACGGCTCGCCCGCACGCCTCATGGACGCGCGCGATCTACCCGAGGACCTGACCTCCGAAGAGTTCATCGACGCGATCGAGAACCACGACGTGTTCGGCCGCGTCACCCCCGAGCAAAAGCGCGCCATGGTTGGTGCCCTCCAGGCCCGCGACCACTGCGTGGCCATGACGGGCGACGGCGTCAATGACGCCCTGGCCCTCAAGGACGCGGATCTGGGGATCGCCATGGGCAACGGCACGCAGGCCACGAAGGCGGTCGCGCAGATTGTTCTCGTGGACTCGAAGTTCTCGGTGCTGCCGGGCGTCTTGTCGGAGGGCCGACGCATCATCGCGAACATGGAGCGCGTCTCCTCGCTGTTCCTGGCCAAGACCACCTACGCCGCCGTGCTCGTCATTGTCACCGCCCTGGTCGGCTGGCGCTACCCGTTCCTGCCTCGCCAGTTCAGCTACATCGACTCCCTGACGATCGGTATCCCCGCGTTCTTCCTGGCGCTGTGGCCCAACCCGCGCCGCTACGTGCCCGGATTCCTGGGGCGCACGCTCTCGCTCGCGATGCCGACGGGTTTCATTCTGGCGGCGGCCGCGCTCACCGCTTTCGGCATCGTCGACGGGCCGCCGCAGGCGCGCGAGTCCACGGCCGCGATCCTCTCCCTCATGAGCGGAGCCATCTGGCTGCTGGTCATCACGTCCCGACCATTGTCGACGTGGAAGTGGGTCCTGCTCATCTGCGTCACGAGTGCGACGATCGGTGGTGTCTTCATCCCGCCGGTGTTCCACTTCTTCTCGATGGTCACGCCCAGCCTGAACGAGTGGCTCGTCATCGGCTGCGTGGGTGCCAGCGCGGCGGCCCTGATCGAGGTCGCGCAGCGTATCTTCTATGCGCGCCAGTTCGCCCGCTCGCTGGAGGGCTGAGCATGTATGACGAAACAATGTTTTCCTGGCGGTTTCGAAAAACTGTTTTAAACACAGTAGCCCGTTCAAAATATAATCGGACGTTTTGAAACTGAAGGATTTGACTAAACTATGCGTTTGATCTCGTTATATTCAGGTGCAGGTGGCCTCGACTTGGGTTTCGCTAAAGCTGGGTTTAGGCCAGTATTTTCTGCTGATTGGAATAGAGACGCTGTCGATACGTATAGATCGATACCTAGTACTGTGAAGGGTGAGTGGAAACGAGCGGCAAGTTTGTTTCAAAACTGCGATGTGCGCTGCGGCAATGTATCAGACGAATCTAAGGACCTCTCCACAGGCGATGCGGAGATCGTCATTGGAGGACCTCCCTGCCAAGGATTCTCTGTTGGCGGAAAAATGGATCCGAAAGATGTGCGAATTCGGGAAGTATTTCACTTTCTCGATGTTGTCAAGCGCACACGTCCTTTCGTCTTTGTCTTGGAAAACGTGGAGGCACTTGCGACAAATGTGAGATGGAGTCACGTTCGCGAGAGAATGATCCACGAGATTTCGGGTCTCTATCACACGAATATTCACGTTTTGAATGCTGCAGAGTATGGAGTGCCGCAGCTGAGAAAGCGCATGTTCTTTGTCGGTACGCTCGATGCAAATTGTGACTATGCTGAAATGCTCGAGGGAATGACGTTAAATCCTATTACTTCCGGCGATGCGTTGAGAACATTACCAGCGTTCGGTCAAGCAGGTAACAGCGACGGAGGAAATGCGCAGATCGTGCTCGGCAAAAAGTCCTATCCTTCGGCAATCCCCCTATGCGGGCATGTTGTTCAACGGACATGGTAGGGTAATTAATCTGTCAGAGCCTGCACCAACTATTGTTGCTTCTCTGGGAGGAAACCGGACACCGATCGTTGATGAAAGTGCTTTGCGTGATGGTGCTGAACCTTGGATACTTCGGTATCATGCGGAGATACAAAAAGATCCGCACAAGTATCATGGAAAAATGCCCTCAGACTCTCCATTGCGCAGGATTACCGTCGAGGAAGCTGCCTGTCTTCAGTCGTTTCCTGCTGATTTGCAATTTTCGGGGTACAGATCCTCGCGTTACAGTCAGATTGGGAATGCTGTGCCGCCCATGTTGGCATATGCGTTGGCGAATGCAATAATGGCGGATCTTAAGTGATATCTTTCGATCTGCAGGTGGCAGTAAGAGCTTTTTTGATAATCGAAATATATGTAGCATAACCTGGAATCTTCGTAAGGTTCAACTGTTGAGCCGCTAGTGTCAATCTGATTCTGTCAATAAATGAATGTGTTTGCATCAACCAAGATGAAAATTCATGTCTTGCATCATCTGTTGTTTCGTACGGTGTTGCGAGGCAGGGAACTCCTGGGCATTCTTGGTTCAGTAGGCCGTACCAGTGCGTTGCAGCTGCTTCATTAATTTTTATTGACCATTTCTGAGGTGGGCTTACTGTACATTGAATAATATGTACGACTTCACGGGATCTGCGGTCTCCCCAAAAGTGACCCGCAAGTATGTCGGCACCACCATCTTTAATGCCAGGGCGTACTTTTGTCCTCGGATCAGGGATGCCGAGGTTGAGGCTTTGGAGCGTGTGCTGTAGGCGATTAAAGAAGTTGCTTGATCCCGCCCCCGTGCCGATTTGGGCGCAATCGTAACCGAAGTTCCTTAAGCAGTGGAGAACAATGGATTCAAAAAATAGGCGCAGCGTGTAGTGTTCTTTGTCTGTTACGTTAGAAAATGGATTTTTTCTTCCATATCCTTCTATTGCGCACAGTAAAAGAAGATGGGTGTATAGTGCCGTGTGAAAGTGATTGTGAATGAAACGTATTGTTGCCGTATCTTTTGATAACTCGAAAGGGTAAGCGCTGCCCAGAATGGAGCTTCTGTCTCTAAACTGCTCTAATAATAACTCGACGTGATCTGATTGTAAGTCGTTGCTATCGTTAGAATCGTCATCTTCATTGAAGTCGTCTTCTATTCCGGATCTGGCAGTATTTGCTACTGAGGTCCGTGTGCTCGGTGGGTTTAATGAAAGTCCAGCCTCTTCCCATATAGTAATCATATTTCGGAGGTTAATCGGCTCGTTATTTCCGCAATTCGATCGTAATAGGCAGGTGCACTCGATCCAGTCAAGTATGGGCGTTCTCCCGAGCTCCGGTGCTGCTGCGCGGTTCCAATCGACAGGGTCCAAGATTACAGTGGGATCGCCTAGCATTATGATCGTATTTCGTAGCTAGTGGTGTTGTTCAGAATATACCGAATGCTAGTGTTGATTTGCTCTGAAATTAGGGACAACTGATTTGCCAACGTCTGAGTTGTTTCATCAACCTCAGAAGGGTTCTCAATGGCCTCGCGCACAAGTTTCAACTGTTCGATTGTTGCCCGCAGAATTGCATTTGCTTCGAGTCCTTTAGCAATGGCAACCGCCGTTTTGAAATCCCTGTACTCGCGGAGGTGATGCAAAGCCTTGGTATTATTAAGTACTTCTGCATAGTCCGCAACTTGGCGGCTGTCGGTTATGACGGCCTTTCGCGTTGATTGACCATCGGGTCCATATTCGGGTGTTAGGTCTTTTAGGAGGCCACTGAGCTTTTCTCCGTCAATATCTTTGAGGGCTTCGTCGATGCTCTTTGCTGACTTTCGATGTTCACGTGAAAAGCCGATATGGTCAAGGACTGCCAGGTTGTTGTTCAGTCGTGACCAAACGCCGAATCGCTTAGAAAGAATATAGCTTGTTTCGCGATTTAGTTTGAACTCATCGCGCGCCTCGCGAAGAATGGAGTACTGAAGATACTGATTCATTACACCGGCTCGGTTTGAACCAATTTCTCTGCCTATGATGTAAAATGGGTCCTCTGCAGAATCCGCATTATTTTCCATCCAACTTTTAACGCGTTGCCAGACGTATCTAGCTTTCGCGGAAGGGAGCCACTGTTTTGGTCCATTTATGTGTCGGAATCCGAGGTAAGGTGCAAGCGACTCGCGATCATCAACGAAAATTACTGGAATCTCGAACAGGTCGTCGAGGCGTTCCTCCTCACTCGTTCCGGCATCAAACGTCGCAATCCCTGCAGCTTGTGCTTCGTCGTCGTGATGCAGGTATTTAAGCGCAGCTAACCTCCGATTTCCTTCAAGGACGACATTGTCTTGACGGTTGACGATCAGAGCTTCGGAAGTGAAAAAGCCGTTCTCTAGGTAGCTTTGTGCAAGCTCGTTAAGATCGTACTCCCGTTCGAACAGCTCGAGTAACTCGACGGTGCTCGCTCCCATCTTCTCCTCAGGTAAACGAGGGTTCTGCGGATCGAGCTTGAGTTGTGTGTAAGGGACGTACTCAATCTGAGCTTTCATTGCTTATCTCGTCCTATTCGTTGTTATTCTCTATTTCGTAGTTCAGAACACCCGGATGACGGGGTTCCACTCGCGGATGAGGCGCGCCTGGATGACCTCGGCGACGTAGAAGGGATCCTGGTTGAGGATCTGCTCGACGTCGGCTTCGCTTGACGCATTGATGAGAATCAGCGCGCCGGGGACCTCGCCAGCGAGGGGACCGGAAGCGACGTTGATCCCCTGCTCAAGCAGGCCGGACAGGAACGCGCGGTGCGTCGGGCGCACCTCGTTCATCGTCTCGGTCATGGAAGGGTTGTACACGTATTCGACTGCGTAGTATGCCATACGCATAACACTAGCCCTGATCCGCGCTTTTGCCTAGGGGACGGTTAGGATCGAAGGGTGCATGACAAGCTAATCATCCAGGGCGCCCGCGAACACAACCTCAAGGACGTGAACCTGGAGCTGCCCCGCGACTCCATGATCGTCTTCACCGGTCTGTCTGGATCCGGTAAATCATCCCTCGCCTTCGACACGATCTTCGCCGAAGGGCAGCGTCGCTACGTCGAGTCCTTGTCCTCCTACGCCCGTCAGTTCCTGGGCCAAATGGACAAGCCCGACGTGGACTTCATCGAAGGCCTCTCGCCGGCCGTCTCCATCGACCAGAAGTCGACCTCGCGCAACCCGCGCTCGACCGTCGGCACGATCACGGAGATCCACGACTACCTGCGTCTGCTCTACGCACGCGCCGGCGTCGCCCACTGCCCCGAGTGTGGGGCGCGCATCCAGGCCCAGACGCCCCAGCAGATCGTTGATCGCGTGCGCACCATGGACGAGGGCACGCGCTTCCAGGTTCTCTCCCCGGTCGTGCGTGGCCGTAAGGGCGAATACCAGGACCTCATCGACGACCTGCGCTCCGAGGGCTACACGCGCGCGATCATCGACGGCGAGACCGTGCGCCTGGAGAACGCCCCGAAGCTGGAGAAGAAGCTCAAGCACACGATCGAGGTCATTATCGATCGCCTCGTCGTGCGCGACGGCATGCGTCAGCGCCTCACCGACTCCGTCGAGACCGCGCTGCGCCTGTCCGACGGCCTGGTCGTCATCGACTGCGTGGATATGGCCCCTGAGGACCCGGAGCGCCGCCGCCGTTTTTCGGAAAAGCGTGCCTGTCCCAACGATCACCCGCTTGCTCTCGACGAGATCGAGCCGCGCACCTTCTCCTTCAACGCACCCTACGGCGCCTGCCCGGATTGCGCGGGCCTGGGTTTTCGCCAGGAGGTGGACCCCGAGCTGGTCGTGCCCGACGAGGAACGGTCCCTGGCCGACGGCGCGGTCATCCCCTGGAACTCCAACTTCAAGTACCACAAGAAGCTCCTCGAATCCCTCTCCAAGGAACTGGGTTTCGCGATGGGGACCCCCTGGAAGAATCTGCCCAAGAAGGTCAAAGACGCCGTCCTGTACGGCAAGGACTACGAGGTCTCCGTCAAGTTCCGCAACCGCTGGGGGCGCGAGCGCTCCTACACGACGGGCTTCGAGGGTGCGGTCAAGTACATCGAGCGCAAGCGCGAGGAGACCGAGTCGGCGGCCGTGTCGGAGAAGCTCGACTCGTACATGCGCGAGATTCCCTGCCCGACCTGTCACGGCGCGCGCCTGAAGCCCGAGGTGTTGGCCGTGCGTATCGGCGACAAGTCGATCGCCGAGCTCTCCGACATGTCCATCACGGAGGCTCGCGCCTTCCTCGCCGAGGTCGAGCTGGAGAAGCGTGCCCGTTCCATCGCCGCGCCGATCCTGACGGAGATCGAGGCGCGCCTGGCCTTCCTGGTCGACGTGGGGCTGACCTACCTGACCCTCTCGCGCAGCGCCGGGACGCTCTCGGGCGGCGAGGCGCAGCGCATCCGCCTGGCCACCCAGATCGGCTCGGGCCTCGTCGGCGTGCTCTACGTGCTCGACGAGCCCTCGATCGGCCTGCACCAGCGCGACAACCGCAAGCTGATTGCGACGCTTGAGCGCCTGCGGGACCTGGGCAACACGCTCATCGTCGTCGAGCACGACGAGGAGACCATGGAGGCCGCGGACTGGATCGTCGACATCGGACCGGGCGCGGGGGAGACGGGCGGCTGGGTCGTCCACTCCGGCCCCCTGTCCGAGCTGCTGACGAACCGCAAGTCTCTGACCGGCCAATACCTGTCGGGCAAGCGCCGCATCGCGCTGCCGCCCACGCGCCGTCCCATCGACAAGAAGCGCGTCGTGACCGTCAAGGGCGCTCGCGAGAACAACCTGAAGACGGTTGACGTGTCCTTCCCGCTCGGCGTGTTTACGGCCGTCACGGGTGTGTCGGGATCCGGAAAGTCCACCCTCGTCAACGGGATCCTGTACAAGACTCTGGCCTCGCGCCTCAACGGCGCGCGCATGGTCCCGGGCCGCCACCGCACGATCACGGGCATCGAGCAGCTCGACAAGGTCGTGCACGTCGACCAGAGCCCGATCGGGCGCACGCCGCGCTCCAACCCGGCGACTACACGGGCGTGTGGGACCTGATCCGTAAGCTGTTCGCCGAGACGCAGGAGGCGAAGGTGCGCGGTTACGGACCGGGGCGCTTCTCCTTCAACGTCAAGGGCGGGCGCTGCGAGTCCTGCAAGGGCGACGGCACGCTCAAGATCGAGATGAACTTCCTGCCCGACGTGTACGTACCCTGCGAGGTGTGCCACGGGGCTCGCTACAACCGCGAGACCCTGGAGGTGGAGTACAAGGGCAAGACGGTCGCCGACGTGCTCGACATGCCGATCGCCGAGGCCGCCCAGTTCTTCGCTCCGATCTCGCGCATTGCCCGACACCTCAACACGCTCGTCGAGGTGGGCCTGGGATACGTGCGCCTCGGCCAGAGCGCGACGACTCTGTCGGGCGGCGAGGCTCAGCGTGTCAAGCTGGCCTCCGAGCTGCAGCGCCGCTCGACGGGGCGCACGGTCTACGTGCTCGACGAGCCCACGACGGGCCTGCACTCCGAAGATATCCGCAAGCTCCTCATGGTCTTGCAGTCTCTGGCGGACAAGGGCAATACGGTCATCGTCATCGAGCACAATCTGGATGTCATCAAGAGCGCAGACTGGATCATCGATATGGGACCTGAGGGCGGCGCCGGCGGCGGCACGGTCGTCGCGCAGGGCACACCCGAGGATGTCGCGACCGTGGAGGAGTCCTTCACGGGCCAGTACCTGGCGGAGGTCCTCGCGAAGGAGGCACAGCGCGACGCCGATGGCTCGTAGGAGAACCCGCTAGTATGGGCCTTATGATCCCTGCTTACGGTTTGTACGGTTTCGCCCATTACTGGCCCTCCTGGGTGCACCTCCTGGTGATTGCCCTCATGGTTGTGGCTGGCTCTCTCACGCTCAAGGCCCTCGCCGCGCGCTCGGCCGGGCGTAGCCGCGTTTATGGTCTGGGTTGTGGTTTCGTTGCTGGGCTTGGCAACCTTTCCTTGGCCGTGCTGGCTCAGGCGGAGGCCCGTCACGTCTGGCCGCTGGGCACGGTCATTGCGATCTACGCGGTCGTGGCTGTGCTTGTGATCATGTCGCTCTTTATGCTGTGGAGCAGCGACAGTGACGGCTTCTTGTGGTCCCGCGCCTTCCATACATTCCTTCTTGTCGGCGTCGTCGCCTCGGCTGCGCTGGAGATTACCCGGCGCACGCTGATGTGGATTCCGCTTCCGGTCATCGGCGTGGCAGTCCTCCTCGCGCTCTTCGGTGCCTTCGTCGTGGGGCGCAACACCGCGGACTAACCGCGCCTGCGCATACGACTCGGCCCCGGCCTCGTACCTGGAATGGACGAGGCCGGGGCCGCTTCGTTGAGCCGGATTCCCCGGGCAGGTCGCCGGGTTACTCCTGGTTCTTCGCGGCCTCACCCGACGCGTACAGGGCGTCGACTTCGGCTGCGTAGTCGGCCAGGACACGGCGACGCTTGAGCTTGAGGGAGGGCGTCATGTAGCCGTTCTCCACGGTGAATGCCGCGTTGACGATGCGGTAGCGGCGGATCGACTCCGCGCGAGAGACTGCCTTGTTGGCGCGGGCAATCGCCTTCTCCAGCGAGTCGCGCACCTCGGGCAGGTTCGCGGCCTGGGCGGCATCGACGACGGGCAGGCCGTGGGTCGAGAGCCACTCGGGCAGCATCTCCGTGTCCAGGGCGATGAGCGCGCCGATGTACGGACGGTTGTCGCCGACCACGATAATGTTCGCGATGAGCGGGTGCGTCGACAGGGACTCTTCGAGGATCTCGGGGGAGACGTTCTTGCCGCCCGCGGTGACGATGAGTTCCTTCTTGCGTCCCGTGATGCGCAGGTGCCCGCGGTCGTCGATGGAGGCGAGGTCGCCGGTCTTGAACCAGCCGTCGACGTAGGCTTCCGCCGTGGCTTCGGGCAGGTTGTGGTAGCCCTTCGACACGGAGATGCCGCGCACGAGCAGCTCGCCGTCGGGGGCGATTGTCATGCGGTTGCCGGGCCAGGGGAAGCCCACCGAGTCCGGCGGGAAGTCCTGCGGCGTCTCCACGGAGATCGGGCCGGTCGTCTCGGACAGGCCGTAGCCCTGGAGGAGCGTGATGCCCAGGCCGCGATAGAAGTTTGCGAGATCAAGGGCCAGGGGAGCGCCACCCGAGATGATCGTGTGCAGGTTCGGACCCAGGATCGCGCGGACCTTCGACAGGACGAGCGCGTCGGCAACGCGTCCGCGCAGCTTGAGCGCGGTCGACGGGCCGGGGGAGGGCATCGCCGAGGCGTCGGGGATGGGCGTCGTGTCGGGGCCGGGACCAGCGACGGCGGACTCGGGCAGGGGAGAGTCCACGTAGGCGGTGGCCTTGGACAGGGCGCGCGCCTGCTTGGCGGCCCAGGAGAACAGGCGGCCCTTCATGCCGCCGCCTGCCTTCGCGGCGGCGGCGTTGTAGACCTTCTCCATGACGCGCGGGACCACGAGGAGCATGGTTGGCTTGAAGGTCGCGATGTCGTTGACCAGGTTGCTGGTGTCGGGGGAGAACGCGGTGACGCCCTGGCCCGCGAGCAGACAGTACATGACGAAACGCGCGAGCACGTGGGCGACCGGCAGGAAAAGCAGAGAGCGCGACTTCGGGTCGTTGATGAGGAGAGGGAGGAAGTCGTAGGCCTGCAGCATCGGCGAGATGAAGTTGCCGTGCGTGAGCACGACGCCCTTGGGCATGCCGGTCGTGCCGGAGGTGTAGATGACCGTCGCTTCGTCGCTGAGCTTGACGGCGTCGGTGCGCTCGCGCACCTGCTCGACCGTGACCCCCTGGGCGGCGCCGGTCAGGACGCGCTCGGCGCCGCGGTCGAGGGAGAGGATATGGCGCACGCCGTCGGTACGCACGGACTCGACCAGCTCGGCCTGCTGCGTGGTGGCCGTGATGACGATGTGCACGTCGGCGTCTGCGAGGATATGGGCGATCTGCTGCGCGGAATCCGTCTCGTAGATGGGCACGGTGATCGCGCCGCAGGACAGCGCGGCCACGTCGATGAGCGCCCACTCATACGAGGTCGGGGCCAGGATCGCCAGGTGGTCGCCCGCCTCGAGGCCGATGCCGATGAGGCCACGCGCAATCGAGTCGGCTTCGCCGAGGAAGGTCTCCATGGTGACCCGGCGCCATGCGCCGACGTTGGAGCGACGCTCGATCGCGACCTGCCCGGGGTGGGATGCCACGCGCTGGTGGAGCATCTTCGGCAGGTTCATGTCCTCGGTGGCCTCGCGCGTTGCGATCGACTCCCATGAGCCGTCGGCGAGCCTGCGTACCGTCATTGCGGTCCTTTCGTGGGGTGGGCGCTGGGCGCCGTGCGTGGTGGAATCAGTTCTTCTTGCCTCGGCCAAAAAGCCCGCGCTTTTTGGGCGCCTCGGCGGAGACGGGACCGCCGTACAGGGCGTCGACCTCGTAGGCGTAGTCGGTGACGACCTTGCGGCGGCGCAGCTTCATCGACGGCGTCACGTAGCCGTTCTCAACGGTGAAGGTCGCGTCGATGATGCGGAACTTACGGATCGACTCGGCGCGGGAGACGGCCTTGTTGGCGCGCTCGACGGCCTTCTCGAGGGACTCGCGAACGGCGGGCAGCTCGGCGGCCTCGGTGGGCGAGCACTGCGGCAGGCCGTGCTTGGACAGCCAATCGGGCAGCATGTCGGCGTCGAGGGTGAACAGGGCGCCGACGTAGGGGCGCTGGTCGCCGACCACGATGACGTTGGCGATCAGCGGGTGCGTGGCCAGGGAATCCTCGAGGACTTCGGGGGAGACGTTCTTGCCGCCCGCGGTGACGATGAGTTCCTTCTTGCGGCCGGTGATGGTCAGCTGGCCCTTGCGGTCGATGGAGCCGAGATCGCCCGTGTGGAACCACTTGCCGTCGGGCATGACCTCGGCGGTCTGCTCGGGCAGGTGGTAGTAGCCGGGCATGACGGACTGGCCGCGCACGAGGATCTCGCCGTCCTTGGCGATCTTGATGAAGTTGCCGGGCAGGGGCAGGCCGACGCCACCGACGGGGTTCTTGCCGATGTGCTGGACGGCGATCGGGCCGGTTGTCTCGGACAGGCCGTAGCCCTGGATGAGGGTGATGCCCATGCCGGCGTAGAAGTGTGCGAGGTCGGTGGCCAGCGGCGCGCCGCCGGAGACGATGTAGCGCAGGTTGGGGCCGAGCACGGAGCGGATCTTCTTGAGGACGAGCGCGTCGGCGATGCCGTGACGCATCTTCTTGAACAAGCCGGGGCCGAAGGTCTTCTCGGAGGCGACGGAGAAGGCGCGCGCCTGCTTGGCGCTCCACGCGAACATGCGGCCCTTGATGCCGCCGCCCGCCTTGGAGGAGGCCGCGTTGTAAACCTTCTCGAGGACGCGGGGCACGACGAGGAGCACGGAGGGCTTGAAGGCCTGAATGTCCGGCAGCAGGTTCTTGATGCTGGGGGAGAAGCCGAGGACGCCCTGGCCCGACAGGATCACGTGCATGACGAGGCGCGCGAGCACGTGGGCGACCGGCAGGAAGAGGAGCAGGCGGGTCTCGGGGGAGTCGATGACGTCACCGAGGACCTGGCGGGCACCCTCCGCGGTGGCCACGAAGTTCGCGTGCGTGAGGGCCACACCCTTCGGGTTTCCGGTCGTGCCGGAGGTGTAGATGATGGTGGCGATGTCCGAGGAGGAGATGGCCGCGCGGCGCTGCTCGACGTTCTCGATGGTGATGCCGGTGGCCGCGCGGGCGATCATGCGCTGGGCGCCGCGGTCGAAGGAATCGACCGACACGGTGTAGTCGGGGGCCACCGAGTGGACAAGCTCGGCCTGCTGGGTGGTGGCCGTGAAGACGCGGGTCACGTGCGCGTCGGTGAGGATGTGCTCGATCTGGGCCGCAGAGTCGGACTCGTAGATCGGGACGGTGATCGCGCCGATGGACAGGAGTGCGAGGTCAAGCAGGAGCCACTCGTACGAGGTCGGGGCCAGGATCGCGACCGCGTCACCGGCCTGCACGCCCAGGCCGATGAGACCGCAGGCGGTGTACTCGACCTGACGCTGGAGCTCAGAAGCGGTCAGGGAGCGCGTGGAGCCGACGGAGGAGCGCTGCTCGACCGCCACCTGGTCGGGGTGCAGGAGCGCGCGCTTGGCCAGCATGTCTGGAACGATGTCGTGTTCGCCGACCTTGTAAGTCGGCTTAATCGTGTACGAGCCATCACGCATGCGCTTCATCGTGTCCTCCGGGATGTCGGTTCAAAGACTGAACAACAGGTTCGATGTGAGTCTACTGGTTGTGGCGCGGCCCCCGCCCCTTAATCGGGGTGGGGGCCGCTCAAGTGACGATTAGATCACAGATCGTAGTACATCTGGTATTCGTAGGGATGCGGGTAGGCGCGCATCGGTGCGACCTCGTTGGTCTCCTTGTACTCCAGCCAGGTGTCGATGAGGTCCTGTGTGAAGACGTCGCCCTCGGTGAGGAACTCGTGGTCCTCTCGCAGTGCGTCGAGGGCGGCCTCGAGGGAGCTCGGCAGCTTCGCGATGTCCTGGTACTCGGCCGGGGGCAGCTCGTAGAGGTCCTTGTCGATCGGCGCGGCCGGTTCGATGCGGCGCTTGATGCCGTCGATGCCCGCCATGAGGCACGCGGAGAACGCCAGGTAGGGGTTCGCGCTCGGGTCCGGCACGCGGTACTCCACGCGCTTGGCCTTGGGCGACGTGCCCGTCACGGGGATGCGGATGCACGCGGAGCGGTTGCGCGCCGAGTACACGAGGTTGATCGGGGCTTCGAAGCCGGGAACCAGGCGTCGGAAGGAGTTCACCGACGGGTTCGTGAAGGCCAGCAGCGCCGGGGCGTGCTCGAGCAGACCGCCGATGAACCAGCGAGCCGTGTCGGACAGCGAACCGTAGCCGCGCTCGTCGTAGAACAGGGGCTCGCCGTTCTTCCACAGCGAGATGTGGGTGTGCATGCCCGAGCCGTTGTCGCCAAAGAGGGGCTTGGGCATGAAGGTCGCGGAATGGCCGAAGTCTAGGGCCGAGTTCTTGATGACGTACTTGAACTTCATCATGTCGTCGGCCGCGGTCTGCAGCGTCGCGAAGCGGTAGTTGATCTCCTGCTGGCCACCCGAGCCGACCTCGTGGTGGGCGCGCTCAATAATGAGGCCGACCTCCTCGAGGAGGCGGCTCATCTCGTCGCGCACGTCCGCGTACTTGTCGGCAGGGGAGACGGGGAAGTAGCCGCCCTTGATGGGCACCTTGTAGCCCATGTTGCCGCCTTCTTCAGCGCGGCCGGTGTTCCAGTAGGCCTCGGGGGAGTCCACGGAGAAAAAGGTGTTGTGGGGGCTCACCTGGTAGCGCACGTCGTCGAAGAGGTAGAACTCTGCCTCGGCGCCGATGAAACACTGGTCCGCGATGCCGGTTGAACGCAGGTAGGCCTCGGCCTTGGCGGCCACCTGGCGCGGATCACGTGAGAAGGGCTCGTCGGTAAAGGGGTCGACGATCGAGAAGTTGACGACCAGGGTCTTGCGGTCACGGAACGGGTCCACGAACGCGGAGGAGATGTCTGGGATGAGCTTCATGTCGGACTCGTGGATAGCGGTGAATCCGCGCACCGAGGAACCGTCGAACATGAGGCCGTCCGACAGAGCGGTGTCCAGGAATTCGTTCACGGGGATCGTAAAGTGCTGCTGAACACCGGGGACGTCGCAGAAGCGTACGTCGACGAGTTCAATGTTCTGTTCGGAGATAAAGTCTGCGACCTCTTGGTTGGAGGTGAACATGAACGTCCTTCTTCGTGGGAGTGGGTTCTACTCGTTGGTCAAAAATTAGTCAATTCAAGGCCAAGTTCAGTATAAGCCTACAGATGGCCACTGGGTGCGGTGGTCTCATGCTTCACAGGTTTCATGACATAGAGCACGCGCGCGGTGGGCGTTCGGCGATCGGTGCCACGGCCTCGTACCCTGGGAGCGTGGCAGATCCTTCGACGTACCGACCCCGCACGGGAGACATCCCGACCTCGCCGGGCGTCTACCGATTCTCCGATCCGGCCGGCCGCGTCATCTACGTCGGCAAGGCCAAGAACCTGCGCAATCGCCTCACCAACTACTTCCAGGACCTGGCGAACCTGCACCCGCGCACCCAGCAGATGGTGACGACCGCGAGCGCCGTGCAGTGGACGGTCGTGCGCTCCGAGGTCGAGGCCCTCACGCTGGAGTTCACGTGGATTAAGGAATTCAATCCGCGCTTCAACGTCATGTTTAAGGACGACAAGTCCTACCCCTACCTGGCGGTGTCGATGGGGGAGCGCTTTCCTCGCGTGCAGGTGACCCGCGAGCGCAAGCGCGCGGGGTCGCGCTACTTCGGCCCGTACACGCAGGTGTGGGCGATTCGCGAGACGATCGATCAGCTGCTGCGCGTCTTCCCGATGCGCTCGTGTTCGACGGGCGTGTTCCAGCGCGCGAAGGCGCAGGGGCGCCCCTGCCTGCTCGGCTATATCGACAAGTGTGCGGCGCCGTGCGTGGGTTGCATGTCCATGGAGGAGCATCGCGAGCTCGCCGAGGGGCTGTGCCAGTTCATGGAGGGGCGCACCGGCCCGGTGATCCGTGACCTGGAGGAGCAGATGCGCCAGGCTTCCATGGAGCTCAACTTCGAGCGCGCGGCGAAGCTGCGCGACGACGTCAAGGCGCTGCGCACGGTGTTGGAGCGTAACGCGGTCGTGCTGGACGATGGCGCGGATGCGGACGTGTTCGCGCTGGTGAGCGACGACTTGGACGCGGCGGTCCACGTCTTCCACGTGCGCGGCGGGCGCATCCGAGGAACGCGCGGCTGGGTGATTGAGCGCGTGGACGGGGCGGATGAGCCCGCGCTCATGGCGCGTTTGCTGGAGCAGGTGTACTCCTCGGCGTCGCCGGACGAGGCAGGGGCTGGGAAGGCGGTCAAGGTGGCGGCCGTGAGCGTGGACGATGTCGCCCACACGCCGACGTCGGCGATCCCGCGCGAGGTGCTGGTCTCTGTGGCTCCTGACGATGAGGACACGATTGAGCGCTGGCTGCGCGAGGTGCGCGGCGCCTCCGTGTCGGTGCACGTACCCAGGCGCGGGCCCAAGGCTCAGCTGATGGACACGGTCATGGAGAACGCCCGCCAGGCCCTGGCCCTGCACCGCACGAAGCGCGCGGGTGACATTACGGCGCGCTCGAAGGCGCTCGAGCAGCTCGCGGAAAACCTCGACCTGCCGGGTGCGCCCCTGCGCATCGAGTGCTACGACGTCTCGCACACGGGTGGGGAGAATCAGGTTGCCTCCATGGTGGTCTTCGAGGACGGGATGCCGCGCAAGGACGCCTATCGCACGTACAACATTCGCGGCGAGGACGGGACCGGCACCCCCGACGATACGAGCGCCATGAACGAGGTGTTGACCCGGCGCTTCTCCCGCCTGCTCGCCGAGGAGGCGGGCATCGAGGGCGAGGATGAGGACGGCATCGCCTACGCCTCGGGTCCCATTGACGCGTCGACCGGTCGACCCAAGCGCTTCTCCTACCGGCCGGACCTGGTCGTCGTGGACGGCGGCCTGCCCCAGGTCAATGCCGCGCGCGCGGCCCTGGACGCGGTGGGCGCGGACGTGCCCGTCGTGGGCCTGGCCAAGCGCCTGGAGGAGGTGTGGATCCCCGGCGACGACTTCCCCCTCATCCTGCCGCGTACCTCCGAGGCCCTGTACCTGCTGCAGTACCTGCGCGATGAGTCCCACCGTTTCGCGATCACGAAGCACCGCAAGCGCCGCTCCAAGGCCCAGCGCCGCTCGGTCCTGGACTCTATCCCGGGGCTTGGACCCGCGCGACAGGCCGCGCTCTTGAAGCATTTTGGCTCTGTTAAGCGCCTGCGCGAGGCAACACCCGAGCAGATTGCCGAGGTCAAGGGCGTGGGACCCGCCCTCGCAGCCACGATCCGCGATAGGCTTGCAACATCGTCGAGGGAGGACACACCATGACAATGACGCTTCCAATGCCGCTTCCTGTGCGCGTGGCTCTCTTGGGCTCGGGCGAGCTCGGCAAAGAGGTGACGATCGCCCTGCAACGCTACGGATGCACGGTCATCGCGTGCGACTCCTACGCCAATGCTCCTGCCATGCAGGTCGCGGACTCCTCCCGCGTGTTCGACATGAGCGATCCGGCCGCCCTGCGCGCCGCACTGGATGAGGCGGACGTCGACTGATCGTCCCCGAGGTCGAGGCCATCGCCACCGACTGCTTGAGCGCCTACGAGGAGCGCGGCGTGCGCGTCGTGCCGAACGCCTTTGCCGTGCAGGCCACGATGGATCGCCAGCGCATCCGCAACCTGGCCGCGTCTCTGCCCGGCGTGCGCACGTCCGACTTCCGATTCGCGTCCAGCGAGGCCGAGCTGGCGGCAGCCCTGGAGGAGATCGGTTACCCCGCTTTCGTCAAGCCCACCATGTCTTCTTCGGGCCACGGACAGTCCCGCGTGGACGGCCCCGAGCAGGCCGGCGCAGCCTGGGCGCACGCCGAAGAGGACGCGCGCGCGACGACCGGCGTCGTCATCGTTGAAGAGGGCATCGACTTCGACTACGAGATCACGCTGCTCACCGTTCGCTCCTGGGACCAGGACAGCGCCAGCGTCGTGACCTCCTTCTGCGTGCCGATCGGCCACCGCCAGGAGGGCGGGGACTACGTCGAATCCTGGCAGCCCATGGCGATGAGCGAGGCCGCCCTGGCCTCGGCCCGCGACATGGCCAAGGCCGTCACCGACGCGCTTGCACAGGCCGGCAACGGGCCCTGCCTGGGCCTCTTCGGCGTCGAGTTCTTCGTGCGCGGCGACGAGGTCTGGTTCTCTGAGCTCTCGCCCCGGCCCCACGACACCGGCATGGTCACCATGGCAACCCAGCGCCAGTCCGAATTCGAGCTGCACACCCGCGCCATTCTCGGCCTGCCCACCACCACCGAGTTGTCCCGGCCCGGCGCGTCCGCCGTCATCAAGAGCGAACGAGCGATCGATGCCCCCGCCTACCGCGGCGTCGCCACCGCGCTTGCCACCGCTGACATCGTGCGCATCTTCGGCAAACCGATCAGCCGCCCGCATCGACGCGTCGGCGTCGTCGCAGCCAGTGCCGCCACCCCCAAGGAAGCGCGCGTCATCGCCCGGCGCGCCTCCCAGGCCATCACCATCGACGACGCCCCGATTGCCTAAGACACCCACAGCCACGCTCACCCCGCTCCCAAGGAGGACACCATGACCGACCATGCACCCACGGACGCGCGCAGCGCGCCCCAGGAGGAGGCCTCGTCCATGAGGGAGGAAAACCCCCGCACCTTCCCCGAGGGCATCCCCGTGCGCGACGCCGCCCGCACCAAGTTCGAGCCGCGCGCCGCCAACGAAGTCCTTATCATCACCGGCTACTCCGGCGCCGGTCGCACGGGTGCGGCCCGGGCCCTCGAAGACCTTGACTGGTACGTCGTCGACAACCTTCCCCCGACGATGCTGCCCGCCCTCGTCGGCATGATGTCCAACGACCCCGCCGCCGGCGTGCACCGCCTGGCCGTCGGAGTCGACGTGCGCTCGCGCACCTTCTTCCGCACGCTGGACGCCACCCTCGAACAGCTCAAGGGCGCAGGCATCGTCTACCGCGTCATTTTCCTTGAGGCAAGCCCCGAGACCCTCGTGCGTCGCTACGAATCCAACCGCCGCCCGCACCCCCTCCAGGGCGCCGGCACCCTCATGGACGGCATCAAGGCCGAAATGCGCCTGCTCGCGCCCCTGCGGCGCGCAGCAGACGAGGTCATCGACACCTCCACCATGAGTGTCCACGACCTGACCAGGCGCATTCGCGACATCGTGGCGGGGGAGGAGCGCCCCCTCCAGGTCACCGTCGAGTCCTTCGGCTTCAAGCACGGCCTGCCCCTGGACGCCGACCACGTCGTCGACGTGCGCTTCTTGAAGAATCCGTACTGGGTCGACGAACTGCGCCACCTGACCGGCAAGGACCAGGCGGTGGCCGACTACGTGCTCTCCCAGCCGGGAGCCCGCGATTTCGCTCTGGGCTATGCCGACCTTTTGGCCCCCATGCTCGACGGCTATCTGGCAGAATTGAAGCCATTCGTCACAATCGCCATCGGCTGCACGGGCGGAAAGCACCGCTCCGTCGCATGCTCCGAGGCCATCGCCGCACGCCTGCGTGAACGCGGACATTCCGTTCGCGTCATGCACCGCGACATTGGGAGAGAATAATGCCCTATCTGGATGCTGCTGGCTGGGTTCAACGAGGAGAATCCGGCCAGTCCATCGTCGCCCTCGGTGGCGGACACGGACTGTCCGCCACCCTGCGGGCCCTTCGTCACATCACCCGCGCCCTGACGGCCGTCGTGACCGTCGCCGACGACGGCGGATCCTCCGGGCGACTGCGCCAGGAGATGCCTATCCTGCCTCCTGGCGACCTGCGCATGGCGCTGGCGTCGCTCTGTGAGGAATCCGAGTGGGGCCTGACGTGGCGCGACGTCATGCAGCTGCGCCTGGACACGACCGGGCCCCTCAACGGGCACGCGCTCGGAAACCTGCTGATCTCGGGCCTGTGGCAGCTCCTCGACGACCCGGTTGAAGGCCTGGACTGGGTCGGCCGACTGCTTGGCGCCCAGGGCCGCGTCCTGCCCATGGCGACCACCCCGATCGATATCGAGGCGGACATGAACGACGGCGGGCGGCGCTACGTCGTGGCCGGCCAGTGCAAGGTCGCCGTCGCCCCCGGCACCGTCGAGCACGTGCGCATCACGCCCGAGACCCCAGCGGTGCCCGCCGCCGTCACCGACGCTATCTCCGAGGCCGACTGGGTCGTCCTGGGCCCCGGCTCCTGGTACACCTCCGTCATCCCGCACCTGCTGGTGCCCGAGATCAACCGCGCACTGGCCACGACCGACGCCCACCGCGCGCTCGTGCTCAACCTTGCCCGCCAGCGCGGCGAAACCGACACCATGTCCACGGCCGACCACGTGCGGGTCCTACGCGAATACGCGCCCGCGCTCAAGCTTGATGTCGTCATCGCCGACCCCACCGCCTGCGACGACATCGACGACCTCATCGTCGCCGCCGAAGAACTGGGCGCGCGCGTGCTCCTGCGCCAGGTGCGTACCGGCGATGGCGCCCCCCACCACGACCCCCTGCGACTCGCAGCCGCCCTGCGTGACGCGTTCGACGGCTTCCTTGGTGAGGTGGGCCAGACCGAAACGTGGCTACCCTAGAACCTGTTGCCCGCTGACACACGACATCACACATCGGGAGAATCAGTGTCCCTGACATCAGACATGAAGGACGAGCTCGCGCGTGCCGTCATCACCACCCCCTCCGAGGTGGCCGCCGAAGTGAGCGCGACGCTTCGCTTTGCCGGAGGACTCCACCTCGTCGGTGGCCGCATCCTTGTCGAGGCTGAGCTCGACTCGGCCGTTGCCGCGCGGCGCCTGCGTACCTACCTGCAGGCTCTCTATAACGCGGAGTCCTCCGTCGTCGTCGTGTCCGGCTCCTCCCTGCGCCGCGGCAAGCGCTACGTCGTGCGCGTCGTCCATAAGGCCGACGAGCTCGCGCGCATGACCGGCCTGATCGACTCCATGCGTCGCCCCGTGCGAGGCCTGCCCCCCGTGCTCGTCGCCTCCGGTACTGCCGAGGCCGCTGCAATCTGGCGCGGGGCGTTCCTCGCGCGCGGCTCCCTCATGGAACCGGGCCGTTCCTCCTCCCTGGAAATCACGTGCCCGGGGCCCGAGGTGGCCCTCGCGATGGTTGGCTGCGCACGTAAGCTTGGAGCGGCGGCCCGCTCGAAGGAAGTGCGCGGCACCGACCGTGTGTCCGTGCGTGACTCCGATGCGATCGGAACCCTCATCGCCGCCATGGGTGCGCCTTCGACGTTCGAGGCGTGGCAGGAGCGCCGCGAACGCCGCGAGGCCCGCGGCAGCGCAAACCGGCTGGCCAACTTTGACGACGCCAACCTGCGGCGCTCCGCGCGCGCGGCCGTGGCCGCCGGCGCCCGCGTCGAACGCGCCTTTGAGATCCTCGGTGACGACGTGCCCGCGCACCTGCTCGAAGCTGGCACCCTGCGCCTGAAGTACAAGCAGGCCTCCCTCGAAGAGCTGGGCAAACACACGAACCCGCCGCTGACCAAGGACGCCGTCGCCGGACGCATCCGCCGCCTGTTGGCGTTGGCGGACAAAGTCGCCCACGAACGCGGCATACCGGACACCGAATCCGCCCTCACTCTCGACATGCTCGAAGAGGACTGACTTCCCCCCCTGTTACGTTCGTCCCAGTTCAAACGAGAATTAGCCCACGTATCAATTTCGAAATTGGATTGTGACAGAGTCCGCTTTCGGGTGTAGATTAGGAACTGCTGGAACCGCAGAAATCTGCGGGCCGGGCTGGCAACCCGCACGCCCGGTTGCATCGAAAACCGTGCCCTGTGAGGGCACGAGCAGGAGGAACCATAGTGACCACCCGCGTTGGCATCAACGGCTTCGGCCGCATCGGCCGTAACTTCTTCCGCGCCGCTCTCGAGCAGGGCGCGGACATCGAGGTCGTCGCCGTTAACGACCTGACCGACAACAAGACCCTTGCTCACCTGCTGAAGTACGACTCGATCACGGGTCGCTTCCAGGGTGAGGTGTCCTACGATGACGAGGGCATCATCGTTGACGGCAAGCACATCAAGGTGCTCGCACAGCGTAACCCCGCCGATCTGCCCTGGGGCGAGCTCGGCGTTGAGGTTGTCGTTGAGTCCACCGGCTTCTTCACCGATGGCGAGAAGGCCAAGGCTCACCTCGAGGGTGGCGCCAAGAAGGTCGTCATCTCCGCTCCCGCGAAGAACGTCGACGGCACCTTCGTCATGGGCGTGAACGAGGACAAGTACGACGGCGAGACGATGAACATCGTGTCGAACGCTTCCTGCACGACCAACTGCCTCGCCCCCCTGGCCAAGGTTCTCGAGGAGAACTTCGGCATCGAGCGCGGCATCATGACCACCATCCACTCCTACACGGGCGATCAGCGCGTCCTCGACGCCCCCCACAAGGATCTGCGTCGCGCCCGCGCCGCGGCCCTGAACATGATCCCCACCAAGACCGGTGCTGCCCAGGCTGTCGCCCTGGTCCTGCCCGAGCTCGAGGGCAAGTTCGACGGCCTCGCCGTCCGCGTCCCCACCCCGACCGGCTCCCTGACCGACCTCACCTTCATCGCGAAGAAGGAGGTCTCCGTCGAGGCCGTCAAGGCTGCCGTGAAGGCCGCCGCTGAGGGTGAGCTCAAGGGTGTTCTTGAGTACACCGAGGATCCGATCGTCTCCTCTGACATCGTGGGCGACCCGCACACCTCGATCTTCGACGCCACCGAGACCAAGGTCATCGGCAACCTCGTCAAGGTCCTGTCCTGGTACGACAACGAGTGGGGCTACTCGAACGCTCTCGTTCGCCTCACCGCCCTCGTCGGCTCCAAGCTCGCCTGAGAGCGCTGACGACCCAGCCATGAGCTGATCAGCGAGATGCCCGTGCACGCTCGTGCACGGGCATCTCGTACATCACCGTCACTTTCTTTCCACTGAAAGGATTCCCCATGAGGACCATTTCCTCCCTGGGCGACCTGCGCGGCAAGCGCGTCCTGGTCCGTTCCGACTTCAACGTTCCGCTGAAGGACGGCGTCATCACCGACGATGGCCGCATCCGCGCAGCACTGCCCACCCTTAAGACCCTGACCGACGCCGGTGCCAAGGTCGTCATCCTGGCCCACCTGGGCCGCCCCAAGGGCAAGGTCGACCCCTGCCTTCTCCCTGGCCCCCGTCGCCACCCGCCTCGCCGAGCTGTCCGGCGTGAAGGTCACGCTGGCCACCGACGTCGTCGGCCCCTCCGCCGCAGATACCGTCGCCGCCCTGGGTGAGGGCGAGATCGCCCTGCTCGAGAACGTGCGTTACGACGCCCGCGAGACCTCCAAGGTCGACGAGGAGCGCGAAGAACTCGCCCGCGAATACGCCAAGCTCGGCGACGCCTTCGTCTCCGACGGCTTCGGCGTCGTCCACCGCAAGCAGGCCTCCGTCTACGACATCGCCAAGCTCCTGCCCTCGGCTGCTGGCCTCCTTGTCTTCAAGGAGATCGAGTCCCTGTCCAAGGTCACCGGCGACCCCGAGCGCCCCTACGGCGTCGTCCTCGGCGGCTCCAAGGTCTCCGACAAGCTCGGCGTCATCGCCAACCTGCTGAAGAAGGCCGACATGCTCTTCATCGGCGGCGGCATGGCCTTCACCTTCCTGGCCGCTCAGGGCTACTCCGTCGGTAAGTCTCTCCTCGAGGCCGACCAGATCGACACCGTCAAGGGCTACATCGCCGAGGCCGCCGAGCGCGGCGTCGACCTGGTGCTGCCCGTCGACGTCGTCGTCGCCCCCGAGTTCGCGGCCGACGCGCCCGCGACCGTCGTCACGGTCGACGCGATCCCCGACGACCAGATGGGTCTGGACATCGGCCCCGAGTCGCAGAAGCTCTTCGCCGACAAGCTGGCCACCGCCAAGACCGTGGCCTGGAACGGCCCCATGGGCGTCTTCGAATTCGACGCGTTCTCCGGCGGCACCCGCGCGGTTGCCGAAGCCCTGTCCACGGGCTCCATGTTCTCCGTCATCGGCGGTGGCGACTCCGCCGCGGCCGTGCGCCTGCTCGGCTTCGACGAGAACACCTTCTCCCACATTTCCACTGGTGGTGGCGCCTCCCTCGAACTCCTCGAGGGCAAGGTTCTGCCCGGCATTGCAGTTCTGGAGGACTGACTCATGGCACGTACCCCCCTCATGGCCGGCAACTGGAAGATGAACCTCGATCACCTCGAGGCCAACCATCTCGTCCAGGGCCTGGCAATGGCGCTGTCCGACGCGGGACACGACTACTCCAAGTGCGAGGTCCTCGTCATCCCGCCGTTCACCGACATCCGCACCGTCCAGACCATCGTTGACGCCGACGAACTCGGCATCAAGTACGGCGCGCAGGACGTGTCCGTCCACGACAACGGCGCCTACACCGGCGAAATCTCCACCGACATGCTGACCAAGCTCGGCGTCACCTACGTCGTCATGGGTCACTCCGAGCGTCGCGAGTACCACAACGAGTCCGACGAGCTCGTCGGCGCCAAGGCTCGCAAGGTGTTCGACGCGGGCATGACCCCGATCCTGTGCTGCGGCGAAGCCCTCGAGGTCCGCAAGGCCGGCACCTACGTCGAGTTCGTTCTCGGCCAGATCCGTGCCGCCCTCGCCGGCTGGAAGGCCGAAGAGGTCTCCAAGATCGTCATCGCCTACGAGCCCATCTGGGCCATCGGCACCGGCGAAACCGCCTCCGCCGCCGACGCGCAGGAAGTGTGCGGCGCCATCCGCGCCGCCCTCGCCGAGGACTTCGGCGCCGAAACCGCCGAAGCGACCCGTATCCTCTACGGTGGATCCGCCAAGCCCGGCAACATCAAGGAGCTCATGGCTCAGCCCGACGTCGACGGCGGTCTCGTCGGCGGCGCGTCCCTGAAGGCTGACTCCTTCGCCGCCATGGCGAACTTCTACGCCTGAGCGACGCTCACTCGCCCGCTCCTTGGCCGCAACTAGCCGGGTCGGAGCGAATGCGAGGCGGGGCCAATCGGTGTGCCGGTTGGCCCCGCTGCCATTCTCCGTTACACTTGTCGTGTATGTGCCCCAAGAGGGGCGAACTGCGATAGAAACTGGATTGACCGTGACCATTCTGAACAACGTGCTGATTGTGCTGATCTTCCTGACCAGCATCCTGCTGACGCTGACCGTCCTTATGCACAAGGGACAGGGTGGCGGTCTGTCGGACATGTTCGGTGGCGGCATCTCCTCTTCGGCCGGTTCCTCCGGCGTCGCCGAGCGTAATCTGAACCGCATCACCCTGGGTACGCTGCTCATCTGGCTGGTGTGCATCGTCGGCTACGCGCTGCTGGCGAAGTACGGTCGTTGATCGTCAATGATCGATATCGTTTCCTGGCTCCCCACCATCGCGTGGGGAGCCAGTTTCATTTGTTCTTAACGCCGCGAGCCACGTCAGTTACCGAACGCGTTTTCTTCTTCGTTTTCTGCTCGTCTAATCTCGGTGTGGCATCCGCCCCATTCAATGTGTGACAGAGGCGGGATCGCAATGATCCCGCCTCCTTATTTGTCTGCAGATCCCCTACGGGAGAGCAATCTGCGACGCTGCGGCCTCGTCCAGGTAGACGCGCGTCGTGGGGGCCAGGATGCCCGCGACCGGGAGGTCGAGAGGGGAGGCACCCGCGAACGCGCGCCCGAGCGCCTCGGCCTTCGCGCCGCCAGCGGTCGTGAGCCACACCTCGGGGCAGGCCTGCATGACGGGCATCGACACCGTGATGCGCTCAGGCGGCGGCTTCGGGGAATTGCGGATCGCCAGGATGGGGGAGGCCTCGTCCATGTTGACGCGGCCTGGGAACAGCGAGCAGATATGCCCGTCGGGTCCCATACCGATGAGCGCGATGTCAAAGGAAGCCCGGCCCATCAGTCTCTCCCACGTCTGCGCGAAAACCGCCGTCGCCTCGTCGAGAGAACGTTCCCCGGGAGCAGTAGCGTCGCTGGTCGGCATACGCACGAACTCGACCCCGGCGGCTGCGTGGAAGAATCCCTCCCACGCTTGGTCGTCGTTGCGCTCGGCGTGCCCGGCGGGAACGTAGCGCTCATCGACGAGCCACACGCGCACGCGCGACCAGTCGACCTGATTCACCTGGGGAAGCAGGGATGGCAGAAGGGAGGTTGTCACCGCGCCACCCGATATCGCCACGTTGATACGCCCGGTGTCCCCGGCCTCGTCGATCAGAGTCCTCAGGCGCGCCAGGAACGCGCGGCCGACGGCCTCGTTGAGGGCCTTAACGCTTGGGAACACCTCGAGGGTGTGGACAGCAACCATGTCACTTGTCCGTCGCATAGTCGGCCAGGTGCGGCAGCTCGGTGGTGAGCAGCTCGCCGTAGTAGACGTCAGGATCCAGTCGGCGCAGGTCCTCCATGAGCGAGTCCTGCACGGAGCGACGGGCCAGGTTCACGCTTCGGTCCTCCAGGCCCGGGCGCGAGAGCCGTGCGACCGAGGAGGTGGCGCTGCGCGAGAGCGACACGGTCGTGTCGTCGTCGAAGAAGAACGTGATGTCGGTGATCGTGAGGGCCTCGGGGTCGACGACTCGCTCGACGGGCACACCCAGCTGGTGATGAAGCCACGCCGCCACGAGGAACGGCGAGGGGTGGGTCGCGTTACCCGCCACGCGGATCGAGGACGGAAGGCGATCGAAGTCCTCGGCGACGGCGGCCAGCAGCGCGCGCCACAGGGTCACGCCCGCCCACGCCAGGTCGGTGTCGCCCGGCGTGTAGACGGTGGACAGGGCCGAGAGCGTATCCATCGGGCACGGCGTTGCGCGCGAATCCGTGATTCGCTTGGCGGCGAGGCGGCCAAGCGGGTGCTCGCCCGGGTTTGCCGGGGGAGTGACCGGCCAGTAGGTGACCACGGGGGTGTCCGACTGGAGCAGCGGCATGACGAGGGAATCGATGTTCGACGCCGCCTCGCCGCGTGGCTCCAGAATGATGATGTCGGACAGGCCCGCGGCATCGCCCACGCGGATCTGCGCGTTCAGGCGCGCAGTGCCCTCGGTGGACTCGGGCTCAACGATGACGATGACGCGGCAGGGGTGCTCGCGCGAGACCGCGTCCGAAATCTCGATGGCGTTATCCACGTCGATCATGTCGGGCACGCAGATGAGGAGTGTCAGCACGCGGCTCAGGGCCGCGGAGCCGCGCTCGTCACGCAGCTCCACGATGCGCGAGGCGACCTCGGCGGACGTCGTGTTCTTCAGGGTGATAATCACGGGAGCCTCCAGAAACGGCCGTCGCGGGCCAGCATGTCGTGCGCGGACTGGGGGCCCCAGGTGCCCGGCGCGTAGGGCTCGGGCTGGCCCTGGGTTTCCCAGAAGGACAGGATCGGATCGAGGATCTTCCACGAGGCCTCGACCTCGCGCTGGTGGGGGAAGAGTGGGGCGGAGCCGACGAGAGCATCCAGGATGAGACGCTCGTAGGCCTCGGGTGAATCCTCCGTGAAGGCGTGGCCGTAGGCGAAGTCCATCGTGACGTCGCGCACCTGCATCGAGGTGCCCGGGACCTTCGCGCCAAGCTTGAGGGTGAGTCCCTCATCCGGTTGGACGCGGATGACGAGCGCGTTCTGAGCAGACTCGCTGAGGGCCGAGTTGCCGAAGGGCACGTGGGCGGAGCGCTTGAAGATGACGGCGATCTCGGTGACGCGCTTACCCAGGCGCTTGCCGGCGCGCAGGTAGAAGGGAACGCCCGCCCAGCGTCGCGTGTCGACAAACAGCTTGATTGCCGCGAAGGTGTCGGTCGTTGAGTCGGCGGGAATACCGTCCTCCTCGAGGTAGCCGCGCACCTGGTCGCCGCCCTGCCAGCCGCCCGCGTACTGTCCGCGGGCCGTGTCGGCGGCCAGGTCCTCGGGCAGACGCACGGCGGACAAAACCTTTTCCTTTTCGGCCTGGATCTCCTCGGGCGTGAAGTGAACGGGCTCCTCCATGGCGGTCAGCGCCATGAGCTGGAGCAGGTGGTTCTGAATGATGTCGCGGGCCGCACCGATGCCGTCGTAGTAGCCCGCGCGTGTGCCGATGCCGATGTCTTCGGCCATCGTGATCTGCACGGAATCAACGTAGTTGGCCTTCCACAGCGGCTCGAACATGGCGTTGGCGAAGCGCATCGCCATGATGTTCTGGACCGTTTCCTTGCCCAGGTAGTGGTCGATACGGAAGACGTCTCGCTCGTCGAAGATCTGTGAGATGACGTCGGAGAGTTCGCGCGCCGACTCGAGATTGTGGCCGAAGGGCTTCTCGATGATGACGCGACGCCATTCGCGGCCCTGACGCTTGTTGAGGCCTGTGTCGGACAGGTGCTTGGCGACGACGGGGAAGTAGGACGGCGGAATCGACAGGTAGAACGCGTGGTTGCCGCCGGTGCCGCGCACGCGGTCCAGCTCTGCGACGGTGTCGGCGAGCCGGCGGTATGCCTCCGGGTCATCGAAGGTGCCCGAGACGAAGCGCAGGCCCGAGCGCAGCTGGTTCCACGTGCCTTCGTTGAAGCCGGTGCGGGTGTGGGCCTCGATGGACGCGCGCACGTACTCCTCGAAGTCCTGGGGGCTCCAGTCTCGGCGCGCGAAACCGGTCAGGGAGAACGCGGGGTGCAGCAGACCGCGGTTGGCCAAATCGTAGATGGCCGGCAGGAGCTTCTTGCGCGCAAGGTCACCGGTGATGCCGAAGATGACGAGGCCGCAGGGCGGCGAGATGCGCGGAAGCCTGCGGTCTTGCGGATCGCGCAGGGTGGGAATCGCGTTGGTCACGAGGTAACGCTCCGTTCACTCGGGGAGGGGGACGAGGCCGTGGCCCGCATGCGTTCCAGCAGGGACGCAGTGGGGGACCGAGGACCCACACATGACTATGAGAATAGGGCTGCTGACGCGCACATGCGCGTCAGCAGCCCTTCCGTCAGTTCAGGTGACTACAAAGTCACGCGCGTGCTTCCGCGATGGATTCCTTCGCGGCGGCGGCGACGTGCTCGGCGTCGATGCCGTACTCCTTGAAGAGGAGTTCGCCGGGGGCGGACGCGCCGAAGTGCTCGATGGACACCGCGCGGCTGGCGTCGCCGATCCAGCGGTACCACGGCAGGGCCAGGCCGGCCTCGACGGAGACGCGGGCGCGCACCGACGGGGGCAGCACGGTGTCGCGGTAGGAGCGGTCCTGGGCCTCAAACCAGTCGAGGCAGGGAACCGACACGACGCGGGCGGCCACGCCCTCGGCGGCCAGGGCCTCGCGCGCCTCAAGGGCGACGGAGACCTCGGAGCCCGAGGCCATGAGGATCACGTCCGGCGTGCCCTCGGTGTCGGCCAGGACGTAGGCGCCGCGCGCCAGGTCCTCGGTCGTGGCCAGGCCGGTGCCTTCACCGCGAGCCGGGTTGGGCAGGTTCTGGCGCGACAGGATGATCGCGGCGGGGTGAGACTGCTCGAGGATGGCCTTCCAGGAGGCGGCCGTCTCGGCGGCGTCGGCGGGGCGCACGACCGCGAGGTTGGGGATCGCGCGGTAGGAGGCCAGGTGCTCGATCGGCTGGTGGGTCGGGCCGTCTTCGCCCACGCCGATGGAGTCGTGGGTCCACACGTAGGTGACGGGCAGATCCATGAGGGCCGCGAGGCGCACCGCACCGCGCATGAAGTCGGAGAACACAAAGAACGTGCCACCGTAGGCGCGGGTCAGGCCGTCTGCGGCAATGCCGTTGAGGGCAGCGCCCATCGCGAACTCGCGCACGCCGAAGTGCAGGTTACGGCCGAACTCGTCGCCGCTGAAGGACGAGGAGGAGCGGTGCGCGGGCAGGAACGAAGGCTCGCCCTTCAGGAAGGTGTTGTTGGAGCCGGCGAGGTCGGCCGAGCCGCCCCACAGCTCGGGCAGGACGGGTGCGATGGCGTTGAGGACCTGGCCGGAGGCCGCGCGGGTGGCCAGCGCCTTGCCTTCTTCGAAGGTCGGCAGCGCGGCTTCCCAGCCCTCGGGCAGGCGGCCGGCGGACAGGCGCTCGAGGAGCGCGGCGCCCTCGGGGTTGGCGGCCTTCCAGGCTTCGAAACGGGCGTCCCAGTCCTTGCGGTACTCGGCCGCGCGCGCGGCTGCGCGCGCACGCACCTCGTCGACGACGGAGGCATCGACGTCAAACATCTTCTCGGGGTCGGCTCCCAGGGCGACCTTGAGGCCAGCCAGGGCCTCGCCACCGAGCTTGGCGCCGTGGATGCCGCCGGTGTTCTGCTTGCCGGGGGTGGGCCAGCCGATGATCGTGCGCAGCGCGATGAGCGAGGGCTTGCGGGTCTCGGCCTTGGCAGCCTCAAGGGCCTCGTTCAGGGCGGCGGTGTTCTCCTCGTAGGAGCCGTCCTCACCGAGCCAGTCGACGCGCTGGACGTGCCAGCCGTAGGCCTCGTAGCGGGCCAGGACATCCTCGTTGAAGGCGATGGAGGTGTTGTCCTCGATGGAGATGTGGTTGTCGTCCCAGATGACGGTGATGTTGCCGAGCTCCTGGGTGCCGGCCAGCGAGGAGGCCTCGGCGGACACGCCCTCTTCGAAGCAGCCGTCGCCGGCGATGACGTAGACGTTGTGGTCGAACACGGACTCGCCCAGGGGAGTCTCGGGGTCGAGCAGGCCGTGGACGCGGCGGGCGTTCATGGCGAAGCCGACGGCGGAGGCGATACCGGTGCCCAGCGGGCCGGTCGTGATCTCGACGCCCTTGGTGTGTCGGTACTCGGGGTGTCCCGGCGTCAGGGAGCCTGCGGTGCGCAGCTTCTTGACGTCGTCAAGCTCGAGGCCGAAGCCGCTCAGGTAGAGCTGGACATACTGGGTGAGCGAGGAATGGCCAGCGGAGAGAATGAAACGGTCGCGGCCGATCCATCGAGGATCGGCCGGATCAACGTTCATGACCTTGTTGTACAAAAGGTACGCTGCGGGTGCGAGCGAGATAGCGGCGCCGGGGTGGCCCGAGCCCGCCTGCTCGACGGCGTCCGCCGCGAGGAGCTTGGCGGTCTTCACCGCTTCATCGTCGATATGATCCCATTGAAGTGTCACGTCGGCCTCCAGCCGTATTTAGGTCCCCAACATCGGGGTAGGGAAATGGTTACCGCGTCACATACTAGCGAAATTGTGCGCACGCGCATAGGGATCGCGCACATTTGTTGAAATGTCGCTTACTCTGACACTATGACATCCCTCGAAGCAGCCGTGAATGAGTGGGTGGACTATCTGCGCGTCGAGAAGGGCGCGTCGTCTCACACCGTCTCGAACTATCGTCGTGACGCGTTGCGCTATGCCCGTGACCTGGGGGAACGAGGGGTTCGCAGCCTCGCCGAGGTGAGCGCGCGCGACATTGAGGACTACACGATGAGGCTCGCGTCGGGGGAGGTGACGGGCACGCCCGCGGCGGCCTCGTCGGTTGCTCGCGCCTCCGCAGCGATCCGAGGCCTGCACAAGTACGCGCTCACGGAAGGCCTTGTTGGGGTTGATCCCGCCGCCCAGCTGAGGGCGCCTCGAGCGGGCCGCCACCTGCCCAAGGCGCTGACGGTCGACGAGGTCGGCCGACTCTTGGACGTGGCCCACGCGAACGACTCGCCGATCGGCCTGCGCGACTGTGCCCTGTTGGAACTCCTGTACGCGACGGGCGCGCGAGTGTCCGAAGCCGTCGCCTTGAGCGCCGACGACCTCGACCTGGACGGCGACGTGCCGGTGGTGCGCCTGTTCGGTAAGGGGCGCAAGGAACGGATCGTGCCCGTGGGGTCGTTCGCAGTGGAGGCCCTCGGCGCGTACCGGGTGCGCGCCCGTCCTGCCTTGGCAGCCCGAGGCCGTGGTTCCACCGCGTTCTTCCTGAACTCTCGGGGCGGGCCCCTGTCGCGGCAGAGCGCGTGGACGGCGATCCGGCGCGCGGCGCAGGCCGCAGACCTGGGGGACAAGGTCTCGCCGCACACGATGCGACACTCATTTGCCACCCACCTGCTGGAGGGTGGGGCGAGCGTGCGCGAGGTCCAAGAGCTCCTCGGACATGCCTCAGTGGCGACCACGCAGATATATACGGCGGTCACGGCCGCCGCGCTGCGCGAGGTTTTTACACTCTCGCACCCCCGGGCGCGTGGCACCCACGAAGTGCCCGGGCGATGACCTAGGATGGACACGTGACCGAGAATTCGCATCCGACGCTGACGAACGATCTGCCTAATGAGCAGGTCGATTTCCCCGTGCCCGCGCCTCTGACGGGGCACGGTCCCGCCCGCGTGATCGCGATGTGTAACCAAAAAGGTGGCGTCGGTAAGACGACGACCACGATCAACCTGGGGGCGGCGTTGGCCGAGTACGGCCGCCGCGTCCTCATCGTCGACTTCGACCCGCAGGGTGCCGCGTCAGTGGGCCTGGGTATCAACGCCCTCGACATGGAGCAGACGATCTACACGCTGCTCATGAACCCGAAGGCCGACGTGCGCGCGACGATTTGCCAGACCGCCACGGACAACCTGGATATCATCCCTGCGAACATTGACCTGTCGGCCGCCGAGGTGCAGCTCGTCAACGAGGTGGCCCGCGAGAGCGCGCTGGCTCGCGTCCTGCGCCACGTCGAGGCGGACTACGACGTGATCCTCATCGACTGCCAGCCGTCGCTGGGCCTGCTCGCCGTCAACGCGCTGACTGCCGCGCACGGTGTCATCGTGCCCGTCGAGGCGGAGTTCTTCGCGCTGCGCGGCGTCGCCCTGCTGGTGGAGACCATCGAGACGGTTCGTGACCGCATCAACCCGCGTCTGAAGATCGACGGTATTGTCGCGACCATGGTGGACCTGCGTACGCTGCACTCGCGCGAGGTTCTCCAGCGCCTGCAGGAGGCATTCGGCGACCTGGTCTTCGACACGCGCATCGGGCGCACGATCAAGTTCCCCGACGCCTCCGTGGCGACCGAGCCGATCATCTCTACGCGCCCAACCACGCGGGGGCGCACGCGTATCGCCGACTGGCGCGCGAAATCATCGCCCGTGGCGACGCCGCCTGACTCGATCGAGGTCCAGGGGGAGTTCGAGCTTTTTGCCGTCTCCCTGCCCGTCTTTGAGGGTCCGTTTGATCTGCTCCTGTCGCTAATCGCGCGTCAGAAGCTCGACATCACCGAGGTCGCGCTGGCCCAGGTCACCGACGAGTTCATCGCCTTCATGAAGGCGTCGCCGGACCTGTCGCGCACGACGGAGTTCCTGGTGGTAGCCGCCACCCTCCTCGACATGAAGGCCGCACGCCTGCTGCCTCGTATCGATGACGAGGAGCGCGCGAGCGAGGCCGACCTGGAGGCCCGCGACCTGCTGTTTTCTCGCCTCCTGCAGTACCGCGCCTTCAAGGAAGCCTCCAAGGACCTCGACGCGCGCATGGGCCAGTTCGCCTCGTACGTGGCGCGCGAGGTTCCTCTGGAGCCTCACTTCGCGACCCTGCTGCCCGAGCTGCGTTGGCACACGACCCCCGAGGACCTGGCTCGCCTGGCCGCCGACGCCCTGTCCGCCTCTCCGCCTACCGTCGCGGTCTCGCACCTGCATGACCCTGTCGTGCCCGTGCGCGAACAGGCGCTCGTCGTCGCCGCAATGCTCGCTCGGGCCGGGGAGATGACCTTCCACGAGCTCGTCGCCGACGCGCCCACGCGCGCCGTCGTCGTCTCGCGCTTCCTGGCGCTGCTTGAGCTCTACCGACGCGGAGCCGTCGAGTTCATTCAGGACGAGGCCTTGGCACGCCTGTCGATCCAATGGACCGGGAGCAGCGACCAGATCGATATCGACGTGGACGACTACACGGGCCACGCCAGCGCTCAGGCCACCACGGCCTCGTCAGTGGAGTACACCGACGCCGACATGCAAGGAGCACACAGCGATGACTGAGCACGACCTGCGCGCACCCATCGAGGCGATCCTCATGGTCGCCTCCGAACCCGTGACACCCGAGGACCTGGGAGCCGCGCTGGGCGCTGACCCCACCCAGGTCGAAGACACGCTCAGAGCCCTCGCGAGCGAATACCTGGGGGAGTCGGGCGCTCCGGCACGCGGCTTCGAGCTGCGCGAAGTCGGGGGCGGTTGGCGCATCTACTCCGCGCGTGCCCACGCCGATGTCGTGGGCCGCTTCGTCGTGGGCTCCTCTCACGCGCGCCTGTCCCAGGCGGCCCTCGAAACCCTGGCCGTCATCGCCTACCGCCAGCCGATCTCGCGCACGCGCATCGCTCGCATTCGCGGCGTCAACGTCGACGGCGTCGTGCGCACCCTGCTCGCCCGAGGCCTCGTGGAAGAGACGGGGGCGACACCATCCGGGGCGCGCCTATACGGCACGACCGGGGAGTTTCTTGAGAAAATGGGGATGACGAACCTGTCGGAGCTGGTACCCTTGGCACCCTACTTGCCAGACGCCGATGCGCTGGACGAATTGGAGGAAGAACTATGAGGGCTAACCCCTACACCGAGGGTGGCGTGCGACTGCAGAAGGTGCTCGCCCAGGCGGGCGTCGCGTCCAGGCGCGCGTCCGAGCAGATGATCGCGGACGGGCGCGTGAGCGTGGACGGCACCGTCGTGCGCAACCAGGGCGTGCGCGTGGACCCCGCGACACAGGTCATCCACGTTGACGGCGAGCGCCTGATCCTGGACGAGACGAAGCACATCGTGCTGGCCGTCAACAAGCCGATCGGCACGGTCTCGACGATGAGCGACCCCGAGGGCCGCCCGACCATCGCGGACCTGATCGCCGACTACCCCGAGCGCCTCTACCACGTGGGTCGCCTCGACATCGACACCTCGGGCCTGCTGCTGCTGACCAACGACGGCGAGCTGGCCAACCGCCTCACCCATCCCAAGTACGAGATCCGCAAGACCTACGTGGCGCGCCTGCACGGCGAGGTCAAGCCCGGCGTCAAGCGCAAGCTGATGAACGGCATCGAGCTGGAGGACGGTCCCATTAAGGTTGACGCCTTCCGTGTTGTCGACACCTACGGCGACATCACGACCGTCGAGATCGTCGTGCACGAGGGCCGTAACCGCCTGGTGCGTCGGATGATGGAAGCCGTGGGCTATCCGGTGCGCGAGCTCGTGCGCACGGGCTTCGGGCCGATCTCCCTGGATCACCTCAAGCAGGGCACGACCCGCCGCGTCAAGGGCAACGCTCTGACGGCGCTGTACGGGGCCGTCGGCCTGTGAGCGCCCAGGGCGGTGGCGCCCCCACGCGCGTCGTGTCCACGGTGGGTCCCGTCCTCATCATCGGGTCGGGCCTGCTGGGCGCGTCCCTCGGCCTGGCGCTGCGCGCCGGGGGAGTGGGAGTCTACCTCGAGGATGCCTCGCCCACCTCCCTGCGCCTTGCCTCCGACGTGGGCGCGGGGGTTGCCTTCGGCGACGTCATCGATGAGGCCGGGGTGGCCTCTGCGGACGCCGGGCAGGACGGCGCCGGTTACGAGGCGCCGCGCATCGTCGTGGTCGCGACCCCTCCCGACGTCGCCGACCGGATTATCGTCGATTCTCTTGTGCGATTCCCCAACGCTATCGTCACGGACGTCGCCTCGGTCAAGGACGCGGTCGTCGCCGACGTGCTTGCCACGCTCGCGCAGCGCGGCCTCCAGGACGAGGCGTGCCGCTACGTGGGATCACACCCGATGGCTGGACGCGAGCGCTCCGGTGCCGGGCGCGGCCGACGCCGACCTGTTCTACGGTCGGCCGTGGGTGATCGTGGCCCATGAGCTGACGTGGCCTCGTGCGGTGTTGGCCGCGCGTGCGCTTGCCACGGACGTGGGCGCGGTGCCCCTGGAGATGAATGCGGGCACGCACGATCACGCGGTGGCCCTGGTGTCCCACGTGCCGCAGCTCGTGTCGTCGATGCTGGCGGCGCGCCTCGTTGATGCTCCCGCACAGGCACTCGGTTTGGCGGGGCAGGGGCTGCGTGACACGGCGCGTATCGCGGCCTCCGATCCTCGCTTGTGGACGGCGATCCTGGCCGGCAACGCTGGGCCTGTCGCCGACATCCTGCGCGAGTTGAGGGGCGACCTGGATGACCTGCTGACCCACTTGGATGCGGCCGCCGAGCTGGGCCCGCTTCGGGGCGGCAGCGTCGGCGCGATCAACCGCGTGATGACGGCTGGCAATCAGGGCGTCGCGCGCATCCCCGGCAAGCACGGCGGTGCTCCGTCGCGCTACCGCGAGGTCGAGGTGCTGATCCCCGATGAGCCCGGTGCGCTCGGGCGCCTCTTCAGTGAGCTCGGTGAGGCCTCCATCAACATCGAGGACCTGGTTCTCGAGCACTCGGCGGGCGCGCAGGCTGGCGTCGCTCGCGTCATGATTGACCCGGCGGTCGCTGACCGCTGCGCCGCGGACCTGCAGGAGCGGGGCTGGCGGCTCATTACCCACTAGAACAACCTCGATGAGGAGAATCACCGGATGAACGACTCGATGCGTCAGGATGCGATTGCGCGCGTTGGCATCACCATTGCGATCGATGGTCCTGCGGGTTCTGGTAAGTCCACGGTGTCCAAGGAGCTGGCCTTGCGTCTGGGCATCGGATACCTCGACACGGGCGCGATGTACCGCGCGTTGACGTGGTATGCCCTCGACCGTGGCATTGACCTGGAGGACACGGAGGCGGTCGCAGCCGCGGCCGACGAGATGGTCCTTCGCCTGCAGTCCGATCCGTCCGATCCGCACGTGTGGGTGGGGGATACCGAGGTCACCCAGGCGATTCGCGAACCCCGCATCGCCCTGGAGATTAAGCACGTGTCGACGAACCTGAAGGTGCGCGCGTGGATGGCGACCGAGCAGCGTCGCCGCATGATGGAGGCGCGCGCTCAGGGCTCCGGCATGATCGCCGAGGGCCGCGACATTACGACGGTCGTGTGCCCAGACGCGGACGTGCGCATCCTGTTGCTCGCGGACCAGGAGGCGCGCCTGCGCCGCCGAACGCTGGAGCTCTACGGTGACGCAACCGAGGAGCACATGGAGATTGTGCGCGCTCAGGTCGAGGGGCGCGACAAGGCCGACTCCGCCGTTTCCGAGTTCATGACCGCCGCGCCCGGCGTTGAGACGGTTGATTCGACCGGCCTGGACATCGCCGGCGTGTGCGAGGCCATCCTGGCCTATGTGGACGAGGATCTGGCTGCCCGCGAGGCCTGAGCGCACCGTCTTCGAGGGGCCCGCAGCGTGTCGCTGCGGGCCCCTCGCCGTTCGTGTCTGCGCAGTCAGTAACCGGTGCCGTCGTGGCGCCCCTGCCCGTGGACGGGTCCCTGGGTGGGGTCGGTGCCATAGACGGGCCCAGAAACCGGGTTGGTCCCGTACACGGGCCCCTGTCCAATTCCGTACACGGGTCCCTGTCCAGTGCCGTACACGGGTCCCTGTCCGGGCTGGGCACCGTACGCGGTGCCCAGCGTGTCGGTGGTGCTGTACGGGGGCTGCACGCCGTAGCCGGGTTGGCCGGTTGGCTGTGGAGCCGTCGCCCACGGCGGGTTATGGCCGCGGTGCCATCGCGGGTCCGCGCCTGGCGCTTGAGGGGCGTTCGGCACCCCGTACTGCGGGCCGTTCATGCCGGTGTAGTTCGGCATCTGGCCAACGGCATCCTTGCGCGCTGTATGCACGAAAAGTGCGTACACGATGCACACCGGAATGAAGAGCAGCACCATGACGATGATCATGACGAGGCCGACAACGCTACCGCTGTCGCTCTCCTCGGAGCTAGCGTGGATCGTCGCGGGGGACGTGGCGAGCGAACGAACGGGGGCCACGCGTGTGGGCGCGTCGGTGGCGAGGGAGTCGTGGACGGTGACCTGCGCGGCGCTTGTGAGTGGCTGGGCGGCCGTCTGACTTCCGGAGGCCATGGCGGGGGCAGTGACGCCCGCGGCGGCGAGCGTCAGTGTCGCTGCGAGGGACAGGAGTCGGTGTGACTTCATCGTTTCTCCATCAGGTGCGGGCGGGTTGGCTGATGGCGCTCCGGCCTAGCGATAGGTGGGCGGGTACTGGCCATAGCCCTGCCCACCCTGCTGGGGCGGATAGTAGCCCTGCTGGCCGGGAGCGCTTGCGTACCCGTAGTCGGCATGTGGTCCTGTGGTTGAGCCAGCGCCGTTGGGCTGGTAGGGCATTGCCTGCGGTCCGGAAGCGGCCACGGCGTTGTAGGAGGGGGCAGACACCCCATACTGAGGTCCGACGGAGCCCGTGTTGGCAAAGGGATTCTGCCGCAGTTGCTCCCGCGCAATCCGTTCGCGCCGACGGCGGTCGTGCGCGAGGGCGACGCACACGCCAATAAAGATCACCACCGAGATGGCTCCGAAGACCGGACTACTGCTGCCTCCTCCGTGGTAGTGGAAGCGCCGTGAAGGTGCGAGCATATTCTGGGACGAGGCCGGGGCTGCGCTCACAGAAACGGCGTCGGTCTGCGCCTCGGATGATGCGACCGCGACGATAGGGCTAGCGAGGTGGGGCTCGGCGTGCGCGGGCATCGCGGGGACGGCGAGTGCCATCGCGGCGATAGCGCATGCTGCGGTAAATGAGAAAAGTCGACGGGACGTCATGCAGGTGGTTCCTTCCGGTGGAACGAACGACGGGTGGGATCTACGTGCCAGTGTAGCCCCGTGCCTGCGGTTCATCGCAGCATTGCGATCGACGATGCTGGTGTGCACGAGCCGCAGGCGCTACATGAAGGCACAGCCAACACTACCTTGTGGCGCGGACCACGTGGCTCAGTTTGCGCCCCCGTCGAAAGGTGCGCTATAGTTCTACAGGTCGCCACGGCGACGAACTGAATACGGGCTGTGGCGCAGCTTGGTAGCGCACTTGACTGGGGGTCAAGGGGTCGTGGGTTCAAATCCCGCCAGCCCGACAATAGAGTCGCGAGGACAGGTTTGTGTCCTCGCGCTTTTTGTATTCCACGGGCCTTCGTTGCCTGGAGTCGTTGGAGGGACCTCCGTCCCCCGCATCAATTGTCGGTCAACCTTTGTAACCGAAATGTGATGCTCGTCTGTGGTGGTCTATTTCCCCCGGTAAACGCTAGTTTTCGACCAATCTTCCGCGGATTCGTGCAGGTCGCAGCGCATGTGTTGCGTTGTGAGGCGTGTCAATGGGTGGAGTAAACTGTGGCACAGGTCGAAGTCGTCAACGGGGATGATTTCGACCTACCTCGCCGGTACCGGTCGCCGCCATCCAAGATGGAGCACGAAGTGCACGGACCGACACAAAACGGCCCCGGCCTCGTCAACGGAGACGAGGCCGGGGAAGCCGGAGACGCGAATGAGGAGCGAGAACGGTCAGCCGTCAGACGTCGCCGCGCCCTCCCGCGCATCCTCGGGGATGACATCCTCCAGCGTCGCCGACTGCTCGTGCGGGGCCTGGAACTCGGTCACCGTCGTCACCTCCACGGCCTTCGGATCCGAGATCCGCACAGAGGTGGTCTGCCCCTCCTGATCGACGATGTTCAGCCGATCGGCTGCGTCGAGCTCAACAAGGAAGAGGTCGACCAGGTCGGTGATACCCGCCTGCTCCAATTCACCGCGAAGCCATTCCTCGCTGTGGCCAGCCAACTCGAGGTTGTCGGTCACGACCTGGCCACTGGACACCAGGACGTAGTTGACGCCGCCCTCACCCTTGCGCCGTACCGTCAGGGAGCCGTTGGCTTCGCGTTGTACGAGGCCGATGTCGCTCAGTGAAAAGATGCCCATGCCGCGTAGCTCTGCGAGAAACTCGACTGGGTCGAGCTTGTGATCCGTGCTGTCGAGCGCGTCCTGACTAAATCGCCCGCCCTCGATGATCGTGTACGCCTTTCCCATCACGAGCGAGCGGGTCGACATGAACTTCGACGTCAGGTAGTTCAGGCCGGAGATGATTCCAAAGGTGACGAGCAGGAAGCTGATGTACTCCGCGAACGAAATTGCGTGGTTGTAGATGACACCGCCGATAACGCCACCGAGGATAAAGTTCCCGATAAAGTCGATCGGTGTCAGCTGGACCGTCCGCTGCTTGCCCGTGAGGCGCAGGTGGAGGACGATCAGGGTGACACCGATCAGGAGCTTAAAGACCGTCAATTCGAAACCATGAACATCGAACATGAGACCAGTCTATTCGCATGTGGGGACGCGGTTTGGCGTGGTGTGATCAGCTCGTCGGATCCGCGTCGATGGCTCCCTGAATATCGTGGAAGATCAGGTTCGAGATTTCAACCTGGACCATCTCAACCTTGGGGACGTCACGCAGCAGCAACGGATCGTCCGCCGAGGTCTGCAGGGCGAGCGTGCCGCAGCCAAAGAGGCGGTCGTCGAAGTTCTTCTCGAGCTGAACGTCGGAGATGCGCGTGAGCGGCAGGTCGTGGCCGGTGCGCGTGAAGATGCCCTTGCGGGTAATGATGCGCTTCGTGGTCACCGTGTAGGTCGAGCTGATCCACTTGATCCAGGGGATCGCCAGCAAGGGCACCGACAGGATCAGAACCACGATCCAGATGGTCGGCAGCGCCCAGGAGCGCGAGTCTTCCGGGACATAGACGGAGCCAACGATGGCCGCGATGATCAGGATAATCTCGCCGATGATATGCGGCAGGATCACCTTGATGTGCGTGTGCATGTGTCGGACGACAACCTCGTCCTGACTAAGGAGCTTCTTGGAAAGTGCCATGGATCCATCATGCCAGATAACAAGAATCCACGAGGGTGAGGACCATCACCGATGGTCTTCGCGCGCGGGCCGTCGGTGCGTTCCCACGATGTCGGTGTTGACGATTCCAATGGCCGCCATGAGGGCAAGCATCGTGGTGGGGCCGACGAAACGGAAGCCCCGCGCTTTCAGGTCCGCGGCCAGGGCGATGGACTCGGGGGTCTGGGAGGGAACGTCGCTCGCGCAGGTGGGGCGCGGATCAGGGCCGCCCCGATAGGACCACACCAGCTCGCCCAGGTGCGAGGGGGCCGGCGGACGAAGGACACGCGCTTTGGGCGACGCGCAGCTCGATGGTGGCCCGGGCGTTGGCGATCGCGGCCTCGATTTTTCGGCGGTTGCGAATAATCGATGGGTTGGACGCCAAACGTTCGACGTCCGCGTCGGTGAAGGCGGCGACCGCGTCTGGTGAAAAGCCGGCGAAGGCCTCGCGGAAGGAATCTCTCTTGGCCAAGACGGTGCGCCACGACAGGCCCGCCTGGAATCCCTCTAAGGCCAGGCGCTCATAGACGCCAGCCTCATCGTGGACGGGCATGCCCCACTCGGTGTCGTAATAGGAACGCAGGAGGGCGTCGTGTGACGCCCACGTGGGTCGCACGAGGCCGTCGTCGCACAGCGTGAGTCCGTCGGGCAGGGCAAGCGGATCTGGGGAGGGAAGCGAGGATTTCATGGCCCCATCGTGCGCCCGGCCCACCCTCGCGGTCAATCGCCCGCACGCGCCCTGTGGATAACAACGACGCGCGCGCCACCCCTGTGGATAGGGGGACGCGCGCGACGGTTATGCACAGGCGGCCTTAGCGGCGGCGCTTCTCGCGCACGCGCACCGAGATCTGGATGGGCGTGCCGGCGAAGCCGAACGTCTCGCGCAGGCGACGCTCGATGAAGCGGCGGTAGCCCGGATCCAGGAAGCCCGTCGTGAACAGGACAAAGCGCGGGGGCTTGCTCGATGCCTGCGTGCCGAACAGGATGCGGGGCTGCTTGCCGCCGCGCAGCGGGTGCGGGTGGGCGGCGACGAGCTGACCGAGGAAGGCGTTGAGCTGGCCCGTGGGAATACGCGTCTCCCAGCCCTCCAGGGCGGCGTCCAGGGCGCGCACGATACGGTTCGTGTGCCAGCCGGTCTTGGCCGCCAGGTTGATGCGAGGCGCCCACTGGACCTGCACCAGCTCACGCTCGAGCTCGTTCTTGATCTCCTTCTGGCGATCCTCGTCCACCAGGTCCCACTTGTTGGTGACGACGACGAGCGCGCGGCCTGCGTCGATGACCTGCTGCACGACGCGCACGTCCTGCTCGGTCAGGGGAGTGGAGCCGTCGATGAGAACCAGCGCGACCTCGGCCTTTTCGATGGCGGCCTGGGTGCGGATCGATGCGTAGTAGTCGGCGCCGGTCGTGCGGTGCATCTTGCGGCGGATACCGGCCGTGTCGACGAACCACCAGGAGCGCCCGTCCAGCTCGATGAGCTCATCGACCGGGTCTCGGGTCGTGCCGGCCAGCTCGTTGACGACAACGCGCTCGCCGCCGGCCAAGGAGTTGAGCAGGGAGGACTTGCCGACGTTAGGGCGGCCGACCAGGGCAACGCGGCGCGGGCCGCCGGTGGGCAGCGCCGAGGCCACGGCGGACTCGGTGGGAAGCACGTCCATGATGACGTCGAGCAAATCGCCGGTACCGCGGCCGTGCAGCGCGGAGATCGGGTGTGGCTCGCCCAGGCCCAGGCTCCACAGGTAGGCCGCGTCGGCCTCCTGCAGAGGGGAGTCAACCTTGTTGGCGGCCAGGATGATCGGCTTCTTCTTCGAGCGCAGCATCTCGACGATGCGCTCGTCCGAGGCCGTGACACCGACGGTCGCGTCGAGAACCAGGACGACGGCGTCGGCCAGGTCAACAGCGATTTCGGCCTGCTCGGCGACCGAGCGATCCAGGCCCTTGACGTCAATTTCCCAGCCGCCGGTGTCCACCAGCGTAAAGTCGCGCCCGGCCCACTCTGCGGGGTAGGACACGCGGTCGCGGGTCACGCCGGGCGTGTCCTGCACGACGGCCTCGCGGCGTCCGAGGATGCGGTTGACCAGCGTGGACTTACCGACGTTGGGGCGCCCGACGACGGCGAGGACCGGCAGGCCCGCCGCGACGTTGCCGAAATCGTCGACCTCAACCTCGCCCGACAGCAGCGCGAGATCCTCTTCGTCCAGGTCGAACTGGTCGAGGTTGGCGCGCATGACGCGGGCGCGCGCCGCGGCGTCTTGGTCGGTCAGGTCGATCATCTCGGACGAGGCCGTGGCCTGGTCCGCGGTGTAGGCGTCGGTCGCGTCGTCCCCGAAAGCGGGGGTCGCACCGTGCTGCGTGTCGAAGTCATTCACCCGCCCAGTCTACGGCGTGGCGCGCCGCGCGGGCCGGATGGGGACCCCCGTGGCGCGCCAGCTCACAGGATTGTGCATCCCTACTCGTGGGAGCGCACGTCGTAGGCCAGGACCTCGGCGGCGACGGGCACGTCGTTGTACCGGTGGTGGATACCCTGGATTTCCTGGTACCACTCCGCGCCCTTACCCGTGATGATGACGGTATCGCCGGGGTCGGCGGCCAAGATGGCGCGGCGCACCGCGTCGCGTCGGCAGGTCGTGACCTCGGTGACGTCCTCCATGCCGGGGCGCACGGAGGCGATGCCACGCAGCAGGTAGTCGCGGATGGACTGGGGGTCCTCGGTGCGGGGGTTCTCATCCGTGACCCACAGGACGTCTGCCTCGCGCGCAGCGATCTGCGCCAGGTGCTCACGCTTGGTTGCGTCGCGGTCGCCGTCGGTGCCAAACACGATGACGACCTCGCCGGGGGTCAGCTCGCGGGTTGAGCGCAGCGTCCACTCCAGCGCCTCGGGCGTGTGGGCGTAGTCGACGATCACGAGGGGCTGGGCGCCGGGGGTCGGGTTGACCTTTTCCATGCGGCCCGGGATCTGGGGCGCGTCCTCGACGGAGGCGATGACCTCGGACAGGTCGATGCCCAGCGTCACCGCAGACACGATCGCGACGGCCGTGTTTTGAACGTTGACCTCGCCCAGGATCGGCATGGCGACGTGGTGGCCGACGCCGTCGGGATCGACGAGCGTGAACACCGTGCGCCCGATCGACTGGTCGGGGGCGATGTCGCGAACCTGCCAGTCGGCGCTCGTGGTCGACAGGGCGGACACGGTCGTGACCGGGACGGTAGCCTCGGCGGCCAAGCGCTGGCCCCACTTGTCGTCGACGCACACGACGCCGGCGCGGGAGTGCACGGGCGTGAACAGCAGAGCCTTGGCGGCGAAGTAGTGCTCCATGTCGCCGTAGTAGTCCAGGTGGTCGTGCTGCAGGTTCGTGAAGGCTGCGACGTCGAAGACGACGCCGTCCACGCGGTGCAGGGACAGGGCGTGGGCCGACAGCTCAATGACGCCAGCGCCGCACTCGTACTGCTCGGTGGCCGCCAGGAAGCGGGCGATGACGGGCGCCTCGGCGGTCGTGCGCACCGCCTCGAAAGAAATCGGGCCGACGTGCATCTCCACGGTGCCGCACAGGGAGGCCTGGGGGAAACGCGAGGCGATGGCGGCGCGCATCAGGTACGAGGTCGTCGTCTTGCCGTTCGTGCCGGTCACCGCCATGGTCGTCAGGCGCGAGGCCGGAGCCGAGTAGATGTTCGCGCACAGGGTGGGAACGACGCTACGCGGGTCGGCCACCGTCACGATCGGCGTGCCCAGGCCTCGTTCAACGGCCTGTTCGCGCCCCGCTTCATCCGTGAGGATCACGGTCGCGCCGGCCTCGATGGCCGCGTGGGCGAAACGGATTCCGTGCTGCGTCAGGCCCGGGATGGCCACAAAGATCCAGCCGGCTTCGCAGTCGTCGGAGGACACGGTCACGCCCGAGATCGCCAGGTCGGCGCTGTCGAGCGGCGTGGGGGCGCCGTCTGCGCCGTAGAACCCCTGGACCTCGAGGCCTGCCAGGGCACGCACGAGCGGGATCGGATCGATGGACGGGCGGATATCAATCACTGAGGTCATGTCTCTACTCTAGTTCGTCTACGCGCCCCCGTGTAGCACGCGCATGTTCAGTGACACAGTAGGATAGGAGTCATGCAGATCTTGACACGCAACGAAGCAACACACCGCGCTGCCACCCTCGAGGTGTCCGCCATCGACGTCACCGTTGACGTCACGGGCGCCACCGATCCCTCCCAGGCGACCTATCCCGTCACCTCCGTCCTGACTCTCGTGGCCCGCGAAGAACGCACGTTCATCGACATCGCCGGGCAGGTCACCTCCGTCCTGCTCAACGGCGCGGAGCATCCTTTCGAGGACGACGAGGACCGCGTGTGGGTCGAGGGCCTGCCGGTGGGCCAGACCATCACCCTCGAGGTGCGCGCGCTCGCCCGCTACTCGCGCAGCGGTGAAGGCCTGCACCGCTACACCGACCCCGAGGACGGCGAGGTCTACCTCTACACCCAGTTCGAGCCCAACGACGCCCACCGCGCATGGCCGTGCATCGACCAGCCCGACGTCAAGCCCGCGTGGACCTTCCACGTCGTCGCGCCCGCCCAGTGGGTCGTCTTCTCCAACGGCGTCGAGGTCGGCGCGCAGCCGGTGGACAACGGCGGCGTTCGCCGCGACTTTTCTGCGACGCCCCCGCTGTCCAGCTACATCACCGCGATCGTCGCTGGCCCCTGGTCCGTCGTCGAGGGCGGCACGTGGAGCGGCGGAGCCAGCGACGGCGGGCACGTCGAGCTGGAGCTGCGCCTGGCGTGCAGGCGTACCCTCGCCCGCTACCTGGACTTCGAGGACGTTTTCGAGGTGACGCGCGCGGGCCTGGACTTCTTCCACGAGCGCTACGGCATCACCTTCCCGTGGGGGTCCTACGACCAGATCTACGTGCCCGAATACAACCTGGGCGCCATGGAGAACCCCGGCTGCATCACCTTCAACGAGGCCTACATCTCCCGTTCGACCCCCACCTTCTCGGAGCGCCAGCGCCGCGCGAACACGACCCTGCACGAGATGTGCCACATGTGGTTCGGCGACCTGGCTACCCCCGCCTGGTGGGACGACCTGTGGCTCAAGGAGTCTTTCGCTGAAAATCAGGGCGCCAGCGCGATCGCGAGCGCGACCCAGTACACGGGGGAGTGGGCGAACTTTGCGATGAACCGCAAGATCTGGGCCTACACGCAGGACCAGATGCCCACGACGCACCCGATTGCCGCCGACATCCCGGACGTGGCCGCCGCCAAGACGAACTTCGACGGCATCACCTACGCCAAGGGCGCCGCGGTCCTCAAGCAGCTGGTCGCGTGGGTCGGCGAGGACGCCTTCTACGAGGGCGCACGCCGCTACTTCGACAAGCATCGCTTCGGCGCCACCTCCCTGGGTGATCTGCTCGAGGCGCTTGAGGCGGCCTCGAACCAGGAGCTGGGGTCGTGGAAGGACGCGTGGCTCGACACCCCCGGCCCTTCGACCCTGTCCGCCTCGTGGGTGACCGACCCGGTCGGCGCGATCTCGGACTTCACCCTGCACCAGAGCGGACAGGCCTGCGCTGGCGTGCTGCGTCCCCACCGTGTGACCGTCTCGACGTGGCGCGCGGCGGACGGAGCCTTGGAGCGCACCCACGTTTTCGACGTGCGCATCGACGGCGAGAGCGCACCCATCGATCCCGAGGGCGTGCTCGCCGTGCCCGGAGGCGCCGTCGGCGTCGACCTGGTCGTCATCAACGACGACGACCTGACCTACGCGATTTCGCGCCTCGATGAGCGTTCCACCAACGTCGCGCTGGCCTACGTGGGCACGATCGAGGCGCCCATCACCCGCGCGGTCATCTGGGCCTCCCTGTGGAATGCCGTGCGCGATGGCCTGGCGGACCCGCGCCGCTTCATCGTCGCCGTCCTGGGTGCTGTGCCCGCCGAGACCGAGCCCGCGATCCGCGATCGGCTCCTCCTCTTCGTTGGCGAGGCCATCTCGTCCTTTTTGCCCGGCAGCGCGCGCGCTCAGGTCCACGAGGAGGTTCTGGCCACCACCAGTCGCCTGTCCAAGGAGAGCGCCGAGACCGACGCTGACGCGTGGCGCGCCTACACGCGCGCCTTCATCGCCGAGTTCGCGGCCCGAGGCGGGGACGAGTTCGAAGCCGCCGTGCGCGCATGTGCGGCGTGCGAGAACCCGGATATCGCCTGGCGTGCACGCCGCGCACTGGCCGCCCGCGGGCTCGCCGACGAGCAGACGATCGCCGCGTGGCGCGACGCCGACGGTTCCGGCGAGGCCGCTCGCATGAGCGCCGAAGCCCTGGCCTCCCTACCCGACGAAGCGGCCCGCTCTCGCGCATGGGAGTCGGTCAACTCCGACACGCTGTCCAACGACTACCTGAGCGCGACCCTCGCCGGCCTGCAGGCCTCCTCCTGGGAGGGCGCCAGCGGCATCCCCGAGGCCGTGGAGCGCTTGCGCAGCTACTGGGAGTCGCACACGATCGGCATGTCGCTGCGCTACGCCGCTGGCGTTCTCGACCTTGGCGTGGACGTCGACCGCGAAGGCAGCGTCGAGGCCAGCGTGCACCTGCTGCGCTCCTGGCTCGCCGCCAACGAGGACGCTCCCGCGCAGCTGCGTCGCATCGTCGTCGAACACCTCGACGACTTCGAGCGCCGCGAGCGCGTCCAGCGCCTCTGGGGAAGCGATCAGTGACGCCTCGTGGGCAGGCTCCGCGCGGGGCGGGGGACACGCCCGAGGCCACCCAGGCCTCGTTCGTGGACCCCGCCGCCTCGATGTCGCTCCTGACGTCCCTCCTGGCCAACCCCCTCGACGCGGGCTACGTGCACTACCGCGCCGAACACGGACCTACCCCCAACAGGTTCATCGGCCGCCTCGGGGTCTTCGTCGTGGCCGTCGCGCTGGGTTTTGGCTCCATCGTGGCCACCGCGTCCCTGCGCACACCGGTCGGGGACATCAAAGCCGACCTCAAGCACCAGGCGGCGCAGCGCTCGGAGCAGGTGGCCAGTCTGGACGAGGAGGTCCAATCCCTGGGCCGTGCGATCGACCTATACTCGCGCTCGGACACCGTGACCGACACTGACCACGCGCTGGCGTTGGCCAGTGCGACCGTCCCTGTGTCCGGGCCAGGGATCACCGTCACCCTGACGGACCGCGCCACCCCTGGCAAGGGCAGCGGCGCCGTGCGCGACCAGGACCTGGCCATGGTTGTCAACGCGCTGTGGGGGGCTGGCGCCGAGGCGATCTCAATTAACGGCCAGCGCATCGGCCCCGCCACCTTCGTGCGCACCGCGGGCACGGTCATCCTGGTCAATATCACGCCCGTGTCCTCGCCCTACGTTGTCAGCGCGATCGGGGACTCGAACGCCCTGTCCGTCGCGCTCGTGCGTGGCAACACGGGCGACTACCTCTCCGCCGCACAGTCGATGACCGGCATGACCGTCTCCACGAAGGTCGCGCCCTCCCTGTCGATGGACGCCCTGGCCCCCAACCAGCTCCCAATACGCCACTGCCATCACTGCCACGAACGAAGGAGGCACGTCGTGATTGCCGTCATCGGCCTGATCATCGGAATTGTCCTGGGGGTCCTGCTCGACCCGACCGTTCCCGCGTGGCTGGCCCCCTTCCTACCCGTCGCCGTCGTCGCCGGGCTCGACGCGCTCTTTGGCGCCGGGCGCGCCTGGCTCGAAGGCAAGTTCGCCGACCGTGTCTTCGTGACCTCTTTCTTCTGGAACGTGGTCGTCGCCTGCCTGCTCGTCTTCCTCGGCTCGCAGCTGGGTGTGGGCTCGGCCATGACGACCGCCGTCGTCGTGGTCCTGGGAATCCGCATCTTCTCCAACACCGCATCCATCCGTCGACTGCTGCTGAAGGCCTGACATGAGCGATCAGACACCCCCTACGGGCACAGCAACAGAGGCTGAGCCGACCAAGCGTGCCGGTCAGGGCGCACCCACACGGGCCGCTCACCGCGAGGCGCACAGCGGGCCTCGGCTCTGGGCGCGCGCCCGGGGAGCTTTCTTCGCGCTTCCCCGTGGCCTGCACGTCGTTATGCTCATCATCTTCATGATCCTGGGATTCGCCCTGGCCACGCAGGTGCGCGCCCAGCGCTCCGATCCTCTCGAAGGGCTCTCCGAACAGGACCTCGTGACCCTGCTCGACGAGCTGGGAACCCAGGAACAGAACCTGAGGGGCCGGCGCGGCGAGCTCTCCGAGGAACTGGCTAACCTGCAAAGCGCCGCCAGCGAGGCCGACGCGCGCGAGCAGGCCTCGGCCAAGGCCGCCCTGCAGGCGCAGATCGCCGCCGGCACGGTCGCGGTTCACGGCCCCGGGGTGAGCGTGACGGTCGTGGATCCGGGCTCCAACCTGAGCCCCACCCAGTTTGTGATGACGCTGGGGGAGCTGCGCAACGCCGGGGCCGAAGCCATCGACTTGAACGGCGTGCGGCTCACGACCCGCTCGGCGTTCACGGGCCAGGCCGGAGCGATCGTGGTTGACGGCATCCCTATCTCGGCGCCCTACACGTGGACCGTCATCGGCGACTCCCAGACCATCTCCACGGCTCTGGAAATTCAGGCTGGCTCGGCCTCACAGATGCGTGCCAAGGGAGCCTCCGTCACGATCAGCCAGACGGACGACGTGACTATCAACTCCCTCGCCACCCCGCGTCCCGCCCAATACGCGACCTACGAATAAACGACCGGGACTTATAATGAAGTGGGAGGTCGCCGTGCCCGCGCCTGCGGCATGGTGAACGTTTACACTTATATGACAGTCCCGTTATGAGATCTTTTGGAGCGCACTATGTCTGACAACCAGCCTTTCGACCCCACAGCAACGTCCGTTTTCGGCGTGATGCCTTTCACGGATGACGTTGAGGAGGCTCCGGTTGCCCTGTCTGCTCGCGACCGTGAGGCTGTCGAGGCTCTGCCCGCTGGCTCGGCCCTGCTGATCGTTCAGCGCGGCCCCAACACCGGAGCTCGTTTCCTCCTGGATCCCGAGGTGACCAACGCGGGTCGCTCGCCCAGGGCCGACATTTTCCTGGACGACGTCACCGTCTCGCGTAAGCACTGCCAGTTCATCGCCGCAAACGGTGGCCACATCGTGCGCGACTCCGGTTCGCTCAACGGCACGTACGTCAACCGTGAGCGCGTCGACTCCGTCCAGCTGCGCGCGGGCGATGAGGTTCAGATCGGCAAGTACCGCCTGACCTACCAGCCGTCGACCAAGCAGGCCTGACGTGACGGGATCGGCTGCTCGTATCCGCGACGCGCGCCCGCAATCGGGCGCGACGTCGTGGCCTCACGACGCCGATCACTGCCCCGAGCTGTCGATTGGGCGCGTCGTTGAGGAACTGAAGGAAGAGTTCCCGGCGATTTCCCTGTCGAAGGTCCGCTACCTGGAGAGCGAGGGGCTCGTGAACCCCGCGCGCACGGGGGCGGGCTACCGCAAGTATTCCGCGGCGGACGTGGCGCGCCTGCGCTACGTCCTGGCGGAGCAGCGTGATTCTTTCACGCCGCTGAGTGTGATTCGCTCGCAGCTGGATGCCCTCGACGCGGGGCACACGCCCTCGCGCCGCCGTGTCGCCCAGATGGTGTCCTCCGAGGGGCAGACCGTGTCCCTGGGTGGTCGCCGGGCGATTCCCGCTTCCGATCTGGCCGACCTGACGGGCGTGGACAACGACGCGCTCGAACGCTACTCCCGCTTGGGCCTCATCACGCCGGACATGGCGGGATACTTCCCGGCGCGCTGCGTGCAGGCGGTGTCTGCCATCGCGCGCTTGGAGTGCGCAGGCGTCGACGTGCGCGTCCTGCGCGCGGTACGTCAGGGCGCAGAACGCAGCGCGGATATCATTGATCAGACGGTGTCCTCCCAGAGGGGACGAGGCCGTGGCGCGGACCGTGAGAGGGCGCGCGCACGCGCGGTCGAGCTGGGCGAACTGTTCGCCGAGCTGCATCGAGACCTGCTGACGGTGGCCATTTCGGCACTGTCCGACGAGGGAGTCTAACCCTCATCTTCAACCTGAGGGTTGGACGCGCCGGGGCGGTCGTTGACCACCTGGCATTAGTGCTCTAACGTAGTCCTGTTTTCATCCCACACAATCGTCAAGGAGCCCCACAGTGAGCGCAGAAGCAAACGCCGCATCTCGGCAAGGCATGCTTTTCGGCGACCCGCTTGAGGGCATCGAAACAGACGAGGTCGGCTATCGCGGACCTATCGCGTGTAGCGCCGCTGGCATTACGTATCGCCAGCTCGATTACTGGGCGCGCACGGGGCTTTTGCAGCCGTCGATCCGCGCCGCGCGCGGCTCAGGCTCCCAGCGCCTGTACTCCTTCCGGGACATTCTGGTCCTCAAGGTCGTCAAGAAGCTGCTCGACGCGGGCGTGTCCCTCCAGCAGGTGCGCGTGGCCGTCGGCTCGCTGCAAAACAGGGGAGTGGATGACCTGGCGTCGATCACCCTCATGAGCGACGGGGCCTCCGTCTACGAGTGCACCTCCACCGATGAGGTCATCGATCTTCTACAGGGCGGTCAGGGCGTCTTCGGCATCGCCGTGGGCCGCGTGTGGCGCGAGGTTGAGTGTTCCCTCGCCGAGCTGCCGCTCGAGCGTCCCGATGATCGCTCCTACGTCGACGATCTGGCTGTTCGTCGCCACGTCAAGCGCACCGCCTCCTAAAACCTACGCCACTCATGCCCGAGCCGCACGGCTCGGGCATGATGCTATTAGCGACGGGTCTCATCAGGCTTCTCGCGATGTTTGGCGCCAGCGATTCCGTGAGTGATCAGGACATCGCTCACCCCGAAAGCACCTAAGGCTGTGGGCCAGGCGTAGCGCCTGGCCCACAGCCTTATCGTCGTCAAGGTGGGGGAGAGGTCCCTTACTTGCGGCCGAGCGGACGGCGGATCCTGTACGCGGTGTCCAGGTCAGTGATCTCGACGGTGACCATGCCGTTCTCGTCAACGATGTAGGACTCCTCGATGAGCGGACCCTCTTCCGTACGCACGACCGGCACAGACGCCAGGTCGACGTCGCTGCGGCGCAGGTTCTGGTCGAAGGGGAAGATGATCTCACCGTAGGGCTGCAGGTCGCCGCGAGGAACCCAGGACTCATCGAAGGACGAGTACTCGACGAAACGGAAGTAGCCGATGTTGTGGGCGGCGCGGTAGCAGCGCTTGATCGTCAGGGTCTCACCCGGAGCCAGCTCGGTGTTGGGCTCGAGCAGCGTGTCGAAGGAGATGAACGAACCGGCATCGCGCTCACGGAAAACGCCGACGCCGCGCGAGAGCTGCTCGCGCACCGTGTACGCGGCCTCCGGGTCAGCTCCGATGGCCAGGCCAATCGCGGTCGAGGCAGCCGTATGGGGCGAGCGGTGCACGCGTCGGCCGAAGCGGGCGCGCAGAATACGGGCGACGAGGGGAAGCTGCGAGCCGCCACCCACGACGTACAGGCCCGCGATATCGCCGCCGAGCTGTCCGACGCCGGAAGCGCCCGGCACGAGCAGGGGCTCCATGGCGTCCATGGTGGCGTTGACGAGAGCCGTTGCGTCCTCGTAGAACTCGGCAACGGTGATCGTCGTGGGCTCGCCGTCGACGGGCACGGTGATGAACTTCGTGGAGGGAGTCAGGGCCTCCTTAGCGCTGCGAGCGTCCTCGATGAGGCGCTCCCAGGCCTCGTCGCCGAGCAGACCAGAGTCGGTGCCAGCCGCCGCCGCGAGGCGGGTCGCAAGGATCACGTCGAAGTCGTCGCCGCCGACCAGGTTCAGGCCGCGCGAACCCAGGACCTCGTGCAGCGTGCCCGTCGCGGAGACGATCGATGCATCGAACGTGCCGCCGCCCAGGTCGTAGACGAGGATCGCCGTGCGCTTGGAGTTCAGGGTGCCCGCGTGGCGGTGCGTGTACTCAAAACCTGCGGCAGAGGGCTCGTTGACCATCGCCAGGACATCCCAGCCCGCGCGGCGGAAGGCCTCCAGGGTCAGGAATCGCTGCGCGGACCACGCGTGCGCGGGAATGCCGACGAGGGCCTCGAGCTTTTCGGAAGCGGGGAGGGAAGCCACGGAGGAGTTCGTGCGCAGCTGACGGGCGACGTACGTCAGGAAGCCGGTCAGAGCGTCGAGTACGGAGATGCTGTGGTTTCCCAGGCGCAGCGTGGACGTGTCGGTCACCGAAGGATCCGACAACAGCCGCTTGAAGGAGCGCAGGTGGGGAGCGCCCTCACGTGCCGCGTCCTCGGCGTCAAAGCCGTAGATCAGGCGGTCGCCGTCCAGGGCGAGGACCGACGGAATGAAGTCGACGGTGTCCTCTCGATTGTTGACGAAGGAGACGATTGGATAGTTCCCCCCGATCAACAATAGCGATCGCGGTTGTGGTGGTGCCAAAATCTACTCCAAGTCTCATAGCACCAACCCTATCGCGCATTTCCCGCCACTCCTAGGACGTCTCGCCGGTGCTTCGCACGTTTTTCAGTAATGTCCGACGAATAAGTGTGACAGAGAGCCATGCCACCAGGAAATACGTGATTCCAGCAATGGCATCAACCACATAATGGTTACCTGTTGCGACAATTGTCACGATGGTCAAAGTTGGATGGAGGGCTAGTGTGAGACGCGCCCACCATGAGCGCCAGACGTACGTTCCGAGCATGACGGCGACCCACACCGACCATCCCGTATGCATGGAGGGCATGGCTCCGTAGGGGTTGGCGAGGGTTCCAAACAGCTGGGAATAGGCGGAGGTGTGCTGTGCGACGGCGTCGGTGATGCCGAGGCCAGGGACGAGGCGCGGGGGAGCGAGTGGGTACGACCAGTAGGTAACGAGCGCACCAGCCGTCATGATGACGAGCGTCCAGCGCGCCCGCGCGTAGTACTGGGGCGATTTGATCCACAGCGCAAGCAGGGCGAGGCCGGTAAACAGCAGGAAAGTTGCCGCGTACTGCATGGAGGCCAGTGACGCCAGCGTCGGATGGGTGGCCAGCCACGCATTGATGGACGGCTCGAAGTGGAAGCCGAGGCTGCGCTCGACAGTCACAACGTCATGCGCGTGGCCGACGGCAACCGTTTCGCTGGCGCGCGCCAGGAAGGACAGGATCGAGTAAGACAGGCAGGCGAGGCCCAGGACGACGACCTCGCGAATCGGGTGTCTCGTCTGGCGCTGTGTCGGATGGTCCGTTGTCATGCTCGTAACTGTAGCGCGTGGTCGGGGGCCCGCCAGGGGAGCAAAACGGACATAATGTACATTATCGGATCGAAGTGGTGTCCTGAGAAGGAGCGGAGCAACGCTCCGCTTGACGCGTCCGATAGAATGGATGCGTTTCTTATCTACGTCCAGGAGGCTGTTATGGCAGACCGCGCACTGCGTGGCATGCAGATCGGCGCCAAGTCCCTCGAATCCGAGGACGGCGTCGTTTTTGCCGATCGTTTCAACGTTCGTTACGCGTGCCCCAACGGACACGAGTTTGAGGTCACCCTCTCCAGCGAAGCCACCGCCCCGGCGACCTGGGAATGCAAGTGCGGCCAGACCGCCGAGCTGATTGGCGAGACCGAGGAGGACGAGGACAACAAGCCCGTCAAGCCTCAGCGCACGCACTGGGACATGCTGCTGGAGCGCCGCTCCATTGAGGAGCTCGAGGTCGTCCTGACCGAGCAGCTCACCGCCTACCGCGAGGGCCGTCTGCGCCCCGAGGGTTCCTACCGCAAGGGCTAACCCCTGCGAAACGGCGCGCACGCGGCCTGGGCCAGACGGCTCAGGCCGCCTTTTGTGACCATTGCCAGCTCCTCGACGAAAATCGACGAGTCGAGCTTGGATTCTCCCGCCAGGCGCTCATCGAAAGTAATGGGCACCTCGGCGATGGTTGCGCCCAGGCTGCGCTCCAGCTCGGTCATCTCCACCTGGAAGCCAAAGCCGGTGGTCGCCACCTTGCCGAGCACGCCGCGAGTGGCCAGGAAGGACGCGCGGTGAACCCGCAGCCCCGCCGTTGCGTCGCGCACGGGGGTCCCCAGACAAACGGACATAATAATTGCCCGCCTTTGAGAGGGCGACGCGCTTGGCGGACCAGCCGTTGACCTGCCCGCCGCGCACCCAGCGCGACCCGATAACGAGATCGGGCTGATCGGGCCCGCCCATGCGGGCCAGCAGCTTTGGGCAGGTCGACCGGGCGGTGTGAGCCGTCGGCGTCCATCTGCACGATAAACGGGTAGCCGTGGTCGATGCCCCAGCCCATGCCGTCGACGTACGCGGTCGCAAGGCCGGACTTGGCGGCGCGATGCAGGACGAACAGGCGTTCCTCGCCCGCGCGGCGCTGGTCGACCCACTCCCCCGTCCCATCCGGCGAGGAATCATCCACGATGAGGATGTGCGCGGCCGGGACGTGTGCCCAGATCTGCTCCAGGATCGTCGGCAGCGTCGCCATCTCGTTGTAGGTGGGGATCACGATCAGGGTGTGGTCGCCCTGAGGCGAGGGAGCAAGACGCTGCGCGGTAGTCATGAGTCACATTCTGCCTCTTTTAACGAGTGGTCGCACGTGCTGCACGCTCCGCGACGCGCCAGCGGATCGCCGTGACCGTGCCCGCCAGGCCGATCACGAGGCTGAGCCCCATACATGCCAGGGGAATCCGCTCCCCCGCCCGAGCGGTCAGCGTCAGCGACGAGCGGAGCGGCACATCGGCCACCAAGGTAGCCACGGACTCGGTATCCGTGGACGCGAGCACGGAGCCGTCGGGACGAATCACGTAGGAGTGTCCGGTCGTGGAGGACTGGACGGCACTGCGCGAATACTCCATCGCACGCATGCGCAGGAGCTGTCCCTGCTGGGCGGACTCGCCCGAGGATCGGAAGTGATAGTTGTTCGACGGCGTCACGATCATCTGCCCGCCGGCGGCCACGCCCTCACCGATCACCGAGGGGTAGGCACCCTCAAAGCAAATGCCCACGGCCACGGGCACGAGGCGCCCGTCGCGGGCGGGGACGCTCATGAGCGGGATTTCGTCACCGGCCTCCATGTCCTTGGCGGCCTGAGCCGCCTGGGTGGCAAAGGAAGAGACGAGCTCGCGGAAGGGAATGAACTCGCCGAAGGGCACGGGCACGTGCTTGGAATAGCGCGCCTGCTCGTCCACGCCGACGCCCGGGCGCCACAGGGCCAGCCAGTTCTTGACCCGATCGCGCTCGTTCAGGTTCGTGTAGCCGATGAGGATGGGCGCATCCAGGGCGACCGAGGCCTCGTCGACGAGAGCACCGATGTCGCCGAACAGGACCGGGTCTCGGTCCACCGAGCCCTCGCCCCACAGGGCCACGTCGATCGGCTTGTCGACGAGCGCGGGATCGGCCGCGAGCGTCCGGGAGGCGCGCAGGTTGTTGCCCGTCACCTCACCCGGATGACTGTACGCCCGCGTCCCGGGCAACGCGATGTCGCCCTGAACGACGCCGACGCGCAGGGTTCCTTCTTCGGCCTTGTTCGACAGGGGGATCGCCAGGGGCGCGATGACCCCCGCCAACACGAGGATCGCCAGGAGGGGTCGAGAGAACCAGTGTTCACGGCGCACAGCAGCGTCGCGATAGGCGAACATGCGCCGCGTGAGCACCGCCAGGAACACGACCGCGGCCGTCACGACGGTCGTGCCGCCGTAGGGAGCCAGGTGCCCGAGCGGAGAATCGACCTGCGGCAGCGCGACGGAGCCCCAGGGGAAGCCCGACCACGGCCAGCGTGAACGCGCGGCGTCCACGCCCGCCCACGTGATCGCGTACAGGAGAGCCTGCATGAGAGGGCCGCGCGCCCAGGACCACAGCTGCGTCCAGCGCGTGAAGAGCACCCAGCCGCACAGGAACAGCGTCTGGGCCAGGGCCAGCACGAACCACGCCGGCTTCATGCCCACGGCCATGGGAACCCAGTCGATGAGGGGAAGCCACATGCTCATGCCGAAGCACATCGTCACGGTCAGCGCACGAGGAGCCCGGGCCTCGTCAATGCGTGAGATGAACAGGGCCAGCGCGGGGATCGTCATCCACCACCAGCCCTGTGGCGGAAAGGCGGAGTACAAGGCTAGGCCAGCGGAGGCCCCAATCAACGCGTCTCCGCACACGTGCGCGAGAGACACTCGCTGCAAGACCTCCCGATACCCCATGCGTACCTCCCTGGACAGTTAGATGGTGGACCAGGCCACAATACCCCGACCGATGCGGTCCTTGGCGGCCTCGGCCCGACGAGCGAGATCGCTCGTGGGCGCGGCGGAGGCAATCTGACCGAGGCAGTCCATGACCTGACGCATCCAGCGCACGAAGTCACCGGCCTGGATATCCGCCCCGTCGATCGCGGTGGCCAGCGTCGATCCGTGCGCCCACGCCAGGGTCGCAGACATGAGGCCCGCGTCTAGGGAGGGCGTGGGATCACACCCGCACTGCTTCTCCACACGGTGCACCCGCGCGAGGGTGCCCACGCACTCCTCCCACGCCGTGCGCAGGCGAATACCCACGCCGGTGGGCGCCAGCTCGTTGGCGTCGTCGTCGCTGCGCGAATCGTAGACCAGGGCCGAGACCATCGAGGCCAGCTCGGCCTCGTCCAGGTCGTTCCACGCGCCCTCGTTGATCGACATGGCGATGACCAAGTCTCGCTCGCCGAAAATGCGACGCAGCCTCTCCCCCGACGCTGTCACCCGGTCGCCGTCCAGAAAACCGAGGCGCTCCAGCACCGCGCACACGCGGTCGAAGTGGGCCGCCACCGATCCGGTCTGGGAATCGATGGAGCGGCGCAGGGCCTCGATCTCGCGGCCGATCCGGGCCCACTGGGCGCCCGCGCGCGCGTGGTTCTCGCGGTGGGGGCACCGATGCACCGGGTGAGCACGCATCGCGGCGCGCAGCTCCCCGATCGTGTCCGATTGCTCCTCGGCGCCTTCGGGCAGCGGGAAGCGGCCTTTCGCGCTGCCAGAGCGCAGCTCACCAGCGATGCGCGTGCGTTCCTTCGTGCGGCGCAGCGCCGAGCCGCCGGGAATAGCCATGTGGCCCACGACCGCGATGCCGCCGCGCACGTCCTCGGGGGCCAGCGCCCGCCACGTGGCGTCCTCGGAGATGACCGAGACCTCGACTCGTCCCGAGGCCGTGGTGGCCTTCGCGCCGACGACGCACAGGCGCAGCTTGCGTCCGCGTGTCAGTGCCAGGACGTCGCCCGTGCGCACCTGTGACAGGACCCGTCGCGACTCCTCGCGGGTCTCGCGCTTACGGGCGCGCGCACCCGACTTTTCCGCCTGGCCGATACGATCGCGCAGCATGAGGTACTCGCCGACGTCGCCCGCCGAACAAGTCAGATCGTCGCCGGCCAGGCGCTGCGCAGCCTCGAGCTCGCTCAGGCGCGTGGCGAGGGTGACCACGGCGGAGTCGGCCTGGAACTGCGCGAAGGAAGACTCGAGCACCTTGCGGGTCTGCGTGCGCGTGGAGCGGGCCAGCAGGTTGACGACCATGTTGTAGGTCGGCGTGAAAGCGGAGATGAGCGGATAGGTGCGCTTGGACGCCAGGGCAGCGACCTCCTCGGGCGCCACTCCCCCGCGGTGGGAGACCACCGCATGGCCCTCCGTGTCGATGCCGCGACGCCCCGCGCGCCCCGACAGCTGCGTGTATTCGCCGGCCGAGAGCGAGACGTGGGCCGAGCCGTTCCACTTCGTCAGCGACTCGATGACGACGGTGCGCGCGGGCATGTTGATGCCCAGCGCCAGCGTCTCGGTCGCGTACACCATCTTGACCAGGCCCTCGGAGAACAGATGCTCAACGGCCTCCTTCATGAGGGGCAGCATGCCCGCGTGGTGGGCGGCGATGCCACGCATCAGCCCGTGCTTCCACGCGTCAACCCCGAGCACGACCGCATCCTCGGGGGCGATCAGCGCGATGACCTCGTCGACGTAGCGCTCGATTGCGGCCGCCTCCGAGCGCGTCGTGAGCGTGATGCGGGTGAGCAGCACCTGGCGCACGGCGTCCTCGCACCCGGCGCGCGAAAAAATAAACGTGATCGCCGGGAGCAGGTGGGCCCGATCCAGCGAGATGAGCGTGGAGGGACGCGACTCGCGGCGCACGCGCACGGGTCGGTTCCACGAGCGCGAGCCGCGCCCACCCCGCATCCCCGAGTCGTTCGTGGCGGCCACCAGCTCGGGGTTCAGCTTGCGCTTGCCGGTGGGCGCGTACAGGTCGAAGATCTCCTCCCCCACGATCATGTGCTGGTAGAGGGGAACCGGACGGCGCTCGGAGACGATGATCTCGCACGAGGAGCGAACCTCGCGGATCCACGCGCCAAACTCCTCGGCGTTGGACACGGTCGCCGACAGAGCGATGATCGACACGTGAGCGGGCAGGTGGATGATCACTTCCTCCCACACGGGCCCGCGCATCTTATCGGCCAGATAGTGCACCTCGTCCAGGACGACGACACCCAAGTCATCCAGGGACACACCGGCGTAGATCATGTTGCGCGCCACCTCGGTCGTCATGACGACGACGGGGGCCTTGGAGTTAATCGACGTGTCGCCGGTGGCCAGGCCGACGTTGTCCGCCCCGTAGAGCTCGCACAGCTCCAGGTATTTCTGGTTCGACAGCGCCTTAATGGGCGTCGTGTAGAAGGCGCGCATGCCGCGCTCAAGCGCCACGTAGGCACCGAATTGGCCGACGATCGTCTTGCCCGCGCCCGTGGGCGCCGCGACCAGGACGGAGTTGCCGGCCTCGACGGCGTCGAGCGCGTCGATCTGGAAGGGGTCGGGGGTAAAGCTCAGCCCCGCGACCCAGCGTCCACGCAGGGACGAGGCCGCCCGCGCGTGTTCCCGGAAGGCCGCGTATCGCTGGGCGGCACTGCCCTCGCCCACGCTCGTGCGTTCCTGGGAAGCCGAGGGGTCGGTGACGCGCTCGCGGTGTCGGCGTCGTTTCGGGCTCACGGTTGATCCTCCTGGGTCCATACGGCCACGATGGCGCGTGCGCGCTGCCCCGCCTCGGCTCGCCGATCGGGCGAGACGTCGCGCAGGTGGGCGGCGATGTCGGTGAGCAGGCTCAGCCCCCACTCCTCGTTCCACACGGGCAAGGTGATGCGCGCTCCCCCGCCCTCAAGCTCCCCATCGATGTGCCCGCCGTACTCGTCGGCGATCCACCGAGCGGGCCGGTCGACGTCGAGGGTCCACGTGGGCGCGTCGTCGCGTACGCGGCGCGGTTCCTGCACGCGCGCGCCGACCACGCCAAGGTTCGACATCGAGGAGAGCGCGAAGGTACGCGGTCCCTGCGCCGCCGTGCACCACCCGCGCAGCAGCCAGCCGGTCGCGCTCGCGTCCAACGACCACGGATCGACGACGCGGTGCGAGGACTGTCCGCGCGAGGACACGTAGTCGAAAGACACACGCTGCTTGCGTGCCAGGGCGTCGCGCAGCGCCTCCACGGGAAGCGACGAGGCCAGGGCCGGGGAGGCATCGATGCCTCCTTGGGCGTCTGCATCCCCGAGCCCACCCAGGGCGGAGACGACGAGGGCGGCATGGGGCAGGTGAGCGGCCACGTCCGGCGCTAGGAACGGGGCAATCGCCGACAGCCCGATCAGCAGGGCCTGCGCCTCCACCTCCGACAAGCGCAGGGGTGCGCCCGCGCCCAGCGTCGCGCGCAGCGACACGCGCGACTCCTCCTCGAAGAGCGCCCAGTCCACCTCGAAGGATTGCCCCGGCAGGGAATCTCCCACCGACGCCAAGTACTCGATGTCGCGGCGCACCTGGCGGCGCGTGCGACCAAAGTGCGAGCAAATCTCATCGACGTGCACGCCCGGATGGTCAGCGATCCACGCGACCATCGAGGAGAGACGGACAAAGGCCAGGGACACGTTCTCAGGCATCGTGTCCTCCCCACGCACCAGCGATGCGCAGACGCTCCAGCATCGCGTCGCGCAGAGTCGGGGGAGCCACGACGACGACGTCGGCGGCCAGCGGCAGCAAACGCGCAATCCACGTTCCCACGTCGCCATCCTCCAACGCCATAGACTCCCAGCCCTGCCGCGCGGCCCGCTCATCACCGGGCTGCGCCAAGGCCTCGTACCCGAGCAGGAGAGCGCGCGCCGCGCTGTCGCAGCGGACCTCAACGAGCGGCGACACCAACGAGGACACCCGCGGGACAGCGCTGCTCGGCGCGACCGACGCGTCGCCGGCCTCCCCCAGGAACTCCACCTGCGAACGCACGCGCGAGACACGGAACGTGCGCTCGGCCTCACGATCCAAGTCCCAGCCCCACAGGTACAGCGCACGCCCCTGGACGGTCAGCGCCCACGGCTCGACCGCGCGCACCGTCAACTCCCCCGACCCCGGATACTCAAAGCTGACGACGCGGCGCTCGCGGATCGCACGCGCAAACGACGTCGCAGCCTCCAGGCCAGAGAGCCCCAGGCGAATGACCGGCGCAGAGATATCCTCATCGGACGCAGCCGCCGCCTTGGCGTCGATCGAATCAGCCAGGACATCGTTGCGGTCCCACGCGCGCGCCGCCAGCGAGAGCAGCACGCGATCCACGCTGGTGACCTCGATGTCCGGGGCGAAAGAATCCCTGTCGATGGCGTAGCGTTCACTGCGCCCCACGCTCAGGTGAACGCCGGCGTCGCGCAGCGCATCCTTGTCACGCTGAAACTGGGTCTCAAAAGCCTCGTCGGCGAGGCCTCGGTAACCGGGAAGAGAGCGCAACTGCGCCTTGGTGCGTCCCGGCCGCGCGCCCAGGAGCTCGACGAAAAGCTCAAGGACGCGCACGTTGGCGGAAGGGGCGGTACTCACCCGCCTACCCTACGTCCAAACGCGCGCGTCCCTGTCGCGGCTCACCGTCAGGAAGCAGAGGACTGTGCCTCGCCCTGCGTCACGTAGTCATTCGTTGCGATCATTGCGGGATCCACGCTGCCCTCAAGCTCGCCGAGCGTGCCCAGGAAGGTGACCATCTGAGCCCACTTGTTCAGGTCCTGCGCGCCGCTCGCCTGACCACTCTCGCCCACCCACAGCGGCACGGTCGCGGCCAGCACCGCGTTCGCGGCCGCCAGCGAGTCCTCGCTCGCGAGCGAGTCATCCCACTTCTTGGTGGCGTCGATGGCGATCTGCGGGTCCGCGGCGATCGCGTTCATGGCATCGGTCGTCGCCTTGACGACGGCGCGCGCCTGCTCCGGATGCTCCTGGGCCCACTTGTGCGTCGTGATGATCGAAGCGCTCACGAGCGGCGTCGAGGGATCCAGCGCAATCTCGCGAATCTCCAGGCCAGCCAGGCGCATCTGCACCGCGTCATTGTTGGTGAAGCCGACAACCGCGTCGACCTGGCCCGAGGCGATCGCCGCCTGCTGCGTGTAGCCGATCGGCGCAATCGTCACGTCGGCCTCGGCCAGGCCTGCGCTCTGCATGGCCGATCGGGTCGCGTAGTAGTTCGCGCCGTGCTCACCGGGGATGCCGACCGTCTTGCCCTTCAGGTCAGCCAGCGTCGTGATATCCGAGCTCTCGGGCACGATGACCGTGCCCGGGTAGGTGGCGTAGTACTGGCCGATCGAGACGATGTCCAGGCCCTGCGAGGCGGCCACCGCGGCCTCGTCACCGGAGGCGATCACGATGTCTTCCTCACCGGCCAGCAGCGCCGTAAAGAAGCCCTCGTGCGAACCGTGGTGACGGATGGTGGCGCTGATGCCCGCGTCGTTGTATGTGCCCTGCGCATCGGCTACGTACACGGGCGCGAACTGGACATTCGGGATGTAGGTCAGGCCGATCGTGACGTTCGCCCCGTCCTTGGAACCCGACTGGGTGGCTGCCCCGCCGACGCAGGCCGTCAGGGCCAGCGAGGCGCACGCGCCGAGCGCGAGGACGCGAAGAGACTGGGACACGTTCATGGGATTCTCCTTCACTGCGTGATGTCGTAACGCTTGGACCGTTCGACCCTGTACACGATCGTGTACAGCAGCGTCGCCATCGTGCACAAAATGATGATGATGACGAACATGCCGGCGGTGTCGACGTTGTTTCTCATTTGAGTGAGTACCTGCCCGAGCCCGGTTCCGCCCATGACCATCTCCCCCACGACGGCGCCGGTGACGGACAGCGCGAAGCCATTGCGCAGGCCGCCCAAAATGGCGGGCGCGGCGAGGGGAAGCTCCATGTGCCAGGCCATCGTCCACCCGGTGGCCCCATCCAGGGAGGCGGCCTCCAGCAGGTCACGATCGATGTGACGCAGGCCGACGACCGTGGAGACGAGGATTGGGAAAAAGACTATGAGGGCGCACAGGACCACGATGGCGACGAAGCCGTAGCCAACCCACAGGACCAGGATGGGAGCGATAGCGATAGCGGGCAACGCCTGCGTCGCACCGAGGAAAGGCTCGACCGCGGCGGCCAGCAGGCGCGATCGATAGATCGCGTAGGCCGACGGAAGCGCGACGCTTGAGCCAAGCAGGCACCCTGCGACGGCCTCGGCGCCCGTGATCCGCACCCTCTCCCACGTCGTCGGCAGCGCGAGAAGCACCTGTGCTTTGGAGACGACGGACTGAGGGTTTGGCAGACGCCAGGCTTCGATGCCGGTCAGCGTCGTCGAGAGCCACCACCCCGCCAGCAACAGGGCGAGGAAAATGATCGGTGCTGCCACGGCGAGAGTGCCGCGGGGCTTGTTCCGAGATGCCACGACGAACTTTCCGACACCGGGGTACGCGCAGCACAGTAGGCGCACGGGTGCGCCTCATGCACTCCTCCCATCCGGACTGTAACCGTCGGTGCCGGAATTTCACCGGCTCAGCCACCCTCGTTCTGTGAGGGCGGGTCGCGGACTATCACCGCCGGTTCGGACTTTCACCGACCCCGGAGTACTCGCCGCCCATTGTGCCACGTGGGCTCTATGGGTGCGACACGTGTTCGCGGATTAAGAGCGGGACGAGGCCGTGGCCTCGTCCCGCTCGCGTGTTGCGCCGTGCGCTCAGTGCGTGTGCGCGTTGGCAAGCTCGCGCAAGATCTCGACTTCGCGGTGGGCGTCTTCGGCGCGGAAGACGGCCGAGCCCGCCACGAAGTTGTCGGCGCCAGCCATTGCAGCGCGCTCGATGGTCGAGCGAGAAATACCGCCGTCGACCTGAATCGACACCTCGAGTCCCGCGGCGTTGATGGCGCCGCGCGTACGCTCGATCTTGGGGATCATCTGCTCGATGAAGGACTGGCCTCCAAAGCCCGGCTCGACCGTCATAATGAGGATCATGTCGAACTCGTTGAGGATGTCAACGAAGGGAGCGATGTCCGTCGCGGGCTTGAGTGCCAGGCCCGCGCGCGCACCCAGGCGATGCAGCTCGCGCGCCAGGCGCAGCGGCGCGGCCGCGGCCTCGGCGTGGAACGTCACCGAGTGACAGCCCACCTCCGCGTACTGCGGCGCCCAGCGGTCCGGGTCCTCGATCATGAGGTGGGCGTCCACCGGTAGGATTCCGGACGTGACAACGGCCTCGGCGACGGGCAGGCCCCACGACAGGTTGGGGACGAAATGGTTGTCCATGACATCGACGTGGGCGACGTCGGCGCCGGCAATCTTGGTGAGCTCTCCGCGCAGGTCAGCGATGTCGCAGTTCAGGATCGACGGGCTAATTGTGGCGTTCATAACGGATATGCTAACGCTTGCGCAGGCACGCCACAAACATAAGATCGGTGCCCACGCGGTGGTCCCACAGCTGTAGCGTGCGTCCCTGCGTCCCTGTCAGACGCCCCGCGGTGTCGGGAATCTCCAGCGGGAAGGGCGCGCACTCGTCGGCCAGGGCAACGGTGTCAAGAAGCTCCACCTCGCCTATGTCCAGGAGGCGTCGCACCTGGTCGCGCGTCTCGGCCGCGTGCGGGGAACAGGTGATATAGGTCAGGACGCCGCCGGGGCGGGTCAGCGTGACCGCCCGATCCAGCAGCTGCGCCTGCAACGAGGTGAGCTCCTCGACGTCGCCGGGTGTACGGTTCCAACGCGACTCGGGGCGCCTGCGCATCGAGCCCATACCCGAGCAGGGGGCGTCGACGACAACACGGTCGAAGGATGCCAGGGGCCACGCGGTGCCTCCCCCGCCAAAGGTGCGCCCGTCGCCGCTGACGACCTCGATGGAGTCGTATTGGCGGGTCGTGCGCTCGATGAGACGCGCGCGATGCGGGTGCACCTCGTTGGCGGTCACGCGCGCCCCGCACTCGGCGGCCAGGCCGGCGAGCATCGCCGCCTTACCGCCCGGGCCCGCGCACATGTCGAGCCAGCGCGCGTCCTCTCCCCCGTCCAGGGGTGCATGGGCGGCGATGAGGGCGGCCAGCTGGGAACCCTCATCCTGGGCGCCCGAGCGCCCGTCACGGATGGAAGGCAAACGTGCGGGGTCGCCCGACTCGAGCAGGACAGCGCGCGGGGAGACGGCTCCGAGGGCGACGCGGGTGTCGAGAATATCCTCGGCCTCATCTGCCAGCTCGTCGACGCTCATCAGGCCCGGGCGCGCCACGAGGGTGACCGTGGGGACCTCGTTGTCGGCTGCGAGGACATCCTCGAGCTCCTCGGCGGAGTAGCCGTGCGCCTCCAGGGCTTGGCGGAATGCGCGAACCATCCACGCGGGGTGCGAGTAGCGCACACCCAAGGCCTCGTCCGGGTCCTCAATCTCGTTCATCGCTGCCTCGCGTTCGGCGTCCTCCTCGCGCGTGATGGAGCGCAGGACGGCGTTGACGAAGCGAACCGGACCGTCGGTCAGGTGCTCGCGGGCGACGTCCACCGTCGCCGAGACGGCTGCGTGGTCGGGTACGCGCATGTCGAGGAGCTGGTGGGCGCCCATGCGAAGGATGACAAGAGCGCGCGGATCGAGATCAGCAAGTGGACGATCGATGTGGCGCGAGATCACCCAGTCAAGACGGCCGATCGCGCGCAGCGTGCCGTGGACCAGCTCGGAGGTGAAGGCGGCGTCCCGGTCGCTGAAGTGGCCCTCCCTGCGGGCCTGACGCAGCGCTTTAGGCAGGATAATGTTCGCGAAGGCACCCTGCGTGGCCACCTCGTGCAGCACCTCGTAGGCGATACGGCGGGGTTCGTCGGCCGGGCGCAGCTTGCGGTAGCCGTCAGAGTATCGGCGCTCGCTCATCGTTCTTCCTCCGTCTGTCCGCCGAGGCGCACCTCGGCGTCGGGCCGCGCGCCCCTGGCCCACGCGGCGGCATCCATCCAGGACTTACCCGCGGGCGCGACCTGGTCGAGAATCAGCGCGCCCGACGCGCAGCCGACGCTCACCTGCTTCTTGGTGACCTCCAGCTGGCCGGGCTCCAGGTCGTCGCGTTCCACGGGGGTCGCGACGCCGAGCTTCATGCGCGCCCCACCGGGCAGCACCGTGTACGCACCAGGATTGGGCGTCACCGAACGAATAACGCGGTCCTCGGTCGCGGCATCGTGCGTGAAGGACACGTAGCCGTCCGCGTGCGCCAGGCGACGGGCATGGGTCACGCCCTCAGCGGCCTGCGGGGTTGCGTGGGCGGAGTCTGTCTCAAGCGCATCGACGACGCCGAGAACCTGCCCTGCCCCGGCCTCGGCCATCGATTCGAGCAGCTCACCGGCGCTCTCGTGGCCAATTGCGACCTCGACGCGCGAGTACACGTCGCCCGTGTCGAGGCCCTCTTCCAGGTTGAACACGCACGAGGCCGTGGTGGGGTCGCCCTCTCGAATCGCCCACTGGACGGGGGCGGCACCGCGCCAGCGCGGCAGGTCGGAAAAGTGCAGGTTGACCCACCCGTGGGTGGGCATGGCCAAAACGGAGGGAGGAACCAGGCCGCCATAGGCGACGACGACGCCCAGATCGGCGCCCACAGCCTCGATGCGCTGCCCGATTGCGGAATCCTTCAGCGAGGTCGTCTCCAGGAGGTCAACGCCCGCCTGCGCAGCCACCTCGGCGACCGGGGACGGGTACATCGTCTTACCGCGCCCGCGTCGAGCCGGCGGGCGGGTGATGACCAGGGCGACCTCGTGGGAGGAAGAGAGCAGGGCACGCAGCGTCGGGACTGCGGCATCGGGGGTTCCAGCGAAAATAATGCGCACGAGCGCCAGTTTACGGCACCGCGAGGCCCCAGACTCAGAAGAGCTCCGGTGGGTTCACGCTCATTTTGACCAGCGGTACCTTGCGTGCCGAGCGCGAGCGGCGGATGTCGGTGAGCGCCTGGAGCATCGCGACCGTGTCCGGCAACGGCGTGCGCACGAGCGTGCGGACCTGGTTCTGCTCACCCTCGCGGGTGGCGGGGATGGCAACGGTTCCAACCAGCTCGGCGCCGCCCTCGCGCACAACCTGGTCGGCCACCTGGCGCACCTGGGCCGCCGTGCCGTCCAGGGCCACCATGGTGCACGCGGGGAAAAACCCGAGTGCTTCGCGTTCGTCAAGGAGGCGCTGGGCGTAGTCGGTGGGAGACCAGCGCACGAGCATCTGACCCAGGGCCTCGGGGATCGTCCCCACGACGAGGCCGGGGTGGCCCGGGCGCACGAGCGACAGGGCGTCGAGCCAGCGGCGTGCGGCCTCCTCGGGCGCCCACAGCTCCGGCCGGCCGACCAGGGCAGCGGCGTCCAAGATGATGGCGCAGGCGTAGCCACCGTCGACGCTCGGTTCGGCCCCGGCTGTCGCGACGACGACGGTGGGGCGCGCGGGCAGGGTGCGGGTGATGCGGTGGGCGGCGGAAGACTCGAGGACGGAGGCGTCCGGGAGAGTGCGTGCGATTTCCTCGGCGGTGCGTGAGGCCCCCACCCGGGCCCCGCGCACGTGCGTTCCCGCGCATTGTGGGCAGCGCCACGAGGTCGGCTCGCGCCCACACCACCCGCAGGTCACAGCGGAGTCGGCACCCATCGACAGCGGACCCGAGCAGTGCGGGCACCGGGCCAGATGGCCGCAGCGCCGACACACGACGGTGGGCCAGTAACCCGCCGATGCGACCTGGATCAGGACGGGCCCTTCACGCAAGCCCTGGCGGATCAATCGCAGGGCGGCCTGCGGGATGCGCATGCGTCCGCCCGCGCCCTCGCTGTCTGCCTGAGCCTCACCGTGCAGGTGAACGCGGGGGGTCGCCTCGCGCAGCGCCTGCGGCGTGGGGTCCAGGCTCACCGCCCATCCAGAGCGCACGAGAGCCTGAGCCTTGACCGAACGCGCGTTCGAGAGGACGAGCAGACCAGCTCCCTCGGCAGCGCAGCGCTGCACGGCCACGTCGAGCGCGTCGCACCTGGGGAAACGCCGCTCACGCAGGCGATCATCCCCATCGTTGACGATGACGATCAGACCGGTTGTCGCGCACGGCACCCACACGGCCGAGCGCGTCCCCACCACGATGGGAAGACGTCCGAGGGAAGCGGCGACGTGGACGCGGTAGCGCTCCTCCGGGCTGACCTCCCCACCGCTCACCACCGCGGGTACGCCCAGATCCTCCTCAAGCTCGCGGGCGACGCGAGTGGCGTGCTCCCCCGTCGGGGTCACGACAATAACGGAGCGGCCCGACGACACCGTCGCACCCACGGCCTCAGACAGGCAGGCACGCACGTGGGGCCGCAGCGTCGTCACGATGGCGCGCGGAGACGTTCCGTCGCGCAGCCGCGATAGGAGGGCCGCGCCAGCCGGATAGGGGTCCCACCCCTGCCCCGCCTCCCGGTGCGTCACCGTGGGCCAGGCGGGAGGAGCGGCCGCAAGCACTTCCTTTTCGGCGCGCGCGTGGCGCGGCGGAACCGCGAGGGAGAGCACCTGCGACGTGGTGGCGAGGAACCGCAAGGCGATACGTTTCGAGGCCTCGTACAGGGCCGGGGTGACGACGGGCGTCGCCGAGACAACGGATTCAAGGCGCCCGACGGAGTCGCTGACCTCGCGTCTGGTGCGCTCGACGATCCAGCCATCAACCCGGCTACCCGACAAACGCACGCGCACGAGCGAGCCGACCACGGCCTCGTCCACGAGGGCGTCGGGAACGACGTAGTCGAGCGGGCGATCCATGTGAGCCAGATCGACGTCGACGAGCACGCGGGCAATCTCCGCACTGCGCGTAGCAGGCGGGTCAAACCCGTCAAGCATTCCCTGCGTGGACATCATGAGCCTAGTCAAACACAGCCCGTGCCCATCTGCGTCCGTTGATCAGCCCAGGAGCTTGAGCCCGTACTTGCCCACGACCATCGCGAGCACTCCGAACACGATGAGTCCCCACAGCGCCCAGTCGAGCCCCTGCGCCACGATGCGGCGCAGCGACGCGGGAGCCGCAATCACGCCGTCGCGGATATTGATGCGCGTGATACCGCCGAAAACCAAGGTCGTCGTGACCGTGATGAGCAGGCACCACGGGCACAGCACCTGGATAATGAAGTAGGACTGTCCAAACAGCCAGAACGCGAAAAACAGCGCCACCGTGTACAGCAGATTCGTGCACGCCATGTACCAGCGCGGGAACTTCACGCCCGCAAAAGTCGCGACGGAGATCGCCAAGACGACGGCCTCGAAGAAGATGCCGAGGAACGCGTTGGGGAAGCCCAGGATGCGGGCCTGCCACGTCTGCGCGACCGCCGAACACGACAGTACGGCGGAGACGTCGCAGCCAAAACGCGCCGACGAATCGGCTGCCAGCTGCCACGCCTCGATCGAGAGCACGAAGGAGGTGACGAGGCCGATAAAGCCCGAGACGATCATCTCCAGGCTCGTGCGCCTCCTCCACGCCCGGCGCGCCTGAGGGGTATCCCAGGAGGGGACGAACTCGTCGACCTGCTCCGCGCCGACGCTCATGCGAGCACGGCCTGCAGCTCGGCGACGCGGTTGGTGGCCTCCCACGGGAACTGCTCGCGGCCGAAGTGGCCGTAGGCGGCGGTCTCGCGGTAGATCGGGCGCAGCAGGTCAAGGTCCTCGATCATGCCCAAGGGACGCAGGTCGAAGACCTCGCGGATCGCGTCGGCGATGCGTTCCTCGGGGATCGAGGAGGTTCCGAAGGTGTCGACGTACAGGCCGATCGGACGGGCGCGTCCGATGGCGTAGGCCAGCTGAATCTCGCAGCGCCCGGCAATGCCCGCGGCCACGACGTTCTTGGCGACCCAGCGGGCGGCGTAGGTCGCGGAACGGTCGACCTTCGAAGGGTCCTTGCCGGAGAAGGCGCCGCCGCCGTGGCGAGCCATGCCGCCGTAGGTGTCGACGATGATCTTGCGGCCCGTCAAGCCGGCATCAGCGGCCGGGCCGCCCAGGACGAAGCGTCCCGAAGGGTTGATGAGGGCCGTCATGTCACCCGTGGCCAGCTCGAGGCCGGACTCCTCGATGACCGGGTCGATCACGTGCGCGCGCACGGCGTCCGCGATCGCGCTCTGGGTCAGGTTCTCGTCGTGCTGGGTCGAGACGACGATCGTGTCGATGCCGACGGGGCGACCGTTCTCGTAGGCAAGGGTCACCTGGGTCTTGCCGTCGGGGCGCAGGCCCTCCACGATGCCCTGCTTGCGCACATCGGTCAGGCGCTTGGCCAGGCGGTGCGCCAGCCAGATGGGTGCGGGCATGAGGTCGGGGGTGTCGGAGGCTGCGTAGCCGAACATGATGCCCTGGTCGCCCGCACCCAAACGGTCGCGCGGGTCACCGCCCTGGGTGCCGCGCACCTCGAGGGCCTCGTCGACGCCGCCGGCGATATCGGGGCTCTGCCCGTCCAGGGAGATGGACACGCCGCAGGACGCGCCGTCGAAGCCGACACGGGAGGAGTCGTATCCGATCGAGAGGATCTCACGACGCACGATCTCGGGGATCTCGACGTACGCCTCGGTGGTCACCTCACCGGCGACGTGGATGAGGCCTGTTGCGGCCATCGTCTCGACAGCGACGCGCGAGCGGGGATCCGCTTCGAGCAGGGCGTCGAGGATCGCATCGGAGATACGGTCACAGACCTTGTCGGGGTGACCTTCGGTGACGGACTCGGAAGAGAAAAGCTGTTGACTCACCGCTCAAGGTTATCAAGGAAAGCGGCCATCTGAGCGACCAGACCTGCCGCAACCTCGTCCTTTGAGCCGATGTAACGGCCCACGATCTGCCCGCCGACATCCAGGAGTCGAATGTCGTTGGGAACGTCGCCGAAACCGACGCCCGCACCCACACGGTTAAGGGCGATGTAGTCCGCCCCCTTGCGCGCGGCCTTGTCTGCGCCGTTGGCCAGGATCTCCTCGTCCGTGCCCGTCTCCGCTGCGAAGCCGACGACGAGGGCCGGGCGAATATCGCTGTGGCCTACCTCGGAGAGGATGTCGGGGTTGCGCACGAGTCGCAGGGTCGGCGCGTCGGTCTTCGTGGGGTCCTTCTTCATTTTCGAGGCCTGGGCTGCCTCGGGGCGAAAATCGGCGACCGCGGCGGTCATGACCAGTGCATCGGCACCGATCACCTGTGCCATCGCGGCCTCGCGCATCTCACAGGCGCTGCCCACGCGGGTCACCTCGACGCCCGAGGGCAAAGCTGCCATGACGGACTCGTCGATGTTGGCGGCGATGACGCGCACGCTCGCCCCTGCACGCGCCGCGGCGGCGGCGACAGCCAGGCCCTGCCGGCCCGAGGACTTGTTGCCAAGGAAACGGACCGGGTCGATGGGTTCGCGCGTGCCTCCGGCCGTGACGACGACGCTCCGCCCGGCCAGAACGGGGGCAGGCTCGAGCTCGCCTGCGCGGTCGAGGACATCCAGGGCGCGCCGTGCAATCTCCTCGGGGGCAGCCAGACGCCCCACGCCGCTATCACCTGAGCCGAGCGCGCCCGACTCAGGGTCGATCACGTGCACGCCGCGCTCGCGCAGCGTCGCCACGTTCGCCTGGGTGGCGGCTGCCAGCCACATGTTCGAGTGCATCGCGGGCGCCACGACGACCGGAGCATCCGATGCCAACACCGTCAGCGACACCATGTCGTCAGCAAAACCCGCCGCGAGGCGCGCGAGGGTATTCGCGGTCGCAGGAACAATGATGATCAGGTCCGCGACACGAGCGAGCTCCACGTGCTCGGCTCGCCCCTCCCCCGCGATATCCACGGCGACGGGGCGGGACGTAATCCCCTCCCAGGTCGACGCTCCCACGAAGTCCAGCGAGGCGCGCGTCGCGGCCACATACACGTCGTGGCCCGCGCGTTGACACTCGCGGACCACGATCGGTGCTTTGAAGGCTGCGACGCCGCCGGTCACACCGACGACAATCGTTGCCACGTCAGGCCTCGGGATTAGCTTCGAGAGAGAGCAGACCCGCGTTAATCTCACGCAGCGACACAGCCAGGGGCTTCTCGTCGGGCTGGACGTCGACAACGGGACCCACGAACTGGATCATGTTCTGCTGAAGCTGCAGGTTGTAGGAGTTAATCTGACGAGCACGCTTCGCGGCGAAAATAACCAGCGCGTACTTGGAATCAACGTGCTCCAGCAGATCATCAATGGGCGGGGACGTGATACCCACGGGCTGGGCAACAATTCCGGACATGCGTGTCTTCCTCTCAGTGGCAGATTCAGATAGATATTACTCCAGGCCAATGAGCCCGGCCAGCTCACCCACCGCGCGCTCGACATCGTCGTTGATCACAACGTGGTCGAACTCCGAGGCAGCCTCCAGCTCGACGCGGGCCGTTGCCAGGCGACGCTCTCGCTCCTCCGGGCCTTCGGTTCCGCGTCCAAGTAGACGGCGTTCGAGCTCCTCCCAGGAGGGCGGAGCAAGGAAAATGAACTGGGCGTCGGGGCGGTTGACCTTCACCTGGCGAGCCCCGGCGAGGTCAATCTCCAGCAGCACCGGTTCCCCGGCGGCCAGAGCCTGATCCACGGGGCCACGCGGCGTGCCGTACTTGTTTTTTCCATGAACAAGCGCCCACTCCAACATCTCCCCCCGCTCGATCATGGAATCGAATTCTTGCGGGGATACGAAGTAGTAGTGGACGCCGTTCAGTTCACCGGGCCGAGGATCACGAGTTGTCGCCGAAACCGACACCGTCAGCGTCGGGTAGCGCTCCAGAAGAGCAGCGACAACGGTTCCCTTTCCAACGGCTGTCGGGCCAGCAAGGACTGTCAATTGAGCCTGAGTCATGGCTCAATTGTGCCATGCGTACCCGTATCAGCCGAAACGCTCGACCAGAGCCTTGCGCTGTACGGGGCCGAGGCCTCGTACTCGCCTACTCTGGGCGATCTTGTACTCGTCCATCAGCACCGCGGCTGTATTCGTGCCGACGCGCGGCAACGACTCCAGTAGCGAAACGACTTTCATCTTCGCCACAGCCTCGTCTGAATCAGCGAGTTCCAAAACCTCAGACAGGTTCATCGAGCGCGCCTTGAGCGCGTTCTTGACCTCGGCACGACGACGCCGTGCCTGCGTTGCCTTCTCAAGGGCTTGCGCCCTCTGTTCCGGCGTGAGATCAGGTAGTGCCATTCTGATCATCTCCTCCGTTGGGATCTTCGGTAAATAAACTATCTCAGCTTCCAGAGCACTAGTGCCATCCCAAAACGCCTACTCGTGGTTAATCCGACAGATTATTGCAGCGAATCGACTGTCGCAAGGTAGGCGTCACGCAGCCCTGTCACACTCGGGCCCGCGCCCAGAATCGCGCGGGACGACGAGGCCAACACGGCGTCTTCCGCGCCCGCGAAAACCTGCCTGACCTGCGCTGGACCAGCACCCTGCGCGCCCACTCCTGGGGCCAAAAATGCGCCTTTCAGGGCGGGCAGATCGATGCCGAGGCGCTGTACGGCATCGCCAACGGTCGCCCCAATAACAATGCCCGCAGGCCCAAGGTGCGATTGGTCACACGAGGCGTTAAAGTCCGCCAGTTGGGACACGACCTGACCTGCGACAGAGCGTCCGTCCTCCCCGTGGGCATGTTGGACAGATGCCCCCTCGGGGTTGGAGGTCAGCGCCAGGACGAAGACTCCCCTACCGGTGGCCTTGGCCAACTCCAACGCGGGGGTCAGCGAGCCAACACCCAGGTAGGGCGAGAGTGTCACGGCGTCACCGGCGAGTGCGGAGTGATCCGACAGGTAGGCCTCGGCATAGCCGGCCATCGTCGAACCAATGTCGCCGCGCTTGGCATCAACGATGCACAGCGTACCCACCTCGCGGCAGGCGGCAATCACCTCTTCGAGGACGGCGACACCGCGTGAGCCATGGCGCTCGAAGAAAGCTGCCTGCGGCTTGAAGGCAGCGGCCCGCCCGCCCAGCGCTTCGACGACGCGCAGCGAAAACTCTCGGACGCCGTTCGCATCGTCGTCGAGACCCCACTGGGCCAGGAGCGAGGCGTGCGGATCGATACCCACGCACACTGGGCCGTGCGCGCGCATGGCGGCGTAGAGGCGGTCACCGAAACCGAGGGTTTCGGGTGTAGCAGCTCCCAGGGGGTTCATCGTGTTTCCTCCGATCGGATGGCGTCCCACTCCTGCAGGGAGCGCACGGCGTAGGAACCGCGCATACGGACCTCGATGGCCTGAACCATCGCGTTGAAAGCCTGCAGCGTGGTGACTGCGGGGCGATCCTGCGACGCGGCGGCCGCGCGAATCTGGTAGCCGTCGTTACGCGGGGCGGACCGCTGCGGGGTGTTGACGACCATGTCGATGAGGCCCTCGTTGATGAGGTCCACGACCGTGGGTTCGCCGTCCACGCCGCGCCCCTCCGAGGACTTGCGCACCGATTGTGCCGCGATGCCGTTGCGGCGTAGAACCGACGCAGTACCCGAGGTCGCCATGATCGTAAAGCCCATCTCGGCCATGCGGGCGGCGGGCAACACGATGGCGCGCTTGTCCGTGTCCGCGATGGAGATGAAGACCGCGCCCTTGGTGGGCATGTCCGTGGAGGCGCCCAGCTGGGACTTGGCGAAAGCCGTCGGGAAGTCGTGATCGATACCCATGACCTCGCCGGTCGAGCGCATCTCGGGGCCGAGCATCGTGTCGACGATCTCGCCGGCCGCGGTGCGGAAGCGGCTAAAGGGCAGGACCGCCGCCTTGACGGCGATGGATCCGCCTTCGAGGATCTCGCGCGCGTCCGATCCGGGCAAAATGCCCGCCTCGCGCAGGTTCGCGATCGAGGAGCCGACCTGGATGAGGGCGGCGGCCTTGGCCAGCTGCACGCCCGTCGCCTTGGAGGCAAAGGGCACCGTGCGGGAGGCACGCGGGTTGGCCTCGATGACGTAGAGGGTGTCCGAGAGCAGCGCGAACTGGATGTTGATGAGGCCGCGCACGCCCACGCCCTTGGCGATGGCCTCGGTCGAGGCCGTGATGCGTTCGAGCTCGCGCGCGGATAGCGTCATGGGAGGCAGCACGCAGGAGGAGTCGCCCGAGTGGATGCCCGCCTCCTCGATGTGTTCCATGATCGCGCCCATGAACAGCTCCTCACCGTCGTACAGGGCGTCGACATCGATCTCGATGGCAGCGTCCAGGAAGCGGTCGATGAGGAGGGGGCCGCGTGAGAACAGCAGCTCGGAGTCGTGGCTGGCCAGGTAATCGCGCAGCGCACCCTCGTCGTTGATGATGGCCATGCCGCGTCCGCCCAGCACGAAGGACGGACGAACGAGGACCGGGTATCCAACCTTCTCGGCGACAGCAATGACCTGTTCGGGAGTGTGCGCCGTGTCGTGCGCGGGGGCCGGGCACTGCGCCGCCTCGAGAACCTTTCCGAACTCTTCGCGGTCCTCAGCCAGGTCGATCGCGCGCGGGCTCGTGCCCAGGATCGGCACGCCTGCGCGTTCCAGGTCGGCGGCCAGCGACAGCGGCGTCTGCCCGCCGAGCTGGACGATCATGCCCTTGACGGGGCTGGCCGCGCACTCGGCACGGTAGATCTCCAGGACGTCCTCGAGCGTGAGCGGCTCGAAGTAGAGGCGGTCGGAGATGTCGTAGTCGGTCGAGACGGTCTCGGGGTTGCAGTTGACCATGATCGTCTCGTAGTGCTCGCGCAGCGTCATGGCCGCGTGGACGCACGAGTAGTCAAATTCGATGCCCTGACCGATGCGGTTGGGACCCGCGCCCAGGATGATGACGGCCTCGCGCTCGCGCGGGCGCACCTCGTTCTCCTGGTCATAGGTCGAATAGTGGTAGGGCGTGCGGGCGGCAAACTCGGCGGCGCAGGTGTCCACCGTCTTGTAGACCGGGTGGATACCGAAGGCTCCGCGCACCTCGCGCACCGTGTCCTCGGACAGACCGCGCATCGCGGCGATCTGGCGGTCCGAGAAGCCGTGGCGCTTCGCCTCGGCGAGCACGTCGCCGGTGAGGGCCTCGGCGTCGCGGATGCGGGTGGCGACCTCGTCGAGGAGGAACATCTGGTCCAGGAACCAGGGGTCGATCTTGGTCGACTCGAAGAGCTCCTCGAGGGTGGCGCCGCCACGGATCGCCTGCTGGACTTGGACGAGGCGTCCCTCGGTAGCAACGGCGGCCGCCTCGACGAGCGCGCGCGTCTCCTCCGGGGTGGGTGCCTCCCCGTCCCAGTGGAACTGCACGCCGCCCTTGTCGATCGAGCGCAGCGCCTTTTGCAGGGCCTCCGTGTAGGACCGGCCAATCGCCATGGCCTCGCCGACCGCCTTCATGGAGGTGGTCAGTGTCGGGTCGGCGGCCGGGAACTTCTCAAACGTGAAGCGCGGGACCTTGACGACCACGTAGTCGAGCGTCGGCTCGAACGAGGCCGGGGTCGAGCCCGTGATGTCGTTGGGGATTTCGTCGAGCGTGTAGCCGGTGGCCAGACGCGCGGCGATCTTCGCGATCGGGAAGCCCGTCGCCTTCGAGGCCAGCGCGGAGGAACGCGAGACGCGCGGGTTCATCTCGATGACGATGATGCGGCCCGTGTCGGGGTGGATCGCGAACTGAATGTTACAGCCGCCGGTGTCCACGCCCACGGCGCGGATAACGGCGATACCGATGTCGCGCAGGCGCTGCATCTCGCGGTCGGTGAGGGTCAGCGCCGGGGCGACCGTGATCGAGTCGCCCGTGTGCACGCCGACCGGGTCGACGTTCTCGATGGAACACACGACGACGACGTTGTCCGCCTTGTCACGCATGAGCTCGAGCTCGTATTCCTTCCAACCAAGGATCGACTCCTCCAGGAGTACCTCGGTCGTGATGGAGGCGGACAGGCCCTGGCCGGCGATGCGCTCCAAATCCTCGGGCGTGTACGCGAAGCCGGAGCCCAGGCCGCCCATCGTGAAGGAGGGGCGAACGACGAGGGGGTAGCCGAGCTCGGCGGCGGCCGCGTGGCATTCCTCCATCGTGTGAGCGATGAACGAGCGGGCGACCTCGGCACCCGAACGCTCGACGATCTCCTTGAACTCCTCGCGGTCCTCGCCCGCGCGGATCGCCTCAATCGAGGCACCGATCAGCTCAACGTTGAAGCGCTCGAGCACGCCCATCTCGGACAGGGCGACGGCCGTGTTCAGAGCCGTCTGGCCGCCCAGCGTCGGCAGCAGCGCGTCGGGGCGTTCCTTTTCGATAATCGAGGCCACGACCTCGGGGGTGATCGGCTCGACGTACGTGGCGTCGGCGATACCCGGGTCCGTCATGATGGTCGCGGGGTTGGAGTTGACGAGGATAACGCGCAGGCCCTCCTCCTTCAGGACGCGGCATGCCTGCGTGCCCGAGTAGTCGAACTCGCACGCCTGGCCGATGACGATGGGGCCGGACCCGATGACGAGAACAGAGGACAGATCATTCCTGCGGGGCATCAGTGGGTCTCCTTCGCGGCGGTCATAAGCGACATGAATCGATCGAAAAGCAGCTCACCGTCGTGCGGACCCGCGGCTGCCTCGGGATGGTACTGAACGGAGAAGGCGGGAATGTCGAGCGCGCGCAGACCCTCCACAACACCGTCGTTGAGGCCGACGTGCGACACCTCGACGCGCCCGTATCGGCCCGACTCGAAGGGAGCAACTGAGGGCTCCCCCACGGGGGCGTCCACCGCGAAGCCATGGTTGTGAGCGGTGATCTCGACGCGGCCCGTGGCCACGTCCTTCACCGGCTGGTTGATGCCGCGGTGGCCGTAATCCAGCTTGTACGTGCCGTACCCGAGGGCGCGACCAAAGAGCTGGTGGCCAAAGCAGATCCCAAAGTACGGAATCCCCGCGTCCAGGACAGCGCGCAGCACGCCGATCTCACGGTCGGCGGTCGACGGATCGCCGGGGCCGTTGGAGAAGAACACGCCATCGGGCTTGAGGGCTTCGATGTCCGCGAAGGACACCGTCGACGGCACGACGTACACGCGCGCTCCGCGCGCCGCGAGGTGGTAGGGGGTACGCGACTTAATTCCCAGGTCCACGGCCACCACGGACGCGAGGGGCTCCTTGCCCTCCCACTCCCCCAGCGGCTCGACCACGTAGGTCTCATCCGTCGACACCTCGGCGGCCAAGGCCTGCCCACTCATCACCGGCGACTCGGCGACGATACGCACCAGGGATGCCACGGCCTCGTCCCCGAGATACTGCGCGCCCACGGGCAGCGCCTCTCCCGAGAAAATGCCGGCGCGCATGGCACCGCGCTCGCGGATGTGACGGGTGATCGCGCGCGTGTCCACGTCGGCGATACCCACGATCTCCTGAGAGACCAGCTCGTCTTCGAGTTCGCGGCGTGCACGCCAGTTCGAGGCGCGCCGTGCCGCGTCACGCACGACGAAACCGGCAACCCAGATGCGCGAGGACTCCGGGTCCTCGTCGTTGACGCCCGTGTTACCGATGTGCGGGGCCGTCATGACGACGATCTGGCGGTGGTACGAGGGATCCGTGAGGGTCTCCTGGTATCCCGTCATGCCGGTCGAAAAGACGATCTCCCCGAGCGTGCGGCCACGCGCTCCCCACGCGCGTCCCTTGAAAACGGTGCCGTCCTCCAGGACGAGCAGAGCGATATCGGTCGAAGTCATCGATCCTCCTTGGCGATCGGGGTGGCGTCGGCGACCGTCGGGACGCCATTGAAGATCGTGAAGCGCACCTGGCCGGGCAGCTCCATCCCGCGGAACGGGCAGTTAGTCGAACGGGTCCACTGCTTGGCAGGGTCAATCGTGATACGCGCGTGCGGATCGACGAGCGTGACGTGGGCGGGGGCCCCGACGACCAGGCCGCGGCCCTGGGATTCGACGCGACCGATGCGCGCGGGCGTGGTGGACAGGACGCGAGCAACGTCCTCCCAATTCATACGGCCGGTGTTCACCATCGTCTCGATAACGATCGGCAGGGCCGTCTCCAGGCCCGTCATACCAAACGCTCCGGCCTGCCACTCGCAGTCCTTCATCTCGAGGGGGTGCGGCGCGTGGTCGGTGCCGACGACGTCAATGGTGCCGTCGGCCAGGCCCTCGCGCACCGCCTCGACGTCCTCCGCGCGGCGCAGCGGCGGGTTGACCTTGTACAGCGGGTCGTAGGTGGCGGCCAGCTGCTCGGTCAGGAGCAGGTGGTGCGGGGTGACCTCGGCGGTGATGTTCACTCCCTGGGCCTTGCCCCAACGCACGATGTCGACCGATCCTGCGGTGGACAGGTGGCACACGTGCAGGCGCGAGCCCACGTGCTTGGCCAGCAGAATGTCGCGGGCGATGATCGCCTCCTCGGCGACCGCAGGCCAGCCGGCCAGGCCGAGCTCGCCCGACAGCGCTGATTCGTTCATCTGGGCGCCCTCGGTCAGGGCCGGGTCCTGGCTGTGCTGGGCGACGACGCCGTCGAAGCCCTTGACATACTCGAGGGCGCGGCGCATGAGGACCGGATCGGAGACGCACTTGCCGTCGTCGGAGAAGACGCGCACCTTGGAGCGCGAGCGGGCCATCGACCCCAGGGACGCGAGCTGCTTGCCCTCCAGCCCCTTGGTGACGGCTCCGACGGGGCGAACCTCGACCCAGTCGGCCGCCTCACCCAGGTCCAGCACCTGGTCGACGATCGCGGCGGTGTCCTGCGTGGGCGTCGTGTTGGCCATCGCGTGCACTGCCGTGTAGCCGCCCGCAGCGGCCGCGCGGGTGCCAGTAAAGACGGTCTCGGCGTCCTCGCCGCCAGGCTGACGCAGGTGCGTGTGGATGTCGACGAGGCCGGGCAGGGCGACCAGGCCCTCGGCGTCGATAACGCGGGGGTCTCGTACTGCGTCGCCGGCCTGGGTACCGATGGCGACGATGACACCTCCTGACAGCGCAATGTCGGTCGCGTCCCCGCCGACCAAAGACGCCCCCTTGATGAGAATGTCGCGAGTCTGCTTAGTCATTGCTGTGTCCTTCCGATGCGAGGAGCAGGTAGAGGGCGGCCATGCGAATGCACACGCCGTTGGAGACCTGCTCGACGATGACAGATTGAGGTGAGTCTGCTGCCTCGGCGCAGATCTCGAGGCCGCGGTTCATGGGGCCCGGGTGCATGACGACCGCGTCGGAACGCAGCTTCGTGAAGCGCTCGGGGGTGAGGCCATACTCGGCGTGGTAGGCGCCCGGCGAGGGGAAGAATCCCCCGCCCGCGCTGGACATGCGTTCCCGTTGCACGCGCAGCATCATGACAGCGTCGGGCTGACTCGCCAGGGCCTCGTCGAAGTTGTACGAGGTCTGGCAGTTCCACGTGTCGACCCCCAGCGGCAGCAGCGTCGGGGGCGCGACGAGGGTGACGCGCGCGCCCAGGAGGGTCAGCAGGTCGACGTTGGAGCGGGCTACGCGCGAGTGCAGGACGTCGCCCACGATGACGACGTGAGCACCGTCGAGGCCTGTGCCTGGCTCAGGGAGGCGGCCGGCAGGGTCGTCGGCGCCGAAGTGGCGGCGCAGCGTCATGGCGTCCAGGAGCGCCTGGGTCGGATGCTGGTGGGTGCCGTCGCCCGCATTGAGGACCGGCAGGTTCATCCACCCGGCGTGGGCCAGGCGGTGGGCCGCGCCCGACGAGGAGTGACGCACGATCACCGCATCGGCGCCCATCGCCTGCAGCGTCAGGGCCGTGTCCTTGAGGGATTCGCCCTTGGACACCGACGAGCCGCGCGACTGGAAGTTGATGACGTCGGCACTCAGGCGCTTGGCGGCGGTCTCGAAGGAGATGCGCGTGCGCGTGGAGTCCTCGAAGAACAGGTTGACGACGGTCTTTCCCTGGAGCGTCGGAAGCTTCTTCACGCTCTGGTGCTGCGTGGCGGCCATCTGTTCCGCTGTGTCGAGGATCAGGATCGCCTCCTCGCGGGTGAGATCGCGGATGGAAATAAGATGGCTGAGGCTCATCGCTTACAGGCCCTTCCCTAGCAGGACGCCGTCGCGCCCATCGGTTTCGTCGAGCAGGATGGTCACTGTCTCATCCCGCGAGGTCGGCAGGTTCTTGCCGACGAAGTCCGGTCGGATCGGCAGCTCACGGTGGCCGCGGTCGATCAGGACGGCGAGCTGGACGGCAGCGGGGCGCCCGATGCGAGTCAGCGCGTCGAGCGCCGCTTTGATCGTGCGTCCCGTGTACAAAACATCGTCGACCAGCACGACGGTCTTACCATCGATGCCGGTGACCGGAATCAGCGTTTCCTTGGGAGCGCGCAGCGGCTGGCTGGCCAGGTCGTCGCGGAACATCGTCGTGTCGATGACGGCGAGGTCGGCGTAGGTGCCGGAGACCTCGCGGATCCTGTTGACGAGCCGACGCGCAAGCGTTGCTCCGCGCGTGGGGACGCCGGCGATGACGAGATTCTCGCTACCGCCGTTGCGTTCAATGATTTCGTAGGCAATACGTGTCAGGGATCGGGCAACGTCACCCGCTCCAAGTACTTCTTTGCCGCGCGATGCGCGATCAGCGTGCAGTGATCCCACTGCTCTCTCCTTCCCCGCCTCACGGGACGGTCATTAAAGGATGTGTTCCAGATCAATACTACGCGCCCGGTTTGGCGCTCGCGGTCGACTCACGCGTGTGAAAGGCCACGTGAGCGGCTATACACTGAGAGTATGACGAATAAGGCGAAGCCGTCAGCAACCGCTGCCGGTGTTGACGCATCCCCCGAACCACACGAGGGACGCACCGCCCGCCGCGTCACCCTTGACGACATTGCAATCGTCGCCGGAACGTCCATTGCGACGGTGTCCAGAGCACTCCAGGGTTCGCCGCGCGTCGCGCCCTCAACGCGTGAACGGATTGAGAAGGTCGCCGAACAGCTCGGATACCGAGCAAATATCGCTGCCTCACTGCTGGCATCCTCGAGGCCCCAGATCCTCGGCCTCGTCTGTGCTCTCGGGCAGGAGCTACACGTGCGTTACCGGGCAGAGGCACTCAGGGCCGCCGAACGGCACGGATTTAGAATCATCGTCGAATCTATCGACGATTCACGCGACGTGGAGAGGGCCTGGGAGTCCGTCCTGCAGTTGCGCGCCCAGTCGGTCATCGCGGTGGACTCCTCGTGCATCTCGCAGAGCTACGCACACGTACCCACCGTCCTCATCGGCCAGCAAGCGGTGCGCGAGGACCTCGATCTGATCACGAGCGACAACGAGCGCGGCATGCGTGAGGCCGTCACGCTGCTGCGCGACCGGGGTCGGCAACGCGTCGCCTTCATCGAGGGCCCTCCCGGGCCCTCCGCTCGCGCTCACAAGTCAGCTTTTCTCAGGGCCTGCCGCAGTGTGCGCATCGACCATGTCTGTATTCCAGGAGGCGACAACGTCGATGCCGGCTTCCTGGCCGTCCGCGCCGGGCTGCCCACCGGGGTGGATGCGCTCGTGTGCTACAACGACCAGTGCGCCCACGGCGCGATCCTCGCGCTTCTACGCCACGGCCTCGTCCCCGGTCGAGACATCCTTGTTGTCGGCTGCGATAACTCCGCACTCGCCGCTACCCGCGCACTCGCGCTCACCTCGATTGACCGCGCTCCCGCACGCGTCGGCGCCCTCGCCGTCGACTGCGCGATCGCACGAGCACGGGGAGACGACAAAGCGCCCGTGCGCGAGCGCGTCGAGACCGAGTTGGTCGTGCGCGCCAGCACGGGATGATCGCGCGCAACGACCTCACGGCCCCCGTCCCGCGCGATCATCAGCCCTCTTGAACAGAGGTCATGAGCCTCTCCACCAACGAGGCATGGACGCCGGGAGTAGCCAAGAGGATCGAACCCTTGTAGCGCACGTCAAGGGGCGTACCGTCCAACCGCGTTGCCAACGCCCCGCACTCGGTCGCAATAAGGGTCGCCGCCGCGATATCCCACGGGGATACCCACATGTGCACGAAGGCACCCGCACGCCCGCGCGCAACCTCGACGCACTCCAGCGCAGCGGAGCCGTAGCGTCGGTATCCTCTGCTCTCTTGCAGTGCCCTCGCGAGCCTCGGCAACGCAAGGATCTCTTTGATGTCCGTGATAACAATCGCCGCGCGATACGAGGAAGCATCCTGCGCGCGAGGCAGTGGAACGCCATCCAACCACGCGCCCCTGCCTCGGATCGCATGACAGACGTGGCCGCCGACGACGTCCGCGACGACTCCGAGCACGGGTTCTCCGTCCTCGCACAACGCAAGTGAAACCGCGTAGTCGCGGTGCGTCTCCACGTAGTTCATCGTGCCGTCAATGGGGTCGAGGACCCACACGCGGCCCGCGAAGGAATCAACGGCGTGTCCTTCCTCCCCCAACAGGGGCAGGCCGGTTGCCTCTTCCAGGCGAGCAGCAATCTCCTCCTCGATTGCCCTGTCGACCGCCGTCACCAGGTCGTTACGATTCGACTTCGTGTCAACCGCAAGGTCACACGGCGGATCAAGCGCGATCGCCATGCCGACGCGAACGACGTCAATGGCAATCTCCGCCAGCTGATCGACACTCAGTTCACAACTCATGCTTCCTCCTGTGCCGCACTAAACTCACGGTCTGCACGCAGGTTACGCTCCTCGAAGAACGCGACAAAAACCAGACAGATCAGGCCGACGATCGCCGAGACAACAAGGACGGTGACGGTCGAGCCCCAGAAGATAGAAGCCACCGTCGACGATGACCAGGACGGCGTATGTCTTGAGGAATTCGACAAGCCACCTGCGCCGCTGCTGTGCCAGCGACAGCGACGTCGGTGGCGCCATGCGTCTATCAAAGAGCCCGGATAAATGCATCATTGCTTTCTCTCCAGAATTGTTGGTGTGACGTACTCGGGCGACGACGCCAGGCGGTGACACCACCAGAATACAAACGCTTACATATGCTCTATACAAGCGCTTACATACAGCCGGACACCATCATGACACCACATGCCAAACGAGCATAAATCGCACTGTTTCCGGTCTTTGAGCGCCGATATCAACGAATCCAATCCAGATGAGATCACACAAGACGGCCCTGTAGGGCTGCGCGTTCGATGCGAATGGCATCACTAGGCCGCCATAGCGATACCGCATACCCCGTAGGGGTACGCTAGATACCCCTACGGGGTATGCAACCAATGGTCAACCGAACCCATTTTTATTCCTGCGCTGGTTATGAGAGGGGGAACGCCCATTAAAATAAAGATGCGTATCAACGCGCAGAAAATGACGTGTACGAAGAGGAAGGCCACCCATGACCATTCAGGAACTACCCATGCCCCAGACGTCGACCGGAGGCTGCGGCTGCGGCGCACATGCGGAGCAAGACCCCACGATCGATGCCACCGCGATCCCCCACCGGCTGCGTCACGCCGCCGTGCTTGGTGCCGCGCAATCCATGAGCGCCGGTGAGTCATTCATCATCCGCGCTCCCCACCTGCCCCGCCCGCTTCTGGCACAGATCATGCAGCTGCCGGGCGAGTGGACCTTCGAGGTCATCACCGACGGCCCCGAGTATTGGGATGTGCGCACCACACGTGTGTCGCTCTGATCCATGAAGGTGCAACGTGGGTGGCAGGATCACAGCGATCCCGCCACCCACACCCGTTTGTCATACTGAGAGATACGCACTCGTCACCGTCGTCTTCTGCGGTAGCCTGGTCCCATGAATGATTGGAAGCTCACATCCTTCAACGCTGACGTGAGCGCAGTTGCCAGGGCCACAGCCTACGCCGCCGAGCTCACTGCAGAGAACCTACTCGCCCGGACAGACTCCGAGCAGATGGGCCACACAGCTCTCGAAGTGATCTGGGATAAGCACGGCATCGCGTTCGCCGGCGGAGTCGGCGGAGTCGGACAGGGACGCAACAGCCTCGACGCTCTCGGCTACAAGCCCGGCGAGCTTCACATCGGCCACTGCCACGGCGGAACCTCCCGCGCCCTCACCTTTACCGAAGAGGGGCGGACGATCCCAGCGGGCTTCGGCCCCTCCATCGGATGCCGCCTCCTCGCGGACCGAGAGTTTGTGGACAAGATGAGGCAGATGCCCGCCCTCTGGAATGCGATTGCTTCCGGGCAGGTCTCTCTTTTTTGGGACATGGTGTTCGCACCGTCGGGACGCCTTGATGACATTCGCTTCACCTCAACGCCGATCACTCTGCCGCCCGCCGAGATGGCGGCGCTGAACCAGGCGATCACCAGCGCGTAGCCCGCATAGCAGTGGCCGCCCCGGGACAACCGGGGCGGCCACTGTCATGATGCGAGTGCTCAGTATTCCTCAAGCAGCTCGTCGAGATCGTCCTCGACGCTGGCGCCGTCGAGCGGCGTCGCGCCTGCGGGAAGCGACCGAGCCGGCGCCTCCTGAACGGGCAGAGAATCGGCAGACGTGGCCGGTGGCTCGGGAGAATTCGAGTCGGCGACGAAGGAATCCTCGTCACTGCCCTGCCTGCGCGACCACGCGGGGGATGCCAGGTCCTTACGGATGGCATCGAGAACCGCGTTCACGAAGGACGGAGACGTGTCGGTCGAGATCGAGCGGACGATCGAGATCGCCTCGTCGATGACGATGATCGGCGACACCTCGTCGTTTTCCAGCATCTCCCACACGGCCACGCGCATGACGGCCAGGTCCACGGCGGCGATGCGATCCAGGCCGGGCACGCGGGCGTGCGCCGAAATCAGGGAGTCGATGCGGCGCAGGTTGTCCGCCACTCCCCCAATGATCTGGATCGAAAACTCCGGGAGCGGAGTCTGGGCCGCGGTGATGACGCGGCGCTCGCGCAACAGGTCGCGCAGCACGTCGGGGTTGGACCCCATCCCGCGCTGGTCGGCCTCGTACACGACGTCGGCCGCGCGCTTGCGGGCCTTCGTGCGCGAGGTGAAGCGGTGCTGCTTCGACATTACTCGGTCACGCGACCCGAGTACGAGCCGTCGCGGGTGTCGACCTTCACGCGGGTGCCTTCCTCCATGAAGAGGGGGACCTGGATCTCGTAGCCGGTCTCGAGCGTCGCGGGCTTGGTGCCGGCGGAGGAGCGATCGCCCTGCAGGCCGGGCTCGGTGTGGGTGATCGTCAGAACGACGGTGGCGGGCAGCTCGACGAACAGGACGGTGCCGTCGTGCTGGGAGACGATGACGTCCTGGTTCTCAACCATGAAGTTGCGGGCGTCGCCAACGGTCTCGGCGGGAACGTTGATCTGCTCGTAGGTGGACTGGTCCATGAAGACGTAGTCAGTGCCGTCCTGGTACAGGTACGTCATGTCGCGACGGTCAACGGTGGCGGTCTCGATCTTGAGGCCGGCGTTGAAAGTCTTGTCGACGGTCTTGCCGGACAGGACGTTCTTGATCTTGGTGCGCACGAAGGCCGGGCCCTTGCCGGGCTTGACGTGCTGGAACTCGACAACCTGCCAGAGCTGGCCGTCGATCACCATGACGAGGCCGTTCTTCAGATCATTTGTCGTTGCCACAGGTGTACCTCACTCGTAAAGGAATCAGTAATCAGGGGCCAGTTTACACGCGCGAGCAACGAATTCGGCGACTTCTTGCGGGGTGAGGCCGCTCGTATCGACTGTTGTGTCGGCCACGGATTCGTAGGCGATGCGGGCCTGCGTCATCAGCTGGGCCAGGACGGCGCGCGGGGCACCCAGGCCCACGGAGCGTGGGGCGCTCAGGTTTTCTCGGCGAGATACTGCGGAAAGGTCGGCGGCCAGCTCGACGACGACCGCGCCGCGCGCTCGTGCCTCATGAATTGCCGAGGCCGTGGCGGGGTCGAGGGGTTGGGAGGCGCCGAGCGTGACAATGCCCTCGTCGCATCCGAGCAGGCGGAGGGCCTCGTCACGCGAGGCCTGGGCCAGGCGCGGGTCACGAGCCACGACGAGGGTGCGCATGTGGGCACCCAGGCGTTCCTCGACGGCGTCATCAACCTCGAGCAGGGGCAGGCCCGTGGTCTGGGCGAGCAGTCGACCGACCGTGGTTTTACCCGAGCCGGGCACTCCGATGAGGACGACGAGGCTCATACGCCGATTCCGATGGAGCGGGCGGGGTCGGCGAGCTCGGAGGGGTCGACCGGATGGGTGCCCGGGTTCGCGATGCCGTCCAGGAGGACGAAGCGCAAGACGCCGCGGCGGACCTTCTTATCCGAGAGCATGATGTGCGTGAGCTCGTCCAGGGACGTGCCCGAGTAGCGGGTGGGCAGGCCGACGCGAGCGAAGAGCTCGTCGTGGCGGGCGACTTCTTCATCCGTGAGGAGCCCGCGCGCGGCCGCCAGGCGTGCGGCAAAGCAGCAGCCGACGGCCACCGCGTCGCCGTGGCGCCACGTATAGTCGTTCGCGCGTTCGATGGCGTGGGCCAGGGTGTGGCCGTAGTTGAGGATCTCGCGCAGGCCGCCCTCGGTCAGGTCGGCGGAGACGACGCGAGCCTTGACGGCCACCGCGCGGGTGGTGATTTCCGCCAGCTCCTCGCTGGTCGGATCCAGGAGGCGCGCCGGGTCGGTCTCCCCCACGATGCGCAAGATCTCGGGGTCGGCGATGAATCCGCACTTGATGACCTCGGCCGCCCCGGCGGCGAGGTCTTCGCGAGGCAGGGTTTCCAGCAGGCTCATGTCGGCGACGACGGCGACGGCCAGGTAGAAGGAGCCGACCAGGTTCTTACCCACCGACGTGTTGATGCCGGTCTTGCCGCCCACAGCGGCATCGACCATGCCCAGCAGCGTGGTCGGCACGTTGATGAGCGTGACGCCGCGCAGCCACGTGGCCGCGACGAAGCCCGCCATGTCGGTGGTCGCTCCCCCGCCCATGGCGACAATCGCGTCCTTGCGGCCCAGCTGGAGGCGCCCGCAGATGTCCCACAGACCGGCGACAACCTCGATCGATTTACCGGCCTCGGCGTCTGGGTGATCGGCGGTGGCGGCCTCGTACCCGAGGGAACGCAGGTGGGTTGCAAGGGCCTCGGCTCGGGGCGCAAGAGGGCGGGCGTGGATGATGAGGACCTTCGTGGCCGACTCGTCAAGCGCGCCCACGATCGGGGCGAAGCCAAGATCGCGGCCGACGGTGATGGTCGAGGGCTTGTCGCCACTAACCTCGATGGTGGTGCTCATTGGTGCTCCAAGTGGTTGAGAATGTCGGTGACCACGTCATCAACGGGGCCAGGCCCGGTGGGCACGGTCACCGTGGCGACGGCGCGGTAGTGCGGCTCGCGCTCGACGCGCAGGCGGCGCAGAGCGCCGTCGGGATCGGCGGCCAGCAGCGGGCGGTGCGTCTTGCCGGCGGTTCGGCGAACGAGCTCGTCGTGGGGCGCGTCGATGTAGACGACGGTGTGGCCGTCCAGGAGGTCGCGCACGGCAGGGGTGGCTGCCGCTCCCCCGCCCAGCGAGATGACGGCGTGGCCCGTCAGCGCGTGCGCGACCGCCGCGGTCTCCATGACGCGGAAGGCGGCCTCGCCGTCGGTGGCGAAAATATCAGAGATCGCTCGCCCCTCACGCTCGACGATGAGGGCGTCGGTGTCGATATGGGGCACGCCGAGGCGCTCGGCCAGCAGGTGTCCCACCTTGGATTTGCCCGCGCCAGGCAGGCCAACAAGGACGATGGGAAGGGCGACGATCATGCCCGCTCCCCCACGACCTGACGGTAGGAGTCCAGGTTGCGGCGCATCTCGGCGACCGATCGCCCGCCCGCGTGGTCGAAGAGGGCGTCGGCCAGGACCAGGGCCACCTCGGCCTCGGCGATGACGGCGCCGGGGACGACCTGGCAGGTGTCGGAGCGCTGGTGCAGCCCCACTGCCTCCTCGCCCGTGGCCAGGTCCACGCTGCGCAGGGCTCGCGGGACGGTCGAGATCGGCTTGAATCCGGCGCGAGCCACGATGGGCGCACCGTTGGACGTGCCGCCCTCGATGCCTCCGGCGTGATTCGTGGTACGCGTCAGGTGCCCGTCTTCGCCCCGAACGATCTCGTCGTGGGCGGCCGAGCCCAGCAGGGCCGCCTGCGCGAAGCCGTCGCCGATCTCGACGCCCTTGACGGATTGGATCGACATGAGGGCGCCGGCCAGGCGGGCGTCCAGTCGCTCACGGGCGCTCACGTGCGTCCCCAGGCCCACCGGAACGTCGTAGGCGATGACCTCGACGACGCCGCCGATGGTGTCGCCGCTGTGCTTCGCCTCGTCCACCGCAGCCTCGAAACGGGCGTTGTCGGCGAGGTCGAGGGTGCGCATGGAAGCGGCGCACAGGGCCTCCTCGTCGGCCGGCGTCGGGATCGTCGAGGCCGACGCGCGTTGGGCACCAACCGCAACGACGTGGGAGACGAGGCGAATACCAGCGACCTGGTCGAGCAGGGCCTCGGCCAGCGCCCCGAGAGCAACCCGAGCCGCCGTCTCGCGGGCGGAGGCACGCTCGAGCACCGGGCGGGCCTCGGACAGGTCGTACGAAAGCATGCCGGGCAGGTCCGCATGCCCGGGACGAGGCCGGGTCAGCGGGCGGTTACGCGCAATCTCGCGCTCGTCGCCCGTGCCCGCATCGATGAGGAGAGCGGACGGATCAACCGGGTCGGCGTTCATGACGGTCTCCCACTTGGGCCACTCGGAGTTACCGATCCGAATGGCAACAGGGGCGCCCGTCGTCACGCCGTGACGAACACCCGCCACGATCGACACGTCGTCGGTCTCGAACTTCTGGCGCGCACCGCGCCCGTAGCCCAGACGGCGGCGCGCCAACGCCCGGCGCAGATCATCGGTCGTGATACGCAAGCCCGAGGGAAGCCCCTCGATAGTGGCAAGTAGCGCGGGCCCGTGCGATTCTCCGGCGGTCATCCATCTCAGCATGCCTCCCAGTGTCCCACAAGGCCGAGTGCCGATGCCCGCCCACTCTCAGGGGATGAACGCTCAGGACTGGGGTTTGTCGTCCTCGGTCGCGCTCAGGCCCGGTTCTGTACCGAGAATATCGATGACGAAGCACAGCGTATCGTCGCCGGCCGCCAGGTCCGGCGGGATCGTGATCGCTAGGCGCGATCCGACCTTCTGATCGACGAGAGCGGTCTGCAGACCGCGCATGGCCTTCCCGAGGTTGATGACCTGGGGGACGCCGGTCTCCCACGTGGACACGCGCACAACGCCATCGGTCCACCCCAGGGCGGTGAACTGTGCGACGACACGGTCGGACTCGTGGACCTGCACGCCGTCACCCTTGATGAGCATCTGCGTCGTCACGCCGTCCGGGACGGTCGAGCCGTGGGTAATGATCGGCCCATTGGGGTTGATCTCGACGCTGAGGGGGCCCACCGACGCATCCACCGCGGTGCCCACCGCGATGGATGGCAGAATATCGATGACATCGACCTCGACGTTACTCGTGGATCCGGGGGCGCCAGCACCCGGCGCGATCGTACGGAAGGCGATCAGGCGCGAGCCCTCCTGCTGTCCGATCACCATGTTCGTCAGGTCCTCGCCGATGACGTCAGTGCCGACGATCCCCAGGCTCAGCTGCGGGCGTCCAAACTCCGACAGGGTCTGCCCGGTCTCGCCGTCAAAGGCCGTGATTGCAACCAGTACGGGCGACCCCTCGGTGATCTCTCGGCCATCGCCCTTCACGAGCGTCGTTGCCTTCGAGCCGTCGACCTCCAGGGGAGCCTTGATTTCGATCGTCGGTGTGGCTCCGACACGGCCGGAGACGACGACGCGTTCGAAGAGTGGCAGGGTCGTCGACTGCGCGCTGACACCCGCACCGTTCTCCTCCTGGGCGGCGGGCGCCGGGCGGAATGCCCACCAGGCGACGGCCGCGCACACCCCGATGACTACCAGCGCGATGAGGAGGCGCACGAGCACGGACACGCGAGACGAACCTCGCGAGCGTTCACCCATCGCGGCGGCGCGCTGCGAGGAACCTTTCGTGCGTCGGCTGCTCGAAGAATCGGGATTGCGTGAAGCTGAGCTCATGCGGGAATCGTAGGAGACTGAGCGTCAATCTGCGCGATGAGCGCATCCACACGCGGATCGGATGTGGCCAAAGGATCTTGGAGGGAGAGCGGAATCGTCGACGAATCGTCCAGGCGCACATGCACCCAGTCGACGCTCAGGTCGGCGCGCGCATCCTCCGCGGCGGCGATGATGCGTCCGCGCAGGTGAGCTCGCGTCGTCGCCGGGGCGACGCTTATCGCGCGCGCCACGCCCTGCTCACTCGTCAGTCGGCGCATGAGCCCTGCGCGCTCCATGCGTTCGCGCAGGCCGTCCGCCGTGATCTCGGAGTAGGACAGCTCCAGGCGTGCCACGCGCGGATCACTCAGGGCGGCACCGGTGCGCGCGCAGTACGAGGTCAGCAGCTTGCGCTTGATCGCGATGTCAAGTTCCGTCTCCACCGCGCTCCAGTCGCCGCTGGCAATCGCGTCGAGGCCTCGGCCCCACAGGTCGACGACGTAGGCGCGCATGGGATCCAGGTCGGCGACAGGAATACGGGCGAGCACCCGCTCGCGAATCTCGCGCTGAAGCGCGACGGCGCTGGTCATGCGCCCGGATGCCAGCTCGATGGAGGCCGAGCCGGACAGGTCCGCGTTGATCTCACGGATCGCACGCATCGGGTCGGCGAGCGACAGATCCTCAATCTGGAGGCCGTCCTCGATCGCGTGGATGAGCAGCTCGGTCATGCCGACCTTGAGCGCGGTCGTCGGCTCGGCGACGTTCGTGTCTCCGACGATGACGTGCATGCGTCGGTATGCGCCCGAGTCAGCCAAGGCCTCGTCACGGGTGTTGATAATCGGGCGCGAGCGGGTGGTCGCCGAGGAAACGGCATCCCACATCTGGTCGGCACGCTGGGAGAACTGCAGGCGCGGGGCCGCGGCGGCCGTGTTGATCCAGCCGTTGCCCACCAGAATCTGGCGCGTCACGAAGAACGCAACAAGGGCGTCGGCCACCTGGCGGAAGTCGCGGCGGCGGTGCAGCAGGTAGTTCTCGTGGCAGCCATACGAGTTGCCCTGCGAGTCCAGGTTGTTGCGGAACAGGTGCAGGCGCAGATCGGTGCCCAGCTCGGCCAGAGCCTCGTCCGCCTGGAGCGCCAGATCGGCGAGCATGTCCGATCCGGCGCGATCCTGCTCGAGCAGGTCCTCGAGCCGGTCGCACTCGGCGGTGGCGTACTCGGGGTGCGCGCCCACGTCCAGGTAGAGGCGCCCACCGTTACGCAGGAAAGGTTCGAGGAGCGGCCCTGGTGCAACAGGGGCTCAAACAGCTGACGAGCGGCGTGCTCGGCGTCCATCGGCGCCGCCCCGGACGGGGACGCGGCCGTCAGCCCGTACTCCGTTTCGATGCCGAAAACTCGACGCCTCACGTCACTGGCCGCCCTTCTGGACGAAGCCCTGCACGAAGGCCTCGGCGTTGGTCTCGAGGACGGAATCGATCTCATCGAGGAGGGAGTCAATCGAGGAGGTACGAGCCTGGACCTGGCCGCCAGCCTCGAGCGCGTCGTCGATGGGGCTTGCTCCGCCAGCAAAAATCTGATTGGACATACTGTGATTATCTTTCGTTGAGAGGTTATCGGGTGGAGGTGTCTCGCGCATCGGCGATCGGAAAGCGCACCAGGTCGCCTTCGCCGGGATCGAAGACCAGCGAGGACCACGAGGCCTTGACCAGGTCTGGACGGTTGGCAACGGCCCAGCCGCGCACGTGGGCGCGCGTGTTGGTGGGGGCAACGTCGGCGGCGCGTTCGACCTCCTCGTCGGACACGAGGCGGCGCACCATGCCGGCCTTCGCGAGGCGATAGACGAGGCCGTGGCTCGGTCGCAGGTCCGCCCACTGCAGGTCGATGGCTGCCAGGCGAGGGTCGTTCCACTCCAGGCCCGCGCGTTCCTTCTGGCGCTTGACGAGCTGGTACTTAGCCACCCACTCGACGTCGCTGGCGACCGAGAAGAGGTCGGCGCGCATGCGGTCCAGGACCGACTGCCACAGGGTGAGTATGTCGCGATCCGCCTCCGTGGGCGTCGTGCCGGTCTCCTCGAAGGCGTCCAGGACCAGGTCGAGGTAGACCTGCTGGAGCTCGGCGGCAGTGTAGGAGCCGCCGGCCGTGCCGATCTTGTAGTCGAGGTCCGGGTGGTGGGAGACGTTCCAGGTTTCCTGCACGGGATCGTCCATGACGATGGAATCCCAGCGCAGGTCGGTGCCCTGCTCGATGGCCCACAGGACCAGGGAGGTCGTGCCAAAGCGCAGGAAGGCTGACACGTCGAACATGTTGCCGTCGCCGCCGATGACGTGCAGGCGTCGGAACTGGGCCGGGTTGGCATGGGGTTCGTCGCGCGTGTTGATGATCGGGCGGTTGAAGGTCGTCTCCAGGCCCACTTCGTTTTCGACGAAGTCGGCGCGCTGGGACATCTGGAAGCCTGGGACCTCGCTCTTTTGCCCGCGGCCGACGCGGCCCGCGCCGCAGATGACGGGACGGGTCACCATGAAGGGCGTCAGACCTCGCACGATCGCATCGAGGTCGGTGATGCGCGGCATCTGGTAGTTCTCATGGGTGCCGTAGGCCGCGCCCTTGCCGTCCGTGTTGTTCTTGACCAGGACAATGGGCTCCTCGCCCAGAGCCTCCAGGCGTTCCATGACGCGACGGGCAATGACCTCGCCCGCGCGATCCCACAGGAGGGCGTCGCGCGCGCCCAGCGTCTCGGGGGCCGAGTACTCCGGGTGGGCGTGGTCGACGTACAGGCGCGCGCCGTTGGTCAGCACGGCCGTCGTCGCCGCGGGCAGAGCCAGCTCTTCGGCGGTGGGGCGCGCGACCTTTTCGGAACCACCCGAGGGAGCCAGGTGGTAGGGGTCGTCGGTCAGCAGGGACGGGTCGGCGGCCGCGCGCGACATGCGCATGCCGCGCAGGTCGTTGAGCGGGTCCTCCCCCGTGTAGTCCCAGCGTACGGCGCCCGAGCCCGAGGCCGGGGTGCCCTCCCGGGAGATCTCACCGTAGGCGGACACGACGCGGGTGGACAGAGCGATCGGGTTGGCCCAGGCATCGCCGGGACGGTAGACGCCGTACTCTGTCTCGGTCCCGATAATGCGTTCGCTGCTCATTTCACCGCTCCAATCGGCTTGACGCTGACAATCTCGGGGGCAAGCCCGCTCGTGCGTGCCCAGTCCTCCGGCGAAGAGGTCGCGGCCAGCTCCAGTGATTCGTTCATTTCCTCATGAACGCCGCGCAGGAGGTGGGCCATCGTGAGACCCGTTACCTCGCCGCTCAGTGCGTCCTTGATCGCGTACTTCTTCGCGCGCTCCACGATGCCCGCGATGAGCGCGCCGGAGACCAGGTCCGCCAGATAGATGCGCTTATGCTCGCCGCTGACCAGCGTCGCCAGGAACAGGGCGGTCGTCTCATCGCGCGCGTACAGCGCGTCGACGGCGCGAGCGATCATCCCCGCCACGGCCTCGTTCATCCCACCGAATCGCGCGATCTCAGCCGCGTGGATCGGGACCTGCGGCGTCAAATACTTCGAGAAGATGTCGATCGCTCCGGCGCGGTCTGGGCGGTCCACGCGGATGCGCACGTCGAGGCGCCCGGGGCGCAAGACCGCAGGGTCGATCATGTCCGCGCGGTTGGATGCGCCGATGATCACGACGTTGTCCAAGGACTCGACGCCGTCCATTTCGGCGAGGAGCTGCGGGACGATCATCGTTTCCACATCCGAGGACACGCCCGTGCCGCGCGTGCGGAACAGCGCCTCCATCTCGTCGAAGAAGATGACGACGGGAGTGTCCCCGGCGGCCAGAGTACGAGCGCGGGCGAAGATCGCGCGGATCTGGCGCTCGGTCTCGCCGACGAACTTGTTGAGCAACTCCGGTCCCTTGATGGACAGGAAGAACGTCGAAGCACCGCCGCGCTTGGACAGCGAGTTGGCGACGGCCTTGGCGATGAGAGTCTTGCCCGAGCCGGGAGGACCGTACAGGAGGATGCCCTTGGGCGGGCGCAGGCCGAACTGACGGTACAGCTCGGGATGGTTGAAAGGCATCTCGATGGAGTCGCGCACCTGTGCGATCTGAGCGTCGAGGCCACCGATGTCCGCGTAGGTCACGTCCGGGACCTCCGGGGTCAGCAGCTGCTCGACGTCCTCCCGCACGATGCGTTCCAGGGCGATGCCCGAGCGAACGTCCACGACCAGGGAATCCCCGGGGCGCAGGTTCCCGTGACGCAGCGGACCCGCCAGCTCCAGCAGAGTCTCCGCGCCGCCCTCGGCGGCCACGAGCACGCGGTCAGCGCCCACCATTTCCAGAATGGAGACGACCTGACCGGAGCGCGCGAAATCGTCTGCGGCCACGGCGATCATCGTGTCGTCCAAGCGCACCCACTGCCCATACGACAGGTCGGTCACGTCAAGCTGGGAGAGACGGCCACGCGCATGCGCTTGCCGCCGGTGACCACCTCAATCTGGCGCGAGGCGGGGAACGCGCGCACGAAGGTCGCCAGCGTCTGCGGCGGGCGCGAAACATCCGCGAGCTCGCCCTGCAGGCGGATCAGCTCGGTGCGCGCGGCAGTCAGCGCGCTTGTGAGGCGGCCGTTCTTCTCCTCGAGCGAGATGACGCGACGCTCAAGCGCCTGACGCTGCTCGATGTCATTCATCGGTCTCTACCTCGCGGCCTTCGCTCGCCCACGTGTCCGCCTGCGCGACGACGTCGCGGCGCACCTTGCGCACCTTCTTCTCAGAGTTCACTCGCTGGCCGACTTTTTCCAGCGACCAGTCCGCCTCGTCATCCCACGCGCCGCCCTGGCCCTCCGCAGCCTTGGCGGGGCGGGTTGAGCGCTCCTGAGGAGTGACGCCGGGGGCGAGCAGACGGGTAACCACGAGGAAGCCCGTGTGGGCGACCATGCGGTGCTCGGGACGGACGGCCAGGCCGTCGAGGTGCCATTCGCGGCGCATGTCCTCCCAGGCGATCGGGTCCGTGAAGCGCTCGGAGGCACGCAGGTCCTCAACCAGGCGAGACATCTGCGTGACCGTCGCCACGTAGCACACGAGCACGCCGCCCGGAATGAGCGCGTGCGTGATCGCCTCAATGTTCTCCCAGGGAGCCAGCATGTCCAGGACGACGCGGTCCACGTTGGACTCTTCAAGCCCCCACAGCACCTCGTCCACGTCGCCGACGCGCAGGTCCCACGCGGGGTGACGGCGCCCGAACCACAGGTCAACATTGGCCGCCGCGATATCCGCGAAGTCCTGGCGACGCTCGACGGAAATCAGTTGCCCCTGCGGTCCGACCGAGTCCAGGAGAGCCATGGACAGAGCGCCCGACCCCGCACCGGCCTCGACGACCGTGGCACCGGGGAAGATATCCCCCATGTGAGTGATGACGCCGGCGTCCTTGGGGTAGACGACGGCCGCACCGCGCGGCATCGACATGACGTAGTCGACCTGGAGGGGGCGCAGGATCTGGAACTGGCGCCCCTCCTCCGTGACGATCACCTGGCCGTCGGGGCGGCCGATCACGTCGTTGTGGTTGAACCCGCCCCGGTTGGATTGGAAGCGTCCGCCGCGTACCAGGATCACCTGGTGAAAGCGCCCTTTGGGGTCGCGGACCTGGACGCGATCACCCTCGGTGAGGGGGCCTCGGCGGGTGGGCTGGCCGAAGTTCGTGGCCATTTCGGAATTATTACGCTGAATAGTCATTACGTAAAGAATAGCGCCTGAGGCTTGCCTGGCCCCTGCCAGGACACAGATGGGGGCGGTGGGGGTTAGCGTGGTATTCATGACAGACCTGATCGCCCCCTCCCCCGGCCCGCGCACGTGGGACCCCGCCCTGTCAGCCTCGCGCGCGAAGGAATACGAGCGCTGCCCCCTGCAGTATCGACTTCACGTCCTGGACGGGTACCGCGAACCCGAGACTCGGGCGAAGGCGCTGGGCACGGTGGTCCATGCGGTCCTCGAGGAGTTGTTCGGGCTGGCCCCGAACGAGCGCACACCCGAAGCTGCACGCTCCCGGGTGGCCCCCGCCTACCAGGCGGTGGTCGACAAGACTCCTGCGATCGGTGAGCTCTTCGCTGACCACGCCGACCTTGAGTCGTGGCTCGACGACGCGCGCGCAGTCATCGATGGATACTTCGCGATCGAGCAGCCCCAGTGGATCGCACCGGCCGCGCGCGAGCAGCGCGTCACGACGACGACCGCGGGTGGCGTGCGCCTGCTCGGTTTCATCGACCGCATCGACGCGGCCCCGGACGGCCGCTTGCGGGTCGTGGACTACAAGACCGGCAAGGCCCCGGGGCCTCGCTACGTGGACGAGGCCCTGTACCAGATGCGCTTTTACGCGCTGCTCCTGGCCCGCACGAAGACGCTGCCTGCCCGCATGCAGCTGGTGTACCTACGCGCCGGTCAGGTCATCACCTTCGATCCCGTCGCCGACGACATCCGTGCCTTTGAACGTCACATCGATGACCTGTGGGGGCGTATCGAGGCCGACATTGCGAACGATTCTTTCGCCCCGCGCAAGAATCCGCTGTGCAATTGGTGCGGCGTGCGCTCACTGTGCCCGGTGTTTGGTGGGACCACTCCCCCGATGCCCACGGAGCATGCACAGTGGTTGGCTCGGACTCGGCTAGGCTAGGGGCATGGATTCGAAGCAATGCGGACGTAGTGGCCTCTACCTGTCGTCGATCGGGCTGGGGACCCTGACGTGGGGGCGCGATACCGACGCGCCCGAGGCCTTAGAGATGCTGTCGCATTTCGTCGACGCGGGCGGTTCTCTGCTCGAGTGCTCCCCCTCGCACGGCGATGGAATGGCCGTGGACGTCGTGTCCGAGGCGTTGGCGTCGGTCGGCAGGCACCGCGTGGTTCTCGCGTGGCGCGGCGGGATGCGTCGCGCCTCCGAGGGCGCCTGGGTGGGTGCAGCCGGTCGCGGTGACCTGCTGCGCAGCCTCGATGACGCGCTGGCGCGCCTGGATACGGACTACGTGGACGTGTGGCTGGTCGAGCCTCGCCCGGAGGTGCCGCTTGAAGAGACCCTGGAGGCCGCGACGCTGGCCTACCGGAGCGGGCGCGCCCGCTACGTGGGTCTGTCTCGTTCGTCTCACTGGCAGCTGGCCGAGGCCGTTACTCGCGGTGCTGTTGGAGTCAGCGCGCCGATCACGCTGGTCGAATTCCCCTTCTCGCTCGTTGATGCGGCCTGCGCGTCGACGGTTGCTGAGCTGGCCAGCAGGGGCGTTGGCGTGTTGGCCGCGTCTGCTCTGGCCGGCGGCGCTTTGACGGGTAAGTATCGCCATACGACGCCCGCTGATTCGCGCGCCGCTTCCCCGCATCTGCGTCACATGGTTGAGCCCTACCTGTCGGGCTTTGCCCGCAGCGTCATCGAGGCGACGCACCGCGCGGCCTCGGGCTTGGATCGTCCCACGGGGGATGTCGCCCTGGCGTGGGTGCGAGACTACCCGGGTATCTCCTCGGCTCTCGTTGGACCACGAACGGCTCGCCAGCTTGACACGCTTCTGGAGTACACCGCGGCCCTGCCCGCCCCGATTCGCGAGGTACTGTCCGAGGTCGCCCAGTAGCGGCGAGCAGCTTGCAGCTACGAACGAGGGGCCGAACCGTGTGTGGTTCGACCCCTCGCCTCATGCGCGTGCGAGACTGATTGGTTTCAGTCATCGACTTCGATGAAGTCGTCGTCCTCGTCGTCGTAGTCATCCTCATCGTCGTCCTCGTCGATGTCCTCGAGGATGTCGAAGGGGAGCTCCACCCCCAGCTGGGTGAAGAGGATGTCGTCGTAGGTGAAGAAGGCGTCGCGCAGCGCCAGTTCGGCGGCTTCGAGCGCGGCGTCGTCGGCCTCGTCTCCATCGCGTGCGATGTCGAAGTGATTCTCGAAAGCGTTGAGCAGGCGCGTCAGCGCGCGGCGGGCATCTCCAGTCATGGCTCTTAGTCTACCGTGAGACCGCACACTTTTTCAGGGAAGGTTGAGCTGCGAACGGATCACGGACACCATGAGGTCTGTGCCCTTGATTTCCGCGGTCTGGTCGGCACCCAGGATGCGCGCCTGACCGTCGGAATCCAGCAGCTGCGAGGCGCCCATGTTCGGGCCCAGCGGTAGAATGACCCATTCCTTCGTGGGAACGTAGTGGGCGTCGGGCTTCCTCGCCCTCGATTTGCGCGGTGATGTTCGCGATGACAACGCGGGCCTGCTGACGAGCGGCGTCGGCACGCTTGGATTCGCGTACATCGGTCAGGTCGCCCACGGCGTAGATCGTCGAGTGGCCCGCCACCTGCATGGTCGGCTCGACGCGGATCGTGCCGTCGGGGTGCATGACAGACTCGTACTCGCTGCCGATCAGGAAGCCGGTGTTGGCGCGCGCGCCGTAGCACTGGAACCACAGGTCAGCTTCGATGACGTCGCCCTTCTTGGTCTCGACCATGAAGTGGGCGAGGTCGCCGACGTTTTGCGGGGGCAGGTAGGCCAGCTCGGAGCCGGTGACGACGCGAACGCCGAGGACGGCCAGCTGCTCGCTGATCTCATTGCGCAGGGCGTCGGTGTAGCCGGGGGTGCCCAGGATCTGGTCCGAAGCCTCGACGATCGTGATGTCCAGGCCGGGGAACGCGCTGGCGAGCTCGCCGGTCAGCTCGATGCCGACCGTTCCGCCGCCGACGATCATGACGGAGCGTGCGCGCGAGAGGTTTTCGTGGAGCTGCTCCAGGCGAGCCTTGGCCACGGAGGAACGGTAGGAGGAGTACTTGGCCGGGAAGGGGTAGGTCGACCCGGTCGCGAAGACGACATAGTCGGCTTCGATCGGATCGTGGCCGAACACGTGAACGGTCGTGCCGTGGACGGCGGAGACGGTGCCTCGCACGACCTTGCCTCGGCTCAGGAGGTTCGTGTAGGGCATGAAGATGGCGTGCTCCCACACGGTGTCGACGGCGGCGCGCAGGGCGGCCGCGTGATGGACGAACTGGTCCTTCTGCTCGATGAGGATGACGTCCGCGAGGGGATCGAGCCCCTTGGCGACCGTGACGCCTCCGTAACCTCCGCCGATGACTGCGACGCGTGCCATGACATTCCTCCTTTTACTGGACCGCGTCTATTGTGTCACCTCACGCTCACGAACGCGCGTGATAAGGGACCTTAGTCCGCATTGGCCGTGTCCTCGGGCTCCTCCAAGCCCAGGCCACGGGCGATATTCGGCTGGAAAAAGTTGGGGCCTTTGAGCACCTTGCCATCCTCGCGCAGCTTGACGGAGCCGTCGGGCATGAGCTTGGACAGGTTCGAAGCCTGCACCTCGGCCAGCACCGAGTCCAGGTCCATACCAGACTCGATAGCCATGCCGTAGATGACGTACACGAGGTCGGCCAGCGCGTCGGCGGACTCGATGACGTCACGCTCCCCTTCGTCGGAGGCGACGGCCTGCGCGGTTGCCTCCTCGATGATCGCGCGGGCACGCGGCCCGTAGACGGCGCCCATCAGCTCGGCAAACTCCTCGGCGATCAGGCTCATGCGCATGCCCAGGCGCTCGTAGTCCAGCGTGGGCGACGTGAAGGGCTGGATGGGCATCGAGTAGGTGCGGTGGAACTGGAGCACCAGTTCCATGGGGCTGGGTGCGCCCTTCGGTGCCGACGAGGCCGTGGTGTCCTTCTCGCTCATGCGCGGTCCTTTCTCGCGTTATCCCAGGCGGTGGCCAGGATGTTGGAAAATGCGGTAACGGTCTGATGTCCGTCGACGAGGAATTGGCCGTCGAGGACGTAGGTGGGAACGGAGGCGACCCCCATATGCATCGCCATCTGATAGTCAGAGTAGACGCGCGAGGCCCATTCCTCGTCGCCGACGGCCAGGGCTGCGAGGTCGGGCGGCATGCCGATGTCTTGGGCGCACCCGATGAGCACCTCGGGGTGGGACACGTCCAGGCCCATTTCGAAGTGGGAACGCATGATGGCTTCGGCGACCTTGAGGTGGAACGAGTCCGGGCCCGCGACCGTGTCGTTGTCGATGTCGGCGTCGTAGGCGGCAGCGATCACGCGATGCGCGCGCGAGGTGGGCGCGATGATGAGCGAATCGAAGTCGAAGCGGATGCCTTCTCGGGTACCGAGGGCGCGCATGCGGTCGTCGGCCTCGCGTACTTCTTCAAGTGTCGCGGCCCCGGATTCAACCAAAGCGACGATGCGCGGCTTGTCGACGGCGGCCTCCAGATCAGGGTCGAGGAGGTAGGCATGCAGGTAGACCTCGATCTGGTCGCCGTGGTCGAAGCTGGCCATGGCGGATCGCAGGTGCCGTAGACCCAGGTAGCTCCACGGGTCACATGTGTCGAGCCACATATCAATACGCACGGCGCCTCCTGATCGATCATATGGAAAACCCCGGGGCCTTTCGGCCCCGGGGCATTTCGTGCGCGGAGGGGGACTTGAACCCCCACCCTCGTAAAATGAGGACTAGCACCTCAAGCTAGCGCGTCTGCCTATTCCGCCACCCGCGCAGGTGATCGGTGCGAACCGTTGTGATCCGCAAGCGAGTAGAAGCTTAACACGACTTGATGGGCATGCGCCAATCGAAATCAGGATTCCGCTGCGTCGCCCTTCAGGCGAGAGTCCAGAGTCGAGAAAACCTTTGCAATTGCTTCAATATCGGCGTCCGTCATACCGTCCAGGAGATACTCGGCGACCGTCTGCTGATGCAGTTCTGTGGCAGCAAGCACAGTTTGGATGCCCTGTGTCGTGAGGCACGCGTCATAGCCGCGTCGATCGACCTTGGAAGGGATGCGCTCGACCCAGCCATCACGAGACAGATTGGAGACCAGGTAGGTCACGCGCGATGGCGAGTACACGACGTGTTCGGCCAGCTCGCCCATGCGTAGGCGGTGGCTGGGGGCCTCCCACAGTGCCAGGAGGATGTTGTAGTCCGGCATGGAGACGCCATAGGTGCGCTTCAGGCGCGTTTCGAGGATTCCCTGCAGGCGTCCGGACGCCTCGAAGAAGACTCGCCACGCGGCTGCACGTGCACTATTGGCTTGGACGATCGGGGTGAGCCGTGCTCGCGTTTCCACGTGTACCTCTCTCGTAGTCGTTTTGGATGCTTCTCTGGGGATAATAGGGCATAGTGACTAAGAAAGCACCAACAACCCGGGGGATTTAGTGACTCTACCCATTTCTGCTGTTCTGTTTGACGTTGACGGGACGATTGTCGATTCCGCTCCTGCCGTGATCGGTGCATTCCGCGCGGCTCTGTCAGACTTTGGGCTACCTATCCCCGATGATCAGCGTCTGCGCACGTATGTGGGGCCTCCGCTGTGGCATTCCTTTGGTGAGCTCGGGTACTCGGGCCAGTTGCTCGCCGACCTTGTGGCGCGTTACCGCGAGCTATATGCGCATCACTATTTGGATCCGGAGCCGTTTGAGGGGGTTCCCGAGCTGGTGTGGGATCTGCATCGCGCGGGTGTGCCGGTGGCGACGGCGACATCGAAGCAGACACCGATGGCGATTGCGCAGATGGAGCGCTTGGGGCTGTCGCAGGCGTTCGACGTGATTGCGGGGGCGACGCCGGATCCCGGCTCGTCCAAGACGACGGTCATTCACGAGGCCGTGGCGCGGTTGGGTGCGCTGGGTGCGGACGTGTCGCACCCCGTCATTGTGGGCGATTCGATCTGGGATGTGCGCGGCGGCCATGAGGCGGGTATTCCCGTTATCGGGGTCGGCTGGGGCTATGCGACGCAGGACGGGCTCGATGACGCCGACCTGGTGTGTGAGACGGTTGAGGATCTGCGTGCGTTGTTGATCCCCGCTGGCCGCGCGCACGCGCGCGCTTAGCGAAAGTCGCGTGAGCGCACCTGGATGGGCAGGTGCACGGGGGTGAGGCGGAAGGCGCGCACGTTGATCGCGCCGTCGCCCCACTCGAGGGTGCCGCGTACGAGCAGGGCGTCAGATTCGAGGCCGACGCGCCGGAACTTGGTCCAGGTACCTACGGAGGCCGAGACGTTGACGAAGCCGGTTTCGTCTTCGAGGGAGAGGAAAGTGACGCCGCCGCCGGTGAAGGGGCGTTGGCGATGGGTGACCAGCCCCGCCACGTCCACGATCCTGCCGTCGAGGTGGGCCCCAAGGTCGGCTGCGCGCGCCACGCCGGGCGGGAGGGTGGCCCGCAGGTAGGAAAAAGGGTGGTCGCCGGGGGTCAGCCCCGTCGCTTCGACGTCCGCGCGCATCTGTTCCGCGTCAGTGAGGGTGGGCAGGTCGGGCACGCGCGTTCCGACTTCTGTGCCGGGCAGGAAGGGCTGCCACTCCCCCTCTCGCAGAGTCGGCGCGGCCAGCGCACCCGCCGACCAGGCGCCCTGACGCCTGCCGACACCCAGGCAGTCGAGCGCGCCCGCCATGGCGAGCTTTTCCATGTCGGAGGCGCTCAGGTGGGCGCGAGCGGCCAGGTCCACCTGGCTGGTGAAAAGCCCGGATTCCCTGGCCTGCACGATGCGCCGGGCTGCCCGGCCCAGGCCTCGTACCGAGGATAATCCGATGCGCACCGCCAGGAGCGGATCGACGTCGAGGGGAACGGTCTGTCGCGACGGGAGCGGGTCGGGACGCCCCTGTTGGTACTCCTGTGCGCCCTGTACGTCGGGCGCGCGTTGCACGCCCGCATCCAGGAAGGAGGCGTTGACCGAGGGCCCCAGGACCGCCACCCCGTGCCTACGCGCGTCCTGGACGAGGGTCGCGGGCGAGTAGAAGCCCATCGGCTGGGAGGACAGGATTGCCGCGTAGAAGTGCTCGGGCGCGTGGACTTTGAGCCACGCGGAGGCATAGACGATGTGCGCGAAAGAAAACGAGTGCGACTCGGGGAAGCCGAAGTCGGCGAATCCCTTGAGCTGGTCGAAGATGCGTTCGCGCGTGGGCGCGTCGATGCCGCGCTGGGCCATCCCCGCCATCAGGTCACCCTTGAGGGCTTCCATGCGCTCGGGGCTGCGCTTGGAGCCCATGGCGCGGCGCAGCTGGTCGGCGCGCGCACCCGACAGCCCGGCCGCGTCCGTGGCGATGCGCATGAGCTGCTCCTGGAAGAGCGGGACGCCCAGGGTCTGGCGCAGCGCGGGCTCGAGCAGCGGATGCAGGTAGGTGACCGGCTCGCGGCCCGCACGCCGGCGCAGGTAGGGGTTGACCGCGTTTCCTTGGATGGGGCCCGGGCGCACGAGGGCCACCTCCACGACGATGTCGTAGAAGCATCGAGGCTTGAGCCTGGGCAGCGTGTTCATCTGCGCGCGCGACTCCACCTGAAAGACTCCCACCGTGTCGGCGGCGCACAGCAGGTCATAGACGCGCGGGTCCTCCGGGGGCAGCGTGTGCAACCCGATCGGACGATCCCCCACCCCGGGCAGGGCACGAGGCGCCCACCCGCGCAGGGGCGGATGCTCCTTCCTGCGCTCCCCTCCCCTCAGTTCGTCGAACGCCACGCGCAGCGCGGTGAGCATGCCGAGGGAGAGCAGGTCGAACTTGACCAGGCCCGCGTCCGCACAGTCCTCCTTGTCCCACTGCAACACGGTGCGCCCCTCCATGGCTGCCCACCCCACCGGGCAGATGCGCGAGACCGGCTGGTCGGTGAGCACCATGCCGCCCGAGTGGATACCCATGTGGCGCGGCAGACGCGCCAGGGCCCCCGCGGCCTCGCTCACGAGGGCCGGTGCCTGCCCCTTGCCCCGCGCCCACGCCTGAGCGCTGCCCGCCGGGTAGCCCAGCGCCCGGGCTGCGTCGCGCATCGCCGAGCGCGGACGGTAGGTGATGACATTGGCAACCTGCGCCGCGCGCTCGCGCCCATACAGCTCGTAGACGTGCTGGATGACCTCCTCGCGCCGACAGGCTTCAATGTCGACATCGATGTCGGGCGGACCAGAGCGCGCATCCGACAGGAAGCGCTCGAAGAGCAGGTTGTGACGCACCGCGTCCACCGCCGTGATCCCCAGGCAAAAGCACACGGCCGAGTTCGCCGCGCTGCCACGCCCCTGGCACAAAATGCCTCGCGCAGCGCAAAAGTCGACGATCTCCTTGACGATCAGGAAGTAGCCGGCGAAGCCGAGGCGCTCGATGACGCCCAGCTCCCGATCGATCGTCTCCCATGCGCCGGGATGTTCCTCGCGCGTGCCGTAGCGCTCGCGGGCACCCTCACGCGCCAGGTGATCCAGCCACGTCTGGGGCGTGTGGCCGCCTGGGACGCGAGTACGCGGGAGCCTGGGGGCCACGAGGCGCAGGTCGAAGGCGCTATCGCGCGCCACCTCGCACGTGTGGGACAGGGCGTTCGGGTGCGCGGCGTGCAGGCGCGCCATCTCGGCCGGGGCGCGCAAGAAGGGCCGGTGCGCACCCAGGTGAGCCAGGGCCTCGTCCATCGAGGAGCGCAGTCGGGTCGCCGCCAAGACGTCGCCGAGCGCGCGCTTGGAGGGCGAGGACATGCGCGCCCCGGTCGTGGCGACCAGCCTGGCCCCAACGCCCCGCGCGAGGTCAGCGAGCGTGTCCCCCACCTGTGGGCCGTCCCCGCAAGCGGCCTGCCACTCGACGAGGAGTCGGTCCTGCCCGCCCGCCGCCTCGGCCAACGCGCGCGCCACTCGCCGCGCCCACGTGGGCCCGCCCGCGTGCAGTGCACGCATGAGGGGGCCGCGCCTCCCACCGGTCAGGATGAGCAGGTCTCCCCCGGCCCCGCTCACGTCCTCGAGGGTAATGCGCGGGGCGCGCTCCCCCACCTGCGCGAGCGCCCGATCGCTCATCATGCCGACGAGATTCTCATAGCCGCGCGGGCTGGCGGCCAGGATCGGCACCCTGATCCCCACGTCCTCCGCGCCCGGCGCGAGCCCCCACCCGGGGGACGAGGCCCCGGGAAGGACCGCGCGTAGCGAGGCCGGGTCCAGGGTGACCTCTGCGCCGTAGACGATCGGCAGGCCGCAGCTGCGCGCCGCCATCGTGGTCTGCACGGTCGAGTACATGCCGTCCACGTCAAGGATCGCAAGCGCCTCCAGGCCCAGGCGCGAGGCCTGGGCCACCATATCCGCAGGCTCGTCGGTGCCTTCCAGGAAGGTGAAGGCACTGTGGGCATGCAGCTCCGCGTATCGTGGTTCGTCGATCACCCCACCATCCTATCGAACGCATGTTCGATATCCTGTGGCGACGTGCGCGCACCGTGCGAACCCCACCCAACACGCCCGGCACACCCTATCCTGGTCGCATGGAATCCATGATCGCAGCGTCGCTGACCTCGCCCGGCTCCCTCACCCTCGACACTCGGCCGATTCCCGCCCTGGGCGAGCGCGAGGTCCTCCTCACCGTCGAGGCTACGACCCTGTGCGGCACCGACCTGCGCATCATGACGGGACAAAAGACGAACGGCGTGTCCCCCGGCGTCATCCTGGGACACGAGATCGCCGCACGCGTATGGCGCGTCGGCCCCGGCCTGCGCGCGGGCATCGACGTGCCCGCCCCGGGAACCCAGGTGGGCCTCGCCCCCGAAATCACCTGCGGCCACTGCGCCCCCTGCACCTCGGGACGCTCCAACGTCTGCGCGAACATGGCCCTCTTCGGCACCGGCGTGGACGGCGGACTCGCCGACGTCATCCGCATACCCGAGCACGCCCTGCCGTGCATCACGCCCACCGCCCGCGAGATCGCCCCAACCCTCCTGGCCCTGGCCGAGCCCCTGTCGTGCTGCCTGCGCGCTCACACCCGCCTGCCCATCGAGTCCACCTCGCGCGTCCTCGTCCTGGGAACGGGCCCCATCGGCCTCATCCACTGCGCCTTGGCCGCCGCCGCGGGCGCCAGCGTCATGGCCTGCGGAAGGCCATCACGCCTCTCCCCCGCCCTCGCCGTGGGAGCCAGCGTCGCAACAGCCTCACAGGGCGAGAACCTCGTGACCGAGGTCCTCGAATGGACACAGGGACGCGGCGCGGACGTCGTCATCATCGCGGTGGGCGACCCCGGCCTCGTCCCCATCGCCGCCCAGTGCGCGGCCATCGGCGGCCACATCTCCTGCTTTGCGGGCTTTCCTGCCGGTACGAGCGCCCACATCGACCCCAACCTGATCCACTACCGCGAACTCACCGTCTCCGGAAGCGCGAACGCTACCCTGGACGACTACGCGGCAGCCGTCGACACCCTCTCCAGCGGCGCGCTCGACCTCAGCCCGCTCATCACCCACGAGTTCCCCCTGACGCAGGTGGAGCAAGCGCTGGAGGCCGTGCGCTCGCGGGCAGGCCTCAAGGTCGCCGTGCGCCCCTGAGGCCGCGCCGAAGGTCCCCTAGTCGAGGAGGCCGCGCAGGTCGGCAACGCTCAGGCTCGCACCCGTGCCGGTCCCGTTCATGACCGACGAGATCAGCCGACGCTTGCGGTCCTGCAGCTCAACGACCTTCGCCTCGATCGTGTCGGTAGCCACCAGACGATACACGTTGACCTTCTTCGTCTGGCCGATGCGATGCGCCCGGTCGATGGCCTGCTCCTCGGCGGCAGGATTCCACCACGGATCCATCACGTAGACGTAATCCGCCTCCGTCAACGTCAGACCCGAACCCCCCGCCTTCAAGGAAATCAGGAACACCTGAGCCTCGCCCGAGCGGAAACGCTCGACAACCTCCTCACGGTTGCGAGTCGACCCATCCAGCTGCACGACCGACACTCCCCGCCGCTCCAACACGACGCGAATACGCGCCAGGAACGACGTGAACTGGCTAAAGATCAGCGCCCGGTGCCCCAGTGGCACAATCTCATCGAGCCGGTCGGCCACATACTCAACCTTCGCCGACCCCACGTGCGCGTACTCCTCACGCCCAACGAGGGCCGGATCGAGCGCGAGCTGACGCAGCCTCGTGATCGAGGCCAGCACACTCATGCGATTAGCGTCCGGATCCGCCAACAGGTCGAGGATCCGGGCGCGCTCGCGGGCCAGGTACTGGTCGTAGATATGACGATGCTCCTTGCCCAGGTCAACGCGCACGACGTCAACGATCTTGTCGGGCAGGTCGGTCGCCACTTCCTCCTTGGTGCGCCGCAGAATGAAGGGCGCAACGTAGGACGTCAGGCGCGCGAGCATATCGGGGTCGCCTCCCTCGATGGGGCGGCGCACCTTCTGCGTGAAGGCATCCCACGGGGGCAGCAGCCCCGGGCACGTCAGGGACAGGAGGGACCACAGGTCACCCAGCGAGTTCTCGATCGGCGTGCCGCTGACCGCCAGGCGCCAGGGGGCGTTCATGTCACGCAGCGCCCGGTAGGTGGCCGTGCGGGGATTCTTCACGGCCTGCGCCTCGTCGATAACGACGCCGGACAGGGCCGCCTCACGCCACTGGTCGGCCTCCAGGCGCGCAAGCGTGTAGGAGGTGACCACAATGTCCGAGGCCTCGGCTTCCTCCTGGATCGTCGTTCCTCTGCGCGAGGCCGTCTCGCTCACGCAGCGCACGCGCAGGCCCGGGGTGAACTTCGCGGCCTGCTCGGCCCAGACCCCCACGACCGACGTGGGGGCGACCACCAGGACCGGCCCGGCGTCGGGGGTCGCGGCACGCAGGGAGGCGATCGCTGAGAGGATCTGAACGGTCTTGCCCAGGCCCATGTCGTCGGCCAAGATCCCGCCCAATCCCGCGCCCAGGCGCGAGGTCAGCCAGGCGTGACCGGCGCGCTGGTAGGGACGCAGCACCCGCGCCAGGGAAGGAACCGGCGCACGCCCCGTCTCGGCGGCCTCGCCGCGCAGCGCCGCCACGCGCGTGCGCCACGCCTGGGAGGCAGACACCGAATCGGCGTGTTCTTCCACGAGGGCGACCGCGCCCGCCTGCACGCTCGTCAGGCGCAGACCCTCACCCGTCCAGCCCGTCAGCGCCCGGGCCTCGTCGAGCAGGGCCTCCATTGCTCGGATACGAGGCCCGTCCAGGCGCACCCACACGCCGTCGACCTCCACGTATTCCTCCCCGCGCGCAATCGCCATGAGGGCCTCGCGCACGCTCAGCGAGCGGTCGCCAACGAGCAGGCGCACGTTCAGATCGAACCAGTCCGACTCCCCCTCCTCGACGGCCAGGTCGATACCCATCCCGTCCTCTGCGACCGTGATGGCCCGCACGTCCTCTGCGACATCCCACACGAGGCCGTCAATCGTCTGGCGGTCCACGAAGGTCGAGAGAAACTCCGGGACGTGCCACGGGGCGATGCGCCCGGCCCCCGGAATATTCACCCACAGGTCGGAGCGCAGCGCGCCGCACCACGCGTTCACGCGACCGACGAGGTCGGCCACGGCCTCGTCCCCCATGCTGTGCGCGACGGGCGTGCGCGAACGGGTCTGCCCCTCCTCATACTCCGCCCACCAGCGCACGACGACGCCGTCCTCGTCCCGGCGCACCGTCCCCACGAGCACAACTATGGGCCTCGCCTCTGCGTCGAAGCTGCCATCCGAGGAGCTCACGACGAAACGCCTGCGCAGCGACGGCAGCCACGCGCCGCGAAACTGCGCCACATCCGCGGCCGGGATGGTCAGCGCACGACCAAGGGGAAAGCCCTCCAGGGCCTGCACACCCTCAATGCGAGCCGCGCGCGTCCCACCGTCGAGCAGCAGCAACCCCGCCTTGCGATCGATGCACGGGGTGGGAAGAACCTGCTCCCCGTTGCGCGCCACGACCCGCAGGGATATGCCGTTCTCGTCGGTCGTCACGTCCACGTCCGCGTCCCACGTCGCATGGGACAGCGTGAACGGCTCAAGCCCATCCGCCGACGCAAACAGCTCCACCCCCGCGCGCACCAGGCGCGTCAGCCACGTGTACGCGTGCTCCCCAAGCGCCCCGAGCGTGACCTCCGTGCGCGCATGCCAGGACTGGCCCTCGTGGGCGAGACGATACCCCTCACGCAGGAGCGAGACGTGCGTCGGATCCAGGCCGTCCGTCACCGACGTCCACTGCGTCGCCGTCAGGTCAAGCCAGGATGCCCGCTTCGTACTCCACGCGCTCGAGGATGTCCTGCGCAAAGGAGTCAGCGTCGTCTCCACGCTCGGGTCGTGCGCGTCAATGACAAGCGCGAGCGCCTCCCCGCTGCGCTCACGGGTCGCGCCCAGCACCTGGCGCAGGACGCGGGTCCACTCGGGCTCAGACGGGCGCGTGTCGCGCAGCTCCTCGGCGGCCTTGAGCAGCGTGGCGACGGTGTGCGGGCAGTCCGAGCGCAGCCGACAGGCGCACGCCAACGACGGGCGCACCGCTCCCGCGGTGACGCGCACGCGGTAGGACAGCCCCTTGTCCTTGACGCGCGCCTCCAGGGCGCTCCCGTCATCGTCCCACGTCAGCTCACCCACGGCCCCGGAGGCGGCCAGGCGCATGCCGTTCGCCCAGGTCGCAGGACCGACGAGGGCAATGATGTCGTCGTCCGACAGGGATGCGAGAGTGTCGCTCAGGGACAGATTTACCATCCTTTCAGTCTACGGCACCGCAACTAGCGCGGCGCCGTTAGCTGTCAAGCCCCTCCGCCATCCACTCACCTGCGCTCCACACGAGCAAAACGACGCGGCCGTCCTCAAGCGTGGCACGCACGTAGGCGCGGGCGCGCTCCCCCGCCCACCAGCGCCCTCCCACGGGCCAGGGACCCTCGATGGCACGGATCTGCGTGCGCTCACCGGGAGCCAGCAGGTCGGCGCGATGCGCGTGGCCGGACGTTCGTTCTCGCTTGCGGGTGGACCCCGCGAGGAGGTAGCCGGGGATCGCGCTCAGCGCCCCGCGCTGGTCGACGCACACGTCGGCGCCCGCCCCAGCAGCGGTCGTGAGGCGCACCGGCACGGGTTCGTCAAAGAGGGTGGCCGGCGGATCAGTGATGGCCCCCTCCCAGGCTCCCGCGCGCGAGCGCAGGGGCTCGCTCTCGCCCCATCTGGCCATGACGATGCGACTACGCGGGTCGTAGCCGCCCTGGACGCGCGGGACCAGGAGGGAGTGCGGGCCAGCCAGGCCCTGGATGCGCACAGCGCTGCGCGTCACGTCCCCCTGGCGGTGCCCGCGCCCCCACAGGGCCGAGGCCCCCTGGCCGGGATGCGGGTCGCAGGCAGTCAGGCGGATCGACCGGATCGCGCCGCTGGGGCCCTGGTCGTTCGACATCCACCCCGTCAGTGTCCAGCGCACGCGCAGCGCGATGTCGGCGGGAACCGACAGGTCGCATCCGCTCCACGTGCGGGCGCGTGCCCCTGCCCCCGTGTCCTCCACATCGATGCGCAGCGTGTGCGACACCAGGCCTGAGCGCGCGAGAAGACCCGCGATCTCCTCAGCCGCCAGGGCCACGGGCATCGTCACGGTCTCGACGCTCTCACCTCCGCTGTCGATGTCACGCTCTACCGAGATATCCGGCTGGGCGCGCCCGGCGGACGGCATCGCGACGTCGCCTCCCGAGGCCAGGGTCCACAGGCGTTCGCCGACGTCGCCGAAGCGCTCGAGGACGGGTCCGCGCCCAAGCGCCAGCAGGTCCGCACAGCTCGTGATGCCCAGGGTCGCCAGGAGTTCGACGGTGGCCTCAGCCCGCTGGCGCATGGACACCGGCACGCACCCCAGGGCGCGGGTCAGCCCGAGTGCCGCGAGGAAGTCGCGGGTGTCCTCGGCGGGTACGATCATGCCAGACCTGGCCGCCTCAACGCAGGCCAGGGGCCCGTCAGCGATCCCAACGAAGCACTCGACGCCCACGGCCGCCTCGACCGCCTCGATGAGTCGGGAGGCAGCCTCCTCCTCGCCACCGGCCCAGCGCGCGGGTCCGCGCGCCCGGCATCTGGCCAGGCCCGGGCGCAGACATTCAACGCCGACCGCGACCGTGTCGAAGGCGTCGATGACGGAGCTAAAAGCGCGGGCCTCCCGGTCCCGGTCGCGCGGCAGACACACCAGGTCCGGGCACAGGTACGTTGCCTCCCGCACGCTCATGCCGGATCGCACCCCGCTGCGCCTGGCGGCGGTGCTGGCAAGCTCGACGCGATCCGCATGGACAACGGCGCCGTGCCCGCCCGGGGGCAGATCGACCACCAGGCAGTTGACGGGCCAGTCGGGCACCCACAGGGCCATGTAGCGCACTTAAACCACCAGCTTCATCTGGCTGGACGCATTCACGCTGCGCGAGAGCCCAGGCCAGGCGCGCAGCGTCACGAGGGTGCGCCCCAGAGATCGCGCTCGGGCCGACAGGGTACGCTGCTCGGCCCGGCTCAGAAGAGGCAGATCCAGACACACGACGTCGCAGGCGTCCAGGAGCAGCGCGCACAGCTGTCCCACGTTCGCCCCCTCGCCCGGGTTGAGGACGAGCACGCGTTCCAGGTCCATGCCCTGTTTCTGCGCCCACTCCCACCCGATATGCCCCACTCCGCACAGGCCAATCCAGCCCTCAAGGGGGCAGGCGTCGATGAGGAGGCGGATCAGCTGCCCCCTTTCCGCGGGCCCCTGGAGCACCGGGGCACAAGCGCCCTGGGAACGCGACTCCTCGATGGCGACGCGCCCACGCAAGCCGACCGAGTTTTCTGCGCGGCTCAGAGCCTGGCGAGCCTGCAGCAGGCGCACACGAGCGTCGGACATCTCTCCTCCTTCCCCAACACTTATAGAACATCTGTTCGATAGAAGGAGTGTAGAACCCCGCTCACACATCTGCGTCCCGAGCGCACGTTCCCCTTCTCATACGCGACAATGGAGGCACAAGAAAAGGAGCATACATGTCCATCGATACTCGCCCCCTGGCCCCCGTCCCCTTTGAGGGCATCGATATGCCTAGCTTCACCCTGACCTCGTCCACCCTCACCGACGGCGCGCCGATGCCGGAGTCGGCGACCGCGCGCGCAGGCTCGCTCTCCCCCGACCTGGCCTGGGAGGGCTTCCCCGAGAACACGGCGAGCTTCTTGCTCACCTGCTTCGATCCGGACGCGCCGATCCCCTCGGGCTGGTGGCACTGGGCGGTCCTGGACATCCCGGCGTCGATGACTCACCTGGAAGCGGGAGCCGGAGCCTCCGACCTCATGCTCGACGGCCCGGCATTCCACCTGCGCGGCGACGCGGGCGAAGCGTCCTACTTTGGCGCCGCTCCGCCGGCCGGGGACCGCCCGCACCGCTACATCTTCACGGTGCACGCCCTGGACACGGACTCCCTGGGTCTGGACGACGACGCGACCCCGGCCATGGCCTCGTTCGTGGCGCTCAACCACACGATCGCGCGCGCGTCCCTGACCGTGACCCACCAGGCCTGAGGACATGCTGCACATCATTTTCTGGGAACCGGAGATCCCCGGGAACACGGGCGCGGCGATTCGCCTGTCGGCCTGCACGGGCTCAATGCTGCACCTGGTGGAGCCCCTGGGCTTCGACATGGACGACGCGAAGCTGCACAGGGCGGGATTGGACTACCACGACCTCGCACACGTACGCGTCCACAAGTCTTTGGACGAGGCTCTCGCACAGGTTCCGGGGCGCGTGTGGGCGCTGACGGGCCACGCGAGCACCATGTATTCCGACGTCTCCTACGAGGACGGGGATGGCCTGCTCTTTGGGCGCGAGTCGGTGGGACTGTCCGAGGACACCATGAATCACCCGCGCGTGGCGGATCGCGTGCGCATCCAGATGGTGGAGGGGGTGCGCTCCCTCAACCTGGCAAACTCGGCGTCGATCGTCCTGTACGAGGCCTGGCGTCAGCTGGGCTTCCCCGGCGGCGTGTAGCCCCACCGCGCACAGACGAACGAGGCCCGGGTCGGATCACTCCGCCGGGCCTCGTATCGCGCGCTCACCTCGGGGACGAGGCCTGGGTCAGTTCGACTTCCACAGCGGGCTTTGACGCTCGACCTGTTCGGCGAGCGAGACGATCCTGCGCGGATTCGAGCGCCACATCCACACGACGCCGATGAGGGAGACGAGCAAAGGCAGGTAGTAGAAGTCGACGCCCATGCCAGTCCAGGCCGAGCGCGCCGAGTTGAGCTCCTCAAGGCCAAGCGAGGCGACCCACAGGACGATCGGGACGGCAATCGACAGACCGATCGTCACCCAGCCGACCTGGCGCATGCGCCTGCCGTTATGCGTCAGGGCGACGGCGGCAACGAGGTAGTCAACCCCGGCCAGGAGCGCAACGATCTGCGGCCCCCAGGGCTTACCCTGCCCATGGAAGAGATCAACGATAGCCGTCACGAAAATCCAGGCCCCGAAGAGCCAAAACAGCGCAATAATAATGCGCCCTAGCCCAAGGGAGGGCGGGCGCCGATCGCGCGCGCCACCGCCGTCATGAGTCGTGTCTTGTTCATGCACGCTCCGATCCTACCGACAGGTCTGTCGCGCTGCACCGCGTTTCATTTGTCAGTCGAACCACGGCAAGTCGTGTGGCCTGATACACCGTGATGGAACATCGAGCTTGGAGACAGCGTTGCACAAACGTGGGACAATAGGCCTATATGGACCGTGAGGCCCGTCATGCAAACAATCACCTGAGCGTCAAGCTCATCAACGAGGAGTTATCTACCTTGAGCGAATCGACCTACGACATCGTCATTCTGGGTGCGGGTTCCGGCGGCTACGCGACCGCCCTGCGCGCCGCGCAGCTGGGCATGACAGTCGCCCTCATCGACGGCGATAAGGTGGGCGGCACCTGCCTGCACCGCGGCTGCATCCCCACGAAGGCGTACCTGCACGCCGCCGAGACTGCCGAGGCCGTGCGCGAGTCCGCGAAGTTCGGCGTCAACTCCACCTTCAACGGCATCGACATGGCCCAGGTCGGCAAGTACCGCGACTCGGTCATCTCCGGCCTGTACAAGGGCCTGCAGGGGCTGCTCAAGTCCCGCAAGGTCGAGCTCATCTCCGGCTGGGGCCGCCTGGCCGACGCGAACACCGTCGAGGTGAACGGCCAGCGCATCACCGGCCGCAACATCGTCCTGGCGACCGGCTCCTACTCGCGTTCCATCCCCGGCCTGGACATTGGTGGCCGCATCATTTCCTCCGATCAGGCGCTGCAGATGGACTGGGTTCCCTCCTCTGCCGTGATCCTGGGTGGCGGCGTCATCGGTCTGGAGTTCGCGTCCGTGTGGCGCAGCTTCGGCGCCGAGGTCACGATCATCGAGGCGCTGCCCCACCTCGCCAACAACGAGGACGAGGCCATCTCCAAGCAGCTTGAGCGCGCCTACCGTAAGCGCGGCATCAAGTTCCACACGAACACACGCTTCGCCTCCGCGACGCAGTCCGAGCAGGGCGTGCACGTGGCCACCGAAGACGGCAAGACCTTCGATGCGGACGTCCTGCTGGTCGCGGTTGGCCGCGGCCCCGTCACCGAGGGCCTGGGTTACGAGCAGGTCGGCATCACGCTGGATCGCGGCTTCGTCATCACCAATGATCGCCTGCACACGGGCGTGGGCAACATCTACGCGGTCGGCGACATCGTCCCCGGCCTGCAGCTGGCGCACCGCGGCTTCATGCAGGGTATCTTCGTGGCCGAAGAGATTGCTGGCCTGAACCCGACCATGCAGGCTGACATCGACATCCCGCGCGTGACCTTCTGCGAGCCCGAAATTGCCTCGGTCGGCATGACGGAGAAGCAGGCCCGCGAAAAGTACGGCGATCAGGTGCGCACGGTCGAGTACAACCTCGCCGGCAACGGAAAGTCGTCTATCCTGGCAACGTCGGGTCTCATCAAGCTGGTCTCGGTTGAGGGCGGTCCGATCGTGGGCTTCCACGGCATCGGCGCGCGCATCGGTGAGCAGATTGGTGAGGGCGAGCTCATGGTGAACTGGGAGGCGTACCCCTCGGACGTTGCGTCCCTGATTCACGCGCACCCGAGCCAGAACGAGTCGCTCGGCGAGGCAGCTATGGCGCTGGCCGGCAAGCCCCTCCACGTCCACAACTGATACAGCTTTATTAGGAGAACACACATGGCAACGTCAGTGACCATGCCCGCTCTGGGCGAGTCCGTCACCGAGGGCACCGTTACGACGTGGCTCAAGCAGGTCGGCGATACCGTCGAGCTCGACGAGCCCATCGTTGAGGTGTCCACCGACAAGGTCGACTCCGAGGTCCCCTCCCCCGTCGCCGGCGTCCTTCTCGAGATCCTGGTTCCCGAGGATGAGACCGTCGAGGTCGGCACCGAGATCGCTCGCATCGGCGATGCGTCCGAGGCTTCGGCCCCCGCCGCTGCGCCCGCCGCCGCCCCGGTTGAGGCTCCGGCTGCTCCCGCTGCTCCCGCGACACCCGCTCCGGCCCCCGCGCCCGCGCCTGCCCAGGGCACCGAGGTGCGTATGCCGGCGCTTGGCGAGTCCGTCACCGAGGGCACCGTGACCACGTGGCTCAAGGCCGTGGGCGACGCCGTCGACGCCGACGAGCCGCTGCTCGAGGTCTCCACCGACAAGGTGGATTCCGAGGTCCCCGCTCCCGTGGCTGGCTTCCTCACCGAGATCCGCGTGCCCGAGGATGAGACCGTCGAGGTCGGCACCGTCGTCGCGATCATTTCCGCGACCGCTCCTTCCGCCGCCCCCGCAGCTGCTAGCGCCGCGCCCGCACCGGCACCGGTCGCACCTGCCGCCCCGGCTGCGCCTGCTGCTCCGGTTGCCCCCGCGGCTCCCGCGGCGCCTGCTGCCCCGGTTGCTCCCGCGGCTCCGGCCCCTGTGGACCCGTTCCCGAACGCCTCGACGCTGGCCGCCAAGGCGAGCGCCGCTCCGGTCGTCGCGTCCCCCGCGGCCGCGACCGGCAGCGCGTACGTGACCCCGATCGTTCGCAAGCTCGCGCGCGAACTCGGCGTTGACCTGGCCACCGTGTCGGGTTCCGGCGTTGGCGGCCGCGTGCGCCGTGAGGACGTCGAGGCTGCTGCCGCCGCCGCGCGCGCCGCTGCTGCTGCTCCAGCTCCGGTCGCCCCCGCCGCTCCCGCTGCCAAGGCCGAGGCCACCCGTGAGCCCTCGCCGCTGCGTGGCACGACTGAGAAGATGTCGCGCCTGCGTCAGACGATCGCTCGCCGCATGGTCGAGTCCCTGCAGACTGCCGCCCAGCTCACCACGGTCATCGAGGTGGACGTCACCAAGGTGGCCGCGCTTCGCGCCCGCTCGAAGGACGCCTTCCTGGCCACGCACGGCACGAAGCTGACCTTCCTGCCCTTCTTCGTGAAGGCCGCGACGGAGGCTCTCGCCTACCACCCGAAGCTCAACGCGACCATCAACGACAAGCAGGTCACGTACTTCGATTACGAGCATGTGGGCATCGCCGTTGATACGCCGCGTGGCCTGCTCGTGCCCGTCATGAAGAATGCGGGCGAGAAGGACATCCCCGGCATCGCCGCGTCCATCAACGACCTGGCCGCGCGTACGCGTGACTCGAAGATCGGCCCCGACGAGCTGTCCGGCTCCACCTTCACGGTGACGAACACCGGTTCGGGTGGCGCGCTCTTCGACACGCCCGTTCTCAACATGCCCGAGACCGCGATCATGGGCGTCGGCACGATCGTGAAGCGCCCCGTCGTGATGAAGGGTGCCGACGGCGCCGATGTCATTGCGATCCGCTCCATGGTCTACCTGTCGCTGTCCTACGATCACCGCCTGATTGACGGCGGGGATGCGTCGCGCTTCCTCATGGACGTGAAGAAGCGCCTCGAGGCCGGCGAGTTCGAGGCTGATCTGGCTCTCTGATTCGTCTCCACACGCACTGATGGGGTGGGCCCGCGGGCCCACCCCATCAGTGCGTCTCGCGCATCCGCCGCTACTGGCCCGACTGCGCTGCGGGCGCATCGGCCAGGCGCGCGGAGACGACTTTGCCGGACACCGGATCGACGCGAAGAATCAAGCCGCTGGAGTTGGGGGCACCGTGCTGATCACACTCGCCGTCCTTGCACGTCTCCGACTCGGTGACGACAAGCGTCGCACTGACGTCCACGGCCCCCGGTTCGCAGGTCACGACGGTCAGGTCCTGGACCGACGAGGACAGCTTCACCACCTGCACTCCCTCTGAGAGCATCGTCTCGATGCGCCCCGTGTCCTGTTCCAGCAGCTCACCGCCGAGGACGTCGTTGAGCTTGGTTTCGTCCGCGTCTTTCATCGCTTGATCGCGCGTGGCAATCGCGTGATTGATGAGGTCGGTGGCCACTGCGGGATCGCACAGATCGGGTTCGGTGTCGGCAGACTGTTGCGTCGTGGACTGCACGCTGGGCGTGCGCGGGGTGCCCAGAGCGGACCACGCCCATATACCTACTGCGCCGGCTCCGATGCCGACAAGCGCAAGGCACGCGACGAGCAACCAAGCCCGACGGTGACGACGGGGACGCGACGCGCGATCCGACTGGGTTGAGGCACGCAGCTCTTCTTCAGTCAGGGTATCTTCGCGCAAGGCCGCCGCACGCAGGTCGGCGATCACCTGCTCAGGGTCGACGGGTTCACGCGAAATAACGTGCTCATCGGGGTCTGGGATCAGCGGGGTGCCTCCTGACCCCACGCGCTCGGCAGCGTCGAAACCCAAGTCAGCCAAGGCCTCGTCCATCTGTAGCAGGGAGGCGATCTGGCGCAGGCACTGCCGGTCCCCCTCCATGCCTGAGTGTCCCAGGCTCCATCCGGGGGTCCCCTCCCCCTGACGGATCTCGTCAATGAGGTCGATGATGACCGCACGCCCCTGCGGTGTCACGATGATGTTTGCAGGTGTCAGGTCCCCATGAACGATGCCCGCCCCGTGCAGCGCGCTCAGGCCGGCGGCGATGCCCTCGATGATCTGGCGGCGCGTGGCTTTGGGGCGTAGGTCGGCCGAGCCGATCTCGACGTCGAGCGGGCGGCCGGCAACAAAATCCTGGACGATCGCCCAGCGCCCGTCCTCGGATCGGGCCACGTCGCGCAGGGCGACGACGTGGCGCGAGGACACGGACGCCCAGGCCTTCCATCGCTCAAGCGAGGCCTGCCCGTCCGCCGACGACCGCAGCGCGATCAGCGCCTCGCCGGCGCTCGACCGTGTCTTCCATAGAGGCCCGCGCGCTCCGACGTGGAACACCTGGCCGATCTCATAACCCCCGATATCCATGGGTATATTGTCCAAACTCACACAATGTGATGCAACTCATTTCACATAGCGTCAGGTCGGACGCGTGGACTTTCTCGGGGTTTATACACGTAGAATGGTGATGCTATGAGTGAAAAGAATCCCCCCGCTAAGAGGCGCTTCTACCAGAACATCCTCGACGCGTATCGACTGACCGCACGCACGTATCCGGCACTCCCGTGGATGCTCCTGGGAACTGCCGCGCTCGTCATCGTCCTGTTCTTGCTGCTGGCGTTCCTGACGAACACTTCCTGGATTGGCTGGCTTGTCGTCGGCATCATGGGATCCATCACCGCAGCGCTCGCACTCCTGAGTTTCCTTGCGCGCCGCGCGCTCTACGCCCAGGTCGAACAGACCACCGGCGCCGTGAAGGTCGCGCTCTCTCAGATCCAGCGCGGCTGGATCATCCCCGAGCAGCCCGTCGCCTTCACCCGCGAACAGGATCTCGTCTGGCGCATCGTGGGCCGCCCGGGCATTGTCCTCATCTCCGAGGGCCCCGCATCTCGCGTTCGCGCTCTCCTGAACACCGAGTCCAAGCGCGTTACCAAGATCATGCGCAACGTGCCCATCCACCAGATTCAGGTGGGTCACGACGAGGGCCAGGTCGCCCTCAAGGATCTGCAGCGCGAGCTGCGCAGGCTGAAGAACGTCCTGACGGCCGAGGAGGTCCCCCAGGTGTCGGCGCGCATTAATGCGCTGCGCTCGGGCGAACCCCCGATTCCCAAGGGCGTCGACCCTCTGCGGGCACGCACGTCGCGTCGTGCACTGCGCGGAAACTGAACCATACAGTCAAGTGGGCGAGCACATAGTGCTCGCCCACTTGTGCATCCAGGATATGAGACCCCCTGGACATGCATAGTATGCATCTGTTTGCATAATCAGTATCAGCGAGCACCTCCAATACAGATACTGAGGAACATAACCATGCACACGACGAAGATTCTCGCAGCGCTGACCGTAGCCACCTCGGCGGTCGCACTGGCGGCTTGCGCCGACCCGACGACAAACACGACCAGCGCCGGACAGTCCGCTACCGCCGCCTCGTCGAACACCGCCGCATACGACGTGTCCCAGATCCCCACTGACCCGACCATCGCAGCACTGGTCCCCGAGGAGGTCAAAAAGCGGGGCACGCTGCGCAACGGCGCCTCAACCGGTTACGCACCGGCCGAGTACATGGCCACCGACGGGCAGACCCCCATTGGCTACGACATCGACATCAACAAGGCACTGGCCAAGGTGATGGGCCTCGAGGAGGGCACGACGCAGCACTCCGAGTTCCCAACGATCATCCCCGCCCTTGGCACCAAGTTCGACGTCGGCCTCTCCTCCTTCACGATCACCTCCGAGCGGGAGCAACAGGTCAACATGGTCTCCTACCTCAACGTTGGCTCGGCATGGGGCGTGGCGACGGGCAACCCGAAGAGTTTCGACACCTCCAACCCCTGCGGCACGACGATTGCCGTGCAGACGGGTACCGCGCAGGAGACCTACGCGCAAGAGCTGTCCAAGCAGTGCGAGGCTGACGGCAAGGGGAAGATCACGATCATGCCACACGAGCTGCAGACCGACATCGCCACGAAGATCATTTCTGGCCAGTACGACGCAACCCTGGCCGACTCAACCGTGATCGGCTACACCGCCGCCGGTTCGAACGGCAAGATCGAACAGCTCGGCGACGTCTTCGAGTCCGCGCCCCAGGGCGTGGCGATCGCCAAGGACGACGCGGAACTGACCGAGGCCGTCCAGCAGGCCATGCAGTACCTCATGGACAACGGCTACCTGGAGGACATCCTGGCCCATTACGGTGCCGATAGCGCGGCGCTTTCAACCGCCGAGCTCAACCCCACGGTCGACTGATACGTGACACGAAACGCATAATATGCATCGCTATGCATATAGGTGCATAATGATAGCAACAGCGGGGCACACGGCCCCCACCCCATCGGAAGGCACATCATGACCATCACGAAGGCACACGCTCTCTTCGCACTCGCAGCAGCGGCCGCACTTCCCCTGGCCGCCTGCGCCGACCCGACCGCGTCCACCAATGGAACGACCGGCGGATCGAACGCGAGCGGAACCAGCTCAGCCACGGCCTCGTACGACGTCTCGCAGATCCCCACTGTCGCCGAGATTGCCAACCTGGTCCCCGATGAGGTCAAGGCCCGAGACGTCCTGCGTAACGGCGCTTCCGCCGACTACGCCCCCGCCGAGTTCCTGGGTGAAGACCTGCAGACCGCGCAGGGCTACGACGTGGACATCAACAGGGCGCTGGCCAAGGTCATGGGCCTCGGCGACGGCACAACCACCCACGCCGAGTTCCCCACGATCATCCCCGCGCTCGGCACGAAGTTCGACGTCGGTATCTCCTCCTTCACGATCACCTCCGAGCGCGAGGAGCAGGCCAACCTGATCTCCTACGTCCAGGTCGGATCCGCCTACGGCGTCGCTGCGGGCAACCCCAAGAACTTCGACCCCACCAACCCGTGCGGCGCGACCATCGGCGTGCAGACCGGCACCGCGCAGGAGGAGTACGCGACCAAGCTGTCCGAGAAATGCGTGGCCGACGGTAAGGACACGATCACGATCATGCCGCACGAGCAGCAGACCGACATCACCACCAAGGTCACCGGCGGCCAGTACGACGCGACCCTGGCTGATTCCACGGTCATCGGCTACACGGCCACGCTCTCGGGCGGCAAGATCGAGCAGGTCGGCGATGTCGTGGAGTCCGCTCCGCAGGGTGTCGCCGTCAACAAGGATGACGCCCAGCTGACCGAGGCCGTCCAGAAGGCCATGCAGTACCTGATGGACAACGGCTACCTGGAGGACATCCTGGATACCTACGGCGCGAAGGAAGCCGCCCTGAAGACCGCCGAACTCAACCCGGCGACCACCGACTGAGGTTCTTATGGAAAGCACGAAAGACGGCGTTGCTCTGATTAACGCCAAGCCCGTTCCCCGGCCGGGGAGGTGGGTCAGCGCAATCGTCGTTGCGATCCTCGCAGCGATGGCCATCCACGGCCTGGTCACGAATAAGAACTATCAGTGGAACGTCGTGGCCCAGTGGCTGTTCTCCCAATCCCTCATGCAGGGCGTGGCCTTCACGATCATCCTGACGGTCCTCGCAATGGTGATCGGCACTATCCTGGCGATCACGATGGCGATCATGCGTCAGTCGGTCAACCCGGTTCTGCGCTGGGTGGCCATGGCCTACATCTGGTTCTTCCGTGGCACGCCTATCTACACGCAGCTGATCTTCTGGTCGCTGCTGCCCACGCTCTACCCGCAGATGTCCTTCGGCGTACCGTTCCTCGGCTCGGCCTTCGGCTGGGAGGTCAGCTTCGACACGGCCACCTACTTCACGCCATTCTGGATGGCGTTCCTGGGCCTGGGCCTGAACGAGGGCGCCTACCTGGCGGAGATTATGCGTGCGGGTCTACTCAGCGTCTCGAAGGGACAGTGGGAAGCCGCGACCGCCCTGGGCATGCCGCGGGCGACGATCTTCCGCAGGATCATCCTGCCCCAGGCGATGCGCGTCATCGTCCCGCCGATCGGCAACGAGACGATCTCGATGCTCAAGACCACGTCGCTGGTCTCGGCGATCCCCTTCACGCTTGAGCTGACGTTCATCGCGCGTCAGCGCGGCCAGGCGACGTTTGCCCCGGTACCTCTCCTGATCGCCGCGGCGATCTGGTACCTGGTGATCACGAGTCTGCTCATGTGGATCCAGTCGATCATCGAGAAGCACTTCGCGAAGGGCTTCGAGCGGCGCGATAACACGGGCGGGCAGACCGCCTCGGACGGCACGGCTTCGGATGAGGACGAAAAGATGAATGGCAAGCTCAAATTTGTGGATGTGACACCATGACGGGTACGGATCTGGAGACGGCAACCGGCGTGACGCCCATGGTGGCGGTGCGCGGAGTCCATAAGTTTTTCGGTGATCTGCACGTGCTGCGCGGCATCGATCTGGATATTGCTGCCGGTGAGGTGTGCGTCATCCTGGGTCCCTCGGGTTCGGGTAAGTCCACCCTGCTGCGCTGCCTGAATATGCTGGAGGACATCAGTGCGGGCCGCGTGTACGTCGATGGTCACCTGCTGGGCTACCGTGTGGACTCCAAGGGTGTCCTGCACGAGCGCCGTGACAGGGTGATTGCCGCGCAGCGCTCCCACATTGGCATGGTGTTCCAGCGTTTTAATCTCTTCCCGCATATGACGGCGCTGGAGAACGTGATGGAGGCTCCGGTTCAGGTGCTCAAGCGTTCGAAGAGTCAGGCCCGGGCGCAGGCCCTGGAGTTGCTTGACCGGGTCGGTCTGGCGGATCGCGCGGACCACTACCCCGCCGAGCTGTCGGGTGGCCAGCAGCAGCGTGTGGCGATTGCCCGAGCGCTGGCGATGGATCCGGAGATCATGCTCTTCGATGAGCCGACGTCTGCGCTCGACCCGGAGCTGGTGGGCGAGGTTCTCCAGGTCATGCAGGACCTGGCCGCGTCGGGCATGACGATGGCCGTGGTGACCCACGAGATCGGTTTCGCCCGCGAGGTCGCCGATCAGGTGGTCTTCATGGACGGCGGCGTGATCGTCGAGGCGGGCGCTCCCGCCGACGTGATCGATAATCCGCAGGAGGAGCGCACCAAGGAGTTCTTCTCCAAGGTTCTCTGAGCCAATCAACGAGGCCGGGGCTGGTTATTCCAGTCCCGGCCTTTGTCGTGGGCGCGCTCGGGCGTCGCCCAGTGCGAGCAGGTGATGGGGATCGCGCGCGGTGAGGGGCGCGCGACGGCTCGCGTGGATGACGGGCTCAGGTCAGGGTGACGAGGTCGAGGTAGCTCTCGTCCCACAGGTCCTCGTCGGCGTCGGGTAGAAGGAGGACGCGCTGGGGGTTGAGGGCTGTGACGGCGCCGGGGTCGTGGGTGACGAGGATGACGGCGCCCTCGTAGTCGCGCAGGGCGGCGAGGATTTCTTCACGTGAGGCGGGGTCGAGGTTGTTGGTGGGCTCGTCGAGGAGCAGGACGTTGGCGCCCGAGACGACGAGCGTGGCCAGGGCGAGTCGGGTCTTTTCGCCGCCGGAGAGCACGGAGACGGGTTTTTCGACGTCGTCGCCTTGGAAGAGGAATTGGCCGAGGATGTTGCGCACGTGCGTGTCGTCGAGGGTGGGGGCGGCCTCGGCCATGTTTTCGCGGATGGTGCGCGTTTCGTCCAGGGTTTCGTGTTCCTGGGCGTAGTAGCCGAGTTTGAGCCCGTGGCCGGGCACGACGCGTCCCGAGTCGGGTTCTTCGATGCCGGACAGGAGGCGCAGCAGCGTCGTCTTGCCCGCGCCGTTGAGGCCCAGGACGACGACTTTGGAGCCGCGGTCGATGGCCAGGTCGACGCCGGTGAAGACTTCGAGGGACCCGTAGGACTTGGACAGTCCCTCGGCGGTGAGCGGCACGCGGCCGGAGGGAGCGGGGTCGGGGAAGCGCAGGCGCGCGACCTTTTCCTGGACGATCTCGGCGCCGGCTTGGGCGAAGAGTTCTTCGGCGCGGCGCAGCATCTGCTGGGCGGCGACAGCCTTGGTCGCCTTGGCCCTCATCTTCTCGCCCTGGGCCTTGAGATGTTCGGCTTTCTTGAGGGCATTGGCGCGTTCTTTGCGCCGACGCCTCTCGTCTTCCTCGCGCTGCTTGAGGTAGGCGGCCCACCCCAGGTGGTAGATGTCGACGTGGGCGCGGTTGGCGTCGAGGTAGAAGACCTGGTTGACGGTGTCGCCCAGGAGCTTGACGTCGTGGGAGATGATCATGACGCCGCCGGGGAAGGTTTTAATCCAGTCGCGCAGCCACACGATCGAGTCATGGTCGAGGTGGTTGGTGGGCTCGTCGAGCAGGAGCACGTCGGCGTCGGAGAAGAGGACGCGGGCGAGCTCGACGCGGCGACGCTGGCCGCCCGAGAGCGTGTCGAGCGTCTGGTCGAGGACGCGGTCTTCGAGGCCTAGGGAGTGGGCGATCTGGGCGGCCTCGGCGTTGGCGGCCCATCCGCCAGAGTTGGTGAACTGCTGGTCGAGCTTGACGTAGCGTTCCATGGCCCGCTGCTGGCGGGCGCCTTCGGTCGTGGACATCTCGTGCTCGGCCTTGCGGATGCGCGCGATGATCGAGTCGATGCCGCGCACGGAGATGATGCGGTCGCGGGCCAACATGTGCGGGTCGCCGACGTGGGTGTCCTGCGCGAGGTAGCCGACGGTGCCGTTGGAGCTGATGGTTCCGGTGTGCTCGGCCGCTCCCCCGCGGTCGGCTTCGCCGGCGAGGAGGCGCATGGTCGTGGTCTTGCCGGCGCCGTTGCGTCCGACGAGGCCGATGCACATGCCTTTGTCGATGCGGAAGGTCGCGTGGTTGACGAGTTCGCGGGCGCCGATTCGCAGCGAGAAGTCCTGGACGTTAATCACGCTCCAAGAGTAGAGGGAGGGATCGTTGTGGGCGAATCAACCCGGCCGATGGCCCATCCTGTTGGCCCACCTTGCAGCAATTGCGGGCACAATGGGTGGTGCATATAACCATTCCATCTCGGTATTGTGAGGATTGTACCCATGTCAGATAGCCCGATCCCGTCTGGATCGGCGCGCCCCGCGCGCGCCCTCGACATCATCTCGGTCGCGTTCGTCGCGTTGCTGCTTATTTCCAATATCGCCGCGACGAAGGCGTTCATGGTGGGATCATCCACCCACTATTTGATTTTCGATGGGGGCGCGATTCTCTTCCCTCTGACCTACATCATCGGTGACGTGCTCTCAGAGGTGTACGGTTTTGCCCGCGCGCGGCGGGTCATCATCATGGGCTTCGTGGCCTCGTTCCTGGCCTCGCTCACCTTCTTCATCGTCCAGTACCTGCCGCCGTCCCCCGACTACGAGAACCAGGAGGCCTTTGCGGCGGTTCTGGGCGTCGTGTGGCGCGCGGTTGTCGCCTCGCTCGCGGGTTACCTGGCCGGCCAGCTCCTCAATTCCTACGTGCTCGTGTGGATCCGCAAGAAGTGGGGCACCAAACACCTGTGGGCGCGCCTGATCGGCTCAACGATCGTCGGCGAAGCCGCGGACACGGTCCTGTTCTGCACGATCCTGTTCTACGGCGAGATGTCGATGGGCAATTTCATCAACTACCTGGTGACCGGCTACTTCTACAAGGTCCTGCTCGAAGTTGTCCTCCTGCCCCTGACTTACCCCGTGATCGCTGCCATCCGCCGCGTTGAAGGCCTACACAAGGACGAGGTGTTCGACCGATGAACGATAACTGGCTTCGTGCCCCCTCGCCCGAGGAGTGTGCGCCCTTCGACGCCACGGCCTCGTCGGGAACCCACTGCCCCGACCGCGGGTTCGAGGTCGGCACTCGCTGGGCGTCGAGCGTGGGCTTGGGCGCACGGGCGTCATTCACACGGCGCACGGCATTATCCGCACTCCCGCCTTCATTCCCGTGGGCACGAAGGCAAACGTCAAGGCCCTCACCCCTGAGATGGTCCGGGCCCTGGGAGCCCAGGCGGTCCTGGCCAACGCCTACCACCTCTACCTCCAGCCCGGCTCCGACATCGTCGACGAGGCGGGTGGCTTCGCCTCCTTCATGAACTGGTCGGGGCCCACCTACACGGATTCGGGCGGCTTCCAGGTGCTCTCCCTGGGCGCGGGCTTCAAGAAGGTCCTCTCCCAGGAGTTTTCCGGCAAGGCGGACCCGAATGACCCGGCCGTGCAGATGCAGGCGATCAAGGCCTCCAACGCGGTGGTCGATAACGATGGCGTCGTGTTCTCCAGCCACATCGACGGCACGAAGCACCGCTTCAACCCCGAGGTGTCGATGGGGATCCAGCATCAGCTGGGCGCCGACATCATGTTCGCCTTCGACGAGCTCACCTCCCTGCTGCACCCGCGCGACTACCAGATCGAGTCTCTCGAGCGCACGCACGCGTGGGCTCGGCGCTGCCTCGCCGAACATCGCAGGCTCACCTCCGAGCGCGCGGGCAAGCCCTACCAGCAGCTGTGGGGCGTCATCCAGGGCGCACAGTGGGAGGATCTGCGCCGCGAGGCTGCCCGCACGATGGCCGACATGGAGGTCGGCGGCCAGCGCTTCGATGGCTTCGGCGTGGGCGGGGCCCTGGAGAAGGAGAACCTGGGCACGATCGTGTCCTGGGTGTGCGAGGAACTGGGCGAGGACCGCCCTCGCCACCTGCTCGGGATCTCCGAGCCTGAGGATCTTTTCGCCGGCGTCGCGGCGGGCGCCGACACCTTCGACTGCGTCAACCCCTCGCGCGTGGCGCGCAACGCGGCGATCTATTCGCCCGACGGGCGCTTCAACATTACGAACGCGCGCTTCAAGCGTGATTTCACGCCGCTCGTGCAGGGCTGCGAGTGCTACACCTGCACCCACTACACGCGCGCCTACATTCATCACCTGTTTAAAGCCAAGGAGATCCTGTCTTCCACGCTGGCTACCATTCACAACGAGTGGTTCACGCTGCGCCTGGTCGACAGTATTCGCGCCTCCATCGAGGACGGATGCTTCGAGGAGTTCCGTTCCGATATGCTCGGTCGATATCAGGCCGGGCGCCGCCCCTGAATACAAGGAGTATCGATGAGCTTCAACGACAACATTCACCTGGATCCTTCGCGCGTGCGCACCTCTGGCGCAGGCCGCAAGATCGTGGGTGCCGGCGGCGGCTCGTTCCTGGGTATCCTACTGATCCTGGGCTTCTCGTATCTCACCGGCATTGACCTGACGAGCCTGATCTCGTCCTCGGCCCCCTCCACGTCCTCGTCCTCGTCGTCGGTGGACGTCTCGACGTGCCAGACTGGCGCGGACGCGAACGAGCGCGTCGAGTGCCGCATGGTCGCCACCGCACAGTCGCTGGATGAGGTGTGGAAGACCCAGCTCGCCGATCAGGGCACAGGCGTTGCCTACAAGCTTCCCGATTTCCAGATCTTCTCGGACAGTGTGTCAACCGCGTGCGGATCGGCGACCAGCGCCGTTGGCCCCTTCTACTGCCCGGGTGATTCGACCGTCTACCTCGACCTCGGTTTCTTCAACGACATGGTGACGCAGTACGGCGCATCCGATTCGGTGCTCGCCCAGGAATACGTGGTCGCCCACGAGTGGGGCCACCACATCCAGAACCTGCAGGGCGTGTTCCGCACCTACAACACGCGCGAGACCGGCTCTCAGGGCGCTGGCGTGCGTTCGGAGCTTCAGGCCGACTGCTACGCGGGCGTGTGGATGCACTGGGCCTCGACCACCCCCGATCCGACGACGGGCACGCCCTACCTCCAGGCTCCGAGCGCTGATCAGATCATGGGTGCGCTGCAGACGGCCGAGGCGATTGGCGATGACCGTCTCCAGTCGAAGTACCAGGGGACGACCAACCCCGAATCCTGGACGCACGGCAGCGCGCAGCAGCGCGCGACGTGGCTGCAGAAGGGTTTGGACTCCGGCGACATTGCGACGTGCGACACCTGGAGCACCCCTCACGTATGAGTGGGATTGTGTCCCTCGGTACACTAGTCGAGGCCGATGACAGGAGGTTGCCATGACACGTAGCATCACCGACCAGGCACACGACTTCTACGACGCAGTGCCCTACGAGGTGCCCACGCCGGACACCTCGCTGTACGCGCTCCTCGACACCACCGCCCGCCTCTACCCCGATCGCGTCGCCCTGGACTACTTCGGGGCAACCACCACCTACGCGCAGGTGCGCGATCAGGTGCTGCGCGCCGCGCGCGTCTTGCACGAGGCCGGGGTTGGGCCCGGGGACACGGTGGCCATTTCGCTGCCGAACTGCCCGCAGGCTTTCGTTGCCTTTTACGCGTGCATGCGCATCGGCGCGGTGGCCGCCCAGCACAACCCGCTGGCCCCGGCCGCGGAGGTTGCGGGTCAGCTGGAGCGCCACGGCGGGCGCGTGGCGATCGTGTGGGAAAAGTGCGTGGATGCTTTCCCCCTTGACCGTCTCGACACGGTCTTCACGGTGGACATCTCCCGCACCATGCCCGCCTCGCAGCGTTTCTTGCTCAGCCTGCCCGCCCCGCGCGCACGCGACATGCGCGCCCAGCTGCGCGGCCCCGTGCCCGCGGGCGCCGTCTCCTGGGACCGGGCCACGGCCTCGTCCCGCGCCATCGACGCCGAGCACCCGCTGCCCTCCCCCAACGATCGCGCCGTCATCTTGCACACCTCGGGCACTAACGGCGTTCCCAAGTCAGCGCCGCTGACCCACCGCAACATCGGCGTCAACGTCAACCAGTGCTTGTTCTGGGTGTGGAAGCTGCACGAGGGTGCCGAGACCTTCTTCTCGCTCCTGCCCTACTTCCACGCCTTCGGCCTGACGTTCTTCCTGTGCGCGGCCGTGCGCAAGGCTGCCACCCAGGTGCTCCTGCCCAAGTTCGATGCGCAGATGGCCCTCGACGCGCACGCGCGCCGACCCGTGACCTTCTTCGTGGGTGTCCCGCCCATGTTCGAGCGCATCTTGGCGCGCGCGAAAGAGACGGGCGCGGATCTGTCCTCCATCCGATACTCGGTCGCCGGCGCGATGCCGCTGTCGACCACACTGGCCGCCAACTGGGAGGCCGCCACGGGCGGCCTCATCGTCGAGGGCTACGGCCTATCCGAAACCGCGCCCGTCCTGACGGGTGCTCCCCTGTCCGCCAAGCGCCGCCACGGCGTGCTCGGCGTCCCCTTCCCCTCCACGCAGCTGCGACTCGTCTCCCTGGAGGACGACACGCAGGACGTCGAGGACGGCCAGCCCGGCGAGATCATCGTGCGCGGGCCACAGGTCTTCGGCGGGTACCTCAACGCGCCCGAGGAAACCGCGCGCGTCTTCACCTCCGAGGGCTGGTTCAAGACCGGCGACATCGGCATTAACCGCGATGGGTTCATCTCGATGGCCGATCGGAAGAAGGAGCTGATCCTGTCGGGCGGCTTCAACGTCTATCCCTCCCAGGTCGAGGAGGCGATCCGCTCCCTGCCCGGCGTCGCGGATGTCGCCGTCGTGGGCGTGCCTGTGGCTGACGCCACCGAAGAGGTCACCGCTGCAATCATCCTGGAAGAGGGGGCCCAGCGCCTCACCCTGGAGCAGGTGCGCAACTGGGCCGAAAAGTCCATCGCCCACTACGCCCTGCCCCGCCAGATCGTGTTCATCGCCGAGCTACCCCGCAACCAGATGGGTAAGATCTTGCGCCGCAAGGTCGCCCAGGTCGTGCGCGAGAAGCTCGGGCGCTGAGTGAGCGTCAACGGCCCAAACGCCTCGTCAGTTCGTCGACCGCTGCCTTCGTCTGGTTAATCGCCTCACTGAGAGGAATTCGTAACCGCAGGCGTTCGCGCTGTGTGGTTCCGTGCGCCTTCCACTGGGCGCGCAGCTGATCCTGCCTGCTCTGACACTCGAGCAACCGCTCAATCAACGCCACCACGTCCGAGCTCCGGCACAGACTCGGATCCGGATAGAAGCCAACAAGACGAGCGACACGAGCCAAGCGGATACGCGCCATGATGTCCTCGATCAGATGAGCCAGAGAGCGCTGATCAAGGGTGTCGAAAGCCAGCGAGGACAGGAACGCCTTCCCGTGCTCCGTGCGCCGCCACAAAGCGATGCTGCTGTCCACTTCCATGCTGTCGACGTTCAACCCTGTCGCGCGCTTTCGGCGCGACGTCAGAGCTGCCGACAGACAGACGTCGCCGCGGGTGTTCTCCTGGATCAGGAGTGATGGATGCGGAAAACAGCCGTGCACAAGAGCGGCAGTCGACTCGAATGCGCGCGTCTTGCCGAGGGAGGCCCGCACGAACAACACCGCATCGATACGACGATCCATCGCAGCTGTCGCGGGGATACGAGTTGTGCTCTCCTGCGCGACTCCCAGGAGAGTCAGCCCCTCGATCTTGCGCAGACCCTCGCGCTGCGTGCGTGTCAGGTCCGCCTCACGCAGCAGCACATGTGTGGGAATCGTGCGCTCGAAGCGACGTACGCAGGGTGGCAGGGCTAGTGTCGATGCCCAGTCGATGGAGCTCACAGGAGCACCACAAAGCTCACTAGGGAGAAGTCCGCCTCTGACAAGGCTCCCTGGGCAATCGCTCCCGGTGTGAACAGCGATTCCAGGGTCGCTTCTTCTCCCTGCCTGATTGCCGCTGCGACAGCCCGAGTCAGCAGCGCCGAGTACTCGCTCATGTCCTCACCATCACGTGTGGCTCGATTGAAGTGCGCACACAGTGAGGCCAGTGGCTCATGGTGTCCCTCGCACAGTTGCCTGAGCAGGTCCAGGGAACGCGTTGGGTGGGACAGTATCGGTGCGTCCGTCGCGTCCCACGGCACGTAAACCAGAGACAGCGGCTCGGTTGCTCGGCTAGTACCATCGGTGCCTTCACGGCGTTCAAGGCAGAAAATCACTCCCGGGCTCATCTGACCGCGCAGGTCATCCGGGATCGACACGACCGCATGCAAACCCGTCGCCGCGCCTTCCAGTGTGCCCGGGTTCGCGTTCATGTAGCGCTCCAACTCGATTCGGAAATCATCCAACGCGAAATCCGTGATCGACATTCCTCGCCGCATGTCTTCGAGGTCGAGGGTCTCACTGCGCAGCGTGCGCAACTGATCCGAGCGATACTCCAGGTCGTTCATGTCCTCCGAGGGGGTGAGTAGATTCTCCTCACCGGAGGCGCTCGCATCGCCCAGAGCCATGCGTGACTTCACACGCGACTCAAGCTTGATGTAGGACTCCAGGTCGACGTCCGGCCAGAAGGTCACCATCTGAATGTGCTTGTTCGTCGAACCCAGGCGGTCGACGCGGCCGAAGCGCTGCACGATGCGCACCGGGTTCCAGTGCACGTCGTAATTGATCACGCAATCGCAGTCCTGGAGGTTCTGCCCCCTCCGAAATGCAATCCGTTGCAAAGACAATATCGATCTCGCCCTCACGGTCCGCGAGAGCATTGGTTTCCTTCGAACGTGGCGAGAAACGGCCGAGGATATCCTCGAAGCCACCTCGCGCCCGCCGCTTCCCAGCGACGCGGTTGCGGGTGCCCGTCACCTGGGCGCACGTCAGGCCATGGGTCCGGAGCAGATCCGCTGCCAACTGGTCGTACAGGTAGGTCGCGGTGTCAGCGAAGGCGCTGAAAATGAGTATTTTTCTGTTACCCGGATTGATCTGTCCTGCTCCGGTCTTCTCCGCGATCAGCGTCCTCAACGCGCCGAGCTTGGCATCCCGATCGGGGGTCACCGCGCGGGCGTAACCGATGAGCTCGTCGAGGATCTCGATGTCGCGTGTCAGGTCTGCGGACAGAGCCTCGCGATCCACGTCGCGCAAGTCGACGCGCACCTGCGCCCCGACCTCGAACATCTCAGCATCCCGATCATCGAGGCCGTCCTCGAGCCCCTCGATTCCGTAACCCACCGCTACGGAACCGAGGGACCCGCGGGTATTGCGCGCCTCAAGCGCCGCGAGTCGATCCAGGATGTCGGCGCAAGAATTGCGCACGCGGCCCAGCGTCGAACGGAAGGCGCTCACGGAGGACTCCATGCGTTTGAGGAGGTTGACACGCATCAGCACGGCAACCGCGTTTGTCCGATGCAATTCACTGCCAAAGTCGTTGCCGAAGCCCTCGCGGTAGTCGGCCTCGTAGGTCGGCCGAGCGTCCTCGCGCACATAGGACAGAAGCTGATACTGGGCGAACGTCAGGTCGCTGATCATGTCGTAGAGCGCCCCGATAGGAGGCAGCTCGCCGCGTACGTCGATGGGCTCCTGGACGTTGCGTGGAGCGAGGCGGGTGGGGAATGTCCCCGTCTGCGTGCCGTAGTATTTCGCTATGTGCTTTCGGCTACGCGCAATTGTCAGCGCATCGAGAAGCCGGAAATAGTCAGCGTTAACGTACTCGGCGAAACTCTGGGTCGTGTGACGTCCATGCGCCTGCGAACTCCACAGATTGAAGCGTTTTTGTGCCAGCCGCATCACCGAGTCAATGGACGTGATGCCGTCGGTCTTCTCGAGGTAGTCATCGCGCCCCTCCGTGATGAGCTCGATTTGGTTACGCAGGTCGGTGAGGCGATTGTTGATCGGGGTCGCCGACAGCATGAGCACCTTCGTGCGTCCGTTGGCCCGGATCACCTCGTTCATCAGGCGCGTGTAGCGATTCGTGCTCGCCCCGGTCGCGCTCCTGTTGCGGAAGTTGTGGCTCTCGTCGATGACCACCAGATCGAATGTCCCCCACTGCAGGTGTTCCAGGTCGGTGTCCCCGCTCTTCCCACGGCGGCGCGACAGGTCCGTGTGGTTCAACACCTTGTAGGCGAATCGGTCCTTAGCCAGGGGATTACGTTCATCGCTCGCCTGCGTCCATAGCGTCCAGTTCTCACGCAGGCGCTTGGGGCACAGTACCAGGACGTTCTTGTTGAGCTGCTGGTAGTACTTGATGACGGCGAGTGCTTCGAACGTCTTGCCCAGGCCGACGCTGTCGGCGATGATGCAGCCGTTGTACTTTTCCAACTTACGGATCGCCCCAATGACGGCGTCCTTCTGGAAATCATAGAGCTTGCCCCAGATCACCGACTCGAAAAAGCCGGTGTCTTCACGCGGCTTGTGGTCCTGGTTCTCCTGGAGGAAACGCCGGAAGATGTGGTAGAGGGTCAGGAAATAGATGAACTCGGGGGAATTGTCAGTGTGCAGCGCCTCGATCTTCGAAGCGATCTGCTCGGTGACGTCGCAGGTCTTAGCGTCGTCGGCCCACACGGACTCAAATTGCGCCATGAGGAATTCGACCTGCGCCTTGGCCTCATCCCCCGCACAATGGGTGATCATCGTCAGCGTGTCCGGGCGGCGTTCAACTCCCAGTCCCTCCAGGGTGAAGGTGGCGCCCTGTCCCGAAAACAAATGGGGACTCACAGCGGAATCCTCGACGATGTAACTGGGCGTCAACTGAAGCATGTGCTCGCGCTGCACGGAGCGCAGCGTGACCTTCTCCCTCAGCCAGGATGCACACGCCCGCGCGAGAGCGCGCTGGTTGAGCTTGTTGTGCAACGACAGTTCCAGGGCCGAGTCAGCGAGCGCTTTTTCTCTCTCACCCTGCGCACGTTGCGCGATATCAGACTCCGGCGCCCCCGCGACCCGTCCCATGTCTTGAATAAACGTCGGTTCACTGAAGAGAAAACGTACGGAGTCGAGGCGTTCAAGCTCCTCGCGCAGCTCTCCAAAAGCAAAGAGGCTGAAGTGCGCGCTGATGATCGACAGTTTTGCCTCGTCGTCGAGGGCGGCCCGCAGGGAGTCTCCCAGGCGTTTGCCCTCGGTGTTGTCGAGAATCTCCATGGGCCTTACCCCTCTCCTTCATGCCGTGACTCACATTAGGTTACCGGAACATCATGAGGAACGGGACACGCGACACTGGAGCCGCTCGCAGAAGAGAACGGGAGGCGCGGGACCAGTGACCACCGGTTACATACGAGTGTCCCCGGTGCCTAGGGGCACCGGGGACAGGAAACATAGCAAACGCTTAGATGTTGAAGCCGATCGCACGAAGCTGCTCGCGGCCGTCCGGCGTGATGCGGTCGGGGCCCCACGGCGGCATCCACACCCAGTTGATCTGCACGTCATCGGTGACACCCGAGAGGATCGTGTGCGCTTGGCGCTCGATCACGTCGGTCAGCGGGCACGCGGCCGAGGTCAGCGTCATGTCAAGACGCACCTGGTTCTCAGTACCGATAACGACGCCGTACACAAGGCCCAGGTCGACGATGTTGATGCCCAGCTCGGGATCGATGACGTCCTTGAGGGCCTCCAGCACGTTGTCTGCCGACAGGGTGCCCTGTTCGATGACGTCGGTGCCGTCAATCTGGCGGGTGGCAGCGGCGCCTTCCACGGCCTCGTTCGAAGCGGGGACGGCGAAACGCTGCTCGACGGGCTCAGACTGAGCCATCGGGTTGCTCATAACTGTTCCTTTACTGCTCGGCGGGCTCGCCCGCGGTGGAAATATCGATACCGGACTTGGCCATCGCGTCGCGCAGGGCGTACCAGCCCAACAGCGCGCACTTGACGCGGTTGGCGAATTGCGACGTGGACTCCAGGGCGGCCGCGTCTCCCAGCTCGTCGAGGATCTCATCGTCGACGCCCAGGTTGCGCGAATGCATCATGACTTCCATATCGCGGTACAGGCGGCCGATCTCCTCGGCCGACTTACCCGCGGTCAGGTCGGTCATCATGGACAGCGAGGCGCGCGAAATCGAGCAGCCGTCGCCGTCCCACGCCAGGGTGGCCAGCGTGTCGCCGTCGAGCGTGACGCCCAGGGTGACCTCGTCGCCGCAGGTCGGGTTGACCTGATGCGAGGAAGCCTCCAGGCCTGAGGGGTCTCCCTCCCCGTGCTTTTCGCGCGCGTGATCCAGGATCACCTGCTGATACAACTGGTCAAGACTGCCCATAGCTACCTTTCCGAACGGTTCCGACGACTCCGCACAATTCTAGCGGCCGAAGAAGGTTCGCACCTTCGACAGGCCATCCACCAGACGCTCAATCTCTTCGGGAGTCGTTGTGGGCGCCACCGACGCGCGCGCCGAGGACCGAACGTCGAAGAACGCGTGCAGCGGGATCGCGCAGTGGTGTCCGACGCGCACAGCGACGTCCACGGAGTCCATGAACTGGCCGACATCATGCGGGTGCACGCCCTCCACCGCGAATGCAACGACACCGATGCGGTCGACATCAGAGTCGGGTCCGAGCACCTGGATTCCCTCGATCGAGGAAATCCCGTCGAGCATCAATCGCGTGAGTGCATGCTCGTGGGCCTCGACGCGGGCCATGTCGAGCCCCGCCATATAGTCCACGGCGTGGGCCCACGCGGCGATCTGCGCGACGGGCTGGGAACCGGCCTCGAAGCGCTCGGGGGGAGCCATGAAGGTCGAGCTCTCCATCGTCACCCACTCAATCATTGAGCCGCCCGTCAGGACGGGGGGCATGGCTTCGAGCAGGGCCCTCCTCCCCCACAGCGCGCCCGCGCCCGTGGGGCCGAGCATCTTGTGCGCCGAAAAGACCGCGAAGTCCACGTCGAGGGCGGACAGGTCGAGGGGCATGTGGGCGCTGGACTGGCAGGTGTCCAGCAGGATGAGCGCGCCGACGGAGCGCGCCGCCGCGGTGATCGCGGCGACCGGGGAGACGGCACCCGTCACGTTTGAGACGTGCGTGAAGGCCACGAGGCGCGTGTTCGGCGTGATGACCGAGAGGGTCTCCAGGTCGATTCGGCCGTCCGGGGTCAGGTCGAGCCAGGCCAGCTCGGCACCCGTGCGCTCGCACAGCTGCTGCCAGGGCACGATGTTCGCGTGATGCTCGGCTCGGGTGCACACGATGCGGTCGCCCGGGCCCACGCGCAGAGCGGCCGACTCGGAGCCTCCCATCCCCTGCGATGCGTGTCCCATGGACAGGGCGACCAGGTTGATGGCCTCGGTCGCGTTCTTCGTCCACACGATCTCAGTCGGGGACACGCCCACGAACGAGGCCAGGGTCCCCCGAGCGCTCTCAAACGCGTCGGTCGCCTCGTCGCCGAGGAGGTGCGTACCCCGGTGAACCGCACCATTGCTGTGGCGGTAGAACTCGGCCTCAGCATCGATGACGCTGGCCGGCTTTTGGGAGGTCGCTGACGCGTCAAGGTAGGCAATGGGCGCGCCGCCGCGCCCGACGCGACTCAGGATCGGGAAGTCCGAACGGATCGCGTCGAGCTCGGCGGCGGTGAAATCCATAGGCACGGGTATCAGAGGCCCAGGTACTTGTCGTAGCCGTTCTCTTCGAGCTCGTCGGCCAGCTCGGGGCCGCCCTGAGCGGCGACGCGGCCATCAACGAACACGTGAACGTGGCTGGGCTTGATGTAGCGCAGGATGCGGGTGTAGTGCGTGATCAGCATGACGCCGCAGCCGGTCTCGCCGTGGACGCGGTTGACGCCCTCGGACACGATGCGCAGCGCGTCGACGTCGAGGCCGGAGTCGGTCTCGTCGAGGACGGCGAAGGAGGGCTTGAGGAGCTCCATCTGGAGGATCTCCAGGCGCTTCTTCTCGCCACCGGAGAAACCGACGTTGACGTCGCGCTCAGCGAAGTCGGGATCCATGCGCAGGTTCTCCATGGAGCTCTTCATCTCCTTGACCCACGTGCGCAGGGCGGGGGCCTGGCCGTCAATCGCGGTCTTGGCGGTGCGCAGGAAGTTGGAGACGGACACGCCCGCGACCTCGACGGGGTACTGCATGGCCAGGAAGAGGCCAGCCTTGGCGCGCTCGTCGACGCTCATCTCGGTGATGAGCTGGTCGTCGAGCCACGCCTCGCCCGAGGTGATCTCGTAGTCGGGGTGACCGGCCAGGGCGTAGGCCATGGTGGACTTACCGGAGCCGTTGGGGCCCATGATGGCGTGGATTTCGCCGGAGTTGATGGTGAGGTTCACGCCCTTGAGGATCTCCTTGGGGCCCTCGGCGGTCTCGACGGAGACGTGCAGGTCCTTAATGCGCAGAGTCGACATGTGTATTCCTTAAAGCTCAGTTGTTACGGGACTTGGCCAGCTCGGCCTCGACGGTTGCCATGAGGTGGTCGACCACCTCGGGGACGCCAATCTGGTTGATCAGCTCGGCGAAGAAGCCGCGCACGACGAGGCGACGGGCCTCGGCCTCGGGAACGCCGCGGCTCATCAGGTAGAAGAGCTGCTCGTCGTCGAAGCGGCCGGTCGCGGAGGCGTGGCCCGCGCCCTCGATCTCGCCATTCTCGATCTCGAGGTTGGGCACGGAGTCGGCCTTGGCGCCCTCGGTCAGCACGAGGTTGCGGTTCAGCTCGTAGGTGTCCGTGCCGTCTGCGGCCTCGCGGATCAGGCAGTCGCCGATCCACACCGAGTGCGCGTCCTTGCCCTGCAGGGCGCCCTTGTAGGTGACGCGCGAGAAGCACTTGGGCTGGGAGTGGTCCACGAAGACGCGGTGCTCGAGGTGCTGGCCGCCGTCCACGAAGTAGATGCCCAGCATGTTCAGCTCGGCGCCCGGGCCACGGAAGTCCGTGTCGGCGCACAGGCGCACGAGGTCGCCGCCGAAGGTGACGACGATGTGGGTGAGCTTGGAGTCGCGGCCCAGGGCCAGTCGCTGGTTGGAGGCGTGCAGGGTGGTGTCATCCCACTCCTGCAGCGACACGACGGTCAGGTTGGAGCTGTCGCCAGCCTCGACCTCGACGGTCTGGTTGAGGGCGGCCTGAGCCGAGCCCGTGTGCGACAGGATGACGGTTGCCTTGGAGAAGGCGGCCGCACGGATCACGATGTGCTGGGCGCGGGTGCCCTCAACCTCGGAGACGTTGATGCGCACGGGTGCATCCAGCTCGGCCTCGGCGGGGATCTCGACGATCGTGGCCAGCTCGAAGCCGTTCCAGGCGACGACTGCAGTGCGGTCGCCGGGAGCCAGGACGGTGCCCAGGCGCTTGTCGTCGCGGGCAACGGTCTCGACGGTGACCGGGGCGGGTGCCTCGACGGTGACGGGAGCATCGCCCGCGTCGTAGTTGGCGGGCTCGAACAGGCGCTCGATGCGACGCATCGGGGTGAAGCGCCAGTCCTCTTCGCGACCGCGGGGAACCGCGATGTCGGTCAGGTCGAAGGAGGTCGGACGGTCCGCGCGCGAGGGGTGGGCCTTCTCGGCGTCGGCCCCGTGCGAGTGGGCCTTGTTCATGGTCTCGACAATAGTGTTGGGGGTCGTCATCAGCCGACGGATCCTTCCATCTGCAGTTCAATGAGGCGGTTGAGCTCGAGGGCGTACTCCATCGGCAGCTCCTTGGCGATCGGCTCGACGAAGCCGCGCACGATAGTGGCCATGGCCTCGTTCTCGTCCAGGCCGCGGCTCATGAGGTAGAAGAGCTGGTCGGCGCTCACCTTGGTGACGGTGGCCTCGTGACCCATTTCGACGTCATCCGTGCGCACGTCGACGTAGGGGTAGGTGTCGGTACGCGAGATCTTGTCCACCAGCAGGGCGTCGCACAGTACGTTCGACTTGGAGTGGCGGGCACGCGCGTTGACTGCACGAGGCCACGGTAGGACGTGCGGCCGCCGCCGCGCGAGACGGACTTCGACACGATGGAGGACGAGGTGTGGGGCGCCATGTGCACCATCTTGGCGCCCGTGTCCTGCTGCTGGCCGGGGCCGGCAAAGCCGATGGACAGCGTCTCGCCGCGGGCGTGCTCGCCCATCAGGAAGCAGGCGGGGTACTTCATGGTGATTGCGGCACCCATGTTGCCGTCGACCCACTCCATGGTGCCACCCTCTTCGACGATGGCACGCTGGGTCACCAGGTTCAGGACGTTCGTCGACCAGTTCTGGATCGTCGTGTAGCGAACGCGAGCGTCCTTCTTCACGAAGATCTCGATGACGCCCGAGTGCAGCGAGTTCTCGTCGTAGATCGGCGCGGTGCAGCCCTCGACGTAGTGCACGTAGGAGCCCTCGTCGGCGATGATGAGCGTTCGCTCGAACTGGCCCATCGCGGAGGTGTTGATACGGAAGTATGCCTGCAGCGGGATCGTCACGTGCACGCCCTTGGGGACGTACACGAAGGAGCCACCCGACCACGCGGCCGTGTTCAGCGCCGAAAACTTGTTGTCGCCGGCGGGCACGCACTTGCCGAAGTACTCCTCGAAGATCTCGGGGTACTCGCGCAGGCCCGTGTCGGTGTCGGTGAAGATGACGCCCTGGCGCTCCAGGTCTTCCTGGATCTGCTGGTAGACGACCTCGGACTCATACTGGGCGGCGACGCCGGAGACCAGGCGGGCCTTCTCCGCCTCCGGAATACCGAGACGATCGTAGGTGTCGCGGATTTCCTCAGGGGAGGTCCTCCCAGTCGTTGACCTGACGGTCCGTGGGACGCACATAGTACTTAAAGGCGTCGAAGTCCACGTGGGACAGGTCGGGACCCCAGGCCGGCATGGGCTTGCGCTCGAACAGCTCCAGGGCCTTGAGGCGACGCTCCCGCATCCACTGCGGTTCGTCCTTCACATCCGAGATAAAACGGACAATTTCTTCGTTAATGCCGGTGGGGACGTCCTTGGAGTAGTCGTCGGAATCGTGCCAACCGTATTCGTAACCGCCAATCGACTCGATGATCTCGTCATCAGTCATACGACGGTCCTCAGCGCCCGAGGCGCGTGCCTGCGTCATAGTTGTGTCAACCTCTCGTTCTTAACCGTGTGCTACTTGCGTCGCACGTTCCTCGCGCCGGGGCGGATGATCGGCATGCCCACCGGTATGTGGGTGGTGCACACGTGTCCCCCGCCCGCGAGCGTGGAAAGTCTCTGGACGTGCACGTCGAGCAGCTTGCCGAAGGCAATTGTCTCGGCGTCGCACAGCTGGGGGAAATCCCCCGCCACGTTCTGGATCGGGCAGTGTCCCTGGCACAGCTGAACAGCCAGCGTGCCTCCCCCGATGTCGCGGACGGTCGCGGCGTATCCGTCCTGCGTGAGCGCGTCTGCCAGCGCTTGGGCACGAACCCTGGGATCCGATCCCGCGTCGCGCACGATGGGCGCGTAGCGGCGCTCAATCTCGCGCGAGCGCGCGGCTGCGAAGGATTCGACGGCCTCTTCTCCCCCAACTTGCCCCAGGTATCCTAGCGCCTTGGAGGCCAGGTCGGAGTATCCGTCGGCGAGATGAATGTGGGCGCGCTCGGTGGCCACGTAGTGACGCGCGGGGCGTCCGCGTCCCCGCTTGGAGGGTGCGCCGGGCTCGTGCTCGGCGATCTCCTTCGACTCCAGCAGGAGCGTGATGTGGCGGCGTACCGCGGCCGTCGTCAGGCCCAGGACCTTGGCGATAGCCGAGGCCGTGACCGGTCCCTTTTCAACGATGAGATCGAGCACCTGCTGACGGGTTGTGGCGTCTACTTCTTCAGCCACCTGTCCTCCGCTCCGACACGCATCTCGCGCGCTCCAATCCGTGCTTTTCTCTGGAAAGAAGTCTACGCTAATTTGGATAAAGAGGCGTTGCGAAAAGCGTATCGGAGTGTTACACCACCCACATGTCGAGGGACTTACGGCCTATTATCGGGTAATCAGCGAAGCCAGGGAGCACCCGGCTCCCTCAGCCCCTCCCAGCCACGGCCTCGTGCCGCGTGTGCCGAGAGGATGCCGATGACCGTCGACGGGTTGTGCAGGCGCCCAGCGAGCACCCAGTCCAGGGCGTCAGAGAGCGAGACCCACGCGTACTCCATCGTGGCTTCCTCATCCTCGCGCTCGAAGCTGGTCTCCGTGGTCTCCAGGTCACGCGCGAGGAAGACGCGCAGCGGCTCGGTCGAGCCGCCCGGAGAGGTAAAGAAGTCGACGAGCACGTCCCAGCGCGCCGCCTTCAGGTCGGCTTCCTCGGCGAGTTCGCGCTCGGCTGCCACGCGTGAATCCTCGCCGGGAATGTCCAGCAGGCTGGCGGGAATCTCCCACAGGGAGGCGTTCACCGGGTGGCGGTACTGGCGCAGGAGCAGGATCTCCTCGGCGCCCTCCTCGCCGCGCATGACGACGACGGCCACGGCGCCCGGGTGGCGCGTGTACTGACGGACGACAGGTTCCTCGCCCTCGACGACCACGACGTGATCCTCCACCATGTCCACGATCCGGCCGCTCCACGCAGTCGTGGACTCAGTCACCGTATGGGGCGTGTGGCGGTCTTCGATCGAGGAGATCTGGTCGGCGGAGAGGAAACGCATCGAAAGTCTCATTCCTTGTGGTCGTTACGTGATGGGTCGACGTCGCGCGCTCGGCGGACTTGTCACCTCGGCGAGGCACCGGGCGTATCGTACCCGGGACGGACCTCAGTATAGTGTCACACCCGAGGTCGTGGCTGGCTTACGGGTATGGGCGAGCCCCGGCGACCTGGGAGATCGCAGGGGCTCGTGCCGGAGGTGTCAGGTTTACTTGACGGTCGGGATGACGGACTGCGCGCCCGTGCCCACGCCGTAGGCGCGAGCGCCGGTGGCCTTGTGGGACAGGGCCAGTGCCGTGTCGACGGCCGCCAGGGTCGTTCCGACCGAGTCGACGGTCGTGACGGCGGTGCCGGAGGTGCGGATCTGGGCGATCATCGTGTCGCGGCCCGAGCCGTCACCGACGACCACGCCGGAGGTGGTGCCCACTGCCAGAGCCAGTCCGGTCCACGCGTCGGCACTCGCCGGAGCGGACGAGGCCGTGGCGGTCGTCTGCGCGCGAGGACCGATCGCGACGATCGTGGTCGCCCCGCCGGCGGGGTCCTCGTCGATCATCATGAGCGGGGTGGATTTGTCGGTGAGAATCTGGCGCAGCAGGTCCGTCTCGGGACCCGTTTCGGTCAGCACCTGAATGATCGCGTGGCCCACGACGCCGTCGGCGCTTGCGCCCTTCGCGCCGCTCGAGGACAGGTGAGAGGACAGCGAGGTGGACAGTGTCGAGCGGTACTGGCTCATGGAGGTGGACTGCCAGTTGTCGGTCAGGCTGACACGGCCGACGACGGAGGCACCCGCGTCAGTCAGGGTCGAGCGAATGGCGGACACGTCGTCCTCGGAAGCACCCGGCAGGACGACCAGGGCGATCTTCGAGCCGGACAGCGAACCGGTGAGGGTCGAGGAGGCCAGGGCCTTCAGGCCCGCGGCCTCGGCGTCCGCCTGCGCGCTCAGCGCCGGGTCGGAACTCGCAGCCGAGGAGGAGGGATTCATGCCCGTGTTGATCGTGCGCTGCAGCGGGCCGGCGCCCAGGACGACGCCGACGGCCAGCGCGATGAAGATCCCGATGATCGAGACGACGTGGTAGCGGAAGTTAATCATTGGGCTCCTCCAGCAGCATGCGTGAGCGACGAGAACAAAGACGTGATCGGGTACAGCAGGTCATTACCCCACGGGGTGGACCACAGAGCCACTCCCATGAGAACGAGCGCGACGAGCGCGAGCATCACAAGGGTCCAGCCGCGCGGGCGGGGACGGAACGTGGCGGCAACTGCCGGGGCACCAATCAGACGCGAACCGCACGCCAGGCGAGAGAAGAACGCGGGTGCGACCAGGGACCGTCCAGCGTCAACCAACTCGGCCTCGCCGTAGGACACGCCTGCGGTGACGATGGCGCTTGCGTGCGAGTGTGCGGCGACGACCATGGCCGCGTCGAGCGAGGAGCCCGACATCGTGACGGACGAGTGAACGATGCCCATACGGTCCAGGCGCTGGGCACCGGGAGCCAGGCCATCGCCGCCGACGCGCACGATGAAGCAGCCAGCCTTGCGGATGGCTTTCTCGCTCATCAGTTCGGCGTCGCCGATGACTGCGTCGAGAGGCAGACGCGCCTTCAGGGCGACGTCCGCTCCCCCGTCCACGGCGACGACGTAGGGCGCGGCTTCGGCGCGCCAGCGGGCCAGCGCGCGCAGCTGCTTGGCGGCATCCGAGGCGTCCGTGACCAGCAGGATCGGCCGATCTGCCAGACCCGGCAGCTCCGGGACGCCCTCACCGCGCAGAACGGTCGGGCCGTCCTTGGCCAGGTAGTCCTCAATCGCGCCTTCGAAGCCGGCGAAAAGGGCGGCCGAGTCCGCGACCTCGATCTCCAGATCCTCGTCCTCGACGCGGTTGCCGGTGGCAATCAGGGTGCCCTCGAGCAGGACCTTGCTGCCCGTGACCGTGACTTCCTGGCCTTCGCGCAGGGACATGACGTCCTGGCCCAGGTCGTCCACGAGAAGGATGCCGGCGTCGAGGATGAGCCGGGGACCCAGGGCGGCGACGCGTCCCGTCAGCGACGGCTGGGCGTTCAGTACCGCTGCTGGGCCTGCGGCCACCAGCGCTGCGGCACTGTCCCTGTCCAGGTCGGCGACGTTAATGACGGCGATGTCGCCGCTCTCCAGGCGCGTCGCGAGGTGCTTGGGTCGGTCGTCAATACGAACCCGCCCCGTGCGGGCGCTTGCTGTAGTTGAACGTGTGTCACTCATCCCTGCGATTGTGACACGGCGGAGGCCAGGACGCGCGAGGCGTGGCGGCGCGCCGCCTGTGAGTGCGGATCCCCACCCATCATGCGGGTGAGTTCAGCCTCGCGGTCGGTGCCCGTGACCTCGCGGACGTTCGTCGTGCCGTCGTTCTTTTCGATGACGAGGTGTTGGTCGCCAAAGGCCGCAACCTGCGCCAGGTGGGTCACGACGATGACCTGGCGGCTGTGTGCCAGGCGCTTGAGACGTGCGCCCACCTCCGTTGCCGTCTGGCCGCCGATACCGGCGTCGATCTCATCGAAGATGAACGTCGACGAGGCCTCGGTGCGTCCCAGCATCAGCTCCAGAGCGAGCATGACGCGCGAGAGCTCGCCGCCGGAGGCACCCTGTCCGAGCGGGCGCGCGGGCGCGTGCGGGTGCGGCTGGAGGCGGAACACGACCGTTTCGCAACCGTGGGAGGTCGGCTTGGTGGGCTCCAGGTCGATGTGAAGGGTTGCGTCAGGCATCGCCAGGGCGTGGATCTCCTCGTTGACGCCCTTGGCGAGCTCACGGGCCAAGCGTGTGCGCGCCTTCGTCAGGCGCGCACCGACGTCGAGGACGAGGCGCTGGGCCGCCGCGAGCTCGCGCTCAACGACCTCGGGGTCCGAGGCCGGGGCGCAGAGTTCCTCCAGGCGCGCGTGGGCCTGTGTGGCCCACACCAGCAGGGACTCGATGTCGGCCGCCCGGCCGCGCAGCGTGTCCTTGATGGCAGCCCTGCGCGCGTGAATCTGCGCGAGTCGCTCAGGGTCCGCATCCAGGCGAGACAGGTAGGCGGACACGTCGTCGGCCAGCGCGTCCAGTTCGAGGGCCTGACTGCGCGCCCGCGCCGCGAACTCAGCCACGGCCTCGTCGAATCGCGCGGCGTCGTCGAGCTGAGCGTAGGCGCTGCGCGCGGCCTCGACCGCGCCCGAAAAGTCGCCGCGGTCGTCTCCCTTGAGGTAGCCCAGCGCCACGCCCATGAGCGCACGCAGGTCCTCCACGTTGGCGAGCCGGGACGCTTCGCGGATCAGGTCCTCTTCCTCGCCGACCTGGGGGTCCAGCGCCTTGATCTGTTCGAGGGCAGCGCGCAGGTCCTCGCGCTCCTCCTCGCGGTCGCTGGCGTCTCCGCGCAGCGAATCGAGGCGATGTTTGATTTCCACGGCGGCTCGGAAAGCCTCGCGATACTCCTGCACGAGCGAGGCATGCGTGGCGCCGCCGAACTGGTCGAGGGCGCGGCGTTGGGCGGCCTCCCCCGTCAGACGAATCTGGTCTGCCTGACCATGGATCGTCACCATCGAGCCGACGATCTCGGAGAGCGCGGAGGCGGGTACCGGGCGTGAGCCCAGGTGCGCGCGAGACCGTCCGGCCGCACGCACCGAGCGCCCCACGATCAGCTCGCCGCCCTCGACGATGCCGCCAGCCTCCTCCACGCGGGCCGTAATCTGGTCGCCGACCGTGAAGATACCGTCGACCGAGAGGCGGTCGGCCCCGCTGCGTACAAGCGCCGCGTCCGCGCGCGCACCGAGGAGCAGCTGCAAGCTCGAGAGCACCATCGTCTTACCCGCGCCGGTCTCGCCGGTCACGACGATCAGGCCGGGGCCGAAGTCCACGTGCGCCGACGCGATCACGCCGAGGTTGGCGATATCGAGAGACTCAATCACCGCGGGCCATCCCTCCACCCGCGCACGGGAAGATTGAACTTGCGAACCAGACGCGCCGAGAAGGGAGTGTCATCGACGCGAACCAGCTGGACCGGCGAGGACCCCACGCGCGCGCGAACGACGCCACCAGCGGGCACCGTCATGCGGCGCAGGCCGTCGCACCACATTTCGGGCGCCGTCCACATGTCGTCGAGCACAACGATCTCCACGCAGGCCGACGGCCCCACGACGAGCGGGCGCGTAAACAGGCCGTGCGCGGCCAGCGGAGCGACGACAATCGCCTCGGTATCGGGCCACACGACGGGGCCGCCCGCCGAGAACGAGTACGCCGTCGAGCCCGTGGGCGTCGACAGGATCATGCCGTCCGCGCCGTAGGTCGACACTTCCTGGCCGTCCACCACGAGCGCGAAGTGCACCGGGTGGGCGACGTCCGTGTGCATAATGACGGCCTCATTGAGCGCCCAGTCCGAGGCCTTAGAACCGTCCGTGCGCTCCATCGTGACATCCAGCGTCATGCGCTGTTCCACCGTGAAGTCGCCCTGCGCGATCTTGCGCGCCAGGTCGCCCGTGCCCGTCGAGCCGAGCTCCGTCAGGAAGCCCATGTGCCCGGCGTTGACGCCGAGCAGGGGCACGCCCAGCGCACGCGCGCTCGAGGCGGCCACCAGAAAAGTGCCGTCGCCGCCGATCGACAACACCATGTCGATGCCGCCCGAGGACGCGTCCTCGACGACCTCAATGCCGTGTTCGGCCAACGCATGCGTCAGCGTCACAGCGCTGGTCACGGCGTTCGTTCGGTTGCGGTGACGCACCATGAGGACACGTGTCATGACTGCCTCCCTGCGGGGCCCTCGGCGACGGCGCGACGGATGTAGTCCGTCAGCTCATCCGCCTTGATCGGATCGGGGTACGCGCGACGCATGAACAGGAAATACTCGACGTTGCCGGAGGGGCCGGGCAGCGGCGACGCCGCGATGGCCGCGATGTCGAGACCCAGACCCATCGCGCATCGAGCAACGTTGTCGACAGTCTCAACGTGGTGCTCCGGGTTGCGCACCACTCCCCCGTGGCCCAGCCGCTCCTTCCCGATCTCAAACTGCGGCTTGACCATGAGCAGGAAGTCCGCGTCGGGGGCGGCCGCTCCCACCAGCGCGGGCAGAACGAGGGTGAGCGAAATGAAGGACATGTCGCCCACGACGAGGCCCGGGGCGGGCGCGACCGATGCAGGGTCCAGGGTGCGCACGTTGGTACGATCGTGGACCTCCACGCGGGGGTCCGACTGAAGCTTCCACGCAAGCTGGCCGTAGCCGACGTCGACGGCGACGACGGATGCCGCGCCCCGACGCAGCAGCACGTCGGTGAAGCCACCCGTGGATGCGCCGGCGTCCAGGCACCGGCGGCCTTCAATGAGGGGAGCCTTCTCGCCGAGGGCGTCCAGGGCGCCCGCGAGCTTGTGCGCGCCGCGCGAGACGTACTCGGGGTCGTCGGATTCTTCGACGACGATGGCTTGAGCGGGGTCCATCTGACGCGCGGGCTTGAGGACCACCTGGCCGTCGAGTTTGACGCGTCCCTCCTCGACCATCTGCGCGGCGGCCGAGCGCGACTTCGCCAGGCCTCGGCGCACCAACTCCGAATCAATCCGTCGCAGTTTCACGCGGTGTCCCTCTCCTGCTCACGCGCTCCGACGCCGCCCGCGGGAACGTGCGCTCCCGCGGGCACGTCGGCTGACAGCGCCCGCCGCAGGTCGGCCTCGATGGCCTCGAGCGTCGAGATTTGCATCGTGGCGCCGAGTTCATCGAAGCCGACCAGGCGGGCGGCCGTCTGTTCACGAAGGGCCATCAGGCCTCGTCGTCCATGTCGGCCGTGGCCTCAAGCAGCGCCTCGAGTTCCTCCTCACCGGGCAGGAAGGCGGGGGTCTGCGCGCTGGGCTCGGGCAGCTCATCGGCGGCCGCACCCTCGGAGTACTCCTCCTCGGAAGAGGCTTCCTCGATGACAGGCTCGGGCGCGACCACGATGCCGGCGGGGTCGTCGTTGTCGACGACGGTGATCTCGGGGCAGGTCACCGGGTTACCGGAGCTGTCCGCCCACTCCCAGGCCGCCGCGGCGAGCGCGCGGTAGGAGTCGATGGAGATCGTGACATCGTCGGTAAGCTCAACGTCGTCGAGTGTGAGCACGCCGGCGCGCGTCACCTTGGCAACCTGCGACAGACCGCAGGTCCAGGTGCCGTCGCGGTGATGCTTGGGAGCAGGGTGGGCCTCGAGCAGGCCGCGCATATCAATCGCCAGGTAGGCGGGACGCTGGCCTCGGGGAGCGCGCAGGACCGCGCGAGCCTGGTGGACGCCGGTCAGGACGTGCATCGCGGGCACGCCAGCTGCGACGGCGCCCATGATGTCGGTCTCGAGGCGGTCGCCCACAGCCATCGGGTTCTTCGCGCCGACGAGCTCGCTCGCGCGGCGGTAGATGCCAGGCTCGGGCTTGCCACCGGCGGTGGGACGCTTGCGGGTAGCGTGCTGGATCGCGCGCACCAGCGAACCGTTGCCCAGGGCCTGCCCGCGCTCGACAGGAAGCGTCGCGTCGAGGTTGGAGGCGTAGAAGGCTGCGCCGCGCTCGATCGCAAAGGCCCCCTCAGACAGGAGGGCCCAGTTGACCTCCTTATCGAGGCCCTGAACGACGGCGGCAGGCTCGTCGTCGGCGGAATCCACGAGCACGAAGCCTTGCTCCTCGAGGGCGAGGCGCAGGCCGGCGCCGCCGAGCACGAACACCTTGGCGCCTTCTTCGAGCTCCTCGGCCATGATCGCGGCGATGTCCATGGCCGACGTCATGACCATGTCGGGGGTCGCCTCGAAGTCCATACCGTTGAGCTTGTCGGCAACCTGCTGAGGGGTGCGCATCGCGTTGTTCGTCACGAACGCGGAGGTCATGCCCATCGTACGTGCCTCGATCACAGAGGCGGCCGCGTGCTCGATGCGCTCGTCGCCGGACCAGGCGGTGCCGTCCAGGTCAAGCAGCGCGCAGTCGAACTCCTCGGCCAGGGCGGTCTCGCAGCCGCGCAGCGGGGAGCGCTTGTTGTCAACGTCGGCGTCCTGGTACAGGGCGACGTCGATGATGTCGGTGTCCTCGACCTCGGCGGGCATCTCGGCGATGACGGCCTCGGCTTCCTCGGTGCGGCCCAGTTCGGTCAGGCGCTCGGCCTTGACCTCCATGAGGCGGCGGCGCAGCTCGTCGTCAGCCGAAGCCGGCAGCACGGCCAGCGCGTCGTCGACGATCACGAGGCCGACGTCGGACTGTCCCAGGTCGGCACGCGCGCCGGAGGAAACGAGCACGAGCTCAACCTGCTCGGCCAGCTCAAGGGACGAGGCATCGGTGGCGTCGATGATGTCGACGGCCTTGTCGGGGTGGCCCAGCCCGCGCTCGGCATCGGCCTCAACGGCGCGCAGCGACTCGTCGCCGCGCATACGGCGCACGGCGCGAACCTCGCGCAGCGCCTCCTCATATCGGCCCGAGGCATACGCGGTCAGAGCAGCGGCCTCGCGGACAACGTCGACGCGGCCGGCGCGGCTCACGGCAGCCTGCGCATGCTGGTAGGCGGCCTCGGGGTCGAGGTCGATCAGCTGGCCAGCCATCACGAGGTGGCGGGCGACGATGTCGCGGTTGGGACCGGACAGCGTCATGAGTGCGCGCGCGGCATCGCCATCAAGCTCGGAGGCGCTCACGCCGGCAGGAATCGTCGGCTCATTCGCGTTGGGGGACACATACTCGTCGGTCGACGAGTAGTTCTGGTAGTTGGCGTCCTTGCGGCGGTCGTTGCCACGAGGGCCACGAGCGTCACGCTCAAACCGGCCGCCGTCGCGGCGATCGTCGCGAGGGGCGCCACGTCGGTCGTCTCGACGCTGGTAACCACCGCGTCCGCGATCCTCGAAACCACCACGGCGATCATCACGACGCTGGAAACCACCACGATCATTGCGACGATCATCACGACCGCCGAACTCACGGCGTTCACCGTCGCGACGCTGGAAGTCGCGCTCACCATCACGACGATCATCACGACGGAAACCACCACGGTCGTCTCGACGCTGGTAACCGCCGCGTCCGCGATCCTCGAAACCACCACGGCGATCATCACGACGCTGGAAACCACCACGATCATTACGGCGATCATCGCGACCACCGAAGTCGCGGCGCTCACCGTCGCGACGCTGGAAGTCGCGCTCACCATCACGACGATCATCACGACGGAAACCACCACGGTCGTCTCGACGCTGGTAACCGCCGCGTCCGCGATCCTCGAAACCACCACGGCGATCATCACGACGCTGGAAACCACCACGATCATTACGGCGATCATCGCGACCACCGAAGTCGCGGCGCTCACCGTCGCGACGCTGGAAGTCGCGCTCACCATCACGGCGATCATCACGACGCTGGAAACCACCACGGTCATCGCGACGCTGATAGCCACCGCGACGATCATCACGGTTCTCGAATCCACCGCGTCCGCGATCCTCGAAACCACCGCGACGATCATCACGATTCTGGTAACCGCCGCGATCGTCACGGCGGTCGTTGCGATCGCGCCACTGAGGCTGACGCTTTGAGTAGTCACCACGGCCGAATCCGCCGCGTCCCTGAGTCTCTTCTGCCATGGTGCTAAACCTCTATTCCTGCGCGCGAGGGCGCTCTTGTCTGTGGTGCGCGTGCAGCGCGTTCAACCACCCAAGTCTAGACGACATTTCCACAGGTCGTGGGTGTGTGGGTGTGAAACGAGAGGGACGGCACGCTTGTGGCGGGCCGTCCCTCTCGGTTTTGTTGTGTTGTGGCGGTGTCCTACTCTCCCACAACCCATCGGTTGCAGTACCATCGGCGCTGCCGGGCTTAGCTTCCAGGTTCGGAATGTTGCTGGGCGTTTCCCCGGTGCTGTGACCACCACAAGATTATTCGTTCAACACCATCCCCCGCCCCGTGTTTTGTTTGGTGGGGGGTGTGGGTTGATCGTGGTTTGTATAGTGGTTGCGGCTGTTTTGCTGCTGTTTGTTGTTCACCCGAACGGTTTGTTTGGGTGGTTGTTTAGTGTTGGCCCATTAGTACCAGTCGGCTCACGAGCACCTTGCGGTGCTTCCACCTCTGGCCTATCTACCCGCTAGTCTGGCGGGGGCCTCTCACCCCGAGTGGGGCGTGGAAACCTCATCTTGAAGCAGGCTTCCCGCTTAGATGCTTTCAGCGGTTATCCCTTCCGAACGTAGCTAACCAGCCATGCACCTGGCGGTACAACTGGCACACCAGAGGTTCGTCCATCCCGGTCCTCTCGTACTGGGGACGGCCCTTCTCAAATTTCCTGCGCGCACAGAGGATAGGGACCGAACTGTCTCACGACGTTCTGAACCCAGCTCGCGTACCGCTTTAATGGGCGAACAGCCCAACCCTTGGGACCAACTCCAGCCCCAGGATGCGACGAGCCGACATCGAGGTGCCAAACCATGCCGTCGATATGGACTCTTGGGCAAGATCAGCCTGTTATCCCCGGGGTACCTTTTATCCGTTGAGCGACCACGCACCCACGTGCCATGGCCGGATCACTAGTTCCTGCTTTCGCACCTGCTCGACCCGTCGGTCTCACAGTCAAGCTCCCTTGTACACTTGCACTCGCCACCTGATTACCAACCAGGCTGAGGGAACCTTTGAGCGCCTCCGTTACATTTTTAGGAGGCAACCGCCCCAGTTAAACTACCCACCAGGCACTGTCCCCAACCCGGATCACGGGCCAAGGTTAAGGTGACCGCTTGAACCAGAATGGTATTTCAACGACGACTCCACCACCGCTGGCGCGGCAGCTTCACAGTCTCCCACCCTATCCTACACAAGTCCAAGCGAACACCAATACCAAGCTATAGTAAAGGTCCCGGGGTCTTTCCGTCCTTCTGCGCGAAACGAGCATCTTTACTCGTACTGCAATTTCACCGAGTTCACGGTTGAGACAGCGGAGAAGTCGTTACGCCATTCGTGCAGGTCGGAACTTACCCGACAAGGAATTTCGCTACCTTAGGATGGTTATAGTTACCACCGCCGTTTACTGGGGCTTAAATTCACCGCTTCACACCCCGGGGGGGTGTTGACGGTTCCTCTTAACCTTCCAGCACCGGGCAGGCGTCAGTGCGTATACATCGCCTTACGGCTTCGCACGCACCTGTGTTTTTGATAAACAGTCGCTTCTCCCTATTCTCTGCGACCCCCAACCCCACCCGCACGCAATGGTGCGGGAAGCCACGGGGTCCTCCTTATCCCGAAGTTACGGAGGAATTTTGCCGAGTTCCTTAACCATGATTCACTCGAACGCCTCGGTATACTCTACCTGACCACCTGAGTCGGTTTAGGGTACGGGCGCGTCATGCCCTCACGTCGAGGCTTTTCTTGGCAGCATAGGATCACCACAAGATGGCACTATCGTGTCACCCTCATCAGTTCTCACCCATCATGCCCCCGGATTTACCTGAGAGACGGGCCACAACCTTAAATACGCACAACCATCGGCGCACTGCAGCTACCTGTCTGCGTCACCCCTGTTAACACGCTTGCCTACAATCACCGGGACCCCAAGACCCACACACACCACCAAACCCGAAGGCTTAGTGGGCGGCAGGCAAATTGGTTAGCACAATGACTTCAGCATGGGCGGTCACAACGCGGTACCAGAATATCAACTGGTTGTCCATCGACTACGCCTGTCGGCCTCGCCTTAGGACCCGACTAACCCAGGGCGGATAAACCTAGCCCTGGAACCCTTAGTCAATCGGCGCTGCGGATTCTCACCGCAGATTCGTTACTCATGCCTGCATTCTCACTCCCACACAATCCACCAGAAGTCACCTCCAGGCTTCACCTCGTGCAGGACGCTCCCCTACCCAACAACACACCAGCACTCCAGTTCCTGGCGCCAGCACAACGCGTTGTTGCCACAGCTTCGGCGGTACGCTTGAGCCCCGCTACATTGTCGGCGCAGAACCACTTGACCAGTGAGCTATTACGCACTCTTTCAAGGATGGCTGCTTCTAAGCCAACCTCCTGGTTGTCACCGCGACTCCACATCCTTTCCCACTTAGCGTACGCTTAGGGGCCTTAGCTGATGATCTGGGCTGTTTCCCTCTCGACTACGAAGCTTATCCCCCGCAGTCTCACTGCCACGCTACACCTAATGGCATTCGGAGTTTGGCTGACGTCAGTAACCCACAGGGCCCATCGGCCATCCAGTAGCTCTACCTCCACCAGGGACCACGCGACGCTGCACCTAAATGCATTTCGGGGAGAACCAGCTATCACGGAGTTTGATTGGCCTTTCACCCCTACCCACAGTTCATCCCCCAGGTTTTCAACCCTGGTGGGTTCGGTCCTCCACACAGTCTTACCTCTGCTTCAACCTGACCATGGGTAGATCACCCCGCTTCGGGTCTAGAACACGCGACAAACGCCAAATTTTTCAGACTCGCTTTCGCTACGCATACCCCACACGGGTTAAGCACGCCACGTATCACTAACTCGCAGGCTCATTCTTCAAAAGGCACGCCATCACCCCACAAGGCTCTGACGGCTTACAGGCACACGGTTTCAGGTACTATTTCACTCCCCTCCCGGGGTACTTTTCACCATTCCCTCACGGTACTATGCACTATCGGTCATCAAGTAGTATTTAGGCTTACCAAGTGGTCTTGGCAGATTCACACGAGATTTCACGAGTCCCGCACTACTCGGGCACCACATCCACACCACACAACACCAGTCCACCTACACGACTCTCACGCTCTACGGTCAGCCATCCCAAACTGTTCGACTCCCAGCATCATACGGCGCGACCCCCCGGCAGAAGGATCCAACATGGCCCCACAACACCAAACACGCAACGGCCGCCGCCTATCACACGCATCTGGTTTAGCCTCCTCCGCTTTCGCTCGCCACTACTCACGGAATATCTTCTCCTACGGGTACTGAGATGTTTCACTTCCCCGCGTTCCCCCCACCACCCTATACACGTTCAGATGATGGTAACCCAGCACAACCCAGGTTAGGTTCCCCCATTCGGACACCCTCGGATAATAACGCTCGCTCGCCAGCTCCCCGAGGCATATCGCAGGCCGCAACGTCCTTCATCAGCTCTTGATGCCAAGGCATCCACCGAATGCCCAACAAAACTAAACAAAACACAAAAAACAGTACAGAACAAATATGCTCGCAACCACTATACAAATCACAAACAACCCACCACACACAACCCACACCAACAACACAACGACTGCTAGCTGGCTGCGCAGGCAACCACCACCAACAGGTGGCGGACGCTCACACGGTGTTGAACGTGAACCCGACAGTGTGCTTGAAAGCCCCCCACCACCAAACAGCAGCAGAGAAACGTTTTATGCCCAACCCAAAAACGCACCCACACCCACCACCCACAATCCGGGCAGTAAACACATGCAGGCACAAGAAAACAACCAACACACCAACCAAAAGGCCACCATGCTGCATTGTCCCCCACAAAACTGGGCTCCCTAGAAAGGAGGTGATCCAGCCGCACCTTCCGGTACGGCTACCTTGTTACGACTTCGTCCCAATCGCCAATCCCACCTTCGACCACTCCCCCCGGACAAGCCGGTTAGGCCATGGGCTTCGGGTGTTACCAACTTTCGTGACGTGACGGGCGGTGTGTACAAGGCCCGAGAACGTATTCACCGCAGCGTTGCTGATCTGCGATTACTAGCGACTCCACCTTCATGGGGTCGAGTTGCAGACCCCAATCCGAACTGAGACTGGCTTAAGGGATTCGCTCCACCTCACGATATCGCAACCCTCTGTACCAACCATTGTAGCATGCGTGAAGCCCAAGACATAAGGGGCATGATGATTTGACGTCATCCCCACCTTCCTCCGAGTTAACCCCGGCAGTCCCCCACGAGTCCCCACCATCACGTGCTGGCAACATAGGGCAAGGGTTGCGCTCGTTGCGGGACTTAACCCAACATCTCACGACACGAGCTGACGACAACCATGCACCACCTGCACACGACCAACTAAATGCCACCACATCTCTGCAGTGCCGCCGTGCATGTCAAGCCTTGGTAAGGTTCTTCGCGTTGCATCGAATTAATCCGCATGCTCCGCCGCTTGTGCGGGCCCCCGTCAATTCCTTTGAGTTTTAGCCTTGCGGCCGTACTCCCCAGGCGGGGCACTTAAAGCGTTAGCTACGGCGCAGAAACCACGGGTGGCCCCCACACCTAGTGCCCAACGTTTACAGCGTGGACTACCAGGGTATCTAATCCTGTTCGCTCCCCACGCTTTCGCTCCTCAGCGTCAGTAACGGCCCAGAGACCCGCCTTCGCCACCGGTGTTCTTCCTGATATCTGCGCATTCCACCGCTACACCAGGAGTTCCAGTCTCCCCTACCGCACTCAAGTCAGCCCGTACCCACCGCACGCCCCCAGTTAAGCCAGAGGATTTCACGGCAGACGCGACCAACCGCCTACAAGCCCTTTACGCCCAATAATTCCGGACAACGCTCGCGCCCTACGTATTACCGCGGCTGCTGGCACGTAGTTAGCCGGCGCTTCTTTACCCACTACCCTCACCACAACCCAAAGCTGCGGCTTGACCATGAGCGAAAGAGGTTTACAACCCGAAGGCCTCCATCCCTCACGCGGCGTCGCTGCATCAGGCTTTCGCCCATTGTGCAATATTCCCCACTGCTGCCTCCCGTAGGAGTCTGGGCCGTATCTCAGTCCCAATGTGACCGGTCACCCTCTCAGGCCGGCTACCCGTCAAAGCCTTGGTAGGCCATCACCCCACCAACAAGCTGATAGGCCGCGAGCCCATCCCCCACCAGAAAAAACCTTTCCACCAACCCCCATGCGAAGATCAGTGAATATCCAGTATTAGCACCCGTTTCCGGGCGTTATCCCAAAGAAGAGGGCAGGTTACTCACGTGTTACTCACCCGTTCGCCACTCATCCACCCAGCAAGCTGGGCTTCAGCGTTCGACTTGCATGTGTTAAGCACGCCGCCAGCGTTCGTCCTGAGCCAGGATCAAACTCTCCGAACAAAAACAAAAACGTTAAAGCCCAGAAAAACCAACCAGAAAACCCGGTCAGCAATCCCAACCAAAACACTCAAAAACAAAAAACAGGCATAAAACAAAAACAAACAAACACACTATCGAGTTCACAAACAACACCCACACACCCCAGACAACCAAACCACAAAGCCCAGCCACCCACAGCAGTGAACCACCACCACAAACCCACAGGCCCGCGGCGACAGGTGAATAATCTACCCACCCCCACACCCAAAGTCAAACCAAAACAACGTGACCCCCAACACACACAACAAAACCCAACAAACACAACGAAAAACGGGCGCCCGGCAATTGCCGAACGCCCGCTCCTCGCGACCAATTAGCTCAGTTCAACGACCGCCAGGTTCTTGCGACCCTTGCGAATGAGAGCCAAACCACCCGCAAGAAGGTCGTTTGCGGAGAAAACGGCCTCGGGATCCTCAACCTTGACGTTATTGACGGAGGCGCCGCCCGAGGAGATGGTGCGGCGTGCGGCGGTCTTACCCTTTTCGAAGCCGAGCGCCACGAGCGCGTCGACGACTGTGGACTCGCCCAGGGTCAGGGAAGCGCGGGGCAGGTCGGCGGTCGCGGCGGCCAGGGTGGCCTCGTCGAGATCGCGGATGTCGCCGCCGCCCCACAGGGCCTGGGTCGCGGCCAGAACGCGCTCGAGCTGGTCGGCGCCGTGCACCAGTTCGGTGACGGAGGCGGCCAGGGCCTTCTGGGCGGCGCGCTGATGGGGGCGCTCGGCGACCTCCAGAGCCAGGGCCTCGATTTCCTCGCGCGTCTTGAAAGTGAAGATCTTGAGGAAACGAACCACGTCCTCGTCAGCCACCTGCAGCCAGAACTGGTAGAAGGCGTAGGGGGTCATCATCTCGGGGTCGAGCCAGATGGCCCCGCCCTCGGACTTACCGAACTTGGTGCCGTCGGCCTTGGTGATGATGGGGGTGGTCATAACGTGGGTGTCGACGCCCTCCACCTTACGGATGAGGTCGACGCCGCCGACCATGTTGCCCCACTGGTCATTGCCGCCGGTCTCGAGCGTGCAGCCGTTGCGGCGGTACAGCTCAAGGAAGTCGTTGGCCTGGAGGACCTGGTAGGAGAACTCCGTGTAGGAGATGCCTTCGTCGGAGGCGATGCGGCGCGCGACGATGTCCTTGTTGAGCATGGTGCCCACGCGGAAGTACTTGCCGATGGTGCGCAGCAGGTCGATGGCGCTCATCTCCTGCGTCCAGTCCAGGTTGTTGACCATCTGCGCGGCGGCCGGTCCCTCGAAGTCGAGGAACTGGGAAATCTGCGCGCGCAGGCGCTCCGCCCAGCCGCGCACAACCTCGGTGGACTGGAGCTGACGCTCACCGCTCTGGCGAGGGTCGCCGATCTGGCCGGTCGCGCCACCCACGAGAGCGAGGGGGCGGTGGCCAGCCAGCTGGAGGTGACGCATGACGATCAACTGGACGAGGTGTCCGTGGTGCAGGGAGGGGGCCGTCGGGTCGTAGCCGCAATAGAAGGTGACAGGTCCGGCGCTCAGGTGTGCGCGAAGCGCCTCGAGGTCGGTGTGCTGCGCGAGCAGCCCACGCCACTGCAGGTCGTCCAGAATGTCTGTCACGAAAGTTGTCCTTCCTTGCGGATTTGACGGGTTGTTGTGTCTGTAGTGTATCGGCTTGGTAGCGCCGGGCGTTAGCGCAGCGCGCTCGCCGCCCACTGCCATGCATCCGCGAGGCTGGCCCGGGCCTCGTCGAGCTGCTCGGCGACGCGCACGGGTGCGGTGCCACCTCGACCCAGGCGGGCACCGACCGAGCCCTCGACGGTGAGCACGGAGCGCACCTGGGGATCCAGGTGGGACGAGGCCTGGGCGAGCTCTTCATCGGTCAGGTCCGCCAGCTCCACTCCCCTGGCTTCGGCCAGGCGCACGCAGGCTCCGGAGATCTCGTGGGCGTCGCGGAACGGGACGCCGCGCTTGACGAGCCATTCGGCGATGTCGGTGGCCAGGGAGAAGCCCTGGGGGGCCAGCTCGGCGAGACGGTCGAGGTGGATGGTCATCGTGTCGATCATGCCGGCCACGGCGGGGCACAGGACGTCGAGGGTGTCGATCTGGTCGAAGACGGGCTCCTTGTCCTCCTGGAGGTCGCGGTCGTACGCGAGAGGCAGGGCCTTGAGGACGGCGAGGAGGGCGGTCAGGTCGCCGATGAGGCGCCCGGCCTTGCCGCGCGCGAGCTCGGCGACGTCGGGGTTCTTCTTCTGCGGCATGATGGACGAGCCGGTCGAGTAGGAGTCATCCAGGGTGACGTAGTCGAATTCCTTGGTGTTCCAGATGACGATCTCTTCGCTCAGGCGGGAGATGTCGATGCCGATCTGGGCGCAGATGAAGGAGAACTCGGCGACGACGTCGCGCGCGGAGGTGCCGTCGATGGAGTTTTCGACGGAGTCGGTGAAGCCGAGTGCCGCTGCAATGCGGCGCGGGTCCATTCCGAGCGTATTACCGGCCAGCGCGCCGGAGCCGTAGGGCGAGATGGCGGCGCGCTTATCCCAGTCGCGCAGGCGGGCCACGTCGCGCAGGAGCGGCCACACGTGGGCGAGCAGGTGGTGGGCGACGAGGACGGGCTGGGCGTGCTGCATATGGGTGCGACCGGGCATGACGGCGTCGCCCGCGCGCTCGGCCTGGCCGACGAGGGCCTGGGCGATGTCGAGAACGCGGCCAGCCAGGTGGCGCGCCTCTTCGCGCAGATACACGCGGATGAGGGTGGCGATCTGGTCGTTGCGGGAGCGGCCGGCGCGGAGCTTACCGCCCAGGGTCGCACCGGCGCGGTCGATGAGGCCGCGCTCCAGGGCCGTGTGCACGTCCTCATCGTCGGGGCTAGGAACGAAGGCACCGGAGGCGACGTCCGCGTCGAGGCGGGACAGCGCGTCGTGCATGTCCGCGCATTCCTGATCGGTGAGCAGACCGACGCGGTGCAGCTCGTCGGCGTGCGCGTGCGAACCGGCAATGTCGACGTGGGCCAGTCGGAAATCGAAGTGGGTCGACACGCTCAGCGCTGCCAGGGCCTGCGACGGGCCGCCAGCGAAGCGACCACCCCACAGGGACACGTGCGTTTCGGATTGCGACATGGTGGACCTCCCGGGTCGACAAAGGGGATAGACGTTCCTGACTTAAGAGTATTCGAGATGCTGGCGTGCAGCTGACGGCCACACGATGGGCACCTCGCCACGCACCTTCACCCAGGTGGCGATGATGACGAAGAGCATCCAGTTGCCCTCGAAGAGCAGACGGGATTCGGTAAAGGACTGAATGAACATGGCGATCATGAGGACCGCGGGGATCACGTCCCACAGGTTGTCGTCGATGTGGGCGACGGCGACCTTGACGACGCGGTAGAGCGTCCAGATGATCGCGGAGGTCACCAGGAAGGCGCCGACCAAGCCGGTGGTCAGGGCAGCCTCCACATAGACGTTGTGCGCCTGGTTCGTCGACGTCCCGTCCTCGCGAACGACGAGCGCCGCGAAGGGCTCGAGCCACGTGGGCCAGCCGATGAACCAGCCCCAGCCGCCGATGGGTTTGTCCGCGATGAGCGGCGCGACGGAGTGCCAGATGACGGAGCGGCCGCTCATGTCCGGGCTGCGTCCGAAGGCATCGGCGATCCAGTGGCGGGCAAAGAAAGCGATAATCGCCGCGACGACACCTATGCCCGTGAAGATTCCAACCACCCGCAGTCGCAGGCGCACGGGAACGTTGCGCTGAACGACGAGTCCAGCCAAAACGACGAAGCAGCCCGCGGTCGACAGGGCCACCGTCGCAGACTGGGTCAGCGCCAGGGTCACGCCGCTCGCGGCAAGCCACGCAAGAGTCCACGGCAAAGACGCGCGCGTCTGCATGTAGCGCAGGACCAGACACACCGCCAGCAGGAGGGCTACGAAGGCTAACGGGTTGCGATTGCCTGGGAAACCTTGGATCGGTCCCCCCTCGAGTAATCGACCGTCCACCCAGTACGCAGAGGCGGGCAAATGTCCCCGGCCCCACAGGGTGGGTGGCGCGAGGGGCCCTTGATCAAGAAAGGCAACCACGGCCTCGAGAATGAAGGACGAGCCGATGATCCACTGAAAGGAGAGAATCAGCGACTCCACCAGGGATGTCAGCGGGAGGGCAACCGCCACGGCTATCGCCACCAGCGTCAGCACGGATTGGAGGACCCAATACTGGGCGCTCAGCGCCGGATCGATCGACCAGATGCACGTCAGCGCGCACCACAGCACGAACAGGCTGATCGTCGTCGGGAAGCGACGCAGGAGCAGGGACCGCCCGGAGCCGCGAAAGAGCACGACGAAGGCGGCCAACAGGATGAGCATCGGGACGAGAGACCCGATCTCACCGAAGATTCCGCGGATGCCCTTGCCCGCGAAACCGACGAAAAACATGGCCGCGACCGTGTAGCGCATCATGCGCTCACGCACGGCCTCTTCTTGATCAATGCCTGCGGGAGCATCCATCGCCGCACTCTTTTGGTACGTCATACACGACACAGTAGGCGAGGTGGGAGCGCCCTTGCCGACGCTCCCACCTCTTGAAACCCAACTGAAACATTCCCTGTGAGAGAACCCTCAATGAGTACTCAGTACCCCATATCAACACCCATGCGCACGTCGCGCGCGGCCGCCAGCTTGGACTGCAGGCCGTAGATGTCGATGAAGCCGCGCGAGGAGGACTGATCGAAGGTATCGCCGGTCTCGTAGGTCGCGAGGTTGAAGTCGTAGAGCGAGGACTCCGAGCGGCGGCCGTTGACCGTCGCACGTCCGCCGTGCAGGATCATGCGAATGTCGCCGGAGACGTACTGCTGCGTGTGCTCGATGAAGGCGTCCATGGACTTCTTGAGCGGCGAGTACCACTGGGCCTCGTAGACGAGCTCGCCCCAGGTCTGCTCGAGCTGTCGCTTGTAGCGGTGCTGCATGCGCTCGAGGGTAACCGACTCGAGGGCCTGGTGGGCCTCGATGAGCGCGACGGCGCCGGGGGCCTCGTAGATCTCGCGGGACTTGATGCCGACGAGGCGGTCCTCGACCATGTCGATCCGGCCGATGCCCTGAGCGCCGGCGCGGCGGTTCATTTCCTGGATGGCCTCGAGCGGGGTGACGGGGCGGCCGTCAATCGCGACGGGAATACCCTTGTCGAAGGTGATGACGACTTCGTCCGGCAGCGGCGGGTAGGTCGGGTCGTCAGTGTAGACGTAGACGTCCTTGGTAGGGGCGTTCCACAGGTCCTCGAGGAATCCCGTCTCGATGGCACGGCCCCACACGTTCTGGTCGATCGAGAAGGGGTTGTGCTTCGTCGTTTCGATCGGCAGGTTGTGCTTTTCCGCGTAATCGATCGCGACGTCGCGGGTCAGGGCGAGGTCGCGCACCGGGGAGATGCAGTCCATGTCGGGTGCCATCGACGTAATGGAGACCTCGAAGCGAACCTGGTCGTTGCCCTTGCCGGTGCAGCCGTGGGCAACGGTGGTGGCGCCGAATTCGCGGGCGGCCTTGACCAGGTGCTTGGTGATAACGGGACGCGAGAGGGCGGAAACGAGCGGGTACTTGCCTTCGTAGAGCGCGTTGGCCTTCAGGGCCGGCATGCAGTATTCGTTGGCGAATTCGTCGCGGGCGTCGGCGACGTAGGCTTCGACCGCACCGCAGTCGAGTGCGCGCTGGCGAATGACCTCGAGGTCCTCACCACCCTGGCCGACATCGACCGCGACAGCGACGACCTCACGGCCGGTCTGCTCTCCGATCCATCCGATGGCGACAGAGGTGTCCAGGCCGCCTGAGTAGGCCAGGACAACGCGGTCTTTGCTCGACATGTGGTTTCCTTCCACTGGGGTGTTTCTAAGGTTCGTGTGCCCGCCCGTTGGGGACGAGGCCGGGGCTAGTTTTCGGGCAGCGCGCCGGGTTCTGCGAGGGCTAGGAGCATTCGTTCGATGACGCTCGCATCCTCCTCGGAGCGGCAGATCACCAAGATAGTGTCGTCACCGGCGATCGTGCCAGCGACTTCTTCGCGGCGCACGGAGTCGATGGAGGAGGCCAGGAGGTTGGCTGCTCCGACCTGGGTGCGCAGGACCAGCTGATTGCCGACCTTGACGGAGGTGACAAGCAGGAGCTGGCACCAGCGAGCGAGGCGGACGTTGGCAGCTTCACCGTCGTGGGTGGCTCCCCCGTCATGGTCGGGCACCGTGTAGATGAGCGCGCCGGAGGCGTTGCGCACCTTGGTGGCCCGCAGGTCCATGAGGTCGCGCGAGAGCGTCGTCTGGGTGACCTCAATCCCCCGCTGCGCGAGGCGTGAGCGAAGGGACTCCTGGCTGCCGATGGACTCGGAGGCCAGGAGGTCGCGAATCATCCCGTGCCTGGCACTCTTAGTGCTGGGGAACGCTGCTACTGAACTCATATGCATGATTATACATGCACATGCATAGAATTGCGCAAGTGGGTGAGTCGCGAGCCTCACCCACTCACCACCTGACAGTCTCAGGCCTTCAGCGCCTCGACGATCTCATCAGCCCACTGGTCGATAGCCTCCCAGTCACGGAAGTCCCCCTCGACAACTCCAGCCAGGCGGGCAACCGAACGCTCGCGCAGGGACAGGAGGGAGGGCTTGTACCGCCCCGGGAAAGTATGCAGCTCGCGGCACTTGACGTGCGTGAGGAGCGGGCCGACGCGCGTGCCGTCCTGCTCGGTGTGCTTGGGAACGCCATTCATGCCGACGGAGAAGGCCCATACGCGTCCGACGGGCAACTCGTCCTTAAAACGCTCCATGAAGTCGTGTGCCTCGGGCATCCACTGGAGAATGTACACGGCCGATCCGACAACGACGGCATCGTAACCCGAGACCGACGTGACGTCGGCGGGCGCGAGACGATCAACGGTGATTCCACTCGCTTCGATACGCCGGGCAATGGCGTCGGCGACCTCGTCCGTCGCCCCGTGCTTTGATGCTGCAGTTACAAGAATGTGCATAAGACCATGCTAAGGCGAAGACCGGCCGAATCCACACCTGCGACACCCCAATGAGTGGGGCGCCACACGTGAGATTCGACCGGCCAGACGCTGGTCGGGACGTCTCAGGCGCGCAAGGAGGCTCCCAGGACCTTCTTGGCCTTGGCCACCACCTGCTTGCGGACGGCCTCGGATTCCTTGGCGGTCAGCGTGTGGTCGGCGGCGCGCAGGCGCAGGGCAAAGGCCAGCGAGCGGTAGCCCTCAGGTACCTGGTCGCCCTCGTAGATATCGAAGAGAGCGACAGACTCGGCGAGTTGGCCGGCGCCCTGGCGAACAATCTGCTCGACGCGCGAGGCGGGAATGTCGGCCGGAACGACCAGGGCGATATCCTCCTTGGCCAGCGGGAACGTCGAGACGCCCTTGACCTGGATCGGATCGGTGGCCATGTGCGCGATCAACGCGTCCATGTCGATCTCGAAGGCGCACGAGCGCGCGGGCAGGCCGAAGGCGCGGCAGGCGGCGGGCGAGAGCTCGCCGGCCAGGGCCACGTCCACCAGCTCGCGTCCGGCGCGCACGAACACGCGGGCGACGCGGCCCGGGTGGAAGGGCGCGACGTCGGCGGGATCGGTCGCGGGAGCGGGCATCGGGGCACCCTTGTGCGCGGGCACGCGGTCCATCCAGGCGCGTGTCACCTCGACGCGCACGCCAAGACCGCTGGCCACGCGACGCACGTACTCGCGGGCGTCGGCCCAGTCGTAGGCGCGGGGCGTGGACAGGACGCCAGCGGCCTCGGCTGCGCCGGTGAGCACGCCGCCGATGTGCCAGGGCTGGGCCGGGATACCGGCTTCGAGCGCTGCGAGCACCTCGTCGGAGGGACGCGTCTCAGCTCCGGGCAGGCCTGCGGGCACCGTCCCGGCGGGACGGGCAACCTTGGCGACCTCGAAGACGGCGACGTCCGCGTTGGAACGCGAGACGTTGCGGCCCGCGACGTCCAGCAGCGTGTCAAGCACGCTCGTGCGCAGCCACGGGGCGTCGTCCGCCATCGGGTTGCGCAGGCGCAGGGCGTCGCGGCGAGGGTCGCCCGCGGGGATGCCCTGGCGATCCCACGTGTCGGACACGAAGGGGTAGGACTCGACCTCGACGAGGCCTCCGTGGGCCAGCGCGGACGCGGCGAGGCGGCGGGCCTTCTGCGCGAGCGTCAGGCCATGGCCGGCGGGGGCCATGGGCAAGATGACGGGGATCTTGTCGTAGCCGTCCAGGCGGGCGATCTCCTCAACCAGGTCGGCCGCGAGGGTCAGGTCGGGACGCCACGAGGGGGCGGTCACCGTGAAGACACCATCGGAGGGTCCCTCAACGGTGCAGCCGACGGTGGTCAGCAGCTCGGCGATGCGCTCGGGGCTGTGGGCGACGCCGGTGAGGCGCTCGGCCTCGCCCACGGGCAGCGAGATGACGGTTGCCGCGGGACGCTGATCGACGTCGGTGACGCCCTCGTCGATGGTGCCGCCGCCATATTCGACGAGCAGCTCGACGGCGCGCTGGGCTGCGACGGCGGGCAGGGCCGGGTCGACGCCGCGCTCGAAGCGCTTGGAGGACTCGGAGTGGAGCTTGTGGCGGCGGGCGCTGCGCGCGATCGACACCGAGTCGAAGTGGGCGGCCTCGAAGAGGATGTCCGTCGTGCCAGCCTCGACCTCGGAGTACGCGCCACCCATGACGCCAGCGATGCCGATGATGCGGGAGCCTTCGCCCTGCGGGGAGTCGGTGATGAGCAGGTCCTGCACATCGAGCTCGCGCTTTTCCTCGTCCAGCGTCACCAGCGTTTCGCCGGCGCGCGCTCGACGCACGACGATCGGGGCAGCCAGCGCGCCCAGGTCGTAGGCGTGCATCGGCTGGCCCAGGTCCAGCATGACGTAGTTCGTAATGTCCACGGGCAGCGACAGGGACCGCATGCCGGCGGCCTCGAGGCGCTCGACCATCCAACGCGGCGTGGGGGCGGCCGGGTTCGTGCCGCGCACGACGCGACCGACGAAGCGATCCACGCCCACGCGGCCACGGATCGGAGCGTCGTCGGCGAAGACGACGGGGAAGCCGTCGGAGTTGGCGGCGGGAGGCTCGGCCGCGACGACGCCGGGCGCACCCGGGTCGCGGAAGGCTGCGCCGGTCGAGTGGGAGTACTCGCGCGCGATACCGCGCATCGAGAAGCAGTAGCCGCGGTCCGGGGTCACGTTGATCTCCAGGACCTCTTCGCCCAGGCCCAGCCAGGCGACGATGTCGGTGCCAACCGCGGGAATCTCACGGTCCGGGAAGTACTGGGGCAGCACGATGATCCCATCGTGATCCTCACCCAGACCAAGCTCGCGCGCGGAGCAGATCATGCCGTCGGAGACGTGACCGTAGGTCTTGCGGGCGGCGATCTGAAAGTCTCCGGGCAGGACGGCGCCGGGCAGGGAGACCACGACCAGGTCGTCGACGTCGAAGTTATGCGCGCCGCAGATAATGCCGCGGCTGGGCAGCTCCGAGGGCTCCTTACCGGTGCCGGGAGCATCGTTGTGCTCGCCCACGTCCACGCGGCAGTAGTTGACGATCTTGCCGTTCGAGGCCGTCTCTTCCACGCGGGTCAGGACGCGGCCCACGACGAGTGGGCCGGTCACGCGCGCCGGGTGGATCTCCTCTTCCTCAAGACCGACCTTCACCAGGGCGGCGGCCAGTGCGCGGGCGTCGGTGCCTTCGGCGACGTCCACGTGGTCGGCCAGCCAGCTCAGCGGAACCATAGGCATGTCAGTTTCCCCTTCCATTGACGCCGAACTGCTGGGAGAAGCGAACGTCTCCCTCGACGATGTCGTGCATGTCAGCGATGCCGTGACGCAGCATCAGCGTGCGCTCGATACCCATGCCGAACGCGAAGCCCGAGTAGACCTCGGGGTCGATGCCGTTGGCGCGCAGGACGTTGGGGTTGACCATGCCGCAGCCGCCCCACTCGATCCAGCCGGGGCCGCCCTTCTTCTGCGGGAACCACAGGTCCATTTCGGCGCTGGGTTCGGTGAAGGGGAAGTAGGAGGGACGCAGGCGGGTCTTCGCCTCGGGGCCGAACATGGCTTTGGCGAAGTGGTCCAGGACGCCCTTGAGGTGCGCCATGGTCAGGCCCTTGTCGACCGCCAGGCCCTCGACCTGGTGGAACACGGGGGTGTGCGTGGCATCCAGGGCGTCGGAGCGGAAGACCTTACCCGGGCATGCGATGTACAGCGGAACGCCGCGGGCCAGCATCGAGTGGGACTGCACCGGCGAGGTGTGCGTGCGCATCACCAGGTGACCGTCCTCTTCCTTCTCGCCGCCAGCAGAGCGCCCGTCAATGTAGAGGGTGTCCTGCATCTGACGCGCAGGGTGATCGATGTCAAAGTTCAGCGAATCGAAGTTGAACCACTCGTGCTCGATCTCGGGGCCCTCGGCGATATCCCAGCCCATTGCGACGAAGAAGTCCGCGACCTCTTCCATCAGGGTCTCCAGGGGGTGGCGAGCGCCCGCCGCGCGTCGGCTCGTCGGAACCGTCACGTCCACGGATTCCTCGACCAGCATCCGGGCCTCATGCTCGGCGGCGAGGACATCCTTGCGCGCGTCGAGGGCCTCGGTCAGCGCCTTGCGGGCCTGTCCGAGGTTCTTACCTGCCAGACCGCGCTGGGAGGGCTCGAGCGAACCAATGGTGCGGTTCGCGATCACGAGCGGGGCTTGATCTCCGAGAAGCGCCCCGCGAACAGCCTTGAGGGCGTCCAGCGAATCTGCTTCTTCAATATCGACGAGGCCCTGGGCGCGCAGTGCGTCAACGGCGGCCTCGTCAAGAGGATCAAGGTCAGGGGCATTGCCAGCCATGTCCTGCTTCCTTCTTCTTTCCTACTGGGTTCATTACTGCGCGCATCACGCGCACTGTCCTCCATCTTACCTGTTCGCAGATCCTCACAGCTCAACGGGTCCGCCTCCGCGCTACCCTGGGAGGCGTGAATGCGCGTTTGCGCTACTCGTTGTCTCACGACAGGAAGTCAATGTCTCACATCACGAACCCCGAAGGCGCGGCCCCGGCCTCGTCCTCCAACCCTCCCCTGTTCAACGCCCGCCGTGTGCGCGTTCAGCACATCGCGCGCGCCAAGGCTGAGGGCATCCCCCTGACCATGCTCACCGCCTACGACGCGCTGACCGCGCCGATCCTCGAGGCCGCCGGCGTCGACATGTTGCTCATCGGTGACTCCCTCGGCAACGTCATCCTCGGCCACAGCTCGACGCTGCCCGTGACCCTGGAGGACATGGAACGCGCAACGGCGGCCGTCGCACGCTCCACCTCGCGCGCCATGATCGTTGCCGATCTGCCCTTCGGCACGTACGAGGACACCCCCGAGCATGCCTTCGCCTCAGCCGCCCGCCTGATGAAGGCGGGCGCCCACGCCGTCAAGCTTGAGGGCGGCGAGGCCCGCGCGCACATCATCGCAGCCCTGACGGCCGCCGGAATCCCCGTGTGCGCGCACCTGGGCTACACCCCGCAGTCCGAGAACACGCTCGGCGGCCCGCGTATGCAGGGCCGCGGCGACAGCGCCGAGCAGCTGCGCCGCGATTCTCTGGCGGTCCAGGAGGCCGGCGCGTTCGCGGTCGTCTTCGAGATGGTGCCCGCCTCCATCGCCACCGAGCTGACCCAGACGCTGTCCATCGCGACGATCGGCATCGGCGCCGGCCCGAATACGGACGGCCAGGTGCTGGTGTGGTCCGACATGGCCGGATACTCCGACTGGACGCCCTCGTTTGTGCGCAAGTTCGGCCAGCTCGGCGCCGCCCTGCACGAGGCCGCCTCGGACTACGTTGGCTCCGTGCGCGAGCGCAGCTTCCCCGGCCCCGACAACTACAAGAACGACTGACGCCACCCGTTTGCAGGAGGAAGAACCATGGAAGCATCACCGCTGGCACGCCGCGCGCCCCTGGGCACGCTGAAGCCCGGACGCGTCTCGGCCCGGCGCGCCGTGCCTGATCACATCGCGCGCCCCGAATACATGTTCCACGACGGCCCCGAGCGCGTCACGACCTCGGACATCAAGAACCCCGAGACGATCGCGAAGATCCGCGAGGCTGGGCGCATCGCCGCCGGAGCGATCGAGGCCGTGGGCGCCGCCATCGCGCCGGGCGTGACCACCGACGAGCTGGACCGTATCGGCCACGAGTACCTGCTCGCGCACGACGCCTACCCGTCGTGTCTGGGATACATGGGCTTCCCCAAGTCCCTGTGTTCCTCGATCAACGAGGTCATCTGCCACGGCATCCCCGACGACCGCCCCCTGGAGGAGGGCGACATCGTCAACATTGACATCACCGCGTACAAGGACGGCGTCCACGGCGACACCTGCGCCATGTTCGAGGTGGGCACCGTCGACGAGGAATCGCACCTGCTCATCGAGCGCACGAAGAACGCAATGATGCGCGGCATCAAGGCCGTGGGCCCCGGCCGCGAAATCAACGTGATCGGACGCGTCATCGAGGCCTACGCGAAGCGCTTTGAATACGGCGTTGTGCGCGACTACACCGGTCATGGCGTCGGCGAGGCATTCCACTCGGGCCTGATCGTCCCCCATTACGACGCGGCCCCCGCCTACGACACGGTCATGGAGCCGGGCATGGTCTTCACGATCGAGCCGATGCTGACGCTGGGCACCGTCGAGTGGGAGCGCTGGGACGACGATTGGACGATCGTCACGGCCGACCGCTCGCGCACCGCGCAGTTCGAGCACACGATCGTGGTCACCGAGGACGGGGCGGAGATCCTGACCCTGCCTTAAGTCCCAGAATGACCCTCAGCCCGCCTCCTTTTTTTCATAATCGGAGGCGGGCTTCGCTCATGTGGTAAACGCGTTGTTCACCGCGAGGCGACGTCCGTTACAATGAGGAGACGTGGGACACTAAGCGCCCGCGCACACAACAGAACACACATTTCCCGAGGAGGGGTCATGGTTCAGGTCGCTTGCGGCATCGACATCGGCGGATCCGGCGTGAAGGGCGCGCTGGTGGATCTTGAGACCGGCGAGTACATCGGCGATCAGGTTCGTATCCCCACCCCCAAGCCGGCCACGCCCGACGCCGTGGCGAAGGTCTGCCGCGACGTCGTCGACCAGCTCGACGTGAAGGTCGGCGTGCCAATCGGCGTCACTTTCCCCGCCCCCGTCTTTAACGGCGTGATCCCCTACATGGCCAACCTGGACCAGTCGTGGGTCAACGTCGATGTGGATGCTCTGATGGAGCGTTACCTGGGTCGCGCGGTCGTTGCCCTCAACGACGCGGACGCCGCGGGCATCGCCGAGGTCGCCTACGGCGCGGCGAAGGGTCGCGACGGCGTCATCGTCTTTACCACGCAGGGCACGGGCATCGGCTCGGCCATCATCGTCAACGGCACACTGCTGACCAACACGGAGCTGGGCCACCTGGAGATCGACGGCACCGACGCCGAAAAGAACGCGTCCTCGGGCCAGAAGACCCTGCAGGGCCTGGACTGGGAGCAGTGGGCGCAGCGCCTCCAGCGCTACTACAGCCACGTGGAGTTCCTGCTCAACCCCGACCTCTTCGTCGTGGGCGGCGGTGTGTCGGAGAACCATGAGAAGTTCATGCCGCTGCTGAACCTGAAGACCCCGATGATCCCCGCGAAGCTGCTGAACACGGCGGGCATCGTGGGCGCCGCCTACTACGCGGCCAAGCAGAACGCCTGATTCGCTCGGCCGAGCGGCCCGGCAGCATCAACGACGGAAGGACCCCGACGCGCGTCGGGGTCCTTCCGTTGGATCTGTCGGCCTATACGCCGGGTTCTGTCCCCGCACTCCGTTACCGGAAAAGCGCGGTGGCGACCATCTATCTAGGACCGTCGTTACCGACGGCCTCCAGCAACCTACCCGCAGGCATGAGGCGGGCCGCCCTGCCTGCTGCTCGGTCTTGCTCCGGGTGGGGTTTACCTAGCCGACGCGGTCACCCGCGCCGCTGGTGAGCTCTTACCTCACCTTTTCACCCTTACCGACGCGTGCGCGCCGGTGGTTTATTTTCTGTGGCACTGTCCCGCGGGTTACCCCGGGTGGCTGTTAGCCATCACCCTGCCCTGTGGAGCCCGGACGTTCCTCGAGCGTTTCCGCGCGCGGCCGCCCGGCCGGCAGATCCGCACCGATTCTAGCGCGCCCGGCGGCTTCGGCGCGATAGGGTGTCGTCATGCTGATCTGGTTGCCCCCGTCGGAGGGGAAGAACGCGCCCGAGCGCGGACCCGCCCTATCCCTGAAGTCCCTGTCCCGCCCATCCCTGACCGCGGCTCGTCGCGCGGTCGCGGACGCGCTGGTCGCCCTGGGCTCGGGCCCGCAGGCGGCGGCCACGCTCAAGGTTGGGGCGCGCATCGACCTGTCCGTCAACGAGGTTCTCGCGAGCGCTCCCTGCGCCCCGGCCTCGTCCCTGTTTACGGGCGTGCTCTTTGAGGCCATCGAGGCCGTGGCACCGGGTGCCTGGCAGTGCCCGGGCGCGACGTCCGTGTCGGTGTTCTCAGGGCTCTTCGGTGTCCTCTCCCCCGCCGATCTCATTCCCGATCACCGCCTGGCCATGGGCGTGTCACTGCCCGGTTTCGGCGTCCTGTCCACGTGGTGGGCGCCGCGCCTGGACGAGGCCTGCGCGAGGAGGCATCAGGACAGGTCGTCATTGATGCCCGCTCGGGTCCCTACCGGGCTGCCTGCAAGGCACCGTGGGCCTGCGTGTGGGAGCTGCGCGTCGTGCGCGAGGCTGACGGTAAGCGCTCGGTGATTTCCCACGATGCCAAGCGTTGGCGGGGCGCGGTGACGGGTACGCTCCTGGCGTCGGGAGGGTATTCGGCAAGCGAGACGACCGAGTGTGAGCAGGCACTGACGGATGCGGCGCGCTCGGTGACGTTGCACGACGCTCGCGGGGCCGAGCACCGCGTTATCGACGTCGAATTCGGGCCGGAAAAGAAGGCGAAACAGGGCGGCACGACGCGCGCACTCACGCTGGTGACCAATTAACCGCTGGGCTATCCTTTGTCAGGAACCTGCAGGGTGCAGGCCCGGCCGATTGCGGCCACGAAGCGGAGATAACGTCGCGATGATCAACGAGGACTACCTGGCCAACATTCGGCCCACCCACCGTCAGCTCCAGTGGCAGAAAATGGAGATGTACGCGTTCATTCACTTCGGCATGAACACGATGACGGATCGCGAGTGGGGCGAGGGCCACGAGGATCCGGCCCTGTTCAACCCGGGCAGCGTCGATGTCGATCAGTGGATGCGCGCCCTCGTCAGCGCCGGCATGACCGGCGTCATCCTCACGTGCAAGCACCACGACGGGTTTTGCCTGTGGCCGTCGGCCTACACGAAGCACTCGGTGGAATCCTCGCCGTGGAAGGGCGGGCGCGGCGACCTGGTGCGCGAGGTCTCCGACGCGGCCGCGCGTCACGGTCTCAAGTTCGGCGTGTACCTGTCCCCCTGGGACATGACCGAACCGACGTACGGGCAGGGCGAGGCCTACAACGACTTCTACATCAACCAGCTCATCGAGCTGCTCACCCACTACGGCCCGGTCTTCTCCGTGTGGCTGGACGGCGCGTGCGGTGAGGGTGCCAACGGCAAGGTGCAGGTCTACGACTGGCAGCGTATCTACGACACGGTCCGTGCACTGGCACCCGAGGCCGTCATCTCCGTGTGCGGCCCGGACGTGCGCTGGTGCGGCAACGAGGCCGGCTCCGTGCGCGCCAACGAGTGGAGCGTCGTGCCCGCCTCCCTGCGCGAGGCCGAGCGCACCGCTGAGAAGTCCCAGAAGGCCGACGACGGGGAGTTTTCCCGTCAGGTGGCTTCCGGCGACGAGGATCTGGGCTCGCGCGAGGCCCTGGCCGCCTACTGCGGTCCCCTGGCCTGGTACCCCGCCGAGGTCAACACCTCGACCCGCAAGGGCTGGTTCCACCACGACGCCGAGGACTCCCAGGTGCGCAGCGTCGACGAGCTGTTCTCGATCTGGAGGGGCTCGGTCGGCGGCAATGCCACCTTCCTCCTGAACGTTCCCCCGAACCGCGACGGCCTTCTCGCAGACGCCGACGTCGAGGTCCTAGCGCGCCTCGGCGAGAGAATCGCCGACTTCCGCTCGCGTCGCATCGAGGCGTCCCGCGAGGACGAGGCCAACGTCGTGACCCTGCGCTTTGACGCGCCGCGTGCGGTCGGCGCCATCGTTCTTGAGGAGGACATCGCCCAGGGCCAGCGTATCGACGAGGCCGTGGTGACCTCGTGCGTCGAGGGCACCGGTGAGCGGGAGATCGCCCGCGTTCACTGCGTGGGCTACCGCCGCATCGTCACTCTCGAAAAGCCCGTGACCGCCACCCGGATTCGGGTGACGGTCACGGCGAGCAGGCAGGGCTTCTACCTAGCGGACGTCTACGCGGTTCGCGCCTGAGTCTCAGCGCGGCGTGTTCGCCGCCGTGCGCACGACGATCTGGGAGGTGTCCTCGGTCAGGTACAGCTCGTCGTGGGGCGTCAGGCGGATGCGTTCGAGTTCCATCGGGCTCAGGTCGGCGGCCACGCCGATCCCGTAGCCGTCGCGAACCTCGATGACGGCCAGGGCACCGTTGCGGCGGCGGGCGTCCTCGTACTCCTCGAGCAAGGCGTGCGGAAGGCGCTCGGCGAGCTCACGACGAGCGGCGATGACGCGGCGCAGTTCCTCGTCGGACTCGGCGACGTCGGCCTGGAACTCGGCCTTGAGGCGCTCGATGTCGGCGGCGATGGCCTGAGCCTCTTCCTTCATCTTCTCCTGGGCGGCGCGGGCGGCCTCGATGCGTTCCTCGGCCTCGACTTGGTCGTCCTCCAGCTTGGCCAGGCGGCGGTCCATCTGGGCGATCTCGTGCTCCATGGCCGAAATGTCGCGCAGGGGAACCTGGTTGTTATCGATGCGGCCCTGCTGGCGCTTGCGGCGTTCGGTCACCTTGGCGATTTCGTCCTCGATGCGGGTGACCTCGCGGCCCACGTCGGCGATGAGGGCGTTCTGGCTGATCGCGGCGCGCTGCAGGTCGGCGACGCGGCCGGCGAACTCGCGCACCGTCGCGTGCGCGGGGTGAGAATCGCGCTTGTGGCGCAGCGCCGACTCCTTCTGGTCGAGCTTCTGAAGCTCGAGGAGGTCGAGCTGATCGGTGTGCGATGCTTTCACGCTAGTTCTCCCTGGGTGACTCGGTAGCTGGTCCATGGCTCGGTGACAATCGTAGAGATTTCGACGCGAACTTCCACATCGGCGTACGTCGCGGCCTCCCGGATGCGACGGGCCAGGACGGGCAGCCACGGGGACTCGGTGGCCCAGTGGGAGCCGCACAGGAGCGCGGGTGCGCCGCCCTCCAAGTGTTCCGAGGCCGGGTGATGGCGCAGGTCGGCCGTGAGATACACGTCAACGCCCGCGGCGCGAGCCGCGTCTAGCGCGCTGTCTCCGGCACCGCCCAGGACGGCGACCCGGGACACTGCCATGGCCTCGTCCCCTCCCACGAGCAGGCCGGTGGGTCCGGCGGGCAGGACGGAGGCGACGTGGTCGGCGAAGGCACCGAGCGTCGTGGGCTCGACCGTTCCGACGCGGCCCAGGCCGATCTCGTGCCCCTCCGCGTCCACGCCGCAGGGTTCGAGCGGCACCGTGTCGCGCAGGCCGATCAGGTCGGCGAGCGCCGTGGCCACGCCCTCGCAGGCGACGTCGGCGTTCGTGTGCGCATTGAAGAGGGAGACGCCCGAGCGGATGAGGCGTGTCACGACGCCGCCCTTCGGATCCGTGACGGGCAGGAACGACGCGCCGCGCAGGAGCAGCGGGTGGTGGGTGATCACCATGTCGTAGGGCTGCCCGTCCCCGTTCGGCCCGGCCACAGCCTGCTCCGCGATCGCGGCGGTGGGATCGAGGGCCAGGAGGAGGGAGCGCACGGGGGCGTCCGGGTCGCCGACGATGAGACCGACACGATCCCAGGACTGCGCCCAGGCTGCCGGGTACCAGGACTCCATGAGGGCCATCACGTCGCGCACGCGCCACGAGGCCCCCGTGGCGTCGGCGCACGCATCAGAAGAATGAGAGGACAATCGCATGCGTTAAGCATACCGGACCCCCATCGGGCAAGGGACCCTGCCCGCGACTATGATCACATCTGTGCAGATTTTGAGCCTCCTCGACCATGGGTTGGTCGACTATACGCAGGTTGACGCGCTTCAGCGCTCCCTGCACGCGGACGTCCTCGCGGGTGGCGAGGACACGCTCATCGTTTCTCAATTTACGCCCACCTGGACGGCGGGCCGCCACACCAAGCCCGAGGACATTCCCTCCACGACGATCCCCGTCATCCGTACCGATCGCGCTGGCTCCGCCACGTGGCACGGCCCCGGACAGGTCGTCGTCTACCCCGTTGTTCGCCTGCGCGAGCCCGTCGACCTCGTGCAGTGGATCCGCGCGGTCGAGGCCTCGGTGATCGACACCGTCCGCGAGGTCTGGGACCTGCCCGTGCACCGCGTCGAGGGCCGCGCGGGCGTGTGGCTGACCGAGGAGGGGCGCCGCGACCGCAAGATCTGCGCAATCGGCCTGAAGGTGGCGCGCGGCGCGACCCTGCACGGTATCGCCCTGAACGTCGACATCGACCCGGCCCATGCCTTCGAGGGGATCATCCCCTGCGGCCTGACCGACGCGGACGTGACCTCCCTGTCCTGGGAGGGCATCCATACAACCGTCGCCGAGGCTGCGACCCAGCTCATCCCACGCATGGTGGAGCGCATCGCCCCCTGCCTGGCAACCCCGCCCACTTCCGTTTCCTACACGACGAGGTCAACGCTATGAGTACCCTGCCCGATCCCGAGGGCCGCAAACTGCTGCGCATCGAGGTGCGCAATTCGCAGACGCCGATCGAGAAGAAGCCTGAGTGGATTCGCACGACCGCGAAGGCCGGCGAGAACTACCAGGACATGCGCTCGCTCTCGCATGCGAAGGGTCTGCACACGGTGTGCGCCGAGGCCGGGTGCCCCAACATCTACGAGTGCTGGCAGGACCGCGAGGCGACCTTCCTGCTCGGTGGTGCCCTGTGCACGCGCCGTTGCGACTTCTGCGACATTGCGACGGGGCGCCCCACCGAATACGACAAGGACGAGCCGCGTCGTATCGCCGAGTCCGTGCGCGACCTCGACCTGCGCTACGTGACGATCACGGGCGTGACCCGCGACGACCTGCCCGACGGCGCGGCGTGGCTGTACGCCAAGACCTGCCGCCTCATCCACGAGCTCAACCCGGGCACGGGCGTGGAGCTCCTCGTCGATGACTTCCGCGGTCAGGCCGACTCGATCGACATGGTCGTGGAGGCTGGCCCGCAGGTGTTCGCGCACAACCTGGAGACGGTGCCGCGCATCTTCAAGAAGATTCGCCCCGCCTTCAACTACGACCGTTCGCTCGCGATGATCAAACGCGCCCACGACGGTGGCATGGTCACCAAGTCGAACCTGATCCTGGGCATGGGCGAGACGCGCGAGGAGATCAGCGCGGCCATGCGCGACCTGCACGAGTCCGGCTGCGACCTGCTGACGCTCACGCAGTACCTGCGTCCCTCTCCCCTGCACCACCCGATCGACCGCTGGGTGCACCCCGAGGAGTTCGTGGAGATGGCCGCCGAGGCCGAGGAGATGGGCTTCGCCGGTGTCATGGCCGGCCCCCTCGTGCGTTCCTCATACCGCGCGGGCCTGCTGTGGGCCAAGGGTATGCGTGCCCGCGGCTTTGAGATCCCCGAGCAGCTGCAACACATCGCGAACTCCGGATCGACGCTGCAGGAGGCCGGGTCGGTGCTGGCTCGCTTGAAGGAGCGCTCGGAGCGTCACGCGGCCATGGCTGCCGCGAAGGCCGCCGCGGCCTCGTGACCCCCGACTATTCGCCCGCGCGAGCGCTCCTCGCGGCGGCGCGTCGCCACCCCAGTCGGCTGTCCCTGGTGGACGCGGCGACCGGCGAGGAGTGGAGTGTACGCGAGGCGGCCGACACGGTCGCTCGCCTGGCTCGTGCCTTCGCGGAGGCGGGCATCGGCGAGGGGACGCGCATCGCCGTCATCGGGGCGAACTCGCCGTGGCACTACATCGCCTTCGTAGCGGCCTCGTGGCTGCGCGCGGTGACGGTCCCGTTGTCCCCGCGCATGCCCTCGGCTGCGCTCGCCTCGATGTGCGAGCAGGCGGGCGTCTCGTGGGTCTTTCTCGACGAGGCCTCCTCAGCCCACGCTCCTACCCTGTCCGGCGCGGGAGCGCAGGTCGCGTCGTTTGCGGACCTGTCGGCGTGGGCGGATCGCGCTGCGCCCATCGAGAAGGCTCCCGCGCGCTGCGGGACCGAGCTCGCCGCCATTTTGTTCACGTCGGGGTCCACCGGCACACCGCGCCCCGTCAAGCTCACCCACGAGGTCATGTGGTGGGGATCGACGAACTTCCGGGAGGGCTTCGACTACGCGCCGACGTCGTCGGTCGTGGGTGTATGCGCACCCGCAAGCCACATCGGAGGCTTCAACGGCACCTCGATGGACGTATGGACGCACGGCGGCACCCTCGTCACGCTCGGTTTCCCGGGCTCCTTCGACGCGCGCGGCGTCATCGACGCGGTCGAACGATACGGGATCACGATGATGTTCGCCGTGCCCGCGATCGTGCGCGCAATCCTCGACGAACACGAGCGAGGAGGCGGTGACCTGTCGTCGTGGGTGCGTCCCCTGATCGGCGGCGACGCGATGACGGCGGACCTGGCGGAGGCGATGCGCGCGGTCGGCCTGTCCCCCATTCACGTGTGGGGCATGACGGAGACCTCCGGGGCGGGTACGGTCGCTACACCCGATTGCTTGGCGCCAGCCGGATCGCTGGGTGTTCCTTTCCCCTACGTGGACCTGCGCGTCATGGCCACCGACGAGCGCGAAGCCGACACAGACGAGATGGGCGAAATCTGGGTGCGCGGCCCCGGCGTCGTGAGTGGCGAGGAGTGGCTGCGCACCGGCGACCTTGCGACGCACGACGAGAACGGCTGGCTGCACATGGTGGGACGCGCCCACCGCATGATCAACACGGCCGGCGAGCTCGTCGCTCCCCCGACGGTCGAGCGGGCTCTACGTTCACTGGACGTCGTGTCGGATGCGCTCGTCGTGGGACTGCCGGATGAGCGCTGGGGGCAGATCGTCGCCGCACTCATCGTGCCCTCACCCGCGGGCCGCGCCCAGGCCTCGTCGATGAACGCCGCAGCACTGTCGGATGCCCTGCGCGAGTCCCTGGCACCCTGGGAGAAGGTGCGTCGGATTGCGGTCGTCGACGAGCTGCCGACGACGGCGACGGGCAAGCCTGATCCGCTCGGGGCGGCGGAGCTGTTCTCGGCGTCGGAACGCTAGAGACAAGTGCGCGCGACATCACAATTTATGTGCGTCACATTTAGGTAAGATTAGCCTTGCTTAATCGAAGGAGAGTCTTATGCCCCGCCATCGCATCGTCATCATCGGCTCTGGTTTCGCAGGCCTGACGGCTGCTCGTCGACTGAAGAAGGTCGACGCCGACATCACCATCCTGGCTCGCACGTCGCACCACCTGTTCCAGCCCCTGCTCTACCAGGTGGCCACGGGCATCCTCTCCGAGGGCGACATCGCCCCCACGACGCGCGAGATCCTGCGGAAGCAGAAGAACGTGACCGTCCTGCAGGCGCTCGTCGAGGAGATCGACGTCGAGGCTCGCGTCGTGAAGTGGCGCAACCACAACAAGTATGAGCACACCGAATACGACACGCTGATCGTGGCGGCGGGCGCGGGCCAGTCCTACTTCGGCAACGACCACTTCGCGGTGTTCGCGCCGGGCATGAAGACCATCGACGATGCGCTCGAGCTGCGCGCGCGTATTTTCGGCGCGTTTGAGCTGGCGGAGATCGAGCCCGATCCTGCTCTGGTGGGCAAGCTCCTCACCTTCGTCGTTGTGGGCGCGGGCCCGACGGGCGTCGAGATGGCCGGGCAGATCCGCGAGCTCGCCTCTCACACGCTGAAGGGCGAGTTCCGCAACATCGATCCGACGAAGGCTCGCGTCATCCTGGTGGACGGCGCCGAGCACCCACTTCCCCCGTTCGGCGAGCAGCTCGGCCACAAGACCGAGGAGGCGCTGGCCAAGCTCGGCGTCGAGATGAAGATGAACGCGTTCGTGACCGACGTGGACGCCGAGGGCGTGACACTGAAGTACAAGTCCGGCGAGAAGGAGCGGATCGAGTCCGTGTGCAAGGTGTGGGCTGCGGGCGTGTCCGCGAGCCCGCTGGGCCGCGCCCTGGGCGAGGCGACGGGCGCCGAGGTGGACCGCGCGGGCCGCGTCACCGTCAACAAGGACCTGACACTGCCGGGGCACCCCGAGATCTTCGTGCTGGGCGACATGATGGCCTTCCCGGGCGTACCGGGCGTCGCGCAGGGCGCGATCCAGTCCGCGCGCTTCGCCGCCGATACCATCACCGCGCGCCTTGCGGGCCGTAAGCCGAAGGCCACGGAGTTCTCCTACTTCGACAAGGGTTCGATGGCGACGATCGCGCGCTTCAAGGCGGTCGTGAAGATGGGTAACACGAAGATGACGGGCTTCACCGCGTGGGCGGCCTGGTGTTTCCTGCACCTGCTCTACATCGTCGGCTTCAAGTCGCAGGTGGGCACGCTGGTGAATTGGTTCTTCAGTTTCCTGTCGGGTGCGCGTTCGCAGCGCACGACGACGAACCAGCAGATGGTGGGCCGCCTGGCCATGGAGCAGCTTGGGGCGGGTGCCTCCGGCAAGCTCGTCGCCGGCGAGGACGTCGTCGAGGAGCGCATTCACGAGGCCTGAGCACCTCACGCTCTGACGGTCAATTCTGGCGCGCGTTCGGGCACAGCAAGCACGCGCTGACAAACAGGCAGACAGGCACGGTGTGGGGCCGGAAGCAAGAGCTTCCGGCCCCACACTGTCACACGTTTTAACGTGTGGTCACATGGACTTGCTGTGATGTGTAGACTGTGTCCATGAGCACAAACCGTAACGTCGCCAACCTGTCGATTGCATTCGTCAAGACCCTGGTCAAGATGGCCGGTTTTGGCTTCGCCGCTGACATGATCGACGGCGCGCAGGAGTGCTTCAACCTGCTCGCCGACATCAAGAACGATGCTCTTGACAGCCCCAATGCAGAGATGATTCGTTCACTGAACGGCGCGGTAAAATCCGAACTTGATACCATTCAGGACGCGCTCGAGCACGATGGCCTGGGCAGGAAACAAGTTAAGCAAGCCGCAGCTCAGCTAGCCGAAGCTGCGCGCGAAACGATCACGGCGCTGGCAGAGGACGACGACGCCCTTATCCGCGCGGTACAGCAACCCCAGTGCTTCGCCGAACAGCTCAGAGGTCACGCTGCACCACTTCCCGATTACTCCAGCGATGAGATGCAGGCTCACTACGAAACGCTCCTCGATCGAATCGCGGAAGAATTCCTTACCCTCGCACCCTGGTCGCCGAACTTCAACCGCGTCGCTCTCACGAGCCTGCTGCGCTGTTTCCCAGCCCTATCAGAACGCATAGACCGTCTTGAACAGCACATGGATAGGCGGTTCGATCACATCGAATTGCGTATGCGTGTAGATCGCGATATTCACATTGAGAATAACCAGCTGCTGAAAGGTCTTTCCAGGCAGAACGCTAGCCCTATCCTCGATCATGTTGTTTTCGGTAGCCGACCGGACGTGGTAGCCGGAGACCGCTTTGTCCCACGAGGTGAGCAAGAACAGTTGAACGCGCTGATCGCTGATCCGACGCGACGACGCACGGTTCTGGTGGGCATGCGCGGCTGCGGAAAGACACAGCTTGCTGCAGCCCTTGCACAAGAATGCGAAGACGCAAATTGGAGCATCGTCGCGTGGGTGAATGCGGGTTCGCCCGAATCCATCACGAGCGATCTGGTCGAACTCGCCAAGCAACTCAAGATTGACACGAGCGACATACACGCTCCAGAAGATATTGTGAAACGACTCTTCACCCATTTGAAATCAGCGGATTCCTCCGACAGGCTCATTGTCTTCGACAACGTCGAGAATATCGACGATCTTCGAGGACTTGTACCGCGCGGCAATGGCTTACGCATCATCGCAACCACAACGAACAACACAGGCTGGGAGCATCAGGGATGGGACACCATCAAGGTCGGGGTATTTGATCGAGACGAATCGATCAACTACCTCCTCACGGCCACCGAATCCGCTGATCACGACGCCGCAGACACGTTGGCGCACCGCCTCGGCGATTTGCCGCTGGCTCTTGCGCAAGCCGCTGCGACTGCACGCAACGGCTACCTATCGCTTTCCCAATACCTGGACCGACTACATTCATACCGCAGTGAACGTGTCATCCGCCCAGTCCCTGGAGACTACTACACGGACGATGCAACAACCGCTCTCTGCATGGCCATCGAGTATGCACTTGAAAACCTGGAGGATGGGACGAAGCAAGCAGCCCTGCACCAGTTGGGTGCGCTTGCTCTGCTTGCGGAATCCGGAGTCCCCACACGATGGCTCGATCCCATGTCCGAGGAGCATGACGAACAAGAACTCCAATACCATGACCGAGGCGTAGATGAAGATGCACATGACGCTTTGACTGAGCTGCTTCACAAGTCCATCGTTCAGCAGAGCACAGACAAAGCGACGACGATGATTCATCGCCTCCAGGCGCAGGCATTGCGTGAATTCTGGGCTGAGGATGAAGCTTCAGAGGCCTATGAATCGGCAGCAATTTTGCTGAGCAAAGTAGACGTCGATCGTTTCCCTCGTAACGCCACAGATTCACGCAGAGGAGAAACACTCGCTCTGATCGAACAACTCCGCGTAATCTGCGAACAACCTTATTCCCACCAGTTGCTGGAGCATACGCAGATTCTTTCCATTCTCAACCATGCACTCGCACAAGCGTATGATCTAGAACTATGCCAAGATGCAATCACACTTAGCGGCACAGTTCGTCTGCTGGCAGGACGATTCGCTTCAAACACCGAGGACCTACTTACGCTGTATAACAATCTGGCCGTTGTATACCAGTTCGCCGGCTATCTCGATGTGGCTATCACTTTGTACGAAGATAACCTAAAGAGGAGCAGCGATTTACACGGCGCCGAACACTTTGAAACACTCTATCAGCATTGCAATCTGCTCTATGCTTATAGAACAGCCGGTCGCCTTGACGAAGCGATCACACAGTCCATACAACTCATTAAAGTTGGCACCAAAGTGCTCGGTGCTGACCACCGTCTAGTTCTCACGATCCGTAACAACCTTGCGTCTTGCTACAAGTTGGCCGGACAACTCGATAGAGCTATCAATGAGTATCAGCAAGTCCTCGACGACCATGTCCGAGTTCTAGGTAGTCACGATCCCAATACACTCGCAACGCGTAACAACCTTGCATCTGCCTATCAGTCAGCCAGCCGCCTCAATGATGCAATCAACCTGTATACAGAAGTGCTCGCTATCGGCACGAGCGTCCTGGGTGAGTACCACCCCAACACTCTAACCTGGCGCTACAACCTCGCATACGCACTTCAGATCGCTGGCCGCATAGACGAAGCCATACCCCACTTTGCGAAGCTGCTCGCTGGTCGCACCCGCATTCTCGGAGGTGAGCACCCAGACACCCTGGCTGCGGGCAACAACCTTGCACTTGCATACGCAATAGGAGGTGACTTCCCACGAGCTATCAAGCAATGGGAAATGATCTATGCCGCTTCCAAGCGCGTGCTGGGCGAAGCACATCCATTGACAGCGACGGTACGCGAGAACCTCGAAGCAGCGAAGCTCCAGCTGAAAGCACGGGAGGAAGAATCGCCGACCGAATAGCGCCAGCATCTACGCGTCGGGGCCGGAAGCTGTCGCTTCCGGCCCCTGGCGTTTGTGGGCCCTACCGGGCTCGAACCGCTGACCTTCTACATGAAAACCGGCTCTTTGTAATTGAAGTGTCGTTGGGGTCTGAATCCTGGAGGGGGTCTGGGTTTTTCGGACCGTTTGTTTTGAGAGGGTTGTTCTGAGTAGTCCTGGCTGCTTGTGGCCGGGCAGAATGGATGACCATGAGGAAGTTTCCTAAGCACACGGATGAGCAACTTGTCGTAGCACTGGCGGAGGCAGCGTTACAGGAGTGCCAGCAGAGCCACGCTTCATGGTAGATTGCACCCACGATGAACCAGCAGATGGTGGGCCGCCTGGCCATGAAGCAGCTAGGGGCGGGTGCCTCCGGCAAGCTCGTCGCCGGCGAGGACGTCGTCGAGGAGCGCATCCACGAGGCCTGAGCACCTCACGCTCTGACGGTCGATTCTGGCGCGCGTTCGGGCACAGCAAGCGCGCGCTGACAAACAGGCAGACAGGCACGGTGTGGGGCCGGAAGCAAGAGCTTCCGACCCCACGCTGTCACACGTTTTAACGTGTGGTCACATGGACTTGCTGTGATGTGTAGACTGTGTCCATGAGCACAAATCGTAACGTCGCAAACCTATCGATCACCGTCGTAAAGACATTGGTCAAGATGGCTGGCTTTGGCCCTGTTGCTGACATGATCGACGGCGGCCAGGAGTGTCTCAACTTGCTCGCCGACATCAAGAACGATGCTCTTGACAGCCCCAATGCTGAGATGATTCGTTCACTGAACGGCGCGGTAAAATCCGAACTTGATGTCATTCAGGACGCACTCAAGCACAATGGCCTGGGCAGGAAACAAGTTAAGCAAGCCGCAGCTCAGCTAGCCGAAGCTGCGCGCGAAACGATCACGGCGCTGGCAGAGGACGACGACGCCCTTATCCGCGCGGTACAGCAACCCCAGTGCTTCGCCGAACAGCTCAGAGGTCACGCTGCACCACTTCCCGATTACTCCAGCGATGAGATGCAGGCTCACTACGAAACGCTCCTCGATCGAATCGCGGAAGAATTCCTTACCCTCGCACCCTGGTCGCCGAACTTCAACCGCGTCGCTTTCACTAGCCTGCTGCGCTGTTTCCCCGCCCTGACAGATCAAGTCGCCCAGCTTGAGCGGACCATGAACGTCCGCTTTGACAACGTTGACGAAGGCCAACGCAAAATCATCAAGCTTCTCGAAACAAGGCCTGCCGTCGCAATCAAGCCTGTAGTGTTCGGCAGCCGCCCAGAGGTGGTGACAGACGACCGCTTTGTCAAGCGCGACGAGCACGAACAATTGAATGCGCTGGTAACCGATACAACGACGCGACGCACAGTTCTGGTCGGCATGCGCGGCTGTGGCAAGACCCAGCTTGCCGCAGCTCTTGCAGAAAAATGCGAAGACGCAAAGTGGAACCTCGTCGCGTGGCTTAACGCCGGATCGCGTCGGTCAATCACAAGCGAGTTAGTCGAGCTTGCCAAGCGGCTGGCAATCGACACGAGCGACAATCCGCCTCCGGACACGATTGTTCGCCGTTGTTTGGACCACTTGAAGTCAGAGAACCCTTCCGACAGGATGATTGTGTTTGACAACGTGGAAGACATCAATCACCTGACGGGACTCATTCCGAGCGGCGACGGCGTGCGCGTGGTCGCAACGACAACGAACAAGGTGGGTTGGGAAGACCAGGGGTGGAACAGCATCAAGGTCGGAGTATTCGATCGCAGCGAGTCGATCAACTACCTCCTCACGGTCACGAAGTCCGACGATCGTGATGCCGCAGATGCGTTGGCCGAGCGCCTCGGCGACTTGCCTCTCGCCATTGCCCAGGCCGCTGCGACTGCACGCAACGGCGACCTATCGCTCGTTCAATACCTAGACCGATTGGACTCCTACCGCAGCGAACGTGTCATCCGCCCGGTCCCCGGGGACTACTACACGGACGACGTGGCCACCGCTCTCTGCATGGCCATCGAGTATGCACTTGAGAACCTGGAGGATGAGACAAAGCAGGCAGCCCAACGCCAATTAGCTGCACTTGCGCTGCTTGCGGAGTCCGGCGTTCCCACGCGCTGGCTTGACCCCATAATTGAGCAGCAGGACAACCGAGAAGTTCAAGACACTAACCGAGCCGAAGACGAGACCGCGCACGAGGCGCTCACCGAGCTTATTCACAGATCTATCGTTCAGCAGTCCGCAGACAAGAGCAAGAGGGTGACCACGATCCATCGTCTCGAGGCTGAGGTATGGCGCGATTCCTGGAACGAGTCTGATCGCACAGACGCATTTGAATCAGCTGCCACACTGCTCGCTCAGGTAGACATCGAGAGTTTTCCTTGTAATGATGTAGCCTCACGCAGAAGCGATACGCTTGATCTGATCGAACAGCTCCACAGCATTGGTAAACAAGAACACTCCCGTCAGCTGCTCAGGTACGAGCAAATCACAAAAACCACCTTCCATGCTTTCCTACATGCATACAATCTTGGGCTTGCTTTCGAGGCGATAGCCCTCAAGACAACTGTCAAAGCTCTCCAGCATGTTATGGGTCCAGACCATCCCGATACCCTAATCTTGTGCAACAACCTCGCGGGAGCATATGAGTCTGCGGGTCGTCTCACCCAGGCCATCACCCTGTACGAGCAGGTGCTCACCGACCGCACCCGCATCCTAGGCAACGACCACCCCCAAACCCTCACCTCCCGCAACAACCTCGCAGGAGCATACAAGTCTGCGGGTCGTCTCACCCAGGCCATCACCCTGTACGAGCAGGTGCTCACCGACAGCATCCGCATCCTAGGCAACGACCACCCCCAAACCCTCACCTCCCGCAACAACCTCGCTTACGCATACGAGTCTGCGGGTCGTCTCACCCAGGCCATCACCCTGTACGAGCAGGTACTCACCTCCCGCACCCGCATCCTAGGCAACGACCACCCCCAAACCCTCACCTCCCGCAACAACCTCGCTTACGCATACGAGTCTGCGGGTCGTCTCACCCAGGCCATCACCCTGCTCGAGCAGGTACTCACCTCCCGCACCCGCATCCTAGGCAACGACCACCCCGACACCCTCACCTCCCGCAACAACCTCGCAGGAGCATACAATTCTGCGGGTCGTCTCACCCAGGCCATCACCCTGTATGAGCAGGTACTCACCTCCCGCACCCGCATCCTAGGCAACGACCACCCCCAAACCCTCACCTCCCGCAACAACCTCGCAGGAGTATACAAGTCTGCGGGTCGTCTCACCCAGGCCATCACCCTGTACGAGCAGGTGCTCACCGACAGCATCCGCATCCTAGGCAACGACCACCCCGACACCCTCACCTCCCGCAACAACCTCGCTTACGCATACGAGTCTGCGGGTCGTCTCACCCAGGCCATCACCCTGTACGAGCAGGTGCTCACCGACAGCATCCGCATCCTCGGCCCAGACCACCCCCAAACCCTCACCTCCCGCAACAGCCTCGCAGGAGCATACAATTCTGCGGGTCGTCTCACCCAGGCCATCACCCTGTATGAGCAGGTGCTCACCGACCGCACCCGCATCCTAGGCAACGACCACCCCCAAACCCTCACCTCCCGCAACAACCTCGCAGGAGCATACAAGTCTGCGGGTCGTCTCACCCAGGCCATCACCCTGTACGAGCAGGTGCTCACCGACAGCATCCGCATCCTAGGCAACGACCACCCCCAAACCCTCACCTCCCGCAACAACCTCGCAGGAGCATACAAGTCTGCGGGTCGTCTCACCCAGGCCATCACCCTGTACGAGCAGGTACTCACCGACAGCATCCGCATCCTAGGCAACGACCACCCCCAAACCCTCACCTCCCGCAACAACCTCGCAGGAGCATACAAGTCTGCGGGTCGTCTCACCCAGGCCATCACCCTGTACGAGCAGGTACTCACCGACCGCACCCGCATCCTAGGCAACGACCACCCCGACACCCTCACCTCCCGCAACAACCTCGCTTACGCATACGAGTCTGCGGGTCGTCTCACCCAGGCCATCACCCTGTACGAGCAGGTACTCACCTCCCGCACCCGCATCCTAGGCAACGACCACCCCGACACCCTCACCTCCCGCAACAACCTCGCAGGAGCATACGAGTCTGCGGGTCGTCTCACCCAGGCCATCGCCCTGTACGAGCAGGTGCTCACCGACAGCATCCGCATCCTAGGCAACGACCACCCCCAAACCCTCACCTCCCGCAACAACCTCGCAGGAGCATACAAGTCTGCGGGTCGTCTCACCCAGGCCATCACCCTGTACGAGCAGGTACTCACCGACCGCATCCGCATCCTAGGCAACGACCACCCCCAAACCCTCACCTCCCGCAACAACCTCGCAGGAGCATACAAGTCTGCGGGTCGTCTCACCCAGGCCATCACCCTGTACGAGCAGGTACTCACCGACCGCACCCGCATCCTAGGCAACGATCACCCCCAAACCCTCACCTCCCGCAACAACCTCGCTTACGCATACGAGTCTGCGGGTCGTCTCACCCAGGCCATCACCCTGTACGAGCAGGTACTCACCGACCGCACCCGCATCCTAGGCAACGACCACCCCCAAACCCTCACCTCCCGCAACAACCTCGCAGGAGCATACAAGTCTGCGGGTCGTCTCACCCAGGCCATCACCCTGTACGAGCAGGTGCTCACCGACAGCATCCGCATCCTAGGCAACGACCACCCCCAAACCCTCACCTCCCGCAACAACCTCGCTTACGCATACGAGTCTGCGGGTCGTCTCACCCAGGCCATCACCCTGTACGAGCAGGTACTCACCGACCGCACCCGCATCCTAGGCAACGACCACCCCCAAACCCTCACCTCCCGCAACAACCTCGCAAACGCGTACCGAAAGGCTGGACGCCTCACCCAGGCCATCACCCTGCTCGAGCAGGTACTCACCGATCGCACCCGCATCCTAGGCAACGACCACCCCCAAACCCTCACCTCCCGCAACAACCTCGCAGGAGCATATCAGCGGTCGAGCCTCCTGGACGAGGCCATCCAACTGTTTGAGCAGACCCTCCACGACTGCATCCGCGTGCTGGGCGAGGCGCATCCATTCACAGCGACGGTACGCGAGAACCTCGAAGCAGCTAGGCGCGAGCTGGAGCAGCAAGAAGAGGACTCAGCAAACGAGGAGCGCGAGCAGGAGGACTAACCCACGAGCTGCAATCCACTAAATCACGACCAGGGCCGGAAGCCTTCGCTTCCGGTCCCCGTTTGTCAGGCTCTATTCTTCGAACGGTGTGCGAGTTTCTTTCATATGTCAAGTTGGCTGATGTAGCATTGTAGGTATGGGCGATCCTGTATTGATGACAGTAGTTGGTGTTGGAGCAGCTTTCACAAAGGTGTTCTTGCGTGCGTGTGATGCGGCGTCTGCCGCTGATCTTGTCGAAGACGGCCAGGATCTATTCGGCGCACTGTCGCATGCGTTGCGCCGCACCGATGAATCGAGGGTCCAGATCGAACGTCGCTTCAGTCAGTCCTTGGCTAATCGCATACAGGCGATGCAAGAACGATGTGGCAGCCAAAGCGTCGATCCCGGTCTGCTCTCGGGGGCTTGCACCGAGGTCGAGATCATCCTTGAAGAGATCGCCGATGATGGTGCGTTTCTCCTCAGTGCAGTCCGCAGCCCCGAGAGCTTTCCAGAGACTCTACGGGAGCACGCTGCTCGACGCCGCTTGAACGTCGAATCTGCAGCTGAGCCTTATTTCGACGAGCTTCTGCAAGCAGTTGCTGCAGAATACAGCGCTCTTGCGCCATGGTCCCCAAGGTTTCAGGTTGAGGTGTTCAAGAGCATTTTGTCTGGGATCGACGAGCTCCAAGAAAATTCTCGGCGTTCTCTTGACGCCCACGACATTACTCACGACAAGCTGGATACGCTCTCTTCCAAGTTCGACATGATGACCTGTCGCAGCGACACGCCAAATCGCATCTTGTTTGGAAGTCGACCGGACGTGGTAGCGGGAGACCGTTTTGTCGAGCGTGACGAGCACGAACGATTGAAAGCCATGATCACCGATCCGAACAGGCATAAAACAGTCCTCTTGGGCATGCGTGGCTGTGGGAAAACTCAGCTTGCTGCTTCTCTCGCCAAACAGTGCGAAGACGCAAACTGGAACCTCGTCGCATGGATAAACGCGGTATCACGCGAATCTATCGAGAGCGACCTGGTCGAACTCGCCAAGCAACTCGGAATTGGCACGAGCGACCAACCCACTCAAGACCAGGTTATCCGCAGTTTCCTCAGCCGTGTGAAGTCTGCGGAGCCTGCCGACAGGCTCATTATCTTTGACAATGTCGAGGACATCAATCATCTTCGAGGACTCATGCCGAGCGGCAACGGCTTGCGCGTCGTCGCAACAACGACAAACAACGTCGGTTGGGAAGATCAAGCCTGGACGACAATCAGGGTCGGGGTGTTCGATCGCAGCGAGTCAATCAATTACCTCCTCACGGTCACGAAGTCCGACGATCACGACTCCGCAGAGGCGTTGGCCTTGCGCCTCGGCGACTTGCCTCTGGCTATTGCCCAGGCTGCAGCAACCGCACGTCACAAAAACCTGTCGCTCTCCCGATACCTGAACCAACTCGATTCATACCGCAGCGAACCTGTGATCGATGCAGTCCCGGGAGACTACTACGCGGACGACGTTGCCACCGCTCTCTGCGTGGCCATCGAAGGCACACTCGAAAACCTGGCGGACAACACGAAGCAGGCAGCTTTACACCAGTTAGGTGCGCTCGCGCTGCTCGCGGAGTCTGGTGTGCCCACGCGGTGGCTTGACCCCACCATTGAGCAGCTGGATGATGACGAATCTCAAAGCACTCCGCGGGACACGGATGAGGACGCCCATGATGCGCTCACAGAACTCATTCACAGATCCATCGTCCAGCAGTCAGCAGACGGATCGACGACCAGACTTCACCGACTCCAGGCGCAGGTGCTGCGCAAATCCTGGAACGACAACGAACCCGAACAAGCTAACAAATCAGCTGCCAACCTCCTGGGATCCGTCGACATCGACAAATTCCGGAGGACCGATACTGAATCACGTCGGCGAGAAGCGCGCAGCCTCATCGAGCAGTTTCATGCGATCGGCGATCAAAAACACTCCCTTAACCTTCGCACAAACGAGCAAGTCACTTCGGCCCTGTCACAAACGCTCACTCATGCGCGCGACCTTGGACTTGTGCTCGAGTCTGTTACCCTTGAGGAGTTCGCAAAAGAGATAGAATATGCTTTGGGTCCAAATGATCTTCGCGTGCTGAATGTACAAGAAGAACTCGCATATATGGTCATGCACGCAGGCCGCTCCTCGGAAGCGATCAACATGTACGAACATATCCTTGATACCCGCACCAAAATGCAGGGCTCCGACCACCGCGACACCCTTACGACTCAGCAGAACCTCGCCTACGCCTACTACTACCAGGGCGATCAGTATGACAAGGCGATCGAGCTCCTTGAGCATGTGCACACGACACGACAACAACTCCTAGGAGACGATGACGTCGACACGCTCATGGCGGGCAGTTACCTTGCACTTGTGTACCACGCGGATGGTCGCTTGCAGGAGGCGATGAGTCTATACGAGCAGGTCATTGTAGACCGCACTCGCTTCATGGGAGCAGACCACGAACACACCCTCGTCACGCGCAATAACCGCGCATACGCATACGCGTTACAAGGTCTTCTCCCCAAAGCTATCGCTGAATACGAGCAAGTCCTTTCAGCACGCACACGCACGTTGGGCGCGCTGGATCGCCAAACCCTTATGACGCGCAGCGATCTGGCACTCGCATACGCATTAAACGGTGAACTAGCCGAAGCTGTCGGTCGGTACGAGTCGGTCCTCAAAGACTGCACGAATGCGCTCGGCACCCAGCATCCACTCACAGTGGACGTGCGTGAGAACCTCGAGGCAGCCCGCCGGGAGTTGGCAGAGCAGGAAGAGACCTCACACACCGAGGAGCGCGAGGAGCAGGACTGACGCGCGTCACACGCACTGCTCGATCAAGCAGTCAGGGGCCGGAAGCTTATCGCTTCCGGCCCCTCGCCTATTGTGGGCCCTACCGGGCTCGAACCGATGACCTTCTGGGTGTAAACCAGACGCTCTAGCCAACTGAGCTAAAGGCCCCACGCAGGCGCCAATCTACCAGAAGAGGCGTCTGCGGTCACTTTCTGACCTGAGCGCTAGGAACACCGACGAGCGTTCCGGTGCCCCGGCCTCGTCAATAAAACTAGCGGCGCGAACGAGGACGCGCGGTCAAGCGCACGCCCGCCCAGTTCGCCCCCAGCGCCGTCGACGTCGTCGCGTGCAGGCCCGCGATCTCCGCGGCCTCCTCCACGTCGCCCACACGCACCGAATTCGGGCGTCCCGGCTTGGGAATCAGGACCCAGATCAGGCCACCATCGTCCAGGTTCGACATGGCATCCACGAGGACATCCGCAAGGTCCTCCTCCTCGGCGTCGTCGGCGCGCCACCAGACGATCGCGCCATCCACGACGTCCGCGTAATCGACGTCCACGAGCGGATGCCCCGTCTCCCCTTCAATCGCGTCACGCACACCCTGATCGACGTCGTCATCGACGTAGAACTCCTGCACGATCGCATCGGACGCAAAACCCAGGCTCACTGCCATCACGCAGCACCGCCCTTCAACGAGCTGCCGCTCAGTGTCATATCAACGTTCACGTATTTATCCTAGGGCATGAAACCACGTCGAATGCAAGGGATAACACCTATCGAAACAGCCCCGCACGGCATCACCCCTCTGACCAGTGGATTTACGCGCACCACCCATCCCTCCTGGCGGTGATACGCACCTCATACACGCACGAGCCACCAAACACTCGCAAAGCCACACCATTAGTGGGACAATAGTCCCGATATGTGCGGTGTCGACCGAAGACACCGCCCACGAACGCTGCACGTCGCAGCTCCGAGTCAAGCGAGAAGGTACACCGTGAGCCAACTCCACGAGTCACGCCCCGTCGTCGTGAACGGGCTGATCCCCCAGGTCCCCGACAACGACCCCCAGGAAACCGCCGAATGGGTCGAGTCCCTGACCGGACTCATCAACGAAAAGGGCGGCCCCCGCGCACGCTACATCCTGCTGCACATGCTCAGCGAAGCGCGCCGCAACGGCGTTCAGCTCCCCCAGGAATACACGACCCCCTACGTCAACACCATCCCCGTTGACCAGGAGCCGTACTTCCCCGGCGACGAAGCCATGGAGCGCGAATACCGCCGCTGGATCCGCTGGAACGCCGCCGTCCAGGTGACGCGCGCCCAGCGCCCCGGCGTCAAGGTCGGCGGACACATCTCGTCCTACGCCTCCGTCGCCACCCTCTACGAGGTCGGCCTCAACCACTTCTTCCGCGGCAAGGACCACCCCGGCGGCGGCGACCACGTCTTCTTCCAAGGCCACGCCTCCCCCGGCCCCTACGCGCGCGCGTTCCTCGAAGGCCGCCTGTCCGAAGAGCAGATGGACGGCTTCCGCCAGCAGGTCTCCACCGAGCACGGTCTGCCCTCCTACCCGCACCCGCGCCAGCTCGAAGAGTTCTGGGAGTACCCGACCGTGTCGCTGGGCCTGGGTCCCGCCGAAGCCATCTACCAGGCGTGGTTCGACCGCTACCTGCACATGAACGGCATCAAGGACACCTCCCAGCAGCACACCTGGGCCTTCATCGGCGACGGTGAGATGGACGAGCCCGAGTCCCGCGGCATGCTCCAGCTCGCCGCCCAGCAGCGCCTGGACAACCTGACCTTCGTCATCAACTGCAACCTGCAGCGTCTTGACGGCCCGGTGCGTGGCAACGGCAAGATCATCCAGGAGCTCGAGGCCTTCTTCAAGGGCGCCGGCTGGAACGTCATCAAGGTCATCTGGGGGCGCGGCTGGGACCAGCTGCTTGCCGCCGACAAGGACGACGCCCTCGTCCACGTTATGAACGAGACCCTGGACGGCGACTACCAGACCTTTCGCGCGAACGACGGCGCCTACGTGCGTGAGCACTTCTTCGGCCGTGACCCGCGCACCAAGGAAATGGTCAAGAACTGGACCGACGAGCAGCTCTGGGAGCTCAAGCGTGGCGGCCACGACTACCGCAAGGTCTACGCCGCCTACAAGGCCGCCATGGACCACACCGGCCAGCCCACGGTCGTCCTCGCGCACACCATTAAGGGCTACGCCCTGGGCACGCACTTCGCCGGCCGTAACTCGACGCACCAGATGAAGAAGCTGACCCTCGAGGACGCCAAGCAGCTGCGCGATCGCCTGCAGATCCCGATCACGGACGCAGAACTCGAACGCGACCCCTACATGCCCCCGTACTACATGCCGCCGGCCGATCACCCGGCCCTGCAGTACATGAAGGAGCGCCGCGAGATCCTCGGCGGCTGGGTGCCCGAGCGCCGCGCCGACCGCCAGCCCAAGCTCCCCGAGCTGCCCGCCCGCCCCTTCGAAGCGTTGTCCAAGGGTTCGGGCAAGCTCGAGGTCGCCACGACCATGGCCCTCGTGCGTCTGATCAAGGACCTCATGAAGGACAAGCAGGTCGGCAAGTACTTCGTGCCGATCATCCCCGACGAGGCACGCACCTTCGGTCTGGACGCGATCTTCCCCTCGGCGAAGATCTTCAACACTACCGGCCAGTCCTACACGCCCGTCGACGCGGACATGATGCTGTCCTACCGTGAGTCCGAACAGGGCCGCATCCTGCACACGGGTATCACCGAGGCTGGCTCCGCTGCCGCCTTCCAGGTCGTCGGCACGGCATACGCCACGCACGACCTGCCGATGGTACCGATCTACATCTTCTACTCGATGTTCGGCTTCCAGCGCACCGGCGACCAGTTCTGGGCCGCCGGCGACCAGCTGACCAAGGGCTTCGTCATCGGCGCGACCGCCGGCCGCACGACGCTCGCGGGCGAGGGTCTGCAGCACATGGACGGCCACTCTCAGGTTTTGGCCGCGACCAACCACGCGTTCGTGTCCTACGACCCGGCCTACGCCTACGAGATCCGCCACATCATGGCGGACGGCCTGCAGCGCATGTACGGCGACGCGGGCGGTCGCGACCCGAACGTCATGTACTACATCACCGTCTACAACGAGCCCATCCACCAGCCGGCTGAGCCGGAGAACGTGGACGTCGAGGGCATCGTCAAGGGTATCTACAACCTCGATGAGCACCAGAACTTCGGTGGCCCCAAGGCTCAGCTGCTCGCCTCTGGCGTCGGCGTGCCGTGGGCGCGCGAGGCCCGCGAGCTGCTGGCCCGCGACTGGGGCGTGGACGCCGCCGTGTGGTCCGTGACCTCGTGGAACGAGCTGCGCCGCGACGGCCTGGACGCCGAGGAACACAACTACCTGCACCCGACCGAGCCTCGCCGTACGCCCTACGTGTCCGCCAAGCTCGCGGGTCGCGAGGGTCCGTTCGTCGCCTCCTCGGACTTCGACCGCATGCTGCCCGACCAGATCCGCCAGTGGGTCCCCGGCGACTACCACGTGCTCGGCGCGGACGGCTTTGGTTTCTCCGACACGCGCCGTGCTGCCCGCCGCTGGTACCACATCGACGCCGAGTCCATGGTCGTGCGTACGCTTGCCGCCCTGGCCGACAAGGGTCAGATCGACCCGTCGGTCGTCGGCCAGGCGATCGCGAAGTACGATCTGTTCAACTACTCCATCGCAGGCTCGGATCACGCCGGCGAGGAGTGAGCGCCGTTAGGCGCGCGCTCCTCCACCGCGGCGCCCAGCGGTCATGAGAACGAGGCCGGGGTTCCCCACGCGGGGTCCCCGGCCTCGTCCCCTCTCCCCCACGTCTTCGATTCACTCGATTCGTGCCACAAATCCAGACCACCCATCGTCACGTTCGTCCCAGCTGCACCAAATTTTCTCAGGTGGTTATCGCCGCTGATTGAAGCGAGTACACTGTGCGCATGAACACAGCGATGGCAGCTTTGAGTATCACGACCAACATCGTGACATCGATTGTTACAGTACCGGGATTTGGCTTCACTGCCGACTCAATTGAGGGTGGGCACGACCTCTACCAATGGGCCCGCAGCCTTTCGACTGAAATACCTAGTAGTTGCGACACGCAGACGTGTAACCATCTGACAAGCTCGATGAGCGCTGAACTGGACGCAATCGAGGGACAGCTCGTTGAGTCGGGCTACGACAGGTCCCGCATCGATAGCTTCATCGCTCACCTAGAGGCATCAGTGAAGCAAACTATCACTCTCCTTGCCGGCGACGAGAACGCCCTACGTGAAGCAATACGCAAGCCCGAGGTGTTCCGACGCTACGTTCTCGCACAATCAGCCTCAGCACGCCAGACCTACGCCCCCGACGAACTCCGATACCTCGACGCACTCCTGGGCAGCGTCGCGCAGGAGTACCTGACGCTCGCACCAGCATCGCCACATTTCAAGCACACAGCACTTGAACGCACAATCACCGCACTGACACAGACCTCCCACCAGCACACCGCCGAAGACCCGACCCGCATCACGGGCGAAGACCACCTAAGTCGACTCGCCGAGCGCAGCAGCCTCGCGGACACCTATGTGCAGACAGGGCGCCTCGATGAGGCCATCACCTTGTACGAGCAGGTTCTCGAAGACTATGCACGTGTTCTGGGTGAGGATCATCCTCAGACGCTCAGCGCATGCAACGATCTCGCCAACTGTTACCAGGAGACAGGGCGCCTCGATGAGGCTATCACCCTGTTTGAGCGGCTCATCACCGACAGCACCCGCATTTTTGGCGACGATCATCCTAACACCCTGACCTTACGTAACAACCTCGCAAACTGTCACCTGCAGGCGGGCCGCCTCGATGAGGCCATCCAACTGTACGAGCAGGCCGCCACAGGCCGCGCGCGCGTCCTGGGTGACAACCACCCCCTCACACTCAGCACGCGCAACAGCCTGGCAGACGCATACGAGTCTGCTGGCCGCCGCGTTGAGGCTATCCAACTGTATGAGCAGGTCGCCACAGGCCGCGCGCGCGTTCTGGGCGAAGACCACCCTCTCACACTCAGCACACGCAATAATCTCGCATACACCTACAATGCGGTGGGCCGCCTCGATGAAGCCATCGCCCTGTACGAACAGGTCGCCACAGACCGCGCGCGTGTCCTGGGCGACAACCACCCCCACACACTCAACACGCGCAACAGCCTGGCAGACGCATACGAGTCAGCTGGCCGACTCGATGAAGCCATCGCCCTGTACGAACAGGTCGTCAAAGGCCAGACCAGTGTCCTGGGTCCCGACCACCCCCGCACGCTCGCCACACGCCACAGCCTGGCATACGCATACGAGTCTGCTGAGCGCCTCGATGAAGCCATCACCCTGTACGAACAGGTCGCTCAAGACCAGGCTCGCGTCCTGGGCACAGACCATCCCCGCACACTCAACACGTGCAACAACCTCGCAAGCGCATACGTGTCTGCTGAGCGCCTCGATGAAGCCATCACCCTGTACGAGCAGGTCGCTCAAGACCAGGCTCGCGTCCTGGGCACAGACCATCCCCGCACGCTCGCCACGCTCAACAACATCGCATACACATACCGGTCTGTTGGCCGCCTTCCTGAGGCCATTACCCTGTACGAGCAGGTCATGAAAGACCAGATCCGCATCCTGGGCGACAACCACCCGGGCACGTACAACACGCGCCGTGAACTCGCAGACTCATACCGAGAGGCTGGCCGCACAGACGAGTCCATCGCCCTGTATGAACAGCTCCTCGCCAGCAGCCAGCGCGTCCTGGGTGACGACCATCCGTTCACCATGGCTATGTGTGAGGAACTCGAGGACGTGCGGCGCGAGCTGAAGCAGCGGGACAACCCCTCCGCCGACTAGCGCGCGCATAACCGAGGGGGCCGGTAGCGTGCGCTTCCGGCCCCCTCGTACTTCGTGGACATATTCCCCTTCCACGTCGTGCACCCTGCCCACCCCATGCGTCCGGCGCACAATGGAAGCATGCACGTTCACTACGACACCGAGAAGTTCTACTACGGCTTTCCCGTCTACATCCTGGCCTATCCGGATGAGGAAGTGGGGGTCGGCATCACGACCGGGTCCTCCTCGTACTCGCTGGGACAGATGGTGATGATCGGCTGCGACTCCACCACGCATGCCGCCCGATCGATCAAGCGCTCGGGCGTGTGTTCCCTCAATCTCTTCGGGGCCGAAGCCATGGGCCTGTTCGAGTATGCGGGCACCGTCTCGGGTGGGAACAAGCTCGCCGACGCGCACGTTCCATCAAGCGACCACGACGGCATCCCCGTGCTCGACGATTCGCAGATGAGCCTGGTGTGCCGTGTCCTAGAGGCCACAGATGACGGTACCTACACGCACTTCCGCTGCGAGGTTACGGCCCGGCTGGTTGATGCTGACCTCATCGACGACCGAGGCCGATTCCGCTACGAGGAGCTTCGTACCGTCGAATACGTGGGCGATGCACGCCGCCGCATCTATCGGTACTTCTCAGACCAGGTGGAGCGTTTCGGTACATTCGTGCGCGCCTTCAAGGAGTCGCTGCAGTCCTGAGATGACACAAACGACGAGGCCGGAGATCCCCACGCGGGGTCCCCGGCCTCGGTCGTTGGCTGGCTGCGCGGAACCCGCCTACTCTTCCTCGGTGCCCGCGTACTTCGGGTGCGCGAGGTTTTCGGGCGAGAGGATGCGCTCAACCTCCTCCTCCGACAGGAGTTCCATCTCGTGGATGACTTCGCGGACGGTCTTGCCTTCCGCGGCGGCGCGCTTGCCCACGACGTCGCCCAGGTGGTGGCCGATGACGTCGTTGAAGTAGGTGACGATGCCGATGGAGTTCTCCACGTAGTTTCGGCACACTTCCTCGTTCGCGGTGATGCCCGAGACGCAGCGTTCGCGCAGGGTATCGCAGGCGTTCACGAGCAGGTTGATTGACTCGATGAGCGCCTGTGCGATGACGGGCTCCATGACGTTGAGCTGGAGCTGGCCAGCCTCGGCGGCCATCGTGATGGTCTGGTCGTTGCCAATGACCTTGAAGCACACCTGGTTGACGACCTCGGGGATGACGGGGTTGACCTTGGCCGGCATGATGGACGAGCCGGCCGCCATCTTCGGCAGGTTGATCTCGTTGAGGCTGGCGCGCGGACCCGAGGCCAGCAGGCGCAGGTCGTTGCAGACCTTCGAGAGCTTGACGGCGCTTCGCTTGATCGTGGCGTGCATGGACACATAGGCGCCGGTATCGGAGGTGGCCTCCAGAAGGTTCGGGGAGCCGACGACGCGCGCGCCGGTGATGCGGCGCAGGTGGCGCACGACGACCTGCTGGTAGCCGTTCGGGGTGTTCAGGCCGGTGCCGATCGCGGTCGCGCCCAGGTTCGTCTCCAGCAGCAGCTCGGCGTTGTTGACGAGGCGCTCGTCCTCCTCGCGCAGCGTGTGGGCGAAGGCGGAGAATTCGCTGCCCAGCGACATGGGAACGGCGTCCTGGAGCTGCGTGCGTCCCATCGTCAGGATGTTGCGGAACTCCGCGCCTTTCTCGTCGAAAGAGTCAGCCAGCTCGTCGAGGGCCTTGCGCAGGCGGTTGACCTTGCGCCACAGGGCGATGCGGAACGCGGTCGGGTAGGCATCGTTGGTGGACTGGGAGCGGTTGACGTGGTCGTTGGGGTTGATGACGTCGTAACGCCCCTTGTCCTCCCCCAGGATCTCCAGCGCGAGGTTCGCGATGACCTCGTTCGCGTTCATGTTCACGGAGGTGCCGGCGCCGCCCTGGAACTGATCGACCGGGAACTGGTCCATGCAGCGGCCGTTTTCGATAATCTCGTCGCAGGCGGCAATGATCGCCTCCGCCTTGACGGGCTTCATCGCCTTGAGCTGCATGTTCGCCATGGCACAGGCCTTCTTCACCTGGGCGAAGGCGCGGATCAGCTCGGGCGCCTCGTTGATGGTGCGGCCAGAGATCTGGTAGTTCTCGATAGCTCGCAGTGTGTGGATGCCCCAGTACGCGTCATCGGGTACTTCGCGCGTGCCGAGCAGATCCTCTTCGGTGCGGGTCAACGTCGTTCCTTCCGTCGGAGTAGCCGCCGGGGGTTCCCCGGCGATCCACCTCCATCGTAGGCCTGAAGTCCCTTGATGTCAGGGTCTTTACGATTCTCGGGCAGGTCGTTGACGCTCCCCTAACGCCGCCTTTCGTCAATCATGACAAGCGGCCTGCGAAACCGCGTCGAGCAGGTCTCCGAGGCTCACCCACGCCTCCACCTGCGCGTCCGGCAGCTGCACCTTCGCCTCGCGTTCAACGCGCGCGACGACAGCGAACAGGGACACGTCGTCCATGTCCAGGTCCCCGCGCAGCGTCAGCTCAGCGCGCGCGTTCTCAGGGGCCAGGTCGGCCTCGTCAAGGACGGCCTCCATAGCCGCCTCACGCGCGCGCTCCTGTGCGCTGGTGCTCTCCCCCGCCGCGCTGGACGAGGCCTGGGCATCGCCGTGCCCCTCCGCCTCAGAATCGGGATCGACCAGCTGCGCGAGGCCCGCACGCAGCTGGTCGCCAAGCAGATCTGCGATGGACCCCATCAGCCCACCCGGTTATTGAGCCAGCGCACGGGCGCGCCCGCGCCGGCGTGACGGAAGGATTCGAGCTCGTCGTCCCAGGCCTGACCGAGCGCCAGGTCAAGACCCTCGAGCAGCTCCTCGTAGGAGGAGGCGTTCGCCATGGCAGCGCGAATACGGTCCTCGGGCACGACAACGTTACCGACCGAATCCATCTGCGAGTGGAAGATGCCCAGGGACGGCGTGTGGCACCAGCGCCCACCGTCGTTCGAGGCTGTTGCCTCTTCCGTCACCTCGTAGCGCAGGTGCTCCCAACCGCGCAGAGCGGACGCCAAACGGGCGCCCGAGCCAATCGGTCCGACCCACGAGAATTCGCAGCGAACCATGCCCGGCGCCGCTTCTTGGTCGGACCACTGGAGGCGAACCTCCTGGCCGAGCGCGGTGCCCAACGCCCATTCGATGTGTGGACACAGAGCGGGCGGTGTTGAGTGCACGAAAAGTACACCGCGGGTGTAAGACCCTCTCATTGTTCCTCCTGTTGGCCTTGTCAGGATCGTCTTCCCCTACGTCCTAATCGCCTGAGAGTCGCAATGAACTGCGCGGAAAACAGCGCAAACGATGTACTGACAGAATAGTTGAACGCGCCGGGAAATGCAGCGCATTTCCCGGCGCGTTTCACGCATTGATCACATCCACTAGGTCAGAATCCGGCCTTACGAATATCGCGCAGCGCCTTCTTGCGAGTGGGTCGATCAAGACGATCAATATAGATATGACCATCGAGGTGGTCACACTCGTGCTGAATGCAGCGAGCCATGAGCTCCTCACCCTCGACGACGACCTTCTTTCCGTCCAGGTCGGTACCCTCGCAGCGCGCGTACCAGGCGCGCTCGGTCGGGTACCACAGGTCGGGCACGGACAGGCAACCCTCGTCGCCGTCCTGGTACTCGTCCTCGCTCAGGGCCACGATGCGGGGGTTGAGCACGTAGCCGATCTCGCCGTCGATGTTCCAGGAGAAGGCGCGCAGGCTGACGCCGATCTGGTTGGCGGCCAGGCTGGCGCGGCCATCCATGTCGACGCCCTCGAGCAGGTCCTCGACGAGAGCCTTCACGTTCGGCGTGATCTCCGTGATCGGGTCACACACGGTACGCAGGACCGGGTCACCGATGATGCGAATGGGGCGGATAGCCATGTCACTCTCCCTTCAGCGCGGCGGCGTGCGCCTCGCGCAGTCGCTCGACGGCTTCGGCCACGGGCACGACAATGGTCTCGCCGGTGGCGCGCACGCGGATCTCGACCTGGCCGTCGGCCAGCGAGCGGCCCACAACGAGGCCGAAGGGAACGCCGACAAGCTCGTAGTCCTTGAACTTCACGCCGGCGCTGACCTTGCGCCGATCGTCCACCAGGACGTCCAGGCCGGCCGCGTCGAGCTGCTCACCCAGAGACTGCGCGGTCTCGAAGACCTCGTCGCCCTTGCCGGTGGCCAGGACGTGCACGTCGAAGGGAGCGATCTGCACGGGCCAGCTCAGGCCCTTGTCGTCACAGTTGGCCTCGGCCAGGGCAGCCATGACGCGGGTGACGCCGATGCCGTAGGAACCCATGGTCACGACCTGGGACTTGCCGTTCTCATCCAGGACGGTCAGGCCCAGGGCCTTGGCGTACTTGCGGCCCAGCTGGAAGATGTGGCCGATCTCGATGCCGCGCTCCAGGTGGAGGGGTCCCGAGCCGTCGGGAGCCAGGTCGCCCTCGCGAACCTCGGCGGCCTCGATCGTGCCGTCGGCCGTGAAGTCGCGGCCCATGACCAGGTTGAGCACGTGGGTCTGCTCGGCGTTGGCGCCGGTGACCCAGGCCGTTCCCTCGACGACGCGCGGGTCGACCAGGTAGCGCACGGAACCGGAGGCGTTGCCCTCCTCGTCCACGACGCGCTTCGGCGAGTTGGGGCCCAGCACCATCGGGCCGATGTAGCCGCGCACCAGCTCGGGGTGGGGCTCGAAGTCGGAGTCGGAGGCCATGTCGACCTCGGCGGGGGCGACGGCGGCCTCGAGGCGCTTCATGTCCACGTCGCGGTCGCCGGGCACGCCCACGACGAGAAGCTCGCGCTGCCCGTCCGGGTGGGTCAGGGTCACGACGACGTTCTTGAGGGTGTCGGCCTCGGTCCAGGGGCGATCCTCACGCGGGTACTTCTCGTTGAGCAGCTCCACCAGCGCCTCGATGGTCGGGGCGTCGGGGGTGGGAACCTCAACGGGAGCGGGCACACCGGACGCATCAACCGGCTCGGGCACGGGCGTGGTCACGGCCTCGGCGTTGGCCGCGTATCCGCCCGGGGAGGCCACAAAGGTGTCCTCACCGATCGGCGAGGGGTGCAAGAACTCCTCGGAACGCGAGCCGCCCATCGCACCGCTCATCGCGGAGACGATGACGTAGCGCAGGCCCAGGCGCTGGAAGATGCGCTCGTAGGTGTCGCGCTCGGCCTGGTAGGAGGCGTTCAGGCCCTCGTCGTCAATGTCGAAAGAGTAGGCGTCCTTCATGACGAACTCACGGCCGCGGATCAGGCCGGCGCGCGGGCGGGCCTCGTCACGGTACTTCGTCTGGATCTGATACAGCGTCGCGGGCAGATCCTTGTACGAGGAGTACATGTCCTTGACCAGCAGGGTGAACATTTCCTCGTGCGTGGGGGCCAGCAGGTAGTCGCCGCCCTTACGGTCGTTGAGCTTGAACAGCGTCGGGCCGTACTCTTCCCAGCGGTTCGTGGCCTTGTAGGGCTCGGCGGGGATCAGGCCCGGGAAGTGCACCTCCTGCGCGCCCATCGCATCCATCTCCTCGCGCACGATCTCCTCGATCTTGCGCAGCGTGCGCAGGCCGAGGGGCAGCCACGTGTAGATGCCGGGGGCGGAGCGGCGAATATAGCCGGCTCGCACCAGAAGTTTATGCGAGTTGACCTCGGCGTCGGCCGGGTCTTCGCGCAGAGTTCGCAGGAAGAAAGTCGAGAGATTTCGAAGCATGATCCAAGAGTACGGCACGCATCGCCACGGAGGCCACCGGCACAGCCGTGTGACCTCTCATCAGGCGCGAAATGCCCTCAGATCAACGCTCCGGCACCCAGCTCACGCTCGCGAGCACCCGGATGCGCCATGTAGTAGCGCCGGGCCATCCACCCCGGGTACGCCCACTCGGGCATGCCACCGCGGTACAGGGACTGGATTGCGACGGCCACCATGACGGCCAGGAGCCCCAGGACGAGCGCACAGGACCCCGTCGTGTCAGCGCCCATGGCCTCGTGGCGTACAAGGTCGGCGGTCACGAACCACAGGAGGGACAGCAGAGGCATCAGCGGCCAGACGACGCGGTTCATCTCCGACGCCGAGGATCCACCGCGCAGGTCTAAGCGCATCGCGACGCGCCGGGCGCTGGCAAAGGCGCCGGACCACACCCAGGCCCACAGGAGCGCGATAAGCAGACCGACGACTGCGAGCAGTGCGGTGGAGCTGAGGAACATGCGGTCCCCTTTCAGATAGCGCAACATCCCCGTCGGCGTTGCGTGTAGCTTGATCCTACAACACCGTGGGGATGTGCGCGCCACCCGAGATGGGTGAGAGTTTTTGTCAGGCGTGCTCGGCGTGGGCCATGCACGCCTCACGCAGGTCACGCAGCATCGACAGGGAGGACAGTGACTCTGCGCTCACGCCCGCCCACACGAGAGCCAGTTCGCGGCCCGAGGCCTCGTGACGCTCGCGGATATGCAGCAGGGTGCGCGAGGGCGACAGGGGCAGCAGGGCGATCACGCACGTGCCCGAGGCCGGGGCACCCTCGGGTGCGCCGGGGGCAGCGACGCGCATGAGGACGTGATCCTCGTCCGCAATCTCAATGATCGTCGACTCGTCCGCGGGCTCGAAGGCGTGGCCCAGCACGTCCCAGACAACCGACGCGGGCGCGTCAATCGCGATACCGCGGTCCACGACGACGTTCGCGCCGGGCAGCAGCAGGTCGCCGGGCAAGGACACGTCCGCCTGCGAAGAGGTCAGGCCGATGCGGCGCGGAAAACCGGTTGCGGCCAGCGCGCACACGCCACCGGCGAGGGTCAGGCAGGCAAGGGTACGAAGACGCATGGTGTTCTCTTTCTCAGCAGTCGATGCCCGGAAGCTTCGTGTCCGGGGCTGTGATGGGGGCGACCTCGACGGCACCGGAGCCCGGCTCCAGCCCCATCTCCTCGGCCAGCACGTTGGCGCGGCGGATCAGGGTTTCGACGATCTGATCCTCGGGGACGGTCTCGACGACCTCGCCGCGGATGAAAATCTGGCCCTTGCCGTTACCCGAGGCGACGCCCAGATCGGCCTCGCGGGCCTCGCCGGGGCCGTTGACGACGCATCCCATAACGGCCACGCGCAGCGGAACGGTCAGGTCCTTCAGGCCTTCTGTCACGTTCTCGGCCAGGGTCCACACGTCCACCTGGGCGCGTCCGCACGACGGGCAGGACACGATTTCGAGGGTCTTGTCGCGCAGGCCCATGAACTCCAGCATCTTCGTGCCCACCTTGACCTCCTCGACGGGAGGGGCGGACAGGGACACGCGAATCGTGTCGCCGATGCCCTCTGCGAGCAGGATCGAGAAAGCAGACACGGACTTGATCGTGCCCTGGAAGGCCGGACCGGCCTCGGTCACGCCCAGGTGCAGGGGCCAGTCGCCCGCCTCCGAGAGCATGCGGTAGGCCTGGATCATCGTCAGCACGTCGTGGTGCTTGACGGAGATCTTGAAGTCGTGGAAGTCATTCTCCTCGAAGAGGGAGGCCTCCCAGATCGCGGACTCAACCAGGGCCTCGGGCGTGGCACGGCCGTACTTCTTGAGCAGGCGCGGATCCAGCGAGCCCGCGTTCACGCCGATACGCAGGGACACACCGTGATCGGAAGCAGCCTTGCAGATGTCCTTGACCTGGTCGTCGAACTTGCGGATATTGCCCGGGTTCACGCGCACAGCACCACAGCCGGCCTCGATCGCCTGGAACACGTACTTCGGCTTGAAGTGAATGTCGGCGATCACGGGGATGCGGGACTGCTTGGCAATGATCGGCAGCGCCTCCGCGTCCTTGTCGGTCGGGCAGGCAACGCGAACAATGTCACAGCCTGCGGCGGTCAGCTCAGCGATCTGCTGGAGCGTCGCACCAATATCGTGCGTCTTCGTCGTCGTCATGGACTGGACGGACACCGGTGCCCCTCCACCCACGGGAACATCTCCCACCATCAGCCGGTGCGTCTGCTTGCGCGGGAACGGCGACGTGGCCACAGAGGGCATACCAAGGTTGATTTCACTCACCCGCCCATTATCGCGCACGCGGGCCCATCCGTCATACACGGGCGCCGCCCACGTGGTCAGGCTCGCTTTCCGCCGTCCGCGAGCCTTGCCGAGCCGGCACGCGCGCGGGCACAGCGAGAGCGGGTATCAGCCCAGGGAAATGGGCTTCACGATGTCGGCGACGATGAGGATGACGCTCATCGCAACCAGCAGGCCGCCGACCGCCCACGTGAGGGGAACCAGGCGCGCCGTATCGGCCGGGCCAGGATCCTCCTTGCCGCGCAGGCGCGCGAACTGCCTGCGCACACCCTCGTAGATGGCACCCACGATGTGTCCGCCGTCCAGGGGCGGCAGCGGAATCAGGTTAAAGACGAACAGCGCCATGTTCAGTGAGGCCAGCAGGCTCAATAGAACGCCAACCACCTGGCGCGTGTCGCGCAGGCCCAGCGACGCCGAATCGCCCGTCACCTCGCCGGCCATACGGCCAACGCCCACGACCGAGACAACTCCGGTCGCGTCGCGCTGCTCATCGGTGACCACCGAGCGGCCCACCTGCCACACCGCCTGCGGAAGGCGCACGACGACCGCCGCCGTGCCGGTAAACATCTGCCAGTCGGCTTCAAGCACGTCCGTCAGCGAGGCCGACACGTACTCGTACCCGGCCGTCACGCCGACGTATCGAGCGCCCTGAGCGCCCGTCACCGGGGACACCGTCAGATCCACGCTCGCACCGTCACGCTCGACCGTCAGGACAGCGGACTCCCCCTCGGGGGTGGCGCCAACCGCCTTCTGCAGGTCCGCAAAGGTGGCCACCGGCGTCCCGTTCCACGCGGTCACCGTGTCCCCGGGAAGCACCCCGGCCTCGTACGCGGGGGACGCGATCTCCCCCGACGACGTCTGAATCGTCGCCGGCACCGACGCAATCGTGCGCGAGGCCGTGGGAGCGCCGATACCCATCATCGTGATAGCCGACAGCACGAAACAGATCAGCAGGTTCATAAGCGGGCCGCCCAGCATCACGGCAATCTTCTTCGGGGCGCTCAGCAGATAGAACGCGCGCGCCTCCTGGCCAGGCGGGATCTCCTCGGCCGAGGCCTCCCTGGCCTCCTGCGCGAGCGTCGGCTTACCGCGTCGGCCCACCAGGGGCGTGCCCGGGCGAGCCGGGGCGTACATGCCGACGATCTTGACGTAACCGCCCAGCAAAACCGCACGCAGCGCGTAGGTCGTATCGCCGATCTTCTTCTTCCAGAGGGCAGGGCCAAAACCCACCGCGTAATCCGGCACCAAGACGCCGAACTTCTTGGCGGGCAGCATGTGCCCGACCTCGTGCAGTGCCACCGACACCAAGATGCCGATGACGACCACAACGATACCCGTTACTGAACCCACGCTCACATGTCCTTCCACTGGCCCGCGGCAACGTACTCGCGTGCGCGCCGGTCAGCCCAGCGCTGCGCGGCCACAATATCCTCCAGCGAGGGATCCTTCACGCCCTCATGCTCGTGAACAACCGCCGACACGGTATCGACGATCGCCAGCCACGGAACGACGCCCTCGATGAACGCGTCCACCATGACCTCGTTCGCGGCGTTGAGCACCGCGGGATGGGTAGCCGACGCGCCCACGGCGAAACGCGCCAAGTTGATCGCCGGGAACGTCTCGTTATCAACCGGCTCAAAAGTCCACTGCGACGGGTTGGACCACTCCAGCGGAGCCTCCACGTCGTCCAGGCGCTCGGGCCAGGTCAGGCCCAGCGCAATCGGCAGACGCATGTCCGGGGGCGAAGCCTGCAGCGTCGTCGCCCCGTCGCGCCACGTCACCATCGAGTGAACGATCGACTGAGGGTGAACCGTCGCCACGATGTGTTCGGGAGCCACGTCGAACAACAGGTGGGCCTCGATGAGCTCCAGGCCCTTGTTGATGAGAGTCGAGGAATTGATCGTCACGACCGGGCCCATGTCCCAGGTCGGATGAGCGAGCGCCTGAGCCGCGCGCACCCCCCGCAACTGCTCACGCGTGCGCCCACGGAAAGGACCGCCCGACGCAGTCAACACGAGGTCCGCAACCTCGGAACGCCCCGACAGGACCGGGGAGGTCAGGCCCTTCTCGTGCACGCCCGAGGCCAGCGCCTGAGCGATCGCCGAGTGCTCCGAATCCACCGGAACGATCTGGCCCGGGAAACGCATCGCGTTCTTCACGAGCGCGCCGCCCACGACCAGCGACTCCTTGTTCGCCAGCGCCAGGCGCGCACCGCAGCGCAGCGCGGCGAGCGTGGAGGACAGGCCCACACCACCCGTGATGCCGTTGAGCACAACCGGTGTCGCCTGCGGATACAGCACCGCCGCGCGCTCGACCGACGCACACACGACCTCAACGGACGCATCCTCACCCACGAACACCTCGGGGCAGGTACCTCCCATCGACTCGACGGCTGCTGCCAGCTCCTCACGCACGTCACGGGCCACACCCACAAACGCGGGCTCCAACGCCATGATCTGAACGGCCAGCTCGTTGATCGACGAGCCTCCCGCGCTCAGGCCGAGCACGTCAAAGCGGCCCCTGTGCGCCTCGATAACCTCGCGCGCCTGTGTGCCAATCGAGCCGGTCGATCCCAGCAGAACGACGGGGGTAGGACCCAGTGTCGTCTCGTGCGCCACCATCAGTCGACCGCGAGCAGGATCTCGATCGCGCGACCCAGGTAGGCGTCCACCGGGCCCTCGGCGTAGCCCCTCTTGCCGCGCTTGGGGCTAAAAGTCGCCGTGCGGATCTCATTCGCAGTCAGGTCCCCGGCCTCGTCAAAGTAGGCGGCGATGCGATCGAGCAGGTCATCAACCTCATCGCAGTCGTAGCCGCGACCGCTCGTAGGGTGCGCGAAACGCTCGCCACGCGGGCGCTGCAGGCGCGGGTACAGGGTCGTCGCGCGATCTGCGACGCGGTCGTACCAAGCGGCCTCACCCTCGGCGGCCACCGCGTCCGCGCGGTCACGCTTGACGAACGCGGCCTCCAGGCGGTTCATTGCGGCGTCCACGGCCTCAATGTTGTAGCCGCGGTTCTTCAGTTCGAATGTCGCCAGGCGCACCTGCTCCGCGCTGAACTGCTCGGGGGGCACACCGCCCTCGTACGCGCGACGCGCATCCTCAAAGAACGCATCGACCTGTCCGCGGTCGTATCCCTTCGAGAAGAAACCGACCCTCGGGAACTCAGCCATCATTGCTCCTTACTCTGAGTCATGGAACGAAGAATGTCATCAACGGCCTTCTGCGTGCCGAAATCGGCATACTCGGCGGGCAGGGCCATCGGCTCGGCATCAGGAATCGCCACAGGCGGTGCCGAGATGAACTCGTCAGTCGTAGGCAGCGTAGCGGACGCGTGCTCGAGCGGCACAGCTGAGCTTTCCATCGCGGGACGCTCTGGCAACGCGGCACCCGCAGCACCTGCGCCACCAGCGGGTACCTGAGGCATCTGCACAACGGCGGGAGTCGGCGTGGGCTGCGCAGGTTGCGCCACCGGTGCCGAGGGGGCGGCCTGGACCGGAACAGCAGCCGTCTCAGCCTGCTCGGCGTTTAGCGGCGCCTGCTCGCGCTGGCGATCAAGGCCTTGCAACACCTGAATAAGCCGATCAATCTCCATGTCGACCTCATCCACGTTGAAGCCGCGCAGGCGCACGGAGAACTCGATGTCCTCAGCCTGTTGCGCGGTCACAATCTTCTTCGGGTCCTCCTGCTGGCCCGTGATAGTGCGTTCGACGTCGGCGAGGAAGCTCAACACTTCGCGCATGTCGTAGCCCTCGCGCAAAAACGTGCGCGAAAAATCTCTCTTGATCATACCTGCACCTTTCCGGTACCACGCTTACCCTCGGCAACCGCCGTCGCGAGCTGGCCACACGCTCCATCGATGTCGGAGCCGCGGGTGTCACGAATCGACGTCGCGATACCGTTGTCTTTCAAACGCTTGACGAACGCGTCCTGAGCGTTCTTCGTGGACGCCGTCCAAATGGATCCCGGCGTCGGATTGAGAGGGATCGGATTCACGTGAACCCACCCATGGCCTCGTTTGTTGAGCTCATCCGCCAGGAGCTGGGCTCGCCATTCCTGATCGTTCATGTCCTTAATGAGCGCGTACTCGATCGAGACGCGGCGCCCGGTCGCCAGGAAGTAGGCGCGGGCCGCGTCCAGAAGCTCACCGACCTTCCAACGCGAATTGATCGGGATCAACTCGTCGCGCAGGTCATCGTCGGGGGCATGCAGCGACACGGCCAGCGTCACGGGCATCCCCTTCCCCGCCAGCTTCCTGATCGCGGGAACCAGGCCGACCGTCGAGACGGTAATGTTGCGCGCGCTCATACCAAAGCCCTCGGGCGCCGGGTCAATCAGGCGATGCAACGCGCCGATCACCGTCTTGTAGTTGGCCAACGGCTCGCCCATCCCCATGAACACGATGTTCGACAGAGTCGTCGGACCACCCGCCAGCGCGCCGTCACGGCACGCTGCCTGGGCGTAGCGCACCTGGTCGACGATCTCCGCCGTCGACAGGTTACGGGTCAAGCCCATCTGCCCCGTCGCGCAGAACGGGCACGCCATACCGCAGCCCGCCTGCGAAGACACACACAGAGTCGTGCGCTGCGGGTAACGCATCAACACCGACTCCACCTGAGCTCCGTCATAGAGGCGCCACAGGTCCTTGATCGTGCGACCGCCATCCGCCTCCAACGAAACAACCTTCGAGACGAGAGTCGGCAGCAGAGCCTCGCTCACCTGAGCGCGCATACCCGCAGGGATATCACTCATGCGCTGCGGGTCCGCCTCAAAGTGCGTGAAATAGTGACGCGACAGCTGATCCGCACGAAACGCCGGCAGGCCGAGATCCTTCAAGACCTGCTTTCGGCCCGCCGCATCCAAATCCGCCAAATGCGCAGGCGCCTTGCCCCTGCGCTTAGCTGTAAACGACAGAACCGGCTTGGCGTCCTTATGCGTCGCGCCCTCCGGCGGCTGATCCGTCGGACGAACCTCACGCCGAGCGCCACGGCGCTGCGGGGACGACGCCACGGCCTCGTCCCCTGCGCGCCCCACAGACCTGGCGCGATCCTTCAACGACTCGCTCAATGCCTGGACTCCCAAGAAACACCCGGCAACGCCCACGCAAAGATGAAGTAGGCGACCGGCGCGCTCATGAGCAACGCGTCCACTCGGTCGAGAACACCACCGTGCCCGGGCAGGATCTGCGACATGTCTTTCAAACCGGACTCACGCTTGATCATGGACTCGGTGAGATCACCCATCGTGCCCACAAACGCGATCGACACACCGGCGATGATGCCCCACCACCAGGCAGCACCCAGCCACCACAGGCCGACCGTTCCCACGCCCACCGCGGTCAGGGCCGACCCCACGAAGCCCTCCCAGGACTTCTTCGGCGACAGGGCAGGAGCCATCGGGTGCTTACCAAACAGGACGCCGGCGGCCCAGCCGCCCGTATCATTGGCGATCACCATCAGCTCGAAGACTACGAACACCCACGGGTTTTGCCACGCCGCCAGCATCAGCACCACGAAGGAGGCCAGGAACGGCACGTACACGGCGGTAAACGTCGTCGAGACGACGTCACTCATGCGCGACTCCTGGCGCCTATCAAGCAGACGCCACGCGGCGCACACAAACACCGTGATGTACAGAGCGAAGAGCGTTCCCTCGCTGCCAAGCCACCACGCACACGTCACAATGCCAATAGCACCCACGTACAGCGGGGGCACGGCCAACGTGATGCCCATGCGCGCAAACGCGCCAGCCAACTCCCAAATGCCCACCAGGCACACGAAGCCGATGACGCCCACGAAGGCCGGCAGCGACGTAAACAGAGGGACCGCGACGGCGGCGATCAGAACAACCGCCGTCGTGATCGCCTGCACAAGGTTACGGCCCGCCTTCCCCGTCGCCCCAGCCGCGGGATGATTATCGCGCGTGGGGCCCGGGGTAAAGATGCGAGCCAGCAATGAAGGATCCGTTGACGCCATCAGATCGTCAGCAGTTCGCTTTCCTTCGTCGCGAGCATCTTGTCGATCTGCTCGGTGTGTGCCTTCGTCATCGAGTCGAGGTTCTTCTCAGCGCGCTCGACGTCGTCCTCGGAGGCCTCGCCGTCCTTCTTCAGGCGGTCGAGCTGATCCTTGGCCTTGCGGCGCACACCACGAACGGACACGCGACCGTCCTCAGCCTTGCTCTTGGCCTGCTTCACGTATTCCTTGCGGCGCTCCTCGGTGAGAGCGGGCAGGACGACGCGCACAACGTTGCCGTCGTCCGTGGGGTTCACGCCCAGGTCGGACTCGCGCAGCGTGCGGATAATCTCCTGGGTCGCCGTGCGGTCGAAGGGAGAGATGAGGACCGTGCGGGCCTCGGGGATCTGGAAGCTGGCCAGCTGCTGCATCGGCGTGGGCGCGCCGTAGTAGTCCACGAGCAGCTGCTCGAACATCGAGGACGTCGCGCGTCCCGTGCGGATGTTCGTGAACTCGTGGCGGGCCGCTTCCACGGCCTTGTCCATCTTGTCCTCGGCTTCGAGGAGGATATCGTCGATCACTATGTGCTCCTTAACGTCAGTGGTCTGTGAAGGTTATATCACGCCGTCACTAGGGTACCGATTTCATCGCCCATGAGCGCGCGGGTAACAGCCCCGTCTCCACCCATGCCGAAAATACGCGTCGTCAGGCCATTCTCGCGGCACAGCGCCAGCGCGGAGCCGTCGATCACCTTCAGGTCGCGACGCAGGGCCTCCGAGTAGGTCAGCGTGTCGAAACGGCGCGCGTCGGGGTTCTTGTTCGGATCGTCGTCGTAGACGCCGTCCACGCCGTTCTTAGCCACCAGCAGCTCGTCGCAGTGGATTTCCAGCGCACGCTGCGCCGAGACGGTGTCGGTCGAGAAAGTAGGGCAGGCCCGCGCCGGCGCCGAAAACCACGACGCGGCCCTTTTCCAGGTGGCGGATCGCGCGCAGCGGCAGGTAGGGCTCGGCGACCTGAGCCATCGTGATGGCCGTCTGGACGCGCGCGGGAATGCCCGACTGATCAATGAAGTCCTGCAGGGCCAGCGCGTTCATGACGGTGCCGAGCATGCCCATGTAGTCCGCGCGCGAGCGCTCCAGGCCCTCACGAGCCAGCTGGGCGCCGCGGAAGAAGTTGCCACCACCGACGACAATCGCAACCTGCACGCCCTCGCGCACGGCGCTCGCCACCTGCTCAGCAATATTGCGGACGACCTTGGGGTCCAAGCCGATAGACCCACCTCCAAACGCCTCCCCGGAAAGCTTGAGCAAAACGCGGCGCTTCGTCGACATGACGCTTCTCCTTTATGACGGCCCTGGGTGGGCGGAACGGTTAGGAACCATACTACCTGGTAAAAGGGAAGCGGCCCCGCCGTTAGGCGGAGCCGCTTCCAACTGTCAGCAAGCTGACGAGTGAGCCGGATCAGGCACCGACGTGCACGCGCACGAAGTTGGTGACCGTGGCGCCGGCCTCCTTGAGGATCTGGCCGACGGACTTCGAGGGGTCACGGGCGTAGGCCTGGTCAACGAGGCAGTTGTCCTTGTAGAACGCGTTCAGGCGGCCCTCAACGATCTTGGGAACGATGTTGGCGGGCTTGCCCTCCTCGAGGGTGATCTTCTCGAGGGTGGCGCGCTCCTTCTCGAGCACGTCGGCGGGAACCGAGTCGCGGTCGAGGTAGGCGGGCATGTAGGCAGCGACGTGCATGGCGATGTCGTGGGCGACATCCTTGCCGGCGGCGTCGGTGACGACGAAGACGCCGACCTGCGGGGGCAGGTCCGGGCTGGTCTGGTGCAGGTAGAGGTCGACATTGTCGCCCTCAACGCGCACGATGCGGCCAACCTGCAGCTTCTCGCCGATGATGGCGGCGAAGGCGTCCAGGCGGTCCTTGACGGTGCCCTCGCCCATGGGGGCGGCGAGCAGCGCGTCCAGGTCGGCGGCACCGGAGGCAACGGCGGCGGCCAGGACCTCGTTGGAGAAGTCGATGAACTTCTGGTTCTTGGCGACGAAGTCGGTCTCGGAGTTGACCTCGACCAGCACGCCGACGGTGCCGTCGGTCTGAGCGGCCAGCAGGCCGGCGGAGGCCTGGCGGCCCTCGCGCTTGGACAGGGACTTCAGGCCCTTCAGGCGGATGATCTCGAGAGCCTTCTCGGCGTCGCCGTCGGCCTCGGTCAGAGCCTTCTTGACATCCATCATGCCGGCGCCGGTCTGCTCACGCAGCGCCTTCACATCTGCAGCGGTGAAATTCGCCATCGGATGATTCCTCTCAGTTAAAAAGTTCAGTCCTGCTTGGGGGCTTCGGCGGCCTCAGCTGCGGCGGCAGCCTCGTCGGCCTTGACCTCGCCCTCGAGGAGCTCGCGCTCCCACTCAGCCAGCGGCTCAGCAGCGGTCTCTTCGCCCTTGCCCTTGCGGACGTCGGAGCGGGCGATGAGGCCCTCGGCGACGGCGTCGGCGATCACGCGGGTGAGCAGCGCGACGGCGCGGATGGCGTCGTCGTTGCCGGGGATACGGTAGTCGACCTCGTCCGGATCAGCGTTGGTGTCGAGGATGGCGACGATCGGGATGCGCAGCTTGCGAGCCTCGGAGACCGCGAGGTGCTCCTTCTTGGGGTCGACGATCCACACGGCCGAGGGGACCTTGGTCATGTCGCGGATGCCGCCGAGCGTGCGGGACAGCTTGTCCTTCTCGCGGCGCATCATGAGCAGTTCCTTCTTGGTGTGGCCGGAGGAGGCCACGTCGTCGAAGTCGATCTGCTCGAGTTCCTTCAGGCGCTGCAGACGGGTCGCAACGGTGGAGAAGTTGGTGAGCATGCCGCCGAGCCAGCGGTGGTTCACGTAGGGCATGCCGACGCGCAGGGCCTGCTCGGCCACGGCTTCCTGGGCCTGCTTCTTGGTGCCGACGAAGAGCAGGGTGCCGCCGTGGGCGACGGTCTGCTTCACGAAGTCGAAGGCGATGTCGATGTCAGCAATGGTCTGCTGCAGGTCGATGATGTAGATGCCGTTGCGCTCGGTGAGGATGAAGCGCTTCATCTTCGGGTTCCAACGGCGAGTCTGGTGGCCGAAGTGGACACCGGACTCGAGGAGCTGACGCATGGTAACGACTGCCATGGTTCGTCCTTTCCCCGCAAGTCGCGAGTGATCAGTGGGGTTTCCCCCGGGGTTATCGGTTTGCTGTGCGCTGTGCGCACCCTGGTGCCATGACCGGCGACCATCCCCGTAGGGACCGAAGCCGCCGAGCCTCGCAGCCCGTTCGGTTTCCCGTGGGCGCGCGATAAATGGCACGCGAAGTCACCTGCACGAGGCAAGTGCCCGGCTATCTTACCTCACCAGCCCCTCATCTCCGGTGACGGGGAGAGTGTGAGTGTGCTGACTTTCACGTCGATCGACGAGGCCTGGGCTGGCTCGTGTGTCCGTGCACAGCCTCGCGCGTCGCGCGTTGCTATCCACAGGGGGTTCGTTCGTGTCGCGCGTCGTCCACAGCCCCTCGATTGCGGCTCGCGGCGAGGCGGGCCGTGGGTGCACGGTGGAACGATGATTCCCTCTTGTCCTTCCCGCGCGCGACTGTCCTGCGCGGTCGCCGCCTGCTTGTTCTGCTGCGCGATGGTGCTGATGACCGCTCCGGCACGAGCCGACGCACCCGAGTCTCGCTGGCAGTGGCCAACGCTCTCCCCCGTTCCCGTCGCCTCGTCTTTCGCTCCTCCGGATCGCGACTGGCTGCCCGGCAGGCGCGGCGTGGCCCTCACCTATCCCGGTGGCTCTCCCGTGTATGCCTGCGCCTCCGGCACTGTAACTTTTGCCGGTCAGGTCGGGGGCCGCGGCGTCGTATCGATCCGGCACGAGGTGCGCGGGCGCGCGGTCTGGTCCACCTACCTGCCCGTCACGGCCTCCGTGAGCGTGGGCGATAGCGTCGCCAAGGGGCAGCAGATCGGCGTCGTTGAGGAGGGATCTGACATCCTCCACTGGGGTGCGAAGACCGGACCAAAGACGTACATCAACCCGATTCGCCTGACGGTCGGACGGCCTCGGCTCCTGCCCTGGGACGGGCGTGGCGGTGAGTGAGTGAACGACGATCCAGGCTCAACACGGGCGGCGCGGGGCCTGCGGGGCCTGACCGGGCTTCGAGGCGACGCGGAGAACAGTCGAAACACGATCCGGCCACGCACCAGGCTCAACACGGGCGGCGCGGGGCCTGCAGGGCCTGGCCGGGCTTCGAAACGACGCGCCGAGCGCAGCTCGCGGCGCGGCGGTGAGTGAGTGAACGACGATCCAGGCTCAACACGGGCGGCGCGGGGCCTGCGGGGCCTGGCCGGGCTTCGAAACGACGCGCCGAGCGCAGCTCGCGGCGCGGCGGTGAGCGGGCGGGCAGGCCCCGCGCCGCCCACAACGCGCGTCAGGCACGTCAGGCGCGTCAGGCGCGTCAGGCGCGAGGGTGGGCACGCTGGTAGATGGCGCTGAGCCTGGCGGTATCCACGTGGGTGTAACGCTGCGTCGTGGCAAGCGAGGCGTGGCCCAGCATCTCCTGGACGGCGCGCAGGTCGGCTCCGCCCTGGAGGAGGTGCGTGGCCGTCGAGTGGCGCAAGCCGTGGGGCGCAATATCATGGACGCCGGCCTTCGCGGCCATCTTATGAACCATGGACCGCACGACGCGCGGGTCGATGCGCCCGCCTCGATCCCCGAGGAAGAGCGCGCTGCCGCTGGCGTCTCCGGCAAGCTGGGGACGGCCTCGCACGAGCCAGTGGTCGAGAGCCTCCTGCGCCGGCGGGCCATAGGGAACGACACGTTCCTTGTTGCCCTTGCCGAGAACGCGCACGGTCAGAGCCTCGCGGTTGAGGGAGGACACGTCGAGGGCGCAGACCTCGGAGACGCGCAGACCGCAGGCGTAGGTCAGCTCGAGGATCGCCCACGTGCGCATCTGCGAGGGGCTTCCGTCAAGGGCCTCGGCGCGGGCGAGGTTCACGAGGGCGCGCGCGTCAGACTCGTCCAGGGGCGTGGGCAGGCGCTGGTCCGCGCGGGGGCTCGTGAGGGTGGCGGCCGGGTCGGAGGCCAAGATTTCCTCGCGCACCGCCCAGGCGGTGAAGTTGCGAATGGCGGCAGTGTGGCGCGCGATCGTCGAGCGGGCACCCCCGCGCGCCAACGTGTCCGCCAGCCAGGAACGGATGCGGCGCTGGGTGAGGGCGTCGCCGAGCTCGCCGGGTAGGACATCCCACCCCAGGCCCAGATATTCCAGGAGCGCACGCAGGTCCCCCAGGTAAGCGTCCACGGTGTGCTCGCTCATCCGTCGGCTCAGACGCAGGTACTCACCCCACTGCTCCCCCACGCACTCACTCATGCGCTCATCCTACGGTCTACCCCCTGTGCTTGCGTGCCCACCCGCGCGTCGAGGAGGTGACGAGGTCGGCGACCGACAGGTCCATGAGGGCGCGGTTCACCTCCTGCCTCCCAAGGCCCGCGGACACGCAGATTGAGGCCACGGTGGCGCTCGCGCTGCGCGGCAGCGCTTCGAAGACTCGGCGCGCGACGGGTGCCAGCGCATCAATCCCCTGATCTTCTTCGACCGGCATACCAAAGAGGGTTGAGGACGAGTCTGCCTCAATGGGTCCGGCGAGCTCGGCCGCGTCGCGCCCGTCGCGGATGATCGTCGCACCGTTGCGAGCCAGCTCGAGGCATCCCACCGCCATCGGAGCGTCGATCGCTCCCGGCACCGCGCCCAGCTCACGCCCGCAGCTCATGGCCCACCTGGCCGTCGCCAGGGCGCCGGAGCGAGCCCCGGCCTCGACGACAATGGTGGCCGCGCTCCACGCGGCGATGAGCCGGTTGCGGGTGAGGAAGCGCCACTTGGCGGGTCGGGCAGTGGGTGCCACCTCGGAGATGAGCACGCCGCGGCCCGCCACCATCTGACGAAAGTCCTCAGTGTGGCACGCAGGGTAGGGGTTGAGAACGCCGCCGGCCAACACGCACACGGTGGCTCCGTCGCCCGCCATGGCTCCCCGGTGCGCCTCAATGTCAATGCCGATGGCCCCACCCGACACGACGCCGTATCCCGCGCGCGCCAGCTGGTAGGCCATGTTGCGCGCGCAGCGTCCACCCGCACTGGTCGACGCCCGGGCTCCGACGATAGACACGTATCCCGAGCACGCGGGGGACTCGGGCAAGGAGCCCAGGAACCACAGGCCCAGGGGTTCGTCCTCCCCCAGGCACTTCAGCTGCGCGGGCCAGCGCGGATCCGACCGCATCACAAAGCCACCGCCCGCGCGTTCGACGCGCGCTAGGTCGCGCGAGGGGTCTGCCTCGAGGGCGCGCTCGCGCCACCGATTCCACTGCTTGGGCCAATCCGCGGTCGTGGATGAGCCCAACGCGGCCGGTACCCCCGACCACGGGGCTTGCAGCCACTCGCGCCCGGCCCGGTCCCCGAGCACGCTACGTACGACGCGCGCCGCCGGGTCCGCCGGTTCGGCGACGGCAGACCACCAGGCCCCCTCCCATACTGACTCGTCAGTTGTCATGATCGTGTCCATTCCGCAGCTGCTGAGCTGCAACGATGTGGTCGAAAGTAGGTGTCGGTGTTCCATCCAGATCAGCCAGGGTCCACGCCAGGCGCAGCATTCGGTCAACCCCGCGCATCGACGAAGCACCGGCGTCGACGAGCCGGTCCAGCTGGGCCACCAGCTCGGCGTCGATTCCAGAGTGGCGTCTGATCCACGCCCCGGGCAGCTGTGCGTTGCACGTCCAGGGCGTGCCCGCCAGGCGGTGGCTGCTGCGCTCTCGGGCCGCGCACACCCGCTCGCGGATCGTCGCCGAATCGGACACGCCGGAGGCCGCCATGTCCGCCCGAGTCGGCGTGTGCACGTCGATCCGAATGTCCATCCGGTCCAGCAGCGGCCCGGACAGGCGCGCCATGTAGCGTCTCCTCGCAAGAGAAGAGCAGGTGCAGCGTCGTCCTCCGCGCCTGCCCCCGCACGGGCACGGGTTGGAGGCCATGATCAGCTGGAACGCGGCCGGGTAGCGCGCGTGGATTCCCGAGCGGTGCAGGTTGACGACGCCGGATTCGAGGGGCTCGCGCAGAGAGTCCAGGACGGAGGGCGCGAACTCCGCGGCCTCATCGAGGAAGAGGATGCCCCCGTGCGCGAGCGACGCTGCGCCGGGAGTGAGCGTGCGCGAACCACCGCCGATCAGCGCCGCCATAGTCACGCTGTGGTGTGGCGCTTGGAAGGGAGGGCGCCGCACGAGGGCAGTCCCGGTCGGCACGAGGCCGGCGACCGAATGGAGGGACGTCGTGACCAGGGCGGTGTCGGGGTCCAGGTCGGGCAGGATCGTGGGCAGGCGCGAGGCGAGCATGGTCTTGCCGGAACCCGGTTCCCCCAGCAGGAAGACGTGGTGTCCGCCGGCGGCTGCCACCTCCATCGCGGCGACGGCCTCGGGTTGGCCGCGCACGTCGGCCATGTCGAGCGGGGTCTGAGCCTCCACGACGCTGCACACTTCGCGCACGCCGAGCCGACCGTGGAAGGGCGCTTTGATTGCCTCTCCCCCGCCCCAGGCGATCAGGTCGGCCAGGTGGGCGAAAGCAACGACCTCGATACCAGAGACCAGCGCAGCCTCACGGGCGCAGGCCGCAGGAACGATGACGCGGCGCACGCCCTGCGAGCGTGCGGCGAGTACGGCGGGCAGCACTCCGCGCACGGGTTGGATGCTCCCATCCAGGGCAAGCTCGCCGACGATCACGCTGTCCTCGAAGGCGCGCGGCATCACCAGGCCTGTAGCCAGCGCAATCGACGAGGCGATGGCCAGATCGAATGTGGAACCCGACTTCGGGATGCCGGCGGGCGACAGGTTGACCGTGATGCGCTGATCCAGCACGTCCAGCCCGCAGGACTCGAAGGCTGCACGCACGCGGTCGCGGGCCTCGCGCACCGACGTATCCAGCAGGCCAACCAGCGTGAAGGCGACCAACCCCGCTCCGGCGTAGGTCTCGACGTCAACCAGATGCCCCTCGATGCCGACAACGCTCATCGAATACGTACGTGCAAGACCCGGCCCGCTCATTGCACGCCTCGCAGCCACAGTGCCTGGGCACCCAGGCTCCGCAGGTCCACGTTCGCGTCGGCCAGATCGGGCCAGGCACGCAGCGCCTGCGCATCCAGCGTCAGGGCCACGACGTCGATGCGAACCCGAGACCCGAGCCGGCCTCGTTGCCGACACCATGCACCCGTGAGCGCGCGCAACCGAGCGACCTTCCGCGGATCAACCGAGGCCAGCGCGCTACCGCGCGCTCGTCCCACCCGAGTGCGCACCTCGACGACGACGGTGTACGGCCGCGCCGGGTCCGTGTCGTCGCGCGCGATAATGTCGAGTTCTCCGCGCCTACCGTCGCGCCAGTTTCGTTCGAGGACATGCAGGCCCGCCTCTTGAATGATCAGGCGCGCGGTATACTCCCCTGCCGCACCCAGGACCCGCCGGTCGGGTCGTGTTGAGCAATCCATGTCAGCTCACCTCCACGACCACAGTGCGCCCGCGCATCCTGCCCGTTCAACGCGAAAACCGCCCCCTGTGGATAGGGAGCGGCACGCGGAAGACCCTGTGGATACGCCGCGACACGACGACGGGCCTGTGGATAGGCAACACTTAGGGGATGTCGAGCTCCGGCTTGGACAGCTCCTCGACGTTCACGTCCTTATAGGTGATGACCCGCACCGAACGCACGAAGCGCGACGAGCGGTAGATGTCCCACACCCACGCGTCAGTGAGCGTGAGCTCGAAAAAGACGTCGCCGCCGACCGGGCGCGCCTGGACGTCGACGTGGTTGCACAGGTAGAAACGCCTCTCGGTTTCCACGACGAACTTAAACAGGCCAATGACGTCGCGGTATTCCTTGAAAAGCTCCAGCTCGAGCTTGTTTTCGTAACCTTCGATTTCTTCGCTCACGCACCCCATCATGCCGGGGAACCTCCCCGGGGTCACCCTGCCACCCCGGCGCGCCCTACTTTGTGGGCTTCGTCGGCATCTTCCAGGAACGGCGATGAAAGTCGCAAACACCCAGCTCAGCGATGGCCCGAGCGTGCGCAGCCGACCCGTAGCCCTTGTTGGAAGCCCATCCGTACCCCGGGTCGTCGGCGTCGGTCATGAGACGGTCACGCGCGACCTTAGCCAGGACTGAGGCAGCGGCAACGACGGCGCAGGACAGGTCGGCCTTGACCTGCATGTGCACGGGAAGGACGACGCCGAACGGATCCTCAGGTCCGTCGATTGCCCCGAACAGGTCATCGGGTTCGGACAGCCAGTCATGGGAGCCGTCCAAGAGGACACCACCGGGGACGAGGCCTCGGCTCGCGACCTCGGCGAGGGCTCGGCGCCCAGCAAGGCGCAGCGCGACAATGATCCCCCACCGGTCGATCTCCTGAGGCGAGGCGTATCCGACGGCACAGTCTTGGACCCAGGACTGAATAGGCTCGACGAGAGCGTCTCGACGGCGCGGGGTGAGCGCCTTGGAGTCGGTCAGCCCCTCAGGCACGGGTCCGGCGTGCACGCCGATCAGGGCGACGCCGACGGCAACGGGGCCGGCCAGCGCGCCGCGCCCAACCTCGTCCATGCCAGCAACAATGCCCCAGTCAGAGGCAAGCGAGCGCTCAAGCTCGCGCGACGCGGTGGTCATGAGGGATTGGGAACGGAGGAAAAGACCTCGGGGTGCCCCACGTTCGTGCTCCAGTGAGACGTCGGCCAGATGACGGCCTGAACGGTGCCCACCACGGAGGAAACGGGGACGAAGGGCGACTGGCCCTCCCCCATGTGGTAGCGAGAGTCAGCAGAGTTCGAGCGATTATCGCCCATCACCCACAGGTAGCCTTCGGGGACAGTCACGTCGAAGATGCGCTCGCCGCAGGGCACCTGGCCGTCGGCGACGTAGGGCTCGTCGATCTCAACCCCGTTGACGCTCACCTTGCCGGACGAGCTCTCGCAGGTCACGTGGTCGCCGCCCACGCCGATGACGCGCTTGACGAGCGTCTGTTCTGTACCGCCGGGCACGAAGCCGGTGAACTCGCCGATCTTGCGCGCGATCGACGGGGTGGCGACATCGGTGCTTCCAAGCCATCCGAGCGTGTCGTCGAAGACGACGACGTCGCCGCGGTGAACGTTGGAGCGCAGCGCGTCGATACGCGAGACAGCGATACGGTCATCCTCCACCAGGGTGTTGCGCATCGACGGCGAGGGGATCCAGAAGACCTGCACGACAAAGGCGCGCAGCAGCGAGGAGATCAAAAGCGCGACGATGATAATGACGATGATCTCGCGCAGCCACACCCAGGGGTTGCGCCGGGCTCGCGCCTCAGCGCGCTCGCGATCCCGTAGCGAAGGCGCATGCACCGGTCCGAGCGAGGGGCTAGCAGTCGAGGTCATGCACTCTCCTTCATGTCTGTGTAACCATCCAAGGATACGGCGAGGCCCGACACCGGCGCGCGGTGTCGGGCCTTTCCGTGAAAAATGCCAAGGCTCGTGGCCCGGCTGGCCTCACTCGGCCTTGCCGGAGCGGTGCTCCTTGATCTTGGCGGCCTTGCCGTGACGCTCACGCAGGTAGTAGAGCTTGGCGCGGCGCACGTCGCCCTTGGTGACGACCTCGATGTGGTCGATCGTGGGGGCGTGAACCGGGAAGGTACGCTCAACGCCCACGCCGAAGGAAACCTTACGGATGGTGAACGTGGCGGACACGCCGTGACCGCGACGAGCGATCACGACACCCTGGAAGACCTGGATACGGGAGCGGTTGCCTTCGATAACCTTGACGTGCACCTTGAGGGTGTCGCCCGCGCGGAACGGCGGGATGTCATCGCGCAGCGAAGGCGCGTCAACGGCGTCCAGCTTCTGCATTTTTTCTCCTTGACGCATCTGCCGCAGGTCGGAAGCGCCTGGTTGGGCGGGGTGATCCCGCTCATTCGTTCGTTTGATCGTGCGCCTCGGTGTCCCCCTGCGGCAGGATGAACCGCGCACAATCCTGGGTTATTGTCCCACAGTTGCGCCCTGTGAGGCGAGCGTTTACTCGACCGGCGTCGTGAGATCACGCACCATGACGACGTCGTAGTTGGTCACTCCCCCGACGTCGAAGGTGCGTGTGGAGCGCTTGCGGAAGCCATGCCTCTTGTAGAAGGCCTGGGCCGCCTTGTTGCCGCGGTTGGTTCCCAGCACGATCACGCGGTGGCCCGCCTGCTCGGCGTCCGCGACGGCGCGCTCGAGGAGGACGTCGGCGATGCCGCTGCCCCGCCACGCCGCATCCACGTAGCACTTGGACAGGTAGGCACTGCCCTCCTCGACGCGTCCGGGACGCACGAGATCGGCCGGAAGCGCTTCGGATCCGATGTGGGTGAGCACGTATCCGACGAGGCCACCCCAGACCTCGGCGACGAACAGGCGGTGACGCTCGGGATCGGAAATAAGAGCGTCAAACACGTCCGCGCTCAGCTGGGTCGCGATGTGTTCATCGATGGCGTCCTGGGGCAGGTTCGCCGGGCAGGCGTCAGGGAAGGTGCGCGCGGCAAGCTCGCTGACCGCGACGGTGTCCTCAAGCTGAGCCAGTCGCACCTCGAGCCTCTCCGCCGCACCCGCTCGCGGGTAAGCGACACCGCAGGACGCCAACGTCGCACGATCGGGGCCGCTGAGCGAGGCCGCATCGAGCGAGAGGGCGAGGTCGGGGCGTACCGCCACGGTCTTTTCGATCGCGCGGTCGCGCCGCCACCGCTCGATGGCCGCGTGGTTGCCGCCCAGCAGCACCTCGGGAACCTCGAGGGAGCGAAACTCGCGCGGCTTGGTGAACACGGGGTATTCGAGCAGGCCCGCGCCCGAGTGCGACTCCTCAACCAGGGAGTCCGGGTTGCCCATGAAGCCATCGAGCAGACGAGCCACGGCCTCGGTCAACACCATCGCGGCGACCTCGCCGCCGTTGAGCACGTAGTCGCCGATGGAGAACTCCAGGACCTCCACGCCTGCGCTGCGGTAGTGGTCGGCGACGCGCGCGTCGATGCCCTCGTAGCGCCCGCAGGCCACGACGATCTGATCGGCGTGAGCCAGGTCCTCGACGAGGCCCTGGGTGAGCGGGGTGCCCGAGGGGTGGGGATCGCGAGGACACGACGGGACGAGGCCGGGGTTTCCTGCGCGGCATCGGCGCCAAGGGGGTCGCCAGGACCTCGTCGAGGGCGCGCGCCCACACGTCGGCGCGCATCACCATGCCGGCGCCGCCGCCGTAGGGCGTGTCGTCGACGCTGCGGTGTTTGCCACTCGCCCACTCGCGTAGGTCGTGCGATGCGAGGGACACGAGGCCAGCATCCTCAGCCTTGCCCATGAGGGACAGGGTCAGGGGCGCGAAGTACTCGGGGAAAATGGAGATCAGGTCGAAGCGCACGCTACTTGCCGTCCCGCTCCGAGACCGCCTGGTCGTCAAACAGGCCGGGAGGTGCGTCGATGATGACGACGCCGCCCTCGACGTCGACGGTGGGCACGAGCTGGGTGACGAAAGGAACCATGACGGTACCTGCGGGCGTCTTGACGAGCAGCAGGTCCTGCGCGGCTCCGGGGGTCAGGCCGGTGACCGTCCCCAGGTCCTCTCCGCCCGGCGTGCGCGCCGCAAGGCCCTTGAGCTGGTGGGGGTACCACGCGTCTTCTTCCTCGTGCTCCTCGACGAGGAGTCGAGCTCCGCGTAGCGCCTCGGCGTCCTCGCGGGAGGCACATTCCTCGAAGGAGGCCAGGACGCGCTCCTTGTGGACGCGCACGCTTCGCACGGTCAGGGCGGCGCCGCGGCCTGCGATCTCCAGGGATGCCCCGGGGGCCAACACCTCAGGATCGTCGCTGCGAACGTCGAGAATGACCTCGCCGCGCAGGCCGTGAGCGGGGCCGACGATAGCGGCTGTGAGCTGCATGGGTTCTCCTCACCATAAACGGGGAATCTTCCCGAAGGATACAACGAAGGGGCCCGGCAATGCCGGACCCCTTCGTGACGTGTGCGAGTCTTACTCGCGATCCGTGTCGACGACGTCGACTCGGACGGTGCCGCGCGTAGACAGCGCACCCATGACGGTGCGCAGAGCGCGAGCCGTCCGACCGCCGCGTCCGATCACGCGACCCAGATCCTCGGGGTTCACGCGAACCTCAAGAAGCTGACCGCGTCGCATCGAACGAGGGGTCACCTCGACATCTTCGGGGTGGTCAACGATGCCGCTGACCAGGTGCTCCAGCGCGTCGGCGAGCATGCTCAGGCATCCTCTCCAGCGGCTTCGTCAGAAGCCTGCTCGGCCTCGGCGGCAGCTGCGGCAGCAGCGGCCTCTTCCTCGGCCTTCTTGGCGGAGGCAGCAGCCTTGGACTTCTCGGCCGCAGCCTCGGCGTCCTTGATGGCCTGCTCGGCCTGGGCGGCCTTGTCGGCCTCGGAGACGATGACGCGGGAAACCGCGTCGGCCTTGCCGTTGAACTTGGCGATGTCACCGGTCAGGACCAGCAGGTTGCGGACCTGGTCGGAGGGCTGAGCGCCAACGCCAAGCCAGTACTGGGCGCGCTCAGAGTCGATACGAATGACCGACGGGTTGGGCTGAGGATCGTAGTAGCCGACCTCTTCGATGACGCGGCCGTCACGCTTCTTGCGCGAATCGACAACGACAACACGGTACTGGGCGGCGTGGATCTTACCCACGCGCTTCAGGCGAATTCGAACTGCCACTTGAGTGGTCTCTCCATTTCAGAATTGGTGTGGACCTTTGCGTCCCAAGGTGGGAAACACAGGGGTCGCATCGGACCGGGACACGACGATCCGCAGTGAGAGGGTCTACGAACCGCCGGGTACAGCTAGCGATTATGCCACAATTTGGCGCAATTTCCCACATGGGAACTCCGAGCCCGGCGGCGCAGCGCGGTTAGATCAATCACGTCCGGGAGCTGCCGGTTAGGCGCGCTCCCACGCGAGCGTTCCGCCGACGTAGACCGCGCGGGGACGCGCCATGGCCAGGGGGTCGGTGCGCGGGTCCTCATCGAGGATCAGCAGGTCCGCCGGGCCCGCCTCGACGAGGCCGGGGCGGCCCAGGTAGAGCTGGGTGACCCAGGTGGAGGCGTCGATGATGGTCCGAGCGGATGCACCCCAGCGCGCCCACAGGTCCAGTTCGCCCGCGATGGAGCCGTGCTCCTGATAGCCGCCCGAGTCGGTGCCCTGCAGCAGCAGGACATCGGCGTCGAGCAGCATCTGGAAGTGCTCGCGCCGATTGTCGTACATGGCCTGCATCGTGGCCGCATACACGGGGTACTTGGTGCCCGCCTGCGCGGCGAAGTGCTGGAAGAGCTCCACCTGACGCAGGGTCGGCGTCACAGCGATTCCACGGGCGGCGATCTCGCTGGCCTGGTCCGCGTCGATGCCGCTGCCGTGCTCGATGTCGTCGACCCCGGCCTCGATGAGTGAGTCGATGACACGGTGAGAGAAAGCATGGACCGCGATCCGCGCCCCGGCCTCGTGAACGGCGGCGACCGCATCGCGCAGAACCGCGGGCTCCCACAGGGGCATCAGGTCAGAATCGGCTCCGCCCGAGCGGTCGATCCAGTCGCCGACGATCTTCACCCAGCCGTCCGAGCCGCGCGCCATGTCCGCCAGAACGCCGGGCAGCTCGCGCTGATCCTCGACATCGAGCGGCAGGCCGCGCATGTAACGCTTGGGGCGCGCGACGTGGCGGCCGCAACGAATGAGCCGCGGGCCGACCAGATCACGCACGCCGGAGTTGTCGACGGGCACGCCGCAGTCGCGCACGAGCGTCACGCCGCTGGCAAGCGTTGCACCCGCCTGGCTCACCATCTCCTCGGGCGAGACAGACCCGTCGTCGGAGTAGCCGATATGACAGTGGGCGTCAGCCATGCCCGGGACGATGAATCCGACGTGCTGCGCGCGCTCGCGCTGATCGTCGCCGACGCGGCGCACGCGCCCGTCGGTGACAGACCACGTGCCAGTGACCCACTCAGGACGCGCGCACGCATCCTCGGCCCACAGGCCGACGCCGGTGACGAGCATGGCTCAGAGCTGGCCGAGCATACGCTTGACGTCGTCCGGCAGATCGTCGATCGTCGGACGCGGAGCGGGGGCCTCGGTCGGAGCTCCGAAGGACGAGCCCTGCGGGGCGCTGCGCTCCGACGGGGGCAGCATGGCCTCGAGCTCCTGCTGGCGACGCTTGGCGGGGTTGCCAGAGCGGGCCTTCTTCTTCACGCGAGCGCGCTGCGCCTGCGCCTTGCGGGCGTTGGCCTTCTGCTTGGCCTTGCCGCCGCGACCGGGCAGGGCACCCATGCCGGGCACTCCCCCGCCCATCTGACCCATCTGACCCATCATTTCGCGGGCCGCCTCGAAGCGCTGGACAAGCTGGTTGACCTCGGTGACGGTCGTGCCAGAGCCGCGGGCAATACGCGCGCGGCGCGAGCCGTTGAGGATGGACACGTCCTCGCGCTCGGCGGGGGTCATCGAACGGACGATGGCCTCGACGCGATCCACCTCGCGTTCGTCGAAGTTCTCGATCTGGTCGCGCAGCTGGGCCGCCCCCGGGATCATGCCGAGCATCTTCTTCATGGAGCCCAGCTTCTTGATCTGCTGAAGCTGGCTCAGGAAATCGCCGAGGGTCAGCTGGCCGGCGAGCGCCTTGGAGGCGACCTTTTCGGCCTCCTCTGCGTCCATCTTCTTTTCGGCCTGCTCGATGAGCGTCAGGATGTCGCCCATGTCGAGGATACGACCGGCCATACGGTCCGGGTGGAAGCGTTCGAAGTCCTCCAGGCCCTCGCCCGTGGAAGCAAACAGAATGGGCGCGCCGGTCACGCCGCGCACGGACAGCGCCGCACCGCCGCGGGCGTCGCCGTCCAGCTTGGACAGGACAACACCCGTGAAGCCCACGCCGTCGCGGAACGCGGTGGACGTGGAAACGGCGTCCTGGCCAACCATCGCGTCCAGGACGAACATGATCTCGTGGGGGCTCACGGCATCGCGGATCGCGATCGCCTGGTTCATCATCTCCTGGTCGACACCCAGGCGGCCGGCGGTATCGACAATGACAACGTTGATGCCGCTCTGACGGGCGAATTCGACGCCGGAGCGCGCAACCTCGACGGGGTTACCCACGCCGTTACCCGGCTCGGGGGCCCACACCTTGACGCCGGCGCGCTCGCCGACGACCTGGAGCTGCTGGACGGCGTTGGGGCGCTGGAGGTCGGAGGCCACGAGGAGGACTGTCTTGCCTTCCTCGCGCAGCCACTTGCCGAGCTTTCCGGCCAGCGTCGTCTTACCGGCACCCTGGAGGCCGGCCAGCATGAAGACGGTCGGGCCGGACTGAGCGAAGGCCAGCTCACGGGTGGCGCCGCCCAGAATCTCGACGAGCTCGTCGTGAACGATAGAGACGACCTGCTGGCCGGGGTTGAGGGCCTTGGAGCGCGCCGCACCGTAGGCCTTCTCACGCACCTGGGAGGTGAATTGACGAACGACGGGGAGGGCGACATCCGCCTCGATGAGCGCCCGGCGAATATCGGAAATCGCCTGGTCGACGTCCGACTCGGTCAGGACCCCGCGGCTGCGCAGGTTGCGGAAGGATTGGGTCAGGCGATCTGACAGGTTTCCAAACACGTGTGTTCTCCCAAGATGGCTACAGTACTAGCTCAGATTAGCGCACCTCGGCCCCGGTCGTATGACTGACCGGGGCCGAGGAGCTGACGTGGATTGGGGGTTTAGGCGCGACCCACGATCGCATCGACGAAGCCCTGCGGGTCGAAGGGGGCCAGATCATCCGCGCCTTCGCCCAGGCCGACGAACTTCACGGGCACGCCAAGCGCACGCTGGACCGACACGACGATTCCGCCCTTGGCGGATCCGTCCAGCTTGGTCAGCACGATGCCGGTCACGCCGGTCGCCTGAGCGAACACCTCCGCCTGCTTCATGCCGTTCTGGCCGGTGGTGGCGTCCAGCACCAGGAGCACCTCGGACACGGGGGCCTGCTTTTCCATGACGCGCTTGATCTTGCCGAGCTCGTCCATGAGGGTGGACTTGTTCTGGAGTCGGCCGGCGGTGTCGACGAGGACGACGTCCACGTCGCGAGAGATACCCTCGCGCACAGCCTCGAAGGCAACGGAGGCCGGGTCTGCGCCCTCACGGTCGCTTCGCACGACGTCGACGCCCACGCGCTCGCCCCACGTGGCCAGCTGGTCCGCGGCTGCGGCGCGGAAGGTGTCGGCGGCGCCCAGGAGGACGGACTTGTCCTCCGCAACGAGGATGCGGGCGAGCTTACCGACCGTGGTGGTCTTGCCGGTGCCATTCACGCCGACCATGAGGACGACGGCGGGCTTGGCCGTGCCATCCACCTCGGGGCGGCTCAGGTCCAGGGAGCGGTCCATGTCGGGGCCGACAAGGGCAAGGAGTTCCTCGCGCAGGATCTCGCGGATACGGGCCTCGTCGGTCGTGGACTCGACGGCGACCCGGCGCTTGAGCGCCTCCATGAGGGAGTCGGTGGCCTCCAGGCCAAGGTCCGCGATGAGGAGGGATTCTTCGATCTCTTCCCAGTCGGCGGCGCTCAGCTGGCCGCGGCTGAGGACTCCGAGGATGGCGCGGCCCAGCGCGCCGGAGGAGGCGAGCCGTTCGCGCAGGCGCTCCATGCGCCCGCGCACGGGTTCGGGGCGTTCGACGGAAGGAGCGGCCTCGACAGTCGGCTCAACCTCGACGGCTGGTTCTTCGACGGCCTCGGGGCCGGCGCGCGGCTGCTCGGGGCTGTCCTGGGCGCCATCACTCGGCGCTGGGCTCTCCTCGGCAACGGGCACCTGGGGCTGGTCCGCGGGGCGCAGGTCGTCGGCGGAACGGCGCTTGGAGCTGACGGCCACGCGGATAACGAGGCCGATGAGCACCGCAAGCACCAGGGCGACGACAACGGCCCACGGTGTTTGAAGGAATGAAACAAATGCGTCCATGGGGCCATTATCCCCCATGGACGCATCTGGATGAAAGCGCGAGTCCCGTCACGACACGTTAGTGCCCCTGTGAACCCTTAGTTCCCGTGCCACCCTGACCGCCCTTGCCGCCACGATCAAATCGGCCACTCACGCGACCGGTGACGTTTTCGAGGCGGTCGATGCCAGGCAGGCGATCAGCGTCAAAATAGGCGCTCGTCGAATCGGCACCTTGCAGCAGCGCATCGAGTGAGGAGGTTCGCGGAACGACGGGACCGTCGCCAGACCCAGCCGCTCGCTTGGGCAGGGAGTGGGTACGCACCTCCTGCGTGATCTCTTCACGCTCACGCTTGATGACGCCCTTCCAGTCGTCGGCGCTGCGCCGAGACAGCGCGAGTGCCGCCACAACGCCACCCGCGACGACGATAACCAGGACGACAGTCACAACGAGAATCAACGTACCCTCAAGCATGTCTTCATCCTGCCTCACACACCCCTCAACAAGCGACACTGCCACCCGAAGCTGACCGCATTGTGACGATGTTGTCATAGGGGCCAGGAACGCGTGTTCCTGGCCCCCATGACGGACTAACTATGCGTCAGTCGAGGTAGTCGCGCAGCACCTGCGAACGCGAGGGGTGGCGCAGCTTCGACATCGTCTTGGACTCGATCTGGCGGATGCGCTCGCGCGTGACGCCGTAGACCTTGCCGATCTCGTCGAGGGTCTTGGGCTGGCCATCGCCCAGGCCGAAGCGCATGGACACGACGCCGGCCTCACGCTCGGAGAGCGTGTCCAGGACGTGGTGGAGCTGTTCCTGCAGGAGCGTGAAGGACACGGCGTCGGCGGGCACAATGGCCTCAGAGTCCTCAATGAGGTCGCCGAACTCGGAGTCGCCGTCCTCACCCAGCGGCGTGTGCAGCGAGATGGGCTCGCGGCCGTACTTCTGGACCTCGACGACCTTCTCGGCGGTCATGTCCAGTTCCTTGGCCAGCTCCTCCGGCGTGGGCTCGCGGCCCAGGTCCTGGAGCATCTGGCGCTGAACGCGCGCAAGCTTGTTGATGACCTCGACCATGTGCACCGGGATACGGATCGTGCGGGCCTGGTCGGCCATCGCTCGGGTGATCGCCTGACGGATCCACCACGTCGCGTAGGTCGAGAACTTGTAGCCCTTCGTGTAGTCGAACTTTTCGACCGCGCGGATAAGACCAAGGTTGCCTTCCTGGATGAGGTCCAGGAACTGCATGCCGCGGCCGGTGTAGCGCTTGGCCAGCGACACGACCAGACGCAGGTTGGCCTCGAGCAGGTGGTTCTTGGCCTGCTGACCGTCCTGGGCGAGGAAGTGCAGCTCGCGACGCTCGCGGCTGGTCATCTCGTCGGCCTGGTTCTTGAGCTTGTACTCGGCGTACAGACCGGCCTCAATGCGGCGGGCAAGGTCGACTTCCTGCTCAGCGTTCAGCAGGGACACCTTGCCGATCTGCTTGAGGTAGTCCTTGACGGGGTCAGCGGTCGCGCCTGCGACAGTCACCTGCTGGACAGGCTCGTCGGTCTCGTCAGAGTCGGAGACGACGAAGCCGCCCTTGACGTGGATACCAGCGTTCGTACGCTCGCGCAGAGCGGCGCCCTCAGCGGCCTTGGGATCCTCTTCCTCAGCCTCCTCCTCGGCTACATCCTCGTCCTCGCTGTCGGCCACCAGCTCGGGATCCTCGAGGTCGTCGCCCGTAGGGTCGAAGTCCTCGTCTTCCGTGACCTCGAGTTCCTCGGTGATCTCCTCGACGACCTCGGCGTCCTTCTTCTTGCGGCCGCGCGCCTTCTTGGCGGCGGGCTTCTTCGTCGCCTTCTCCTCGCCGGCCTCGGCAGCCTTCTTCGTCGCTTTCTTGGGAGCAGCCTTCTTCGTGGTCTTCTTGGCAGCGGGCTTCTTGGCCGCTTTCTCCTCAGTACCCGCGGCAGCCTCAGCCTTCACAGACGTCGTGGCCTTCTTGGCGCGCGTCGCCTTCTTAGCGGGGGCCTTCACCTCCGCGATATCCTCACTCGTCGCGGAGTCCTGTGCCGAAGCGCGCGATGCACTCACTCGGGTCCCTTTCATTGATGGGTATGCAAAACTCAGCCGATCGCAAATCGGCATACCATCGCCAGTCTAGTGCCTCGCCCGGTAGTTTTCCTGACGGTAGGTGTGAATCTCCCCCGCCTCCGCCCCCCACGGCGCTGGCAGGGTCCGTTAGAGTGACCCTATGAGTCTGAGCGAGAGTTTCTCCGTGCTGCGTCCCCACATCGACGAGGCGACGGCCGCCGCCCTGGCCCGCCTCCTGACGCGCGCGGGCGCGACTACGCGATCGTCGAATTTCGCCGAGGCCGTGTTGGCCTCGGCCGCGGGAGGCAAGCGTTTCCGGGCCCTCATGGCGCACGTCGGATGGGCTTTGGCCTCCGGCAAGCCACTCGCGGACGCCTCCGTGCCCCACCTGGCCGCGGCGCTCGAGCTCTACCAGGCCAGCGCCCTGGTCCACGACGACATCATCGACCACGCGGACGAGCGCCGCGGACAGCCCACCCCTCACCGCGCCCTGGCGACGCGTCACAGCGACGCGGGCTGGATCGGGTCATCGAGCGCCTTTGGTCTCAATGCCGCCATCCTCGTGGGTGATTTCCTTTTCTCTGCGGCAACGGCGCAGGCCGATGAGCAGGCTCTGGAGCTGCGCGCCGACTGCGTCCAGACGTTCACCCAGCGTTTCGCCGACATGCACGCCGAGGTGGCCCTGGGCCAGTATCTCGACATCCTGGCCGAACAGCACCCGCTGGACCCCCAGCGCGCCGACGCGCTCAGTGCAGACGCCGCCCTGGAGGTCGCCCTCCACAAGTCCGCTCACTACTCGGTGGTCCACCCCGGCGTTCTGGGTGCTATCTGCGGGGCTCCCTCGCTCGCGCAGGCTCGCCCACTGATCGAGGTCCTGGAGACGATCCTGACCCCCTGGGGCCTGGCCTTCCAGCTGCGCGATGACGACCTGGGTGTCTTCGGAGATCCCGCTGTGACCGGCAAGCCCGCCGGAGACGACCTGCGCGAGGGCAAGCGCACTGTCCTGCTCGCCCTCACGTGGGCGGCCTCCTCCCCCGCTGAGCGCACAGCCCTCACCGAGGTGCTCGGGGTGGCCGAGGCCTCGGCCGAGCAGATCGCGAGGGCCACGGCGATCGTCGAGCGCAACGGGCGCGCCGCCCACGAAGCAGAGATCGCACGCCTGGTCGAGGAGGGACACCGCGCGCTCGACGCCTCACACGTCGACGCCGACGCAGCCTCCATGCTGCGTGAACTCTGCGACATCCTCACCGCCCGGCGCGCCTAGACACCGGGGCGAGGACTCTCAGAACGCCAGCGTCGAAGCGATGCGATTGACCCGGTGGTGACGCCCCGAGGTCAGCGCGTCGATCGGGCGCTCGCCGAGCTCATCCTGGACCTCGTACAGCCACGACAGCGACTCCTCGGGCGTGAAGCCATCATCGGCGAGCAACGTGAGCGTGCCCTGCAGGAAGGGCAGCGGCTCCCACCCGTTCGCCCCCTTGACGAGGAGCTCCTGAGGGACACCGCGCGTGCCGCTCGCGTCGCGCCCATCAATGAGGACTCGATCGCGGATCAGCTGCTTGAGGCGACGCTCTTCAATGCCGAGCAGACGGCACACGTCCTCGATGGACAACAGGGTGATGTCAGCATGTGTCATGAGCGCAACACTACCCCATGACAGCGCCGCACCGACGCCCGCACCTCCTATGATTTGCCAAAAACTCCCATAGAATCGACCAGGTGAGCGACGAGAAAACATACGACCAAACCGACCCGCTGATTGGAGTGCTGGTCGACGAGCGCTACCGTGTCACGCGCAGGCTGGCCCGAGGCGGCATGGCCACCGTGTATATCGCCCAGGACGAGCGCCTCGAGCGCCCCGTTGCGCTCAAAGTCATGCACCCGCACCTGGCAGAATCTGCGGCGTTTGTCGAACGCTTCCGGCGCGAGGCGCGCGCCGCCGCCCGCATCGTTCACCCGGGCGTCGTCTCCGTCTTCGACCAGGGCGTCGTCGCCGGGCAGGGCTTCCTCGTCTTGGAGCTGATCGACGGGACGAATCTGCGCGCCCTGCTCGCCGCACAGGGCGCCTTCACCATCCCGCAGGCGCTGCGCTACACCACCAACATCCTCGAAGCGCTGCGCGCCGCGCACCGCATGGGCGTCATTCACCGCGACATCAAGCCCGAGAACATTCTCGTTCCCACCGATGGACCCGCGAAGGTCACCGACTTCGGCCTGGCGCGCGCGGCCTCGGAAGTGTCGATGTCCTCCACGGGCAACATGCTCGGCACGGTCGCCTACATCGCGCCCGAAATCGCCCTGACCGCGGAGGCCGACGCGCGCTCCGACATCTACTCCGTGGGCATCATGCTCTACGAGATGCTCACCGGCGCCGTGCCCTGGGCAGGAGAGTCGCCCCTCCAGATCGCCTCGCACCACGTCTCCGACGACGTGCCCAGCCCGTCCGCCAGCCAGACGTGGATCCCCCGTGACATCGACGACCTGGTCGCAGCGCTCACCGCTCGCGATCCCGCCAATCGCCCCGCTGACGCCTCCGACGCCATCGAACTCGTGGCACGCGCCGCGGCCTCGATCCCTTCCGACATCGCCAACCGCCGCGCCGAGATCGTGCGCGCTGAGGCGTCGGGAGGCTCTCAGACCACCGCGCTGAACACCGAGCTGCTTTCCGCTCACCTCACGAAGGCCATGCCCGCCCCAGCCGCTACGACCGTGACCACCGTGCATACCTCGGGTTCCGCCAAGGAGTCGAACAGCCAGGTCCCCACCAAGAAGTCGACACGCGCGATCCTGGTGGCCACGATCGTTGTCCTCCTACTCGTCGCCGCCGGCATCGGCGGACGCTGGTGGTGGACCGAATACGGCCCTGGGTCCTACCTGACGATGCCAGCCACCGACGGGCGCCCCCTCGACGAGGTGCAAGAAGAACTCACCACACTCGGCCTGGCCTCCCAGGTCGAGGAGGAATTCTCCGACGATGTCCAATCCGGCTTCATCACCCACTCCGACCCGGACGGGGGCGGTGCGGTCCACAAGCGTGCCTCCGTGCTCCTCTACGTGTCCAAGGGTATCGACATGAAAGAGGTTCCCAACCTGGTCGGCAGCACCCAGGATATGGCCTCTCGCGCCCTGAGCGACGCCGGCCTGGCCATCGGAGCGATTACCGACGCCTACTCCGAGGACGTTGCCCAAGGCCAGGTCATCTCGCAGTCCGTGGCCGCGGGCACCTCACTGGCCCACGACTCGACCGTCGACGTCGTCCTGTCCAAGGGGCGCGAACCGCTAACCGTCCCGAGCGTGGCGGGTCAGAGCTCCTCCGCGGCCAAGAGCTCCATCGAGGCGCTGGGTCTCGTGGCCGCTCCGAGCGAGGCCTACTCCGACACGGTCGCCGAGGGCCAGGTCATCTCCCAGCAGACCCGCGAGGGCTCGACCCTGTACCGCGGCGACTCCGTCGCCTACACCGTGTCCAAGGGCCCCGAGACGGTCGCCGTGCCCGACGTCGTCGGACTCCAGCGCCAGGATGCGCGCACCAAGCTCGAAAACGCCGGATTCACCGTCCAGGAAGAGCTGATCCTCGGCGGCTTCTTCGACACCGTGCGCTCGACCGACCCGGCCGGTGGCTCCAAGATCAAGAAGGGCTCAACCGTCACCATGTCCATCGTGTGACGGCCCGGCGTGCACCCTGCCGGGGCGGGATCCTTCGGGGTCCCGCCCCGCTGCTATGCCCGCCTCCCCCGCAGCGTCGCACGAGGGACATCGCAAGGGAGCGCAGCAGGCGGGAGAATCCGCCGGTGTCAGGACACGACGCGTCGCTGGCAGGGCGACTGTTGGGCCTATTGGTGCGCGAACGTCGGCCCCTCAAATGGCCCGATTCGCCGGAGCCGCTCCACTCAGCGGCGCGCCAGCCACGCAGGAATCCACGGCCACCCAGCGCCAGGCCAGCCACCACGGCAGCCACGAGCAAGCGAGCAACGCACCCGATCAGGACCAACGCACCCGATCAGAAGAGGTGCAATGCCTACGGATCGGGTGTACCGCCATAGACAACAAGCACAAACGCGGAAACGGGCAGTGAACGCAGGCACGACAAGACCACCCCAGGCCCGCCGCAGCTCAACCAGAAGCGGCCTCAACGCCACTCCACAAAACCCGGGACTTCACAATGTCTCTGTCACCTGGGCCCGACAGGTGGTCGCACTAACCCTTTCATGCGCAGCTGGACCCGACACGTGGAGCATGGGCACCCCCGCCCACACTCCACCCATAGGGTTAACGTGCGCATCCAAGGGCCCAGGTATCCACCCATCGGGCCGAACATGCCATCCAACAGCGGGACGAGCCCGGGTACCACAACATGTCCTCCAGCCCCACATCGGCACCGTGGTCCGCCGGGCACACCCCGCCCGCCGCTGGCATGCGTCTGATGCTCACGCCGCCGCTCGCACAAACGACATCCCGGCCTCGTCCATCACGAACGAGGCCGGGATGTCGTCACGTGCCCCGGGTTCACTCCACGTGAGAGGAGCCCTTCGCCAGATACTGGGCGACCTGGAAGGCCATCTCCAGGCTCTGCTGGTGGTTGAGACGCGGATCGACGAGGGTCTCGTAGCGGTCGCGCAGCGACTGTTCGTCGATGCGTTCAGACCCGCCGATCACCTCGGTCACGTCGTCGCCCGTGAGCTCCACGTGCAGGCCGCCGGGAACCGTGCCCGAGGCCTCGTGCGCCTCGAAGAAGCCGCGGACCTCGTCCATAACCGTCTCAAAGCGGCGCGTCTTGTAGCCGGTCGAGGACGTGATCGTGTTGCCGTGCATCGGGTCCGTCATCCACGTGATCGGACGGCCATCCTCGCGCGCGGCCTCAAGCAGCGGAGGCAGCGCCTCGCGGATGCGCCCCGCGCCCATGCGCGTGATGAAGGACAGGCGCCCATCCTCACCGTCCGGGTTCAGCCGGTCGATGAGCGAGAGCATCTGGTCGCGCGTCGTGGACGGACCAAGCTTGACCCCAATCGGGTTACGCACGCGAGACAGCAGCTCGATGTGAGCGCCCTCCTCCTCGCGCGTGCGCTCCCCCGCCCACAGGAAGTGAGCGGACGTGTTGTAGGGCTCGCCCGTGCGCGAATCGATGCGCGTCATCGCGGACTCATACTCCAGGAGCAGGGCCTCGTGCGACGAATACAGGTCCACGTCGCGCAGCGTCTCGAAGTCGACGCCGGCGGCACCCATGAACTTGATCGCGCGGTGGATGTCTTCAGCCAGCGACTCGTAGCGCGCGTAGGCCGGATTCGACATGAAACCCTGGTTCCACCGGTGCACCTGACGCAGATCCGCGTATCCGCCCTTCGTGAAAGCGCGGATCAGGTTCAGCGTCGACGCCGCATGGTTATACAGGGACAGGAGGCGCTGCGGGTCGGGCTCGCGCGCCTCCGGGGTGAACTCAAAGGAGTTCACCGCGTCGCCGCGGTAGCTCGGCAGCGTCAGGCCGTCGCGCGTCTCCAGGTCGGAGGAACGAGGCTTGGCGTACTGTCCGGCGATGCGGCCGACCTTGATGACCGGCAGGGACGCGCCGTAGGTCAAGACCACGGCCATCTGCAGCAGCGTCTGGATCTTCAGACGCACGTGATCGGCAGTGGCCTCGGCGAAAGTCTCGGCACAGTCTCCGCCCATCAGCACGAAGGCCTCGCCACGCGACGCCGCACCCATCCACGTGCGTAGGTCATCGACCTCGCCCGCGAACACGAGGGGCGGCTGACGGCGCAGCTGAGCCGTCACCTCTGCTACGGACTCGGCATCCGCGTACGAGGGTTGTTGGGCAGCGTCCAGGCCGCGCCACGTGTCCCAGGGAGCGCGCTCCCCGGACTCGGGCGACCACAGACGCTCGGGGACGCGGCGGGAGCGAGGCTTACGCACAGGCTCGCCGCCGCGTCCGGGAGTGATCGAAGGAATCACGCGAAGCGACTCACTCGCCAGCCGGCTCGACGCTCTGGCCGATTTCGGCCATCATCTCGAGGAACCACGGAGCCGAGATGTCGAAGGGCTTGCCGCCCGCGATGCGCGGGAACGGGATGGCCTTCAGACGATCGTTGTCCTCTTCGTCGTGACCGATGACGCCGGACTCGCCCTTGAACGCGCACTCGACGGCCAGGTCGGTCATCGACTTGATGAGACGCAGGTCGTCGGCGTTGGCGCGCGAGGAACGCGAGAAGTAGCCGGACTTCTGAACCATGACCTTCTCGGCGTCGATCTTCTCGGCGAACTGCTTGGCGAACCACTGGCCGGGGTTGATCGTGTCGAGCTTGACGTGGCCGAAGGGGTCACGCTGGACCTCGCCACCGGCAGCCTCGATCTCCGCGATGATCTCGGGGACGCCAGCGCCCTCGGACAGGAAGATGTTGACGTTGCCCTGCTCGTCCATGATCGCCTTGAGGCGCTTGGCCTCGGCGTCCAGGTCGATCTTCATCTCGGGCAGGAAGATGGCGTGGATGTCCCAACGCTCCTTCGACAGGCCGATCGAGGGCACCCACTCCTGGGTCTTGAGCCACTCGTGGTAGCGCTGCGAACCGGCGGCGGTCAGCCACCCGCAGTGGCGGCCCATGATCTCGTGGATGATGAGCATGCGGGGGTTGGAGCGGTGCTCGCCGATGACGTTCTGGGAGTACTCCGACACCTCTTCAGCGGCGGTCCACGCGCCCAGGGACTGGCGGATCGGCACCACGTCGTTGTCGATGGTCTTGGGCAGGCCCACGACGGTCAGGTGGTAGTCGTGCTCCTCCAGGTAGGCAGCAAGGTCGGCAGCCGTCGTGTTGGTGTCGTCGCCACCGATGGTATGCAGGACATCGACGCCGTCAGTGCGCAGCTGCTCGGCAGCCTTCTGCAGCGGATCCTCATCCTCGGCGACGAGGCCGCGCTCGACCAGGTTCTTCTTGTTCGTCAGCTTGACGCGGGAGTTGCCGATCGGCGAGCCACCGTAGCGGTGGAGGACGGCAGCGTGCTTACGCGCCTCCTCGTCCACCAGCACGTAGTTGCCGGTGAGCAGGCCGTGGTAGCCGTTCTGGTAGGCGATGATCTCGACGGAGGGATCAATCTCGTTGTAGCGCTCGATGAGTCCACCGACGGCGGAGGACAGGCACGGGGCGAAGCCACCTGCGGTCAGCAGGGCAACACGACGGACCGACATGAATGTCACCTTTCTCAGGTTGGTTAGGTACGGGCCCGCGCGTGAGCGCAGGGCATGACCATTCTACCCGCGCGATCCTTCGTTGCGCCAAGGACGCCCGTCCCACGGAACGATGCTGAAGCATCGTCCCGCGAGAGGCGATTACTTGGAGGAATCCTCCTTGTTCTCCTCCTCCGACGGTTCTTCTTCGGGGGCGGTCGGCACGGGGACGTCGGGTGCGGTGCGTCCGCCGGGCGCGGGGCGGCCGTTGGAGGGAACCGGGCCCTCGAACGCGCCCTCGGCGGCGAGCTGTGCCTTCACGTCGGCGGCGTACAGGTCGACGTATTCCTGGCCCGACAGGAGCATCAGGTTGTACATGATCTCGTCGGTGATGGCGCGCAGGACGTAGCGGTCCCTGTCCAGGCCGCGGTAGCGCGAGAAGTCGAGGGGCTCGCCGATGACCATGCCGATGTTGGTGCGCGAGGGAATCCTCTGCCCGATCGGCTGGGCGGTGTGCGTGCCGATCATGGCGACGGGGATGACGGGGGCGCCGGACAGGAGCGCCAGGCGGGCCACGCCGGTTTTGCCTCGGTACAGGCGGCCGTCGGGGCTGCGCGTGCCCTCGGGGTAGATGCCGAAGAGCTCGCCCGAGCGCAGGCGCTTCAGGCCGGCGTTGAGCGCGCTCTCGGAGGCGCGTCCGCCGGTGCGGTCCACGGGGATGGTGCCGACGGCGCGCATGAATTCCTTGGTCATCCAGCCCTTCACGCCCGTGCCGGTGAAGTAGTCGGCCTTGCCCATGAAGACGACTTCGCGGTCGAGCATCATCGGCAGGAACACGGAGTCCCACACGGCGTTGTGGTTGGAGGCCAGGATCGCCGGGCCTTCGGCGGGGATGTTCTCCTTGCCGCGAATCCAGGGATGGTACGCAGCCTTCAGGATGGGGCTACCGGTCGCTTTGAGTGCCTGATAGAACGCCACTGTGACTCCTCGGTTGTCAGCGGGCGCGCGGGCGCGCGTTCGAATTAGTATCAACTCTATGACGAAAGAGACTCACGTGCGCAATTGTTCAGAAAGCATCGCGCCCGTGGAGTCTGACAAACGCTATGCTCGCGAACTCGTTTCTGACACATTGTCTCGTAGTGCGAGACCCGAACTGCAGCTGAGCTTGGATGCTGTCGGCACCCCGGCCTCGGGCGGGCACTGGGTGGTTGTCGACCTGGAGACGACGGGCCTGGGGGCAGGCGCTGAGATCACGGAGATTGGTGCGGTTCGGGTGAGAGGCGGGCGCGTTGCCGACGAGTTTTCGTCGCTGGTTCGCCCGCTCCATCCGATCCCTCCGTTCATCACGTCGCTGACGGGCATCACGCCCGCGATGGTCGAGGACGCCGACCCGATCGGCCCGGTCCTGGAGCGCTTCATCGAGTGGGCCGGTCTTGAGGGCGAGGAGGCGCCGGTGCTCGTCGCGCACAATGCTTCCTTCGACGTGGGTTTCTTGCGCCGCGCCGCGCGCGCCTGCCAGCGTCCCTGGCCTCGCGTGCGCGTCGTGGACACGTTGGCGCTGGCCCGCCTGGCCCTGCCGCGCCCGCTCGTGCGCAATCACAAGCTGGGCACGATCGCCTCGTATTTCGGCACGTCGACCACTCCGGAGCACCGTGCGCGAGGGGACGCGCGCGCCACGGCCGAGGTCTTGCTCGGCTTCGTCGCTCTCCTGTCCTCGGCGGGGGCCACCGATGTCGAAGACCTGATCGCGCTCAGCGACGCAGCCCCCTCGCGCAGGCCAGCCACCCCCGACTTCGTTGCGACGCTGCCGACTTCCCCCGGCGTCTATCACTTCGTTGATGCCGCGGGCGATGCGCTCTACGTCGGGTCGGCCTCGTCCCTGCGCTCGCGCGTGGGCAGCTACTACACGCGCGCCGAGAAGCGCACGAAAGTCCAGCGCATGGTCTCCCTCTCCTCGGGGGGTGCGCCATTTCCCCACCGCCTCCGTGCTGGAGGCGCGCGTGCGCGAGCTGCGCGACATCGCGACCCTGGCTCCCCCGTACAACTCTGCATCCAGGCGCCAGGCCAACCAGCACTGGGTGGTGCGCGAGGGCAACCGGGCGGTGGTTGTCCCCTCCGTGAGCCTGGCGGATCTGCCCCGCGCGCTGGGCCCCTTTGGCACGCGGGCGCACGCCAAGCGAGCCGCGAACGCGATCGGCCGGGTTGTTGCAGAGGCAACCGGGACGCAGAGCGCCGACCTCATCGACGAGGCCGTGGCTGCGTCCTCGCTCACCGTTCCCGACGCGCTCACCGCCGTCATGGCGCGCCTTGCCGCTCAGGGGCTCTTCGAGCCCGCAGCGCGAGCGCGCGACGAGCTCGCCGCCTACATGGCGGGGGTTGAGCGAGCAACGATGCGCCCGGTCCTGTCCGCTGCGCGCATCGTGTGGGGCACGCGCAGGGACGGCGGCGAGCCCGGCTGGCTCGTGCACGTGGCGTCCTACGGGCGCTATCTCAGCTCGCTCGTGGTTCCCCCGCACACCGATCCCACCGCGTGGATCGAGGTGGCGAGCGCGACGGAGCCGCTGACCGTCGACGGGCAGGCGGCGAAGGCCGCATCGTGGGCCGAGACGGCTCTTATCTGCGCGCAGCTGAGCGAGGCGGGCACGCGCCTGATCGAGTGGGATTCTCCTCTGCCGTGGGCTCAGCCCACGATGAGCCCGCTGCGCGACGGGCGGCTGCGTGAGCTCCTGGCTCAGGCAACCGCCCATCCGTATGATCGCTTGCGCGCCTGAGCGCGCCGCATGTCAGCTGTTGGAGGCCTGCGCCCAGCGTTCAACCAGGCGCGCTCCTGCGCCGTCGGCCAGGGCCGCTTGAGCCCGCCCGACCGCGTCGCGCATGCGCGCCTCGAACGTATCCGCAGACACCGGGTGGTCCAGGCCCTCCCAGGCCAGGATGCCCGCACCCACGTTGAGGGCCACCGCGTCGCGCACGGCGCTGGATCCACCGCCAGCCAGGACCTCGCGGGCCACGGCGGCGTTGTCGGCGGCCTCGCCGCCTGCCAGGTCCTCGATCGAGGAGGGGGCCATGCCCAGGGACTCACGGGCGTCGAAGGCAACCTCACTCACCTGCCCACCCGAGACGATCCAGATCTGATTCGAATCGGCGGTGGTCAGTTCGTCCAGGCCGGTGGTCGCGCCGCGCAGGACCAGGGCGGACAGGCCACGGGAGGCGTACACGCCGACCATGAGGCGCGCGTTTTCTTCCTTGGCCGCACCGATCGCGCAGGCCTGCACCTTCGCGGGGTTGGTCAGCGGTCCCAGCACGTTGAAGGCCGTCGGGAAGCCGAGCGCGCGGCGCACGGGGGCGGCGAAACGCATCGACGGGTGCATCTTGTTGGCGAACAGGAAGGCGATACCGACCTGGTCGAAGATGCGGCGCAGATCGGCTGGCTCCACGTCCAGGTTGACGCCGAGGGCCTCGATGACGTCCGCGGAACCGGACTTCGAGGTGGAGGCACGGTTGCCGTGCTTGACCAGGGGAATACCCATCGATGCCGCGACAATCGCGGACATGGTCGAGATGTTGACGGTCTTGTAGCCGTCTCCGCCGGTGCCGACGATGTCGAGAGCGCGGCTGGGCAGGTCGACGCTGGCCGCGTGATCCTGCATGCCGTCGGCCAGGCCGTGAATCTCCTCGACGGTGGCGCCCTTGATCGTCATGGCGGTGAGGAAGGAGGCCAGGCGAGCCTCGCCGAGCTCGCCGCTCATGACCTGGTCCATGAGCCAGTACGACTGGTCGTAGTCCAGCGCTTCACCGGCGATCAGGGTGGCGATGATCGGGGCCCAGTCCCGGTGGCTCATCGGGTGGCTCCACGCAGCACGTCGGCGACCGTCTCCTGAAGGATGATCGGGTCGATCGGATCCGAGACCGTGGCGGCTGCGCCGACCCAGGTGGCCAGCCATTCGTCCTGCGCGCGGGCGGTCAGGAAGATGATCGGGGGAACGTCCTCGCGGGTCTCTTGAAGGTCCTGGGCGACCGACATGCCGCCCTCCTTCTTCGTCTCGGCGTCGAGGATGAGTGCCGCAAAATCCTGCTGGTCGAACGCGTCGCGCACGCCGAAGCCGGTGGCTGTTTCCACCCATTCGATGCGGGGCGTGTCCTTGGAAGCACGCACACCGACGCCGTTAATAACGGCGGCGCGCTTGTCCTTGTCGTCGCTGAAGACCAGGATGCGGACGGTTTCTTCACTCATGGAAGTTCTCCTTGCGTATGTGGCGTGGAAGACGCGATGGCCCCATTCTAACGGCATGTGGGCGGCTCCCCCACTGGGAGCCGCCCACATGCGAAGAGCGTAGCGCGGGGCGCTTACTGCATCGAGGCCGTGCCGACGATGTCGACAACGGCGACGCTGACCCCGGCGGACGCACCGGACTGAGCGGGTGCGTTCTGATCGGGCTCGACGATGACGATGCGCGAACCGACGGTGTAACCAGCGAGTTCAACGCGGGCCACCGACGCCTCGATCGGAGCTGGCTGCGACCACGAGGACTGGGTCTGTCCGTTGGCGCCGAAAGCACCCAGCGTGAACTTGTACAGGACCGACTGGTCCGCGGTCAGTTCCTCGCCGGCACCCTTGTAGATCGTGTAGGTCTTCTTCTCGGTGGGGGGCGTCACACTCTCGTCGATCGTCAGGGTCGGCTCGGAACCGGGCTCCCCGGTCACGGTGATGCCCGCGGGCAGCTCCTCACCGGTCGCGGTCGCACCGGTCAGGATGGACTCATCCGCAAGGTTCTGCGTGCTCGCGCCCAGGATGTCGACGACGAACACCAGCGTCGAGTTCGGGGGGATCGAGGGGTTACCCTGAGCTCCGTATCCGAGGGAGGCGGGGATGACCAGCTCGACGCGGTCGCCCACGTGGGCGTGCGCCAGGCCGTAGCCCCAACCCTTCACGACCTGCGCGAGGGAGAACTCGATGGGCTGGCCCTTCTGGTAGGACGAATCGAAGACGGTGCCGTTCCAGAGCGCGCCAACGTAGTTGACCTTGACCTTCGCGCCGGGGCACACGAGCGTTCCGTCGCCCTGCTTGAGGGTCTTGACCAGGACCTTATTGGTGGGCTCGGCGCCCTTACCCGCAGCGATCACGGGGGTGTCCTCGCCGGAGACGGCGGGGAAGTTGCCCGTGCCGGTGCGATCCACGTTCGCGGACTGATCCGCGGAATCATCGGTCGCGCAGGCGGAGTAGTCGATCTCGGCGGCGGCCACGCCCTCGGAGGAGGTGGCGGTGGTCGACGTCAGGTCGGTGCAGGCGGACAGGCCGAGGGCCAGGGCGGCCACGCCGGCGAGGGCGCCGAAACGGCGCAGAGAAGACATCATGGGTGGAGTCTCTTTCGGCTCAGTGGAAGGATTCGCCGCAGGCGCAGGTGTTCTGGGCGTTCGGGTTGTCGATCGTGAAGCCCTGACGCTCGATGGTGTCGGCGAAGTCGATCGTGGCACCGCTCAGGTAGGGAACGCTCATGCGGTCGACGACGACCTCGACGCCATCGAAGGAACGGATGGCATCCCCGTCGAGCGTGCGGTCATCGAAGTAGAGCTGGTAGATCAGCCCCGAGCAACCGCCGGGCTGCACGGCGATGCGCAGGCGCAGGTCGTCGCGTCCCTCCTGTTCAAGGAGGCTCTTGACCTTCGCGGCAGCGACGTCGGTGAGGATGACCTCGTGGGTGGGAGCCTGAGTTGCGGACTCGGACATGGTGCTCCTAACGGTGAAAAATAGACGTATGCGCTTGACACACTACTCCCCCGGCCCCGCCGCGCGCGAGAGCTGGGATGCGCGCTCAGCGTAACCAGGTGCGCGCGATGCGCCGCCCGGCATCCTCGAGCGTGACGCAGGCCTCCGTCTCGAAGACGCCGTGCAGTCCCCACTGGGCGCGCTCGTAGCGCGACAGACTCGAGCGCGTCGTGAGGGCGACGACCGGCAGGGCGAGTTGCTCGGCCGCGCCGGTCAGGCAGTCCAGCGTCGAGGTGGCCAGCAGCGGCGAGGCCAGCTCGGGCTCGGCGATGATCAATAGATTCGCGGTTTTGAGCGCCTCATCGAGGTCGAGAAGGTCGGTAAGGAGCTGACCCGTGGGCACGATGCGCCCGCCGCTGGCGGTGATGATCGCGCCGACGCCACCTGCGGCACCGGAACCGTATCCGCGCGCGGGATGGGTGTCTGTTCCGGCCAGGAGCGCGCGGCGGCGCGCTGGGCGGTGGGCGAAGGCCCCGGTGAGCAGCCCCGTCATGGCTGTGTCCTGTTCCTCAATGGGCTCAAGGTCGGGGGCGACCGCCAGGACCGAGTCGAGTCCCAGCAGGGGGCGCGGCGTCGAGGCCGCGCACACCAGGTCCGTGCCACTGGCCGCGACCAGCTCCTCGGCACGCGTGAGCGCCTCGGGCAGCCCCTCGCCGACGACCTGGCAGTCGGGCACCCCGACCAGTCCGGCCAGGAAGCCCAGCCCGCAATCCGGGGAGGCATTGAGGCCGCCCTCGACGACGACCATGCGCTGGCCCAGCGCCTGCGCCACGCGCTCGCCCGCGCCGCGGGTCGAGCGGGCGTCGGTCGGGACGCGCACGAACGAGGCCTGGGCGCGCGAGGCGGCCACGGCCTCGTCGAAGGTGGGACCCGACCCGAAGGGAAGGAGCGCCACATCGGCACCCTCGCAGCCGGCGCGTACGCCCCGGCTGATCTCTTCCAACGCGGCGCCGGTCGGCAGGAGGGGGCTAGCCCCATCCCACCGACCGGCTACGACGACTCGCCTCACAGGGAGGCCAGGCGGGTCAGCAGCAGCGCCTCCGCGAGAATCGCTGCCTTCAGGTCCGGGATCGACTGCGACTCGTCCTCCGAGTGCGCGTTCGTCAGCGGATCCTCCACGCCCGTGACGACGACCTGCGCGCCGGGGAAGATACGCTGGAAGTCGGAGATGAAAGGAATCGAGCCGCCCACGCCGATGTTGACAGAGGGCACGCCCCAGGCCTCGGTCAGGCACTCGTGCAGAGTCTTCGTGACCGGGGAGTCCATGTCGGCCTGGTAGCCCGCTCCCGCGTCCTCGCACGTCACTTCAACATGCGCGCCGAAAGGCACGTTGGCGAGCAGGTAGTCGACCAGCTTGGCCTGCGCCTCGGTCGGGTCCACACCCGGCACCGTGCGCATCGACAGGCGGAATCGCGTGTGCGGGGCAATCGTGTTCGACGCGTTAGAGACGGGACGAGCATCGAAGCCGATGACGGAAATCGAGGGCTTGGTCCACATGCGGGCGGCGATGTCGCCCGAGCCGGCCAGCTGGAGGCCCTCGACCATGCCGGCGGCCTCGCGCAGCTCGGACTCCGGCCAATCCACGTCCGCGCGGTCCGAACCACCCAGTCCCGGCACCGCCACGTCGCCCGCCTCATCGAACAGCGACGCAATGAGCATCGAGGAGATCGCCACAGAATCCAACAGCGGACCGCCAAACGCGCCCGAGTGGACCGCGTGATCGGCGACCGTCACGTCAACGGTCACGATCGCGTTGCCGCGCAGCGTCGTCGTCACCGCAGGCTCGCCGACCTTCCAGTTCGACGAATCCGTCACGATGATGACGTCGGCCGCCAGCTCGTCGCGGTGCGCGTCCAGGAAGGCCGTGAAGGACGGGGATCCGATCTCTTCCTCGCCCTCGATGAAGATAACGACGTTGACGGGCAGGTCAGCGCCCAGGATCGACAGCGAGCCCAGGTGGACGACCACGCCGGCGCCATCATCGGAGGAGCCGCGACCGTAGATGCGATCGCCACGCACCTCGGCCTTGTAGGGGTCCATGCTCCAGCGGTCCAGCTCGCCCACGGGCTGGACGTCGTGGTGGGCGTACAGGAGGACGGTCGGCGCGCCCTCAATACGGGGAGTATGAGCCACGACGGCGGGCTTGCCCTGCGTGCCATCGGTGGCCTTCTCACTGAGGACCTTCGCCTCCAGGCCCAGGGCCTCGAAACGCTCGCGCAGGTGCTCGGCGCTGCGCTCCAGGTCGGCGGCGTGCGCCGGGTCCGACGACACCGACGGAATCGCGACCAGCTGGGTGAGCTCATCGAGCAGGGACGGGAAAGCGGCCTCGAGGCGCTCCCTCAGAACGGACATCGACAATTCGTGTGAAGTATCAGCCATACGCCCAGGGTAGACCATGAAAGTGCACGGCGGGTGCCCTTTCCGCTAGCCTGGGAGCGTGTTTGGACGAAGCAAGAACAATAGCGACGAGACCTCGACGACCGTTGAGCCTGTCTCGACCACGCCCGGCGGCAAAAAAGGTCGCCCCACGCCGAAGCGCAAGCAGGCCGAGGCCGCTCGTATCCGCCCCCTGGTGCCCGCCGACCGCAAGGAAGCAAAGCGGGCAGCGAGGGCGGCGCGCAACGCCCGCTGGGAAGCCGAACAGCGCGCCCTGGTAACGGGTGATGAGAAGCATCTGCCCATGCGCGACAAGGGAAGCGCACGCCGCTTTGTGCGCGACTACGTCGATGCCCGCCACTCGTTCTCCGAGTGGGTTCTCCTCGTCATGTTGGCCTCCATCATCCTCATCATGATCCTCTCGCTCTTTGGTAACAAGATCCCCGAGCAGACACAGGTCTACATCCTCTACGGCTCCACGCTCCTCATGTACGGCTCCTTCATCATCACCGGCGTCGAGGCCATGCTCGTGTGGCGTAAAATCAAGGCCGCCTTCACGCAGGAACACCCCCGCGATGAGATCCCGCGCGGCACCGGCTACTACACCTTCTCGCGCATGATCATGCCGCGCCGCTGGCGCTCCCCGCGCCCGCAGGTGGATCGCGGCGAGTTCCCGAAGTAACACCGGCCTCGCCTACGCTCACGGTCCCATGCCCATCCACAGGGCATAGGACCGAATCGTTTCTATCCACAGGCCCCCGGCGTGTCGCCCCGCTATCCACAGGGGCCCGCGCGGGGCTGGCGTCGCGAGCTGTCGTGGCGTGATCCTGGAGGGGCGCTGCACAACCGCCGCGCCACACGGAAGGACATCGCCATGCACGTCTCAGTCACTCTCACCGCCACCTCCCATGTTCGCATCGATGACGATGAGGGGGTGCCGGTGTCGGTGTCGGCCACCTCAGCCGACGAGGCCGATCCTCCCGATTGGATTCCCGATACCGCTGCGCTGGCCACGGTCTCGTCCGCTCGGGTCCCCCGGGGGTCCGCGCACACCGAGGATGTCTCCCCCGCGCTCGACGCCACGGCCTCGGCCGAGCCCAGCCCCGCGACCTGCTCGTGCAGTGAGGACCCCACCGAGGAGGGTCCCGTGCGCGAGGGGATGTACGGCCCCATGCACTGGCTCGACGACCGCCACGTCACCGCGCTGCTCTCCCCCTACATCTGCGAGGGCTGGGACACGGGCGACTACGCCAGATTCGCCGACCTGTCGGGCGCAGACGCGCGCAGGCTGCGCTCCCTCCTACCCCCGCTCGCCCGTAGCGACCGGCAAAACAACGCGCCGCGCATCGCCGACCTGCTGCGCGCTGCCACCCGCATCGACGGTCTCACGCTCGACGGATATGTCATCCGCGCTCCACGCTGGGACGAGCGCGTCAGCATCGACACCGTGTGCGTGCCCGAGTCGGCGATCATCGCCCACACGGGACGCCCCATTGACGATGCCTCCTGTCCAGCGTACGAACACTGGCTGGCCCTCGCTCAGGTCCTTGGGCTGGGCGACGACGCCATCCCACCCGACGAGATGCGCATCCTCACCCGAGACGCAACAGCCACGCGCTGGTGGTGGGCATGGTGGGACTAATCAACTACCCTAGGATCTATGATCCGACGCGCGTACAACTGGACATTCCGACACTTCATTTCGCGTTCTGACCCGGAGCAGGCACACCACCTGGGCCTGGGTGCGATCTCCCTCGCCGGGCGCTGTGCTCTTACGCGGGGACTCATGCGGGCCACCCTGGGCTACGTAGATCCCCTGCGCACGCCGACACGCACCGTCGGCGGCGCCGAAGTCCCCCTCACCCTCGGCCACCGCACCCTGCCCTCTCGACTGGGCCTGGCCGCCGGCATGGACAAAGACGCCGAGGCCGTCCTGGGCATGAGCGCCCTGGGCTACGCCTTCGTCGAGATTGGCACCGTGACGCCGCGCCCGCAGCCGGGCAACGAAGCGCCGCGCCTGTGGCGCCTCATGGAGGAGCGCGGCCTGCGCAACCGCATGGGCTTCAACAACGCCGGAGCGGACGCCGCCGCCGAGAAGTTGCGCGAGCTGCGCTCGACTCCTGCGGGCCGCGCTGCCATCGTGGGTGCGAACATCGGCAAGAACAAGGTGACCTCCGAAGAGAACGCGCCCGCCGACTACGAGTACTGCGCGAAGACGCTGGCCCACTGGGTCGACTTCGTCGTCGTGAACGTCTCCTCTCCCAACACGCCGGGCCTGCGTGACCTGCAGTCCGTCGATCACCTGCGCCCGATCCTCCAGGCCGCCCGTCGCGGGTGCGAGGCCGGGGCCCCCGACCGCGTGATGCCTCTGTTCGTCAAGATCGCTCCCGACCTGGCCGACGAGGACATCGTCGCCGTCGTCGAGCTGACGAAGGAGCTGGGCCTGACCGGGGTCGTCGCCACGAACACGACGATCAACCACGACCTGGGTGAGGGCGGCGTCTCGGGCGCTCCCCTGCTGCCCCGTGCGCTGGAGGTCGTCTCCCTGGTGGCACGTCATCTTGACGACGACCAGATTCTCATCGGCACGGGTGGCATCTCGTCGCCCGAGGACGCGCTGCGCATGATCGGCGCGGGCGCGGACCTGGTCGAGGCCTTCTCCGCTTTCATCTTCGAGGGCCCGTCCTGGCCAGGCGAGGTCTCCCGCGCCCTCCAGCGTGCCTGAGGAGAGCCGTGATCATTGAGCTGACCGGCGCCGATCTGTCCGCGGATCCGCGCCTGGAGGACTACACGCGCCTCAAGGACGTGCGCCTGCGCTCCAAGATCGAGCCGGAGCGCGGCCTGTACATGGCCGAGTCGGCCAACGTCATTGAGCGCGCCCTGCGCGCGGGCCACAACCCTCGGTCCTTCCTCATGTCGAGCCGATGGCTGGAGTCCCTCACACCCCTCATCGAGGGGGCGACCGGGGCCGCCGACGGCGCGGAGCTGCCGGTCTTCGTGGCAGACGAGGATGTCCTGGAACAGATGACGGGCTTCCACCTGCATCGCGGCGCACTGGCCGCCATGCAGCGCCCGGTGCTGCCCACGCTCGACGAGCTGCTGGCCACGGCGCGCGGCGGGGAGCCCGCACGCCGCGTCGTCGTCCTGGAAAACCTGGTCGACCACACGAACGTGGGTGCGGCCTTCCGCAGCGCAGCTGCGCTCGGCGTGGACGCGGTCCTCGTGACCCCGCAGTGCGCGGACCCGCTGTACCGGCGCTCGGTACGCGTGTCCATGGGGACGGTTTTCCAGGTGCCGTGGACGCGCCTGGAGTCCTGGCCCGGTGACATCGCGGCCCTCCAGCGCGCCGGGTTTACGGTCGCGTCCCTGGCTCTCTCCGACGATTCCGTGTCCCTCGACGACTTCGCCGCCCTCCCCGCCCTCCAGGCCCCGGACGCCCGCCTGGCGATGGTCATGGGCACCGAAGGCGACGGCCTGGGCCGTCGCACGATCGCGGCATCGGACTATACCGTCAAGATCCCCATGGACCACGGCGTCGATTCCCTCAACGTCGCGGCCGCCTCCGCGGTGGTCTTCTGGGCCACGCGGGGCATCGGAGCCTCCTAGGCACGCGAGCGCCACCGTACGCGGCCCGCAACGAAACGAGGCCGGAGCTGGAAACCCAGCCCCGGCCTCGTGCCGATTGAATATGAGCGTCAGCTCAGAGTCTCGACGAGCTCACGGATGACCTCGACGCACTCCTCCCAGCCCGACACGGCGCGCGTCGCGTAGCCGGCGGCCTTGACGGGATAGTCGTTACCCTCGGGATCCAGGCGGTCCCCAATGAAGAGCATCTCGGAGGCGGGGATCCCCGTCTCCTCGACGAGCTTGCCCATGCCGTAGGCCTTGTCGATGCCGCGCGTCGTAATGTCGACCGAGGTCGACCCGCCGCCGCGCACATCCAGCTCCGGCACATCGGGCTGCACCGCATCGCGCAGAGCAGCCTTCTTGGTCCCATCGGGATCCCAGGCGCGCTTCGCGTCCAGCGGTGCCTCCTGGCCAAGCGCCGAGAAGGTGATCTGAGAGCCACGGTCCTCGATGATATTGCCCCACGGGTTCTCCTCCCACAGGCCAAGCTCACGAGCGTGACGCTCCAGGGAGTCGATAACGCGAGCGGCGACCTCGGGGTCCAGGTCGTGCGCGTAACGTTCGACCCACGCCCCGCCCTCAAAGCGGTAGTAGCGCGTGCCGCAGGTGGGCATCAGGTGCAGGCGCGAGAGCTCCTCATCCGAGGCATTCAGGTTGTCCAGCACCTGCGTGCGGAACTGGCCCATCTGGCCACCGGAGATGATGCACACCTCCACGTGATCGAGCAACGAGCGCAGCGCCACATCCATCTCGGGCGGCAGCGGCGACTTCGAGGGGGGCAAGAGTGTCATCGAGATCAAAGGCAACGAGCTTCACGATGCCACCCTACTGCTTCGCAGCTTCGAAGGCTTCGAAGGCTTCGATAGCGCGCTGCGCGGCCTCGGTCTCCTCATCGGTAGGCACCGAGAGGACCTGCAACAGCACGACGGAGGCGACGAGGCCACCCCACACGAGCAGGATCGTCAGGATCATCAGAGCGATAGCGGGAGCGGTCACTTGGCGCCTCCTTCAATCGAAGCGATATCTTCGGCGTCGTCAGCGAGAATCTGAGCGACCGTCGCGTGGGTGTCCACCGGGCGGTGCTTCCACGGAATGAAAGTGACAATCAGAGACGCAATGACCGCGACCGCCACGGAACCCCAGCCGAAGATCAGCACGTAGCTCGTCGGGTACTTCTCGTAACCGTTCGTCAGCAGGTCGACGATGGACATTGCCATCATGACGAAGAGAACGACCGGGATGACAATGCCGACGAGGGGCTCCCAGAGCTTGGGGACCTTCACGCTGGACACCGAGTTGAGGTGGGCACGCAGCACCCCAAAGGCGGGGGCCGGTAACAGCGCACAGAACCGCGAACAGGATCGCCGACGAGACGACACCGATCGAATTGATGAACTTGTCGACGACGTCGAGGTTGTTCAGGCCCGAGCGGGTTCCGAAGAGCACCAGCGAGATGACGGTTGCGGGGACGCCGAGGACGAGAGCCGAGCGGGCGGGCGACCAGCCGAACTTATCCTGCAGGCCGCCGGAGACAACCTGGAGCAGGGACAGCAGCGAGGTAACGCCGGCCAGAACCAGCGACGAGAAGAAAAGGACACCGAAGAGAGGGCCTCCGGGCATCATCGAGACGATCTTCGGGAAGGTCACGAAAGAGAGGATCGGGCCGGACAGGCCCTTGACCTCGGAGACGCTCACGCCGCCCTGGTGGGCCATGAAGCCGACGGCGCTGAACACGCCGATGCCCGCGAGGATCTCGAAGGATGAGTTTGCGAAGCCGGCAACAAGCGCCGTGCCGGTCAGGTTCGACTTACGCTGGAGGTAGGAGGCGTAGGTCAGCATGATGCCAAATCCCACGGACAGCGAGTAGAAGATCTGCGCGAAGGCTTCCAGCCACACCTTGGGATCGGCGAGAGCACTCCAGTTCGGTGTGAAGAAGGCGTTGAGCCCCTCGACGGCGCCCGGCAGGAAGAGTGCGCGGACAACCAGCGCGAGGAACAGGATAACGAGCAGTGGGAGGAAGACCTTGTTAGCCGCCTCCACACCCTTCGACAGGCCTCGGCCAATCACGAAGAGGACGAGAATCCACACGAGTGCGAGAGGAATCATCACCGACCAGGCGGGAGCCCAGGAGAACGTGTCCTTAGGGACGGCCTGCAGGAAGGAGTCCGTAAAGAAGGTCGTCGGATCGGCGCCCCAGGCCTCGTTGACGGAATAGATCGTGTACTGTACGCCCCAGGCGAGGACCGCGCCGTAGTAGACCATGATCACGAAGCAGACGAAGGTCTGGAACCAGCCGATAAACTCGCCGCCGCCGATGATCTTGCGCAGCGCCCACGGCGGTGAACCGCGGAACTTGTGGCCGACTGCGTAGTCGAGCCACAGCATGGGGATGCCGACGAAGACCAGGGCGACCAGGTACGGGACCAGGAAGGCGCCGCCACCGTTGGAGTAGGCGACGCCGGGGAAGCGCCAGATGTTGCCCAGGCCGATGGCCGAGCCGATGGCTGCCAGGAGGAAGCCGGTCTGGCCGCTCCACGAGTCGCGCGCGCGAGGCGCGGATTTGGGTGCGGTTGATGACATGAATCGTGTTCCTTGCAATCGTTTGATTTTGGGATAATGCTCAGTCAGACTATGACCCCTACACCCTCCTGTCAGCCACAGTCCACGATATAGAACGTGCTTTTGACCTCTTTTTGACGAGGCCATGGCGGTTTTGTGGGTCACTCAGGCCTCTGGCGCATGCGCGGCGGTGCCCCGCGGGCCCGGCGACGGGCCGTTTAGGAAACGACGCCCAGGCCGTGGAAGATGGCCGCGATGGCGATGACGACGGGCAGCGATGCAAAGGTCGTCACGAGGACCGTTCCCTGCGCGATGCGCTCCCCCGCCTTCGCCCGAGTGGCCGCGATGTAGGCGTTCTGCGCGGCTGGCAGGGCAGCCATGATGGTCACCGACATGAGGGCCGGACCCGCCAGTCCGAGCAGCACTCCGACGCCGCACGCGATTGCGGGCTGGAGGGCAAGTTTGCAGGCGATAGCGCAGACAGTCGCCGCAATACCGGAATCACCGGACGCCGAGCGACGATCAACGAGGGACGCACCGAAGGATAAGAGGATCATCGGGGGCGCGGCTGCCCCCAGCATCGAGGTCGACACGTCGAGGAGCGTCGGCATCGGCCACCCCGCCGCGGAGAACAGGAAGCCACACGCCGCTGCGATGACCATGGGATTGCGCGCCACGACCTTCGCAACGCCGAGCACCGACGGGCGCTGCCCCGATCCAACCAGATCGGCCAGGACGAAGAACATCGGGGTGAAGAAACCCAGCTGGAACACCAGGATGGGAACAACAGCGGAGGCGTCGTTCAAGACGTAGACGGCGATCGGGATGCCGATGTAGGCCCCGTTGTTCAGGGACGAGGCCATGGCTCCCAGAGCGGTCTCCCCGCGCGACAGGCGCAGGAACAGGCGTGTGACAAGCACGAAGAGCAGTGCGGTGCCGACACCCGACGCTGCGGCCACGGCGAGCGGAGCGCCAAACTCCGGACGTGCCTGTCGAGACAATCGCGTGGAACAGCATCGCTGGGCTGGCCACCCAATACGTTGCCGATGCGAGGGAACCAGCGGCATCACGGCCGAGTGCACCCCCTCGGCGAGCAATCCAGCCGACGCCGATGATGAGAGCGATCGACAGGACCGACCAGACGATCGATACCATGCGAATAGGAAACCCGTCAGCGCCAGGCGGCCACGGCCTCGTCGACCTTGGTGAGGGCCGATGCGATTGCCATGTGCATGTCCAGGTACTGGTAGGAGCCCAGGCGACCGCCGAAGAGCACGTTCTCCTCCCCCCGCCGCCATCTCGCGGTAGGCGGCAAGCGTCGAGCGGTCCGACGGCGAGGCGATCGGATAGTAGGGCTCGTCGCCGGGGCGGGCAAAGCGCGAGTATTCACGCTGGATGATCGTGTTGGTCGCACCGCTTCGATCCCGCTCGGGGTGCAGGTGCGCAAACTCGTGGATGCGCGTGAAAGGCACGTCGCGATCCGAGTAGTTCATGACGGAGCAGCCCTGGTAGTCGGGCACGTCCACGACCTCGGTCTCAAAATCGAGGGTGCGCCAGCCGAGCTCGCCCGCCTCGTAGTCGAAATAGCGGTCGATCGCGCCCGTGTAGACGACCGGAACCTGGCCGACGGTCGCGGCCTTCGAGAACGGCGAGGAGGCATCGAAGAAGTCCACGCCCGTGTGCACGGTGATACGCGGGTGATCGACCATGTTCGCGATCCACGCGCCGTAGCCGTTCAGGGGCAGACCCTCGTAGCGGTCCTGGAAGTAGCGGTTCTCGTAGGTGAAGCGCACGGGCAGGCGCGTAATGATGGAGGCGGCCAGTTCGCGCGGATCCGTCTGCCACTGCTTGGCCGTGTACCCCGCGATGAAGGCATCGTAGAGCGGGCGGCCGATCAAGCTGATGGCCTTCTCCTCGAGGTTGCCGGGTTCGCCCGTGATCTCGGCGGCCTGCTGCTCAATGAGCGCGCGCGCCTCCGCCGGCGAGTAGGCCGCTCCGAAGAACTGGTTGATGGTGCCCAGGTTGATGGGCAGCGGGTAGACGACTCCCCGGTAGTTGGCGTAGACGCGGTGGCGATAGTCGTTAAATGCCGTGAATCGGTTGACGTAGGACCACACGCGCTCGTTCGACGTGTGGAACAGGTGGGTGCCGTAGCGGTGCACCTCGACGCCCGTGGCCTCGTCGATCGACGAGTAGGCGTTGCCTCCGATGTGGTCGCGACGCTCGATGAGGGTCACGTTCATACCGAATCGCTCCGCGGCCTCGCGGGCAAACGTCAGGCCAAAGAAGCCCGAACCAACAACGAGCAGATCCACGCCGCTCCCCTTTCACTTGATTAACACCATCGTATCCGCCCAGGACAGGGCGTGCTGGAACGGGGACGAGGCCGGGTGTGGACACTCTCAAACAGAGAGGCGGCGCTCACCTATTCTTGTTCCGTCTGCTGACATGTCGGGTGATCCCGCACGCTAACCCGCTGTCCAGGACGTAGGCGACCCCGCCTACGTTCCGATGAGCGGGTTGAGGTGCGGGACAGCAGGTCATGTTAGCGTGTACGTTGAAGTCCTGAAGAGGCCGGATGTCGCCACCACTGATTGGTTCCGACGATCCTGCTGTTGTCGCCTCCTACCAGCCGGCACCTTCAACGGGAAAGAACGACCAATGATCATTCACACTCAGCGCCTGCGCTTACGGCCCTGGAACGATATGGACGCACAGGAGCTCTACGAGCTGGCCCGCGATCCCCGCATCGGGATGCTGTGCGGATGGAAACCCTTCGAGTGCATCGACGATGCCCACGAGGCGCTGTCGACCGTCCTGGCGGCACCCGACAGCTACGCGGTGACGCTCGGATCGACCGGTGACATCGTGGGCTCGATCGCGCTGCGCATTGACACAGGCTCCCCCGAGGCAACCGTCGCTGACATCGGATACTGGATCGGCGCACCCTACTGGGGCAACGGATACGCGACGGAGGCAGGGCACGCCATCATCGAGCGCGCGCGTGAGCTGGGCGTCGAGACGATCATCTTGAAATACTTCGACGGAAATGACGCCTCGCGAAGAGTCTCAGAAAAACTCGGCTTTGCATGGCACAAGCGTGAGGAGGACGTGGAATACCCGCTCATCGGCAAGCGCCTGACCGTCCATTGGACGGAGCTGGTGCTCACCGAGCACTGACGGCGTCCCTTAGTTGAAGCCGAGGACCGCCGCCGCGACCTTGTAGCCGCCGCGAACAACCGTCGGCGACGCGTGGCGTACGAGGCCGGCGAGCAGGTCCTGGCGCAGGCGGTCCGTGGCCTCGGGGTTGATCTGGTCCATGGTCTCCCAGATCTGTTCCTTGAGGGCCAGGTGCTCGGGCGTGCCCGACAGCTGAGCCATGACGGAACAGACGACGGCGTTAATGCGCAGGTAGTGGACCATATAGCGCCAGAGCTTGTCCTCGACGTCGGCGCGCGGGGGCAGCGCGCGGGTCATCGCCTCGTTCACTCGGGCGAGCTGGTCCAGGCGCGTGATCATGACCTTCTCGTTGACGGACTGGTCGTCGCGCCCGATGAAGTAGTGGTACAGGTCCACGTCCAGGTAGCGGATCGTCGAAATGTAGGGCAGCGGCACGAACGAGTAGAGGTAGTCCACGTAGAACGTGTGCTCGGGCATGACCAGCCCGGAGGCCCGCACGACCTCGGTGCGCATCGTCAGGGCGTGCATCATGAGGTACTGGTCGTAGCGGCAGCGGCGCAGGTCCGCCCAGCCGAAGGTGCGCCCACGCGGCAGGACGTTGCGGTAGCGGATGACGGCCTTGTGAGCCTTGCCCTGCTTGTCGTACACGTAGTTGGTGACGAGCAGGTCGAGGTCGCGCCCAGCCTCGCGTTCCTCGCGCAGGACGTCGAGCACGGCGTTCGTCGCACGGCGGTCCAGCCAGTCATCGGAGTCCACGACGCGCACGTGCGTACCGGTGGCGGCGGCGAGCCCGGCGTTCACGGCGCCGCCGTGGCCCTTGTTCTCCTGGTGGATGACCTTGACGGAGGGGTAGCGAGAGGCCCACTCGTCGGCAATTTCCGCGGTGCGGTCCTTCGACCCGTCGTTGACAATGATCACTTCGAGTTCGTCGCCGTATCCGACGAGCGTGGTCAGCGCCCGGTCGAGGTAATCCTCGGAGTTGTAGGCGGGCACGATCACCGTCAGCAGCGGCGCGCTCATGGAGTCTCCTCTCGTGAAGTCTGCCAGTAGTCTACTGTGCCGCGCTGGCCTGCGCGTCCTCCGGCGTTACTTCCTGCTTGAAGATCACTTTAAATATGGGGAAGAACACCCAGAAGGAGATGGCCGCGTTGATGATCATCGTGATGACGTCGGCGACAGTCTCGCCGCCCGCGCCCACCGACATCGAACCGGCCGAGTAGTCGAAGAGGAAGACCGTGTGCCCGTGGGAGACGCCGACGGGCAGGAACTGGAAGGCCGTGTCGACGAGGCTCGTGTGCGCGAACACTGCCTTAAACACCGGCATGAGGGCGACCTGGAGAACGGTGATGCCGTTGGAGAGGATGAAGAAGACGATGAACTGGGCGGCCGTGGTGTGCTTGTCTTCAAGGCGATCCACCAGCGCTTGAGAGCCTGCATGAGTTGTCCTTTACATCAGTGTGTTGAACGAGGCCGGGGCAGGTTCATCGGGTCTGGTCGAGTTCGCGCTGGGTCGCCTTGTTGGCGCGCGCGTTGGAGAGGAAGCCGAGGGCTGCTCGGGTGAGTCCCCGCAGGGGGTGACCGTTCACGGCATCGAGGATCGCGTCCACCATGTCGGGGCTGGCCGCCCCGTTGCTCATCTTCGCGGTGGCTCGGAAAGGCATGTTGAGGACGAAGAGGATGCTGAGGTTCGGGGTTCCCTTCGCGTCCGCCTTCGCTTTGAGGGCGTGGAGCCCCCGTCCGGCGACGCGGGCAAGCCAGGTCTTGGCGCGCGTCATCTCGGACAACGGGTCAGCTGCCGACAGGTCGTCCGCGGGGTGAGCGGTTGGGATTGTCCGTCCCAGCAGGACGGCGAACTCGCCGTTGGTGACGTGCGCGACGTCGGCGCTCAGGTAGTGTCCGAGGGCCGGGTCGATCGGCGAGGGCGTGGTGCCGTCGACCTCGAGGGTGGCACTCAGCGGCGTGTCGGTCGCGTTGCGTCCCACGTGGATCGTCCAGGTTCCTGCCTCGGTCTCCCACGCGCCGCGCGAGGTCTCCCAGTGACGGAAGGTGTAGCGGTCGAAGGGAATCGTCACGCTCACTGATGCTCCGGCAGCCACCTCGACCTTGGCGAAGCCCTTGAGCTCGCGGGCGGGACCGAACACGCCGCCGGGGGCGCTCACGTAGAGCTGGACGACCTCGGCACCATCGCGCGCGGAGGTGTTGGTGACCGTGAGGGTCGCCCCCTCCTCGTTCACAGCGAGGTCGGAGTATTCGAAGCTTGAGTAGGACAGGCCATAGCCGAAGGGGAAGGCAACGTCGATGCCCGCGGTCGTGAAGTAGCGGTAGCCGACGAACAGGCCTTCGCGGTAGTACGAGAGCGGTCCGGTGGCCGGGTACCAGGCGGCGGTCGGGTGGTCCTCGTAGGAGCGCGCGTAGGTTTCGGCCAGGCGACCCGAGGGGTTGACGGCGCCGCTCAGGACGTCGAGCATGGCCCCGGCGCCTCCCTGGCCGGTCAGGTAACCGTTGACGAGCGCGGGCACGGAGGATGCCCACGGCATCTCCACGCTGGCGCCGCCGGTCAGGACGACGACGGTGCGCGGATTCGCTGCGACGACTGCCTCGACGAGCCGATCTTGACCCTCGGGCAGGCGCATGTGGGGGCGGTCTAGGCCTTCGGATTCGGCGAGTTCGTCGAGACCCACGTAGACGAGCGCCACGTCGGCTCGCGCGGCGAGGGCCACGGCCTCGGCGATGAGAGCGTCGCTCGTACCGCCGTGGCGCTCATACCCGCTCGCATATCCGGCACAGACGAGGCCTCGGGAGGTCTCTCCCCCGGCTTCGAGGAGTTCGCGCGGCGCCTCAACGCGCGTGGGGTTGACCTGTGAGGAGCCGGATCCCTGGAAGCGGGGCGTGTCGGCGAGGTCTCCGATGAGGGCAACACTGGTCCCGGAGCTCAGGGGCAGGAGATCGTTCTCATTGCGCAGAAGCGTGATCGCCTCGGCGGCGATGCTCGTGGCAAGCATATGGTGCCCATCGAGGTCGTAGGGCGTGGGCGCGGGCAGCCCGGCGGCGGCCGCGGCGACGGTGAGGACCTCCTGGGCGCGCGCGTAGACGTCGGATGCGTCCAATTGTCCGGCCTCGACGGCCGCGACGATCTGTCGGGCACCCGCCAGGCCGGGCGCGGGCATCTCGAGGCTGCCGCCGGCTCGCGCGGCCGCGACTGCGCTGTTCGAACCGCCCCAGTCGGAGACGACCATGCCGTCGAAGCCCCACTCGGTGCGCAGGATGTCAGTCAGCAGGTGCTTGTTTTCGTGCGCGTAAGTGCCGTTGACGAGGTTGTAAGAACTCATGATCGCCCGCGGCCGCGCGGTGCGGCACACGATCTCAAAGCCGGTCAGGTAGATCTCACGCATGGTGCGTTCGTCGACGATAGAGTCCGAGGCCATGCGGCGCAGCTCCTGGGAGTTGACGGCGAAGTGCTTGGGGCACGCGGCCGTTCCCGTGGACTGGATGCCGTCGACGAGTCCGGCGGCCATGGTGCCTGCCAGGATCGGATCTTCGGAGAAGTACTCGAAGTTGCGTCCACACAGGGGCGAGCGCTTGATGTTGAGGCCGGGGCCGAGGAGGACATCGACGCCGAGGCTGCGGGCCTCCAGCCCCAGCGCCTCGCCCATGTCGCGCGCGAGCTCGGGGTTCCAGGTGGCCGCGAGCGCGGAGGCCGTCGGGAAGCAGGTCGCCTTTTCGGCCTGGGCGATGCCCAGGTGATCGGCGTCCCCAAGCTGGCGGCGCACGCCGTGCGGGCCGTCGCTCATGACGAAGGAGGGGACATTTGCCGCGGGGATCGCGCGGGAGTCCCAGGCGCTGGCTCCTGAGAGGAGGGCTGCTGCCTGTAGGAGGGTGAGGTCGGTGGCATCCGTCAGTGCCGGGGGTTCCATCGTCGTGAACTGCCTTTCGTGCTCCGTCGCTTGTGGTGCGCACTTCTAGTGTGGGCGCCAGGGTAGCCTCGTTATCGACCGTGCGCATGATTTGTCGTTTCGGGGGCGTGTTTTGTGCTCCTGCCCTGCTCGGCCCTGGTTACCATGGCTTCATGAGTGTTCACGCTGGGATCTGCGCTGCGGAAGCTGCGAACGCCGCTCCTCGCGCTGTTTTTGTTGACGTTGATGGGACGCTGTGCGATTCGCGCCAGCGCGTGCCCGCCTCCGCTGCGTCCGCGCTGGCCCGGGCCAAGGAGCGTGGTCATCGCCTGTTCATCTGCACGGGGCGTTCGGCCCCGGAGGTCTACCCGCGTTTTTTCGACCTGGGTTTTGAGGGCATCGTCGGGGGTGCGGGCGGGTACGCCGCGGTGGGTTCCACCGTGCTGCTCGACGAGCGTATGCCCGCTGAGCACGTTGAGGCTCTGACCCGCATGTGGGAGGAGCTGGGTGCCTTCTACGTGTGGCAGGGTCCCGACCAGATGGGCCCCTCGCGCGGCTACCTGGACTTTTTCGTGCCCCGCGCGGGCGAGAACCCGCAGGACTGGGTCGAGTACGGGGAGTCGGTGACCCCCTTCGTCGTCGATATCGAGGGCGGCTCGTTCACGAAGGTGACGGCCTACGTGCGACCGGAGAACGCGTCGATGGAGCGCATTAGTGCGGCACTGCCCGACGGCTACCGGGCCATCATCGGGTCGGTGGGCGCGGCCGGGTATGTCCCGTTCGAGGTCCTCCCGACACGCCTGTCGAAGGCAGTGGGCATCGAGGCCGTGTGCGAGTACCTGGGAATCCCTCTGTCGCGTTCCGTGGCCATCGGTGACTCCAACAACGACGTCGAGGCCGTGGCTCGCGCCGGGGTCGGTATCAGTATCGGGGATGGCTGCGAGGCCCTCGTTGAGGTGGCCGACATCGTCGCCCCTGCGGTTGGCGACGACGGCTTTGCATGGGCCCTGGCCGCCGCCGGACTCATCGACGAGGCGCCCAACCCGGCCTAGGCCTCGGCGATCGTGCATGTTGCCTGCTGCCTTCGCGTGGCTCCACCACCCCCTCACTCGTAACTCCGCCTTCATGCACCTGTGGGCGGGCCAGACCGCCGCGCAGGTCGGCTTTCAGGTCGGAACCCTGGCCACCTCGGCGATCGCGATCACGCTCCTGCACGCCAGCGAAACTCAGATCGGCGTCCTCTCGGCGCTGCAGACCGTGGCGTTCCTTCTCGTCGGCCTGCCCGCGGGGGCGTGGGTGGACGGGTGGTGCAAGCGCCAGGTCATGATCGCCGCCGACGTGGCGCGCATCGGCGCCCTTGTCTCAATCCCAGTGGCATACAGCCTGGCTACCCTGACACTCACCCACCTGATGATCGTCTCGGCGCTGCTAGGCCTGTGCACCGTCTTCTTCGACGTCGCCTACCAGTCCTACGTGCCGATCATCGCGTCCAAACGCTATATCGGCGCAGCCAACGGGCGCCTCGAAGCCTCCTACCAGGTGGGACACGCGGGCGGACCGGGCCTGGGCGGATGGCTCCTCGGATTCGTCGCCCCTCCCCTGGTCTACCTGCTCACCGCCCTGACCTACGCGCTGTCCACCTGGGCCATCTGGCGCATCCGCGCCCCCGAGCCCGCGCCCACGCGCACCGGAGCCCCGCTCCTCGCACAGATCCATGAGGGTCTGACCTTCGTACGAGGCCAACGCTTGCTCTTCCCTCTCTTCTCCTGCATCGCGGCCGCCGCCTTCGCGGGCGCGGGCATCCAGGTGCTCCTGCCGATCCTCGTCCTGCGTACGCTGGGCATGAGCGCCACCCAGCTCGGCGTGCTGCTCAGCGCCGGGGCTCTCGGCGGGATCCTCGGTGCCCTCACGCGCTCGGCATGGATCACCCACCTGGGTATCGGGCGCACCATCGTGGCCACTAACATCCTCGGCGTCGCCATCCTCGCGTTCCAGCCCGCCGCCATCCACATCCCCGCCTGGGCGACGTGGGTCATCGCAGCCTCCGGCATCATCTCCTCCTACTTCCTCACCGTCTACAACGTCACCCAAATGAGCCTGCGCCAAGAGATCTGCCCGCCCCACATGCTCGGGCGCATGAACGCCATCTTCCGCTTCGCCGTGTGGGGCGTCATGCCACTGGGTTCCCTAGCCTCGGGCGTCGTCGCGGCGCGTGTGGGCGTCGAAGCCGCCATGTACGCATTCATCGCCCTGGCGATTGGCGCTGGCATCGCCATGGCCTTCACGCCGGCCGCCCGTCTCCCGGGTGCCAGCGCCGACTCCACCGTCCCATAATGTGACGCGCTCGCTTGCCTGTGGCGTGCCAACGCCCCGCCCTCCGCGATACCATAAGTGTGAGGAAATACGCATGAGCCAAGGAGGCCACCATGAGCACCGCAACGTCCATCGTCGAGGCCCTGGGCGGTTGGGACAACATCTCCAATCTCGAAGCCTGCATCACGCGCATCCGCCTGGACGCGGCCAACACCGACCTCATTGACGAGGCCAAGCTGCGCGCCGCAGGAGCCTTCGACGTCGTCATCGTGGGAGACGCCGTCCAGGTCGTCATGGGCCCCGACTCCGAGGACCTCGTCGACGAGATGCTCGCCAGCCGGTGACGCTCGTCGTCCGCGCGCCCTTCACCGCACACGTCACGCCCCTGTCTGAGGTACCCGACCCCGTTTTCGCCAGCGGCGTTGTCGGTGACGGCTGCGCGCTCCTCCCGCTGGTCGCCACGGAGTGCTTGACCGTGCACGCGCCCGTCAACGGCGTCGTCACCAAGCTCAAACCCCACGCCGCGATCGTGACATCCACGAGCGGGGTGTCCATCCTCATCCACCTGGGCATCGACACCGTCAGCCTGCACGGCTTGGGTTTTGCCGCCCTCGTCCAGGAAGGCGACGTCGTCGCTGCGGGCGACCCACTCATCCACTGGGACCTGACCCCCGTGCGCGACGCGGGGCTCTCACCGTGCGTGCCCCTCATCGCTGTCAGCCCACCGGGCACCGCCGTCAGCCTCGAGGCGCCCCCCGGGCAGGTGCCGGTACTGAGCCCACTCTTCACGGCCTCGGCCCCCGCGTAAGCCGACACTGCCCGCTACCGCCGGTAGCGGCCACCAACCGGAAAACCCCGCAGCCCATCGGCCGCGGGGTTTCACCGTCTCTTGTGAGCTCTCAGCGCACCGCCGCCGTCAGCAGGCCGAACAGCGACGTCAGGCGCTCGTTGCTGGGCAGATCCTCGATGAAGACCTCCTCGCCGTCAGAGTCGCACAGGGGCACGCACCAGTTGGGGTACTGGTCCGCTCCGGTACCGGGCATGTTCTGCGGGCGCACGTCACCCACCGCGTCGACCAGCGAGGCGACAATGAGCTTGGAAGGAACCTTCCCGACGTAGCGGTACAGGCCCTCAACCATCTCACGTTCGGACGGCTCCGCGCCGTCGAGGCAGCCGTACTCGTGCAGGCGCGCCGCAACCCGCTCCAACTCCTGGCGGTCGCCCGCGCGCACGGTCTCGATATCGTCGGTCAGCAGGCCGAGCTCGTTGCGCAGCGTCGTCTGTATGCCACGGATGTAACCCAGCGTGGGCGGCAGGTCGTGGATATTGACCGCAGCCAGCGCACGGTCACGGTAGTGCTCGGGACGCAGCGGCCAGCCGCCGCCCTCCTTCTCGAACCACACGACCGAGGTGCCCAGAACGCCGCGATCACGCAGGTAGTCGCGCACCCAGGGCTCCACGACGCCCAGGTCCTCACCGATGACGACCGCACCGGCGCGCTGGGCCTCCAGCAGGATGACGCCCATCATGGCCTCGTGGTCGTAGTACACGTAGGTACCCTCGGTGGCCGCACGGCCCTCCGGGATCCACCACAGGCGGAACATGCCCAGGATGTGGTCAATGCGCACGGCACCCGCGTTGGCCAAGGCGGCACGAACCATGTCGCGCAGCGGCGTGTAGCCACTCTCCGCGAGCGAACGCGGCGACCACGGCGGCTGGGACCAGTTCTGGCCCTGCTGGGAGTAGACGTCCGGCGGGGCGCCCACGGTCATGCCCGTGGCGAAGAGCTCGGGACGGCTCCACTTTTCGGAACCGTAGGGATGCACGCCGACTGCCAGGTCGGCCATGATGCCAATCTCCATGCCGACCTCACGCGCCACCTGCTGGGCGTGAGCGAGCTGCTCAGAGGCGATCCACTGGCACCACTCGTAGAAGTTCACGCGGTCAGCTAATTCGAGGCGCTCAAGCTCGACGCGCGGAGACGTCGAGCGCTCCAGGTCCTCGGGCAGCTCGATCGTCCCCTCGCGCTCAACGAGCGCGCACCACAGCGCGTAGTTGGATAGCTCGGAGCCGCCTTCTTCGACGAAGTGATCGAACTGGGACTGGCGGTGATAAGAGCGCGGCACGGCGAAGATGATCTCAAGCGCCTTGCGCTTGGCCTCCCACGCACGATCACGGTCGATGAGATCCTCGCGGCTTGCGAACTGGCGCGTCTCCTCGCTCAGCAGCTCGATAGCCTCGCGCGCGGACTGCGGCAGCGCCGCGTATTCCTCGATGGACTCGGGGCGAACGTAGATCTGATTGAGCCACCGCCGCGACACCGGCAGGTACGGGGACGTCTCCAGCGGAGAGACGGGCTGCGAGGCGTGCACCGGATTGATGAGCAGGAAGTCCGCGCCCTTGTCCGCGCAGACGGCGGCCAGATCGGCCAGGTCTGTAGCATCGCCGATGCCCCAGGAGGATGCCGAGCGCGTCGAGTAAAGCTGAGCATTGACGCCCCACGCGCGGCGCGACGACTCCAGGATCGGCAACGACAGCGTGTTCGGGACGACGATGAGGGTCGCCGACTCCACGCGCCCACCTTCGACGGTGGCGACGAGGCGATGCCAACCAAGCGGAACCCAGTGCGGAACGTCGAAAGTCGCGCGCCCCACGAGCTGGCCGTCGATCATGCGCGGGGGCACGTAGCGATCAATCTGCTCGCACTGCCCCTTGCGCCCGTCTTCCAGGACCCACTGGACGTTGACCCACGATCCGTCGGGCACGTGCACGGGGAAGAGGTAGCCGCCGCCCTCGCGGGCAACAATCGTCGGAGGCAGGGTCCGACGCCACTCGCGCTCCTCGGTCAGTTGCATCGCATGGTCGACGTCTCCCACCGTGGACGATTCGTTGAGGGGAAGGCCGAGGGCGCCGAGAACCTTGAGAAGGGTTGGGGCGCCGACGCCCACCCAGTTCCCGTACCAGTCCCAAAAGCCGGTTGCGACGCCGTTAGCATCGGCGATACGGCGCAGCTGGTCGATATTGTCGGATGCGGGGGAATGAATATCCACGGATCAAGCTCTCTACGTTGTGGGCTGGAGATGTTTAAATTCTAGGCGTGAGCCCGCTGTGACAGAGCCTCCACAGGCGTGTCATGGGCCACGGATTCGAGGGAGGCAATCATTGCCTGGGCAATATCGTCGGACGTTGCCCCACACACAATCTGCACGACGTCGCCGGAACGGACGACCGCCAAGACACCATCGACGCGCAGCGCGGCCTCATCAACCGCCCGCTGAGTCTTTACCTGAACACGGATACGCATTGTGCAGGGTTCGATCTCAACAATATTGAGGTGTCCACCCAGCGCGTCGATGAGCGCTTTCGCAATCGTCATCGGAGCCCCTTTCACGCCGCTACTATTATGCGATTCGAGTCACATACTAAATGTGACCTGCGCAAAAGGCAAGTGGTGTCCACTACACGGCCACGACGCCCCTGAAGCCGTCAGCGCTCCACAATTCCAACGAACACTCATTATTCATGGGCAGTTGGATTGTCGGCGCACAGTTAACACCTAAAAACCAGCGGAACTTTCGACCCGTGACGAAGGTGTAGGAGCAAGCACGCCACGGCCTCGTCACAATACGACGTGAGGGGGAGGACCCCACGGCCCTCCCCCTCACCTCGCTTGAAGCATCAGTCGCGCGTCAGCTTGCGATGGGTGACGCGATGCGGATTCGCGGCAGCCTCACCCAGGCGCTCGACCTTGTTCTTCTCGTAGGCCTCGAAGTTACCCTCGAACCAGTACCACTTGTCGGGATGCTCCTCGGTCCCCTCCCACGCGAGGATGTGGGTGGCGACGCGATCCAGGAACCAACGGTCGTGCGTGACAACGACGGCGCAACCGGGGAAAGCCAGGAGGGCATTCTCCAGGGAGCCCAGCGTCTCGACGTCCAGGTCGTTGGTCGGCTCGTCCAGCAGGAGCAGGTTGCCGCCCTGCTTGAGGGTCAGGGCCAGGTTCAGGCGGTTACGCTCACCACCGGAGAGGACGCCCGCAGGCTTTTGCTGATCCGGCCCCTTGAAGCCGAAGGCGGACACGTAGGCGCGCGAGGGCATCTCGACATTGCCGACCTGGATGAAGTCCAGACCGTCGGACACAACCTGCCACAGCGTCTTGTCAGGATCGATGCCGGCGCGAGACTGGTCGACGTAGCTGATCTTGACGGTCTCGCCGATCGTCAGGTCGCCGCCGTCGAGGGGCTCCAGGCCCACGATCGTCTTGAAGAGCGTGGTCTTACCGACGCCGTTGGGGCCGATGACGCCGACGATGCCGTTACGCGGCAGCGAGAACGACAGGCCGTTAATAAGGGAACGATCCCCAAAGCCCTTGCGCAGGTTCTTCGCCTCGATGACGACGCTGCCCAGACGCGGGCCCGGCGGAATCTGGATCTCCTCGAAATCGAGCTTGCGAGTGCGCTCAGCCTCGGCGGCCATCTCCTCGTAGCGAGCCAGACGGGCCTTCGACTTGGCCTGGCGGCCCTTGGCGTTGGAGCGAACCCACTCAAGTTCTTCCTTCAGGCGCTTGGCCAGCTTGGCATCCTTCTGGCCCTGGACCTGAAGACGCTTCTCCTTGGTCTCCAGGTAGGTCGAGTAGTTACCCTCGTAGGGGTAGAGGTGACCGCGGTCAACCTCGGCGATCCAGCCGGCGACGTGATCAAGGAAGTAGCGGTCGTGAGTGACGGCGATGACGGCGCCCGGGTAGGAGGCCAGGTGCTTCTCGAGCCACAGGACAGATTCGGCGTCCAGGTGGTTCGTGGGCTCATCGAGCAGGAGCAGATCGGGCGCCTCGATGAGGAGCTTGCACAGCGCGACGCGGCGACGCTCACCACCCGACAGGACGGAGACCGGCTGGTCCGGCGGGGGGCAGCGCAGGGCGTCCATCGCCTGGTCGAGCTGGGAGTCGATATCCCAGGCATTGGCGGCGTCGATCTCGGTCTGCAGCTTGCCCATTTCATCCATGAGGGCATCGAAGTCGGCGTCCGGGTTCGCCATCTCTTCGGAGATCTCGTTGAAGCGGGCGAGCTTGCCGAAAATGTCGGCGGCGCCCAGGCGCACGTTCTCGATGACGGTCTTCGTCTCATCGAGGACGGGCTCCTGCATAAGGATGCCGACCGAGTAGCCGGGGGTCAGACGAGCCTCGCCGTTGGAAGGCTCATCGAGTCCGGCCATGATCTTCAGGATCGAGGACTTACCGGCACCGTTGGGGCCGACCATGCCGATCTTGGCGCCCGGGAAGAACGCCATGGTGACATCGTCGAGGATGACCTTGTCACCGATGGCCTTGCGAGCCTTGATCATCTGATAAATAAACTCCGCCACGTTACTCCGTTCGGGTGGTTCGGGGCGCGCACGCGCGCGCGGGTTCCCCTCTATGGTAGCGACCCCGCACCGCCCGGGCTGGCGCCCCGGGCACCGCAGGCATCGGTGATCCTCATCTCAGGGACAAAACGGGGGAATTTCGCGCCTTCCGCGCAGTCACGGGCATCGCGCTTGGTTACGCCTCCGTAGTGATTTGCCGAAAACTACTCCAATTTTTTAAAAACTACGTGCATCTCTACGACTTTTAAGACAAACTTTTAAGTACCGGGGCGCGTGATCGCCCCTGTCAAACATGGCCACCCACGGGAAGGAGCGCGTATGCAAGCCCCTACACGCATGTCGATCGACGCCGTGCGCGCCCCCGTCTACTACGTGGACAACACGCCCTCCACACTCGACGTCGCAGCCAGCCTCCTCGCCGACACCACCATCCCCACCCCGCACCTCACGACGATCATCGCCGACCGTCAAAGTGCGGGGCGGGGGCGCCTGGGCCGCAGCTGGGTCACCCCGCCCGGACAGGCCCTCCTGGCCTCGACAATCGTCTCCCTGCCCGTCTCTCTGCCCGCCGACGCGCTGGGATGGATCGTCCACGCCTGTGCCCTGTCGGTTCGCGAGGCCCTGGCAACCCGCCTGGAACCCCTCGGCCACGCGGTGTCCCTCAAATGGCCCAACGACGTCCTCGTTGACGGGGCGCGCAAAATCTGCGGGATCCTCGCCCAGCTCGCCCCGGCCTCGTCCCCCTTCACGACCGCGGCGATCCTCGGCTACGGCGTCAACATCGGCCAGGAGCGCGCCATCCTGCCCACCGCGCAGGCCACCTCCCTAGCGGCGGAAGGCGACCAGCGCGCCGGAGAGGACCCCACGGGCGTCGCCCATGAGCTCCTCGGGCAGATCCTGGCCGGCCTGGACCGGCGCATCAGCTCCCTGGTGCGCCACGGAGACGCCATCAGCGCCGGCCTGCTCGCCGAGGCCGAGGCCGCCCTGCCGCTCATCGGCACACGCATCGCGTTGGCCAGCCCCACAGACGCGTCCGGGACGCCCGCCCTCGAAGGGCTTGCGCTCGGACTGGCCCCCACGGGGGCGTTGCTGCTGCGCACCGACGATGGGCACAGCCACAGAATCGACGCCGGAGACGTCCTGACCACAGGTATTCCTCTGACACCCGTTCACGACACCAAGGAGAAGCGTGCGAACAATTAACCGAATCCTCGTCGCCAACCGTGGCGAAATCGCCCTGCGCGTGTGCCGCACGGCCACCGACATGGGCATTTCCACGATCGCGGTCTACGCCGATCAGGATATGGCCGCGCCCCACACGCACGAGGCCGATGAGGCACTCTCCCTGGGCGGAGACGACGCCGCGTCGACCTACCTCAACGGTGACAAGATCCTGGCGATTGCTCTTGAGACCGGCGCCGACGCCATCCACCCCGGCTACGGCTTCCTGTCCGAGAACTCCGAGTTCGCGCGAGCCGTCGAGGATGCCGGCATCGCGTGGCTCGGTCCCGCCTCCTCCGTTATCGATGCGCTGGGCGACAAGATCAACGCGCGTCGCATTGCTGAGGCCTGCGGTGTCTCCCCCGTTCCCGGCGTCTCCGAGCCGGTCACCTCGCGCGCCGAGGTCGAGGACTTCATCGCGTCGGCTGGCTACCCCGTGGTGCTCAAGCGCGCCGACGGCGGCGGCGGACGCGGCATCAGCATCATCCGCTCGGCAGCCGACCTGGACCTGTTCTTCGCGCGCCACACCGACGCCGCCGACCTGGGCGCCCACTTCGTGGAGCGTTTCGTCGAGGTCGCGCGCCACGTCGAAACCCAGTCCGCGCGCGACTCCCTGGGTAACTTCCACGTGATCTCCACGCGCGACTGCTCGGTGCAGCGCCGCAACCAGAAGCTGGTCGAGGAGGCCCCCGCTCCCTTCCTGCCCGAGGGCGCGCACGAGACGCTCGTGAATGCCTCCCGCGCGCTGTTCGAACACGTGGACTACGTCGGCGTGGGCACCGTCGAATTCCTCCTGGAGCCGGACGGCAACATCTGGTTCCTCGAGGTCAACCCGCGCCTCCAGGTCGAGCACCCCGTCTCCGAAGAGGTCACGGGCATTGACCTGGTGCGCGAGCAGATCCGCATCGCCCAGGGCCTGGCTCTGACCACCCCGCCCGAGCCTCGCGGCCACTCCTTCGAGTTCCGCGTGACCTCCGAGGACCCCTCCAAGGATCTGACCCCCACGGCAGGGCGCCTCGACGAGGTCCACTGGCCGCTCGGCCCGGGCATCCGCCTGGAGCTGGGCATCGACCAGGGCGACTCCGTGCAGACCGCCTTCGACTCCATGATCGCCAAGATCATCGTCACCGGTGCCGACCGCGAGCAGGCCCTGGCCCGCTCCCGCCGCGCGCTGGCCGAGTTCTCGGTCCAGGGCGTGGCCACGCCGGTGCCCGTCTACCAGGACATCATCAACGACCCGGACTTCTGTGGCGTGGGCGGCTTCAACGTCTCCACCCGCTGGTTCGAGACGACGTTCATGCCCCGCCACGACTACTCGAACCTGGCGGTTCCGGCCGAGGCCACCTCCACGGCCAACCTGCCGCGCCAGACCTACATCATCGAGCTGGACGGGCGCCGCGTCTCCCTGACCCTGCCCGCCGGCATGTTCAATGCCCCGGCTGCCGCCGCCCCGCGTCCGCCCCAGCCGCTGCGCTCCACGCCGCGCCGCGCGGGCGCCTCGACCTCCCAGGCCGGTCCCCACCAGGGCGCCCCCGGCGACATCGTCGCGCCCATGCAGGCCATCGTCGTCGCCCTGGCCGTGTCCGAGGGCGACCAGGTCGAGGAAGGCCAGCTCGTGGCCGTCCTCGAGGCCATGAAGATGGAAAAGCCGCTGCTCGCTCCCCGCGCGGGCACCGTCACCTCCCTGTCCATCAAGCAGGGTGACACCGTGACCGCCGGTACTCGCATCGCCCACATCGCCACTGACAAGGAGGCGCAATGACAACCCCCAACCGGTTCACGCGCGAAGGGTTCATTCAGGCCCAGGAAGCGATTGCCAAGGCCGCGGAGGAAAAGGCCGCCCAACGCCAACACGCCAAGCAGAAGCTGACGGCCCGCGAGCGGCTCGCTCTGTTCTTTGACGACGGCGTGTGGCACGAGGTCGGCCAGTTCATCGGCGGGTCGGTGCGCGCTGGTCGTGTCGGTTCGGCCGTGGCCGCCGGGTACGGCCGCGTTCAGGGCCGCATGGTCGCCGCCTACGCGCAGGATTTCTCGGTGCTGGGTGGGACCCTCGGCAAGGTCGAGGGCGACAAGATCGTCGACCTGATCGACCGGGGTATTCGGATGCGCATTCCGATTGTCGGCATTCAGGATTCGGGCGGCGCCCGCATCCAGGAGGGCGTCGTCGCGCTCGCCCAGTACGGTCGTATCTTCAAGAAGACGTGCGAGGCCTCGGGTCTGGTCCCCCAGATTTCGATCATCCTTGGCCCCTGCGCGGGCGGCGCCGTCTATCAGCCGGCTCTGACCGACTTCATCGTCATGACACGCGAGAACTCGCACATGTTCGTGACGGGCCCGGACGTCGTCGCGGCGACAACGGGCGAGAAGGTGACGCTCGATGAGCTCGGTGGCGCGGCGATCCACAACTTCCAGTCCGGCGTCGCCCACCACATGGCCGACACGGAGGAAGAGGCGATCGACTACGTGCGCTCGCTGCTGGACTACCTGCCCTCCTCGTGCGAGGTGGATCCCCCCAAGTACGACTACGTTCCCAATCCCGAGGACGAGGCCGCGGCTCGCGCGGTCGCGGACCTGGTGCCCACCTCGGTGCGCCAGCCCTACGACGTGCGCGACGTGGTGCGTTCGCTCGTGGACCACGGCGAATACGTGGAGATTCAGGACCTGTTTGCTCCCAACGTGACAATCGGTTTCGCGTGCGTCGACGGCCAGTCCGTGGGCATCGTGGCGAACCAGCCGATCAACGATGCGGGCACGCTGGACGTGGATGCCTCGGAGAAGGCGGCGCGTTTCGTGCGTTTCTGCGATGCGTTCGGCCTGCCGATCGTGACCTTCGTGGACGTTCCCGGTTACCGTCCGGGCACCGAACAGGAGCAGGCAGGCATTATCCGCCGCGGCGCGAAGGTGATTGTTGCCTACGCGAACGCGACCGTTCCGATGGTGACCGTCATTTTGCGTAAGGCCTACGGCGGCGCGTACATCGTCATGGGCTCGAAGTCGATTGGCGCGGACCTCGCGTTTGCCTGGCCGGACGCGCAGATCGCGGTCATGGGCGCCGAGGGCGCGGCCTCGATCATGTATCGACGTGAGCTGGCAGCCGCCCGCGAGGCCGGCACCTTCGATGAGACGAAGGCCGAGCTGGTTGCCCGCTACGAAGACGAGACCGTCAACCCGGAGGTCTCCGTGGCCTCGGGTCAGCTCGACGGCATCATCGCTCCCGCCGATACCCGCCAGACCATCATCGATTCCCTGCACCTGCTGGCCACGAAGGACCAGCGTGCCCCCCATGTGAAGCGTCACGACAACGGTCCCCTGTGACCGGTGTCGTTTGAGAAGTATTGTCCCCGATCGAAAGTATGAACATGTCGTTTGTGTCCTCTCTCAATGAGACCCCCTACGCGCTGACCTTTGCCGGTCAGGCGACCCCGTGGCGCGCTGCGCTCGACGAGATTGCCCACGACCCGGAGATCGCGGCGATTGTTGCGGGCGTCATCGAGGCCTCGGACAAGGTGCTCTCCCCCGTGCGCCGTTCGCTGGCCACGCAGTCCGTGTCGGTTCTTCCCTTCACGCTGCCCGCTCCCGACGGCGAGGTGGCCGTGACCCGCGAGGTTGCCGGTCCCGACGAAGCCGCCCTGTCGGTTCCGGGTATCGTGGCCGCTCAGCTGGGCGCGCTCATCGACCTGACGCGCGCTGGCCTGAACATCGTGGCGAATCAGCCCACCGCGTTTGAGGGCCACTCGCAGGGCGTGCTCGGCGTGGAGATCGCCCGCGCGTGGATCGCCGGGGACGAGGCCCGGGCCGCGTCCGTGTTCGCGCTCGCTCGTCTGATCGGCGCGGCCGCTGCCCGCGTGACGCGCCGTGCGCGCGCCCCGCACAGTGGGGACGCGACCTACATGGTCTCCGTGCGCGGCGTGTCCGACGCACTGCTGACCCGCATCGTGGACTCCCTGCCGTCGACCTCGCACCCGCTCTCGATTGCTCTGCGCAACGACACCGACACGCACGTCGTCTCGGGCGCGCCGAACGACCTGGCCTCCCTGGTCGCCGCCATTGAGCGCGCCGCCGCCCAGGACAAGGCCGCGCACGACGCCCACGAGCGCGGCGGTCGCCCGCTGTCCCCCGTGTGCGAGTACCTCCCGGTCTACGTGCCCTTCCACTCCCCTATGCTCGCCGACGCCCTCACCCTCGTGGACGAGTGGGCTGCCGAGTGTGGCATCGACGCCGAGCTGGCCCACTCGCTGGGCTCCGCCGTGCTGACCACCCCCGTTGACTGGCCCGATCAGATCGGTGCGGCCGCCGACTCCGGCGCCACCTGGATCGTCGACATGGGTCCGGGCGCGACCACCGTGCGCATGACCCGCGCCCTCGTCGAGGGCACCGGCGTCGGCGTCGTCGCCGCCGGCACCTCCGCTGACCGCGACAAGGCCGCGACCCCTGGCTGGGCCCCCGAGCCCGGCACCGACTGGTCCAACCTGCGCCCCGGCCTCGTGACCCTGCCCGGCGGCAAGACCGTCGTCGACACGGCCTTCTCGCGCCTGACCGGCCGCTCCCCCGTGCTGCTGGCCGGCATGACCCCCACGACCGTTGACCCCGAGATCGTCGCGGCCGCCGCCAACGCCGGCTTCTGGGCCGAGATGGCGGGCGGCGGTCAGGTCACCGAAGAGGTCTACAACGAGAACCTGGCGGGCCTGCGCGCCCAGCTGCGCCCCGGCCACACCGCCCAGTTCAACTCCATGTTCCTGGACCGCTACCTGTGGAACCTCCAGTTCGGCCAGGCCCGCATCGTGTCGCGCTCGCGCGCGTCCGGCGCCCCCATCGACGGCGTCGTCGTCTCCGCTGGCATCCCCGAGCAGGACGAGGCCCTCGCCCTCATCGAGCAGCTGCGCGCCGACGGCTTCCCCTACGTGGCCTTCAAGCCCGGCACGGTCGACCAGATCCGCAAGGTCATCGCCATCGCCCGCGAAGCCGACCCGGTCAAGGTCATCGTCCAGGTCGAGGACGGCCACTCCGGCGGCCACCACTCCTGGGAGAACCTCTCCGACCTGCTGCTGGCCACCTACGCCCAGCTGCGCGCCCAGTCCAACATCGTCCTGACCGTGGGCGGCGGCATCGGCACGCCCGAGCGCGCCGCCGACTTCCTGACCGGCGACTGGTCGGCCCGTTACGGCCGCCCGCCGATGCCCGTGGACGGCGTCCTCGTGGGCACCGCCGCGATGACGACCAAGGAAGCGCACACCACCAAGGCCGTCAAGGAACTGCTCGTGGCCACCCCCGGCGTTCCCGACGACGACGAGCTCGGTGGTTGGGTCGGCGAGGGCGTGACCCGCGGCGGCATGACGTCGGGCCTGTCCCACCTGCGCGCCGACATGCACGAGGTCTCCAACGCGGCGGCCGCCGCCGCCCGCATCATCGCCGAGATCGGCTCGGACGGCGCCCAGGTGCGCGCCCGCAAGGACGAGATCGTCGAGATCCTCTCCCACACCGCCAAGCCCTACTTCGGCGACCTCGAAGACATGACCTACGAGGCCTGGGTGCGTCGCTTCGCCGACCTGTCCTTCCCGTGGGTCGATCCCACGTGGCAGATCCGCTACCACGACCTGCTCCAGCGCGTCGAGGCGCGCCTGGCCCCCGTGGATTACGGCGAGGTCGAGACCCTCTTCCCGACCGTCGAGGACGTCGCTGACGCCCACGCCGCCGCCGACCGCCTGATGGCGGCCTACCCGAACGCCGCAACCACGCACGTCACCCCGATCGACGCCGCCTGGTTCCCGGCCCTGTGCCGCTCCTACCCCAAGCCGATGCCCTTCGTCCCGATCCTGGACGACGATCTCATCCGCTGGTGGGGCCAGGACTGCCTGTGGCAGGCCCAGGACGAGCGCTACACCGCCGACCAGGTCCGTATCATCCCCGGTCCGGTGTCCGTGGCTGGCATCGACCGCGTCGACGAGCCCGTCGCCTCCCTGCTGGGTCGATTCGAGGCCGCCGCAGCCGAGCGCCTCGCCGCCTCCGGCGCGGTGGCGACCCCCGTCGCCGCACGCCTGGGCAACGGCAGCGCCTCCGCCACCCGCGAGGAATGGCTGCGTAAGGTCCCCTTCATCTCGTGGACCGGTCACCTCATGACCAACCCGGCCGCGATCCTCGACACCGAGCGCGTGTCCCTGAACCCGACCGAGTCCGGCGTGGACATGGTCATCCACCTGGACACCGCGTGGGATGACGACCCGCGCGGCGCGGAGAAGCACGCGGTGCGCGAGCTGGTCTTCCCCCTCGTCCTGTCCGGCGAAGACGGCGCGGTGCCCGTCGTCGACGAGGCCAAGCTGCCCCAGCACATGTACGCGATGCTCGCGGCCACCGCCGGTGTGACCTCCGTGTCCGTCGCGGGCGACACCGTGGACGCGCTGCCCGTGATGGTTCCCTCCACCAAGTCCGTCTTCGGTGAGGCCCACTACTCCTTCACGCTGGCACCCACCCTGGGCTTCGACCACGCGGAGGCCACGGGCGCGGCCCTGCCCGCCTCCTACGAGCTCGCCGCCTGGGCGCCCGACGCCCTGCTCGGCCCCGCCTGGCCCGCGATCTACGCGGCCCTGGGGTCGGCCATCCACAACGACTACCCGGTCATTGAGGGCCTGCTCAACGCCGTCCACCTCGATCACTCGATCACGCTGGAGTACACGCCCGAGCAGATGCTCGAGCGCGGCATCACGACGATCGACGTGACCAGCCACGTGGCCGCCGTCGACGAGTCCTCCTCCGGCCGTATCGTCACGGTCGCCTTGGACCTGAAGGCCAACGGCGAGCACGTCGGCTCCACGCAGGAGCGCTTCGCGATCCGCGGCCGCGCCACCGGCAACCGCGCCCCCTCCGAGGCTGCGCCCTTCGGCGGCGCTTCGGTCGAGGTCGTGGACACTCCCCGCTCGGTACTGCGCCGCGTGAGCGTCAAGGCCCCCGACGACATGACGCCCTTCGCGATCGTGTCGGGCGACTACAACCCGATCCACACCTCCTACGCGGCCGCCAAGGTCGCGGGCATGGACGCTCCCCTCGTGCACGGCATGTGGCTGTCGGCCACCGCTCAGCACGCGGCCGCGGCCGTCGTCGCCGGTCAGGGCGGTGCTCAGATCGCCGGCTGGACGTACTACATGTACGGCACCGTCGACCTGAACGACGAGGTTGAGATCACCGTCGAGCGCGTGGGTCGCGTCGTCGGTGGCGGCCTGTCCCTCGAGGTCACCTGCCGCATCAACAAGCAGGTCGTCTCTCGTGCATCGGCCTACACCTTCGCCCCGAAGGTCGCCTACGTCTACCCCGGCCAGGGCATCCAGAGCGCCGGCATGGGCCTGGACGAGCGCACCAAGTCCAAGGCCGTGGACGAGGTCTGGCGCCGCGCCGATGCGCACACCCGCTCGGCGATGGGCTTCTCCATCCTGGCAATCGTGCGCGACAACCCGACCGAGATCGTGGCGCGCGGCGTGACCTACCGTCACCCCGAGGGCGTCTTGAACCTCACGCAGTTCACGCAGGTCGCGCTCGCGACCCTGGCGATTGGCCAGACGGCCCGCATGCGCGAAGAGGGCGTGCTGGTTCCGGGTGCTGCCTTCGCCGGCCACTCGCTGGGCGAGTACGACGCTCTGGCGGCATACGCCGAGGTCTTCCCGCTCGAAATCGTCCTCGACCTGGTCTTCCAGCGCGGCTCCACGATGCACTCGCTCGTGCCCCGCGATGAGAAGGGCCGTTCAAACTACCGCATGGGCGCCTTGCGTCCGAACCAGTTCGGCGTCGACGATGCCCACGTCGTGGAGTACGTCGCCTCGATTGCTGAGGCGTCGGGTGAGTTCCTCCAGATCGTGAACTTCAACCTGGCGGGCCAGCAGTACGCGGTCGCCGGCACGGTCGCGGGCCTGAAGGCCCTCGAGGAGGACGCCACCAAGCGCGCCGCCGAGCGCGGCGGCAAGCGTCCCTTCATGTACGTTCCCGGCATCGACGTGCCCTTCCACTCCACCGTCCTGCGCGGCGGCGTGGCGGACTTCCGCACGAAGCTCGACGAGCGTATCCCCGCCGAGATCGACCCCGCCAAGCTCGTCGGCCGCTACATCCCCAACCTGGTGGCGCGTCCCTTCGAGCTGACCCGCGAGTTCGCCCAGTCCATCCTCGACGTGGTTCCCTCCGACACGGTGCGCGAGCTGCTCGAGGCAGAGGGTGCGTGGGACGCGGCGCTGGCCAACCCGGGCGTTCTCACCCGCACGCTGCTCATCGAGCTGCTGTGCTGGCAGTTCGCTTCCCCGGTGCGTTGGATCGAGACGCAGCGCGTGCTGCTCTCGACGCAAGAGGCTGCCCCCGGCGTTGCCGGCCTGGGCGTCGACCAGGTCATCGAGGTCGGCCTGGGTGCCGCCCCGACCCTGGCCAACCTGGCCTCGCGCACGCTGCTGGCCCCCGAGTTCGCGCTCTCCCGCGTCGACGTGTTCAACGTCCAGCGCGACGAGCCCCGCGTCTACGCGACCGACGTCGCCGTGATCGAGGACGACGAGGACGAGGACATCACACCGGCCGCCTCCGAGGCGTCGGCTACTCCCGCCCCCGCCCCCGCCCCCCGCGGCTCCTGCGGCCGAGACAGCTCCGGCTCCCGCCCCCGCAGCTCCGACCGGCGGTCCTTCGGGTGCCGACGTCGCGGACCTGCCCTTCACGGCGTCCTCCGCGATTGTGGCCCTGCTGGCCCTGTCCGCCAAGATCCGCATCGACGAGGTCGGCGCGACCGACACGACCGAATCGCTGACCAACGGCGTGTCCTCGCGTCGCAACCAGCTGCTCATGGACATGTCCTCCGAGCTGGGCCTGAACTCGATCGACGGCGCCGGCGAGGCCGACGTGGCCACGCTGTCCGCCACGGTCGACAAGGCCGCCAAGGGCTACAAGCCCTTCGGTCCGGTCCTGGCCGAGGCCGTCAAGGAGCGCACCCGCAAGCTGTTCGGCGCCGCCGGCGTCAAGGCGAATCGTATCTCCGAGCGCGTCACGGGCACGTGGCAGCTGGGCGCCGGTTGGGCCCAGCACGTCACCGCCGAGATCGTCCTGGGCACCCGCGAGGGCGCCTCGACCCGCGACGGTGACCTGGCGACCCTGCCCATGGACGCCCCGACGAACGCCGCAGGCGTCGATGCCCTCATCGACGCGGCCGTGGCCGCCGTCGCGGCCCGCGAAGGTATCGCCGTGTCCCTGCCCAGCGCCGGCGGTTCCGCTGGCGGCGGCGTGGTCGACTCGGCCGCTCTCGACGCTTACGCCTCCTCCGTAACGGGCGAGGACGGCGTCCTGGCCAAGATCGCTCGTACGATCCTGTCCGACCTGGGCCTGAACGCTCCTGCCTCCGAGGATGAAGAGAGCAACGACGACGCGCGCGTCATCGACGCCGTCGCCGCCGAGCTCGGTTCGGGCTGGGTTGACCTGGTCGAGCCTCGCTTCGACGCCGCCCGCGCGGTCCTCCTCGACGACCGCTGGGCCTCCGCCCGTGAGGACGTCGCCCGCTACGTCGCCGAAGGCACGCTCGCCGAGGGCGCGTCCTTCGTGGGCACCGGCCGCGCCGTGGCCGAGCAGGCCTCGTACTGGGCGAACCGCCTGCGCACCGAGGGCGACGCGGATCGCGCCGCTCGCCTCGAGCAGATCGCTGCCGACGCCCTCTCCTCCTCCGAGGAGCTGCCCTACGCGAACGACGTCGCCGTGGTCACCGGCATGACCCCCGCCTCCATCGGTGGCGCGGTCGTGGGCGGCCTGCTCGCCGGTGGCGCGACCGTCATCGCGACCTCCTCGTCGATCTCGGCCTCCCGCCTGGCCTTCGCCAAGGAGCTGTACCGCACGCACGCCGCGGGCGGCGCGAAGCTGTGGCTGGTTCCCGCGAACCTGGCCTCCTACCGCGACGTGGACGCGCTCGTGGAGTGGATCGGCACCGAGCAGACCAAGTCCGTGGGCGCCGACGTCAAGGTGACCAAGGAAGCCCTGGTCCCCACGCTGTTCTACCCCTTCGCGGCTCCGCGCGTCTCCGGCACGCTGGCTGACGCTGGCCCGGTCTCGGAGAACCAGATGCGCCTGCTGCTGTGGAGCGTCGAGCGTTCCATCGCTGGCCTGTGCGCGATCGGTTCCGACACGCACGCCGACCACCGCCTGCACGTCGTGCTGCCCGGTTCCCCGAACCGCGGCATCTTCGGTGGCGACGGCGCATACGCCGAGGCGAAGGCCTCCTTCGACGCCATCGCAACCCGCTGGGCGGCCGAGCCGATCTGGGGTTCGCGCGTGTCGATCGCTCACCCGCGTATCGGTTGGGTCCGCGGCACCGGCCTCATGGGCGGCAACGACCCGATGGTCGCCGCCGTCGAGGCAGCGGGCGTTCGCACCTGGTCGACCGAGGAGATGGCCGAGCAGCTGCTGAAGCTGTCGAGCGCCGAGGTTCGCGCCCAGGCTGCCACCGCTCCGGTGGACGCCGACCTGACGGGCGGCCTGGACTCCTCCATCGACCTGCGTGCCCTGCGCGCCCAGGTGGAGATTAACGCACCCGAGGCCGAATCCACCGAGCCGGTCGCGACCGTCTCCGCGCTGCCCTCGCCCTCGCAGGTTGCCGTCCCCCACGTCGACCCGTCGCAGTGGGGCAACACCACCGCGTCGTTGGCCGACACGGTCGTCATCGTCGGTCACGGCGAGGTCGGCCCGTGGGGCAGCGCTCGTACCCGCGTCCAGGCCGAGCTCGGTATCCACACCGACGGAAGCGTCGAGCTCACCCCCGCGGGCGTGCTCGAGCTGGCGTGGATGACTGGCCTGCTCACCTGGTCGGACACCCCGGTGGGCGGCTGGTACGACAAGGACGACCAGCTGGTGCCCGAGTCGGAGATCTTCGATCGCTACCGCGACGAGGTCGTGGCCCGCTCCGGCGTGCGCTTCTTCCACGACGACGGCCCGCTGCACGACGGCTACACGCCCGAGTCTGCGATGGTCTTCCTGGACCGCGACATCACGTTCACGGTCGAGGACGAGGCCGAGGCCCGCTCCTACGCCGAGGCCGACCCGCAGTTCACCGTGGTCGAGCAGACCGCGTTCGGTGAGTGGCAGGTGACCCGCAAGTCCGGCGCCCAGGTGCGCGTGCCGCGTCGCGCGACCCTCAACCGCCGCATCGGCGGCCTGTTCCCGACGGACTTCGACCCGGCGCGCTGGGGTATCCCGGCCTCCATGCTGGACTCGATCGACCCGATCGCCGCGTGGAACCTTGTCTCCGCTGTCGACGCCTTTGTCTCCGCTGGCTTTAGCCCGGCCGAGCTGCTGCGCGTCGTCCACCCGGCGACCGTCGCCTCCACGCAGGGCACCGGCTTCGGCGGCATGCGCTCGATGCACAAGCTGTTCGTCGACCGCTTCCTGGGCGAGGAATACCCGCAGGACATCCTGCAGGAGACCCTGCCCAACGTGGTCGCGGCCCACACCATGCAGTCCTACGTGGGCGGCTACGGCTCGATGATCAACCCGGTCGGCGCCTGCGCGACCGCGGCTGTGTCCATCGAGGAGGGCCTGGACAAGATCAAGGCCGGAAAGGCCGACTTCGTCGTGGCCGGCGCCATCGACGACATCCAGGTCGAGTCCATCGTGGGCTTCGGCGCGATGAACGCGACGGCGAACTCGAACGAGCTGCTCGCTCGCGGCATCTCCTCGCGCTTCGTCTCGCGCGCCAACGACCGTCGCCGCGGCGGCTTCGTCGAGGCGCAGGGTGGCGGCACCGTGCTGCTGACCCGCGGCTCGATCGCCCTGGAGATGGGTCTGCCGGTCCTGGCTGTCGTGGCACACACGCAGACCTTCAGCGACGGCGCGCACACCTCGATCCCGGCCCCCGGCCTGGGTGCCCTCGCGGTGGCGCGCGGCGGAGCCGACTCGGTCATCGCCCGCAACCTCGCCGAGCTCGGCGTGGGCATCGACGACGTGGCCTTCGTGTCCAAGCACGACACGTCCACAAACGCCAACGACCCCAACGAGTCCGACCTGCACACGCGCGTCGGCATGGCGTTGGGCCGCACGCCCGGTAACCCGCTGCTCGTCATTTCGCAGAAGACCCTCACGGGTCACGCGAAGGGCGGTGCCTGCGTGTTCCAGGTCGGTGGCATCATCGACGTGTTCCGCACGGGCCTCATTCCTGCCAACGTGGCGCTGGACTGCGTCGACGACGCGATGGAGAAGTACGCCCCGCTCGTGTGGCTGCGCTCCCCGCTCAACCTGTCCTCTCGCGGACCGGTGCGCGCGGCCTTCGCGACGTCGCTTGGCTTCGGCCACGTCTCCGGCTTCCTGGCCCTGGTCAACCCGGCCGCCTTCGAGGCGATCGTGGCGCGCGAGGCCGGCCGCGAGGCGCTGGACGCATGGCGCGCCGCCTCTGACCGTCGCCTGCGCAGCGGCCAGCGTCACATCGAGATGGGCATGCTGGGCCACGCCCCGCTGTTCACCTCGGTGGAGGGCCGCCGCCTGCCCGACGACCCGGCTGCCGGCGTCGCGGGTGATGCGCACGAGGTCGAGGCCGCGATCCTGCTGGATCCGAACGCTCGCCTGGGCGAGGACGGCTTCTACCACCTGCCGGAAGGCAAGTGAGCGATGCGCGGGCTCGGCGTTGACCTGGTGTCCCTCCCTGAGTTTGCCGCTCAGGTGAGGGAGCCGGGGTCGGCCTTCCTGACGGGCGTGCTCACGCCCAGGGAGGCCCGCCGGGTCCGCGCCCGCGCCGCCGCCACGAGTGGCGCGCAGCCGGGTTCCGCCCGCTTTGACGAGGCCGTGGCCCGTCACGCGGGCGGGTCGTGGGCCGCGAAGGAGGCCTTCATTAAGGCCTGGTCGTGCGCCCTCTTCGGACACCCTCCGTTCATCGGCGGCGACGAGGTCGACTGGCGCGAGATCGAGGTGATCCACGACGAGTGGAACCGCCCCGCGATCGCGCTGCACGGCCGCGTGGCCGCCGCCTGCGAGGAATCGCTCGGCCCTTCCTCATCGTGGAAGGTCCTCGTGTCGATCAGCCACGACGGGGCATGCGCCATCGCGCAGGTCGCGATCGTGGACGTGACGGCCTAACAGTCGTTCGATTCGTCGAGCTCCGGCGCGTCAGTCTCCGGGGACGGAGCCTGCCCATCGGGCACGATCGGTTGCGCGGTCTCGTCCGGTGAGCGCCGGGAGAGACCAACAGCCGAATAATCAAAGCGCGACGGCGCCTGGACTCGCGGGTCCGAGGAATGTTCCTCGGCCCCGTCGTGTATCTGCGGGCACTGCCGATCCGACGGCTCGGCGGCGACCGCGGGCTCAACCTGGCGAGCCACATCCCCGCAGCCGTCGTGCGTCGCATCCCCGTCGGGGCACCGCAGCTCCGAGCCCGCACCCTGTGCGCCCTGCGCGCCAGCTTCGGCCAGGGCCGAGGGGGCGTCGAACCCCGCCAACCCCACCGGGTGTGAATCGCACGCGGGCTGGGCCGACCTCGTCGAGAAAGGATCATCCGGGTGCCCGCCGGGAGGCTCCTCACTCGACTGCGCGCCGTTCTTCGTGAACTCGGAGCGTCCCCGAGCGATGTCGTGGCCGACAGCGCTGGCCCGAAACACAATCGAGGAGCGGATCTGCCCGTTGCCATCCACCCACGCGTTGGGCACCGGCCGGGCGACCACGATGACCGGTTCGCCCTTGTGGCAGCACTCAAAGACATTTTTGGCCAGCGTCTCCCACGTCTCAATCGTGTACCAGTAGGCCCCGTCCTCGACGTAGGAGGCGTTACCCGTGCGCGCATCGGTCGCGAAACGCCAGCGGGGAATCGCGAGGCGGAAGGTTGTCACGCACGTGTCGCCCCTGACTTTCTTCATCGACGGATCAGAGCCGATGCGTCCTTTGAGGGTCGTCGAGATGTCCTGCATCATTGCATTCCTTTCCGATAGTGCCCGGCACATGCCGGATGCACCCAGGAAACGCCCTCACTCCCCCGACCTTCAAGCGCGAGAAGCACTCCTGTGGACAGCGGAGGACACGAACACTGCCCTGTGGATAGGCCCCGACGCGAACGCCCCCTGTGGACGGCGACTCCCCCGCCGGGCACGCCAAAGGCGGCACCCCACCGGGGATGCCGCCTTTCGCGAAGGGGTCAGGCCTCGGGCTCGGCGCCGATGGCCGGAATGCCCAGGGCAACGACCTCGCGAGCCACCTCGCGTGCGCGCTCCGTCGTCACCGGCTCAGCCGGGAACAGCACGCGGCGATAGTACTCCAGCTCCTGAATGGACTCCAGGATGTCGGCCAGCGCGCGGTGCCCACCGTGCTTGTCGGGGGACTCGGTGAAGGCCGCACGATACCAGCGCTTGGCCAGCTCCTTGATGGAGGACACGTCCACGAGGCGGTAGTGCAGATGCTCGACGACGGAGGGCATGTTGGCTTCCAGGAACATCTTGTCGGTTCCCACCGAGTTGCCGGCGAGCAGCGCCTTGCCCTCCTGGGGCACGAAGCGCTTGATGTAGGACAGGACCTGCTCGGTGGCTTCCTCCATCGAGACGGCGGATGTCTCCAGGTCCTCCAGCAGCCCCGAGGATGTGTGCATGTTGCGCACAAAGTCGTTCATGTTCTCTAGTGCGTCCGCGGGTGGGGTGATGAGAACATCCATGCCGGGATCGACGATTCGCAGGTCGCCGTCGGTGACGACGACCGCAACTTCGATGAGGGCGTCACGCTCGACGTCCAGGCCGGTCATTTCGCAGTCGATCCAGACCAGGGGATCTTTCAGAGTTTTCACGCACTCTATGTTAGTGCGCGATGCGTCATACGGTTGGGTGGGTCGCGCGGGCGGTGGCCACTACTACACTAGAAGGGTATTGGAAGGAGTTTTCATGCCCGCTAGTTCTCACGTGACCACGCCACAGGACATCCGTCAAGCGGCGACCGCCCTGGAGGGGGTGGCCGTTCGCACGAACCTGGAGCGCTCCGAGCGCCTGTCCGCCGAGGCCGGCGTCAATATTTTACTCAAGCGTGAGGACCAGCAAAAATGCCGTTCCTTCAAGGTGCGCGGCGCGTATGCGCGCATGTCGCTCCTGTCCCCCGCCGAGCGTGAGCGCGGCGTCGTGTGCGCGTCGGCCGGTAATCACGCCCAGGGCCTGGCCTACGCCTGCGCGCACCTGGGCGTGCGTGGCACGATTTACCTGCCCTCGAACACGCCGCGCCAGAAGCGTCGCCGCATCGCGACGATCGGCGGCAAGTGGGTCGAGCAGGTCATCGTCGATGGCACGTTCGACCGGGCGAACGCGCTGGCTCAGGAGGCGGCGCGCGCGACGGGCCGCACGTACGTGCACCCCTACGACGATCCGTTCACGATCGCCGGCCAAGGAACGATCGGCGTGGAACTCGAGGAGCAGATGCCCGAGGATACGGCGGCCGTGCTGATTCCCGTGGGCGGCGGCGGCCTCGTGGCCGGCATCGCGACGTGGCTGCGCGCCAATCGCCCCGAGGTAAAGATCATCGGCGTGGAACCCGCGGGTGCCGCGTCCATGCACGCGGCCCTGGAGGCGGGGCAGCCGATGTCGCTGGCCAAGGTCGATCCCTTCGTGGACGGTACCGCCGTGGGCCGCGCGGGCTCGCTGCCCTTCCATATCGCTTCGCAGTTCGTCGACTGCGTGTTGGTCGTGCCCGAGGGCGCGGTGTGCACGGAGATGCTGGAGCTGTATCAATCCGACGGCGTGATCGCGGAGCCTGCGGGCGCGCTCGCTTCGACGGCCGCGCACGTGTACCTGACGGATCCGGCGGATCGTAAGGCGCTGCTGGGTCGCAGCGGCGGCGCGATCGTATGCGTCGTGTCGGGTGGCAACAACGACCTGACGCGCTACGCGGAGGTCATGGAGCGCTCGCTGCGCCACGAGGGCCTGCGCCACTACTTCCTCGTGACCTTCCCGCAGCAGCCGGGCATGCTGCGCATGTTCCTGGAGGACGTGCTGGGTGACGCGGACGATATCGTGCACTTCGAGTACACGAAGAAGAACAACCGCGAGCTGGGCCCGGCCCTGGTGGGCATTGATCTGTCGAACCCGGATGATATCGACGGGCTGCGTCGTCGGATGGATTCCTCCCCGCTGCACGTGGAGGAGCTGCCGCTGGATTCGGAGCTGACGCGTCTCGTGATCTGATCGCGCCACACTCGTCGCTGGCTGAGGGGCTCGGTGTCGTCCACTGGACGAGGCCGTGGCCCCTCTCCCCTTGCGGCTGCGGAAGGTGCTGGGCGAGCATGGGCACCGCCGCACCTGGGAGCGCCGACGGTGCGCGGTGGCGGGGTTGCGAGGCTCGGTGGGGCCGCCGCTGGGTGATCAGGCGGCCAGCGCGACGGGGCGGGTGAGGCGCACGCGGACGGCGGGAGTGGAGTTGAAGCGGTAGCCCTCGCCGCGAACCGTCGAGATCAGGTCGGGCAGGATTTCAAGCTTCTTACGCAGGCGGCGAATGTGGGCGTCCACGGTGCGCGATTCGGAGCCCAGCTCGGCGTCGGCCCACACCGAGGCGAAGAGTTCTTCGCGGGTGACGGCGCGGTCGGCGTTGGCGGCCAGGTGGGCCAGGAGGTCGTGTTCTTTAGCGGACAGACCAGCGTCGCGGCCATCCAGGGTGACGAGCCCGCGGTCGATGTCAATGTCGATGCGCGAGGAGCTCAGGCGCAGGCCGGCCAGGACGTCAAGGAATTCCTCGTAGGAGGTGGGACGGTCGTCGGCGGCGCGCAGGTGACGGGAGGGGGTGTTGACGAGAGCCATGGGTGTATCCGATTCTTCGGGGCCGCACTCCCACTATCGGCGTGGGTATATCACTGCGGCGATGATTGACAGGGGTATCTGGGGCGTCAATCACATACACATTCGCGACATCATGCCGCCGGAGGGGCAGCACATGGGGTTCGCGAAGGTCGTCATGCCTTAAGTCTGTCGGAGGCCGCCTGAGACGGCAACAGGACGTTCACTAGGTGAGATTGTGTAACAGCAGTGTCCGCGCGCCGGACACTGACCGCCTTCTCGCGTGCGGGTGAGAGTGCTCGTCGCGTTGCAGGGGTTCATTCGGACCCGACGGGTGGGTACCTGGGCCCTTCGATGCGCACGTTAACCCAACAGGTGGAGCATGGGCAACCACGCCCACACTGCCACCCATGGGGTCCAGCTGCGCATGAAGGGGTTAATGCAGCCACTCGTCGGGCCCAGCTGCACGCAGATGCGCAACAGGCAGCGGTCGGGCCCAGCTGCGCATGAACGGGTGACGGCCACCAATAGAATAGAGGGGCCGAGGCCACGAGCACAGCAAGCAAACAGCAGAAGGCGTGGGCTGGCATGGGCACAGCCAGCATGCACGCACCGAGAAGCACGCACCTGCACGCGCAGCCCACTACAGCCTCGTTCCCCTTGCAGCGCCCCGAGGCCAGCGGCTAGCGGGTCCATAAGGTGTCCTTTCTTTGTGACTCCTCGCGGAGCGCACGCTGCCAGCGGATACGGAAAGGGGCGGGACCATGCGGTCCCGCCCCTGCCCTAGTGCCTCGAGGACTTCTCAGCCCTCCAGGCCGCGCTGGGAACGCACTTGCCGAGTAGCGGAGACAAGGTTGTCCAGCGACGCCTTCGTTTCCTCGTAGCCGCGGGTCTTCAGGCCGCAGTCGGGATTGACCCACAGGCGCGAGACCGGGACAGCGTCGGCTGCCAGGCCGATGAGTTCGGCGAGCTCCTCGGTGCTGGGGACGCGGGGGGCGTGGATGTCCCACACGCCGGGGCCGATGCCGTGGTCGAAGCCGGCCTCGGCGAGCTCAGGGACGACCTCCATCTTGGAGCGCGCCGCCTCGATCGAGGTCACGTCCGCGTCGAGGCCCTTGATGGCGTCGATGATCTGGCCGAACTCGGAGTAGCACAGGTGCGTGTGGATCTGGGTGTCGGGACGCACCGAGGAGGTGGCCAGGCGGAAGGATCCCACGGACCAGTCCAGGTAGTCGGCGTGGCGGTCGGCGTCCAGCGGCAGGAGCTCACGCAGGGCGGGCTCGTCGACCTGGATGGCGGCGATGCCTGCGGCCTCAAGGTCGGAGACCTCGTCGCGCAGCGCCAGGCCGATCTGGTCGGCAATCTCGCCGAGCGGCAGGTCGTTGCGCGGGAAGGACCACGCGATGATCGTGACGGGGCCGGTGAGCATGCCCTTGACGGGCTTGTCGGACAGAGACTGGGCGTAGCTGGTCCAGCCGACGGTCATGGGCGCGGGACGCGAAACGTCGCCCCACAGGACGGACGGGCGCGTGCAACGCGAGCCGTAGGACTGCACCCAGCCGTTGCGCGTGGCCGCGAAGCCGTCGAGCAGCTCGGCGAAGTACTGAACCATGTCGTTACGCTCGGCCTCGCCGTGGACGAGCATGTCGAGTCCCAGCTCCTCCTGGAGGGTGATGACCGAGGCGATCTCCTCGCGCATGCGAGCCTCGTAGTCCGCGTCGGACAGTTCGCCGCGGGCGTTGGCGGCGCGGGCCTTGCGGATCTCGGTGGTCTGCGGGAACGAGCCGATCGTCGTGGTGGGCAGCGGGGGCAGGTGCAGGCGCTCGGTCTGGGCGGCTTCGCGCTCGAGGTAGGGCTCGCGGGTGCGGTCGGCCTCGGTCAGGGCGGCGGTGCGGCTGCGGACCTCGGGGCGCACGACGCCGGGGGCGGCGGCGCGCTGCTCGAGGACGCGGGTGGCCTCAGCGACCTCGGCGTCGATGGCTTCCCAGCCCTCGTCCAGGCCGCGGGCCAGGGTGACGACCTCGACGACCTTCTGGTCGGCGAAAGCGAGCCAGGCGTGCAGGTTCTCGTTGAGGGTCGCGTCGTCCCAGGTCTCCAGCGCGGTGTCATGAGGCACGTGCTGGAGGGAGTTCGAGGTGGCGACGGTGACGCGGGCGGCGCCCAGGCCCTGCGCGGCCTTCAGGGTCTCGCGCAGCTGGGCCAGGTCGGCGCGCCAGATGTAGCGGCCATCGACCGCGCCGACGACGAGGGTGACGCCGGAGAGGTCCGCGCCTTCGGGCAGGGAGCCGCGCAGCGTGTCGACGTGCAGGGCCTCGACACCGGTCTTGGCGAGGGCGCCCACCGCGTGGGAGGCGTCGCCGTAGGGGGTGGTGAGCAGGATCTGGGGACGCTCGGTGGCGGCGGCCAGGCGCTCGTAGACACGGGCAGCCAGCTCGCCCAGCTCGACGCGGGTGCGCGAGAGATTGTCCGAGGTCAGGGCTGGCTCATCGAGCTGAACCCACGGGGCGCCCGCGGCGTGCAGGGCGGCCAGTGCCTGCTCGTACGCGGCCACGGCCTCGTCGATGCGGGTGAGCGGATCAAAGTCGGGGGTGGCCGGGTCGGCCTTGGCCAGCGCCAGGTAGGTGACGGGGCCAACCAGGACGGGTCGGGTCACGTAGCCCCACTCGCGGGCGTCGGTGAAGCGGCGCACAACCGTGTCGTCGGCGAAACGCAGCGGAGTGTCGGGGCCGATCTCGGGGACGAGGTAGTGGTAGTTCGTGTCGAACCACTTCGTCATCTCTTCGGGGCCGACCTTGTCGTCGCCGCGGGCGAGCGCGAAGTAGAGGTCGAGGCCCTCGCGGCCTGCGAAGCGCGGCGGGATGGCACCCAGGAGGATCGTGGCGTCCAGAACATGATCGTACAGGGAGGGCGCGTCGGCCAAGGACGCGTCGGATGCGTCCAGGCCCAGCTCGACCAGGCGCGCCAGGTTCTCCTTGCGCAGGTCGGCTGCCGCGTCAAGCAGTTCGGCGTCGGTGGTGCGCCCGGCCCAGCGCGCTTCGAGGGCACGCTTGAGCTGACGCTGGCGGCCGATACGCGGATAGGCCAGGATCGTGGCGGTGGGGAACTGCGCGGGGGCAGCGGACATGGTGTTCTCCTTGGTGTGCTACTCGTGCGGCGCACGCGGGCGTTGCCCGCACCCGGCCGCGGGGTGGTTCGTGGGGATTCAGTGTTGCGTGAAGGGGTGCGAGGCCGGGGACCACTGGGGGTCGGGCGTCACTCCCATGAGGGCCAGGATGTCCAAGACGGGCTTGGCCCTGTTGAAGGTGTAGAGGTGGACGCCGGGGGCACCCGCATCCAATACGGAGTGGATGAGGCGCGAGCCGAACACAGCGCCGAATTCGTCGCGCGCGTCCTGGTGGGGGTAGTCGGCCAGCGTGGTCAGCAGGTATTCGGGGACCTCGATGCCGGTGAGGTCCTGGACGCGGCGCAGGCGCGCCGGGTCGGTGGCCGGCAGCAGGCCGGGCACGATCGGGATGGTGACGCCGACGCGGCGGGCACGCTCGACAAAGGAGGCGTAGACTTCGGCGTCCCAGAAGAGCTGCGTGATCGCGAAGGACGCGCCAGCGGCCTGCTTGACGAGGAGGCGTTCAACTTCCTGCTGAGGCGTCGTGCCCGCGGCGGGGTTGCCGGCGGGGAACGCGGCGACCGCAATCGTCAGGGGTTTGAAGGCCGAGCGCAGGGCCTCGCCCGGGTGAGCATCGCAGCGGCGCTTTTCGACGGTGCGGATCAGGTGGATCAGTTCGGTGGCGCTACCGACGCCGCCGGGTCCGGGCTCCCAGTCCTCCTGTCCCGCCGGCGGGTCTCCGCGCAGTGCCAGGAAGGTGCGCACGCCCGACTCCAGGTAGTCGTGCACGGTCGAGACGACCTCGGCCGTCGAGTTGCCCACGCAGGTCAGGTGGGCGATCGGCTGAATCGGGGTGTCACGCACGAGGCGCTGGACCGTTGAGCGGGCATTGTGACGGTCCTTGCCGCCCGCCCCATAGGTCACGGACATGAAGTCCGGGCGAACCTGGAGGAGGCGATCGACCGTATCCCAGAAGGGGGCTTCCAGGGAGGGCTTGCGCGGGGGCATGACCTCGAAGGATAGGAGCGTGGGCTCGTGGTCGTGGGTGCAAGGATGGGCGTAGTCGGCGTCAGAGAATGGCACAGTGGGACTCTCGGTGTTGCGGCTTTCTCCCCGCCTGGGCGCTCATGCGCGGTGTCTGATGCTGGCGGCGGATCCTGGCCTAGTGAGTGGCGGTCGTCTGCGTCAGCTGCACATTCGGGCACGAATAGACCCGCACATGCGACGGGTGATGTTCGTTCGTGCGTTCATGACCCCAGTATCTCCACCTTCGCGCAGGTCACGCAGGGGCGGTCCACGTAACGGGAGTTTGTGACAGCGCGATCTCACGTGACCCGAGATGGACTCCTGCCAGTAGTTGGTTCGCTCATGCTCCCCCGGCGACGGGTTCTCCCAAGCGGCAAGTCCAGCCCCGGCCACGGCCAGGACTACTCAGAACCCTCTCACAACAAGCAATCAAAAACCCAGACTTCTCCACCCCACATGTCACGGGGGATGTCAACGAAGGCACGGCGATACACGAAACCCCGCCGAAGCGGGGTGCGTGCTGTAGACCGATCATTGGTGAGCCGCCACGAAGGCTATTCATTCTTGGGCTCCCGCCGATCAGGAGGCGCTCGTCGCGTTCTCAAAGAGGTGCGATGCGGTCCAGCCCTGTCTACCAAATGAATTGTACAGGTTCCGAACGCGGGGAACCAACTGTTAGCGTTTCCCTTATGTAGGAGTACGGTCACACCATGAACCGGGACACGTCCAGGACATGTTCAACGCCGCACCGCGCGGCACTCAGACGAGTATGCCCGCGTCGATACTCCCGTCATGAGCAACAACGACGTCTCCACACCCGATACGATCCCCCGCCCCATGCTCTCGGACGGCGTCGGTTGGCGTAGTCCAGTAGCAGTCACCATCGTTGTTTGACTATGCCCTTTGCACGCATATGTCTCTATCGCGCGGCCTCCCGCCTCTACCGGAAATGACTGTGCCCAGTGGGACGATAGGGCTGCCTCCACGGCGCCACCCCGGGACACCTGTATTCCTGCTGGGGAGCGGTTCCGTTGAGAGGAGGTGACTGGGCAATGGCTAAAGACCATCGTCAGCCTCGACGGCGGCGAGGCCTTGACAGGAAGCAGAAAGCCCAGATCGCTGTAGCAGTGATCACGACACTGCCGCAGCTGATCTGGGCGATTGCATTCCTGCTGAGCACCCTGATGGGTAGCTAAGACCATCCCGGAAACCGGGGAGTCGAACAGCTGCAACTGTTCGGCTCCCCCCATTATGCCACGCTTCCCCGGTTCGGGCGGCCACATAACGACCAACAACGACGATTCGTGGCGAGCACCCGCATCACAAGCTGGCGCCTCCGACAGGACTCGAACCTGCAACCTCGGGATTAGAAGGCCCTTGCTCTATCCATTGAGCTACGGAGGCGTGGCGCGGGTGCGCCGCCTGTAAGACTAGCGGACCTTAGGCGTGCTTTCCAACGGCGCGGCCCATCAGTAAGGCCAGCAGTGGGAAGAGCAGCACGGACATCGCGCCGGCGACGACGAGCAGGGAGGCGAGCCACGAGGGCAAGACACCCGTCGTGACGCCGAGCTCAGTGACGGCGACGATGATGGGCAGGCCGGTCGCGCCGTACAGGCCGATGCGCGTCGCGTCCGTCCAGCCGACGCGTTCGATCGATCCGTGGAAGCGTTCCATGAGGACGATGGGCACGCCGCGCACCACGAGGATCGCGCCGACGAAGGCGACGAGCAGGAAGGGGTAGCCCGCAACGGCGCTGAGCGAGATGTTCATGCCCGAGGTGACGAAGAACAGCGGGATGAGGAAGGAGAATCCGAGGGTGCGCAGCTCGCCTTCGACCATCGTGAAGTTGCCGGGTGCCAGCGCGCGCACGATGATGCCGGCTGCGAACGCACCGAGCACCATGTCCAGTTCCATGACCGCGGACAGCGCCATGAGGCCGGTGAGGACCAGCATGACGACGCGCATGAGCGTCTTTTGCGAGGTCTGCGCCCCGTGCAGGATCGTTCGGCCGATCGCGGGATGCTTGAGGATGAATCGCGTCGGGATGGCGACGGCGACGACCGACGCTACCGCGAAAACGAGTAGAATAATCGCCGAGGCCCAGGGGCTGCGGGCGGACAGCAGCAGCGACATGGCGATGATGGGCGCGAGCTCGCCGACGGCTCCGTGGACGAGGACGGGCTTTCCGATCGTCGTCCCCATGACGCCGGCCTCCATGAGGATGGGCAGCAGGGTACCCAGCGCCGTCGAGGTCAGCGCGATGGCCAGCGCAATGTACGTCGCGGCGGCGACCCCGGTTGTTCCAGATGCGGCGACCGCCGCCCAGGAGACGGCCAGGCCGATACCGAAACACGCCAGCCACGTGAGCAGCGAGCGCCTGCCCGCCCGGCCATGCACCTCTTCGACATTGATCTCGGTGCCCGCGATGAGGAAGAGCATGCCCATGCCGACCTCGCGGAACAAGGAGATCGGCTCAGTGAGGGATGCGAGCCCCAGAGCGTTCGGCCCGATGATGACGCCGAGGATCAGCAGCCAGACGACGTCGGGCACGCGCTTGCGCGTGAGCGAGGACAGGAGGGGTGCGACGGCCGCAGCGGCGGCGATCAGGAAGAGGGAGACGATGGCCCCCTCGGTGTCGCTCGTGCTCGATGCGGCGACGAGGCCGTGGCCTTCTCCCCCGCTCGCGGCGGGCAGGGACAGTGGCAAGCTCATGTGCGTTCCTTTTCGGGTACTGGATTCAGGCGCGCGCGAACGGCCGATGGGGCCGAGGGCGCGTATTCAGGGATTGCGGGCATGACAAAGGCCCGGGACGACAAGTCCCGGGCCCGTGCGCGGATGCGAGGTCAGCCCTCGACGTCCAGGAGGCCGTTCTTGTATGCCTTGGCCAGGCGGCGGGGCACGCGGATCTCACGGCCGGCGACCTTGACGGTGTTCAGCTCGGTAAGATCAGCCTTCCAGGTAGACCGGCGGGTGCGGGTGTTCGCACGGGACATCTTGCGCTTGGGAACTGCCATGTCTTACCGCTCCTCTTCTTTCTCGACGACTATTCTGATCGGTGCGCCACGCGGGCGCACGGCGACAACCCGACTAGACTACCACGGACCTCGCGCATGTGGCATATCGCGCCGGCATGCGTGCCTGCGATTCTGGTTACAGACCGATGGGCGCCAGCTCGCCTAAACTGGGCTCATGTCCGTTCTTCGCACGCTCGCCGCAGGTACGCTCCTGACCCACGAGATCGAGATTAAGCGTTCGCGCTTTATTACGACGCTGGCCAGGACGGATAGCCCTGAGGAGGCCCGCGAGCTCATCGACGCGGTGAAGTCGGAGCATCCGCAGGCGCGCCACAATTGCTCGGCGTATCTGATTGATCCGCCGGATGCGGCGCCCCTGCAGCATTCGTCGGACGACGGGGAGCCCTCGGGGACGGCGGGCACCCCGATGCTGGAGGCGCTGCGCGCTTCTGACACGTGGAACGCGACGGCGGTCGTCACCCGCTACTTCGGTGGAATCCTCCTGGGTGGGGGCGGCCTCGTGCGGGCCTACTCCACTTCCGTGTCCGAGGCCGTCGCCCGCGCGCCCATCGCCTACCTCGTGGGGCGCGACGTTTTGGAGACGAGCCTATCTCCTGGCGACGCGGGGCGTATCGAGGCTGAGCTACGTGGGCGCGGCGCGACAATCCTGGACACGATCTGGGGCACGGATGTGACCGTGCGCGTCGCAATCGACCCCACCGCCCGAGAGTCGATCGACGCCTGCCTGGCCCAGGCCTCGTCGGGTGTTGCAAAGTTTCGCTACGTGGAAACGCGCCGTGTTGAACTAGACGAGGCGCCGAACGCGGGCTGACAATTCAGGGGTACTACTGCTCCTGGAAGGACCACTCATGGCTCGCATCGCCTCCACCGTCGCCGATCTGATCGGCAACACTCCCCTCGTTCGTATTAACCACGTCGCCGGCGACGGCGTCGACGTGGTCGCCAAGGTCGAGGCCTTCAACCCCGCCTCCTCGGTCAAGGACCGCATCGCCCGCTCGATCATCGACGCGGCCGAGGCCTCGGGCGCTCTCGCTCCCGGCGGCACGATTGTCGAGGCCACCTCGGGTAACACGGGTATCGCCCTGTCGATGGTGGGCGCGGCTCGCGGCTACAAGGTCGTCATCGTCATGCCCGCCTCGATGTCTGTCGAGCGTCGCGCCATCGTGCGCGCCTTCGGCGCCGAGCTGGTCCTCACCGACCCGAAGGGCGGCGTCTCCGCCGCCGTCGCAGAGGCCGAGCGTATCGCCTCCGAGCGTCCCGGCGCCATCATCGCCTCCCAGTTCACGAACCCCGCCAACCCTGCCGCCCACATCGCCCACACGGGCGAAGAGATCTGGGCGGACACCGATGGCCAGGTCGACGTGTTCGTCGCCGGCGTGGGCACCGGCGGCACCATCTCGGGCGTTGCGCGCGTCCTGAAGGACAAGAACCCGAACGTACACATCGTCGCCGTTCAGCCCGCCGAGTCCCCGCTGCTCACGGGTGGGTCCCCTGCCCCGCACGGCATCCAGGGCCTGATGCCCAACTTCGTGCCCGACACCTTCGACGCCGACATCGTCGACGAGGTTGTCTCCGTCGAGACCGCGACCGCGCTCGAGTTCGCGCGCCGCGCCGCCGCCGAGGAAGGCCTGCTCGTGGGCATCTCCTCGGGCGCAGCCCTGGCCGGAACCGCCGTGGTCGCGGCCCGTCCCGAGCTGGCCGGCAAGAAGATTGTCACGCTGCTGCCCGACACGGGTGAGCGTTACCTCTCGACCGCGCTGTTCGCGGGCCTCGAGGACTGATCTTTTCCTCACGACACGCTAAGGTGGCCCCGGATGGAATATCCGGGGCCACCTGTGCGTTTCCGTCTGAGTCAACCATCCAGGAGGAACCGTGAAGCTCACCGTACGCGCCCTGTCGAAGACCCTGTCGCGCGCCCTGCCCACCAAGGCGCTCGGGCTCTTCCGCGAGGACCTCGTGACGGCGCAGCGCCGCGACCCCGCGGCCACCTCCGCCCTGGAGATCGCACTGACGTACCCGGGCGTGCACGCCCTGTGGGCCCACCGCGTCTCTCACGCCCTGTGGAGCCGAGGCGCACGCACCCCCGCACGCGCCCTGTCCTCGGCGGCCCGCGCGGTCACCGGCGTGGACATTCACCCCGAGGCCACGATCGGCCGCCGCGTTTTCATCGACCACGCGACGGGCGTCGTCATCGGCCAGACGGCCGAGGTCGGCAACGACGTCGTCATCTTCCACGGCGTCACCCTGGGCGGCGTCGCCATGACGCCGGGCAAGCGCCACCCCACTGTCGGCGATCACGTCATGATTGGCGCGGGCGCGAAGGTGCTCGGCCCCATCAACATCGGCACCGGTGTCAAGATCGGCGCGAACGCCGTCGTCGTCAAGGACGTGCCCTGTGGCAACGTGGCGATCGGCGTGCCCGCACGCCTGCTGCCCAAGCCCGAAAAGGACACGCGCGACCGCGATCTGATCGTCGATCCCGCCTACTTCTTCGAGGAGCCCGCTCTCTACATCTGAGGGGTGTTTACCCTCGTCAGACTCAGTCTCTGAGAATCCATTCAAGCGCCGCGACAAAGTGAGCGCCCTCACCTATAGTTGGTTTATGGAAGCTCGAACTCTACATGCCCCACTGGACGCGTTGTCAGCGGCGAATCGGCCCCAGGGTATTGAGATCGCCACGCTCACAACATTCGACATCCCCGCTCTCGCGGTGCTCACCCTCGAGGCGTACGACGACGCTGTCACGCCCGAGGCGCTCCTGGAAACGTCCGAGGAACTCCGTCTCACCTTCGAAGGTGCTTTCGGCGCTACTACCGAAGACTCCTTCGTGGGGGCCTGGGACGGCGGCACCCTCATCGGCGCGATCCTCGTGGTGCGCGAATCCCCCTGGGACGACGCGCCCGACGGTCCATTCGTCGTGGACCTGATCGTCGCGCCGGACTACCGCAGGCGAGGCATCGCGACCGCGCTCGTCTCGGAGGTGGCCACCAGGTGCACGAACTGGGGTTTCGACACCCTGGCCCTGCGTCTGGATGCGCGCCACGGCGGTGCCCGCGAGTTGTACTCGATGCTCGGTTTCGAGGAGATCGCCTAGGCCCAATGCGCCAGGAGCGCGAGCCCGGAGGCTCGCGCTCCCCTCGCGGTTTGTCGCGCGCTCAACGCTGGCAGGACGGACACCAGAACAGGCGTCGGTTCTGCATGAGCGCCTCGCGGATCGGCGTGCTGCAGCGCAGGCACGGCCGGTCGGTGCGGTGGTAGGCGTACCAGCGCGAGGCCTCCTCGTCCCCTTCGATCGGAGGGTTGGGCGCCTCGTCCGGGTCCATGGTGTCCAGGCGCCCGGCGGCCAGGCCGCGGTTCATGAGGTCGCAGATGAGGACCCACAGCTCCCGCAGGCGCTTGAGGGAGATGTTGGCACCCTTACGGTGCGGTGAGATGCCCGCGAGGAACAGGGCGTCGGCCCGGTAGATGTTTCCCACGCCCGCGATGATCGACTGGTCCATGACGATCTCGCCGATCGCGCGCTTCTTGGAGTGGGCAACCTGAGCGAAACGCTCCATGGCCTCGGCGTCGGAGCGTGCCCCAGCGTCCAGGGGGTCGGGCCCCAGCTTCGCCTCCGCCTTGATGCGCTCCTCATCGGTGATGAGGTCGCAGCGGTTGGGGCCCACCAGGTCGGCGACGGCGTGGTCGTTGAACAGGCGCAGGCGCACGGCCCCCACGGGCTCGGGCGGCTCCCACTCCCCCACCTTGGCCTCGCCGAAGCCCTCGCCCCAGCGGGTCTCAGAGTGACCGTTCCACTCCCCCTTCGCGACGTTGGGGATGCGGTGGGCGACCCCGTGGCCCTCGTCGACGACGGTCTCGTCGCCGTTGAAGCGCCACCAGCCGTACAGGCCCAGGTGGATGTGGACCCAGCGGTCCGGCCAGGGAGCGCCCTCGCCGAGGAGGGGTTCCCCACTGCCGGCCGCGGCGCCCTCGAGGAGGGACACCCCGGCCTCGTACGTCTCGCCCGGGGTGGGCGGGACGAAACCGATGAACATGTGTTTGCCGTGCACGCGCACCCGCTGCATGACCCGCCCATCCAGGAGGGCGGCGGAGGACGCGAAGCGTCCCTGCGGGGACGACGCCGAGACGATACCCCCGACGAAAAGCTCGTCGAGGGTACCGGCTAGGCGACGGACTGCATCGCCTTCAGGCATGCGACCTCACTTCTTGACGACGACGTTGACCAGCTTGGGTGCACGCGCGATGACCTTGAGCGGATCGGAGCCATCCAGTGCCTTGACGATCGGCGCCTGCTCCAGGGCCGCGGCGATCAGGTCTTCCTCGGAGATGGAGGGTGCGACCTCGATGCGGGCCTTGACCTTGCCGTTGACCTGGACGATCGCCGTGACCGTGTCCTCGACCAGCAGCGAGGAATCCTCGACGACCGGGAAGGGCTCGCGGGCCAGGGAGGCCTCGTGACCCAGGCGCGCCCACAGCTCTTCGCACAGGTGCGGGGCAACCGGGGCGAGCATGAGGATCAGGGCCTCGATGGCGTCGCGCGGCACGGCGTCCAGGCTCGTCAGGTGGTTGTTGAGAACGATGAGCTTGGAGATCGCGGTGTTGATGCGCAGGTTCTCGTACTCTTCGGTGACCTCGGCGATCGTGCGGGCCACGAGGCGGCGCGTCTTATCGTCCGCGGCCTCCTCGGTCACGGTCAGCTCGCCGGTCTCCTCGTCGATGGCGTTACGCCACAGGCGCTGCAGGAAACGCTGGGAGCCGACGACCGCGCGGGTCTCCCACGGGCGCGACAGGTCGAGGGGCCCCATACTCATCTCGTACACGCGGAAGACGTCGGCGCCGTAGGCGTCGTACATCTCGTCGGGCGTGACGATGTTCTTCAGGGACTTGCCCATCTTGCCGTACTCACGTTTCACGGGCTCGCCCTGGTAGGTGAAGCCGGTCGTCTCGTCGCCCTCGACCTCGTCGGCGGGCACGTACTGGCCGCGCTCGTCGGTGTAGGCGTATGCCTGGACGTAGCCCTGGTTGAAGAGCGTGTGGTAGGGCTCGGCATCCGGCACGTGACCCAGATCGAAGAGGACCTTCTGCCAGAAGCGGGCGTAGAGCAGGTGCAGGACCGCGTGCTCGACGCCGCCGACGTACATGTCGGTGCCGCCGCTGACCTTGCCCTCGCGCGGGCCCATCCAGTAGGCCAGGTTCTCCTCGCCGGCGAAACGCTCGGAATTCGTCGGGTCGGTGTAGCGCATCTCGTACCAGCACGAGCCCGCCCACTGAGGCATCGTGTTGGTCTCGCGGCGGTACTTCTTGGGACCGTCGCCCAGGTCGAGGGTGACGTTGACCCATTCCTCGGCGCGGCCCAGCGGGGCCTCGGGCGAGGAGTCGGCGTCCTCCGCGTCGAAGGTGCGCGGGCTGTAGTCGCTGACCTCGGGCAGCTCGACGGGGAGCATGTCCTCGGGCAGGGCGTGGGCGACGCCGTCCTCGTCCCACACGATCGGGAAGGGTTCGCCCCAGTACCGCTGGCGGCTGAAGAGCCAGTCGCGCAGGCGGTAGGTGATGGTGCGCTTGCCCAGGCCCTTGGCCTCGAGCCAGGCGGTCATCGCGGCCTTGGCCTCGTCCTTGGCCAGGCCGTTCAGGTCGATCTCGTCGTTCGCAGAGTCGACGGCCACGCCGTCACCCGTGTACGCGCCGACCTCGAGGTCGGGGCCGTAGGGGTCGGAAGCGGGGCCGATGGTGCGCACGACGTCGAGGTCATAGGCGCGCGCGAACGCCCAGTCGCGGTCGTCGTGGGCGGGCACGGCCATGATGGCGCCCGTGCCGTAGCCCCACAGGACGTAGTCGGCGACGAAGATCGGGACCTCGCGGCCGTTGACGGGGTCGATGCCCAGCAGGCCGGTGAACACGCCGGTCTTGGTGCGGTCCTCGTCGGCGCGCTCGGCTTCGGACTTGGCCGAGGCCTGGGCGCGGTAGGCGGCAACGGCCTCCTTCGGGGAGGCGGCACCGCCCGTCCACGCGTCCTTCGTGCCCTCAGGCCAGGACGCGGGCAGGGTCAGGGCTGCCTCGTCGCCGGCGTCGCCGCCGGCGGTCCCACCGAGGATCGGGTGCTCGGGGGCCACGACCATGAAGGTCGCGCCGAACAGCGTGTCGGGGCGCGTCGTGTAGACGTCCAGGGAGTCGAGGGAGGCGCCGACCTCGCGCGCGCCGGGCACGTCGAAGCGCACGGTGGCACCCTCGGAGCGGCCGATCCAGTTGCGCTGCATGGTGCGCACCTTCTCGGGCCAGTTGATCGTGTCAAGGTCGTCGGCGAGGCGCTTGCCGTAAGCGGTGATGCGCATCATCCACTGGCGCAGGTTGCGCTTGAAGACCGGGAAGTTGCCGCGCTCGGAGCGCCCGTCCGCGGTGACCTCTTCGTTGGCCAGGACCGTGCCCAGGCCGGGGCACCAGTTGACGGGGGCCTCGGAGACGTAGGCAAGGCGGTAGGAGTCGACGACCTTCGCCTGGGCGGCGCGGTCCAGGGAGTTGTAGTCGGAGCCATCCTCGGGGCGAATCTCGCCGGACTCGAGCTTGGCGATCAGCTCAGTGATCGGGCGGGCCGCGCCCTGGGAGCCGTCGGGGGCCGTCGCCTCGGGATCGAACCAGGAGTTGAAGACCTGCAGGAAGATCCACTGCGTCCAGTGCACGTACTCAATGTCGGTCGTGGCGAAGGAACGGCGCGAGTCGTGGGACAGACCCATGCGGCGCAGCTGGCGGCGCATGTTCGCAATGTTCTGGTTCGTGGTGATGGCCGGGTGCTGGCCGGTCTGGACGGCGTACTGCTCGGCGGGCAGGCCGAAGGCGTCGTAGCCCATCGTGTACAGGACATTGTCGCCCTTCATGCGGCGGTAGCGCGCCAGCGTGTCGGTCGCGATGTAGCCCAGCGGGTGACCCACGTGCAGGCCCTTACCCGAGGGGTAGGGGAACATATCGAGGATGAAGAAGGGATTGCGGGAGGCCAGCGGGCCAGCCAGGTCACCCGTGGGGTTGTCCGCGTAGAACGTGCCCAGCTCCTCCCAGCGGTCCTGCCACTTCGTTTCGATCTGACCGGCGAGCTCAGCGGTGTAGCGCTGGGCCGGGGCACTCTGCGGATTTTCGCTCATCTGTGCGTTCCTCGCTTAACGATGGGTCACGTAACAATACTCCCCACCAGGGTAGTTCACGCCCGCCCACCCCGCCGGATACGCTCATCTACCGAAGCGCGCGCAAATAGGTGACAATAGTCGCATGAGTACCGTCTTCGAAAAGATCATCTCCGGCGAGTGGTCCGGCCGCTTCGTGTGGGCCGACGACCTGTGCGTCGCCTTCGCAACGATCGAGCCCACTTCCCCCGGGCACGTTCTCGTCGTCCCGCGCTGCCCCTACGAGGCGTGGACCGACGCCCCTTCGGACGTGGCCGCGCACCTGATGAAGGTCGCGCGCGCCATCGGCGTCGCTCAGAAGGCGGCCTTCGGCGTGCCGCGCGCTGGCCTGGCCATTGCCGGCTTCGAGGTGCCCCACACCCACCTGCACGTCATCCCCCTGCGCGACGAGACCGACATCCTCCTGTCGAAGGCCGCTCCGGCGACCGACGAGGAACTCGATAACGCGATCACCACGCTGCGCGAGGCCCTCCTCACCGCCGGCCACGGCGCCCACGTGCCCCCGTCGATGGGATCCGCGGCGCTCTCCTAACCGACTCCGCTCCTCTCTTTCTGCGCACCCCGCGAGGGTGCTCCCAGCCCGCCCGACCACCTCGGTCAGGTGGGCTGATGCGCGCCCGGGCCTCGTCGATAGGGCGGCTCAGGCGCGCACGATGATGCCCAAGGCCAGGGCCGCGTCGAGCTGCACCATCTCTCCGTCATCGAGGGCAACCGTTATCGAGCTCGATCCGCTGGCGAGGATGACAACGCGAGCACCGGGCACGAGACCAGCCTCCTCCCATGCGCGCAGGGCCTGCGGGTCACGATCGGGCAGCCGATCCACCACGCCCCCATCCCCCACCGCGAGCGTATTGAGGGGCACGCCGAGAACCTCGTCGCTCGAGCCGTCCGCGCGCGGGATCGGATCCCCATGCGGATCGCGCGTCGGGTAGCCCAGGACCTTGTCGAGGCGGTTCAACAGCCGCTCGGACACGGCATGCTCGAGGATTTCCGCCTCCTCGTGCACCTCATCCCAGGAGAAACCCAGGGCCTCGTGGAGGTAGGTCTCCAGCAGCCGATGCCGACGCACCATACCTAGGGCGACGGCACGCCCCTGGCCGGTCAGGCGCACACGCCCGTAACGCTCGTGAGTGACCAACCCCTGGCGAACTAGGCGCTGAACATTCTCCGTCGTCGTTGACGGCACCACGCCCATGTGCTCGCCGATGTCTTTGGGCTTGACGCCGTCGCGCCCGGCCTCCTCAGCGCTCCACACAAGCTTGAGAATGTCCTCGACGACCGTTGAGTATTCGCTCGATGCCTCCGACACAGCATCCCCTTTCGTCCGGGCCTCCATTGTAGGCAAAGCCCCACCGCGCGAGCGCCCGGTTCCGCGCACCACATCCGAACGCCGCCTCCCAGTACCCCATGCCACACGGATGCGAGATAGGACACTGAGGGCAACATTGACTTGTCCGCACACCCCAAGATGTGTATATTTATCTCTCGGTTGCAAAACCCCCGCGTCATTAGCTCAATTGGCAGAGCAGCTGACTCTTAATCAGCGGGTTGAGGGTTCAAGTCCCCCATGACGCACAGCTTTCCCGGCTCCGGCCGGTGAGAGTTCCCGCGTCATTAGCTCAATTGGCAGAGCAGCTGACTCTTAATCAGCGGGTTGAGGGTTCAAGTCCCCCATGACGCACAGCTTTCCCGGCTCCGGCCGGTGAGAGTTCCCGCGTCATTAGCTCAATTGGCAGAGCAGCTGACTCTTAATCAGCGGGTTGAGGGTTCAAGTCCCCCATGACGCACAGAAAGCCGGTGGCCTACAGGTCGCCGGTTTTTCGTATCCGTGCCCCACTTCCCGTTTGTTTTCCAGTGTTGACCGTAGCCCCGCCAGATCTGCGGCCTGCCACAGCCCCGCCAGATCTGCGACCGCCGCCGCTGCCCCGCCAGATCTGCGACCACCGCCGCTGCCCCGCCAGATCTGCGGCCTGCCAAAGCCCCGCCAGATCTGCGACCGCCGCGAGACCTGCCCGCCCGCTCGCCGCCCGCGCCGCGAGCTTCGCTCGGCGCGTCGGCTCGAAGCCCGGCCAGGCCCTGCAGGCCTCGCATCGGCCTCCGATCGGGCGGCTGGTGGCGTGCCTTTCCATTGCCTAGCCAGGCATTGGCACCACATGCGACACAAAACTCGCCCAGTACGCGCACAACACCCGTAAGTCAGCCATATTTCACAAGCGGTCGCAGCGACGGCCTTGAGTGCACAGCGAAGCACATGGGAATCACCTGCATGCTATGTGTCCGCGCCTGATAGAGCACCCAATCCAGAGCTCAGCCCGCAATAGACGATGCACGTCGTCAACAATGTGTATACTGAACAATCATGGCTCATAGCGTTTAGTACGCACACCTACGACTGGGGAACATCATGAGGAAAAGCCGGAGAGTTCTGGCGACGGGTGCTGGTTTGGCTCTTGTCGCTGCAGGTACGGTATCAATGTTTGCGCCACGCAGCGCACAAGCCGATACCGAGCCCTTCACCCTCTCACAATACGTCTCATCAACAAGCACGACGGTGTGCAATACGACCCCTGTGATCACGACCTATCACGGTACCGTCGTGCTGGACATTCCGGTCACTACGCTTCTGGCAGGCCACGAGGCAGAAATCCGCGCCGCGGCTGCACAGGGGCTCTCCCCTCATGACTCCGGCAGCAACGACAACGCCGATATCACACTGACCGTGAGTGTCCCTGAGGCGGTCACATTGGGGACGTCTCGCGCGAAATCCACCTCGTCACTGCTCACCTACACCTCGTTCTCCCCCAACGCTGAACGCACACAGGTCACTGCGAACATCCAGCTCAAGGATCTGAACTGGCAGCAGCTGCTCGATATCTACGATGCGGAGAAAGCCAACCCCGGCCAGCACACGATCAAGGTCCAGGTCCCCTATGCCGTTGGCACAACTGACCCTGCGGAAGCGACTCAACTGGCCAGCGAACAGATTACCGCGACAGGTACGTTCAACTTCTTCGCATCTCCGACCACTCCCGCTCAGGTCTTTAACTTCGACACGAAGACCCTGGCAGTCGCACAGTCGCCTAGCGATTGCTTCACGTCCGCACCGACCAGGACAACGCGCTGGGTTGATGAAGAGGACGGCCACGACTTACAGCCCCCGAAAACCGGGCCCAACTTCTTCCAAGCCGCAGGAATTCCCGACTACGAATTCTCCACTCGGGAGTTGTCTGAGGATGGCTTGACCGGAATTTACAAGTACAAGAATGTTTTCGGCTCCCTTCCAGTCAACGGTGATGACCCGATAATCGGTACCGATTTTAAGATCGGTACCGATGAGAATCCCCCAACTCAGAAGGAAGAGATCCACGCCGAGAGTAAGAACTCGCTTCTGACCATCGAGAACGTCGTCCACTTGGACGACCTTCAAGGTGGACGCATTGCGGATCTCCTCCAGAAATACGAGAAGACGCCCAACGCATTCGACGATTTTGACCTGAAGAAGGTTCACGTGGGTTTCACAACCCAGATCACTCTTCCTGCGCAGCTGAAGTTTTCCGACCCCTCGGCCATCTCGGTGACTGGGCTTCCCCAGGGCTTCTCAGCGAAGACAGTGGAAGTTAACGGACATACCGCAACGGTTACCGTTGACGTCGATAACCCCGGTCAGATCACCACCATCGAAGACCTCAAGGACGCGATGGCTGCGCTTCACGGCGAAGCGGTGATCACCATTCAGAAGATTGCCTTCACTGAATCCGCAACTGCCGATACGGACTACCAGATCGATCACCACACGCAGGGAATCATCTCTGTTAATGTCGAGAAACAACTCGGTGCCATGGTCAAGCCCGGGTGGCCGTCACCCGCATGCCCTCCGACTATGGGCGACGACGATACTGTCGAACCGGCCGAACCTCGCCCTGTTCTTGGGACAGTATTTGATCCGCCGTCACCTGCTTGCCCTCCTTCGGACATGCGTCTGAGCGCCGGATGGAGGCCCCCCGCGATCGGCCCTTCTGCCGGGTGGGATGAAGCTCCGCTCATGAAGCACCCCCTGAAGTACACGACCAGCGAGTCGCATCCCTACGTGACACGACTGTCCTTCAAGCCGGGTCCGACGCCCACACCGACGACAGTCACACCCTCGGCTCCTCCCACGCCCGCACCGACGACAGTCACACCCTCGGCTCCTCCCACGCCCGCAACGCAGGTCGCCAAGACCGGTGCTCCCACGCCCGCAACGCAGCTTGCCAAGACCGGTGCTGTCACCGGCGATGTGCTGATACTCGCTGCCGTGACAGGCGCTATCGGCGCCGCGACAATGCGGAGGAAGCGCTCGTAATTCGCGTTTCATAGCCAGAGGCGGGGGTGCCGGTGAATCACCGGCACCCCCGCCTGCCTGTGGGGTTACCCTGGGCAGCAAAGGGGCGCCGACATTCACACGTCTGCCCAATGACGCCACCCCGAGCCGCCCATCCCTGTACGCCACACCTGGAACTAACCCCTGCGCCACATGCCCGTTGCACTCGTGCGCTCACTTCCGTGCCGCCACCCTCACGCCGCAGGCATCGTGGGGGGTTTTGCTACCATAGGAGGCTTTTGTCGGCGTGTCGCCGGCGTGTCGGGGGCCTATGGTCGCAAAACCCCCCGTTGAGCACCGGGCAAACGTGAGCCGCACGATGCCCTGAGCTAGGGGCAACGACAATACGCGACACATCGAGACGGCACGCATCGACGAACGACGCAGCCACACGCCACGCATCAATGAACGACGCAGCCACACGCCCCGCATCGAGGCGCCACGAGACAAGACGCCCCGCAGGGCGTGGCCTGCGGGGCGTCGATGCGTCTACAGACGCAAGTGTCAGTTACGACGCCTGCGCAGGGCGATGCCGCCAGCGCCGATGAGGCCTAGGAGGGCCGCCGCACCGGCGAAGCGTCCCGCGACCGTGCCCGTGCGTGCGAGCTTCGGAGCAGGCGTCTGCTTCGCAGGCGTCGCGGGCGCGGAAGGCACGGGCGTCGCAGTCACCGAGGGCGTGGGGACGGGTGTCGCGGGCGAAGAGGGCGTGGGGACGGGTGTCGCGGGCGAAGAGGGCGTGGGGACGGGTGTCGCGGGCGAAGAGGG